>Ga0208032_1000002_pt1 | contig 1262128 bp, 1116 predicted proteins | sample MalvirAntarct_66_FD_184254 | JGI IMG/M metagenome (GOLD analysis project Ga0208032, IMG submission 184254) | Marine viral communities from the Global Malaspina Expedition - Malaspina viral metaG Antarct_66 (SPAdes) (version 2) | ecosystem: Environmental > Aquatic > Marine > Oceanic | place... | reverse complement strand
TCTCCATTGTAAAAAAAATAAATTTATATACGCTGTGAGCCGACCCTACACTCCATCATTCAAAAGAATAACTTCATAAAGCTCGCACAAACAATCTGTCTTATGCTTCAATAATTTCCAAAGAACTTACCTTTTGAAGACAAAAAAAGCTGACCTAAACGTGTTGTTGGATCAGCATTTTCATTTCCTCGAAAGGATTATAAAGGTACGGGATTTCCACCCTTTAGAGCAAGTTTTATTTCAATATTTTTTGTCTTTTTTTTAACTCTTTTCCTCAAGCCTGCTTAGAGCTCAATAGAGGCTATTTCGCTCCGGATCTTCATCAAATTTTTGGAATAATTTAATTCCTAAATAGAATAATGGGGTATCAAAAAGAGCGAAAAAGAATTTGAACAGATAAGAATTGAGAATCAGAATAAAAACAGCGCCTATTGTTGTAATATTTGCTCCTAGATTATCAGTAAAATATAATATGAAAATGATAGCAGTTGAATCTACCAACTGACTAAACATTGTTGAAGCGTTATTCCTCAACCACAAATGTTTTCCTTTGGTTTTCTTTTTCCAAAAATGGAATAGGCGAACATCTACAGATTGAGCGATCAGATAAGCGATCATGCTGGCGATAGTATTGCCGATCATAAACTCGTACACTCCTTCAAACAGATCCAATCCGCCACTTACTCCATATGTGTCAGGTAGCCAGTGACTGATCGACATCAGCAAAAGCATAAAGAAGTTCATAAAGAAGCCGATCCAAACTACAAGCTGTGCTTTTTTTCTTCCAAAAAGTTCCGAGATCAGATCAGTTGCCAAAAAAGTAAAGGGGTAAGCAATTACACCGGCCGGAACACTCATTGTATACAAACTTCCATCACGAACCAATGAAGGAGTTATAGATTGTAACCAATCAGGCAATGTAAGAGTGAAAATTGTAACGAACTTAGTAGTGCCGATAACATTTCCCAGTACTAACGCTGTAAGAAATATTCCTGCGAGTGAAAGGAACAGAACGTCTCGTTGATGACTATGACTCATAGATTTTTGATTTAGAAACTAATAAAAGAAACACAGCCAACATTTGCTGAAATATTTCGTAACCAACCGAACTGTTTCCATCCTTAAATAGTTTTTGTAAACATGAATGCAGAACAGATTAATGACAAAATCGAACTTTGTGAATCAGCAATAGATTTAACTCTTTCGGATGGTTCGTTTACAATCGCTCAACTTTCGGAAGCCACCGATAAAACCGCATCTCAGATCTACAGCTTATTTCCGAATAAGAAAGCTATTCTGGAATACTATTATCCTTCTCTGGTTATTCGTTATTCTGCCATGATAGAAGAAATTGAAGATTTTGAATCGTATACCATCAGCGAAAAACTATCTAATTTTATTTTTACGACTTTCGATATGATGGAAGACCGAAGAGAGTTTGTAGAAGATACTTTTGAAAAGATGGTCTTTAAGAAAGGATGCAATTCCGAATTCCATCAGGAAGTGACTGCTTTGTTCAAGCACTTTTTTACTACTGATGGAAGAATCGCTGTAAGCGCAGGTTTTGTGATGAAAGATTATTTCTATGAATTCATCGCAAGAGAATATCTCGATATTGTAAAGTTCTGGCTAAAGGATGACAGTGATGGCAAAGAAAGAAGTTTTGCACTAACTGATAAGCTTACCGGATTTGTGGAAGAAGTAGTATATAATAAGGTAATTGATAAAGGGTTCGATCTTGCTAAATATTTAATCAGTCATGCAGGATTAGCTAAAAATATTCCTCTTTTTGGTGAATGGATAACAAGTTGGTTTAACGATAACGAAGAAGAAAATAAAGATGAGTGATTTCCCATCCTCAAAATTAGAGCGCGGAACTATCATAGCTAAAACCGGAATCAAAGTTGGGAAAAATTATGCCCAGCGTTATCTGAAAAACAAGATTTCTGGGAAGCAAGATGATGATGCAGGAAAATTCCATTCTGATAATGCCAAGGAAGTTTTCAAAGAGTTTACAAAACTTCGTGGGACTGCTTTAAAAATTGCTCAGGGAATGAGCATGGATCAGGGGTTTCTGCCTGAAGAATTTGCTGAAGTAATGAGTCAGGCACAATATTCTGTTCCTCCTATTAATAAGGCTCTGGTTCGCTCTATTATAAAAAGAGAATTGGGAAGCTATCCAGAACAACTTTTTGCAAAATTTGAATCAGAAGCCTTTGCTGCGGCTTCTATTGGACAGGTTCACAAAGCGGTTTTAAAAGACGGAAGAAAAGTAGCTATCAAGATCCAATACCCGAATGTGAGAGAAACCATTGGTTCCGATCTCGCTATGGGAAAAACTATTGCCAAACGATTTATAAAAAAGGGCTCTGATATAGATCCATATTTCGACGAGATCAAAAATACCCTTCTGCTGGAAACAGACTACAAACATGAAGGACAACAAATCGATCTTTTTAATGAGCGGTTTTCGGGGTTAAATATTGAGATTCCTGAATGGATTCAGGAGTTCTCATCATATAAAGTCTTGTGCATGACCTTTCTGGAAGGAAGACACCTCGGTGATTTTTTAAAAGAAAATCCATCACAAGAACAAAGAAATCATTTTGGACAATTACTTTGGGATTTTTTCCACGAGCAGATCAAAGGCAACGATTATATCCATGCTGATACACATCCGGGGAATTTCCTGTTTACCAAAGACGGCAAACTTGGAGTGGTTGATTTTGGATGTGTAAAGAAATTTCCAACAGAGTTTTTCTCAGATTATTTACAGCTCCTCCCTACTCATCTTAGCGAGGACGAAGAAAAGATCAGACACTTATTTGAAAAACTGGAAGTACTGAAACCCAACTCTAAGGATGGAGACAAAGATCAGGAGTACTTCGAATTTGCCAAAAACTATGGTATGCTTTTCGCCAAACCATATAAAGAGAGCGTATTCGATTTTGGTGATCCTGAGTACGATAAAATGATTCGTCACTTTACTAAGGAAGCGCCGATGTCGAACGAACCCAGAGGAAACAAGCACTTTATATATACCACTAAAGTACATGTTGGGTTGTATAACATACTTATCAAACTGAAAGCACAGGTTGATACTGCAAATAGTAAAGAAGTGCTCCGGGAAGTTTTAGGAGATGAGGGTTTGTTTGGTTAACTAATTGCTTCTTTTTGAGCTTGTCTTCTTTTTAACCACACTTCAACCCACAGCATACAGAAAGAGTATCCTACACTTACAAACAAGCTTTGTTTCCATTCGAATCCCGCATCTGTAAACATCATTAATCCAAACCCATATACAGGAAACATGATGAGTATTCCGGAAACGAATCGTGCTATTTTTTCTCGTGTTGACATGCCAGATTATAATCGAAAACGGATATTTAAACAACCAATAAATTTTAGTTTAATCGAATGGTTATTTCTTTGATAGTTATTACTGCTGATTCTTTCATTAATTAAAAAAGTGAGTTCTATTAATAAAAGAGCATCTTACAAAACTCCATCAGCCGGAAATACCGACAGATGGACATCTAAATTCTAAAATCTGCTTCATCCATCATTTCGCTGAAAGCAGGATGATGGGAATTTTGGAATTATTTATAAACTTAGCTATTCCAAAACGAGTAGAATCTCGACAGCAACAAAGAGCCCACCTTTACTATCAATCCAGATCTGGGGCATACGCCGCGAGATGTCTTTCCATTTAATAGTTACTCCCTAATTCGAATCGCTACAGCTAGCATCTTCCTTTCATTATCTGACGAAATATAAACTCCATTATCTTTCTCCTCAGTTTTAATAGTTTTTCCTGAAAACTGAAAAATAATGATAATAGCATTTGCCCCTTCTTTTGCAGCTTTATTTTGGAGTGATTTAATTACTTCTACATCATCACTGAATAAAGCACCTTCAGCTGCAACTATTCCTACTTCATCATACTTAATTTCTTTAGGCTCATTAAAGAAGACTCTCACAGCTCCTTTGTATTCCGGGTATTTAAGATCTGAAGTGCTTGTAAAATTTGAAGACGCACAACCCATTGTGATGAGTAATACAGACAGCAGTAAAATTCTATTCATGATTATAAGGTTCATTTGAGTTTACCTTACAAATGAACAACTTTTTTTGTTAGGTTTAATTCGCATTTACATGTCATATTTGCTCTATTGAATTTCATTCCCTACTATCTTAAAATTCAAATAAATCGGGGAATTATTGCAACAACTAAGAATGCCAATACTTGCTGTTTTGCTTGCCGGAGTAGCATTCAGTTCTTTCTTCATTTATCGTATAGAGTCTCATAAAAGAGTTCTTGAAACAGAACTAATTGAGCTGTCCATGGTTAAGTATGGACTCTTTAATGTTGATGTTTGGACTGAAGAGCTTACGCGAATTATTATCGTACGAGTTAATGAGTTCCAAATGTCTGAATCCCGAGAAGACGAACTGCGAATCAAAATAGAAGAGTTTCTGGAAATAGCTATCGCCGAGTTGGAGGAAGGATTTGAAGAAGAAAATAAAGGAAGTGTCGGAGGTTTTCTAAAAAGAGGAGTTGCTTCCGTAACGGATGTCTTTGGTTTAATGAGAGAAAAAACTCCTGAAATAACAGAGAGTATTATCATCTTTATAAAAGATCCTGAAAACAAAGAATTGGCTAAAGATTTCTTGATCGATAAAATGCAGGAATATTCTGACAGCACCTTCTCAGAAATTGATTATTCTTTGTACGACCGGATCCTAGCTAAACACGAAGCAACCGAAAAAAGAGACGCCATCAATATTATAAAGGAAAAGGTTGACTCTTTAAATCAGCGAAGAACTCCTTACTCTGCATCATTATTTGGCATTATCGGATTATTGGCACTAATGATTCCATTTAGTTCTGATTTCATGAAAGCTGAGTTCACAGTACTTACTATCATATGTGGAATATTGCTATCAGTAGGTGTTCTAATTCCCATGATCAATATTGATGCCCGGATCTCTAGGATGGAATTTGAGCTGATGGGCGAATCCATCGTATTTATTGATCAGGTTTTGTACTTCAAAAGTAAAAGTATTCTGGAAGTAGTCTGGGTTATGATCACCAACAAAAAAGTGGACGTAATGGCTGTGGGAATTCTGGTTTTCTCTTTCAGTGTGTTATTCCCTGTTTCCAAATTACTGGGATCAATTGCTTATATCTATTCTGAAAAGTTAAAGAAAAATCCGGTTATCAAGTTTTTGGTTTTTAAAACAGCAAAATGGTCTATGGCGGACGTGATGGTCGTTGCTATTTTTATGGCTTATATCGGTTTTACCGGAATCATATCTGAACAGCTTACCAGCCTTGAAAATATCGCCTTAAATGTGGACATCATGACTACCAACGCTTCCAGCTTGCAAATAGGGTTTTTCTTATTCACTGCCTTTGCAGTGTTGAGCTTGATGGTTTCTCATAAACTTCAATACAGGGGAGAGAATTAGGAATATTGGAATTGAAAATTAAGAATTATAGATTTTGGATTCTTAATTATGAATGACCGCATTAAAAAAATCTTACTCATCATTATTGTCTGTGTTCCTCTTTTCATTTTGGGATGGTTTGGAATCGCTATTTATCAAATGGGTAAAGGATGGGATATAATAAACGAGAGCACTTGGCAACTCGAGAACCAAGTTTTACTCAATGAATACTTCTCTCCTGATTCAATAAAGAAAATAGGTCTTTATATATATGATTCCGGGGCTTTAGGTTATACTGCTATTCAAATGTCGGTTGCAAATTCATCTGAATCTTACCCTCTTACTGGAAATACTCTCATGATTAACCGAATTCCTCCTACTATCGAATGGAAAAATCTGGATTCTGTTTATGTCTTAATTGACAAATCAAATACTCCCGGTTTTACTATTGATTCTTCAAAAATAATTAATGACATCTATTTTGAGTTTGAAGTTATCGCAACAGATTCCACTTATTTAAAAGAGTATGAAAATTAAGAATTCTGGATTTTGAATTATGAATTGGCAGTTACCCTATTCCTAATTCCCATATTTACTTATTCCTAATTATCGAGATACTACTTCAAATTCGTGCTCCAATCTTTCCCCTTTTTCATCTACTAATGTAAGTGTATGCTTGCCGGGATCGGGTGAGATCGCTAATTGATGGAAGCTCTCTGTTTCTCCCAAGAATTCATCGTTCAAATGCCAGAATATCTTAGTCTGGTTATTTCGATGGGCTATTTCAAAAACAGCTTTTCCTTTTTCTCCATCCAGTTCTTTTGGTACATATATTACTGAAGAATTGAACGGGTAGATCAATCTCATAGCCATCTTATTTTCTTCCCCACATCCCGGAGCTAATTCAGGTAAAGATCTATACTCACTGTGATTTTTCTTATAGTACCATTCCTGCACCGAAGATAACACAAACAACGACTCTGTTTCTAAATCTGAAATATCAGCACAGCTACTGTTCATTCTTTGTCCTGAGTTTTTATCAATATGAACTACCTGATGATATGGACACACTTCAGTTTTTAATCCTGTCTTTGGAACGCTTTCCCTGATTGTATTCGGGCAGTCTGAACCAGCTCTGTGTCCACTTTTTTTGCAAACCAAAATCTCTTCCATCTCATAAACTGGTTCGTTGAACCAGCTTGTTGCAGGCAGTGCGTCAAAAACATCAAATAAAATAGGTCCTGCGGTTTTCAGCCCTGTTAATTCTGGTCGTCCTTCTCCATCAGCATTACCAACCCAAACCCCAACTACAAATTCAGGAGTAATTCCTACCGCCCAACCATCTCTATAGCCGTAGCTGGTTCCGGTTTTCCATGCTACTTTTCTTGCATTCTGAAAACGTCGCCAATGCAATTCTTCTTCCGGCCGGGTGACTTCCAGCATTGCTTCAAAAGTACTGTACAAAGCGCCGGGGTTTATTACTGTTCTTTGAGAATTATTTTCAGAGTGTTTATCTGATTCTAACTTTGAAGAAAAGTTTACCCGCTCATATCCATCAGGATCATTTTTTAAAGCACTATAATTATTGAGCTGTTGGGCCAGCGATCCGTACACTGATGTGATATCCCAAAGTGTGGCTTCTGCTCCCCCTAATATTAAGGACAGACCATAATGTTCAGGATCATGGGTGACAGTGCTTAATCCCAACTCATTCACATAATGATGAAATTTTGGAACCCCAAACTCCTGTAACATATATACGGCCGGTACATTCAAAGATCTTGAAAGAGCTTCTGATGCAGGCACCGCTCCATCATAACTTCTGTTGTAATTCTGTGGAGAATAATCCGTGAATTTTGAGGGAATATCCGGCACTAAAGAATTCGGTAGAATCTCTCCTTCATTTAGTTTCAACATATATAATAGAGGCTTCAAAATACTCCCCGTACTTCTTGGGGAAGTGATCACATCTACGCTTTGTCCGTGTTTTCCTGAGTTACCTTTTGTATTGCCAACATAAGAGATCACCTTTCCCGAATTTACATTCAGCACCAATACCGCTGCATTTTGAATGCCATTCGATCTCAGTTTTTCATGATGGCTGTCTACAATTTTATTGATCTTGTCTTGCAGGTTGATATCTAGCGATGTTCTGACTCTGCTTCCTTTTTTTGAGCCTGTATAAAATTTAGAAACCAAATGTGGAGCCTCGTTTGGCAAATCAAGTGGTTGATCGGGCAAAGGCTCTAACACTGAAAGTTCGTATGTAAGAGAATCGATCTGCTTCTCTTCCAATAATCTTTTCAGTAATCGATCTCTTTTGGCTTTAAGCGCTTCTCTGTTTCTTCCGGGATGAATAAGCGCCGGACTGTTCGGGAGAACGGCAAGAGTTACTGATTCTGCCCATGAAAGGTTCGCAGAACTTCTTCCGAAGTATCTCCATGAAGCGGCTTCCAGACCAACTACATTACCGCCGAATGGAGCATGGGCTGCATAAAGAGATAATATTTCGTCTTTTGAGTAACTGAATTCAAGTCGGGTAGCCTGAACCATTTCTTTCAACTTTTCCCAAACAGTGCGATCAGGATTTTCTTTTGCCAATCTGATGACTTGCATGCTTAAAGTACTGGCCCCACTTACTACTTCTCCTGCTTCATAATTCTGTTTTAGCGCACGCGCTATGGCGATGGGATCTACTCCGAAATGAGATTCAAAATTCTTGTCTTCAAATTCAATAATTGCCGTTTTATATTTTTCAGGCACTTCTTCTGAAACCGGAAATCGCCATTGTTCATCATCTGCAATTTTTGCCCCAATCAGAGTTCCGTTTTTGTCTTCCAATATCGTAGAATAAGAAGGATTGAATAATGGGTCTGGGAGGGAGTTGTAGTAGAGGATTCCTAAAATTAGGATTATCGCCATGACCAAACCTCCTCTTGTTCTCCTCCTAAGAGGAGAAACTCGTTGGTTCGGTTCAGTATCTGAGCAACGAGCTTCCCCTCCACCAGAGGGGATTGAGGGGAGGGTTGGTGCTCTCATCAATATTAAATTCTTCCACCACTTCATCATTCAATATTCATTATTGGGTATTCGATATTCTAAATGCTTACTCAACAGGAACTACATTCACCCACTTTCCGGCATTACGGGCACTGATGGTTTCATCATACATTGCATAAGTAGTTAGCGAAGGCAAATAAAACTTCCCGGCATAACTCGCATTTAATTGAACCCGAAATGTTTTGGATTGCTTTGCTCTCAGATCAAAATAAGTGTATATGCGATCATCTCTGATATCCTGATATTCGAAACTTGCAGTGGGCTCGCTGAAAGAAGCGTCATCCATTCGGGTATTTCTGATCTCCCAACCGGATGGAAAGATCTGACTCAGTGCCATTTCTTCATAATTTCCACGAAGTCCCGGATTTGAGATCGTAACCTCGGCAATAAAATCGCTCCCTTGTTCAATATTCTCAGGATCTATTGAATTTCCGTCCAGATCTGTATATCTGATCTTTTGATTCAAACTATTTGAATTGGTGATATCATCACCCAAAAGCGGTGTACCTTTCAAAATCAATCGGGCAAACAAGGTTCCTTCAGATTCATTTTTAAACACCAGTTTGTTTTCTGAAAGCTCATTCATTTTCAAATTGATCTCGGTGATGAAAGCCTGAGATCCGATCTTTCCTTCTCGCCTTCCATTTAAAGTGTATGAAGCATTTATATCTCCCGATGAACCGCTTTCTTCCAGAAATTTTGAAATCGCGATCAAACCGTAAGCTGTTGTTTGAGTGCTGAGCCATCTTTGTGAACTTAATTCCTGAGAAACACTTCTCGCCACCAGAGATGCGTCCTGATTTCTCTTCAGTAAACTCAATGCTTCGAGGATCATGGCGCGATCCCGGATAGAAGAACCGTAACTTCTGGAAAGCTCTCTGTAGTCTTCCACCTCAGTGGATGCTCCTTCAACAATATCATTTCCGGCTTCGGGTTGACCGGCTAATACATAAGCTGCTGCCAATCTCCATTTTGCCTGAATGGATAGATTTTCTCTTTCTCTTAAACGATTCATAGCTCCTAGATCTGCAGTGTTAGCAAGAGCCAGTGTATATAACCGATACGATTGAATCAGATCTGAACGGTAATACTCATTGTTCTCGGTCCAGGTTCTGGCTCTTTGTCTTTGAAACCGATTGATTCGATCCATCACATTTGAAGAAACATAATATCCTTTCTTTTGGGCTTCCAGCAGAAAGTGATATCCGTAATTGGTTCCCCAGGAGTTGGCATCTTCGTGTCCGGGCCAGTAAGACAATCCACCACTTGATGTTATAAACTTTTCAATTCTTTTTATCGCCCCATTAATGTTGGTTTGAATATTCTTTTTGCGCTCTTGATCCAGTTCCATAACATCATCAACAAATAACTGAGGAAATGCTGAAGAAGTAGTTTGCTCAATACAACCGTGAGGATAACGGATCAAATAATTCAATCTCTTCCCGAAATCCACAGGGGGAATTCTGGAGATCTCCAATGTCGCTTCGTTCGTTCCTGCCATTCCCTGCGGATCAAAAATCACTTCCCAATCAGAATCAGATTCCACAGTTTCGGATCTTATATCCACGAAAGGCTGATTCGGATTTCTTACAGCAATCTCTATTTCATGATAGGCACTTTCGTTTCCGCTGATAACTTCAACCCGAACTTTACCAACGCCGATAGCGGGTTTTGTTTTCAGTTTGAACGTAACCAATTCATCGCCCGGTTCAGAAAATTGAACTGATGTCGTTGATGAGCTTTCAATAATTTCAAAAAGCTCATTGGTCTCAACTTTTACCTGAACGTCTTTAACTGATTCCTTCATCGCAAAGACATTTACCGGAAGATCAACTGTTTCTCCCGGACCAAGCACTCTCGGTAAAGTGGCTAAAACCATAACAGGTTTCCGAACCGGAGTTGTGGCTTCTGTTTCTCCGTATGCACCATCTTGTCCGGCAATGACCATAGTTCTTACTGATCCAACATAATTCGGAACTGAAATTTGATGTCGGTTTGTTTTCCCTTTTTCCAAATAAAAAGGACCTAAAAATCGTACCATGGGCTTAAAACGATTTGCTTCGTTAAGCGGATCTTCAGAAGCTTTGAGTTCCCCATCACCTCCAACAGCCAAAATTCGGGATAATGATCCTGCATAAACATCACTTACTGAACCAAAGATATCCCAGGTTTTTATTCCCAATGCTTCTCTGGCATAGAAATAATCATGAGGTTCAGGGGTGTTGAAATTTGTCAGATCCAGCAAGCCTTCATCCACTACAGCAACTGTGTAAGTCATCGCTTTTTTGTTCGATTCCGAAACTTCAATTACTGCATTGGTTTCCGGTTTCAACTCCTCCGGAAGCTTAACTACCGGTGATATTTTAGTAGATGGATCTTCTACTTTGATTGGAATTACGCCATACATCCTGATGGGAAGATCGTTTTCTGTTTGACCGTGAGATTGCACATGCATAACATGAGCATAAATCGTGGGGCTCATATCTCCCGAAGTTTCAAAACGATACTCTGTGCTTCCTTTTTTCCCATCTATCCATTCTGTGCTGAGGATCTTTGATCCGGTTTCTAAACTGATCAGAATCTTACTTCCTTCGCTGCTTGGTATATTCAGAATTCCCTCATCTCCAACATTGTATGTTTCCTTATCAGAACTGAACGTCAATCTTGCAGGACTCACTCCCGAACCACTTCCTCCGTACCAACTGATGTAAACGATCTGACTGGCTGAATGGCCACCGTCTTTATTCTTAACACGAACTAAATATCTTCCGCCACCATCATTATTGGAGATGTTGACATCAAAAGATCCTTTTCCTTCTGAGTTAGTTGCAACCGTTCCGGATCTTACTTTTCGTACATTTCTTCGTTCAAAGTAATTACTCAGCTCTTCCCGACTACGCTCCCACCACCATCTCCATCTTATATTGTAAACTTCAAACTCGAGCTGCTGATTTGGAATTATATTTCCATCCTTATCCAGAGAAACCACTTCAAAACTGTGATCCTGATTTCTTTCCAACCAATTAGAGTATCTATCTTCGCTCGTTCGGGGTGTTCTTAAGCCGATCAATGTTTCAAACGGATAATAATAAGTAGTAGAACTCCCGACGCTAAAATTACCGGAAGGTTCAAACACTCTTGTTTTCAGATTTACCCGGATACGGCTCGGACCTTCGTTCAAATCTTTAAAAGTATAATCCAATTGTGCTTCGCCTGACCGATCTAAATTTCCATCAAATATCTGGGTTGGAGAACCTGAGAAGGAAATGGATTCATCAGAAAAAGAAAATTGAGGATATTTTGAGAACACGGCTTCAGATCGACTCATACTCATTTCAACATCTGCTTTCAAATTTCTCGCTATTGCACCATGCAGCCATCGTGAATTCAAAGTTGCGTTCAATTCCGGATCATCAGCGGTGATAACATCATTGTCGAAATCGACTTCTACTTTTAGACGATTTGGTCTAACAGTTTCAATTTTGATGGTTTTGTCGAAAGTAAGCCCTCCGACTTTTGCTGAAATTCTCCAGTTACCTGTTGGTGCCTGCTTCTCGGTTGATGTTTCATAAACATAAAATCCATTTAATGACGTCGTGAATGTTTTGCGATTCACTACTTGCCCTGATGGATTCCTCAACTCAAAACTTACCGGATGATCTTCAGGTAACACATCATTTTCATCTTCCAGAATGAAAGAAACAAACAAAGTGTCTCCCGGTCGCCATACGCCTCGCTCTCCGTATAAAAATCCTTTAACTCCTTTTTGCACCTGTGCACCGGAAACATCGAAATCACTTACTGACAGAGATGTCCCGTCATCTAATCTCAAATATCCTTTTTGATCTCCCGAAGTAGCTACTAAATAGTACGGATCTCTTGAAGATGACAATTCGATCTTTCCGTTTTGATCCGTATTTGCTGATGCCAGCAGTTGTTGCTGATAATCAAACAATTCAACCTTAACTCCTGCTTTCAGATCTGTAGTCTTAAGATCGGTTACAAAAGCTGTAAGACTTCCCTGATCTCCGCTTTTTGCAATTATCCCTAAATCGGAAGCAAGAATATTCCTGACCTTACTTCTTTGATTATAGTAGTAACTGACGTCACATGGATTGTCCCGCTCTCTCCAGTTATAACCACCCGGATAAGAATTACTTCTGTAGTTGTTCCAGAATTGCTCTTCTTCAGTGGATGAATACGTCCAACTTCTATCCGTAACCTGAGCTGTAGTTTCTGAATCATTTACCCCACACTCATAAACTGCCTGATGCTTCCTGAAATCAACTTCTACCTGATAGAGCGCTCCGGGTTCAGGTTCAATAATTTTTGACAGATCAAGTGCATAGTTGTTCCAGTTACCGGCCTCCACTGTCCCCAAACTTGAAAGTGGAATTGCTCCGCCAAATACCTGACGTCCAACCCGCTCAATTCTATATTGGTCATTCGCTGAAATACCATATTCCTGAAGATATTGTCCCATATTATTCTCGAAGATTCTGATGATGCGAACATCTACAGCTCCCAGACTCACTGCTTTAAACGGAAATAACAGATTATCAGAACTTGGGATTATGGTGCCTTTTCCAAGCAATTCCAGTTGTGGTTTAGGCTGATTGAATTGAATTTCTCTTGTGATCTCAGTTTCTAATCGTCTACCCGCTTCGTTTTTAATTCCTGAATTGATGGTCAGTGTTTTAACTCCGGTTCTTCTTTGTCTTGGAGTGATCACCATTGTATTCCCGTTAATGATGGTGTTGATCTCATTCATATCCTGAACCTGAATCAATCCCTGTAAATTTTGAGTAGCATCTAAACGATCAGAAAAAGTAAGCTCAACTCTTGGATTGTTATCTGTAAAAACCCGTGTAGCTAAAAGCTCAAATACAGAATTATCTGAAATTTCTATGATCTGGTTTCCTTTTGTGTCTGTTCCTATCGGACTGCCATCCCAACTTAACTTCAACTCACTTTTTTGGTCATCTCTCCGTATTCCCGAAATTTCGAAATCATGAACCGTTCCTGAGTTGTTTTGAGTCCAACTTAGTTCGAGATCATTATTCCCTTTTTGAGATATGGATAGCACCCGATCTATATTTTTTTTCCAGGCTTTATCTGCTGTATAAATTGTACCTGAAAGCTTCATGCTCGTTTCCGTTACTATTTCCAGTTCGCCTAAAACCACTTCCATCTGCTGTTTCATAGTATTCACAGTAAATGAAAACTTTTTCTTGTCATCAGGCACTTCAAACAACTTTGACAGCTCGAAAGAAACCTGATATTCCTGTCCCTGCTTAAATGGGTCGTTAGGTTTAAACACAATTGTTCTATCGTTTACCAATTCCGAATATCCTTTCACTGATGGAGAAAGATCAAAAAGCCTCAACGAACGGATATTGACCTTCTCAGAAACAGGTTTGGTAAATGTAACCGCGATCTCGCTATGCGAACTAACTTCGCCGGAAGTATATCCCTCAATAAATTCTGCAAATTGTTCAGGATCTGAGATCTGTTCTTGTGGTTCCGGTTCTGAACAAGCCGTAAATAAAGAAATTAGCAGAAACAGGGATAGTAAGCATCGGCGATGGTAAGGCATAGCAATAGTAAATTAGGTTTTAAAAAGATAGGTCTAATTTTAAGTATGTTAGTTTCCCGAAAAAGTTCCGCAAGGGCAAATAAAGAAATTGATAACTACAGTTTCAGGCATCCTGACAGCAAAAGAAGCTTTTTAGAAACGAACCTTATCAACTCTGCTTCACATTTCTTATATTAAAGCTTGCTCATTGATGATTTTGAGCATTTGATCTTTGAAAACTGAACTATAACGCCAAACGAACGAGGTGGAACATTGTCTTTTGAACAATATGACCTGAGTCCTGATCTATTGAATGGACTGGTCGATACACGAATTGAAAAGCCAACCCCTCTCCAGCAAGAAGTTATTCCACAGGCCTTAGAAGGCAAGCACCTGCTTGTTAAGAATGAAAGTGAGGATAACGGAGCATTTTTGATCCCTGCATTGCAGAAGTTGATAGCAAACGGAGAGGTAAACGGCACGCGAATATTAATTTTAACACCATCTATAGAGCGAGCGAAAGCGATTGATGAAATGATTTGGGCGATGGGGTATCATGCACAAGTGAGCAGTACTTCATTATCCATGAAAGGTGACAAAGTCGCACAAGAACAAGCTGTATTAGATGGAGCACCGGTGATTGTAGCAAATCCCGGCCGATTAGTTGACATACTGGAAAAAACCAAAAAAACCTTTACCGATCTCGAATGTGTTGTGATCGATGAAGCGCATAATATGGAAAACTTTAGCCTTGTAGGCAGGGTGAAGTCTATCTTTGAATTTATTGAGAACCAGCCACAGGTGCTCATTTTTTCCGGAACTATGAATAATGCTACAAAGCAGCTGGCCGAAAATGCGTTAAATAATCCTGAATTAATCGGATTTCAGTCTACTGATATTGAAGAGAAAAAAGCCGTTGAACCTGCTGAAATCAACGAAGAAGAAGTAAAAGCTAAACTGGAAAAGGCTTCTGTAAAAGTGGTATTAAACCCCGAAAATAATTCTGAGAACACACAATCGGAAGATAATACTCCGAAAGATATAACAGAAGAAACATCCGGAGAAAACAACAAACCTGTTGAGCCAGCAACTTTAGACCAGGAAGCTGTAAACAAAAAGCTTGAAAAAGCCTCTGTAAAAGTGGTGCTTAATCCTGAGAAAAAAGAACCGGAAGCGGAAGAATCACCAAAAGAAAAACTAAAAGAAGCTTCGGTTTCTGTAGTACTAAAAAAGGATCAGGAAGAAAATCCTGAATCTGTTCCAAAAAATCTGGAACAAGTATACATCAATGTGCCGCCAAGAATGAAAATTTCTACCTTGATGGCTCATCTGGAAAATAGTAAAGTTGAAAGAATTGTTGTTTTCACAGCTTCAAAAAGAACTGCAGACAGACTTTTCAGAATCATTCTTAAAAAGAGCTGGGGTGTTGTAAGTGTTGATGAAAGCATTAACAAAGAAACTTTCAACGAACGGTTTCAGAAGTTTACCTCCAACGAGATGAAGATTCTTGTAGTTGGCGGACTTTCAGCTACGGATATCGATCTTAACAAAGTCACTCAGGTAATAAATTATGATGTACCAAGTGATGTAGATGAATATCGTTATCGTGCTGAACTGGTTGGATCCGGTAAAGCAAGTCAGATCGTTTCTCTGGTTTCAAAAATGGATCGTGAGGACATCGAAAAAATTACTAATGAAGTAGGATTTGCTCCTGAAGAAATAAAACTTCCTGAAGAAGTTAAGAATAAAAAGAAACGCAACAATTCAACTTCCAAAAAGAAAAATCAGAGCGGTTCTAACAAAACCCGTCGTGGGACTTCAAACAACAACCGGAATAAAAATAAAAAAGCAAAATCAGCTAAAAAACATGGACTACCCCGTCCAAATTATGACGGACTTTCAGGAGGTCGCGAAGGCGATCGCTCAGGCGGTGTGTTCGGTTGGGTAAAAAAATTATTCAATTAAAAACAGAGTAATCTGTTATTAATTTGTACCCCTAAAGCCTCTCGTGATTGATTTCCGAGGGGCTTTTTTTCTGATCTAGATATAAGCATTACGGAATTATGGATGAACCATAAAGACTCTTGGCAAATTCTATAACATTTTCTTCTCTTCCTTTTATCCCACATCAATTTTTGGTTTATTCATTTAACTTTAAAAACCAATCTATTATGCTGCCAAAATCTATTTTTAAGTGGGACGATCTTGAAGAACTTTCTCCCGCATACGCTCTCGTTTCCAATGTTGATCTGGTAATTATTCGATATGGCGATGATGTCTCCGTTCTTTTTGGGCGATGTCACCACAGGGGAGCTTTACTTGCTGATGGTCATATAGATGGAGATAATCTGATTTGCGGAGTTCATGGCTGGGATTATCGTTACAAAACAGGGATAAGCGAGTACAATAATGATGAAGCTCTCCATAGTTTCAAATCCTGGATAGATGACGGACAAGTTTGGGTGGATGAAGAAGAAATTGCTTCATGGGAAAAGGACAATCCTCAACCTTATCAAAGAGATGAATATCTGGGAACCTATCAGGATATTCACGGAACAGACGATGAGCCATTCAATGGAGAAATTCAGGGACTGGCAAAAAACCGGATGAAAGAAGGTGCTCATGGAAGCGTAGAAGCTATGGGTGTAAGCAGACAAGAACTTCCAGTTTGGGATGACATTCAGTTTCAAACCGCACAACTCTCTCCTGCTCCTCAATTCGAAGATGTTGAAGTGGAGACTAAGCTGGTCATAGGACCAAAAGCCAAAAAGCCTCTCGAGTTAGATATTCCGCTTTTTGTTTCTGATATGAGTTTTGGCGCTCTGTCCGAAGAAGCTAAAATTGCACTGGCAAAAGGGGCTGAAATGGCCGGAACCGGAATCTGTTCAGGCGAAGGTGGTATGCTCCCTGAAGAACAAGCCGAAAACTCCCGATATTTTTATGAGCTGGCTTCTGCCAAATTTGGTTTTTCAATGAATAAACTAAAAAAAGTACAGGCTTTTCATTTTAAAGGAGGACAAGGTGCTAAAACCGGAGTTGGCGGACATCTTCCCGGAGAAAAAGTTCAAGGAAAAATAGCAGAAGTGCGTGAACTCGAAAAAGGCACCTCGGCAATTTCACCACCTAAATTTGATGATTTAGTTACTCCTGATGATTTCAGAAAAATGGGTGATAAGGTTCGGGAAGTAACGGGAGGAATTCCTATTGGATTTAAGCTTTCCGCGAATCATATAGAAGAAAATATACAATTCGCACTCGATTCCGGAGCTGATTATATCATACTTGATGGTCGTGGCGGTGGAACCGGAGCAGCTCCAACAGTACTCAGAAATCATATTTCAATTCCAACTATTCCGGCACTAGCCAAAGCCAGAAAATATTTAGATGGAAAAGGGATCGGACCGAATGAAATTACGTTGATCGTAACAGGTGGGTTAAGAACAGCTCCTGATTTTGCCAAAGCTTTGGCTTTAGGAGCTGATGGAGTCGCTGTTTCAAATGCTGCAATTCAAGCAATTGGCTGTTTAGGAATGAGGGCTTGTCATACTAATAACTGTCCGGTTGGAATAGCATCAATGAAAGATCATTTAAGAGCTCGTTTTGAGATTGAAAAATCTGCGGCCAGACTCGACAACTTCTTTCATGGATCAACAGAGCTTATGAAAATTCTGGCTAGGGCATGTGGACATACAAGTTTTAAAGACTTTTCTCCTTACGACTTAGTAACATGGAAAAAAGAAATGCATCATCTTTCAGGTGTTGAATACGCCGGAGTGAAATAATTAACTAACTACATAAAATGAGAAGTTTCATCATTACAAGCTTATGCTTGATCCTCACAATATCCGTAAACGCCCAAAACTACCGATCACTTGATGTAGAAACCTGGCCGGAATCCGATAAAGATACAGTCATGTATACTGTAAAAGGTGAGCGACATGGAATCAGTTTCTTTAAACAGCATAGGCATGAAGAAGTTATTTATGAAGCGGAAGACGAACTCATATTTGATGGATATCATACCGTTGATGTAATGTACGCATGGTATCTGAAATGGGCGGAAATGTATCCTGAGATCGTAGATTTGTATCAGGTTGCTACCAGTTTTGAAGGTCGGCCAATCTTGCAAATGACCATCACAAATAAAGAAACGGGAAAAGATACTGATAAGCCTGCTGCATACTTTGAAGGTGGTAGACACAGTGGAGAAATTACCAGTAGTGAATCCATTCTTTGGCTTACTCAACATTTGCTGGAGAATTATGGGAAAGATGAAGCAATTACAAACCTGATAGACACTAAAGCCATTTATCTACGTCCGCAGAATAATCCTGATGGATCAAATTTATATCTGCATACAGCACAAAGAAACAGAAGTTCGGTGAGACCACATGACAATGATCGTGATGGTCTGCTTGATGAAGATCCCGAAGAAGATCTTGATGGAGATGGTATTATCTACCAAATCCGTAGAAAAGCCAATGAAGATGAAATGGATGAAGCTAATTACGTAATTGATGATCGCGATCCAAAAGGTCGATTGATGAAAAGAGTTCAAGCAGGACAAGGTGAATGGTTTGTATACTCAGAAGGAATTGACAACGACGGCGATGGTGACTTTAACGAAGATGGGGTTGGCGGTTTAGATCTCCATAGAAATTATGTAGAAAACTGGCGACCTGATATTGGTAAAGATGCAACCGGAAGAGGTTTTACACAATACGGAGCAGGAGAATTTCCGCTCAGCGAACCTGAATCTCGTTCTGTTGTAATGTGGATGTTAACCCATCCGAATATATCTGTTGTAAATTCTATGGATACCAGAGTCCCTATGCATTTACGCCCTCCATCTACTTCCAAAAGTGAAGAGCGGATGTATCCATCTGATCTCAAATTATATGAGAAGTACGATAAGATGGGGCTGGAAATCACAAATTATCCTTGGGCCGGGGATGTGTATGAAACCTACATGACGAGGTATCCGATCAACAGATTTACTGGAGATCCATCCACTCCTTCCCCATTATTTGGACACGGACCTGATTTTGGATACTTCTATTTTGGATCCATCTGGTATGGTGATGAATTATGGAATAACGGAGCCATGGAAGATTATAATAATGACGGTATCTATGACGATTTTGATGGAATTACCTGGGATGACAAAGAAAATAATGGCAATGGTTTCAGAGAATGGGAGCCTTTTGATCATCCTACTTTAGGAGAAGTTGAAATCGGTGGTTTTCATCCTAAATTCTTTAGCCAAAACGGACCGGGATGGCAGCTTGAAGGCTGGGCTAAAAAGCAGGCGTTATTTAATCTTGCGATGGCTATGGAACTACCTCAAATAGAATTGGATGATGTGGTTGTAAAAAAGAAAAAAGACAATAAGTATGAAGTGACTATAAAATGGACGAATACAGGAAAGCTCCCTGTTGCACTTGAACAGGCCAAGCTTGTAAAGATCGTTCAGGAAGACAGGATTCAACTCAACTTTGATAATGATCTTACCAAAGGCTTTGAAGATGCGAAAGTTAAAATCTTAACTCCTTCAACTTTTAATAAAACCATTAAAGCCGGATATACAAAAGCCGGAGAAAGTAAATCCGCTTCATTTGAAATTGAACTGAATGGAATTGATGGTGCTAAAGCAACGTTAAAAATACTATCAACCAGAGGTGGATATATAGAAAAAGAAGTAATCATCGGAACTCCTGAACAAGATTCAGAAGAAAAATAGAAAATGAAGTTTAGCTCTGAAATACCCATATCAAAATTAAATGAAGCACAGTCAACGCTTCATCACGCTGTTCAATTTATTGCTGCATCCGGTAAGTATTTATTGGAAGAAAAGGCAGATGACAGTCATACCAATATGAGCTGGGATTCAGGAAATAAAATATTCTATGGAGGCTCAATTAATAACCGAGCAAGAGTTGGGCTTCATGTACCGACTTTGAGCTTGAAAATAACAGGCCCTACAGGAATTGAACTTGCTTCACTATCTTTATCCGGCAAAACCAAGCAGGAAGGATTATTGTGGCTTCGGCAAGCTCTTCAGCTTAAACAAATTGATGCCTCTGCTCTTGAACTAAAAATGCATTATGAGATTCCTGAACATCCAACAGATGAGGCTAAACCATTTCCGGAATTAGATTCTATAGTTCTTGAAGAATTGGCTAACCATAGGAGTATAGCTGATAAGTTTTGTAATGACATTTTCTCTCAGCATGCTAAGTCCTCACCCGCACGAACCTGGCCTCACCATTTTGATCATGGAGTGTATGTTCCTTTTCGGTTTAATGATAATGGTGATGCAATTCAATCTTTCAGTGCCGGATACGCAGTTGCTGATTCTGTAATTAACGAACCTTATTTCTATGTGACCCAATGGAAAAAAGATGAAGAAATAGATTATTCGGAAACTCCTCAACTGGAATATGGAGAATGGTTACCCGAAAAATTGAAAGGCGCCGGATTAGCTTTATCTGATATTTTGAAAATGAATAATCAGGAAGAAGGGATAAAGGCTTTTTTAAATAAGACTGTTGGTTTTAGCAAAGATGCCTAGCAATAATTATTGCGTTATTTTTTCTAACAACTCGTTCAAAACTACAATCTCTTTATCGCTCAGGTTATCAAATATGGCATCAAGGTTTTTGAGCTTGGTATCGATGGTTGATAGCAAATATTTCCCATCTCCACTGATGAATACCTGAACTTTTCTACCATCATGTGGGCAAGGTTGTTTAGTTACCAAACCTTTTGCTACCAAGCGATCCACAATTCGTGAAGTGTCCGACATCTTATCGATCATCTTTTCGCAGATCTCATTGGTTGATAACGGATCACCTTTTGCTCCACGAAGAATCCTCAGGATATTAAACTGTTGTTGAGTGATCTCAAATTGATCCAAAAATTCTTTGATCTCATTCTTCAACCAACCTGAAGTGAGTAATAGGTTTACCCTCAATCGGTGTTGCTCGTTTGTAAATGAAGCTTGTTGTATTTCTGTTTCTGTAAATTCACTCATTATTTTCCTCCAAATAAAAAAGGTCGGGCTAGTAACTAACCCGACCAAGATACTAAACTAATGATGTTTAAACATCGAATAGTTTAAAAAAACTATGCTTCTACTAATTCAAGTTCTTTCACTTCTGGAAAGTCAACAGGAATTTCCGTCACGTTATGAACCAGATTTGTAAACGTAACGCTAAGTACAACTGCGATGAAATCGATCAGGTCTTTTTCTTCGTAACCAAGATCAAAAAATGCATCTCTGCTTTCTTCTGTGATCTTACCTGCATTTTCAGCTGTTTCTGCAGCAATTCTGCTCAATGTTCTCAGCTTTTCATCTTCTATACTTCCGTCTCTTATTTTGAAAGTATCTTCTTCAGATAAACCATTTTGTTTAGCTATTGCTGTATGTGCTGCTAAGCAATAGTTGCATCCATTCACTTCGGATACTGCAAGCTTGATCGTTTCTTTTTCTTTCATGGAAAATGTTTTCCCAATTGAAGAATCAAAATCCATGTAGCTTTTCAACACATCACCGTTGTAACCGATGGTTGCATATATATTAGGAACCATTCCTAATTGCTTTTCAAGATTTTCAAAAATCTCTTTTGCATTATCATTTACTTGATCTTTCGTAGGCACGTTTAATGCTTTCATAATTGTGTCTTTGGTTAGTGTTAATCTTTAATTCAGTCATAACTTAAAGTTTAAACTTCGATGTTGCAACATTGAACTGATAGATGTTACCTATGAGATGTATTGGCTTGGGATTAGCTACGACGCTGAGCATCGTAGCTAGCCTCAAATATCGAGGTTAAGTAGATACTGACTAACTCCTCATTCCATGTTTAAAGTAAAATACTTACCCTCGTTCCGATGCTCTGCGTCGGAACGAGTACACTTATTCGTCGCAATTGCTATAATTCTGTAAGGAATAAGCGCTGAAACTGTCTTACTAAGTATGGGAAGAAGCAGATATAAAATCTTAGATGAAAACTATCCATACTTCATAACTTCTAGTCTGGTGACCAAATTACCAATGTTGTTGGATCATAGCACTATAATTCTAGGAGGTTTAGAATTTTTGATTAAGAAGAGGCTCGTAAAGATATATGCATTCGTGATAATGCTAGATCATATACATTTTATAGCTCAAGGAAATAACCTTGCAAAGCATATAAGCAGTTTTAAATTATTCACTGCTAGGCAGATAATCAACTCACTAAAGAACACGGGCAAAGCTAATCAATTATCTGTTTTAAGAAATTCCAAGTTAACTCATAAAACAGATAGAGAATACCAAGTTTGGTCTGAAGGGTTTCATCCTAAGCAAGTTTTCTCTGATGAGATTATGGAACAGAAAATTAAATACATTCACTATAATCCTGTAAAAGCTCAATTGGTTGCTAATAAATTTGATTGGTCTCTATCATCCGCTCGATTTTATAATGGTAATGACTGTGAGCTACCACTGACTTTATTTGGAGATTGGGGCGCTCCGACGCAGAGCATCGGAGCGAGGTAAGTTCTGGGAGTCAATACCCAAATAACTACACCTCATTCAGTACGTTCCACGTCGGAAAAAAGACAAATAACTTGATTGAGATTAGGGCTGACTACTCTTCATCTAGCTTTCCAAAGTAAAATACTTATCCCTTGTTCCGATGCTCTGCGTCGGAACGAACACATTTATATTTCCTGGTGGGTTTAGTTCAATGTCTCAATCACTTTCCCCAATATCGGATTCCTACTCTCTTCCTTCCAAATAGCCGATAGTGTTGTTCTTTGAGAAATTTTATTCAGATCGATGAATTTTATATTCAGATCAAAACCTTGCTTTAATGAGCTTGGCACAATCCCGATTCCCAATTCATTCTCTACCAAACGAAAAATGGTATTAGCATGTACCGATTCATGTGCTACTTTCGGAGTAAAGCCCTGATCTTCAAAAATACTCATGATCTTATCATAGTAGCCATGGCTGTACTGACTGGAAAACAAAATGAAACTCTCTTCTTTCAGGTCAGAAATATTTTTAAAGTTTTTTGTTGAAACCGGGTGTGTTTTTGGTAAAACCAAACAGAAGGTCTCTTCAAAAACATCCAGCTTCCTTAATCCTTCCGGTAATCGCATTGTTCTGATAAAACCCAGATCCAATTGGTCATTTCTGATCTTATCCACCTGATCCTGATTGGTCAGTTCAGTAAGTACAAAATGAATTCCCGGTGAATCTTTGTTGATCTTTTTGAGCAACGACGGAATCACACTCTGCATAGCTGAACCGACAAATCCGATTCTTATTTCTCCTTCGTTCCCTTTTGCAATATGACGAATATTATCTTTTATAAATCCCAGATGATCAAACAGAAACTGAGATTCTTTGAGGAGATATTCTCCTGCTTTAGTCAGCGACACATTGCGTTTATCCCTTTTAAAAAGCTCAACCCCAACATATTCTTCCAATTGCTGAATTTGTCTGCTTAATGCAGGCTGAGTGATAAACAGTTTTTCTGCCGCTTTCCTGAAGTGAAGCTCCTTGGCTACTGTCTGAAAATAATTGAGATGTCTGAATTCTATCTGATTACTCATAAGCATCAATATATACATATAAAGTATTTTAAAACATCATACCAAAAATATATTTTCAACCATAATCTTAAATCAGCAGCACATGTTTAATCTCGGAATTGACACCATCTCCATCCAAAACGTAATCGATATTTGCGATGGGAAATTATCCTTCCAGCTAAATACTGAAGCGCGAGCTAAAGTTGTAAAAAGCTCTGAAAACGTAGCTCAAATTGTTGAAAGTGGCGATGTTGTTTACGGTGTGAATACAGGATTTGGTCCGCTTTGCAACACTATAATATCAAAAGAAAATACAGCCAAACTTCAGGATAATATTTTAAGAAGTCATAGTGTGGGAGTTGGGAATGCGATAGACCTGAAAATCGCCAAAGTTATGATGATCCTGAAAGCTCATAACCTAAGCGTTGGATTTTCCGGGATTCGGGAAGCTACTTTAGATCGAATTATTTTCTTCATCCAAAACGACATTATTCCTGAAGTTCCTGAACAAGGCTCGGTTGGCGCTTCCGGAGATCTCGCTCCTCTTGCTCATCTGTTTTTACCATTGATCGGATTGGGGAAAGTTCATTATAAAGGCGAATGGAGAGAAACACCGGATGTTTATATCGAATTAGGATTAGACCCCATCAACCTAAAAGCCAAAGAAGGTTTAGCGCTTATAAACGGCACTCAGTTTATAGCCGCACATGCTGTTTGGGGAGTTTACAATCTGCATCATTGCCTGAATGCTGCCGATATTATCGGAGCAATGAGTTTGGAAGGAGTTTTAGGAAGCGACAGTCCTTTTGATGAACGTCTTCATGAAGTCCGTCCTTTTGACGGATCCCGTTTAGTTGCTCACCGATTACGAGCACTGCTTCAAAATTCAGAAATGGTAGCTTCTCATGAAAATTGCGGACGAGTGCAGGATCCTTACTCCATTCGCTGTATGCCTCAGGTTCATGGTTCCAGCAGAAATGCCTGGCTTCATGTTAAACAAATGGTTGATATCGAGATCAACTCTGTGACTGACAATCCCATCATCCTTTCTGCAGAAGAATCTATCAGCGGAGGGAATTTCCATGGACAACCGCTTGCAATGCCCTGCGATTATTTAACTCTGGCTGCTCATGAAGTGGGTAATATTTCAGATCGCCGATCTTATTTGTTACTGAACGGTGAACATCCCGGACTTCCAAAATTATTGATGACCGATATTGGTTTAAATTCAGGTTTCATGATTCCTCAATATACTTCAGCTGCTTTGGTTAGTGAAAATAAAGCGCTTTGTTTTCCTGCTTCTGCCGATAGCGTTCCGACATCTCTTGGACAGGAAGATCATGTGAGTATGGGCTCAATCAGTTCCAGAAAACTGAACCAGGTTATTGATAACGTAGAAAAAATTCTGGCGGTTGAACTCGTGAGTGCAGCTCAAGCTTTTGATTTCAGAAAACCCATGAAATCAGGACCAATTCTGGATGCCTGCCATGAGTTGGTTCGGGAACATATCGATCACGCTGATGAAGACCGTGTTTTTGCTAATGATATCAAAAAAGCACTGGATCTTATTCAATCTCACATCATTTCTCATAAAGCGGATGAGATCGCAAACAAATTAAACATAGACTTAAACGGATCATACGATGAACAATTCCGAGTTTCTTAAAAAATACGTTCAACATCCTAAATACAAAATTCCAACAGGAACTGAGCTTAATGCAAAGTCGTGGCAGACAGAGGCTCCGCTCAGAATGTTGCTTAATAACCTGCATGAAGATGTTGCCGAAGATCCTGCAAACCTGATCGTATACGGTGGAAATGGTCAAGCTGCCCGAGATCGAAAATCTCTGGAAAAGATCGTGGAGTGTTTACTCGATCTGGATGAAAACCACAGCTTGTTAGTTCAATCCGGAAAACCCGTTGGGATAGTTCGAACGCATCCGGAAGCTCCACGAGTGTTGATTGCGAACAGTAATTTAGTTCCTGAGTGGGCTACATGGGATCACTTCAATGAATTGAAAGAACGCGGCTTGATGATGTACGGACAGATGACTGCAGGTTCATGGATCTACATCGGAACACAAGGAATTCTTCAAGGAACCTATGAGACTTTTGTTGCTTGCGGAGAAAAACATTTTGATGGCGATCTTCATGGCAGACTTTTGGTCACAGGTGGACTTGGAGGCATGGGTGGCGCTCAGCCATTGGCAGCTACCATGGCAGGAGCTACATTTTTAGGTGTAGATATTGATCCGGCCCGAATCGAGAAGCGCATCAAAACCCGCTACATCGATAAAATGACTCATTCTTATGAGGAAGCCATCAAATGGGTTACGGAAGCAAAAGCCAATAAAGAAAATCTTTCGGTCGGATTAGTTGGAGATATCGGAGATGTACTTGAACAATTGATAGAAGATGGTATAACACCCGATATTTTAACAGATCAAACTTCTGCTCATGATCCGATCAATGGATATGTGCCTCATGGAATTTCTTTGAAAGAAGCACAGGATCTCAGAAAATCTGATCCAAAATCCTACGAAAAGAAATCAATTGAAAGTATGGCCCGACACGTTCGTCATATGCTAACTTTACAAGATCGAGGAGCTATCACTTTTGATTACGGAAACAATCTTAGAGCGTATGCTCAAAAAGGCGGAGTAGAAAATGCATTCGATTTTCCGGGATTTGTACCAGCTTATATCCGACCGCTTTTCTGTGAAGGAAAAGGACCTTTCAGATGGGCGGCTCTTTCCGGAGACCCTGAAGATATTTACGTAACCGATCAGGCTTTAAAAGAAGCTTTTCCTGAAAATCACAATCTTATAAAATGGTTGGATGAAGCCAGAGAAAAAGTAGCTTTCCAGGGATTGCCTTGCAGAATTTGCTGGCTTGGAATGGGCGAACGTGAAAAAGCGGGTTTGATCTTCAATGATCTTGTCAGAACCGGAAAGGTAAAAGCGCCTATCGTAATTGGTCGTGATCATTTGGATTGTGGATCGGTTGCATCCCCAAACAGAGAAACAGAGGGAATGAAAGACGGCACCGACGCGGTAAGCGACTGGCCGCTGTTAAACCTGATGAGCAACGCAACAGGCGGAGCAACCTGGATCAGTTTCCATCACGGCGGCGGCGTTGGAATGGGATACAGTCAACATGCCGGAATGGTAGTTCTTGCAGATGGAACCGATCGCGCAGAAGCATGTATTCGTCGTGTGTTGTATAATGACCCTGCAATGGGAATATTCCGTCATCACGATGCCGGTTACGAAAAAGCAACGGAAGTTGGGAATGAGCATGATTTAATTATTTAAAGAAAACCCTAACTCAACAACTTTTATTAAAAAATGAACTCAAAAACTTTATACGGTCCTTTTAAACAGCTTTTAACCATGAACGGGTTACCGTTAAAAGGTCCGTTGAAGGACGAACAATTGGAGATTATAACGAATGCCGGAATTGTTATTCAGGATGGAAAAGTTCTGGACTTGGGAAGTTATTCTGATCTCGAGAATATTCATTCTGATTCAGAGAAAAAGTTTAACAACAATTCAGAACAAATAGCACTTCCTTCTTTTATTGATTGCCACACTCATATTTGCTGGGGTGGAAATCGGGTGAATGATTATTCCATGAGAGTAGCTGGAAAATCGTATTTAGAAATTGCAGCTTCCGGCGGTGGTATTTCAGATACCGTTACTGAAACCCGAAAAGCATCTGAAGATAAATTAGTTGAATTAATTCTTGATAGAGCCAAACAACATTTACAGAGAGGAATTACAACTATTGAAGTAAAATCCGGTTATGGTTTAAATCTGGATGACGAGTTGAAAATGCTTCGGGCGATCAAAAAAGCGAATGAGAAAACTCCCGTTAGATTGATTCCCACTTTTTTGGGAGCTCATATCAAGCCCAAGGATTTTGATGGAAGTCATGGAGAATACTTAGATTTTCTACTGCAAGAAGTCGTACCAATTATTGTTGAAGAAAAGCTAGCCACACGTGCGGATATCTTTGTGGAAGAAGGCGCCTTCGATATTGATGTAGCTCGTATCTATGCGAAGAATTTAAAGCTAAAAGGTTTTGATATAACTATGCATGTGGATCAGTTTCATCCGGGCGGATCGAAGCTGGCCATTGAAGAAGGATGTGTTTCAGCGGATCACTTAGAGTTTACTGATGATGAATCCTGTGAACTATTTGGCAGATCCGAAACGGTTGCTGTTGCTCTTCCAGGGGCTTCGTTGGGTTTGGGAATGCAATTCACTCCTTGCCGAAAATTATTGGATAATAACGCATGCGTTGCCATTGCCACCGACTGGAATCCCGGTTCTGCACCCATGGGAGACCTGATCACTCAAGCAGCTATTCTTGGAGCGTCAGAAAAATTAACGATTGCAGAAACTTTAGCAGGAATTACTTTCCGCGCTGCCCGGGCATTAAGAATTGAAGGCGGAATTCTAAGAAAAGGTGATGAGGCTGCTTTCACCATTTTTGAAACCGATGACTTTCGAAATATCTTTTATCAGCAGGGACAACTTAAGCCAAGCGCTACTATAATCGGTGGAGATTCCTTTGAATTTTAGCTCAAAATTATATCATTCAACGAAGCCTGAGATCTGGACCGGACGTACTGATTCCAAATCTGATTTTGATCAATTCAGATATCACCAAGCTGTACATTGTATAGATTTGAACGATATAAGGAAAGAAAACCAAACCGTTCTTTTAGGATTCACTTCTGATATTGGTGTCCAAAGAAACGGAGGTAGAATTGGGGCTGCAAAAGGACCAAGTCATTTCAGAAATTCTATCGGCTCACTTTGTTGGCATGGAAATGACGATGGATTTATTGATGGCGGAAACATCATCCCGGAAAATGAAGACTTGGAAACTGCTCATCAGGAATTAGGGAAAACCGTTCATCATATTTTAGAATCAGATAACAATCCTTTTGTAATTGGAGGCGGACACGAAACTGCCTTCGGGCATTTTTTGGGAGTCGCTTCATTTCTAAAACAGAAAAATCCAAAAGCTAAACTCGGCATTTTAAATATTGATGCTCATTTCGATTTACGACCACATAACGGAATTCCTCACTCAGGCTCTCCTTTCCTTCAGGCTCATGAACACGCTGAAAAAATCGGTCTTGATCTGAAATACTTTGTCTATGGAATCAATCAGGATAACAACACAAGATCTCTGTTCAATAAAGCTAATGAAGTTGGTGCGAAATTCTGTTTGAATACTGAGGTCTTTAATGATGAAAAGAAGAGTTTAGAAAAAGTTCAGAGATTTATTGATGATCGCGATTTCATCTATCTAACGATCTGCTTAGATGTGTTCGAAGCTTCAATAGCTCCCGGCGTCAGTGCTCCTGCCTGGAATGGTTTGAAGTTGAATCATGCTTTAAATCTTATTCAGGTTTTGAAAAATTCCGGAAAAATGATCTCTTCTGATATTTGTGAATTAAATCCGGGATTTGACTTGAATAATCAAACTGCAAAAACAGCGGGAAGTTTGTTTAGTGCGATTATAAACTCTTCCAAAGTTTAATGAGCAAAATATTCTTAGATATGCATTAACAACTTTGGAAGAGTTGTTTCGAAGATTAAAACCAACCAGCTCCCGCAGCCCTGAAGGGTTTGCTAGTATAAATTTTTTGCTCTCGTTCCTAACGTCTCGTTTGGAACCTGGACTTGAGGCTCTGCCTCAATGAAAGCAGAGCTTTCAAGCTTAGTCCCGCAGCGGAGCTACGGAACTAGCATAAGAGTCTAATTTTAAAGTAAATATTTAGATATCTCACTTCGTTCGATATGACAGAGGTCATTCTAATTTGGGTCAGCTAATAATTAAATGTGCTTTAGTTTGTCAATTTATCCGGGAGCTTCTCTTCCAAAACTTCGACAGGTACTTCCAGCTCTTGTACTCTTGGAAATGCTTTTTCTTTCTTTTTTGAAGATCGTAAAGCAACTACATTTCCAACCAAGATCATAACAGCTCCGCTTAAACTTATGGAAGTCCATGTGTAATCTTCCAAAAAAGTAGAAATTGTAAGTGCTATGACCGGAGCAATTAAAGAAACATAGGCTGCCTTGCTGGCTCCGATATTTCCAATTAAAGTCATGAAAGCTCCAAAGGCGATTATTGAACCGAATATCGCTAAGTATAACAGTGACAGCACATAGCTTTGCGACACTTCAAACCTGATCTCTTTTCCCAAAATAACGGCTATTAAAAACATAGCGATCGCTCCGTAAACCATTCCAAAAGCGTTGGATTGAATGACAGGTATTCCGGCTTTTTGATTTCTCGCTGATGTAATATTTCCCAATGAAGCCAGATATGTGCCTCCCACTGCAAAGCATAAACCTATGATCTTCCCATCAGTAAATGAAAAATGAGAAAGATCTTTCCAGAATACCATTCCTGTTCCAATTAGTCCCAAAAATCCACCTAGAATTACTTTGTTTTCGAAAGGAGTCTTCAGAAAAATTCGACCATTAAGGATATTCAGGAAAACTAATAGGGAAAAGATCAATCCTACTAAGCCGCTGGTCAAATAGAGCTCAGAGGTATAAACCAGCCAGTAATTAAACCCAAAAATGAGAAGTCCCTGAAGTAAAATGAATTGGTGTTCTTTTCTGGTGTAGCTCATTTTCATCTTCCACAGAGAACAAACGATCAGCATCAATACCCCTGCAATACCAAAACGATAGGAAACAGACAGCATCGCATCCACATTCCCAACCTGAAATTTGATCACATACCAGGTTGATCCCCAGATGAGGACAGGTGTTATAAACAGGAGAGCATTTTTCATTTCCAGATTATACGCTTTTTCTCCTAAAAGACTTCTACATCAAAAATATTTTCTGAATGGGCTGCTTCAAAATTTACCAATCCTCCAAAAAGATCTAGGACCTTTTCTCTGTTTAGAAATGAGTCCTCATCAAAATTTAGAAAATGAGAATACGGTGAGTAAGGATAATCCTTAAAAGATTTTGTGAAGTTATGGTGAACAGGATTTTGATGAATATAAACTATCAGTTTCCTAAAGTATTCATCAGAGTCTACTTCTTTACGTTTGAAAGGCCTTTGAAATAAAGACCCGGTTCTGTCACGCTCTTTGTTGATCGATTGTGTATAGGAATTGAAAAAGTTGCTGAGATGTCGGGATGGAGACCTCAACACTTTCGATCTAAGATTTGAATCAGCAAAAAGCCTCTCTTGCTCTGCGATACTTCTCACACTTACTAGAAAATGGAAGTGATTGCTCATCAAACAATAACTATATGTATTAAATACGTGAAAGCAATGATGTTTAAATTTGCTTATGAAATATTCATAGTTCTCCGGAGAATAGAACAATCGTTCTTTATTGTTTCCTCTGTTATAAATGTGATAGTATTTATTTGGTTCGAGTTTTAGCATTGCTACCTAATTTAACTTTTTAACTCTGACAGGGTTTCGAACCCTGTCAGAGTTAAAAAGTTAAATTAAATATTTCCAGTTAATAATACCTAACCAACACAATCCACACATCTGGTTACATGTGGCATATATTCCAACCTCCCAAATGGAATTTCCTGTCCGCATTTCTGACAATTTCCAAAGTCTTTATCACCGGACCTTTCCAGCGCCTTTTCTAATCTTTGAAGGATCTTTTTCTTCTCTCTTAAAGAGGCTTCATTAATGGTTTTATTATTGATAGCATCCATTCTGGAAATTCTGCCAATCGAAGCATCCAAAGGAATAGGCTTGATCAACTCCTGAAGTTCTTCAATATCATCTTTTACAGACCTGATGTTGTTCGCAATAATTAAAACTATCTTTTCTTTTTCTTTGTCAGTCATATCTGAATGTCTGCAACCAACTACTACATTCCAAGTACTTTCGAATTTCAAGCAAGTCATCCATTTTTTTAGTTTATTTACATGGTTTAAAATTTGGTGGGGTATATGGATTTTCGCAATCTTATTGCTGAACTAAAACGACGGAATGTTTTTCGCGTCGCAACTGCCTACGCCATAGCGGGATGGCTTATTATCCAAATCTGTGCTACTACATTTCCTTTCCTAAACCTCCCTGAATGGATAATAACTGCCGTTATCATTTTTGTTCTGATAGGCTTTCCTCTCTCAATAATCTTTGCCTGGGCTTTTGAACTAACACCTGAAGGACTAAAAAAATCTCAGGAAGTGGATATCACTGAATCCGTAACCAACCGTACCGGTAAAAAACTTAATGGGATAATTATCACCGTTCTTTCAATGGCCGTAGTATTTTTATTGGTTGAGCGGGTCTTTTTTGCTGAAGCATCTTTTATAGAAAACCAATCAGAACTTGCTGATTTTCAAACAGCTTCCATTGCTGTGCTCCCTTTTGTGAATATGAGCGGAGATAAAAACAACGAATATTTCTCTGATGGTCTTTCTGAGGAACTGCTTAATGCTCTCGCTAAAGTAAAAGAAATGAAAGTAGCCGGACGTACTTCTTCATTTAAATTCAAAGGAAAAAATGAAGATTTAAAAATCGTTGGAGAGCAACTTGGGGTTGGTCATATTCTGGAAGGTAGCGTCAGAAAAGCTGGAGGCAGAGTACGAATAACTGCTCAGCTCATTAAAGTGGATGATGGGTTCCATATGTGGTCAGAGACTTTTGACCGGGAACTTACAGCAACAAACATTTTTGAGATACAGGAAGAAATTTCGCGCACGGTATTAAGTGAATTGAAAGTACACCTGTTACCTGAAGATGAATCTGATCTGGAAAATATTCCAACATCTGATATTGAGGGATACTCTATGTATCTGAAAGCAAATCAGCTTGTGGTAAACCGGGATATAGATGAGATAAATGTTGCGATAGATCTCTACAAACAAGCTCTCAGTATTGATCCCTTTTTCGCTGAAGCACACGCACGGTTAGCTATTGCCTATAATTTACAGGGATATTATGGAAACGTCCCCAGAGAACAACAAATTGAAAACATGACACCTCATGTTGACCAAGCTTTCTCAATAGATGAAAACTTAGCTGAAGCTTATGCCGCATTAGGCTTGTTACATGACATGAAAACAGATTTTGAAGAATCAGAAAAAGCCTTTTTAAAAAGCCTGGAGTTAAATCCAAACCTATCAGATGTGTACAATTGGTTAGGAAATCTGTACATGGATGAGCTAAATGATTTCCAAAAAGGAAATGATCAATACAAGAAAATGTATAAGGTGGATCCTTTGTCTCCTTTATCTATCTACAACCGGGCTCAAGCCAGTCAATTTGAAGATAAATATGAAGAAGCACTTTCGTTTCATGAAATGAACAAAAAACACAATCCCGAATTTGTTCCTACATACTTAGGCTTAGCATTCCTGAAATCCGACCCGCATTATGGGCGCTTGGACGAAGCATTTATGGCTGTACATAAAGCCTACCAACTCGACAATAACTTTACCCGCTCTTTAAATATTATGGCTACGAGGGCTTTAGAACTTGATCTTGAACCTGTTGCCCGACATTACATGGAGATATTGAAAAGAAACTATCCTGAAAGTTTAGATTACTTAAACCGTGCAGGATTATTTGCTTCTTATACATTTGATTATTCGTATGTAGAGGATGCTCTGTTACCATACATTGAAGATTCTGATCTTATACCTGGTTCTTCAGGGTTTTACTGGACAATGACTGATTATGCTATTTATAAAGATGATCCTGAACTTGCATTAGAATGGTTTTCTAAGTTTGATTCCACTTTATTGAATCCAAAAGATCTAACACTTAGTATGCAAAATCTATGGCATACATTGCCTCTTCGTGAACTTTACAAATTCACAGATGAAAAAGAAAAAGCAGACTTATTATTAGATAAGTTCTGCGCTTTTAGCACAGCAAATGTGGACCTGTATCCTCAAAAAGAAGAAGATAATTGGTATTTATTCGATCAAGCAACCTGTCTTTTGGAAAGAGAACAAATTGATGCCGTAATTCCGATCATAACAAAGCTTTATCTGGAAAGAAATAATCGCGGAAATGAATACAGAGCACTTAAAAAAGACAAAAAATTTCAACAGGCAATGAAGCACCCCGAGTTCAAGAAAATTATGGATATTGTTTTTGCCGATCTGAGAGATCAGAAAGAAAACCTTATTGCCTACCTGAAAGCCGAAGGCGACTGGAAAGAAGAATGGGATGAAGAAAAGAATTAATAAATATGGATTATGGATTTTGAATTGATCAAGCATTCAAAATCCATAATTAAGAATTCAGAATCATAAAATGAATATTTCGAACTTTATAGAAGAGCTAAAAAGGCGTAATGTCTTTAAAGTTGCGGTGGCTTATGCCATTGCCGGATGGTTGATCATTCAGATCGTTACGGTAATTGAAGCCCCTCTGAATATCCCCGATTGGTTTGATACGGTCGTAATCGTGTTAGTTGGAATTGGATTTCCGCTCACGCTAATTTTTGCCTGGGCTTTTGAACTAACACCTGAAGGAATCAAGAAATCTAAAGAAGTAGAAATTACCGAATCTGTTACTGACCGAACCGGTAAAAAACTGAACGGCGTTATTATTTCTGTATTATCCATCGCATTATTCTTCGTTGTGGTTGAGCGAATTTTCTTTGCCAAGGCATCTATTTTAGAGGATGCTGGTGCGACTGCTCAAATTGAAACAGCCTCCATTGCAGTACTTCCTTTTGTAAATATGAGTAGTGATAAAGAAAATGAATATTTCTCTGACGGACTTTCTGAAGAATTATTGAATGCCCTCGCAAAAGTCGAAGATATGCTGGTTGCAGGACGGACTTCCTCTTTCAAGTTCAAAGGTCAGAATGAGAACCTTACTGAAATAGGTAGTGAACTTGGTGTTGCAAATATACTGGAAGGTAGTGTTCGAAAATCAGGAAACCGACTTCGAATTACTGCTCAGCTGATCCGTGTTTCAGACGGCTTTCACATGTGGAGCGAAACCTACGATCGTGAATTTACGGTCGACAATATTTTTGACATTCAGGAAGAAATATCTCTGCATGTTATGGAAGAACTAAAAGTGCGCTTACTTCCTGAAGATGAAGCTCAGCTAGCCAGTCGTCCAACTATGGACATTGAAGCTTACAATGCTTTTCTGGAGGCAACACAACGGGAGATCACTTACCAACCCGAAGATCTTGAGTATGCGATCCGGAAATATAAAGAAGCGATTAGGCTCGACCCTACCTTTGCGGAAGCTTATGCTCGTTTAGCTCTGGCTTACAATAACCTGCATCAAAATGGAAATATAAGTGCGGACGAGACCAAAGTGTTAATGAGAGAGAATGCGGAAATGGCCATCTCGTTAGACAAAGACCTTGGAAAAGCTCATCAGGCACTGGCAGATTACTACGGTTTCGAATTTCAGTTTGAAAAACGAGAAGAAACACTCAAAAAAGCTGTTGAACTTGCCCCCAATGATGCTTCTATACGAATGGATTACAAAAGTGCACTGGGAAGAAATAATAAAGTTGAAGAATCCAGAGCTCAATTATTTAAAGCCTATGATCTGGATCCGTTGAGTCCGGATATCTCCAATTCCTATGCACGTCATCTGGCAGATGTGGAAAACAGGTATGAAGAAGCAATGGCGATCATTGATCGAAACATCAAACGAACTCCTGATTATAACGGCTCCTATTATTCCAAAGCATGGTTACTTAGAGATGTGCCCTACGGAGAACTCGATAATGCTTTTACCTTTGCTTATGAAGGACATCTGAAAAACCCTGATGACATGGATTTTATGTGGATGGTCTCTGACATCGCAAGAGACCTGAATATGTTAAACATGGCTGAATATTTTGGGGAGAAAATCTCTGAAAAATACCCTGAGAATCATGCAGGTCCAAGAAACTTGCTAAGGACAAGTCAAACTAGGGGGGATTTTGAGACCACTAAAAGAATTGTTAACGAACTTTCCGAGACTTATGGCGAACGAACGGTTGAATTCTTTGTGATTGATCTGTTGGCTTATCATTATGAAAGAGGGGAGTTTCTAGAAGGTATAGATTTGTTAAAAAGAAGGTTTCCTGATTTTCTTGATGAACCAGGAAAAGAGATCACAAATGATGATCATCGAACTGCAGCAATTTTTCATCTTACTTTAGCTGATAAAGCCGGAAAAACGGAGGAAGTTGAAATGATCGCTAATCGGATATGTGAATATAAAGATAAAAGATTGGCAGAAATGGAAGAGAGTGGTCACATAGAAATCTACAACGAATTAGATGTTAAACTATGGTGCCAGATCGCTACAGAGCAATATGACGAAGCTGTTGCTGCGATGGAAAAATTCTATTTCGAATTAAACTCCAAAGCAAATTATCCATTAATTATTACATCCGAGATTCCTTTTTTCCGGATAAAAGAGTCACAAAATTTTGAAGAGTTTGAAAAGAAGATTTATGCTGATCTTGGGATAATGAGTGAAAATGTAGTTCAATTCTTAAAAGAAAAAGACGAGTGGAAAGAAGAATGGGAAGAGAATTAAGAATGAAGAATTCAAAATTAAAAATTACTTCTTCTCCATTCTGTCACTTCGAACGGATGTGAGAAGTCTTAAAATATTATATCGTTTTAGTGATTCTTTAGATGTCTCACATACGTTCGACATGACAATACAAGAATTTTTAATTCGCGAAGCATTATGAATATTTCGAATTTTATAGAAGAACTAAAACGACGGAATGTCTTTAAAGTTGCGACCGCGTATACTATTGCAGGATGGCTGATTATTCAGGTTGTTTCTACCGTGTCACCACAACTCGGATTCCCTGACTGGGTACCACCTTTTTTTACTGTTCTTGTTTTAGTCGGCTTTCCACTTTCACTGATCTTTGCATGGGCTTTTGAACTAACTCCTGAAGGTTTAAAAAAATCTCAGGAAGTGAATATCACTGAATCCGTAACCAACCGTACCGGTAAAAAACTTAATGGCGTAATAATCACCGTTCTTTCAATGGCAGTAGTATTTTTATTGATTGAACGGGTCTTCTTTGCCAAAGCCTCTATTCTGGAAAACGCTTCTTTTGAATCCAATTTCGAAACCGCATCCATAGCTGTACTTCCTTTTGAAGATTTTAGTTTAGGTGGCGATCAGGAATACTTTGCCGATGGTTTATCTGAAGAATTATTGAATGCCTTGGCTAAAGTGGAAGAATTGAAAGTAGCCGGCCGCACTTCATCATTCAAGTTTAAAGGTCAAAATGAGAACCTCTCTTTAATTGGTCAAGAACTTAAAGTAGATCACATATTAGAAGGAAGTGTTCGAAAGGCCGGAAATCGTATTCGAATCACAGCTCAGCTTATCAAAGTTGAAGACGGATTCCATGTATGGTCAGAAAATTTTGATCGCGAACTAACAATTGAAAATATCTTCGATATACAGGAAGAGATCTCCAGAAAAGTTATGGAAGAACTTAAAGTTCGACTGCTCCCCCAACTTGAAGAAGATCTTAAAACAAATCCCACAGATGATATTGAGGCTTATAACGCCTATTTGGCTGCTACCCAACTGGAGGTAACCGACGAATTAGATGACCTGAAAAAAGCTGTAGAAAAGTATAAAGAAGCCATTCGTATTGACCCCTCCTTTTCATTAGCCTATGCCCGACTTGCTTATGTATATGGAGATCTGAACTGGAAAGGAAATCTTTCTTTGGAAGACATGAAGGGTCTGATGCGGGAAAATATTGATCGTGCTTTACTGATCGATGGTAACGAAGGTAAAGCTTACGAAGCACTTGGCTACTACTACCTGAATATAGAAGACAATCAAAAAGCATTGGAAACCTATGAACGTGCGATCGAATTATTGCCCGGAGATTCAGAGGTGCTAGTAGGGTATCATGATGTACTCCATGAATTTTCAAGACATGATGATTCACATAAAATACTTGAAAAGGCTTACCAAATTGATCCGTTAAATCCTGATATCGCAGCTCATCTTGGTGGCCATTATGTGAATTTGGGAGAAGCTGAAAAGGGACTGGAACTGTTTGATAAGGTACTGGAGCGATATCCGGATTACAAAGGCGTGAAACTGAGAAAAGCTCAGGCTTATGCAGGCATAGGTGTTGGCGAGATTGGGAAATCTTTCATTAGTACTTATCAGCTATATAAAGCAGATCCAAAAAATGTTGATTTGATCGTTTATCTCCATGATTTAGCAGAAAGCTTAGGCTTTGAGACATTTCAGGAGTATATGATCATTAAAATGGGAGAGCTTTATCCGAACAACCAGCAGTATTACTTCATGTATGCCAATTACTATTCAGAGCACGGCAAAATAGATGAGGTACTTGAGTTTGTAGATACTCAGCGAGGAATTTTCTCTGACAACTTTAATAAGGAGATCGACACCTTTAAGTCCAGACTTATATACATGAAAGGTGAAAAAGAAAAAGCATTCCAAATGTATATCGACATAAACCCGATAATTTTGCAGGATGAAATTGTATTCGCCAACAATGATGAAGCTTTAGATGTTGCCGTATATCTATCTTATGCAACTGGGATGGGGTTAAATCAGGATGAAAGATTTAAAAAGCTAACGAATACCTATTGTGATTATCGTTATGAACAATATGAAGATGCAGAAATAGAGGCTGTTAGAAAATACAGAGAATGGGATATAGCTGAATGTGAGTTTTATAAAGGGAACGTGGACCATTTTTTAGAATTGATCCGAAAACAATATTTCGAATATAAAATTGCTTTTGGCTTTCCTCCCTATTTCAAATACTCCAGAAACATGAATACGCTAAATGGCATACCGGAATACGAAAAGCTTAAAGGTGAAATTCTAGCCGATATTAATGTTATGAAAGAAGAAGCTATTGCTTACCTGAAAAGTAACGGAGATTGGCGTGAAGAATGGGAAGAGAATTAAAAATGAAGAATTTAAAATTAAAAATTTTTCCTCATTCTTTGTCACTTCGAGTGAATACGAGAAGTCTAAAAATTGTGGCGCAGTTTAGTAAATTTTTAGATGTCTCACATACGTTCGACATGACAATACAAGAATTTTTAATTCGCGAAGAGCAATGAACATTTCGAATTTCATACAAGAACTAAAGCGGCGTAATGTCTTTAAAGTAGCTACTGCTTACGCTATTGCCGGGTGGATTATTATTCAGGTATTTGATACAATTTCTCCACAACTCGGATTTCCGGAATGGGTTGCTCCTCTTGTAACAACTTTAGTTCTGATTGGTTTTCCTTTAGCTTTAATTTTTGCGTGGGCATTTGAACTAACTCCTGAAGGAATTGAGAAATCAAAAGATGTAGACATTACAGAATCAGTTACCGCTTCAACCGGAAAAAAATTAAACGGCCTAATAATTGGCGTTTTATCATTTGGGTTATTATTTCTTTTGATAGAACGAATTTTCTTCGCAGAATCTACCATTTTTGATTCAGATGCTATCGATATTGAAAACGCTTCTATTGCCGTTCTTCCTTTTGTTAATATTAGTTCGGATCAATCCAACGAATATTTCTCCGATGGACTTTCTGAAGAACTCTTAAATGGACTCGCTAACATTGAAGGAATGCAGGTAGCAGGTAGAACTTCTTCCTTCAGTTTTAAAGAAAAAAACGAAGACCTAAGAATTATAGCTGAGCAACTTGGAGTCAAGCATATTTTAGAAGGAAGTGTCAGAAAAGATGGAAATCAAATACGAATTACCGCTCAGCTTGTCCAGGCTGATAACGGTTTTCATCTTTGGAGCGAAACCTACGACCGAGAATTAGAAGGCATCTTTGCCATACAGGAAGAGATTTCCCGAAAAGTTGTGGAAGAGCTAAAAGTACGGTTACTACCTGTTGACGAAGAAGAAATTGCAAAACGCCCGACGGATGATATTGAAGCTTATAACGCGTTCCTTGAAGCAACGCAATTAGAAGTAAGTCGTAGCCCGGAAGATCTGGAAACAGCTATCAAACTTTATGAACAAGCAATAGAAATTGATCCAACATTTACAGAAGCCTACGCTCGTTTAGCAATTGCTTATGGTTTGTTAAACCAATATGGAAACTTGTCATTTGCTGAGATGCTCGAAAAAATGGATACCAATATTAATAAGGCACTGTTGATTAATCCAAACCTTGGAATTGTATATCGGGCACTTGGTTTTTATCAGAACCAGCGACTTGAAGAAAATGCGCTAGTAGCAGCTGAAAATGCATATCGAAAAGCAATTGAATTAACCCCAAACGATGCATATGCCTATAACAGTTTATATATAGCTATCAAGGGCCGAAGTGAAGAAGAAGCATATAGATATTTAGAAAAAGCGTATCAACTAGATCCTTTAAGCAATCCGATCGCAGTAAATTACGCTTCACTTTTTCTGGTAAGAAAAGAACATGAAAAGGGAATTGAATTGCTGGACAAGGTAATTGCCAGAGCCCCTGACTATACCTCTGCTCACCGCGCAAAAATCTCTACACTGGCGTTAATTCCTAATGGAGATTTAGATAAAGCTTTTATAGCCTCACATAAGGCTTTAAAAGAAAACCCTGAATCTCTGGAAATATTAAGTTTAATCGTTGGTCTCTCTTCTGATCTGGATCTGATTCCGGTAAGAAAATACTATTCAGATAAAATGTTAGAGCTTTATCCCAGCAACTTTGATGCTATAGGTAGCATGTTAGAAACCCAAACATTGATGGGGCAAAGCGAGCTGGCACTTAGTACAATGGATGCAATGAAAACTCAATTTGGTCCTCAGGCTGAAAAATTTATGACTTCTTCTTATTCCAGCAATCTATTCATACTTGGGAAAAACGAAGAAATTTTAGAAATGATAGATAAACATTGGCCGGAGATTGCAAACAAAACGTATGACTTCGATTCTTACAACAACGATTTGTTAAAAAGAGATGCATTAGATCTGGTATTTCTTTATGCGACCGTGTTAATTGATGAAGGCAAAGAAAAAGAAGCTCAATTCTTTATTAATAGTATTTGTGAAGACTATAGCACCAAAAATCAGGGCAAAGAAACCACTGATTCCTACTTAGATCCTAACGATTTATGGATGTCAATGAATTGTAGCCTCATCAAAGGAAATGTAGAGGAAGGAATAGATCAACTCAAAGAATATTACTTCGAGCGAAAGGGAAAAAGAGCATATCCTTTTGCTTTTCTTAGCGATGTATTTCTGCTTTATAAAGACCATCCCGAAATGATAAGAACCAAAGAACTTATTTTTGATGACATTCATAATATGCGGAACAAAGTAATTACCTACCTCAAAGCAGAAGGTGATTGGGAAGAAGAATGGGGTGAAAACAAGAATTAGTAATTATGGATTATGAATGTTGAATTGATCTCGACTAATTCAACATTCATAATCAAAATCCAAAATTATCAAATTGAACATTTCAAACCTTATACAAGAACTTAAGCGCCGTAACGTCTTTAAAGTAGCTACGGCATACGCTATTGCCGGGTGGATCATCATTCAGGTTACCGATACTGTATTTCCTCGTCTTGGACTACCTGAATGGACTGTTACTTTTATCATTGCCTTAGTCGGGGTTGGCTTTCCCATTGCGCTGATTATAGCTTGGGCATTTGAGCTTACTCCCGAAGGCGTTGAGAAATCAAAAGATATAACTATAACTGAATCAGTTACTGCCTCAACCGGAAAGAAACTCAATGTTATAATTATATCTTCATTGAGTTTATTAGTTATTCTTTTATTAGTAGAACGCTTTGTTTTTGCACCAGTTGATAATTCAGAGAATCAAAACCCTATTGTTCAGGTTTCTGAGCAATCTGTTGCTGTTCTCCCTTTTGCGGATCTCTCCCAAAACAAAGATCAGGACTGGTTTAGTGACGGGCTTACAGAGGAAATTTTAAATTCTCTTGCTCAACTTCCGGAGCTGAAAGTAACCTCTCGCACTTCTGCATTTCAGTTTAAGGGAAAAGACATCAACATCAGCAAAATAGCCGACACTTTAGGAGTCGCACATGTGGTGGAAGGATCTGTTCGACGGATCGGCGACCAGCTTCGTATTACTGCTCAGTTAATACGTGCTATAGATGGGTTTCACTTATGGAGTGAAACTTACGACAGTAGCACTGAAAATCTATTCGAAGTACAAACTGACATTGCAGAAAAAATTGCAACTACTTTGGATATTTTTCTGGATGAAGAGCGCCGTGAATCTATGTTTGCTACAGGAACCCGCAACGTAGAAGCTTTTCAAGAATACTTAAAAGGCAAAGAACAGTTCAGACAATCACACGATGGTACTGAGCTCGATATGCTTTGGCGGGCTAACGAATTTTTTGATCAAGCTTTAGTGTTGGATCCGAATTTCGGACAAGCATCCGTTCAAAAGATGGATGCCTATGCACATATGCTAACCGATCCCGGCACTTCCAGTTTGATTATGCCCTACGAAGAAGCTAAAAATGGGCTAATCGAATCTCTTGAATACGGAGCTGATCATATTGAAGACCCTACTTCAAAATTACAAGTGAAAATGAATGCTGTTTTTTTTAGTAACTCGTGGCACCAATTGCCTGAATTAAAAGACCAGTTAACCGAAGCAATGGGAAACAAAACAAATTTCCCTATCGGTGGTATCTGGGAAAGTGAAATCCTTGTCCTATTGGGTGAAGATGATATTGTAATCAGAGATTTAAAAGAAGATGTAAAGTTAGATCCATTAAGTTTAAATGCCTGGATGTATAGAGCTATGGTTGCAATGAAAGAAGGTGGATCTTCGGAATTGTTTGAAGTGTTAGGCGAAAGTAAACGTAAACTTGGTAATAATTCTTTTCTTGATGCCTTTGCTCACGTACTCGTTGGTATAAATCAAGAAAAGGAATTATTAAAATCTCTGTATCCGGATGGGGTAACAAACTGGAATTCTCAGGATGTATGGAGTTTACAGTTTAATGCTTTCTTAGCCGCTGCCCTGGATCAGGATGATTTAGCGAATGAAATCTTTGAGAAATATAAATCTAAAGCTTCATTTATAGATGATGTAGCAGCACTAAGTTTATTTGAATTGGGAAGAACTGAGGAAGCAAGAGAAGCCATTAAATATATTGACAGCATGCCGGGCGGAACAGCTAACCTTGCCATTGGTATTGTTACATTCGGGAATGTATTATTCTTTGATTTGGAAGATACCCCAAATTTAGCCGCCAGATTTAAAGAAGCCGGTGTGGATGTAACTCGGTTAAAAAAAATTATCTGGTCGAACTAAAGTTCCACTATTTTAATGACTACAAAAAAGCTAAAACCCCGACAATTAAAATTATTTAGCTGGCTTTTTATACTTACAGGCCTGGTATTTATCCTTATGGGTTTAGACTTGATTGCTATTGATGAGTCGGACCTGAACGCCCCGAAATGGATAATAGGTTTATGTGGGCTTGTATTTTCTCTGGCAGGGATCATGATACTTTTGGGAGAAAAATCACCACTCAATAATCTATTAGGTGGACTGCTGGTACTAAGTTTTGGTTGTATTGGTGCTTGGATAGCAATTTATGGAGATTCCGCTAACTTTTCCGGTGGCACTCCCTTTCTTTCGGAATCTCAAAATGTATTGATAGCGAGGATATTGTTTGGCAGTGGCTCATTGATGTGCTTAGCAATATTTATTTATGTAGTGAAATCTCACTTCACCAATAATAAAAACTAAATATCATTAACATACCATAATCAGCTTACTTATATTTTGTAATGTTATTAGTTAAAAACGATTTCCAAGATAATTTTTACTTTTGAAACCCCATGCAAAATATTAAAAAAGCTTTACCTCTCATCCCATCAGGGATACTACTTCTTTCAATAACTATTTTAATATTCACTTTAGAAACTAAACAAGTTGGGTATTCTGATTTAACTGTAAAAGACGGCCCTGCCCCGGGAGCCAAAATGTCATTGAATTTTATTGGTGATGTAAGAAGCTATCCCAATCAAGAACTTCCTAAGGTTGGTTTCGTTCAAGCTTTTGATCAAGCCAAAAAACTAAGACTTAGAAAGAAAAATACAGCTGCAAAAACATGGTCTGCTTTAGGTCCGACAAATATTGGAGGGAGGACTCTGGCTTTAGCAATTGATCCATCTGACCCGGATCTGATTTTTGCCGGTTCAGCAAGTGGTGGCTTATGGAAAAGCACTACAGGCGGATCAGGACAAAATGTATGGGAATATGTTCGTACAGGTTTTCCGGTTTTAGGAGTAGCCGCAATTGCTCTGGATCCGCAAACTCCTGATACTATGTTTATAGGTACAGGAGAAAGTTATGGCAGCGAAGTAAGTATGCCCGGTATCGGCAGCAAACGAACAACAAGAGGTAGTTATGGAATTGGAATTTTAAAAAGTACAGATGGCGGAAATACTTGGGAAAAGAGCCTTGATTGGTCCTTAGATCAACGGCGATCAGTACAAAAAATTCAGGTTAATCCACTTCGCTCTAACACAATCTGGGCTGCTACTACTGAAGGCGCTTACAGAACCCGGGATGGAGGTGAAAATTGGATTAAAGTTCATGATGTTAAAATGGCAACTGATATCATTATCAACCCTTCTGATACAAGCGTTGTGTATATCGCAAATGGAGGAATGGGAAGTCTTGGTCATGGACTTTACAAATCTGAAAACGCAGGAGATAGTTTTCAAAAAATAGATCTTGTATCTGCCGGAGGACCCGATACATTTCAGGGTAAAATGGTATTAGATATTTCAGCATCTGATCCCGATATATTACTTGTCAGTATAGGGAACTCTGACGGAACGATTGGCGCAACTGAATTTTATAAGACCTGGTTAATGCTGACCGAAAATAACGGAGATACCTGGTCACTGATTTCAACAGAAGATTATTCAAGAGTTCAGGGATGGTATGCTCATGCAGCGGCAATTCATCCCAGTAATTCTGATATAATTTGGGCTGCTGGTCAGCCTTTTACAGTGTATAAATCTACAAATGGAGGTGGAAATTTATCTCCTGTTGATATGGGAGCAGTTACTCAAGCTTCCGTTTATCCTGAACTAACGAACTGGGCCGATTACCACGATATAGTATTCCATCCAACAGACAGCGATATTATTTATTTTATAAATGATGGAGGTGTTTTCAGGACTACTGATGGAGGTCTCACATTCGAGAACTGTAATTCCGGATATCAAACCACACAATTCTATAATGGAGTTTCAAACTCTGAAACCACTGGGAATCTGTTGTTAGGTGGATTACAAGATAACAGTAGTGTGATATATGAAGGTAGCTTAGAGTGGAGAAGAGGTTGGTCTGGAGATGGTGGATGGACAGCACTTGATCCCGAAAACAACAATAATGCTTATTTATCAGCGCAATTTGGAAACATGGTATTTTCATCGAGTTTATTTACCAATCCCCAAATCGGAGATAGCTACTTTCGGCCTACTAACTCTCAGTTTCCCTCCAATGAAACTAACTTTATAACTCCTATAATTCTAAGCCCCGCAGATGGAAATACATTTTACATAGGTGGTCAAAAAATAATGACTGCTCAAAAGGGTAACGATGTTTGGAGTTATCTTGGTAATGGCAAAGCACTTGATGGTAACGCTATGTCAGCTATGGCCGGTTCCTATCAAGATGCTGATGTATTATATGTTGCATCAAGCCCTGCAATAGGCGGAACTTCGCGTGGCAATATCTTTGTAACAAAAAACAAAGGTACGATCTGGACTAATATCACAGGTGAACTTCCCGACCGTTACCCAACAGACCTCGCTGTTGATCCTACTAATCATGATATCGCTTACGTAACTTTCGGAGGATTTAACTCATCCCATGTTTTCAAAACTGAAAATGCCGGTGAAACATGGATTGATATAGGTGCCGGGTTACCTGACATTCCAACTTGGGCAGTAACTGTGGATCCTGATTTCCCAAACCATATTTATGTAGGAAATGAAGTAGGTATTTATCAATCGTTGGATGGAGGTACTACATGGGAAGATATCTCAGGAAATCTCCCAGATGCAATTTTTGCGATAGAACTAGTTATTTCGAATTCGAACCGGAAACTAAGAGTAGCTTCACATGGTAACGGTGTATATGAAATTCCATTAGAGCTTGCTGTTTCTAATGAGATTAATAACAACCCTATTCCAAGCAGTTTCAGGTTAAAGCAAAATTACCCGAATCCATTTAACCCCTCAACTAATATTCAATTTGATCTGAATAAAACCGAAAATATAAAATTACAAGTATTTGATATAACCGGAAAATTAGTCACTACTCTGGTTGATGAAGTTAAAAGTCCCGGAAGTTATACCGTTTCCTTTGATGGAAGTAATTTATCAAGCGGAACTTATATCTACAGGCTACAAGCAGATAATAAAATAGAATCAAAAATAATGACGCTTCTTAAGTAGCTCTGGAGAGAAAAACACTTCAAAATTTGAACCAATCTCCAGCTATTCTTAATTAACATTAAAATGCTATGTGAATTTTTGTTTTAGATTTATTTATTAGTTTTTTAAACATCCGCTTTAGTGTGTCAAAACTATTTCAATAATCTCTAATGAGTCTTATGAAAGGTGAAACTAATTTATTTTATAAGCTTTCATATTCTCTTTTTTTAGCTGTTAGTTTTGCCCTTTTACTTTCAATTAGTTTCAAAAACTCCGGGAAAAATACATCCGCGTCATTGCACCAAGGCCCTGCAACCGGAGCTAAACTTTCTTTTGATTACATTGGGGCTGTTAGATCATATCCAAATAAGAATTTGCCTGAAAAAGGATTTTATCAGGCGTTCAATAAAGTAAAATCCGACAGGGCAAAAAAGAAGAATCCAAATTCTCCCGTCTGGAATACTTTAGGCCCTGTTAACATAGGAGGACGAACACTTGCTTTGGCACTCCATCCTTCTAACCCAAATACCGTTTTTGCGGGATCCGCAAGCGGCGGACTTTGGAAAAGTACAACAGGTGGATCAGGGTTAAATGCATGGGAATATGTTAGCACAGGTTTTCCGGTATTAGGTGTTGCAGCTATTGCAATCGATCCTCAAAATCCGGATTTAATGTATATCGGAACTGGTGAATCCTATGGAACTGAGGTGAACATGCCCGGCATAGGACCGGTGAGGACAACTCGGGGCAGTTATGGAATTGGAATTCTTAAAAGCTCCGACGGGGGAATCACCTGGGAAAAAATTCTTGACTGGACCTTAGATCAAAGAAGGGCTGTACAAAAAATTCAGGTAAACCCTTTACGTTCTAACAGCATTTGGGCTGCTACTACTGAAGGAACATACCGCTCTTTAGATGGTGGCAATACCTGGGAATTGGTTCATAATGTTAGAATGGCTACCGACATTGTTATAAATCCAGTTGATACAAATATTGTATTTACAGCAAATGGAGGAATGGGAAGCCCCGGTAATGGCATTTACCGGACACAAGATGCAGGTAATAGTTTTACCAAAATGGATCTTGCTGCTTCGGGAGGTCCATCTAATTTTCTTGGGAAAGCTGTACTTGATATTTCGCTTTCTGATCCTGACATAGTAATGGCAAGTATCGGTAACTCTAATGGTTCACATACTGGTGTAACCTGGCTAATGAAGACAGTTGATGGAGGAGACTCCTGGAATCTTGAATTTGCCAGTAATAGTATCTACGCCACATTTCAAGGTTGGTACTCGCATGCTATTGCTATTCACCCTACTGACCCACAAAAAATTTGGGCTGCTGGTCAACCTCAGGAATATTATTATTCTGATAATGGTGGGAACAACCTTAGTAGAATTAATACATCATCCGCTAACCCATACAATGGAACAGGTCAATATTCAGTCTATCCATTTCTTTTTGTGTGGGCAGATCATCATGACATCATATTTCATCCAACAAATGTTGATATTATTTATTTTGTGAGCGATGGAGGTATTTTCAGAACTACAGATGGAGGCGCAACATTTGAAAATTGTAATTCCGGATATCAAACAGTACAGTTTTATAACGGGGTTTCGAATTCTGATACAAATGAATCGCTCATGCTTGGTGGTCTTCAGGATAATAACAGTATAATTTATGAAGGAAGCCTGAATTGGCGAAGAGCTTTTGCAGGCGATGGATCCTGGACAGCATTAAATCAGGATGATAATAATATTGCCTACTTGTCCGGACAATACGGACAGCCTGCAGTTTCTGATCAATTGTTTAATGATGGTCAATTCGGTGATGGTTTGATCCATCCGGGCTTTGATGTTTTTCCTACCAACGAAACAAACTTTATAACTCCCTTAATTCTCAGCCCATCCGATAATAAAACCCTTTATTTGGGTGGAGAAAAAATACTTAAATCATCCGATGATGGAGCCAATTGGGTTATAACTAACTCAGGAAAAGCTTTAGATGGTAATGCTATGTCTGCAATGGCGGCTTCTCATCAGAACTTGAATACTGTTTATGCAGCATCAAGTCCTAAAGCTACAAGACCAAATGTTTATAAGACACATAATGGTGGTGACAGTTGGATACAAATAACTCAAAATTTACCTGACCGTTTTCCTACTGATTTAGCTGTTGATCCTTTGAATGACCGAAATGTTTATATAACATTTGGAGGATTTGGAAGCTCTCATGCATTTAAATCTGATAACGGAGGAGAGACATGGATTAATATTGGGTCAGGATTACCCGATGTTCCCACATGGGCAATAACCGTTGATCCGGAATACCCTGATCATATTTATGTAGGAAATGAAATCGGAGTATTCCAATCTTTAGACGGTGGTAAAAGCTGGGAGAACATTAACGGGAATCTCCCCGATGCTATATTTGCTATGGATCTGATAATTTCACATTCAAACAGAACTCTAAGATTAGCATCTCATGGGAATGGAGCCTATGAAATGAGCCTTCCCGACCTTCCTGATGAAACCGGTGCTGTTCCCGAATCTTTCACTCTTTTCCAAAATTATCCGAATCCTTTTAACCCCTCAACTACTATTTCTTTTGAACTTTCAGAACCCGCCGGTGTTAATCTTAGTGTATTTGATGTTTCAGGAAGACTAGTAAGGACCCTTATTGATGAATCCCGGGGACGAGGAGAACATACTACTGTTTTTAATTCAGACGGGCTCGCAAGCGGGGTTTATTTTTATCGGCTACTAGTAGGAAATGAAACTGCATCCAAAAAAATGACAGTTATAAAGTAGTTTTTACTCTTTAAAAGAAAGCTGCTTTAAAAAATGAGAAAGCAATCATTGCTGCAACGGTAACTTTGATAGCTGTTCCGGTCAAAAACCCAATAAAAGATCCCCAAGCTGATTTAAGAGCTGTTTTAACATCCTGTTTAAAGATCATTTCCCCAACAAAAGCACCAATCAATGTTCCAAGAAAAAATCCTAGCGGCGGAAAAAACAACATTCCAAGAATCATCCCAATTGTACTTCCTGTAACTCCATAGACAGTACCTCCAAATTTTTTGGTGGTGTAAGCCGGAAGTGCATTCTCCAGTATTAATATTGTAACAACAACAATTCCCCATGTCACTAAAACGAAAGTACTGAACTGGGCAATTCCACTAAAATGAAGCACTAAAAGTGCTGCGTAACTGAAAGGAAGCCCCGGTATCACTGGAAGAAAAGCTCCCGCTAATCCCATCAGAGTTAAAACCACACCAAGACCAATAAATAATATTTCCATGAGCTATCAGATTAATGAACTGGAATGTACACGTAATTTACTTTTCTTTGTTTCGGTTATATGAGTAATCGGTTCTTGCACCAGTGTAAGCGTTTAGGTATCATCACTCACTTTATGAGTTTCTAGACTAATATTAATTAATCAAATTTTCTTATGGCAAATGAGAACAATGGCGGTTCAGCTTCTATAACCGCTAACGACTTCTTTGGGCACCCAAGAGGTCTTTCCACCCTTTTCTTTACCGAGCTTTGGGAGCGCTTTAGTTATTACGGTATGCGTGCACTTTTGGTGCTTTTTATGACAACAGAAGCCGTAGGTGACAACCCGGGCCTAGGCTTAGGTGTTGGTGAAGCAGCCGCTATTTATGGAATATATACCTTCTTTGTATATGTTCTTTCTCTTCCCGGAGGTTGGGTTGCAGATCAACTTTGGGGACAAAGAAAAGCTGTCTTCGTAGGAGGTTGTATTATTGCAGCAGGTCACTTCAGTATGGCCGTTCCAACTACCACGTTCTTTTTTATAGGATTAGCACTAATAGTTGTTGGTACAGGATTACTTAAACCAAACGTAAGTTCTATGGTTGGGGATCTATATCCTGAAGGCGGAGCTCGCCGAGACGCCGGTTTCTCCATTTTCTATATGGGAATAAATTTTGGGGCAATTCTTGGTCCATTACTTTGTGGTTTATTAGGTGAAGGATATAACTGGCATTATGGTTTCTCATTAGCCGGTTTCGGAATGTTACTTGGATTGGTTTCCTATAAGATCGGTGGCAAATACTTAGGTGAGGCAGGAGATCTTAAGATCGATGACAGCCCTGAAGTATTGAAGAAAAGGAGCCGAATTTTTTATGGAATCGTTTCTTTCTTAGCAGCTGCAGTTGTAATCTTTGGTTTCCTGATGAGTTCCGGAGCAATTGATATCGCATTAGAAGCTCTTGCTCAAAACTTAGGACTTGCAGCGGTAGTAATAACTATCTTGTTCTTCGCTTACATCATTTTCTTTGGAGGACACACTTCTGATGAAAAAAAGAAACTTGGTGTAATCTTTTGGTTGTTCATTCTTGCTGCACTTTTCTGGAGTGGATTTGAACAAGCGGGTTCTTCACTAAACTTATTTGCGCAGGACCTAACAGACAGATCTGTCGGCCCGAACTCATTTTTAGGAGGAATGGGAGCCTGGATAATGACTTTGGTTTTTGCTATCCCAATAGGATGGTATGCTTTTAAGACTTATAAAAGAGAAGATGTATGGTCAGTTGCAAAATTTGCGGTGATCTTATCCAGTGTTGGTATTTTAGCATTTCTTTATTGGGTATTCAGCCAGGTTGGAAACGGATGGGAAATTCCCGCAAGTACTCTTCAGCTTATTAATCCTACATTTATTGTAATCTTTGCACCGATTTTTGGTTTACTTTGGACATGGTTAGCTTCAAAAAATGCCAACCCTTCCATCCCCGTTAAATTTGGATTGGGACTTCTTGGCTTAGCTGCAGGTTTCTTTGTACTCTCATGGGGTTCTGCTAATGCTTCTTCAACTGAATTGGTTTCTCCTGCATGGTTGATCGTAACATACTTCCTTCATACAGTTGGTGAGCTTTGCCTCTCTCCTGTTGGATTGTCGTCTATGACCAAGTTGGCTCCTAAATCACGTGTAAGCCAGATGATGGGTATTTGGTTTGTTGCAGCTGCATTAGGAAACCTAATGGCAGGATTAATGGCAGGTCAGTTGGAAAGTCTTGCACCATCAGGTTTATTCCAAAGTGTAGCACTTGTTGTAGGTGGTGGTGGTATTATTGCGCTACTAGCTAGTCCGGGTGTAAGAAAACTTATGGGCGATGTAGAATAAACCCTACTCTAATTTACAAAAGGCTTCTTTCTTAAATGAGAGAAGCCTTTTTTTTGTTTTAATGAACTGTAGTACCCTTTGATATTAAAAATTGTGTCATCCTTATAGATGTATTCTAATTGTTGATGATTTTGTAAATAGTGACTGAATCATCTCGCGGCGAATGCCCGAGATCTAGATCGTTTTCAAAATTGTAAACTTTTGTACTGATCAAGATTCCTACCTACGCAAGAATTACTATTCATTTAAGAAATTAAAAGATCAAAACCGCTTGGCAATACCTAAAGTCAAGAACAAGTCATCGCCGTCAGAGTAAATAAACCCTGCATCTAATTGAAGTGAAGGATTTAAAAAGTGAACCATGCCTGCTTCAATCAAGTCGCTTGAAAAGTTCTCGTCAAAAATTACTGCGTATCCGAAATAACCAGCTGTGTTTTCATTCACAGTAAATCCTGGTGTGATATTAAAATTGAAAGAACCATTGCCTAAACCATCCACAAAATCTCCATATCCGAAATTAGAGTTTAAGCCCCAATTCTCATTAAGGGAATAATCCGCAAGAACCATGAATCGAGTTAAGTAATATTCATAATCATCATTAAAAAAAGGAAGATTGGTTCTGCTGAATAAGGAAAGATTGAGTTTATCTTCCTGATAAGATCCCAAGCTGTATTTGAACGATAGAGATTGCACGCCAACACGAGTATCTGCTCCATCAAAAAACAGAAGAGACCCCACGCCTAACTGAGTTTCCAGATTGTCAGTAATTCCCGTTCTTAAGAATAATTGACCAACATCAGAAAAGTTGCCACTGATAGAGGCTCCGGATTCGAGATAAACTGTCTTTGCCGGAACAGTGAATGTTCCATAGCCTGCTCCTGGTCGGTCTGCAGATATATTTTGAGCAATTGCCGATCCTGAAAAAAGAAATACTGCGATAACTAAAAGTGTAATAAGTCGATTATTCATAGTAGATGATTTAAGCTTATATTTAATGCATGAATGATACAAAGAAGAACAATTCAATCATACAGAAATCAGCAATAGCTGCCATTGCCACTCCTGTGGGAGAAGGTGGAATTGCGGTGATTCGCGTTTCAGGAAAAGATGCTATTTCAATAGTAAATAGAGCTTTTAAAGGGAAAGAGCTCTCTTCTCTCAATTCCCATACCGTTCATTTCGGTAAGATCATCGACAAAAATAAACTACCTGTTGATGAAGTATTAGTAACCCTTTTTCATTCACCGAGATCTTACACAGGTGAAGAAACCGTCGAAATTTCCTGCCATGGCGGAGTGTTGGTTACTCAGAAAGTTCTGGAAACCATACTTAGCCTGGGAATTAAATCGGCAGAAGCCGGGGAATTTACCCAGCGAGCCTTCCTGAATGGAAAATTGGATCTGGATCAGGCTGAAGCCGTTGCTGATATCATTCATGCAAAAAGCATAAAAGCCGTGGATGCTGCTCATCAACAACTGGAAGGCAAACTGGGAGATTACGTCCGAACCTTTCGACAGCAAATCATTGATGCCACAGCAATGATCGAGCTGGAACTGGATTTTATTGAAGAAGACGTTGAGTTTGCCAATAAGGAACAACTTCAGAAATTATTGGAAGACGTGGATACGGAGCTCACAAATTTATTGGATACCTATGAAACCGGACGTTTGGTAAAAGACGGTGTTAAAACCGTACTGATCGGGCGCCCTAATGCCGGAAAATCCACACTTCTGAATACCTTAGTTGGCTCAGACCGGGCTATTGTAACCGAAATTGCCGGAACTACCCGCGATACCATCGATGTGGATTGGAACTTCGATGGCTTGTTATTTAAACTCATAGATACAGCCGGACTTCGGGAAACCGAAGATATAGTGGAAGCAGAAGGTGTTAAGCGTTCACAAAAAGCTTTTGAGCAAGCTGATCTGGTTATTTATCTGAAAGATCTTTCTCAAGCTTTCACGGAAGAAGAAAGAAAGGAAATTGCAGCTTTTCAGAAACGAGCAAACGAAACGCCTTTCATTCTGATCGGTACCAAAGCGGATATTGAAGCGGATCGGGAATGGCGAACAGAATTTGATTTGAAAATATCAGCGGTAGAAGAAGAAAATATAAAAGCGCTAAAAACACTACTGAAAAACCGCGCGCTTGAGAACAAACACTATGATGCTTCCAGTTTATTGGTTACCTCTTCCCGCCACCGTGACGCTCTTCAAAAAACCAAGGAGCATATTCAGGCTGCACTAGCCGGTTTAGAAAACGGTTTAACAGGCGATTTCCTTTCTATCGATCTAAGAGCGGCTTTAAATGAATTGGGAACTGTAACCGGTGAGATCACCAATGAACATATTCTGGACTCCATCTTCTCACGGTTTTGCATCGGGAAATAAAAAAAGCCTTACTCATTGAGCAAGGCTTTTAAATTCTTTCAAAAAAGAAAACTAATTACTAGTTATCCCCATCTTCTTCTGAACCTAAAGGTTGTCTAGGCTCCTCATTTTGGATAGGAACAGCTGATTGAGTTTGAGATGGAGCATTCAGATCCTGAACCGGAGCACCGCCATCCTGAAGAATACTACGAGACGGACCATTTCCGGTACGGTCGATAGCAAAATTAGCAAGAATACAGAGTACCAAAAAAGCACCGCCGAAAATCCCTGTAGCCTTGGAAAGCAAATCTGCTGTTCTGCGAGCTCCTAAACCGGAGTTTCCGCCAAGAGCGCCACCGCCCCCACCGCCGCTAATTCCGGATAAACCGGATCCTTGACCATTTTGAAGTAAAACAACTAATATTAAAAGTGCGCAGATTATAGTTATTACTGCAACTAAAATGTTATAAAGCATGATAAAATCTTAAATTTTTCAGAGCATTAAAGATATTCAAATTTCTATATTATCCCAAGCGTGTAACTGTCATTTGATAAGGTTATTATCCATTCATGGAAAATTTTTTAAACAGCATAGCAGATTTTTTTCAAAGCTCACCGGTAGTCACAAGCCAAATCCTTAAAACTCTTGTAGTTATATTCATTTTATGGGTCATCCGTTCTTTAACGCTCCGTGTTGTCCATAAAAATGTAGAGAGTAAGCGCACCACTTATAAATGGAGAAAGAACCTTACTTATATATCTGCATTTATAGGAATAATTCTTATTTCTCAGATCTGGTTTAGTGCTTTGGGTAATCTCTCTACTTATTTCGGATTACTTTCTGCTGGTTTAGCGATTGCCTTGAAAGACCCCGTTACAGACCTTGCAGCATGGTTATTCATCATCTGGAGAAAGCCATTTGATGTTGGTGACAGAATAGAATTGGGTAAATCAAAAGGTGATGTGATCGATATTCGCCCGTTTAAATTTACCATTTTGGAAATTGGTAACTGGGTAGATGCCGACCAAAGTACAGGTCGGGTAATTCATATTCCCAACCATACCGTTTTCACAGAACAGCTTGCAAATTACACCAGCGACTTCCAATTTATCTGGAATGAAATTGGAATTATGGTCACATTTGAGAGCGACTGGAAGAAAGCTAAAGAAATCCTGAGCACAATCGCTGAAGAAGAATCCAAAGATTTTATTGAGCAAGCAAAGGAACAAATAAAAAGAGCTGCGAAATCCTACCTCATTGAATACCGCTATCTCACTCCCATCGTTTACACCAATGTAAAAGACAGCGGAGTGATGTTGTCTATTCGTTATTTAACTGATCCCCGAAGACGACGAGGAAGTGCACAGGCAATTTGGGAAAGAGCTCTTGATGAGTTTTCAGAAAATAATTCTATTGATTTGGCATATCCAACCATCCGCGTTTTTAATAATCCTAAGGAGGGAAAACCTGAAACAGGTGGACCTACTGAATAAGTAAATCACAAAAGACAAATTTCAAGCTCCAAAACCAGTCTTTTGTGTTTTGGTGATTTCGTGGCTTACACTCTTTAAGCTTGTATTCAAATCATCAACAAAGACTATCTTTGATATAGCATAAAACTTAGTGCAGAGGGTTAATTCAGAATCAAATAAGCCTTAACTTTGACGCTCACTAAACATCAAGAGTAATGGCTCCTCCTAAAGATAAAATCACTGAACAACTTATTGAAGAAGGCATTGATCCTTCTATCCGCGAGCACACTTTGGTTGAAGATTTAATGGCTATTTCTGTAGCCTCTGTACTTCTTTCATTCGGGATCGCATTATTTTCAGAAATGAATTTTTTGATCGGAGGAACGGCCGGAGTTGCTTTCCTTACTCAGTATGCAACCGGATTTTCTTTTGGTGAGGTTTTCTTTGTGATCAACATCCCCTTTTATGGTCTCGCTTTATGGAAACTTGGATGGAAGTTTACACTTAAAACTTTTGTCACAGTATTTCTGGTTTCTCTTTGCTCAGATTATGTTCCCTTAGTTTTTGAATTTGGAGATATAAATCCGATTTATGCTGCTGCACTCGGCGGGTTTTTAATCGGTACAGGATTGCTAATGTTATTCAGACACAAAGCAAGTTTAGGCGGTTTGAATATCGTTTCTATTTACTTGCAGAAATTTCATGATATCAATGCAGGCCGGTTTCAAATGTGTGTGGACGTGATCATCATTGTGGGTGCAATTTTTCTGGTAGATGTGATGGCTATTGTTTATTCTGTGCTAGCGTCAGTCTTTCTCAACCTGATTCTGGCTGTGAATCATCGTCGTGGAAGATATCTGGCTTTAGACTAACCAAACGATATTCTTATGAACAGAAAAGACTTTTTGCTCCGCTCGGCTACGATGGGCGCAGCTACTATACTTCCTATTCAAAAACTGGCCTTTTTACTTCAAACCCCATTTACAACTCTGCGCCGTAACGTTGGGACATTTGTAGGCAGAGGCGGTACTATCGGTTGGCTGGCTACGAAAAATTCACTGGTAGCTGTAGATTCTCAGTTTCCAAACTCAGCACAAACTTGTTTGGATGGTCTGAAAGAAAAAACAGATCATGTAATGGATTATTTGATCAATACTCATCATCATGGAGATCATACAGCAGGAAATCCGGTCTTCAAAGGTTTTGCAAAGCATATTGTAGCACACCGGAATGTTCCTGATCTGCAGAAAAGATCAGCGGAAGGCAGAGGGCAGGAAGCTGTAGATGCTCAGGTATATGCTGACCTAACTTATATTGATAAGTGGAGCGAAGAAGTTGGAGATGAAACCGTTCATTTGATGCATTTTGGTCCTGCGCATACCGGTGGCGATTCAGTAGTGTATTTCGAGAAAGCCAATGTTGCTCATATGGGAGATCTCATGTTTAACAGAGCTTATCCTTTTATAGACACTGATGGTGGAGCTAACATTACCAACTGGATCCAGGTTTTACGCAAAACCATCGAAGAGCTGGAAAATGATACCATTTACATTTACGGTCATGGAAATTCTGAATTCGGAGTCACTGGAAATAAAGATGACCTGATGCTTAAAAGTAATTTCCTCGAAGCTCTTTTGGATTACACTCAAAAAGGGATCAACGAAGGCAAGAGCAAAGAAGAAATTGTTAAAGCTGAAATTATTCCGGGTTTTGAAGTATTTAAAGCGCCGGGTTGGGGATTAACTTTAAGCAGAAACATTGAGGCTGCTTATACAGAACTATCATCATCTTATGACCGATAGTTGTTATGGAAAATTCATCCCGTACATTAACTGAAGAAAACTCACAAAAAGCCTCGACAAGCAAAACCCGTTGTTTGTACTGCGGTCATGAAGCTGAATTGGTTTGGGTTCATGGTCACGGGCAATGCTCGAATTGTGGGATCAACACCGAAGAATGCTGTCGTGGTGAGAGCTGTGCTTTTGGAAATTAAGAATTCTTCTAATTCTATGAGCTAAGAGGTGTTTTTGTCACTAATACACCAACACGAAAGTAATAATTCAATTTTTGTGGTTTTGAGCTTCCGTGGCATTCATCAAATTCTCTCTTCCCCTCGTTCCGTAGCTCCGCTGTGAAATGCTAACCGGAAGCTCTGCTTCCACACAAAACTTAAAAATAAAATTAATAATCATATTGATATCTGAAGTCAATACCACGACGGTTGGAATCTTCCCCTTCTGTAATGATCAGATCCCAGGTTTTTGAAAGAGCATATTCCAAAATGAACAATGTTTTTGGATCAGAACTGGTTATCTCATTTACAATAGCAAAGAACGTTCGGTCATTTAAGTACCAGCCGGTTTTAATGGAAGTACCTGTCTCATTACCCACTCTGGTATTGTCGATTTGTACTACATCCACTCCAAGCTCTCTGGTTGCCAGAGCTTCCACTTCATCCAGTAAAACTCCTGCAAGCAGGTCCGTTGGAGAAGAACCACCATTTTGAACCAATGCGTTCTGCCAGGAATCGAAGGCATAACAAGGTTTATTAAACAAGGTGTAGCAGTAAATATCCTGTTGCTCCATAGGCGGATCACTTTCAAATACATACTCAGGATTTTCTGCCGTACCTTTAATGATATAGTACAAAGTAATTTCCTGTTCACCTTTTCTGGAAACAGGAACGTAAGCACTTTTTACATTCAGGTCCGGATTTGCAGGAGGTCCACTAAATACCACTTCAGCTTCATCCAGTTCGAATCGTTTCCCTAACGGTCGCACATAACCACTGGTTCCCCGGAGACTTCCAAAAAGTGAAAGTTCTCCATTTGTTTCTTTCTGAGCATCCAGATCACCTTCTATCTCAATTTCCAGATCTAAATATCTCCGGTTCCTGACAAAGAAATTTCGTTCGATCGCAAATTCCATTTCTATAGATAGAGAGTCGTAATAACTTACATTGTTTACTTCTTCCCCTTCAAGTCTGACATCTTCCACCGTTTTATCACCGAAATCGTCCAGAACTATAAAACCGTTTTTTACTGCAAATCTACCGGTTGCTTTAGGAGTAGATACCGGACCACTTAATTTAGAATCCATATCTATCACTAAATTATACTCATCCGTGTTTGCAAGCTTAAATTGATTTGCTTTAGCTTGAATATCCAATGTAGTAGGATATAATCCGTCAAGATTTATAGTTCCGTTTGCATTAAAACTTCCTTTTCCACTATTCGCCGATAGTTGTTTGAGTAATATTCTATCCTTGGAAAACTCTATTCTGGATTTAATTCCATCTACTTTAATACCCGCTATTGGAGATTCAAAAGACGTTTTTGTTAACTCAAAATATCCGTTTGTGGTGATCTCGTCTTCTGTACCTTTCAGACTAAGTTCCCCGTTTAAGGCTCCTTTCAGATTTCTTGTAAACTCTTTATTTACGAAATCATTGAATACCGCGAGATTGAAATCTTTTGTACGGACTTCTACAGAAACAGGCTTATTTTGGTCTACTGTATTTAGTTCAAATGTTTTAAAATTGTAAGAGAACGGAAAATCAATATCTATATCTGCAGCTTTTTGTCTTGCAGCTAGAATCTCAGTATTTATTATAATATTGTCTTTTTCCTCACTGTATTTGAACTCAGCGAATACGGAATCCAAACGTACATTCGAAAGCACCGGGTCCTGAATATTTAACGAACCTTCAAAATTTGGAGTCCCTGCCGTTCCGGAGAGTGTTCCGTTAAAACTGACTATTCCTTCTGTGCCTGTTATCTCAAATTTTTCCAGCGCTGATTTGAATTTTGATAAAGAGATTGGTCTGATTGTTAGATTTCCCTTCACTGATTGAGAATAAAATTCATCTGAAAGTTGTTCCGGATCGGTAAGATCTAAGGGAACATCCAGGCTGCCTGAAATCACTTCTCTGCGATCCCAGATCAATGAAAGATCAGATTGTATCCTGTTATTCTTTGCATCAAAATTAATACTAAACACATCTGCCTGAACCCCTTCATATTCTATATTCTGAAGTTCCAGATTACCACTTCCTGTAAGCTTTGTTGAAGTTTTATTGATATTTGCCCGCCCTGAAAGAACTCCATCAATATATCTTTCACCAAAAATGATTTCCTGCAAAATCCCAAAATTGAAATTCTCTCCTACAAACCAGATTTGTTGATTCAGACTATCAGCATATGGTACTGCAAGAGACAGAAAAGCGCCGTTTGGAGAAACGAGTTCTAATGAATCCGTTCTGACCTGTCCATTTTTGACCGAAATGTTAAATGTGTTTTGAAGTTTAAGACTGTTATCATTTGTTATGAAATCCAGCTTATCCATAACCACCGCTACATGCATGGAATCGGTTAGAAGTTCATATTTGCCGACATTATTAATTCTGCCGTTTATATTATCTTTAATCTCAACAGAATAGCTTCCAAAGAGAGAATCAGGGGTTCTGGTTGATTTTGTAGTGACTTTTATATCCTGCAATAAAGTTTCATAGATCTTGGGATTTTTAATATCTATTTCAAAACTACCCTCTTCTCTGTCTTTTAATACAAATTCCCCACTCCCGGTAATTCCGCTTGCAAGAAACAACTCGTCTACTACAATATTCTGAAGGTCGAAGTTGGTTTTACATTCCAAAACTCCATTTTCGTTCTCAGAAACATCTGCCGATAGATTACCGGTAGCTTGCAAAATTTCTAAATCGAGAAGTTCAGCAAACGGTTGAGTGTTTTTCAGTTCAAGATCAAATGAGAGTACATTTTCGGGGTCTTTCTCATCTCGTATATTTCTCCGGCCTCTGAAATCTGCATTGGCAATATCACTCTTTAAAGTTGCTTCAGGAATTTTAAGTACACCATTTTCAATATTATATTCCCCTTTTAGCACATTGATGGAAGCTCCGTTTACAAAGCTTGTATCTATGTTTGCGCTACCCTCTAAAGTCAGATTATCCATATTCAAACCACGACCTTTTCCCGAGATATCAAAGTCTATATCAGTTGGAAACTCCGAAAAGGCTGATAGTTCCGATATATCTAAATTATTGGAAGACACCTTGTAGCTAAACGATGGCAGTTCGGATAGAAATTCAGTTGCATTAGCTTTAAAGTTTATATCTGAAGTGTTTATACGTGTAAACCCTTCAGTTTTTAGTGAGTCCTTTGATATACTGCCATCCAGATAAAGATATTTAATTTGTTCATCACCAATTATAAGTGGTCTTAAAGATCCGCTTGGAAATCTAATATTAGCCAAGTTCTTATTTCTTGGATCTCTTAATGTATTGGCTACAGTAAAATTCCAGGGAGTCTCTGATAGCTCAAAACCCTTCCCATCACCGGTGATGTTGATTCTAATATTTGTTTGTGGAGCATCTTCTGCCCAGTATTTTGCATTAAAGCTATCCAGCCATAAACCAAACTTCCAAGGAGTCTCACTATCGAATACATTTTCTATGGTAGTATTTGCCCGAACATTTTCTTCCCCGCTTGTTGTTACATCGAGGTTTGCTAATAGTTTTCTTTCTTTAAGACTACCGCTTCCAAAAAACCGTCTGAAATTATACTCTTCATACCGGATTCCTTCAACAGTAAATCCCCAAGTAATATCGGCTTTTTCATAATCCTGACTCACAGATCCGTCCATTGTCATTTGGAACAAGCCTGTTTGCACATCTATTGAATCATTAGTTAGTGCTGCGATATCCAAGTTATCACCTCTTAATCCGAATTGTGTTAGTGTAATTTGCTCGCTTAGTTGGAAAGTTGCCGTAGCTTCAAGATTTCTTGCGAAAGTCGCATCTGCACTAACTTCCAGATTTATGGTTTCAGCGTTTCTTTTTAACTTAACTCCAACTGTTACTTCATCTTTAAGAATATCTGAGTCTGTATAAGCATTTACATCTTCAGTGGAAATCGGATCAAGTTTTATATCCGAATTGAATACAGAGTCTTTTAGATTGGCGAACCCATTAGCCTTAAAAAGTGATCTTCCGGTATTAAGTACCAGATCCTGAAGTGTAATTCTTTGTTCTTCAAAAGAACCGGATGCTTTAAAAGAAATCGACTCAGGAAGTCTACCTTCTTTGATCTCAAAGTTTAATTTTGAAAGTTGAGCCTCTATTTCGCCCTTCAGTGAGAGGCTCCCTCGGGCGTCAATTTTTTTAAGTGAAATAGCTGAATCCGGAAGCAAATCGGGTGCATTCACAGAAATACTACTTCCGTTTATATTTATGTCTTCAATCTCAAATTGAAATGAAGATTCTTTTGAGGTTGTATCTGGTTTAACAATTTCCTGAACATTAAACACCGCAGTTGAATCTTCTGTATATCCTGTTTGTTTTACGTGGACATTAGCTTCTGCAACTGAAAACCTTTCAATTTGAAATGTCCCTGACAAGAAACTCAGAATATTATATTTTGCATATACGGTATCCACATTAGCAACGGAGCTGGACTCACCTATTTGAATACCGGTTAATCTAATTTCTTTCCACAAATCTCCGCTAAGTTCTTTAATCGAAAAACCAACAGTAAGGTTTTCATTCGCTATTTCTTCGATCTTATCCTTAGCAAAATTTTGCACTATTTTTGTTTTAAGCGACAGCCGCAATCCTGTAAGCAGAATAACAACTGCTAGAAAGAACCAAAGTGCTCCCTTCAATATTTTAACAAAGATATTTGTTGACGAATCACTCATTAAAATGCCTGCCCTATACTAAAATGAATATGCCATCTGTCCCAAGCAGAACTCATGCTTGTATCACCTTGATATATGCCCAGATCTTCATCTGTTGGGTTCAACTTGTAGCCAAGATCTATTCGAATCGGGCCAATCGGAGATTCATACCTTATTCCTCCTCCAACTCCGAACTGAATAGGGCGATTTGCTGTAGTTCGAATAGTTTTCCAAACCTGTCCACCATCTATAAAACCTGCGAAACTTAAACCCTTTATCAGTTTGTCTACATCCTGTCTTAATTCAAAATTAAAACTAAAGGTTGCTTTTCCACCTGTTGGGATATAGCCATCAAAAAATCCCAAAGAATCAAAAACAGCTTCTTTTGGCCCCAACTCCTGTCTGTCCCAGCCTCTTACATCACTTGATCCTCCATTATAGAAACGAATATCAGCTGGTAATGAATCTTGTTTGGAATAATAAATTGATCCTCCATTCAATCTTGCAGCAATCATCAAACTACTATTTACTCTTTTATATCCCCTGATATCTAGCGCAGCTTTTTGAAAAGAAAAGGTAGCTTCATTAAATAACCCTGACAATTCTAAAAAAGGTTGAACAGTAAAACCTTCCCCTCTTCTTGGCTGTCCTTTTCTGGCATAGACACTGAACTTAAATGATGAAATATTGTAGTTTAAGATACTATCAGGACTTTCAGAAGACGTGCCATCTTCGTTTTCTTGAACATCAAACTCCCTGTTCAACGTGAAATCATAATTAAATGTACCTGTAACTGATTCACTGTAATTATAACCAAAGCTGTTTCTTATACCCCCCGTATCAATGGAATATGTCTTTTCAATTCTGCGTTGTACAAAAGGAGATATTGTGATACTGCTTTTGGTATTATATACGTAGGGAAACAAATAACTTGTTCCCAGACGTAAATCAAAAGCGGATAGTTTAGCATTAGCTGAAAATAACTCCCCCTTCCCTCTTGCATTCCTATGGCTCCATGAAGCCTGTGCTCTGAATAATTTATAAGAATTTAAAAAAGTGAAGCGCTCATCATCAAAACGGTCAAAGTTCCCGATTCCGAATGTAGTAGAGAATGATCTCAAATTCCGTTCTTTAACTCTTACCAAAACATTAAGCGTACTGTCCTGAACCTGATCAGGAATTGAGATAAGAGCAAATCTTAGTAAGTGATGCCCAAACAGTTCTCTTTGTGCCTCCCGCAGTGCATTGTCACTAAAATATTCATCTTCACTTATTCCGGTTTCTCTGCGGATGTATTTAGCGTCTAATGAAGTTTCTCCTTCTACAAAGATAGAATCAAATCTTGCTCTGGGACCGGGATAAGTAAGCATAGCTACACTAGCTTTTTTTGCTAAAGTATCTACTTTGGATTGAACTTCAGCTTCAGCATATGGATACCCCAAATTTCTTAAGATTTTAGTGAAATCAGATTCAACTTGTGCTTTTGACACCGGTTGAAATATTTTGCCTTTTCGGTAAGGCAAGCGCCTAAGCTCTTTTGAAAATTTCTCGTTACCGTATATAACCGAACTATCTCTCATAGAGGTTTGGAGGAGCACCTGAACTGAATCAATCCTTATTGGTGCATTTTCCACTACCATAAATATGAGCTCTTTTTTCCACTCTTTATTTTTGGACTCCAATCTGTAATTCACATCTACTTCATTAAAACCGCGGCGCTGATAAAACCTTTCTAAACGGATTACATCTCTCCGGATTTCTGTTTCCGAAACATAAAATCCCTTTTCGTTAAAAAAAGTCAGCTTCTTCCATAATGACGGAGCTTCATTTGCTATATATCTTTTCAACACAATGCCTTTGTATGTACTATTCCCTTCAATTTTTACATTCCAGATACGATCCGGTTTACCATCGTCCTGTGCAAAAAGATGTTGCTGAGGCACTATAACGAACATCAAAAAGATTAAGTAAATTCTGATATGTTGAGTGAGTAGTTTTTTCAATGTTTAATCAATAGCCAAATATTTATTCCGCATTCTTGTAACCTTTGTGATTATCCCTTTATATCTTGAATCTGTTTAATTTATTGAACCAACAATGTACTATGTATAAATATTTAATTCTTTCTGTTTGTATAGCCTTTTTTGTGAACTGTAAATCTTCTGAAGAGTTTACCGGGTTTTCCTACGATCCTCCTAATGTAACAGATACTCAAGATAAAAAAGTCCACCCTCAACACAGAAGAATAATTGGTGCAGGAGATCCAACTGTTTGGGTCTCAAACAATTTCGAAAGTGCTCGACTAAGCGATTTTTATGCCATTAATGACAGCACATTTGAAGTTTATATTGAGCCTGAAAATGCACCAATAAATAACAGTCCATGGTACGCTTTCAAAATTTGGAGCGACTCATCCCGATCTGCAATGATACGTCTCAATTACAACAACGCCCGTCACAGATATGTTCCTAAAATTTCTGCCAATGATTCCACTTATTCTATTGATATGGCCAAGACGGTTTATGACTCTGTTTCAAAAACACTGGCTTTTCAGATCAAACTTTCAAAAGAACCTATTACCGTAAGTGCTCAACCCATTTCAAATACAAAATCTTATGATGATTGGTTGATGAAAATGTCTCAACATTCTTTTGTCTCAATCAGTGAGATCGGAGCAAGTAAACTCGGAAATCCAATAAAAGAATTAACAATTAATGAAACAGATCCTAATAGTGAAACTGGTGTTTTAGTTATTATGAGTCGACAACATCCACCTGAAATTTCAGGATATTTTGCTGCCCGTTATTTCATTGAAGAACTTGCTTCTGATTCTGAACTATCAAAACAATTCAGATCAGAATTCATTGTCCGTTCATTTCCTCTGATAAATGTCGACGGAGTAATGAATGGTCATTGGAGGCATAGTGCTGCCGGTATTGACTTAAACCGTGATTGGGAAAATTTCAACCAGCCGGAGACTCAATCAGTTAAAAATGCTTTGTTGCCTTTACTTCAGGATCCGATGAAAACTGTTTATTACGGTATTGACTTTCATTCTACTAATGAGAATATATTCTATCCAATAGAAGAATCTGTAAAAACATTTCCTGACAACTTAACTCAAAGATGGGTCCCTTATATTCAGGAAGACAATGAAGCTGTTAAATTTGTAACAGAAGAATTTGATACCAGTTCCCCGATCTCAAAAAACTGGATTTACAAAACTTTTGGTGCAGATGCTGTTACCTTTGAAATGCATGACGAACTTCCTTTGGAAAAAATTGAACAAATAGGTCGCTCTTCAGCACAAAGCCTTATGAAATTATTACTTGATGAAAAAAGCAAAGTCCAATAAAAAACTTTGCTATATCCAGCTTTTTTTTCAAATTAAGATATGAATGGATCCAAAATACTTACTGAAGGATTGAACAACTGGAAATTACGGCTTATCCTGAGTGCACTCTTATCAATTATGGGGTTAGCCGCTCTGATCAGCATGATCCTTGGTTTATTTATCAATTTGAGTATTTACGATAAATCAATAGTAGCAATCGCAATCTGGATGGTTGGAATACCTACCTATCTGATTTTAAGTGGACTTGCTAAAATAACCCCGCAATCCATCGCTTTATTTATCAATGAAAACGATAACCCGGTTCAGGGCGATCTGCAAATTCTGTTGAAAGATTCCGATGATCTTGATGAACCTTCAAAGACCAAACAACAAGAACTAATTAATTTTTTCCAGGAAAACCCCTTATATAAATTCCTCCCAGATAAACCTGTAAAGCAAGCATATTTATTGATGGTTACTTCCATGTTGGGCAGTTTTGGTATTTGGTTTATTTCATAAGGTCTGAATCCTTTTTAATTCGCTTCGTCTTAATGAAATAAACGCCCATACTTTGTACCTTTTAGCATGTCGCACGATCATAAGCATAAGCACCACCATCATCATCATTTTAACGACTCGTCTACTGTAAAGCTGTGGATATCGATATTCCTGAATCTTGCGATAACCATTGCAGAATTTGTTGGTGGAATATTATCCAATTCATTAGCGCTTCTTTCAGATGCTGTTCACAATCTCAATGACACACTTTCACTTGGTATTAGTTTAGCAGCCCGTAAGATTTCAAAGAAGGGAGCAAATCAAGACAAGACCTTCGGCTACAAGCGTGCAGAAATTATAGGGGCATTTATAAACCTAATCACACTTGTACTTGTCGCTTTATTTCTGATCAAGGAAGGAGTTGAGCGATTCTTTGATCCTCAGCCTATTGATGGCTTAACTATGTTTTGGGTGGCAATAGTTGGTTTGCTGGGAAATTTTATAACTGCCGCACTGCTGTTTAAAGAGTCCAAAGACAATCTCAATCTTAAAAGTGCATACATCCATATTTTGTCAGACGGTTTATCATCAGTTGGGGTGATCATTGGTGGCTGGCTGATCTTAAAATATGAATGGTACATAGTTGATACCATTTTAACTGTAGGAATAGGTACATATATCCTTTGGCATTCCTATCATATGCTTCAGGAAACCATTGACATATTGATGCAAGCTACGCCTGAAGAGATCGATCTCCCGGAGCTCACTTCCAAAATAGAGCAACTAAATAAAGTTCAGGAAGTTCACCACGTACATGTTTGGCGATTAGATGAAAACGAGATCATGATGGAAAGCCATATCGTTGTTGACGAGGATGACTTGTATGAAATGGAAACCATCAAGAAAAAAATTAAAACCTTATTACATGATGAATTTGGAATACATCATTCAACTTTAGAATTTGAATGTCAGCCTTGTAGTTCTCATCAACATGTAGCAGTAACCCATCAGCATTAAAATCCTTTAAATGAAATTATTTTTCCCAGCTTCTTTTTTAATTCTTTGCACTGTGTTTATTTCCTGCACAAATAGCCCGAAAATTATCGATGACCTTTCAGACAAATCTTTCGAGGTTCTAAATCAAAATGGTGAATCTGTAACATTTCCTGACGATTATGAGGGAAAATATGTTGTGGCAGGTTTTATCTATACAAACTGTCCGGATATTTGTCCTTTAGTGACTCAGAACCTGATCAAAGTTCAGAAGGAGTTTAATAATCCTGATGATATTCAGTTTTTAGGAATCACATTCGACCCTAAAAGAGACACTCCTGAAGTGCTGAAGAATTATAAAGGACTTTTTAATCTGGATGACAATTTTGATTTTTTAACAGCAGACTCAACAACCATTAGCGAGCTTATGGACAGTGTAAGAGTCCGTTCTGATGTTTCATTTACACAAGTGAGAGATGATGACAAAGAAGTATACTTCATGAACCACTCTGACAAAATTATGGTATTGGATAAAAAAGGAAGAGTGATCTTTGAATATGGCGGAAGCATGACCCCTGTAAATTATATTGTTGAAGATATTCAATCGGTAAGGAGATAGTACCTTGAAAAAGCTAGTAGTATTCTTTCTATCCCTTTTTATTTTAATCAACTGTGGTAAAAGCTCCAAAAAAAATTCTTCAGAAACTTCTGTTGACCGGGAAACTCAAAACTGGGCTCGTCCCGGATCTCAGGGGCAAATGAGTGGTGCTTATTTTGTCTATGAAAATAAGTTAGATGTATCAGATACTTTAATTTCAGTAGACAGCCCTCAGGCAATGACGACTCAAATTCACGAATCTTACACTACCGAAGACGGACTTGCCGGTATGCGGGAAAAGAAAGAGATTATTGTTCATTCAGATGAAAGTCTGATTTTAAAACAAGGTGGTTTGCATGTAATGCTGATGAATCTGAAAGAAGATTTATCTGAAAATGATTCTGTTGAAGTTACTCTCGAATTCACAGAAGCAGGGACTGTAAAATTCAAATTACCTGTAAAGATCAATAAATAAAGCCCGAACTTTTCACCATTCGGGCTTTCTGGGTTGATTAAGAAAATGAGCCGGGTTAATTGCTCATCATATAATACGTATAGCCCTTTATATCGGATTGTATTTTATTTTAAACTGTTGCCAGATATCAGTTTAGAATAGTTTTTATAGCCGAAAAGTCTTTCTACTATAACAAATGGAGAGAATTTAAATCTGCTTCCATTAACTGAAGGGCATAAAAAAAGACATGTATTGACATGTCTTTTAATAAAATTTTGTGAAGATAAAGTTAGTAGGAAGAAAAAATTTCGGTTGTACCGTCTTTTTTAACAAGATATACGTCGTAACTATCTGCTTCTCTTCCCGGAACTTCCATCCCCGGAGAACCGATTGGCATTCCCGGAACAGTAAGTCCGATAGCATCTTCAGGTTTTTCTTCTAAAAGTCGGTTAACATCTTCAATTGGTACATGCCCTTCAACAAAGTACTCGCCAACCATTGCAGTATGGCATGACTCAAATCTTGCCGGCACACCTTTTTCTCTTTTTACTTCCATCAAATTAGGGATAGGTTTTTCAACTACCTCAAATTGATCCTCATTCATTAAAGCAGCCCATTTTGTACAGCATTGGCAACCCTCGTTCTTGTACATTACCACTTCAATCTTGTCAGTAGAAGCCGAAGAAACCGTTGCTGAATACTCGTCCTGCACTTCATTTTTTGGCCAGAATAATGCTGCTGCAAAACCTATGGTAAATAAAAGTCCAAATATTAAAATCTTGTTATTACTCATGATGAATTTTCTTTTAAAAGTTGAACTAAAATACGAAAATTTTTAGAGGAAATTTTGATTTCTGTCTTTCTGCTGCTTAAATGCAAGAGATCGAATAACTTTCTATCAAATATCTGCAATATACTATCTCGGCCTGAAAGAACCCTTTAGCACTACCTTTTCTACAGCGACTCTGTTTTTTATCCGAAATTTAGTCTTGCACATCTTTAATAATGGTATCTCTTTTTTTTGGTCTGATTAATCAACATCTTGAATCTATGACAGGAAATTAAAATTCTAACCGCCATGACTTATAAACACTCTTTTCTAACGTTCTTTTTGCTGTGTTTTTCTCTGTCTGTTTTCGCGCAAACTTCAGAATTCAAAGCTACATTTATAAAAGCTCAACAAGAAGACAAACAAGTAACGGTTACACTTTCAAACGGAACTACATACGTTGGTAAAGTAGTTTCTATAGATGAAGAATCTGCCGGTGTACAAACTAAGGATGGCGTATTTAATTTCAGATACGACCGAATTCAAAATGTCAGAATTTATAACCCTAATGATAAAACTACCGGTTGGCGCGACAATCCAGCGAAAAACAAGCTCTTTATTACACAAACCGGCAAGATGTTAGATCAAGGTTCAGGCTACTATCAAAATACCTATATCTTCTTTTCCAACTTCTCTTATGGAATTACAAATGGAATAAGCATTGATGCCGGATTTAGTATGATTCCCGGCCTAGAAATTGCAAATCAAATGTTTACAGCGGGGGCTAAAATAGGAACCTCATTAAATAGTACTTTCTATATAGCAGCAAATTTAAAATACTATAAATTTTTTGATATTGAAGAAGGTGTTACTTCTATCTTCGGGTCGATTACTTATTCAAAAAGCAGATTAGACTTAACTGCTGCTTCAGGTATAGGTTTAGCAGCGGGGAGTTCTTCAGATGTACTATTAATTCTTGGGGGACAATATAGAATCAGTGAGCGTTTTGCTTTTATAAGTGAAAATATATTCTTCCCAACCGGTGAAAGTGAATCCACAGCTTTAGTTTCATTTGGTGGAAGAGTCATCGGTTCTAAAAGTGCTTTTGATCTTGGTTTCTTCGGTATTGAAGAAACACTTGTACCTTTTGTAAGTTATACTCTTAAATTTTAAAAAATATGCAATCAAAAAAATTCTCCTACGAAAATAAGGAACTCGAAGTAACATGGGACCTGAAACGTTGTATCCATGCTAAAGAATGTGTTCATGGGTTACCTGACGTTTTTAATCCTGAAAAAAAACCATGGATCGATCCGGATAAAGAACCTGATTCTGAAAAGATCATGGAAACCATTGAACGTTGTCCAACCGGAGCGCTTCAATACCATTTCAAGAATAAAAGCAATCCGGAGACACCTCCATCATCCAATAAAATAATTATTGATGAAAACGGACCTCTTTATGTTCATGGTAATATCATTCTTCAGGATAATGACGGTAATGAGTTACTCAGAGAAACACGATTAGCATTTTGCCGATGTGGAAAATCATCTAACAAACCGTTGTGTGACAACTCTCATATAAAAGCTGAATTCGAGGGCGACACTTCCTACAACCCGGAGCGTTTAGAGTTGGAGCCTCAGGAAAATGAAGGTGGCGAACTTTTGATCAAGCTTATTGAAAATGCGCCATTTGTTGTAGAAGGAAATTATGAAGTGATTGGCGGGGGTCAATCTACTAAAACATGTAAGCGAATGAGTTTCTGTAGATGTGGCGCCTCTGAAAACAAACCATTTTGTGATGGAACACATCGCCAAATAGAGTTTAAGTCTGATGACTAACCCAACTATTCTTGTTATTGCGTCTTTTCTAGCCGCGCTTGCAGTTGGGCTGGGTGCTTTTGGAGCCCATGCTTTAGAAGAATCGCTTAGTCCAAAGAGATTGGATACATGGAACACAGCTGTTACTTACCACATGTGGCACGCTTTAGCTTTGATTGCATTGGCGCTGGTTTCCAGAGTTTTTGAAGTTGATCTGGCTTGGTCTTTGAATCTAATAGTAGCAGGAATCTTTATTTTCTCAGGAAGTTTATACTTGCTTTGCTTAACCGACACGAGTTGGTTAGGTGCAATCACTCCTATTGGAGGAATTTGTTTTATACTTGGTTGGTTAATAGCAGGATGGAAATTTATAACACAAATCTAAATTCATATGAAAGCAGTCTGGAACGGAAAAATATTAGCTGAAAGCGACAACACTGTTGTAGTTGAAAACAACCATTACTTTCCTGCTGATTCTCTCAATGAAGAATTCTTTTCTGATAGTGATCACAAAACTACCTGTCCGTGGAAAGGATTGGCAAGCTACAAATCTATTCAGGTGAACGGCGAAACCAATGAAAATGCAGCATGGTATTATCCTGAACCCAAAGATGCTGCAAGCGAGATCAAAGATCACTTTGCCTTTTGGAAAGGTGTGGAAGTGACTAAATAAAGCTTCTGAATTTACAAAAGCTCACTAGCGATGTTTGCCAGATCAGAACGCTCACCTTTCTCAAGATTGATATGAGCATACAAATCACTTTTCTGCATCCGGTCAACTAAATAAGAAAGTCCGTTGCTTTGAGTATCTAAGTATGGGGTATCAATTTGGAAAATATCTCCGGTAAAAATGACTTTGGTATTTACTCCTGCCCTGGTAATAATGGTCTTCACTTCATGAGGAGTCAGGTTTTGAGCTTCATCTATAATAAATACCACGTTCGATAAACTTCTGCCCCGAATATAAGCCAATGGTACAATTCTGAGTTTATCCGTTTGGATCATCTCATCAATTTTTTTGTACTGCTTACTGGTTTCTTTGAATTGATGTTTTATAAAACTCAGATTATCCCAAAGTGGCTGCATGTAGGGATTGATCTTGGCTTCAGCATCGCCCGGCAGGTATCCGATATCGCGATTGCTTAGCGGGACAATTGGTCTGGCCAAATATATTTGTTTGAAATCACTTCGTTGCTCCAGAGCACTTGCTAAGGCAAGCAATGTTTTCCCGGTTCCTGCAGCTCCCGTAATGGTTGTGAGAAGAATATTCGGATTTAAAAGCGCATGCATAGCGAAAGTCTGCTCCGCATTTTTGGGCTGAATTCCATACGCATTAATTTTCTCAACCTGCTCGATATATTTTGACTTGGCATTATACCAACCAAGTGCCGACGAGCCATGGCTTTTCATTATATAGTAATGATTGCTTGGCGGGTTCATTTCCATCACATCTTTGGGTTTGATCCTGCCTTTATCATAGAACTTACTTATCAGAGAAGGATCTTCAAGCTCCAGATCGGTTTTTCCTCTGTATAAATGATCGATATCCTTTACCTGAACTGTTTCGTAATCTTCGGCATCCAGATTTAATGCTCTAGCTTTAAGTCGAAGATTTATGTCTTTTGAAACAAGTACTACCTTTGTGTTTTCATTTTCATTTTTAAGGCGAAGAGCAGCGTTTATGATATGATGATCGTTTCGGGTAGCTCCAAAAACTTTGTTGGCATCTACATGTTTGCCTCCATTGCTGATCACTTTTAACTTTCCGTGGGACTTTCCATTCAGCGGAATCCAGTCCTGAAGCATATTTTCATCAGAAATTCCATCCAGATAGCGGATGAATTCACGGGCGTGTAAGTTTATTACAGTATTTCCTTTCTTAAAAGTGTCCAGTTCCTCCAGAACTGTTATCGGGATTGCAACGTCATTTTTTTCAAAATTCTTAACGGCTTCATAATCATATAAAAGCACGGAAGTGTCGAGTACGAAGATCTTCTTCGCTTTCTTCTTAGGCATGGGCTAATCGTTTTGATTTTTCAGAGATCGAAACCTCTTTATGTAGATGATGTTAAAGAACGGTTCACTCAATTAAATCAAACAAAAACCAATATGCAATGGATGTGGAAAACTCGTTGGAAATTAATATTGAGTTAACAGTTCAAGATTCCCAAAGATGTTGATAACTCAACCATTAAGTTGATAAAGGGCTATACTCAAAGCAATCGCCGCATTCAGGCTTTCAACCGAGCGATTATCTTTTTCGGATGGAATCATAACCCGCTTTCTGCTTGATGTAATAAGACTGCTATCAACTCCATTAGCTTCATTCCCAACTATAAGAACTGTTTTATTGGTTGAATTTATTTTTGAAATCGGTAGAGCTCCTTCATTTCCGTCTAGTAATAGAATTTGCCATCCTTCTTTCTCCATAACTTCCAGATCTTGATTCAAATCTGAGTTTCTGTATGACAAAACTCCTGTTGCTCCCGCCGTGCTTCTCACCACTTTCGGGTGATGGAGATCTACCGAACCTTTACCAATTAAAATCGAACTAGCTCCAAACCAGGCTGCTGTTCTCACAATCGTCCCCAGATTTCCCGGATCCTGAATTCTGTCTGTTGCAACGATTAATCCTTCTTTCTTGGATAAATCTTCAATGGATACGTCTTTCGGAATCTCACAAACGGCAAGGATTCCCTGGCTGTTCTCGGTATCAGAGAGTTCGCTAAATGTTTTTGTATCGATTAAGTAAGAGCTAATAGCTGTTAGCTGATAGCTCTTAGCTTCCTTATCAACAAAAACTTCACGGACATTCAGAATACCATTCTCCAAAACCTGCTCCACAGCCCGCTCTCCTTCAACTACAAACAGTCCCTCTTTTTCACGGTACTTTTTCTGCCCGAGTTTTCGAAGTAATTTTATCTGGTTATTGGACGCTGTCTTCACGAATTCCTAATTCCTAATTCCTAATTCCTAATTCCTAATTCCTAATTCCTAATTCCTAATTCCTAAAAAGATACTTCATAATCTATTACTTCTCATGTAACTAATACTAATTATTTGGAGAATGATTTTCTATCTTTAGCCAAATCAAAAAAACGAAGCTAAAAATAACTCATGGATTTTTTAAAGAAACTGGGAATTGAGGGAGTAAACGCAGGTACTAGTACCGGGCGTGTTTATCTGGAAAGCAAAAATCAAATTACCAGTTACACTCCGGTTGATGGAAAAACGATCGCTAATGTGACCACAACCACTAAAGAACAATATGAAGAGGTGGTTAATGCATCTCAGGAAGCATTTAAAGTTTGGAGAGAAATGCCGGCTCCGCAACGTGGAGAAATTGTTCGACAGATAGGCGATAAGCTTCGTGAATTCAAAGAGCCATTGGGGAAACTGGTTACTTACGAAATGGGTAAGATCTATCAGGAAGGATTAGGTGAAGTTCAGGAAATGATCGACATTTGTGATTTCGCAGTTGGATTAAGTCGCCAGTTATATGGACTTACCATGCATAGTGAGCGCCCAAACCACAGAATGTATGAGCAATGGCACCCGATGGGAACAGTTGGAATCATTTCAGCTTTTAATTTTCCCGTAGCCGTTTGGAGCTGGAACGCTATGATTGCTGCGGTTTGTGGTGATACCATGATCTGGAAAGGTTCTGAAAAGACTCCTCTTTGTGGAATTGCTATTCAAAAGATCGTAGCAAAAGTATTGAAAGAAAATGACCTGCCGGAAGGAATATTTTGCCTGGTGACCGGAGATAGAGAAGTTGGCGAATGGATGACAGAAGATGAACGCATTCCATTGATCTCTGCTACCGGCTCAATCAGAATGGGTAAAGAAGTAGCAAAAGTAGTAGGCGGACGTTTAGGCAAAACTATCCTCGAACTTGGCGGCAATAACGCTATCATCGTTTCTGAAAATGCGGATATTGAAATGGCGATCCGTGCAACTGTTTTTGGAGCTGTTGGAACTTGTGGTCAGCGATGTACTTCTACGCGAAGATTGATCATCCATGAATCTGTATATGATCAGTTTAAAGAGCGCCTGTTGAGTATCTATGAAAATGTGAATATTGGAAACCCTCTGGAGCCGGACACTTTGGTTGGACCGATGATCGATCAGCTTGCAGTAGATGCAATGCAAAATGCACTCAAACAAGTAGAAAAAGAAGGCGGAAAAGTGATATTCGGCGGCGAAGTTTTAGACAGAGATGGTTTTTATGTTCGTCCAGCTATCGCTGAAGCTAAAAATGAATTCGAGATCGTCCAGGAAGAAACTTTTGCTCCAATCTTATATCTCATCAAGTACAAAACTATTGATGAAGCAATGAGCTATCATAATGGCGTAAAGCAAGGGTTGAGTTCTGCAATGTTCACACTGAATATGCGTGAAGCTGAAAATTTCTTGAGCACACACGGTTCTGATTGTGGAATTGCCAATATCAATATCGGTACCAGTGGTGCTGAAATTGGTGGAGCTTTCGGTGGTGAAAAAGAAACGGGTGGCGGACGTGAATCCGGCTCTGATGCATGGAAAGCATACATGCGTCGTCAAACCAATACCATCAACTGGAGTGAAGAATTACCGCTGGCACAGGGTATTTCTTTTGACGTATAATCTTTTGAATTTTTGAATTCAAAATTGAGAATGAAGAATTGGTGAATCATCAATTCTTCATCTAAATCTTAGGTCATCCTGAATTTGTTTTAGGATGACCTATTTCTGTTCCAAGGGTTTACTTTCAAGTTTGCTCTTCTATATTCCTGAAAGTAAACTAACTAACAGAACATGAAACATATCTTCGTTTTCTTCATTCTGATTATTGGAACTAATGTTCTTTGCGCCCAAAACCAATCCCCTGAACAAAAGTTAAAAGAACTTGGAATTGAACTTCCTGAAATAGCTCCTCCGGTTGCTAATTACGTTAATGTAGTTCGGTCCGGAAACCTGTTGTTTCTTGCAGGAAAAGGTTCTCAGAATCCTGATGGCTCCAGAATTACCGGAAAAGTTGGAGTAGATCTGACTATTGAAGAAGGATATGAGGCTGCAAAAAGTATCGCCTATCAACATCTTGCTGTAATTAAGAATGAGATCGGCGACCTAAACAAAGTAGTTCGCGTTGTGAAAGTTCTGGGAATGGTTAATACTAGTCCTGAATTTACAGCACACTCTCAGGTTATTAACGGGTATTCAGATTTCATGGTCCAGATCTTTGGTGAAAAAGGAAAACATGCCCGATCGGCTGTTGGCATGAGCTCTCTTCCTGTCGATTTAGCTGTTGAAATTGAGGTAATTGTTGAAATAGAAAACCTGTGATCATTGGTTTTTCTTAATATCACTAAAAATTAACTCCGATAATCGTTTAGCATAATTTCTTTAGCTATATTATTTAATATCTAACGATGGCGATGAGGTTCAAAAACATATTACCAACAAAGGACAAAAACGAAAAGATTGAGATCCTCTTATTTGAGGTCGCGATCTTTTTAACCATTCTTGTATTTTTGTTCTGGACCGGCTTTAGCTTTTACGCCGAATATCAAACTTTGATCAAAACCATTTTCGTTTTTGGTTTTGTAGCTTATACGGGCATTTATATTGCTCAGAAAAAGGGTGTCTCTTTCAATATCATGTCATCCATTTATTTTGGCTTGAGTTTTGGGATCATGGCATTTGCATGGTTACCGGGAGGGGGAATTACCGGAGCTATTATTCAATTTATTATTCTGATTTTTATATCCGGATTGCTCGTTCTTCCAATTAGAGCTTATTTGGTATTCATACTATTAACTTCAGTTATTGTAATAGGATTCGCTATCTATGAATATTTTAACCCCGGAGCTGCAATTCCTTATACGAATAATCTCCATAGAATCAGAGATATCTCCATTGCAAGTATTATCTCCATTATAGTACTTGGTTTTTCTTTATTCACTTTTAAGCGCTCCTATGTAAGAGACAGAGAATCTTTGGGTAAAGCCATTAATGAAATCCAGGTTGAAAAAGTAAAAGCGGAATCAGCCGACAAAGCAAAGTCTCAATTTCTGGCAACTATAAGCCACGAAATGCGAACTCCGTTAAATGGTATTGTTGGTATTTCTGAACTTTTAGGGGAAACAGATCTAAATCCTGAACAGGTTGAAATGGTTAAAAACCTCAGCTACAGCAGTAACATGTTGCACAGCCTCATCAGTGATGTTCTGGATCTCACCACTATAGAAGATGAAAATCTTGAGCTTAATGAAAACAAATTCAATCTGGAAAGTGAAATAAAAGACATACTGGAAATATTCAGACCAAAAATAGACTCCAGAAAAGCCTTTCTTCATCTCCATCACGAACACGACAATAGTATTCCCAAAGTACTATATGGTGATATTTCCCGGATCAGACAGGTTTTAGTAAATCTGGTTAATAATGGGATCAAATTTACAAACGATGGCTCCGTAATTATTCAAACTAAATTGTTAAAAAGAGAAGCCGGCGTTGCTACTGTTCAGTTTTCTGTATCTGATACCGGAGTTGGTATTTCCAAAGAAGATCAGGACAAACTTTTTACAAAATTCTTCAGAACCAGATTGGCTAATACCATTGAAGGAACTGGCTTAGGGCTTACCATCAGTAAACGATTGGTAGAATTAATGGGCGGAGAAATCTCATTCACATCTCAGCTTAAAAAAGGGTCTACCTTTTCGTTTGAACTGCCCTTATCCTTAAAACCAAAAACTCCGGAAAAAGTGGAAGCATCTGTGAATGACGATGACCTCTCCGGTCTTAAGATTTTAATTGCGGAAGATGTCCCCATCAATCAAATGGTTTTAAGTAAAATGCTTAAAAATCTCGGGATTGAGAATATTGAAATTGTTGAGGATGGAAAGCAGGCCTTAGAAGCGGCAACTAATGGTGAAAATGAATTCGATTTTATATTAATGGATATTCAAATGCCTAAATTAGATGGTTCACAAGCTTCAAGAAAAATCATCGAGTTCTATAAAGGAGATCTGCCCTTTAAAATCATTGCTGTTACCGCCAATGTGATGAAGGATGATTTTGTTCTATACAGAGAATCCGGAATGGTAGATGTATTAAGCAAACCGGTAAATATAAAAATGCTTTCACACACTTTGCACAAGCATTTAAGTTAGGCTTTCTATTTCCTGCTACATGATTTTCGTTTAGCGGAAATTATACTTTTCTAGAAAAATCGCATCCACCCTAGTGTAATTAGCAGAAGTATAAAGCGATATATAAAAATCAATATATAGAATGCAAAATTGAGTAGAATAACTCTCGCTACGTTCTTTACTAAACCTGATTTAAAAAACCCTCTGTAAAGAAAGAATCCATATATATTCAGAAGAACAAAAGAAGTGATCGTTATTGTTTTATCATTGATATAAACTTGGTTGTCGTTTGAGATCAAAGTATAAATCAATGGTAGCAAGCAAAGAACAACCAGAAGTAGAAAAGAATGAAGAATAAGACTTCTGTTAATATGAAATAGCAATGGTTTGTTCTTTCTCTCCGAATAGTTGGTAAGAAATGTTAACCCTGAAAACATCAAAGGTAAGATCAGTAAAAAAACCTTTGAAAGCGTTTTAGTTAGCTCATTATACTGTATCTGAAAGCTTTGTGAGTCAAGTTCTGATGAACTTATTAATGCTTCTATCCAATCTCTGGTCAAGTTACTATATATCAATCCGTTTAGTTGGATTTGAAGACTGGTTGTAAAAGTATTTATGTAGGGAAAAAGAAAATAAATTGCATTCGCGATCAAAAACCATTTTATAGGTGAGATATACTTTTTTCTTTCTCCAAGATTGTATGAACTAACATATTTCCCGGGATTTAAAAAGAATAACTTTAATGTTCTGAAAAATGCATTATCAATATTAAAAATACTTTCCATCACATCGCCGATGAGCACTCTCAACCTTAGATCTTTTTCAGTGAGTTTCTTTTGTCCACATCTTGGGCAAAACGTAAATTCCAGGGGACTAAAATTACAGTTGGAACAAGTATTCTTTTTAGCTAACTCTTCCATTTTAAATCAAATGGATTTTTCTATTCTGCTTATCAGTTCCCCTACAAAATCAGCTTGTTCAGGCTTCATAAATACGCTTCTGAGAATGGTAACCATTTCCGAATCTGCTTCATATTCAGGATGCAGTTTTTTGAACTCTGAACTTGGTACTTTAAATAAGGAGAGATAGAATGATTGGTCCTTCATTCCTTCATCAAAAACTTTTTTAGAAAGTTCGGAAACTTGTGAAGTGCTTTTAGTTGATTGGTTGGTTGGGAAATATCCTAGTATATCCAGCTCCGGTTTTTTATATGGAACCAGATTTCCACTATTCCCCATTAACGAATAACCCTTCAAAGCAGCTTGTCTGCATTTTGCCATTATTGAGCCAAAACCTTCTTTCTCCTTCAATGGAAAACATTGAAGTGTAGCCCAAAGTGCTACCGCTGCCGCTCCTGCTCTTGAACATTCTAAACTTATTTCTCCCAGATGGAGATCATCAGAAGTAAAATATGTATATGGCGAATCGTGCTTATAAAACCTTCCGACTTCCGGATCTTTAAAGAGAACACAACCACACCCATAAGGTTGTAATCCATGTTTATGTGGATCAATCACAATGCTGTTCGCTTCCTGCATTAATTTCCAGGGAGTTCCATCGATTAAATCCGAATCTTTCAATGTTCTGAAAAAACCTCCGTAAGCAGCATCTAAATGAATTCGAGTTCCAAATTCTTTTGCCCATGGGATAATCTGTTCCAGAGGCTCAACTTCTCCTAAACCGGTGGTACCAAGAGTTACTACAATTGTACCTATTTCTTTAGGATCAACAGAGTCCAGATCAAAACTACCATCTTCCAGTATTGGGATCTTTACGGAATCTACAGCCAGCACACCGCACATTCTCTCATGTGTGTAATGTGAATTGGATGAAAAAGCGATCTTTTTTCCGGGATGAGATTCTCTTGCAATCCAAAGAGCTTCAAGATTTGCAATAGTGCCACTTGCAGTCAGGTGCCCCAAAAAAATTTCTCCATATCCAAAGAAATTCGCTAGTTCAGCAACTACTTCTTTTTCCATTTCTGAAGAAGGCGGTCCTCCATCCAAAGCATGGTTATTTGGATTTATACTCATTGCCATTGCATAAGCAGCCCAGGCAACAGAGTGTGGAGGTTTCAACATCTGACCTGCGTAAACCGGATGATGAAATGGATAATTACATTTTAGTTTTTGCGAAAGCTTGGTAAAAACTTCTTCAGTTTTTTCATCAGAAACTGAAAGCGTGGAATCCTGTTTCCACGCTCCGAAAGATAGTTTCCAATCCTGCAGGCGTTCAAGCCCTTTATCGAGTGCTTGTTTAGCCTGCTTATCCATTAATACAGATTAACTGAAATTCCTGCGGAAAGAACTTGTTTGATCTGAACTTCACTTGAAAAATCGTCATCATAACGCATTTCAAACTGGAAAGAAGCACTAATTAAAGAGTTGATTTGGCCTACTAATTCGTTACTCCAAAAAACATCGGTTTCAGAAACAGGATCAGTAAAACTCGTAAATGTATCCAGATTGCTCGAGTATTGGATATTCTCAGCAACTGTTGCTTGAAATGAAATACCGGTTGTTAAACCACCTTCAGATCTAAATGTATCGCCCTGATCCAGCCCATAATTTGGAGACAGATCTCCATCAGAAATAAATGTTTGCTTAAGAGCTAAACCTGCTTCTAGTTGTAAACTTGGATTCGCATTATATTCTAAACCTGCGCCCTCTGTGAGATAAGCCGGACTAAAAAATCCAGAAATCAATGAATCTCCTCCGGCTGGATTCATCTTAGCTTCATAGTCATACCCATCAGCAAACTGTGTCCTGAACTGTATGGCTCCGTAAGCAGCTAACTTACTGTCTTCCTGCAAATCGTATGTAGTTCTGAGCCTGATAGAGATCAGATCATCTGACTTTCTTGTTCTGCCATCTATTCTTGATTGACCGTATCTTAAATTGGTTCTGAAACCAAAAGTGTATTGTTCTTTTCGATACATTTTGGTGTATACAGTTGATGCAGCTCCACTTACCGTGTTCACCCCACCTTCGCTCCAATTACTGTATGAGGCCTGAGACCCATTCAGGTTTGCAACCCAGGTTTGGGTCCACCCAACAAGAGTATCAGGCACAACAATAGTTTGCGCTTGCAAAGAATTTGCTGTAAAAAAAGTAATTGCGGTTAGTAGTAACGTCTTGGTAAAAATTTTCATCGTAAAATTTATAATTAAGTATTTTTGAAGAGCACAACTTGCTCCGGTTTCTCTTTCGAAAGCATAACTTCAACATGCTCGCCCACCTTCGTTGGAATGGTCATCCCTGTGATGTTCGATTTAATCGGATACTTTCTGTGTCCCCTGTCTAACAAAGTAAGTACTTCAATTCGTTCAGGTTCTCCTGCACTTATTATCGCTGATACAGCATCGAACATAGTTTTTCCTGAGAAAATCACATCATCAATGATGAGTACAAACTTTTCAGAACATTCTGGGAGCGGTTTGTTGTGAGTCAGATTCTTTACATCGTATTGTATCAGGTCAACCGCTGATTCAGTGTGAAAAGGTTTCAGGTATTCAAATAATACCTTGGCTGTAGAAAATCCCCTTTCATTTAGTCCCACGATCACCAGCTCTTGTTCAGGAGTTAATCTCTCCCAGAGTTCGATTGCCATTCTTTTTAAAGAACGTTCAATTCTGGCTTTATCCATCAATACAATTTGCCGTTTCATCTGCACATATTTATTTTGATAAAAGATAACAAAATAGTACGGTTGAATGCGAAACTTAATGTACTTATACATCGTTAATTTACGTACTTTACAGTGTTAACCTTTTCATAAATCACTTGAGGTTTAATTATGAGCAGAGGATTAGGAACTTTACTTACAGGAATTGCTGCCTTCGCAGGTGGTGTTGTAGCCGGATTGCTACTAACACCAAAATCAGGAAAAGAAAACCGCCAATGGATAGAGGACAAAAGTCATAGAATTCTGGAAGATAGTGAAAAGAAAATTGGTGAAGTATCAAAAAACATAAAGAAGAGTGTTAAAGATAATTTACCGGATCTTTATGAAGCTACCGAATTATTACATTTTGAAGATGAAGAATTAGAAGAAGATGTCTGAAGCGCCGTTTCCATATTCTGAGCAAATTTTGCAATGGGTATGGAACGAGCTTTTGTTTGATAGCACATCATTGACCACAGAATGTGGGAGAGCTATTCAAATCATCCATCAGGGAAACTTAAATCATTCAGATGGGCCTGACTTTAAATCTTCAAAATTACTGATCGGAAATATTGAATGGAATGGTTCGGTTGAACTTCATTTGAAATCAAGTGGATGGAAATCTCATAATCATCATTCTGATCATAATTATGATAATGTAATTCTTCATGTTGTAGCGGAAGAAAACCCAAGCCCGGTTTCTACATTATCAGGCAGTTCTCCCTTCACTCTTAACCTACTACCCTACATTCATTCCGATTTAGGATCTTTTTTATCCAATCTCGATCATTCTAAAAAACTACCCTGCTCAGGCAATCTTACATTTATCTCTGAGGAAGTTTTTCAAAAACAGATTGAGCGATCTCATCGGGAATACTTACACAAAAAAATTGAAGATTTTCTATCATTCTACACGTCTGATGCTCCCCAAAGTAAAGCGTGGAAAGATGCGCTCATTATTTCGGTCTTTGATGGATTTGGGATCAGCCAAAATAGAGAACAAATGCGAACTCTAGCCTATACCTTGTTGAATTCGGAGTATGATTCATTGCATAATTTACAATCAAAAGCTGATCATATTGCTTTCATCAGCTCTGATATAAACTGGAATTATAAAGGTGCAAGACCACACAGCCATCCGGCACGCAGAATAAAAACAGCTGTTCATTTTTTACACCTTATCAAATCCATTCCTTTTGAAGATTTTTTAAAAGCTCATTCTTATAAGCTTTGGAATGTGTGGTGCTCCAAAATCGGGATACAGAAAGCCGGGCACCCGAAAATTTTATACGCCACTGTTTTTCTTCCGGCGCTTTACTTTCTTGGAAAGTTATATCATTCTGAAAAAATAACAGGAGCAGTTAAAGAAGAATGGAATTTATTTAAAGCTCCCATACCAAAAATTTTGCTTTCTGAGTTTGCGCAGCTGGAAATTTCACCCGCTTTTTATCAAAAAAAGCTTGGATCTATCCATCAGTTAAGGGAATATTGCAAGCCAAAGAACTGCTCAAAATGTTTAGTGCTAAAAAAAGCATTTTCATCTTGATTGCTTTTCGATCTATCTCTATCTTTGGGGTCTGTCGAAACAACATTTTTTGCCCGGTCGTCTAATGGCAGGACAGCTGGTTTTGGTCCAGTCAGTGGGGGTTCGAGTCCTCCCCGGGCAACAAACACTCAATAAGATAACAACAGGAGCCGTCTTATTGTTTTATGTAATCCTGAAATTTTCAGTGCTAGCAGTTAAATGGATACTCCTCTCGCAATATTTTCCGGACGAAGCAACCCCGCTCTCGCAAGAGCAATAGCTGAATCCTACGGAACAAAACTCGGTGACGTTACCATCAAGGAATTTTCTGATGGTGAATTGTATGTAAAATTCGAGCAAAGTATCCGTGGTGAAGATATTTTCATTATTCAACCAACTCCCCCACCCGGTGATAACATCATGGAGTTGTTATTAATGCTAGATGCGGCAAAACGCGCATCCGTAAAGCGAGTAACAGCGGTAATTCCTTACTTCGGATATGCCCGCCAAGATCGAAAAGATCAACCCAGAGTATCTATTGGTTCTAAACTCATGGCAAACCTGCTTGTTGAAGCAGGTGCAGATCGCATTTTGACCATGGATTTACATGCAGCACAAATTCAAGGATTTTTTGATATCCCGCTTGATCACCTTTATGCAAGCCGGGCTTTCATTGAACATTTTAAATCCAACCCAATTGAAAATCTGGTGGTAGTTGCCCCGGATGTGGGAAGCCTCAAAACATCACGAGCGTATTCTAAAAAGCTTGGAACAAGTCTTGCCTTTATTGACAAGAGACGTCCAAATGCTAATGAATCCGAGATCATGAACATTATTGGTGATGTAGAGGGAAAGAATGTGTTGATAGTAGATGACTTAATTGACACCGCCGGAACACTTACAAATGCAGCAGCAGCCATGAAAGAAAGAGGCGCGCTAAATATTACTGCAATTTGTACTCACCCGATACTTTCGGGACCGGCATACCAACGAATAGAAGATTCACCTATAGATGAAGTTTTAGTTACAGATACAGTAACCCTTCGTCAGCCTTCGGATAAAATCAAAGTGCTGAGCGTTGCGGATATTTTTGCTGAAGCAATTCAGCGTATCCATACTAACGATACTATAAGTGCTCTCTTCGACAATTAATGAACAAGTAAGTAAATCCAAAAATGGCAAAAGCTGAATTTAAGACAATAGACGCCGAAAAACGTGAGCTTAGTAAGAAAGCTAATCGTGAACTTCGTGCTCAAAAAAGAGTTCCCGCTGTTCTTTACGGACCTGAAGTGAAAGAAAACCTTCACTTTTCTGTAGACGAATTGGAACTGGAAAGAATTTTAAGAACACAACAAACCAAACTTGTTGAATTATCTTTCGATAACACTGTGTACAAAACACTGGTTAAAAGAGTTGAGTTCGACCCTGTTACTGACAGGCCTGTTCACGTAGATTTTTACGTTCTTTCTGATAATCATAAAGTAACTCTGAGAATTCCTGTAACTGTTACAGGTAATGCTCGCGGAGTTGTTGAAAATGGTGGACGTTTGTTCCAGCCAATGAAAGTAGTTCGCATCAGAGTACTACCTGAATTTATTCCTTCAGAATTCGTAATCGATGTAAGCTCACTTAAAATTGGAGAATCTTTCCATGTAGGTGAATTAGACCTTGACGGAATTACACCAATTGATGCAGAAGGAAGAACCATTGTTACGATCAGACCTCCAAAAGGAGCTGACTTCCTGGATAGCTTAACCGCTGATGTTGAAGGCGATGACGAAGCTGAAGGTGAAGAAGGTGCTGAAGGCGAAACTCCTGAAGGTGAAGAAGGAGCTGAAGGCGAAGGTTCTGAAGAAGAAAAAACTGAAGAATAATCAAAGTGATTAAGGCGGGAATGCCCATTTCAACACCATGTCCATAATCGTAGGATTAGGAAATATCGGTAACGAATATGATGGCACCCGTCATAACATCGGCTTTGATGTTCTTGATGAACTGGCAAAAACGCTTTCAATTTCATTTGGTCCGGGTGGCGGACCTTTTGAAATAGCTGAGGGAAAACACAAAGGACGCAAAATCGTTCTTGTTAAACCCACTACTTTTATGAATAGAAGTGGTACAGCAGTTAAGAAAGCGTTAGCTAAGTTCAATACAGATAAAAAAGATTGTCTGATCGTTTATGACGATTTAAACCTTCCACTTGGCACAAACAGAATGAAGCCAAATGGAAGCGCGGGCGGTCACAATGGGATTTCTGATATTATTGAACGCTTGGAAAGCAATGACTTCCCACGATTGCGATTTGGTATCGGTGATAATTTTTCGAGAGGCAGACAAGTCGATTACGTACTGTCTCCTTTTGATGAAGATGAGCTTGAGGAAAAAAATCAGGCTGTACAAAACGCTCACGACGCTGCCCTTGCTTTCGTGAATTTGGGTATAGAAAGGGCAATGAATTATTTCAATTGAATTACAATCATAAACTAACGAAAAGAGTATTATGCTAAACATAATCTATTTCTCAGCGGCAGCGGGTGTTATTGCACTTCTATTTACCGCATTAAAATCTTCTTGGGTAAGTAAACAAGAAGTGGGTACTGACCGAATGGCTCGTATCGCAGAAAGTATCGCAAAAGGTGCAATGGCTTTCTTAAAAGCAGAATATAAAGTGCTTTCAGGTTTCGTACTTGTTGTAGCTTTAATTTTAGCTTTTAGTGCTAATCCTGAAACTTCGAGCTGGATGGTTGCCATCTCTTTCGTAGTTGGAGCAATCTGTTCCGGACTTGCAGGTTTCATCGGAATGAAAGTTGCTACTAAAGCTAATGTAAGAACTACTCAAGCTGCACGTACCAGCCTTGGAAAAGGACTTGAAGTTGCATTCGCAGGAGGTTCTGTAATGGGACTTGGTGTTGTAGGACTTGGAGTATTAGGACTTTCAGTTTTACTCTTCACTTTCTCTCAGATGTTTGGTATTGAAGGTGCCGGCGCTGTAAACAAAGTATTGGCAATCGTTACCGGATTCTCTTTCGGTGCATCTTCAATCGCACTTTTTGCTCGTGTTGGTGGTGGTATTTATACCAAAGCTGCTGATGTTGGAGCTGACCTTGTAGGTAAAGTTGAAGCTGGAATTCCTGAAGATCACCCGTTAAACCCTGCAACTATTGCAGACAACGTTGGTGATAACGTAGGTGACGTAGCCGGAATGGGCGCTGACCTTTTCGAATCATACGTTGGTTCAATCATCGGTACTATGGTTCTTGGTGCTGCATTCATGACTATTCCGGGTTGGAGTGATAACTTCGACGGACTTTCAGCAGTAATGCTTCCTTTAGTTCTTGCTGGAACAGGAATCTTTACTTCTATTTTAGGAACCTTCTTTGTAAGAGTTAAAGATGGTGGAGATCCACAAAGAGCATTGAACATCGGTGAGTTTTTATCAGCTGCTGTTATGTTGGTTGCTTCTTTCTTCATTATCCAATGGATGCTTCCTGAAACATGGACATTCACAGGAATTGAGTATACAAGCATGGGTGTTTTCTGGGCTACTATCTTTGGATTGGCTGCAGGATTATTGATCGGTTTAGTGACTGAGCATTACACAGGTACAGGTACAAAACCAGTTCTTTCTATTGTTAAGCAATCTGTAACCGGTGCTGCAACTAACATCATTGCCGGACTTGGAGTTGGAATGATCTCGACTGCAATTCCTATCATCATTATTGCAATCGCAATTGTAGGAGCTTACAGCTTTGCCGGACTTTACGGAATCGCAATTGCTGCTGTAGGTATGCTTGCAAATACAGGAATCCAGTTAGCTGTTGATGCTTACGGTCCTGTTTCTGATAACGCAGGTGGTATCGCTGAAATGGCTGACCTTCCACCGGAAGTTCGCGAGCGCACTGACAAGCTTGATGCTGTTGGTAACACTACTGCTGCTATCGGTAAAGGTTTTGCAATCGGTTCTGCTGCTCTTACTGCACTTGCATTATTCGCGGCTTTCATTACTGCTTACAACGCGACGCACGAAGTTAAGCTTCTTGCTATTGATGTGTTAAGCCCGACTGTAATGGCTTCTCTTTTTGTTGGAGCAATGCTTCCTTTCTTATTCTCTGCTCTTTCTATGCAGGCTGTAGGTCGTGCTGCAATGAGTATGATCGAAGAAGTACGCCGTCAGTTCAAAGACATTCCTGAATTAAGAGCTGCTCTTGATGTAATGAATAAGAACGGCGAAACTGAATACACGGATTGGAATGACGAAGACAAAGCAACATTTGATGCTGCTGATGGAAAAGCTGAATATGAAAAATGTGTTGAGATCTCAACAACTGCTTCTATTCGTGAAATGGTTCTTCCTGGGCTACTGGCTGTAATCGTTCCTGTACTATTCGGATTCGTTCCGGGATTTGTAAGCGACGATCCTACTTTAGGAGCTCAGATGCTTGGTGGACTTCTTGCAGGTGTAACTTCTGCTGGTGTTCTTATGGCATTGTTCCAAAGTAACGCAGGTGGTGCTTGGGATAACGCTAAGAAAATGATCGAAGAAGGTGTTACCATTGATGGTGTTGAGTACGGAAAAGGTTCCGAAGCTCATAAAGCCGGTGTTGTTGGTGATACTGTTGGTGATCCTTTTAAGGATACTTCAGGACCATCGCTAAACATCCTTCTTAAGTTAATGTCAGTTGTTGCACTTGTTATCGCAACAATGATCTAAGCTATTCCTAGCTTTTTGCCAACCCAGACAGAGTTTAAAACTCTGTCTGGGTTGGTTAGGATTTCAAATCCCACTCATGAGAAATTGTGATTGGGATTTTTTTTGGTATCCGCCTGATGGAAAAAACTCCCCTTGAGGCTAGTGGATTCATTACCGATAGCGAATTAAGACGAAGAGTGTTGCCTGATTTAGCAACCGGCAACACCCCTCGGATTATCCAAAGAACTGTTTGAATAATCATCTCCCCTCAAGGGGAGAATGAATTCACAGTAAAGATTTGATTTTTGGTCTTGATTTGGTCATTCTGAGCGGTAGCGAAGAATCTTCACAAATAAGTTTCGAGCATTTCCTTAACTTTGAAGTTCCTTCAGAAGTATCCTCTGTATATCTCCTGAATTTCCGTACGGGCGGATCGCGATCCGCCTCTACGATAAATATCTAATTATTTCTACGATTAATGAATAATCACCAAATTCTAAAACTCATCTTTCATCACGATCAACGATTGGATCAATTAGCGGATCGAAATGCGAATCGTACCAAAGAGCAGATCGAATCTACTTTGGCTGATTTCATGAAGCCGGATCCTACTTATTCGAAATTATATTTCACAGCTACGGATCTGGAAAAAGAAGAATTCGGATTGAATGTTCTGGATGAATACAATGGATTTATTTCCGCTTTGGAAGAAGGATTAGATTCGGATCGCTACCAAACGCAGAATGGAAATTATGATTCTCTGAATGAAGCTGTTGATAATCTGGAATACGGAGAAGTGATCGTTGTCGGGAATAAAGATGCTGATTTTGACATCTCAACTCTTCATGTGGATACCAACTCCAATGTAGGTCATTTAAAAACAGAACTGAGAGAAGTCCTGGAAAGTGAATTTGTGGTGATCTACAAAGAACAAGCCAAAAATGGATTCGACCTTCATCTATTCTCCAAGAAAAATATCTACACCAAGTTCTTTTTTCCCCTGCAAAGTATGTTACCGGATGCTTTTCGCTTTTTCAGTATCAACGGAAAAAAATTCAGATCAGAACGACACTTCTATTTTGAAACGTGGACACTCGCACGTCCTCCCCACGGATTTGAAGAGGTTTTTCCTGAATCAGTTCTTTAAAAAGGTGTTGCAGTGTTTTGGTGTTATGGTATTTCCTTAAAAAGAGAATACCATAACACCTTCACACACTAACACTACTCTTTAACCCCCGGCACATTCATCGGACCTGTATTCTGCCACCAGAAAGTCCCAAGCTCTTCTTTAACCGGAAATACCTGATCTAGAGTATTGGCATTATACAATCTTCCGTTTTTCATGATGTAGCTCACAGAATTTGTGTTCCGGATGTTTTGTAACGGATCCTTATCCATAATCACAAAATCGGCCAGCTTACCAACTTCGATGGTCCCAAGATCACGCTCTAAACCGATGGCTTTTGCGCCGTGAATGGTTGCAACTTTAAGTGCATCGTGCTCGCTTAGTCCCCCGCTCTGAATGGCCCAAAGCTCCCAATGGAATCCAAGTCCTTGCAACTGACCGTGACTTCCTACTCCGGCAATTCCTCCCTTTTCTACGATGTCTTTCAGTACTTTAGACTGCTCTTCATGTACATATTCTTCTTCCATGAACCAACCTGCGTTTCTGCGACGAGATCTGGAATCCAGATTCTCATGTGGCATAAAGCGATTCAGTTTCACGTTATCATGTGGACGCTCTGTTGCATAAAAATAGTTCTCCGTCCACGGACCACCATAAGCAACTAACAATGTTGGTGTATATGCAGTATTTGAAAATGCTACCAAATCCACAACATCACTATAGAGTGGGAATACAGGGAAAGAATGTTCATGCCCCGGATAGCCATCAATTACCTGAGTCAGATTTTCCTTGAAGTCGAGAGAACCCTCGGTTGTGGGCATCAACTTTTGCTCACGAGCTGCTTCAATGATCCACTGACGTTGCTCTCGGTTTCCTGCTCCGTACATTTTGATGGTTTTGGTGTTGTAGTATGAGCTGTATCGCTTCAATACATCCTGCGCATGTTCAAGATTTTTGATATTCTCACTGCTGAAAACTCCCGGACCTGTTGAGTATACTCTTGGTCCCAATAATTCTCCTGCATCAACAAGATCGCCATAGGTCAGCACATCCGTCGTTGCCGTTTGAGGATCACGAGTTGTAATCACTCCAAAAGCCAGGTTTGTTAAATACGACCAAAACTGTCCACGATGAAGATTTACCGGGTGACGGAAATGAGCGTGTGTATCCACAAAACCGGGGACAATGGTTTTTCCACTCATATCCATTATTTCAGCGCCACTTGGAACCTCGAAAGATCCTCTTGCTCCAACATTTTTGATTCTGTTATTCTCTACCAAGATATCAGCATTACGAATGATCTCATCGCCGTTCATAGTAATTGCAGTTGCTCCACGAAGAACGATCATTCCTTCCGGAGTATCACGTTTGGCCTGTACTTCAATTCTTTTCTCTAAAGGTTGATAGCCTTCATCTTTCTTTTTCTCTTTTTTATCCTCTGATTTTTCTTCAGCATCGTCTGGCTTATCCTCTTCATCTTCGTCAGAATTTTCGGCTTCTTCTTTCTTTTTCTTTTCCATTTCTTTAGCAGCTTTCACGCTGTCTTCATAAGCTTCGGCATCATCAAGGCTGTAACGAATATGAGCATTTCCTATCGACCAATGGATGTTATTAGCTTCCCATCCCCATGCAGGAAATTGCGCTCCGATATCGGTTAGTTTTTCGGTGGGGAAAGAACTTGAACCCCCAACACGGATCGTTGGAGCATCTCCTCCAACCTGAGGTACTGTAACTACATATAAATCGTATCCAAGTTGTGCCAACGCCTGATCTCCTTCAGGAGCCATTCGTATCCAGGAAGCTCTTGGGCTGAAACTGGATCCAGGAGCAGGACTTCCTTGAACTTTCAAATGTTCTTTTTCATCGGTTCCATCCCAGCGAATAGAAGTCAATCCATTAAAACTCGATAAGAAAATTCTGTCATTTCCTTTTACAAAATGAGGATTTGATCGTCCGTTAGAGTATGCTATAAAATTGTCTTCACTTCCGTCAGCACTTAACCATATTAAATTTGAAGTTCCGCGGAATGCCGATCTTCGTGTCGCATTTCTAAACCCTTCTGAATCACCGTTTACTAAAACAATTCGCTTACCGTCATTGCTCCAAACCGGCTCTTGATACACTCCATTGTCTTTGTTCAATTGAGTTAGGTTTCTTCCGTTAGAACGCACTTTGTACACTTTCCCACCTTCCGGCTGCCATGTTACAAAAGCGATCCATTTTCCATCAGGTGACCAAACCGGTTGTGCCTGAGTCTCATCCAGATTCACTAATTTCTTAGGAGTTCCGTTTGGGAATTCCATTGTATATACTTCATTCAGCGCAGTAAAAACTACCATTTTTCCATCAGGAGAAGGAACTGCATCTCTGATCTGAGTGATCGTAAATTCTTCACTGTCTGAGATCGGATATTCGAAATCGAGTTCCGGTCCCAATTCAATTGTGCCGTTTACGTTAAAAGGAATTTCAACAGCATCACCACCTTCTGTGGGAATCTTCCATATTTTTCCACCATAAGATGCTACTACAAATTTATCATCCGGAGTGAACGAAATTCCCGGAAGCACATCTCTGGATGCTCGTGATTCCTGGTCATCATGCTGAACCGGATACGCCAACCAACGTTCGCTACCTGTTTTCAGATCACGAATTACCAACCCTGTATGCTCGTCGTGACGCGTTCCGTATACCAACCACTTACCATTGTTTGACGGAGTTGCTCGAAATGAAGAACCATAACGAGATGCCTGAGTGGCCATATCTCCGGTTTCACGATCGTAGGTAACAATCTGATACTGAGGCATAGATGCGTTGTAATTCCAAGCTCCGCTTCTTCTTGAAAACCAGATATATCTTCCGTCCGGACTAAAAGCTCCTTCTGTCATTCTCATATTTCCCGGTTCTTTAACTAACGCTGTTCCTGAACCTCCGTCTACGTGATACATCCAAATTTTATGACTCCCCGGAGAATTTTTAGAAGCGATGATGTACTTTCCATCCGGTGCCCATTCAGGAGATTGATATTCGTTACTTTTACCTTTGGTGATCTGCTTTTTCTCCATTTCTTCGGTAGAAAGATCGATCGTCCAAACGGCTTCGCCACCTGAAGCATCTGAAATAAATACTACTTTGTTGCCGTCAGGGCTAAATCTCGGCTGGCTGTCAAACTGCATGCCTTCCGTGATCTGAGTTGCTTCGCCACCTGAAATTGGAATAGTGTACAGATCTCCTAAAAAATCGAATACAATCGTTTCTCCATCAGGGCTTACATCCAAAGCGATCCATGATCCTTCATTCAGATCGAATGAGAATTCTCTTCCCGCTTCTAAAGGAAGATCTCCGTTTTTAATTTTTTCTTCTGTAGAATCTGATTCGGCAGGCTCATCCTGTGCAATTGATGTGGTTGACAAAAATCCTGCAATCAAAAACACAGATAGAATTAGCTGAAAATATCGAAATGGCTTCTTAGCTGACATAGTAAAGTAGTTAGTAGTTGTTAACCTGTGAATCTAAATAATTTGACCGCCTAGCCCAACCGTTTTACAAGAGATAACAAAGGGTTAAAACCACAGTGACCACAAAGGATTGAGAATGCATTATAAATAATCTCTGTGCACTTTGTGGTTTCTGAATTATTTTGGAAGCCGATTTAAGAATCTATCTCATAAATAAAGTCATTCCTGCGATGGCAGGAATCTGGATCGTTAATGCGAGCATATTCATTTAAATCAATCCAGATCTCGGGCATCCGCCGCGAGATGACTATATAATTATATCACTTTCCTCTCAGGAAATGTTATCTTCTCGCTGAGTAAAATTATACCTATGACATTCACTCAAAAACTTACATCTGCAGTAACTTCTTCGGGATCTACCTTATGTGTGGGGCTGGATCCAAACCTGAGTCTGTTACCTGCCTCTATAAAAGCTAAATTCAGTGAACCGGAAGAACAGATTATCTTTTTCTGTAAATCTGTAATCGATCACACTCACGAATTTTGCGCGGCTTACAAACCCAATTTGGCTTTTTTTGAAGCTTTGGGTTCGTCGGGATTAGCAGTTTTTCATGAAGTACTAGCTCACATTCCTGAAAATCGTATTGTTATTTCAGATGCCAAGCGTGGCGATATTAATACCACTGCCGAACACTACAAAAAATCTTTTTTCGATCAGTTTCATGTGGATGCCATTACCTTGAATCCGCTAATGGGTTTTGAAACTCTGGATGCCTTTACTAAAGATGAAACCAAAGGAATTTATGTCTTGGCTTTAACATCTAATCCCGGAGCAGATGATTTCCTGAAAAAACCTTTTGAAGGATTTGATATGATGGCTCAGTACATCGCTTCTGAACTAGAAAAAAGATCGTCATCTTCGAGTGCTCACCTGGGAATGGTGATCGGGGCCACACAGGCTGAGCTTTCAAAATCCGTAACTGATCTTCATAAAAAAGCATCTCTACTGATTCCGGGAATTGGTGCTCAGGGTGGCTCAATTGAGGAATTGGCTACTTCATTAAATGAACATGAAGGAATTCCATTGATCAATTCAAGTCGCGGAATTATTTATGCAGGAAGTGATCATGAAAACTGGACGGAACATGTAGCTCACAAAGCCCAGGAAATGAAAGAAAAACTGAATATCATCACTAAGAGATATGTCTGATTTACCCGAAGTAATTGTATACACCGATGGAGCTTGCAGCGGAAATCCCGGCCCGGGCGGTTGGGGAGCCATCCTGATCTGGAATGGAAAAGAAAAAGAACTTTCGGGTGGCAATCCGGCTACTACCAATAACCGCATGGAGATGAAAGCGGTGATCGAAGCGTTGAAAGCCATGAAAAAACCGTGTCATGTTAAAATTCACAGTGACAGTGCTCTCATCATTAATGCCATGACCAAAGGCTGGATAGAAAACTGGCAAAAAAAAGGATGGCGAAAAGCAGACAAAAAACCTGTCGAGAACAAAGAACTTTGGGAAGAAATGTTAGCTGCGATGAAGCCACACAAAGTAAGCTGGATCAAAGTAAAAGGACACTCGGGATTGGAGCTGAACGAACGAGTGGATCAATTGGCGGTTGCTGAATCGCTCAAATTAAAGATGAAAAATTAGGTGTTACAATTCTTAATTTTGGATTTTGGATGATGAATTTAATTCGAGGTCATTCCGAACCTTTTGCTGAACTTGATTAAGTATCGTTTCGGAATCTTATATCAGCGGCTTGCTTCTATTTTAAGTCAAAAAAATAGATAAAGCTCATTACCCAACTAACGCAAGTGTCTCGCTTGTGCATTTCTTGCAAAACATTTGTCCAAGCGTGACGCTTGAACTTGAAAGGGGATTTAAAATTCGAATCAAGCTTTTTAGTTGGAGCAGGAGCTCCTGTTTGTTTTCCCAATCAGGAGATTGGGAAAGAGGTTAATCGTTTTCTTTTTTGTTAAAAGTGTCTGCAACATTTGGCGGGGTTGGTTTTGAATAGCTCTTCTGGGTTGAATTTAAATCATAAACTTCTAGGCTACCTACCCTTTCTTTAATAATGTTTTTTTGTTTTTCATTGTCTTTAATCTCTGATAACAATTGGAATAATGATTCTTTATCAATAGTATTAATGAAATCCATTTCATTTAATACTTTAGTGATATCATTTAATATATATTTAGTTTCCCAGCCGAGGTCATTTTTAATTGTAGCAGAACGAATAAAACTGCTAAGTGCATTACCCTTCACTCCTTCTAAATACCAAAGCCGACCACTGTTTTTATAAATATCATTTTCAAGTACCTTTGCACTAAAATCAATATGTTGCTTTAAATTATTAGAAACTGTTTTTTGCATATCTTTAAAACCTTCTAGATTTTCATTTATGAGCGAAAATCTGTCGTCGTAAGCTTTATTATAATTTTTTAACTGCTCTTTATACAATGAAAGGTTGTTTTCGGTCTCTTGTTTGATTTCATTCTTCAATTCAGAAGAAAATTTATCGAAATCGTTTCTGATTGTTTCTTTTAGCCTTATTTCTAAATCATCAACTTTCCTTTCTGCTGCTATTATTATGTTTTCAACTTCTTTGTTGCTGTATCTGTAATTATACCAAAGCGAAGTACCAATTATGGCAATAAGAATTGTCAAAATACTCCCAATACTCCAGTAAAAAGTATCCATTATGGCTTTGTTTTGCTGTTCGGTTTTCTCTAATAAAATTCGATAATAATCTTGTTGACCTATTTGCGTTTGAGCTACCTGATCTTTTTTTTGATCTGAATTTTTAAGTGAATCTTGAACATAATTATTTGAAAACATAAACAGTATGATGCAACACAGGGTCTCTAATTTCATTTTATTTGCGATTTAAAAAGTTTAAAAAAATAAATTTATATACACTTAAAACTAAATAATTTCAATCTATCTAATTAGAAAATAATTCTAATAACCAAATTAACAACTAATAACCGTTATTAGAATCGTGGGACAGGGATGCGTTAAGGTTAAAGGAAAAGATGTTGTGACTTAATCATAGATCAAGCTCGACACAGATCCTGAAACAAGTTCAGGATGACGGCTTTGTTTTTGTTCTGGGTGAATTAAAAAAAAATCTGTCATTTCGAACGGATGTGAGAAATCTAGCAATAGTTTTAAAACTCAATCTTTAGATTTCTCAGTCGACAAGCTCCTTCGAAATGACAAAAACCAAGAATTAAACAGAAGCAAAAGGTCTTATTTCCATACCATCAAACTCGCCGAGTTCAGCTTTCATTTTTCCGGTAATGGCGATCATGGCGGCATTATCTGTGCAGTAGGTAATTTTTGGGATATGAAGTGAAAGCTCCATTTTCCCAGCCAGTTTTTCTGTTTTAGCCCGAAGCATGGAATTAGCTGATACTCCTCCGGCCAGTGCGATCGTTTTCACTCCGGTTTGTTCTACAGCTCGCTTTAGTTTTTTCACCAATACTTCTGTGATCGCTTCCGATACACTTGCACAAAGATCATTCAGGTTTTCTTCTATAAATCCTTCTTCCTGATCCTGAACAAAATACAAGGCGCTTGTTTTCAATCCTGAGAAGCTAAAATCTAGTCCTTCCCTCAACAAAGCCTGAGGAAATTTATGAAACTTAGGATTTCCGGATTGGGACAGTTTATCCATAGTTGGTCCGGCAGGGTATTCCAGCCCAAAGACCTTCCCGATCTTATCAAAAGCTTCTCCAGCGGCGTCGTCTCTGGTTTTTCCAAGGATCTCATGCTCGAACGGAGCCTTTACATGAACAAGCTGGGTATGTCCTCCCGAAACAGTGAGTGATATAAACGGAAATTCAGGTTTGGTATCAATGAAGTTGGCATAAATATGAGCATCCATGTGATTCACTCCAATAATCGGAATATCATTTGCCAGCGCCATTCCTTTAGCAAAGCACAATCCCACAAGCAATGAACCCATCAACCCGGGCCCTTGAGTTACTGCAATTAGATCGATCTCATTTATTGATATTTCTGCTTCATCCAGTGCTTGTTGCACAGTTCGTGATATCGTTGTCTGATGCGCTCTGGATGCCAGCTCCGGAACCACACCTCCGAATTTTATATGAATCGCCTGAGAAGCAATTACATTGGATTGCATACCTCGTTTAGTTAAAACGGCTGCTGAAGTGTCGTCACAGGAAGATTCGATTGCTAAAATATTCATTCATCAAAGATAACCACATAATCACTTAACTGCATTTTACTTGTATCAATTACCACAAAATGTTTAATTGAAGTGTCACCAATTCTAATATCATGAAAATACGATCATCCCTCCTCCTTCTGTTTATAGTTTTTATAAGTTCTTCTCTATTTGCACAAAATGAAGTTGAGACCGAACGACATTCCCTGATTGGTATCAAAAAATTTGGTATTTCAGTTGAAATAGAAAAGCCAATCGGTTTAAAAGAAGCCACACTAAATCCGGCTCAGATACAAAAAAAGATCAATGAAAGCTTTGAGACCCTTCCTGTAACATTGTTAAGTTTTAACGAGCTTAAGCAATCCTTTTATAATCCGTTTTTCTATGTTCATGTAAACATCATGCAAGCTGAAGATGGTATTTATCCGTTTTCTATAGAAATGAGATTTTATCAGCCTATAAAGCTGAGTTTAAAAAATGATGTGGAAAGTATGGCATCTACCTGGCATTCAGGATACGTTGGAATGGTTTCTTTTGACAGAGTAAATGAGATAGCAGATGTTGTGGTTGAAGCTACCAAAGAATTTAAAGAAGAATTTGAAAGGTTAAACTGAATGAATATTGAAGAATACAGAAATTTTTGTTTGGCTATGCCCGGTGTAACTGAGGGATTTCCCTTTGGCCCCGAAACTATGGTCTTTAAAGTAATGGATAAGATGTTTGCGCTCACCAATATTGAAACGTATGAGTTTGTGAATCTGAAATGTGATCCGGAACGAGCTGTTACACTTAGAGAAGAATATGAGGGGGTAAGTCCGGGATGGCACATGAATAAAGTTCACTGGAATTCCGTTAAAACTTCAGCGGATGTTGAAAATGAGCTGTTTAAAGAACTCATTCGTCATTCATATGAACTTGTAGCTTCATCTTTACCAAAAAAACTCAGAGCGGAACTTAGTCTTCTTTCTTAGCTGTTTCTCTTTTTCCGGGAATAAGCCGGCCTAAGGTTTTTTTAAGAAACATTGTGAAAAATTCCCTCTGACCAAAAATAACTCCATACACATACAAAAAAACATTGTATAAAGGCAGAATTGTAAAAACCCAGATTACAGCACGTTGCCAGAATGGAAAGTCATCCGTAATCCCCAACATCCCGAAAACAAACTTACGAGCATACAGAGCTGTGAATCCTGTACAAGCAAAAACAATTAATATAATGAATACCTGAAATGTACTTTCGATACCCCAACGAGATTTCAATTTGTCAATAAGACTCATTTAAAAAAATTTTACTTCTCTTTTTTGAACAGTTAACTCGTAAAGAACGAGCTATTTAGTGTTCTAATTTACTTAAAACAAATGAATTAATGCCGATAAATATGTTGCAATTACACATTACACGAATTAGCTTCCGAAGCTAACTATTGAAGGACATAATTGGTTTATTCTTGGGTTTAAGAAATAATAAATACTTGGTAGAACTCGTAGGGAGCTATTTTTTAGTTCTTACATATGGGATATCCGGAGACGCTTTTGCGATCGGGTTTATACTAAGTGCGTTCATTTATATCGGAGCTTTAACTTCAGGTGCACACTACAATCCTGCCATAAGTGTAGGTGCTTTTTTTCTTAAGCGCATTACTGCCACCGAACTTTTGGGATATATTGTTTCTCAACTTATAGGAGCTTTTTTAGCTGCTTCCAGTATTCTTCTCATTTCTTCTTATGTATTTTATGTGGAAACGCCCATCAATTCTTTGTTCTATGAACAACTTGGAGTTGAGATACTTTTAACTTTTGTGCTCGCCTTAGTTGCATATGTTGCATGGATCGGAAACCCGAATCACAAAAGTGTAGCCACTTATTCTTTTATTATGGGCTTTACACTAGTTGCGCTTTATATGATGGCTGAAAATATCTCAGGAGCTGTTTTTAATCCTGCTATATCGATCGGAACCTCTGTTCTTGATTACTTTTTAGGAGGAGCTTCGTACACAGATATCCCTGTTTACACTATTGCACCAATAGTTGGTGCTACTTTAGCTGCTTTTATGTATAAATTTATCCTTGAAGATGAGTACTAAGCGTAAAGCTGAACGTACTTCCAACACCGACTTCGCTTGCTACGATAACTTCAGACTCATGAGCTTTTAAGATTCTTTTCACTACCGCAAGCCCTAAACCTGTGCCTCCTTTATCTCTGGAACGCGCTTTATCTGTTCTGTAAAAACGATCAAATAATCTGTCAAGATGTTCCCTGGCTATGCCGATTCCAGTATCCTTCACGGAAACAGTAACCGCATTTTTATGCTCTTTTAAAGATATAGCTATCTGACCCTCATTAGTATACTTGATAGCGTTTGAAAGTAAATTCTCGATCACCTGCTCAATCTTATCAGCATCACCGACCACATACGATGTCAGATCTGAATCTACAGTAATATTAATGCCTTTCTCTACTGCAACTGGCTTGTGGATATCAATAAGACCATCTATAATTTGTTTAAGATCAAACTCTTTCTTTTCAACAAAATTTTGATCGAAATCGTATTTCTGAAGCGTTTTAATTTCTTCAAACAATCGAGTGATCCGGTTTATTTGCCTTTTTGCCTGCTGATGATATTTCGACTTATCCTCAATAGATAGGTTCTCTAATTCTATCATCTCCAAAGAGCCGGAGATCGTATGAAGAGGGTTTCTCACTTCATGTGTTATATCAGCAAAAAACTGATTCTGTTTCTCATTCAGCTCTTTCAGTTTTTCGTTGTCAGACTTTAAAGTCCCTGCCATTTGGTTCAGCGAATCAGCAAGTGTACCAAACTCGTCAGACCGTTTTAAGTGAATTTCCCGGTCTAAATTCCCTTTGGATATATCCAGCGCGGCTTCTTTAAGTTGTGTGATAGGCTTGGCCAGATAGCGCGCAAAGTAAAAACTTAAAATAAATACAACCAGAATAGACCCCACCATGGCGCCGTATATCAAATGACGAATACTGGCTTCTGCTGCATACAGCTCATCTTTTGGCTGGCTGATTCGCAGATATCTTGCCGCTGTTTCATTATTCTGAATCCGCTCAAAAGCCACCAGGTTTTCTAACTCTTCTTTATTAATGATGACGGGTTTATCGGAAGCAATGAGTTCCCTTCTGATGTCATCATTCAAAAATTCCGAAGCATCCACAAATCCGGTATCCGGATAGGCGATCAATTGCTCCCCTAAAGAGTCGAACACCGCTACATTATATCCGGTTAAATCTGATACAAACTTAGCTTCACTGAACAAGTTCTGATCCTGCCCCGGTCTTTCAAAAGAAGTTGCAAACGTATGTGCATCACTTTCGAATTTTTGGATAGCTTCTTCCAACAAAAAAGAGCGTATACTTAAAATAGCGTATGAACTTATTGCCACTACTCCTATGCTGAGCAAGGTAATGTAAGTAACCGCTAATTTGGATTGGATATTCATCGTTTCAAATACTCTCTGTTAAAACCATACCCAAGACCACGGTAAGTTTTTATAAGCTTTTCCTCATCCTTCATTTTGATGCGCAGATTCTTGATATGTACATCTACAGTTCGGTCAAAAATGTACTTCTCCTCATCTGTGATATGTTGTAAGATCTCAGCGCGAGAATACACTATTTTCGGATGCTTGAAAAACAGTTCTGCAATCAAATATTCTGTATGAGTAAGATCTATCAACTCTTCATTGATGAACATCTGTTTTGTTTCCGTATCCAGATAAACGTGGTCATATTTCAGCCAATGAGCTTTTTCAGGATTCATTCTCCTTAACTGAGATTCAATTCTGGCTTTTATCAGATTTAAACTTGCGGGTTTTTTTATATAATCGTCTGCCCCCAGATTCAATCCCTCAATTTCATCTACCTCTTCGTCCTTTGCTGTCAAAAAAAGCACAGGAATATCAGCGAGAACCGGATGCTTACGAATATGCCTGCAAATCTCTTTTCCATCATGATTAGGAACCATGATATCTAATATCGCCAAATCAATTTCATGAGCTCTATCTTCTATAAGCTGAAGAGCTTTTTTACCTTCCTGTGCCCATAATACTGAATAGTCTTTCAATTCCAGAAAATTAGCCAACATCTCTCCTGACTCAATTTCATCTTCAACAAGTAAAATGGTTTTTGCTTCCGTCACTGTTCGGCTATAAATTTGTGTTCTCCTTAAAAATACTAATATTAGCGCTTCAAATTTAACGGAATACATAAACTTTCCATTCTCTAAGCTTGCTTAATGAAATACACTAATAAAACCGTCTGGATAACCGGAGCTTCATCAGGAATTGGAGAAGCTCTCGCAAAAGCTTATTACAAAGATGGAGCTAATCTCATTCTCTCTTCGCGTAGGCAAGATGCTTTGGAAAAAGTAAGAGCAACACTCGATGACGATCATTCCAGAATAAAAATTCTTACACTCGATCTTTCTCTATCGGATACTTTTGCCACTAAGACTGCAGATGCATTATCACTTTTTGGCTCCATTGATGTTTTGGTTAATAACGGAGGAATAAGTCAGCGTTCTATTTTCGAGGAAACAGACCTTGATACAGTCCGCAAGATCATGGAAGTAAATTATTTCGGATCTGTTGGACTAACACGAGAAGTTATTCCTCATCTGATAAATCGAAAGAGCGGGCATATAGTAGTAACAAGTAGCATTGCTGGTAAAATAGGTACTAAATACCGAACAGCATATGCAGGAAGTAAACACGCCGTTCAGGGCTTCTTTGATTCGCTCCGTCAAGAAATGTATGAACACAATATTGCTGTAACGTTGATTTGTCCCGGCCCGATTAAAACGGATATTACCAAGAATGCTTTAACCGGTGACGGAACATCTTTCGGCAAAATGGGTGATATGCACGATACTGCTATGGATGCTGATGAAATGGTTGCTAAGATCTGGAACAGACTTGTTTCAAAAAAAGATGAGATCATTGTTTCAGGCTGGAAAGAACGAATGGCTTTAGTGGTAAAACGTATTTCTCCGAAGCTCTTAAATAAGATCCTGAAAAACAGTAAGGTTGTTTAGCCCAGTCTTCTTCTTTTATTCAGATAAGCCAGCAAAGCTTTATCAAAACCTGATTCAGTATCCATTTCTTCGTAATCGATCTCAAATTCACTGCATGCCATTTTAAATTTCCTTGTATGCTCTTCCACTTTGGCAATATAATCTTCCCTAACCTGTGCAGGCATTACTTCAAGTTCTGTTCCAGTTTCCATATCCTCGAACACAACTTTGTTGTCAGAAAAATCCAGTTCCCGTTCACTTCTTTTTTCCAATGTATTAAATAACAGAACTTCATGTTTGCGATGTCGCAAGTGTTTGAGGGATGATATCAATTCATCATGAGCTTCTACATTTTCAAACAGATCCGTAATTATCACAACTAAACTACGATGGTTTAATCTTTCTGCTACTTCGTGAATTACTGATGCTGTTGCTGTAGTTCTCTTGATCTCATCTTTCTTGCCTTCCCGAAGTAGTTCTTTTTCAAGCTCTAAATAAATTTGCCTTAAATGACCATAAGTACCTTTAGCAGGAATAAAACTCTCAATTTTAGATGAAAATGGAATAAGGCCACAAGCGTCTCTCTGGCGATGCATTAAATATAAAAGCGATGCAGCATAATGAATTCCGTAGCGCAACTTACTCCATTCCCCAAAATGCTTAAACAACATAGATGAACTTGTATCCAGTAATACATAACATCGAAGATTGGTTTCTTCTTCATATTGCTTTACATAAAAACGCTCTTTTTTAGCGTACTGTTTCCAGTCAATATGTTTAAAATCATCACCCGGATTGTATGGCCGGTGTTCTGCAAATTCGACACTGAATCCGTGATAAGGACTTTTGTGTAATCCGGAAATAAATCCCTCTACAATTTTCTTTGCCCGTAGTTCAAGAGATGATAATTTGGTTAGTATATCCGGTTCTAAAATCATGATTTAGTTTACAAGTTCTACTCTATAAATGAAACTTTGCTATGGCTTAAAAATTTTGAATTTTAAGTTCTTAATTTTTAATTATTCAAGCCATGAAAAAAGTATTCATTTTAGCACTTCTTTTTACTCCGCTTGTCCTTTTTGCCCAAAACTCAATTCAGTTAGAAACTCAGGCTTATCCGGCCGGTGTAATTCCGGGAGTTCGTTACGACTTCAATATCGGTAACAATTCCTATTTAACTTCCCGAATTGGATATAATTTTACGGATAGACAAGATTTTGGAAAAAATGATAATGAAGAAGGCGGTGGCCCGGGGTTTGGAATTGGTTATGAAAAAGCTGAGCTCATAATTCCTAACCTGTCAACTCACATCAGAACTGACATTTGGTTTATGGATATTGATTGGAGAGATTCACAAACAATTTGTGGCACTGTACCTCCTTGCTTTGAGCAAGATGTAACCGGAACAACTGAGATTATTGTACTTCAACCAACAGTGGGGATTGAATACAGCATTCCTATTTCAAAAAACCTGTTTCTCGACCCAAATCTCTCATTCGGTTATGAAATCAACATAAAGACAAAAGGAAAAGAAGTCGGTGAAGGGGCTATTCTACTGCTTGGAGTGAATTTGGGGTATCGCTTTTAAGAGCGCTTTATAAACTCTTCCAGAGTTATACTTTCTTACTTTTCGTAAATGATCCCAATCCCAACTCTGGAAGAGTTGGGATTGGATTTAAAATAAAAACTATTGTTTCTCTTTCGCCAAATAGTAAAGCTGCATCACTCTCAGTTCATCATAACCGATCTTCTTATTCAGGTCATCATAAACAGGGCGTAACATAAGCGGGTTTTTCTTATCAAAAGATTTCATCACCTGATCTCTTTGCCTTAGCGAAAGCTCAGAAGCTTCAAGTAATCCTTCTAATCTTAACATATTTCCATCATCCAGAAAATCCTTCAGATGCTTAAGAATGGTCATATCTTTTACACCATGTTCTTCTGCTAGTAACTCAACAGATTGACCGGCATTAAAGGCTTCACCAACGATCTCAAATTTTTGCCCGCCTGTCTTTTTCTTGATCTGCCTGGCTATGGATTTCTTTTTCTCCTCTTTTCCATGTTCGGCTGCATAGTTTTTGATCACACCGACAAACGTGTCTCCGTATTTCTCTTTTTTAACCGAACCCACGCCATACAGCGGTTCTAAACTCTCTTTACTTTGTGGATAGAAGTAAGACATTTCCACCAATGTTGTATCCGGAAAAACAGCGTATGGAGGAATATCCTGATCATCAGCCAGTTCTTTTCGTTTTAATCTAAGGATATCGAAAAGAGCTTCATCATATTCGTTTTCAATTTCTGATGAAGTACGCACTACGGCCTCACCTTCAAGTGAAGTCTTGCTTCTATCCATAGTGCCGAATACATTTTCAGTTCCATCAAGAACTGACAGCCCTGGTTTCTGTAGTTTCAATCCACCGAACTCCCCTTTACTGATGTAATCCTGACGTAGTAACATTTTGGATATCTGCAACCATTGATCTTTGGAGAACTCTAAGCCAATCCCGTAAGTAGAAAGTTTCTCGTGCTCATTTTCGAGAACTTTTTTAGCTTTTGATCCGCGAAGAATATCTGCGATATGAGTAGCTCCAAATTTCTCCCCGCTTCGTATGATCGTAGACAAAAACTGCTGAGCCTGTATGGTCAGATCTTCCACATCGTCATCTACAGAAAGGCAATTATCACACATACCACATTCATCGTTGGGATACGTCTCGCCGAAATATGCCATCAGTGGTTTTCTGCGACATTCCAACGATTCCAGGTATTTTATCAATTGCTTTAAATGCTTTTCAGCAACTTCTCTTTCTTGTCCTTTTTTCTTATTGATGAAATACTGGATCTTTTGAGTGTCTGAAGAGCCGTAAAGAAGCAAACAATCTGCCCGAAGTCCGTCACGACCGGCGCGTCCGATTTGCTGATAATATGACTCTATATTCTGTGGCATATCGTAGTGAACGATAAATCGCACGTTTGATTTATTAATACCCATTCCAAATGCGATGGTAGCCACAATAATTTGGATATCATCTTTAATAAAAGCGCGTTGATTTCCGGCTCTCATTCCATCACTTAGTCCTGCGTGATATGGTTTTACAGAATAACCTTCATCTTCCAAAGTTTCTGAGAGTTCGTCTACCTGTCTTCTGGAAAAACAGTATATGATTCCGGATTGTTTTTTTCGGGTGAACAAGAAATCCAGTAATTGATTTACGGGATCTTTTTTGTCTACAATTTTGAGAAACAGATTGTCACGATCAAAACTTGAAATGAATTCTTCAGAATCGTCAAATTTCAGAATGTTCTTGATGTCTTCCTGAACTCTTGGAGTAGCCGTCGCTGTCAGAGCCATGCAAACTGCATCGGGAAAATCTTCTCTTAACGCAGCAATCTGTCGGTATTCCGGGCGGAAATCATGTCCCCATTCTGAAATACAGTGCGCTTCATCAATCGTAAAACAATCTACTTTCAAATTGGAAAGCATTTCTCTTGTCTTCTCCATCATCAATGTTTCCGGAGCAACATAGAGCATTTTTACCTTGCCGGAAGTAATTTTACGTACGTTAAAGTCGTAAACTTCCGGGCGTAGCGAACTATTCAGATATACAGCATCAACTCCATATTCTCTGAGTTGATCTACCTGGTCTTTCATTAATGAGATCAATGGGGAAATTACGATGGTCAAACCATCGAAGATCATTGCAGGAATTTGATAACAGATAGATTTACCACCACCTGTTGGCATAATTACCAACGCATCTTTCTTTTGTAAAACCTGATTTATTGCTTGTTCCTGCTGAAGTCGGAAAGCCTCATATCCAAAGGTTTCCTTAAGAATACTTTTTGCTTCGTTGATCACTGATTGCATTGATTTTTGATCGCTGATTTTTTGATTTACACAATTCTCATGAAGAATTGCTTTTCTAGTTGCTATTACCCTCTTCCACTGTAAATTCGGAGCACCAAAGTTAATCAATAATCCGACTTCAAGCCCGAATGCTTTTAAATAATTTAGAGTCTGGAAATAATGTCTTTGTTCAAGCTCACCTATAGCTTTTAATTCTACAAGGATCTTATCAAAAACAACAAAGTCAGCTCGTCTCGATCCAACTTTGTTTCTATTATAAAATACCGGATACTCTACCTCTCTAGCAAACCTTAATGAGGCGTTATTCATTTCATTGGTAAGTGCTCTCTGATAAATAACTTCCTGAAATCCATTCCCGATCTCAGAATGAACTTTCATCGCACACTTTAAAACAAGTCCTGTTTCTTTATTGAACTTGTATTCTTTATTTACAAACTCTTTTTCTTTAATCATCATCTTTACATTTATCTTACATATAACCTAGTAAGACAAACTCAGAAGAATTCCTTACAAAAAAAGATCTAGATCAGTGAAAATATCGTCACCATCAACTTAATCATTGATCCTTATTTGGACAGATAAAGGCTCTTAAACTCAAATGGTTTTCTGAAGTGTTCATCCTTAAAGTCCTTAGCAAAGTAAATACTTTCACCTGTAGATTTCATTTCCGGACCGAGTTCCTTTTTTACGCCGGGGAATTTATCAAATGGGAACACCGGCTCTTTGATCGCCCAACAATCCAGCTTCGACTTCAGATCGAACTCCTTAAGTTTTGCTCCCAGCATCACTTTTGTACCTATCGCTGCTTCTGGAACCTGATTTGCTTTCGCCAAAAATGGAACCGTTCTGGTTGTTCTCGGATTCGCTTCCAACACATATACTTTCTCGTCCTTCACTGCATACTGAACATTTAAGAATCCCAGAATCTCCATTGCATCAGCAATTTTTTCCTGATGATCCCGAATTGTTTGCATCACTTCTTCGCTCAATGAATATGGAGGCAACACAGCAGTAGAATCCCCTGAATGTACTCCTGCAGGTTCAATATGCTGCATCATTCCGGAAATATGAAGTTGATCACCGTCATAAACAGAATCCACATCCACTTCGATAGCATGTTCCAGATACTTATCAATCAAGAACGCATTTTCAGGATGGGTTTTCAGAATTCTGGTTACGTATCGTTTCAGTTCTTCTTCTTTTACTGCGATTCTCATTCCCTGTCCACCCAGCACATAACTAGGGCGAATCAACACCGGATATCCTATTCTCCTCGCGATCTTTAAAGCTTCTTCTTCATCAAAAGCTGTACCATATTCCGGGAAAGGAATATCTAACCTTGTAAGAAGGTCAGAAAATTGTCCGCGGTCTTCTGCAAAATCGATCATTTCAAATGCGGTTCCAAAGATCTTGATTCCTGCATCAACAAAACGTTTTCCAAGCTTTAGTGCCGTTTGTCCGCCAACCTGAATGATCACACCTTCCGGTTTTTCATGCTCGATGATATCCATCACTCTTTCCCAATATACAGGCTCAAAGTAAAGCTTGTCTGCGATGTCAAAATCTGTAGAAACAGTCTCCGGATTACAGTTGATCATAATAGCTTCGTAGCCCATTTCTTTGGTTGCAAGTACTGCATGCACACAAGAGTAATCGAACTCAATTCCCTGCCCGATCCGGTTTGGACCACTTCCTAAAATGACTACTTTTTTGCGATCGGTTACTTCACTTTCGTTCTCACCTTCATAAGAAGAATAGTAGTACGGAGTTTTAGCAGGGAATTCTGCCGCACAAGTATCTACAAGTTTAAAAACCGGCTTTAATCCTAAACTCTTTCTTTGTTCGCGAACTTGTTCATCGGAAACTTCAGCACCGCTCTTGCTCAATAACCAGGCAATTTGTGTATCAGAAAAACCGGCTTGCTTTAGTTCAAAGAAATCATCTTTGTCTATGGTTTCCAGAGTTTGTCCTTCGGTTCTGTTTTCAAGCGAAACCATATATCTTATCTGCTGCAAAAACCATGGATCAACTTTAGTTATATCTGCAATCTCTTCTACTGAAGCTCCGAGCTTAAAAGCATTTCTGATCTGAAGTGAGCGATCCCAATACGGTTTCATCAAGCGTTCGCTGACGTGCTTACGATCCAGTTCTTCGTATCCGTCGGCACCAAGCCCGTCTCTACCAACTTCCATCGACTGCCACGCTTTGTTGAGCGCTTCCGGGAAATTTCTACCGATGCTCATTACTTCACCAACTGCCTTCATTTGTGTAGAAAGTTCTTCATCCACCCCAACAAATTTATCGAAATTGAAACGAGGCACTTTGCAAACTACGTAGTCGATACTTGGTTCAAAACAAGCGGAAGTGTTTCCTGTGATCTGATTTTTGAGTTCGTCCAGATTGTAACCTACAGCTAATTTAGTGGCCACTTTCGCGATCGGATAACCTGTTGCCTTCGATGCCAACGCTGATGAACGACTTACTCTCGGATTGATCTCAATAGCTACAAACCGATCACTACCCGGCTCCATTGCAAATTGCACATTACAACCACCTGCAAATGTGCCGATAGAGCGCATCATTTTTATAGCTGCATTTCTGAGGATCTGAAGTTGTTTGTCCGTTAAAGTCTGAGTTGGCGCAACCGTTACAGAATCTCCGGTATGAACTCCCATCGGGTCCATATTCTCAATGGAACAAATGATCACCACATTGTCGTTGGAATCGCGAAGTAATTCCAGCTCATATTCTTTCCATCCGAAAATACATTCTTCAATTAGTACAGAATGAACCGGGCTCATTTCAAGTCCTCGAAGCACCATTTTATCGAAATCTTCTTCTTCCCAGACGATTCCACCACCGGCACCACCCATGGTAAATGATGGACGAATTACGATCGGTAAACCACCCAATTCTTCTTTGATCTCTTTGGCATCTAACAGAGATTCGGCCTGACGACTTTTACATTGTTCAATTCCGATCTCTTCCATTTTATTACGGAAAAGCTGGCGATCTTCGGTTAATTCTACTGCATCGATATCCACACCAATGATCTTTATTCCTCTTTCTACCCAGAAATTTTCTTTTTCTAAGTCACGACAAAGATTCAAACCTGTTTGTCCACCCATTGTTGGGAGAACAGCGTCCGGCTTTTCTTTTTCTACAATTTCTCTGATCGATTCCGTAGTCATCGGCAACATGTAGATCGAATCAGCCATGATCGGATCAGTCATAATTGTTGCAGGATTTGAGTTGATCAATACGATCTCATAACCCTCTTCCTGTAAAGATCGACAAGCCTGAGTCCCGGAATAATCAAATTCACATGCTTGACCAATTACTATAGGTCCTGAACCAATAATTAGAATTTTATTAATGTCGTCGCGTCTTGGCATTTTGTTTCTTCTTAGTATGTTTTTGAAGATTATAGTCTTCTTTTGTTCTTAATAATTTGAGCAATAAGTAAATCCCCCTTACAAGGGGGCTCAAAATCTCGTTCAGAGATTTTGCGGGGGATGTTTAAGTTGAGTAAACAATCAAATTAAACACCCCTCAGAACAAATCGGGAACTACCGATTTGTTCGTCTCCCCTCGAGGGGAGATTAAACCTCAATTCCTTTACCTTCTTTCATCATATCAATGAATTCATCAAATAAATAAGCCGAATCGTGTGGCCCAGGCGATGCTTCAGGGTGATACTGAACTGAAAATCCGGGGAAATTCTTAAACCTCAATCCTTCCACGGTACCATCATTCAAGTTGATGTGAGTTACTTCAGCAACTTCATCTTTTACACTTCCTTCTGTTACAGCAAATCCATGATTTTGAGTAGAAATCTCAACCAATCCGGTTCTTAAATTTTTTACAGGGTGATTTGCTCCGCGGTGACCTACAAACATCTTCCCTACTTCAATTCCTTCGCTTAAAGCCATTAGTTGATGGCCGAGGCAAATTCCAAACAGTGGCTTGCCGGTCGACTTAGCATATTCAACTGTTTCCAATGCATATTCTGCGGTGGCATTTGGGTCTCCGGGTCCGTTGCTAAAAAAGAATCCGTCTGCATCCCAATCTTTAATTTCTTCTAAAGAAGTTTTGGCAGGAAATACTCTTAACGTACAACCTCTCGCGTTCAGGCTGTTGATGATGTTCTGCTTAATTCCATAGTCAAATGCTGCTACTTTGAAGTCACTTTCTCCGTTTATCGTTTGTGCCTCTTGTCTGCATACTTTTGAGGCCAACTCAAGTCCGGTCATGTCTTCCCAGTCTTTAGCCATTTGAACCAATTTTTTTTCATCTAATTCTGTGGAAGAGATCACGGCGTTCATCACTCCTTTTTCTCTGATGTGTCGAACCAACTTTCTGGTATCTACACCGGAAATCCCCACTACTTCCTGATCTTCCAAGTATTCCTGAAGGCTACCATCTGCCATTGGATTGCTGAATTCATGAGAAAAAGCTCTGGTAATAATTCCGGCCACCATCACCTTTCTGGCTTCGTCATCACGCGACATGGTTCCGTAGTTTCCAATATGCGGATAAGTCATCATCATCAATTGACCATGATAACTTGGATCAGTAAAGATCTCCTGATAACCGGTCATCGAAGTATTGAAGCAGAGTTCTCCACCTGTAATACCTTCATGACCAACCGCCCATCCATGAGCTATGGTTCCGTCACTAAGTGCAAGGATTGCTTTTTTTCGTTTAGGAAGCGACATACGTATAATTATAAGTTATTTGTGATGAGTTTAATGTGGTTTACTGATAAAGCTAACTTTGCCCTTTTGACCCACCCCTCAATCCCCTCCGGAGAGGGGAAGCTCTTTGTTTTATATAAAAATTTGATTCCGAAGTCTTCCTCTCCGTGGAGAGGAAATAAAGGAGAGAGTTTTTGGGAAGTTAAAGCGCCCTGAAATTTATTCTCTAAATAAAATATCAAAAAAAATCCGACTACGAAGACCGCGCCGGATTGGAAAATGATATGGGAAAAAGGGAATGGCATCAATTGCACGTCCTTAATTTTGTGGCGTGCTTTGCCGGGATTTCAAAGCTGTAAATTGCTGACACTTTAATTTCTTTTGTAGCTTTGTTTAGAGTTCGATGAAGATAAGAAAGGTGGGGATTGGATTCAATTAGAAAGTCATAAAAGCTATACTAAAATCTAAATATGATTCATTTATTTCCGAGATGTGACTAAGATTAAACGATCCTGTAATTATACCAAGGGTCTTCATTCTCTGTATTTTATTAGATCACCAAACGTAACATTTATTGACAGATAATTATCATTTAAATCTATGAACCTACCCCCCTTCCAAAGTTATATGAACAAAGCTATCGCTCCATGGCATTGAAAAAGATTGAGGAGTAAATATTAAGCTAGATCTTATCCCCATTAACCTAAAATTCTCGTGGCCATCAGGTATAACAGGTGCATAGATATTAAAGCTTTCGTCTTCTTTGAAATTAAAAGATTGCTGTCTGATTACCGGTCCTATTGAAACTCCACCCCAATCTTCATCAGTGATTCTGAAAAGTACAGATGCCATTAAATTTTTTGGCATTGAAGCAGCAGCAGTAAAATATAACGGTCTGAAAATTTGCACTGTCGCATCCATTCCTGTTGACTTACCAATTGATAAAGAAACAGCTCCTTTATTAGTCTGTACAGAATCATAAATAAAGAAATTTCTAAAGTAACTAAATCCAAAACTTGGCCGATACTCACGCATATTTGCTTCGCCTTCACTTGCTAGTTCTCCACTTTTATCTGTACCTAAGCCTGAAATTGACACTCCTCCTGCTTTTTCATACTTCTTGTTTGTAGAGAACATGGCTACCTCACTCATTGGCGCATGCGTAGCACAGGAAACAAAAAACACTGAGCTTAGAATTAATATGTAAGTCTTGGCCCTAATTTTTACTCTCTTTGTTCAAACTATCTTTAATCAAACTCCCGCTCAAAACCGCCAAACCACTTACCAAACCTCCAACAATGCCAGTGATCAGGATTACAAGAATAGGCGAGCCCACCCCAAGCATTTCAGCAATTTTTGTTGATAAAATTCCATCATTAGCTAGATGGATATAAAGTGCCTGTCCACTCCAAAGCAGAAAAAGAGCAAGAAAACCAATTCCAAAGGCCTTTCCGGAAGACGGTTTCATTTGAAAACCCAGTACAAAACCCGTGATCGCAATTCCCCACCAAGGAAGAACTAGATTTATAAGATATGCAGTGATTATTAAAAGTATCAGTAAGATCATTCTATTAGTATTTAGTACTTAGTATTGAGGAAAGCGCAAGCTAATTACTCAATACTAAGTACTATTTGAGTTCAAGTTTATATAAATATTCGTTTGGTTCTTCTTTCATGAAATTGAGTTCAAAGAGTTGTCCTGTTCTCCAAGGATCAACCATGAAATCGTAGTTTGGTGACCCCGGATTTCCGGAAGCTCCCCCCGGATATAATCCATAACCTTTCACTTCAGGACCAAGTTCAACAACCATCCTCCAGGAAGGACCAAATCCTCCTCGTGTGGCATTTATAGCTTCAGATGAACCGGAACTAAATAAATTCTGTCTGCCTAAACCCGGAATACTTGCCAGATGATCAATATCATTATCGATGAAATACCCCCATTTCCATTTATCACCAAACTCACCTAAGTAATCCTCCAGCTCGGCTACTGTTTCATAAAAAGATGCAGTTACGATGTCGGATCTTGTTTCAATTTTTTCGGTATCGATATCATCAATGAATTTAAAATTCGGTTCAGCTTTTATGATCTCTACAAACCGATCTCTGGAAGGATATCTGAGTGTAGCTTCTGTTGTTTCATATTCATCATAAAAAACAGCTCTGTAAAAATTACCTGACCAGTGACGAAAAAATGAAGGCGCTATTTCATCACCATCCATAAAATAATCCCACTCTTTCATTAATTGAAGAATTTCTGTGTCAATACTGGACAAACTATCTCTATCCATCCATTCCAAAAGTGAGGGAAGTAAGGTTTCAGCATAATAACTGTAACTGTCCATTTGCATTTTCTGCATGTCCATTGCAGTAATATTCTCCATAGAAGCCAGTAGATCGTTGATTCGCCTTCCTCTTTCAAAAGGAGCAAAATCATCATCCAGATAATATGGATAATTGGGAGCTGCAGATTCCTGGTTTGCAGAACTTACGAAACCTCTTTCGGGATTTTTTACGTGAGGATTATGTTCGAACGGAATCCAACCTTGCCAATCATATAAAGGATCTGTTCCATCACTTACTGTTCTTCCCTGATATTCCCACTTATTTGGTAGCTTACCATTAACCCATAAAGCAATGTCTCCTTCGTTACTTGCAAATACAAAATTCTGAGCAGGAGCAACGTAATGACTTAATGCCTCCACATAATCATCATAATTTTCAGCTCTGTTCAATCCATAAAAAGCACGAATATCATTGGAAGCTTCATGAGCGATCCATCTTAGAGCATGATAAACGGGTTTTCGTTCTTTATTAATATTTGATTCTACTTTTGTAACCGGGCCGTGATGTGTGTAAATAACCGTATCTAAAACTGTTTCTCCACCTTTAACTTTGATCTCTTCGATTCGCATTGTAGTTGGTTTCCATTTTCCATCGTGCCAATATTCTTTTAGAGTATCATCTTTAAATTTGATCTCATACCAATCCATCACATCCGACCCAACATTCGTGACTCCCCATGCTATATTTTCATTAAACCCGATCACAATTCCGGGTGTACCTTGCAATGTTACTCCGTAGGTATTTATACCCGGAGCATGTAATTGAACTTCGTACCAAATAGAAGGAAGTGTTAAACTGAGATGAGGATCATTTGCTAAGATCGGATATCCTGATTTTGTTTTTGAACCTGAAACTGCCCAGTTATTACTTCCAACTCCTTCAGGTCGCTCATATTCTCCCAGCTCTACTGCCGATGCAGGTTTAAATAAAGTGTCAGGAGCTTCAACCGGAATGCGTTCAAAATCCCATTCTTTAGATGACGGGACAATCGGATCGTTTAACTCAGGTTTAGCATCAAAGAATTTCTCAATGAAATCTGCCCCAAAATATTCCATGGTGTTACTGGTTCGATCATCGTTGTTTCCTCCGGCAAGTGTTCGGGTCATGTTTTTCAGAAGATGAGCAGTCTTGATCGGAGTCCACTCTTCCGGTTCAAAATCCAGAATTTTATACTCTAACGGATAATTCTTCGGATCTAATGACGAGATATAAGCATTTACTCCATCAGCATAAGCATTTACAATTTCCCATGTTTTTGGATCTTTTTTCATCATTTCAAGAGCTTTCTCAGCGCCGTAAGGCATTCCTCTCCTTCGGGTAGTTTTATCTCTGCTTAATGCTCTATCACCAATTTTTTCTGCTAATCTACCCGAAGCATCTAAGGTTTGAAGCTCCAGTTGAAACAATCTGTCTCTGGCAACAACATAACCCTGAGCGAAATATAGATCGTATTCATTTTCAGCGAAGATGTGGGGTATACGCCGTTCATCAAAATAAACAGAAGCGTTTCCTTCAAATTCCTCTAAAGTTATTTTATTGGATTCAGGGAATTCAGTTTCGGCATTTGCCCAAAAACCGGACTCAGGATCAACAAATTTTCCGATTGGTGGGATGGTACCGAATTGGGTGTTTAGGGATACGATTGCAATTATAAGAATTAATAAAGGAATCAGAGCTTTTAAATAGTTCATTTACTGGTGTTAAAGTAAGATGGTGTTATGGTGTGACAGTGTTAGGGTAGTTGCCCGAAAGTAATTTTAGAAATTCTGTAAGGAATTGGGTTTGAAACTGTCTGATTATAGAGAAAGGAAATTAATAAAGAAACTAATGCCTAAAATTACTGCTTTTGAAGAGCTTACTTGTTGGAAAGAGGCCAGAATTTTAGTGACACAAATATATTCGGTAACTCAAAAACCACCTTTTTCTAAAGACTTTGGATTACGAGATCAAATTCAACGAGCTTCCGTCTCTGTAATGACAAACATTTCTGAAGGGTTTTCAAGATATCACCGAAAAGAGTCTGTCAGGTTTTTTGACTTTTCTCAGAGCTCTGCAGCCGAAGTTAAAAGTTTGCTCTATGTTGCTGAGGATTTGGCTTACATTTCTAAAGAAAAAGCTCAAGTATTAAGAGAGCAGGCGACTTCATGCCAGAGATTGGTGTTAGGGCTTATAAAACATTTCAATAAAAAATAGTGTTAGGGTGTGACAGTGTAAAAGTGTTGAAGTGTTATGGTGCCATGGTGTTATAGACTATGCCAATCTATAACACCTGAACACTATTTCTTTAAACTAGCCTGCAGATCTTCCCAATCTTTTAGAAATCTGGCAAGTCCGGAATCTGTTAACGGATGCTTTAACATTCCCATAATTACATTCAATGGCATGGTTCCTACATCAGCTCCAACTTTTGCACATTCCACAACATGCATTGGGTGACGAATACTCGCGGCCAACACCTCTGTTTCAAATCCGTAATTCATGTAGATCTGTACGATGTCTTCGATCAACTTCATGCCATCACTTGAAATATCATCCAGTCTACCCATAAAAGGAGATATATAAGTTGCCCCTGCTTTTGCCGCGATCAATGCCTGAGTTGGAGAAAAACAAAGTGTACAGTTGGTTTTAATTCCTTCTTCAGAAAAAGTTTTAATCGCTTTAATACCATCTTTGATCAAAGGAATTTTTACTACCACGTTGTCCGCGATCTTTGCAATCTTTCTCCCCTCTTCGATCATTTCATTGTAAGTAGTTGAAACCACTTCTGCAGAAACATCGCCTTCAACAATATCACAGATCTTTTTGATATGGCCTTCGAAATCACGCACCCCTATTTTAGCGCATAAACTTGGGTTTGTGGTTACCCCATCCAGCACTCCTAGATCATTAGCTTCTTGTATTTCTTCGAGATTGGCAGTGTCTATAAAAAATTTCATTTGGTAGTGAGAGTTTGTTGAAGTTTTGTCGCCTAAACATAAGGAATCGAAGCATCCTAATCATTATGTAAAACAATATTTATGTTGCTTCTTTTTACACCACATTAATGACATAAACGAACTAAATAAAGAACTTTACTGTCTAGTACACACAATTAAAAATAACTTTACGGACGTGACCAAAACAATTTTATCAGCAGTTTTAATTTTATCTCTTTTGTTAATCGGATGCGGTGGAGACACCGAAGAATCCAATCCTGCCCAAAATGCACAATTCAATGGCTGGGGTGGTGGCGGATTTGGCGGAGCCCGGGTAACTAGTGTAGAAACAGAACCCGTAATGCGCCAATCTATTTCAGAACAGGTAAAATCTTTCGGTACAATAAAAGCCCAAGATGTTGTAGCTATCAATCCTCAAGTAAGCAATAGAATAGTAAAGCTTTATGCTGATTTGGGAGACACTGTTCGTCAAGGACAGCTTTTAGCTAAAATTTATGATGCTACCTTCAAAGATCAGCTTCAGCAGGCTAAAGCTCAATTGGAACAAAGTAAAGTTGCCATAAAAAGAGACAGTACTCAGTTTGCCCGTCAGAAAAGATTACTCGAGTCTAATGCAATTAGTCAGTCTGAATTTGACATTGCTTTTGCAACCTATCGTAACAGCGTTTCTCAGTACCAATCATCAGTAGCTTCTGTTACTCAGGCTCAGGAAAATTTTAATAATACAGAAGTTCGCTCTCCAGTTCGCGGAGTTGTAATTTCAAGAACCGGTGCCGAAGGAGATATTGCCAGTGCCGGACAAACTCTTTTTGAGGTTGCTAATCTTGTAGGGTATGAAACAAGAATATACCTTCCTGTTCAGGATTGGAAAGCTGTTAAAATTGGTCAGGAAGTCAATCTCAGAGTATCGAACGAAAAAGAATCATCAGCTAAAGGAGTCGTTTCCCGCAAAAGCCCGCAGCTTGATGCCACCACCGGTCTCGGTGAAGTGGTGATTACACTTACAGAAATTGGACCGAATATTTATCCCGGAGTACTCACTGAGAATGTTATCAGTATCGTTACCAAAGATCGGGCTATTGTAATTCCAAGAAGCGCGATGGTTGAGAAGGTTGAAACTATTGTTGAGCCAGAATCAAATACCATTCAACTTCAAAGAACGTACTCTGTTTTTGTATCTCAAGGTGATTCTGTTGCTCAGCTAAGACCACTTGAGCTTGGAATAGAGCAGGGTGACAGAATTGAAATACTTTCCGGATTAAATCCAGGGGATAATATCATCGTAACAGGTCAGCAGAGTCTTCAGGATCGCGGATCTATAAGAGTTGCATCCGGTTCTGACTTTCAATCTCCACAGCAGCAAAGAGTGGGTGGAGACGATCAAGCTGGTAATGGTCAAAACAGACAAGCCCGACAAGGTGGCGGCAGGCCCGGACAAGGCGGAAATGCTTTCCAAAACATGAGTGAAGAAGACCAAGCAAAAATGAGACAGAGACTACAAAATATGAGCCAGGAAGATAGACGTGCTTACATGGATAGCCTAAGAACAGCTAACGCTTCAGGGAATTAAAAAATGGGCGGACTTTCAAAACTGGCTGTAGATAGGCCTATTACTTTTTTAATGACAAGCCTAATCTTAATTGGGTTTGGGATATTTGGTGTACTTCAACTTCGTTTGAATCTTTATCCAGATGTAAGCTTCCCAACTATAACTATTTTTACAGGTTACGAAGGTGTGGCTCCGGAAGATATGGAGACATTGATCACTCGACCAATTGAAGAAAATGTGGGAAGTATAAGCGGTATTAAAAGAGTTCGTTCTCTTTCCAGCCAAGGCGCTTCCGTTGTTAAACTAAATTTTAACTGGGGAACCGATCTTTATGAAGCTGAAAATGATGTACGGAAACAGCTTGGATCAATTGAACGGTCTATACCCAGAGATGCAGAAACTCCACTGGTATTCAGTTATGACCCCAATCAGGAGCCTATCATTGTATTGGCTTTAACCTCCGAAGCTCGAAGTTCCAGAGATCTAAGAACTTATGCTACACAGATTTTAGAGCAACGAATTGAACGGGTTAACGGAATTGCTTCAGCGGAAACTTCAGGTGGCCTTGAAAGACAGATCAATGTGATTATTGATAACGAAAAAATGCGCTTGTATAATCTTACAATTGCACAGATTTCAAGCAGATTAAGCGCTGAAAACATTCAGGTTCCGGCAGGTCAACTTACTGAAGGCAACACAGTATACTCTTTGCGCACCATGGGAGAGCTGAAAAGTGTTGAACAAATAAGAAATACGGTTGTTGCAACAAGAGAAGGTCAGTCTCTTTATCTAAGAGATGTTGCAGAAGTTTCTGATGGAATCGCTCAACCCATAGGTAACGTTCGCGTGGATGGAGAAGACGGGGTAATCATCAATGTGTATCGTCAAAGCGACGCAAATGTTGTAGTTGCAGCTGAAGCAGTGATTGAAAATCTTGAAGAGATCAAAAAAAGCCTTCCTGCGGATGTTCAGGTAGAAGTACTTACAAATAAAGCTGAATTCATAAAGCAGTCTATTGAGAATCTCTTATTAACAGGTGTACAAGCTATTATTTTGGTAGTTCTTATCCTGTTGGCTTTTCTCAGAAGCGGTCGTTCAGCTCTGATAATTGCGATCTCCATTCCGGTGTCTATTGTCACAACATTTGCTGTGATGGACTTTGCCGATCTGAGTTTAAATATCATCTCGCTTTCGGGTTTAACTTTAGCAGTTGGTTTGGTAGTGGATGATGCAGTAGTAGTACTCGAAAACATTTTTAGATTCCGTGAAGAAGGAAAAGGACGTAAAGACGCCGCCATAATGGGGGCAAAAGAAGTTGCTGTGCCTGTGGTGATATCAACCTTGACCACCTTGGTTGTATTTCTGCCAATCTTATTTGTGCCCGGTATCGCAGGATTTCTCTTCAGAGATCTGGCATTAACTATTTCCTTTTCACTATCAGTTTCTTCATTAGTAGCTCTTACACTAATTCCAATGATGACTTCTCAATTCTATAAGGATGGGGAATTATCTATTGAAGCAACAAATAAAGTCGCCAATTTCTTCAGTGATCTTCTGAACAAACTCGAAGAATGGTACTCCGAAAAACTTGACAAAGCTCTTAACAAGAGTGGGCTCGTAGTTTTGATAGCCATTATATTTTTTGCTGCTACCCTGCCGATCTTTAATATGCTTGGTGGTGAGTTTTTCCCAAGAGTTGATGAAAACGCATTTAATCTGGAAGTAACGAGAGAAGCCGGTGTTAGTTTGCTGGAACTGGAACGTTCTATCGGTCAGGTTGAAAGTATTATAATGAAGGAAGTGCCTGAAGCCAGGATCATCGTTTCAGATTATGGAGATAAAGAAGGAATTGAAGGCGCCGACAATCCGGGAGGGTTCACGGGAGCCGTTAGAGTCGAATTAGTCCCAAAAAATGAAAGAAGTCGTTCACAATTTGACATAGTGAGCGATCTTCTCAAAAAGCTGGAAATAGTTCCCGGTGTCACTATTCAGGAAACTATTCAGGATCCATTAAGCCCGGATGGCGAAAACGGACTTATTGTTCAGATCTTTGGATTTGATGCTGAGGTAAAGAAGAATTTGTCGGATGGTGTTAAAGAAAAAATCACCCAAATTGATGGCGTAGTAAGTGCTTATAGTACTGCCGATCAGGGACGCCCTGAACTTCGATTGGTTCTGGACAGAGAGCGAATTGCACTAGTAGGAATGAACACTAATCAAGTTGCCACTGCATTAAGTGATGCTGTTCAGGGAAATATTGCTACTAGTTTTGTAGATCAGGGTGTGGAATTTGAAGTTAAAGTCGAGTTAGATCCCAAACAAAAGGCTGCATCTACAGATCTGGAAAATATTCAAATTCAAACTCCGGCTGGGGAATGGTTACCTCTTAGAACTCTCGCCAGAGTCGAACGTTATACAGGGCCAACTAATGTGACCCGAATCAATCAGGAAAGAGTTATAGAGATCTTAACTGAGCTGGATGGCGTTGACCTTAAAACTGCTAGTGCTGATGCTCGCATGATCCTGGACGAGGTAGAATGGCCAGATGGTTACCGTTATGCACTTGCAGGTTCAGCTGAAGAACAAGCTGAGTCATTTAACTTTTTGCTTATTGCTTTTGCCATTGCAGGAATCCTGACCTACATGGTTATGGCTTCTCAATTTGAAAGCCTGATTGAGCCATTTATAATCATTTTTACTATTCCTTTGGCGCTGTCAGGTGTTTTGATCATTCTTGGAATTACCGGAACGGCAATTAGTGTAACCTCAATGGTAGGCCTCATACTGCTCTCAGGTATCGTTGTAAATAATGGAATTGTAATGATCGATTACATCAAAATTTTGCAAGCCAGAGGCATTGATCGTCATAAAGCTATTGTTCAGGGAGCTACACGACGTCTTCGCCCGATATTAATGACCGCTTTAACTACGATTTTATCTATGGTTCCCCTTGCTCTGGAATTAGGATCCGGTTCTGAAACATGGAGTCCAATGGCAAGAACTGTGATCGGCGGTTTAACCATGTCTACTATCTTAATGCTTTTTGTTGTACCCAGCATTTATAATCTGATAAACAGAGGTGTCGACAACCTTGGATTTGATGCTGTTCATAAAACAGATCCACTTTTGGAAAATAATGAGGTCTTATCATGAAAAAGTTCAATCTTACCGGTGGCATTTTAAACCGACCAATCACTGTGATCATGTGTACTCTAATCATAGTAGGATTTGGTATTTTTTCGCTTACAAACTTAAGAGTTACTCTATTTCCAACTCTTAATATTCCTGTTTTGGCGATCTCTTCAGGTTATCAGAATGTAGCTCCGGAAGACATTGACCGGCTTATTGTAACACCAATTGAAGGAGCTGTTTCTGCGATCGAGGGAATTGAATCGCTGGAAGCCCGGGTAAGTCGTGGAAATGCATTTGTAATTTTACGACTTTTTGAAGGAACTGATATCCGAAAAACGGAACTAAAAGTTCAAAAAGCTATTGATCAGATTCGTGCCGATTTACCTGCTCAGGCGCGCGCCCCTGCCATTTTTCAGTTTGATCCCGAAAGCAGACCAATCATGCAGTTAAGTATCAATTCCAGTCTTAGAGGCTTAGATGAATTAAGAGAGCTAGCTATTGAACTGGTAGAGCCACGCTTGGAAAGAATTGTCGGTTTGGCTTCCGCAGATACCCGCGGCGGACTTGAACGAAGGATTTATGTTGACGTATCTCCAATGAGCCTCGCCCAACACAACATTGTTCCCCAGGATCTGGAAAGTGCAATAAGTTCAAATAATGTGCAGCTCCCAATCGGAAATATAGTAGCACAAAATATAAGTTATAGTGTAAGAGCTCAATCGTTATATCAAGATATTGAACAGATAAAGAAAACTATTATCAAAGTTTCAGATAATGGAATTCCCATAAGAGTTGAAGATGTTGCTGACGTATCTGATGGCTTCACAGAAGTAACCAGTTTGGTTAATGTAAATGGGAATAACAGTGTTTCTGTAGAGATCCAGAAAAATTCAGATGCAAACACTTTGGATGTGGTAAAAGCAGTTGAAGAAGTAGTTCCTGAAATCAATGAAATATTACCGCCCGGTGTGGAACTTCGAATTTTATCAGATGAAGGACAGGCCATTGAGGATTCGGTTAATAACTTGTCTCAATCCTCGGTTATAGCTCTTTTAGTTGTTGTGTTCGTTATTTTGATATTTATGGGAGGATGGAGAATTTCTTTAGTTGTAGCCACTTCCATTCCTGTATCCATAGCTGCCAGTTTTGCAACCATGTATGCAGCTGATCTAACTCTGAATATTTTTACGATTTCGGCATTAGCTCTCGCGATCGGACTATTGGTTGATAATGCCATCGTAGTAGCAGAAAGTGTTGCCAGAAAGCTGGAAGATGGACTAAGTAAATTTGATGCCGCTCTTACGGGAACTAATGAAGTGGTTGGTCCTCTTCTTGGCTCTACCCTTACAACACTTGGCGTGTTTATTCCAATAACTTTGATCACCGGTATTCAGGGAATCTTCTTTAAAGAGTTTGCACTTACGATCAGCTTTGCAATTGCTATTTCTTTTATTTCTTCCATTGTTCTGGTACCGGTTTTGTCAGTTTTGATACTCGACCCTGAAATGTTCAGTAAGAGAAACTTTATGTTTAAAGCGATCCATAAGTTGGAAAATGGCTATGGCAAAGTTTTGAGTTGGTTGCTGCTTCATAAATGGATACCCGGATTAGCTCTGATCGGTATATTATTTGGTACCGTAATAATTTATCAGGGAATAGATAAAGAAGGGTTCCCTGAAACAGATTCAGGAGAAGTAGATGTAAACGTGACCTTAACAGAAGGAACCCGCTTAGTTAAAACAGTGGAAGTGATGAAGGATTTTGAAGCACAGCTGTTACAAAAACCGGAGATAGAAACCGTTGTTTCTTCAATTGGAAGAAGCCGGTTTACTGAACAAACCAACCGCGGAAGCTTTACACTCAAACTTGTTCCCCTTGAAGAAAGAGATATTACCAGTAGTGAACTTGCAGCAGCTCTCCGACAAGAGCTAACCGCTCCGGGAGTAACTATCCGGGCTTCTGTGGAAGGCGGCGGGCTTAGCTTTGGAGGAAGAGGTTTCAGGTCTGGAGGTGGATCCATCAGGCTAAGTCTGATTGGTCCTGAAATGGAAGAATTACTTAAAATTTCCAAATCCATAGAAGACAAATTGCTTGATGATCCGAATATCATTCAGGTGGATAATGGAAGAACTGACCCAACTCCGGAAATGCAATTCGTATTAGACAGAAACCGAGTAGGTTTGCTTAATTCCAGTATCAGTCAGGTTGCTAATGCGCTACGTACCCAGACATTGGGTAATCAGGCAGGTTATTTCAGAGCGGATGGGCGTGAGATTCCAATCGAAATTCGTACAGCTAAAACCGCTCTCAAATCCAGAGAAGATCTCTTTGACCTGGAGGTGTTGCAATATGAAGATCAGCGTGTTCCCGTAGTCGCTGTTGGTGAATTCGTTGAAACCAAAGGAGTGGATTCCTATCAGAAAAGAAACAGAGAAATTCTTCTCGACGTAAGCATTCAATTTACCGGTGATGCAAACGAATATCGTGAGCTCATCACTAACTTTATTACCAACGAAGTAGTAATGCCGGAAGGTTATCGTTATGAATTTACCGGAGCAACCCGTGAAGCTCAAGAGGGTGCTCAACAGTTTCTGTTTGCAGGTTTAGCTGCTCTCGTGCTTATGTTTATGATCATGGCATCACTTTTCGAAAATTTCCGAGATCCTTTTGTAATCTGGTTATGTATTCCTATGGCTCTTTTTGGGGCTTTGTTCTCTCTGTATATAGTTGGAAATCCGCTAAGTACCACCGGAAATATCGGATTATTTATGTTAGTCGGTATTATTGTAAATAATGGAATTGTACTTGTCGATTACATGCATTTGAAAACGAGAGGCATGGCTTTTGACTTAAATAAAGGGTCTGAATTCTTAGATGGGATTATTTACGCTTGTAAGCGAAGGATGAGACCTATTTTACTAACTGCTATTACAACTATTTGTTCGATGGTTCCACTTTCACTGGAACTTGGCGCCGGTGCAGAAATATGGTCCCCTTTAGCAAAAACTGTAATTGGAGGATTAGCTTTTGGTGTGATTTTTACTCTGTTTATCACTCCGGCTATTTCTGTTGGGTTTAAACAAATAATTAATTGGATTAAATCTTTATTCACGAGAAATAAGTCTTCACAAAAAACAGAAATTGCACTTAGTAGTAAATAATTTATATGAAACAATAGATATTGGAACTACGAATAGCTATTCTTGTTATAGTTAGAAAGAAAGAATTTTAATTTGAGGATTTTATTATGAACAAATCAGGAAATTTTATTGCAGGCATTTTAACAGGAGCACTAGCAGGAACCGTTTTAGCACTTCTTTATGCTCCCGATACCGGAAAGAATACCAGAAATCGTCTTTCATACCAATTAAGCAACTATAAAGATGAGCTTAACGATCTGATCGCCCAGCTAAGAGAAGAAAAACAACAACTCATCTCCGAAGCAAAAGACAAAGGCGATAAAGTTGTTCAGTCAGCAAAACAAAAAGCTGATGATCTCATCAAAGAAGCTGAGACTCTTCTTGAAAGCATTGATGATGTGAAAGAAGGGTAATTCTTTTACTCTAAAAAAAGAACTTTAAAGGATGATGTTCGCAAGGACATCATCCTTTTTTTGTTTATACCTTGCTTTTTTAACCCCCAATCTTTAAATCTCTGTAACAAACTATTGGAGGAAGTATGAGTTCACGTAAGCAGTTTATTAATCAAATTTCCGGTGGGGCACTGGCATTGGCTTCCACTGCTTTTCTTTCTAAACCTCTTTCAGACTCATTTTACGAAGAACTGAGTTCTTTTTCAGGATCAGCTTCTGATATAGCAAAAGATGAAGATTTCTGGGCTACTGTTCAGCAGGCTTTTACTGTAGATCGAAGTCTCATAAACCTGAACAATGGCGGAGTCAGTCCTTCTCCTGAATTTGTTCAAGCAGCTATGAAGAAACATCTGGATTTCTCCAATCAGGCACCTGTTTATAATATGTGGCGGATCCTGGAACCAAGACGAGAAGGTGTCCGGCAAAGAATAGCCCGAATGTTTGGTGTAGATACTGAAGAAATTGCTCTTACAAGAAATGCTTCTGAAAGCTTACAGATTTGTCAGCTGGGAATAGATCTTAAAAAAGGTGATGAAGTTCTTACTACAGATCAGGACTATCCGAGAATGATAACTACATTTCAACAGCGGGAACGTCGCGAAGGAATAAAACTCAATCAATTCAGTATTCCCGTTCCGGCTGAAAATGATGATGAGATCGTTTCTCTGTTTGAGCAAAATATCACTCCGAAAACCAAGCTCATTTTGATGAGCCATATCGTGAACATTTCAGGACAAATTCTTCCCGTTAAAAAAGTTGTTCAAATGGCACGCAAAAAAGGAATCCCTGTTATAGTGGATGGGGCGCACGCCTTTGCTCACTTTTCTTTCAAACAAGAAGATCTGGATTGTGACTATTATACTACAAGTCTTCATAAATGGCTGTTCGCTCCTCACGGAACGGGAATGTTGTATGTAAAGAAAGATAAGATCAAAGATCTCTGGCCTATGATGGCTGCTCCCGAAACCATGGATGAGAATATCCGGAAATTTGAAGAAATAGGAACGCATCCTGCTGCAAATTATCTAGCAATTGGTGAAGCACTTACTTTCCACGAAGGCATTGGTTCTGACAGAAAAGAAGCCCGTCTAAAATACTTGAATGATTACTGGATCGATCAGTTGATTGATAACGACCGCGTTGTGTTACATACCAGCAGAAACCCTAAGTATGCATGTGCGATTGCAACAGTAGAATTGAAAGGCATTGCACCAAATGATCTGAATTCTGCTTTATGGCGGGATTATAGAATAATTACCACCCCAATCAATCATCATCAGTTCAAGGGAATACGCGTTACTCCCAATGTCTATACCACACTTGAAGAACTCGACAGATTCGTTGATGCAATCAAAGATCAGCTCAAATCCTGAGTATCTTTAACATTTCGGCTCGCCAAAAAGCAGTGAGATTCAGTCAATAATGCCGTATCTTTGGGCTTCTAATTAACTATTAAAAATTTATAAATGAGTTTACTTATGTTTTTTCTAATGGCACCACCTGCTGAAGGTGAAGGAAGTGGATATACAAGCCTTATCTTTATGGGCGCTATCTTTGTGGTTTTTTACTTTTTCATTATTCGTCCACAAAGCAAGAAACAGAAAGAAATTCAGAACAAAGTTTCTGAAATGAAAAAGGGCGACAAAGTTGTTACTTCTTCAGGAATGATCGGTGTGCTAAATACTATTGAAGACGATTCTGTGTTAATCGAAGTGGGTGGAAATGTCAAAATCAGATTTCTGAAATCTGCAATCAATGATGTGAATCCTAATAAGCAGGAAAAAAAATAATTCAGTCAAATGAGTGACTCTATAAAATTTAATACCATCCCTGAAGCCATTCAAGACATTAAAAATGGCAAAATGGTTATTGTCGTCGATGATGAAGATCGTGAAAATGAAGGCGATTTTCTGATGGCAGCTGAAATGGTTTCTACCGAAGCCATTAATTTTATGGTCACTCATGGTCGTGGTTTGGTTTGTGCTCCGGTTACTAAATCACACGCTGACAAGTTGAAATTAACTCACATGGTTACCGATGGTGCTGATCCTGATGAAGCTAACTTCACCATTTCTATCGATCATAAAAGATTGACAACTACGGGTATTTCTGCTGCTGATCGTGCTAACACTATTCGTGAAATAGCAAATGAAGATGCTAAACCTGTGGATTTCAGAAGACCCGGACATGTTTTTCCGCTTCTTGCTGTAGATGGCGGTGTTCTTCGCCGTGCAGGTCATACTGAAGCTGCAATTGATCTTGCAAAACTAGCAGGATTAAAACCTGTTGGTATTATCTGCGAGATCATGAATGAAGATGGAGAAATGGCTCGTGTTCCGGACCTTGTTAAGATCGCACAGAAATATGATATGAAATTCATCACCATTAAAGATCTTATTGCATACCGTAATGAGAATGAATCTTTAGTGCATGAAGTGATGGACATCAATATGCCGACCATGTACGGTGATTTTAAGCTCAGAGCATTCAAAGAAAACCTGACGGGCGACATCCACATGGCTCTCACAAAAGGAAGCTGGAGTAAGGAAGAACCTGTTCTCACGCGTGTTCATTCTTCTGATCTGATCGGTGACATTTTCGGAAGCCGTTTGAATGATACCAGTGAGTTGCTTCATCAGGCAATGCTTCAGGTAGAGCGTGAAGGAAAAGGTGTTGTTCTGTATATGAACAGAAATCAACGTGGTTCCGTACTTGTAAATCAGCTTCGCACATTAAAGGCAATGCAGGAAGGTAATCCTGAAACAGAGGAAGAAAGTAACAATCCGAAAAAAGGTGACTCCCGGGATTACGGGATTGGTGCTCAGATTCTTAAATCTTTAGGTATCTGCAAGATCCGTTTGCTATCTAATAATCCGGTGAAAAGAATTGGTATCAAAAGTTTTGGATTAGAGATCGTAGATCAGGTTCCTATTGATACAAGTATAGATTTTTTGGATGACGCGGTAAGAAAAAACTAGTCTTTTATTTCTTAGTGATTTCCTCTACGGCTGTTTCTTCACCGGCAACTTCTACCTCTGCTGTGGGCTCTTCTTTTTGAGAAGCGGGAAGTAGTTTTTTACTGAAGACCAATAACGAGATAATAGATACAGATATACCAATATCAGCTACATTAAAGATATAAGGGAAAACTGTCCAGTCATTTATCTGAAGACTGAAATAGATAAAGTCAACTACATGACCTTCTAAAATTCCACCATTTCCTTCAACATAACCCATAAAAATTCTGTCCGAAATATTTCCAAAAGCTCCACCCAGAATCAATCCCATAAATATAAGATATCCGATGGAAGCTGTTTCGATGGATCGAAGCAAGTATATCAAAATACCGGTTACTGCCAGAATAGCTACTGAACTCACCACAATGGTTGGCAACCAGTCTATTCCCATTGCCATGCCCGGATTTTGAGTGTAATAAAACCTTAACCAGCCCTCTATAATAATCTTATTATGAAGCTCCGGAGATGTTCGGATAATGTATTTTGTGATCTGATCGAGAGCCAACACAATTACTGCCGGCGTCAAAAGTGCAACAAGTTTATTTCGATTCAAGACGTATACTTTAATTTATCTGCGCTTCAGTTTTGCATCAATACTTAGCTGTGTATGTGGTACGGCTTCCAATCTTCCTTTAGCGATTTTCTTTCCTGTAACTTTACACACCCCGTATGTTTTATTATCAATACGTTTGATAGCATCATCAAGGTATTTGATAAATTTTCGTGTACGATTCAGTAACACGTATGTTTTTTCACGTTCTTGCGCATCAGTACCTGCATCCGCCATATGAAAAGAATATGCCGACTCGTCTGATGCATTCTCCATGCTTTCACGCAGTGATTTCTGAAGCGTGTTCAGTTCATCTTCTGAATCTTTTAGTTTCTTTTCGATTATTCCACGAAAATATTCCAGTTCTTTGTCGCTATAAGGAGATACTCTTTCCTCTGTGTTTGATTTATCAGCCATAACTTTATCCTTATGTATTAACTGTTCTGCGAATAGATATTTTACAATCATCATCGCCAATTTCCCACTCTTTAACAAAGTCGGGAACATCTAAATTTTCAAATTTAATTTCTTCAGACAGTGTTTCAGTTTTGATGTAATCATTCATTGAAACAACTGCTTCCTTTAATTCTTCTGAACCTGTAAAGCCAATCTTGATACGGTCTACAACATCAAAATCCGCTTCTTTTCTCATGCTCTGTACTCTATTAACGAATTCTCTGGCGTAACCTTCAAGTTTTAATTCTGAAGATAATTCCGTATCAACGGCTACACTTAATCCCCGTTCCGTTTCTACCTGCCAGCCTTCAAGCCCTGTTCTAACGATCTCAAGACCGTCTTCGTCTAATCTAATTGTTTCACCGTCATCCAGATTTATTTCCAGAGAACCTGACTTCTCAAACTGAGTAATTTCGTCTGTACTAAGTTGTGCTATTTTAGCGGCAACCGCCTTCATTTTCGGGCCCAGTTTTTTTCCAAGCACCGGGAAGTTAGCTTTGGCTGATTTATGTACAATTCCGGAATCATCGTCCACAAACTGAATGTCTTTCACATTCACTTCTTCTAAAATGATATCCTTTACAGATTCAATTGCAGCTCTTTCTGCTTCATCTTTGATTGGAAGAATAATTCTTGCCAGCGGTTGACGAACGTTCATTTCAATCTGATTTCGTATCCTCAGAACAATGGATGAGATCAATCTTGCCATATCCATTTTATGCTCCAGCTTCTTAAAGATAGCTGTCTCTTCAACGGTTGGAAAAAATGAAATATGTACAGATTCTTCTTCCAGGCCAGTAACCTTATTCAAATTCTGATACAACCATTCACCCATAAACGGAGCTATAGGGCTGATCATTTTACTTAAGCTTTTCAAGCACTCATACAGCGTTTGATATGCAGCTGTTTTATCAAGTGTGTTCCCTTCTTTCCAAAAGCGGCGTCTATTTCTGCGAACGTACCAGTTACTTAGTTCCTCAACAAAATCTTCTATTTCCCTGGCTGCTTTAGTCGGTTCATAATCTTCCAGAAAACCTTCCACCGTTTTGATGGTAGTATTCAATCTAGAAATTACCCATTGATCTATTTCAGGGCGTTCAGTTGTTGGAATTTGTGACCCGGAATATTTGAAACCATCGATATTCGCATAAAGCGCAAAGAAAGAATAGGTGTTCACTAAAGTATTGAAAAATTTTCGCTGAACTTCTTTCAGTCCGTCTTCAGAAAACTTAAGATTTTCCCAGGGTGATGAGTTACTCATCATATACCAACGAACTGTATCAGCACCGTATTTATTAATGAGCTCAAAAGGATCGGCGGTGTTACCTTTCGATTTGCTCATCTTTTCGCCATTCTCATCCAGCACTAAGCCATTGGAGATCACATTTCGGAATGCTTCTTCATTAAAAAGCATGGTTCCTAAAGCGTGAAGTGTATAGAACCATCCGCGCGTTTGATCTACACCTTCAGCAATAAAATCGGCCGGATAGTTGTAGCTGAATTCATGGTCGTTATCGAACGGATAATGCCACTGAGCAAACGGCATTGCGCCTGAGTCGAACCACACATCCAAAAGATCAGGAATCCTTCTCATGGTTCCGCCATCAGGAGCTTCCCATGTAATGTCATCTATAAAAGGTCTGTGAAGATCTATTTCATCCACCTCAGTTAGTCCTGCTTTCTCCCGCAGTTCTCGCATACTTCCGATACACTCAACATATTCAGGATCTTTATCACTAACCCAGATTGGAATCGGCGTTCCCCAATACCTTTGCCTTGAAACAGCCCAATCCACATTATTTTCTAGCCAAGTTCCGAAACGACCACTTCCTGTGCTTTCAGGTTTCCAGTTTATCTTTTTATTCAATTCAACCATGCGATCTTTGACACTGGTAGTTTTGATAAACCAGGAATCTACAGGATAACTCATTAGTGGTGTTCCTTTTCTCCAATCAAACGGATAGTTGTGAACACAAGTCTCATGCCTGAACATCAGATTCTTTTCCTTTATAGCACGAGCAATATCTTTATCAGCTTCTTTAAACCACTGACCTTCAAAATCAGGAGCTTCATTAGTGAATTTGCCTTCTCGATCAATAGGATTGAACATAGGAATGTTCGCCTTTTTACAAGAATCGAAGTCATCTGCTCCATAAGCCGGAGCGGTATGAACTACACCTGTTCCTTCATCCGTCGTAACATATTCTGCTTCGATAATTTTCCAAGCTTCCGATTTATCAAATTCTTTAAAAGCAAAATCAAAGACCGGCTCATAAGTTCTGCCTAATAAAGCATGCCCGGAAATTTCTTCCAGAATTTCAAAACCTTCTCCGAAAACCTGTTCTGCACAATCTTTAGCAACGATAAAATTCTCGCCCTCGAAAGATACTTTTGCGTAAGTAAGCTTTGGATTTATGGTCAGCGCCATATTTGATACTACCGTCCATGGAGTCGTTGTCCAGGCCAGATAATAAGTGTTTTCTTCGCCATCAGCTTTAAATTTCACATAAACAGAAGGATCTTGTGTTTCCTTGTAACCCAAACTTACTTCATGAGAAGAAAGCACCGTTCCTGAACCGGGTGAATACCACTGAATCTTATACCCTTTATATACCAATCCTTTTTCAAAGAGCTTATCAAAAGCCCACCAAACGGATTCAATGTATTCGTTTTTGAATGTGATGTACGGATCATCCTGATCTACCCAATATGCCATCCTGGTAGTCAAGTCATCCCAAAGATCTTTATACTTTAGTACACTCTCACGACACTTAGCATTGTACTTTGCTATGCCGTACTCTTCAACCTGAGAACGTCCTTCTAACCCTAGCTCCTTTTCAACTTCGATTTCAACCGGCAAACCATGAGTATCCCAACCGGCTTTTCTCTCCACTCTGAAACCTTTGAGAGTCTTATATCGGCAGAACATATCTTTTACTGTTCGTGCCATCACATGATGGATTCCCGGTTTACCATTAGCAGTTGGCGGGCCTTCAAAAAACGTGAATGGTATACCATCTTCACGAGTCTCAAGACTTTTGTTAAAGATCTCATTGTCCTTCCACCAATTCATAGTCTCAACTTCCGCCTTCGGATAGTTAAGCTGCTTTATTTCTTCAAACTTTTTCGACATATAAATATGTTGTCCACAGAATAATTTTAAGCCTCAAATATACAAAAACTTAGCAAAAAGCAGGCATTGAGTTCTGATTAATAGTTTAGTATGTATTTCCCAAAACCGTTAAAAATTTTGTATCTATGGGCTTAATGGCAATCTTTTTCAAACATTAAAATTTTATTTCGCAAATGAAATCATATCTGAGAGCAATTACAAAAGAAAATCCATACAAATTGTGCTTTGTTTGTTTAGGAAATATTTGCCGAAGTCCTACAGCCGAAGGAATATTTATACATAAAGTCAGAGAAGAAGGATTCGAAAATTATTTCTATATCGACTCAGCCGGAACAGCAGCCTACCATGTTGGAGAAGGAGCAAACAGTAAAAGCCAGGCTACCGCAAATAAACATGGAATACATCTCCCCTCCAAAGCAAGAAAATTTGAGTATGCTGATCTGGAAGAATTTGATCTTATTCTGGCTATGGATATAGAAAACTTCTCAAACATCCATGACCTTGACAGAAGAGATCGCTTCAGCCATAAAATAAAATTAATGCGAGATTTTGACCCATCTCCTGAAGACGGAAGTGTTCCTGATCCCTATTACGGTGGTTTAAAAGGGTTTGAGAACGTCTTTCAGATACTGAACAGAAGTACCGAAGCATTACTGAACGAATTAAAGCCGCATATTGAGAAATGATCCCTGAGCATATCAAATCTGTAATTGAGTTAAAGGTTGATGACAAAATCGTGTCTTCCAAGATCCAATCAGGTGGAGATATCAATCATGCTTCAATTGTTGAAATGAGTAAAAGCGATTCATACTTCCTTAAATGGAATGGTTCCGCTCCTGAACATATGTTCGAAACAGAGTCTAAAGGCCTAAAGATGCTTTCTGATGCAAACACTGGTCTGGTAATTCCGGATGTGGTTGAGGTCGGAAAAGATTTTCTGCTGTTAAGCTTACTTATCCCCAATTCAGGGAATTCAGGATCCGCTTATGGCTTTGGAACAGAATTGGCAAAACTTCACCAACATTCTGCTGATACTTTTGGACTAGATCATGACAACTTTATCGGGAAATTACCTCAGAGAAACCATCAACTTCAAAATTGGGCCGATTTCTTTCTTTCCGAAAGAATTGAACCACAAATAAAACTCGGAATTCAGTCCGGAAAATTTAAAAATAGCCTGATTCCAATCGTTGATGCATTTCATAAAACTGTTCAAGACCTTTTCCCAAATGAACAACCTGCTCTTCTGCATGGTGATCTTTGGAGTGGAAATTATATGTTCACAAAAGATGGAGCCGCAAGTATTTATGACCCTGCAGTTTATTATGGACACAGAGAAATGGACCTTGCCATGACTCGTTTATTCGGTGGATTCTCTGAAGAATTCTATAAAGGATACAATTCAGAATATCCTTTAGCGGATGGCTTTGAAGAACGTATTGAACTCTGTAACCTGTACCCGATCCTGGTTCATGCCAATTTATTTGGGGGTGGGTATATACACAGAGCAAAAGAGATTTTGGGTCATTATTCTTAAAATTGTCATTGTAATTTAATCTGTACGGACAATTCATGCATTGTCCGTACAGATATGAAATCATTCTCCCAACTCTTTCCGAACCACAGGCGCCACTTCCGTAGCAAACAGTTCTATTGATTTCATCATTTTTTGATGAGGAACACTTCCCACGCTCATTTGCATCAGAAAGCGATCGTGCCCGAAAATTTCATGCTGATATAAGATTTTATCAATGATTTCCTGTGGACTTCCAATGAAATTAGCGCCTTTTAGTGTTGTTGAAGCTTCAAATTGTTCTCTGCTCATCGGTGCCCAACCTCTCTCGCTTCCGATCTTATCCATAGTCTGTTTAAAAGCCGGAAAAGCTATGTCCCTCGCTTCTTCAGAGGTTTCAGTAATAAAACCATGAGAATTAATGCTTAGAGCGGGCTTTTCTTTTCCATTGTCTTTTGCTCCCCGCTCATGAATATCTGCAAATTGTTTGAACTGTTCAGGCAATCCTCCGATAATTGCCAATGCTAATGGCAATCCCAGAGCGCCGGTTACATATGCTGATTTCGGCGTACCTCCTACTGCTCTCCATATAGGTAATTTAGTTTGCACCGGCTGTGGATATATTCCTTTATCATCAATTGCAGATCTGAAATTTCCCGACCAGGTTATTTTTTCATTCTTTCGTAGTTGAAGCAACAATTCCAGTTTTTCCTCAAACAACTCTTCGTAGTTCTGCAGATCAAAGCCAAACAATGGAAACGATTCAATAAAAGAACCTCTTCCAACCATGATTTCTGCTCTTCCTTTTGATAACAGATCAAGCGTGGCAAATTGCTGGAAAACCCGAACAGGATCCTCTGAACCTAAAACCGTAACCGTACTTGTTAATCGTATATTCTTTGTTCTGGCCGCAATAGCTGATAAAATTACTGTCGGAGCTGAAGCCACATATTCTTCACGGTGATGTTCTCCAATCCCAAAGACATCCAAGCCGGCTTGATCAGCCAATTCAGCTTCTTCCAATAAATTCTGTAACCGCTTGGAAGGGTGTAATTTTTCTCCGGTATTCGGGTCCGGATTATTGTCTACAAAAGTGAAAATGCCTAATTCCATTATTGGTGGTTATTGGTTCCGTTGTTGATTGGTTATCTTACATATTAATTCTAAAAATAATTCAATTTCCGGAAATGTCTTATCAGAGAATCATAAGTCTGGTTCCTAGTCTTACACAATTAGTACTTGATCTGGGACTAGACAACAGACTTGTTGGCAGAACCCGTTTTTGTATCCATCCTGAAGAACTGGTAAAGGAAATTCCCATTATCGGCGGTACAAAAAATCCGAATATTGAAAAGATACTGTCTCTGAAACCTGATTACATTATTGCGAATCACGAAGAAAACAGAAAAGAAGATGTCCAAGAACTTCAGACTCATACAGAAGTAAATATCACAGAAATTGATACTATAAATGACGCCATTAATGCAATTTGCGAGCTTGGCGGTGATCTGGGACTGGCTTCAAGTGCTCAAAAGCTCGTTGATAAAATTATGGTTTTGCTGTCCCAATCACCAAAATACCCGTCTTTAAAAACAGCTTACTTCATATGGAAAGATCCGTGGATGGTTGCCGCCGATGGAACCTATATTGACTCTGTAATGAAGCACTATGATCTGGAAAATATATTTTCTGATCAGCAACGTTACCCTCAAATTTCTTTAGACGACCTGGAAGATCAAAATCCGGAATTGATCCTTTTGAGTAGCGAACCATTCCCATTCAAACAAAAACACATTGAAGAGATCAGGGAAGTCTGTCCTGATTCTAAAATTGAACTTATAAATGGAGAATGGTTTAGTTGGTATGGTTCAGGTATGCTCGAAGCTTTCGAGAAACTTAATTTCTGGAGAGCGGAACTTGATAAAAACATATGATATCTCCAGCTTTTATTGTGAACTTACATTAATCAGATCTATTACTAAACGGACGATCAAAGCCACTCCCAAAAATCTAATACTACAATTAATTATTTGTATGCCGGCGGTGCAATTCCATTTGTTCTCAGATATGTAACCATTTGCCCACGATGATGTGAATTATGTCTCAACACTCCTAAAACTCCAGCTGTGAATTGACCACTTTGTTCAGAGTTGATAACAATTTCAATCAATGTATCAAACTGTTCGGTTACATACTTAATCAGTTCGTCTTTGTTCATATCATTTTCATCACCCGGAGCCCACTGAATCGGTGTTCCTTTTAATTGATTGCTAAACCATTCTAAACTATAAGCAATGTGATACGCTTGTGCAGCAAATGTTCGAACATCTTCCGTTGGCTTAAAAGAATAATCTTCAGAAGGCATTGCATCAAAAACCTCAACAGTAAAATCTTTAGCAGTTGTTAAAGGCCCTTTAAGGAATTCATACTCGTTTTCTTGAGCTTGCAGAGTTAGCTGTAATGACAATCCCAGAAGTAAAATCAGGAATAATTTTTTGCAGAGATTTTGGTTTTTCATAGTGTAAAGGGGGTAAGATTATTAAAGATCGAAACCTTACGCCTGCTATCAGTCAATGTTTTATAGTTCATGTTTTTTTACATTGATTGATGCATCTTTTTAATAAACCTTCGTCTCTATAAGTAAAAAAATGAGCACAACTCAGATTTGGAACGAATTTAGCGATCGCATCTACTCTTTTATCTTGTCTCGTGTTGATGACAAAGAGATTGCTAAAGATTTACTTCAGGAAGTTTTTATAAAAATCCACACAAAACTGGACACTCTCAACGATCAGAGTTCGCTTTCCAGCTGGATGTTTACTGTAACACGCAATACTGTGTACGATTACTACCGGCAAAAAAAATCACGTCAAAAAGAACAAGCAGTGTTAAAAGATAACGCCCACCTTTTTGAAGATGATGAACTGAATCGGCTTTGTGAAACCTGTCTTCACCTTTTCGTCCAAGATCTTCCGGAGAAATACAGAGAAGCTATTCTGGCAACTGATCTCGGCAATCTTTCTCAGAAAGAGTACGCCAAAAAAATTGGCATATCTTATCCGGGTTTAAAGTCCAGAGTTCAAAGAGGAAGAGCCAAACTCAATGAATACTTCAAAGAATGTTGCCTATCTACTAACTCGAAAGGAGAAAGCGATTGTACTCATAAGGACAAATATGCATGTACATGCTGATTACCTTGCATCTTTTTCGAAATCTTTCGTCTTAAAAGTAAAACCTGTTCATTGAAACAGATTAACTTTCATTTAAAAATATAATCTCATGAAAAGCATAACAGAATGTACCTGCAACGAATGTGACTGCCTTGTAAGCCCTTGTGGTTGTAATTGCTGCGGAACTAATTAATTAAAAATATCGGAATAAATAATCAGGAATAGAGAACTCATAGATTCACTATTCCTGGTTTTTAACATTTATTTAACATCTTCAGGCGCAACTAACTAGGATTGCACTCGTCTAAGGTTCAAGACTATCATCAAGAACCAAGAATCAGAGAGTGCAATCATGAAAACTTTAATCCTTTCTCTTATATCATTGCTGGTACCATTAGCGCCAACAGCGGATATATCCCCTACTGACTGGGTAACAAAACAAATTTCTGTAGAATCGTTTGCTGATCTTTCGATAGAATCAGCAGGAAACATCGTTGTTTTGTACAACGAAAAGAATACCCTTCAAATCAATGGCGAAGGAGCCTGTGTTGAAGCATTCGAAACAAATGTATCGGAAAACACTTTACATATAACAAAAAAAGATGGGTTTGATAACTGCAATGCTGAAGTAGTTATTGGAGCTCCTAAGATTGTTGATATAAATGTGAAAAATGGAGGCATTATCAATTTGTCATCTGTCAAAGCAGACTCTATGTTTGCCTCTATAGAAAGCGGAGGAATAATCAGTTTAGATGCTCAGGAATTTCTATATGGCAAAATAAAAGGTGGCGGAGTCATCAATTACAAAGGCAATCCGTTTGTCCATACTGATATTGTAGACGCAGGAGAAGTTAAAAGAAACTAGGTTGAGAGAGACCTATTCATCAAGAGAATGGCTTTCAGATTTTAACTGAAGGCCATTTTTTTTGATTTCAACTTTTAGTACAATCACAGTATGAATAAAGTAGAAGATTATATCTACAGCTTTGAAGGAGGTCAACTGGAAGTACTTTTATATTTCCATGACTTATTGACTTCATTCCAAACTGTCACTTCCAAGATCAGATTTAAAATTCCCTTTTATTATCAGAATACATGGGTTTGTTATTTGAATCCTGTAAAGCCAAACAAAATTGCGATCTGCTTTTTGCGTGGCTATGAAATGTCTAACGAGCAAGATATCTTAGAAAGTAAAGGTAGGAAACAAGTGCTAAGTGCTGAATTCGCATCGGTTGATGAGATCCCCAAAAAGCTAATGAGCGAGATCATAAATGAAGCACTTTTTCTGGATGAAACCGTTCCTTACAAACCAAAGCGGAATAACGAATATTGACTACCCAATAATGAATTATTTTTTGTTTCAAAAACACTTCGCTATTCGTTATTCCTTATTCAGTATTTGTTATTCAATCAGTTTTCATCTCTGATCAACAGAAGAACGGCGCTGTGAGGCACGATCAAAAACTTCTCATTTTCGAATTCAATTTCATGAGCCCTGCTTTTCAGGAAAATAGCTAAGTCGCCGGCGTTTGCTTGCATTCCGATATACTTTGTATCCTCACTAGCTTTCCAGCTTTCTTCATAATCTGTGTTGGGAATGGGATAACCCGGACCTGTTTTTACGATATATCCACTTTGAATTTCTTCTTTTTCCTTTACAGAAGCCGGTAGTACCAAACCACTTCGGGTATGAGTTTCCATATCGCGTGGTTTGATGAGTACGCGATCACCAACTACTATAAATTTTTCTACTGAATTAAGGTATTCCTGAATCATAATTATAAAGTTTATGAAAAAATAAGGAATTCTGAACCTTTGAGTTTAGATTATCGTGTAGAATTAATAAAAAGGATTTCAATCATGGACATGACCAACAAACTCTGCGTAATAACAGGTGCCAATTCAGGAATAGGATTCGAAACTGCAAAAGCTCTCGCAAAAAAAGGAGCTTACATTGTGATGGTTTGCAGAAATGAAGACAAAGCCATTCAGGCAAAAAATGAAATTCTGCAAACTGTAGATGATGCAGGAATAGCAATTGTACTTTGTGATTTCTCTATTCAGAAAGAAATTCATAAAGCCGCCGAAGAGATCACATCACGATATAAAAAAATAGACGTCCTTATTAATAATCATGGCTTTATAGCATCCGAAAGAAATGAAACCGTGGATGGACTGGAGGAAACTTTTGCGGTCAATCATATTGGTTATTTCCTCTTCACTAATCTGTTGCTGGATAATATAAAAGCAGCCAAAAAAGCACGCATTGTAAACGTAGCTTCTGATGCACACCGAGCTGGTGAGTTCGACCCTGAGAATATCCAACTTCAGGAAAATTTCAGCCCAATGAAGGCCTATGGAAATTCTAAACTCTTTAACATTCTATTTACCAAAGAATTAGCAGACCGATTAAAGGATAGCGACGTCACTGCAAACAGCCTTCATCCCGGCGTGATCAGTTCTAATTTTGGACAAAGTGGAGAGTGGTATGTAAGTCTATTTTATAAAGTATTTGGTGTATTTATGACTTCGAACAAAGAAGGCGCCGAAACATCTGTTTATCTGGCCAGCTCTGATGAAGTTGAAAATGCAAACGGAGCTTATTTCAAAAATAAGAAAGCAGTAGCGCCTAAGAAACAAGCCAGAGACATGGAAGCAGCAAAGAAGTTATGGGAAATCAGCGAAGAACTTTGTGATCTGGCGAATCAACCTGAGATACAATTATAAAAATAAATATTCTCCTTTTTGTGACTGGAGTATAACAAGAGTAAATCTTACAGTTGTTGTTTAAATGGTCGCACAATTACTTCCAAAGCTCTTTTGATGGAATCTCTTTTTTTCCATCTAAAATTTGTAATACGCTCACAATGCTTCAGGTCTTCTTCGAAATGAGCCGAAAGTTCTTTAAATATCCCTTTGTCAATCATAACCAGATTGATCTCATCATCTTTTAACATAGAACGATGGTTGAAATTTGCGGACCCAATGCAAGAAAGCTCATCGTCAATCATAATTACTTTAGCATGCATCATTGTTTTCTGATAATAGAATAACTCCACTCCTGCTTCAAGCAATCTTTCAAAGCTGTGGCCGGCCATTATTTTAGTAGCTCTTTGATCGGTATACTTTCCCGGAAAAATGATCTTTACTTCTATCCCTTCTTTGGCTCGTTTTGTCAACAGTTCCACAAGCTTTTCATCAGGATTAAAATATGCGGTCTGAATAAGAATTCTTTTTTCGGCCAGCCCAATTAAAGATTGATACAAAAGAACAATATCACTCCAGCGTACAGAAGCAGAAGTGCGAACGGTTTGAATCTTTGCAGAACCATTACTTTGTAATGTACTTGTCTCACTTTTATTTATTTCCAGTTCATTTCCAGCTTCGATCCAATTTTCAGTAAAAGCTGCCTTAATACCCTCAACAGCTGGGCCTTGTATTTTGAAGTGAGTTTCTCTCCATTCGTCTTTATTTCTGGCATCACCGGTCCACTCTTCAGCAATTCCCACTCCTCCGGTGAATGCTGTTTTTTCATCACAGATAAGAATTTTTCGATGCGTTCTATTGTCCATTTTCCAGACTTTCCACCTGGAAAGTGGACGAAACCACACCACTTCAACTCCCGAATCGATCATTAAATCAACGAGTTCCTGACGCATTGGAAAAGCTCCATACGAATCCAGAAGCACTTTTACCTTTACGCCTTCTCTGGCTTTTCTTGAAAATAACTCAGCGAATTCAACTGCGATATTTCCCTGCCAATAAACAAAGGTCAAAAAAGAAATAGATCGTTGCGCTTTTGAAACAGCTTCTATCATAGACGGAAATATTTCATTTCCGTTTTTGAGCACAGTTACGGAATTACCTTCAGTAAACGGAACCCCAATAGTTTGTTCAAGGGCTTGCTGATACCCCATATGTCATATTTTAAGTAGGATTTTTTCTTCTCCCAAATAGTAATGAAAGCACAAATAAAACTAAAAATATATAAAAACATATTTCAGCAATACCTGCTGCCGCACCTGCAATGCCACCAAAGCCTAATACAGCTGCAATTAACGCTATAATGAATAGTGTAATACTCCATCTTAACATGGCTCTCTCCTTTTTCTCTTAATTAAAATCTATTCTCTGCTTACTTAGACCTTGCAATCAAAATACCGGCCAGCATAACTACTGCAGATATCAGAACAGGAACATAATCACCTGTACTTACTGCTACATCAGCTCCAAATGCTTCAAATGATTCGGAATCCTGAAAATACATGTAACCGTAATAAATAACGCCTATTAAACCTCCGGCTCCCATAATCTGTCCGATTGTCTTCTTCATAAAAATCTCCGTTAGTTTATGTTAGATAGTAGTTTAAAGAAAATTACATCAAATTAGTTCCTTTATTTAATTAGACCACTAGTTGGGGCTCTTCCGGAGAAATTGATGCGACTGGAAGATTCCAATAATATTTAGACTAATCTTATACTATTTCATGTCACGAGTAAGCACTTCGCTCATGTAATCAAAATAGGGACGGATAACCAAAAAGGATTTTATTACTTCAAATACAAAATCTTCTGAAAGCACCTCCTCGTCAGAAAATTTATGAGAAAGATGAAATTGTTTGAACCGTATTAATTCAATATCAGGATGATCCTTATCAAATCCTCTGGGTGCTGTTTTTACGGCGTCGCCCTGAAACTTTCCCCATATTTTTTTGAAATCAGAGTCTGCCAATATCTTTTTTATTGGTTTGGAGTCGTGAGCAATATCTTCTCTGATCAATTTAAGGTCTGCTGAATTAGGACTAAAAAAACCTGCTGCGATAAAACAATTTCCGGGCTCAATATGAATATAATGTCCGCCTCTCAGCCATTTCGTTGCACGAGCCATGCGGGCACCGAAATACGGTTTATATGGTGATTTGTCTTTTGAGAAACGAACATCTCTGTAAATTCTGAAAAGAGATTTTTTCCCTGAAATGGTTTCGATATTATCGACTTTATTCATTTCAGCGATCATATCATCCATGAAACCGATCATATTTTCATGTGCAGTTCTGTAACGTTCTTTATTACGCTCAAACCATTCACGGTTATTGTTGACCTTTAACTGGTTTAGAAACTCCAGAGTAGACTTCTGAATTGCACCCATGATCTCAGATTTGTTTTTATCTCAAAGAAGATAGCCAGTCGTCCCTGAATAAAAAACTGATTTTATAATCCGAATTAGTCTATCAATTTCGTATGTAATGGCTTTGTCACTCACCTTAACCTTGGATAATTATTGATGACTTTTTTAGAGAGGTTTCGGTCATCTCGCGACCTGTCCGCTGCACTTTTAGATGTTAGATAATTCGTTGACAATTTAGTTGTAATAATTTTAGAAAAAATCGCCCTTAGTATTTAAGACGGAAAAGAGAGCGTGATCCGGATGCGTCTGCGAAGCAGGAATAATCCTTTCAGGTGAAGAATCTAATAACTTTTTCAGAACGAGAGAAGATCTTTAGGATTATTCAGCGCAGGATTAGTGAACCCGTCTTAAATACTTCGGCTTGATCTTTTGCTACTTTTGTATCAAGACAAAAGTAGGTGCCCTATTCTAATCTAAGTGTGTTTACAGGATTCAGTTACGTTCTTGGCTCGCCAATAATTCTAAAGGTCGGTGTAGTTGGAAGCTTTTTCTGAAATCATCGGGATTATAAATAAGACAATTTTTGTAAGTGAATTATCAAACATCTACAGGAATGACTATGTTGAGTTTGGTATTTAAAGGAACCATTAAAAAGAAGCAAAAACCGTTATTCAATATTCGTTAATCTTTCCCCTCTTTCAGTACTCTCTTGTTATCATTGGAATCCGTATCGATCAGCTTATTGTAGGGATCAATTCCCGCTGAAACAGGTTTTTGATCTACTGTTATACTTACCAGATTCTCGATCTCGGTGATCTTATGCTTTTTCAGATAAAGCACAGTTTCTTTGCCATCTTCATCCACTCCGAATACTCCCACATCGATCCAATCCTCAAGTGGTAACGATTGCAACGGTCTTCTCCGTCCTTCTATCTCAACTGAAAGACTGTCGCCGGCGGTGTTTTTATATGATCGTTTTCCTTCCTCACTAGTGCGATATTTTGTGGCATAAAATTCCAGATCAACTTTGAAAGTACTGTCTTCAAGTGTTTCAAAAGAAGCTTCTTTTACACTGTTATCATAGAGCGTAATTGTTCTGAACATATCTTCCAATAAATATTTCAATGAATCCGGGGTTGCTTCATCCAGATAGGAAAGAAATTCAGTAGCGGTCGTATATGGAGCATTTTGAAAAGCTACGTCATCAATATATCTGCTTAAAGCGGCATTCATATTTTCCTCGCCGATGTAATCACTTAATGCGTACAGAACCAACGAACCTTTGTTATAATGAATGTATTGCTGGTTTTCATTATAGATCAAGGGCTTTTCTTTTGTTGTCTCAACTGTTCTTCCGAGCAAATAACTATCTAAGGCATCTTTCAGAAATATCCTCATTTTGTCTTCGCCGTATTCTTTCTCAAGTACTTTTAAAGAGCTGTATTCTGACATACTTTCACTCATTACTGTAGCTCCCTGAACGTTCGCTCCTATAACCTGATGCGCCCACCACTGATGTGCAACTTCATGCGCCGTAATGCTGAACGGATAATCCACACCATCTTCATTTTCTTCATCCACCTCAGCAATAAAACCGATGGCTTCGGAATAAGGAATGGTGTTAGCAAACGATTGAGCAAACCCGCCTCCGGTTCTCGGAAATTCTATGATCCGAACTTGTTTATGCTGATATGGACTGAACTCTTCCGTGTAATAATCCAACGATCTTTTCACTCCTTTGATCATGCGATCAATATTATAATCGTGATCTTTGTGATAGTACACTTCAATGGCAATATCATTCCAGGAATCTTTGGCTACTTCAAACTTTGCAGAAATAAATGAATAGAAATTCAACATCTTGCTGTCCATTTTATAATGGAAATAACGCCGACCGTTTTCTGTCCAATCTTTTTGCAAATACCCGGGTGCAATAGCAATTTGTTCCGGAGAGGTACTGATGGTTGTCTCAAAGTCTATCCAGTCAGCGTCATAAGCTATGTAATTGTTCTGTAAGGCTACAGAATCCGTTTGTGATGCCATACGTTCTTTAGGTGGCAAACCAAACTTCTCACGGGATTCCTCACCTCTTAATTCACTTGCAGGATTGTATCCGATACGGGGAAATAAACTGTTATTTACGAATGTACCATTTGCTCTGATCGGAGAATTGTTTCTAAAAATCCCATTCGGCTTATTCGAAATGCTAAACGTAAATACTACGGAATCTCCCGGCTGTAAAGCTTCTGCAAGCTGATAGATATCGTAATTCATGGAATCATCTTCCAAAACCAATTCAGATGGTTTCTCAAAACCAAACTCGGTTATAAATCCTCCATGATCTACGTGGATGGAATCAATAGCTACGTCTGCTTTGTTAACCAGTATATATTTTCCACGGGCTTCGAAATCACGACTTTCAGGATAGATATCCAGATCCACATTTACGTCAACAATTCTTGGCTGTGCTATATTCTCAAACTTTCCGTAATTCTTCTCCCAGTCTGCCAGTCTTTTTTCAAATTGCTTAGAGGACAGATTCTCGTTAGAAATGTTGTTCACATAGTAGATCCACGTTCCCATCGACAGAAATCCAATCAAACAAACAGAGAAGACTGTTTTCAAAGTTGGAGAAAATGCTTTTGATGCTTCGTAGAATCGTTCAGAAATCGAATCCGGAACGCCTCTTCTGAAAAAGATGATTGATAGCACATATAATATTACACCAAGAAACAGCCAATATAATTTATAGATATAGTATGGTGCTAAACTGGATCCGAAACCATTCATATCGGAATAAGCAGTGCCGGGAGATTGGTTGTATTTAAAGATCATTTGTTCTACTCCAATCTGATCTAAGAAATTCAATCCGATAGAAAAGACCAGAAGTACAAAGAAACCGATATAGAAGTTTTTGAAAAAGGTATGAACAAAGAGAGCCAGCAATCCCCAGATTACAACATGAACAAGTTCTATTCCAAATAGCTTGAATAAATATTGATCGAGTTCAAAATTATAGTACCCGCCATAGATCTGGATTCCAATCCCAAGAAACATAATACCAAGTAGTAAAACTCCCTGCATTTTCACCAAAGCAAAAAACTTTGAAAGCAAGATCGCCCAGTTTGGAGCAGGTGTGGAATGAACAAGCTGATCGATCTTGTCCGTGCGACTTCTGTGGATCAACATTCCCGCATATAAGAATGTGAGCAGATTTATAAACAGCCCGAAAAACAATCCCGGAAACTCCAGCATTTGCCAGGTAACCGGTAATGTATCCGTTCCGTAAATTTCTGAACTTACCGCAATGGTTGCCAATGAAAACAACAATCCAAAAATGGTAATAATGATAAAAGCCCAGCTCTTAATTATATATTTCAGATCTTGATTCGAAATTATCCACGCAGTTTTTATCTGCTCAATAAGAGAGAAATTCAGATTCACTTTCGGAAGCTTGACTGCCATAATGCTTCCAAAATTCTTTTTGGTCACCGCCTGACCTTCTTTTTTCCTGAAAAAACTAAACGAGAAAGCTTCCTGGTCAAAGCTGAACGTTCGATACACAAATCCGAATATCAATAATCCAATGCCAGTCCAAAGTAGACGGTTATAAAGAATGATATCACCAAAAGGCAATGGATTTTCATTACGCTCGTAAATAGTCCAGTATTCTGTGTAGTAGTTATTAGCAAGCGAGCCAAACGGATCCAGCATTGCAGTCAGAATCTTATTGTCACTGTCTTGGGTTAAGACGCCCGCAAAACTTTGCAGAATGATCAGGGCTAAAACAGTGATAAAACCTACACTCACATTTCGGGTAAATGTAACTACGGCAAATACTATTGCTCCGTAGAAAACAAGATTTGGAATCAAATAGTAGACGAACGACTGAACATAGTTCATCAAAATAAATGGCCCCAGCAATTCAGGATTTGTACCCGGCAACACACTACCCAACATAATTCCGATAGCCGCAAAAGAAAGCACTATAATTGTAATCGTAAGACCACTCAGAAATTTAGCTCCTAAATATTCCCACTTTTTAAACGGATAGGAAAAAGTGACGGAATGCATTTCATTGTCAAAGTCCTTGAATATTGTCCCTCCGATAATTGAAGGTAGCAAGAAGAACATAATGACGGTCATTTCATTAAGCAGCCCATTGATCGCGATCGCTGAATTCACGATAGTAACTGAATTTATACTTGCTGTAATGCCTTCAAAAATTCCTGCAGCAGTAGCCATTATTAATGTTGACAGGAAAAACATAATTCCACAGTAAATGTAGAAAAGAGGCTTACGGAACCAGTACCTAAGCTCAAATGAGAAAATAGAATAGAACATAGTTTAGATTCTTAAGCAGCTACTACTTCGCTGTCTTTGTGAAGGGTTACGAAGTACACATCTTCCAACTCTGGATTACTTGAAGTAAAACTTTCGTCCGGCTGGATTTCACTGTGTACTCTTATGTTCAATGAATTATCCTGATTGAAATTAGAAGAGATCACATTGAATTTAGCTTCGTGCTCTTCCAGGTCATCCCTCTGGATATTCTTGGTCCACATTTGTCCCTTCAATCTTTCCACACCTTCTGTTGGTGTATGATGACTCAATATCTTCCCGCCATTCATGATTGCCATATCAGTACACAATTCTTTCACATCATCCACAATGTGAGTAGAAAATATCACGATGTTATTGGTACCGATCTCACGAAGTACATTCAAAAAACGATGTCTTTCTGCAGGATCCAATCCGGCTGTTGGTTCATCCACAATGATCAGTTTCGGGCTGTTCAAAAGTAATTGTGCAATTCCGAATCGCTGTTTCATTCCTCCTGAATACCCTTTCACATTCTTTTTTCGAACTTCCCAAAGATTGGTGATCTCCAGAGCCGTTTGAACAATTTCCTGTCGTTCTTTTTTGTCGGTAATTCCTTTCAATCTTGCAAAATACAGCAACAGATCTTCTGCACTCATTTTTGGATACACCCCAAATGATTGTGGCAAATATCCCAGCGTTTTACGAAGAGCAATTTTATCCTCAAGAATATTGATATCATTAAACGATGCCGATCCGGAATCAGGTGCCTGAAGCGTTGCAATGGTTCTCATCAATGTGGACTTTCCAGCGCCGTTTGGACCTAATAACCCAAACATTCCCGCCGAAATATCAATGGTTACGTCATCAAGAGCTTTTACGCCATTTTTATACGTCTTTGAAATATTGGATAGAGATAATTCCATAAATAAATTTTCTTGTGTGGATGAATATACCTGCCGAAAACAGACTCCGTGATAATAACGAATACTGAATTAGTAGCAAAAAGAGATGTGGTTATTACAGGGATGGTTTTATTTAGTTACAGGAGTTTTTAATTCGACGGACTGAAGTCATTTCTTGTAAACCTGAAATGTTTTTGCCTCGTTTAAAAATGAGCCTTTATTCTTGCTTATATAATCTTGATTCATTTACTTATAAAAAACAAATGTTTATGAAAGTATTCTTTACTTCACTTTTTCTTTTTTGCTCAGCATCATCTTTTGCTCAAAATCAATTAACTGTTTTCTATTTTGGTGCTTCAGACTGTGGACCCTGTAGTCGCCCCGAAGTAATACAGAGCATCAATAAGATCAATGCAGAAATTGATTCTGTTTATAAAAACTCCAATGTAAAACTTGTAATGGTTACAATTGATAGTAATAGAAAAGAAGCCATAAAGTATATCACTAAATATGACAGTTGGGATGAATTTTCGATGGGAAGCAGGTACAAGAACGAGTTAGCAATGTCACACTTAAACGAAGCTGAAATTCCCGGGCTACCTCATATCATTATTTTTGAAGATGAATTTGCAGAATCAGGTTATGGCACAACTACACTCAAGCAAAGAAGACATGTTAAAAGTATTATGGGTGGTGTTGAAATTGTTGAATGGGTGAATTCAGGTATGAAGTTAGATTGAATTATTCTTTGCCATCAGTTGCGGATTGAAATAATCTCAATATGAAGAAAATAAAACGGACTGAAGTCCTTGCTTGTTTACTTGATATCTACTTCGCCTTCTTCCCTTCCAGTAAAAGCTCGACAGTCTTTTTAATTCTTCGAGCTCTGGTTTCTTCTTTTTTGGCGTCATGAATCCATCCCACATATTCCCTTCGGTGACTAAAAGCTAAGGAATCAAAAAAGGTTTGGGCTTTTGGATTTGCATCCAGTTCTTTTTGGAGGTCTTTGGGCGGAATTACTGTTTTAGTTTTACGGTCAACTCCGGGCGGATCTTGTCCGAATTTAGAAGGTTTTTTCTGAGCTCCTTTTTTGGCAAGACTCATGATCGACCAATCCGCATTCATTGAGATCAGTTTATTGGGATTCATTTTTATCCCGTTAACTATTCCCCAAATAATATCCCGGTTCAGATCAGAAGAAATGCTACCGCTCTTTTTTGGATAAGCCACCCATAATTTTCCATCCTTTTTAGAAAATTTCTGATTCTTCGGGAGTAGTTCTGCCAACTCATCTTCATTATGAACGAAAATTATTACTGAATCGTAGGTTGTCTTAGTTGCAGAATTTTTATCAATATCTAAATCTTCAAATTCTGCTTCCAATTCTTCAGGGCAATTGATCAATAAAACATTCTGCCCTTCTTTGATGTTTAGTTTTTTGATCAATTCCGGATTCATTCAAAATCTCCCGCAAACCAATGCCTGCTTAACTCCCGGAGTCATTTCAGCCAATCCGTTGATAAATTTATCCTCTCCGATCAGAATATCAGTAATTTGTCCGCTGTACTTGATCGCCGTTTCTCTCATAAACCCCATCATCGGCCAACCCCATAATGCGGAGAACAAAACCCCGTCTTCTTCAAAATATGGATCGGTTAAATAAGTACACTCAATTACATTTTCAACGGCACTTCTGTTTGTGGCACTTCCGCCAACCAGATCAATAACCACGACTCCGTCTTCCAGTAAATTCTTAGCATGCTCTTTGGACACCAGATAATTTACACCTCGCAAATGTGCCGGTTGTTCTGCTCCGTTTATGATCAGATCTGCATCCTTTAAATACTCTTCAATAATTCCTTTTTGAGTTTGGTCCTTACCAAGTACATGAATGGTTCTTACTCCATTTCGATGGCATTCATCAATTGCGCCCATTCCTACATTTCCATAACCAAGAACTACGGCTACTGCTTCTTCCGGAGACTTATTCTTAGAACTTTTGTCTTGCAATAATTCCAATCCGTATCGGGCACCCGCTCTGCCTGTTTCATGAAGCGCTTCGATCTTTCTTTTACCGAATTTCGGAGATGGATTTACAAGCCGGTAATATCTTAAAGCTTCATCACCATGATCGGTTATAAAGGAATGGATATCGTACGTTCTACCAGCTTCTGTTTTTGATATGATTTTGTTCGGATCTTGAAAAGAAGCAGAATCATATACAATTACTGAGTTCCTGTTCAGAGAACCCAACTCTTCCACATTTACATCTTCCGGATGAAGCACTAAGTTTTTCGGAGAATGATCCATAAAACGACGAACAGCTCCGCTCATTCTTTCACTGTAGCCAATTATATGGAATTCAACTCCGCTCACTCCCGCTCTTCTGATATCGGCTTCCAGACAATTTTCAGCTGCCATCAATCCCAGTATCAAGTCGTTTGGAATTTTTTCGGGTGACTGAACCACATATTCCATCGCCACCACGTTGATCTTATGATCCTCGAGGAGTTTTGCCCGTTCAGGAAACGAACTAAAATGTGCCATACAAAAAAGTGTACTTCCTGGTTCCATTAGAGGAATACTTTCCATCGCTGGCCCTTTGAATTTGATGACCATCTCTTTGTTTTGATAGAGCTCGTCATTATTCTGAAGCTTAGCTCCTGCCTCGACATATTCTTCATCTGAAAATCCTACTCCCTCTCCTGCTCCATGTTCTACAAAAACATCACAGCCAAAGTCGACTAATTCTTTAACGTCATCCGGAATAAGAGCAACTCGTTTTTCTAATGCTCCGGGATTTTCTGGTGACTCGATCTCTTTCGCAAGTCCAATGGTTTTGTACATATTATTCTTTTGCTTCAAAATTAGGGTTCTGGATGATGCCGAAAAGGTTCCCAAAAGGATCTACTACCGTAGCAACATATACGTTTCCACCAACATGCATGATTTCCTCATCGGCGGTAGCTCCCAGTTCGATAAGTTTATTCCAGGTCTCCTGTATATCTATAACTCCCCAATACACAATAGAACCTGCGGTTCCGGGAGTTCGCTCAGGTTGCAAGCCCAACTCATAGCCTCCGATATCAAAGCCTACATAAAACTCTTCGTCAAAATATGGTTGTTCACCTAAAGCAACGGAATACCATTCTTTAGCTTTTTTCAAATCCGGTGCGGGATAAATTACAGTTCGAAGTCCTTTAAACATATCAGCTGATTTAATTGGTTCATAAAATGGTGAAAATACCGGAGATTAAATAGACACGATTTATTAAAAATCTTACCATATTAAGTAGAAATCAATCTTTCTTCGACATTTCCTTTTTCGAAATCACCGTTTAAATGCATTCTGAGAATTTTAGATATTAAATGTGCAATTAATTGTTGATACATAGCAGAATTACCCCTATCTTTTTCGACTTTCCAAGAAAACACAAAAACGAGTTTAATCGTGGATACTTTAAGTTTTAAAACATACTCAGCAAAACCTTCCGACATTGAAAAGAAGTGGGTTTTGATCGACGCTGAAGATCAGCCATTGGGCCGCTTGAGTAGTGTTGTAGCATCAATTTTGAGAGGCAAGAATAAGCCAACTTTCACTCCGCACATGGATACCGGTGACAATGTAATCGTTATCAATGCAGAAAAAGTGAAGTTGACCGGTAAAAAAATGACCGATAAAACATATTTCCATCACACATTTTATCCTGGTGGTGAGCGCTTTATTACAGCGGAAGATATGTTGAAAAAAGATCCTACCTCTCTTGTAATGAAAGCTGTTAAAGGTATGCTTCCGAAAACTAAACTTGGCCGTCAATTATTGACGAACGTCAGAGTTTATGCCGGACCTGTACACAACCAAGCAGCTCAGAACCCTGAAATCATCGAGCTTTAATCGATTTATAACATGGCACAAGCTAATTACATAGGACGAAGAAAAACCTCAACTGCGCGTTTGTACATCAAACCGGGCAAAGGTGAGTTCTTAGTCAACAAATTACCAATAGAAGAATATTTACCTGTAAAAGCTATGCAGAACATAGCTACACAGCCAATGAACGTAACTGAACTTGAAGGCAAGTACGACATCAAAGTTACTGTACGTGGCGGTGGAAAATCAGGACAAGCCGGAGCAATTTCTCATGCACTTGCACGAGCTCTGGATGGTGAGAACGAAGAAGTACATGACGTATTGAAAAGTCATGGACTACTTACACGTGATGACAGAATGGTAGAGCGTAAAAAGTACGGTCAGCCAAAAGCGCGTAAGAAGTTCCAGTTCTCTAAGCGTTAATACATTTACGCAACAACAAATTAACCACACATATGTGGCGACTCAAAGCCTGGTGTTTCGGTCTTGAACCGGGATTGGTTTTTGGGATTGACCCACGTAGCGGATTAACCTAAACACATATCTTAATACAATGCCTAAAGCAGCTTCAATTGAAGAACTATTAAAGTCTGGTGCACATTTCGGTCACCTGACTCGCCGTTGGAATCCAAAGATGAAAGACTTCATCTTTATGCAACGCAACAACATTCACATCATTGACCTTAAAAAGACTCAACAGTATCTGCAGGATGCTCTTGATGAGATTCAGAAACTTTCCCGTGCCGGAAAGACCATTCTTTTTGTAGGTACAAAAAAGCAATCAACCGAGATCATCAAAACAGAAGCTATCCGTTCAGGAATGCCTTTTGTAACTCACAGATGGTTAGGCGGTATGCTTACAAACTTTTCTACAGTTCGTAAAAGTATCAGTCGTATGCAAGAGATCGAGCGTATGAAGACTGACGGAACAATGGATGAGCTTACTAAGAAAGAAGGTTTGATGCTTGAAAGAGAGCAGGAAAAACTGGAAAACACTTTAGGTGGTATTGCTAACATGGGCAGACTTCCTGGTGCTATTTTCGTAGTTGATATCCTTAAAGAACATCTTGCAGTAAATGAAGCTATTAAACTTCATATCCCTGTAATCGCTATGGTTGATACCAATAGTGATCCTGATGTACCTGATTTCATCATTCCTTGTAATGATGATTCCGCAAGAACGATCCAATTAGTTTCTTCACAAGTAGCTGACGCTATCATTGAAGGTGCAGCTGAAAGAGAAGCGCATCAAGAAGAAGAAGTAATGGAAAGTGCTGCTTCTGAAGCTAAAGAAGACAACGAAACTCCAGAAGTAAAAACAAAACTTCGTTCTCGTAAGAAAAAGAAATCAGGCGATTCAAAGAAAAAAGCTGATGAGCCGACTGTAGAACCGGTTGACGCTAAAGAGTCTACTGACACTGACGAAGAAGAATAATTTTAACTTTCAAAAAAACTATTCAGAGAAATGAGTATTTCTGCTGCTGACGTAAAAAAACTAAGAGACATGACCGGAGCGGGCATGATGGACTGCAAAAAAGCATTGTCCGAAACAGATGGCGATTTTGATGCTGCTGTTGAATTGCTTCGTAAGAAAGGTCAAAAAGTAGCTGACAAGCGCGCTGATCGTGATGCAAAGGAAGGATTGATTCTTTCCAGAGTTAGCGATGATGCGAAAAAAGCTGTAGCTATTGAAGTGAACTGCGAAACAGATTTCGTAGCTCGTAACGAAGATTTCCAGGCTCAGGCTGATGGCTTTCTGAACGCGGCTTACGAAGGTAACATCGACAACATCGATGACCTGTTAAAAGCTGAAGTTGATGGAAAAGCAATTGCTGACCACTTACAGGAAATGGTTGGAAAGATCGGTGAGAAGATCGAGATCTCTAACTGCATTCTGGTAACTACTGAAGGATCTATCATTGACTATATCCACGCCGGAAACCAACTTGGTGTTTTAGCTGAGTTTGATGGCGATGTAGAAAATGAAGACATCGCTCGCGACGTTGCAATGCAAGTTGCTGCAATGAATCCATTAGCTGTTACACGCGATGAAGTTGACGCTACTACTGTAGAAAAAGAATTGGAAATTGCTAAAGAGCAATTGATCAACGAAGGTAAGCCAGCTGAGATCGCTGAAAAAGCTGCTCAGGGAAAACTTCGCAGATTCTACGAAGAGCGTGTTTTACTTGAACAAAAATTCGTTAAGGACAACGGAATTACCGTAAAACAATATCTGGAGCAAAATAACACTCCACTTATTAAGTCCTTTCGCAGAATTCAATTAGGCGAAGAGGCTTAATCAAATTTTCTTTACCTTAAGGCTGTTTTGAATTTTCAAAACAGCCTTTTTTTTGACCCATAATTTCAAAAACCAACTACCGTGGCAAATAAATACAAACGCATCCTTTTAAAACTCAGTGGCGAAGCACTTTTAGGAACTCAGGGACATGGAATTGATGGAGATATTCTCACTCAGTATGCCGAAGAGATCAAAAGTGTACAAAAAGAAGGCGTTGAAGTTTGTGTAGTTATAGGCGGAGGAAATATTTTCCGCGGAGTAAAAGGAGCTACTGAAGGAATGGATCGTGTGCAGGGCGATTATATGGGAATGCTCGCAACGATGATCAACAGCATGGCTTTGCAGGATGCTTTAGAACAACAAGGCGTTCAAACAAGATTGATGAGCGCCATCAGAATGGAGGCGATTGCCGAGCCTTTTATTCGTCGGAGAGCTGTTCGTCACCTGGAAAAAGGTCGTGTAGTAATTTTTGGAGCCGGAACCGGAAATCCTTATTTCACCACTGACACTGCCGGAGCTTTACGTGCCATCGAAATTGAAGCAGATGTAATTTTGAAAGGAACCAGAGTGGATGGAATTTATGATTCTGATCCTGAGAAAAACGACGATGCCAAAAAGTACGATCGTATTACCGGTGATGATGTTTTAAAACAGCGCTTGTCTGTGATGGATCTTACCGCTTTCACTCTTTGTCGCGAAAATAATACTCCGATCATTGTATTCAACATGAATGAAAGAGGGAATTTCAAGAAGATCGTGGTAGACGGAGAAGACGAAGGAACTACGGTTGTTTGGGAGTGATTAAAAACCTTGTTCCATAAAAAAAGCCCGACTTCTTTCGAAACCGGGCTTTTGAAAATCATTGAATTAACGATCATTCAAGAACATACACATCAACTGCGCTGAGTCCTTTATCCGTTTCTTCAATTTTAAATTCTACAGATTCTCCATCTTTGATACCTTCGTTAAATCCTAGGTTCTCGATGTTGTTTCTGTGCATGAAAACATCTTTGCTTCCATTTTCAGGTGCGATGAATCCAAATCCTTTTTCTGCATCGAACCATTTTACTTTACCGTATTCCATTATAAAAATATAAATATTGCTCACATGTACAGATCGTATTCACAAAAAATTGTGAATTGTTATCATTTTCGGCTGTGAAAATTAAAAATTGTGTTTACAAACTAGAGAAGGGAAAACAAATACTGTACTAACTACTAAGAAATGCCGATACCTGACCTTTAACTTGCTTCCTTAAGGTCGCCTTTATTTGAACCAATCCCAAACGGCATATAATACGTAACTTGCTTTTACATGAGATAAATATTGTGTATGTGATATTTAAATCTCTATTATGGGTAAATTAAGATAGGTTATTATGGATACATCTAATACTTCGGGTAAGAATCGGGCTTCTTCACTTCTTGAACTTTCTCTGGACTATAACGAGAAGGATCAGGTACTGGCAAGGTTTTCAGAATTGATCTGCCATATTTCAGGGGCGCTGTACTCTCAGATCAATTTAATTGATGATGAAAATCAATGGACAGTCGCAGAGTGTGGAATGGAATTCGAACATATTCCTGTGGAAGAATCTATTTGTTATATCACCATCAATAATGAAGAAATGTATGAAATTGAGGATTTTCAGGAGGATGATCAGTTTCAGGTTCACCCTTTAGTTACAGGCTCACCTCATCTTAAATACTACTTAGGTTTTCCCTTTAAAGATGAAAAAGGGACTTTTATCGGCTCTTCTTGCCTGCTGCATACGGAAACTCTTGATTTAACCGATCAACAAATACATAGTTTAAAATTAGTCAATCAACAGGTAGCTGATTATCTGATCCTGAAAAAGAAAGTTAGTGTTCAATCAGATAAGCTCGCTAAACAGGAAAAGCTGGTAACTAAAACCCGACATGACATAAGAGGTCCTCTCTCCGGAATTATTGGGTTTTCTAGTCTTTTGGAAACTGAAATTGAGGATAAGAAAACCCTCAAGAACATTGGCATGATCAAACAATCCGCTAAAAACCTGTTGGAATACGCGGAAGGAAGTCTTCAGTACGAAATAGACAAGAAAGAAAGCGAAGTTGCCACTTCTGTATCTACAATCATTGACAGAGTAAGTTCTCTTTATTCCATGCAAAGCACATTAAAAGAAATTGATCTGCTTTTTGAAAATCAATGCTCAGAAAGTTGCTCGATAAATACAATGGCATCCAATCAGATCATTAACATTATCGGAAATGTAGTTTCTAATGCTATTAAATTTTCTCCAGTGGAAGGCTCTATTGAAATATCTTTTGGTAAGACTAAAGTAAAAGACGACAACTTCATTAAAGTTATCATTGAGGATAACGGAACAGGAATTCCAAAAGAAAAACTGGAAGCACTGCATAAACTCCAGTATGTACAATCCCAGAAAACAGATTCTGATATACAAGGGTTTGGAATTGGCTTAGTGGAAGCACTCCGTTTACTAGACCAAAAAGGCGGGAATTTCTTGATCTCTTCTGCGGTAAACCAGGGTACAAAAGTAGAGTTAAATTTCCCGGTTCAGGAAGAGTAAGGGTTTAAAATAATATTCAAAATATAGTTAAGATTTTCAGATATAATCCTTATATTTAAAGCCTTTTTCGGATACGAATTGAACGCAAAAACATCCAAATCCAATGAAACGTACATTTCAACCAAGTAATAGAAAACGCAAGAACAAGCATGGCTTCAGAGAGCGTATGTCTACAAAAAACGGACGCAAAGTAATTGCAGGCCGACGAGCTAAAGGTCGCCACAAGCTGAGTGTTAGTGATGAGCGAAAAGGAGCAAAGTAACATAACTGTTGCTCCACCTCGTAGATTTACCTTACCAAAATCTCGAATCTTACGTGGTAAGCGAAATTTCCAGAATTTATTTTCCGGAACAGCGCTCATTAAATCACCATCGGTGAACCTTCGCTATACTACGCTTAATCTTTCTGAGTGGGATTTTAAAATCGGATTTATCTCCCCCAAAAAAACAGGCAATGCTGTACAAAGAAATAATGCTAAACGAGTCATGAGAGAATCATTTCGTCTAAATCAGCATGAAATCATTGATACCGTACAGGAACTGGGTATTGGTCTTCACTGCGTGCTCATTGCGCGCACTACGAACCTCAGATTTGCAGAAGTTCAAACTCATGTAGTAACTATGATGGATGAGCTACGTAACCGACTGCTTTCTACAAAAAAAACTATTTAAAACCGCAGACTTTTGGATAAAAACACCGCAACCGGACTTGGACTGATCTTTTTAATAATGGTGGCTTGGTTTGTTGTAAGCATGCCAAGCGAAGAAGAACGCGCTGCACAAATTGCAGAAAGGGCAAGGCAGGACAGTCTGGCTCAAATTGAGTCTGTAGAAAATGAAGCTCAAACTCCTTCTGTAACTGATCAAACTCCGTCTCAGCCAAGTATCAGAGAACAGGCTACTGAACGGGAAGCTGCTGCTCCACAATCGGGCATCTTCTCCAACACTGAGGCAACAGAGCAATCAGAATTTGTGGTTACCACTCCGCTTTACACCGCGGTATTCTCAAGCAAAGGAGCCGGACCTGTTTCTTTTACGTTTTCAGAATATGACTCTTGGGCCGGAGCGCCTTTCCAGTTGATCTCCGATTCAACAAAATCAGCGTATAATTTTGGGTTTTTGACTACTGAAAATCTGAATGTAGACACTCAGAATCTATTGTTTACCCAGATCACTACCGGTTCTTCTCTCACTCTTAATGAAGGCGATACCAGAGAACTCAAATATGCTCTTCAGCTCAGCGACGGCCGCCAGATTGTTTATACATATACTTTTTTAGCGGACACCTACGAAATCGACTTCGATGTTCAATTTATTGGTGTCAGCGATTACATTATTGGAAGAGCTGTAGATTTCGGGTGGACATCAAAACTGAATGCTTCTGAAAAAGATAAAAAGCAGGAAGGCATAGATGCAGCTGCTTATGTTTATCTTGGGGAAGAACTGGAAAAATTCAAAGTGGATGAACCTGGACGTCAGGAAGAAACTTTTAATGGAAATATTGACTGGTCAGCTACCCGCACAAAGTTCTTTACTCAATTCATTAAACCACAGCACCAAACAGAAAGTGCTTTTCTAACAGGTGAAGTTACCGGCGAAAACGACGATCCGTTAACAAAGCATAAGTACACTGCTTCAATCACCTCTTCTATTCCCGATGATGGAGTTCTTTCTTATAAGCTCTTTGTTGGTCCGTTGAAATATTATGAGATCAAACAAGTAGATGAACATGCCTACGACATGGTTGAAGTTGGTTACAACTGGCTTCGCTGGTTTTCAGATCCCTTTGTTCGTTTTATTGTAATTCCTTTTTTCACATTCTTTAGTGGATTCATCAGTAACTATGGTGTACTGGTAATCATTTTCGCAGCTGCTGTAAAACTGGTTCTCTCCCCACTTACTTTTAAGAGTTATAAGAGTATGGCTGCTATGAGAGAACTTCAGCCTCAACTCAAAGAACTGCAGGACAAGTACAAAGATAACCCGCAGAAGCAGCAGCAGGAAACCATGAAGCTTTATAAGAAGAATAAAGTGAATCCACTAGGTGGATGTTTACCTAATCTTCTTCAGTTCCCGATCCTGATCACACTTTGGAGATTTTTCCAAAATTCTATTCTGCTCCGCCAGGAAGAGTTCTTATGGGCAAGTGACCTTTCAGCTCCGGATTATATTATAAATCTGCCTTTTTCTATTCCGTTTTTAGGTGATGCTATTGGTGGTTTTGTACTGCTTATGTCGTTAGCAATGGTATTTCAGAGCAGATTAACCGGTGGTATGAGTGGAGGAGGCGGAAGCAATCCTATGGCTCAGCAAATGAAGGTATTGCAGTACATTTTCCCGGTCATGTTGTTATTCATTTTCAACAGTTTTGCTTCGGGTTTAAGTTTGTATTATCTGATCTTCAACGTGTTATCGATTGTACAGCAACTTTATATCAATAAAACGCTTGGGAAAGGGGAAGAAACAACACCTGCAAAAGCATAATTGTTTCATGATCTTTTTGCGATCGTTTCAGAAGGCTGGTTATCGTATTTTCAGCCTCATAATTTTACCCGATTGATAAAAAAATATCTTACAGATCTAACTCTTATTGGTGTTGCTGTAATTTGGGCTTTAAATTTCAGCGTTGTAAAAATAGCGCTCAATGAATTTGACCCATACAGCTTTAATGCTATCCGTTTTTTCCTTGCCTTTGGATTGCTTTACTACGCTGCAAAAAGAAAAGGCTTTTCTCTAAAAGTAAAGAGAGAACATTTCTGGGCTTTGGTGGGAATCGGTCTTATCGGAAACCTCCTTTATCAAATGTTGTTTATAGTCGGAATAAATCTGACCAAAGCAGCTAATGCCTCAGTAATGCTGGGCACTATTCCAATATGGGTGGCTTTACTATCTCAGTTCTTTACAGACGAAAAACTTACAATTATAAAATCTATTGGAGTATTCTTTGCCTTTTCGGGAGTTGCTATGATAGTAGCCGGTGGAAATAATGATATTTCATTTCAGTCTGAGACTTTTTTGGGTGATATCATTACTATTATTTCTGCAATTGTATGGGCTGTTTACACTATACTATCCAGGAAGTACTTGAAGTTCTATAACTCCACTCAGTTTTCTGCATTTATGGCGCTTATTGGATTTATTTGTCTTTCATTGATCGGACTCCCATCGCTGGTTCAAATAGATTGGAGTTCTATTTCTCCAAAAGCATATGGAGGTGTATTATATTCAGGCACGCTTTCTGTTGGAATTGCGTACTTAATATGGAATAATGGTATTGTAAAAATAGGAGCTGTTCGTACTGCAACATACCAAAATCTGGTACCGGTTCTGGGATTGGTTTTTGGAGTGATTATTTTGGATGAAGTACTCACCCTATTTCAATATATTGGTGCTCTTTCCGTTATTGCGGGCATCGTAATGGCAAGACTCCCTGTATCTTTATACAAGGTTAAAAATTAATTAAATTCATTTATGTTTAAACACTATTCCGCCAAAAATTTATTAGGGATTTTATTTCTTTTCATTTGTTCATCTTTTCTGAATGCACAAAATAACGGGAATCAGCAAGAAGATGGTTTCAATATCGATTTATCCGATGTCTTTGGAGGTTTTTATTATACAGACCCTCTTAGTGTGCAACTTGCTTCCAGAATTAATCCCATTGAAGCTTCTCTGGATCTGGAAAATTATGTTTTAGGTGTAAATGATTTGATCTCCATAAAAATAGACGGAGCTCAGTCTCTTTTTCTACGTGGACTATTAGTCAATCCTCAGGGGGATGTAACCCTGCCCGTTGTTGGACCTGTAAATATAAATGGGCTTTCTATTTCAGAAAGTGAGAAAAAAATTGAAGAAGCTACTGCTCCCCATTTAAAGAATGCATCTGTAACAATAACTATAGATAGCCCAAGACCGGTAATTTATCATGTAACCGGAGGCGTTCCCTATCCGGGTAAATATTTAACCTATCCACAATCACGGGTTGACCAGGCCATCTTTTCTTCTGTCACTTCCGGGAACAGAGATCTTTCCAAGTCTATCCCTAATTCCAGTGATTTTCTTACAAATGATAATTACTCATTCAGATCAATTAAAATTTATCACTCTGACGGTACAGAATCGGAAGCAGATCTTGTTAAATATTTTAGAACAGGAAGTCTGAAAAGTAATCCTTTTGTTAAGCACGGAGATCTAATTAACATTATTCCCACTAATCGTGAGACTCCAAAAGTCAGTATTTCTGGAGCTGTAAAAGCAGATTATGAATTCGAATATAAAAAAGGAGATACTCCTTCTCTCATTCTTGAATTTGGTGGAGGGTTTGAAGAAACCGCTGATACTACCAAGCTTTTTGTATACAGAAGAGCTGTTAACGGAATTGAGCAGATTGTTGTAAAGCCTGAAGACTGGGATTCTTTTAACTTATTGCCAAACGACAGAGTGGTTGCTCCATTCGGAGATGAATTTGATGCCTCTGCTTCTGCCTGGGTATACGGAGAAGTAAATATTCCCGGAAACTTCCCGGTTGTAAGCGGTGCAACAACAGCATTGGAACTGTTACAAACCGCAGGTGGACTTTCTCCCGAAGCACTACCAGCTGCAGCTTATCTGGTCAGAAGTGGTGGGCAGAAAAATGAGATCCCAAATCAGTTTAATGCTGATTTAATGAAGAGAACATCCGATCAATATCTACAAGGCCTTGAATATCTGGATGCTGAAACCAGACTTTCAAAAAACAAGGTATATATTGATCTTTCCGATGATTCTCAGCTTCAGGGTCTTAAAATTTTTGACGGAGACCGTCTTTATATTCCCAAAGATGATCAAACTATTTTCGTTTTCGGACAGGTTAACAATCCTGGATATTTTGGATACTCGGGCACCAAAACTGTAAATGAGTATATCACTCAGGCCGGTGGTTTTGCCCTTTCTGCAGATAAGGACAGGATCTTTATTTTGAAAGCAGGGAATGCAACGTGGTTTAAAGTTGGAGATACTGATTTGAGCTCCGGTGACAAGATCTTTATAGATCGACAACCCGTTGAAGAACTTAATGCTCGCAGGGCTTATGAAGTTCAAAAAGCTCAACTCAAAAATCAGCGAACTCAGTTGATCATGACCGGTCTTACCACCATCACAGGATTGATCACTACATACTTAGCAATTGAGAATTTCAGAAGAAACTAGTTTTCATTTCTGAACCTGTTTCTGAGAGTCTTCCCCAATTCAATAAATCCTTGCTTAGAAATAAACAGGGATTTAATTACATGGCTCAAGCCTGTTAAAACCCTTAGCTTTTTGAGTGACTCTATTCCATATCTATAGTAATGGTTCGATTTAAGCTTTCTGGATAAACTTGATTCCAAGCCAAATTGCTTTACATATTTTTCACCTAGCTCAATAGTTCTGAACATCATCCTTTTTTTATCAGCGCTGTAGTTCTGCTGATGTTCATGCCTGATGCACAAAACTTCATCTATATAAAAGAATTTATATTTATGAGCAATTCTGATCCAGAGATCATAGTCATCTCCGCCCCATTTAATTGAGTCATCAAATAACCCGACTTCATCCAGTACTTCTTTTCTGATAAGCACTGTCGGGGAACTGATTAAATTTCTGAGGAGCATTAACTCCAGATTTTCGATTATTGTAGATTTGGGCTCTATCTCTTTTTTCCGCTCAGTAACATCCCCGTTATCAAAGCGCACTTCAAGATTTGAATAAATTAAACCGTAATCGTAACCCAGCCCATTTAAGACTTTCACTTGTTTTTGAAGCTTATCAGGGAACCACTCATCATCCTGATCAAGTAACGCTATGCATTCTCCACTGGAGTTGTTTATGCCCTTATTCCTTGTTGCAGAAATTCCTGAATTGGAATCATTTTTCAGAAATTTAATCCGGTCATCTTCTAAATATCTTTCGATTATTCTTGCGGAATCATCTTCAGAGCCATCATCAATCAGTAATAATTCCCAGTTTTGATATGTCTGGCTAAGCACACTTTTTATACTCCGGTCAAGGAAATCCTCTCCGTTATAGACCGGCGTTATTATTGAAATCAAATCTTCTTTCAATTGTGCCCCCGGGTTATTTTTTTGATTCTGAGCCTTAACTCTTCATCAAATACATAGAACCAAAATGATGCAGTCAACACTGTTAATAAAACTGCTACACATAGGGATTTAAGAGCAAATCCCAATCCCGAATATGCGATAGTAAGAGACAATATTACAGGTAAAATTGCTCCAAGCAGCAAAGGAAGCAGATTAAAGTCTACCTTGAACTGTCTTATTGAATACATATGTAATAGTACAAAATCTAAAATCATTCTTATCGCAGATGCATATGCTGCTCCAACAATTCCAAAGCTATCTGTAAGCACTACCAAAAGTGTTAAAAATATGGGCAATTCAAGCACATGAAATTTTGCCGTTATATCCGGGCGACCAACTCCCTGAATAAATGAAAATGGAATCCTTGCCAAAAAATTAAATAACGCCCCCACTGTTACCACTTGAAGAACTACATAGCTTTCTGTTGCAAAATTTTCATCGATCCAAATAGCCAGGAAATCTCTACCGAAACAAATAAATAAAACTGCAAAAATACCACTAGCCAAAAGTAAGAGATTGAAACTGGCTTTGTATAACTTTGAATTTTGGATTTCATTAAAGTTTTGATTTCTGGAGAATACCGGAAATAAAACACTCACCAGTGCGCTGGGAAGCATCCCTACTCTTTGAGTGATTTCACTTGCTGTAGAATAATAAGCCACATTTTGCATTCCTTCTTTGGAAGCTACGATCAACCTGTCCAACGCCGTCATAATAGGACTTACTATTGTTGAAACTGTTATCCAGCCCCCAAAGCTAAATAATCCTTTAATGTAGTTTTTCCGAAATGCCCCATTAGTTTCAGTGGTGTTCAGTTTCGAATTGCTTATGGTTCTGTATACAATAAAGTGTATCACTTTTACAGCTGTCAGGTATGCAATAAGAAAAGCCAGATCTTTTGTGAATTCCATCAGTGCAATTATTCCAAGATAAGTAGCTGCTCCTAGAATGATCTGAACCAGAGTAATGGACTTAAACTCATGCAGTGCTTCTAAAACTCCCCTGTAACTGTTGATCATAATGGAAAAGGGTATTCCGATTGATAAAAAAGTAAGACCTCTTATCACCTCACCAAGGAAGTCTTCCGGTGGCTTCAAGTACTCAACCGTTACAGGCTCTGAAATAACAAAGAAGATCAATCCACCAACAATTCCTAGCAGAAAAGTAAGTGTTACGCCTGTTTTAAAAATATCAGCGATTTCCTGATCCTTATTTTTCCCAATTCTTTCTGATATCAGTTTTGTAATTGCTCGTCCTAATCCCAGATCAAAAAGATTGAAATAGCCGATAAAAACCAATGCAATAGTAAACGCTCCGTATTTTTCCTCACCCAATCCTTTAATAATAATCGGTATACAAATCAGCGAAAGAAGAATTGGAAACACTTTACTGGCAATGCTAAAAAAAGTATTGGAAATGATCCCCTTTGATGTATAATCTTTATTGATCACTAATATTATTTAAAGAGTGTTTAGAATCTGATTGGTTTAAAGTATCTTCAATCGATGAAAATAGCCTTAATTAGTCATCTTTACCCAACAAAACTTTATCCCCATCAAGGAAAGTTTATACAAGATCAGTATAACTTATTAGCTGATAATGGCAATAATGAGGTTGAGCTTATTGTGCCCACCCCTTTCGCACTACCTTTTACCAAAAGATGGAAGGCTAATCACAGTGCCTTGCTGAGCGACCAATCTAGAAGTTTCAGGGTAAGATATCTTTCTTTTCCGGGAAGAAGATTTCCTAAAGTCATAAAACGAAATCTATCAAAAAACGTATTATCCTTTCTTTTTCGCAAAAGGTTTGACATCGTTCATGTTCATTGGGCTTATCCTGATGGTTTAATTATTCCGGAATTAAAAAAAGCCGGACTTAGATCAGTGTTAACCGTTCATGGAAGTGACTGGTACCAGACCAAAGATTCCGGGGAGCTTTCCGGTCTTATCGAAGAATCTTTTAGCAGCACAGACAGAGTACTTTACTCAGGTCCTAAATTAAAAAAAGATATTGAAGCAAGATTTCCGGAATTAAGTAAAAAGTCAGAAATCATCTATAATATGGTGGATACAAAATCTTATTCTCCGCTCTCTTCTGATGATAAAAAGATGGTCAGAAAAAAACTGAACTGGGAACCTTCTAAAAAACATGCATTAACTGTTGCGAACATCCGTCATGAAAAAGGATTAGATCTGCTGATTGAAACTATTTCTAAAAATAAAGAACTCGCCGACATTCAATTCCATATTGTTGGAAACCCGGAAAACACTGAATATTCTGATTCAGTAATTAGATTGATCGAGGATAATCCTTTTAATAATATTGATCTGATCTCGGCAGTACCACCAACAGAACTTATAAAATATTACCAGGCAGTAGATTTTTATATTCTACCAAGCCGGAGAGAAGGATTTAATGTTTCTATACTAGAAGCGGTTGCCTGCGGATTACCATTGGTTTGCACTGATGTTGGCGGAAATGCTGAAGTAATAGATAAGGGAACAGGAATAATTACCCATGGCCTGAAAAATGCTGACCCATCAGATATTCTGGAAATGGCTGAAACTCTTTCAGGTTATAATCCTGAAAAGCTGAATGAATTGATTACCGTTAATTACGGGAAGTCCGCATTTTTAAAAAGACTCCTTACAAACTACAAGGGGGCATTAAACAGCTAGTTCGGTTTCTTCACTTTTTCCTACAAATTTAGAAGCACAAAACAGAAGCCCAATATTAATAGTTAAGATACTGTGTAGTTGCATGCCTCCGAGAAATTGGAAAAAAATTATATATGCAAAAAAAGAAGCGAATAGTGCAAGACTTATTGCAGTACTTTTTCTCTCTTTCTGGTAATTTTTTACACTATTCCATCCAATCTTTAATGTTTTCCATAGTATAAACAGGTAAACTAAAAATCCTATTAACCCTAATTCAGCTAGTATTTTATAAAACTCATTATGAGGCTCATATACACCTCCTACTTCTTGTGGAGGGTGGTATTCTTGAAATACTGTTGAAAACCCTTGGTATCCAATTCCAAAAGTATAACTATCCAACCACATGTATATTGATGTTTCGAGCAAAATCAGTCTGAATCGTGAAGAGTCTTCCGATGTTCCCGCGAATATATCCACAACCCGATCGCCGACACTAAACACAATATTCCTTACTCCTTCACTGCCCAGGAAAACAATAGCGAGTACTATAAATCCATATATTATAAAATCAAATTTTCTTTGATATAGAATAATTATAGTTATTCCAAAAAATAACGCTACCCATGTACTTCTGGAATATGTAAGCAATACTGCTCCAATAAGGATTCCAGAGATGCAGAATAAAATTATCTTCTTTTTATTCGTTTTAGCTTCACCAATAAATGCCACTAGTAACATTATTGGTAATATGAAATTACTTCCAAAAATATTAGGGTCTCTTTCTGCTCCGCTAGATCGGATTATTTTCTTTCCTTCGTTTATATAATTAAAAGCAGCAACCTCAGGATTTAAAATAGACTCAACCAAGCTGGGAATTGCAACTACACATGCAGCAAAAACCGTTGCATAACAAATGATTTTTAACTCCTTTAGTGTATTTACAGAGTTATAGATCAAGTATGTTAAACCAATAAGAACGATATATCTGGTTGCATCAAATAAGCCCTCATCTCTTTCCGGGCTGTAAATAAGAGAAAAGAAAATAATCGCTAAAAATACTAAATACTCCATCTCTAAGCCGTAGAAATAGAATGATAGTTCTTTGCTTGCAATCTTTCTAAAAATGAAAATCCCTACAGCAATAACCAATGCAATTTGAAAAGCACTAAGTGGAATTGCTGCTCCTTCAGCCAGATATACCATACCCGATAAGTACGCACCTACTATAGTCGGGATTATAATAACAAGACCACTAAAGGTTCTGTTAACAGAAATCATTTCCAGCTTGTTAATGAATCTGAAAATTCTTTTAACCGTTCATAATCTTCTGGTGAGTTTTCTTTAACGGATCTTTTCCATTCTTGAATTAATACAGTAATTAGAGATACTATAAAGCCAAACATAAATATTGCTATAATTATGTAGGCTCTTTTCGGGCCATCTTTATACGTAGGGTAAAGTGCCGGATCTATGATTCTAAGACCGGAATTAACTTCTTCAAAATTTAGTTTTTGTTGCTCAAATTGAGGATATAAAACTTTATATATTTCTTCTTGAACAACCACATCCCTATATCTTCTAAGATACTCTATAAATAACTCCGGCATTTCAGAGGCCGATTGAAACATATCAAAATTTTCTGTTCCCCTTTCTGTTCCGTTTACAAGTTGATTATATTTTCTTTCAAACTCTTGTTTCCGAATTCTAAGATCTGAAATTTTAGAACTGTTTTCTCCTAAAACCTCCTTGACGTATCCAATTTCAACTTCCAGTTTTACTATTTCAGTTCTAAGCGCTGCAATACCTTCTATTTGAGCTCTGGCTTGCTCCTCAACTTCTAGAATTCCGTATCTCGTTTGAAAACTTACAAGGCTGTCTTCTGCAATCTGAAGCTCTTCTTCATTCTGTTCTAATCTATTCTTTAATAGAAGATATCCATCCTCAACATTTTTACGGTTTAGATCTTCAACTTTAAGCTCTACTTGATCATAATAATATTTGACCAGTTCAAACGCTCTTTCAGGATCTCCATCTGTATAAGAAATAGCTATCGAAATAATCGTATTGAATCCTAAACCACCCTCTCTTTTTTCTTCAACAACTATTTGATTATCAAGCTTTTTTCTTAAAGCTTCAGGGACATCGATGCCATATACTTCTTTCAGGTTAAATTTTTCAATAACATCATTTTGAATCTCTTTGTTTCTTATTAATACTAAAGTTTGATCTGAAGTTACATTACTTCCATTAACTGAAAGGTTTGCTAATCCACTTAGTATACCACCACTGGAAAAATTAACTGAATTTCCATCTGTTACAATAAATGAAACTTCAGATTTATATGATTTTGGCCAAATAAAAGCTAAAACAAAACCAATGATCGTAGCGATTAACATTATAGTAAGAATCAGCTTTTTCCTTTTTGCAAATATTGTAAAAAGGTCCAGCATATCTATTTTCGAAGTTTCTTTCATTTTAATATCGTGTTTTTATTCAATTATAGCCTGAAGCAAGAGTACTATACAAGGTAAGCAGTTTTTCCTCTTCTTTCTCCCAATTATATGTATCCAATATAGCTTTTCTTCCATTTTCGCCCATTTTCTTTCTTAAGTCATCTTCCTGTTTTAGTCTTAAAACAGTTTCTTTAATCTTAGAAAAATCTCCTGGATCTACAGCAATGCCAACATTTAATGGCTCTAAAAAAGCTTTCCACGCAGGGTAATCAGTATAAATAATTGGCAAACCTGCCGCCATATATTCGAAAAACTTGGTTAGTTGTTTTTGTGCGTAATGTCTGGTTTTAGGAAAAATAGCTAAACCTGCAATCCACTCTTTTCCATTATAGGCTTTAACAATCTCATCAAACGGAACTGATTTACCACTCCCGTTTCCTTTTAATCTAGACTTACTTCCTTTTATGCTCTCAATTAATTCTTTATATAAATAAGGATTGCAAGACCCAACAAGACTAATACTTGAAAGTTCTGATTTATTCATGTGATTTAGAATCTTTGCATGCAAATATGCACCCCTGTCTTCTGTTACACTGCCAGTATATAATAAACTATCAGGGGATTTTCTTTCTACAATCAAATTGCTTGCCCAGTTTAGCTTCGGGTAATTTAATACTTCAAAAGCTTCAGGAAACCTTTCTTTATAATACTTCTCAGCAATAATCGTCGTTAGCTTTTTATCTGCAATTGCTTCAAAAATCCTCAAAACATAGATGACAGTCTTTTTAACAATCGCGGGTAAATATTTTTTCTGCTCAATAGCAGTTACTGAGTCTTCATGAATGTCATAAATTACTTTATAACCAAATAACCTTAAAAGTAAACCAATTGGTAATAGTTCTGGATCATGAAAATGAAAAATTGTACCTGCAGGATAGTTAATAACCTTTTTAAAAAGGGTTGGAATTATTTTTATAATCCTATCTGTTTTTTTTTTAGCCGGTGGTAAAGCTACAATATTTATTCCATCTACCACTTCATCTTTATCATGTTGAATTATCAAATCAACATTGTATCCATTACTCGCTAATGACTTTGAAATTTTATTAAATATCCTGTTATCAAAAACGTGATGTGCACTTGAGATTTGAACGATTTTTTTTCCTGAGTTCAAGTCACCAACCTTCAACATTTAGAATATTTTTCCTTAAAAATTGATAAATATACCCACAAAAATAACTAAGGTTTATCAAAAGGATACTGAAAAAAACATTAATAATATTTGTGAGTGTTCCTGGTTTTTTGTCTTCTTCTCCATCCCAAATTTCTTTATCGAAAACTTTTCTCATTTCTATGCAAACACGAATACTTTCAAAAATAAAAATTGAAATGATTGATAACGATATAGCAGTAGAAGCTAAACTCCATTTAAAAATAATCAAATCTATCAGATAGAAAGTAATTAATGTGATTATTAAATATATCGGAGCTTTTGTTCTGAAAGGCATCTCTCCGTTATGTATTGAAGACGTTATAAATCTTCCCCTTCCGTATTTAAAATATTGCTTAAATAAATCTATGAAATTTGCTCGGGGATAGTACCAGCTTTTAATCTTTGGAGTTATAAATATGCTATTTGCTCCATATTTTTCAATCAATCTAAGATTCAATTCAGAATCCTGATTAGTAACATTTTTTGTACTAAAGCCACCTATTTTTTTTAAATCTTCTGTCCAGAAGCACCCTAAAAAAACTGTATCTCCAAAACCCTCAAAGGTTTGGTCCATATACTTAGCCCCTCCGTTTCCGAAAAAACTTTGTACAGCTAAGGCAATACCTGATTGAACTACATTCTTTGCTTTATATCTTTGAGAACCCCCTACATTTCTTGCGTTCGATGTAAGCAAAGCTTCCACGCAGTTTTCGATGTAGTTTGTATCATACTCACAATGACCATCTGCTCTTAAAAATACTTCTCCTTCAGCTAACTCTATCATTTGGTTTAATGCAAATGATTGAAACTTATCAGAATTATTCAGCAACTTTATTTTGTCATGCTTTTTTTCCAACTTTTTAACAATTTCTATCGTGCTATCAGTACTTCCTCCATCAGCAATAATTATTTCTTTTAAATTTGGGTAGCCCATTCCCAAAAAACACTGAATTACATCCTCAATAAAGTTCTCTTCATTTAAGACTGGAATTGCAATTGTTACCGATGGCTTTCGATTTACAGTTTTTTCCACAAAAATTTTTATGGTATTAATTTAGAATTAATTAAAGTATAATAACTATTTTCTTCGAGACATTTCTTTGAAAACTCTTTATGAAAATACTTTTGATTGGTCGGCTGGTAATTTCAACAAAACTGATTATAGTTTTAAAAAAAACTGGATTAAACTTCACAACTATCAGTACTGAGACTGAACCGATTTCAAAAAAAATAGTATCCAACCCTATTTTTGAAACCTCAAACTATTTAGGCCGGTTCTATGCTTTCTTAAGCATTCCTTTTGCTAAATATACACGTTTTTTGTTTTCTATTCCCTTTCTAACCAATCTTTTGCCAAAATCTTTTTTAGAAAAATTAACATCTTTATTCAGCACAGAAAAACCTGATGTTATTATTGGAAATTGGGGTGTTGGAATTTTACCTGAAATTAATCTTCTAAAATCTCTATTTAAACTTAGAGAAACTCCAGTAATTCTAAATATGGAAACCTTTCCTACCGGATGGGATTCTAAGGTCCGTGAATATTTAGAACTTGTTTTCTTACGGCTTTCGTTAAAAAATATTGAAGGGCTCATAATTCCAACTAATGAAATGTATGAACTGCTTCTTTCCAAGGGTATTTCGTTGGATAAAAAAATAATTTATAAACGCCCTTTTTATTTCCCTATGTCATACTTCGAACGATCTGTATCTGAGGATCAACAAGCCAAATATGATCTGATCTTTCTCGGAAAACCTGACTTGTTTAGAAGTTTAAACACTGTACAAGATCAACTGATTGAAATTGCGAATTCAGGTGTTTCTATTGGTTGTTCTGAACTTTTTCAAGTAAACCATGAAAACATTCATACATTTAAACCTTTTAATATATACGATTCTGATTTTGATTTCTTAAGTCTTTCTAAACTTTATAAAGCAGCCCTTATTACTTTCAATATTGATAATAAGAAACCGCAACCTCCAAGGTTTGAAACCTCATTGCCTCATAGATTCTTACTTCCTTTAGCATTGAAGCTTCCTGTTGTTGTTCCCAAAAAGGGCTTTAATGGGATGGGCAAAATAATTGAGGAATATAAAATAGGTTTTCGGTACGATTCAGTACAAAAACTCAAAAAATATCTTTACTCTATCCAAGTAGAAGAATCCAAGTCCAATATTTATAAAAATAAAAAAGATCTGGATTTCAATATAGATTCTTTTAAAGAATATTTAGAGAAGTTTTAATGAACCTTCAATTACCAGCCATTTAATTTAAATATTCTAGCTTTTATAAGCTGAAAAGAATACCCCATAAAATGAGATAAGTGCATTATTATCAATGCTAATAAAGCAAATAAACTAATACTAAAAGGCTTGGGTATAGTCTTGTTGCTATTTCTCCAAACTTTTTCTTTAAAATAGTTTCTATGCTTCAGAGAAATTCGCATTGAATCAGCAATTGTCACAAAAAGAATAGCTGACAAAATATAAATTGAACCTAAAATTCTATCAAAAAATAATTGATCAATAATAAAGTATGGGATCATTACACAAAAAAACACGAACGGGGCCTTACTTCTAAAAGGGATTTTGCCTTCATGCGCAATCGATGTAAGTAGTCTGCCTCTTCCATAATTAAAATATTGCTTAAATAAACCCGAAAAATTAGTCCTTGGGTAATACCACAGCTCTATTTTAGGATCTATATATATTTTTCCGTTTAAATGTCCAATTATCCTATAGTTTATCTCAGCATCTTCATTTGTATGGTTTGATTCCCGGTATCCTTGTAGCGCAATTAAATCTTTGGTCCAAAAACAACCCATTGGAACCGTATCAGAGTAACCTTCATAATATGGGTTGTAGTGTTTTGCACCACCGTTACCAATTAAACTCAATACAGCTACTGCTGTGCCGGCTTGAACCAGATTTTGTGCCAAGAACCGTAATGCTCCACCTACATTTTTAACTTCAAACCTATGCAACGATTCAATGCATCTTGATATATAAGAATCACCGTATTCACAATGTGCATCTGCGCGGATAAAGACCTCTCCTTTTGCTATTTCAATCATTTTATTTAACGCATATGACTGATATTTATCAGGGTTGTCAATCATAACAACCCTTGAATCATTTTTAGCAATTCTTGTTATTATTTCCCTTGTATTATCTTCGCTTCCACCATCTGCAATTAGAATTTCTAAGAGATTTGGATAATCCATATCAAGAAAACCATGAATTACCTGCTCAATGTGTTCTTCTTCATTATAGGTAGGGATCGCAATAGTAACTGAAGGAAAATTCTCTCTATTAGACATTAAAAAATTTTCGATAACCAATCCTTTTTTAGAATTTAAACCCTATTCCCACCACTCAGCAAATAAAGCACGGCCATTCTTACCGCTACACCGTTGGTAACCTGATTGAGGATAATAGCCCGATCGCTGTCAGCTACTTCACTTTCCATTTCCACTCCGCGATTGATCGGTCCGGGATGCATGATCTTAAAATCCGGGTACTTTTCCAGATGTTCTAATTTTATCCCAAATCGTTCATGATACTCTCTTAGCGAAGGAAATAATTCCGTCCCTTTTCCCTGTCTCTCAAGCTGGATCCTTAAGGCCATTGCAATATCACACCAGGCAAGTGTCTCTTCCAAATTATGAGAAACGGTAACCCCAAGATCTTCCACAAATACCGGCATAAGTGTTTTAGGACCGCAAATTACAACCTCAGCACCAAGTTTTGTTAAACCGATTATATTGGACCTAACTACTCTGCTGTAAGCAATATCACCAATTATAGCGATCTTCTTTCCCTTTAAATCAGGATGAATTTGCTGCATGGTAAACATGTCCAGCAAAGCTTGGGTTGGATGTTCATGAGCTCCATCACCGGCGTTCAGAATTGCAGCATCCACACATTGAGTTAAGAAGTGCGGAACTCCCGGACTTTCATGCCGAACTACCACCATATCAATTTTCATGGAACTGATATTCTGTATAGTATCTTTGAGTGACTCTCCTTTTTTAGTAGAAGAAGTACTCGCCGAAAAATTCACTACATCGGCCCCCATTCTTTTCTGAGCGAGCTCAAAAGACAAGCGTGTTCTTGTACTGTTCTCGTAGAAAAGGTTAACGATGGTTTTGTCTCTTAATGTCGGGACTTTCGGCACCGGACGATCCAGTATTTCTCTGAAATATTTTGCCTGCTCCAGCACAAATCGGATATCATCAGCTGAGTAATCTGCCAATCCCAAAAGATGTTTTTGAGTGAAGTTATATTTTTCCAGATCTATACTCATATATCTTCCTCCACATCTACTAAATACACGGCATCCTCACCATCAAACTCCTGAACTTTTACTCTGATCTCCTCATTCTCATGAGTCGGAACATACATTCCTGTAAAATCTGCTGCGACCGGCAATTCCCGATGACCACGATCTACCATACAACAAAACTGAATCTTTCTCGGTCTTCCGTATGCCATTAACGCGTCCATAGCCGAGCGTACTGTTCTCCCTGTATACAACACATCATCCACCAACATGATGTCTCTGTCGTACAGATCAAAAGGAATTTCGGTTATCTGCACTTCGGGCATCTTAAGTTTTGAGCGAAAATCATCCCGGTAAAAAGTCACATCCAGCACTCCAAAATCGATATCTATATCGAATTCTTGTTTGATTACTTCTACAATACGGCGACCGATGTAAACGCCCCGGGTTTGCATGCCAACAATGGCAAGTCTGGTTGGGTCTTCATAAGATTCAAGGAATTGATGAGCAAACCGCAAATAAGTGCGATTCAGGTCTTCCCCGGTCATGATCTGTGCTTTCTGCAATGGATCCATAGGTTTTTAAATTCACCCAAATTTAAGCCACATTCAACTCAAATCACAACCTTTTGTGAAATGAAATAATCGAACATTTCATTTTCTTTCCTTTAGCTCCTATTCTCCCTATTTTAGGAGTCTTGAAAAATCGCTTTTTTAACACTTAAAAAGAATATTGTTACATGAAAATCCACGAGTATCAAGCTAAAGAAATTTTAAAAGAATACGGAGTTGCCGTTCCTGACGGAATTGCTGCCACTACCGTTGAAGGTGCCGTTGAAGCCGCAGAAAAAATGAAAGAGAACGGAGCTTCACTTTTTGTTGTAAAGGCTCAGATTCATGCCGGCGGACGTGGAAAAGGACGCACTAAAAAGAACGATGCAAAAGGCGTTATCCTGTGCAAAACTATTGATGAAGTTAAAGAAGCTGCTGAATCTCTTTTAGGCGATGTACTTGTTACTATTCAAACCGGCGAAGAAGGACAGCTTGTTCAAACCATTTATGTAACAGATGGTGTTGACATCAAAAAAGAATTTTATGTAGGCGTGCTACTTGACCGCGCGGTTAGTAAAAATGTGATCATGGCTTCTACCGAAGGTGGAGTTGAGATCGAAAAAGTTGCTGAAGAAACTCCTGAAAAGATTATCAAAGAATGGATCGAGCCGGGAATGGGACTTCAGGTAAATCAAGCTCGTCGTATTGCTTTTTCTCTTGGTTTAGAAGGCAAAGCGCTCAAATCTTGTATCAAATTCATCATGGCTTTGTATAAAGCATATGAAGAAACTGATTCTGATATGTTCGAGATCAATCCGTTGATCGTAACTCCGGATGACGAAATTTTCGCTCTGGATGCTAAAGTGACATTTGACGGAAACGCATTGTACCGTCATCCTGATCTGGCTGAACTCAAAGACGAAGCTGAAGAAGATCCTGCAGAACTGGAAGCTTCTAAGTATGACCTGAACTATATCAAATTAGACGGAAATGTTGGTTGTATGGTAAATGGCGCCGGACTTGCTATGGCAACGATGGATATTATTAAACTTTCAGGTGGTGAGCCTGCTAACTTCTTGGATGTTGGTGGTGGAGCTAATGTTGAGACTGTTAAAAACGGATTCAGAATTATCCTGGAAGATAAAAATGTGAAAGCGATTCTGATCAATATCTTTGGTGGAATTGTTCGTTGCGACAGAGTTGCTAACGGAGTTATTGAAGCTGTTAAAGATCCTGAGATCGCTGAAAAAGTAAAGAATGTACCGATCATTGTTCGACTTCAGGGAACCAATGCTGAAGAAGCTAAAGAGATCATCGACAATTCGGGAATGAATGTGATTTCTGCTGTATTGCTTAAAGAAGCTGCAGAAGCGGTTTCTAAAGTAATGGCTTAAACCATCGCGTCATCCTGAACCATGTGCTGAACTTGATTCAGTATTGTTTCAGGATCTGCGACTTTATTTATAAAATTACAAAGCCCGGCTCATTGAGTCGGGCTTTTTTTGTTCTGTTTGAATCTGTCATCGTTTATTCCCCACCCGTAGGGGCAATTCATGAATTGCCCCTACGGGTACTATTCTAAAACTGCCATTTTACTTGTAGCAGGAAATTTCTTCCTGCTTGTGGATAGTAGTAATTGAACCGTTGTTCTCCACCGGCTATAAAACCAAATGTATATCCGTTGGTTTCATATTTTTCATCCAGCAAATTATTGATCATCAAGTTTGCAGTGATTCCCTTTGCAAAACTCAGGTTTGTAAATGCATAACTGATTCTAAGGTCATTTACTAAATAGGGATCGATTGAACGAGCATCATTTTGAGTATTATCCAAATACTGCTTAGAGACGTATTTTGTAGTCAGTTCAGTTGTCAAACCATTCTCCGAGAAGCCCAGAATTGAATTAGCAATGATACTCGGAGAAAGCGCTATATCAGTATCAGAAAAGTTTCTTTCGATCTGACCTCCGTTATCATAATCGTCTATGAACTCAGTATAGTTTTCGATCTTATTTTTGCTGAATGTTGCGTTAGCAGCCCAACTGAAGTTTGACGTTATGGAAACACCTCCTTCCAGCTCTATCCCCAATCGGGAACTTTTCGGTACGTTTTGACGAACCACTCCACCAACATCATTGATCTGTCCGGTAACTACTAACTGATCTTCATACAACATCGCATATCCATAAGCACCAACAAAGAATTGACCAAAATCTCCACGGTATCCTGTTTCAACATTATACAGCGTTTCAGGATCAGGACGACTTGCTACTGATGACTCCACATACTCATCACGAGTGGGTTCCTTACTTGCTATCCCAAAAGATGCGAATAGACGGTTTTCATCATTCACCGTGTAGCTCAACCCGAATTTAGGATTGAAGAAAGTGAGATTATCTCTATCTCTGATATCAACTACTGTATTATTCTGAATATCGATTCCATCAAATTCATAGCTAATTGTGCGGACCTGAAGATCCAGATATGAACTTAGATTCTCATTAAAAAAGTACTGTGCCTTTCCATATATATTAGCGTCTTTTTTGATCGCATTGTTATCGTAATACCGATCTTCAAACTCACTGTTTCCTGCAAATCTCGCCCAGATAACTTCTCCGAAATGGTCTCCGTCATATTTGTTTAATCCTCCACCAAAAGTCAGGTTCCAGCTTGCAGAATGGGTGTACTTTGTTGAGAACACCATCCCGTAAAAATCATTATCCAACCATCTTCTTCTTATCAGGTCTGATTCGGTTGGGTCACCCGGATTAGCAGGAGTGATACCATAGTCAGCGAGATCTTCCCCCCCTTTATATTCTTCGTAATACCCAGCACCTTTTGTGTAATGCAACGAGGTATTCAACGACCAATTATCTAGCAGATTATAAGAGTAATGTAGTTGGTAATAATCCTGTCCATAGTCATCTACCTGATTTTGATAAGGTGATCCTGACTTTTCCATTCCGGCTTCATTAAAAGTACGGTTTCCACCTTCAAGTACACTTTCCTCAACGCCGTACCATGCTTGATAAGTAACCTCATCTCCGGAAAAAATATCCGCTTTTAGTAAGCTTCGTTTCCCTCGTTTTGAACCGGAAAGATAAAATGAATTCAGATCCGAGGAAGCTCGATCTATAAAACCATCCGAAGTGATTTGAGATAATCTCCCTTCAAAACTCCAGCCATTTTTCATTAAACCTGAACCCAGCTGAATATTGGCTTTACGAGTATTGAAAGAACCCACTCCCGTATTTATTTCTGCATACGGTTCTAAACTATTACTACTGGTTTGTAAATTGATCGACCCTCCAAAAGCAGCCGCACCATTAGTGGATGTCCCAACTCCACGCTGTACCTGAATGTTTTCAATGGAAGAAGCAATATCCGGCAGGTTCACCCAAAAAACACTGTGTGATTCTGCATCATTTACCGGAATTCCGTTTATGGTCACATTTATCCGTGCAGGATCAACGCCTCTGATCCGAATGCCCGTATATCCTATTCCGGCTCCGGCATCTGATGTCACAACGGTAGATGGAGTCAGGTTTAACAAGTAAGGCACATCCTGACCAAGATTCCTTTTCTGTATTTCTTCCTGATCAAGATTTGAAAAAGTAACCGGAATGGATTCATCCACTCTTGTGGCTTCTACCAAAACTTCGTCACTAACATAAGTGTCCGGAAGTAACAGAATTTGCAGATCGGACTGACTTCTAACAACAGTTACAGTTTTACTTTTGAACCCGGTGAAACTGATTCTTAATGACCTTTCTTCACCGTCTAAAAGATCAATTTCAAAAGAACCGTCTGTGTTTGTGGAAACACCGTTGTTAGTTCCGGTTTGTAAAACAGTGGCCCCGATCAAAGGTTCTTTTGTCTGAGCTTCCAGTACTTTACCGGAAATTTGAATTTGTGCAGCTGCGAAAGTTGACAGCATGGTGAATAGGATCGCCACCATCAGCGATGATTTGATTAGTTGAAACATAGTTCCTCTTCTTTAGGAATGGCCGGTTGCCGTAATTTTTGATTTGGCTTCCCGACTAAAATTATAAGTTTATTTAAAAAAGAGGAGGCGAAACAAGCGCATCTTAAGTATAGATAAGCGAACAGGTTTTCCTCCGCCGGTATTACCCGGATCAGGTAGTAGGGTGTGATCTCAGCCTCAGCATTTCGCTAAAGCACCCCTAACCTTTGTAGCTTTTGCTACGGTTGTAAAACTACGCACTATTTCATCAAAACACGAAAAAAACTGTTAACTTTACCCATTAATTTTAAAGCTCCTGATATGAACCGAATCCGACCAATTTTACTTTTGATTGCATGTGTGTTAACTGGCTCTTGTGAACTGAAAAAAGAGATGAGCTCCGTTAATCCGACTAATTGGGACAAACGAGCTGCCGATATTTCGCAACTAAATAACCTTGAATCCGGGAAAACATATCTATCTGTTTACTCTCAAATTTATAGTCGAAACGAGCACCGCACTCATGACCTTACGGTAACAATAAGTATGAGAAACTTAAATCCTGCTGATACCATTTATATCAAAAAAGCCGAATACTTCGATAGTCATGGAGCTTCTATCAGATCTTACTTTGATAAACCAATATATCTTGCCCCTATGGAAACAGCGGAAATTATAATCGATGAGAGTGACAAAACCGGTGGACCAGGAGCAAATTTTTTATTCGATTGGGGAATAAAAAGTACTTCAAATAGTCCCCTTTTTGAAGCTATCATGATATCTACTTCCGGACAACAAGGACTTTCATTTACAACCCAAGGCGTAGAATTACGCTAATGCTTTTATAAATCTAATTAATATCGCAAAACGAATTTTTATGAAACTGAAAACACTTTCAATTCTACTGATCACTTTTTTACTCATTACTTCATGCACTCAAAGCAACCGAAGTTATTTATCGGAAGATATTACACCGCTGGATGTGGAAACACATATCACTTTTCTGGCTAGTGATTCCCTTCAAGGTCGTGAAGCCGGTTCCGCAAATGAAGCTATAGCAGCAAACTATATTGCTGATCATTTCCGGGATTTTGGTTTGGAACCCGCCGGAGATAACGAAACCTATTTTCAGGAATTCACCATTAATACAGCGGTGTTGAGAAACCCACATGCCGGAGATAATGCTGAAGGCGAAAAACTACTTTCCAAAAATGTGGTTGGTTTACTACAAGGAACAGGTAACTCTGATGAGTTGATCATCATTGGAGCGCATTATGATCATTTAGGATTCGGAGAGTTTGGCTCCTTATACCGCGGAGAGCAGGAACGTATTCACAATGGCGCTGATGACAATGCTTCAGGAACCGCCGGAGTATTGGAACTGGCTCAGTATTTTTCTGAAAATCGCCCAAAGAAAGATATTTTGTTTCTGGCTTTTTCAGGTGAAGAAATGGGTTTGCTAGGCTCTGCTTATTATGTAGATAATCCAACAGTAGATCTGGAAAACGCACTTGCTATGATCAACATGGATATGATCGGTAGAATGGTTGATAAAAAACTGATGATCTTCGGAATCGGAACCGCTGAAAACTGGACAGCCATTCTGGATTCTGCCAATACCGGAAATCTGGATCTGAATTTGGTCAAAGACGGGACCGGAGCCAGCGATCACACCAGTTTTTATTATAAAGAAATTCCCGTGCTTCATTATTTCACGGATACCCATGCAGATTACCACCGACCTTCTGACGACACCGAGTATATAAATATGAATGGCACTGCTTTGGCGCTTCATCATTTGGTGCGGGTAATCGCGCAACTGGATGAACTACAAAAAGACGAACTGGCTTTTGTGGAAGCTCCGGGTGAACAACGTCAGTCTATGAGTTTAGAAGGACCAACTCTGGGCGTGCTCCCGGATTACGGCTATGAAGGTGAAGGAATGAAGATCACGGGTGTAACTAAAGGTCGTGCAGCCGCAAATGCCGGAGTACAAGGTGGAGATATTATCGTAGGAATTGCCGGCGAAGAGCTTGCCGATATTTACGCTTATATGGGCATGCTGAACAAACTCAAAAAAGGGCAAAAAACTACCATTACAGTCCTCAGAGATGGCGAAAGTATGACGATGGATCTGGAATTGTAGGATTGGATTTGTTCAAAACTTCAGTTCAATATTCTTGTACTGAATAAATCCTAACTTCTTTGTTTACTAGTATTTTAAGATTGTTTTATGGATTTTATCCGGACAAACTCGGAAAATCCTTGTTTGTATAATATTATGTTATGTGTCAAAGAATAATGAACACTTTATTGATAATTGGTTATTGCATAGCTAGTCTGATTGTACTAATAATGGAGTACATTTCAATTGTTAATGGTCATAACGTCATTACCCATCTTATTTTGATTGGATTCTTAACCTGGAATAGTTTTGTGGTTATTGGTTTCAACAAACTAAAAAAATATGCGCAGATAATGATAAATATAGGCTCATATTTTCAGTTAATCGTGATCCTAATAGGAACTATATTTTATTTAGTGGGTTCTGACTTTAGCATAATACTGGATAATCAAAATAGAACGGTCTTCGGTTCAATAGCCATTATCACATGGGCCACATTCAAACTTATTGTTACAAAAAAATACTATACAAACACATAACAAGCGTTTCAAGCGGACTCGTTTAGGGTTCGGAAATTTTTAATATTAACCAGACTCGCCGCTTAAACGCAGGGTCGTTATAGCACTTTACTAATTCTGCTAAATGTTCGACTTCCTTTTCATCTTTTACTTTTGTGTATTTGGTTCACATATCGTGCTATTCGTTTTCTTTACTGAAAAGCTAAAGAAAGAATTTCCACAAAAATATTTAGAGCTCGATAAACCTTCGATTGTACCATTTGGTGGTGGTGATTGGTCAAAGTTCAACAAATTTTTGCACAAACGTGAATACCTAAACTTGGAGAATGATTCATTAATAAGATTAGGTCACTTTACTTTAGCGACAAGAGTATTAATTTATATCATTCTTGTAAGCTTTTTTATTCGGTTCTTCGTGCCATAACAAGCGTTTTAAGTCGGACTCGGGAAGTGGCTTCGCAATTTTAATTTTCAGGTAAGTAATTAATTCTGTTACTTTCACAAAAACCGAAAACCCTCGCCGCTTAAACGCAGGGTCGTTATGTGTATTTAAATGATCGATCATCAAACTCTTAGAATTTATATGAAATATAAAGGCAATGATGATGCTCTTTCTAGAGTCGCCTCTCCTAGTGAACAGACTTCCATTATTCAATCGGATTGGTCGAAAATAGATAGACTTGTCCGTGATCTTTATTTGGTAGTTAATAAATTAGCATCTAAAGAAATGGAAAAAAGAGTTCTGGATAAACTGGAAGCGGAATTAGATACCGAACAAGCTAAAAAACAAATTTATTGGCTCGCTGAGAACTTGAATTCTGAATCTAAATCAACAAAACCGTGGTGGAAGTTTTGGTAAGACATACACCTAACAAACGTTTCATGCGGACTCGTTTAGGGTTCGGAAATTTAATAACTAAAACCAGACTCGCCGCTTAAACGCGGTGTCGTTATAAATCTTGCCACTTCGGCTCATAAAATAAAGTATAGTAGTCCATGAGAAATACAATTAAAACACTCCTTTCCCTCTTAACAGTTTTACTGACTTTCCAAACATTTTCTATAGCTCAGTCCATTGAACTTACCGACTCAGAAGTTGAGAGATTTCTATGTAAAAAATGGGTTATTCAGTATATGGATATGCAAGGGATGAAGATCGCACCACAAGAAGGGGCAGAATTCATATTTTTGTTCCAAAAAGATGGATCATTTGAAATGCTACCTAATAACGAACTTGACCCAAACCCAGAAATGAAATGGGTGTATTCTAAAGAAAATAAAAGCATTCGACTATACGAATCAGACCGACTAATAGGTAAAATTTTAGAACTAAAGAAAGATAAGTTCGTTATGGATTTTGAACCAACAGAAGATATGCCAATGGAAGGAATGAAAGGTCATTTTAAACCAGCTGTATAAAATTAGAATCAAAACACCATTTTATTAGCATTGCTTACAATTTTAGAATTGAATTATGTCAATTAAGAATAAGGTCTAACAAGCGTTTCAAACGTACTTGGATAGGGTTCGGAACAACGGAAAGCACCACTCGTCATTCTGAGCTTGATGTAGAATAAGTAATTGATCGGATTAACGAATGAGCCTTTAACAGATCCTGAATCAAGTTCAGGATGACCCTACTATTCTGACCCACTCTTATTCTCTCCCTAACATTAAGAAGAGAGATTTTTTAAGTTAAATCTGTTGGAATTCTATGTATCCCAATATGGAAATATTAAGAAGCAGAAAAGTATGCCCTTACTGTAAGGAAGAAACTTTTGGACTCTATAAAAGAATCGTTCTTTATTTTACAAGCGCTAAGCCTTGTACCAATTGTAAAAGGTTAGTAGAACTCCGAACACCATATTATTTAAGTATCAGAATTTTAGCGATTCCTATATTTCTTCTGGTTATAAACTTAGAGCTTCATCCGGATTTTCTCTATCTGACATTATTAATAATCCCTTTGCAAATGGTCATTCTAAAACCGGCAAATTATGATATTTACAGTTCTGTGCCATGTATATCATGTAAAAAGTGCGATACTCTCTATTATATGAAAGGAGACAAGGTTTGTATAAACTGTACAGACAAGTATGCTAAAATTTTTAAATAACTCATTCGGAAACAGACTGAATTGATCTTCATGAGTCTTTTAAAGTCCTTCTATTTCGTCTAGCTTAACACGGTTGCTTAATGTATTTCGAGATACTGCCAAATTTGACAAAACCGTAGACGTTACCCAAGACGAAATTGAGGTTCACGTGATCATTTATATCTATTGATAAATAAGCACTGGAGCTATTCAACTAGTGTAATTTTTACGTTGTCAACCCAACCATTCAATTCATTATTGCTTTCATAGCCAGCACCATAAAACTGAATTGTAATCTGGTTAGCATCTGACGGAAAACGAAAATCTTCGTTTATTTCAACCCAATCATCTTGACTCGAAATTGTACTGTAACTAGTTAAATTGTTCCATGAATCATTTTTTTTGTATTCTACAACTCCTCCAATATCAAAGTCCTTTGGCTTAACAAAAGCAGAGAACCGATATGTTCTCCCCTCTTCAAATTTAGTTGAAGAAATTGTTTGCCTGAACACGATATCACCATAATAGTTAATGCTTTCTGGCACTGTAATATTCAAAGATTGATTACCTGAGTGACTTACTAAACTATCAATCCTCATTTTTGAAGGAAAACCTCCTTCAGGGTTGTAAGGATAAATTTCCCATCCTGAGGCACTATCGTCATCTTCAAAATCACCATTCAAAACTAGATTCTCAGCATTCGTAGTAGTGTCCTGTAAATTACTTCCTCCTACTTTTCCAAAAGCTGATAAGGTGTATACTCGGTAGTAATATGAAAGACCGCTCAAAAATTCAGTGTCCGTAAATGTTGTATCATCCAAGAAAGTAGATACAAATATTAATTCTCCAGTAGCTTCATCTAAACCGGAGTCTTCTTTTCTAAATACTTTGTATTCCCTGAAGTCTGGTTCCTTTGAAGCTGACCAGGTTAATTTTATTCCGTTATTGTTACTATACGGATATTCAAGTCTATATAATCTTGAAGGAACTGGAAGTTTTACATCTTCAAGAGTGTTTTCTCCTGATAATAAAACTATGGGTGATGAGATCGAACTTATACCTGAAGCACTATTATATGTTGTATTAAGATTATGTTCACCTGCGGTAATATTTTTTATCTGAAAAAAGCCATCTTCATTTGTAACAGCACTCCAGTTTAATACATCATCAACATTTACTGTAACATTTGGTACTGATTTCCCATTAAAGGTTAATTTACCGCTAATTGATGCAGCTTCATTTGAATCAGTAATATCACCCTTACAGGCTGTAATCAAAAATATAAAGAATAATAAATATCTCATGATAACTCATGTTCAATTGAACAACTCCAAAATTAGTATAAATAAAATAGATATACTTTGTTAATTGCTTTTTTTCCTAAAATCCAGTTTGGAAATACAACCTTGAAGCACTTGCTTCTTTTCACATCCAGTAAAGTAGAAGATATAGTTCTTCTTTTTTATAGTAATTTGAGCGAAAACACCCGTTCTGTAGATGAAAGACTAATCTTTGGCGAACATAGATTAAATTTTCATGATTCTTTTATTGGAAACTCTCCTCTAAAATTAGGGAATCCCGACAATAAGCCTGACCTTTAAAGAAAGCTTACCTCTAGCACTTTTTTTTGGGAGTGAGCAGAATTCTAATATCATATATTCATGAAAATACTGGTTCGAAACCTTACACGAAGCATTACAGAAAAAGAAATACAAGAACTTTTCGAAAAATATGGTGTGGTTGAAAGCTGTGACTTGGTTCTGGATAAAAGCACACGGAAGTCAAAGGGCTTTGGTTTTGTTGAAATGCCGAACGCAGAAGAAGCTAAAACGGCAATAAAACAGCTGAACGGTAAGAAGTTTGTGAATCACCCTATTAGAGTTAAACAAGCGGATTAAGTCCACAAATCCTTCGAAAGCACATCATGACACTCCATTTTTTCTCGTTTTGTAGTTCTTTCAAAAATCCGGCATTGAGATGGTGAAGGAATAGCTGATCATCATAACAGAATCTCAACGAATAAAACCTGTTCGCAAAGCGAGCATTTGGTTTTATTCAGAGGTTCGTAGATGATCTGCCCGGAAGCATCTCCGCCGGGAGTTTTTGGTACTGGCGCCTGTGCTGAGGAAGCTCAGTATCGGTACAAAGGTACAGAAAGGAATGAGAGCAAAACTGATCTTTAACTCTTCCAGAGTTATATGTGCCCAAATTTATTAGTCGTAATCGTGTTCAACTCTGGAAGAGTTAGTGCACGGAACATGTCTCACCTATGAGAAATTATTAAAGGATACGGTCATCTCGCGGCGAATGCCCGAGATCTGGATTAGAATAAAAGGATATAACCTTAATAACTATCCGGATTCCTGCCTTCGCAGGAATGACCAAGTCCGTTGTTTGAAATTTTAATATCGAGATTCTAAGCAGAAGCTTGGAATAAAAAACATCCTCCTTTGAAGGAGGAGTCCGCCGAATGGCGGACGGAGGATGTTGTGCAGTTTACTAGCTCGGAAGCTGCACAACATCCCTCTGATCTCACACACGTGTTCGATCGGTCTCCCTTCAAAGGGAGATTTAGAATCTTCGCATCCATTACCCACACTTGTTCCCTCCCTACCATTAGGAGGGAGACTTTATAACTCCACTCAGATATTAATTACTACGTCCCCTTCCCTTGTTTAAGGGAAGGGACAGGGATGGGTTCGCTCAGGATCACATCGTTAGAAATTACCTTCAATCAATATTGAACATTCATTATTCAATATTCAATACCCTCTCCATCCTCTCCTGAATTTCCTCCAACATCAAATTTCCGATACTGCCTTCGTGCGTATGTTTCAGTTCTTTTGGAGGTGCAAAACTTCCGTCTTCGATCTGCTTTGCCACTTGCTGATAGGCTTCACGAAAAGGAATTCCTTTTACCACTAATTCATTAACAGCCTCTACAGAAAAGATGAGTTTATATTTCAGATCATCCAGAATGTCCTTAACCGGTTCAATTTTTGATACAGAATAAGAAGCAATTTTCAGACAGCTTTTCATTTCTTTGATGGCCGGGAATAACAATTCCTTCAACAGCTGAAAATCTCTGTGATACCCGGAAGTGAGATTGCTTAAGGTCATCATGATCTGATTCGGAAGTGCTATCAGCACATTCGTTTTAGCTCGAAGCAATTCAAATACATCCGGATTTTTCTTGTGAGGCATAATGCTGGAACCCGTTGTAAGCTCATCTGGTAATTTTAAGAACTTAAAATTCTGACTGTTGTACAGGCACACATCAGCGGCTAGCTTATTCAATGTTGAAGCCAGGTTTGCCAGCGCTGAAGCAACTACCTGTTCTGTTTTTCCCCTTCCCATTTGAGCATACACAGAATTATAGACCATACTTTCAAATCCAAGTAAGTCAGAAGTCATTTGTCGGTTAAGCGGAAAGCTAGAACCATAACCTGCCGCAGATCCCAGTGGATTTCTGTTCACAACTTTGTATACACCGTTCATGATCTCAACGTCATCAACTAAACTCTCTGCGTAAGCTGAAAACCACAATCCAAAACTACTCGGCATTGCCGCCTGAGTGTGTGTATATCCCGGCATCAATACATCTTTGTGCATGTCTGCCTGATCGATAAGTGCAGAAAATAAGTCATTGGTGAGTGATCGTATTTCCTCTAATTGTTCTCTCAGGAATAAGCGAATATCAACTAAAACCTGATCATTTCTGGAACGCCCGGAATGGATTTTTTTACCTACGTCACCCAGTTCTTTGGTGAGCATTAATTCGATCTGGGAATGCACATCCTCCACTCCGTCTTCGATCTGAAACTTTCCTTTTGCAATGATCTGCTCCTGAATATTCTCGAGTTCTCTGATGAGAATCTCCAGCTCAGACTTCTCCAATAAGCCTACGGATTCCAGCATAGTGATATGAGCGATGGTTCCGCGCACATCATGTTTTGCCAGTTCAAGATCCAGTTCACGGTCTTTCCCAACTGTAAACTCTTCAATGAATTGATCCGTTTTAATTCCTTTTTCCCAAAGTTTTTTTGCCATAATCTTTCTCCTTTTATTCTCCCCTTTATGGGAGATGAAAGTCCAAACAGTTCTTTGGACTTTCTGAGGGGTGTTGGGCTAGATTTAACTTTTAAATCCTATCCAACATCCCCCGCATCAACTTCTAAACGAAGTAGATGAGCCCCCTTCAAAGGGGGACTTTTATACTTTAAGTTCTAAATTATTTAGTAACTCAATATACGTTTCGATTCCTTCTTCGATCTCGCTCAGGTAAATAAATTCATCGGCGGTGTGTGAGCGATGCGTGTCTCCCGGTCCCATTTTGATACACGGAAACGGCATGTGTACCTGATCCGACATAGTTTGCGAACCATAGGCTTTTATCCCAAGCTCTTTGCCTTTCATTACTACTGCGTGATTCTCAGAAATACCGGATGCGTTCAGGTTCAACGATCTTGGATTCACTTCACAATTCACATGTTCCTTAATAAGTTCAACGACTTCTTTGTTAGTGTAATGCTCATTCGGGCGGACATCAACAACGAACTTACATTCATCGGGCACTACATTGTGCTGTGAACCTGCCTCGATCTGCGTCACCGTCATATTCACTTTCCCGAGTACTTCCGATCTCTTTTCAAATTCATAATTTCTGAACCACTCGATATCTTTCATCGCCTTATAAAGAGCGTTTTCTCCTTCACTTCTTGCCGCATGTCCACTTTTCCCGTGAGCAATACAATCCAGAACGATCAACCCTCGCTCAGCAATCGCCATATTCATTGATGTCGGTTCGCCCACCACTCCAAGATCGACCTTTCCCAATTCTTCTAACACAATTGGAACGCCTTGCTTGCCTGAAGTTTCCTCTTCAGCAGAGGCCAGAAAAACCAGATTGTAGTTCTGAACAGTCCCTGCCAAATGAATAAAAGTATGCAACAAACTAACCAATGGGCCGCCGGCGTCGTTACTTCCCAATCCGATCAATTTCCCATCTTCAATAGTTGGACTGAAGGGATCGTAACTCGATTTGGAAGAAGCTTTCACTGTATCGTGATGAGAATTCAGAAGAATCGTCGGCTTTGATGCATCTTTCTCTGCTGCCCACGCCCAAACGTTGTTCTTCTTTCTCTTAGCATCAAAACCCTGCGTCTTCAAGTAATCTTCGATCACATCCGCAGTTTTGTCTTCCTCCCCGCTGTAGGACTGAATGGATATGAGTTGCTTTAGTAATTCTATGGCGTTTTGTTGTAGTTTTTTCATAATACTATGTTCATAAGTAGATAAGTATATAAGGTGGCTTTCACCTTTCACCTTTCACCTTTCACCTTTCACCTTTCACCTAACCAACCTCGTTCCTTTTTCTTCATCTTTATACACATCAAATCCTACAATTCTGACTTTTTTTGCTCCTGCATTCAGTGCTTTAAAACCCAGATCCAGTTTAGGGATCATTCCTTCTTTTATGATTCCATTTCCTTCCAGATGGCGATATAAAAATAAATTCATTTCGGTGATCAATTTCTCACCATTCATAACGCCTTCAAGATCAAAACACAGATCCATTGCAACATCTCCATACTCTGCCAAGCCTGAAGTAATAAAACCTGCGATATTATCTGCGTTTGTGTTCAACAGCTGTCCATTACCGTCGTGTGTCAGTGGTGCGATTACAGGTGTAATTCCTTCGCTCAATAAGCTGTTTAAAACCGTCGCATCTACTTGTTCGATATCTCCCACAAATCCAAAATCGATAGGTTCGGGATTTCTTTTTTTCGACTGGATAAGGTTCATATCAGCGCCGGAAAGACCAATTGCGTTACAATCCAAAGCCTGAAGTTTTGCCACGATCTTTTTATTCACCAAGCCACCGTAAACCATGGTCACCACATCGATCATATCGGAATCGGTAATTCTTCTGCCATTGATCATTTTGGATTCCAGTCCCAGCTTTTCTGCTACATCGGAAGCTATTTTGCCTCCGCCATGTACCAGGATTTTCCTTTCTTCAATTCGAGCAAAATCCTGTAGAAACTGATCCAGCTTTGCTTCGTCATCAATGACTTTACCACCGATCTTTATGACTTTTATTTCACTCATTTTTCAGAATTTTATTAAATATAGTTTGAGCGGAAACAATTCTGTTGGTTGCCTCTTCGATCACCAGTGAATTCGCGCTGTCAATAACAACATCGCTCACAACCACATTTCTGCGAACGGGTAAACAGTGCATGAACTTGGCGTCGTTCGTTAGTTTCATTTTAGCTTCATCAACCATCCAGTTTTTATCTTCAGAAAGTATTTTCCCGTACTCCGAATAACTACTCCAATTTTTTGCATAGATGAAATCAGCATCTTCAAATGCTTTTTTCTGATCGTATTCAATATGCGCGTTCCCTGAAAATTCAGGAGCTAATTCGTAGCCTTCGGGATGAGTGATCGTGAGATCATACTCCGCTTTTTGAGTCCACATAGAAAACGAATTCGCCACTGCCTGAGGAAGTGCTCTCGGATGAGGCGCCCAGGTCAATACTACTTTTGGTTTCTCTATCTTCTTATGAGTTTCAATCGTGATCAGATCTGCAAAAGCCTGCAGAGGATGTCTGGTAGAAGATTCCAGATTTACCACCGGCACCGGACAATGTTTAATAAACTGACTCAAAACCTGTTCTGAATAATCTGCTTCACGATCTTCCAATTTTGCAAAAGCACGGATCGCCACCAGATCAAAGTAGGAACCGATCACAGCTGCTGCTTCTTTGACGTGCTCCGCTTTGTTTCCGTTCATGACAGCTCCGTCAGCAAATTCTAATTGCCAACCACCCGTTCCTACATCAAATACAGTTACATCCACCCCAAGATTCTGAGCCGCTCTTTGAGAACTCAATCGGGTTCGTAAACTAGGATTCAGAAACAGCAAACAGATCGACTTATTCCGGATGCTTCCCTTCTCATTAAATGGGTTTTTCTTTACTTCCAATCCTTCTTGGATCAGGCCTTTCAGGTCATCCACATCATCAATTGAGAAAAACTGTTTCATGATAATTCTTCCTTTATAGCTTTTAAAAAATCCGTTGTTTCTCTTTTTCCAATTCCCAAAGCCGGCAACAATCGTAATGTATTTTTATCTGATGAGGAGCCGGTAAAAATGTGATGTTTATATAATAATGTCTTTCTCATTTCAGCGATCTCAAATTCAAATTCTACTCCTATCATCAACCCTGCACCACGAACTTCTTTTACCTTTGGTAGCTTCTTCAATTCTTCCATCAGGTACTCACCCAATTCTTCTGCGTGCTTGATCAGGTTTTCCTTTTCCATCACTTCCAGCACCGCCAGAGAAGCTGCGCAGGCCAAATGATTTCCTCCAAATGTTGTTCCCAGCATTCCAAATGTAGCTCTAAACTTTGGATGCGTGATAATTCCTCCAACAGGAAATCCGTTGCCCATTCCTTTTGCCATGCTAATAATATCCGGTTCCACTCCCGAATGTTGATGAGCAAAGAACTTACCCGTTCTTCCGAATCCTGATTGTATTTCATCCAGAATGAGAACTGTATTTGTTTGATCACACAACGTTCTGATATGCTTCAGGAATTCCGGTGTCGGTGCATGAATGCCACTGATCCCTTGAATGCCTTCGATCAAAACCGCACATATATTTTCTTGCTTTAAGGCTTTTTCAACACCTTCAAAGTCTTCCAATTTTAGTCGAACTATTTCTGCTCCTTCATTCACAGGAAACAAGATCCTCGGATTGTCGGTAGCTGCAACAGCAAGCGAAGTTCTGCCATGAAATCCTTTTTCGAAAACCAGAATTTTCTTTCTTCCATTGTACGCAGAAGCCATTTTCAGTGCATTCTCGTTGGCTTCTGCCCCTGAATTGCACAAAAATAAATTCCAATCCGTATATCCCGAAAGTTCTCCAAGCTTCTCTGCTAATTCTTTCTGAATTCCAATGGGAACAGAATTTGAATAAAAACCGATCTTGTTGATTTGCTCAGTGATGCGTTTCACATAATGCGGATGTGAATGTCCGATAGAAATGACGGCATGACCACCATACATATCTAAATATTTGGTTCCGTCTTCCGTGAAAACATAATTCCCTTTAGCTTTCACGGGCTCCACATCAAACAAGGGATAAACAGCTAATAAATCCATCAGAATGCACTCCCTTTCAATTTCAATCCGCTGGTTTCTTCCAGACCAAACATCAGATTCATATTCTGAACGGCTTGCCCTGAGGCGCCTTTTACTAAGTTGTCTATAACTCCGGTTATAAGTAACTGATCTTCTTCTTTCTGAAGATGAAGAACTCCTTTGTTAGAATTCACAACTTGTTTTACATCCACAGCTTTTTCTGAAATATGAACAAACGGATGATTACTGTAATAATCTTTGAACAACACAACGGCTTCTTTAAGGGACAACTCTGTTTTCAGATAACAGGCTGCTAATATTCCTCTGGTAAACGCTCCGCGAAACGGAATGAAATTGATAGCACTGTCAAAATCACTTTTGAGCTGAGTTACACTTTGTGTGATCTCGCCCAGATGCTGATGCGTAAATGCTTTATACACTGACGCATTGTTACTTCTCCAGCTAAAATGTGTGGTAGATGTTGGGTTTTGTCCGGCTCCGGTACTGCCCGTTATCGCCGACACATGAACATCACTGTTCAACAAATTCGCTGAAGCCAGAGGTAACAGGCACAACTGTATACATGTTGCAAAGCATCCCGGATTAGCTACTTTTTCAGCTTTTTTGATTAAGTCTCTGTTCAACTCCGGCAAGCCATACATAAATTCATTTCCTTCTGATTTCAAACGAAAATCTGAACTCAGGTCAATGATCTTTGCCTTTTTAGGAATCACTCCGGACTCTATAATCCCTTTTGATTTACCATGTCCTGAACAAATAAAAACAACATCCACATCCTGATCTAATTGTTCATCAAATACAAGATCGATCTCACCGGTCAGATCCGGATGTGCCTCATGGATTTTTTGTCCCGAGTGACTTTTACTGACAACAGAAGTCAGTTCCACTTTAGAATGATTGATCAAAATTCTAATCAACTCACCGGCTGTATATCCTGCTCCGCCTATTATTCCAACTTTAATCATTGTTCTGTACCGATTGTTGAATGAGCGTTGCGTTTGCAAGGATCTTCGTAAAGCCTTTCACATCTTCACCACTCCAGCCCTGATTCATCTCTCCATACTGACCATGTTTTGATTGCATCAGATCAAATTCAGATTCAATACCGATCAGTTCGAATTGCTTGGGTTCTAATTTCACAAACACTTTTCCCGTTACTTTTTGCTGAGTATTTTCCAGAAAAGCTTCAATATCTCTCATCACCGGATCTAAAAATTGTCCTTCGTGCATCAACATTCCGTACCACTCGCCCAACTGATCTTTCCAGTATAACTGCCATTTTCCCAACACATGCTTTTCCAGCAACTGATGTGCTTTTATCAATATCATGGGTGCGGCCGCTTCAAATCCAACTCTGCCTTTTATTCCGATGATGGTATCACCTACATGAATATCTCTTCCAATTCCATAAGGTTGCGCAATGTCCTGAAGTTTTTTGATCGCCTGAACAGGAGTTAACTGCTCACCGTTTATGGACGTTGGTTCTCCGTTTTCAAATCCAACTTCCACTGTTAATTCATCACTTTCAGAAACTTTTGTTGGCCACGCTTCATCCGGAAGTGTTTGATGAGAAGTAAGTGTCTCGGCACCGCCCACACTCGTTCCCCACAATCCTTTGTTGATGGAATATTTCGCTTTCGCCCATTCTTTTTTCACTCCATGGCTTCTCAGGAATTCTACTTCTTCTTCACGGCTCAGTTTCATGTCTCTGATCGGTGTGATAATCTCCATATCCGGAGCAAGCACATTAAAGATCAGATCGAAACGAACCTGATCATTTCCGGCCCCCGTGCTTCCGTGTGCGATGGCATCAGCGCCGATTTTCTTGGCATATTCTGCTATTGCCACAGCCTGAAATACACGTTCCGCACTTACTGAAAGCGGATAGGTATGATTCTTTAACACATTTCCGAATAACAGGTATTTAATTCCTTTCTGGTAGAATTCCTGCTCAACATCAATGCAGACATGATCTTTGATACCAAGATCGGCAGCTTTCTGTGCCAGTTCTTTTTGTTCTGCTTCATCAAATCCACCGGTGTTTACAGCCGCTGTAAAAACTTCGTATCCCTTTTCTTTTGCCAGATGAATGGCGCAATAACTGGTGTCTAGACCACCACTAAATGCTAATACTACTTTTTTATTTTTCTTCATGATTATTTCCTTTTACTTGAAAGGTCATCCTGAACTTGTTTCAGGATCTTCCTCCCTGCTTAGTAGCTATAAATTTAAAAGACCTTCAACGGTTTAATGAGTTTTTGAACAGAAGCGGTTTTCATCTGCACCCAACGGTAAAACTTTCTGATATTTGCTTCGCGTTCTTCTTTTGGTTTGTTATTCGGATGCTTAGGATCGTACAGCATTCCTGTGCACAAGCAATTCTTACGATCATTTCTGGAGAGGATGTCGTAATTCGGACAGCTTTGACAACCTTTCCAGAACGTATCGTCCTGAGTGAGTTCTGAAAACGTTACCGGCTTATAACCAAGATCCGAATTGATCTTCATAACAGGCAAGCTGGTCGTGATCCCGAACAACTTAGATTCCGGATACTTCTTCCTAGACAATTCAAACGCCTTCGCTTTGATCTTTTTCGCCAAACCGAGTCCTCTGTAATCAGGATGAACAATCAGTCCCGAATTAGCTACATATTTTTTATTTTCCCAGATCTCGATGTAGCAAAACCCAACCAGTTTATCCCCATCTAAGGCTATAACTGCATTTTCATTATCAAATTTAGTTTTGATGTAATTGGGATCACGTTTTGCAATACCTGTTCCGCGCTGTTGAGCTGCTTTTTCAATAAGTGCACAGATCTCTTCCGCATAAACTGCGTGCTTGGATGAACCGAAATAGATAGAAACCGACATGTGAGTAAAAGATGGAAATCCCGAAGGATGAATTAGAATTGAACTGCTTTTATTAATTCAGATGAGATGGTAATCGCAGAAAACACGACATACCACTATGCGTTACCGCCGCCGCGGAATGCGCCGTACAGATCGTCTGTCAATTCTATGTGCAAGAGATTTTTGCATGGCTTGTAAAATGGGGAATTGAATCTTTTAAAACAAGGGATGATTTAACTTTAATTTTAGATTATGTCATTTCTGTAGATACCATTTAATTAGTTGACAATTTTACTCTTATTATTCTAAGATATATTCGCCCTTAGTATTTAAGACGGAATAGAGAATATGATCCGGATGCATCTGCGAAGCAGGAATAATCCTTTCGGATGAGAAATCTAGAACTGCATCTGATCGAACGAAGACCTTTAGGATTATTCAGCGCAGGATCAGTGAACCCGTCTTAAATACTTCGGCTTGATCTTTTGCTACTTTTGTATCAAGACAAAAGTAGGTGCCCTTGTGCTAAAGTTAAGCCTTTTTATAGGGTTCAGTTAATCTGGTTCCGATGCTCTGCGTCGGAACCGAACCTTCCCGGCTACGAAGCAGTTTCTTTGGTTCTGAGTAGTTCGCCCCTCCTTGGATAAGGAGGGGAATTCCCGAGTTGGTTCTAATTTTTATCAACGAGTCCTCCTCCTGTTGCAGGAGGAGACAGAGGAGGTCTTTACTTATGGATTGTGAGTACATTTACTTGGTCATGTACTTTTGTACCGATACTGAGCTTCCTCAGCACAGGCTTCAGTACCAAAAGCTCCCGACAAGAATTATTGGCGCGAACTCCATTACATCGACTAATCATTACAAAAGGTCTTCGTTCGTATGATACAAATTAACGAATCAGCCAGAGTGTAATGATTGCTCCTGCGGAGCCGTCGATTCCATTGCGTTCTTGGCTCGCCAATAATTCTAAAGGTCGGTGTATTTTGGAGGTTGTTCGAGAGACTGAAATTATTAAAGAATACGGTCATCTCGCGGCGATTGCCCGAGATCTGGATTCATTTAAAAGGATACAACCTTAATAACGATCCGGATTCCTGCCTTCGCAGGAATGACCAGATCCGTTATTTGAGATTCTAAACAGGAGCTTGGAATAGAAAAATTCCTCCTTCGAAGGAGATGTCCGCCGAATGGCGGACGGAGGATCTTGTGCGGTTTACTAGCTCAGAAGCTGCACAACATCTCTATGATATCACACAAGTGTTCTCTGTGGTTCAAAGAATTCCCAGCCTTGCCAGACCCACCCTTGTTCTCTTAGGATGACGTCTTTATCAAAAAGCAACTACTTCAGCATTGAACATTCCTTGTTCAATATTCAATATTCTAAGCCTCTGCTAAGATCTCCAAAAACCTTGCTGAGGTTTTAATTCCACGATGGAAATCCTGAAGTGAGAATTTTTCATTTGGGGAGTGAATGGCATCGCTCGTTATTCCAAAACCCATCAAAATAGATTCCACACCAAGTACTTTTTTGAAATCCGCAACGATAGGAATAGATCCACCTTCACGGGAAAACAGCACTTCTTTTTCGAACACATCCTCAAAAGCCTGAGCAGCGGCTTTCAATCCATAAAAAGAAAGGTCGGTTACCGATGGATGTCCACCGTGATGATCCGTTACTTTTACTTTCACTGTATCCGGAGCGATGGAATTAAAATATTCAGAGAATAACTCTGCAATTTCTTTAGGATGCTGATCCGGTACCAAACGCATACTGATCTTTGCATTCGCTTTGGATGGGAGCACGGTTTTTGCACCTTCGCCGGTGTAGCCGCCCCAAATTCCATTTACATCAAGAGTAGGACGTGCCGAAGCTCTTTCGAGAGTGGTGTATCCTTTTTCACCATGAACGGAGTCAATATCGAGTGACTTTTTATACGCTTCTTCATCAAAAGGAAGTGCTGCGGATGCTTCTCTTTCTGCTTCTGTAAGATCGATCACTTTGTCATAAAAACCCGGAATCTGAATTCTTCCGTCTTCGTCTTTCAGTTTGGCGATCATCTCACACAGAACATTCAATGGATTTTCTACCGCGCCGCCGTATACACCGGAGTGCAGATCCCGGTTTGGTCCAACTACTTCAACTTCCATATACGCCAAGCCGCGTAATCCATAAGTGATGGATGGCATATCTTTTCCGAACATGGAAGTATCTGAGATCAACACCATATCGCAGTCCAGCATGTCTTTGTGCTCAGTGATAAAAGGAACCAAATTCGGAGAACCGATTTCTTCTTCTCCTTCCAGAATAAATTTCACATTTACCGGAATTTCCTGCCCTGTTTTTCTGAATGACTCGATCGCTTTTACGTGCGTATACGACTGACCCTTATCATCACTTGCTCCACGAGCGTACACATTCCCATCTTTTACTACCGGTTCAAAAGCAGGAGAATCCCATAATTCATCGGGGTCGGATGGTTGCACATCATAATGGCCGTACACTAAAACGGTTGGCTTGTCATCATGTGGACAATGCTCAGCGTACACAATGGGATTTCCCGGAGTTTCAAATAATTCTACTCTTTCAAGATCAAAAGATTCAAACTGTTTCAACAGAAAGTTCGCCGCTTCTTTGATCGCAGGTTTTTTGGAAGAATCTGTACTCACACTGGGAATGCGAAGCAGGTCGAACAGTTCTTCTTCAAATTTGCTGATGTTTTGATCGATGTACTCTTGTGATTTACTCATGAGTTTTTTTGAATTATAAAATTTTGATTCCTTTGGCTTCTATCCAGCCGAATTGTCCGTTTCCTAATCTAATGTAATACCAGTTTTCTTGTGTTGCACTTTTTTTCCGGTCAATGGTCAGATCATATCCTTCGTACGCCATACTCACTAATTCTGAATTTTCAGATGGAGAAACAGATACACTGGATTCATCCATGATCAAAACAGCTTCGTCATATCTTTGGTCTACATAATCCACATAATATGACAGTGAGATGATCAGTACAGCAATGGTTAAACAACTGATGATAATATTCTTTTGCTTTGGGAGCTTTATCAGATTAAACCACCCTGCTATGATCAGCATTAATGCCAGACAAACAAAGCAATAACCGATCAAAAACAATCCGAACGTACCCGGAGTTACTTTAAAATGATCGACGGCTCTGTCCCACGGTAATTTGGGGAGTTTTGCAGACTGCCGGCTGAATTGAGAGTTCACAAAATCCAGCGCCTGATCTGCACTTTGCTGCGTTGACTCAAATTTTGAGGCCTGCAAAAAATAGAACTTTGCTAGTCCTAAAGAATCGATTTGAACAGAAGCGATTCCCATATTTAAAAACAGTTCTCCGGAAATAAAGTTATTCCCCTCAATCTGTCGATACTTTTTTAAAGCTTCTCTGTAATTACCTTCTTCCAGTAAATTATTGGCTTCATCAAAATTAAGTTGTGGTGAAGACTGTCCAAATAATACTCCGGTAAAACAGAAAAGAATTGATAGTGCCAATACTTTTTTCACAGAACCTTCCCCAAATCTTTGATCAGTTGTTTGGTTTTTTCCACATCATCTTCTAATCCTTCTTGTGAAATATTTGGAGCGTAAGCTATGGTTTCACATTTATCAAAAATTCTCTTCGCTTCCGTTATTACAGATTTATCTGCGCCCTTCTTTTGGATCTTTGTGATTAGACTCTGCCCCGAAACCCCTGCTATCGGCAAATTCATTTTGTCAGCTATAAACTGCGAAAGAGCTTTTTGAATTTTGTGGTATCCCTCTTTGATGTCCTCTGTGGTTTTTGCGTTATCCAAAGTTTCCATCGCTTTATCTTTGGCCTTTGTGGATCTTGCAAAACCCGCATCGTTATTTAATTTATCGTAATAATTCTTATACCCGTATGCTCCTATAAAAAGTAAAAATGGAGTGAACAGCATCACCCAAATCGAATTTCTTTCAGTTAAAGGCGTCCCTGATTTCTCTTTCCATTGTGCTAAACCTGTAACCGGTTCAATATCTAAACGCATATCCTCCAAAGAGGTTACCGTAGCATTGGGATCAATATCCGCTCTGAATTTTATTTCTGAAAGCGTAAAATATTCATAGCTGTTTTTATCAGGATTAAAAGTTGCTATCCTTTTTTCAGGAATAGAATAAGTGCCGTCATTGCGGGCGATGATAATATCAGTAAACGTTTTAGAGCCCGCAATCAATCTGTTGTCACGGGTAATACTTGTGTTTTCCTGTGGATTATACAGCTCTAAAGACTCCGGAAAATCGTACTCAGGTTTGTTAAGTAATGGTAAATTTCCTGAGCCTGTTATCTCAGTTATAATTTCCACGCTTTCGCCCACATAAGCTGAACTTGGCTTTATGGTTCTTTTGATCTCAAAATCACCAACTGCTCCTATATATTCAGCATTTTCAATGGCAGGTGGTCGTCCCACATTTAAAGTAATCGGAAGGGTTTTTAATTCTTTGTTCTCTTGCCCAAAACTAAAATTGAAAGGATCTCGTGCTGTTCTTCTGCTATTACGAACCCTTACCGTTAAACTGTACGGGCTTAAAGTCAACTCTCCTGCTTTGGTGGGAAAAAGCGCATACTGTAAAAGCCGGGCTCTTTTATATCGAATTCCATTAATAATAACTGAAGTTGTTCTGGCTTGTGTTGGATTGTTCAATTCTTCTTTCCAGAAACCTTCAGCTTTCCATCCCGGAACAGTGTTGTAGTTAGATACTTCTACTTCGCTTTTAAAATATAATACGATATCAGCTACCACCTGCTGGCCTACGACCGGATTTTGAGTAGTTGGTTCTAATCTCACATAAATATCCGGAGCTCTTTCCGCATTTCCATTGTCAATGGTTTTGGGGTCTAATACTTTGAACGCAATTGGTTTTGTTGCAAATTCTTTCCCGTTAACCGTCACTTTGATTGAAGGAACCGTGTAACTTCCGGGCGCTTGAGCAATGAACTGAAAACCGTAGCTTTGAGTCAGCGATGGTTTACCATTTACATAAGTGTAGTTACTTCCGGAAATAGTTCTGTTCGGTAAATATCGTAATCCGGAAATGGATGGAATCTCCGGACGTTCCAGGGAATTAAGAGAGGTTCCTGAAATTGCGATATCAAGCTGAACCGATTCCCCTTCGAAAATATTAGTTTCTGTCAGGGTTGCCTGTACACTCACATCCTGTGCCAATAAAAGCTGATTGGCGATTCCTGAAATTAATAAGACAAAAAGTAGTACTGGCTTATTACCAATCTTTATCATGCGTAGCGCTGTCTTTTGATTTCTTTTTCTTGAAGTCTTTCAACAATTCTTTTTCTTTCTGAGCCAGAGCTTTCAGGATCTTCTCAGCATCTTCTTTACTTATTTCTTTGGAATCAATTTCCTTTCCTTCTTCAGGTTTGGGGTCATTTTCTTCACTTCCTTCACCTTGTTCCTGTTCCTGCTGCTCTTCTTCGTTTTGCTCTTGATTCTCTTGTTGCTGATCCTGGTTTTGCTCCTGCTGATCCTGTTCTTGTTGTTCCTGCTCCTGATTTTGGTTTTGCTGGTTTTGTTGCTGCTGTTGCTGTTTTTCTTTCTCTTCTTCCAGCTTTTGTTTCAACGCATTCAGTTTAGCATCATTCGGGTGTTGGAATAGTCCTTCATCAACTATCTGAATGGCCTGATTCAATTGCGAGTTGATGTACGAATTCGCTCCTCTGTGGAAGAAATTATCCGCATTCTGAGCCTGAACAGTCACAGCGATCAAAGCCATTAATAAAATGCTTGAAAAGTATTTCATGATTAATTGTCTATAGTGCTTACGGTCTTAATTCGTTCCATAAAATCGTTGTAGTTAGGCTGAACAGTCTTATCGTTTGAAGCGGCACTTTCCATCAAGTTAAATGCTTCCTGATATCTTTGCTCTGCAACCAACTGCTCTGCACGTTTTTTCATCGCCTTGGCATATTCGGTAGGAGGTTCTTTTTCCTGATCCTGATTTTGTTGATCCTGGTTTTGCTCATTCTCTTCTTCTGACGCTTTTTTAGCGGCTAATTCGTAATTATGTTTCGCTTCATAATCTCCGGAGTTCAACTTTAAGGAGTTTCTGAAATGATGCGCCGCAGGTTTCCAGTCTTCGTTTTCAGCCAATATCGTTCCAATGTTGTATTGAGCAAGAGCTTTATCTTCTGCTGATTCAGCATATTCCTGCGAGTTCAGATAAGCTTCGATGGCGTCTTCTACTTTACCCTGTTTAGCCAATGCATTTCCAAGATTGAAATACAGCTTAGAATTCTCGGGATCCTCTTCCAAAGCTAATCGGAATAAAGAATCTGCTAAAACATAGTTTCCTTCATTGTATGCCTTATTAGCTTCTCTTCCATCGCCCGAAGCTACAAAAAGAAATCCGATCAATATGTAAAGCAAGATTTTCATTAATTCTATTCCATTTCTTCCGCTACCTGCAGTGTTTCCTCATCCATCAACATATTGGTAAACACGTTGGTTACATCATCATTGTCTTCAAACTTGTCCATCATCTTTAAATTTGAAAGAGCCGTTTCCGCGTCTACTTTTGTTTCAGTTGTAGCTTCGCGGATCAACTCTGCAGACTCGATCTTATTTCCTCCCTCTTCCAATGCTTTTCGCACATTAAAAAGATCTTCACGAGTCGTGTACACAACGAATAAATCTTCTTCTGATTGTATATCATCTGCTCCTGCTTCAATGGCTTCCAGCATAAATTCTTCTTCGTCTTTGCCTTCTGAAGCCACTCGGATCATCCCTTTTTGCTCGAACAAGAAACTTACCGAGCCATTGGTACCCATATTTCCGCCATGTTTGGTGAAAATATGTCGAATATCAGCAACTGAACGTGTATTATTATCTGTGGTTACCTCAACAAAATAGGCAATTCCACCAGGCCCGTATCCTTCAAAAGTAACTTCCTCATAAGTAGCAGCGTCATCTCCTTCTCCGGTTCCGCGCTTAATTGCACGTTCCATATTGTCTTTTGGAAGGTTTACGGCCTTCGCGTTATCAATTGCTAACGATAAACGTGGATTTCCCGTAGGATCACCACCACCTTCGCGTGCAGCTACAGTTAATTCTTTGATCACTTTTGTAAAAACTTTTGATCTCTTGGAATCTTCCTTAGCCTTCTTGTGGCGAATATTCGCCCATTTAGAATGTCCTGCCATTAGATAACTACAATTATGTTACTGATTCAAGGTTGTAAATATACATAATACTACATAGCCATCGTAAATTTTTTATGAAACCATACTGTTAAAGGTTGTGTTAGAAAGCGTGAGATTAATTACCTTTTAAAAAATTAAAGAGTTTACATGAATATTGGAATTGTCTGTTATCCTACCTTTGGCGGTAGTGGCGTTGTTGCCACTGAGCTGGCAAAAGTATTAGCATCAAAAGGTCATAAGATCCATATGATGAGTTACGCAAAACCGGCCAGACTAGAAACGCTGGATTCCAATATTTTTTATCATGAGGTGGCTATTAATGCGTATCCTTTGTTTGAATATCCTCCTTATGCACTGGCATTAGCTTCGCAAATGGTCAATCTGATCGAGTATGAGAATCTTGATCTTCTTCACGTTCATTATGCACTTCCTCATGCAACAAGCGCTTATTTAGCCAAACAGATCATGGCTGAAAAAGGAATTCATGTTCCCGTTGTTACTACTTTACATGGTACCGATATAACATTAGTAGGTAGTGATCCGAGTTATAAACATGTAGTGGAATTCTCAATTAACAAAAGTGACGGAGTTACCGCTGTTTCTGACTATCTGAGACGCGAAACATGTGAACGTTTTGACATAAAAACCGACATCAAAGTTATTCCGAATTTTATTGATCTGGAAAGGTTTCAGAAATCGAATAAGAGTCACTTTAAAAGAGCCATTTGTCCTGATGGAGAAAAAGTAGTTGTTCATGTGTCAAATTTCCGAAAAGTTAAACGCGTTCCTGAGGTTGTTACTATTTTTGATCGAATCCTGAAACACGGAATTGCAGCAAAACTTTTACTTGTTGGTGACGGACCCGAACGCCAACGAACTGAGCAACAATGCCGTGACCTCGGAATTTGTGATCATGTGCGCTTCTTAGGAAAACTGGATCAGGTGGAAGAAGTACTTTCCATTGCAGATCTGTTTTTGATTCCTTCTGGTTCAGAAACTTTTGGATTGGCAGCATTAGAAGCAATGAGTTGTTCTGTACCTGTAATTAGTTCTAACATTGGCGGTCTGCCCGAAGTAAATGTTCAGGGCGAAACGGGTTTTCTTTGTGATCTGGATGACATCGATTGTATGGCAGATAATGCCGTAGAAATACTAACGAATCCAGAATTACACGCTCGCATGAGCAAAAATGCCCGTAAACGCGCAGAGCTATTTAATCAAAACCTGGTCGTGAATCAGTATGAAGATTATTACAAAGAAGTAAGAAGTAAGTTACTAAGCGTGAGCTGAAATGTGCTTTTTTGACTCTTAACTGAATATATTCCATTTACTTGTTGCTGAAGCCTTTGCAACTGCTACATATTTACATTTACTGAAATTCAGTATCACATCTTGTTCTATAGAGTTGTCAATTACATAAGCTACTGCAACGGTCATCTCTTTCATATCACTATTTATGCTCTGCCCTTTAAACTTGGCACAAAGCACCACAAATTCTATTTCTTTGTTAATTCCTTTCTCTTTGTTTACCCATAGAATTGAAGATTCCAACGAAGCAAGAATGTAATCAGGTCTGTCTTTTCCCGGAAGCTCTTTTATAGCTTTGGCTTTTATTGGTAACTGAAGTTCCAGCTCTTCAGGTCCTTTTTCAATACTTGTGATTTCTATATTAAATGGCTTCATATCTAAACTACTTTATTAAAGTAAATTTCTTTGTCTGTGTTGAGGCGGAAGTTTTAAGTCTGTAAAAATATACTCCGCTTGAAAGGTTATCACCACGAAACTTTACTGAATGATTCCCTGCACTAAACACCTCACTAGTAATAGTTTCAACTAACTGTCCTGTGATATTGAATACTTCCAGTGTCACTTTATCCTGTTTATCCAGCCCGAAAGAAATTGTTGTGCTAGGGTTAAATGGATTCGGGTAATTTTGATACAGTGTAACATTTTCAGGTATTTCCGAATTATCACCTGCACTTAGAATAATTCCATTTGTAGCACCTGGTGTAGGCTCATTCCTGAACACAAAAGAACTAGCTCCGTCTCCATCTCTTGCATACGAAACATCCGTAGTCTGTTCACCAAATGTAAGCGTGTTTACTGCTTCAAAATTATTTCCGTTCTTTTTGTACAGTCCTAGATCTTCTCCGCTCTTATTCAAATTGAAAGAAGCATGCATGGGTCCTTCCTTCTCATCGTCATCTGCCCAAACAATTAAAAATCCCTCTCCCGGAATCGTTGTATCCGGAAATGCCCATTTGCCGGGATTTACCAGATCATCTGTAAGAAAATACCCGCTTAATGAGATTTCGTCTGGCGTACTATTAAAAATTTCTACCCAATCCGGAAAAGAGCCTGATTCGTCCTGAATGGTTGAACTGTTACTCGCCATTAATTCATTTATAAGAAGATCAGTAGCAGCATCCGAATTTTCCTGTACTAATTTCTTTGCCGGGTTTTGTGGATACCGACTTGTTTTTCCTTCCAGATCCTGAGCCAGCACGAAATAGTTTATATCATCTGAATAAGACCCTATTTCTTTAGATCCCGTATAAATGCCATCGCCTGCAATTCTGTCTGCTCCGTTACCATCATCATTTAATTCAAAAGGATTTAAGAATTCAAGTATGTCTAGTTTTGCGCTTACTACATTCAGATCATCATCCTTAACTATAGCTTCAACAACGATTGTTTTATCTCCATTGTCGTTGAGAAGCTTTGACGAAGATGTGTGGATAATCGGATATATATTATTCAGCTGTAGCTGATTTAATGCTGAATTGGTTCTTTGAGTTATAAAAGGTTTCAGTCCGTATGGTACATGCCCCCCTAAAGCTTGAGTAAATGATTTATCGTAATTCTCAAAATCCAATGCCGGCCAGTCTTTTGTTCTGAAAGTGTCGGCCTCAGCTGATGTTTGAATCATTGCTTTCATACGATCTATTTCAGGAAACAAACTATCCTGATTAAAAACAGTTTCTATAGTTTCATTCAGATAATAACTGAACCAATCTTTAAATTTTTGGCTTCCTAAAAGACGGTTTGTTAAGGGGCGAGCTTCGTTTTGATTTCCCCAGTTATAAATATTTCTGATTCCCCAATCTATACCAAAGAAATCCACTCCAAGAGTGTTGTCATAATCATAAGGTATTACTACAAACCTACCATCATCGGGAGAATGATATAAATAGAAGTTATTCTTGTTGAATGAGTAGTTATCCCAATTCCCGGTCAACACATCTATAGCCATCAATCGAAGAGTGGCGTCTACATCCATATAATCATGAACTTGCTCTTCAAAATCCTGATCGTTTGAGTTGTTTAAGAATTCAATAAATGACGCCAGACCTGAGTAATCATTTTCTTCTTCGTTTGTTTTAAGGTCATAAGGTCTTCTGCCAAATTCTTCATATTCACTATAATCATCTGAATTAGGTCCTCTATAGCTCAGATCGGCCGGATACAGACATTTATATAAGTTACCCGAATCACCATCAAATTCCTTTTTCAGAAATTCATTATCGATGTGTTCTACATTCAAATACAGTCCATAAAAAACATCATTGATATAAAAAGCAACATGATTAGATCTTGGAGCTTTAACTTCCATCTTTTCGAAAATATCCCAACTCAATTTGGCTCTCATTATCGTTGGGTCGTTATGTTCTCCGTTAATATTCATTTTATCCAAACCGCGGTATTCTCTACCGTCAATAAATGTATCGAATGAAACTTTGAAAGATTTTTTATCAGACGCTCTGGAAGTATTCCCTCTCAATCTAAAACCAACACTGTCAACTGTTTCTGTAACTCCATCTTTTGTAATACTGAATTTAGCATGGAATTCATGGTCACTTTGCTGATTCTCATCATCTAAAATTTCGTTAAGAGAATCCGGATCGATTGTTATTCTGATTTCCGGCAAAGTTGAATCATCAAAAAGCCATTTAGAACCCGATTGGCTTAATGCTGCGGTTGAGTAGAGAATAGAAAAGCCTACAAAAATCAGAAATTGTTTCATAAAAATGTGTTGCATAAAAAAAGGAGCTCCTCAGAGCTCCTTTAAAGTAGTAAAAAAAATTTAATTACTTAGTTGTAATAGGGATTGCAGTCATTGTTTTTCCCCATTGGAGATTTAAGTGAGCTTTGGTATCTGAAAGAGTATCAAAATAGATGGTAAATCTTTCAAAGCTTGAAGCACCTTCTGCTGTTACTGCCGCAGGCACCCTTAAAACGTCCTCTGACTTATCGTACTGAGTTCCCCAGCTAAGTTTTTTATTAATGATGAAAGTCCAGTTTTCGCCGGGAATAGTATATAGAGAATACGTTCCTGCTTTAACTTCTTTACCACCAAACATTACATCATCTGAAAAAGTTATAACTGTAGATTCGTTGGCTCCTGTTCTCCATACCTGTTCCGGCTTTGCAAGAGAGGCTAAACTTCTTCCTTTCAGACCAGGACGTCCATAAGTAATAGAAACTGTAGTTGATCCAATATCCTGACTTACTGAGGCGTTCGGACTTGGACGATTTCCCTTCCCTCTTTCCTGAGCTACCGTTAGTTCTGATGAGAGAAGCACGGCAAAAACTGCAAGTGCTCCCAATTTTAATAAAGCTTTCATTTCGGTTGTATTTAAGTTGATTGATTAGTTTTCCGGGAATAAATTTTTATCGATACCCGGTATTATTTTTAAAGCATTTTTGTAGTACACTTTTTTCAACACATTATCAGGAAGATTCAATCCATACATTTTCCAAAAAGCATGACGTTTTCTGAAATAGTCAAAATACTCATCATCGCTTTCTAAAACTCTGAAATAGGTGTAGTATTCTTCCGGGCGATAAGTGTCTTTTCCAAACAATAACCTATCCTGATATTTAATAAAGAATTCTTTGGCGAACCGGGGTTGCCTACCAAGTTCAGCAATTACCGCAGCCATTTCAGTATACACATTTGGGAATTCATCAAGATGTCTTCCTAGTCTTTCGAGGTCATTTGCCATCCATCCTAAATGAGCATTTATAAAATTTGTTTCCGGGTGTTTTCTGAACACATTCCACTGCTCAGCCATTACAACTTCCCAGCTTGGAAATCTGGTTGTATCACCTCTGTGTCGGTTTGGAAAGTTCTTCATTTCCAGCCAGCGCTCGTTGTGTTCATCAATAGGTGCCCAGAAAACAGCCGGTTCTCCCGTGTGAATCAATATCGGAATTCCCAATTCACCGGCTTTTGCCCAAACAGGATCAATCCGGGGATCATCAGTTTGTACCCGCTTTCCATCCGAGTCCAAAACTGTAAGTCCCAAATTTTTGAATATCTTTACACCACGAGCGCCATTGTCATAATCTTCCTGAAGTTGTGCAACTGCTCTTTCGGTCCATCCTTCTTCATCTATTCCATTAAAGTTGATGTTTGCAAATACGATGAACCTTTTTAATCCGCTATCTTCAATATTGTCTGTGATATCTTTTAATTGATCTCCCGAACGGCCACTCAAATTCACGATCACTTTCATATTCAGATCGTCCATTTCGGAAGAGAGTTGTTTAAGATCTTGCGTAGCCATTCGCCAGTGATGGCTGTGAACATCGATGAAAGGGAATTTTGCTTTGGTAATTTTCTCTCCCGGAACCACTAATGTAGAAACAGGGTCATACTCCTCGAAAGTCATTGTTGTATCAACGTCCTGAGCCTGAGTCATCCAGCTCATTACAATCAAATTCAGAAAAAGAAATACAGTTTTTTTCATAGTTGAAGTATAATTAAAGCGAAATTCAGGAATTGTAAAAAAATAGTGTCTGAAAGATTAACAAGTAGGCAAAATTTAACTTTCTGTTTCCTTTAAAAAGAAATTTTTCATTGTCATCAGTGCTAAAACCCCCATTGCTACAAAAAATAATACAACCGAAGCCCAAAATTCAGAACCGATCAGACTTTTAAAGGTTGGTTTTAATGCCAAGCTAAATTCAGCTATTGCAATCACAAAGAATCCCTGCCAGAGTTTATAGGGTACTTCAAAGGCTTTTTTAGAATAAAAATAGATAACCATAGCCATTACAGCATAGCTGCATAATGTTGTGTATGCAGACGCTATCATTCCGAAATAGGGTACAAAAATATAATTTCCCAACACGGTAATCACCGATCCGATAAGAGTTATAAATGCCAGAACTTTTGTGTTATCTCCAATAAAAATGCCTGCTGAAAAATTTATGTACCATCCCTGAAACCAGTAAGCCATTAACAATGGTGATACAATATTCAAGCCCAGCCAATAGTCTCTTCCAATAAGTGTCGCATCCGTAAAGGGAATCTTTATCTGAACAATGAATGAGATAAACAATGAAAAGAAGATGAATATAAAAGCAGCACCTAAGTTAAAATATCTGAAAGTTTCAGAGAACAATTTAGGAGCATCTTCCTCATCCGACTGTCTCATAAAAAAGGGTTGCCAGGCAAACTTAAATACCGTTACAAAAAGCAACATTACCACCGCTAGTTTGTATCCGGCTGAGTAAATACCAACTATATCTTCTCCATTATAAGCGGTCCCGTCTCCCGCTAAACCATATAATTTAGTAAGTGTTTCGGAATCCATTCTCTTCAGGAAAACACGATCGATCATTTCGTTGATCACATATCCAATTCCCGCAGGAACAAATGGCAAACCGAATATCAATGCTTTTTTAAGAGCCTCTGTATCCCATGAACCTCTCATCATATCAAAGGTCACCGACCACACCAGAATTGCAGTAACTATGGAGGCAAGTATATTACTGATCAGAACCGCTTCAATACTTAAATGCAGCTCCAGAATCAAATAGAGGTTTAAACCAATATTTATGAGCACATTCAACATTTTCAGAAAAGCAAAAAGAACCGGTCTTCTTCCTAACCTGAGCTCAGCAAAAGGTACTGCCGACATTGTATCAAATGCTAAGATTCCCAACATCAGTGTAAAAAGAGGAAATGGCTCGGCTAATCCTATAATTGGGTTAAGAATAGGATTCAGAAACCAAACTACAGCTACAAGTACAACGGTAGTTCCAAGCAGACACAATTGAAGTGTCTTAAAAATGTCTTTTGCTTTGTCACGGTCTTTAGCATATTTGAAATAAGTGGATTCCATACCATATGTAAATACCACATTCAGAAAAGCAATCAGAACATAGATCAGGCTTACAATACCGTACTCGTCGGTATTAAATACACCGGTGTAGAACGGAACCAACAAATAGCTGATAAAACGGGTAAAAACGCTGCTTACTCCGTAAATAAGTGTATCAGAAAAAAGTTCTTTAAGCTGCTTCAAAAGTTATTGATTTGTAAGGTGTTCTATGGCTTGTACCCCAAGAATATAACTATGCTTTCCAAAGCCTGTAATTATTCCATCCATAACCTCTCCTGTTAAAGATTTTTCTCTGAAAGTCTCCCGGGCATGGATATTTGAAATATGAACTTCTACTTTGGGGAAGTTAATTGGTTCCAACGCATCTCTTAAAGCTACGGAAGTATGAGTATATGCTCCCAGGTTAGTGACCAAACCCTGAGTTCCGTCAACCATTGCTTCCTGTAATTTATCAATAATTGCTCCTTCCAGGTTGCTTTGGAAAAATGATATCTCGTGTTGCTTAAATGTCTCAGAAATATAACCCTGAAGCTCTTCCAAGGTTCCTGTCCCGTAAATCCCGGTATCCCGGGTTCCCAACAGGTTCAAATTGGGTCCATTAATGATTAATACTCTCATAATTCAACTGCATTGCTTATTAAAGATGCTAATTCTTTCATTCTGGATTCACTTACATCTGTTTTTCTACCCAAACTTACCGGTTGTCCTTCAAAATAGATAGGAATTAAATGTATATGTGCATGCGGAACTTCAAGGCCTTCTACAATTATACCTGTTCTGATAGTCCCCAGTGATTGATCTATAGCTTTTGCTATTCTCTTGGAGAAACTTATTAATCCTTGTAAGGATTCATCGGAAAGATCAAATATATAGTCTGTTTCTTTTTTAGGGATAACCAGTGTGTGCCCCTCTGCAATTGGATTTATATCTAAAAACGAAAAGAATTCTTCGTTCTCAGCAATTTTGTAACAGGGAATCTCACCTTTTATAATTTTAGAGAAAATACTTGCCATACTTTTACTTGATCTTTTGAATGCTTATGATGTTCAATGTAATGTACAGAACTTAGAAATGCTCTCAATGAAAATTTATCCCCTCTTTTTTTCTTTATTATTTGTGCTGGCCATTCCGGCAACCGCACAGGATGAATATTTAAGTGGTCCTGTTACAGAAGCACAGATCCGAGAGGTAAAGATCTTTGATTTGTATGCCGAGCGATATAAACCTGATCCGGAGACCATTTCTAAACTAAACGCAGTAGAAGATTCTATTTTGGTTGATGTATTTATGGGGATGTGGTGTCATGACAGTAAAAGAGAAATACCTGCTTTCTTCAAAGTAATGCACTCCATAGATAATCCTTTGATCACTGCTAACTATACAGCATTGGAGTACAAGAAAAGAGGACCCAAAGAAATTATTAAAGCGAATAATATTAAAAGAACTCCGACTTTTATTATTTATAAGAATGGAAAAGAAGTTGGCAGGATTATAGAAGAGGTAAAAATAAGCGTAGAATCAGACTTATATGAGATAATTCTTAAACAATAATGAAAAAGTCTGAATAATACTTGATTTAAGATTGTCATAAAGTTTATAAACCCGTATCTTTGGAGCCTTTCGCATTTGCGATGGAAGATCCGGTAGCTCAGTTGGTAGAGCAACTGCCTTTTAAGCCGTGGGTCGAGGGTTCGAGTCCCTCCCGGATCACAGTTTTTATATTACAAGAATCTCTCTTGACCAGCCCCTTACGATTGATCTCGGAAGGGGTTTTTTGTTACAGGTAGTTAAAGTCTCTTATAAGGCCTGCAATGATAGCCTCCATTACACCTTCGTCTTCCAGAAGGAATTCCTTCTTTTTATTGGTAAGCATTACATCTTCATTTACTTCCAGCAGCTCTTTAATTAAAACCTGCTCTTCATTGTTAGTCATTATATTGCTTTTTTAAATGAGTGTAAGCCGAGAACATTCGCTCTTTTATCCGACTCAGGCGCACTCTTATTCACTTTCCCAGTTAGTAACCTTTTTAACTCTATATACTCTCCATTCATAACCAGGTTCTGGCAGTAGTTTAAAAACTCTGCAAAATTGGCTGACGCAACATACCGAGAATCTAACCCTTCAATTACATTTTCGATTTGCTCCAGAAGAGACGCCTCATCTTCTAATTCACATAGTTCGATTATCATTTTAAAAAAATGACTCTTACCACTACTCATATGGAATTCAGGACTTAGCATACTACATATAGTATCGGCTACTCTCTGAAAATCATTAGTTTTTAAAAAAAATATTTTTCTCCCCGTATTTCCAAACACCTGAAAATCACAAATACTTTCTTTTTCGGTATCTAAACGCAATATTTATTATTAATAAAAATTAATATTAAAATTTTTTAATAATTAATAATTCTTAATATTATGTATGCGGAGACAATAATTAATAATGGTGGTACAATACTATGGATCTTCAGAATTTAGTTTTAGAATACAAGACCAACCCTACTTCTTCCCTTAAGAATCTTATCGTAAGAGAATCTATTCCACTTATTAAAAGTATTGCGGGTAAAGTGAGCAGTCCTAATTCTCCTTTATGTGATAAAGATGATCTAATCAACATCGGAGCTACCGGGCTCTTACAAGCCTTGGATAATTACACTCTCGATAAAGACGTAAAGTTTAATACCTTTGCTTATTACAGAATCCGGGGTAGCATTATCGATTATCTTCGTTCGATTGATGAACTGTCAAGAACAAACCGGGCTCGCTATGGTTCTGCTCAAGAGACCATTAGTTGCCTACAACAAAAACTGGGGCGGACTCCTTTGGATCATGAAGTTGCAAAAGAAATGGATCTTAGCCTGAATGATTATCAAAAACTTCTTTCTAAAGTTCAGCAGCGAGTTGCCCTCTCTCTTGATGTTTGCCACGGCTCAGATTCTGAAAACTCTCTTTTGAGCAGAATTGAAGATGTGAACTTTGGTTTACCTGACCAGTCAATTATTAATGAAGAGGATTCTCAGCAGCTAAAGCAAGCTGTTAAGTCTTTATCAGAAAGAGAACAGATAATTTTAGCATTGTATTATTATGAGGAATGCACATTAAAAGAAATAGCTGAATCATTAAACCTGAGCGAAGCTCGTATTTCGCAAATAATTGGTAAAATGTTACTTACACTGAAAGCGGACCTGAAAGAGTTAGTGCTTGTCTAATAAATAGTAATCAATGGGCGGATTTTCGCCAATCTCTTTGTACCGATTCCTTTTATTTTCAGTAGCTCTTCTATACTCGAAAAGCCATTATTGCTTGATCTGTATTCAATTATTCTGGAAGCATAGGTTTTTCCGATTCCCGGAAGTAACTGTAAAGTCGCCTGATCAGCCGTATTTATATTGATTGGATATACGACCTCAATAGCCGATCCCTTTTCAATTTCTTTTGCCCTTAATACTTTTGAGCCGATCTTCGATTCATTTTTCCAAATTGCTCTGTTATTTTCTTTGGCAAGCCCTTCATATTTTTTAAAAGCATCTACTGAATCTTCATTCTGCCGGAAATTCTCAGAATAAGTTCCGAAACCATTTATAAGCATCTCTCTATTTAACGAACTTTTCTCACCTTCTTTATCAACAACTACGTAAGCGAAAAGTCGGTTATAAGCGGAATACGCTTCGCCCCCATCGTAATCATAAATTCTCACCTTTCTTCCTTCCAGCAAATTCTTCAAATAACCGGCAGATGCTCCTGAAAAATATTCAGCGGAATCTCCACCAGCGTAAATAGATGGAACGTCAACTCCCAAAAGTTGCACCGGATACCCAAAGCCCGGTACTATTTCGACCTCAAACTCCGCTCCGCTCCGTATTGCATACACATCATACCACTTTTCAGGATCTGTTTTTGGAGAAGGCCCAAAGCTTTTCCCCTGAGCCCTGTTCATTACTTCTTTAAAGTTCTGGTAATATTGGTTTGCTATCTTATCGGAATAGATAATAAGTGTGTTTTCATCATTACTTAGTTCTGCATTATTTGAGAAATTATAAGAACCGGCAATGACCACTGCTTCATCCTCAGGTGAAGGTTCATTTACATCGATAATAATTAGTTTACTGTGCAACTTTCTTGTTTCACGAGCCGGGAGTATAGTTCTGTTACCTAACTGAGCTTCCGGGCTACCCCAGATCGCTCCGGTGTTTCGGTACCTGCTGAAAAAACCGGGATCTATCACTCCTTCTAACTGAATGTCAGTATTAATACTTTTGCTCCAAATTGCTTTGCTGATCGGAATAGTTGGGGTAATCGCAAAAGCCTGGAACCGAATATCGGATTGTGTCTCATTATTTATCACTTCTACAATTCTTTCACTTACGCTGGGTTTTGTATCATCCCTGTTAATAGGAGCGAAGTAAACCTCTACTTTAGTGCCGCCAACATCAAAAATATGCTCAGATACATCTCCTTTATCTTTATGAAACACTGCCCGTCTTGGATCAGGCGTGTCACTATCTGAACCCCACATTTGTTCAAATTCCTCTAAGTACACAGCCGCTACTTCATGATCTTTAATAACGATCGTGTTATTTGTGTTATATGCTCCGGTATAAGTCAGGTTTGTAGAACCTGTCCAAACATAATCATCATTTTTCACCTCAGAAAGAGCGTCAATAACAGCAAATTTATTATGCATATCAGCACCGTCATTTATCAGGTCATTGTCTGAAATCTCTCCGTTTGGCAAATAGACATCTCCGTCATCATCAATGGAAGTAATACCTCCTTGTCTGAATATATCCCATATCCTTTCGTCCAGAATTCCTCCATCAGTTCTGTTATGATTATCAGTTACTACACGGACCCGCACGCCTCTTTTTTTTGCGTTGACCAATGCATGAGCTATTCTCTCGTCTTCAATATCATAAATAGATAAGTCTATACTGAATTTTGCTGAATCGATAAGGTTTTCAAGGGTTGAAATAAGATCGATGGAATCATTGACTTTATTTCCATCCATCATAACCGAAGTATCGCTTGGCATATTGAAATATACCTTTATCCATTCGGCGCCTTCCTCGTTTTGAGCGCTTAATGAAGCCGAAAGCCATAAAAACAAAATCGTAAACAAGAAGATCCTAACTTTCATAGAATACTTTTAGCATTATCATTAATATCTAAATTAATGTATTTTCGTTAATCTCATTGTAAAACTTCAAATTTTCGTTTATGAAAACCGAATTTTTAAATCCGATTCATTGGAAAAAATCTGTTCTGGTAGTTATACTTTCTACATTTGTTCTGATTTGGTTTGGTTTTGTAGACAGCTATAGCTTGCTTACCAGAATTGGGTTGAATAATCAAAAACACGACCTAAAACAAAAGATCGAGGAGCTGAATACCTCTACCGAAGTTTTAAAAACAAAAATCGATCATTTGCATCAGGACGCTCAGCTACTTGAAAAAATTGCACGGGAAGAATATGGAATGAGAAAACCGGGCGAAACTGTATACAAAGTCCGTCGATCAGAATAATCAGGATATTTTTAAATGAAAGCAGTTGCTGTAGATTTAGGCGGTACAAATATTAAGGCCGCTATTGTTGATAAAGAAAAAGGCATAATTGAACAAACTTCTAATCCCACGCATGCAGAATTAGGACGAGATCATTTACTTGACAGAATCAGTAAAACCATAAAAGAATTAACATCAAATCACGATGTAATTGGGATTGGTATGGGTTTACCCGGAATGGTAAATCATGATCAAACAATAGTAAGAAACCCTCCAAATCTTCCCGGTTGGGAAAAGGTTCATGCAGCCGATGAAATTTCCAGGCGCACAAATCTTGATTGCAGAATTGAAAATGACGCTAACATTGCGGCTTTAGGATCTCTGCATTTCGGAGTAGGTCAAAGATATAATGACTTTATAATAATTACTTTAGGAACCGGTGTTGGCGGCGGAATCATCATCAACAAGAAGCTGTACAAAGGCACACATGGAATGGCCGGTGAGTTGGGGCATGTGATTCTGGATTATCATGGTCCGCTCTCAAATAGTGTCACAAGAGGAACCGTAGAGGCTTACCTTGGTCAAAAATTCCTGAGTCGTTTTGCCACGGATCTCATCATGCAACAAACCAGTAATCCTCTTTATAGCAAATTTCATAGAGATTTTGATAAACTTGAGCCCGTTGACCTTACTATGGAAGCAGACGAAGGCAACGAACTCGCTATTGAAATCCTGAGAAAAAGTGGGGAGCGTCTTGGATATGCCATCATTAATTATACCCATATGTTAGACATTCGAAAATATGTGCTTAGCGGGGGCGTTTCAAGAGCTGGAAACTGGTTATTTGAACCTGCAAGAGATATTATAAAAAAGCATATGATGTTACCATTTCAGGAAGACCTCGAACTCGTTTATGAAGATCTTGGTAATGACAGTGCTTTACTTGGGGCCGCCGGACTGGCATTTGATTCTTTTGCATAATTTAAGCTAGATGATTTTAAAGAACCACGTACACGCGATTGTCCGCCTGCTTTTTGCTTGTACAATGGTTCTGTTTATTTCGGACGCTTCTAATGCTCAAACCCCTCCCGATTCAACGGCCAAAGAAAACTCAACTTCCCCTCCAAAAAGCCCCGCCGTCAAAAAAAGTAACATAAAAGACGCCGTCGAATTTCAGTCTAATGACTCATTAGTAATTAATTTAAGGGACGGAAGAAAAGCGTTTCTGTTCGGACAAGCTAAAGTATCTCACACGGCAGGAGAACTAACTGCAGGGGAAATAGAAATGGATATAAAAAAAAATCAGGTTGAAGCAACTGCTCAGTCAGCCGCCGACACCCTTTCTTACCCGGTTTTAAAAAGAGAAACTGATGAGATAAGAAGTACCAGGATTTTATTTAACTATAAAACTCAAAAAGGAAAGTTTGAAGAAGCAAAAATCAAGGTGCCGGATGGTTATCTGATTGGTTCGAAAGTGAAAAACGTGAATCCGGATGAAGTATTCATTGAAGATGGTATATATTCTACTTGTCCACCTGACTATCTGTATTATTATATAAAGGCAAAAAAAATGAAGGTAGTTGATCAGGAAGAAGTCTTTTTTTCTAATGCTCGCCTTTATATTCTTGATATCCCATATCCGATCATATTTCCATTTGGTTATGTACCAGCTTCTTTAGAGAAAAAAACTTCGGGATTACTTACCCCTACTTATGCTTTTGAAGCTCAATCTTCCCGAGGTATTGGATTGCAAAACCTGGGTTGGTTTCAATACTTCAATGATTACTTAACCGGTCAAATAAGTAGTGATGTTTATACATCAGGTACTTTCTTTACCAGCACTAATTTTCAGTACCGCAAGAGAAATAGTTTTAGTGGAAATATAAACCTTGGATATTCAAGAGATCAGGGTTTGGAAAAAACAGATCCCGGATTTACTACAAGTGTTCAAAAGTCTGTTAGCATTAATCATAATCAGGAATTTTCACCTTACTCAAGAATAAATGCCGGAATTAATTTAAGAACCGCTGATTATTATACACGAAATTCTTTTGACATAGACGACCGTGCCTCAACCAACTCTACTTCTAAAATTGCATATAATTATAGCCACCCTGATAACGATTTTAATTTCAGTATAAACTCACAACTAACCCAAAATTTTAATAATAACACTACCACGCTTACCGGGCCAAACAGTACATTTAGCTTAAAAACACTTACTCCGTTTAAATCTCAGGTCAGTAATGATCCTAAATGGTATGAAAGCGTATCTATACGATATAACAATAGTTTTAACTCCAGATTTAATTACGCGCCCATTGATGCCGATTCTGCTGAAATATCATTTATTGACGCTTTGTTTGACCCTGACAAATATCAGGAAGCCACTGGTAATGAAGATCATTTTAGATATGGCTTTCAGCAAACTGCAGGAATAAGTTTAGGAAGACTGCTATCCAGTCCCTTCTTGAACCTTTCTGCAAGCGCAAATTACAATGAGTATTGGTATCCTACCACAACTCGACAATCTTTTAGTCCGGACTCAACATCAGATCCCAATCCGATTAAAACTGAACAAGTCCGGGGATTTGCTAGTGCTCGAGATTTTAATCTTGGTCTTTCATTTTCTACTACATTTTATGGTGTTTCTAGTAAAAAGATTGGGAAACTGGAAGGGTTCAGGCACACTGCCATACCAAGTATATCGTATACTTATCGTCCTGACTTTAGTGATGAAATTTGGGGGTTTTACCGAAGTGTAAATACAGACAGCACTGGTGAAAATTCCCGACGTTATTCCATATTTTCAAATGAAATATTCGGAGGACCGGGTTCCGGTGAGCAACAGTCTCTTACATTTTCCCTCAGAAATGTGTTCGAAACTAAAATTGTTACCCGGGACACCACCGGAGAAGTAAATGAAAAGAAACTTAAGCTGATCGACAATCTATCAGCAAGCACATCTTACAATTTTGCAGCTGATAGTTTACATTTCAGCGATATAAGAACTTCTTTATCTTCGAATGCCCTGACCGGAATACGGATTTCTGCAGGAGCTAATTTCTCTCTTTACCAAGTTGATAGTACGGGCCGAGAATTTGACCGCTTTTTTTTAAGTGACGGAAATAAAATAGCTCAACTACAAAGTTTTAATATATCCGCTACTACCTCTTTTAAAGGAGGTAAAGGTGGCCCTCAAGTATATACGCCTGTTTATAGAAGAAGCTACGATCCTTTTAATCAATCCCGATTTTCCCCTATCGATCCTCACTTTAATGAAGAACCGGTATCCCCTCTGAATTCACCGTGGAGTGTTTCTTTAAATTTTGATTACAGATGGCAGTTTCGCTTCAATCAAAAACCAACAAGGTCTGCAACTATTAATGCGAATAACATTTCGTTCAGATTGACTCCGAAATGGAGATTCAATACCCGAATGGGTTACGACTTTATTCAAAAAGAGATCACCCCATCTCAATTTAGTTTAACAAGAAATCTGGAATGCTGGGATCTGACATTTCAGGTCAATCCTTTTGGAGAAAATCAGTACTACTTTTTTAAGCTAACCCTGAATAGCTCCCAAGTACAAAGCTTGTTCCAGAAATTGCCAATCCTGAAGAACCTTGAAAGAAGTTCTACCCAAACCGGTCGCGGGTATGACAGGTTTTAAAACTAAACTGAATCTCTTCCTACCGAAGCTAAATACTTCAATACATACTTTCCAATAATATCGAATTCCAGATTTAGCTTGTCACCCGATTTCTTGTTCTTAAGATTGGTATGCTCCCAGGTATACGGAATAATGGCTACGGTAAATTGGTTCTCTTTTTCCCTTGCAATGGTTAAGCTTATTCCTTCCATGGTAATACTCCCTCGTCCCACGATCATATTCTGATTCTCTTCAGGATATTCTACTGTTATAAGCCAACCTGTTTCTTCTTTCTCAATGTTTCTAATAATTCCAACCGTGTCCACATGCCCTTGAACCAAATGTCCTTCTATTCCTTTCTGCAAAGTAAGTGAGCGCTCCAGGTTTACTAATGATCCTTCTTCCAGATCTCCCATAGAAGTTTTTCTCAATGTTTCTTCAACACTTTGAACCGTAAAAGTACTCTCATCAAATGCAGTAACGGTATGGCACGCCCCGTTTATAGAAATGCTTTCGTCCTCATGACAAGTTTCAGAAAAACTGCATCCTATAGTAAATTCCATTCCGCCGCCATTCAAGCTTTTTGCTGATCTCATGGTTCCTACTTCCTGTATAATTCCTGTAAACATAATCTTTAAGTTTAATTGATCCCTTATTCATAAGATCCTGAAACTACTTCAGAATGACTTATTTAAAAATATCCGGTTAATAACATATCATCACCTACTTTCTCCCAGCTTACTTCTTTCAGTTCTGCAATTTCACTCATTTTATTGACTCCAATATTCAATACAGACCTGGTTCCGGCTCCCAGTAACTTTGGTGCTATAAACACACAAAGCTTATCTACCAATCCCTGCTCAATTAAAGCAGATGAAAGCTGTTGGCCTCCTTCAACAAGGATTGAGGCTATTCCTTTTTTGCTCAAAAATTTGAAAGCTTCCCTAAGATCAACATGCCCATCTTTTTTTGATGTCTGAATAACCTCACCTCTGAAATAATTCTGAGATAGTACTTTTAACATTGGATCCGCCACTTCTTTTGACCGTTCTTTGTTCCACGTTAAAATGGTTGTTTTCTCTTCATATTTATCCGAAAATAAATTCAGTTCTCTGGGCAATTCGAATGGTCCGTCAATTACAATTCGTTGAGGTTGTCTCCCCGAGGCATGACGAACTGTTAAACTTGGGTTATCAGAGATTGCAGTTGTTCGGCCAACCATTACGGCGTCGTACTCAGCTCTCCATTCATGAACTCTTTTCCTGGCCAGCTTCCCCGAAATCCATTGGGAATCTCCATCCGCGGCAGCCAGAAATCCATCTGCAGTCTGTGCTATTTTCAAAGTGATAAATGGTCTTCCAAAGTTCTGATGATGAATAAAAAACTCATTCAATTTTTCGGCTTCTTTTTGCATCACACCAACTTCAACATCCAAACCGGCGTTCTTTAGAATTCGGATTCCATTCCCGTTTACTTTAGGATTTGGATCTTTCATCGCCACAATCACTTTTTTAATTGGCAGCTTAGCAAGCATATCAGCACAAGGAGGAGTTTTTCCCGTGTGTGAACAAGGCTCCAGAGTTACATATAAAGTAGCATCTTTAAGCTTATCTTTATTTTTTAATGATTTGATTGCATTAACTTCTGCATGTGGTCCACCAAACTTCTTATGGTATCCTTCAGCAATCTTATCTCCCTTAGCGTCTACAATAACACAGCCAACCATTGGGTTAGGTGAAACATATCCCTTCCCATTTGAAGCTAATTCTAAAGCTTCTTTCATCCAGTGATTGTGTTTCGTTTGTTGATCTTGCATGCTGAAAGGTACGGAGTGTAATAATGCTTCAAAAACAAAAAAAGGCGGGAAGTTAGCTTCCCGCCTTTTGAATAATCTTAAGTTTAATACTGTTTTAACTTTGGATCAATCGGCTTCGGTTATCAACGATTTCTGCTTCTTGCTTAAGCTGTTCCAGCCAAATAGCACCAAATTTCTGGTTAATTTCTCCTTCCAGTCTGGTTCTGATCTGTTGTCTTGTTGCCTCATCCAAATTATCAAGACTTGGAACTTGCTTTGATGTAACATTAACAACATAAGCAGCACTGCTTCCTTCAATTACCCCTGAAGTTTGCCCTTCGTTCAATTCAAAAATAGCTCCAATTACTTTCGGCTCACGACCAGCTCCTGTAAGAACCATCGAATTAGCTGAAACGCCCTCAGCAGTATTTACTTCCTTAGCAGCTGCAGAGGCAAGAGCTTCAACTGACTGAGCTGAACTCAAAGCTTCTTTAGCATTACTAACTGCCTGAGCTTTTTTCTTTTCCAACTTTACAAGTGTCTCAACCTGAGTTTTTACTTCTTCAAGAGGTCGATACCCTTCTTCAGTTTTCTCGTCTAACCGAACAACTACAAAATCACTTCCAAGTTCAATTACTCTTGAGAGTTCTCCTTTATCGGCTCTTTCAAGAAAAGTAAGAATCTGCTGGCTGTTGCCTAGGCCTGAAATAAACGAACTTCCTTTGGTTGCAAAAATAGACTGGATCTCTTTGCCTGCTCTTTCTGCTTCCGTCTCAAAATCTGTTTCTTCATCAGCAAATAACTGGAAATCTCTTGCTGCTTCATCAGCATCTCTTATTGTTCCCTGAAGGGCTTCGATCAATCTCGAGAAAACCACAAACTTGATCTCATTTCCATTTTCTTCAACGTTTTTAATGATGCTTACCTGTCCGGCATTAAGGAATGGCTCCGTTACTTCACCCACTTCCAGATTCAGAACAGCTCTGTATTCTTCACGAACATCATCTTTATCAATAAAAGTAGCAGAATACGGAGTTGATGATTGTTGCCTGTTCAAGAACAGAGAATCACTCTCAGCATTAGCGAAATCACTTCTCAGCTCTTCCACTTCCTGAAAAATTGTTGCTGTATCATCTGCAGTTGGCAAATAACTGAACTTAACTACACTGGCTCTGTAGCTTTCTTCTCTTTTATATTGTTCTTTATTTGCATTGTAATATTCTCTGATATCAGAATCGGTAACTGAAATTTCTTCGTCTGTAATATCTGCAAAAGGAAAGCGGACATAAGATACATCTGCAAAAGAGTTTTGCTTCATAAACTCATCTTCAACCTGCTCATTTGTAACCTGAACACCAGCAGCAATATAGTTGGTAAGCTTTTCCTGTCTTCTTTTTTGACGTAACTGAAGATCCAGAGCTATTGCTTGTTGAGAAAAATCAGGATTTGTTAATACCTGATCAATAGTTGCTCTGTCAATGCTGCCATCTTCACGGCTAAAGTTCTGGACAATGATAGGATCCGGGTTATCTCCATAAACCATATCTAAAAGTTCTGTGTCAGTTACAGTAATTCCCAACTCGTCCATTTTCTGTTCGATCAATCTGGAGTTTACCAACTCATCCCACACTTGTTGCTCATAAATAGCAGTGACTTCCGGAGTCATACTGTTTCCGGTTTGTTGTACATATAAATTGTTGTAATACTGTACTCTCTGATTGTATTCCTGAAGAGAGATGTCATCTCCGTTTACTTGACCCAAGTTGTTTGGTCCGGCTTGCATAGCTCCAAAAAAGTCAACATCAGCAAGTACCCAAATCAAACCAAATGAAATAATAAGTATGATTACAATGTATTTGGTACCGTTTCTCAACGTTTCCATTAAACCCATAGCAGGTGTCCTCTAAAACAGTTCTTTAAATTTTGAATTTCTTTTGATGTAAAACATCAAAAACAGCTTGCAAATATAACGGAATAAGCAGGAAATTGAAAGCCTAAGAAGAGCTTTGTTCGTTAAAAGACTTCAACTAATCTCATATGTTTGAGATATTTCTTAGGATCCTTCTGAATATTCTTAACTAATTCGTTCAAATTGAAGGAAAGGCTGTCCAGATTTGTATACAGAGATTCATCATTAATCATCTTCCCAAAAGTTCCTGTCCCGCCATTTATCTTTTCGAGGATGTCATTTAGAGACAAAGTTGTTTTGTTTAATCCCTTACTCAGCTTTTCCAGTTCTGAACTGGCATTCTTTAAACTTGTAAGCATAGAATCTACTTCAGCTTTATTTCTTTCGGATAATTCATCGAAATTTTGAGCTACATTACTCATGCTTACGATCATAGAATCGATATCATTTTTTCGTTTTGATATTAATTCCTGAACATCTTTTCCTGTTTTTTCGAAACTGCTGAGAGTATTTTTGATCGGATCCCGGTTATCAGAATATAATGAGGAGTCAACTTTTATCATTATTGAGTTAAGTTGCTTTAAAGAAGATGTGAGCTCTTCCAACGCTTTGTCACCTTTTTCAGAAAATTTATCAATTAAGCCTTGCTTGGTAGTACCTTCCAGAGAAGATCCCCATTCAGCCTGCTCTGAATTATTTGATCTTATAATTTCTACTGAAACAGATCCAAAAACTTCTGGTGGTACCAACTTAGCCGTAGAACCAACAGGTATAGGAATTGTACCTGTAATATTTAGACTAATAAGCATGTCATCAGAATCTACGCGATACTCAATTCCTTTAACCGTTCCGATTTTTAATCCTTTAACATGAACTACACTTCCCGGTAGCAACGCATCCACTCGGTCAAATGTGGTATAAAGCACATTAGGTTGTCGAAATACTGGTTGGTCTCTCATGATCCTGAAACCGATAACAGCAATTATGATTGCTGCAATCACAACGAGACCGATTTTCATCTCGTTACTTAGGTTAAATTTTGAAGTTTCCAATGCTCAAGCCTTAATTTTATATTCGCTGGCAGTTGTAAATTCTACCAGTGGTGGATGTTCACTCTTTTTCATTTCATCAATACTACCGAACCAACTTAACTTTTGAGAGTCCAGAAAAGCTACTTTTTCAGCAATCGATAGCACGCTATGCATGTCATGCGTAATCACAATCGACGTAAGATCGAAGCTATCAGCCATATTTACAATTAATTCATTAATTTCTTCGGAAGTCTGAGGGTCTAGTCCTGAAGTTGGTTCATCGTATAAAAGATAATCCGGCTTCAGAATAATTGCTCTTGCTAAACCTACTCTTTTCCTCATTCCTCCTGATAACTCTGAAGTTGCTTTATTTCCGGCTTCTTTCAGATTTACCATTTCCAGGGCTTCTTCCACATCCTTTTTGATCTCACCTTCTGTTTTATTGGTAAAGTATCTGAGCGGAAAAGCAATGTTTTCAAAAGTGTTGATTGAATCGAATAACGCTCCACCCTGAAATAAAATTCCAAATCTCTGCCTCATCAAGCGTAATTCAGAATAATTCAGGTCAAAAACACACTGACCGTCAATCACAACTTCGCCTGAGTCAGGGTATAAAAGTGCATTCAGATGTTTTAAAAGTACAGATTTCCCACAACCGGACTTCCCGATCACTGCTAGAGTTTCCCCATCCTCAATTTGAAAAGAAACGTCTTTCCAGATCAGATTTTTACCAAAACTCTTAGTAAGGTTATTGATTTCTATCATAATTATAAAAGTATTGCCGCCAGAACAAAATCAGCTAAAAGTATATATATACAACTTAATACTGTTGCCTGAGTAGTTGCATTTCCAACACCTTCGGCTCCTCCAAAAGCAAAATATCCTTTAAAACAAGAAATAGAGGTTATCACAAAACCAAATACGAATGATTTCAATATCCCAAATACTACATCTTCAGGGAAAAAAAATAACCTACCTCCTTTCATAAATTCCGCCGCCGGCAAAATACCGTCCACTGCTCCTGCAATTACTCCTCCGATAATTCCCAAAGTTGACGCGATTATATACAAGACAGGAAACATCAATATCCCTGCGAAAATTCTCGGCAACACTAAAAATGCTACTGAATTAAACCCCATGGATTCCAACGCGTCAATTTGCTCACTCACACGCATTGTACCCAACTCTGTAGAAATTCTGGCTCCTACCTTTCCTGCTAAAACCAACCCACTAATTACTGCCGCAAGTTCTATAATTACGGATTGTGCCACAATTGAACCAACTATATATGCAGGGTAAAGATCAGTATCTAATTGATATGCAGTTTGAAGGGTTAATACAGCTCCGGTAAAAACACCTACAAGCATTATAATCGGTATCGATTGATATCCGATTTTAACAAACTCATTGAATAGATTCTCTCTATATGTACTAAATTCCGTTACAGATCGTAAAGCTTGATAAAGTAGTAAAGTATATTGACCCAGCTGTCTTAATGCTTCCATTCAATATCTAGAAAATTCATGTTTGTTATAACCATTTTCGGGCTTTGCTTATTCAATTGATTATATTACAAAACATTTTACCTAATTGTCATTTTGAAATTGAAAGAATTAAAATCTTTATTATTTATTAGCATGTTTGGTCTTTTGACTAGCTCAGCTTCAGCTCAGTCGGAAGTCTCTTCCATATTCAGATTTTTAGATGTTACTCCGAATGCAAGTGCTTCAGCTTTGGGTGGTAACCATACCGGTTTGTACGAAGGAGATTATTCTTCTTTTCATATAAACCCTGCTTACTTGTTCGGCGCCGAAAACGGGCAGGTTTCTGCTACATTTGTAAATTTACTTGCCGACTCCAAAATGGGTTTTACAAATGGCACTTTTCAGGTTAATGAAAATAATCAAATTGGATTAGGCATCCGGTTTTTGGGGTATGGGGATTTTAAAACTCTTGATAAAGACGGCAACGAACTTGGAGACTTTAATGCCATTGATCTGGCTGTATCAGGAGCTTATGCTACAAGGATTTCGCCAAAATGGAGTGGAGGAGTTTCACTTGACCTGATTCATTCTTCTTATGAACAATACAAATCAAGTGCTATTGCCATTTCAGGAGGGATTTATTACAAAAATGAGGAAGAACATTTTAGTTTTGGCGCAGCAATAAGAAACTTAGGTACACAATTATCCACATATGTGAATTCTCGAGAGCCTTTACCTTTGGATCTTTCTGTAGGTATATCCAAAAAGCCTGAAAATTTCCCTGCAGAACTTAGCTTAACTTTACGAAGATTGAATGACTGGGATATGCGAATTGTTGGTGAAACCAAAAAACCGGACTTGTTTGATAATGCTTTCAGGCATGTGATTTTTGGCGGGAAATTTAATTTCGGAGAAAATTTTCATGTTCGCCTGGGGTACAACAGGTACTTACATGAATTAAATAAAACTAAAGAGAATTTTGATTTTGCAGGTGTCGGGTTTGGTGTAGGTTTTAATATCAAAGATCTGATCATTGATATAAGCAGAAACTCTTACAGTGAAACCGGAGGAGTGGTTCAATTAAGTATTAAAACCACATTATAGGAATGAATGCTTATAGAAATCTTGTTGAAAATCCCGGATTAAAAAACATAATCACTGCATCATTCATAATGGTGATCATTTTTTCTATTGGATCTGCCGGGTATCATCTCATTGAAAACATGACATGGTTCGAAGGTTTGTACATGACCTTCATCACTATTTCAACTATCGGATTTACTGAGCTTCACACCTTGTCGAACGAAGGTCGTATATTCACGATGTTGATCTTTGTGACAGGTATTGGTGTTATATCCTATATCGCATCGCAGACAACACAGTTGCTGTTCGAGGGTGAACTTTTTTATAAACGCGCTATGAAGAAAAGACTTGAGAAAATGGAAAATCACTACATTATTTGCGGGTATGGAAGAATTGGCCACCGGATTGCCGCTGTTCTTAAAGATGCCGGATTGCCTCTGGTTGTTGTTGAAAACAGAAAATCCGGTATTGAACAATTAAAGGAAGACAAAATACTTTTTGTAGAAGGTGATGCTGAAGACGAGGATACTTTACTTGAAGCAGGAATTGATAAAGCTCAATCACTGATCTGTACTCTTTCCAGTGATCAGGATAATGTATTTACAACGCTGCTTGCCAGAGACTTGAATCCCAAATTGTTTATACTTGTACGAACAAATGAAACTACAAACAAAAACAGAGTGTTAAGAGCCGGAGCAGATAAGGTAATTTCTCCCTATGAAATTGGCGCCGACAGAATGGCAAATGTAATCCTTCGTCCACATGTGGATCAATTTGTTGATTCAATTACTAAGTACACAATGCAAGATCATACTTTTGATGAAGCTTTGATTGCGAAAGGTTCTGTTTTGGACGGAAAATCACTGGCAGAGGTAAATCTCAGAACTCAGTATGGCGTACTAATCATCGCCATCATTCCTAAAGGCGGCAGTATTCAGTTCAACCCTGACAGTTCCTCTGAGATTAATGAGGGAGATTCCTTAATTTTAATTGGTGACCTTGAACAAATTGACAAGTTCAGAAGAGAGGTTTGTAACGATTCCAGACCTCTGGCTGAACGAACACGTAATTCCGAAACTTTACTTTTATGATCAGATATTTAACAGCAGGTGAATCTCACGGTCCGGCACTTACCGGAATTGTTGAAGGAGTTCCTGCCGGTCTTCCTCTTACAGAAGACGATTTAGCACAACATTTAGCTCGTCGCCAAAAAGGTTATGGAAGAGGAGGAAGAATGGCATTTGAGAAAGACCGTGCTATTTTTAATTCCGGTGTTCGGTTTGGAAGAACAATGGGTGGTCCTGTTTCCATGATCATGGAAAATAGAGCTTTTCAAAAAGATAAAGCCGGTTGGCCTACAGTTATGAATAAAGAAACTGAAGCTGATGGTATAGAAAAGATCACTCTACCTCGACCCGGTCATGCTGATCTTGTTGGTGCTCAAAAATACCGTTTTGATGATATCCGCCCTGTTATTGAGCGTTCAAGTGCTCGCGAAACTGCAATGCGTGTTGCCTGCTGTGGAATTGCCAGACAATTTTTGAAGCACTTTGGAATTGAAATTGGTGGACATGTTATACAGATCGGAAAAGTGGGTTATAAAGATTGGGACTCTGTCCGAAAAACCGTTGACCCACTCTATGAAAATGGTGCCGAAAACGTTTATAAAACTGCTGACGAGTCAGATGTCCGTTGCCTGGATAAAGAGCTTTCTGAACAAATGCGGGAAGAAATAAAAATTCAGAGAAAAGCGGGTTCTTCTCTTGGTGGAATTTATGAGATCATAATTACCGGAGTGCCCGTAGGTCTGGGAAGCTTCACACATTGGGATCAAAAGCTGGATGGAAAAATTGCTCAGGCAATAATGGGCACTCAAGCAATGAAAGGTGTTGAAATCGGTCTTGGGTTCGAAGCAGCTAAAAGAGATGGCCAAAATGTTCATGATGAGATCACTCATAATGGTTCGAATTTTAAGCGCAAAACTAATCACTCCGGAGGAATTGAAGGAGGAATGAGCAATGGTATGCCAATTATAATTCGCGGAGCAATGAAACCTATCCCTACCATGTTAAATCCTTTGGGAACGGTGGATATGCATACGCTCAAGGAAACTGAGACTAGATATGAACGATCTGATGTTTGTGCATTACCAAGAGCGGTAGTAGTAGCTGAAAGTGTTATTGCTCCGGTTATTGCTAATGCTTTTCTTGAAAAATTTGGTGGTGATTCTATCTCTGAAATCGAAGAAAGATTTAAATCCGTATAAATTTTGGAATCAAAAATTTCTAAGCTTGCTATCAGATTAAAAGAGAACCCAACAGATTCTTTTGTAAAATTTGCATTGGCTTTGGAATTATTAAAAATTGATCAACAAGAAAAAGCATTATTACTTTTTAAAAATATCCGGAATAATGACCCTGATTACACCGGAGTTTATTATCACCTGGGAAAATTGTATGAAGAACTAGGAGAGAACAATTTGGCTTTGGAATGCTATAAAGATGGCATCGTCGTTACAACTAGGCTAAAAGACCAGCATTCAAAGTCTGAATTGCAGGGAGCATTAATTAATTTAGAGATGGAAATTGAGGAAAGTTTATGAGATCTATTTTAAATAAAATCGTTAAAGGAATTGTATTTGGCATCTTCTTAGTTTGCTTTACTAATGCAGTCAGTGCTCAGGAGAAGAAGACCTATCAGGTAAAAAAGGGCGATACATTTTATAGTATATCAAAAGCATTGGATGTTACAGTGGCAGAATTGAAAGAATGGAATAGCATTACAAGCAATGCTCTGGAAATAGATCAGGAGCTTGTATATTTCGTGCAAGCTGATCTCCCCGAAATTCCTGATTCTTTATCTCAGCAGGAAGACACAAGTTCGTTAATTACCTCTCCATCAACTTCTCCTAATACTTATTACTTGGTAAAAAGCGGCGATAGTTTATATAAAATTGCCCGCGAAAATGATATGAGTGTTCAGGAATTGAAAGACCTAAATAACCTGACCAGCAATGATCTTAGAATAGGACAGAGATTAGCAGTTAAATCTGTAAGTGTTGCTCCTGTAGTTTCTGAATTTTCAGATGAATCATCCCCTCAGGGAAAGTTCGCTCTTTATACACTTTCCGGTTCTGATAATCTTAATTCCATCTTGAATAAATTTGAAATGTCTCAGAATGAACTTCAGGCTTTAAACCCTCAAATTGATATTAATAATCTACGGCTTAGTAAAAATATTACGGTTCTTCTCCCTCCCTCAAAAACATTTGAGAATCCTTATCTGGAAAAAGCAGATTTGCAAGATCTGGGATCGGTTCCTGTGATGATTTACTCAGACTCTTACAAAGGAAAGACAACTACTAATGGGGAATTATATAACCCTGATAACCTGACTGCTGCTCATTCGAATATCTCTATCGGCTCTGTTATTTTTGTTGAAAACCCTTCCAATGGTAAAGGTATTTATGTACGCATTAATGATAGAATTACTAATCCGGGATTGAAACTTTCTCATGACGCTTTCCGAATATTAGACCTGATCCCAAATCAACCTCAATCAGTTTCTATTTATACCGATAGTTAATGGAAAACGCTTTAAAGACATATTTCTCAGACACAAAAAATCTACTTTATAGTTTTCTTATAAGTCTTCCTCTTTTTCTGGCTTATGAACTACTGATACTGATTTCGCAACCTGAAGCATCTCAGATTGTAAGAATCAGTGTCGATTCATGGTTTAAATCTGTTTTTTCTTTACTCGGAGTTAATGCTGTATCCATTACTCTTTTGATTGTAGCCTTATTCGGAATGTTTATCCTTTACAAAGAACGCGAGCAACTTCGTGAGCTAAGATTTAAGTATTTCCCGATTATGATTGGAGAATCAACTATTTATGCCATTTTGGTTACTCTGGTTGCTACTTTTTTTGTATCCATGGTTTTCGCTTTTTCAGCAAATGATCCAATTTCTTCTCTCACAGGTTTACAAAAATTCGCATTGTCACTTGGCGCGGGCCTTTATGAAGAGCTTTTCTTCAGAGTTATCTTAGTTTCTGTGCTTATTCTGGTATTTCAAAAAGTATTTAATAACAAAAATTGGGCAGCAATTACAGCTGCGGTTATTTTATCTGCTTTTCTATTCAGCATGGTTCATTATGTAGGGTCTATGGGAGATCCGTTTACTCTCTCTTCTTTTACATACAGATTTTTCTTTGGTTTGATGTTGAATGGGATTTATGTGTGGCGGGGATTTGGGATTGCCGCATGGACACATGCTCTTTATGACCTGATGGTATTATTTATCATATAAGGTATTTACTAACTCCTCAATAGTGTTTATCTATTTAACTCTTTGAGACTGTTTTGGTACTTTCTTAATAGTGTTAAATGAAAGAAAACTAATGTAAGTTTCTTGTATTACGGTATTTAGAGGGTTACATTGGTTATACAAAATCAGGACATCAATGAGGGATAACAGAAAAAAGCAGCAGGAATTTAACAAAGAGATTATACCTCATCTGGATGTTATGTATAACTTTGCGCTGCGGTTAACTACTGATCCTGTAGACGCCGAAGACTTGGTTCAGGATACGATTGTAAAAGCCTATCGTTTTTTCAGTAGTTATGAAAATGGTACAAATGCTAAAGCATGGCTGTTCAGAATTCTGAAAAATTCATTCATAAATAACTACCGCAAATCTTCAAAAAAACCTCAGCAAGTAGATTATGATGAAGTTTCTTCTTACTACGAATCTGTAAGAGCTGAGCGCACCGAAACATCTGATCTCGAAAACCTTATGTTCCGAGAATTGATGGATGATGAAATGTCCATAGCTTTAAAACAGCTTCCTGAAGATTTCAGAACTGTGGTTTTGCTTTGTGATGTAGAGGGTTATACTTACGAAGAAATAGCCAATATGCTGGACGTTCCCATTGGTACTATTCGTTCCAGATTACACAGGGGACGCAATCTTCTTAAAACTGAACTAATAGATTATGCCAAGAAAAGAGGCTATAGAGGGGACTGATCAATGATCGGATTCAAACTCTCTGTCTTTTCCTGAAGGCTTAGTGTAACGCGCATAGTAGTGCCTTCAGTTAACTCAGATCGCAATACATATACAGATCCGTTGTGATAGTCTTCTATAATTCTTTTTGTAAGACTTAAACCCAATCCCCATCCCCGCTTTTTGGTACTAAAACCAGGTCGGAAAACATTCCTAACATGTTTAATATCTATACCGGACCCGGAATCCTCTATATCAATTAAAATTTCATTCCCCTCAATTGATGATGAAACTCTTATAAAAGAATCTTTTTGTACCGAGGGTAAGGAGTCCATCGCATTTTTAACCAGATTTTCTATTGCCCACTGAAACAGGTCAGGGTTTATCATCACAAAACCCCGGGCTTTCAGATCACGGTGTACTTTAACCGCCTTTCCTAATCTTGGCAACCTTCGTTCCATATATATCACCACCTGATCCAAAATTGGTTCAATATCCATGAGTTTTAATTCAGGCTCTGATCCAATTTTTCCAAATCGTTCTGCAACCCCTGCCAGCCTCTGAACATCTTTTTCAATTTCATTAGTGATATTAGTAGCTGTTTCGTCGTACCTGTACTCGTCCTTCATTAATTGAAGCCAGCCATACAAACTGGAGATCGGCGTTCCTAATTGGTGTGCCGCCTCTTTTGCCATCCCAACCCACAAATTTGATTGCTCAGATCTGGTTATACTTTTGTAGGAGGTATAGCCAATTCCCAAAAGTAACGCCAATAGCAGAATCTGAATAAAAGGAAAATACCTCAACATTTGAACAGTTGGGCTTTCACCGTAATAAACGAATTGCTCAAACTGTTTCTTTTCGTCTCCGAAAACAATCCGAACCGGGGGATTTAAACTTCTGTATTCACGAATCAATCGCTCTCTTTCTCTTTCAGTAGACAATCTTGTAGAATCAACATTTTTGGAAGCAGGGATAAAGTTTCCTTCGCCGACCACTATTGTTGGAACTTTAAACCTTTCCGGGCTCAGAATAATCTCTTCAGTTACAAAATCGATTGAACTTTTTGCATTTTCAGCATCATAGATAAGATCAATAACACTATCTGGAACACTGGGATTTTGTTCGAGCAATCGTGCAACTTTCAATAATTTGGTGCTTGCCTGCTCATTAACGGGCAAGCTGTTAAACTCAATGCCTTTAGCCCACAGCTCCACGCTTGAGCGCTCCTGTTCCAGAATTTTACTTACTAGATATTGATTATATATCACTGATCCGGCACCTAAGAATACCAGAAGCAACACCAGAATTATTTTGATCCTGTTTGAAGGGACAAATAGTTTCATATCAACAATCTAATTATTCATAGAATGTATGAATCTTTATGAAATGAAAAAGCCCTGTACATTTTTTCTGTAGAGGGCTTTTAATCTGTTTATGCAGAAGCTTTTTGCTTTTCGTAAACCGGAGGAGCATTTTTTGTTATGGTCTCGGCAGTTATTACGCATCTTGAAATATCTTTCATTGATGGTAATGTAAACATGATGTCCATCATTGCTTCTTCCATAATTGAACGCAAACCTCTGGCTCCTGTTTTTCGCTTTTTTGCTTGTTCAACAATTGCTTTCAATGCTTCCTCTTCAAATTCCAGTTCCACATCTTCCATTTTGAACAGTTTCTTATACTGTTTACAAAGAGCATTTTTTGGGTTTTGAAGGATATCAAGCAGCGCTTCATCAGAAAGTTCATGTAAGCCACAAATCATTGGCAAACGACCGATCAATTCAGGGATCAATCCGAATCTTTGCAGATCTTCAGGCTCAACATGCGTAAAAATATCGGGCTGATTCTTATCAAACCTTACACTGTCTGCATTGTGAAAGCCTAACGATCCAGTAGACATCCGTCTTGAAATAATGTCTTCTAAACCTGCGAATGCTCCACCACAAATAAACAGAATATCAGAAGTATCTAATTGAATAAAGCTTTGCTCGGGGTGCTTTCGGCCACCTTTTGGCGGAATATTTGCGACCGTTCCTTCCAGAATTTTTAGTAGCGCCTGCTGAACACCTTCTCCACTTACATCACGGGTAATGGAAGGATTATCACTTTTACGAGCTACTTTATCCACTTCATCAATATAGACAATACCTTGTTTTGCACGGTCCACATCATAATCAGCAGCTTGTAATAAATTACTTAGAATGCTTTCCACATCTTCGCCAACGTAACCGGCTTCAGTAAGCACTGTAGCATCAGCAATTGTGAACGGCACATCAATTATCTTGGCTAACGTACGAGCGAGTAATGTTTTACCACTACCGGTAGGTCCGAGAAGCACAATATTACTCTTCTCGATCTGCGTGTCATCAATTTCTCTGTGGTTGTGATTGATACGCTTGTAGTGATTATAAACGGCAACAGAAAGGGTTTTCTTGGCTTGCTCCTGACCGATCACATATTCATCCAGCTTCGTTTTTACCTCAACAGGTTTCAGAAGTGGTTTTACCGGCTTATCTCTTCTTCGAGCCAAAGAAGCCAAATCACTTTTGATAATGCTTGATGCATCTTCAACACAACGGTCACATACATAAACTCCTGGACCTGCAACCATACTGTTCACTTCAAGGCTGGAACGCCCACAGAATGAACAATTTACAATATCGTTGTTTTCCTTTTTATCGCTCATAGCACCTAAATCTAATCAAAAAATATTTATTTAGCAGATTTAGCTCTTGAAACAACATTGTCTACCAAACCATATTTTTTTGCTTCGTCTGCAGTCATCCAGTTATTTCTGTCAGAATCATTCATGATATCTTCTATCGATTTACCACTATGATCAGCAATAATCTGGCTTAGTTCTTTTTTAACTCTCAGAATCTCTCTGGCTTCGATCTCAATATCACTTGCTTGTCCCTGAACTCCGCCTAATGGCTGATGGATCATCACTCTGGCATGCGGAAGACAACTTCTTTTTCCTTCTGCGCCTGCAGTAAGCAAAACAGCGCCCATACTTGCCGCCATTCCCATACAAGTTGTTGCTACATCACATTTAATGTGTTGCATAGTATCATAAATAGCTAAACCAGCTGAAACTGAGCCGCCCGGACTGTTTATATAAAAATTTATGTCTTTTTCCGGATCTTCCGACTCCAAAAACAACATTTGAGCAACTAATGAACTAGCTACCGCATCATTTACTCCGCTGCCTAGCATAATGATCCTGTCTTTAAGAAGACGAGAATATATATCGTAGGCACGTTCTCCACGGCTTGTTGTTTCAACAACCATTGGTACAAGGTTGCTCTCTATAGGTTCAATAGAACTATTCTTAGGTTGTGATGAAAGTGAGTTATAAAACATAGCCGTTAAGTAAATTTTTTATTTTTTAGATTTCTTCTCCTGAAACTTACGGTACTTTTCTTTGTCAAGTTCCGTGATTTTGACCTCATCTTCAAGCTTAACAAATACTTTATTCTCACGAATACTACTTCTCAACTGTTCCAGTAAATTCGGGTTTTGAGCATAGTATTGTTTAAGCTGATCCGGTGAAGCACCATAACGGGCTGCTTCCACAGAAATGAACTCATCGATATCTTCGGGTTTTATTTCGATATCTTCAAATGTTTCTTGCAATTTTTGGCTAATAAAATACCACTGACCTTCTCTTAGGCCACGCTCTCTCATTTCTTCTTTATAAACAACTTCATCAAAGTTTTCCGGAAGTGAACCGCCTTGTTGCTGCTTCTGTTGTTCAACGTAAGAATTCAGTACCTGCTCTAAAAACACTTCAGGAACATCCACTTTATGAGCATCAACCAACGCTTCTACAACTTCATTTTTGAATAAGTCTTCTGAAGTTTGATCGTAGTACTTCTGCATCTGGCTTTTGATGTAGCTTTTAAACTCATCTTCTGTTTTTGCTTCGCCATTACTGTTTTTAGAAATGAATTCTTCATTCATTTCTGCTTTGTTCAGCTTTTGCACTTTCTTGATGGTTACTCTGAAGCGATCTTTTTCATCACCTTCACCCAGCTCCATATCAACAACATCGCCGGCCGACTTTCCTTTAAGCGACTTCAGAAAATCTTTAGCTCCATCTTGTCTCAGGTCAATAACCTGATCAACATCTTGTTCGCCATCAACAGGATTTCCATCTTTATCCAGAGAAATTACATCAACGATAAGCTTGGAGTCTTTGGTTGCTTTTCCGTCAACATCTTCCCAGTTGCCTTCACGCTCTAAAGTACGCTCAATTTCTTCAGTTACTTCTTCGTCAGTAACGTCATGAACCATTTTGTTCACTTTGATCTTACTCAGATCTTTCAATTCTACTTCAGGCTTGGTTCCAATCTTAAAGATCACTTCCAGCTCGTCGTTTTCCCAAGTCATGTCAACCATCTCAGTCTCGCCAACCGGATTGTACTCAGGCACTACATCCTTTTCGAAAACTTTTTGTACATACTTGTTGATCTCTTCGTACTCGATCTCAGTACCAAATCTCTTTTTGATCATTCCCATTGGAACTTTTCCGGGTCTGAATCCCGGAAGCGCGATCTGACCTTTATATTTTTTATATGCTTCGTCGAATGTTTCCTGAAGATCTTCTCGTTTTGCTGTCAGGGTAAGTTCTTTATCAACTTTTGTTAATTCTTTAACAGAAATGTTCACTTTTTCTCCGCTTTGTTATGTGCAATTCAGCTGTTATAAACAGGTATTATTTAGATAGGAAAGTACGAAAGGGGGGACTCGAACCCCCACGCCGGTTAAGGCACTAGATCCTAAATCTAGCGTGTCTACCAATTCCACCACTTTCGCATAGTTTAGAGCTCACAAAGATAGGGGTAAAAACAAACAAATTCCACCTTTCTAAAATGAAAATTTCAAACTAAAACTTATGCTCTATCAGATGTATAAAAAGTAAAAAATTTGGGTTTTGGCTTTGCTTTGTTGAAATTCTGGTACCATGCATAAAAACCTGCGATTACTCTACGTTACAACCGAAACTAAAGAACAGGCATCTGATCTTGGAAGAAAGATCATTGAAGCGAATTTGGCAGCCTGCGTTAATATTATTCCCGGAATGGATTCTATTTATAAATGGAATAATACAATTGAGGAAGGCTCCGAAACCATCCTGCTCGTAAAAACACACATATCTAAAGTACAACCGGTAACTCGTTTTATTTTAGAAAATCATTCTTATGATTGTCCTTGCATTATCAGCCTTAACATTGCAGAGGACGAAGGTAATCCGGAGTATTTGAAATGGTTGTTTGAGGAGTCCGCTGAAAGATAATGATTCAATCAAAAAGAGTATCAGATCATATTCTGTGGGCAAAAATTGATCGCCCTCAAGCCCGAAACGCAATTAATTTTAGCACAATTGATCAGTTAGAAGAGCTGGTTTCTGAATTAGAAACAGATGATTCTATAAAAATTTTCGTTTTTTCAGGGGCAGGAAATAAAAGCTTTATTGCCGGTGGCGATTTAAAGGAGTTTCATACTATTACTCAAAAAAGTGAAGCCATAAGTGTATCAGAACGAATGCAAAAGCTATTTCAGAGAATTGAAGAATTGCCTTGCTGGAATATCGCTTTTATAAACGGTGATGCATACGGGGGCGGCATTGAGTTTATGATGGCCTTCGATTTCATTCTTTCAGCCGCGCATTCCAAATTCGGTTTTACTCAGGGAAGATTTTATTTAACTCCCGGATGGGGCGGTCTTACTCGTTTAATCGAAAGAGTTGGACGGTCTAAGGCATTGGAATGGCAGGGAAAAGCAGAAATTAAAACTGCTCAACAACTGCTAGACTATAATTTTCTTAATGCCATTGTTGAAGAGCAAGCTGTTGTGGAATGGGCTGAACCACTTTTAAAAAACGGAAGAAACTTCATTAAAACGCTTAAACAAAACAGTGGCATCAAATCGGCTGAAAGATTTAAGAAGATGAAAGCCGAGATCGAACCCTTTGCTGATCTTTGGGTGGACGAAAACCATACTTCCAGAGTTGAAAAATTTATCCAAAAGAATAAAAAAGAAAACTAGGATCCCATTATGATAAAATTCTGTCAAGCTATGTTCGCTGTTATATTTTTACTTCTGAGCACTCCTTTATTTGCTCAAAATAATTATCAGGTAACCCTTCTGAGAGCAGCGCCGGGAGAACTGGGCGACCTCATAGAATATGTAAAAACCCAGAAATCCGATTCTGATGACAATATGATGATTATGCGTCATAGCCAAGGCGATCACTGGGATTTAATGCTTATGACTCCATTTTCGAAACCTGAAATGCATGATTACAGTGAATGGGTAGATTTTCAGCATGACTTTTTAGTAGAATCTGAAGTCAACTGGAAAGAGTTGTTAGAAAAGGATTCTAAAGCGGGCTTATATCATATCGAGATGTTTAATGCTGCCCGCGGTTTACATGATGAACTGCTTGAGCAACGAGCAATGGAAAATATTTACTACAACGAAACTAATCGTGATGGTAATGTAATTTTCGTAACCAAATTTGGAAGCGACGTAGATAATTTTACTCTTGGTTTCTATAAAGACATGATCGATTTCGCTACCGATCCTGATCTGACGGATAAAGAGTTTGAAGATGCCGCATTAAAAGCTGGGTTTGAATCTCGATCAACAATTGGGCTTTATCTTCGACAATTTCTGGTTGGGCATAATGATACGATTGCTACAAAAGTAAACTAGAATATAGCTCCTACATCTGTTTATACAACCGCCAGATCATTGTACTACAACGAATAATCAAATTAGACAGAACAGCATATTCTTTTGTAGAAAATACTTTACTTCGCTTCATCAATATGTATCCAAAAATTGGAGCTTTTTCCGGAATTTTCATGTGGTTATTTATCAGATCAGATTCCGTAATTGCGAACATAGGAACTCCGATCTCAGCCGGTAACCCTTCCTTTCTTGAGCCCTCTATAAATACACCTTGCTTGGTGTTATAAATATTATTGGTAAAGTAGGGTTTCCGATTTTTGATCATTCTTCTGAATACCAATTCTGTATACAGGTCTTCCGGGTTATAGTTTTCAGGAACCATTGAACCTACCGTAACTAGCAGGTGTGGCTTTTCTTTTGAAAGTTTCCAGAATGATAAATGCTCCAGCTCAAAAAGTTTTGCAAGCTGTCGACAAAATTCCTGCGACACATTCAGGAAGTCCATAGTTTCCATTCTGACCATCATGTCTTCCACTAAGGTCTTTTTATTAGCCGCCAGTTTTTTTGACAGATCCGGAATTACAAAATTTGCAACCAGTTTCATTTCTATCCGCTCAGCTACTTCTTGAGGTTTTTCATGAAACAGATTTTTTTGGATGAAATCTTTTGCCCCCAGATCCATTGCTTTCTGTTCTTTCTCAAGAGTTGGCAGACTTGTCATCAATAAAATCGGGATATTTACTTTATCAGAATCTTTTTTAATAGCCTCCAGAAATTCCAGACCTGTCATTCCTGGCATATGGATATCACTGAGTATTAAATCAATTTTCTTCTCAGAAAGTATGTTTATCGCTTGCTGAGGCTCCTGTGCATGTACAAGTGTGTACTTTTTGCCAATCAGATTTTTAACAATGATATGTGAAGATCTATCATCATCTACAACCAGAATCGTATAATCTGATTCCGCACTCATTTCCCTTTCACTCTTTTTCGTAGTGTCATAACCGCTTCATATTGATTCTGCCCTCTAGCTAAAGTTATCGACATTTTTTCACCTTCTTCAAATTCCCGCATCAAAGCCCAGGCATGCATTTCACTACTCACTCTTTCATCTCCGATTTTTGTAATTATGTCTCCGGGCATAATGCCACACTCATAAGCCGGACCATTTTTGTTTACACTGGTTACAAAAAGTCCATGAATAGACGGAACTCCATATTGATAAACGATCTGAGTTGTCATTCTAGTGAATTCCATCCCCGGATCAAAATCTAGAGCTACTTCACCTGATTCCTCCAGCTGTTTGATGATTTTCTTTACTCTGTTCGCAGGAATCGCAAACCCAAGCCCTACAAATCCATTACTAGTTCCACCTGTGAAAATAAAAGTATTCACACCAATTACTTCTCCATCACTATTTACCAACGGTCCGCCTGAATTCCCTCTGTTAATAGCCGCATCTGTTTGGATCATGTCGATATACACACGCGGGTCTTTAGGATCGGGGCGAAAATCTCTTTTTGTAGCACTTATCACTCCAACTGTTACCGAAGCTTGTCCGTCATCAAATAAACCAAATGGATTTCCCATCGCTATAGCCCACTCCCCAACCATCGCTGTTTCGGAGTTGCTGAATTTCACAAAAGGCATTTTTCCTTTCGGTTCTTTTATTTTCAATAAAGCCAGATCTGCTAATTCATCTGAACCAAGCAATTCAGCCTCATAAGTATCTCCGCTTGATAGTGCCACCATGATCTTCTTGGCGCTTTTACTTGCTACATGTTCATTGGTAACGATCAATCCATCCTCTCTGATAATAAATCCTGAGCCAATACTTTTAACTTCTCGTTCTGAGGGCATTTGAAAAAAACGAGAGAAAAAAGGATCCATCACACGATTATATCCTCTTTCAACTTCTGTTACTGTAATACTCACAATTGCAGGACTGGCTTTTTCAACTGCTTTAGTGATAGCGTTACTTCTGCTCTCAGAAATAGAAACCTGATTTGTCTTTACCTCTTCCTTTTCTTCCTCCGGCTCAAAACTTGCCGGTGAGGACTCGTATTCTAAAGGAGAAATAGTCGGTATAACTTCCGGCTTATCTTTTTTAAAACAACCTGTCCAAAAAATTAAACCCAGTAAACTTACGGTAGTAACTGTTCTCTTCATTCCCTAATCGTTAATCCATTGTTTTCTTCCTATACTAATGACGTCTTCGATTGCTTCTTCCATATTGCCTTTATACCAGGCTCCTGCTGCTTTTTTATGACCTCCGCCATTGAGTTCTCTTGCCCATTCATTCACATCAATGTCGCTTTGAGAACGCAGGCTTAATTTAATTCTATCTTCGTCTTCACGTAAGAAAATGCATGCTTTTACTCCTTCTATACTTAGCGGATAAGCTACAAATCCTTCCGTGTCTTCATTGGAAGTAGCCGTTTTCTGAAACATCGCTTTTGTAACGTACATAGTCGCAATTTGTTGGTTCTCATGCAAAGATATGGTATCCAGTGCCAAACCCAGTAACTTGATCTGCTTCATGGGTTTTGAAGAATATATTTTTTGTACAACTTCATCAGGAGTAAAATTTCCATATTCCAACAAAGTTGAAGCCGCCTTCATAGTGCCGGGTTTCACGCTGTCAAACTGAAAAGAACCGGTATCGGTTACTATTCCAACATACATGGCTTTAGCTGACTGTTCATCAATTTGAGTGATTTCATGCTCTGCAAACAAATTATACACCAACTCACAAGTAGATGAAGCGTCCGTTTTTGACACAAACTCTTTAAAAACTTCATCCGGCTGTGGATGATGGTCTATCATATATAGCGGCTTTCCAAGTTCGGTGATCTTTTCTGCAGTATCTCCAAAACGATGTAGCGCATTCCCATCTACAAATATAAAAGCGTCAAACTCGTTTAGGTCGGAGAAATCGGGTTTTTCGATCTTTTTAAATTCGGTAAGCCATTCAAGATTTTTATTTACTTCATCTTCATTAAATGCGGATGTACTAACGCCGTTTTTCTGCAACCACAGGCAAAGTGCTACTTGTGAGCCTAAACAATCTCCATCAGGACGCACATGTGAAAAAACTCCGATCTTTTTATGAGATAACAATTCCGGAATTAGCTTTTCAAACATAGAATTTTCTTTTTGAATGCCAAAATAGATGTATATAGCCAGAATTCCATTTCTTTTTGGGGTGATTTTTTTCGAGTTTTACATCAAAAATATATGCACGCACTTATCATTTGTGGAGGCACGCCTCCAACCAAAGCTTTATTAGAAACCCATATCAAAAAAGCCGATCTCCAAATTGGCGCAGACAGTGGCGGACATGTGTTTCTCGGCTATGGTTTTACTCCTGATATCGTTCTCGGAGATCTGGACAGTTTCAAATACACCAACCATGAAAATATTGAAGTATTAAAACTAGACGACCAAAACAGCACCGATTTGGATAAAGCATTGAATTATGCACTTAAAAAGGGCGCTACAAGCTGTACTGTTCTGGGAGCTTTGGGAAAACGCATCGACCATCAGCAAAAGAATCTTTCTTCGTTGGTGGAATTTCATGACCGGTTTGAGCCTTTGGTTTTTGAAGATGATTACGGGAAAACTTTTTTAGCTGATTCTCCTTTTGAAAAAGATATTCCACTTGATACTACTATTTCTTTTTTCCCTGTTTCAGGATTTGTAGAGAATTTCATCTCTTCCGGGGTACTTTATCCTCTTAATAATGTACGTTTGGAACCAGGCGTTCAGGATGCTACTTCTAATACCGTTACTGCTTCTCCGGTTACACTTGAGTTTTCTTCCGGGAAATTAGCCGTGTTTATTGGGGATGGGAGTAAAATAAAATAACCTTCTGACCAGGATTTTCAGGATGCTCAGGATTTTTAACCTTTTAAAAGATTGAGATTTAATCTTGCTAATCCACTCCCTCCTTTTTTAATCTTGGTCAAAACCGTATTTTGATTTAGGAAAGTCGGGTAATCGCTCAGTTATAGTAATATAGTTGGGAGGAAAGTCCGGACACCGACAAGTACCGCGCTCTGCGATCCTTCGGGCGTAGCAGAGGCTCTTTATCAGGAATGATACTGAGACAGACAGTGCAACAGAAAACAAACAGCCACCAGCGCGGAGCGCTGGTGAAATTCCAAATAAAAAGCTTCAAAACACAAACAAATCACAATGTTTAAATATTAAAACATTGGTGCTTGTTTGAAAATTGGGTTTTAAACATTGGAATTTCCAACGCTCCGCGTTGGGGGTAATGGTGAAAAGGTGAGGTAAGAGCTCACCGCTCTTAGGGTGACCGAAGAGGCACGGTAAACCTCGCGGGGTGCAAGCTCATGTAAGATGGTATATGCCACTTGTCGTGACGCCATCGGGTGGAGTGCACCAGATAAATGATTACTGAATCCGCTTTAGCGGAGGAACAAAATCCGGCTTACAGACTTTCCTGTTGAATATGAAAACCCCGTCCGAAAGGTCGGGGTTTTGTTTTTCTTGTCATATTTCGGTACTCTTAACTCATGCGATTCAGCCTGTTAATATTGCTTACCTTAGCGCCCTCCCTCCTGTATGGACAGGTTACTACTATGGTTACTACAGATAAAGAAACCTATGAGTATGGAGAGCAGATAAATATCTCTTTTACTCTGTACAACGGTTCTGATTCTACTCTATATTATGAAGGGAGTTCGTCTTGCCAAGTATATTTAAAATTCCAACACATAGGAACTCATCCCAATATGTGTACAACAGATTATCATTACTATGATATTTATCCTCATCAAAAAGTAAACATCACTATTGAAATTGATCCGTCTGAATTTTTTTACCCGGTTAAGAGTGGAGTACAAAATATTGAATTTGACTACCTTGGTTTTAAAGATTCTGTTCAATTTTCTGCTCCTCAGTTCAGATCAGGACGTTTTTATGTTGCTTACGATTCATTGAAAAGCGACACAATCCAACAAGTAAAGAATAGTATATCAGCAATTGAAACTGAGAGATTTATAAGAAATAGAAATGAAAAAGATTCTTTAATTTCTATTTCTGCTACCTGGAATGTAAATGACTTTCAAATAGACGAACTTGTAGAAAGCCTTGATAGCACAGGTTTATTCAGGTTTGTCGAAATCAATAGGTTTTTCCAAAGCGCTTCGGTTACAGTTACCTCAAATGAAGAAAATACTGCTGATCATCCTCTATCTACCAAATTATTTCAAAACTATCCGAATCCCTTTAATCCGAATACTACATTTACATTTGAATTATTTAAACCTGACCAAGTACAATTCTCCATATTCAATATGATTGGTCAAGAGGTTGCTGTTTTGCAAAACAATAGACTTTCAGCAGGAAGCCATTCAATCAATTTTGATGCAAGTAATTTAGCGAGTGGAACTTATTTTTACAGACTTAAAACTGCAGATGGAGTACTTACAAAGAGATTTACTTTAATTAAGTAATGAGTTTTAATAAAAAGCAGAAATAAGCTTAGTGTAGGGCTAATCTTTAAGGTCCTGAAACAAATTCAGGATATCGTTGCTACAAATTAACCTTGTATGTTCCCTTCACGTTGCGGTCTAGTTGTCGCTTTAAGTCTTTTTCTTTGATGCTGTCTCTTTTGTCAAAGCTCTTTTTACCTTTGGCTACTCCGATCAGAATTTTGGCATTTCCTCTTTTGAAGTACATTTTTAGCGGAACGAGCGTATACCCTTTTTGCTGTACAAATTTATCTAGCTGACGAATTTCTTTTTTGTTGAGTAGCAATTTCCGTTCACGTCTCGGATCGTGATTGTAATACGAACCATGCTCATAGGGCTTGATGTACAACTCTCTTAAAAACACTTCCCCGTTTTTCAGAAATGCAAAGGAATCAGTAAACGAAGCTTTCCCCTGACGAATAGACTTCACCTCTGTTCCTTTCAGAACAATGCCGGCCTCGAAGGTTTCTTCAACCTGATAATCGTGCCGTGCCTTTCGGTTTTGTATGGTATGGGTGTTGTTGTTGCTCATTTTTTTATTTGTCATTCAGAGCGATAGCGAAGAATCTTCACGTCTTCTTTTCAGCTGAAAATACTTTGTGTAGATCCTTCGGAAGTATCCTCAGGATGACTTCTCTTCTTTAAACTTCAAATCCTAGTTCACGGAGATCTTCAGCTACTTCTTCATCCGGTTTCCGATTATCAAAAGTGGCGTAAATTCCCAGAATCTGCTCGATCTCGCTGATCGCTTTTTCGTTATCCGGATTGATCTTCAGTACTTCAACATACTGAGCTAAAGCTCCATTCATTTTATCACGCATGTTGGTTACGTCGGAATCGCGGTATTCCAGAAAAAGTCCGTAGTTCAGGTGCGTTTTTTCTCTCAATGTCATTACTTCTTCAGTCTCATCTTGAGTTTCCAGTAAAGTAAGCGCATCAGAATACTGATCATTCTCTAAGAAGAATTCTACTTTTTCAGCCATTGATTTGGTTGACATATCTTCTTTTTTGGTTTCCGCACATGCGGCAAAACCGGCTATCAAAAACAGGATGAATAAATTTTTCATGGGTTTTATTGTGTAAATATTGGGTTCAAACTAATACAGAGTATAAATATAAGCATACTTAGCCAGCCTATCACTTTTCTTCCTTTAGAAAGTGGTGTGTAAAATGTAACCGGCGGATGCTCTACTTTTACTACAAAAGTGATGAATAGTGTCCATACACCCCATATTAATGTAGGCGAGCCTTCTTGATGTCCTTGGATCACATACAAATAAAGTGCAGAACAAATCAGCGAAGTGGTAAACATTGTGCTTACCCATTTCGCTTCTTTTTGAAAAGCGATATGCATAACACTGAACAACATGAGTCCCCAGATCAACCAGGAAAGCGCACCGAATGAAGTGTCGTATTTCCCAAGTAGGTCATGGAAAAAAGGAACCAACTCAATTCCTGCTAAAATTGTGATAAATGAATAGAATATTCGCGCGGCTATTTTGTGGTTTTTATAACCGATCAGGGAATAGAGAATATGCCCCCCATCCAGCTGACCAACCGGCATTAAATTCAGCGCCGTAAAAAACAACCCAAACCATCCTGCCAGCAACCATGGATAGTGATACATTTCCCATAGTGGCGGAACGTTATCAAACAACGAAGCCAGAAAACCATAGAGAATTGTATTTCCGAAAATAAGCACCGTTCCTTCATCCTGTGATAAAATCTCAGTTGGATATTCCCCCGTTTGAGCCACGTAGGCTTTCAACTCTTCATGACCACCAAAGTTCTGTACATAGCTTGGTTCAGGAAGAGTGGCAAAACCAACGACCAATACAATTAAAGAAACAACAAAACCGGCAATTGGTCCGGCTACTCCTACATCAAACAGCTTTTTTGTTTGGTGTATTTTTTCCTTTATCCGAATTACGGCTCCAAGTGTTCCTATCCCAACCGGAAGTGGAATGTAATATGGCAAGCTCACTTTTATGTTATGATAAACAGCCGCAAAATAATGTCCAAACTCGTGAAAAGTAAGGAAGCTCAAAAGCAATGAAGCAAACAGAACTCCTCTCAACAGATCTTCTGTTCCCGGTAAAACCAACGGACCAATAGTAGAAATTCCATTCCCCAATCCAACAAAGATCGAGCTTACAACTGAAACCGAAATAAACGTAAGCACAAACAATCCCAGATGCTTTAAGATCGTTTTTGTATCGGGCTTATTTTTCGGTTCTTCGCTTCTTGACAGAATTTCGAAATCGGTTTCTATGGATGATGGATGTTCGTCGTTACTCAAGCAGTTCCTCTTTAAATTTCTTCTCTTGAAATCGGCATGGTCATACATCGGGCGCCACCACGACCCCGACATAGTTCATGTCCCTGAAAACTTACGGCAATTTTGTTGTCTTGATTCAGATCCAGTCCTTTTTCTCCAAACTCTTCTATAAACTCAAATTGATTCATGTATGAATAACCGTGATCTACAAGTGTATTGAATGTATTTGTGTTTCGTTCATATCCAACAATAACTCCAGGGGCCAGTGCAAACACATTTGCCCCATCTGTCCATTGTTCGCGGAATTGATTGGTTCTGTCTTCTCCTCCACACTTTATAAAATCGTAAGTATTTGCTGAAAATTCGTTCAACGCAGATTGTAGCGACGATCTCGATTCTGCCTGAATTGCGCCGTTAACTTTCTGTAGAGCTACCACATTATCCTGTTGCTCCATAATAGCCGGAGGAAAAGCTATACATTCTGAATTGCTGGCAAAAGTGAAAATAGTATCCAAATGCATGGAAGAACGTTGTTTCGGAATATCAACAGCCAAGACCGTTTTCACTCCATGATTAAGTAGTCCATCTGCCGCCTTCATCAGCCCTGTGAATGAAGTGCGCTCGCTCATTCCGATCAATACAAGATCTTTTGATTCCACCAGAACATCTCCACCTTCAATGGACTGATTACCTGAAATCCGAATAGCGCTGTTTCTTACAGAATCAAAAAGCGGATTGAATTCTACCAGTGTTTCCATCATCAAGGATTCCCGAAGACGCGTTTTGGTTGCTGCTCTGGAAATTAAAATGGTGTCATCAACAACTGCCGCAAGATCGCGCGTAAATAGCAGATTCGGAGAGGGCAAGAGTGAAAATTTACTTCCTCCCGGCAAAACACCCTGTGTACTGAATTCCAGTAATTGTTGAGCGTCCAACTTATGTAGTTGCTTTTCGATCACTGATAAATTCTCTTCAGGAAACTCTCTGATCAGTTGCTCAATAAAGAACGCTCTGGCTTCTTCATTTTGGATGGAATCCTTGAAAAGGTCAACAATTTCTATAACCTGTCCATCTTTTGGCATAGCGGCTTTAAAAAGATCCAGCATATCCAAATGCTCTTCTCTGGCGTCTTCTTCAAAGATAATATCATCAAAAAGAAGTTCGTCTTTAAGCTCGGGATTTACCAATGACACTTCATGACCGGGAGTGTGGACAATGACTCCGTTAAGATGTCCGATTTCGGAAGAAACGTTGATTTTCATTTTATGTACTGAGTTTTATATTTCAGATAAAGCTAATGATAAAATCATCAAATTGGAGAGCATTTTCTTTCTTGTATTTACAGTAATTGGAACTGCTCTTCTTTTCCTAAACACTCGTTTATTTCTCTTAAACGATCATTGATACTTTCCTTGTCCAATTCATTATCTATGTATTCCTCTGAACAAGTTAGAAAGTTGTCTACATATGATATCAATAAAGAAGTAAAGCGCTTCCGGTGTATATCAGAATAGATCATATGCTTGATGCAGTCGAGCAATCGCACTAATACAGAAACATCTTTCTTCCCATATTCTCTGATCGGTACAATGATCTGAAACATCACGTCCTTAAAGGGAACCGGACGAACAAACACCAACGGCTCTTCTTCTGAATTCGGGATATAATTTTGCTCATCTACTTCCATCAGTTTCGTCAACAGATCAGATAACAGATCGATGGCTTTTACGGCTGTTCCCGGATCGTTAATTCCCGGACTTAGTGCCTTTACAGCAATTTCAGATATCTGTTTAAAACCGAACAAATAATGATCAGAAACCCGTTCTTCTGTATAAAGTGTAAAATAGGAACTCAGCTGATCGATTACTTCTTCATCCAATTCTTTGCTGATCTCAATAAACGGATATTCTTTTACTACGAATGATCCGATGGAAACTTTCACATTAAGTCTGAATTCATGCTTTTTACAAAACTCCGTTAATCCCGGCCCATCGATTTTCTTCAGATAACCCGAATCCTTTGCAAGGCAGGTTATCCATTCAGAAGTATCCGGCAATTCTATTTTAGCGTTGTCATGATCTACATCTGTTAATTCTTTTTTGGTGAGCTTGTAAATATCATTCAGAATAAAATCCACTTGTATTTTTTGGGATATAGAATGAATGAAATACACGAACAAACCCATACAAACTATGGCTAAGATCATACTTACAAAAATGCCCAGTGACGGCACTGAAAAATCAACGCCGGGAGCATCAATGTTAACGATCAGGATCAAGCTGTAAATGATACTGCCTAAATAGAATCCAAGTACGATCTGGTGAAATTTATCTGAGATCAATCCCGGGATAACTCTTGGAGATAAAGTAGAGGTAGCTCTGTTAAGCACGATCATCACCATCGAAAAACTGAATACCATTAAAGAAATAAGACTTCCTACAATGGTTCCTAAGATCAATCGTGCATTATTGGAATCATGAACTAAAACCCGTTCTATATTACTTTTAAGTTCTATGACAAGATCGTTGAACTCGATCCTCATCACAAAAATAGAAAAAACCATGAATGCCAAAGCTATGATAGTAGGATAGAATGCAATGCTGTTTACGATCCTCTGATAGTACTTTGAAAGTATGTTCATCCAGTGTTTCATATATCCTTATAAATGAATTTGTGACTTTATTGGTAGCCTGTAAAACATCAATAGTTTCAATAAACAGCAAATATTTATGTATTTAAGTTCAATCAGATACCTAGAAGCTTTTCTTGGTTGTTGTATTTTTCAATCCTTACCTTCCATTCTATGATTTCAAAATCTGAAATACAATCACTCCTCACACTTATGGATGATCCCGATCCGTTTGTTCAGGAGTCTGTGAACCGTCGATTTGTGGAACTTGGTGAAAATGCAGTTCCAATGCTTGATCAATATCAGGTTGACCTGAAGCAGGGAGAAGAAAAGACCAGAGTTAACGAACTTATACACTCTCTGACTTTTGAGGGTTTACAAACTGATTTTGTGGATGCGTTAGAGAGCGGCATAAAAAACCGGAAGGATCTGGAGTCTATCATTTTCATGCTTTCCAGATTTGGGAACCCAACTATTGATACCAAACACTATAAAGAAAAATTGGATCATTTCGCTGAAATGGTTGCTCCAAGTATTCGATATAAACTGGATGAACGAAAAAAAGCGTCTCATTTATTCAAGTTTGTTTTTGAAGACCTGAATTTTAATGGAGATCAAAAAGACTATCATAATCCTGCCAATTGTTTTCTTGATACCGTTATTGATCGCCGTAAAGGTTTGCCAATTACTTTAAGCATGATAGTAATGTTCATAGCACGGCGTTTGGATCTGCCCGTTTTTGGGGTAAATATGCCCATTCATTTTATGCTTACTTATATAGGAGAAAGAGAAGAGTTTCTGGTTGACCCATATGATGACGGAGCAGTAGTTAGCTACGATCAATGCTATTTTTTTCTGAAAAAGAACAATATAACTCCTAAGCCTGAATATTTCCAAATGGCTTCTGATATGGATATTCTGATCAGGACTATTCGAAATTTAATTCAGAGTTATGAGCGCAAAGAACAACTTGAAAAGGTAGAAGATCTTAAAAAACTTTTATCAACTGTTGAGTTGTATGAATAAGTTTGAAGTTCAAAATCTTTCGTACCATAACACTTTAACACCATTCGAAAATGTGTTAAAGTGTTATGGTGTTACAGATGCCCAAATTTTAACTATAGAATGAGTAAGAAATGCACAACCAACACAGAGAAAAGCTTTTTTCATTATTCGACGACAATCAAAACGGAGTTGTTTTTATTCAAGGTGCTGAAACCATGTACCGCTATGATACTGATTACGAATTCCCGTTTCGTCAGGAATCAAATTTCTGGTACTTAACAGGAGTAAATGAAGCTGAATGTTCGCTCGTATTAGATCTCAAAAAAGAAGAATATCATCTTTTTGTACCCGAACGGGATGCTCAGTATGCTGTTTGGCACGGGTATGTTAAAACAAAGGAACAATATCTGGAAGAGTACCAACCTGACCACCTTCATTACAGAAATGATATTCTTAAAGTTCTGAATGAGCTTAAGCCTGAAACTGTATACTGCATTGATGATGAACAAGCAGAGTTTGTAGAAGATCTTAACCGTGGTTTCAATGTAGAAACAGAAGCATTGGTTGATGCTCTCACCTATTGCAGAGTTTTGAAAACCGATTGGGAACTGGATCAATTGCGCGAAGCTTGCAGGGTAAACGACCTGGCTTATCTGGAAGTGATGAAATCAATCAAACCCGGTATGTACGAGTATGAAATGAAGGCGATCTTCAATAAAGTACAGATCGAAAATGGTTTAATGCAGGATGCTTACAACGGAATTTTTGCTTCCGGGGTAAATGCCTCTATTCTCCATTATGTAGTAAATAACAGCATGATTAAAGACGGAGATTTGTTTTTGATGGATTCCGGTTTTGAATGCAACGGCTATGCATCAGATTACACAAGAACTTTCCCTGCAAATGGTAAATATACCGACGTTCAAAAGGGAATTTACAATTCTGTTTTAGCTGGGATGGATAAAGTGCTTGATTCCATCAAACCGGGAGTTAAAATGGAAGATCTCCATTTACTTGCTGCCCGAACTATGATGGAAGGCTTAAAAGATATGGGCATAGTAAAAGGCAGTATTGATGACATGATGGAAGAAAATATCTTTGCTCTTTTCTTCCCTCACGGTTTGGGTCACTTCCTAGGATTAGATACTCATGATGTAGGCGGCTATCCAAAAGGAGTAGACAGAATTGAACGCCCGGGTATTAAATTTTTAAGAGCTCGTAGAGAGTTATTGCCAGGAATGGTGGTTACTATTGAGCCGGGAATTTATTTTGTACCTGCAGTTCTGAAACCTGCAATAGCTGATCCTGAAAAGAATCGATTTCTGAATACTGAAAAAGTAGAATCATTGCTTGGTTTTGGAGGGGTTCGTATAGAAGATGATATCATCGTAACAGACAACGGTATCGAAAATATGACGAATGTGCCTAAGAAAGCAGAGGAAGTCGAAATTTTGATGAAAGGCTGACAAAAGAAGATAAAACGATTAATTGAATTGTATTTGAGTTCCCCTTTTCTTTTCGGGCTCTTCTAAGCTATTACTTTTTCGTGTGAAAACACGATGAGTAAAACTTCACTCTTTTTATAATTCTTTAAATCTTTTATCCATCAAACTCCCTATTCTTTTAAAAAACCAACTTACAGCATGATGAAAAAACTATCGCTAAACCTTCTCTTATTTCTTTTTTTATTTACAGGTGCTATTCAAGCACAAACTCCTCTAGACACGCTTAGTCTAAAGTCTATCTTTCACGAGCCTTATCTTCCCGGTAACCGTCCATCTTCGGTATCATTTTCAATGGAAAGCGATCTCGTATACTATAATTGGAAGGAGCATCATGATTCCAGTTCCGCTTTGTACCAGACAGACCTTAAGGGAAAAAACACAAAAAAAGCACCGGATGATCTTATACGATCATATACATTATCACCGGATGGAAAAAAAGTGATCTATCAAAAACGTGGTGACATTGCACTCGCTGATTCAGATTTTAAAAATGAACGCATCTTAATTGCTTCTAAAGGTTTTGACTATAATGCAACATGGAATAGCGATGGTTCAGAAGTTGCTTTCATAGCTGATGGAGATGTTTGGATTGCTGGGGTTAAAGAGCCCGGAATTAAGCAGGTTACAAATAAAAAAGACGACGAATCTTCATATCGAATTGCTGAGTGGTCGAGTACTGGGAGTTTATTAGTAGTTCAGAACGATAATTCTGAAAGCAAAGAATACTACTTTCCTGAATATATCGGAACTTATGTAAAACCCGGAACTACGAGACGTGGAATAGGATCATTTACTTTATCTGTTATAGATATAGAAACCGGTAAAATATCTAAGCTATTAAATGGCAAAGGATTTCCCAGAACTGATATTAGCGCTTCCGGAAACTATGCCGCTATTGATCTGATTGATGCCCCGATGAAGAATCGTACTTTAAGCATTCATGATTTCAAAAACGACACTACTTATGTGGTTTTTGAAGACTCCACAAAAGGATGGTTATATGGAACCAATATGGAATTTGCTCCTGAAAATGACCTATTGATGATTCAGAGTGAAAAAGATGGATGGAATCATATTTATACTATAAAGCCCGACGGAACTGAACTAAAGCAACATACTCAGGGAGAGTATGATATTCCTTTTGTTGAATGGTTAAATTCAAAGTCAATGGTAATTGCAACCAGTGAAAATGATCCCGGTGATATTCAATTATATAAGTTAACTCTTTCTTCAAATAAAAAAGATCTCTTAACAAAAGCAGAAGGTCATCGAAGAGATTTCAGGTTAAGCCCTGACAAACGTTATGTTGCCTACAGCAAAACCTTTTTTAATGAACCGGCAGAAATTTATCTGGTTGATATCAAGAAACCCGGAAAAGAAGTTCAGCTTACTAATACTGTTCCTGAAAACTTTTCAGAAATCGGATGGCAAAAAGAAGATTACATAAGATTTACAGGTCGGGATGGAAAAACCAAGTTGTCAACATCCATACTTAAGCCCGATGTAATTGATCAAGAAAATGGAAACCCGGTCGTTGTTTTTGTTCACGGTGCGGGTTCTCTTCAAAATGTTTTTAAAGGTTTCAGTTTTAGTTATTGGAGAGAGTATATGTTTAACCAATATTTAACCAAAAAGGGATATTATGTAATTGAAGTCGATTACCGACACAGCACAGGATATGGTAGAAAATTCCGTGAAGATGTAACTAATTGGATGGGTAAATATGAAACAGAAGATATTGAAGATGGACTCGCTTATTTAGCTGAAAACTATTCTGGTGCAGATACATCAAGAGTAGGAGTGTATGGAGGAAGCTATGGAGGTTTTATGGCGTTATACACAGTGAGTGTTTCACCTGAACATTTTGATGCTGCCGCAGCCCTCAGGTCTGTTACCAATTGGGAAAATTACTATTACACAAATCCATGGTACACTTATCCAAGACTAGGCACTCCTCAGGCTGACTCCGTTAACTATGCCCGAAGTTCTCCTATTACCTATGTTGATTCACTGACAAAACCTGTACTTATATTGCATGGTTTAATTGATAATAATGTTGGATTTCAGGACGCGGCTCAATACATAGAAAAGCTCATACAAACCGGAAATACAGACTTTGATATGATGATGTATCCAAGTGAACGTCATAGTTTTCGTGATCCTGATTCCTGGTTCGATGAGTACCGAAGGATATTTGAGTTTTTTCAGGAAGAACTTGATAACAAATAGATTCTAAAAAGAGAGCGTGTGTCACATGCTCTCTTTTTCAAAGCACCACTATATCAACTACAAAAATTAAGGGTTACGAATATAATCTAATATTCAGCTCTGTTGTCCATGAAAAAAATAATTATGGCTTTATTTATTGTTTTAGGAGCTGTAGCCATAATCATAGTCGGAATTGGTTTTGCAGTCTCTGCTCCGGGTTATTCAGGTGCAACATCAAAACATTTTGATGGAACAAAATTCTTCAATGCTGAAGGCTATGTAGAAAAAAGCTCCGGAGAGCTCATGAAGTGGCTGTTTACCAGAAAGCCTGGAAAATGGACAGAGAAAACAACAGCTGATGTGTCTTTTGGAGAAAAACCCGCTCTACGGATATCGGATTCATCTCAAGTGATCACCTATATAAATCACTCTACTTTTCTGATTCAAACGGATGGGTTAAATATTATTACTGATCCGGTTTACAGTGATCGGGTTTCACCTTTTAGTTTTGCAGGACCAAAACGAATGCGTCCTCCCGGAATTAAATTCGAAGATCTTCCGGATCTGGACCTTGTACTAATCAGTCATAATCACTACGATCATTTGGATATAAATACGCTTCTTCAAATCGAAGAAATTCATGACCCCGTTTTTATTACTCCACTTGGCTTGGATTTGTACCTGAACAAAAAAGGTATTTCAAAAACTGTACATCTGGATTGGTGGGAAGAATACCTGGCTGACAGCACTGTTTCTATTTCAGCAGTTGAAGCACAGCATTTTTCCAGCCGTGGAATGTTTGACAGAGATAAAACTCTATGGGCCGGTTTTGTGATCGAATCTCCAAACGGAAACATTTATTTCGCGGGCGATACAGGTTATAACAATTTCTTTAAGAAGATCGGAAAAGATTATGCTCCAATAAAAACTGCTTTGATCCCAATCGGAGCTTATATCCCCAGATGGTTTATGGGGCCCGTACATGTTGATCCCGCTCAAGCTCTACAAATTCATAAAGATCTTGGATCTGTTTTAAGCATCGGAATGCACTATGGAACCTTTCCCCTCGCTGACGATGGTGAAATGGATCCCATCAATGATTTTAATGCTGTGGTTGGGGATGAGAACTTTATTCTTATGAAAGAGGGAGAGAATAAAATAATCAGGAATAATTAAACTAGAAGACTACGCTACTTTTCTGATCATCAACGGAGACATCCCGTTTATTTAGGGCTTCACCAGCCTTCAAACCTCAATTAACAACTCAGAATCAAGTTCTGCTCACAGCACAAAACTTCTATGTTTCTTAGTTAACTGGATTTTTCGAACGCGTATTTTCCGGACCCGATCAACATCATTCCAAAAAACACGAACATCATTTTAAATGCATGCGAAGCCTGACGCCAACTGTCTCCGTCGCTTATGTGTGCATAAACTGCAACCAGCATCATTGATCCTAAAAGCATCGCAACGAATCTGAATTTATACCCTACCGCAAATAGCAGAGCTCCAAGTGTTTCAATAAGCGCACCTAAAAAACCCCAGACCATAGCAATTTCATCAACTCCGAAATGAGGCATTACCTGCCCGAGTGAAATCCATCGTTCGTGACCACCCATAAGCTTTCCCCATCCGTGAAAAAACAGATAATTCAAGCCCACTCCTACTCTGAGCAGCAGCAAGCCTTCATCTTTATATTTTTTAAGTGAGTCGAAATTGAGATTAAGTGACATATTATGATTGTAGAGTTTGATCTTAAATTCGAGTCAATATAATCAAACGTCCTTTTTTTCACAGATAAGATTGATTTGTCATAAAGACCTTATTCATATCCCGAAATATTCTTACCCAAAATGATATCTCTCTTTCCCATTAAAATACCATCTTTCTCTTTGTAGCTGATAATCCCGTTATTACCGCCTCTGGGATTGCGGTTATTTAGTTGTCTTGAGGTTAGATTTTTATCTCCCTCAAACAAGTAACTTCCCAGCCAATAATACTTTCCGTTTGGTTCAAGAATAGTTAAATGGATATGTGCCGGTTCATTTCCATAAAACATCGGCTTTTGCGTGTAAAAAGAATACTTCCCTTTGCTATCTGTTTTTATCCAACCACGAATATAACCGTGTCTTCTTCCCCAGCCGGTTTCATCGCCTTTCGTCGGATAAACTCCTTCTTCATTTGTTTGGTATACATACAAGATCACTCCTTCAGCCGGAGTTTTCCCATCTTCCTTGTAAACTGTTCCGGTAACTTTAATATCAACTCCTTCGCTTCCAAATTCCGGGAGCGTATCAACTGAAGAGAGGTTTTCATCTCCATATTCGAAAGCCGCTTCGCATCCTTCACATGTTCCACCGACAAGTTTACCCTGAGCTTGAGAGGTTATTGATCCTGCGATAACTAAGAGTGATATAAGTAGTAGTGTTTTCATACGTAATTAAGTTTTAGCTCTTATTTAAGAAATTAAGACGCATTGCCAATGCCAGCTGAGGTCATTTATATTTGATGCTTTATTATTAATTAAACCAATAATTCATTTTAAATACCACACCGCGATTTTTTACTGCAAAATTATCTGTGGCGTAATTGTCGTTGTAAACAATGAACATATCCGACATAGAAGCAAATCTCCATTGCAATCTGCTGTTCACATTAAAGTTTTCTGCTTGGGTGTTGTATTGCAAGAAACTGGTCCAACTAAGATTATTTGAAAAACTTACTTCTGCCTGCGGGCCGATAAGGTGCAGTGTTGCTTCTCCGTAATTATCAGGTAGGTTTACTTTATTTCCTACATAACGAACTCCAAAATTTCCCCAGGGTTGAACTCTCATGTTCATAGAACCCCCGAACTGAGTTCTGCTTCCGTTATAGAATTCTCCGAAAGAAGTATTCAAACTTCCGTTTATAATTCCTCTGGTATCAGAATAATAATCGAATGCAATTCTGTTGAATGTGTAAGTATCAACAGGAAGCAGTTCATCTCCGTTGATCAAATTTGTGGGGAAAAGGAGAGCAACTCTACTATTCCTTGCACTCAGGTTTATCCCTCCCCAGTCTTTAGTATTCAACTCATAATTAATTGAAAGTATTCTGTCGATAAAGTCCCCATCCGTAGTTGTTGACCCAACCATCCAGCCGGAAAATGTCTGACTATTTATCCAATCAGCTTCAGGACGAATGGTAAATCCTGCCCACGGATTGATAAAATTATAACCCACTCTTTTCAATTCCTCGGCTTCGGCATCATATTGAAAAAGTCGATCTGAGAATCCCAGTTCATTTATATAATTGTCCTCAACTCTGTCTGCGGTGATTCCGAAGAATTTATCTCCATCACCATACATCAAGGTTGCACCTGCAAAATAAGCGTCGTCGAATTTATCTTCAGTTTGCGACCAATGGTATCTCACATTTCCGTTCCAATAACCGTTTTCAGAAGTGTAATTGAATTCTGCTCCTATGGTTCGGTTATAATCCTCTCCCGTTGGTGAAGCTCCGTCAAAAGAAGAGCGGTTTGTGAACAGAGCTTTAACATTAGTACGCCCTACAAGGTTTTGCTGTACCGATGCAACTGTATAGTTATTTGCCGAAAGATCATTGACCGATCTCGTATGGGCATTCAAAACACCAACTCTCAGATCCTCACTCAGATTTCCGGTAATCCTTGCACCAAATAGAATTGGAACTATTTCTCCGTTATTTAGTCCAATTCTTCTCGAGAAAAAGGGTTTCAATCCCCAGGTTCCAAAGCTTCCGAACAGATCGCTGTTTTCAAGAAAAAATGCTCGCTTTTCCGGAAAGAAAATGCTGAATCTTGAAAGGTTGGTTACCTGCTGATCTACATCAACCGTCGAGAAATCAGGATTAACAGTCAGGTCTAGTTTCAGGTTTTGACCGACAGGAATTTTAGCATCCAATCCTATTTCAATATCATTTTCCAGTCCATTATTTGTTTCCAGAAAGTTTTTATTTGATGAACCTAATACATAAGGCTGGATGATAGCTCCTTGCTTTCTCTTTGGAGGGATATCTTTGATCACCATAGTTCCTAAATGACCTATATCAATTCCCGGAAATCCTAAAGGAACATGGCTCCATGTAGAGTATTCGTTTCTCTTCATATCGTTTCGAACAAAATTGATTCCCCACTCTTCCACATTGGTATCGTAATTGATGGATTTGAATGGAATTGCAAATTCCGCAACCCAATAATCGTCGTGAACTTTCACAGAACTGTACCACACATTATCCCAGTTTACATCAGGTCGGGTTCTGGAATTTTCTATACTCACCATTCCATCTACCCGGGCTCCGGCAGCGTTCACTCCGAATAAAAAGCCATTGGTTTGCTTGTTTATTGGATCCAGTACCACACTAAATCCATCGCTATCCCAGTGGTACGATGAATTATCTCTCTTTAATGTTTTGATGACCAGATCTTCCTTTTTTTGATAATTGATGGCGCCGATGTACAAAAATTCATCGTCATACATGATCCAGGCTTTGGTTTGGTTTACCGCAAGTCCCGTATCTCTGGGAGCTTTGTTTAAAAAGTCCGAAGTTATGGAGGCTTCACCCCATTCGGATTCTTCAAGTTCACCATCAATAATTACTTTGGTATTTATTTTTGTAGCGCTGAGTATAAAGTTCTCGTATATAGACTGTTCCTGCGCAACAAGTTTAGAATTAAATAGCATTGCCGATACAAGTAATAAAAAGTATTTCATAGTTCTGTCCCGTTTTTGTTGGAACAGATATACGGGATTAAAAATACTCTTATTTCTAGCGTAGATACGCAACTGGATATCCTAGCCGGAAGACCTTTATTCGATGATTTTTACCATCTGCCGTAGCTTAAGTGTTGTTTATCCCGAAAAGGATGCTGTTTGCAGAAATGAGAAAATCCTATACAATTTCTTTAGATTCAATGCGTACATTCATGCTTCGTTATGTTAAATATAGTTCACAAACATCAGACTACAGGTAACCGAATTGGTTGGCACATTCTTTTTTGGGCGTGCTATATAGCTATCTATACCGGCATTTACGGATATTTTGAAGACAACTTTGGTGCTGAATTTTTCTGGGCGATGGCTTATCTGCCGATTAAGATCGCGGCAACCTATTTTACGATGTACTTCATAATCCCCCGGTACTTTCTAAAGAAAAAATATATCGCTGCTACACTTTTAACTATCACTATAATTTTACTTGCAGGTTTTATTCAACGTTTTTTGGATTACTATGTGTTTTATCCGATCTACGCCTATGAGTTTATGGCCGGTAGCCCGTTCAATATTCCCAAGAGTATCAAAAATGTTCTTAGTATTTATCCGGCAGTAGCACTTGGTGCTTTCATCAAAATCACCAAGCATTTTTATAATGAGGAAAGCAAGTCTCAGGAACTCAGACAACAAAAATTACAAGCTGAACTCAATTTTCTGAAAGGACAGATCCACCCTCATTTTTTGTTCAACACTTTGAATAATTTGTATGCTCTTACACTAAAAAAATCTGAAAATTCCCCTGAAGTTGTTCTGAAATTATCTGAACTCCTCAGCTTTATGCTGTATGAGTGCAATTCCAGAACAGTTCCCTTAAGCAAAGAACTAAAGCTGATAGAAAATTACATCGCTTTAGAAAAAATACGGTACGATGACCGACTCACCATTACCTATGAAACGGAGGGTGATGTTTCCAAAAACCAGATACCACCTATGCTGCTGCTTCCATTTGTGGAAAATGCTTTCAAACACGGAACCAGCGATTCCATTGATGATGTATGGGTTGATATCCACATAAAAGTAGAAGACCGTTCTCTAAGTCTGTCTGTAAAAAACAGCAATGGCTACGATACGGTTGAAAAGAATGAGTTCGAATACCAAAAAGGTATCGGGCTTAAAAATGTTCATCGGCGTTTAGAACTTTTATATGAAGACCATTATACCCTTGAAACAAATGATACCGAAGATCAGTATTCCGTTTCATTAACCATTGAACTTGATGAACTTCTAGATCACAACAGCGTTTGAGTCTTTCTTGCTTCATAATAGATGATGAACCCTTAGCCATTGAGGTTATTGAATCTCATGTGTCTAAAATTGATGGACTGGAAGTGAAAGCTACTTTCCAAAATGCAGTGAAAGCTTTTCAGGCTCTCCGGGAATCCCACGTAGATATTCTTTTTCTGGATATTCAAATGCCACGTCTTACCGGCATTGAGTTCTTGAGAATGATGAAAAATCCTCCGAAAGTGATCTTTACCACTGCTTATCGTGAATATGCTTTGGAAGGATTTGAGTTGGATGTAGTTGATTACTTACTGAAACCAATCTCATTTAATCGCTTTTTAAAAGCTGTAGACAAAGTCTTTGAGCTTCATTCAGCTGCAGAACACTCAACAAAAACTCCCGATGAAAACAATTCCAAGCATTTTGTTTTTGTTCCTGTGGACAAGAAAAATGTGAAGATCTGTCTAAATGAGATCATTTATGTTGAAAGCAAAAGAGATTATGTGCTCATTAAGACACTGAACAAAGAAGTGGTCACTCATCAGACCTTGACCTATATGGAAGAACGATTACCGAATCCTTCCTTTTTAAGAGTACATCGTTCGTTCATTATCAATACCGAAATGATTGAAAGCTGGTCTAACAATGAGATCGAACTTCCGGATATTCAGATCCCCATCGGAAGAACTTATAAACGAGAAGCTTTGAAGGTATTGAATAGTAATTCTGAAGTTTTGTAGGGGTTTTTCTGTGAATGGGTCGTCCCTGTATTCGGTGGCAGGTTTAATATTAATTACTGAAATAAACTATGCCCTTAGTATTTAAGACGGACAAGAGAGCGTGATCCGAATGCGTCTGCGAAGCAGGAATAATTCCTTCGGGTGAGGAGCATAGAAATTATATCTAAATAACGAAGACCTTTGGAATTATTCAGCGCAGGATCAGTGAACCCGTCTTAAATACTTCGGCTTGATCTTTTGCTACTTTTGTATCAAGACAAAAGTAGGGACCATTGTTCTAAGTTAAGCCTTTTTATAGGACTCCCTTCCTTTGCTCTGTGTACTTTTGTGCCGACAAAAGTACCAAAAGCTCCCGACAAGAATTATTGGCGCGAACTCCAGTGCATCGACTAATCATTACAAAAGGTCTTCGGTCGTTTGATGCATATTCCCAAGTCAGCCAGAGTGTAATGATTGCTCCTTCGGAGCCGTCGATTTCATTGCGTTCTTGTCTCGCCAATAATTCTAAAGGTCGGTATAGTTGGATGCTTTTTCTGAAATTGACAGTATTATTGAAGACTTAGTTCCTCCCTCGAGGGAGGTGTGGTTTTCGGCTTGCCGAAAAAGCGGAGGGTGTATGTGAAGTTTATACGTTCCCGAACTTCACTTACACCTCTCGGATTATCCAAAGTAAATGTTTGGATAATCATCTCCCTCAAGAGGAGACTGAAATTTTTTGCAAATAAAAAGCCCAACTCTGAAAAATAGAATCGGGCTTTTAAATTTTTTGAACCATTCCCACCTTTTGATAAGGGAGGATTATTTTATTCCGCTAAGCAGTGACCGGCTCAGGTTTTGTGCTTGCGCCGTTTCCATTCAAATCACTTTGGTCTTTAATGATGCCCGGTTCTTCTTTTCCGAACATAACTTTGTTCAAGCCTCTGCGACTTCTTTCAATTAAGCTGTACAGAACAGGAACTAGGATCAGTGTAAGAGCTGTAGCAAATAATAAACCTACAATTACAGCGATTGCCATCGGTCCCCACCATGTTGCTTGCTCACCACCCATATAAACATAAGAGCCTAGGTTTCCAAAAAACTCAATCGGAGTATTTACCAAAACAATGAAATCAATATTGAATCCGATTGCTAATGGTACTAAACCAAGTGTGGTTGTAATTGCTGTAAGAATTACCGGACGAAAACGTACTTTTCCACCTTGAACCAAAGCATCTCGTAAACTCAATCCATCACGAGTCCTGAGGATATCCACGTAATCGATCAATACAATGGCGTTGTTTACTACAATTCCTGCCAGTGAAATAATCCCTAAGAAAGCCATCAATCCGAAAGCCATCTGGAAGGTTACCAATCCGTAGAATACACCAGCCATCGACATAACTACCGAACTCAAAATAATGATCGGCTTTGCTATAGAGTTGAACTGAGACACCAAAATAAAGGCGATCAGAAATACGGCAATCAGGAATGCTATTCCCAGAAATTCGAATGACTCGTCCTGTTCTTGTTGCTGTCCTGTCCAGCTATAATTATATCCATCTGGAATATCTTCAAGATAGCTAGAAAGAACTCCCTGAACTTCAGCAAGCACCGCATTTGCCTGATATCCTGAGCGAACATCAGCACTTATGGTGATAACACGTTCTGAATCTTTGTGATTGATCCCGCCAAGACCATCTTTAACTTCCCATGTTGCCACCTCTGACAATGGAATTTGATTTCCTTCATGCGGAATAGTCAGATCACCTAATGTACTCAGATCATCACGATACTCATCATTTAACCGAACTATAATGTCGTACTCTTCTTTTCCATCACGGAATTTTGAAGCTTCCACACCATTGATCGCCTGACGAATGGTCATCCCGATCACATTAGTTGAAAGTTCGTAAAGAGCAGCTTTTTCACGATCCACATCTACTCTGATCTCAGGTCGAGCTTCCGGTAGATTTGATTCCAAACCATCCATTTTAGCGAACACAGAATCTTCTTCCAGAATAGATAAAATTTCTCCTGAGAGCATACTTAACTGATCCATGTTCGGTCCGGAAATTTCCAGATTTACCGGCTTTCCTGTTGGAGGACCGTTTGGCGGCTGTTCCACAGTTACTTTTGCTCCTACAATATTATCACTCATGTGATTTCTCAGAAATTCCATGGCTTCAAATACATCGCCTTCACGCTCCTGGAAATCCACAAAGTTCAAAGCCACGGTTCCTTTGTTCGGAGTATTACCTCCACCTCCGGCACCCGGATCAGCAGTAATACTTGCCCCTGATGTTGCAAGCACGCTATTTACATCCACAAAATTTGGAAGATTTTTAACGCGCTGCTGAACTTCTTCGATAATGGTTTTGGTGTATTCCACATCCGAACCGATCGGTGTTTCTACCTGTACATAAACGTCACGTGGAGGGATGTCCTCAGGGAAAAATTCTGTTCCCGGGTTAAAAGCACCTAATGCTACAAAACTCAAAACAAGAACTACCGCTGAAATTCCCAATACAGATAGTCTGTGATTTAAAGACCATACTAATGTATTTTCATATTTAGCAATCACTTTATTAAGACCATCTCTTTGCCACCATCTTCCTACCGGCTCTAATGCATATTTGTTAAGCGCCCAGAAAATAACACCAAGGATGATTAGCATTGCCCAAGTGATGAAATTTGTAGCTAGAAATATCAGTAAAAAGAATCCAACAACTCCGTACAATATCTTTTTTCCATTTGGAGTTAGTTTCGCCTCAGCATCCTGGCCTTCAACCGTCATAAACAGTGCACAGATCACAGGATTAATTACTAACCCAACAAATAGTGAACTTGCCAGTGTAATGATCAGGGTCTTTGGCAAATAGCTCATAAACTGACCTACAATTCCCGGCCAGAAGATCATTGGTGCGAATGCCGCAATTGTTGTGAACGTTCCTGCAATAATCGGAACAGCAACTTCACCGGTTCCTTTCTTGGCAGCTTCAAATCGTTCATATCCTTCTTCCAGATAACGATAAATATTCTCTACCACTACTATGGCATTATCCACCAACATTCCTAAAGATAGGATCAATGAGAAAAGAACGATCATGTTCATGGTTATTCCCACAGCGGATAACACTATAAAAGAAAGGAACATAGACATTGGAATGGAGATCCCAACGAATGAAGAGTTTCTTACTCCTAAAAAGAACAATAAAACGCCTACTACCAGGATCAATCCGGAAATAATATTATTCTCCAGATTGGTAACCATGTTAATTACATCTACACTCTGATCGTTAGTGATCGCATATCGTGTAGTGGGCGGCAAGGTTGGAATTGCTTCATCCAGAATAGCTTTCACTTCGTTACCGGTATCAAGGATGTTTTCTCCGGTGCGTTTTTTAATACCCAACGTAATTACTGGCGCGTCGTCCAGTTCAGAATATGTTGCTCTTTCTTTGAAGCCGAAGGTTACTTTAGCAACATCACGAACATAGATCGGACTGCGATTTTCGCCTTTAATTACAATGTCTTCGAGCAGTTTCGTGTCTTCATATTGTCCCGGTATACGAAGTAAGAATTTTTTGGTACCAACTGATATGTCCCCACCCGGAATAGTTACGTTTTCATTAGAAATTGCCTGAATAATATCACCAAAAGCAATATTGTAGTATTTCATTTTGGCAAGATCCACGTCCACCTGAACTTCACGCTCTGTTCCACCGGTCAGATCAACACCAAGCACGGATGGAATTGCTTCAATTTTATCCTGAAGATCTTCCGCTATTTCCTTAAGAATGACTTCATCATATTCTCCGGAAAGATTCACATTCATGATCGGAAATTCTGACAAGTTGATTTCCTGAACGGTTGGCTCTTCCGCATCTTCGGGAAGCTCCGGCTTTGCCAGATCTACTTTTTCCCTCACTTTTTGGAGAGCGTCTTCAATATCAACACTTGGTTCAAATTCCAGATTGATATTTGAATAACCCTCAGCAGATGATGAGGTCATATTTTTAATATCAGAGATATTGCTTAACTCATCTTCAAGCTTTCTGGTAACCAAACTCTCCATATCCTCCGGCGAAACCCCGGGATAAACTGTAACTACAAAGATATTCGGTACATTGATACTTGGGAAGCTTTCTTTAGGTATAGTCAGATATGACACTATCCCCATAATCGCTATCAGTACCAACAGTACCAGTACACTAATTCTGTTGTTTATTGAGAACGACGAGAGACCAAACTCTTTACGCTTCCCTTCTTCAGCAAAGGGAGCTCCATTCGTTGGTGCGCCGTTGTTATTTTTTTCGGTACTCATAATAGTTTCCGAGTTAAATTAATTTACTGCTAATTTTTTGTCATCCTTCACTGTAACGCGCATACCATCATCAAGAAAAGCAGAACCTAATGTGATTAATTTATCACCTTGTGTAAGTCCTTCTTCTATGATCACATTTGTTTGGTATGAAAGCCCCAACTTCACTTCTCTTTCATTTGCCACGGCCTTTCCTTCTTCGTTTTCAGAAAGTACGTAGACTACATAACGGTTGTCTTTTGAATACACAAACTCTTCACTGATCACTAAAACATTACTTTGCTCAACTGTTTTTAACTTCATGTTAGCAATCATATCTACTTTATATGTTTTGTTCTTAGGAAGTCTGGTCTCAATCCTGAACGTTCTGTTTTGGGGATTGATACTTCCCCCAACATAATTGATAGCGGAGTTAAGCGTATCCCTTACCTGAGTATCAAACCAAACGTCCACCTTATCTCCGATCTGGACAGCATCTGAATATCGGGCAGGAACACCGGCTACTATTTTATAGGCATCAGAACCGATCAATCGGACAACCTGCATTCCGGGACTTACCATTTCACCTTCTTCAACTATAATTGCTTCAACTTCCCCGTTGAATGGCGCTTTGATACTTGTATTCTCAAGATCAATTTTAATTGATTCCAATGCTGAGTTACTCTGCTCATAAGCATACTTCGCGTTCAGGTAATCTAATTCAGATCCGATTCCGTCTTCTTCATACACTTTTTTGAGACGCTCATATTGCTCCTTGGTTTGAGAAGTCATTGCTTCTAACCGGGCTTTTTCCTGCTTCAGTTTAGAATCGTCTATTTTTACAATGGTCTGCCCTTTTTTAACCTGAGCGCCTTCTTCTACTCTGTAGTCAATAACTCTTCCGTTAACTTCAGCCGAGATCATGATATCGTTTGAAGTTTCCACATTTCCTACCACTCTCACATAACTTGCAAAAGTGCTTGGAACTAAGGTTTTAGTAGTAATATTTACTGTTTTTACAAGCTCTTCCTGAGTTTCCGCCTGTTGAGCTTCGCCCCCACAACCCAGAAGTACTGTACCGGCTATAAGTATGGTTAAATAGTTTTGAACTTTCATTTCTTAAATTTATATAGTTGAATAATTTCGTTAGTTAGTTGTGTCTACAAATGGCACCATTCCGGTTGCCAGATCATAATTTGCTTTTGCTGTCAGGTAATTAAATACCATGATTGCATAATTTACTTCAGCTTCCCGAACCTGAATTTCTGCTTCTGTAAGTTCAAGCTGCGATCCCAATCCGTTTTCTAGTCTTTTCTTAGCCCTGTCATAACCGATGCTTGCTTGCTCCAGCGCTTGTTTTCTGGCCGGTGCGGTTTCAAATACTTTATCAAGCTCTTCAGCAGCGCTTGCCACTTCATTTTGAGCCATCAGAATAGTCATCCTTTTTTGCTCTTCAATATCCTTGTACTGAATCTTCTGACGATCCAGTTCTGATGTTCTTGAAAACCCCTGGAAAATGGGCAGATTCAGATTTACTCCGAGCGTTTGTATACGATTACTCTCTTCAAAAAAAGTTGGGCTGCCCGATTCCTGAGAAAACCATTGTAAATTATATGACGCAGTTAAAGTGGGTAGAAATCTGCTCTTTACAGCAAGAATTTCTTTGTCTTTCAATCGTAATTGTGCTTCTGTAACCCTTACATCTCCCCGATTTTCAGCAAGTGAAGCAGAATCTATTACAGTATTAGTAAAGGTATATGGATTCATTTGGTCGATTTGCTTTAGATCACTATTCACAGGATCCTTTACCGTATCTGATAGAATATCAAACTCATTTAAATTTCCCTTAACAGACAAATCAAAGCTTATAGGGATTCCAATAATTACCTTTAACTCACGGTATGCTTTTTCAACTGCATATTTAGCTTCAATTTGTTGAGGTTTCTGATTACTCAGCTGTACTTTTAATTGTAACACTGCGTAATCATCCACAATACCTGCCTTAGCTCTGGCTTCGTTCTCGCTAAGATTAGTTTCTAACCTTCGGATCTGAGCATTTGCCAGCCTAAGCTGTTCCTGAGCTGCTAATACAGCATAATAGGCAACTCTCGTTTGTGTAATCACCTGTTGGCTTGTTGATCGGTAAGCCTCTTCTTGAACCTTTCTGTAAACAGCAGAGCTTTTGAGGGCCACAAGTGCTTCTCCTTTAAACAAATTCTGAACTACCGAAAATCCTCCTTGCCAGTTATTCTCTTGAGTAAAGTTTACAGGTAATAGAGCATCGTTTGGCTTGCTTGGATCTCCTGCATTAAATAGTTGAAGCAGTCCATTTGGTAGAAATTGTGGTGCCGCTTCAATGTTTCTGGTAAAGTTAATTGACGATGAAATATCAGGATATACTTCAGAGCGTGCAATGTTAACCAGTTCATCGGCATCATCAATTGCAAGCAACGCACGATTTATTTGAGGGTTGTTTGCTAAAGCCATTTCAATGGCTTGGTTTAGGGTTATCGCTACTTCAGTATTAGTGTTCTGAGCTTGCAATCCTCCAAATACCCAAAACATTAAAGCCGTAAAAACACCTAATCTTTTACCCATTCTATTTATGTTAGTTAGTATCATTAAAAATTCAGTTGCCGATTACGTTAATTTGTTTCATTAGTTTCAAAAAATGACTGTGAGTCATAATTTCCTTTCTGAGCTTCAGTGGCAATCCCACACCCAATCATTTTCATGAAGTTCTCAAACAAAGATTTCAGATTTATACCAAGCTCATTTAATAAGTTAAAATGCTGTGTGTTTTGATGCTGATATGCCATGCTAACCATTCCGTGAGAAGTAGCCCATAATATCAAAGCTAACTCTTTCGGGTCATAGCTAGAATTAATACTTCCATCCTGCATTCCAATCTGAATTGCGCGCACCATGCAGGTAAAAGAACTTTGCATGTTTGTGGAACAGGAGTCAAGAAATGTACTGTCTTCTAAGTCACTTGTCTCCTTCAGGTTATCATGAAATCTCATTGCTCTGAAATATTCCGGATGCTCGCTTACAAAAGTCATAAATGTTGACCCTATCATATGAACCAGCTCAATGCCCGGTTTGTCCTGTGTGAGCACCTTCTGAATTTCCTTAGTCAGCAATCCCGTTGCCTTATCACAAATCCCTAAAACAAGATCTGTTTTACTTTCGAAATACTGATAAAGTGACCCTTTACTTACTTCAGCACGGTCAGCTACTTCCGTCATATTAAGGTTGTCTAAACCCTTTTCCAGGATCAAAGCTTCAGCAGCCTCTAACATAAGAGACCTCTTTTGCTCCTTTTCCCGTTCTTTACGTTCTGAAATTCCCATTTTGTGACTGCCGGTCATTTTTTGAATTAAGGTCAAAAAGGTACGGGTAGTTTAATCTAATTCCAACTATGTTTTGTTAAGAAATAATGATCATAACATTGACCTCCGATTTAATTGCAAATAAAACAAAAACTCTCCTCTTCCAAGTCTTCCATCTTTTGGTTATGATTCAGCACACTTAAAACACAGGTACTTTTTTGATTATAAGCGGACAGAATAACAACACTACCATTCCTATTAAACGATTGGCTGCAATTGATTTGGGAACCAATTCCTTCCATGCTGTTATTGTAGACTTATATTCTGACGGCAGTTTCAGAAAGATCGAAGATTTTAAAGAAATGGTTCAGCTTGCAAAAGGCGGGTTGGGTACACGCTTAGCTGAAGGTGCGTATTCAAGAGGCATGAAAGCTCTCAAAAACATCAAAGTACTTTGTGACAGCCATAACGTTGAACATATTCTAGCCTATGCCACCAGCGCCATACGTGAATCAGAAAATGGCGGGGAATTTATTCAGGACAGCATCGATCGTTATGACATCAAGATAAATGCTATTCCGGGATCAGTAGAAGCTGAATTGATTGGTTATGCTGTTCAACATGGAGTTCGTCTTGGAAACAATCCCGTTTTGATGGTTGATATCGGAGGTGGTAGCGTTGAGTTTATTCTGGGAAATGCTAAAGAATTCCACTTTCTGACGAGCAAAAAGATCGGTGTATCCAGAATGACGGATATTTTTAAGCCATCCGATCCCATAACTGACACAGAAATCGAGAAACTGGAAACTCATTATCGGGAACAGACTTCACAACTGGCTAATGCTCTCCGAACAAACAGGACAAACATGATCATTGGTTCATCCGGAACCATGCAAAATATTGCAGCCATGATCGCAGCCCGAAAAGGCCTTCCTGTAGATGTTACTCTCAATGAAATGGAATATACTGCCAAAGATTTTTTCTCTTTTTATAAGGATTTCATCAAACTGAACCGAACCGAACGAAAAAAAATAAAAGGCTTAGACGCCAAGCGTATCGACTTTATCAACACCGGAGTAGTTCTCGTTAATTATCTTCTTCGGGAGTACGGAATTAAGAAGGTTAAAATTTCTACTCAGGCGTTAAGAGAAGGTATAATAATTCGATACCTGAAAAAAGATATGATCGGATTACCATGGTCCGGATCCATGTCTGACCCTAGGCGTAGAAGTGTGTTTGAATTGCTGAGAAAATGTGACTGGCATGAAGCTCATTCAACACACGTCGCTAATATGGCTTTGAAAATATTTGATGTGTTGAAAGACGAACTAAAACTGGAAACACCTGATAAAGAACTGCTCGAATACGCGAGCTATCTTCATGATATCGGTTACTATATTTCACATTCAAAACATCATAAACACGCGCTATATATTATCAGAAATTCAACACTCAAAGGCTTTCGTGAGGAAGAAATTGAAGTTATTGCAAATGTAGCAAGATATCATCGTCGGTCCACTCCTAAAAAGCGACATGGAGAATACTGGAAACTTGCACCGGCTGTCCGTAAAAGAATAAAGAACCTTTCAGGTATTTTAAGAGTTGCTGACGGGCTTGACCGGAGTCACTATCAGAATGTTCAGGAATTAGATATCGACTCTACTGACAAAGAGATCACTTTCAAAATAAAAGTACAGGCAGACCCTCAACTGGAAATTTGGGGAGCTCAGAGAAAAGCACATCTACTCAGAGAAGTAACCGGGAAGAAGATTGTAATTGAAGTGGTTAATTAAGAATAAGGGAATAAGTAAATTAGAAATACAGGAATTAGGAATAAATTTTAAAACTATTTTATAAAATTCATGTGTTCATCAAGAAGTAGGTCTTCAGCTTTGAGCATATGGAAAAAATCACATTTTTTTAGTTCTTCAAAAAACTCTGGCTTATCCTGTAAATAATAAAATAATAGTTTTAACTCACTAAGCGTGAGCTGTGCCCTTAAAATAGACAAGTATGTTTTCCTATTCGAACTCTCGAAAATGGTAAATGTTACCATTTCAATAAAAGAATTAAAATAATGTGTCAACTCAGTTTCAAAATCCAACAAAAATTTTCTTTTAGCTTTAATTAAAATCTCTTTTTGCCCTTTCAAAGAATAAGAGTAATCTTGACCACTAGTCATTTCTACATCATTTAAAACCTTTAAGTATTGAACATAAAACTTCCTCTGGTAATAGATAAATGTTGTTTTTCCTTTCAGTGTGCCTTTAAGTTGTATTGGTCTTAAAGTATATAAATTACCTTCCTGTGTGTTCAAATCCTCAACTTTCCAAATATCTACTATCATTAAAGAAGAAATCTGACCAAAAAGCTTTAGCAACTGGAAGAAAGTGTTTTCAAAATTTTGTGTTCTAAGATTTTCATTTTGTAACTCCATCTGTTCTCGTTGACCTTTTAGCTCTTCTCTTGTCGCTTCAAGTTCATTTCTTGTAAGCTTAAGCTCCTCTCTTTGATAAATCATTTCTACTTTTTGCCCAAGGAAAGCAACATAAATGAAGAATAGCCCCGCTAAGGCCCAACACGAGGCGACGGTTCCTCCCAAATAATCTCCAAACTCATTTAAGCCCAAGCCTTCTTCAGAAAAAAGTGCTATAAACCCTGGAACTGTAGCCATAGCCCCAATAAATACAAACCCCTATCCAAACCAGGTAAATAGTCTAATCTTAGATTCTAGCTTTTTTTCTTCCTCACTCTTTACATATTCAGCTTCATCCAAACAAACTCCCTATTTAAATTCACTATTTACCTATTCCTAATTCCCATATTCCTAATTAAAACTATTCCCCAAAAGAGCCTGCCGCCCCGGGAAATACAACCGGACTTTCAAATCCTTCTTTGGAAACAGAAGCTACTCCGAATAAGTAGTTATCAATAACAACATTTTCGAGTGTATGCTCTGTAGAACCGGCCGGAACAAATACACTTTTTTCCCATTGGTTGGAATCTGTAAATCTCCAATAAATCTTATATCCCGCTAATTGCGGATTTTGCTCGGAACTCAGCGCATTCCATTCGAGCGTTGTACTTGGCCTTACTGCTCCCTGAATCTGAACATTAACCGGAGGGTTTGGTGCCCAGGCCATACTTGCCATCGTTACTGCATTTAACCCGGTTAGTTTAGCCGCGTAATCGAAATCTACACCATCAATGGTGTCGCCGTACTTAATTCCATCCTCAGTTCTTATGTCTTGATGTTGCATTACATAATTTTCATTGGTTTCCATGATTCTAACTCCCGGAAATCCAACTGCATTAAACGGACGATGGTGCCCTCCTCTTCCAAAACGATCCAATCGGTAGATCATCATTACATCTAAATTCGGGATATACATGTCCGCCATTTTATCTACATAACGGGCAACATTTCTTGAAGGAGAATCTACTTCACCACCGGTAAACCTTCGAACTCTGGCCTCTTGTTCTGTTTCAACAGCTCGTGTTCCTTCCGAAAATACACGAGCCGTAGTGTTATTGATCACTCCGTTAATTCCTTTGATATTTCCGATCATGTCATTGTTAAGAACGGCTTTAATTCTCCAGCCTTTTTCGAGTGCATAATCTGCTAAAATCTGCCCACCGAAAAGCCCTTGCTCCTCTCCCGACAAGCCTACATACATTATAGATCCGGGAAACTCGTATTTGGTTAGTACTCGAGCAGATTCAATTACTCCTGCCATTCCTGAGGCATTATCATTGGCGCCGGGAGAATCTGAAACACCATCTAATGGATCTGAAACTCTGGAGTCAATATCGCCACTCATCATTACAAATCGATTTGGATCTGCGGTTCCTCTCTGTATCGCTACAACGTTCACAATATTAACAGGGTCAGGAATTCTTCTTTGGCCGGAAATCACGTCACTCACATAAAAAACTTCCAGACAACCGCCACAGTCTTCTGAAATTCGCTCAAACTCAGCCTTGATCCATCTTCTTGCTGCGCCAATACCCCTTTTACTTGAAACAGTATCAGAAAGCGTGTGTCTGGTACCAAAATCAACCAGCGTTTGAATATCCCTTTCAATACGTTCCGCTGATGGAGCTGCCCCGATCTTATGAAGCTCTTCAGGAGTTATCGTTTGAGAAATTGCAAAATCCGTAGAAAAAAAGAATACTATGCAAAATAAAGTCAACGATTTAAGTGATTTCATAAAAGTTAGTTTTTAGTTGAATTTTCGTCCTCTTCTTGAGGAGGATCGCTATGCAAGCGTTCGTCTTGCTCAAAGTAGGCTTTTAGGTTTTCCTGAAATTTGATTTGTGCTTTTAACCCCATACGATGCCCAAAAAATGCACCTGTACCAACTGCCACTAAAAGCATCGGCACATAAATTGCGGGCGAAGTTGCAGTTCCATCCTGGTAAATATTTACCCAAACAGCAGGAGGAATTAAAGTAAAGATCGCAAAAACATAAGGTGCCACGGTAGGGCCTTCCAGACGCCTCATAAATCTTCTGCTGGTGATGGTTACCATATTCATGTAGATCAATCCAAAAAAGAAAAACAGAATCGTTCCTATAGTTGTTCCATCGTTCACTTTAGTTAGCAAATCGGAAGTTATCAGCGTAAAAGCTCCGGAAATAATAAGTATTCCGGTTAAGTAAAATATAAGTCGGGGGAGGTTATTCAAAGCTTGTTGTTTGTTTAACTATTCTTAAAAAAAGAGAGTACAGAATATTGCACGAAAAATCTATTTTTGCAGCCAGTTTAATGGATTTTGATAATCTTTATGACGAACCACGAACAACAGGTTTTCTCCTAACGGAGACTGAGCAACACCTGAGAGCCCTATTCTATCTCCTGCATTCAACACCTGATTTTTTTGTACGTCTATTCTGCTGAGATTTCCATAAGCGGTGTAATAAGAGCCGTGCTTAACAAATACTACATCTCCAAACCCACTGATCGGTGATATTTGAGAAACATATCCGTCGGAAACTACCTTAACTGAAGCAGCCGGATCTGTCACAATATTGATTCCCAGATATTCCGTAACCGTTCCGTAAACCGGATTCCTGGTTCTTCCAAAGTTCTTTGATACCGTTTTACTATTCACAGGCCATGGCAGAACACCCTTTGAAGCCGCGAATACACGCTCATTATCTAATAACATTTCATTACTTACAGCGGCATCCCTAACTAAGGATTTAGAGTATTTAGCTACTTCTCTGTTTCTGAGATTTTCATCTGCAATTTCTCTGGCTCTTGCTAATTTTATTAAACGCTCATTCTCCAGCTCCTGAATTCTCTCAGCTTCTGCAATCAAATCTGTAAATGCATTTTGAAGCGCTTCTTTTTGCTCCCTGCTCTTTGTTAATTCAGCAACTAAATCTGAACGCTGACTTCGAATAGTTTCCACTGTTTGTTTTTGCTGAGAACGCTGACCGTTAAGTATTTCTTTTTCGCTCTGTATTTCCTGAAGAACAACCTGATTCCTGTTAAGACTTTGCCGAAGATCTATTTGAATTTGATCAAGCTCGTTTTTCCTTCTTCTTATTTGCTCTGCTTGTTTTGCCTTTTGTTCCTCGAACTTTTTAAGATACTGGGCCCTAATCAGCATCTGATTAAAAGATCCGGATGTAAGCAACAACTCCAGATTTGAAGATCTGCTGTTCTTATAAGCAAATAGTAATATTTTTTTATAATTATCTATCAGCACTTTTAATTCTTTCTGGCGGATTCCGATTTCCTGCTCAGTTAAATTTATTTCTTCCTGAATTTGCTGTTGTTCTTTGGTCAGACTTTCAATTTTATCGTCCTGTAAAGCAATCAGTCCATTTAAACTCTCATATTGTTTATAAGATTGATTGAACTTTGCCTCGGCTTCGGCTACTCTTTTTTGATAGGACTTAATACGTGCATCCAGCACATTGATCTCTGCTCTGGTGTTATTCTGTTTACTCAGAATTTCTTTTCTCTTTTCATCATATGTCTGCGCTGAAACAGAAATTGATCCTGTTGTAAGAAATAAAAGTATCAATATTAAAATTCTGGATCTCATAAGCGTTCAATGACTATATCATCAGGAATATCAATGTTAAGATCTAATTTAGATGGATTTACTTCAAGAGTACGAACCTGAAAAACTACCTGTGAATTTCTGTCTGCACTTAATATGGTAATTTTTCTTGGCAAAGTGTAGCCGTCAATTTCACCATAATTTTCATAAGTTAAGGATGAATATGGAAGCCCTGATGATCTCGCCTGTTCTATATAGCTAACGGTTCCTGTCTTTTTATTGATACGAGCGATTCCCTTGTTATAGAACCCTAAAATGTATTCAGTATCAGATTGCAGAATTTTTTCGACATCCTCAATTTCAATTTTAAAATTCATCAGATCTAACAAATTTACTGAGGCCAACTCATTCAGATTTGTCATTCTACCATCCTGTACGGATACTTTCTGAGCATATTTATCAATCTTATTATAAATAAGGATGGAGTCTCTATCTACCAGCATGCTCCCTCCGGTAATTCCGATCCTGTTTTTGAACGTAAGTAAACTTAACAAGGTATCTGTCTCAAAATCGATGGTAATTCGATCACTGTTACCCGGCTCACTTACCAAAGCCCTGCCTTTTCCTTTTACTGAAATAAGCTCTCCTGAATAGTTTGGTATGCTTTCTATAATTCCATTTAATGGGATTTTTACTTCATACAACTCTTCATCTGTTGTAACCGTCCTTGTAGATGTACACGAAATAAACAGCAGTATTATAGCTGTTAACAAATATTTTGTTGGCATCAATTTCACTCTTGAATTTTTTCTTGGAGATAGGTCAAACATGGATCTTTATCCAGTGCTTTTTTCCACCATTTTTTAGCTTCATCAATATTATTAAGCTTATCATAAACATCACCTAAATGTTCCAAAACTTCAGCGCTTGCTTCATCAGCATTCAGATCAATAGATGCTTTAATAAATCTTTTGGCTTTTTCAAACTCACCCATTTTATAAAAAATCCAACCCATAGTATCTAAATAGGCAGCATTCTCTGGCTCTAACTCCATTGCTTTTAATGCTAATTCCTGAGCTTTTTCCAGATTCTCTCCCCGAACAGAAAGATTATAAGCATAATTGTTCATTGCATTATGGTTCTCAGGATCATACCTCAAAGCCAGTCCGTATACTCTGTCAGCTTCTTCACTGTTTCCCAAATTGCTTTGTGCGTCGCCTAGCGTTGAGTACACTACAGATTTGAAGGGCTTTCTTGCAGGAGCCCTAGAAGCTCTTTCCAGCCAAATTACAGCCTCTTCATTTTCATCACTTAACATATAAGCAGAGCCTAAGAAAAACTGTATAAACGAATCATCCGGTACATTTTCATCTGCTTCCTTCCCTACCTTTATTGCTTCGTTCAATCTATTTTCCGCAAGCAACAACTGCAGTCTCAATCTCCATGCAATATCATCCTGAGGAAGTAACTCATTCCCTTTTTCCAACTTTTCTATAGCCTTTTCTGTTTCTCCAATTTGAGAATAATATTGGCCTGCCAATGTAAATGCCGGGCCATATTCTGAAGACGATTCTGTAAAAGCGTCCAAGGCCCAACCTGTTTCCTTTTTAAGCTGTTCGTTAAGTGGGCTTTCTTGCTGTTTAGTATATAGAAATTGAGCTACTCCCAGTTTTTCTTCGGGTAAAATAATCTTGTCATTCAAAAAAGTCCTGATCAAAGCTCCTGCGCTGTCCCACTTTTGATCTTCAATAAATATTCCTGCAAGATTCATTAAAGACTGGGGGTCTCTGGCATTTCGTGTTAATGCTTCGGTGAGAACTTTTTTAGCGTTCTCATCTTTCCCTGTTCTTGAGTAGTATTCACTTAAAAGATTAAGTGTATTTAAATTGTCCGGGTCAACTTCTCGTAACAATTCAAGTTGCGTAATTGCTGAATCTCTTACTCCCAAAGATTCAAAATTTCTGTACTTCAATAGATATATTGACCGATTCGGCCCCGTTAGTTTTAATGCACGATCCAAAATCTGATTGCTTTTCAGATATTCTCCATAGTCTTTGTAAGTATCTGCAAGCATAAATAATGCATCGTAGTCATTCGGGTAAAACTCCAATAATGTATTCAGTTCTTCTAAAGTTGCTGTATTTTCTCCTGCACTTCTGTAAATCTGCGCTAGTTTAAATCTGTACCATTTATTTTTGGGAGCTAGCTCAACGGCTCGTTTTCCGTATAGCGCCGCGCTTGGAAGGTCTTCCATTACAAAATAAGCGTCAGCAATGGCATAATTAACTCCGGCTGTACCACCAAGTTGTTTCTCGGCTTCAATTAATAGCTCGACAGATCTTTCGTATTCTTGATTTTCAAACGCTTCCAATCCCTGTACATAGGCAATTGTTCCATTTATCTGTGATTTTGACTGTGTTTGAGCATCGACAGCAATCGAAAGAGAAACACTGAATATTACTGATATGTAGAAGGCTTTTTTCATCGGTTAAGTTAACGTGAAGTATACTGGGAAAGTGCGATCTATGCTGTAAGGATTACAGATTTTATAATATTACTTCTTTAAAGCAAAATAATCTGCCCCATCTCTCTTAATTCTAAATTTTAATTCCATATCCTATCTCCAATTCTTCTCTTCTTTTTGTACATTCCAATTGATAGCAAAATCAGCTTAAGTAATGTCAGAAAACTACCGCGCTCTTACCAGAAAATATCGCCCGCAAAACTTTGAGGATATTGTTTCTCAGGATCATGTAAGCTCTACCTTGATGAACGCCATCAAACAAAATCGTTTATCCCATGCTTATATGTTCTCTGGTCCGCGTGGAGTTGGAAAAACAACGATGGCTCGTGTTCTTGCCAGAACCATAAATGAAATTGATAATAGTGTTGATGGGGAATCTCTTAACCAAACACTGAATGTGGTTGAGATGGATGCCGCCTCAAACAACAAAGTGGACGATGTTCATCATTTAAGAGAAACCGTTCGGATCCCACCTCAAAATGGTCGCTACAAAGTTTTTATTGTGGATGAGGTTCATATGCTTTCAAAAGCTGCATTTAATGCGCTTTTAAAGACACTTGAAGAACCGCCCGAGCATGCTATTTTTATTTTTGCTACTACAGAACCACACAAAGTTCTCCCTACAATACTTTCTCGTGTTCAACGGTTCGACTTTAAGCGCATAGCTGTTGATGAGATCGTTCGAAGACTCAAAAAAATATCGGAAGACGAAAATATTTCTATAGATGACGAGTCGCTTCACGTAATTGCTAAAAAAGCGGATGGAGCTCTTCGTGACGCTCTTGGTTTGATGGATCAGGCAATAGCTTTTTGTGGAGATTCCATCACACACAATGAGTTGCTCCAAGCACTGAATGTTGTAGGAACAGATCGCTTGTTTCAGTTTATGGACTGCGTTAAAACGCATGATGCTGATAAAGGCTTGGAACTGATTAACACGCTGCTCCAGGAAGGATATGATATTCAGGAATTTCTGATTGGACTTACTGAGCACTTGCGAAATTTGTATATAGCTCACCATAGCAAACAGCTGTATATGGTTGAGGCTTCCGAAGACACAAAAGCTAAATACAAAGAATCTGCTCCTGGTTTTTCTCGCGACGACCTTATGCGAATGCTACATATTGTTTCTGAAGCACAGATCAAGATCAAAGATGCGAACCAACCAAGAATTCAGTTTGAGATTACACTACTCAAACTCATTCACATGGAACGTTCTGAGAATCTCGCAAAACTATTGTCCGATCTTGAGGAAGTAAAAAAAAACTCTAAAAACTTAGCTTCCCTCTCTTCTCCTGAATCTAAACCTGATGTTCAGGAAAAAAAGAATAAAGACTCTGCTACTGAACCCGAAAAAGAGAATCTGGTTGCATCTACTGAAGAGTCTTCAACAATAGTTGAAGAAGAACTGCCATCTTCTGAAAAAGAACCGGAAGCGACAAAAGAAGTTGATGACGAATTTGATATCGGAACACCCGCTTTAAAAACTAGGTTTTCACAAGTAAATGAAGCGAGCAAAGAGGAAGTTAAAACCGAAATTAAAGTTGAAACTACGGCTCAACACTCTCAAGAAGCTAAGAATTTACAGATCGAAGACATAAAAAGTGCATGGCCGGAGTTTATTGATTCTTTAAATGGATCTGTGTCTTCTATTTTAAAGATGCAAACCGAACGCGCCCTTCCTGTAAAACTGAAAGGGACTGAATTGTCATTAGAATGTGACAATCAGTTAGCAAAAACCATGTTGGACGAACAGGCCAAAGAATTGGCAGGAAAATTGCAGGAATGTATTGGAGTGTCGCTTCGTTTTAATGTAGAAGTGTCACAGAAGATTAAACAAACAAAAGCTCGAAACCCTTACGAACGATTTAAGGAGATTCAACAAAAAGATCCTATGGTTCGTAGTTTGGTAGAACGGTTTGGTGCAGAGTTAGAATATTAACAAATATAGACATAAGACCTGAGATATAAGACTTAGGACTCCTATTGAATAAATAATTAATTTTGTGTTTTCGTGCTTTTGTGGCTTAAATAATTAATCAAAAAAATTTAACCAAAATTTTTAGTTATGAGTGATTTTAATATGGCCGATATGTTCGGAAAAGTTCAGGAAATGCAAGCAAAAATGCAGGAAAGTCAGGCTAAGTTAGCTGAAGTTACTGTTGAAGCAGAAGCCGGCGGCGGAATGGTGAAAGTTAAAGCTAACGGGCTTCGTCAGATCCTTTCCATCAAGTTTGATGAGGATGTAATCGATCCAAATGACAAAGAGATGCTGGAAGATCTGGTTGTAGCCGGTGTTAACAAAGCTCTTGAACAAGCTGATGAAGCTGCAAAATCTCAAATGCAGGAAGCTTACAAAGGAATGATTCCAGGCGGCGGTATCCCCGGAATGGATCTTTCTAAATTTGGACTATAAAAATTATAAATGTTGAATTATGAATGTTGAATTTTCTCTAATTCAACATTCATAATTTATAATTCAAAATTAAATTGCAGATAACCTCAGAATATTTAGAAAGAGCTATTGAACAGCTTGCAAAACTTCCCGGTACGGGCAGAAAATCGGCTCAAAGGATTGCCATTCATTTATTAAAGCAAAATGACGAATACGCTCTTCGGTTAGCTAATGCCATTATTGATCTCAAAAATAAAGTTACCCGTTGTGATATTTGCGGAAATGTAAGTGACTCTGATCCTTGTAATATTTGTGAAAATGCGAAACGGCAAAATGGAACTATCTGTGTTGTGGAAGAATTCAATGACGTTTATATCATTGAAAAAACAAACGAATTTCGGGGTCGATACCATGTTTTAGGTGGGGTTATTTCACCAATGGATAATGTGGGACCGGATAACATTCGAATTCAGCAGCTTCTGAAACGTATTGGCGGAGATGAAGAAATAACCGAAGTAATTTTGGCGTTGAATCCTGATGCTGAAGGTGAGGCAACTTCTTATTATATCAATAAACTACTAATCCCTTACGATGTTACCGTAACCAGGATTGCTTATGGAATCCCAATGGGAACTGAACTTGAATTTATCGATGAAGCAACCCTCAGTCGTGCATTTGCCAGCAGAAACAGCTTTTGATTTACAACCACAGAGCGCGCAGAGTTTCTATGTTATATTTCTCAACTTTCTGCTTTCTTTTTGTTCCTTTGTGGTTTATTAAACAAAAAATGTAAATACAGTGGAGTTTTTGCATTTTTGTGGGTTCCTTTAATATTGAATAAAATTTTAACCAATCTGATAACCTAAATAATTTCAAGAATGAAGAAATTGATCACTTTGCTTTTATTGGGATTCTTTTCCCTGAATATTTCTGCACAGCACACTTATTGGCAGCAGGAAATTGACTACACCATGAATATTGATGTTGATACAGAAAAGCACCAATACCAAGGGGACCAAAAAATTGTTTATACCAACAACTCTCCTGATGAGTTAGACAAAGTTTATTTTCATTTGTATTTCAATGCCTTTCAACCCGGCAGTATGATGGATGTTCGCTCAAGGACTATTGCTGATCCGGATGGTAGAGTAAGGGACAGAATCTCAAAGCTTTCTGATGACGAAATCGGATATCAAAAAATTCGGACTCTTAAACAAGATGGCAAAGACGTCAACTTTACTCATGATGGAACCATTTTAGTTGTTGAATTGAACAAGCCAATCAAATCTGGCGGCAAAACTACTTTTGAAATGGAGTGGGATGCACAGGTTCCTCTTCAAATTCGACGTTCAGGATGGAGCAATGCCGAAGGAGTTGAGTTTTCGATGAGCCAGTGGTATCCGAAAATGGTTGAATATGATTATACAGGTTGGAATCCGAATCCATATGTTGGAAGAGAATTTCATGGAGTTTGGGGAGATTTCGATGTTAAGATTACCATTGACGCTGATTACGTAATCGGAGGAACAGGTGTCCTTCAAAATCCGAACGAAATTGGTCATGGATATGAAGATGAAGGAATAAAACTGAATCGTAGAAAACCAGACAGTAGAATTACGTACCATTTTGTAGCTGAAAATGTCATTGATTTCTTTTGGGGAGCTGACCCGGACTTTGTTCATACTACAGCTCAGGTTCCAAATGGACCAAAACTTCATTTTTTCTACCAGAAAACTGTTGACAAAGAAGGATCTATTGAAGAAAACGCTGCATATAGAAGATATTGGGAGCAGTTACCTGAATTAACCATTAAAGGATTTGAATATGCAAATAAGCATTATGGTAAATATCCTTATCCTCAGTTTTCTACCGTGCAAGGTGGAGATGGTGGAATGGAATATCCAATGGGAACACTTATTACAGGAGGACGGTCTCTGGGTAGTTTGGTTGGTGTAACCGTTCATGAGTTTTACCATAGCTGGTTTCAAGGAGTGTTAGCAACAAATGAAGCTCTGTATGCCTGGATGGATGAAGGATTTACCAGTTTTGCATCCGCAGAAACAATGCTTCATATTTTTGACAGAGAATCAGATTTCCCGTATGCAGGTTCTTACCGGGGGTACTACGGCATCGTTGAATCAGGATTAGAAGAACCATTAACTACACATGCTGATCACTTCACAACAAATCGGGCTTACGGTTCAGCATCTTATTCAAAAGGAGCTGTTTATCTGGCTCAGCTTGGGTATGTAATTGGTGATGATGCCCTAAGAAAAGGGATGCTGACTTATTTTGATACCTGGAAAATGAAGCACCCAACAGCTCAGGATTTTCTCAGAATAATGGAAAAAGAATCCGGCATGGTCCTTGACTGGTATAACGAATACTTTGTTAATACAACAAAAACTGTTGATTACGGAATTAAAGCACTTATTGGTGATGAAAACAAAACTGTAATCGAGTTAGAAAGAGTTGGATTGATGCCCATGCCTATAGATGTTTTAGTTGAATACACCGATGGATCCTCAGAAATATTTTATATACCACTTAGAATAATGAGAGGTGAAAAACCTGCAGAAAACGATCTGAAAAGAACTATTTTGGAAGACTGGCCATGGACCAATCCGTCCTATACTTTTGATATTCCTGTAGCAGGCACTTCAATAAAACGAGTTTCCATTGATCCATCTCAACGCTTAGCAGATATAGAACAATCCAATAATTCTTTCGATGTTGAGGGAATGATTAAGAAATAAACAGTATTTTAAGTTATAGGCATCAAGCAGATTGTTTGATGCCTTTTTTATTTATAAAAGCTCTAAAAAATTATGTCAAAAAAAGACTACGCGACACTTTCAATAGAAGCTCATAAAAAAGCTCGGGGAAAAATATCGATAGAATCTAAAATGCCTTTGGATACTAAAGATGATCTCAGCATCGCTTACACTCCGGGAGTTGCTGAGCCGTGCAGGGAAATATCCAATGATGTAGAAAAAGCTTACGAATACACAGCTAAAGGAAATTTGGTTGCTGTTGTCAGTGATGGTTCAGCGGTATTGGGCTTGGGAAATATCGGTCCTGAAGCAGCACTTCCGGTAATGGAAGGAAAAGCTGTTCTATTTAAGAAATTCGCAAATGTTGATGCGGTTCCTATAGTATTAAGTACTCAAAATACTGAGGAGATCATCACTGCTGTAAAAGCAATTGCACCAACTTTTGGAGGTATCAATCTGGAAGATATTTCTGCTCCTCGTTGTTTTGAAATTGAAGAACGGCTAAAAAAGGAACTTTCTATTCCTGTTTTTCATGACGATCAGCATGGAACTGCAATTGTTACTTTGGCCGGAATGTTCAACGCCTGTAAGCTAACAGACAGAAAACTCAAAGATCTTAAAGTAGTAATTAATGGCGCAGGAGCTGCCGGAGTTGCAATTGTAAAACTGCTATTCGAAGCAGGCGTCAAGGAAGTGATCATGTGTGACAGCCGTGGAATTATTCATAAAGGAAGGACTGATCTGAACGACACCAAAAAGAAAATGTCCAAGCTTACCAATAAAACCAACATCACCGGTAACCTTGAAGACGCGGTAAAAGATTCGGATGTATTTATCGGAGTGTCCGCTCCCGGCGTATTAACACAGGAAATGGTCAAGACTATGACCAAAGATCCTATCATTTTTGCAATGGCTAATCCAACTCCTGAAATAATGCCGGATGAAGCACGAGAAGCCGGAGCCCGAATAATTGCCACAGGTCGTTCTGATTTTGCTAATCAGATCAACAATGTGCTGGCATTTCCTGGCTTGTTCAGAGGAGCACTAGATGCCCGAACAAATAACTTAACTTCTGCTATGTTCATAGAAGTTGCAAGAGCAATTGCTGATAGTGTAGAAGATTTATCGGAAGAAAAGATCATCCCAAGTCCTTTTGATGACCGTGTTCCCGGAAGAGTTGCCGAAGCAGTGAGGAATTTTAAAAACTGATTTCTGATCAACCTGTTGTAACAGTAAAAAGTTATAGCCATATTTTGATATAACTAACTATCAAAATATGGATTTTTTCAGGCTGGTACACTCAATTGAAGAATTGGTTTTTCGTTTTTCAATTTGGCTTCTATTACTTCCAAAAACCCTTGTTCAAATTCTGAGACACCCTTCCTGGGTACAACCATATGTAAATTCTGAATTGGATAATGATCATGATTCAAGGTTTCAGGAATTCCTGTCTCCCATTCTTTTTTGGGTCATAATCGCTGTGGTTCCGATCTATTATTTGGGATTCGATTTCTTTCAAGGCTTTTTAACAAGTTTGGAACTTATGGAAAGCGAAAGTCTTGATAAGCTTAGCCCGGAGACCATTATGGCAGGGATTGCTTTCTTTTTAATTACTGGGCCTCTTACTTTTTCTTTTTTTCTTGAAAGAATGGTTGGCGATCCAATCTCATACACATCTATTCGTGATACCTTCTATACCCAAGTTTATTTATTCGGCCCGGTACAGTTAATTTGTGGGCTAGGTCAGCTTAAGCTTTTTAAAATTATTGCGTTCACAACAGAAACTGAAGAAATATCTGATGGAGATGTCTTATGGTTGGTGTATTTTGTATTGGGCGGCTTCTACTCTTTTGTGTGGCTGTATCAGGAATATATAGTCTTCAGGCAAACGTTGAATAAAGGTAAACTTAAAAGCCTTTTTTTGGTGCTTTTCTGTACAGTAATATCTTATTTCATCGTTCTGCTTATCATGTCTGTACTGGCTACTGTTGCAGTTTTCAGAATGGAGGGGTTTTAAGCTTGTTTTAAAACAAACTCCGCTGTTCCTGATCTGATTTTTGTGCACGCTCGATGGTTGGGTCTTCACGAAGTTCGAAGTTATTGAGCATTTCAGGCATAAATCGTTTTTCGTAAATACGGCGAGCTATTCCATGAAGAGCTTTCTCACCCCGGGGTGTAATAGTCAAAAACCCGCCTTCATCTTCCAGAATAAATCCAAACGACCGAAGGTCGTTTACTATCAGATACGCCAGTTTTTCGGTAACTCCTGAACTTTTTTCGATGATCTCCCGATGCGGAGCTTCATCCTGAGCCATATATAATTTCCCTAACACGTTCAGCTCGGCTTCCGTCATTGGAAAACCTTCGCTGCCTTTAGTTAGTAAATTATCCCAGGTTTTTTGCGAGTAATGAAGTCCAAACCAGTGTTTCCCTTCGCGAAGTAAATGATGAGTTACTGCGCATGCAAAATGCTTGCCCGGATCAGCTTTTTTGGGCTCCCCTCTGGTTCGAAAAAGATTCACCATTGAAGCCAGATCCAACTCCTGTATGTTGGGCGGATATTTAAAATAGAAATTACTTCTCTTCTGCATGATCTGGTTATAACCCGTTACCATTTAGTACCAACAGAATATGCTGAAATTAAATCAGCTAGACCAATAAAATTTTAGATGTTTGCCACTAAACCACAAAAACACTAACTCATTTTACAAATCGGTAAAGTCTATGCTTACTTATTCTCTAGCACCTTGGATGTTCCTCAATGGATATTGATCATTCAATATTCGTTATTCAATCCTAGCCTTTTTCCGCAATCAAAGCCACTGCTTCATCCAGCGTAAACTTCTCCGGTTCTGTGCCTTTCGGCAATCCGATATTCTTTTTACCGTGCTTAATGTAAGGTCCATATCGACCATTCATAACTTTGATCGGCTTTTTTGTCTCCGGATGTTCACCAAGATCATTCAGCTCAGAACTTTTTCTTGGAGCTCCTTTCTGTTTTAATAACTCAACCGCTCTGTCAAGTTCAACTTCAAGAACACTATCGTCTTTTGGTAGCGATTTGAATTTTCCGTCATGAACAACATAAGGACCGTAACGACCAACACCGGCTTTCACAACTTTTCCATCTTCAGGATGTTCTCCAAGATTTCTGGGAAGGGTCAAAAGCTTTAGAGCCATATCCAAATCCACATCTTCGGGTGTCATTCCCTTTAAAAGTGAAACTCTTTTAGGCTTTTTATTTTCTTCAGTTGCTTCTCCTAGCTGCACATACGGCCCGAACCTTCCTGAAAGTAAAAATACAGGAAGTCCTTCTTCAGGATGAATGCCAATCGGCTTGTCTTCTTCCTCAGAAAGCTTGATCAACTGCTCCAGTTTCTCTGCTGTAACATCACTTGGGTTTAGATCTTGTGGCAAAGATGTTGAAACTTCCTCCCCATCCTTTTCCATTTTAGCATAAGGTCCGTATCGACCTACAGCAACCTGAATTCCTTCTAATCCTTCAAGTGGAAGATCCAGCAGTTTAGCTTTCTGAGCATCGATCTTGTCTTCTTGCTTATCAACTTGAGCGCGAAGTCCATTTTCTCCTTTGTAGTAATCGTCCAGATATTCAACCGGATCTTGAGTTCCGTTTGCAACTTCATCCAGTTTGTCTTCCAGATTTGAAGTAAAATCACTATCTACCAGATCGGGGAAATTTTGTTCTAACAGAGAAGTCACTGCAAAAGCAGTAAACGAAGGAATCAACATCTTACTTTCGTTCTTCGCGTATCCACGATCCTGAATAGTACTTATAACCGTTGCATAAGTACTCGGTCTACCAATTCCTCTTTTCTCCAGCTCTTTCACTAAAGTAGCTTCTGTATACCTCGCCGGAGGCTTCGTTTCATGAGAATTAAATTCAAGATCCTGAAGATCCGTTCCGTCACCAACTTTCATTGCAGGTAAAAACTTTTCCTGAGAATCCAATGCTGCTTCAGGATCATCACTTCCTTCTACATAAGCACGGAAAAATCCCGGGAATAAAATCTTCTTACCACCCGCTCTGAAATCTGCAGCAGTTCCGTTGTTCTTGGCCGTGATCGTCACATTGGTAAATTCCAATTCGGCTTCTGCCATCTGAGTTGCAATGGTTCTCTTCCAGATCAGATCATATAATTTCAACTCTCTGTCCTTTAATCCTGACTTTTCAGGAAGAATGAATTTTGATCCGGATGGACGAATAGCCTCATGCGCTTCCTGAGCAGATTTGCCTTTCTTGGTGTAAGTTCGAACTCGATCAAACAAATAATCTTCACCATATTGGTCTACAATTCCATCCCGTGCAGCAGTAATAGCCTGCGAAGACAGGTTTGTAGAATCTGTTCTCATGTAGGTGATAAAACCTTTCTCGTACAATTTCTGAGCAACACTCATGGTATCACGCGCCGAGAAGTTGAACTTTCTGTTTGCTTCCTGCTGAAGAGTTGAAGTAATAAATGGAGGCGCCGGATTTCTTTTCTGAGTCTTTACATCAACATTGGTAACCGACCAATCTGCATCCTTTAATTGTTCAACCAGATCTTTGGATTTGGCTTCATCAAGTAATACCACAGAATCCGGCTTTTTGAGCTTTCCGGTATTCTCATCAAAATCTTTACCGCTTGCTAATCTCTTCTCATTTAAGTGAGTCAGGTCCGCATTAAATTCGTCGTTCTCTCCACTTTTTTGAAGAACAGCTGAAAGATCGTAATACGTACCACTTCTGAATTTCATGCGTTCGCGCTCACGCTCTACCAACATTTTTACTGCAACAGATTGAACACGTCCTGCCGATAAACCCGGTGAGATCTTCTTCCATAATAACGGAGAAACGGTATATCCCGCTAATCTGTCCAGAATTCTTCTGGTTTCCTGTGCATGCACCAACTTCATGTCTATATCACGCGTGTTCTCCAAAGCATTTAATACAGCTTCTTTTGTGATCTCGCGGAATGCCATCCTTTTAACAGGAACTTTTGGTTTCAGAACTTCCATCAAATGCCATGAAATTGCTTCTCCCTCACGGTCTTCATCCGTCGCAAGTATCAATTCATCAACATCTTTCAATTTGTCCTTTAGTCTCTTTACGATCTTCTTCTTATCTGGCGGGGTTACGTAAATGGCAAAATATCTGTCATCCGGATTGATGCCTAAAGTTGCCCAGCTTTCCTTTTTATATTTGGCAGGAATCAATTTTGCTGATGATGGCAGATCGCGAATGTGACCCATAGAGGAATCCACATCATATCCTTTAGGAAGATATTTACTGATCGTTTTTGTCTTTGTTGGAGACTCTACTATTACGAGACTTTTCATACTCTTTCTTTAATTATAAACTTTCAATCAGAGCTTTCAACTCTTCTGAGTGCGCTTTGGTATCAACTTTTTCAACGGATGCCAAGATAGTACCATCCGAATCAATAACAAAAGCCGATCGGGAGGGAGCTGTAAAACTTTTTCCGAACATCTGTTTATCGACTATTGAATCTGTGGCTTCAGCAAATAAGTAATCCGGATCTGAAGCGAGTGTATAATTGATTCCCTGTTTCTTTGCATAATTCTTATGCGAGCGACATCCGTCTTTACTCATCGCGATCACATTAAATCCTTTTTTATCAAACCAATCTGCATTTTCAGCGAGACTCAGTGTTTGTCTGTCACAACTCGAAGTATTGTTCTTCATATATACTGATACAATAGTCTTGCGATCTAAAAGTTCCGAGAAAGAAACTTCTTTCTCCTCTCCGTCCTGTACAACTTTCAGTTTAAAATTCGTGTCTATCTTTTTACCGGTTTCTATCATTATTGTCTTCTATGGTGTTCAGTTGAGCATGAATAACGGATTTTCATAGTGCAATCGTTCAGGATCACTGATTTTATCGTTTAAAAATTTTCTCTGATGTTATTCCTCCTTTGAAGGAGGCTCAAAATCTCGTCCAGAGATTTTGCGGTGGATGTCAATCTCTCGCTACAACCTCCACCTCATGACCAATATCAAAATTACAGGAGTTTGCAATATAACACATCTCATTAGCTTGCTTATGAAGTGATTTTGCTAGTTCCATCATGGATTCTTTTTCAACTACTACTTTTGGATGAAGTGTTACACTTTCATACTTCCCACTTCCATCTTTATGTTCGGTCATCATTCCTTCCGCAGCATCTTCGTATTCCAGAACAACAATTTTATTGGCCGAACACAGATGTAGATACCATAGCAAATGGCAAGATGAAATTGAAGCTAAAAATAATTCTTCCGGATTATACTTTGACTTATCTCCCCGAAAAGCCGGGTCTGAAGAACCTTCCAGAGTTGGCTTTCCTTCAATCTTAACTACATAGCTTCTTTCGTAGGATTTGTAATCCAATGTTCCCGAACCGGAATTGCCCGTCCATTCTAGATTTGATTTATAATGGTGTTTCGTTGCTGATTTCATAATTTCACCTTCCCAAAGAAGATATTTCGCCACCGCAGCCACTACTAAGGAGTGATGTACTTCCCCGTTTGCGACCAAATCCAGAAACTCTTCAAGCGGAATCACATGTACATTAATTCTTTCATTTCCATCCAGGTTTTGATCTGACACCCTCTTACAGTTTTTTATCAGATAAGTATGTGTATAGTTAGTGAATATTGCCGGATTTGAACTCACCTTTCCCAAGTTGATCACTTCTGTTCCTGCAAAACCCGTCTCTTCTTTGAGTTCCCGGATTGATGTTTCTTTTGGATGTTCGCCTGAATCTACCATTCCTCCCGGCAACTCCAATGTCGGCTCCTCGATTCCATATCGATATTGTTCTACCAACACGATCTCATCTTCTTCAGTAAGTGCAATCACATTGATCCAATCAGGTGCTTCAATAATTGAAAATGTAGCTTTATGATCTTCTGACTCGATCTTCATATCTCTACTTAAAACCTTGAAGATATTAGTCGTATATTCAACCTGTTCTTTGGTAGTAACCCAAGGCTCAATTGTATAATTAAATATTTTTTTGCTCATGCCCGATTCACTTCTATTATCACATTCTGATTTTTCCACTCTCGAAGAACGTATGAAAGCTACGGAAAAAGCCTGCGATCTGATGGAGAAAATTTACGACTCCGGTAAATATCCAAAAATGTTAGTGGAACGAGCCTGGTCAGAACATAATCCGATCATAAAAGGAGAACTTGCTCAACCTAAAGCACTGAGATCCTATCTAGAGCGAGAGATCCTTCGTCTTTTGGAAAAAGATGCGGATATCAAAATTGAACCATCACGGGATGTTATAGAACTAAATGACCCCCTTTTGCTGGATCATACTGATGAAAGTAATTGGGATATCACCAAGAAAAAATTGTTTTTGTTTAGTCCTGAGAGAACAGATATTTCATTAGACAGACTTCAGCATTACACAGGAACCAGCGCTCATGATTTTCAGCGATACATTTTGTTCACAAACTACGATATGCATGTTGAAGTATTTCTGGAAAAATTTCCTGATTGCGTAAAGCCTGTAAGAGAAGGTGTTCAGATGCCTGCTTTCCACCACAAGTTAGATGACAACAAAGGTATTACGTTGATAAATATCGGGGTTGGGCCTTCAAACGCGAAAACGATTACTGATCATGTTTCGGTACTTCGTCCTGATGCCATGATCATGGTTGGGCATTGCGGTGGACTGCGAAATCACCAGGAAATCGGAGACTTTGTTCTCGCAAATGGTTATATGAGAGACGATCGTTTATTGGATGATCTTTTTCCGATCGGAATACCCGTTATTCCAAACTACATCCTCAATTTATACCTCAAGCAAGTTCTGGATAATCACGGATTGAATCATCGCATTGGAACCGTATTCACGACTGCCAACAGAAATTGGGAGTTCTCTAAAAAAGACACTGTTGAAAAGATCCATCAAAGCCGGAGTTTAGCGGTGGATATGGAATCCGCAACGGTTGCTACCAATGGATTCCGCTATCGCGTTCCACATGCTACTTTACTTTGTGTAAGTGATAAGCCCCTTCATGGAAAACCGAAACTTTCGGGAGCAGCACAAGCCTTCTACCAAAACTCTAAGGAAAAGCATTTGGAGATCGTGATTGAAACCATCGACATGGTAAAACAAACTCACCCCGACGGACTTCCAAACTCAAGCATTCGAGCTTTCAACGAACCGTTGATGGGAAGTGGAGAGTAGTTTTTGAATATTGAATATCCAACACGGAATATTCAATGATGAATTTTAAACATTATCCAAATCAAGGTTGGTCATCCTTGTAGATGTCATGTAATTTGCTGACAGTTGAGTAATGATAGCTCTAGAAAAATTCGCCCTTAGTATTTAAGACGTAAAAGTGAGCGTGATCCGGATGCGTCTGCATTGGAAACGGACCTCCCGGGTTCCCAAACAAATTTTTGGGTTCTGAGTAGTTCGCCCCTCCATGGATAATGAGAGGAATTCCAGAGTTGAATCTGAATTATATCAGCGAGTCCTCCTCCTGTTGTAGGAGGAGACAGAGGAGGTCTTTTCTACTTCAAGATCGTGAGCACAACTACTTGGCTCTGTGTAGTTGGAAGCTTTTTCAGAAATAGTCAGCTTTATTATTCTACGGCATATATTTATTGTTTATCAATAAATAATTATTGCATTTCAACTAATCATTTATTTTATTTGTACTGAACATTAACAAGTTCAGTATTTATGAAACTTAAAAAAGACTGGTCGTTAGCTCATTTTCTATATTATAATGTCTGGATCATTATTATAGGTTTAATAATCTCATTTTTAAGCATTAACAGTACATATTTTACCGGAGGAGTAAGCTTCTTCATCAACGCCCCTTATTCTGACCCTATGGTTCAAGTTGATTCAGAGCAATTTATTTCTACAGACTTCTTAGTAAACGGCGAACATTATTTGATGCCACTGCAAGTGAAAGGGCGGTTTCTGGTAAATAACTCAAAAAACAGTTTTGCAACAAAAAATCTTCAACTGCTTGCAATTCGTTTTCTTAAAATGATAATTCTTGTAGCTTTCTTTTATTTACTTTCAAAGATTCTGCAGTCAGTTACAAAAGACAATCCATTTAACCCTTTAAATAGCCGACGGTTAATAGCAATGGGTGGTCTTTTAGTGGTTCAGGCTTTAGTTGCATTCGGTCATGCTTTTTTTGTTGTTCATATTTTTTCTACTCTTCAAATTGAACCAGCCTTAGATTTTAAACCTGATTTTGAATCAGTGAACTCAGTATTTTTTGGTCTGTTAATTATGCTTTTGGGCTTCATCTTTCGGGAAGCAACTAAGATACATGAAGAACAAAAGCTAACGGTGTAAAAATGGATTTAACAAAGAATATTATACCGGAAGAAAAATTCAATAATCTGATTTTGGCCTTATTTACTTTGATATCTGTTTCTATATTTTGGAATGGATACAACGAATACAATAACCTTTCTAAGGTTTTAAATAGTGAAAGTCCTTCTAAACTCGAGCGATTAGAATTTGATACAAAGTATCTAAAAGTTTCAAAAGCCTATCTTGAAGACTCTTCAAATCATAAAATAAATTATGTCACTGTTTTAGCTTTAGAAAGTACTCCCTCAGATGTTACCGAAGAAAAAGTGCTTGAATCAAATTTTGGCTTCAGTAAAATGACTGGTTTAATAAGTCATCCTTCTTTTTTAATAAATAATGACTCGGAATCATTTTGGAAATCACAAATTTATCTAGAATTTTTCTATGACTATGGGAGTATGCTTATTCTATGCGTTTTCTTAATTGCCTTGCTTAGAATTAATGAAAAAAAACAAAATAGAATATTCAGTAAGGAAATCGGAAAAACCTTTAATTATTTTACTGCGCTCCTTTTAGTGAGCTTTTTTCTTGATATGTTAATTTATGGCAGGCTAATGGTTTTTCTAAATGAAACGTATTATTTAGGTGAATCAATCACAGGCGGAGGATCGCAACTCAAACTCTTCATTGCTGCCATATTTATATTTCTTGGTAACGTGATTCAAAGGGGAAACACACTTCAGGAAGAACAAGACCTAACCATTTAACATCATGGCAATAATCGTAAATCTTGATGTTATGTTAGCCAAGCGAAAAATGAGCCTCACCGAACTTTCCGAACAAGTGGGTGTGACTATGAGCAATCTTTCCATTCTCAAAACCGGGAAAGCCAAAGCAATTCGTTTCTCAACACTCGAAGCCATTTGCGAAGCCCTAGATTGCCAGCCCGGCGATATTCTGGAATACTCTTCCAATAACTAATACCCAATAACCTAACTATACTTCGCCATTCTATATTCCTTGTTCGATATTCAGTATTCATAATTTTTTGTAAGGAATCCCTCCTCAACCTGTCTTACTTGGCAAAAACTATGCGCCATGAATACAGAATCATTTTCTTCCGAAGACTTCCTGAACAGAACCGTTAAAGATATGCGTCCCGATGAACAACCCCGGGAAAAGCTTATAAAATATGGAGCAGGCTCTCTTTCTGATGCCGAACTCCTTGCCATTCTTCTGCGAACGGGAACCAAAAAAATGAATGTGATCGAAACTTCAAGAGCACTCCTCGATCATTTCAACGGACTCCATTCACTCATCAAAAAACAGTGGAGCGAGCTGCGGGTAATTCCCGGCATCGCGAAAGTAAAGGCTATTACTTTGGAGGCAGCTTTTGAACTTGCCCGCAGAATTCAGGTAGCCGGTTTAGGTGAAGAGGTGCAAGTAACTTCTCCGGAAGATGCGGTCGCCTTCTTTGGTCCTAAACTCCGTCATTTGACGAAAGAAGTCTTTATTGTCGCTTTTCTGAATCACAAAAAAGTGCTCACGGGATTTCAACAGATCAGTTCGGGTGGAAGCAATGCCACTATCGTTGAGCCCGCCGAGGTAATGCGCCAAGCGGTTGTTCATCAAGCCAATTCCATTCTTTTATTCCATAATCATCCTTCAGGAAATGCAAAAGCTTCTACTGCAGATATTCAACTAACCAAACGAATCTCCGAATCCGGAAAACTACTCGGCGTCCCGATAGATGATCATATTATTATCGCAGGATATGACTTTGTGAGTTTGCGCAGTGAAGGCTGCTTTAATTAAGAATATTAGAATATAGAATTAGGAATAAGATAATTAGAAATATGAAAACGGATAACATTATTCAAATTAAGTCATACGATTTTGCACTTCGGATTATAAAGCTGAACAAATATTTAATTTCTGAGCAAAAGGAATTTAGTATCTCGAGACAATTAATTCGCTCAGGCACATCTATCGGAGCAAATGTTGAAGAAGCCATAGGAGGAACAACCAAAAAAGATTTCAAATATAAACTTAGTATATCATATCGAGAGGCGAGAGAATCTCATTATTGGATAAGATTACTCCGTGATTCTGATTACATATCTGCAGAACAGGCCTCATCACTACTCAAAGATTGCGAAGAACTTCTTAAGATCATTGGGTCGATTATCAAAACTACAAAAGCCAGTCTCAGAAACTAATACAGCTTTTATTCCTAATTCCCTTATTCCTAATTCTTAATTCCTTTATATTTGACCAAATTAAGAATTTATTTCCGAAATGAACGACTACCTCCAGCAAATAATCGCTGACTCTTTACAACAATTTGATCTAGAAGAACTGCCTGAAATCCAGACGGAAGCTCCTAAAGACGCTAGTCATGGCGATGCGTCCACCAATGTGGCTATGATGCTGGCAAAACCACTACGTAATAATCCACGAGCTATTGCACAACAGATCATTGATGGATTGAATTTCGATGAAAAGAAAATTTCCTCTGTAGAAATTGCAGGCCCCGGATTTATAAACTTTCGCTTTGCTGACGATTATTTATATGATGAATTGCAGAGTATTCTGGACGCTGGATCCGGCTTTGGAAGAACAGGCGAACACTCCGGCAAAAAAGTATTGGTAGAATTTGTAAGTGCGAACCCAACGGGACCGTTGACTGTCGGGCACGGAAGAAATGCTGTACTTGGAGACACCGTTGCAAGATTGTTAGAATGGACAGGAGCCGAAGTAGACAGAGAATATTACTTCAATGATGCCGGTCGACAAATGCGTGTTCTGGGACAAAGTGTGCAAGCCAGATATTTAGAACAACTTGGTAAAGGGTCTGACTTCCCGGAAGGTGGTTATGAAGGCGAATATATTCGGGATATAGCTTCTGAACTAGCAAAAGAAAATTCCGAACTTTCTGATGATTTAGAAGATTGGAAACCCTTCAAAGAAAAGGCAGAAGAAGCTATTTTCGCTGATATCAGTAATACATTGAAAAGAATGAATATCAATATGGATTCCTTCTTCAACGAGCATAGTTTGTATGCAGATGGTTCCATAGATTCCACCGTTGAAAAGCTCCGTGAAAAAGAATTGGTCTATGACAAAGACGGAGCTGTTTGGTTTAAAACAACCGAATTCGGTAAAGAACAAGACACTGTTTTGATCAAAAGCACGGGAGAACCGACGTACAGACTTCCCGACATTGCTTACCATATGAACAAGCTGGATCGGGGGTATGATCTTTGTCTGGATGTATTCGGGGCTGATCACATAGCAACGTATCCTGATGTGCTTTCAGGAATTTCTGCTTTGGGTTATGATAAAGAAAAAGTAGACGTGGTGATCTATCAGTTTGTAACGATCGTCAAAGATGGCCAACCCTTTAAGATGAGCACCCGGAAAGCAAATTTTGTAACACTTGATGAACTTATGGATGAAGTCGGTTCAGATGTTACTCGTTTCTTCTTTTTGATGAGATCACCAAATACACATCTGGAATTTGATATCGCTCAAGCCAAAGAAGCGGGAGATAAAAACCCTGTGTTCTATCTTCAGTACGCGCATGCAAGAATTTCTAGCGTACTTAGAAAAGCTATGGAAGAGTACTCTTTCTCAAATGAAGCGAACCTATCGCTTTTGAAACATCCATCAGAAGAAAGTTTAATAAAAACCATCCTTCGTTTTCCTGAAATGATTGCTGGTGCTGCCAATGCCCGTGAACCACATCGTTTGATCAACTTTCTGAATGATGTTGCTTCAGCGTTTACCGGTTTCTACCACGATTGCAGAATTATTGGTGTAGATGAAGATCTGGCACAGGCTAGAATTGAGCTCGCCAAAGCAACTGCTCAGGTTCTGAGAAATGGATTGACTATCCTTGGAATTTCTGCACCGGAAAATATGTGACTAATTAGTTCTCAATCTTGTAAAACAGACGATTCCTCTTGTAATCTGTTCTTCAACTTTGAAGCCGGCTTGTTTGAAGAGTTTGTTGCTTTCATCTTTAGTCCAGAATTTGATTCCTCCAATTCCCATCGACTCCTGAAGTAATCTTCCGTACCAGGCATCGGCTTTTATCAAATGCATCATAAAAAGAACTCCATCCTCTTTCAAGACTCTGCGAGCTTCATACAGAACTTTTAATTCTTCAGTGAGCTCATTTAGCGTCCCCCCCATCACTATTCCGTCAAAAGTTTTGCTGAAAAACGGCATCTCTTTACCATCTGCTCTTACAAAGAAAAGATTGGTTTCATCCGCTTCAGCTTTTAGCCTGGCCTCTTCTAACATTTGCATAGAAAAGTCTAAACCAACAATATCAGCTTTGGGTTGAGCGGCTTTTAATGCTCTGCCATAAAGCGCTGTTGAACAGCCTAAATCGAGATATAATCCATTTTCTTTGGGCTCTGTCCACTCGATAAGCAACTCGTGCTCTTTTTCAATCGGAAAATCTTCGCCTGTTAATAAAGAAAGGGAACGCTTTCTCCATATCTCCTCGTAAATAGTAGCGGTCAGTTTCCAATGATTGGTATAAGATGCCAAACTGGAGAAATCAGGTTGTCCACCCAAAATATCGATGATGTTATTTTTTACATCGTATTCATCTCCATCCTGAGAGCACAAAGTTCCGCTAAAGGGTTTGGTCAGATTCGAAATTTCTTTCGGCACCTGAATAGCTGCTCTTTCGTTTTCCGGAGATTTTAATTCAAAGCTCATATGTCCTTTCCGTCTTTTATTCGGGGAAACAGTACGTGATTAATGCCTTGGTGTTACGCACTCATTTCTGAAGCACTAAAGACACCTGTGCACCTTTATCAACACTTAAAAGCTTTGCGGCATTTCCTTTATTTATCCCAATTTCCAACATTCCTGAACTTCCTATAAATGCTGCCGGATCACCCTCCTCAACATCTCCGAATGTATTCACCAAATGATCGATCATGGTATTACCGACATAGATCCGAACCTTTCTCCTCCCGATCATATCTTCAATAAGATCTTCAGAAATATTTGTGATCAGATTTCCAAAGCGATCAATATGAACTACCCAACCTTGAAGACCGTCTTTATCCCCAATCGGAACCGCCCAATGATAAGTAACCAAATCTTTAATCGGATCGCCAAGTTCTTTGAGAGAAACCCCGTTAATTAGATGAGCTGCTACCGGAGCAAAAATATCTCTGCCATGAAAGGTTCTGGATCGTTCTTTTCGCCAGTACTTTTGTTTATTCAGCTTTACAGCTTCCACCTCAAACTCGCTATAGAAAAGCGAAAAAATTCCGTTGTCCGGACCCACAAAATATTGATCGTTAACTTTTAGAACGATCGGGTGACGCTCCGTGCCTACACCGGGATCCACAACTACCAGATGCACGGTGTTCTTTGGAAAAAGAAAAGCTGAATTGCGAATTACCCATGCTCCCGCCATAATATCCTGAGCTGGAATATCATGTGAAATATCAATGAGGCGAACATCAGGAGCTAAACCCAGAATTATCGCCTTCATCGAACTTACATATTGATCCTGAAGACCAAAATCGGTAGTAAGCGTAATTATTTGGCTCATTAAGAATAGTTATTCAACATAACAGGCATAACTACCATAAGAATTTCTTCGTGATCGCTTTTTTCTGATGGTCGAACGATACCTGCACGATTAGGGGATGAAAATTCAAAACTCACTTCATTGTCATCAATATTACTGAGAACATCACCTAAATACTTTGCATTAAAGCCAATTTCCAACTCATCGTTTGAGTATTCACAAGCAATCGTTTCTTTCGCTTCACTGCTCATGTCAAGATCTTCTGCTCTGATCGTAAGTTTATCAGTTGCCAGTTCAAGACGAATTTGTCTGGTTGTTGAACTTGAGAAAATAGCAACACGACGAACGGTCGAAAGCATTTGCTCTTTTGAGATAGTCAGGAATTTGTTGTTGTCCCGCGGAATCACAGAGTCATAATTCGGATACTGTTCGTTGATCAGCCTGGTGATCACGATGGTATTTTCGCTCTTAAATCTTGCATGATCGTTTGTAACCGTGATCTCACACTCTTCGCCGCTCGTTGTTTTCTGAACCAATCCTAATGCTTTATCCGGAACGATAAATTCTGTCTCTGCACTTCCTTTGATCTCTTTGTTTACATACTCAACCAACCGATATCCGTCGGTAGCTACAAACTTACTTTCTTCGGTACCGATCTTAAAATAAACACCCATCATTGCCGGACGAAGGTCATCGCTTGAAACAGCAAACAATGTCTTATCAATAGCATTATTAATATTATCGGTAGAAGCACTGATCTCAACACCGCCTTCTAAAGTTGGTATCTCAGGAAATTCATCTGCATCATCACCAACCAGCTTATAATTTCCTTTATCGGTTCTGAAGTTAATATTCTTTCGCTCATCAACTGTAAAGAAAACCGTGATATTGGGAAGTTGACGTAAAGTTTCCAGAAGTCGGCGTGCCGGAATAGCTACAGACCCTTCTTCTTCTATGTCTGCATCAATGTATTCTACGATTGCAATTTCAAGATCCGTTGCAGATAATTTCAGTTTCCCATCTTCAAATTCAAAAAGAATGGTTTCTAAAATCGGTAGTGTAGCCTTTGAAGGCACTGCGCCAATTACAGCTGACAGCCCTTTGTTGAGTTCGTTACTTGATACAGAAAATTTCATGAATACGTAATTAGAGTTATTTAGGACAATTTTTTATCCAATCTTGCCCTTTCGAGAACGTGTGCTTATACTAAGAAATACTGGCTCTCTCCGCAACATTTGGAACCGGTAAAAAATCACCAAATAAGTATACCAATATATCGTTAAAGCGCTACTGTAAACCTTTAAGTATTTTATTACAGCATTAGATGAAAAGCCTTCTCTCAGCGCTTACCTTTTTATTAGTTTTATCTTTTCAAACTACCGCTCAGTCGTCATTGGCAAAGTATGGAAATGATTTTTTGAGCACCGGTGCAGGTGCTCGTTCTTTAGGAATGGGTTCTGCCCATTCTTCACTTACAAGTGATGTAACAGCAGGATACTGGAATGTAGCAGGTTTATCAAAAGTAACTGAGCCGCAAGCTATTTATATGCATTCAGAGCGATTTGATGGTATTGTTGGTTACGATTACGGAGCATTTGCAATTCCTCTTCAATCCAGAAACGCTGTGTTTTCAGTAAGCTTCTTTCGTCAGGGTGTAGATAATATTGCCAACACTTTAAACGCCTGGGATGCAGACCGCAACCAGCCTCGTGAAAATCCAGAAGATTATATAACCCGTTTCAGTGCCGCCGATCTTGCACTGTTTTTCTCTTTCGCAAAACAAAGCGATGAACGGTTTTCTTATGGAATTACGGCCAAAATCATCAATCAACGGCTAGGACCTTTTGCACAAGCTTGGGGATATAGCCTGGATGTTGGAGCGCAATTAAAAACAGAGATCGTTGACCTCGGGTTCGCTATTCGCGATGCAACCACTATGCAAAAAATGTGGACTGTGGATGAAGATGAATTTGCAGGATTTCAGGAAGCGTTTGATGATTCCATTCCTAGCGGACAAAATGAGTATGTACTTCCATCTATAAAGATGGGAGTTTCCAAAAACTTTAAGTTCAATGATTTTGATCTAATCACTGCCATCGATACCGACCTGCTTTTTGAAAACCGACAAGCTTATTATATAAACTCAGGAAAAATGAGTATTGAACCTCACGTGGGAGCAGAACTTACTTACAAAGATGTGATCAGTTTCAGAACTGGTATTACCGATTTTATCACAGACCCGGAAGGCGGGTTTTCTGTTTCTCCCACACTTGGATTAGGTGTACAGCTCCTGAAATTTAATCTGGATTACGGCTTTGCCAGCTTTGCAGGAACTTCGAGTAATTTAGGATATACGCATAGGATTTCGTTACAGTATAGATTTAATTCTGCGTTTTAGTTAATATGTTCTTAAACTCTTTAGCGCCTTTTAATTAAATACTTAGTACGTGAGATATATTTTAGTTTCTGTTTTCCTCTCATTGCTTTTGATAAAGCTAACCAGTGCACAGGAAATAATACAGCAAAAGGAGGTAGATGAAAGCAAAGGCAAATCAGAAAAAATTGATACGCTCTCAAACTCGTTTCTAAGTTTTTCAATTGGGTTTGGATATAGAACTGCTCAAGTATCTAAAAACCTGAATTCTTCCGACAGATCCTTTGCAGAGAAAGGACGCCTTGGCATTGTTTTCCATGGTAGTTTTGCTCACTACATTTCGGATAATTTGGGTCTCTCTTTAACCTTTTCAAATTATAGATCCGAAAACTCTGAACAAGACAGATCGGTAACTACTTCATATTACTTTATAGGTCCCGGTGTAAGTGCCCGAAACCGGAACAATAAACATTCTATATTCTATGTCAGCGCTCATTTAGGTTATGTAGGTTTTAAAAGTGAGGAATATTACAATTCTCAAGATTACACTTTTACCGGAGCTACAATAGGGCTTGATGGTTCGTTGGGAATTGATTTCTTACTTTCCAATAGTTTAAGCTTCCAGGTAGATTTTGGATACACGAATGCCTTCCTTTTAAGAGTTAAAGACGAAGAAGGACAAACACATACATTAGGAGAAGCAGAATCACTGAACCGAATCGACTTCAAAGTAGGATTTAAAATATACTTATAATGAAAACTCTAATACCCCTTTTTATTCTTCTAATACTGACTGGATGTGTCCCTACTAAGAAAATATCGTACGATATTTCTACAGTGGAATCGTTGCAAGACTCTATTTCAATTAATAAAACTTTCTCTGTTTTTAACTTTGATGATATCAGAGAAGAAGTGTCTGATACTGAAATCTTATTCGACAGTGGGAATCTATATGGCTCAGGTTCCGAAAGAATCTGTATAAATGCAGAAAAGCATTACGAGGAAGGGAAAGTCGCCCGGCAGGTTTCTGAAATGATCTACTTTCATATTCGAAGGACTGCCGTCTTTGATTCTATGGCAATGAACTCAGACAAATTAAATTACGCTTTAAAGGGTTCTATAAAAAGATTATATGGCGAACAAAAATTTTCAAAAAGAGCTTCCGCAGGAGCTCAGTTTGGGCTGATTGGAGCTTTAGCTACCGCGAATATTAAATCTCCGGGGAAGATGAGGATTACTCTTACAAATCTTCTTTTAGTAGATAACGAAACAGGAAATGAAATTCCTTTAGAAGATATAGATTTACAGTTTGAAGGAGAATACCGTATCGACGCTAAATGCTGGTTCATATACGACCACGTTAATGAACGACTTAAAGAGACAATAGACTTAAGGCTATTGCCTGCTATTATTGAAAAAACATCCTCTCAACATTGAGAATAATTCTTCTCGGTCCTACTGCATCCGGAAAAACGGAACTCTCACTTCAGATTGCTGAAGAACTTGGAATTCCTATCATTTCTGTGGATTCCCGCCAGTGCTACAAGCATTTGGATATTGGAACAGCGAAACCTTCTGAGAAAGAATTACAAAGAGTAGGGCATTACAATATTTCCAATCTTGAATTGGATGAACCCGATTCGGTTCAGGCATTTACAGAGCGAGCAGAAGCATGGGAAAAGAAGATTTTAAATTCATCAGACCATTCTTTTTTTGTTGGAGGAAGTACACTACATCTACAAAGTTTGATTCGACCAATTGAAGATATCCCTTCAGCAAATGAAGAGAATATTGCTGAGATAGAATCTCAGATTGACAAAGAAGGAATTGAACCTGTTTACAACAAACTAAAGTCTGTTGATCCAGAGTACGTGGATACAATGGATGGAATGAACCGTCAACGGATAATTCGCGCTTTAGATGTTTGGATGCAAACCGGCAAACCGTTCAGCTCTTTTCACTCAAACGAAGAATTTGAACTGCCTGAGAATACAGTTGTCTTCGGACTTCAGAGAGACAGGCAAAATCTCTATGATCGTATCAACCAAAGAGTGGACAACATGATTGATGAAGGCTTGGTAGAAGAAACTCAAAAAGTGCTTGAAATGGGTTATTCAAAAGATCTTCAGCCATTAAATGCAGTTGGTTATCGGGAAATAATCGCTGTTCTGGAAGGCAATATGGAACTTGATAAAGCCATCGAAAAGATCAAAACTCAAACCAGACGGTACGCAAAACGCCAACTTACATGGTTCAGACGTTGGGATTTTATCGAATGGCTTCCTGCTGATGAAAAAAAACCTGAAGAACTTAAAGAAATCCTGCTATCTCGTTTAGCAGCTAAGCAATAGAAGCCGTAAATTTGGGCTCACTTTTAAAACTCGTTCATTCATGTACAAAGCAAAAGTAAACGTAACACTACGTCCCTCCATTCTTGACCCTAAAGGAAAAGCGGCTCACCACGCCCTTCAAAATCTTGGGTTGAATGATGTTCAACAAGTACGGATCGGTAAATTTATTGAACTGGATGTAAAAGCTGACAGCAAAGAAGCAGCAACTAAAGTTGTTGAATCTGCATGTGCACAATTGTTAGCTAATGAAGTAATGGAAGACTACGAGATTTCATTCGAAGATTGATGAAACCGTTAGCTCAATTTACAGGCTCAGATATTCTGCTTGCTGATACTGATGAGCTGACAAAAACCGAAGAACAAGTTGAAGAGAGTATCGATACTCCCTGGCGGTTGTTCTTGTTTGATGATGATATACATACCTTCGATGAAGTAATTGAACAAATCGTGAAAGCAAAAGGATGCAGTTACTCTATAGCTCAGGACTTGACCTTTCAGGTTCATAATAACGGTAAAGCCTTGATACATGAAGGTGAGTTTATAGAGTGTCTGAAAATGGAAGGTGTTTTAAAAGAAATTCAACTTGTAACCGAAATAAGAGGTTAACGTGGCAACATTTGGAGTAATAGTTTTTCCGGGATCTAATTGTGATCATGATGCATATCATGCAATGAAGCACATCATGAATAGTAAAGTTAAATTTCTCTGGCATAAAGACACCGATCTTTCAGGCATTGATTTTCTGATCGTTCCCGGTGGATTCTCTTATGGTGATTACCTTCGCTCCGGAGCTATCGCTCGCTTCTCTCCTATAATGCAGGAAGTAGTAAAGTTTGCCGAAAAAGGCGGACCTGTTCTCGGAATTTGCAATGGTTTTCAGATCTTGCTCGAAGCAGGCTTGATTCCGGGAGCAATGATGCACAACCAGGATCTTCGTTTTGTATGTAAGAATGTATTTATACGATGCGAGACTACTGATTCTCTTTTTACCAAAACGTTAACCAAAGGACAGGTTTTTGATATCCCGGTTTCTCACGGTGAAGGGAATTATCACATTAATGAATCGGGACTAAAATCTCTTCAGGACCAAGATCAGATCTTATTCAGGTATTCTGATGCTGATGGAAATCTAACTGAGGAATCTAATTTTAACGGTTCTATCGACCATATTGCCGGAATTACTAATGACGGAAGAAATGTTTTAGGCATGATGCCACATCCTGAACGCGCAATGGAAAAACTACTTGGTTCCGATGATGGTAAGATCATTTTTGATTCTATTCTCAATTCCTTGTCAGTTGCTTAAGATTTAGTACATTAACTGAATCATGAGTGATCACACACAAACAGACCTGACATTACATAGCGAGAAACTTGTTAAGCGGTATAGAAAAAGAACCGTTGTTAACGAAGTTTCCATTAATGTGAAACAAGGTGAGATCGTTGGATTGCTGGGCCCAAATGGAGCAGGAAAAACTACTACGTTTTACATGATGGTGGGCTTGGTGACTCCAAATTCAGGTAAGATATTTCTTAACGATACCAATATCACTAAAAAGCCCATGTACAAAAGGGCGCGAATGGGAGTTGGATATTTAGCTCAGGAAGCCAGCGTATTCAGAAACTTGACCGTTCGTGAAAACCTTGAGTCCATACTTCAGTTTTTTTCTGTTCCATCAAAAGAGATCAAACAACGTGTCGATAAGCTTATTGAAGAGTTTGGTCTGCATAAAGTAGTAAACAACAAAGGCTATTCCTTATCCGGTGGTGAGCGCAGAAGAACAGAAATAGCCAGAGCTTTAGTGACGGAACCTAAATTTATACTTTTGGATGAACCTTTTGCAGGAGTAGACCCAATCGCTGTAGAAGATATTCAGGAAATAGTAGCTCAGCTAACTAAACAGAATATTGGAATTCTTATCACCGATCATAACGTTCATGAAACACTTGCCATCACCGACCGGGCTTATTTGATGTTTGAAGGTAACATTTTAATGGAAGGCACCGCTGATATTTTGGCTGAAAATGAAGACGCTAAAAAGTTATATTTAGGTGAGCAATTTAAACTTGACAGATATAAAAACGATTAAGATTATTTAGCACTATGAATGAAATAACAGTACAGGAATTAAAGGAAAAAAAAGAGTCAGGGGATGACTTTTTTCTGCTTGATGTAAGAGAAGGCTTTGAGTATATGGTATCTAACTTAGATGGAGAAAATATTCCATTGGGAGACCTGCCATCAAGAGTTGATGAGATCAAGAACCACAAAGATTCTGAAGTAGTTGTAATGTGCCGTTCAGGTGGACGAAGCGGAAAAGCCCTGGAATTCCTCCAGAAAGAAGGTTTTTCTAACGTTCATAACCTAAAAGGCGGCATTACAGCTTGGTCAAAGGAAATTGACACTTCAATGCCTGTAGCTTAAACAGGCCTACAGAATCCCGACTAACTGGTCGCAGCAATCTGGTTCAATAGTTCCTGATTGCTTTCAGTGTTATTTAAAACCTTTAGCAATCCTAACATAGATTCTTTCGGAGATTTCTTCAGAAGATATCTTCTGACCATATTTCGTTCTTCAAGTGAATCCGTAATGAATTTTTCTTCATTCCTGGTTCCTGAAGCAGTGATATTTATGGACGGATAAATTCGGTCGTTTGCCAGCTCTCTGTCCAGAACAAGTTCCATGTTTCCGGTTCCTTTGAACTCTTCGAAAATAAGGTCATCCATTCTGGAATTAGTCTCAATCAAGCAAGTGGCTATGATCGTTAAAGAACCGCCACCCTCGATCTTTCTGGCAGACCCAAATATTTTTTTCGGAATTTCCAACGCTCTGATATCCAAACCACCTGAAAGTGTGCGTCCGCTATTTGTCTGTATAGCATTGTAAGCTCTTCCAAGGCGGGTTAGGGAGTCTATCAACAGTACTGAGTCCTCACCCATCTCTGCTTTTCTCTTGGCGTATCCTAAAGCCATTTCTGTAATTCGAATGTGGCTTTGGGTCTTATTATCGTTAGACGAAGCAAACACTTCTGCGTCTGTAGAACGAATAAAATCGGTTACTTCTTCCGGTCGCTCATCAACCAACAAAACACTCAAAGGAATGTCAGGATGATTTTCGGTAATACTCTTTGCGATTTGCTTTAGCATTACCGTTTTTCCTGTTCTTGGAGGCGCAACAATTAACGCTCTTTGACCTTTTCCTATTGGCGCCACAAGGTCGATGACTCTCATCTCGATATTGTCTGATGGCTCGCCAAGTTTAATCCAGTCAACAGGCATGATTGGGGTTTGCCGTTCAAATCTACTCGATTTAGTCCAGGCTTCTTTATCTTTTCTGTTGATGCGATCTACAGAACAAACATGCTTATTTCCTCTTTTGTCTTCTTCGTACTCTCCTTCAAGAATTAGTCCCGGACGAAGATCTAAAGATTTTACTTCTTCCGGTTTTAGAAAAGGATCTTGAGGACTATAACTGAATTCATAATCCAGTTTTCTGATTAATCCCCAGCCTTTCTCATTTATTTCAAGAACTCCTGCGTAACGTCCGGAAACACCTTGATTCTCTTTCCAATAGAATTTCGGGATAAAGACATTGCCGCCTTTATTTCTATTCTTATTATTTCTGTTCTTGTTGTTGTTACGGTTCTTATAGTTTTTTCTGTTCCGTGCCATATAAATATTTGTTGGTCTCCTCTTCAAAAAGAAGCGTTATTTCAATAAATGTTGGAAATACTAAGGAGAGCGAAGTAAAAAAGAACGGTGCTCAGATAAGAGCACCGTTGAATTAATTAGGTATGAAAAGATACAAATGTTTTTGCTGATAGCAAATTAACGAACAGTAGTTGTTTTGTTGATCCAAGCATAGCATGGAGCTACTGAGCCATCGATCTTTACTTTTTGTCCATTTTCAAGGTTATCCAATCGTAAGAATTTATCTTCCCCAGTTGGTGTAACAGCTTCATAATTGCCTATTTGTGAATTCACAGTATTCGCTACAGACGGATCTTTCGCTTTAGCCATGTTCAAATAATCAATGATCAACCAATACACCATTCTGTCTTTTGCTTCCAGTTTTCTGTCAGCAACACAATTAGTTACAGCTGCATTATAGATTGTTGCTTTTGCTATGTAAGCCTGACCAAAATTAGGGTCAATTTTTATCGCAGCATCAGCAAAAGTATCTGCTGTTTTAATATCGCCTTGATTAATGTAAGCATTGGCTACTCTTAAATTGATTTGTTTTTTATCTGCATCATTCTTAGCCATTTTAAGTGCTTGCTTATAAAGCTTAATAGCTTCTCCATAACGAGCGTTGCTGGCTTCAGTTTCCGCTAAAGATTTAGCACTATTAAATGTTGGCTGAGCTTTATGTAAGGCTCTTCTGATCTTAGTAAGTTCTGCTTGATTATCTTGATCCTGATACGCTCTTTCCAAAGCTTTAAGCGCTTCAATATTTTGAGGCTCTGACTCAAGGATCGGCTTGTAATAAGCAATCACATCTTCAGGGCTGCCAAAAAGGTCTTTCTGATAATCATTTAATTTATCAACTAATGGACCGGTTGCATATTTAGATGCTTCGTCAATTATTGTTTGCGCCTTCTCTCTTTCTCCTTTATTAATATAGTTACGGAGCAAGTTATCTACATAATATCCACGCGCTGCTTTTGTGGTCTTTTCCGGATTCATATCAAACATGATCTGAAACTCTTCATATGCTTTTGATACAGCATCAACAACAACAGAATTATTTTCTAAAAAGAATCTTCCTTTTTGTTGATGAGTTTTATAAATCTCCTCTTTATCATCTGCATAAAGTTCTAGCTTTGTATCAAATACCATTAAAGCAGAATCCAGATATGTAGCTTTGATGCTTGGATCGCTATGGGTTTTTGCTATTTCTTGATAAATAGTCGTAAATCGGTCCATCTGCCTAGACAATTCAAAACCTGAGTAACCTTCGATTTTTTGTGGTTTTGAACAGAGCATCCATCTTCCATACTTTAAGGCAAAAGGATAATCCTTGTTTTTAAAATTGGATTGGAATATAGAAAACGCTGCGATAGGTTTTAGCCCATCAGGTGGTTCCATAGTTGTACATTCAGCCTGCGCAGTTGCTATTGCAGAGCTTGTAAATAAAAATCCAATAACTATTATTAAATTCTTCATCATATCACAATTGTTGTCATTAACTTTGTCTTTAACTTATCAGAGTATAAGAATATTACTTTAAAATTAATTAAGCTTTCGTTGTAAAAACATCAATTCTGTTAAATTTACTGAAAGATTAATTCCGAATATATTTTCCTTGACTAAACCACCTCTTGTTGTTCCTCTGAGGCCATATTGAAAGCTTAAATCAAAAGAAGACCCGGTTCTCAGATTTGGCGAAACCAATCCAAGACCAGCAGAAAACCACAATGTAGAGACCTCTTCATTGCTTATTTCAAGGTGTCCGCTATCAAATGTAACACCTGCGCTGTATTTGAAGTTCGATAGAAACTTTGTAGAGCGACCTCTGTATGGATGATATTGAAAGCCGGTTCCTATTACTTTTCTGTTCTTAAACGCCCCTTCATCTGAATTTGAGAATTCATATTTCGCTTCTTCCCAGTTTTCAAACTGAATTTCTGCAGATGCATTGAATTTTGGATTAAGAAAATATGTAAATCCCGCCGCTACTTTTGTTGGTAAGCTAACATCAGCCATCTCGGTACCTCCAATTTGAACTATCTCGCTTGCTGAGCCAACATTTTTTCTGGTATTAGTAGTTCTCGTTGCATCGTAGTTAGTTGGCAGGGTCAATGAAGCACCAAACTGAATAAGATCACTTTTACTAAACACTGATCTTTTATTCAGTAATAACCCAAATCTATGGGAAAAAGAAGTACCGTTTACACTTCGTGTAGTTAAATTCGATGAAACTCTTCCGTCTATAAAAACAACAGACCTGTTCTCTTTTTCTGTTAAAAAAGAATAGGAAGGAGCATAACCCACCGAGATAGTATTATTTATTTTATAGCCAAGCCCCACCTCAAATTTCGTAATTCCTCCCGTACCTGTTCGGTTAGAAAAGTACTCCGTGCTACCCGTTCCAAATGGAATCACCTGAGATGAATTTACATTGTAACTTGTTCGGGTTTCAGGAAATAAAGCAACTGATAATCCCAGCTTATCTTTCGACAATGGAAATACTGCCTGGAAACTGCCGATGTTTAACAGAGAATTATTACCCTCGCCGGAAAAATCCTTAATAGAGTAACTGGTAAAGTCAAAGTTAGCGGCTACTCTTGTGTAGATTCCTTTACTCCAGAAAGCAGGATTATGAAGTCCCGGAGAACTTATGTCATTAAAAGAAACTCCTATAATGCCCATACCTTTTTCCTGAGCAGTGTTATTCAATAAGGGTAAACCTGTTCCGTATTTCGAATAAACAGTTCCCGATTTTCCTTCATCGCTTTGTCCAAAAGTATTTTCAGAGGTCAGAACCACAGTTATTAAAAGACAACCTATAACTAGTAAAAAAGATTTTTTCATTACTCTGCTATTGTTAATACTATTTTTGGTTTTAATGCCTGGGAACTAGAGGAATCATATAAAATACTTGAATAAAGTAATCCTCCATTTGGATTTATGCTCAGGTACAACTCCTGATCGTCCACATTTCCAAAAATGTATTCATTGATATGTTCTGTAATATTAAATCGGAAAATTCTCCCAGTAGAATCTCTTTCAGCAAAAAAATCAGGAGATGAAAACTGTAAATCAAACCTAAACTCCTGTCCATCAAAAAATTTCAAATCCATGAAATTTACTGTTGGTCTTATATGATTCAATGGCAGAGAATTTTTAATCAGTAATGTATCTTCATATAGATAAAGCTGAGCATTTAAAACATTTTTTGAACCAATTGTACTAGCTATCTCCTGAAACGAAACCTTATAAAAGCTCTCTAAATTACTGCTTAAATATAACCTGTTATTAAATGTTGGTTCGTTTTCTCTTTTAGTGGTGAACGCGTAATCATTAATCGGAATAAATGTGGTGTCCAAACTCGTTTCTTCAACTGAAAAAAATTGGCTCGTATTTATAGTTGGAAAAATGATTTTCGAAGACGCTGCATCGGGCACTATCGCTAACCCGAAAAACTCAAAGTTATACAATGAGTCCCTGTCATCATCTTCATTATTAGAGTATCTGATATATTCAGCTGAAACTGAATCGGATAAATCGATAATTATTGAATCCTGATCTATATAACTAAATGAGCCAACTAACTCCGTATTATCAAAATCTATAACATCATCAGCCAGTATGGTTGACTCTCTCCAGCGCTCTGTTACTCTGTAAATTGAGAAATTTGTAGTTGCTGTTGTGTCTCCATAAAAAGTATCCCCATCAAATTGGAGCATAAGTTTTAACTTTGCAGAATCACTAATTGGTATATCAGCTTGCGGTATTAATCTGGGTTTAGCGTATCCAATTGATTCGTACGACCCAAAAATTTGATCTTCATACCTTCCCAGAGGTGGATTAGTCAAATCTCCACTATATATGGTAATATCATTTTGCTCAAAATTAGTGACATATAACGTATCTATGGATATATCTGTAGAATCTACAATCCCGCTTCCAACAGTATTTGTGTCCTCACAAGAAATGAAACTTCCAATTATTAATACTGACAAAACAAGCCGCCATGTTACTGCGGCTTTTGAAATGCTCTTTTGCATCAACTCTTTATAAATTTTTAAAATTACTTAGCTATTTTATTATAGTATTCTGCAAACTTTTCGGATACGTCTTCCGGAGAACCCTGAATTTGATGTGGCTTTACACCCAATTCCTTAAAGGTCTCATCAAACTCATCCTTTAGATAATTACCGGTAACAACGTGATCGCTAAATTGTAGTCCTAATCTCAATAAGTCTACTTTACCGTTATCTGTAAGTTTGTTTATATCTATATCTTCCGGCAACCCTAATAATTCAAGAATCTTAGCAGTGTCGGCTTGTCCTTCATTTTCCGGATGATGAAGATTATAAATCACTTGCGTATTCTTAAATATCGCTTCGTCTTTATACTTCGTCTTTACCAGTAAAGGAATTAAGCCGGCAGGCCAATCATGACAATGAATAATGTCAGGTTCCCAACCAAGCTTCATAACAGTTTCCAACACTCCTTTATTGTAGAAAGCCAAACGTTCTGCGTTGTCTTCGTAAAATTCGTCGGTGTTAGGCTTCTTGAACAGTCCCTTACGTTTAAAATAAGTATCATTATCTAAGAAATAAACCTGAAGCTTAGCATTTGGAATGCTGGCAACTTTAATTTTCATACTTTCTACATTGTCTCCAACCTCAACCTCTATTCCGGAAAGTCTGATTACTTCATGAAGTCTGTTTCTTCTATCATTGATAGAGCCATATTTAGGAAGAAGAATTCTTATTTCAAACCCTTTATCCTGCAATGATGCCGGTAAAAAGCGCAAAAGATCTGCTGTATATGTCATTCTTGCAAATGGAGATATTTCCGCTGCTGCATATAAAATTTTCATAAATAGTCTTTATTTCTCGTCGTTTGAAATTGAATTGTTCTTCATCATCTCTTGAAAGGCGGGATCTTCTATAGATATAAAATCCATCAAAGTATCACTTCTTAACCCTTGTCGTATTGTTTCCAGTGCTATTACCTCTTTAGGAGGAATATTGCCAAGGTTTACATTGCTTCCATATTTTTTAATAAACCAAACCTGCTGTTCTTTCTGAGGAGCTTCAAATATAAGCTTTTCTACAGGAATTTGATCTGTTATTTCTTCAATCAAACCAGATCTAATTTCTCCGTTTGGCCTAAATACTCCAACCGTTCCACTTTCTCTGGCTTCACAAATTACTTTTTCAGATCCTGCTTCTAATTCTTCGCGAATAACCTTAACCCACTTATATGGAGGAACGATTTCGTTAGGGTTTTTACTCCCAACTTCTGAATAGACCCTGAAGTCTTTACTCAAATCTCTGATTATCTTTTGTTTCTTATCATCAGAAAGCCAGATAGTACCATTAGATACTTCAAGGGTCTCAATATTATGCTTATTCAGCAATTTTACATAATCCCCCAACTGCCCTCGTAACAAGTACGCTTCGAATAAAGTACCGCCAAAGTATACTGTTATGCCTGCATTGGCGTACACCTCCAGCTTTTCCTCTAGATTTTGAGTAACAACAGATGTTCCCCATCCTAACTTTACTACATCAACTAATCCTGAAGCAACCTGGCAGAAATCTTCGCACTCCCGCACGCTGTATCCTTTATCCAGGACAAAGGTCATCCCGTTTGCTCGAGGTTTTGATGTTCTAAAAGGTATATTTTTTAATGTAAATGCCATACTATCTTAAAATTCAAAGCCCTAAATATACTCAATCTTACAATGGTATTAAAGAACTGCTTTTATAAGCTATTTTCGGTTTGTATTGATAACTAATTCTTTAATCTTTTCTTTATCAACTTGCTCTAACATTTCTTCTGTGTACCTCCACGTCCAGTTATCAGATGATGTACCCGGGATATTTGTTCGATGTGAGGCGTCCAGGTCCATAAAATCCTGAAGAGGAAAAATAGCCTGATCAGCCACTGAATACATCCCTAAACGTATAAATTCCCAATTTATATCATTCCCGGCTGACCTTGTATAGACTCTGGCTCTGTGTTTTTCTACTTCAGGTGCGCTCGTATACCATCCAATACTTGTGTCATTATCATGAGTTCCGGAATACACAACACAATTTTGGGGGTAATTATGAGGCAAAAAGCTATTGGATGAGTCGGAATCAAAGGCAAACTGAATAATCTTCATGCCCGGGAAATTGTACTTATCTCTGAGCTTTTCTACTCCTTCTGTTACAAATCCGAGGTCTTCTGCCAGAATCGGGAGTTCACCGCAGTCTTCCAGAATGGTATTAAATAATTTCTCACCCGGCCCTTTCACCCAACGGCCGTTTTCAGCTGTTTTTTCAGAAGCTTTAACTTCCCAATACGCATCAAAGCCCCGAAAATGATCTACGCGAATTGCATCACAAATAGAAAACATATGATTGAACCGCGCTACCCACCAAGAAAACCCATCTTTTTCGAGTACTTTCCATTTATATAATGGATTTCCCCACAACTGGCCTGTTTTGCTGAAATAATCGGGAGGAACACCTGCTACCAGTTTTCTATTTCCTTTTTTATCAACTTCAAAATACTTCGGATTTGCCCAAACATCAGCGCTATTGTGATCAACAAAAATAGGTATGTCTCCTATTATTCTTACCCCTTTGTCGTTAGCATATCTCTTTAAGTCAGACCATTGATTCGAAAACTCAAACTGCAACCAATTCTGATGAGCAATTTCATTTTTGTATTTTTTTTGGGCTGCTTTTATAGCATCAGGATCTCTTTGAGCGAGCAAGGGTTCCCAGGTGTTCCAGGGCTGCATTCCTCTATCTAAACCACATGCCATAAATAAAGCATAATCATTTAACCAAAACTTATTCTGCTTTTTAAATACATCAAACCTAGACTTCTGATCTGCATCTATCGTTTTATAAAACCTTTCTGACGCCAGTTTTAGTAATACATTTTTAGTGCTAAACGATTTTTCGTAATCTATTTCAACATCAGATGGCAACTCAGCCTTTGAAACTTCTTTCTTGGTAAGCAACCCTTTACGGACCAGGATATCCGGCGAAATCAAGTACGTGTTACCTGCAAATGCCGAATAACTTGCATACGGAGAATTCCCGTAACCAGTGGGTGTTAAAGGAAGTATTTGCCAGATGGTTTGTGCTGTTTCTTCCAAAAAATCAATAAAATCTCTGGCTTCATTACCAAAGTCACCAATCCCATATTTTCCGGGAAATGATGTCGGGTGAACCAGCGTTCCGCTTGAGCGAGGAAATCTCATTCTTATCCTTTTGGTTTTAATATTAGTGCTGCTAATGGCGGTATAGTTACATTTATATAAGCTGGTTGATTATGCCACTCCCCCCACTTAGCTTTTATAACCGAATCTCCGGCATTGCTTCCCCCATAGTATTCTGAATCGGTATTCATCACTACTTTATATTCTCCGTCCTTTGGAACTCCAATTTGATATCCGTGGTGAACTGCAGGAGTAAAATTTAAGATTACCACAACAAAATCATCTGCATTTTTACCTCGACGAATGTAAGAAATAAGACTATTATCTGCATCGCTAACATCAATCCATTCAAAACCTCTCCAATCACCATCAATTTCGTGAAGAGATCCCTCCTGCTTTGAGACCTTGTTTAAGTCTTTGACAAGCTGTTGTAATCCTTTATGCTTATCCCACTCCAATAAATGCCAGTCTAAAGAATTATCATGATTCCATTCCGACCATTGTCCGAACTCTCCTCCCATGAATAACAAGTTTTTACCGGGGTGTGTATACATATAAGCATACAGCAATCTCAGATTTGCGAATTTTTGCCAATCATCACCCGGCATTTTCGAAAGCATTGATTGTTTCATATGCACCACTTCATCGTGAGAAAAAGGTAATGCAAAGTGTTCTGAAAATGCATATATCATCGAAAAGGTGAGTTGATCCTGATGATATTTTCTATGGATCGGATCTCTTTCAATGTAAGAAAGAGTATCGTTCATCCATCCCATATTCCATTTGTAATCAAAGCCTAACCCACCTGTTCCTGTAGGCCTAGAAACTCCGCCCCAAGAAGTAGATTCTTCTGCAAAAGTTAGTACACCGGGAAATAAAGAATGAAGCACATCATTTACATTTCTGAGCAGATTTATTGCCTCAATATTTTCTCTTCCACCATATTTATTGGGAATCCATTCCCCTTCTTTTCGAGAGTAATCCAAATAGAGCATCGAAGCAACCGCATCAACCCTGAGCCCATCAATATGGTATTCTTCGAACCAGAATACAGCATTTGAAACAAGAAAATTCTGAACTTCAGTTCTGCCAAAGTTGAAAATGCACGTTCCCCAATCCAAGTGTTCACCTTGTCTCGGGTCTTCGTGTTCGTATAATCCTGTGCCATCAAATCTTCTCAGCCCATGATCGTCTTTTGCAAAGTGTGCCGGCACCCAATCAAGTAAAACACCTATTCCGGCTTTGTGGCATTCGTTTACAAAGAATTTAAAATCTTCCGGATCTCCAAACCTACGGGTTGGTGAATAGTACCCTGTAATCTGATAACCCCAGGACGGATCATAAGGATGTTCTGCAATGGGTAATAATTCTATATGAGTAAATCCCATTTCTTTGATGTATGGAACCAGCTCTTTAGCCAACTCTCTATAACTCAAAAAGTCCTGTCCGTTTTCAACTTTTCTTCTCCATGAACCTAAATGAAGTTCATAAATAGAAATAGGTTGGTCTTTCGCCTGCGTTTCAGCTCTCTTTCCCATCCATTTTTTATCTGTCCATTTAAAGTCATTACATCCCGTTACTACCGATGAAGTATTTGGCCGTAATTCGGCTTTAAATGCATATGGATCTGCTTTTAATAATGGGGCATCCTGAACCGGTGTTTTTATTTCAAACTTATATAAATCACCCTCTGTTACGTGTGGGATAAAAATTTCCCATATTCCCTGATCATGAAACTTTCTCATTGGATGAACTCTTCCATCCCAATTATTAAATGATCCCACAACACTAACTCTTGATGCGCTTGGCGCTGCTACTACAAAGTGCACTCCGTCAATCTTATCAACTTTTTTAGGATGAGCGCCCATAAACTCATACGCTTTCTGGTGATTTCCTTCGCCCCAGAGCTGCAAATCAAACTCACTTAACAGCGAATCAAAATTATAGGAGTCGATCACTTCAAATTTTTTTCCTTCAAATGGAGTAATAATTAAAGTATAGTCGAACCTTTTTTTTCTTCTGGGAACTATTTTTTCAAATAACCCTTTATCAGAAACCTTGTCTAAGACCAATGGTTTTGAGGTCCCTATATTCGCTGAAACAGATTTGGCTTCAGGGCGGAAGGCTCGTATAACTAGCTTTTCCTTTCCCTTCTCTTTAATCGAATGTAAACCTAATACCGAAAATGGATCCCCGTGTGTGCCATTAGAAACTGAGGCTATTATTTCTTTGCTAAGTGTAGAACTCATTAATCCTCTTTATTTAAGGCTACGAAGATAGCAATTTTACACAAAATCTTTTGATGTATTCGGCATGCTTTACAGTTGTTCATTTTCTATTTTGTACCTATGCACTATACCGGACAAATCGCCCAAAGATATCTTTTCTCAAAAAAGCATATTTCGCTTATTTCTACGCTTACTTTTATAAGCATAATTGGGGTTACCATAGGTACTGCCTTATTGATTGTAGTATTATCTGTGCTTAATGGTTTTTTTGATGTTGTTCAAGGTTACCTACTGAACTACGATCCCGATCTCCGTGTAGAAGCTGCTGGAACAAGTACATTCAAACAGAATCAGGAACTAACAAATCAGATTGAATCGCTTCCGGAAGTAACTCTTCTCTCTTCTTACGTTGAGGGTAAGGCTTTGCTTACAAATGATGGTGGTGAGAATAAAGTAGTTGAAATAAGAGGTGTTGATACTGAAAGCTTTAGACAACTAATTGAAATTGAGCAAAGTATTAAATCCGGTTTATTTGATGTAAGTGTAAGAAACAGAAAACCCGGCCTTGTAATAAATGAACAACTTAGAAATGAGCTTGATCTTGAATTAGGTGATGAAGTTGCATTGCTGAGTGCTTCTGCCATGCGAAGAACTTTAACTCAAATAACTTCTCCAAGACTGTACCGATTTGAGATCCGGGGTTCTTATGAACTTGAGCAAATTGGTGGCGGTGCCCAGATTTTTATTGATATTACTGCCGCGCAAAGACTATTCAAATCCAGAGATGCTATTTCGGGTATAGATATTAAAATCACAGACAGTGAATTGGCTCAACAAATAAAACCAACACTGCAATCTAAAATAGGTCCTGAGTACAAAGTTTCATCATGGTACGACCTTCAAAAAGCCTTGTACGATGTTATGTATCTGGAGAAATGGGGTGCTTATGCAATTTTGATGATAATTATCATTGTAGCGGTACTAAACATTTTAGGCTCTTTAACAATGATTGTTATCCAAAAAAGACGTGATATTGGAATTTTGATTACTATGGGTTATTCAAAATCAGCAATTAAAAGTATCTTTCGGAAACAAGGCCTGTATATAGGATTGATCGGCTGTATTTTTGGTGGAATGCTAGGTCTGATACTAAGCTGGCTTCAACTCAAGTTTCATATCATCAAACTTTCAACTGCTTTTTTGATTGACGCATATCCTGTTCAAATTCAGCTTTTGGACGTTGCTATAATCTTATTGGGAAGTCTTTTCCTTTGTATTGCCGCTAGCTGGATGCCTGCAACCCGAGCATCTGAAGTTCAGCCTGCCGATGCAATCAGGTATGAATAAAAATTATCTTTTACTCATTGTATAAATCCGGAAGATCGTTCTCATAAAGTACTACGTCTCCTGCCTGGATAAAGGACTTTAATATGTCATTAGCTTCAAATAAAGAATTTACCACTGTGATGTTTTCTTTATGACCATCAACTGAATTTATACCTTCAAGAATTGGTTTTGCTCTTTCTTCTCCCACCAAAATAATTCTATCCAAATTTGCTTTACCAATTACTTCACCAAATTTTTTGTTTTCTTCAAACTCAATTTCTCCAAGTTCCACCATCCCCGGAGTAATAATTATCCTTCTTCCGGATGAAAATTGTGCCAGAATTTCGATGGCATTCTTTGCTCCGACAGGATTAGAATTAAAAGCATCATCAATAATAAAGAAGTTGCCGGATTTTTTTAGTTCCAACCGGTGCTCAATTGGCTCAATATTTTCCGCTCCTAATGCTATCGTTTTTGCCCGAATCCCAAAATGATGAGCCGTGCCAATTGCTAACAACATATTTTGAACGTTATGAGAACCTAATAACCGTGTTTGAATTGAAGTCTTTTCTTCATCAATGCTTAACTGAAAGTTCGTGCCTTCATAATTATAATTAATGCTATTTCCTCTAATATCTCCGGAATTCAAGCCGACTAAAATCCTCTCTATATTTGAGCGTTTTTCCCCCATTTTTCTAACCAGCTCATCATCGGCATTCAGAATAGCTACCCCACCGTCAATCAGATTATCTACAAGAGTTCCTTTCTCTTTTGCTATTACTTTTTGAGAACCAAATGTTTCCAAATGAGCAACACCCACATTGGTTATTATTGAAATATCCGGTTTTGCAATATCACATAACTCCTGAATATTTCCTTCGTATCGAGCTCCCATTTCCAGTATTAGAATCTGGTGGTGGGATTGAAGGTCATTATTAATGACTTTGCAGATTCCCATTGGAGTGTTGTAACTTCCCGGTGTGGAACAAACACTGAATCTTTCTTTCAAAAGATCCCGGACCATAAATTTTGTACTGGTTTTTCCATAACTCCCGGTAATAGCAACAATCTTCAAATGTGGCATTGAGTTAAGCTTTTTTCTGGCTTGTTTCTTGAAACCTTCCTGAATTGCATTTTCAACAGGTTTTGTAACCCAACTTGCGATAAAAATAAAGAATGGGATCAAAATGGCAGAAAATACCCACCCAAAAACCAAGAGTACAATATCAAAATTTAAAAGACCGGGGCTGTAATTATAAAGAAACCGCCCTGAATATGACTCGAACGTAAGAAAGGCCGGAAATAGAACGCCTAAAAGGATCACTGGTATTAACAGGCGCTTTACTCTGTTTGTAATAATTAGTGGTTTCTTAACTTTCTCTTGTTTGTACCGCTGAATTGAACTCAGCCAAAAAACAGTATATACAAAGAAAACAACAGCCAGCGTACTTCTTGTAACAACTGAGCCCCAAAACCCATCTACTGCAACTGCTATAAATAATATCAGATTGAATATTCCAAGATCAACAGGTATTACTTTTTCATCCCAGTGCATTCTGAGCCATTGCCAATACTCGTTATTTTTATAACCAACCTGTTGGAAAGTGTGAACAAAAAAACGAGTTCTGTACCAATGATATCTGAATAGTATGACACAGAAAATAATTGAAAAGTAATTAAGTAAAGTAAGGTACCAATCCAAGCCGGAGATTATTAGAATGTGATGTTTAGCAGTTAAATACAGAACTCCTCGATATTGAGTAAGAACGCTCTTATATTCACCGCACAATTAAAACAAAGTTTCGAATCGGAGACAAATATATGAAATTAATTATCCCAATGGCGGGTCGCGGAACTCGTGTTCGTCCACACTCTCATACTGTTCCTAAACCTTTGCTTCCTGTAGCCGGAACCATGATTATAGAGCGACTGGTTGAGACTTTTATTCGAACTTTGGATCGCAAAATTGATGAGATTGTGTACATCTTAGGTCCTGATTTCGGTCAGGACATCAAAGATCAGCTCACTGCCATGAGCGATCGGCACGACGCAAAAACTACTTTTCGTGTTCAATTTCCTGCTCTTGGAACCGCTCATGCTGTAGCTTGTGCGAACGAAGATCTGGAAGGCGAGGTGATCGTGGCTTTTGCTGATACTCTATTTGACAGCGCAGAGAAATTTGATTTAGACGGTGCTGATAGCGTGATCTGGCTCAAGAAAGTTGAAGACCCTTCACGTTTTGGAGTTGCCGTTCATGAAGGCGAAAAGATCACCGGTTTCGTAGAAAAACCGAAAGAATTTATTTCTGATCTCGCCATTATCGGAGTGTATTATTTCAAAGATGGCAAAGAGCTTAAACGACAAGTTAATCGTGTTATGGATGACGGACTAAAAGGCCCTGGTGGCGAATATTTTCTGACCGCAGCTCTTGATAACATGATCAATGAAGGAAAAGTCTTCAAAATTGCTACTGTTGACGAATGGTTGGATTGTGGAACTTTACCGGCCTGGTTAGAAACTACCGGCGAAATTGTGGCCAAAGAGAACCCGACCTTCAATGCTTCTAAATTTCCGGGATCTGAGATCATCCCACCTGTATTTATTGCAGAAGGAGTTAACATCGAGTCCAGCAAAATTGGACCACATGTAAGTATTGAAGAAGGAACTACAATCAAGAATTCAACGATCAAGAACTCTATCATCAGAGACAATGCCGTTCTTGAAAATGTTGAAACAGACGGATCTACAATTGGGGCGTATACTTCACTCAAAAATGTGAAAGGGAAAGTAGATGTCGGTGATCATTCGAATTTAGAGATCGAGTAACTTCTTTTAGTTTACAATAAAGCTTTTTGTAGAAAATACTTCATCTTCGTAGCCAATAAGGTAGGCTTTGATGGAGTATGTCCAGGGATTTAAATCGATATCAAAGTAAGTTGGTAATTCGAAGGTCTTACTTTCGTCTTTTTCCAACTTGAAACTGGTTAAGGCTCTGGTACAAATTAATTTTTCTTCTGCTTTTATAATCTTTGTACCGTTTTCAGTAATTAAAAAAGACACCTGACAACCTGATGAAAAGTTATATTCTTTAGTTTCTCTCGTTTTATTTCTTACTGTAAAAGTCGCTTCAATGTCCTGAACATTAGTTATTTCTTTATCTTCTAGTTCCAGATCGGTTTTTAGATCGCCCGAACCGAAATTGATCAAATTACATGAAATCAAAAATATGGAAAAGCAAAAAATATAAATTACTGTCAACTTCATAATTCTGTATTTAACTGATCTTTTGACAATTATTTTCTATATAAAGAGTCAATTCCTTTTTGTCAACCATATCATAGAATGAAACAATGTAGGAAAACTTCCAATTTTGCAAAAAATGCACTATTTTTGTTTTAACAATGTTATAACATTATGATTAAAAAACTTCAAAATATCGGAAACAGCAGAGGCATCATCCTCGAAAAGTCCCTCCTCAAATTGCTTCGAGTGGAACAAGATGACCAGGTTGAAATTGTCCCTCAAGAAGATGGTTTACTAATCAAAAAAATCGATGTGAAATCTGCTTATAAACGAATAAGTGAAAAACATCGAAGATCATTGGATAAACTTGGTGAATAGGTATGTCTCCAAAATTCCTTTCTTTGGATGATATACTTTTTATTCATAGTGAAGAAATCAACACTGCAGGTGGTGAACCAAATATTAGAGATCCAGAAGCAATCAAAGCTTGTATTGAATCACCTAAAACTACTTTCGATGGAGATTACTTACTAGATCTTTATGGCATGGCTGTGGCATATGTTTCCTGTTTCGTATTTCGGCACCCATTTATTGATGGTAATAAAAGAACCGCTTTAGCTTCTTGTCTTACTTTTCTTTACTTAAATGGTTTTGAGGTGAATGAAGAACATGATGAGGAGCTTGCTGATTTGGTAGTTGATTTAGTTACTAAAAAAATCGATGCCGATTTCTTATCTGACTTTTTGAGAACAAGATCTTCACCAATTTCTTAGGTTAGCTGTAAGTTTTATTTCACCACCGTAATAACCCCGTTAAACTTATTAATAATGTAATTGCTGATACCGCCCGGCTTCCCATCATTTATATCCCACTTAAAATCAGCTCCTCCTATAAAAATTTGATCGCAATCTAATTTTTCAGCTGTTTTTATAATAGTTTTTCCCGGCTCGCCTATCTCCACTGCTAACTCCGGGTCCATTTCCGGGCCACTATTTGTCTCGAATAAAAACTTTGCCATTTCAACAATTCCTTTGGCTGTATCTTCGCTTTCCTTATCATCTGCAACCACAAGAATAGTAACTGTAGGTTTATTGTTTAAAAGCGAACTTAACATGCCGGCATGCTTTACTGCTTCGCTTGCATATTTACTACCATTTGTTGCTATTAACCAGTTTGATGGAAATCCCATGATTCAAATCCTTTTATTTACCCTTACTATTAATTTTATAAAACAAACCCCTGAAAGCATCCTATAAGATTGGTATCTTTTGCCGATGAATTTTCCGCTACAAATACCTGCTTCACATAAGTCTGTTTTTGATGTTATAAGCAAAGCCGCTGCTTCCATAAACCAACCGGTTTACATTGTAGGAGGTTATGTGCGTGACTTTTACCTTGATCGACTTAAACAAACAGAACCTGACCTCGACTTTGTTACGCTTGGTTCCGGAATTTCTTTAGCTGAGAAGGTTCATCAAGCTTTAAAAGGATCCCATCTTTCTGTGTTCAAACAGTTCGGAACAGCTCTTGTAAAAACTGAAGAGTTTGAACTGGAGTTTGTAGGAGCGCGTAAAGAAAGCTATCGCAAGAATTCCAGAAAACCCATTGTGGAAAATGGAACTCTTGAAGATGATCAACTTCGGCGCGATCTGACGATTAATGCATTATCCTGGAGTTTGAATGAAGAAGACTTTGGTACGCTTGTAGATCCCTTCGGAGGAATTCAGGATCTAAAAAACAAACTGATCCGAACGCCTATAGATCCCAAACAAACTTTTGATGACGATCCGCTTAGAATGCTCCGCGCTATTCGTTTTGCCACACAGCTGAATTTTGAGATCGAGGAGAAAACTTACCAAGCTATTTCTGAAATGGCTCCCAGACTTGAGATCATTTCTAAAGAACGAATTATTACTGAACTGAATAAAATAATAATGAGCAAGAAACCTTCAATCGGGTTTGCTCATTTATTTCATACAGGTTTACTGAAGCAGTTTTTTCCTCAAATGCACAGACTGCAAGGTGTAAAAGAAAAGAATGGACAAACACATAAAGACAATTTCTGGCACACTCTGCAAGTACTGGATAATGTTGTTGAGTATGGAGGAGACCTTTGGCTGAGATGGGCTGCTATTTTGCACGACATCGCAAAGCCGCCTACTCAGCGATTTGATAATAAAGCCGGCTGGACTTTTCATGGACATGATGCCCTCGGTGCAAAATGGACAAAAGGTATTTTTCGTCAACTAGGTCTGCCGCTGGATGAAAGAATGCGATATGTGAGAAAATTGGTGCGACTGCATCTCCGCCCTATTGCGTTAGTTTCAGAAGAAGTAAGTGACAGCGCCATAAGAAGGTTGATCTTTGAAGCCGGAGATGATATTGATGATCTTATGACGCTTTGCAGAGCTGACATCACCAGTAAGAATGACAATAAAGTAGAGCGATTCCAGAAAAACTTTAACAGAGTTGAAAAGAAGATCAAAGAAGTTGAAAAAAAGGATCATATCAGAAACTGGAAAAACCCTCTTTCCGGAGAAGAGATCATGGAAGCACTTCAAATTCAGCCAAGCAAAACAATTGGAGACATAAAAGACGCCGTAAAAGAAGCTATATTAAACGGTGAAATTCCGAATGATCATGATGCAGCTTTTGTGTACATGATGAATAATAAGGATAAATTTTTGGAGGAAGAGTAAAAAGTGAAGGAAGTTTGGGTATCAAATTCATACGCTAAGATCAATATCGGGCTCAACGTTTTGGAGAGGCTTGACTCAGGATATCATAACATTGAGACTGGTTTTTGTTTTATCGAATGGACAGATCGTTTTGAGATAACACCATCGAGCAGAAACAGCTTAACTATGAGCGATGAAAAAATTCCTGTAGATGATACCAACCTGATTGTTAAAGCTGTAACCCTTCTTGAGAAAGAAGCGGGGTTAAAAGATCAATTTCATATCAAAGTTCAGAAAAATATTCCGGCAGGAGCAGGACTTGGCGGCGGCAGTAGTAACGCGGCTACAACCCTCAGGATGATCAACAAGATCGCTAATCTGGGTTTACAGGAACCGGAGTTAATGGAACTTGGGAAAAAATTAGGCGCCGATGTTCCCTTTTTTATTCAGGGAAAGCCCGGTTTTGCCACAGGATTGGGAACGGAAATTGAACCTTTAAATATTCAGCCCGGCGGTTGGATCGTTACTATTTTTCCGGGCGAACCAAGTAGCACCCCCGAAGCATACAATTTTGTTGAACCAAATCCAGAGCCTGAGTTTTCTTTAAAAAAAGTTCTCATCGATGAGCCTTTGGAAGAATGGGAATACCTGATCATTAATGATCTGGAAGCTTCCGTTTTCCCACGAATGAATATCGTAGGGAATATCAAAGATCAATGTTACGAATTCGGAGCAAGCTATGCTTCAATGAGTGGAAGCGGTTCCAGCGTTTTTGGAATTTTTGAACAGGATTTTGTTGCAATTCATGCATATGAATCGTTTCATAGTCTCGGATTTTCAGCGAATTTATCGCGCCCAAATTTTGAGCCTGATCTGGGTATCTACAAAAAACAGATCAGCTAATTTATTTCATATTTAAGATTATTAATCAGCATCTATAATGGCTAAAAAGAAGACTTCTTCAACTCCGGATCTAAGATCGGGAATGGATAAAAACTCCCTTCGCGAAGATATTAAAATGCATCTTCGTCACACCTTGGCAAAGGACGAGTACTCTACCACAAACTGGGATAATTATCGAAGCGTGGTTCTCACTTTAATGGATCGGTTAAATGAGCGCTGGTTAACAACGCAGCAACACTACCATAATTCCGGAGCAAAACGGGTTTACTATTTATCCATGGAATACCTTATCGGTCGCCTGCTGGATAACATGGTAGTTAATCTGGATGTTCAACAAGAAATCGCTGATGCTTTACAAGATGTTGGTTTAGATTATGATGACATCCGAAATGCAGAATGGGACGCCGGACTTGGAAATGGTGGCCTCGGAAGACTTGCCGCTTGCTTTTTAGATTCCATGGCAACATTAGGTATTCCTGCTATTGGATACGGTTTGCGTTATGACTACGGGATTTTCTATCAAACCATGGAAAACGGGTTTCAGATCGAGAAACCGGATCTTTGGTTGCGTTATGGAAATCCTTGGGATATTGTCCGTCCAAAAGTTCAATATCCGGTGGAATTTTACGGTCATCAAGGTGCAGCTCAAAACGGAGATGGTGGACATCATTACAGTTGGGAAAATACCCGCAGAGTTCAAGCCGTTGCTTACGATACTCCTATTCCCGGATACGATAATGGAATTGTAAATAATCTGCGATTATGGAAGGCAGAATCTGATGCTACTTTAGATCTAAAAAGCTTTAATCAGGGACAGTACATTGATGCTGTTAAGGACAACCAACTTGAGCAAAATATCACACGTGTTCTATATCCGAACGACAAGGTTTTTGTAGGTCAGGAATTACGATTGAAGCAAGAATATTTCCTTGTATCCGCTTCTATGCAAGATATTATCCGACGTTTCAAGAAAGGGACTGATGACTGGAGTAAATTTCCGGAACGCGTTGCCATTCAGTGTAACGATACCCACCCTAATCTTGCAATTCCTGAGTTGATGAGAGTATTGCTTGACGAAGTACACATGCCATGGGAAAAAGCCTGGGATATTACATCCAACACAATGGCTTATACCAATCATACTTTACTTCCTGAGGCTTTGGAAAAATGGCCGGTTTCGTTGATGAGAAACCTGTTACCAAGACATCTCAATATTATCCATGAGATCAATCGTCGCTTTATGGATACCATCAAAGCTACACATGGAAACGATACTGCTCGCATGAAGAGAATGAGCATAATCGGCGAAGGAGAAGATCCTGTAGTACACATGGCTCATTTGGGAATAGTTGGTTCCAGAAAGGTGAACGGTGTTGCCGCACTTCATTCCCGATTGGTAAAAGAAACCATGTTCAAGGATTTTGACGAGCTCTATCCTGACAAATTCACCAACAAGACCAATGGAATTACTCCACGAAGATGGTTGAAGCAATGTAATCCTGATCTATCCGACCTGATCACTGATGAGATCGGAGATAAATGGATCACCGATCTTGATCATCTAAAAAAACTGGCTCCATCAGCAAAGAAAAAGACTTTCCAGAAAAAATTTGGTAAGATAAAGCTGGAAAACAAAAAGCTGTTGGCTGATTACATCAAAGAAGAACAAGGAATTGATGTTGATCCAAAGTCAATGTTTGATATTCAGATCAAAAGAATTCATGAGTATAAGCGTCAATTGATGGCTGCTTTACATGTAGCAACTCTGTACAATCGCTTAAAAGAAAATCCTGATCTGGATATTGCTCCAAGAACGGTGATCTTTGGAGGGAAAGCCGCTCCGGGTTATGCAATGGCGAAACTTCACATCAAGCTTATTAACAGCATTGGCGAGAAAGTAAATAACGATCCTGAAGTTAGTGATAAGCTGAAGTGTATTTTCCTTGAAAACTACCGAGTTACCTTAGCGGAAATGATGATTCCGGCCGCTGATCTTTCCGAGCAAATTTCTACTGCCGGAATGGAAGCTTCAGGAACAGGTAACATGAAATTTGCACTGAACGGTGCTCTTACTATCGGTACTCTTGACGGAGCAAATGTCGAGATCAAAGAGGAAGTTGGTGACGATAATATTTTCATCTTTGGATTAACGGTGGAAGAAGTGGACGAACTTCGTCAGCAGGGTTACAATCCATGGGATTACTACAATGCCAATGCTGAGTTGAAAAAAGTGATCGATCAAATACGTACCGGTTTCTTCTGCGAAGAAGATCCAACGCTTTTCCAGCCTATAGTTGACGCATTACTCCACAAAGGAGACTACTTCATGGTTATGGCGGATTACGAAGCTTATGTGAAAAAGCAGGAAGAAGTTGAAGAACTTTATAAAGATCAATCCGAATGGAACCGGAAAGCAATTCTTAATGTGGCTAACATCGGTAAATTCTCCAGCGACCGAACTATTCTGGATTATGCAGATGAGATCTGGCAAACAAAACCTGTGAAGCTGAAAAAGTAAGCCCTTAATCACAATAACTGTAGGGACGTAATGCTTTACGTCCCTACAGTTATTTAATTCAATTTCATGTATTAGCTCGTAAGCCATTCATTTGCTTCATCTTTATTTTTCACCTCGCCTGAGCTGATCTTAGATATAAATTCAAATGCTAATTTACTTTTACTCGACTCATAAGCATTAAGGTAGTCACTTAAAATTGGTGATTTAGGATTTAAAATATCTGAAGCATAATTGCTGTCAAAATTATTGTCTTTCAAAAACCTCAATATATTATCATAGCTCCAGATTGCAGAACCATTCAACAAGTTTTGAATTTGAGCAGTATAGAGCTTCCAAGGTATTTCATCTCTCAACTTTAACGTTTCTCGCAGAACGTATGATGTGTAAGATTTAAGAGTATTGTCGTCAAAATAGTATTGATCAAAAAGAAGTTCTAAATCGTTATCATTTGGTTTAGTTCTCATCATAATAAGTAACGCCCAGTACCGATTAACCAAATTACCATCTGCTTTTAATACTTCCCGAGCTAACGGCAACGCCTCTTCCATATCCAAAGAATTGATGTGATCTATCAAACCGTTTGAAAATTCTTTTTCTGAATCTTCTGCAAATTGATTGTAAATCATTTTCATTTTCATGCTAATCTTTTTTCCATCAGTACGGAGAAATTGAATTAGAAAAGAGAGAGCCATTGTATTTGTTTGATCTCCGAGACTTTTTCCATTGATGTTCCATTCCTGAATTGTATTTAATGTATCCGTCGGTAATTCTTTTTCAACAATCCCGTAATCCTTTTTAGACTCAATAAGAGTTATATATCCATAGTTTGGCTTGACGTAATTTGTAGATGAATACTCAAATCCCAGGTCATCTTGCATCACTGCACTACAAGCATTTAGTGCTCGCGCCCCAATAATTGTTTCCGGCTGTTTAGCCCGCATAGAATCAACTATTTGCTGAGCCGTATAATTTTTAAGCCCTATGAACTCCATATAATAGCCCGGAGAAGTTTCGATTAGGTTTGGGTTGTTCTCTACTATCTTTTCATCAACGGTTACAGGCCTTGGAGTGATACAACCATTTATAAATACAAGTATAACTAAAATCGCTAGCTGTCTCATATATATCCGCTTGGTTAATAACTTGATTTAACTAAGCTAATCCGGTTTATAATATCAATCTCTTTTACTAGTATAAATTTCATAAAAAGAATTTCTTAAAACTTTCGCCTAATTCTTTAAATTGGCTTTAGTGGAAGAAAAGGAATTCATACAACGACTACGGGATAAAGACCGAACTGCGTTTCAGCAATTAGTTCGTGAATACAAAGATCCTATCCTGAATGTTTGTTATGGATATCTGAAAGACGTCGATTACGCTGAAGACCTGACTCAGGAAGTATTTACTGAGGTATACAAAACTATCTCCAATTTTAAAGAAGAAGCCTCTCTTTTTACCTGGATGTACAGAATCGCAGTTTCCAGATCTTTAGACGAACTGAAAAAGCGCCGAAGCCTGAAACGCGCTGCTTACTTCGAGAAACGTGTAAGATCAGAAGCAGCCGATCTGGAAATGTCTCAAACTGCATCCGATCTGCCTGATCCTGAAGAAGAGCTACATCAAAAACAGCAACAACAGTTTATACAAGATTCTCTGAATGAACTCCCTGAAACCCAACGAACGGCTTTTGTTCTAAGCCAACAAGACGGACTTAGTTACAAAGAGATTGCAGACATCATGGAGAAAAGTTTGTCTTCTATAGAATCCTTGGTTCATCGAAGTAAACAGAACCTCAGAAAGATCATGGAGGCCAATTATGAAAATTATTTTTAAAGAGCACAAGTTTTTACAACACATTTCGCCTAATCCTTTATCGGAAGAATTATGAAATCAGAAAAAGACATACAAACCCATATAGATCAGCTCATGAAAGATGCTGAAAAGCCTGCTTTTCTTTCAACCGGTGCTGATTTTGAAGAAAATCTTTTTGCCCGTTTTGATGAAATTGACAATCAGAACGCTCCTAAAACAGCTACCATTTTCTCTCTTTCAGAAGTGCGAAAATATGCCGCTGTCATTTTAATATTGATCCTGAATGTTTCTGCCATTCTATTTTATTCTACCAATTCTGATAGTGAACAAACAACTGAAGATATATCAGAATATTCTGAGGAGTACTTTCCGGATTACGCAACTTTAACTTCCTTGGAGTAAGCTCATGGGTTTATTTGAAAACAAACGATTTACCATTATCTCCATCTCTGTTTTGGTTTTACTGAACCTGATTCTTATCGGTTTAGTTGTTGGCCCTGAACTTGGAAAGCGAGATCGTGACCGAAGAGACGGAGACAAAAGAAGAGCTTTTGTTGAAAAAGAACTTGGCTTTACCGAAGAGCAGAAACAAGCATATGATTCTTTAAACACCAGCCACAGAGCTGAAACGAAAGCTCTTCAACAAAAAATCGATGAAAAACGCAGGGAAATGTTTCGTCTTACTCAAGTTGATGACGTTTCTATTGAAACCGTTGATTCTTTAACTGCTGAGATAGGAATTTTAGTCTCCAATATGGAGTTCCGAACCTATGAACATATCTCTAATATCCGAGCACTTTGTACCCCCGAACAATTGCAAGAATTGGACTCGCTGGTTCAGCGAATGATAAAGTCGCGCAGAGATCGTGAAGGTGACAAGAAGGAAGATGTTCGTAGAAATTAATTAACTGCGGTTCGTTCAGATTTGTTTATTTTCACCCAACCTAATTAAGAAAATATGCAAGCTGATTCCACACAATCATTACCTACTATGAAAGATCTCACACCCAGTGAGATCTTTGACTATTTAGGCACTCTTTTTAATACCACTTTATTTGAATTAAAAGATACTCCGGTTACTCTTCTCTCCATTTGTATCTTCATTTTCTTTCTAATTGGGTTTACTTATCTGGGCAGTTTCGTAAAACGGATTTTAAACAATAAAGTATTACCACGGTTTATTAAAGATCCGGGACTGCGGTTTACGCTTTCAAGGATGACTCAATATGTGGTCATGATCATCGGGATGTTGGTCTCTTTTCAGTTTGTGGGCGTTGACCTGACCGGACTTGCAGTGATTTTTGGTTTCCTTTCTGTTGGTATAGGTTTTGGTTTACAAAATATCACTTCCAACTTCATATCAGGCTTGATCGTACTTTTTGAACGTCCGATCAGCATAGGAGATCGTGTATTGGTAAATGATATTGAAGGAGATGTTCAGGAAATTAATATCCGCTCCACCACCGTTCGATCGATCAATAATATTTCTGTGATTGTTCCAAATTCTGAGTTCATTTCAAAAAATGTAGTGAACTATTCGTACGGAGATCCAACTTATCGTTTAGTTATTGATGTGGGTGTGGCTTACGGATCAGATTTAGATCTAGTGTTGAAAGCCCTCAACGAAGTTGCTGAAGAAAGTGATTCCATACTACATACTCCAAAACATGATGTACACTTACGGTCATTTGGAGATTCTTCCTGGAATATGAAACTGATCGTTTGGGTTGGAAATGTGAAAGAGCATTACTCGATCCTAAATGAATTGAACCAGGCAATTGTCAGAAAGTTCAGAGCATACGATATCGAAATCCCTTTCCCTCAAAGAGATATTAACTTCAGGAATGCGATGCCGAAGAATGAGGAAGTGAAAGGTGAAAAGAAAGAAGTTAAAAATGGTGAGTGAAAAGAGCTCAATTTAGGTGTTCCATCATACGGGTTATCCGTCAGATGGAATTAAATATGGCGTGAAGGTCTGACGGCTGTAGCCCGTCTGACCGCAAAAACAGTTCTAATATTTCGATGTCCGGAGATCCAATACGGAACAAAACCTTCTCTAACCCATTACAATAAGAGACTCTTTTACTTATTTCGGGTTTTCATGTATGAACAAGCACAAATTTTATTAGATGTCACTATCGCTCTTATCCTGGGTGGGATTTTGGGGCTGGAACGAGAATGGAAGCAGAAACCGGCCGGATTCCGAACCAATATGATCATCTCGGGTTCAGCAGCCTTATTGGTTTCTTTGGGGCGAATAGTGATCATAGATTTCAATCAACTTATTCAACCTGAAGGGCTTGGTGTTGATCCAATTCGTATGGTTCATGCCGTTGTAGTCGGTGTCAGTTTTATTGGCGCCGGAACTATTTTAAAGAGCTCTTCGAATCAGGTTGTGCGATATCTCACCACCGCAGCAACTATTTTAATGGCTGCCGGAATAGGAATAAGTATAGCCCTTAAACAATATTGGCTAGGCGTTGGGACGACGTTCATTCTTGTTATCGTAAATTATCTTTTCGGCTACCTTAATAAGCTGATCAGCAAAAAATCTGAATATGATTCTGAGTATAAGAAAGAGAGTCTTAATTAATTCTGAGTTTGCTTTAAGAAAAACTTAAAGATTGGTTCCGACGCAGAGCGTCAGAACCAGACAAAAGGCGCTTCTAAGCGCCTTAATCATTTAAATAATCATTCATTGCCCTAGAAAACCCCATCAGGCTGGTTATCTGTCAGATGATAAAGGAATTAAACACACCCCTAAATCCCCTCTCAAGAGGGGACTTTAATTTCTAATAATAAAGTGGGTTAAGAATATAATATTGCTGAGAGTATCTACCCTTCTCTCAACCCCCTCCGGTGGAGGGGAAGCTCGTTGCTCAGATACTGAATCAAACCAACGAGTTTCTCCTCTTGGGAGGAGAACAAGAGGAGGGTTAGCTATGGCGATAATCCTAATTTTAGGAATTCTCTACTACAGCTCCCGTTTCTTTGGTTAAATAAAAAAAGGCGCCCAGAAAGCGCCTTTTGTATAATGATTTAGAATTTGTTAGAGCTCTGGTTAATTCTCAATCTTCCCGCCTTTGCTTTCAAATTCCTGAATGATGTTTTCGTATTCTCCATCCCAAACTGCTTGCAAACGCTTGAATTGTGCATCCACTTTTCCAGCCAGATCTTCATAGACTGCATATTGTTGTTTAGTTGGTCTGCCATATCCGGTTGCTACAGTGCTGGCCAGTGCAGCAAGCTTGTTATTCAACTTGATCTCAAAGTTCAATACATCCTGAGTTGCTTCGGCTTTGGTTTGCATCAGTTCATTTTCAACTTCTGACATTGCTTCCAGCATCGTTTTCGCTTTTTCCTGAAGCTCTTTGTTGTCTTTTGCTTCAGCCATCATTTCGTTGATCTCTTTGCGAACCTCACGAATTCTGTTGATGGTTTTATGCGTTGTGTCCAGTTTTGCTTTGATGGTTTTAACCAACTCGAACTGCGCCACGAAATCTTCTTGAGATACATTTTCCAATCTTGGATCTTTAACCACTTCAAAATTACGTTCTGCAACAACCTCATCGCCGATATGCATTTTCACAGTGTACGTACCCGGAATTGCGGAAGGACCTGAAGTATTTCCTGCCCAAAGAATTTGTGTGCCATCAATTCTGGTTACGTCAGGATAATCCAATCCCCAAACAAACTTATTTAGTCCGGGTTGATTTGCTACCACACTTGGTCTGGTTCGATCTTCTTCTTCATAAAAAGTTGAAGATTCTCTTACAGGACGGTCATTATCATCTTTGATGCTGGAATATGTTCTTATGGTATTACCAGCAGGATCGATAATTTCCAGCTTGATCTCTTCTTCGATTTCGTCTTTCAACGTGTAAAAGAAAACAGCTCCTCGTTCAGGATTCTGCCCTACTGTAGAACCCGGTCTGCTGAAGCTGGGACCTCCGAACAAGTATGTTCTCTCCGGCTGGAAAAGATGGTTTTCTGCTTTAGCGATCTGATCACTCATTTGGTGAAGCACAGGCAGATCATCCAGTATCCAGAACGAACGCCCCTGAGTTGCCACTACGAGATCTTTATCACGTTTATGAACAGCCATATCTGTAACCGGAACAGCCGGAAGATTTAATTGCAGATCTTGCCAGTTTTCGCCCGCATCAAAAGAAACATATACTCCGGTTTCTGTTCCTGCATACAGCAGGCCTTTTTTGTTTGGGTCTTCTCTAACCACACGAGTGAAATCCATTGCAGGAATTCCTTTTGTGATCTTCGTCCAGCTTTTACCATAATTTGTGGTTTTGTAGATCATCGGAGCAAAGTCATTGAACTTATATCGTGTAGCAGCAAAATAAGCTGTTCCCGCATCGTGATGAGAAGCGTCAATGATACTGATCATTGTTTCCGGTAATCCCTTCGGTGTTACATTCTCCCAAGTTTCTCCGTTATCTCTGCTGATATGAATTAATCCGTCATCTGATCCCGCCCAAAAAGTACCTTCCTGAATTGGCGACTCAACAAAAGTAAAGATCGTATTGTAATACTCTACAGAGGTATCATCTTTTGTAATCGGCCCACCCGATTCTTTCTGCTTTTCTTTATCATTTCTTGTCAGGTCATCACTTATAACTTCCCAGCTCATTCCTTCATCTGTTGAACGATGTACATGTTGAGAAGTCGTGTAGAGAATGTCAGGATTATGAGGAGAGATGACAATTGGGAAAGTCCATTGAAATCTATACTTCAGGTTTTCAGCGCCTGCTCCCATAGGATTATCAGGCCAAACATCAACGCGATCACTTAATCCTAGTTCTTTGTCATATTTATTGAGATATCCACCATAACTACCCCCGAAAGTAACATTCGGATCTTCCGGATCAGGAGCAATATATCCACTTTCACCACCGGCTACCGGCCACCAATCGCTTTCATCAATTCCAAAGCCATTCGTTCTGTTCTTGATGCCGAACGTGCTGTTATCCTGCTGAGCTCCGTACACCATATATGGAAATTGGTTATCCGTAGTAACCTGATAAATTTGTGCTGTAGCTGAAGTATAATACGAAGACCAACCTTCTCCGCCATTGTACGTTACCTGACCTCCACCATCATCACCTATTATCATTCGTTGGGGATCATTTGGATCGATCCACAGATCATGATGATCGCCATGTGGAGTTCCGATCCTGCTGAACTTACTTCCTCCATCTGTTGATTTCCAGAAACCTACATTAAGAACATATACTCCGTTTTCATTTTTCGGATCTGCAATAACTTTAGAGTAATACCAGGCTCTTTGGCGAAGATTTCTATCAGCACTTATTCTTCTCCAAGTATCTCCACCATTTTCGGAGCGAAACAAACCCCCACCATTTTGATTCTCTATGATTGCCCAAACTCTGTTCGAATTTGCAGGCGAAACAGCGACACCGATCTTTCCAAGTAACCCTTTTGGCATTCCCGGGAATTTTGAAATTTCTTCCCAGGTTTCTCCGCCATCTTTACTTCTGAATAATCCACTTCCTTCTCCACCACTGCTCATTTCCCAAGGATTTCTGTATGCTTCCCAAAGTGCCGCAAATAGTATTCTGGGGTTATTCGGATCAACGGCGATATCCACCGCTCCGGTTTTATTATTTCTAAATAAAACTTTTTTCCAGGTAGCTCCTCCGTCTGTAGATTTGAAAACCCCTCTTTCTTCATTTCCATCCATACCAAAAATCTGTCCCATAGCTGCTACCCAAACGATTTCATCGTTTGAAGGGTGCACTTCTATATCACCAATAAATTGGCTTTCGCCTAAACCGATATGTTTCCAGGTTTTTCCGGCATCGGTAGATTTATACATTCCGTCACCGGCGCTCATATTTCCGCGAATATCGGTTTCTCCCATTCCGGCATAGATCACATTGGGATCTGAAGGTGCCACAGAAATCGCTCCCACAGAACCTGTTTTAAAAAAATCATCAGATACGTTTATCCAACTGCTTCCCCCATCTGTTGTTTTGAAAACACCTCCGCCAGCAAACCCGGTGTAAAAAGTATATGGTTGTGAAGCATGACCTGATACGGCTACTGAGCGCCCACCCCTGTATGGTCCAATATTTCTATAATTTAAATCTTTAAAGAGTTCTTTTTTATAAGTAGGAGATTCCGTTTCCTCACCATGCCCGAAAATCTGAGCTGAAGAGATATCAGCCACAAAAAACGAAACAATTAAACAAGTGAATACGGAATAGAATAGCTTTCTTGCCTTCATAGTAGTACCGAAGTTAGTTTAGTTAGTTATACAGAATTGAATAACTGAATGTATTGGTACAGAAGCAAGGAATGGGTAAAAAGTTGTGAAGCTAACTCATTTTTTAGTTGATCTCACTCTTATGAGATTACATTTATTAATAGCTTTACGAACTGTTGAAAATTACAAAAAAGAGACCGGCAGGTGTGTTTCCTTTTTTGATCGGACTATCCGAATACAAATCGGAAAGTTATTGTTCCCCATTGTGCTTGTTGAGGTACTCCACTTGGAAGTTTTGAAAATTTCCAACTTCTTAATGTCCGCTGCACTTCCTTTTCTAGCTCAGGGTTCATTTTCTTTAATGGAATAATCAACCCTACCGAACCATCAGGTTTTACCTGAAATTTTACGGAAATAACCCCTTCTGTGTTTGCAGTATTTTCGGGTAAGGGCTGAACCATCGGGTCTCGCTCTATATTTCCTTCCCATTTTAGTTCGTAAGGAGCAGACTTCTCATCATCAACCCCTGTGCCGGCATCAGCATTTGTTTCTCCGGTATTACCTTTAATATCTCCACTTTCTTTTGCCCCATCGCTCACCTCAAGATCTTCTTTTGCTTGGGGAGGAATCTCAATTTCTTCTTTTACTTCTTCCGCCGTCTCTTTGGTGGGATCTACAACATCCGTCTTAGGTGTTTCGACCTTTTCTTCTTTTACTTCTTCAACCTCATCAGGAAGATCTACAGGTTTGGTAATTTCTTCTGTCGGATTGGTGGGCTGTTCTTCCGGAATCGGGGTTTCTTCAACGGGTTCCTCGGTTTTAACTTCGGAAGGATTTGGTCGAGTAGCTACTTCATCTTCCTTAACTTCAGAAAACTCTGCTAATGTTCCTGATCTAAACTCACCGAACTCTACTTCAATAAAAGAAGGTCGGAAGTTTTGGTTCATATCCAGTGTATACCACAGAGAAAACAAAACCATAATAATGCTCACACTCAACGTTACCGTAAGTGCAACACTATCATCTTGTGTGAATTTAGTTTTCTTCATCCTGATTAATTTATAATGAACTTTGTTCCGTAGCCATGACCAATTTTAAATTCAAGGCCTTACCAATATTCATAACTCTCACCGCATCATCTACTTTTGCGTCCTTATCGGCACGTAATATAATCGTTTGACTCTGCTTATTATTGCGTGCTGCCCTGATCTGAAGAGCTAGTGAACCTCGTGCCGTTAAGTCCCCATCCACATAAAACTCGCCTTCTTTAGTGATTGCAACAGAAATGAAATCATTCTGAGTAGTTGATCCGGACTCTGCTTTTGGAATGTTTACCTTAATCCCAAAATTTGTAACGAATGAAGAGGTCAGCAAAAAGAAGATCAACAACAGCAATACTATATCTGTCAATGAAGATTGAGAGAATAGCGATAACGGGGTTAACCTTTTATCTCCTCGTCTAAAATCGCGTGCCATAATTATGCCTGCTTTTTAGGTGCCGGTGATTGAAGTAAGTCCATAAAATCTGCAGATGCATTTTCAAGCTCAAAAATAGACCTGTTGATCTTACCTAGTAAAAAGTTATAGAACCCAAATGCTATCAGACCAACAATCAATCCTGCTGCGGTGGTAATAAGAGCTTCCCAGATACCTCCGGCTAATTCGCTTGGGTTAACATTTCCCTGAAGGGATTGAATATCCATGAAAGCCTCGATCATACCAGTTACCGTTCCCGTAAAACCTAGTAATGGTGCAACACCCGCAATGGTTGCTAACCAATTCATTCTTTTTTCAAGAAAGAATATTTCTTTTTTTCCGGCATTGTCAATGGCATCTTCGATATCTCGAATCGGGCGACCTAAACGTTTGATTCCGGCTTTAATAATTCTTGCCAACGGTTTGTCATGATCATCACAGTAAGCCATAGCATCCGATTGTTTCCCGGACTTCAACAAACCTTCAACTGAACTTAAAAATCTCTCTGTATCTGTATGTGATCGGTTTAAAGCTCGCCAGCGTTCTACAATTACGTACATAGAAAGCATAAAAAGCACGAAGATTGGGATCATTAAAACCCCTCCCTCAATTAAAAGATCGAATAATGTAATTGTTTCTCCTTCGAGTGCCATTGCTAACGAATCAGCAACTGCCGTTGAATCTTGAAATAGTAAAAGAAGGGTGTTCATGTAAATGAAATGTTTAAATTTTTGTGATGATATAATTTCCAAGTATTTCAGAATCAACCTTTTCAGCAGCAATAGCTGCATCTGCCAGTGACTCAAATTGTCCGATGCTTACTCTGTATAATACACCGAATTCCTGTGACGGATTTTCTTTAATAATAACCCGAAAGCCATCTTTAGATAATTTTTCAAACTGAGCGTCTGCTCCGGACTTCCGGCTTAAAGTATATAGTACAATCGTATAGCCATTGTTCCCGGCTTCGGTTGCAGTTCCTTTTAAGCCATATACTTCGGCTTGTTCCTGAATATTTACCGGAGAAATAATACCTCCATCGCCAGGAGCTTTTTCATCAGCAACCAGTGGAGCTATATCATTTTCCTGGTCTTGAGTTGTTACATCGTCAGTAGCTTCAGATTCGGATTCAGAAATATTTCCGGTATTTTCTTCGGCTTCATCAGGAGTATTTTCGCTGTTCGCTTCAATCTCAGGCACATCTCTTATCGGCTCCTCCTCTTCTGACTGTGAAGTTTGCGGTGGCGTGCTTTCCGGCTGTGTTACCGGCGGAGTGTTCTGCGCTACTTGTGTTGAAGCTGACGATGGCGTAATTCCTTCAATATTAACAACACCAAAATACGCTAATAGATATCCGGTTCCTCCCAACAAAACCAGAGCAAGAATCATATATAAAAACACCGGTGAACTTTTTTTTCTGTCTCTGGGACTCTTCGGTGTCCTGCTTTTTTTCTCGGTCTTCTCTTCTTGTTCTTCCTTTTGATCCTCATCAACTTCCGTTTTAGAAGCTTTTCCTGAAGACACATTCGTTACTACAGGTACAAAATCTTCATCATCATCTTCTTCTATAAGCTCATCAAATGGATCGTCGAAGTCTTCGTCAGAACTATCATCTTCCAACGCAGAGAAATCTATTCCCTCATCTTTTTCTTCTTTAGTCTCATCTTCTTCTTGCTGAAGTCTTTCATCTGTTTCAGACAATTCCTCTTCAGCAGTGATTTCTTCTTCTGTTGCAAAAATGTCGTCTTCATCAATTAATTCGGGTTCATCTGCAGTATCACCCAACAAACCTGAAAAAGCACCCTCCTGTTCTTCCTCTTTATGTGCATCTATGCCCCATTTTTCAGGCCCCGGTGCAGACTCCTCTTCCGGTTCAGGCTCTTCTTCTGTTTCTGTTTCTTCTTCAGTTTCGTCTGAACCAAATATGTCTTTAAGCGTATCTTCTAAAGCCTCTTCCGGTTCTTCTTCTTTATCTGTTTCTTCCGAAGTTATTTCTTCAGTGTCTTCACTTTCTATCTCTTCTTCAACAACAGCTTCAATCTCCTCTTCACTGAGGTCTCCTTTTTCCGTCTGCTCCTGACCTGCTTTTTCATGCTCTTCTGCTTCATTGAACAACTCAGCAAACGGATCTTCGTACTCTTCAGTTTCTCCACCGTCAAGAATTCCCTGAATAGGATTTTCTTCTTCCTCTTCAGGTGCCTCAGTTTCTTGCTGTTGTGCTCCTCCGGGAAGTTCAATAGGCTCCATACCTACATACTTATAATTGACCTCCGTTTCCAGCTCATCAGAAGGGATAAATAGAATGTTTGATCCTAATTTGCTGAAAATCCCAAACCCTTCCACTTCATATCCTTCCCCTTCATCAAAAGAAGCTTTCATCTCATTTATAAGCTCTTCCAGGTACTTCTCAACTTTCTCTTTTTCTATTCCCGAATTATCAGCAAGCAGGGCAATAAATTTTTCATTATCTATCAGCATTGTTATTCCCCCATATCAGCTTTGAATTCAATACTGTCTTTTGGAGGAAGCATAACGAGCTTTCCATCTCCCTTTCTTTCCTGTTGCTGGCTTGTGTGTTCTGCTTTAAAAGTACCTAGACCTTTTATTTCGACAGAATTCTTCATGATGATCTGATCACGAATCGTTAACCCAAATACTTTTAAAAAATCGTTCGTCATAGCTTATAAAGTTACTTTAATACCTCCGAAAATTTGAAAAGGTCGCTCTTCATAACCTTGCCAAACCTCATAGTTTTGTCCCAGAATATTCAACACTTTCAAATAAACGCCAAATTTTTCATTGATCTTGTAGTCTGCTCCACCATTTAAAAGAAGATAACCATCTATTGTTTGCGTATTAGAAGTATTTCCGTCTTCTCTTTCTCCAACATACTGCATCCATGAACTTATTGTAAATTGATCAACCGGCTTTACTGAAAATACTCCCTCTGCACCCACTCTTTCTTCAAACGGAACGTCTCCTCCGCTTTTAAGCTCAGGTCTTTGTGCATATATAAATCCATCAAACCAGAATTTATCGGAAACTATTTGTTGAGTGACTCCTACTTCCATTCTAAATTTAGACACATCTGCATAATTGATTGTATAGAATGTTTGTTCTGTATTTACACCGAATGTTCTCGAAGATCTTAAGTAGTAACTATAATTATCAATTGCCTGGTAAGAAATGCTTCCAAAAAGTTTTGTGGATTCCAGTGGTTTAAATTCTATTCCTCCGTCTACTCCGAATATATATTGAAATTGAGTTTGAGAACTCACATTCAAAAATCTGTTTTGTTGATGGTATTCCCAAACAGATTTTATTTCCGGACGAGCATAAACCTTTCCGGTCAGATTTAACCCTTCTTTTACTGTATGATTCATTGCTGAGTTTAAGACTAATAAAGGCTTGCTTCTGAATCCATCAGATACATACGCTATTCCACCTTCCAATTCAATTTCTGTGGCATAGTTGAATAAGCTGCTGTATCCAAAAGTAGCTGAAGAGCTAATCCATTGGGTATCTCCGGTTCCTTCCGCTGAATAATTTCCGCCTTTAATATCTAATTTTGCACTAAGCACATCATAGAGCTTTGAACCCGCCCATTCTTTTTCAAAACCTGCTTGTATAAATTGTTCTGACTGACTTCCCCTTAAAGCTGCGTTTTGCCCCATAAGATCGACTCCTACAGCAGAAGCATTCAAATACAGTTCCCACCCTTCCAGCTCATTGGTATTGTTTTCAAGAATAAGCCCTGCATTAAAACCCTTATAGTCTTTTTCAGAAGTTCCTGGATTATCTGAGGGCACATTATTTGATAATTCAAAAAGATGATTGAAATCACTGAATGCACCAGCTTTAGCAGACAGTTTTGCTCCACCATTTAATTTTGTACCATAAACGCCGTTCACATCAAAAAACCTAAAACCGGAATCCTGGTTATCTAAATGACCACTTGAACTGGAATAATCTACATTTACAGAAGCTATACTTTCACTATTCAATCTTCTCAGCACATAAGCCTCTAATTCCGGAGTAGTAAAACTACCAAAGCCTGCTTTTATAAAAGCATTTGTTCTGGATGGGTCTTCTAAAACTGATTTAGCAGGAGGTTCAGGCCTGTCCAGCTGCGTGAGAGCGATACTGGCAACGGCTTCTTTATCAGATTCCATAAAGGGAATTCTGTTCGGATCGATACGAAACACTCTGGGCTTGGGATTAAATCCTAAAATCGGTTGCCGTCTAATTCCCGGAAACCTGGCTCTGAACTCACTTCTTATCTCAATATCCTGCGGATCTATTTCAGGTAATAATGAATTTTGAGTATTCCCGCTTTGAGCGAACAATGCCGGACAAATGATGAATAGAAGTAAGATGGTTGCAAAATAGGATCGTTTCATCGTCAAAAAAGAAGTTTTAAGAATGTACTAAAAATTTAGAGCAAGGTTAACCTGTGTACGTCAAAAGATGTACTGATTTATTCTACGCTTGTTCCCTCAGTTTTAGCCGCATGCTTTAACGCAATATATTTATCCAAAACCAACAACAAAGGCGTGCTGATAATAATAACAGCGAGTGTTGAAGCATGGGTAATGGTTCCATACGCCAAACCGATTGCTTCAGGAACTGCATAAAGAAGAAATAAACTCTTGGTTACAAATAAGTGATAAGTGCCTACTCCACCGGGAGTCGGGATTATAATTCCTACTGCAGAAACCATCGTAAGCACTAAAGCATCTGCATAAGAAAGATCATAAATGGCGTGCATGTCGAACATCCAAAACGGGATGTAAGTCATCCCGATGTAACACACCCAGATCAGCGCCGTGTATAAAACAAAAAGTGGCCAGTTTTTAAGCTCCTTTACCGCCAGAACTCCGTCGATAAACGTCTTTGATATCACTTTGAATTTTTCAAATCCTTTAGCTATAAACTCTACTTTTGTACTTAGAGATCTCAGGATAAAATAGATCACTGCAAAACCCAGAACTGCGATCCCTAAATATTTACCAATAGAAACCGCAAATGAAAGAAGAACTTCAGAGTCGGTGATGTCTATCCCAAATAAATTACTGAGTATTTCCGGATCGGAGACCATGAATATGACCACAAAAGCCATCAGTAAAAGCAAACTCACCATATCGATAATTCGCTCAAGAACGATGGTTCCGATCAGCTTGCTGTTGCTTTCGTCAACCTGACGAGCCACATAAACAGGTCGTGTAACTTCTCCTAATCTTGCAAACGGAATGTTTGACAAATATCCTACCATCACACCTGTAAAAAGAGTAATTCTGTGTGGTGTTTTAGCTTTATCGTTGAATAATAATCTCCACCTTTCCGCCCGAATAAAATGAGCCGATAGCGTAGCCAGAACAAATGGAATGATCCAGCCATAGCTCATGGACTTGGATGCTTCTACAATTTGCTCAAATTCTACTTCTTTGAATGCAAGCCAGAGAAAAAAACCGGCGATCAGAATTCCTACGGTTACTTTTAATGCTGTTTTCAAGATCAGTACCTGGTATCAACTATTTCTGCATCCTGAGGATAGCGTAGCACAAATAACTCTTCATTTTTAAGCAAGAAAGATCCGTTTTTAAAGGTGGTTATGATCTCATTTTCTGAAAAATCATAGGCTGTAATACTTATCGGGATTGCTTCAGAATTCACTATGATCTCAACCGTCAGATATAAGGCAAAATCATCGTCTGTTTTCATTATGATCTTTGTTCTGCCTTTATCCATTTTTTCTTCCGTAATGGTATAAGTGGTATCTACTCCATTCAACATTCTGGAAGGTGCAAAGTCATCGTCTTCTTCAGAATAATCACTTATAATAACTCTGTTCCGAACTTCATCATAAACTCTGGAAGTTTCCCCATCCACGATCAGCAATTGATTTTCACTGTCTAACCGGTATTTATCAGATGAAACCCAGATCTTTCCCTGGCTGGTTAATGATTCTTTTGTGTAAGAGTCGTAATAAACGTGTTCGAAATCAGCTACAAAAACCTTTTCGTTTTCGAAATTGGTTTTCAGCTTTGGAAAAACTTTGGTTTGTGCCTGTACCGAGATCGCAAGAACGATCATCAGCAATGAAATAAGACTAGAGGTTTTCAAGGCCATCAAAGATCTCTTGTAATTCTTCTTCTTCCTGAACGAGAACATCGCGTGCGGTACTTCCTTGATATGGTCCAACGATTCCTGCATTAAATAATTGATCTATGATTCTGCCGGCTCTGTTGTAGCCGATCTTTAATTTTCTTTGTAGTAATGAAACGGATCCCTGCTGATGCAGCACTACAACTTTGGCTGCAGCCTGAAACATTTCATCTATATCATCTAACGGGTCAGGTATTCCTACATTGTCCTCTTGTATTATCGGCAGATGAAATGGTTCCTTATAACCGGCTTGTTGCCCAATAAATGAGTTTATTCTTTCTACTTCTTCTGTGGATACAAATGCGTTTTGAAGTCTGGTCATTCCGGCACCATTGGTAAACAGCATATCTCCTGCTCCAACCAATTGATCAGCTCCACCCATATCCAAAATAGTTCTGGAATCTACTTTTGAAGCAACCTGATAAGCAATTCGTGCCGGAAAATTCGCTTTGATAGTCCCGGTAATTACATTTACCGAAGGACGCTGAGTTGCAACCACCAAATGGATTCCAATCGCTCTTGCAAGCTGAGCAAGTCGGGCGATAGGCTCTTCAATTTGTTTTCCGGCTGTCATCATTAAATCGGCAAGCTCATCGATGATAACTACAATGTAAGGCAAGTGACGATGTCCCAGTTCTTCGTCCAGATCACCTTCTTTGAATTTCTTGTTGTACGCTTTGATATCCCGAACCAGCGCCATTTTCAGTAGATCATAGCGATCATCCATTTCCTTACACACACTATTCAGTGTATCCAGAGCTTTTGAAGTATCTGTTACGATCGGTTCGTCCGCGTTTGGTAACATCGCCAGAAAGTGATTCTGGATATTTCGGTACAATGCCAATTCGATCTTCTTCGGATCGATCATCACAAATTTCAGATTTTCCGGATCACACTTATAAAGCAGACAGGTAATAATGGTATTCACACCAACCGATTTACCGGAACCGGTTGCTCCTGCCATTAACAAGTGAGGCATTTTTGTAAGATCGATCATGAACACTTCATTTTCGATCGTTTTACCGAAAGCCACCGGCAAAGTCATGTCCGTTTCAACAAATTTCTTGGTGTTGATGACCTGCTTGATGTACACCATCTCTCGCGTACTGTTCGGAACTTCAATCCCAACAGCAGATTTTCCCGGAATCGGAGAAAGCATGCGTAATCCTTTTGAAGCCATCGCCATTTTTAAGTCGTTGGAATAGCTTTCGATCTTACTGATCTTAACATCCGGTGCCGGCTCAAGTTCATACAGCGTTACCGTTGGGCCCACAATGGCGTTAATTCCAACGATCTCAATTCGGTGTCTTTTCAGTTTATCCAGGATGATGCGCTTGTTTTCCCGGATCTCTTCCAGATCAACTTCTGTTCTGTCTTCTGCGGGCGTATCTAAAAGATCAATGGTCGGAAACTTATATCTGATAACAGGAACTTCTTTCGCTTTGTCCCGATTTATCTTATCCAGATCTCTTTCTCCGGCTTCCTCATCGCCTTCGCCTTTGTATACCGAAACTTCCAGCTCTTCGCTGTCCTCGTCCAGAACTTCTTTCTCTTCCAGATTGGAACTCTTGTCTAAAGCTGCCTTTTGTCTGTTATCTATATCATCTGAAGCTCGTTTTTCATTTTCGATGCGCTCCAGATCTTGTTCGTGAGATTTTGCTACAATATCATCAATCGTTGGCGCAGGAGCTTCTGGCTCTTTAACTTCTTTTTTAGTTTCAGCTTTAGCACTCTTTTTCTCTTCTTTCTTGGCTGCTTTTTCTTCTTTAGCCGCTTCACGTTCTGCTCTTCTTTCGGCTAAGCGCTCTTCTCTTTCCTGTGCTTTAATTTCTTTCTTTTCAGCGCGGGCAATGCGGGCATCTTCCATTTTCTGCTGAACGTTTTCGATCCATAATTTCAGGTTGTCGATGGATTTTTGAAGATCTCTGTCCCAAAGTAACAATAACGTTACGATCGCTAAGAGTGATAAGATTATTCCGGATCCGATACTACTCGTAAAGTTCTGAAGTACTTTTGAGATTGCTACTCCGGCCGCTCCGCTCCATACTGAATCAGCAGGAAAATCAAGATTGAAGTTCATCCATCCCAAAACAGTAGAGAACAGGATCATGCTCCAAACACCCAAAATGGTGATCCAGCTCAGGTCTTTATAATTCCGCCGTCTGAAAATGTGCCAACCCTGAAAAAAGACCAGAACCGCCAAAATGAAACTGGTGTACCCAAACAATTGATGAACTACGAAATGCGAAAGGTAAGCTCCCACAGGTCCAAGCCAGTTTTGCACTAATCTGGAGGATGCATCTTTATTGAAAAGATCCATAAACGACAACTTGGTCGCATATTGGTAATCTTCAGGAGTATAGGAAACGATACTTAACCCAAGCAAAATCGCCAGAGCAATAATAATTACTCCGATGATCTCTACTTTTCGGTTATCGTCAATACCTGCCTTAGAATTTCCGGCTGTATTTAACTTCTTTTTAGCCATTCAAATTGATTAAAATTCCATCCTTCATTCCAGGAAGGACGTCAAATTTATCTACTTCACAAACAAAAGGAATATCCCCGTCAGGAACAAGTTCTTTAAGACGAATTGCATGGTCACTGGATTCGATGGCTGTTTCCAGCTCATCTTTATAACTCTGATATAAACTAAACGCGACCTTTACTCCGTCTTTGGTATTCTTGGGGAGCTTTCCTTTGCACATTTTATAAATAATCGATCCGGCAAACAAAGTGTCTTCTAACGACATTTTTCCCTGCCACCCTGAACAGATCAAAACCACGTCATCGTCGTGATCTTCCAGTACTTTTAAAATGCTTTTCTGATTTAGAAAACAGCCCACATACATACGATTTGCAAGCGCTGCTTTTTTGATCGCCTTCGTTCCGTTTGTGGTGTTGATGATGAGTGTCTTATCCGCTACTACATCTTCTGTATACTCCAACGGTGAATTTCCTAAATGAAAACCCTCGATCTTATGTCCGTTTTGTTCTCCGCAAAGCAAATAATCCTTGTTGTCCATGGTTTGGGCAATACGGACTGCGTCTTCCATTGCTCCAACCGGAATGATTTTTTTTGCACCGTTACTCAGCGCCGTCACCATCGACGAAGCCGCTCTCAGTACATCAATAATAACCGCAGATTTTCCACGCAGATCCTCTTCCTGAAAGGATTGCACCGAAAAATATACGTCCATGTAATCTAGTCTAGCCATCGTAGTTCTTTAAAATATGTTCTCTCACTTTTTTATAAATGGAGGGCGTGTTACTGTAGCTTCCGCTGTTTTTTTACGGATCGCAATATGGATAGTGTTGCCTTCAGCAGCAAATTCTTTTTTCACATAACCCATCCCTATTCCTTTACCCAAAGTGATCGACATTGTTCCGCTGGCAACTTCGCCAATGGTATTTCCTGATTCGTCCACTATTTCGTACCCATGACGCGGAATGTTGCGCTCGTCATTCATTAAAAAGCCAACTAATTGTCGCGAATTACCCTCTTCTTTTTTCTTGAGGAGAGCTTCTTTTCCTACAAAATCACCTTTATCAAATTTGGTGATCCAACCCAATCGTGCTTCCAGCGGATGAGTGTCTTTGGTGATGTCGTTGCCATAAAGAGCAAAACCCATTTCCAATCTCAGCGTGTCTCGAGCACCTAAACCACACGGCTCAATCCCGAATTCTTCTCCGGCTTCAAAAATGGCGCTCCAAACAGCTTCAGGGTCTACATTATTTTTATCGAAATAGATCTCAAACCCTTTCTCGCCGGTGTATCCCGTTGCTGAAAACACGATATTTTCAAATCCGGCAAGTGTTCCTATTTTGAAACTGTAAAATCCGATCTCTGAAAGATCAAGATCGGTAAGCTTTTGCAGTGTATCTACTGACTTGGGCCCCTGAACTGCAAGCAGGCACGTATCATCAGACATATCAACCACAGTGGCATCAAATGTGTTTTGGCTGTTTACCCAAGCCAGATCTTTATCTACGTTCGCGCCGTTTACAACAAGTATGTACTGATCTTCTTCGAACAGTTTGTACACGATCATGTCGTCCACAATGCCTCCGTCTTCGTAGCACATGCACGTGTACTGTGCTTTTCCGGGAACCAACTTCGAAGCATCGTTTACTGAAATATGCTGAACCAGATCGAGTGCTTCCGGTCCGTGTATGTAAAACTCGCCCATGTGAGATACATCGAAAACGCCCACATCATTACGAACGGCTGCATGTTCTACCTTAATTCCTTTGTACTGAACCGGCATTTCAAATCCGGCAAATTCTACAAGTTTCCCGCCTTCTTTTTGATGGATAGCATGAAACGGTGTTTTTTTAGCCATTCGTGTAGTTAGTTTGTGTCGTTTTGTTCTTAATCCTCAATAAGTTAATGATTTTTGAAGAAAGGGATAGAATTAAGAATTGGAAATTTTGGGTTATCGATTTTATACCCTTAGCGCACAAGCGAGACGCTTTTCCTCGTTCCGTACCTCCGGTGCGGAATGCCACCGGAAGCTCTGCTTCCAAAGCTATTATAAATAAATTTTGTAAGGAATACCGCTCTAACCTGTCTTACTAATTATGGGAAGAAGCAGATATAAAATTTACGAGAAGCATTATCCTTACTTTATCACAAGCTCTTGTTCACAGGGGATTTCCTTGTTCGCTAACATTGAAATAGCTCGTATTGTATTAGATAGCTTCACGTATATCCAAAAAGAGTTCGAAATTACTCTATACGCTTATGTTATAATGCATAATCACTTTCACTGCATTCTTGAAGGCAAAGATCTTTCCTCTGCTATAAAAAAATTTAAATCATATACCGCACGAAGAATAGTTGATTATCTCAAGACACATAATCGGAGTTTACTTCTAAAAAGATTAAGAATTGAAAACTCAAAAAATGGAGATAAAAGATACAGAATTTGGCAAGAAGGATTTCATCCCAAGCAAATAAATGATTCTGAAATGATGAATCAGAAAATAAATTATATTCACTACAATCCAGTTAAGGCGGGTTTTGTTGATGCAGCTGTCGATTGGAAGTACTCTTCAGCTCGTAATTATTCAGGAATAGATGGTGTTATTGGTGTTTCTTTATTTTGTGGCTAGTACCGGGAGCAGAGCTCCCTAACACCATTCCGCACCGGAGGTACGGAACGAGCTTAACACATATATTTTATTGAAATTATATTTCATTTTTCATCGCCCATGTCTGCTCATCCCATTTTTTATAGTTATTTCGAAATGAATAAGTAAAAAAGATGCAGATTAGTGTCAGTAGAAAAAAACTGACATCTAACTTTAACAATTCTGAATCCATAAACTTCCCCTCCAATACTCAATCTAATTCTTTGTATCTTTATTGCTGATATAAGAATACAGAAAAAAATCCTTTAAAAAGTATATGTCCATCAACAAAGAGCAGATCAAAACCGCACTTGCTCACGTTCTCCATCCAACCGAAAAACAGGATCTGATCTCTCTGGATATGATCCATGATATCATCATTCAGGATAAATACATTTCCTTTACGCTGGAAATGCCTGAGAAAAATGATGCCCTGGCTCAGCAAATTCAGCGTCAATGCGAAGAAGCCATTCACAAGTTCATTGACGGAGAAGCTGTTGTAGATATTCAGGTGGGAATTAATGTTTCCAAGAGAAAAGACAAACCGGAACAGGCTCCACAACAACCTCAGCAGAAACAGGAAGAAGTTCTTTCGGGTGTTAAGAATATCATTGCCGTTGCTTCAGGAAAAGGCGGAGTCGGCAAATCTACCGTTGCCGTAAACATCGCTTCTGCTTTAGCAAAAGACGGATACAAAGTTGGACTGATGGATACTGATATTTACGGGCCGAGTATTCCAACTATGTTCAATGTGTTTGAAAAGCCGAACATCACTACACAAAAGAAATTAGTGCCTATAGAGCGACACGGAATCAAAATGGTTTCTATGGGATTTTTAGTGGATGTGGATCAAGCGATGGTTTGGCGTGGACCAATGGCTACCAGCGCCATCAAACAATTTATGACTGAAGTGGAATGGGGCGAACTGGATTATCTGATCATGGATCTTCCTCCGGGAACAGGTGATATCCAACTTACTATTGTACAAACCGTGCCGTTAAGCGGAGCTGTGATCGTATCTACTCCGCAAGTTGTAGCTTTGGATGATGTTCGTAAAGGAGTGGCAATGTTCAAGAAAGTGAATGTTCCTGTTTTGGGTGTTGTCGAAAACATGGCGTATTTCACACCTCCGGATATGCCGGAAAAGAAGTATTACATCTTCGGAGATGGCGGAGCCAAACATTTAGCTAAAGAAATGGGCGTTCCTGTTTTAGGTGAAATCCCAATCGAACAAACCGTTCGTGAATCTGGAGATAATGGCTTGCCTATTGTTTTAGCTGATGATTCTTCTTTCTCTGCAAGAGCTTTTGTCGGAGCAACAGAAAATATGAAGCAACAACTGGAACTGCGCTCGAAATCGGGTGAAACGACTAAGAAAGTGGATATTAAATTTAGACCGTGAGTCGCTGCGCGAAAATAGCAATGTTCAAGTTTCAAATAACAGCTATTCTCCCTTTATCGGGAGAAATATACTACTGAAAGGGAAAACTAAATGACCATAATCTCTATCCTTGATCTTATCGGGACTTTTGTATTTGCTATAAGCGGTATCAGGATGGCGGCCAAGAAAGATCTGGACATTTTCGGGGCGGCGGTGATCGGTTTTGCGACGGCTATTGGTGGCGGAACCGTTCGTGATATTCTGATTGGAAGCGAGTCCATAACCTGGATCGGCGATATGACCTATCCCATTGTGATCTTGTCAGCGATTCCATTTACTTATGTAATCCGAAACAGATTGGATGACATAAACAAACCTCTCTTTTTGTTTGATACTATCGGGATAGCCTTGTTTACGATTAGTGGGATGGAAAAGGCTTTGGCGTTTGGTTTAAATCCGTTTATGGCAGGAATCATGGGAATGACTTCCGCAGTGGTTGGCGGAATTATCCGGGATATTCTATGTCGTGAAGTTCCACTTATTTTCAGAAAAGAGATCTACGCCACGGCTTGCTTGATGGGAGCGTTGGTTTTTTATCTCGGCATCTATTTTGAGATAGCTACCAATTTGAACTATGTCATTACTACCGGAGTGGTTATCGGAATACGCGTTGCTGCCATTAAGCTCGATCTATCGTTGCCTAAAATGAAGGTTTGATCTTATCTGTTATATCTTGCAATAATTGTTGCAGCTGAAACTGACGGCGTAAAATATCTCTCCTTTATTTGAAGATATTTTTCGTTCATAAAAAATTCATTCTTTGCTTCTTCACTCTCAAAATAAATGGCAAAAACCCTGTTTATTTTAGATTCAGAATCTGTTTTTAATACTTTTTCTATTAAGAAATCATATCTAAAGCCTCCTCCATATTCTTTTAGAATCGGCGACATCTTATCCCTGTATTTCTGATATAGTTCATCATCAGTTACATTCAATCCTACTAATATTTCGTAAGGCATATTTATTTCTTTTATACTGGTTAAATGAAGTTATTCAAAGTCTGAATTATTTACTTCATCAGTTCTTCATATTCTATGTATAAATTTCTCACAAACAAATCCTACCTATCATGTTTGAGAAAAATTTCGATAAAGCTGATATCCTGATTACTGAATGGATGGCTAAGTACGGATTGAGTTCGCTTCGTATCGGGCTAGGAATTATTTTCTTCTGGTTTGGTGCACTGAAGTTCTTTCCGGGATTAAGTCCTGCCGAAGAACTGGTCCGAAATACCGTTTATTTTGTTGATCCGGATCTGTTTATACCTGTTCTGGCAACATGGGAAGTCTTGATCGGAGTTGGGCTGATCGCCGGGAAGTTTATGAGAACAACGTTACTGCTTCTCTTTCTTCAAATGCCCGGAACTGTGCTTCCTGTTTTTCTTTTACCTGATGTTGTGTGGACAAGTTTTCCTTTTGGCTTAACTCTGGAAGGCCAGTACATCTTTAAAAATCTGGTTTTGGTAAGTGCCGGTTTGGTATTAGGAGCAACAGTTCGTGGTGGTAGGTTGATCACTGAATACTCCGACACTTCAGGTTCTCGCTGATAACTATTCTCCCTTTGAAGGGAGATGATTCAATCGACAGTTCTCGATTGAATCCGAGGGATGTTGTGAGATTTATGAACTTATAAACTTCACAACATCCTCGTCTCGCTTTGCACGAAATGACAAAATCTTGATTTTATTCTTTAGTCCACTTACTCACCAAAACTGTCACCAATCCACTTGCAATAAAAGCCGGAACCAGTTCATACATATTGCTTTTCAGAACGGGGATAAAGTACCAGACAATTGTTACCAGTGTTCCGGTAATAATTCCTGATATTACTCCTTCTTTGGTGGTTCCCTTCCAGTAAAGTGCAAGAATTGAAGTTGGTCCGAGAGCTGCTCCCAATCCTGCCCAGGCAAAAAGCACCAGCCAGTACACCAATTCCTGAGCTATCAGCCCAAAGAGTAATGCAATGATAACCAACACAACAACAACCAGCCTGCTGTAGAGCACTAATTTCTTTTGCGGAATTTCTTCGTCTCTCTTTAAGATCTTTTGATACCAATCCCGAACCACACTTGATGCGGCAACTAACAACTGCGAATCTGCTGTGGACATGATCGCAGCAAAAATGGACGCAATCACTATCCCAAACAAAACAGGATGTAAATGCAGTTGTGCTAAATAAGGGTATAAGTTTTCTGAATCAGCTCCGGGAAGCATTTCAATATTTGAGAAGTATGCTCTTCCTACCAAACCTATTAATACCGCTCCTGCTGCCATCACAATATTCCAGAAAGTCCCGATCCCTGCTGCAAATCTTAAATTCTTAGCGTCATCAATGGCCATATACCTGGATAGAATATGAGGATTACCCGGCGAACCTAAACCGATTCCCATAAACCCGATAAAAGCTCCCGCACTCAGTTCCAACGGATCGATCAGCGCAGCGTCCTGAAACTGGAGTTGCTCGATCATCACCGACCATCCGCCTAGGTTCTGAATGGCTATATAAGGGAGAAATACCAATGCAAAGATCATAAAGAACGCCTGAAAAGCATCCGTTAAACTAACTGCCAGAAATCCACCTAAAACAGTGTAAGCCAAAATGATAATTGCAGAAAGCAAAACCCCTGTATTTTGTTCGATCCCAAAACTGGAAGAAAATGCTTTTCCACCGGCAACAAACTGCGCGGAAACATAGCTCACCATAAAGATCAGAAAAGTGATTATAAGAATAGACCGTAATGTTCCGGTCTTATCACCAAAGCGTTCTGCAAAGAAATCCGGTACAGTAATACAATCATGTTCCTCTGAGAACTCTCTCAATTTTTTGGCATAAGTAAGGAAAAGAATGAGTTCCACAACGGTATAACCAACCACCGCCCAAATTGCTGAGGCTCCCTGAACATAAACCAATCCGGTTACTCCCAACAACAACCAGGCGCTTCTGCCGGAAACAACTGCGGAAAGAGCGATCACCACTTTATTCATTTTTCTTCCGCCAATAAAAAACTCGCTGATCCCCGAAGAGGAAAAGCGAGCTGAATAAAGTCCGATGCTTATTAAAAGAATCAAGTAACCTATGAATGCATAAACAGCGTGCCTGTCAACAGCTAATTCAAAAACCTGAGACTCTGTCATATGGTTAATGGTTATTTGTTATTGGTTGGAAAAGACGCATAACATTTAACCATTAACTAATCATCAATCACGGGAAGATTCCCATTTGTTCGTACATGATTCCGATCTTATTGATAGCGCTTATAAACGAAGCCGTTCTCAGGTCGGTAAGATTGTGCTCTTCTCTAAGTGCAGTAAGTTCTGCATAGGCCGTGATCATGGTTTCTTCCAGTCCTGAATCAACGAGATCATATTCTGAAGCACCATGCGCCAGTTTATCCATTTCATTGGCTGAGAATTTCTTACCGGATATCTTCTCGATCTCCTGAACAATTCTGGTCAAACTTTCTTCGTCAAATCGTTTGTTCATTCTGCCATAACGAACGTGCTGAATATTCTTCAACCACTCGAAATATGAAACTACCACACCACCGGCATTCAAATAAGCATCTGGAAGAATTAGTGCGCCACGATCTTTCAGCATTTCATGTGCATCAGCAGTCGTAGGTCCGTTGGCTGCCTCAGCTATGATCTTTGCTTTTACATTCGCGGCATTATCACCGGTTATCTGACTTTCAAGAGCTGCAGGAATCAATACATCACATTCCAACTCAAGAGCATCTTTATTTGATTTCAATTCTTTACTGCCCGGAAACCCGATAATACTTCCTGTTTCTTTTCGGAATTCTATCAGTTTTTTCAGATCCATTCCTTTAGGATCGTAAATGGCTCCCTCCATTTCAGCAACACCGATCATTTTTGCACCGGCTCCGGTCATATATAGTGATGCGTGATAACCTACATTACCTAATCCCTGAACTACAAACGTCTTTCCATCTACACCAACGCTTAATCCAAGTTTGTCCATGTCTTTTTTCACTTTGCACGCTTCACGGATTCCGAAGAAAACTCCACGTCCTGTAGCTTCCGTTCTTCCTCTGATACCACCTTGCTGTATTGGCTTTCCGGTTACACAACCTTCGGCATTCAGATCTTCATTCATCTGGCGATAGGTATCCAGAATCCAACCCATCTCGCGAGCTCCTGTTCCGTAATCAGGTGCAGGAACATCTACACCAGCGCCAATAAATCCTTTTTTGATTAATTCGTATGTATAACGACGTGTAATTCTTTCGAGCTCACTAACAGAATATTCTCTTGTACTGATCTTAACACCACCTTTTGCTCCACCAAAAGGAACATCCACAATCGCACACTTGTAACTCATCAGTGCTGCAAGTGCCATTGTTTCATCTTCATCCACTTTATGGCTGTATCTGATACCACCTTTAGTTGGTGTTTTATGATGGCTGTGCTCCACTCTCCATCCTTCTATAACTTCAATATCTCCGTTGTCTCTCCGAACCGGAAAAGTAACATGATAGACAGTATTACAAACTTTTATCTGGTTTAGAAGGCCTTTATCAAAGCGGGTATATCTCGCCGCTTTATCGAAATTTTTATTTACCTGCTCGTAGAACTTATAATGCGACATATCAAAAATTTGGTTTTGCTTTAGGTGCAGGAGAATGGTCGCAATATTCTAGCTCATAAACAAGGAAAAGCCCTTTTTTAATGCTCAGAATATGGCAATGAAATATGGAGGTGATCTGCTGATCCCACATGCCTCAAAGTTTTGAATCCCATCAACCGTAATGAATTGCTTAAGATGAAGTTTCTAAACTCGGAATGACCTTTGGTTCTCAGGTCAATGGCATGAACATATCCATCCGGCTGAGGAAAGTGAAGAGAACTTTGGTTTATCGGCAATCCCATTTTTGTATAGTCTTCAGCTGATCTTTTTATATCTGTGATTACCAGATCTCCTTCTGCCAGAGTAGTTGTAGCTACTGCTACTCTTAGAATTGGATGTAAAGAACGATAAACTTCTTTTACAGAATCTGATTTAGCGTTTACACTCGACACGTACAGCAATCCGTACAGACAAAACCCGCCTACCAATGCTCCAACCCCACCAAGACCATAACGAAAGATAAGTTTCTTATTTTTTACTTTTCGAAACAGCATCACTACATATACCAATAAAATAGCAACTGTTGCCCCAATTCCTCCAAAAAGAGAAACCCATCCGTTTAAACCCTGATCGATATTTAAATAAATGGATGTTTTTATCAGCAGGAAAAAAGGAAATATGGTAAGAGTAAGAATTAATAAAGCCCACAACCCAAAACGTATCGCCTTTCTCTTAAATGAAAGCTTTTGAACCTTATCGAGACGTTCTTCGGTCTTATAGTTGAAATCCTGATTCGGCTTAAGAAGCCATTCTATATCTTTATCTGAAATCCGTTCCATAAGGCGGTACACGAATTTGCTCCTTTCATGTTTCGTAAATCAGATTCTCTGATTCTGTCTTATAAGAAAAGGGAGACTCTGCAAAACGATCACTAAAATAACAGCCATAATTATGGCTTCGGTTGGGTTTTCGTAAATTGCTCTTCCCATGTTGTTCAGATTATAAGCAATGAGCAAACCTGAACTAAACAGGGAAAAACTAAAGGCCCAATGAACTCTCATCCACATTATAAATCCTGAAAATAAGCATATAAGGCCGGTAAGCAGTTGAGTAATATTAGTAAAGATAGGAATGTCTTTATTCTGAAAATCAAACAGATTTTCCTGTTCGCTAGTAATAAGGTTCCAACTTCCCGAAACAGACATATAAAGTCCTACGGCGATAAAGAAGAGAAATAGAAAAAGATTGATGTTACGGTCTTTACGATTCATTCATATAAAACATTCAGTTCATGGTACAGTGGTGTGAATGCTTATACCGTGATCAGTGATTTTGTTCCCTATTTTCTTCATCGGCAAAAATCGGCTTCTTTTTTCTAAAGGCGTTTATTGTGAATAATGTCCCTGTTGATGTGATAGCGGCATAAAATCCTGAACCTTGTAAGCCAAAAAAATGTACTATTGCTCCTCCTATTAAAGCAGCTATTGCACCTGTCAAAATACTTGGGATCATTTTAATTCCATGTGCTCCTGAAAATGTATGGCTAATCCAACCGATAAATGTTCCTAGTGTTAAAAATCCAAAAAATTCCATGACATCAATGTTTTGTTGAATAAATTCCTATACACTTAAAGGAATTATATCTCATTGTAGTTCCGAATTGTATAATTTCTATTTCAATAAATAAAACTAACTTCTTTAAAATGAATACCTTAAAAACTCTTTCTCTATTGTTTTGCATGCTGATATGTGCATGCGCTCCCGATTCTTCTGTTGACCCTGAGCTTGTAGCCAAAGCTGAAAAAATTCACAATAGTGTAATTACATTAGATACCCATGTGGATATTAACACCAATAACTTCACTCAGGAAAAGAACTATACCATGAACCTGGATACTCAGGTTGATCTTCCAAAAATGGAAGCCGGTGGTCTGGACGTCGCTTTCCTTATCGTTTATACCGGACAGGGAGAATTAGATCAGGAAGGGTTTGATGCTGCTTATGAAAATGCAGTTTCTAAATTTGATGCCATACACCGATTAACAGAAGAATTAGCTCCTGATCAAATTGAGTTAGCGTTGACTTCTGATGATGTTCGCAGAATTCATACTGCAGGCAAAAAAGTTGCAATGATCGGAGTTGAAAATGCTTATCCATTGGGAATGGAGCTGGACAGAGTAAAAGAATTTTATGATCGCGGAGCGCGATATATGTCGCTTTCGCATAATGGTCACAGTCAACTAAGTGATTCAAATACAGGAGAAAGAGATGATGTTTGGTTACATAATGGCTTGAGTGATTTCGGAAAAGAAGTGATCGCTGAAATGAATAAATGGGGAATTATGATCGATCTTTCTCATCCTTCAAAGAAAGCGAATATGCAAACAATGGAATTATCAAAAGCGCCGGTTATAGCTTCGCATTCTTCTGCAAGAGCGCTGGATCCTTCTGTTAGCAGAAACCTGGATGATGATGAACTTATGATGCTGAAAGAAAATGGTGGAGTAGTTCAAACCGTTGCTTTCCGTAGCTATGTTAATTCTGAAAAGCATGAAGCATATCGTGAAGCCGCTGCTAAAATTGAAGAAGAAGTAGCAGAAGAAATGGGCTTCGAAATGGTTTCAAGAGATTCCATCCGACAGATGAGTACAGAAACCAGAAGTGAATACTTTGCACTTTATCAGGAGATGCAGAAAAAAGCCCAACCAAGAATTGAACAGGAAACAGCTGGCAAAGCTCCTTCAGTTGATGTATCGGATTTTGTAGACCACATTGATTATATGGTTGATCTGATCGGAATTGAACATGTTGGAATCAGTTCTGACTTCGATGGCGGCGGTGGTGTTAACGGCTGGATGGATGCTTCTGAAACATTGAACGTAACCATTGAGCTTGTGAAAAGAGGCTACACACAAGAACAAATCGAGATGATCTGGAGCGGAAATCTATTAAGAGTTCTGGATGAGGTTCAGAAAGTTGCGGGTGAGATTCAGGCGGAAGGTTAGGTTTAGGGTTTAGATTTAGGATGTAAGACTTAAGATTTAAGATTCTGGTTCCGGTGCTCTGCATCGGAACCTTTTTTATATACACATTATTCGGCTTTGAACTTTGTTTTGATGTTTGCCAACTAAATCAGATCACCTTTTGTTAGAAGAATAAAGAAATTCAATTAAACGGAGCTTTAGCATAATGAACACTTTGATAGTAGGGGCAAATGGAGGCATAGGAAGAATTCTTTCAAAACAATTAGTCGATGAAGAAGGAATAATGCCAGTTGCAATGATCAGAAAGGAAGATCAAAAATCTTTTTTTGGTGATCTTGGTGTGGAAACAGTAATGGGTGATCTTGAAAGCTCTGTTGAAGAACTCTCTAACGTATTTCAAGGAGCTGATGCTATAGTGTTTACTGCAGGATCAGGTGGTAAAACTGATTATGATAAGACATTAGAAATCGACCTTGATGCAGCTGTAAAATGTATGGAAGCTGCTGAGAAAAGTAATATTAAGCGCTTTATAATAGTCAGCGTAATTAATGCAGATGATCGTAGCGCATGGAATAAATCACCCATAAAGCCTTATATGATTGCAAAATTCTATGCAGATCAAAATTTGAAAAATACAGACCTTGATTACACTATTATTCGTCCGGGAAGCCTGACAGATAACAAGGGAACAGGTTCAATAACAATAAATCCGGATTCATCATCACAAAATAAAATACCTCGTGAAGATGTGGCTTCAGTTATCACCGCGTGTCTAAATAATGATAATACTATTGGCAAAATATTCGACTTTGTTTCAGGGGATACCTTAATCGAAGATGCAATAAACTAGGACTTTTTTATTTCCCCAACCCGTAGGGACAATTCATGAATTGTCCCTACGGGTTGGGGTTTTTATAAAAGAGCATCATTATGGAGTTCCTTATAAAATAATTTATATGTATAATACATGTAATGATACAACAGGAACATATCCGCAAGATTATCCATATAGACATGGATGCTTTTTTTGCTGCTGTGGAGCAACGGGATAATCCTGCTCTTCGCGGAAAGGCGGTTATTGTTGGAGGTTCGCCCAATGGCCGTGGCGTAGTTTCTACCGCAAGCTATGAAGCCCGAAAGTTTGGGGTTCACTCAGCTATGCCTTGTTCACAAGCTGCACGACTTTGTCCACATGGAATTTTTGTTAAAGGAAGATTCGATGCTTACAAATTAGCCTCTCAACAAATTCGTGAGATATTTTTTGAGTATACGGATCTGGTTGAACCGCTTTCTCTGGATGAAGCTTTTTTGGATGTGACTGAAAATCATAAAGGAATGAGATCGGCTACCCTTATTGCCAAAGAGATTCTGGAAAAGATCCAAGAGAAAACTCAACTTACCGCTTCAGCAGGTGTTTCTTACTGTAAGTTCATCGCTAAAGTTGCTTCTGATTACAACAAGCCAAACGGACTTACACTTATCCCACCTGAAGAAGCCGAGGAGTTTCTGGAAGGCTTGGAAATCAAGAAGTTCTTCGGAGTAGGTAAAGCCACTCAAAAGAAAATGCATTCGCTTGGAATCAAAACCGGAGCTGATCTCAAAGAATGGAACGAGATCGATCTGGTTAAAGCATTCGGAAAATCAGGAAGGTACTATTATCGAATTTGCAGAGGAATTGACAACAGAGAAGTTAAGCCGCATCGAATTCGAAAGTCTTATGGGAAGGAGCGCACTTTTTCTGACGACAAGGGAGACCTGAACTGGATCACCACTTTTCTGGATGAACTTTCAGAATCTATTTCTGAAGGAATGCAAAAGATCAACGCAAAAGGAAAAACCATCACACTAAAAGTTCGTTACAAAAATTTCGACACCATCACCCGAAGCCAATCTGTACCTAATTACACTAACGATCATTATCAAATATCTACCGTTGCACGTCAACTTCTGGAAGATACGGATGTCGGAAATCGCCAGGTTCGCTTACTCGGAATTTCGCTATCAAATCTGAACCTTTCTGAGGATCATTTTTATGAACAATTGGAATTAGAGTTTAGAAGAGGGTTGGTGAGTGTTGAGTGTTGAGTGTTGAAGATTTGATTTTATATTTAGATTTAAATCTTTTTTAAAAAATTCCTCCTTTCTCAAAACGCAATACCAATATGAGCTGATACGTATTCTTGTTCCTTTATAGAATCGTAGCCTACTCCAAAATTTAGTCCTAGAGCTTTATTAAAATAAAATCCCAGTCCACCTTCAAAAATTGCCCCATAAGTAGACCTATCATCCCCAATCAATTCCACGGATCTGGTACCGATTCTTGGTGACAAAACGATATAGGTAGAACCCGAATTATGCAATTGAAGTGGAATTCCTATCAAAAAGCCGCCCTCATCCGGCCAAGAACCTGCAGTAGGTATCAGTATTTGAAGTTCGAAATTAAGCGTTGTAGTGTATCCTCCATGATCAGAAAAACCAAATTTAAAATATGAATCAACGTCATCAACATGCATATACCCTAGATCTATATAGGTTCTATATACTTTTTGCGCATTAAGTGTTGCCGTTCCTAAAATAAAAAAACTTAATAGTAGCAGGTACTTTTTCATCTTCATCTATTAAATTAACATTTCAAACATGGATTCAATATTAGTTTTTTTTTGGGTTTTATTAAAACTAATCAGAAAATATACTCGTCTTATACCCGAAAACAACTTCGGGAAAAAGGAAATTGCAACACGATAAAATGGAAGATGCACGATTAGTTCAGGATTTTCTGGGAGGAAATCATCAAGCGTTCAATACGCTGGTTAGTCGGTGGCAAGGTAAGATCCATCACTTTGCTTATCGCTACTTCGCCAGCAGTGACGACGCTGCAGAGATCACTCAGAAAACGTTCATCAAAGCGTACCAAAAGCTGGATACGCTGGACGATGTGAACAAATTCAGTTCCTGGTTATATCGAATAGCAAACAACCTTTGTCTTGATGAATTAAAGAGAGTTGGCAGAAAAAGAGCTACTTCTTATGAAACACTAAAAGTAGCTCCTCAAACAGAAACTGCTTCATCAGCAGATTCGAATGTATTGCGTAATGAAGGGTTGGTTCTCCTTCACAAAGCGCTCCTTCAGTTACCGAATGATCAACGTGTAGTGGTGATCATGAAAGAATATGAAGGATTAACTTTCCCGGAGATTGCAGAAATTTTAGATGAACCAATTAACACAGTAAAGTCAAGAATGTATTATGGATTACGAGCGCTGAAAAAGACGTTCGACTCCTGGAATATCAATAAAGAGGTGTTCAACTATGAATAAAGAACAAGCACGATTACTCTTAATGGATTACATGTATGGTGAATTGGATGAGACAAATAAGTCTGAGCTTCTGGATTTCATCAACCAACATGACGATCTGAAACAAGAATTTGAAGAACTCACTGAAACCCAGTCTTTTCTCCACCATCTTCCTGTGCAGGATCCGGCTGAACAGCTGGTAATTATGGAACCGGCGAAAAGCTCTTCTGAAGGATTTTGGCAAAGCATACTATCCGCTTTAACTCCCAGAAATGCTTTTGCTCAGACTGGTTTTGGTGTAGCCGTTTTAGCTTTTGTATTTATTGTCACAGGGGCACTAACCGGTTTGAATGTATCTTATACAGACGCCGGGGTTCAATTAGGTTTTGGAGAAACTCCCTCTGCTGAAAGAACTTTTTCCGCTGTTCAGGTTGAACAAATTATCCAACAGATTCAGCGTGATAATGTGGCTTTGGTTCAGCAAGTAGTAGCAGATGCTCAGGAACAACAAAACATTCAATTGGAAGAAACTTTTGCAAGTTTTGCTTCCTACTTGGAAAGCCAAAGAACAAATGATTTACAACTTATCAGCTCCGGCTTAGAAGATCTTAAAGAAAACACATTTACGCGTTTTCGAGAAAACGAACAGGTATTAGGCGAAATAATACAAACTGTTAGTTATGGAAATTAAACAAGGAAAAACCATGAAACGAATACAACAAATATTACCCTCACTATTAATTATACTTTTAACTTCATCGTTAGGCTGGGCTCAAAGTTTTGATGCCAACCGAATGAACCGCGACATAAAGATAATGGAGAATATTCTCGGAGAGATGTTTAAAACCTACTCCGGCAATACCTCATCAGAACGCGTCTTTATTAGTGGTCTTTCAGATGGTTCTCGTAATGTTCGGGGAACTCATCTTCCGGGCTATGGAATCATTTTTAATGTACAAACGGGCTCCTCTTTTGTCTATACCAGTTCTTCTTCAGACAATGAAAGTAGTTCTAATTCTTTCTATTACAGTTACAGTACCGGGAGTTCATCTGATGATAATGTTAAAGTTGACGAAGAAAGCGTTAAGGATCGAATAACTGAGTTTTTGAAGGATTATGCTTCGACTATCGGTCAGTTAAAACCAACAGAAAATGTAATGGTGATATATGGCTCAAACTCACGTCATTCTTTTCCGGCATTGGTTTATACTTCTTCAAATGGAAAAATTGATCGTAAAGAGACAGAAAAGCTTCCTGTTATATCCGGTTCTGTAACTAAAAAAGACCTGGACGATTACAGATCAGGAAAGATTAATGAATCTGCTTTTGCAAGTAAAGTGAAGACTGCCTCAACAAAAGACAAAGAATACCTCGACTTAAAAGTCATGGGAAACATCTTTGAAACTGCGTTGAAAGAACAAGATGCTGAATCATTCCGCTTGAGTGGAAATGTGAACTATCTTATGCTTGACAACTTCGGAGCCATCTTTAATCTGGATGCCAGTTACAGAACTAATAATCGTTTATTCGGGAACGTCACCGGAATTACCGTAACAGGTGCCTATATTCGGTCTTCTTCAAGAGATGCGCCTGATGCCAAAGAACAGGATGAAAAAGAAGCCGAGTTTTTAGCAAGTGTAAATGAAGCTTATTCTCTGCTAAAAAGAAATATCAAAGAGTACTTGGTAGACTATGGAAGAACTGTTAATTCAGTTAAACCGAATCAATATATTCTTACTACCGTCAACGTCAGAGGCCGTTACAAAGACATTCCTGAGCGTATCGACTTCCAGCTTAAGAAATCTGTATTAGACCAATTGGATAAAGGTTCTATTTCACGAGAAGAAGCTTTAAAACAAGTGGTTGTTACCGAATACTAAATAATAGCTTATAATCATATCGGAGCCGTATTTGATTGAATTCAAATGCGGCTTTTTTTGATCTCTGATTTTATTGATTTGAAACTGATTGTTATAGAGTGAATTCCGCTTCAATCTTTAATGCTTCTTGAAGTAAGTTTTCGTACTTCTTTGAATCAATTTCTATACAGCCAAATCTACCTAAGTGTTCCGTATAGAATTGTGTATCCCAAAGCCTGAACCCTTTCTCTTTCAAGATCTGATGGCAATAATACAGCGCTATTTTATCTGCTTCTTTTGCTTTTCGGAACATGCTTTCACCAAAGAATGCGCCTCCCAAAGTCACCCCGTATAATCCTCCGGCTAAGTTTCCTTCTTTGTAAACTTCTACTGAGTGAGCATTCCCTGATTGGTTTAAGATATCATAGGAATTAATAATTAGGTCATTGATCCAGGTAGTTTCCCGATCAGCACATGCTTTTACCACATCTCTGAAGTTTTCATCAACTTTCACTTCAAATCTACCCTGACGAATGATCCGCAAAACATTCTTTGTCATGTGGAATTCATCTAAAGGAATTACACCACGTTTTCGGGCAGAATACCAATCTACTTCTTCATCCTCTCCGGAGTCCGCCATCGGAAAAATTCCCTGAGCATAAGCTTCCAGTAATATTTCAGGCGGAATTATTTTCATTTTTTAGTACTCAGATTTTAGTAGTTAGTATTGAGCTTCCGCGTACAATACTAACTACTAAATACTCACATCTATCAAAACTCACAATAAAACATAGGTCCGGAACCAATTGGAGAGCCCGGAGGAGCCGAAAGCGTTCTTGGTGATTCAAATTCGCTTGGATCATCCAAATAACTATCTATCATCATAGAAGCATGTAAAGCCATTGGATCGTTTGATCGCTCAGAAAGCATTTGGGAAAGCTTAACTAACTCAGAAGCGACAATAGCTTTGGTTAGCGGGTTCGACTGACTTGACGCATGAAGTTCTATCAGGTTCTTCGTTACAACAGCATTCACTACATCCTGAATAGAGCCTAAGTAGCCTCTTTCTTTTTTCTTATTCCAGCTGCTTTCCATTAATTCGTCAATGGTTTCTTTAAGAGTAAGATTATTGTCTCTTGCGCCGTATTCTATCAAACGATTTGCTCTTTGAGGATTTAAGATCAAGCTGACAGATAATTCTGCGGCTGTTTCAGCTATTCCCAGAGCGTCTAAGCTTGGCCCTGTATTCCCTCTGAATAATTCTCGGGATGATGAAATACCTGCGGGTCTGGTTGGGATCAGATCTAACAAATTCTCAGGAACAGCTAACACTTTTGGATCAATAGCTTTCAACATTTCATTCAACGCCTTTCGTTGAGTTGATGCGTCCACGATCTCCTGATTTGGCTGATTGTCGCCACGAAGCTTGTAGTAATAATCCAGGCCTCCGATCAGCTTAACGGTTCCTTCAAGCTGGTATCTGTGAAATAAGTAGATCGGAACCAGTACATCTTCCAATTCAGACATCGAAGTTCCTTTTCGGATGTTTGCTTCCCCGAAATTATCTAAAGCGATCTTACGAACTTCCAGAATATGCGAAAGCTGGGTTGCCGGATCGTTTCCGTATTCCCATAAATGCGCATAAGGATGAGCGCCACCTTGTGGGCGAGCATCACTGTCAGAAATATATTTTAGTCCGTCCAAATGGGCTGCTTCCAGAATCTTGTTAAGCGCTTCTTTTTCATTGATTCCGTTCGGGAAGTCCTGATAGCCAAATTTGATGGTTACAATATCCCAGTCTCCTATTCCGACATCATAAGCATCACTCAGATCCAATTCTCCATTTTTGATATCTACTTTAGGATGCGGATAATCCATAACCGATTCTCTTCCGTTTACGCTTGCCGCAAAATTATGAAAGATTCCCAGTGTATGACCAATTTCATGTGCCGAAAGCTGACGAATTCTAGCCAACGCCATTTCCAACATTCGTGGATCGTCTTCATTTCCTTCTTCAAATGGAGCCAATAATCCCTGGGCGATCATGTAATCCTGACGAACACGAAGCGAACCCAATAATACATTTCCCTTAATGATCTCGCCCGTTCTTGGATCAGTAACAGAACCACCATACGACCAACCACGAGTTGAGCGATGAACCCAGTTGATTACGTTGTATCGAATGTCTAAAGGGTGAGCGTCATCAGGTAACACTTTAACCTGAAAAGCATCTTTATATCCTGCAGCTTCAAAAGCCTGATTCCACCATCTGGCGCCATCTAGCAGCGCCCCGCGAACCGGCTCAGGTGTTCCGTTATCTAAATAATAAACGATCGGCTCAACGGCTTCACTTACTGCTGCACCCGGATTTTTCTTTTGTAATCGGTGTCGGTTGATAAATCTTTTCACCATTGGTTCGCCGATTGGCGTTGCATAATCCTGATAAGAAGTTGCATAGAATCCTCCACGCGGATCAAATTCTCTTGGTTCGTAATTATCATCCGGAAGTTGAACAAAGGAATGATGCGTTCTTACGGTAATTGAGTTCGCATCAGGAGCTACTGACCGTAAATATCTTCCTGTCGGATTTCCTGCAAAAGTAAGCATTACTTCAAATTCGGTATTCATCGGAAAGTTGAACGTTCCTTCAGCATACAGAGCAGACCTGTTCTTATCCAGATTGTACGAGCCTTCTCCCATGTTTCTTAATCTCCCTGAAACGTTATGTGAATCGTCGATTAAGAAAGGAGTCAGGTCGATCAGGTAGGAACCATTTTCTTCAGCTTCAATTTTAAAGCCATGAATTACCGATGATGCAAACGCTTCTCTTACTGATTTCTTTTCAAGTTCATTATCTGACTTTGCCACATAATCCAGATTTGGCTGGATCATCATTAGCTTTGGTCCGCGCTTTTCGAAGTAAACCACTCGCTGTCCGCCTTGTTGGCTTCTGTCCAGCCCAATATCATTTGACCCAACACCGGCTGCCAGATAATTAGCGTGTAGAAACTCTTCGTTCAGCTTATCAACTTTGAGCCACATCTTGTCGTTGGCTTCATCGAAGTAATAATCGAAATAACCTTCTGTGACTTTAAGGTCTTTGGTTTTTTCTTTGATGGATGGAGTTTGTGCAATAGCTGATACAGAAACTGCCAAGAATAAAATCAGAATAGAAAGTCGCTTCATTACTTTGTAGTTAGGTTAACATCTAAACTTAAAGTAACCGCTTTTTGATGGGATTTAAAATTCGGGTTAAAGCTTTTTACAGTTTAAATAACTGGAGCCATCGTTGTTTATGGTTGGCTCAACTCTGACAGGATTGTTAGAGCATAGGTTTAAAAACTTTCTGAAGCTAAATCCTGTCAGAGTTTAAAAGTAAACGGGAGAGCCTTCAGGCTTAGAAAATAGCCCGGATTTTAGAAATCGAATTTCCTCAAAAACGCCTTCCTTCTGCAAAATATATGATATCATCGTGATGATAATAGAGGCACCATTTTAGTTTCGGATCCAGAATGATCAAATTATCATAACTGAAAAATGTCTCTGCATATTTTACTGCCATTTTCCAGGTTGTTTGTAGCATTGGTTGATCTTTGGGCGCAAATACGGGCAACAATAAAACCTTAGATTTGAACGGCACCCCGCATTTATACATCCATTTCTTTAACTCATCTTCGGTTGCCCAACTTTCTGATTTAATGACACTCTCATAACAACCTCCGCTGAATGGCTTGTTCCCCCAACCGTCATCCCCGCAAAGTATATCAAGTTCATTAGCTACATTATAGACGTGTTCCTTTGAACCTTTATTCAGATAGAATAGCTGGTCTTTATGTTCTAACGGAAGACCTTCGTATTTTTTGGGAGGAAAATAAAGCCAGTTTTCACCTTCGTAGGTTTTACTGCCTGTTAGTTTTTCAAGATCTATCACTTTGTTGTATCGTTTGCCTTTTTGAATTCAAGCAGAATATAAATCTTTGGTACACTCTAGAAAAGAACAACTCTGACAGGATTATTTGAGCATAGATTTCTATACATAAACAAATTTATAAATCCTGTCAGAGTTGGAAGCAATTTTTAATTCTTTGAAAAGTTTAAAATATGTATAATATTCGAAATCTATACACATCGAGGTTTTACTATGAGAACAAATATTGATATTGACGATGACTTGATGGAAAAGGCACTTAAGATGAGTGACCTGAAAACGAAAAAAGATGTGGTTAATGAAGCTTTGAAGCTTTTTGTAAGAATCGAGTCTCAAAAAGACATTATTAAATTTCGCGGAAAATTAAAATGGGAAGGTGATTTAGATGACATGAGAACCAGCAAACATATCTCATGATTCTTGCAGACAGCTCGATCTGGATTGACTTTTTTAATGACACTAACAATGAAAAAGTTGATGCTCTGGTCGAATACTTATCTCGAGAAAGAGTAATAAGTGCAGATTTAGTCGTTACTGAGGTTCTACAAGGTTTTCGAAAAGATAGTGACTTTTTGACCGCTGTAGATATCTTTAACTCAATACCTTTTCACTCAGTTTTAGGAAAAGAAATTGCATTAAAATCAGCGGAAAATTTCAGACTTCTAAGAAAAAAAGGAATTACTATTCGCAAAACCGTCGATATGATTTTAGCTACCTATTGTATCGAAAATAACATCTCGCTTATACAAAATGATCGTGATTTTGAAATGATTGCCTCTGAGCTAGATTTGATCTTGCTTTAGTCTCTTTAAATTGATTTTAGCTTCACTGAAGTCGTTGCTTGTTTCTGGGCGGGGCAACTCTGACAGGATTATTTGAGCATAAACTTAAAAACCTTTCTGAAGTTAAATCCTGTCAGAGTTGAGAGTTATTCCCCAATAAACTTTACTCAATCAAAAAACCTAAACCAAAGCTTTAAACTTTTGATACTCTCCTTTTTTAAAAAAGCTTTTTATAGTTATCAGTGAGTTTTCATGAGTCAGTTCTATAGTTACAAGGTTATTAAAGATGGAATTAGAAGAAATACTTTGAATATTTTAGTTCACAAACCTTTTCTTCCATTGGAAAAAGTGTCGGCACACCATATCCTAACATACTTACCTTTGCAACACTGATTTTGCCTCCATGCAACCATATATAATTAATTTTACTAAGCACTTTATAAATTGGATAGTAAAGTATCATAGAAAAAATAAACCATACAGAGTTGATATATAAGTCAGGACTACCTAAATAAACTTTGTATAAAGCTATGGCTCCTAAAACTCCTACAGGCATAAGCAACACACTGGAAAGAGTAATATAAACTACTGTAGATAGATAACTTGATATTCTTTTTTTAGCACTCAACTACAAAATCTCTTTCTTTTCCATTCTGCCGAAGTAATCTTTTGCTGCTGCCATCACTTTTGGTGAAAGCAACAATGCTACTGTCATCGTAGGAATAGCCATTAATGCAAACATTCCATCCGTAAAGTTCAGTACGGCCTGTATGGTTGCAACAGAACCGAATATGATAGCTCCTGCATAAAAGAAGTTGAAGTATTTCTGCTTGTCTGCACCTATTAGGAAACCAAGACATTTTGTACTGTAGTACGAGTAAGTAAACAGAGAACTGAATCCGAAGATCAACACACAGAAGATCAACAGATAAACACCATACGGTCCAAGCGCCGCTTCAAAAGCTGATGCAGTGAGTGTAATTCCATTTTCATCTCCTGATTGCCAAACTCCTGTTACCAAAATTGCTAAAGCCGTCATGGTACAAACAACCAGCGTGTCAATGAATGGTCCCATCATGGCAACCAATCCTTCACGAACAGGCTCTTTGGTTTTTGCAGCTCCGTGAGCAAGTGTTGCGGTACCAATTCCGGCTTCGTTTGAGAATGCCGCTCTTCGTACTCCGGTTACGATCAGTGCTCCAAGCGCACCACCCATTGCGGAATTAGCCGTAAAAGCATCTGTAAAAATTAAAGCGAACGTACTTCCAAGCATATCAATATTGATCCCAATGATCACCAACACACACGCTACATATATAACCACCATTGCAGGAACCATTTTGGAAGCCACTTTTCCGACTCGTTTTATTCCACCAAAAATCACCAACGAAACAATAGACAGAATTACGATTCCACTTATCAGATCTGTATTGAAATGATTGGCAGCATCAGCTAAACCATTTGGTATCAAAACAAAATCTCTTACAATTTGTGTAACCTGATTTGCCTGAAAAATTGGTAACGGACCAAACAAACCTGCCACAGCAAAAAGTACAGCAAGAGGCTTCCATTTTTTTCCAAGCCCCTCCATGATCATATACATGGTTCCACCTTGAATGTCGCCGTTAGTGTCTTTTCCTCTGTACATGATGGAAAGTGTACAAGTAAAGAATTTTGTTGCCATGCCCACAATGGCACTGATCCACATCCAGAAAACGGCTCCCGGCCCACCAATCGCTATTGCTACTGCAACACCGGATATATTTCCAAGTCCAACGGTTGCTGCAAGAGCACTCGCTAAAGCTTCAAAGTGACTAATATCTCCCGGATCATCCGGATCGTCGTATTTCCCACGAAGAATATTTATGGAATGGAAAAAATACCGGTATGGGATAAAACGTGAATAAATAAGGAAAAATAATCCACCGCCAACTAACAAAACAACGAGCGGCGTTCCCCACATGAAGGATGAAAATTCGGCTAAAATAGTATCTAATGTTTCCAGAGTGCTGTGTGTTTGTTTAAATATTGAGGATGTGAAGTTAACTTAGAAATCGCAATAATGTTATTAAAGATTATATTCACTGAATCAGCACTCAAAAGAACGACATTTTAAGTGACATACACACTACTTGTTAATTGTAAATCTAACTCCTCAAGAGCTGAAGAATATATTCGGTCTTCGGAAAACCTCATCTATAAAAAGCTTTCCAATTGTAAGATCAAATACATTTCTTCCCCCAACGAGCTTTTAAAAGAAGCTTCACTTTCAGCACAAGACTCTTCTATTGTAATTGCCTGTGGCGGAGACGGAACCGCTCAGAGCATTGCCAGAGGAGTTCATGGTTCGAATGCATTAATGGGATTGATTCCGGTGGGTAGCGGGAATGATTTTGCTAAATCAATCGGGCTAAAAACAAACCAACCTGTAGAATATTACCTGGAAGTAATTCTTAAGCAGCAAGTGATTCCGGTTGATGTGCCTGTGATTAATGATCAGATCTTTATTAACACGGCGGGGATAGGTTTTGATGGTTTGACCAATTATTATGCTTCCGGTTTTAAATCGCTGAAAGGAAGCATGAAATATACTTTTGCAGGATTAAGTGCTTTTCTGAACGCCAAACCTCTTGTTGTTTCCGGAACAATTGACGGATCGAGTTTTGATCGCAAAGTTTGGTTGATCGCAGTTGCGAACGGAGCAGTAGAAGGAGGTAAATATCTGATCTCTCCTAATTCGATAAATTCTGACAGACTTTTAGAATTGGTTATTGTACCTGCTTATAATCGACTAAAGCTTGGTCTGGCTTTTATACTTCTGAGTTTGGGTAGAGCGATACCAAATACTTTTAGTGAAGTAATTACTTTTAAAGAAGCTTCTTTAAAGATTGCAGATTCACATTTCATTCATTTAGACGGAGAGGTAGGGGAATCAAGTTCTGACTATGAAATAAAATTAAAAAGTGAGTGCCTAAATGTCCTCGGAATTAAGACTGACGAGTGAAATAAATAAAATCTGTTCCCGGAGGGGTTATTCCTTTTTGTCTTAACAGTAATGCTATCTGTGCCCGATGATGTTGCCCATGAATGATTACATGTTGTAGAATTTCTGATACTTTAGTTTTGTACTCGACTCCTCTTGAATTCTTATATGAACAAAGTTCATCCAATATTGGAAGGAACTCAGAAAAATCAACAGCCGAGCCTTTTGACATTAAATCTACACAATCCTCATAACTGAGAGTCGGCCATATTTCTGTGTCTTCATTCACTTTCATTACCCGGTTGTACCATTCTCTTTCAACATGAAGCAGGTGTCCGAATTGTCTCAACAAGCTAGCATCCGCTCTGGTTTCAGTTGATTTACCTATGGCTTCTGCAATCAACTGATTTGCCCATGAGTTATATGCTATTTGTTGATCAAAATTCATTACCCGATCCCAAAGAATTTTGCAATTCCGTTAATAATAAACTGAACTCCAATTGCCAGAGCTATAAAACCCATCAAGCGTGTTATTACGGTCATTCCTGTTTTACCGATCAGCTTGTTTAACCAAGGCGCCACTCTTAAAATAGCCCACGCCAGGAATGCTGTTAGAAAAACGGCAACTCCTGTTACAATATAATCTACCATGCCGGTTGCTTGTGACCCAAACCCAATTACAACTGCTATACTTCCCGGCCCGGAAAGTAACGGCATTGCCAACGGACTAAAACTAACATCTTCTTTATCCATTGCAGCTTCCTGATCTTCTTTAGAAAGCTTACGTCCGGTTTTCTCGGGGTTCATCATAAAAAATCCGGCTCTCATAATGATAATACCACCCGCAATTCTGATTCCGGGCAACGATATCCCAAAAAAGCTAAGTATATATGTCCCGATCAAAAGGAAGGTGATCAGTACAAAGAACATGTAAATGCTTGCCTTGCGCGCCGTTCGGGCCGTTTCTTTTTCGGTATTTCCTTCTGTTAAAGAAAGAAATATTGGCATTGCTGTAAGCGGGTTAACTACTGAAAATAATGAAGTAAAGCTTGCTACCAGCAACGCTCCGGCTCCCATCATTTGAGTTGAAAAAGGGATAATATCTTTAAAAAATTCTTCCATAAGTCACCAAAGATACGCACCTTTTTATCAAATTTTTAGTATTTCGGGAATGCTTTTATCAAAGCTTAACTTTATTATCACACACAATCTTATATCTTCTTTGCAACAGAAATTAAATGACAACAACAGAATCAATATCACTCGAGGAAATGGTACTTCCCTTAGTTGAGAACGTCCTCTCAAAGGAAATTTCATTGGATGAAAAACTTTTCAGCATTTGTGAGCTTCTCCAAGATAATGTTGAGCATTTTGACTGGGTTGGTTTTTACAAAGCAGATCCTGATGTCGAAGATCAGTTAAAGCTGGGACCTTTTGTTGGCGAGCCAACAGATCACACCACCATCCCTTATGGAAAAGGAATTTGCGGTCAAGTAGCCATTAGTCATGAAACTTTTGTGTCTCAGGATGTTAGTGAAGAAGAAAATTATATCTCATGCAGCAACCACGTTCAGTCTGAAATTGTTGTTCCAATTATGAAAGGCGATCGCTTTGTTGCGCAAATAGATATAGATTCCAACACTAAGAATTCCATTTCAAAAGAGAAAAAGGAACTTCTTGAAAAAATTTGTACGTTACTTTCAAACGAATTCTAAATAATACTATGAGTACTTACGCCCTTACTGACGAAACATCAATTGATACCCTTATTTTCTGGATCGAAAGTTCCGACGGAAGCATTTCTTATGAAGAACAAGAAGCCGTGAAAAGAATTCTTTCCAACATGAAATATGATATGGAGACATTTCAAAAAACCATGTCTCAGATTTCTGCAATGGGAACAGACGAAGTTAAACAAATGGCTAATGAAGCTGTTGACCATATTAACAGAAGTTTTTCTGATGATGGGAAGAAGCTTACTTATAGTTTACTGGAGGCAATAGCCGCTTGCGACGGTACCATTTCTAAAGCTGAACAAGAAAAATTGGATGCTATCAAAAGCGAGTTGGGCGTTTAGTGTGCAACAATCCTGTATGGGGTAAAATTAGAAACTGTATAGAGCACTTCATCGTCTGAAGTGTTTTTATCATAATCTATTTCGATTCTGGTAGGGAATCCATTTTCCTCATTATACTCCACCTTCAATTTATCAGCACCTCTGGCGTTTTTTATAACTTCAAATAGCTCATCGATGGTTTTGAAAAAGTCTTTATAAACTTCTCCAGCATATTCATATGTGTTTTCGCCTGTTTGAACCATCACAGAATCCCTTTCGAAAGGATCCAGAACCTGATAAACCGTGTCTGCATTTATTACTAATACCGCAGGCGTGACCTGCGGACAAAAGCATCCCAGACCATATCTGTATTCGTAATCGACTGATTTTGATTCTTCCCACTTCGCCAAAGCCACTTCATAGCCGTCGTTTTCATTTGTAAATAATGAACACGAGATCAGCGGAACAAGGAGTACCAAAAAGCTATAGTTTCTCATTTTTTTGATTCGACTCTTTTGATCTACGTGTTCCGTTCAAAAAAATTGTAATTACTCAGACAATTTTAAACTGGAAATATGAAGATTTATACTGTGATTCACTCTGAATCCATAATGTCCATCCGTATTCAGATCTCCTTTTTCCATACTGTTTAAAACTTCCCCATTTAATGAAAAGATGATTTCATCACCGGCTACTTTTACCTGAAAATCATTCTCAGCTGTAGATTCTGTCTCTTCTGTAAACATGGTCATTGCATCGGTTTTTGTCCATCCTTTTATGGTGGAAGTTTCAGAGCCGTTTCTTTTCTTGATCAAAAATTCTCCTGTGTTTCTCAAAAGAAAATAGACATAGCTTTGATCATCCGACTTAAGATCCTGACCGCCAATAAATAACCCGAATGCTTCTCTATTCCTTCCTTTGGTGTCGAAAAGATAGATCTTGGAATCCAGCGTAAAATCTCCCTCTACTTTGTTATCAGAATGATAGTAGATTCCTGCCGGTCCCGTGGTTATATGCCAACCCGGAGTCATATTTACAAAAAATACATCTGCAGATTCTGAATCTGAACCAACATTCACTTCTGCATCAGCTTTATCGAATCTCCATTGCCAGCCATCAGGTACTTTCAAATTTTCTCCCTGAGGTTTGCTCCCATCCGCTGCATTTTGAGCAAAAGAAAGTGACGTTGTTAATAATACCGCTAAAATAAATCCTGATACTTTTTTCATAGTGGTCTCCATGATTTGGTTTCCCTCAATAAAAGATTTTTTTGATTAAGATTCTTTGTTCAACATTTCTATGGCTGTACTCACCTCCGAACTGAACGTAAAACCATTTTTTCTCAGCGTGGCGTGACTGGCATCCATCACTTTAGTTTTAATCTGCTGTAAATCACTATTCTTTAAAAAGGTATTGATCCAAAATTGAACTTCTATTTGAATATAATTATCAGAGAAATTGGACAGGATTACAGCGGGGGCCGGGTCTTCAAGCACACCTTCGGTTGATTTGACTGCTTCCATCAAATATTCGAGCGCCTTATGGGGTTCATTTCCATAATCAATTCCAATATTGAAGCTGGATCTGCGAAGCCCGTCTCTCGTATAATTATTCAATGGGTTCTTAAAAATGATCGCACTCGGAATAAAAATATCGATTCCATCGCCGGTACGTACATGCACATCACGAATATTGATCTGTTTTACAATTCCTTGAATCCCGTTGCTTTCGATCAGATCTCCAACATCAAAAGAACGGCTGAAAGACATGAATAACCCGGCAAGCAGATTTTCTCCGATCTCCCGGAAAGCAAATCCTAAAACAACCGTAAGCACTCCACCGGCTGCCAAAACTCCTGATGCCGCTTTCGTAAGCCCCATAATATGGAGTGCTATGACTGCACCGATCAGATAAAATCCCCATCGGGTCAACCGCATTACAAGACGAAGTTTTTTGGTGGATGTAGCCCGGGCTCCTAAAAGTCTTTTTAAGCCGCGACTTGCGAGCAAACCAAATCCTATAAAAATTATCAGCACAATTATTCCGCTGATAATGGTCGGGGCAGAGTTTAGCGCCCGATCAAAGAATTGAGAAAAACTGTCTTGAAATGTCTGCATAGTTGTTTAAATCTGTTGTGGTCTTAGTTCCGACGCAGAGCGTGCGGAACTAAGGTAAAAGTGGCTCTAAGCTTCGTTTTCTTTTCTATTAAGATAATTCACATATATAATACCAGTAAAAGTACCCAATATGTATCCTGGACTCATAAGTGTAGTAGCAATTAAAAACCCCATTAGTACTAAGCTTATTAGCTCTTGGATCATTTTAAAGGTTAAAGCGTTTTCTGCTTGAATTAAATCGAAACCAAAGAATATTGCGGATCCTAAAAAGAAACTTAAAAAAGTAATTCCTATGCCATAAAATGATGCAAATAACTTCGTTCTTTTGCTTTGTTCTTTCTTATAAATTCTTGGTGATATCAAATATGTAATTACTACCGGCGCAATTACTGAAGAAAAAAGTCCTATTAGATTAAATCTGTTAAAAAGGCTTTCCTGAAGAAAAAGAATAACAAACAAAGCCCAAACTAATCCCCCGGTAAATGAGAACATGGCCACAGCTATAATTCGGTCTTGATTCATATTCTTAAATCTTATGTCTCAAATCTTACATCTTACTACTACTTTACAACCAATCCACAATATCGTCTTTACCTTCCACTTTTACATATTCAGAAAAGATCTCCTGAAGTGTTGAATGCTCTTTCAGGCTTTTTCTGCTAATGGAATCCAGATAGGCAATAATTCTTCCCTGATGTAGTATTGCAATATCATCACAAAGATTTTCTACAACTTCCAGAATATGACTGGTTATGATCATGGTCACGCCTTTGTCTTTCAGCTTACGCAGAACTGTTTTCATTCTTTCAATAGAAATTACATCCACAGCCTCAAAAGGTTCGTCCAGTAACAACACAATTGGTTCTGTTAAAACGGCCGTAACAAAAGCGAGTTTTTTACGACTTCCGGACGAAAGTTTATGAATTTTTGTTTTGGCAAAATCTTTGATCTCAAAAAAGTCCATTAGAGAATATGCCTTTTCGATCAGCCCCTTTTTCTCGATTTCATAAATTTCGCATACATACTCAATAAACTCTATACTTGTAAACTGCTCAAACAGCAGGGGCGGTTGAAGAACTGACGCTATTTCCTTTTTTATTGCTTCTTCGTTCTCATCTATAAAGCGCATTTCATCTATGGTGATGTATCCGTCATCAAAAGACAGTAATCCTGTAAGAACTCCGATCAGTGTGCTTTTTCCTGCACCGTTGGGTCCGATCAATCCAAAAATAGAACCTTTTGGAATACTAAGATCCAATTCCTTTAGAACTATGTTATCATCATAGCTCTTGATCAGCCCTTTTATGGAAATGGCTTCACTCATTTATGTCCCTTTTTAGCTCTTTTATTGAGAAAATATTTTGTAGCATAACCAATAGTAAATAAGCCGTAAAGTAATAATGCCATTTGCAGATTACTCATTCCGAACATGGTAATTCCTTCTTTGTCGGCACGGATATATTCCAGCCCAAATCTCAATAAAGAATATCCACCTGTATGAATAAAGAAAATAAGTGGAGATTTTTTATCCGTATCCCAGATCTTTTTAAACACCCAAAGAACGATCAAAATCAATACTACATCACCAAACATTTCGTACAGCTGTGTGGGATGTACAGGCGCGCTTAACGTTTCAGTCTGTCCGGGTAAACCTGTAGTTGATTCCCACGACGGGCTTGAAAGCCTGTATTCCGTTTCAAAACTGGGGATGGTAGTTGCATAGCGGGGGAATTGAACGCCAAGAAACGAATTTGTTGCCGTTCCGTAAGCATCTCCATTCAGAAAACATCCTATTCTCCCAACAGCCTGTCCTAATAACACTCCCGGTGAAAGCAATGAAAAGTATTCCCAGTAATTCATATTGTTTCGTTTTACATAGAAATAACCACCGAGCATTCCACCGACCAATCCACCTGTAATGCTGTTTCCTGCTCCGGTCGGACTAAAAATTACTCCCGGGTTTTCGAAGAACACATCTGATTGCCAAAATACATAATGAGAAAGCCGGGCTCCAATTAAGGCTCCTACAATAGACCACACTACCAGACCTTCAAATTTTTCTGATTTCCCGCCGTATTTTTCAACGCGGACTTTTGCCCACCATATACCGAGTACAATGGAGATCAGGAAGTAAATTCCTTCATAGAAATAGATCTGAGTAAAGCCGAGATCAAGATGTATAGGAAGCATAAGTAAAGTAGTGTGCTTTTAGATATTTGTTATTCAGTCCAAAGTCTTTTCAGTATCTGCTTTTTGAACAGATTTACAAGAAAGCTCATATGCCTCCAAAGGTAAACTCCTATTACAACAATAACCACGCTCATAATTGTAATTCTGTACCATTCCAGATTTTCTAATGGTACAAAAATGAGATATCCCATCGAAAAAATTACGAATGTAATTACGAAGGTTACTTTTTGTGGTATTATAGGATGCTTATAGCTCATTGAGGAATACGTAGCCTTTTGGTATTGATAATATGAGCTCCATATAAAAAGCACCATAAAACAAAGAAAAAAGAAGGTGTTTGCAACAAATATCTTATAAACACCAACAATTTGTGGTATTAATAATAATTCAAAAATTGTGATTATATAGAAGACCAGTAATGGAAATATAATCACACCCAAGAACCTTTCTTTCAATTGTTTTTCCAGCTTTATCGGAAACTGTAAATGCATAAGCAATTCCCTGTTTTCGTATCCGTACATATTTGCCATTCCCATTGCGAGCAATGCTACCGGAATCCCTGCAAGTATAGTCGGAATTAAAATAGTCTGTGCCGCACTGTATTTTACCTGGAGAAGGATCGGAACATAAACAACCGGAACTACTGCCAGGGTAAGCAATTGCAGTTTGTTATATGGATGGATCATCACATAGTAGTAATATTTTCCTGCATTTATTCCCATCACGCGTCTTAGAAAAGCCCACAACTTGCTTGTCTGTTGCTCAACCTTTCTGATTGTAGGATTTATTAAGCCTTCACAGGTTTTCCTAAAGTGATCGATTAAAATTAATCCGATCAACAAAGTTAGAAATCCGAAAATTATAACTGCTGTTGTCCATCCGTATTCAACATTTACAGTTTGTATAAGTAAGCCGCCCGGGCTCCAGGATAAAAAACTGTTTAGTGTTTCTACTCTCGGAACAATTTGAACAAATATCTCCTGTGAGTTTTCGGCAAAGAGCGATACCGCCTGAAACAAGCCAAATATCAAAAATAAAAACCCAACAACTACCGCTATAAACTTTCTTTCCACAATCTTAATGAAACGGTGTTTGATAGAATAGATAAGCACATAATTAAAGATAATTGCTGCTACTCCGATCAACACTTGATAAAAATGAGAAACCTGAATCATCAAAAACACGAGCCAGGTAAAATTGTAAATGATATTCACAGGATGACAAAATCCAATAATCATCAAATATCGCGAAAGTCTTTTCAGAGGAAATCCAAAACCAAGCAGTTTTCTGTTTTCTGAAATATTTAATAGTCTCAGATTTGTGAAAGAGAAGTGCATAACCCAATAGGAGTTTGCAAAAACTAAGAGCAGAAAAGTATAGATCTCGGGGGTGAGCCAGGGAATTTGTGTTTTCATCCAGGGATCGGTATCCAATAAAATCACAACGATCGCTGTCCCGACCAGATTAACAGTCATGATTCCCAAAAACATGATATAACCTATCAAAAGCAACAGTTGAAACCTGTTGAGGTTTGAAACAAAAATTTTCCAATTTAAAGCAAGTAGCCGGCCAAACATGACGCCCTTTGATGAATTAGATAGAGTTTACGCCTTCAGTAATAACTAATCAAAATAAAAGTTGAAGCCAATTAGAAAACTAAAATAATTGTGTCTGCTGTCTTCCATTATTTTTAGTGTAGATGTTTGTTGATTTAGCGGCATTTGTTCTACACCTTCATTAAAAACCGGTGTAAATAAAGATGTATATCTGCTTTCAAGAGTTATGATCACAGGCTTTGTTGCAAATTCCACTCCACCTGCCATTACAAAGCCGTATAAAAAATCTTCGGTGTGTTCATTTATATCTCCACCAAAAAAGAAGTTGTCCAGCGATCTGTCCGGGTCGGGTACATTTGATGTAAATATAACCTCTGAGTTTGTTTTAACTTCCATGATACCACCAATCATGAAATTGGGATTGATTTTATTCTCCGGGAAAAGATCGATTCGCGGTAATACAGAAAAACCAATATGCTCAAACCTGTAATTCGCTTTTGCTGAAGAAGCCACTCTCGGGTCAACATCATTTATCCTGAATACAGTGCCAAGTTTTTTATAATCAACCTCTACCTGAAAAGACAGCAATGAATTCTCAAGTCTTCTGTTGTAAAATATCCCTGTTTGGTAAGAAGAGGCTCCACCCCACTCTATATTTGCCGTACCGATCTCTGTTTGCTGATGCGACATGCTTGAAATCGCAACTCCGGACTTCATCCCAAAGCGGTTTTGTTGTGCATTTGAATGCGATGATGATAAAACAATCAGAAAAAAAATGACCAGAGGTTTCTGCATAAAGTAGATCACATAAAAAAAGCAGTTCCGTAATTTGAAACTGCTTTATAATAGGGAATTTATCTTTTAGAAAGCGATACCGAATACAAGCGCAATTGCACTGTTTTTCTCCCCATCCTCAATACTTTCATCATAAATATTATTCAACCCTGCTGTATAGCGAAGTGATAACTGGAATTTATCACCATCGACGCCCGCTCCTAGTACCATTCCATAATCAATGTCATTTACTGCTCCAACGAGGTCAATAGTGCCCCCGGAACCATTATCAAACTCTGATTTAACACTAAATCCAAGATAAGGACCAAAAAACATATTCGGCTTTACTTCTTCATTCCCAAAGCCAATTTTTAGTAACACAGGAATCTGGAGATAGCTAAATAACTGTGAAGCATCTGAATTAGCATCTTTGCCGCCATACTGAACATAAATTAATTCAGGCTGTACAGAAGACTGACTCTCCGGGATATCAAACTCGATATAAAACCCTGCCAGCAACCCTGTCTTTCTATCCGTTCCCTCTAAATTAGTGATAGTAGCAGAATTTATGCCCACCCTTACTCCAAATTCAGGAAGATTTTGAGCCTTCAAAGCTATAGAAGTAAGTACTATTAAAACTATCCCTAATGCCCCGATCTTATAATTTTGTTTCACGATTTCTAATATGTATTAGTTTTTGTTTTCTGAGTGAATACAGACAGATTTATTAAACTACTTCGGGTTAATTATTTTTTTTATTAAGTGCTATTCCAATAGTAAACGCTAATGCTCTGTTCTTCTCACCATCAGACATGCCTGCTTCAAAAATTTCAGTAAATCCCGTAGTATATCTAAGCCCGAACCTGAACTCTTTAATGCCAAGTTCCGCACCAAATAATAAACCCGAATCATTATCTTTTATGTCATCGGAAATGCTCCTTATGTTTCCATCCCCACTTACATTTCCGCCTTTATCTTCAACTACTGCTTTATAATTAAAGCCTGCATATGGCCCAAAATAAACAACGGGAGAAATATCAGAGTCAGGTAAACTAATCCCATATTTTATCAGGAATGGTATTTGAAAATAGGTAAGCCTACGAACTTCTTCGGAGTTAGAGTCTTTATCCCCGTATTGAACAGAAAGTAACTCAGTTTGGAAAGCAAATGATGTGTTGGGGATATCAACTTCCAAAAATATCCCTGCAAGAACTCCGGCTTTATAATTTGTTTCATCCACGTTGCTTATTTTTGAGATATTAATCCCACCTTTTAGTCCAAATTCTGAAATGAATTGTGCCTTTACCACTGGTGTAAAAAAAACTGCTAATGCAATACTGATTACTACAAATCCTCTGCTCATAACCCCGCCTGAAATTCCTTTTAGTTAACAAAAAAAGACCTTTTCAATTAAGAAAAGGCCCGCTTAAAATATTAAAATTAATTGGAATAACTAGAGGTTCTGATCTAAAACTGTTCCCCTGTTATTCTCAATTTAAAATGCGATACCAACGGTAAGTGCTATGGCTCCATTTTTTGCAGAATCATTAAAGTCATCATTAGCTACATTGCTTAAACCTGCTGTATATCTCAAGCCCAGTCTTAATTTACTGACATCCACTCCGGCTCCAACAACAACACCAAATTCGGTATCTTTAACATTGTCTTCTAAGTTTAAGGATCCATCATCGTTTTCTATTTCTGCCTTTGTGTTAAAACTCATATATGGACCAAAATAAACGTTTGGTTTAGCTGCCGGGGTATCAAAGCCAAATTTCAATAATACCGGAACTTGCACATAATTAACTACAAAACTTGCATCTGAATCTTCAACATCTGCGCCATACTGGGCGTATAAAACCTCCGGCTGTACCGAGACAGGACTCATTGGAATTTTAAAATTTGCATATCCACCGATCAGAAATCCGGTTTTGTATTCTACATCTTCGGTATCGTTAAAGGTTGAATAGTTTAATCCTCCTTTTACACCAAACTCAGGAAGTGATTGAGCTTCCGATTGTGATGAAAGTCCAACTGTTAAAAGTAAGATGATAAATAGAGAGCAAAATCTTTGAATAGTGTTCATATCAGGTTTTTTATTATTTGTTACCACTACTTCAACTCAATTCAGCAGACATGGTTCCATATTCTATTTTAAGATCTGCCGGAGAGTATTTTCTCCTTTTTGAAACATCATGGTCTTTTAAACGAAAGGGACGATAACTTTCATAGATTTTATAATGACATATTCTCTACTCTTTCTTTCTATTCTGATCTTATTCAGCAGTTGCTCTCAAGACAATATCGAGCATATTGATGGGAACACCATTTCAGAAAAAGATCTTACCCAACGTATTCAAACTCTGATAGATGAGGCAGAGATCACAGGATTAACAGTTACTATTTTCAACGATAATGAAATAGCTTATCAAAAAGGGTTTGGTTATGCTAACTATGAAACCAAAGATACGCTAACCACAGACCAGGTCTTTTACGGGGCGTCTTTCAGTAAAGCTGTTTTCGGTTATTTAGTAGCTGATCTCGTTCTTGATGGAATTATTGATCTGAATACTCCGCTTCAGGAGTATTTTGATGTACCCATTCCCGATCTGGAATTTGAAAAAGAATGGCGCGGATTTGCTAATCTAGCCGGAGATGACCGCTATAAAGATATTACCGCAAGAATGTGTCTGAATCATTCCACGGGTTTTCCGAATTGGCGCTGGATAGATAAATCTTTCGATTTTGACAGAGATGGAAAAATTCACTTTTTCTTTGACCCGGGTGCTCGATTCAGCTACTCGGGAGAAGGTATGATGCTTTTACAATACGCTATAGAAAAGGTAACGGGAAAAGACTTGGAGGAACTTGCCCAAGAAAGAATCTTTGGTCCTCTCGGGATGACAATGACTAGTTATGTTTGGCAAGAGCGTTTTGAAGGAGTTTTTGTTAATGGACACACCTCTGAACGAGAAGCTATTCCAAAAGACACGGAAGATGAAGCCAGCGCTGCAGGTTCTATGGAAACCACTCCTGTTGACTACGCAAAATTCTTTGGTCATGTTTTGCGCGAAGCCTCAGGTAATTCTGAGCATGCTCAATTGATGTTCGATCCATCGCTAAGAATTAACTCCAAAGCACAATTTGGAGTAGAGGTCTGGCAGGACACAGACGAAAATGATGGTATCGAATTAAGTTACGGAATGGGTTGGGGACTCCTCAAATCTCCTTATGGATACGGTGCTTTTAAAGAAGGAAGTGATCAGGGCTGGGAACACTATTCAATTATGTTTCCCGAACAAAAAACAGGCGTCATTATTATGAGCAACAGCGATAACGCAGAAGGAATCTTTAAAGAGCTTTTAGAAATAACTATTGGCGATGTGTACACGCCCTGGAAGTGGGAAAGGTATATTCCATTTGATCAATAAAAGTACAGTTAAATTCAAAAACCAATTTTCTACAAATACTCTTTGAGATACTGCCCTGTATAGCTTTCTTTCACTTTTGCAATGTCTTCGGGTGTGCCTTCTGCTACAATTTGTCCGCCTGCAAAACCACCTTCCGGGCCAACGTCGATGATCCAGTCGGCACATTTAATTATATCCAGATTGTGTTCAATGATTATTACAGAGTGACCGGAATTAACCAATTCATTAAATGCTTCCAAAAGTTTTGCCACATCTTCGAAATGCAATCCTGTAGTAGGCTCATCAAAAAAGTAAATGGTGTGTTCGGAGCTTTGTTTAGTCAAGAATCTGGCTAGTTTTACACGCTGAGCCTCTCCACCTGAAAGGGTTGTCGCACTTTGCCCCAGGTTTAAATATCCCAAGCCAACATCTTCAAGCGGCTGTAGTTTATTTATGATCGTGGTTTCATCCACGAAAAACTCGATAGCTTCAGAGATCGGCATTTCCAGTACGTCATGAATACTCTTACCCCGATATTTTACAGCTAATACATCCTTTCGGAAACGAGCGCCATTACAAACTTCGCAAACAAGCTCGATGTCAGCCATAAACTGCATCTCTATTTTCTGGATCCCTTCACCCTGACAGTTTTCACATCTCCCGCCCGGTACGTTAAATGAGAAATGTCCAGGAGTGTAGCCCATTATTTTTGCCTGACGAGTGTTCGAAAACACATCCCGAATTCCATCAAACGCTTTGGTATAGGTTGCCGGATTTGATCTGGAAGAACGGCCGATCGGGCTTTGGTCTACCATTTCTAAATTGTGAACACTTGCCATTCCGGACAGATCTTTGAACCGTCCCACTTTCTGGTTATAAGAACCAATATGTTTTTGGATGCCGGCATAAACCGTATCGTGCACCAGTGTAGACTTCCCTGATCCTGAAACGCCGGTTACTACTACCATCTTTCCCAAAGGAAATTCTACGTCTACATTTTTAAGATTATGCTCGCTGGCTCCTTCAACTTTTATAGACCTTCCGTTTCCTTTTCTGCGTTTTGCCGGAACTTCTATTTCTTTTCTTCCACTTAGAAATTTCCCGGTAAGCGTATCTGATTTCAGCAGGTTTTCAAAGTTACCTTCAAATACTACTTCTCCACCATGTACTCCCGCAAAAGGCCCGATATCAATTACATTATCGGCAGCCTTCATCATTTCCGGATCGTGTTCCACAACCAAAACCGTATTTCCAATATCTCTCAGAGATTCCAGAATTTTGATCAACCGATCGTTATCTCTGGGGTGCAAACCAATTGTTGGTTCATCCAATACGTACATACTACCGATCAACGAACTTCCCAAAGCATTCGCCAAACTTATTCTTTGTGACTCACCTCCACTCAAAGTATTCGCAAGTCGATCCAGCGTAAGATAATCCAACCCAACTTCATCCAGGTATTTCAATCTTTTTCTGATCTCATACAAGATCTGCCCCGCTACACCTTGCTCAAACTCTGTGAGTTCAAGTCCTTCAAAATAGTCTTTGGCATGTCCAATGGTTAACTCAGACACTTCTCCCGAATGCATTCCGCCAACTTTCACATACTGCGCATCTTTTCTTACGCGATATCCCTCACATTCCGGACATCGACTATATCCTCGATAGCGGGAATACAACACACGCATATGAACCTTATACGCCTGATCTTTCACTGTATCGAAAAAGTTCCAGATTCCGATATAGTTTCCTTTCCCTTTCCAGATTATACTCTTCACTTCTTTAGGCAACTCTGAATAAGGCGTATCAATTGAAAACTTTTCTTCCGACGCTACCTTTATCAGATCTCTCAGGTGGGTACTAAACTTCTGAGTTGTAAACGGTGCAATGGCTCCGTTTCTGATCGTCTTTTCATGATCCGGGATCACAAGATCTTCATCTATGCCTGATACTTTTCCAAAACCTTCACATTTAGGGCAGGCACCAAACGGATTGTTAAATGAAAACATTTGCGGGGTTGGCTCAGTAAACTCAATTCCATCCAACTCAAATCGTTCGCTGAAAGGGAATTCGTCTCCATTTCGTTTTTTGATGGATAACCTTCCGCTTCCGTTTTGAAAAGCTGTTTCCAGCGATCCGGCTATCCTTGTGATGGTTGCTTCATCATCTTTAAGGATCAAGCGATCCACAAGAACCCTGAACTCTTTTCTTTTGATCTTTTTTGTGTCGATGTCGCCATCGGTCAGATCTACTATGCTTTCGTCATTGATATTCAGAAGTCTGCTAAATCCTTTTTCCTTTAAAACCTTCAGCTCTTCGTCCAGTTTCTTTTTTTCGTGCTGAGGAATCGGATAAAGAACATAAAACCGGTCTCCTTCTTCCATCAGCTTAAGGACCTCTTCAATAACGGTTTTCGGAGTGTCTTTTTTAACCTGATTTCCGGATACCGGAGAAATTGTTTTTCCAATTCGGGCAAACAGCAGTCTTAAATAATCATAGATCTCAGTTGTTGTTCCAACAGTTGAACGCGGATTGCTCGAAGTGGTTTTTTGCTGAATGGCCATTGCCGGAGAAATCCCCTGCATAAAATCGACATCCGGCTTATCCATTCTTTCCAGAAACTGTCTGGCGTAGCTGGAAAGACTTTCCACATAACGTCGTTGTCCCTCCGCATAAATTGTATCAAAGGCCAGGCTCGATTTTCCGGAACCAGAAACCCCTGTTATCACCGTGAGCTTATTCCTCGGAATTTCTACATCTAAATTCTTGAGATTATGAGTCCTTGCGCCTTTTATTATAATTGGTCGTTCCTGCGCTTCCTCTTTTGCTTCAACAGTAGCCGTTTCTTTTGTGGACATATTCTCCGTTATTAAAATCGAACCTTCAATATAATGTTTTGATTCATTTATTTGGGCATCCTTCTCAACAAAAGTTTTTGATATTAGATTTCAATCTATTGCTTTTTATTTCTTGATCTCACTCACTTTCAATACATTGTGTAATTCAAAAAAAAAACTAACTCTCGATTATGTCATACATTAAATCTCTTTTCGTAATTCTTTTGGCGCTGATTTTATCTGCTTCATTATCCGCTCAGAATAATATCAAGATCATTCATGCCGGTTCTCTTCTGGCTATACCCGGAGAAAAACCTTTATCAAACCAAACAGTGGTAATTAGGAACGGCGCGATCGAAAGCGTTCATTCGGGCTTTAAGTCATCATCAGAATTAGGTTTTGATGATACAGAAGTAACCGATTTGAAAGATAAATTTGTGATGCCGGGGTTTATTGATATGCATACACATTTGACCGGAGAGCGAGATCCTGATGCTAATCCACACGAGTGGACAACAATGAATGAGCAGGATCTGGCTTTCAAATCTCTGCCTTATTTAGAAAGAACATTACACGCCGGATTTACTACTGTCCGAAATCTTGGCGCCGATGCTGAACTGATCGGTGCTATACAAAGAGCCACAGCCAAGGGTCTCATTGCCGGTCCAAGAATTATTTATTCCGGTGGGGCAATTTCTGCTACCGGAGGTCACGGGGATTCGCACGGGTACAGAACAGAAATACTTGAACTGGATGAAAATGTCGGCATTTGTGACGGTGCAGATGATTGCAGAAGAGCTGTTCGTGCCAGAGTAAAACAAGGCGCCGGAGTCATTAAAATTACGGCAACAGGAGGTGTTTTAAGTAATACCGCCGCGGGATTAAGTCAACAGCTTACTGATGAAGAGATGAAATCTATTGTGGAAGCTGCAAATAGTTTAGGCAGAAAAGTAGCTGCTCATGCTCACGCTGCAGATGGAATAAATGCAGCTCTGCGAGCAGGTGTGAGTTCAATTGATCACGGTTCATATCTAGATGATGAATCTGTAAAGTTATTTTTAGAAAACGACGCCTGGTTAGTTCCTACTTTATTAGCAGGCATATCTGTTCGAGATGAGTTGTCAGTAAACGATCAAATTCCCCCTGCTATCGTCGATAAAATAAATACTGTTGTTCCTGTTGTAGAAGCTTCTTTTAAACGTGCGTTAAAAGGTGGAGTTAAAATTGCTTTCGGTACAGATTCCGGTGTCAGCAAACATGGCGAAAATGCCCGCGAATTTGAGATCATGGTTGATTACGGAATGAGCGAAAGTCAAGCTATCAAAACAGCAACTCTGAATGCAGCAGAGCTTTTGGGATTGAAAGATCAGATAGGATCCATTGAAGAAGGAAAATCAGCTGATATTATTGCTGTAGATAAAAATCCATTGGAAGATATCAGCGAATTAAAGAATATTACTTTTGTAATGAAAAGTGGCATTATCTATAAAATGAAGTAAATAAAAAAAGGTGAGGACTATCCACCCTCACCTTTTATAACTAACAATAGTTTGTATGATATGAAATGCTTATCTGTAGTTAAGACGAATGGAACCGCCGGAAGTTTTAGCCCTGATTTTAACTCCCCCACCATTTACAGTTCCTTTGATTTCATCTTTTTCATATTCTCCGGTAAAGTTTTTTAATTCTGCTCTTACACGATTTCCATCCAAATCCAGGTCATAGCCGTTTTCTTCCGGAACCGTTACCGTAATGCTTCCGCCGGATGTCCTTAGATTAATAAAATCATTCGGCTTTGTTATTTCTGCATTTATTGACCCTCCACTGGTGCTGGCATCCACACTACCTGAAATTCCTTCCAAAGAAATACTTCCACCGGAGGTTTTTACATCCAAATCTCCGTCAACATTTTCAGCCTTAATTCTTCCGCCACTGGTTCTTGCCTCTGTAGTTCCAACAATTTCATTTAGTGTAATAGATCCACCCGAAGTTCTGATATTGAGGTCTCCTATTATTGCTTCTGCACGAATAGAGCCTCCACTTGTTCTTCCGGATTGTTTTCCCTCTAAATTCATCATCTCAATACTTCCGCCGGAGGTTCTTACATCACTTGTAGATCTAATCGGCGCATAAACCACAAATGAAATTGAAGGAGTGTTTCTGTTCCAGTTCCAGCTTCTTGAATTCTCTCTTTTGGCATGTGCTGTTACGGTATTATTTCGTTCTGATATCTCAATTTCCCATCCTTTCAGATCTTCGTCATTAGCCTGCACATACCTGTTTCTTTTTCGCACATACATTTCAACGGTTACTTCATCTGTGTCTTTGCCGATCACATCAATACTTCCACCGGAAGTTTCTACATTGATCTTAACGCCATCATTTACTGCAAAGCGTTCAATTTTGTATGCATCATCCGATGATTGCGCCCATCCCATCTTTACCGCAGTCAACATGATCACAAATGTGAATACCATCGATACTGCAACTTGTATTTTAAATCTTTTTGCTCTGTCCATTTTCAAACTCCGATTTTTGTTCTAAACTCCGTACGGTTATCATTCATTGATGTTTCAATCCCGCAGTTGTTAGACTTATGAATTTGAAAAAAGTTACAGCGACGATGCTTTTGAATGAGTATCATCCATAATATTAACAAACCCGGATATTATTTCTCCATCTACCCACACCGTAATAATTGGAATTCTATTTATAGCTATTGGTATTTACCATTTTGTGAATCCGGGATTCTTTTTAAGAATTATGCCTGATTACATACCAAACCATAAAGCAATGGTTTTTTGGAGCGGGGTTGCTGAAGTAATGGGAGGAATTGGAATTTTGATTCCTTATTCAAGAACATATGCGGCTTGGGGATTGATCCTATTGCTCATCGCCGTTTTTCCGGCAAATATTGATATGTTTTTAAAAGCTTATCAAAAGCAGGGCTGGACTTTATATACTTGCCTCACTTTGCTTCGTCTTCCACTTCAATTCGTGCTCATTTATTGGGTGTATTGGTCAGCTGAACTCAAAATTGGTTAGGTTGTGAAACGGCGTTATCTCAAAATATTTCTTCCACTTGCTCTCGGCGCGCTTTTACTTTTATTTCCACTGTTAAGAGATCTCCATTTTGAATCTGCTTTTCTTGCCTCCATTATTGGTTGTTTCCTTGCAGCAATAGCTTTGGCAAAAACTAAAGGTGAAGGGCGTCCATTTCGTTTAGCGATCGGCATAATGGGCTATATTTATATTATTGCTGTTCCTTTGTTTATTTCTTCGCTCATTGCCGGCTGTTTAACCTTCGACGGATTTGCATTCTGGATTTTACTGCCGGCGCCAAGTGTATTTTTTGGAGCCTCAATAGGTCGGTTATGCAAAACGATGAACCTTCCTGTGCCTGCTCTTTTTTCCTTTTTTATACTTTTAGTTTGCAGTCTTGGTGCTTGGATGATTGAATTTTTTACACTTCCTCAAGTCTACTTCTTCAATCATGTTTGGGGTACCTGGCCGGGACCTATTTATGATGAAGCACTACAGGTAAGTGAAAGTCTGCTTTTCTTTCGTTGGATTACAATTCTCTGGATTATCCTCCTTTGGATCCTTCCAAATTGGACAGAAACCACTCAAAATAAGATCGTCACTTTTTTAGCTCTTGGGTGTCTGTTATTCTGCTATCTGAACCTGGATGAAATGGGAGTTATAACCCCACGTGAAACTCTCAAAAATGAACTTTTAGCTCAATATCAATCCGAGCATTTTGACCTGTATTTTGATAAAGGCAATTTCACCGATCAAGAAATGGAATATTGGGCCCTTCGGCATGAATTTCATTTTCAACAGATCATCGACATTCTCGAAATAGATTGGCCTGAAGGCAGAAAAATAGAGAGTTATATTTATGCAAATTCCTGGCAGAAGAAAAAGCTGGTTGGGGCAAAGTTCACCAGTTATGTGCCGATTTGGTTAGATCAGGATCAACTTCACATTGCCAAACAGCATCTGGATGGAGTTCTGAAACATGAAATGGTTCATGTAATATCCAAACAGTTTGGCAATTCCCTCTTTAATGGCAGCTGGAGCATCGGCATGATAGAAGGAATTGCTGAAGCCATAGCAAAAGATGCGTCATCCGAGTCAACTTTAGACCAGATCATTTCTGCTGAATCTTCCTATCCTTCTCCACAACAAATGAAAAATGCTCTTTCCAATTCAGGATTCTACAGTTCTGCTTCTTCCATCAGCTATACCACAGCCGGTTCTTTCGTGCAATTTCTTCTGAACAATTATCCTGTTGAGAATTTCAAAGAAGCGTATCCCGCCAATGATTTTGAAGACGCTTATCCTGTTTCGTTTAATGAATTGGTCGATGGCTGGCATCAGCATTTAAAGACCGTAGAAATTGACTCTGTTGATAAACAAATTTCAGAATTCATTTTCAGCAGAAGATCTTTATTTCAAAAACATTGTCCTCATGCTTTTACGGAAAAACAGCAGTTATGGGATGAATATAATTTCCATGTTTCAAATCAGGATTCCGTCAAAGCTTTAAAAACTATTGAGCAACTTTACGAGCTCAATCCCGATAATAAACTTATTAAAAGAGACTGGCTCAGAGAACAACTTTTGCACAGAAATTATGCCACTGCTTTGTATGCATTTGATGCTTCTGACACACTTCTGAGTTTGCAGATCTTAAATGCAGATGCGCTGTTTCTTAATGGTGATATTTCCTCGGCTCAGAAATTACTTCAACAATTAAAGCCACAAATAGACTCTTCTGATGCTCGCAATTTTAAGTACTCTTACGAACTCAGATCCGACTCTTTGAATTGGAGTGCTTTTCTGACAGCACGATATAAAAATAAGATACCTTTGGCTAACGATCTCGGCATTTTAAACACTTCTGTTAAAATGATGACTACTGCTAAAGCAATAGAGCTAGGAATTGTAAATTACTACCTGCCAACTGCTACCTCTTTTATATCTAAAGAGTCATTAAACGCGGACTGGTTTGAAATTTATGAAGAAATGATTCTGTGGCTTGTACTAAATGAATCTATTGGTGATGCTGATTTAATGATAAACTCAATCGACCAGCTCCATCTCAGAGCAAGATATTCCGAACGACTAACCGAATTAAAAGAATGGAGAGATTTCGTTTATTCAGAAATCACTAATAATTAAATCTCAGATCAAGGTAAACTTACTTCTGTTATTAAAACTTTACTTTCTCTGTCATCTATAATCCGTACCATCAATTAAATCTTAAAATTCCGATAAGACACAATGAATAAGTACCAGTTTTTGCCTCATAAAGATTATAAAGAGTATTCAGTTGAAGAAATGAAAGAGAGGGCTATAAGTTTTTATGAAGACCTAAAGAGAAGAAGAACCGTTCGGGACTTTTCCTCACGAAATGTTCCACGAGAGATCATAGAAAACTGTATTCTGGCAGCAGGAACAGCCCCCAATGGCGCAAATAAACAACCCTGGCATTTTGCTGTTGTTGAATCGGCAGATATAAAGAAGCAACTCCGCGATGCTGCTGAAGATGAAGAGCATGAGTTTTACCACCGACGCGCACCTCAAGACTGGCTGGATGATCTTGAGCAGTTTGACACAGATGAACACAAACCCTTTCTGGAAGAAGCTCCTTATTTGATAGGGATTTTCTCAGAAAGTTATGCTTTAGATGAAGAAGGAAACAAAGAGAAAAATTATTATGTGAAAGAGTCTGTTGGTATTGCAACCGGGATGCTGATCACTGCTCTGCATAACGCAGGACTAGCAACTCTTACTCATACTCCAAGTCCTATGGGCTTTTTAAACGAAGTAATGAACAGGCCTGAAAACGAAAAACCATTCTTATTACTGGTTGTTGGCTACCCGGCTGAAGATGTGAAGGTTCCGGATATTAAAAAGAAAGATCTGAATGAAATATCCTCATTTATATAACCTTAAAAGTCTTTAATTAAAAAATTTAAACGGTAGATTCGGAACTTTAACACCTACCTTTAGTGTAATCCAAGAAAATTAACCAGCGGATTACAATATGAAACGAACGATACTTTTATTCCTCTTAATGGTTGGAATCACTTCATTTGGGGTAAACGGACAAGACAGAGACAGCAAAACATGGATTTCCCTCAATATTGGAACTCATCAATATGACGGGGATTTTACCAATGAAATTTTTAAGACTAAAGTCTATGAAGACGTCTCCGTCGGGCTTGGAATACACCGTTACTTGAATAACACCTTTGATCTAAATTACGAATTCAATTACGGATCTTTAGATACCGATGATATGGATCCCGGGTTTCGGAAATTATTTCTGAGTAATAACCTCATGATTGATTTCAATTTTGCTAATGATATTATTTTCAATAAAGATGCATCCATCCGCCCTTTTCTGGGAGCAGGCTATGGTGTTTCCTATTTTTTTGGCGAAAGCGAAACCTTAAACGATGAAGTTTATCAGGTAATTCCTCTCCAGGCAGGTTTAGAGTTTCCGATTTCTAATGGCGCAGTTCTTGAACTTAAGTCCACATACAACCGAAGCCTGACAGATAGAATTGATGGAGAATCTAATATCAATCGCGAGGATCATGATGACTTCGTTATTCACTCAATAGGCTTGAAGTTTCGATTATTTGGTGCCAAAGATTCAGACGGAGACGGGGTAAAAGATAAAGTTGATAAATGTGTTGATACCGCCGGCTCTCCGGAAACAAATGGTTGTCCTGATAATGATTCTGACGGAATTATCAACTCACAGGACCTTTGCCCTGATGTTGCCGGAACTGCTGCAAACATAGGTTGTGCTGATTCGGACGGAGATTCGATTGTAGATTTTGAAGATGCTTGCCCAAACATTGCAGGTTCTCCCGAATTCCAGGGCTGTGCTGATACCGATGGGGATAAAATTCCGGATGGTGAAGACCTTTGCCCCGAAGTAAAAGGAACAACTGCAACCGACGGATGCCCTGATGATGACGGAGACGGGATCAAAAACTCAGTAGATCTATGTCCTGTTTTTGCAGGAACAGCTGAATTTGGAGGGTGCCCTGACAGCGATGGAGACGGAATTATCGACAAAGAAGATAACTGTCCTTCTCTGGAAGGCATAAAACCTAATAATGGATGCCCCGAAGTTACTGCAGATGTAAAACGTAAACTAGATGTGATTTTTCAGAACCTTCTGTTTGCAACTAACTCTGCAAATATTGATCCCACTTCTTTGGATGATCTTGATGAACTTGTTAAAATAATGAATGACGATGAAGATCTGAGATTGAGTATTGAAGGACATACCGACAATCGTGGAAATAATGATTATAACTTAGAGCTTTCGAGATTACGTGCTGAGGCTGTAAAGCAACATCTTGTAAACGGAGGCATAAGCGCTTCAAGAATTAAAGCTGTTGGTTATGGTGAAACAAGACCTCTCACAACAAATGATACCGCCAATGGTCGTTTAAAAAATCGCAGAGTAGAACTAAACATTTCTTATAAGTAGAATTTAATTTCTACCTTTAAGCCCTGATCAATCTTTTGTTCAGGGCTTTTTTATTATAAACAACATGGACAATAAAACCTCATCAAAAAAACAAAGGTCATTTAAGCGAGAGCTTATTGAATTGGGATGTATTTTGAGCGTTATCGGTATCTTGTACTTTTCCGGATTACATGTCCCTGTTATTGGAAACCTGCAACGCGTTTTGCTATGGACCGGCTTGATGACACCGGATACAGAGCTTCCCGAAAGCCAGTACCGTGCTGCAAATTATAACCTTCCCCTCCTTTCTTTGGATGGAAGCGAATCAACATTAGAAGAGTTTGAAGGCAAAACGATCTTTCTGAATTTTTGGGCAACCTGGTGCCCACCTTGTATAGCTGAAATGCCCAATATTCAAGCTCTTTACGAATCCGTAGAAAGTGATAGTATTCAGTTTGTAATGTTGTCTTTGGATGAAGATCATAAAAAAGCCCGAAGCTATCTTGAAAGAAAAGAATATACTTTTCCGGTTTATTTCCTGAATGGCAGAAAACCCGGTACTTATAATTCCACAGTAGTTCCGACAACTTACGTGATTTCCCCCGATGGTAAAATTGTCGCTGAAAGAAGAGGAATGGCCGATTATAACACTTCGGGGTTCAAAGAATTTCTTCGTAGTTTCTAATCAAATAAAAGCTCCTTAAAAATATTATGAAAAAAGTAATTGCCGGAATACAGCAAATTGGTATTGGAAATTCTGATGTTCATGAAGCCACCGAGTGGTATAAAAATTATTTTGGTATGGATATCAAAGTATTTGAAGACTCCGCTACAGCAGAACTGATGTTACCTTACACCGGAGGAAAGCCACATGACAGAACCGCAATCCTTACCTTAAATATGCGCGGTGGTGGTGGATTTGAAATCTGGCAATATACAAGTCGTGAGCCTGTCGCCGCTGATTTTGAATTGCAAATGGGTGATCTTGGTATAAACTGCTGTAAGATCAAATCCTACGATGTTGCTAAATCATATGAACAGTTTACTGCAGCCGGACTGAAAGTTCTCACCCCTTTAAAAGAAAATCCTTCCGGAGATCTGAACTTTTTTGTTGAAGACCTAAACGGAAACATCTTTAACGTTGTGAAAGGATTGGGATGGTTTAAAACGAAGGAGCACCGTCTTACCGGTGGTGTTTCCGGTGCGGTCATTGGCTCTTCTGATATTGACAAAGCACGAACATTATATTCTGATATTCTTGGCTATGATGAAGTCGTCTACGATGAAACAGAAGTTTTTGAAGATATGAATGGACTGCCTTCGGGGCAGACTAAGTTTCGAAGAGTGTTACTCAGACACTCTCAACCCAGAAAAGGTGGCTTCAGCCAAATGTTTGGTCCAACTGAAATCGAACTCATCCAAAGTGAAGACGGTCGTCGAAATCCTAAAAAGATATTTGAAGACCGATATTGGGGAGATATCGGTTTTATTCATCTTTGTTTTGATGTGCAAGGCATGGACGCGTTAAAAAGAGAATGTGTGGCTAAAGGATTTCCTTTTACCGTAGACAGTGCTGAAAGTTTTGATATGGGAGAGGCTGCCGGTCGTTTTACATACATTGAAGATCCGGACGGAACACTAATTGAGTTTGTGGAAACGCATAAAGTCCCCATCATGAAAAAATTAGGGTGGTTCATAGATATGACTAAACGTGATCCTGAAAAGAACCTCCCGAACTGGGTGATTTCAGGGTTAAAGTTTAATCGCATGAAATAAAAAAGGATCAGATACTTCTACCTGATCCCTTTTAACCATTGACCCCTCAATTTTGAACTGCTATTTGATCAGCATCATTTTTTTGGTTTTGCTGAAAGTACCTGCTTGTATTCTGTAGATGTACATTCCACTTGAAAGATTACTGGCATCGAAGGTTACCGTTTGAGCTCCGGCTCCCAGCCTTTCACTTACCAGAGTTGCTACTTCCTGCCCAAGCATATTATACACTTTCAAACTCACATCAGAAGCTTGAGGTAAATTGAAACTGATCTTTGTACTTGGGTTGAACGGGTTTGGATAATTCTGCTTCAGCGTGAAGTCTTTCGGGCCTAGATCGTCCTCTTCGTTGGAAACCGGATTGCCATCATCATTTACGGTTTCAATGTTTGCAAAATAAACCACAGTCTCTGAGCTTCCGTTTTTATTGGTTGCTGTATATGTCATTGGACCCGGCTTTTCTTCGTCAACTATCCACCAAAATTTTCTTGTTTCAGAATCAAAAGTAGCAGTAGAAGGCATGTTTATAATCGCAACATCAGGTTTTGAAAAATCCATATTTATTGCGCTTACAAAAAATGAGAGTGTGTCCCCTGAAGATATTGGTATAGGACCATCATTAAATACACCGGGATAATTTCCTCCAACGTTTATGCTCCTGGTTCCGCTGTTTGTAATCATATCAAAATAAGTGCTTTGATTCAGGTACCCACCTTCCCCAAAAACTGATCTTGGATACGCTCTGTAGTACTGAGGAACTAGTTCTTTAAAATTAAAATCCCATTGCAGAGTTACGTAAACCCTGGTTCCATCTTCAAGAGTGAGCGATTGATTTCCTCTTCCATAGGTAGTGTCACCGGCAGCATTAAGGTTAAAAGTTCGATCGCCGATATTTGAACCTGCTTCATCATAAAAACGCTCAAAGAATCCGGATTTATACAGCTCTCCCGTTGTGAAATCTCTGGAATATGTATCCTGCCGGACAACTGCGTAATATTCTCCAATTAACTCCCAGGTTCTAACAGTTCTGCTAGTCAGGCTTAATGTTCCTTCAATAAGACTATATGTTCTCACTTCTGTTTGATTCCCATTGATATCATATTCAAATTCCGTACGAATTATTGCTTCATCAATTACCGGTCTATTGTTTTCATCTAAACTGTCAGGATAGACGCTGTAATTTATAATGCTATCTACAACGGTTTCATCATTTGGGTTTTGGAATGTCTTGTATATACCTTGAGCTACCCACAGAGAATCTCCCCAGGAATATTGCATTCCTTCAATCACATTATTCTCATACTTAAAATGAAGGCTGTCTCTGCCAACCAGCTTTTCTTTGGTGCTATTCCACTGCTTTGAAACCTGATAAATATACCTGCCACCCTCTCCAAGTTTAGTATAATCATAGCTCCAATATCCGATAGACCCGTCAAAATTGTACGATTTATATGAGTTTAGACTGTAGCTTTCATTAGAAATATATTTTTGCTCTGATTCGAGATAGTATTCCATCGTTTCAGAATCATATCTTTCTGAGACTCTCAGTGTATCCCAGCCATTTTCATCCCGATAACTGAACTCGTGGGCATATTTTTGCCACCCAAAAACCGGATTTAAATTCTCCGAAAAAGTCTCGTAATCAGCCCCACCTGTCGGCTCTTCCATAATTGCCGTTCTTGTTCCATAATACGGTGTGCGGCTCCAGTTATTGAAATAAACCGTTTCACTAGTGTCATTCCCTGACTCATAAATCCTGCTGTAACTATGACGATCCGGAAACAACTCTAAACTATCCGGATGCCACTTAAACGATTCATTGCTGTATACATAATCTCCTGATGCAACATCACCTTCGTACCAAAGCTGTCCATACGATCGAGGCCTGTACATAGAGTCTTGCGGTGCTTTGTACTCTTCAAATCTCCAGGTAGTATCTGGATTATTTACAAAAGCGCCTTTTCTTTTAAGCTGATTGTATTCGGCCAAAAAAGCCTTCTTTTCTTGTATTCCGGCATTTATGATCTGTTCATCTGCAAGCTTCATTTGGGGCGAAACCTGATAAATAAACGCCTGATGTGAAGTATTCAAATATTGTGATGCGATCCAGTCTTGAATCGTTTTTGATTGTGCAAAAAGAGGTGAGGAAAAATATAGTACCCCTAAAAATAGTAACGTTAATTTCTTCATCTTGATCCTGATTAATTAGTAATGAACAGCGTCAAAAAACTGCTGCCATTCAAACTTCACTATAAATCAGTTGTTAATAAATCACCCGAACGGAGTATTTTTCCGTGTGATCAGCTTATAAAATATCACGTTTCAGAGCTAACCTTACTGCGGCTGCCCTTGAATTAACATGCATTTTTTTATAAATATTTTTGATGTGCGTTTTCACTGTCCATGGACTCAGAAATACCTCTTCTGCGATTTCTTTGTTTGATTTTCCATCAATAACCTGTTCCAGAATTCGAATTTCTGCCGGACTCAGGTCAAACGGAACTACTTCCGGTTCTGATTTAGAAGAATTGTCATTTTTCGGTTTAGAAACCATTCCGATCAGTTTTCTTGCAATAGAAGGAGTGATCGGTGATCCTCCCTCTCTCACTTCTTTCAAAGATGATACTACTTCATCAATAGCGGTGTCTTTCAGTAAATAACCTGTAGCTCCAACCTGAATGGATTCAAAAAGTCGTTCATCATCTTCAAAAACCGTGAACATAATAATGTCAATCTCTCCAAATTTCTCTTTAAGCTGAAAAGTCGTTTCTATACCTGATATTCCCGGAAGCTCAATATCCATTAAAATTACATCCGGCATTTTTTCCGGCTCCGACTCAAACACATGCTTTAAACACGCCTCTCCCGAATCTGCTGTAAAAACCAACTCCAGCTCATCATAAAACCCCAACAATTCCGTCAGCCTCTTTCTGAAGATGTCATGATCTTCTACAATGGCTACCTTTATTTTTTTTCCCGGCTCTTTACTTTCCATAATCAATCTTTTGAAGAAATATCAGTCATCCCCAAGTTATTAGCTATACCCCGAATTTGGTATTTATCTATATCGGTATGTTTACCTTGATCTCAGTTCCATCCTCTGTATTCACTGAGATATTACCTCCCAATTCTTTCGTTCTTTTTTCCATATTCCCGAAGCCATATCCCCCGTTAAACGTCTTCTGATCTCCTTTAAAGGAGCCATCATCTTTTATAAAAATCATTAAGGACCCATTTTTTTGATGCAATTTTATACTGATCGTTTCAGCATTTGCATACTTCAGTGTATTCTGTGAAGCTTCCTGAATTATTCTGAAAAGATTTAATGCCTGCGTGGAAGACAGTTTTGTTTCCTTGTTTCCCAGAATCTCATAGTTAAACATGAGAGATTCTTTAAAAGCCGTTTGATTGTTAAAATAGCTTTGCAGATGATCTTTGAAGTTTAACAGGTTAAGCTCATTTTGGTTAAGCGCCCAAATGGTGTCTCTCAGTTGCTTGATGGTTACTTCTGCATCACCTCGCAGTGAGTTCATCAGAGAGGAAGACTTCTCTTTATTATCGACCTGATTGTACTTATCAGCCAGCGACAGCCCGGACATTATATTTGCCAATTGCGAACCGACGTGGTCATGAAGATCTCTTGAAATTCGTTCTCTCTCATTTCTGAGCTTGTTCTCAATTTCCATTTTCCTGATCTGCTCTCGAAGTCTTTTCTGAGAAAAATATCTTACTCCAAAAACGATAACTGCTAACAAAAGTAGTCCTGAAGCCAATCTAAACCATACTGTTTGCCACCAGGGAGGAGTGATTTCAATGTTGATGCTTGTGCCTGCTTCATTCCATATCCCGTCATTATTGGCAGCTTTAACTTTGAATGTATATTCACCCGGCGCCAAATTAGGATAGCCGGTAAAATTTCTGTTCCCTGAATACACCCAATCTGCATCCACTCCTTCCATTTTATAAGCAAACTGATTTTGTTTTGGGTTTTCAAAATCGAGTGCAGCGAATTCGAAAGAAAGAAAGTTCTCATTATAAGCCAGTTCAATATTCCTGATAGCAGTAGCGGAAGTGTCAGTCTGAAATGGTTCGTCAAACAAATTGATCTTGGTGATGTAAACCGGCGGAACTCTATCATTCTTTTTAAGCTCGACGGGATCAATGATATTAAATCCGTTTATTCCGCCAAAGATTAACCTTCCATCCTGTAACATTAAATAAGCACCGGTGTTAAACTCATTATTCTGTAAACCGTCTTCTTCAGTTAAGACATTGAATTCTCCCGTTCTCGTATCAAGTCTGGCTAAGCCCGAATTTGTGCTCGTCCATATATATTGCGTTTCTTTTTCCCCGATCACACTATAGGTGCTGTTATTTGGAAGTCCGTCTTCTGTAGTATATCTCGTGATAATATCGGTTGAGGAATTCCATTTTGCGATGCCTCCCCCATAAGTTGCAAACCAATAAGTTGTGTCTGTGTGCTGAAAAATACTTCTCCCATCATCGTGAGGAACCGATCTTACATTTCCGGGTTCATTTTGAAATGTTCTTATTGATAAGATTTCCTGTCCCTGAATTGATATCCGGTCAAAGCCACGGTCGTTTGTAGCGGCCCAGATATTCCCAAAACGATCTTCATAAAATTCACGGATATTCTCCGATGAAATATCGGGTTGTTCGCTTTCAGAGTCAGTTCTCAGCTCTGTGATATTTAAAACTGATCCTGTGATCAGCGCTTCAGGATTTTTAACTATTTGGATGCCCTCACCTTCATATCCCAACCACAGCCAACCACGGGAGTCTTTAAATACCGTGTGCAGGTTTTTGCTTTTAATTATGCTGTTTTGGTTTGTAAACCGATGAGCTTTTATCCCCTTTCTCTTTTTTAATTCTTCATTTCCGATAAACACCAATCCTTTTTCCACAGTAACGATCCACAGTCCTGACTCCTCTCTTTCAATATCCCATACCCCGTAAATCTGAGTGTTTGACAATCGGTCATTAAGTGCCGTAATTTCTTTTTTATCGAGGTCATAAAACTGTACCTCTGCTCCCGTTCCTATCCAAAACCCACTCTCATCTTCTTCGAAACCAAGCATAAAATCTGACTCAAATGTGTCCGGGTGTGTCGTATTATTAACGAGAGTAACCCCTTTCTTTTGTTCCAGTTTATAAAAGCCGCTTCCCCAGGTATACACCCAGAGCTCTTGATACGGATCTTCATAAATGTAAGTAGCTCCCTGTAAATTAATTCCCGAATCGAACTTTGAAATACTTTTCTTTCCGCTTTTAAGATCCACAAAAAGAAGTTGGTTGCTGAGATATCCCGATATTAAAAACCCATCTCTTTCCACTACCAAGTTTCCGGATGAGTTACTCACCACACCTGTTTCCATACTTTTCTTCAGAAAATCAGGGATAAAAGCTGAAGGCATTTTTTCCAATCCCGATGTAACCAGGTTTACCCAAAGTTCACCCCCGGAATCAACCTTCATGTTTACCGTATTTGGAAATGGGTTGGAATCAGAATAACGGATCGGAACTGAATAGATGTTCTGATCAGATTCAGGGTTACTTAGAATTTTTTCTACTTCCACGGACGGCAAATAAAACAATCCGTTCAATGATGTAAAAAGCATACTTCCATCGCCAAATTCCAGATAAGTATTAACAGAGGTTCTTTTTTTTCCCGTTTCTCCATCAACAATATTGGCCGGATAGTATATTTTTGTTTCCGGATTTACCAAGCCTGTACTATGACCAAAGAAAGCGATCCAGTAGTTCTCTCTGCTGTCCTTCTGTAAAAGACTGATCTCATGTTCCGGAAAGCCCGTTGATTCCGGCTTCGGACCACTAAAACTTCGAAAAGTTTCCATAACAGGATCAAAAAGATTCAGGCCGCCGTCACGAGTGCTCACCCAAAGTTTCCCGTCTTCATGCTGGTGGATACCGTGTATAAATCCATCATTCAGGGATAACGAATCTTCTTCATTCGGTCTGTACACTTTCATTTCCAGTCCGTCAAATCTGTTCAGCCCATCCAGAGTAGCTATCCAAAGAAAACCTCTTTCATCCATAGTAATACCCAAAACAGTATTATGTGAAAGCCCCTGTTCGCCGGCATAGCGAGTCTTTTTGAACGTGGGTTGTGCCCATAGTTCAGTAGAAAAACACGTAATTATGATCCCTGTTATAAAAAGCCTGACAAACATTTGGTACGATTTTTCCAATAATAGTATTTAAAAGCCCTACCGAAAAATTATTACTTGTTAATTTTTGGACGACTAAATCATACAAAAAGAGTTTTCTGCTTCTTAACATCATTCCATATAAACCCATATCTTTATGAAAACTTAAAAAACCAACACCATGGATCTGCAGTTACAAGGAAGAGTCGTACAAATTTTAGAAGAACAATCAGGAGAAGGGAAAAACGGTCCGTGGAGAAAGCGAGATTTTATTCTGGAAATTCCCGGAAAATACCCCAGAAAAGTCTGTATCACTCAATGGGGAGATAATATTGATACTCAGGCTGTTCAGCAAAATGCTGAAGTTACAGTTTCTATCGATATTCAAAGCCGTGAGTATAAAGGCAATTGGTATACCGATGTAAAGGCATGGAAAGTAGAGCACGGAACCGGGAATCAGCAAGAACAAGCACCTCCACCGCCCAGCACCGAAGGTTTTACCCTCGATAAAGACTTTGACGACATGGATGATGATCTCCCATTTTAATAATTCATTATACCAACATGAACTCTCCGGATACTAATCACAAAGTTCACAGAACCTAAATAAACATCTTCGTCTCACAACCTTTGTGCGCTCTGTGGTTACAACAATTACCTGTCTTTCCTGACCCACCCTTGTTTCCTCCCTAACTTCAGGGAGGGAGACTTTATAACTCCACTCAGATATTAATTACAACGTCCCCTTCCCTCAACAAAGGGAAGGGACAGGGATGGGTTTCTTTACAACCACAAAGAACACAGAGAATAAATATACATCATCTCACAGCCTTTGTTTACTCTGTGGCTCTCATCATCTCGCGGCGTATGCCCGAGATCTGGATTGATTTAAAAGGATGTAACCTTAATAACGATCCAGATTCCTGCCTTTGCAGGAATGACCAAATCACTGGTTTAAAGTTGTAAACAAGATTCCGGATTGGTCTAACCTTGGATGTTAATTTGTTCGCATATTTAGTTAACATCTTCTTCATCTCGCAACCTTTGTGTACTCTGTGGTTCCCTTTTACTCGATCTGATACCGCATTACTACTTCAGAAAGTCTAACCTCAGCGAGTTGAGTTATCTCTGAATTAGAGAGATCCTCAAAAGTCATTGCCGGACCTGTTCTCGGCTGAGCTGTTAATACGACCTCCGCATTAGTAGCTGATTCAATTTTAAATATTGCATTGCCATTTCGTGCAAGCATTCCGGTAGCATCTATTGAGTCTGCTTGAAACGCAATTTTTTCGAATGTAATACCAACAAAAGATTTGCTTCCTCCGCCCATCCCTCTTGGTTTTTGATAATACGACTGCATCTGTGCTGCTATTACTGACAGATCAACCCGAACAGCGTCAATATTGTTTTGCTGTAATGTACTGGACATTGTATTAATTGCCACCACTGTTGCGATCCCCACGATCACAGTTACCAGCAAAATCAACAGGATTTGTTGTTGCCCCATTTTTAACCTTACTCTTTAATTATACCTTAAAAGCTTAAGTTTACCCCTTTATATTAAAATAGTGAAGTGAGATTTACCTAATGTTAAAAATCTTCAAGACTTAAAGGCTCTCCAACCAATTCTTAACCCGCTGCGGATTAAAATTCTGCCAGGTTTTACTGAGAAAATCTAAATCACGAACAGCATTCAGTATCAAGTTTACCAGAGAGGATTTTAGCCATAACAACCTTACCCGTAAAATTATTCTAGCGCTGCGGGATAAATCCCTGGCTGGTGTACCTGACTAAATCTGATACTCCACCAACATTCAGTATCAAGTTCACCAGAGAGGACTTTAGTCCGACCGGTTACCTATTAATGAAATTAAATTTCCCATCCACACAAACTCAGTGTTGAAGCCCTTGCTAGCTTATGTACGAGGTTTTTAAAAATCCTCCTTAGAAGGAGGTGTCCGCCGAATGGCGGACGGAGGATCTTGTGCGGTTTACTAGCTCAGAAGCTGCACAACATCCCTCTGATCTCACACAAGTGTTCAATCGGTCTCCCTTCAAAGGGAGATTTAGAATCTTCGCATCAGTTCACTGCCCCACTCTTGTTCCCCTAAAAATCCTTTGTGTTCTCTGTGGTTTATCCAATTCCCAGCCTTTTCTGACCCACCCTTGTTCCCTCCCTAACTTTAGGGAGGGAGACTCTTAAATCCACTTCGATATTAATTACAACGTCCCCTCCCCTCAGCAAAGGGAAAGGACAGGGATGGGTTTCTTTTCAACCATAAAGACTAAATATCTTTCCCAAATCCCTTCGAGCACTCTGTGATTTTAAATGAACTTTCGCCTTACCGACCTCCCCAAATCCTTCTCACATTTTTCTTCCTGACCAGTTCGCCCCTCCTTCATGAGGGGGGAATTCCTGAACTTTTTCAACTCTTCATCAACGAGTCCTCCTCCTTATACAAGAAGGAGACAGAGGAGGTCTAAACAAACACAAAGAACTCCTAGAAATTACAAACACCTTCACCCCAAAAACCCTTGTGTCCTCTTTGGTTTACCCTTTTAATTTACTTTCGTGTTTCTGTGCTTTTGTGGTTATAATAAAATGAACTCAAAATTGATTTGATATGCGCCAACTCGTTTACACCAAAACCGGAAGTTATGATGTCCTTCAGGTTCAGGAAGTTCCGGATCTGACTCCAAACAAAGACGAACTACTCATTCAGGTAAAAGCATCCGGATTGAACTTCGCAGATATCCTTGCCCGAAAAGGACAATATCCCGACGGACCAAAAACGCCGTGCGTGATGGGTTATGAAGTCGCGGGAATCGTTACAGAAGTTGGCTCGGAAATTGACAAAAGCTGGATCGGCAAAGAAGTGATCGGACTATGCCGATTCAAAGGTCAGGCCGAGCAAGTGGTACTGAAAGAAAAACAAGTGTATGAAAAACCGGCATCGCTTTCTTTTGAAGAAGCAGCTTCCATTCCTGTTACCTATTTAACCGCCTGGGCGTTGTTAGTAGCCATGGGCGGACTCCAAAAAGAAGAATCCGTACTCATTCACAATGCCGGCGGCGGAGTTGGCTTAGCTCAATTGGATATTGCCAAACACATTGGCGCCACAACCTACGGAACGGCAAGCGAACGCAAGCATGAATTCCTTAAAGAACGCGGACTGGATCATCCCATCGATTACAGAAACAAAGATTGGTACGACGAACTCATGAAGCTCACCGATAAACGCGGGGTGGAACTGATCACTGATCCTTTGGGCGGTGACGAATGGAAGAAAAGCTACAGAGCTCTCCGCGCTACCGGCCGGTTGGGAATGTTTGGAATTTCTGTAGCCAGTATAAATTCCTCCGGCGGATTAAGAGCCAAGTTTGAACTCATAAAAACGGTGCTGAAGATGCCGACCTTTAAACCGCTTTCTCTGCTGGATAAAAACCGTGGCGTGTATGGCGTAAATCTCGGTCATTTGTGGCATGAATCCGATAAAGCCGCTTTATGGATGAAGGCAATTTTAGATGGCGTTGAAACCGGCTGGGTTCGTCCCCATGTAGACAAAATCTTCTCCCTCGACCAAGCAGGAGAAGCCCACCGCTACATCGAAGAGCGGAGAAATATTGGCAAGGTTATTTTGGTTTGTTGATCGATCATTCTTTTCTTTGTCATCCTGAACTTGTTTCAGGATCTTAAGGAAAGTCTCTGAATTAATTATGGCAGACGTTCACGATAAAGATACCAGAAGTTATAATATGAGTAGAATTTCAGGTAAGGACACCAAGCCTGAAATCATGATCAGAAAATTTCTCCATTCAAATGGGTTCCGGTATAGTCTTCACAGAAAAGATTTACCTGGTAAACCTGATCTGGTTCTGCCAAAATATAATTCTGTGATTTTTGTACATGGCTGTTTTTGGCACGCCCATGAAGACTGTAAATACTTCAAAATTCCTGAAACCAGAACTGATTGGTGGAAACAAAAACTATACGCCAACAAGGAGCGCGATGAAAAGCATATTCAGAAACTTGAAGAGATGGGTTGGAGTGTAATTGTTGTTTGGGAGTGTGAGCTCAAGCCAGATAAGAAAGAAGAAAAATTGAAAAAGATTGCAGGTAAAATTGTAAGTCAGATTGAGTACAAATAGAATAGGTCTTCTTTATGTAAGGAAAACTTTTTCAACACATCCCTCTTATTAATCAAGGTTGTGATGAGGTTTTTTGCAAAATCCTCTTCCGCATGATGAATCGCTCGATGACAAAATGGACATAAACAAAATATATTCTCTATAACATCTAAGCTTGTATCAAAAATATCATTCGACCCAAGTGGAATTAAATGATGAGCTTCTAAATAGGGCTTTCCTGTGAATCTTGAAATAAATAGATTATGAGCCTCATCAACTTCACATTTAAAATTTGATTCTTTAATTCTATATAGAGCTAATTTCCTATCTCTTCTAAATACATCCCTAGGTTTTAGTTTAGAAATTCTCTTTTCATCAATAGTATGAATGGTTTCTTGATATAGTGAATCGTATTCATCTACTCTTGCAACATCTTCCGAGAGCCCTAATTTCTCCCAATCATGCTTTGATTTGTGACCAATCCATAACTCACCATTTTTTTTGAAAAGAAACCAAATATTACCTGCAGGTGGCTTAAAACCAGCTTTCTTTGACAAATACAATCTTATTTCGGCACCCTCTGTTTTGGGAAAATTGATATTCAGAAAAATTAGTGTGCCCTCATTATAATAACGAAACCCTTTTTTTGCCAACTTGGGATTTTCGCTAACCGCACCTCTATGAATCTTTTTTTCTCCATAATAACCGAGAATAATTTTAGCTTCAGCGTCAGTAAATGTGAGTTGTGAATCATAGTTTTCTCTTTTAGTAATAATAGAAAACGCTCCTTCCTCAGCTCCAAAATATTTTTTATGGATTCCAGAAAACTTCATCAAGCAGACTTTTTCAGAGCTCTGTTTTTTTCGAATATTTGTGCAACAATATTACTAACGATTGCATCAACAACAGGTACGGCTACACTATTTCCAAATTGTTTATACGCTTGTGTGTTAGAAACTGGAATCTTAAATGAGTCCCATTCTTTATTTCGAATAAATCCTTGTAAAGCTGCCGCTTCTTTTGGATGAAGTTTTCTTGGATTTACAATTCCAATATCCGACTGATCAATTAAAATTTCACTTCCATCTTTATAATAACGAGCTGAAATCGTACTGGTATACTCCGAATCTCTGTTAAAAAGAGAATAACCAAATCCATTTCCTTTCTGACGGTGTTCTCGTTTTCTTCTTTTATGGCCCGACCATAATTGATCAGAAATGGTAAATGTTTCCAGATCTTCCTCTGAAAGCTTATCAAAAAGTATATCACCAACTCTTGTTGGACTTTTCTCTCCTGTTGGAAAATTAAACTTCACTTCTTTGTTACGATAAGCTACCATAAATACTCTCTCTCGATTTTGAGGCAACCCAAAATCTCTTGCATTCAAAATCTTGTACTTTTTAGGATTTTCCTTGCTCTCTGAATCAGTCGCAAAGGTATATCCAATATTTTCTATTGATTTAATAATTGTTTTAATGGTATCACCCCCACAATGTCCCGCTAACCCTTTTACATTTTCAAGCAGTAGAACTTCTACTGGGTCTTTTTCTTTAATCTTTCTTTTGGCTAGCTCTATAATACTGTGGAAAAGAGTGCCTCGGGTATCCGAAAATCCTTTTTTTAATCCTGCTTGTGAAAATGGTTGGCATGGAAAACCTGCAGCAATTAAATCAATATGAGGAATCTCCTCCACTTCGTCAATTCTATTTACATCTTTAATAAAGTTTATTTCACCTTCCTCAAACAAAACAGGCGATATATCTGCATAATTAGTTTTATAAGTCTGTCTAGCAAATTTATCTTTTTCAGCTGCAAAAACAGCAGTGCCTCCATTATTATGAAGGGCTGTGTGAAAACCACCTATTCCTGCAAATAAATCAGCGAATGTAAATTTCATAGTTGAATTCTATTTTATTCTTCACAAGATAATAATTAGTACTGACAGATGATGTCATATGTAATTCGTTTTTTTAGATACTAATACTTAGATTTTTTCATCTACAAGTAAAATATAAAAAATGAAATATTTAGACTTAGAAGAATACTTCTTAGAAAAAAACAAAGAGACAGAATTTACAGCCGCTTTAAGTTCTCGGGGAGGATATATAACCTTTAGTAACTCAGGAAGGAGGGGCACTAAATACTTTAGCCTTGGAATTGATTCTTTTATACAGTGTTTTAAAGATATCCTCAACAATATTGAGCAATTCAAAAAAGGTCAAAAGTATGAAGAAAAACAATGGAGAGATTTCAGCCAATATTTTACAGATGAAGTAGCTCAAGCTATGTTAACAGTACAAACTAAACCCGTTTTTTCGACATTGGTTAAAATAGCTGATTGGGCTAATAACAAATTCACTAATAATGATTTTTCCGATAGTTATTTTAAAATTGACGCTGACATAATTAAAAACTCGATTCTCGAGTTAGAAAAAGTGGCTAACGAGTTTAAGCCCAAAATAGTTGGCTCAACCACTCAGGCCAGAAACCATATAATTTTTCAAGAAAAATCCATTAGAGAATTTTCAAGAAAGGTTTTTGAATTTTTTTATAAAAGTAAATGGTCTGAATTGCTCACAAAAACGACTAGAACCGAAGGAAAAATAAATGACTTTTCGTTCAAATCTCATGATTTATTACCCTTCAAAAGAATTCTTGGGGAGTTTGATAATGCCAAAAGTAAAGAAGATTTAACAACCTCAAGTACATTAAGATTTTTCGAAAAACCAATATTTATCGAAAATGATAAATTCTTTTATTTCTCAACGCAATGGAATGGAGAGGGCGACTATAATTTATCGTTTACTAATCTAAAAGAGTATGTTCAAACAAATTTCCCTGATTATTTAGTTGAAAACAGGGATGAGATCTACTTCTTGAAAAAAAACCGGTCAAATTTTAAGATTGAAGATCTTATAGAAAAAATTTCAGCGTCTGGATTACTTTATTCAGAAGTCATTATCTCTAGATTTATAATTTCACTAATAACCAAAGCTTTCACAATTCTAACAGGCCTCTCCGGTTCAGGTAAAACAAAACTGGCGCAAGCTTTTACAAGTTGGATATGTGAAAATGGAGATCAAAGAAAAATTGTCCCAGTTGGTGCAGATTGGACAAATAGGGAACCCTTGTTGGGTTATCCAAATGCGCTCGAACAAGAAGATTATGTTTTGCCAGAATCAGGTGTTCTTCAACTTATACTAAGGGCCATAAAAGATCCCGAACGACCGTATTTTCTCATTCTGGATGAAATGAACCTGAGCCATGTAGAGCGATATTTCGCAGATTTTTTAAGCGCTATTGAATCCAAAGAGGAAATTACTCTGCATTCCGGAGACGAAGGAGAGTTATGGAACGGCGTTCCACCTTCAATAAAAATACCTGGCAACCTTTTTATTATTGGTACAGTGAATATTGACGAAACTACCTACATGTTTAGTCCTAAAGTGCTGGACAGGGCAAATGTAATTGAGTTCAGAGTTTCACAGGATGAATTAGCTGCTTTTTTGGATAACCCTGCCGATGTTGATCTAAGTAAAATTGAAGGTAAAGGTGCTGGCATGGCCGAGGGCTTTGTCCGTATAGCAAATAGTAATGCCAGCACATATTCTCAGAAAGATGTTTTGTCTGAAGAGCTTTTAAAATTTTTCTCAGAGTTAAATTCCGTTGGTGCTGAGTTTGGTTACCGTAGTGCTTTTGAAATCAATCGTTTTGCCAGCCTTGCTGAGCAGCTTGCAGAGAACTGGGAATTCGATCAAATCATGGATGCTGCTATAGTTCAGAAACTTTTGCCCAAGCTACACGGCTCAAGGAGAAAATTAGAAAAGGTTCTTTTCAAGCTCGGGGATTTATGTCATCCAACAGCAGATAAAAGCTGTGAAGAGCTTTTCAAAAAGCATGAACATCTCACTTCAGAAATTATTGAGAAAGCTAAATACCCTATTTCTTTTGAAAAGATCGTTCGCATGCATAAAGGGCTTGTTGAAAACGGATTTACCAGTTTTGCTGAAGCTTAACAATGAGCCTTTCCGAAACCATATCAATTGATCTGGATGATGGTGAATCAATTCAGCTAGAGATTTTAGCTGACCATTCTGAGTCTTTAGTTAAAATCAGTGAAGCGGACGCCGAAATTTTTTTAGAAGCGCCTTTACAACTTACTGAAGGATTTCATTATGAATATCAGCTTACAAATGGGTTTTCCTTCAATAATACTGACAAACACCTTAGTCAAATTCTTAGTCCTTCCAAGAAAAACCCATCAAATGGAAGGCTTTCTCCAAATATTTATGTTGGCACCTTAAGCTTGGAAATTTTTGATTTAGAGAGAAAACCTTGTGGTTCGGTAGACCTGGAAGTCAGATCTATAAAAACTGATTACCGCGAAGAGTATCGGTTTATGCTTGAAGAGATCACCGAAAAATGTACCGACCTTCTGATGCAGTATAATTCTCCTGTCAATCAGCCTTTTGACCTTGATCATGTTAAAGACCAAAAAACACTCTATCAGCGATTTGCTTTTCTAAAATCGGTTTTGGACTCTGAAGAATTCTGGACTGCCATTCATAGGATCATAACAAATCCAGTCACTCAATGGCAAAAAACCGAAGAAAAGAAAGATATTCGTTCTGTCCGGAGGTTTGACAAAAAAGTTATTCGCCAGCTCGCCTCAAGTACTAACAGAGTTCCGGTACCAGCAGAACATTCTCTTTACAATTACATGTGTTCTATACCAGAAAAAGTAAGAACTCATTCGAAGTCCGAAACTTTAGATACCGCTGAAAACCGGTTTATTAAATACGCCTTAGAAACATTTAAAATTTTATGTAGTGACTTTAAATCTATGTCTGATGAAAAAACTAGGCTACACAGAGAGTCAGAGTTTTTAGAAGAGAAATTAGAAGAAACGTTAAGTCACTCTGTTTTTCAGGAAATAAGTCGCCCTGCAACTTTACCTTTAAATAGTCCCGTTCTTCAGCGTAAAGAAGGTTATAGGGAAATACTCAGAGTTTGGCTGACTCTTAATCTGGCTGCAAGGCTAACATGGAAAGGTGGAGAAGATGTTTATGAGGGGGGGAAAAGAAATGTTGCAACTCTTTATGAATACTGGCTATTCTTCAAATTGACTGATCTTCTTGAAGATTTATTTAAGATTCGGGCACTTGACCCTGAAAAAATGATTGGAGGTACCAATGACGGGCTTGGATTAAAGTTAAAGCAGGGGAAACACCTTCCTCTTAAAGGTACCTTTGAAACCGAGGGTAGAAGATTACATGTCCAGTTTTCATTCAATAGAACATTCAGCGGAGATAACGAGTATCCAAAAGGTGGTAGCTGGACCCGATCAATGCGCCCTGATTATACTTTGAGCATTTGGCCTGAAGATATTTCAGAAAAAGTAGCTGAAGAACAAGAGCTCATCGCTCACATCCATTTTGATGCTAAGTATAAGGTTGAAAGCCTATCAGAATTATTCGGTCAGAAAGACGAAGATTTAGATGAAGAAAATGAGTATCAGAATAAAGGAAAGTATAAAAGAGCAGACCTTTTAAAAATGCATTCTTACAGAGATGCTATTAGGCGAACTTCTGGCGCTTATATTTTATATCCTGGAAAAGATTCAGGAAAACCCTGGAAAGGATTTCATGAATTAGTCCCCGGTCTTGGCGCTTTTACCATGAAACCAAATCGTGATGATGACGGTAGTTCAGATCTGCGATCTTTTCTTAAAGATGTAATTCAGCATTTTCTAAACCGTACGTCTCAAAGAGAAAAATATTCTTATCAAACTTATAAAACTTTTAAATCAAAAAGTGATAATAATATTGTCAATGAATCTTTACCTGAACCAATCGGTGAAAACAGAGATTTAATACCTGATGAAACATTTGTCTTAGTTGGTTTTTATAAAAGTGAAGAACATTTGAATTGGATAAAACGTAATGAGCTTTATAATGCCAGGGCCGGCACAAGGAGAGGCTCCCTAAGGTTAAGCCGAGGTGAAACAGAGGCTAAATTCATTCTTCTTCATGGTAATAATGAATTGAAAACAGGAAAACTATTTCTTGTGAATAGAAAAGGACCAAAAATTCTTTCAAAAAAAGATCTCATCGATAAAGATTATCCCGGAGATGATGACGACAAATATTACCTTGTTTACGATATTCAAGAACATAATTTTTCAGAACTAAATAATCTTAAGTTTGATCTTAGAAAATTAATTAAATATCAAACCGGAAGAGCGTCTGCCCTTCCTTTTTCAGTAACATTAGCAGACCTAATCAAAACGAAAGTTTAACATTATCCCACCAAAACCAACTCCTCCTGCGGGGCGATCAAATACTCCGCGCCGTTTTCGGTAATTACCACCATTTCTTCCACGCTAATCGTTTTGGTTCCACCGGATTCTAAGGTCCAGGCGTGGAAGCCGTCGAAGGCAAAGACCATTCCTTCTTTTAAGAGCTTTTGTGCAGCTCTGCTTCATGCTTAGGAACAGGAAAAAAACGAGCCTGTAATTCTGTATCCATTCGGTTGTGGTCATTGCATATTCCATGTAGGGGCGAATCGCGATTCGCCCCTACATGGAAATTGGCCCAAATAAATCATTATTTAAATCATCCGCTATCAAACATGTCAACATATCCATAAAACACCTGGAAAAATCTCGTATATAATTTGTAAGGAATGCCGTCTCAACCCGTCTTACTGTATATGATGAAGCAGAAGAAATTACCAAACCGGCAATCCATGCGTTTGCAGGGATACGATTATTCCAGCCCGGGATATTATTTCATCACCATTTGTACCAACCGGAAAGAATATGTATTCGGAGATGTGACCAATGGGAAAATGTACATGAATGAATACGGGGTGGTTGCGCATCATGAATGGTTTAAAACTGAATTAATTAGGGATAATATTCGACTAGATGAATTTGTAGTTATGCCGAATCATGTTCATGGCATTATCGAAATTATTGATAAAACCCCAATCGTAGGGGCGAATCGCGATTCGCCCCTACGCAATAAAATTGGAATCAATAATTCTTTTTATAAATCCAAATTTGAATCACCATCAAATAATTTGGGAGCCATTGTCCGGGGATATAAATCGGCGGTGACCACACAAGTCAACCAAATCCGCAAAACACCGGGCACCAAAATCTGGCAGCGGGGTTATTATGATCACATCATTCGAAATGAAGAATCGTTATTTCACATCCGGGAATACATCAAAACCAATCCGATGAATTGGAATAAAGATCGGTTTTACCAAAACAGGTAATTTTGAGAATCTGGTTCGCTACCGGAAATGAATATGTATTCAAAGATGGGATTAATGGTGAAATATGCATGATGAATGGTTTAAAACAGAACCCATTCGTGACATTGTAAATTTGCATGTATTTGTGGTTATGCCGAATTATATCCGCGGAATTATCGAAATTGTTATTAAAAACCCAATCGTAGGGGCGAATAGCGATTCGCCCCTACGCAATAAAATTGGAATCAATAATTCTTTTTATAAATCCAAATTTGAATCACCATCAACCAATATCGGGGTTGGGATTTATTTCGTATTAATCGCTGATGAGCTCTAAATACCTCTCCAGGTCAAACACATCCATTGGCGACTCTTTTCTTAGATATAGCGGATGATGTGGGTGGCCCGCTTTGGAAATGTTTCCTCTGGTAAAGCACTTGCACTTATTTTGTTTGAGGACTTCAGCGATGTCTTTCATGCATCTGGATAAATATGGTCGCTTTTCGATCAGTGTTCCCCAGGCACACCAGACGTCTAACCCGCTTGGAAGCTCTGCCAAAAGATCGGCAATTGCAGCGATGTTCTTCTCGTGAATAGGCTTCTGGAAGTTCTTATGCATTTTATCTGGGTTGGTCGCCCGTTGAGGATAAAGATTGAACATGACCCAACCGTCGTAACCCTTTTCCTCTGCATACCTAGCAACGGAGGCCACCGTCGGATCTAAATTTCCCGGAACGGCTGTACTTGGATTCACCCCGAAGCAGATCAATGGATTTTGGCCTTCTTGTCCTAAAGAATAACGGCTTAACGGTTCATCATGGTCGTAGATCCAGGGTTTGTTTTCGAACATTTAAAATATAGTCTTGAGTTTTCCGCTCACAAAGTATTGAATCTTAAACCAAGTTGTGCAGATCGTTATTCTTTAAGACCCACCCTTGTTCTCTCCCTAAGATTAGGGAGGGAAACCCTTTAATTAATTCTTTCTGATATTTGAGTTCCCTTCCCTTTTCAAAGGGAAGGGACGGGGATGGGTTTTCTTTACGCAAACCTATCCGCCAGACGATTTATCAAATAACCACTTTCGTTTAGTGCCTGAGTTGCGAACTTTCCAAAGAAATCAGTTACTCCTTCGAACTCTCTGATGAATCCTTCCCTATCATTCTGTTTTACCAATTCCGCCAGTTTTTGATGATGGTCAAAGAATTTCAACAACAGATCCCGCCGTTCTTCATTAGCAAAAACGATGTCCGCATATAGTTCTGCACTTTGGGCAAAAATACGTCCTGTCATCATCATTTCCGCCCGGTAGATCGGACTGGAATATTCGAGCATATCGCTAGGACGAAGATCATATTCTTCCATAAATGAACCGTGAAGCAGCGCCACAAAATGTCGAAGTCCCTGCACCATATGCATTACATGATCGTGCTTGTTTTGATCTGCTTTAATTACACGCATTCCCCAAAGCTCGCACTGCTCCACAAACCAATCCGCTTCCTCTGCATTTCTTCCGGGACAAACAACCATCAACTGTTTGCTCAGGTTTTGAACATCCGGTCCGTGCATTGGGTGCAAACCAACTACCGGTCCTTCGTGACACCCCAGCATCTTTTCAATTGGTGAAGATTTGTTGCTGGTGAAATCCGCCAGAATGGTTTTTTCTGATAGCCTACCTTTCAATCGCTCTATCACTTGCTCTGTAATCTTGATAGGAACTGTAACGATCACCATATCAAGTTTTGGAGCTATTTCTTCCAGCTCATACCAGTTGGATCTATCGATAGAATAAGCTTTGTGTCCTGTTTGGTTCGTGATCTTTTTGTAGAGCCTTCCCATTCCTCCTTCACCACCGATATACAGGATATGCTTTGGCTCGGCTGTAGCAATCGGAAACTTATCCTGGGATTGCTTATCCCGGGACGAGGTCATTATCATCCTTAAAAAATCCTCTGCCCACTCAGGATCAATTCCTTTTTCCTGAGCCATTTTTTTGAACGACGCTGATTTTTCATCTTCACGCTTCGGCACAAAAACCGGCAACTGATTTTCAACTTTTGTTTTGATGACTGCATTTACAACCTCTGCCCGTTCCGACAGAAGATCAAGGATCTGTTCATCAATTTCGTCTATCCTTTTGCGGGATCCTTCCAGTGCTTTTTGTTTGTCTGACATTCTGAATTTTTCTTGTTTTCCGCTCCCAATATAGCAGTTTGAGGACTCTACTTCTTCACTCTATTTTTACCCAATCACAAGTACAGCGAATTGATTCCCCAATCAGTGACAAGTCAAAACTACCCGACTCTGAGACAAATTAGCACTTAAACTTTACGGCGGAGAAAAGAGCGGAATCCGTATGCATCTGCGAAGCAGGAATAATCCTTCTTTGAAGGAGGTGTCCGCCGACTGGCGGACGGAGGATGTAGTGCTGTTTACTAGCATAGAAGCCACACAACATCCCTCTGATCTCACACAAGTGTTCGATCGGTCTCCCTTCGAAGGAATGACCAGATCAATTGTTCAGGTTTATATGATCACGATTCTAAACCAAAAAACCTTTGTGCACTCTGTGGTTAAAACAATTTCCCGGCACTGACCCACCCTTGTTCCCTCCCTAACTTTAGGGAGGGAGACTCCTTGACTCCACTCGGATATTAATTAGAACGTCCCCTTCCCTCAACGAAGGGAAGGAGTTTTTTACAACCACAAAGAACACAGAGAATAATTAAGCTTCTTCATCTCAAAATCTTCGTGCACTCTGTACTTCACTTTAGTGATTCCATGGTATTTTCTATAGAATTCAATTCCTTGCTTCGCCGATAATTCTAAAGGTTGGTGTAGATGAAATTGTTAGGAGCCCTGAAATTCTATTATAGAACACGGTCATCTCGCGGCGTATGCCCGAGATCCGGATTGATTTATAAGAATGTAACCTTAATATCGATCCACATTCTACCGTAGGCATGCCTTTGGCGCTGCCTTCTCAGGAATGACCAAATCATTGGCTTAAAGTTGTTTACGAGATTCCGGTTTGGTCTGAACCACCCTTGTTCCCTTCCTAACTTTAGGGAGGGAAACTCTTAAACCAAATCAGATATTAATATCAAAGTCCCCTTCCCTCAACGAAGGGAAGGGACAGGGATGGGTTTCTTTTCAACTTTTCCAGTCCAAATTCCTTAGTACATTCAAAACAATATCAACGAGTCCTTCTCCTTATCCAAGGAGAAGACAGATGAGGTCAAAAAAAGGAACTAAAAATTAATATGCCATTAAAAACGATTCTCAACTACGGAACGAATCCTCCCTAATTTTGCGTACCTTGAGTGTTGCTTAAAGATTTAAATAACCATTGATGTCAGAGTTTAATTTACAGTCTCCTTTTAATCCGGCCGGTGATCAGCCTAATGCAATTAAAGAGCTAACGGAAGGGTTAAATGCCGGAGATAAATTTCAAACTTTATTGGGAATTACCGGATCAGGAAAGACCAGAACCGTTGCTAGTGTTATCGAAAATGTGCAGCGCCCAACCTTAGTGATGAGTCATAACAAAACTTTGGCTGCTCAATTATACAGAGAGTTAAGTGATTTTTTCCCGGACAATCGTGTGGAGTTTTTTATCTCTTACTACGATTACTACCAGCCGGAAGCGTATATGTCGGCCCAGGACAAATACATCGAAAAAGATCTTTCCATCAACGAAGAAATTCAGCGACTGCGTTTGCGCGCTACAAGTTCTCTGCTTTCTGGTCGACGAGATGTGGTTATCGTTTCTTCCATAAGTTGTATTTACGGTATCGGTTCTCCATCTGAATATGCCAAGTTGATCGTGTCTTTAGAAACGGGAATGGAGATTCCGAGAAATACTCTTTTATACGATTTAGTTGATCTGCATTACAATCGAAATGATAATGAATTCAAGCGCGGGACTTTCAGAGTTCGCGGTGACGTGATCGACGTTTATCCGGCTTATTCTGATGAAGGACTTCGGATCTCTCAGTGGGGAGATGAGATCGAATCACTTCAGTTGTTCGATGTTGATACAGGTGATATCAAAGAAACGGTTAATGAGTTTAAGATCTATCCTGCTTCCCATTATGTGACTACAAAATCTCGTCTGGAAGAGTCCATCAAACAAATTCGGGAAGAGCTTCAGTGGCGAACCAAGGTCCTTATTGACGAAGAAAAATTCCTTGAAGCAAAACGCATAGAACAACGAACTCTTTTTGATATCGAGATGATCCAGGAGATCGGTTACTGTTCCGGAATTGAAAATTATTCTCGTTATTTGAGTGCGAGAAAGCCCGGAGAACGACCTTTTTGTTTGCTCGATTATTTCCCTGATGATTTTTTAACGGTTGTAGATGAAAGTCACCAAACCATTCCTCAGATCTCTGCCATGTATGGAGGTGATCGCTCCAGAAAAGTGCAGCTGGTTGATCATGGATTCAGGCTTCCATCTGCTTTGGATAACCGACCGCTTACTTTCGACGAATGGGAAAATCTGGTTAAACAAGTGATCTTCGTAAGTGCGACTCCAAGTAAATATGAACTGGAAAAAAGTGAAGGAGCATTTACGGAGCAATTGATTCGCCCAACCGGATTGATGGAACCAGTTCTGGAAGTTCGTCCTCTTGATAATCAGGTCGATGATCTGATGGAAGAGATCCGTCAGCGCATTGAGAAGAAAGAACGCGTTTTGGTTATCACTTTAACCAAGCGACTTAGTGAAGAGCTCAGCGAGTATCTCAAAAATGTGGGCGTTTCAGCTGCTTATATGCACAGTGAACTGGATGCACTTGAAAGAATTGAGGTACTTTATAAATTTCGCCGTGGTGATTTTGACGTGCTTGTAGGTATAAATCTTCTTCGTGAAGGTATCGATATTCCTGAATTGAGTTTGGTGGCTATCATGGACGCTGACAAAGAAGGCTTTTTGAGATCAGAAACATCACTTTTTCAGATCGTTGGTCGCGCAGCGAGAAATGTAGGTGGTAAAGCCATCATGTATGCCAATAAAATTACTGACAGCATGCAAAAGGTTCTTGACGAAACTGAGCGCCGTCGAAAAATTCAGATGGAATACAATGAGAAGCATGGTATAACTCCACAGACAGTTACCAAAGAGCTGAAACCACTTGTTGATCCTTCTTTAATCTCAAACAAAAGCATGGATTTCGGACAGGAAGCAGAAAAAGCTGCTCAGCAAGATTATCTGGAATCTATTAAAGTTGCTGATGATGGGATTCAGTATAAGGCCAGTCCTGCAATGAACGAGGTTACTTTTGAAAGCAAAGAAAAGCTTATAGAACATCTTCGGGCAACAATGTTACATGCCGCTAAAAATATGGAGTTTGAAGAAGCAGCAAGAATTCGTGATCAGATCGGTCAGCTGGAAGAACAGATATAAAAAAAGGGAGCAAGCTTTTCATGACTTACTCCCTGAGGGATTTATGGAGTTTTAAATTCTTTTATTATAACGACACTTATTATTCTTTCATTCCAATTTTCTTACAAATTCTCGCCAATTCCCTTTTCTCATTATCGTCAAGAACGCTGAATTCTTCAGAAATCTTATCCAGATGTTTCGGAAAAAAATCTTCAATAAAACTTTTCCCCTGTACTGTAAGATCAACAATTAATGCGCGCCTATCATTTTGATCTTTTTTTCTGCTTACAAAACCACTTTTTTCCAGATTATCGATAACTAAGGTTATATTCCCTCCGCTTTTCAAAAGCTTTTGACCTAGTTCTTTTTGATTTTGAGCGCCTAAATGAAGTAACGCCTCCAGAACACCAAATTGGCTTATTGTGAGATTTGCTTCTGACAAATGTCTGCACAATCTTTGATTCAGACTTTCTGTTGCCCTCATCAATTTGATGAAAGTATTTAATGTATTTTTTTGTTCTTTGGTGCCTTCAAAATGAGTTGGCATAGAAACACGTTAAATTGTTTAGTGTTAAGCTAATATATCCAATGTATGAACTAATAGCACTTTTTATTAGTTCAAATATATCAAGGAAAGCATAATTTGTACCTTTCTCGCTAATAAATAAGACCTTTAAATGATACAACCATTAGTTGCTTTACGAAAAGAAATACACCGGTTCCCTGAACTAAGCGGCCAGGAATTTGAAACCGCTCAACGTATAGTTAATTTTCTTAAGCCGTACGAACCCAACCAGATCATCACTGATCTGGGATCTACCGGAGTAGCCGCTGTTTATGACTTCGGAGATCCTGAAACAACGATCATGATTCGTTGCGAATTAGACGCTTTGCCTATTCAGGAAGTTAACACTTTTGAATACCGCTCCGTCACTGATTCAGTTTCTCATAAATGCGGACATGACGGACACATGGTTATAGTTGTAGGTCTTGCGGAATGGCTACAAAACGCCTCTCTTGAGAATGTAAGAATTGTTCTGCTTTTTCAGCCTGCCGAGGAAACTGGAGAGGGCGCTCCGAGCATTTTGGCAGATGAGAACTTTGAACAGATCGTTCCTGATTACATCTTTGCCCTTCATAATCTTCCGGGCTTTCCAATGCATCAGATCGTAACAACCGGATCAGAATTTACATCCACCGTTCAAAGTGTCTCTATTTCACTTCACGGTAAAGAATCTCATGCTGCAGAACCTGAAAACGGATTGAATCCGGCTTTAGCAATTGCCGAGTTGATACAACAGTATAATGACATCGTGGTCAATGATGTTCGTGATGATAATTTTGCTTTGATCACTCCTGTTTACGGCTCTCTGGGAAGTAAAGATTACGGTGTTTCTCCTGCTGACGGTGAGCTACATTTAACCATAAGAACGAGAGCGCCTCAACAGATGGACGAGCTGATGAACAAAATTGAGTCTATTGCAGCTAAAGTTGCTGACAAACATAAACTCCCCAAAGAACTGCTTTGGTTCGATTATTTTGCCGCAACTAAAAATGACGCTTTTTGTAATAAAATTATTAAAGAATCTGCTACTGAGAATAAATTGGACAGCTCTTCTCAGGACTACCCGTTTAAATTCGGAGAAGATTTTGGTGTGTTTACTCAGCGCTATCCCGGAGCTATGTTTGGTTTAGGATCGGGAGAAGAAACTCCTGCATTACACAATCCCGATTACGACTTCCCCGACGAAATTATTGAAACCGGCATCTCTATGTTCAAAGAAATCATCTTAAAGACTTTAGCAAACAGATAAGCGCTAACTAGATGTCATATACAATTGAAACTGGAGCATGGTCTGAGATATCCCATTTCATTTCAATTTCAGCTTCAACAGCTTTGGAAGCCAACCCTTGTGTAGCTAAATGATAGTCGATCCTCCATCCTTTGTTTCTCTCTTTCGAGGCGGCCCGGTAACTCCACCAACTATACAGATCCGGCACATTTTGATGTAGGTTTCTGAAGACATCTTCAAAGCCGAGTTCCAGAAAACTTGTGACCCACTTTCTTTCTTCCGGTAAAAATCCCGATGTGTTATTCTGCTTTTCAGGATTATGTATATCAATTGCTTCATGACAAATATTGAAATCACCACAAAAGACAATTTCTTTGCTCTTTTTGAGATAAGACCCTCCAAACTTATAAAAATCGTCCAGAAACTTATATTTCATGTCCTGTCTTATATCTCCCGTTGTTCCACTTGGAGCATAAACTGAACAAACATAAAACGAATCAAACTCGAGAATCAGAATCCTCCCTTCTTTATCGATCCATTCGGTTCCAATGCCTTCAAAAACATTGATCGGTTTTTCTTTAGAGAATATAGAAACCCCTGAGTATCCTTTTTTCTCGGCTATATGATGGAATTGATGATAGCCAAGCTCCTTTACTTCTTCAGGAATCTGAGTTTCATCTGCTCTCAATTCCTGTATACAAATGATATCCGGAGCTGATTCTTCAACCCAATCAATAAACCCCTTTCGGTGAGCTGCTCTTATTCCGTTTACGTTGTAAGAACTTATTTTGATCAATTACTTCCCTTTAATGATTCCGAAATTCCTTTTTCCAACTTTCAGAGCTACTTCCTGACCCGATTCCAGCGTAATAGTATGATTGATGTCTTTGATCTTTTCGTCATCAAGGCTAATTCCACCCTGTTTCATCATTCGCTTTGTTTCACCGTTACTTGGAGAGAAACCGGTATCGCCAATAACATCCAGAAGCCTTAGTTCTTCACCGGAATTATATTCGAATTCGGGAGCGTCGTCCGGAACCTGCTTATTGATCACCGTTTGCTCAAAGTGCTCTTTTGCTGCTTTTGCGCTTTCTTCCCCGTGATACATTCTTACTACTGTGTAAGCCAGATCATGTTTAGCATTCCGCGGATCTTTTTCAGCTTTCTCTTTGATCGCAGGAAGATCTTCCGTTGCAATATCAGTAACCAGTTCAAAATAAGTGTAGATCAACTCATCAGGAACTGATAAGGTTTTACCGTACATGTCGTTCGGAGCTTCATCTATCCCGATATAGTTATCATAAGATTTAGACATTTTAGCAGAACCATCGGTTCCAACCAACAACGGCATCATCAAACAAACCTGCTGATCTTGACCGTCGTCTTTTTGAAGCTGTCTGCCTACCAGTAAATTAAACTTCTGATCTGTTCCACCTAATTCAATATCTGACTTCAAGTATACAGAATCCTGCCCTTGTGCTAATGGGTATAAGAACTCGTGTAATGAAATAGCTTCATTATTTTCAAATCGTTTAGAGAAATCATCTCTTTCAATCATTCTTGCAACAGTCAATTTCGAAGAGAGACGAACCACATCCATAAAGTCCATCGGTCCCAACCAATCATTATTGTTGGTCAGCGTAAGCTTGTCTTCATCCAGTATCTTTTTTGCCTGATCTATGTACGTTTGCGCGTTCTCATTTACTTCTTCAATAGTCAACGGAGGTCGCGTTTTATTTTGACCCGTCGGATCACCAATCATTGCTGTAAAGCCACCTATGATCAGGATAACTTCATGGCCAAGATCCTGGAATTGTCTCATTTTTCGTAAGATCACAGAATGACCTAAGTGCAGATCAGGACGGGTAGGATCAACGCCCAACTTAACTTTTAGAGGTTTATTCTCTTTTTTTGATTTCTTGAGTTTTTCAATCAGCTCTTGTTCAGGAACAATTTCAACCGCTCCTCTTTTAATGATTGCTAATTGTTCTTCAACACTTGGAAATGACATTGTTAATTATCTTTTAAAATGGGCAGGTTTTCTGCCGGATTGTATTTGTTGATGTTTTCCTGAATGGTTTCTGTAAACCCTTCCGCTCCGGGATAAATGAATGCAATGGTTTCATAAGCAGCGGGCCCAACCTGAATTATATAATCGTAAAGCAATGAATCTTCTCTTGTTTCTTCAGCAGGAACATTAAATCCTGAGATTAGCAATAGTCCGGCACTTACGATCATACTGGCTTTAAGCGCTCCGAAAAGAGCACCGACAACCCTGTTGACCGCTCCTAGTTTAACTGCTTCCAGAAATTTCTTTGTGAGATACGCAATAACGGCGATTATAATAAGTGTGCCAAGAAACAAGATCACCCCGGATGCAAAAGGGATGTACTCGGGAGTATCTTCAAAAAATGGAGCAATAATATTTCCGAAAGCATCCATGTAATTGAACGTCAAAAAGATCGCTAGTGTAATTCCCACAATATTGAGAATCTCCTTCACAAAACCATTAACGGCACCTTTGTATCCAAAATACAGAACGGGGATGGCAATTATTATGTCCACCGTATTCATTAGTTGCTAAGCTCCTCTTTAACAACTTTACTCACCAGACCACCGTCAGCTTTTCCCTTCAACATTCCCATAATTGGCCCCATAACTTTTCCCATATCCTGAGGGCATTCTGCTCCGAGATCTGCGATCTTTTTTGAGACAACTTCACGAACTTCATCTTCAGTAAGCATTTTTGGGAGATATTCTTCAATGATCTCCAGCTCAACCTTTTCTTTTTCAGCAAGATCTTCACGATTACCCTCTTCGAACTGGGTGATGGATTCTTTTCTTTGCTTAGCGGCCTTCATCAGTACAGAAATTGCCTGTTCTTCAGTTAAAGTAGCTTCGCCATCTTTTCGTTCAGCTATTTCTTTTTCCTGAAGTTTAGCTTTCAATGAACGCAGAACCTGTAAACGGTCTTTGTCCTTAGCTTTCATTGCTGTTTTCAGGTCTTCGAGAATTTGTTCTTTTAAAGCCATAGTTCTATGATATCACTTTGAAATTAAGCAAAAAAAAAGGTTACACAATTTTCTTGCGTAACCTTTTAAATCTTTTTTAACGTAATTACGCCTTATTGCTTTGGATAAAGTCTTTTACGTTATCCTGATCTACCATTGCTTCACGATAAGAGTACTTACCGTTTTCATTTTTAGTAGAAATGATAACCTTTGCCATACGGCGTTGAGCCGCTTTTGCTGCTAGTGCGTCTGAACCGAATACTTGTTTCTTAGCCATGTCTCAGATTATTTAATTTCTTTATGAACTGTATGCTTACGCAAAACAGGATTATATTTTTTTAGTTCCATGCGGTCAGTTTGCGTACGTCTGTTTTTCGTGGTCACATATCTAGATGAACCAGGTTTTTCAGTACACTCCAAAATCACTTGAACTCTGTTTCCTTTTGCCATTTTCTTATACCTCTTTTAACAGGGTTCCTTTACGACGAGCATCTTTTAAAACTTCAGTAATACCTTTCTTATTGATAGTACGTAATGTTTTAGCAGACACCTTAAGTGTTACCCACTTATCTTCTTCTGGTATGTAGAAGCGTCTTTTCTGTAAATTCAAATTAAAGCGATGCTTAGTCTTATTGTTAGACTTAGATGAACGGTAACCGTTCAGTGCTTTTTTTCCGGTAATATCGTCTCTTCGCGACATCTTATAATAATTGATTTTTCATTGAGAAATAGACGCCAAAGATAGAGCTATTCTCTCCAAACATCAACGTTTTTAGTAGTATTTTTATCAAAAAACTGAATTATTCACATTTTTCTGCAATTATCCACATTAAAGAGGTTGTAAAATTTGCTTGAATTTGGCTTCAGAATTTTAATCTCTATTTTTTTTGATATAACTCTTCACTTTTTTTGATTTTGCCCGTGTAAGCACTATTTTCGACTATCAAATTACACATCTAATCAAGCTATCACCCCTTATTTATGGCGAAAAATAAACCTACCGATTACAAGGCTTCAAATATTCAAGTTTTGGAGGGTCTTGAAGCGGTAAGAAAGAGACCTGCTATGTACATTGGCGATACGGGTCAACGAGGTTTGCATCATCTTATTAACGAAGTAGTTGATAACTCCATTGATGAAGCCCTTGCAGGTCATTGCGATCACATCATAGTTCAAATTAATCAAGACGGCTCCATGACCATAGAAGATAACGGTCGTGGTATTCCTGTTGATATGCACCCTAAGCTTGGAATACCTGCTGTTGAGGTTGTTCTAACCAAATTACATGCCGGTGGTAAATTCGATAAAGATTCTTATAAAGTTTCCGGTGGACTTCACGGAGTAGGTGTAAGTTGTGTGAATGCTCTTGCTACTGTTTTCAAAGCCGAGATTCACAGAGACGGCACAATCTACAAAATGGAATTCGAAAAAGGAATTACCACTAAGCAACTTTCGGAAGAAGGAAAGAGTGATAAAACCGGTACGATCATCAATTTCATGCCGGATCCTTCTATTTTTACCCAGACTACAGAATTTAAGTTCAATATTATTGCCGACAGGATGCGCGAATTGGCCTTCCTGAATCCTGAAGTTACCATTGAACTCATCGACGAAAGAGAAGAGGACGAAGAGCTCGGAAAGGAAGTTTACCACTTTGAAGGTGGAGTTAGTGACTTTGTTCAGTATTTGGATGAAAACCGTGAATCTCACATGGACAAACCTATATTTATACAAGGAGAAGTTGAAGGGGTTCCTGTTGAGCTTGCCATGCAATACAACAACACTTATGCTGAGAATGTCCACTCTTATGTAAACAACATTAACACACGAGAAGGTGGTTCTCACGTTTCCGGATTCAGAAGAGCATTAACAAGATCTTTAAAAAGCTACGCTGAAAAGAATAAGATCATAAAGTCTAACAGTAAAATTTCTATTTCAGGTGAAGATTTCAGAGAAGGAATTACTGCTGTATTAAGTGTAAAAGTTGCAGAGCCTCAATTCGAAGGTCAAACTAAAACCAAGCTTGGTAATTCTGAAGTTCAAAGCGCTGTAGAAGTTACTGTTTATGATCAGCTTAATGAATACTTAGAGCAGAATCCTAAAACTGCAAAAAGGATCATTGAAAAAGTTGTTCTGGCTGCAGAAGCAAGGGAAGCAGCCCGAAAGGCTCGTCAGTTAGTTCAACGAAAAAGCGTAATGAGTGGCGGCGGTCTTCCGGGCAAGTTGGCAGATTGCTCTATCAAAGATCCCGAACATTGTGAAGTTTACCTGGTGGAGGGTGATTCTGCGGGTGGCTCAGCTAAAATGGGACGTAATCGTAGTTTCCAAGCTATTCTTCCTCTTCGTGGAAAAATCCTGAATGTGGAAAAAGCAAAGATCAACAAGATCCTGGAGAATAAAGAAATTCAAGCAATGATTACCGCTCTGGGAACGGGGGTTGGTCACGGCGATGAGGCATTCGAAGTAGAAAAACTCCGGTATCATAAGATCATTATTATGACGGATGCTGATGTTGATGGTTCGCACATTCGAACTTTATTACTGACGTTTTTCTATCGATATATGCGTCCACTTATTGACAACGGACACATGTACATAGCAACACCCCCTCTTTATAGAATTACCGTTGGTAAAACTATTGACTATGCATGGGATGAAGCCACGCGAGACAAAATGGTTAAAGAACTCAAGAAAGGTCGTCGCAAATTTGATATTTCTCGCTATAAGGGATTGGGAGAAATGAACCCAAGTCAGCTATGGGAAACCACAATGGACCCGGAAACCAGAACCCTTCAATTGGTAACTGTAGAAAGTGCGGCAACAGCAGATAAAATGTTCTCCACATTAATGGGAGATGAAGTCGCTCCTCGTAGAGAGTTCATCGAGCGAAATGCCAAGTACGCAAAAATCGATATTTAAGCCGAAACAATACAAAAAGAATTTATTATTTAAGATATGGCTAGAGAAAAAATTATACCTATTACTATAGAAGACGAAATGGAATCATCCTACATCGATTATTCGATGTCGGTGATTGTATCTCGTGCACTTCCGGATGTTCGTGACGGATTAAAGCCGGTACACAGAAGGGCTTTATTTGGAATGAGTGATCTTGGAATGCTTCACAATCGTGGCTACAAGAAAAGTGCTCGTATTGTTGGTGAGGTTTTGGGTAAGTATCACCCGCATGGTGATACTGCTGTTTATGACACTATCGTAAGAATGGTTCAGGATTTCTCTTTGAGATATCCTCTTGTTGACGGCCAGGGTAACTTTGGGTCTGTTGATGGTGATTCCGCAGCTGCAATGCGTTATACAGAAGTTCGTATGGACAGAATTGCCGAAGAACTTTTGACCGATTTAAATAAAGACACAGTAGATTTTCAATCGAACTTTGATGATACGCTCGAAGAACCTACGGTTATGCCCGCGGCTCTTCCGAACCTTCTTATAAATGGTTCATCAGGTATTGCGGTTGGGATGGCCACAAACATGGCTCCACATAACTTGACGGAAGTTATAAATGGAATAACCGCTTACATCCAGAATCAGGATATTGAAACCAAAGAATTAATGGAGCATATTACAGCTCCGGATTTTCCAACGGCAGGCATTATCTATGGATATGAAGGAGTAAAAGAAGCTTACGAAACTGGTCGTGGAAAAATAACTCTGCGAGCAAGAGCTAGTACTGAAGAGCTTCGGGGCGGTAGAGAGCAAATTGTCATTACCGAAATTCCTTATCAAGTAAATAAGAGTACGCTGATTCAAAAAGTTGCCGAACTTGTTAATAACGAGAAAATTACTGAGATCTCAGAAATTCGCGACGAGTCCGATCGTGACGGTATGCGCGTTGTTATTATTCTTAAGAGGTCTGCTAATGCAGGAGTGGTTTTAAACCAGCTTTATAAGTACACCCAAATGCAAACCACTTTTGGTGTAATTAGTTTAGCCCTCGTCAAAGGACGACCTAAAGTAATGGGTCTTAAAGAATTAATTTTCCATTATGTAGAACACCGCGTTGACGTTGTTATTCGAAGAACGATTTATGATCTCGACCAAGCAGAAGCGCGCGCTCATATTTTAGAAGGGCTTAAAATTGCGCTTGATAATCTTGATGAAGTAATTAAGACTATTCGTGCTTCAAAAAATCCACAGGAAGCAAACGTTGGACTTCGTAAGCAATTCGCATTAACAGATATTCAGGCAAAAGCTATTCTGGAAATGCGCCTTCAAAAACTTACCGGGTTAGAGCGCGATAAGATTGATACTGAGTATCAAGAAATTGTAGACAAAATTGAACGTTTCCGTGAAATTTTAGCCAATAGAGATATCCAGTTTGATATCATCAAAGCAGAGCTTCAGGATATCAAAGAGCGATATGGTGATGAGCGAAGAACACAAGTTGTGTACTCCGCTGATGATTTCAATATCGAGGATATGATTGCTGATGAAGATGTAGTTGTTACTATTTCTAATAAAGGCTTTATCAAAAGAATGCCGGTCAGCGGATACAGAAGGCAACGTCGCGGCGGAAAAGGAATGAAAGGAACTACCACGCGAGACGAAGAGTGGGTAGAACATTTATTCGTAGCCACCAACCATAATTACATTCTCTTCTTTACTGAAAAAGGACAATGTTACTGGCTGAAGGTTTACGAAATACCTGAAGGCGGACGTCTTGCCCGTGGTCGTGCGATTGTGAATCTTATCGAGATTGACAAAGACGACCATATTAAAGCCTTTGTCCCGGTCAAAACCCTGGATGATGAAGAGTATGTGAAAAAACACTCTATTATAATGGCAACTAAAGAAGGTCAGATAAAAAAGACTTCGTTAGAAGCTTATTCCCGTCCAAGACGCGATGGTATTATCGCCATTAACATCAAAGATAACGATTCTCTTCTTGGAGCTGAGTTAACAGATGGTGACAGCAACATTATTCTAGCTAATAAAAACGGTCGCGCGATCAGGTTCCACGAATCTGAAGCGAGAGAAATGGGAAGAAATACTTCCGGTGTTCGCGGCATGAATCTCGGCAAAGATGATGAAGTTGTGGATATGGTTGTGATTCGTAATACTCATGAAGCCACCGTTCTTGCAATCTCAGAGAATGGGTTCGGAAAAAGATCCCTTGTTGACGATTACAGAGAGCAATCTCGTGGCGGTAAAGGTGTGATAACACTTAAGGTTACCAAGAAAACCGGAAGTCTTATTGCCCTTAAAGAAGTCACTGATGAAGACGATCTTATGATCATTACTGAAAGAGGTAAAGTAATCAGAATGGGTTGCTCAGGAATACGAACTATGGGAAGAAATACTCAGGGTGTTCGTATTATGAGACTAGATGATGAAGGAAACATCGCCGCCGTAACTCGAGTGGCAAATGAGGAAGAAGAAGAGGTTTAGAATCTCTTTTACTTTCCGGTTTTTCAAAAGAGGTTTCATTTTTATGAAACCTCTTTTTTATGCTGAATATTTTACTGCTCCAACATTTCCCTAAGAAGCTTCTCTCTCTTGGAAATCAACTCCTGTGGAGCAAGAATTTTCACCTGTTTCCCGAACTGCAGTAGCCAAACATTTATAAATTCCAGATTTTCAATTTCGAAGCTCACTTTAATTTTTTTGGATTTTTCTTCCAATAACTTAAAATTTTTAGTGGGGAGATTTGCTTTAAACCGCTTATATCCTTCTTTATCTAGTAACACCTCTACTTTATGCTGCGCGCCGTCAAATCTGAAAATTAAGTCCTCTATGGACATTTCCTTCTTTTCTACAAAATCTTCTTGCAAAATTTCTATATCCCGCACCCGATCAAGAATAAAATTCCTGAAATCTCCACGAAGGTGAGAAAACCCGATCATATTCCAATGATCCTGATAAAAAACCAAAAGATATGGGTCCACTTTTCTAATTTTCTTCTCTCCGGATTTTGCCGTGTATAAAAACTGAATTCTCTTTTTCTGAGAAATTGCACTACTTATTTTATACCAGTTTCCCCCTTCCTTTTTTTCCGAACCAAATTTCAAATACGGATCTACTACGGTCTTTTTTTGCAATGAAGTCATAAAGTCTTTCAACTCATCCGGAAGCACATTTTTTATTTTTACTTCGACTCCTTTTGCATCCTCTACAAGCCGGGCATCGATCTGTGACTTTACAAAATTAAGTCCTACGATAATGGTTGCCAGCTCATGAGACGAAAACATGAGTGGTGGTATTTTAAAACCCGGCATAACTCCGTAGCCACTATACTTATCCCAGGTAATGGGTACATTTATTTCCTGTAAAGCATTGAAATCCCTGAATATAGTTCTTTTGCTAACATCGAAGTAATCCGCAAATTCCTGAACAGTCCTACGATCCCTCCCCTGCTGCAGCATCAACATTAATTTCAATCTTCTCTCAGAACTATTCATTCGCTCCCCGGCTTAGCTCTACAACTCCCTTCCCTTCATAAAATGGGTCCATAAACTTAGCGTCCAGTTTAATTATGCTTAGCTTAAAAGAGCCTTTTATGCTTTTGGCTTCTTCGACCGCCTCCTCATGCCCCTTAAGAAAAATGATTCTGCTCCACTTTTTCCCCTCTACCATACCATATAGTTGATCAACCTTAAAGGCATGCTTTGTAACAATGATCACCTCTTCGTCCCAGCCCATCTCACGAATATCTCCCCGCCGTCCCTTAACCCGATCAGAAAGATTTAAGCCAGAGACCATGTCATTAACTGCGAAAATTTTCTTCGATACTATATCATTGATCTCAAATTGCTTCTTTTTATAGCATACAGAAAGCGGCAAGCCCGGTAAACCTCCGCCGGAACCAGTATCAACAAAATAATCACTCTCCATAAAACTTGAAAAAAGGGAAACATAAAGACTGTGCTTAACATGTTTTTCTAATGTTTCACGTGAAACACCCCTACTCACCAAATTGATTTTTTCATTCCACCAAAGAAGCCGATCAATGTAGACCATCAGCTCTTCGGCGTTTGCCCAATACAAAGACTCGATTCGACCCTGTTCTTCTTTTGTTATGTAACGGATCGAATGTTCCACGTGAAACCTATCCCTTTAGATAAACCATTAATACAGAAACGTCGCTTGCAGAAACCCCGCTTATTCTACTGGCCTGCCCAATAGTTTCGGGTTTAATTTTTGACATCTTTTGAAATCCTTCCGACGACAAGCTCTTAATTTTTGAGTAATCCAACGATGAGGGGATTGGGGTATTCTCTTTCTGAGCTAATTCCTCTACCATTTCAAACTCTTTTTGAATATACCCCGAGTACTTAATTTGTATTTCCCCTTGCTCAATAACATAGTTGTCTTGAGTGATTTCCTGAATGTTTTCCTTCAAGCCGGAATCAGCGCTCATCATATCAAACAAAGAAACCTGAGGTCTTGCTAAAACAGTTTCTGCTTTTACCGGCTGGCTCAAACCAGTAGTTCCGAGTTCATTAAGTTTTGTGTTCAAAACTTCCGGCCTAACAGTTTGATTTGATAAAATATCCAACACACGGTTCAATTCTGATTTCTTTTCGATGACCTTGTCGTATCGTTCTTTACTTGCAAGACCAATCTTGTAGCCGATCTCCGTTAACCTGAGGTCTGCGTTGTCTTGCCTCAATAAAATTCTGTGCTCCGCTCTGGAGGTAAACATTCTGTAAGGCTCTTCTGTCCCCTTGTTGATCAAATCATCGATCAGCACCCCAATATAAGCTTCGGATCTTTTGAGTATCAACGGCTCTTTGTTCTGCACTTTTAGCGCTGCGTTAATTCCCGCCATCAGTCCCTGGCAGGCAGCTTCCTCATAACCGGTAGTACCGTTTATTTGACCCGCAAAATACAACCCGCTTACTCTCTTGGTTTCCAGTGTTCTTTTAATTTGATGAGGCGGGAAATAATCGTATTCAATTGCGTAGCCCGGACGCAACATTACTACATTTTCAAAACCGGGTATTGTTTTCAGCGCTTCCAGCTGAATATCTTCAGGAAGAGATGTCGAAAAACCATTCAGATACATTTCATAAGTATTCCATCCCTCCGGCTCCAGAAAAAGCTGATGCCTGTCACGATCTGCAAATCTGTTAATCTTGTCCTCAATACTAGGACAGTATCGCGGACCTGTGGACTTAATCCTTCCGTTAAACATCGGGCTTCTGTCAAAACCCTTCTTCAAGACCTCATGAACACTCTCATTTGTATATCCAATCCAGCATGTCAGTTGCTCTTCTTGTGCAGGAAGCTTTTCTGTTAAGAAAGAAAAAGGAGTTGGATTCTCATCTCCATCCTGGACTTCCAGTACTGAATAATCGATTGATCGTCCATCCACTCTCGGCGGAGTGCCTGTTTTTAATCTACCTAGAAGAAAACCTTTGTTTTCTAGCGCCGCAGAAATACCTACAGATGCTCGTTCACCGGATCGGCCTCCTCCGTAGTTACTATCCCCAATATGTATCAACCCGTTTAAGAACGTTCCGCTTGTAAGAACTACGCTTTTAGAGTAAAACTTCTGCCCCGTTTGGGTAACTACTCCCTCGACCTTATTATCTTCTGTAAAAATGAGATCAACAACATTGTCCTGACGGAAAAAAAGATTCTCTTTTTGTTCCAGCAATTCTCTCATTTTCTGAGCGTAAAGCATCCGGTCACTTTGGCATCTCGGACTCCACATTGCCGGGCCTTTACTTTTGTTCAGCATTTTAAACTGAACACCCGAAGCGTCGCTAACTATTCCTGAAAGTCCACCCAGAGCGTCGATTTCTCTAACAAGCTGTCCTTTAGCAACACCACCCATTGCCGGGTTGCAAGACATTTTAGCAATAGCTTCCAGATTCATTGTTATCAATAAGGTCTTTGATCCTAATTGTGCAGCGGCGGCAGCGGCTTCGCTACCTGCGTGCCCTGCTCCAACAACAATCACATCGTAAGAAGGGTAAATAGAAGACATGAGACTCTTTCTCTTTTATTGGACTTGAAATATACAAACAAAAAAACCCCTCACATAAACTTTATGTGAGGGGTTTGCGATCCGGAAGGGACTCGAACCCTCGACCTCCTGCGTGACAGGCAGGCGTTCTAACCAACTGAACTACCGGACCTAATTGAGAGCACTAAATATACGGTTGATTATCAAAGTAAGTCAACCATTTATTGAAATCTTTTTAATATTTATTTTGAGAGCTCATTTTCGATGGCAGATACCAACTCTTCACTTAGGGGCTTTGTTTGGCTTCTGAACCTTCGGGTAAGTTTTCCATCTTTTGAGATGAGGAATTTCTCGAAGTTCCATTTTATATCTCCTTTAAAATCCGGGTTATCCAGAGCGGTAAGATACGTAAATAGCTCAGCCTGATCATCGCCTGTTACCGAAACTTTTGAGAACATAGGAAACTCCACTCCATATTCCAGGGTACAAAATTCTTTAATCTCTTCATCGGTTCCTGGCTCTTGTCCTTTGAAGTTATTTGCCGGGAAGCCTAAAATTACCAACCCATCATCATTATACTCCTCGTATAAAGACTGGAGCCCTTCGTACTGTGGTGTGTATCCACACTTCGAAGCAACGTTCACAATCAAAAGAGTTTTCCCTTTAAAGGAATCAAGTGCGATCGTTTCTCCATCAATACTTTCCATCTTAAATTCGTAAATAGATTCAGGGTTTTCAAAAAATCCCCCTAAAGTAATCAGCAGTAAAAAAATTAGTGATGCTTTCATGAAATAATACCTTTGTTTATCGTTTACCTTTAAAGGTAGATTTAATTAAGTTCATTCCCATGAAATCAAAATTTCTTTTATTTATTTTAATATCCCTTTCAGCTTCTTTGCATGCTCAAATGTTTTCTGTAGGTGGAGAATCCGAACAGCAGCAAAGATCGTCATCAAATTATTTCAGAGCGGGTTTCAGTCCTGTTATTTTTGAATACGCAGGCGATAACACCGACCCTAACCAGGAAAGACTCAATTTTGAATCTACTGCCCTAACTTTCTTCTTTGAAAACCCGGCGTTAAGCGCTTCTTTGAGTTTCATAAATGGATTAACCGGCGCTGAAAATGAACGATACCTAAATCTTTCTATTGACTATTTGAACCGCTTTTCTTTTGTCAGATCGCGGTCATTTCAATTTGGCATCCCTTTTGGATTGAGTTCTAACTTAGTCAACGTTCAAAATGAGGAGTTAACTGATGATTTTAGCCAGACTGTACTCGCTTTAGGCGTAGGGGCGTTTGTTGTTGCTCGTGTTCCTGACAAACTTTCCTTTTCGCTAGAAGGACTTCCTTCTTATGGTTTCAGCAATTCAAGAGGAGGCCTATTCGGAGGTTCTAACAAAAGCCTGTTGTTCAGGACAAGGCTCGACTTTTTAAATATCATTAGTGACAGAAGTTTAAGCTTAGGATATGATTTTAAAATTTCTTCTTACGATCTTGATGAAGATGAATTTGATTATGATCTTACATATCATAGAGTAACACTAGGTATTTCACTTTGAAAACAGACAAACTTCTTTTAGAGCTTGAACTCCTTTTAGAACAGTGCGACTATCGTTTGCGAAAAGAGCGAGGGTCTTTCAGGGGTAACAATTGTGTAATTGAAGGGGACAGACTTGTTATCGTGAACAAAAACAAACCGATAGAGTCTCAAATAGGCACCATAGCGCGCATTTTAAGCACAGTGGATCTAAGCTCTATTTATATTAAGCCCGCTGTAAAAAAAGAGCTGGGTATTTTATGGGACAGGCTCACCGTCTCCCCTCACAGTCCCGGAGACGAACTGGAATTTGACTAATGAAACTTACATTTCTAGGAACAGGAACTTCTATGGGTGTCCCGGTTGCCGGTGGCTTTGGGGCGAACCGGTTTTCTAAGGACCCGAGAAACACTCGAACACGATGCTCTGCCTGGATTCAAAGTGAAGGCACTTCCCTTTTAATAGATGCTGGTCCGGAATTTCGTATTCAAAGTATCCGCTCAAGGATAAAAAAGATCGATGGTGTGTTAATAACCCATGAACATATGGATCATGTAAGCGGGTTAGACGATTTGAGAGCATACAATTATGTTCAAGAAACCTCCATTCCGCTATACACTTCAGGAGCATGCATAGAATCTATAAAATCCCGTTTTGACTATCTGTTTGGAGAAAATAAATACCTGGGATCTACATTATTAGATCTGATTGAAGTCTCGGAAACTTTTTATTTGAACGATCTCGAAATAACCCCTCTTCCTTGTTTTCACGGCGATTTAAAAATTCTGGGATTTAGAATCAACGATCTTTGCTATCTCACAGATGTAAAAGAGATTCCTGAAGCCACAAAGGATATAATTCGTGGTTCTAAAGTAATTGTTTTGAGTGGATTAAGATGGGAGCCGGAACACCCAACTCATCTTACTATCCCTCAAGCCACTGAACTTATCAATAGACTTGATATTAAGCGTGGATATCTCATTCATATGAACAGTTATGTTGATCATGAGCCATCAAACAAAAAATTGCCTGCAAACATCAACTTAGCTTATGATCAGCAGGTTATTGAAATAGATTAAAGAAATTTTTTCAGCTCCTCGTTCGCTTTAAGTTGCTCTACTATTTCCTTTACCCCCTGCGCCTGATTAAGGTCACAAATAAGAATTGCGTCTTCTGTTTCAACTACAGCTGTATTTTCCATTCCTACCAGAGATATCATCTTTCCGGAATTTGAAACAACCAGATTTTTTTGAGAACCTGTGAATGTAACATTTACTGCCTGAATAGCATTGCCATCTTTATTCTTTTCGCCAAGATCATAAACAGCCGTCCAGCTGCCAACATCATTCCATCCAAATTCTCCCGGAACTACAAATACGTTTTTTGCACCTTCCATAACGCCATAATCAATTGAGATAGACTCGCAATCCTGATAAAACTCATTTATAGCCGCCTTATGTAAATCTGTATATAAGTCCTGTGAATTTATTTTAAGCAACTCAAACATATCAGGAAGCTGATTCTTTACTTCCATCAGAACAGTGTCTGCTCTCCATATAAACATACCGCTGTTCCAGTAATAGTCTCCGGAATCCAAAAACTCCTGAGCCTTAACATGATCAGGCTTCTCCTTAAAAGCTCTTACCTTCTCTACATTATTCTCAGCTATTTCTTCAGCAACAGAATTGTCTGCGTGGATATAACCAAATCCGGTTTCTGGTCTGTCTGGTTTTATCCCTATAGTTACCAAGTCATTACCTGACTCCGCTTTTTTTATAGCAGTTTTTAAAATTCTCCTGAACTCTTCCGGGTTTGTTATATGATGATCGGCAGGAAGCACAACCATTACAGCATCCGGATCTTGTTTGATCAAAAGCTCCGCAGCAATAGCAACACATGGAGCCGTATTTTTAGCAACAGGCTCCCCAACTATATTTGTATCCGGCACTTTTGGAAGTTGCTCCTTTACTATATCCACATAGTCATCGTTTGTCACCACCAGAATTCGTTCCTGCGGAATGAGCTCTTTAACCCGTTCTGCAGTGTTTTGAATCATTGTCCCTTGCCCAAATAAGTTTAAGAATTGCTTGGGGTATTTTTTTGTGCTTTTTGGCCAAAACCTTGTTCCGGAACCGCCGGCCATTATAACTGCATAAACCATATATAATTCTGTTTACTCTTATTAAATAGAATTCTTAAGGTATGGATTTCTTACTGAACTTTTCGCAGCGTAAACTTAAATATAGTGCCCTCGTTTATTTTACTCTCGTAAAAGAGTTGCTCTCTGTGTGCTTCTATAATGTGCTTAACTATTGCCAGCCCCAATCCTGTACCACCTCTTTCTCTAGACCTAGACTTGTCTACCCTGAAGAAACGCTCCGTAACACGAGCTAGATCAGACTCGTCAATTCCTATCCCTGTATCTCTTATTGAAAGCAAAACTCTGTTCTTGTCTTTCTTAAACTGTTCAAGTTCGATCTCTACCTTTCCGCCTTTTATGTTATACTTAACTCCATTTTCTATCAGGTTTATTAAAACTTGTTTTATCTGATTCTTATCCCCTCTGACCTGAAGATTTTTGTCGAATTCTTTTAGCTTTAGCTTAACATCATCACGCTCTGCTTTGTGCTGCAAACTGTCTACAACATCGTGTATCACTTCGTATAAATAAAATGGCTCTATGTCCGATTTTAGCTCCCCGGTCTCGAGCTTGGAAATTTCCATCAGATCTTTTGTGAGATAGATCAACCGGTTAACATTCCTCATGGTTTTTTTAAGAAATTCCCGATTTACCTCTTCATCTTCTAACGCGCCGTTTAAAAGCGTTTCTACAAATCCCTGAATCGCAAAAATAGGCGTTTTGAGTTCATGAGATATATCACCTATAAATTCTTTCCTGTAATTTTCAATCCTGTTCAGTCTCTGAATTTCTCTTTCAATGGTCCTGCTTGATTTCACAAAGTGTTTAACCAAATAATCGACCTCATCACCATAGTTGGTTGTTATACCCTGATATTCCTCAAACCTTTTCTTAGAAATATTTCTTGAAATTTCCTCCAGTTTCTCAAGTCTTTTATACTGTAGCTTATAATTGAAAAAATATGAAATCAGCAAAACAAGAAAAGCTATGGCACAAGCTGCTATGGCCGTGCTTAACAAGGAAAGGTTGTAAAAAATAATAAGCACTAAAAAAGAAGACGCCCCTGATACTAAGGACGAATAAAGAGCTATTCTTAATCCTAGCTTGAAAAGCCCAATTTTTTTCTTTTTTGACGCAGTCATTCCTTAAATCTATAGCCTACACCTTTAACCGTTTCAATATAGTGATCTCCAAGTTTCTCTCTGATCTTTCTCACATGAACATCTACAGTGCGGTCTACTACATAAATATTATCACCCCAAACCTTATTCAAAAGAGTTTGCCTGTCCAACACCTTTCCTTTTCTGCTGGCTAGAAAAAAAAGCAGCTCAAATTCCTTCCTGGGTAAATGAAACTCCTCTTCTTTTTTATTTACTATATACCGGTCTCTGTCTATCGTTATATCGTGAACCTCGAGAACATTCGTCTCTTCCTCTTTTTCATCAAACCTCCGCAGAACTGCTTTAATTCTGGAAATCAGCTTCGTTGTGCTAATCGGTTTGGTTATATAATCATCTCCACCTTTATTTAACCCTTCAACTTCTGTTTTTTCATCGCTACGAGCAGTAAGAAAAATGACCGGTATTTTTTTGAGTTGGTCGTCCCGCCTCATTTCCTCAACTGCCTGCATCCCATCCATTTTGGGCATCATTATATCCAGAAGCACTAGATCGGGGTTTTTCTCCTTAGCTACGGCAATTCCTTCTTCGCCGTTTTCTGCCTTTAAGACTTCAAAGCCTTCTTTTTTCAGGTTATACTCAATAAGATCCAGAAGATCTTTTTCATCATCTACTACAAGAATGGTTTGTTTAGGCACAACATTTGGGGTTTGTTAGATTAGAACTAAACAATGGTACTAATGTATCGCATTAATATAAAATGAAGAAATTGTTACCAGATTTAATCTTCGGAAATAAAATTTAACTCCTTTATCGCCGACTACTTATTCAGGAGACTCAATCCCTTTTTTATCGCAGCCGGTACAGTTTTGATATCATCACCCTGAAGCGCTTTAACAGCCGCTTCTTCAGCTTCACGTTTTTTAAATCCTAAAGATTCCAACGCAGAAACCACTTCATCCGTCATGTTTGACTCTGCCGGTTTTGAAATACTTCCCGAGCCTTCAACCTCATCAAGCTTATCTTTCAGCTCCAAAATTATGCGTTCTGCCGTTTTCTTACCTATCCCCGGAACTCTCGACAATGATGCGGCGTCCTTGCCTTTTATTGCTCCTATTAAATGGTCTGCCGGTAAGCCCGATACAATTGTAATTCCCAATTTCGGTCCCACGCCCTTAACTGTTATCAGTTTTTCAAACAGCTGCATTTCGTCTTTAGCATAAAACCCAAATAATCTCTGATCACTGTCTGTAATATGATGATGAATCAAAAGTTTTACCTCGATTCCTTTTTTCAGATGGGCCAGAGTTTGTTTAGAAATTTCAACTCCGTACCCAACTCCTCCAACATCAAGATGTGCCTTGTTTTCTTCAAGTTCTTCTACATATCCTTTTAGAAAAGTGATCATGCCCCTTTCACCCTGTCAGGATTGTCGGCAACAAAACTTGCCCAATCAGACTTTTTATTATTTTGATGGGTTTTCTTCTTTACAGCTCCCGGTAAGCCTTTCCCTTTCATATAATGGCACCATGCAACCGCAAGTGCATCTGTAGCATCATTTTTGAGCTTTTCATCCGGGAGAGTTACCATTTTATCCAGCATAAATGCTACCTGATCCTTACTCGCATTTCCATTCCCCGTTATTGCTTTTTTTACTTCTTTGGGATAATACTCAAAAGCAGGAAGATTGTTATTCTTGATTGCTAAAATTGCTGCAGCCTGAGCTCTACCCAACTTTAACATTGCCTGAGGGTCAACTCCATAGATCGGAGTTTCAACAGCGCAGGCAGTAGGGGAATTTGATTTTATTATTCCGGAGATCTGGTCAAAAATATATTTCAACCGATCCGAATGATCTTCCATATGTGCCATCTTCAACACATCGCAACGCAATGCTATCAACTTGCCTTTTTCCTCAGTAAGCACAGCATACCCGGTAAAGCGGGATCCGGGATCTATTCCTAGGATTATTTCAGGCATTGATTGGATATTGGTGTTTTTAAAATAAGGTCACCTGAACTTGTTTCAGGACCTTATGCAAAGTCTAATAATCTAATATAAGCTTCTTTTCTAATTGAAGTCACTCCATAGCGAAAGCCGGAATCTCAATCTATTTTTAAAATCCAGATTCCCGCCTGCGCAGGAATGACTAAATTTAAGACGCTTTAATTAATCTTCGTCTTCTGAATAAAGCTTCGCAAGGTCTTCCATCATCTCTTCAGAAATACCATTCGTTACGAAACCGCCATCATGGAACAAATTCTGCATAGTTACCTTTCTGGTTAGATCAGAAAACATTGCTACACAATAATCCGCACACTCATCTGCAGAAGGGTTTCCCATTGGGGCCAGCTTCTCTGCAAAAGTAAACATACCATCGAAACCTTTTATTCCTGATCCCGCTGAAGTCATTGTCGGTGCTTGTGAAATCGTATTTACTCTGATACCACGATGAGCTAATCGGCTACCGTAATTTCTTGCAATAGATTCGAGCAGGGCTTTTGCATCATTCATATCCGAATATTTACTAAAAATTCGTTGAGCTCCTATATAAGATAGAGCGATCACGCTTCCGCCGTCGTTTAAAATTCCGGCTTCATCAGCATGGTGCAAAACACGGTGTAATGAAACTGCAGAAATATCGAGTGACTGCTGATACCATTTATAATTGATATCGGTGTATTCCTTTTTCTTTCTGATGTTTGGAGACATCCCTATGGCATGAAGAATGAAGTCAACACTTCCAAGCTCTTCTTTCACCTTCTCCATCATGTCTTTTACAGCGTCATCATCTGAAACATCGCAAGGAATGATAGGGGCGTTTATCTCTTCAGAAAGAGCGTCAAGGGCTCCCAAACGTAGAGCGATTGGCGCATTTGAAAGAACCATGCTTGCTCCTTCTCTGTCACACGCTAATGCAACCCGCCAAGCGATACTTCTGTCATCCAGCGCTCCAAAAATAATTCCCTTTTTTCCTTTTAGTAATCCGTTTCCTTCGCTCATTATCTTAAATTTCTTTTCTGTTTATGTGATGAGTGAAAATCATCATTCTTAAGCTAAAATGATAGTGGGAATGAAAACCGAATATTGAACTCTGTATCGTTTTTACTATCATTGACATATGTCGTTAAAGTTTAAAAGAAATTATCACTTAGAAAAACTTGATAAGCTGATGAGCACCGAAGCTTCTTCTAAAACCCCTTCCATTGCTTATCTAAATCCGGATGGTGTTGCCAGAGCGTGGATTCTTATTTCCGCTATTTCAACGCCTTATTTGCTTTGGCTTTTATTCAGATTACAAAAATTTGGTTGGCTTGTTTCCTTTGCGGTCTTTGTTCTGGCTCCATTTCTGGTCAATTATTTTTTAATAAACGATCCCAACGCAAGTCTTTTGTTCTGGGCGGTCACTTTAATTGATTGGGTAGTATTTCTGTTTCTTCTTAAAAACAGCTATAACACGTGGAGAGAACCTGATTTTAAAAATACACAGGGCTCGGATTTTAGATAACTTAACTTGTCCGAAAGTAGTTTTTAACTAGAGCAAAAGTTCCCAAGCAGAGCATAGGAACCAAAGAATGTTTAATACCGAATAAACTAATAGTTCTTTCTGAATATTTTCGCTCTTACACCAACAAGAACTGTAAATAAATCCTGTAATGCGTCGTCATTTTGTATAGAGGAAAGTTCAATTCTTACAGGATCTTTAGAGAACATGTTCTCACCATTTCTAAAATAACCTCTAAAGTTGATAAAAAAGCTGTTTTTTTCATTAACATCATATAAAATCCCTCCCTGTGCAAAAAGTCCTGCTCCACTGGGTTTCCTGGTGTAATCCGGAATAACAGGATATCTTCCATCAAAGTACCTAATGTTATCCTGAATTTTCGTAGTCCAAAAGAATCCGCCCGATGTCACAGATAAAGACATTTTATTAAATAAACTCCTTTGATAGCTTAAACCTAACATATAATCGCCTTCTATAAACTCGAAGTTTGAAAGCATCATAGAGGGATCATCTGCCACTACATTAAAGGAAAATTTTCTTAAAGAAATTGAGGAATACAAAAACAAGTTTTTTGAATTAAAAAGGTTTTTTTGAAAACTAAAATCAACAACCCAACCTACCGTTGCCTCACCTTGTTGGTTGATCTCTCCATCTTTCACCGGTCGGGCTGAATTAAACCGAAATACGGATGCAGACAAAGAATGTCTTGCAGCATGAGCTCCCGCTGCTAAATCAAATATAAAAATATGATCCTTTTTTTTAGGCGTTATAAGAGGAGTGTAATTGTTGTCTTTGCATTCGTTAAACTCATTAAAAAGAAAAATAAGGTTGTCTTCTCTTAATCTTAACCTATCTATCCTTTGTTCGCTCACACAACTTCCTAAAGCCTGCTTAAGGTCTTTCTTGAAACCTTTGATTGTCTTTAGTTCAAGCGACTTTGGAACTTCTTGTAAAGCAATTGCTTTATTATCTTTTTCAAAAACAAATTTAAATCCCTCTCCTTCATATCTATATAACTTTGCCGAGCCGTTTAGAATTCTTTTTAGAAAAACATATCTAAATTCTTCGCTCGATTCCGCTTTGTAGTAATAAACAACTCTTCTAGGAACGAACACATCCCCTTCTTCCATCTCTATTCTTTCAATGCTTAAAACATCAATATCTCTACCGTTCACCTTTACAGTATTCAGAAGATAATTATATGTTATTTCTACAGTCCCCCTTAATGTGCTTCCATCTTTTTGTACAACCCTATCCTGAGAGCTTGCTGAACCAACCCAAAAAACACTCAAAAGAAGAATAAGAACCTGCTTCATATTGTAATTTCCTTTTTAAACATCTATAAATTTTAGCTCTATAAAAACAAGATTCTTTTGAATGAAGTCAAGGGCGCTTTTATTATATCTTATAAATCCTTGTTATTGAAACCTGCTAATATGTAAGTGGAAGCTTTATCCACATTACTGTTTATAACACAGGAATAAACTCGCGTTTTTGATCAGCAAGAAATTGTCCTTATGATTATCAAAATTTTTATAAACCCAATCTCATTGAAAAGGATATTGAGTTATAAGAACTAAAATACTCTTTGCCTACTCTTGGTTCAATTATGACACCCAAGCTTAAGGTCTCAAAATAATACCCTAATCCTATTCTCGGGTGCAGGATTACATCGCTATAGTTAATCAAGTTCTCTTCTCGAGTTTCTGAATCTACCAGCATTCGCTCTTGATTTTCTTGTTGCTGAAATGTATTAAACTGTAAATTCCCTTCTACATTAGAATATATTTTCTTTCCAATTCCTATTCCCGCAATATAATAAAATGACCTTTTTTTATTATTAATTAAGCGCTTAAATACAACTTTCAAATGAGCATAACTAAGCACACCTTCTACATCGCTATAAATTACTTCTTCAATCACGCTACACCCCATACCACACGTACCTGTTTCAAATGTTCTAATGATTCGATCCTCTGAACTTGTTCTGAAAGCAGATATTAAAAGCTCTATGTTTAATCTTTTTAGCCCCCTTCCGCGTGGTAAGATGATTTCAGATGAATAACCAACCTCAATATCATAGCTTGTCTTAAAATTAATCTCGCTTTCAATTATTCGTCTTGATATGTTTTCTTTGTGTACTTTATATCCTGTATTTACTACCACTCCGCTTTTGACAGTTACCTTCGGGATTTTATATGTGTAATCATTTTTTTCATTAGTAATTAAATTACAATTACTTACAAACGAACTTAAAGAGCTTAAGTTATATTTCAATCTTTCAATCTTGATCTCATCTAAGCATGACGGCATTAAGCGTCTAATTTGTTCCCTGAATTTATATGTATTGTTTTGATTAACATAAAAGCCTCCACCTTTTTGTTGAACAAATACGTGAGATATAAGAGCAATAAATACTTCTTTTTGCTGCAAATAGTAATTGTCTCTTCCTTTTCTGTACAAATAAAGATTTAGGTTTTTGCTTTTGTTAATCTGTTGAATGAAGACTCTTTTTTCTTCGAACTCCTTATTGATGAGACTTAATGTAGAGTTTGTATTTACATAAAGAGGCGTTTTATCAATCTTTACCCTTTTGGAAATGTAAATCTCTGCAGAAACAAAAAATGAATTTATGTCAGTTGGAGTTAACTCGAGTGGGCTTCCTTGTTCCGTTTCTTTAAAAAAAATCTGATCCGGAGTTTCTGTCCATTCCAAGTAATCGATGAACCCTCTCGTAGTGTCACCATTAATCACAATGAACCCTGGTTGGTAATTTGTTTGCCCTTTTGTAAGCTTTGGATTTAACGCAAAGACAAATAGTGTTAATATTACAAGCTTATAGCACTTTAGATCCATTTATATGATATTATTTTTGAATAAACTTACGACAATATTTCTTATTTATCTTCTTCCCTAAAACAAACTAGCACCATATCAATCTAATCTCCGTATTGAACTATTGATGTTCTTATAATCATTATTCTGACTCGTTAAAACTTTATCCACATTACTGTTGATAACCCAAGAATAAACTCGTATTTTTATCGGCTCTGAACTAAGCGAATAATCCTGTTCAAATAAATGTTTGATAGTTTATCCTCAAAATTAGATAAAGCCTTTCAGAATCTGAAAGGCGAAGCTCGTATCACCGATGTAAATATCGCTGAAACTATACGAGAAATTCGTCGTGCTTTATTGGATGCAGATGTTAACTATGAGGTTGCTCGCGAGTTCACGAAAGAAATTCAGGAAAAAGCACTCGGTTCAGATGTGCTCACCAGCGTTAACCCGGGACAGCAATTCACGAAGATCGTGTTTGATGAACTGGTTGAAACTTTTGGTGGCGAAAAATCTGATATCGCAGTTGCCCACACCCCACCTACTGTAATTCTTATTGCAGGTTTACAAGGTTCCGGTAAAACTACCTTTGTTGGTAAGTTAGCCCGTTACCTAAAGCAGGAGCATAAAAGGAATCCTCTTCTTGCTGCCGCCGATGTTTATCGCCCTGCTGCCGTAAATCAGCTTAAGTCTCTGGCATCCCAAATTGATGTGCCGGTTTATTCCATTGAACAACAAGATGCCGTTCGCGTAGCTAAAGAAGCTGTCGCCATGGCAAAAAGTTTGGCTATGGATACCGTTATCATTGATACTGCCGGACGTTTACATGTAGATGAGGAGATGATGAATGAGGTCGCGGAAATTAAGAAAGCCGTAAATCCTCATGAAATTTTGTTTGTTGTTGATTCGATGACCGGTCAGGACGCGGTTAACACAGCAAAAGAGTTTAATGAGCGGATCGATTATAACGGGGTAGTTCTTACCAAGTTAGATGGTGACACCAGAGGTGGTGCTGCACTTTCTATAAAAACCGTTGTAAATAAACCGATCAAATTTGTGAGTACCGGCGAAAAGCTGGATGCTCTTTCCCCATTCTACCCAGACCGTATGGCACAGCGCATACTTGGTATGGGAGATGTGGTATCGCTCGTTGAAAAAGCTCAAAAAGAATTTGATGAAGAAGAAGCCAAGCGACTTCAGGGACGTATTAGTTCTGATAAGTTTGACCTTGAAGACTTCCTCGAGCAAATTCAAAAGATCAAGAAGATGGGAGATTTCTCCGATCTTGTTTCTATGATCCCCGGCGCCAGCAAAGCATTGGATAACAACGAAATCGATGAAGACGCCTTCAAACCGATTGAAGCTATTATCTATTCAATGACGCCGGAGGAGCGTCAGAATCCGGAAATTCTTAATGGAACTCGTCGTAGACGAATTGCAGCCGGTTCTGGCACTACTGTCCGTGAGATCAATGATCTCATTAAACAGTTCGAACAGATGAAAAAAATGATGAAGACCATGTCCAAAATGGGAAAGATGGGCAGGGCTCTTCAAGGATTAAAAAATTTACCGATTGGTAAGTAACATTATATATACACAACTCACTGGAGAACAACATTGATTAGAATTAGACTTCAAAAGAAAGGACGTAAAAAACGACCAATCTTTCATATTGTAGTTGCAGACAGCAAAGTTGCTCGTGATGGAAGAATCATTGAGCAGGTTGGCCGTTATGACAACGTAACTGAGAAAAAAGAAGTGGTACTCAACGAAGACCGCATTCTTTACTGGTTAGATACCGGCGCTCAACCATCCGACACTGTACGCAAGATCCTTAGAAATGAAGGGGTTCTTTACAAGCGTCATTTGATGATGTGGGGAAAAAGCGAAGAAGAGATTGAAACAGCACTTGCTGAGTGGAAATCTTACCGCGACTCAAAAGGAGACGACAGCGATTCCCGTAAAGACAAGCACAAGGACGTTCTTGCTGCAGAAGAAAAAGAATTTAAAGATCAGGTTCAGAAAAAAGCGGCTAAAGCAGCTGTTGAATTAGAAACTGAGTCTTCTGATGAAGAAACAGCTACTGAAGAGACAGAAGCTGCAGCTGAAACTGAAGTGGCTGAAGAAGAAACTACTGACGAAGCTCCCGCTGAAGAGGAGGTTGTTGAAGAAACAGCTCCTGAAGCAGAGGAAGAACCGGAAGTTGAGGCAAAAGAAGCTGCTGAAGAAGTAGAAGAAAATGTAGCTGAAGCTACTGAAGAGCCTGCTACCGAAGAAGCAACTGTTGAAGAAACAGACGACGCTCCGGCTGAAGAAGAAAAAGAAGAAGTTGCTGAAGAGCCAAAAGCTGAAGCAAGTTCAACTCAAACTTCTGATGACATGACTGCTAAAGAAGCTATCGATCATATTAGAGATAATGATCTTGATGCATTAAAAGGGTTTATTTCTGACGACGAGTCAAGAAAGACCGTTATTGCAGCATGGGAAAGCAAACAATCTGAAGGATAATTTAATCCGGCTCCTATGAATCAGGAAGCCAATATACAACCATTTACTTTAGTCGGGCGCGTAGATCGCTCACACGGACTTGACGGCGAAGTTAAAATCATTTTTGAGTTTGACGACCCCGAAATCCTGAATGAAATAACTGTTGTGTATTTGCGGAACGAAAGGGGCGACTACTTCCCTGCCCGAATTAAAGATGTTCGGACTGAGGAAAAAAGAAATGAAATTTCGTTCTTTGTACATTTTGAACATATCGCTGATCGCACAGCGGCAGAAGAATTAAAAAATTCAGGTGTATATCTGGAAACAGATCTCGCCAATACTTTAATTCCTGACGTTGAAGAAACAAACAGCTTGCTTCACTTTGATGTTTATAACACAAATGGTGAGCACATCGGAATAGTAATGGACATCATCGAGAATTCCATGCAATCTATTCTGAATGTTTCTTCAAACAATGGATCTCTTCTTATTCCTAATGTTAGCCACTATGTGGTTAAGGAAAATTTTGAAGAAGAATCTGTCATCTGCCAAAACCTGGAAGAACTCGGAGAACTTTAGAAATGAGAATTGATATCATATCTGCAGTTCCGGGATTGCTTACAGGTCCGCTGGAAAATAGCATTGTGCAACGCGCCAAAGAAAAAGGCTTAGTTGAAATCTTTGTTCACGATCTTCGGGATTACACTGAAGACAAACACAACAAGATTGATGACTACCCTTATGGTGGCGAACCGGGCATGGTGCTGACGCCTCAACCGATCTTCAGCTGTATAGACCATCTGACTTCTGAAAGGAAATACGATGAAATCATCTTTACAGCTCCGGACGGAGAAGTGTTTAACCAGGAAGAAGCCAACAAGCTGTCACTATTAGAAAATGTGATCATATTGTGCGGCCACTATAAAGGAATCGATCAGCGAGTTAGAGATGCGCTAATTACTAAAGAATATACCATTGGTGATTACGTGCTTTCAGGAGGGGAACTTCCCGCTATGGTTATTACTGATGCTTTGGTTAGATTGATACCGAATGCCATTGGAGATGCCGGAAGCGCATTAAGCGATTCATTTCAGGATGGATTACTTGAAGCTCCCATTTATACCCGACCGGCTGAGTTCAAAGGAATGAATGTTCCTGAGATCTTAAGATCCGGCGATCACAAAAAGATCGAAGCCTGGAAAAGCGAGCAATCTATTGCAAAAACAAAAGAACGAAGAAAAGATTTGTACGAAAAATTTAAGAAAGATTATTAACGGCTGATTAGTCAGCAAAGAAACAGAATCATGGATAAGCTAAAACTTGTAGAACAAACGATAGTTAATGACGACATCGCTCAATTCACCGCCGGTGATACAGTGAATGTTCACTACCGTGTACGTGAAGGAGAAAAAGAACGTATTCAGCAGTACGAAGGTGTTGTATTGAATGAACGTGGAAGCGGAGCTAATAAAACGTTTACCGTTCGTAAAATAAGCAGCAACGTTGGTGTTGAGCGTATTTTCCCTCTTTACTCTCCTTTTATTGCAAAGATTGAAGTTAAGAAACGCGGAAGTGTAAGACGTTCTAAACTATTTTATCTGCGTGAACTAAGAGGTAAAGCAGCTCGTATTAAAGAGCGCGGACAGGAAAGCAAAAAGAAGTAACATTCTCCTTTTAAGAACCGGATTCGGGCGTTATATGTATTAATCCCGGATTCTTCTTTTTTAAAACTAAATTTATTTAGATGAATATTATTCTTTTTGGACCTCCCGGTGCCGGTAAAGGCACGCAAGCAAAATTACTTCAGGACAAATACTCAATACCTCACCTTTCAACCGGTGATATATTTAGAACAGCGATAAAGAACCAGACTCCTCTTGGCGTTAAGGTTAAGTCTATTCTTGACTCAGGTCAGCTGGTTCCGGATGAAACCGTGGTTGATCTTGTGGCGGATGAGCTTAAAGACCCTAAATACGATAGCGGGTTTATCCTTGACGGTTTTCCAAGAACGGTTCCTCAGGCAGAAGCTTTTGATGAGATCGCGGAAAATCAGAACAAAGCTATAGATGCTTTTGTGGTTCTTACTGTTCCCGAGAAGGAGTTGATCTCCAGAATTCTTTCAAGAGGACAGGGAAGAGCTGACGATACCGAAGAAAAGATCAAAACTCGTTTAGAGGTTTATCACGAAGAAACAGAGCCGGTGCAAAATCACTACTCTTCAAAAGGTGTTGTTAAAGAAATTGATGGCATAGGAACCATTGATGAAATCTTTGAGCGCATTACTACTTCGTTAAAGTAATTAATTAAAAGCCATCACTTATTGATGGCTTTTTTTATTCGTCCTTAAGTTGCTTGATCATAATTCTGGTTTCAGGAACTGCCCCTTTTGATATTGTAAACTGAAGGCCTCCTAAATAATCGGAAAGTACCTCGAGTTCTTCGGCGTACCATTTTTTAAACGCTCTTTCATTTCCCTCTCCGTAGATCAAAAACTTCCTTGTTTCTGCTTCCAGAATATCGACTCTTTTTCAATAACTGATATCAGGTTCGAACCGCGGTCAAGACTGGAAAGGTATTCTTTTCCGATCGTTGTGAAGTTTTCCGACTCAAACCCCTATAACTACACCGACCTGTTCTAATGAATGAAACTTACAGCCTCGTTTTCTAAATAATCTTTTCATCTAAATAGATTAAAATATAGACAATCCTGTTTTTGTGGTTAGTCTTTCCAGAACCTCCATTCCCAGAACCGAATTTCCGGCCTTATTTAGTTTTGGACTCCAAACCGCAATGCTGTAATGTTCAGGAAAAACCGCAACGATTCCACCTCCAACACCACTTTTTCCGGGCAGACCGACTTTGAAAGTAAACTCCCCGGCCTGATCATAAAATCCACAAGTGAGTAAAATTGCACTTAATCTTTTTGACTGAGAAGCATTCAGAATTTTTTCGCCGGTTACAAAATGTTTTCCATGATTTGCGTACATCAAAAAGGTTTGCGAGAGTTCTTTACAACTCATTTCGATTGAACACATATAAAAATAAAAATCCAGAACATCTTCCACAAGGTTTTCTATGTTGCCGAACGATTTCATAAGACTAGCCAAAGCAACATTTCTGTATCCGGTTTCCTTCTCAGACTCAGCTACCTTTTTATTAAAACTAATGCCCGGATTACCCGAGAGTTTTTGTACAAACTCTAAAAATTCCTGTTTTGGGTTCTGAAGATTAGAGATCAGTATATCACAAACAACAAGTGCTCCTGCATTTATAAGTGGGTTTCTTGGAATACCTGACTCATATTCCAATTGAACCAAAGAATTGAATGGGTTTCCCGAAGGCTCAACGCCTACTCTTTTCCACAATTTCTCGCCCAACATCGGATACGCCATTGTAAGCGCAAAAACTTTACTGATACTCTGAATAGAAAATCGTTGCTCATTTTGTCCGATTGCAAAATTTCCTTTTTCCAGGCTGCAAAGGTGTATACCAAAATTATCTTCCTTTACATCAGCAAGTTCCGGAATATAGTTTGCCACCTTTCCCCCAAACTTCCTTTTGTCCAGCTCCGAATCTATCTCATTAAGTATCTTTTGATAATCCATTAATTTATAACATAGTTTTTAGCCAATTCAAGAAACTCTTTCACTTCCTGTTTTTGCCATTTTTTATCTTCACCGAATTCTTCGGCTAAAATCTCCGCAACCTTTGGGGCGACTTCAATTGCCGCTTCTGCATCTAACAACAAAGCTCTGGTTCTTCGGGATAAAAGGTCTTCTATTGTTTGCGCCCATTCATTTCTTATTGCCCAAACAATTTCTGCTTTTATATAAGGTAGGCTTGGATGCAGCCGTTCTTTCGTAGAATCATTTTCTTCCATTATTTTTTCAATAGCTACCCGATCTGATCCATACACACTCAACGGATCATTCTTATCCACATTTTTTAACCACCCGTGAATACGCTGATTCTTTGTTTTTGTCTTTTTGAATTCAACTCCTGCAACCATTGCCGCCCGATCGATCGTGTCTTCTGCCATCTTTCTGTAAGTAGTCCATTTTCCCCCGGCAATAGTTACCAATCCGGATTCTGAAATCTGAATGTGATGGCTTCTGGATATTTCAGACGTAGATTTTGACTCCGGTGGTTTCACAAGAGGTCTTAATCCTGCAAAAACGCTCTTTACATCCTTTCTGGTTGGGTCTTTGGTTAAATACTCCTTAGCGTGTTTAAGAATAAAATCTATTTCTTCATCTAATGCTATTGGCTCTAAAGCGGGCTTGTCAATTGGTGTATCCGTTGTCCCTACAAGAGCTTTCCCGTGCCACGGAACTGCAAAAAGAACTCGTCCGTCATCTGTATGTGGAACCATTATGGCTGCATCTCCGGGCAGAAATTCTTTATCCAGTACCAAATGAATGCCCTGTGCACACTGAATTATATTTTCGTGTTTCTGATCATCCATTTTGAGAATGGAATCAGAAAAAATTCCCGTTGCGTTAACTACCGCTCTGGCTTTGATCGTAAATTCCTCTCCGTGTATATGATCTCTGGCAACTACACCGTCAATAAAACCTGAATCGCCTTTTATCAATTCATTTACTTTCATGTAATTTACCGGAGACGCCCCAAGATCAGCAGCTGTTTGGGCTAAATTGATTGCCAGACGTGAATCATCAAACTGGCCGTCATAATAAATTACTCCTCCCCTCAATCCTTCCGGCTCCAGTGTTGGGATCTTTTCCAGTACTTCTTCTTTTGAAAGTGTTTTGGATTTTTTAATACCCAGCTTTCCGGCTAAAGCATCGTACACCTTCATTCCTATTCCATAAAACGGACCATTCCACCATTCATAACTTGGAACTATAAATGACTGATGACTCACCAAATGCGGGGCGTTCTGAATAAGCAAGCCTCTTTCATGCAAAGCTTCTATCACCAATGAAACATCTCCTTGTTGTAAATATCGAACCCCGCCATGAACCAATTTAGTACTTCTGCTGGATGTACCTTTGGCAAAGTCAGCCATATCCAACAACAGAGTTTTGTAGCCTCTGTTTGCTGAATCCACAGCACAACCTAAACCTGTTGCTCCTCCTCCAATTATCAGAATATCCCAATAATCGTTGTATTTTCTTATATGGTTTAGTGATTCGGTACGATTCATTTTGGTTATTCAAATTTTAGATAGAAAATTAAATTTCGGTTCATTTTGTCTTTTTAATGTCTCACATTAATTAGCCTTGTTACAACGCTCTGCGTTGTAACAATCTTCTTTATTAAGTTTAATAAATTTAGATCCGACGGAGACCATCGGATCTAGATAAAAATAAATTCGGGATGACGATCTTTCTTGAAATAATACTAATTCAAAATTTATCATTTAGAATTAGTAATTATTTAAACCCAATTTTTACTCTTCTCTACCGCCTGATTCCATTTATCTAAAAGTTTTTCTTTTTCTGATGTTTTCATTTCCGGCTCAAACCTTGCATCAATTTCCCATTTCTTTTGAAGCTCATCCGTGCTTTTCCAGAAACCAACAGCTAGTCCTGCTAAATATGCGGCTCCTAATGCGGTTGTTTCCGTTACTTTTGGTCTCACGATCGGAATTCCCAGAATATCAGACTGAAACTGCATGAGTGTTTTATTTACAGAAGCTCCGCCATCAACCCGGAGCTCTTTAATTGAAATTCCGGAATCTGCTTCCATTGCCGTCAGCACATCTTTCACCTGAAATGCTATTCCTTCCAGAGCAGCTCTTGCTATGTGACCGGCAGTTGCTCCGCGCGTTAACCCATACATGGCTCCGCGCGCTTTCTGATCCCAATGCGGAGCGCCAAGACCTGCAAAAGCGGGAACCAGATACACTCCTCCATTATCTTTTTCTGTCAAAGCCAGTTTTTCCACATCTGCTGAAGACTCAATAATTCCTAAACCATCTCTAAGCCACTGAACCAGCGCTCCCGCAATAAAGATAGAACCCTCCAAAGCATAGGTTGTCTCTCCATTCATTTGCCAACCGATCGTCGTTAGCAGGTTGTTCTCAGAAGTAATAACTTTTTCACCAGTGTTGAACATGATAAAAGAACCTGTTCCATACGTATTCTTCAGCATTCCGGGCTCAAGACACATTTGCCCAAACAGCGCCGCTTGCTGATCTCCGGCTATTCCTGTAATTGGAATTCCAATTTCAAAACAATCCAGCTCAGCGGCTGTAATTTCCCCGCTTGATGAACAAACATCTGGTAACATGTTTTCCGGGATGTCCATTAACTCCAAAAGTTCAGTATCCCATTCTTTATCATGGATATTGAAAAGAAGTGTACGTGAAGCATTTGTAATATCCGTAACGTGCTTTTTTCCTTTAGTAAGATTCCATATCAACCAGCAGTCTATTGTTCCGAAAGCAAGTTTGCCTTCTTCTGCTTTTTGTCGGGCTCCATCAACATTCTCAAGTATCCATTTAACTTTGGTTCCGGAAAAGTAGCTATCCAGAACAAGCCCGGTTTTTTGCTGAAATTTATCTGACCATCCATCATTCCGAAGCTCATCACAGTAATCTGATGTTCTTCGGTCTTGCCAGACGATAGCGTTATAAACCGGTTCTCCTGTTTCCTTATCCCAAACGACCGTAGTTTCTCTTTGGTTGGTGATGCCTATCGCGGCAATTGTTTTCCCGCCTTCAGCATATTTTGAAACGACTTCTTCAATTACTTCTTTTTGGGTGTTCCAAATCTCCTCAGGATCATGTTCTACCCAGCCATCTTTAGGAAAGTGTTGTTTGAATTCTTTTTGGGCTACATGTTCAACTTCCCCTTTTTTGTTGAAAAGAATTGCTCTGGAACTGGTTGTTCCCTGATCTATGGATAGGATGTATTCTTTAGCCATGAAGAAAACATAATGCTATTTTTGTTTTTCTTCTGCTTTATTTTGTAGCCACTTAAAAGCCTTCTCCTTATCCACAAAAATCTTAGAAACCAATCCATTATTACTGGCAACCGTTTCCCAGAATTTCCAATAATCTAATTTTGAGCCTTCAACGAAAAGTGCGGCTATCACGGATTTGTGTTTAATATTTAGTTTTTCATTTTTTTTTGGATCAAAAAACTCCATCACTTGCAGTACACCTGCGTCCAACTCAACTTTACTTAAATCCTTTAATAATTGATAGCCAAGGTTATGTGCTCTTTCCCGGCTTTTGGAGCTTATTTCTATTGCAGACTCCAAATTCAACATCCCTGTTCCAACAACTTCCAGTATCTCTATTTCATCGTGGATTTTGAATTCAAGCTCATACATTACAACCCCAATTATTAATACTTACATCAATAAACTAAATTTTATATCTACCGCAAAGCTTTTTATTCGGGTATAACGTCTAAACAGATTTAGCCAATGCATTTCTGAATGCTCTGGCTCCAATTTCCACCAACTGCTTTGATTTGTAGAATTCAAAAGTGTCGCAGGTGTCTCTGGGCACTTCGACTAAAATATCCGGCTTGTAATGTTCTATCATTAATTCTGTAAGTCGGTCTTGTGTAAAGCTGAAAGTACTTTCCATGAGTTCAAACAGTGAAAATGATTCTTTTTTTCTTTCTTCGTGGTTTTGTGCAAACTCTTTTATGGAATCCGGAAGGATGTTTTCGAACCAGTACTTTTTACGCTGTTTCTTTTCTTCTTTGATCAATAAATCCTCTACAATAGTTCTGGAATTTATATCCACTGCTACAATGATGGCGTCGTCTCTTTTTTGAACCAGATTTATAGGCAAAGGATTTAAAACTCCTCCATCTACCAAAACAAGATCTTCATCAACAATGGGAGTAAAAATTCCCGGAATTGAAACCGATGCTCTCAAAGCTTTAAAAAGATCTCCTTCTTTAAAATGAACCTCTTTGTGATGTTTCATATCGGTTGCAACCGCTGTAAAAGGAATTTTAAAATCCTCTATTTTCTGTTGTCCGGTAACCTCGATGTGTTTTCCGAACAGTCTTTCTCCTTTTACAAAACCCTGAGAAGTAAATGTGAAATCCAACAGATCAAAAACACCTTTTTTGGTGAGGCTGAACATCCATTTTTTGTATTCAGATAACTGACCCGCGCAGTAAATTCCTCCAACTACCGCCCCCATTGAACAACCAATTACTTCAATGATCTCGTAGCCTTCTTTTTCGAGTTCTTCAATAACGCCTATATGCGCAACTCCTCTGGCTCCTCCGGAACCTAATATAAGATGTACTTTTTTCTTCTCTGACATTATTTCCAGTCAATAATTATACTTCTAATTCTTACAACCCGATTTTTCCTCTGCTAATTTAACCAATTCCCAATAAGGCGGTTTATATCCGTTTTCTTCGATAAATGAATTAACTGCTCTTGAGGTTTTCTCTTTCAACTCTTTATGTCTTTGAATAAAGGCATCGCTTTTCAATGCTTGGGTTGCACTCATTCCTTCAGGAATCGGTCCTTCCGATTCAAACTGATTTTTGATCCAACTGTTTCCTTTCATAATCCTTGCAAAAGGAAGCATCAGAGGATTGAATTCTATCTCTTCTCCTTGTTCGGCACACACAAGCATGGCGTCTATTACCGCGTTATATAAATGATCATCGAACAAACTTTCAGCACTTCTCCACTCGGCCACGACCGAAAGTTGCGGATCGTATTCTAAGTCTGAAGGCATTTGAGTTACAAAATTTTCAACCCCAAAAGTGTTCAGTAATTTCACGACTCCATTAGATGATATGGTTGATTCCGATTCCCACAATTGAATACCATTATTTTTATACGCATATGATCCTACTTCAGAACAAAACATAGCTTCCGGATCATAAAAATTCATTTTGAAATCGTAGGGAATGTGTCGTTGTTGAACTTCTTCAAACATGTCTTTAGCTGCAATATGAGGAAGCATCGGATTTTCCTTTATTTCAGGAAGATCCGCTCTGGGACGCAAAACCATAAACCGAAGCTTTCGGTCTTTGATGTATTCCTCCAGCGTAGCGATAGCAACACCGCGTTCTATATGTGCTTCTATCAAATACGGTATATTTGTTCCTTCTTCTACATAGATCAAAGCAACATGCGAAAAGTTACCGGGATAATCATTTCCCCTTGAAATAAGTGCCGAAACTTCCGCTCCTCCTCGTGATACCAACAGATCTCCGCTGTGAACTTTTATTCCCAAAATATTTGTAGACGGCGTTTGTGATTCCTCTTCCTTCACATACAAAACCGGATCAATAGGCTCTTCTGACTGTAATAAAACTTCTTCGACTGTTGCGCGCATTCCATACAGCGTTTTATAAAGAATATCTCTGGTTTCTTTTTCGGAGATATCCCATTCCCCAGACAGATCTTTGATCACTCTTCGTGCTCTGTTATATACCTCAAAAAACTCAGGGTTTTGAATATCTTGTGCAGCAATAACCGGCGCCAGCTCAAAGAAACTTAAAAGGAGTTCATCGAAAATTACATCATCAGGATCTGGATTTCTGTTTTCAATTTCATCAACAATTGAGAACAGATCAGATATAAGAGCTTCAATAACTCCGGGCGTAATTATCTCTTTATCTACTTTTGCTTCTGCGAATTTACTTTCCAGAAAATCCCACCGTTCATCCTGATCCCAGATAAAAGGAGTGGAATTACCTTCGCGTTCAATGTTGATGGTCGAATTGTCGGGAATCAGTAATAATCCGTAGAGAATGATTATTCCCAGAAGGGCAATGCTAAGTTTCTTTTTCATGGATAGAATTTAATAAATGCTATTCGTCTTCCCACTTAAATTTATAGATTTAACTTACAAAGATAGATCTGGTTTATTAGAAAGACGACTATTTTTAATCCATATCAAGATTTCATAAATACTTCCAACTACACCGACCTTTAGAATTATTGGCGAGCCAAGAACGTAATGAAATCGACGGCTCCGAAGGAGCAATCATTACACTCAGGTTGATTCGTGAATGTATTCAGTAAGAACGAAGACCTTTTGTAATGATTAGTCGATGTAATGGAGTTCGCGCCAATAATTCTTGTCGGGAGTTTTTGGTACTTTTGTCGGCACAAAAGTACAGGAATCGAAATATATTATGAGCTAACTCATAAATCCAACATCCCTCGGATTCAATCGAGAACCGTCGATTGAATCACCTCCCTTCGAAGGGAGAATTACTTTAATATCTTTAGAATCCCATCCTTAACCCCAACCAAGCTCTCCACATCATTAAAGTGCTCAATTCCTTCTCCCATTACAAATAGAGGGACTTCATTTCGTGTATGAGTTTTTACTGATAGATCTTCCAGGTTTCCATGATCGCTGGTTATTACCAACACATCTTCACTTCTTTTATGTTTGATGACATACAACAGAAATTCATCCAGTGGTTGAAGAACTCTTCGGGCATCATCGATGCTTTTGTTATGACCGGCTTTATCGGTGAGATAATATTCGTACAAAACCAGATCATGATCCGGAACAACATTCAGTAATCTTTTGGCTGCATCAGTAGCTGTTATCTTTGGTATATTTATATCCAGTTTTTCTCTCCAGGCGTTTTGGACGATCTCCGCAGTCAGAGCTTTTTCTGCCAGAATATCATCTGTTGAATTGAGCCTCATTTCTGCACTTTTCGTCATTAGCGTTGTACAGCTCCATCGATTTCTTCTGTTTGCGTGTTCAAAGAAAATAGGAGGATATGCATTCATGAAATATGATTTCTTTCCCGCTTCTTTAATCGCCCGAAAAACACTCTGCTCTTTCAGTAAATGTTTTATTCCGGAATGAGGAAACGGACCAAAATGCTTTCCAATAACTTTGGATGCATTTTTGCCGGAAAATAGAGTTGTTTGCCCTGTTCCGCTTTGAGGAAGTCCTTCTACTTCAAGATTGGCATCAATCGCTTTATATAATTGATTTGAAGATCGTACTCCTTTTCCATTCTTAAAAAAATTCTCTCCCGAAAGGATCTGAAAACTTTCGTAAGAATCTATGAGGAAAGGATTTTCTTTACCTTCGTTCCCTATTCCAACTCCATCAATAAAAATGAAAATTACAGCCAAATCACTTCTCCAATATCAGTGTAACCGGACCATCGTTTATTAATTCAACATCCATCATTGCACCAAATTTTCCGGTTTGAATATTTAGATCTGAATGCTCTTTAAAATAAGAGATCATTTCCTCATACATCGGTTCTGCTTTATCCGGTTTAGCTGCTTCTATAAAACTGGGTCGAGTTCCCTTTTTTGCATTACCATATAAAGTGAATTGTGACACTACTAAAAGTCCTCCACCCACATCACTGACCGAAATATTCATTTTTTCGTCTTCATCTTCAAATATCCGCAGTTTCAGGATCTTCTCACACATCCATTCAAGTTGTTCTTTAGTGTCATCCTGATGGATTCCCACCAGTAGTAATAGACCCTCTTCAATAGCTCCGGTAATTTCATTTCCGACGGTTACCGATGCTGATTTTACGCGCTGAATTACAACTTTCATATACTAAAATTATGTGGATTACTATGTGGAATACTTACTAACAAAAACTGGATAACTAAAATCGTTCAAAGTTCTCAACAAGTTTCCACAATTTATTCACCTAATCAACATTCAAAAAGAATAACTTTTGCTGTTGAACAGCTTCAGCTGATTTATATGTACAATACAGATACACTTGTTGATAACAAAAAATATCAGCCTATAAATTACTGTTTTATATAAGAAATATATCAACATTGATATCCACAAAGTTTTGTCAAGCGATGTAGAGAAAAAGAATAACTTTGTTATCCACAAATCCACACTCTCTACTACTATATATTAAATTTATAAATCTCATTTTATTTGTCTTTTAGAGTGTGGATAAGAAGTGAGAAAAAGGATTCTCAAAGAGTTTTATAAGAACGTATATTTAAGCAATAAAAAATTCCTGATCTCATGGATAAAAGATACCCTATTGGAAATTTTGATTACGAGAAAGATCACGATCTAAATGATACAGAAATGTACATCGAACAGATCAAAGAACTTCCTTCTAAGGTAAGAGCTCTTGTTTCAGAATTATCAGAAGAACAATTGAATACTCCGTACAGAGAAAATGGTTGGACTCCCGTTCAGGTTATCCATCACTTGGGAGACAGTCACCTGAATTCATTGTGCAGATTTAAACTTGCAATGACAGAAGAAAATCCTACAATCCGTCCTTATAACGAAGCTGCTTGGGCAGTTTTAGGTGATTACGAATTGATGACCATTGAAGAAGGATTGAGTTTTCTGGAAGCAGTTCACTTGAAATGGGTTGCTATCCTTAAAACAATTAAAAAAGATGATTGGAAACGAACATTTCATCATCCGGAATCAGGAATAAATTATAAACTTATAAATGCCTTAGCGATGTATGCCTGGCATGGAAATCATCACTTAGCTCATATTAAATTAGTACAAACAAATTCATAAAATTCATGTCTAAGAAACAATTCACATACAAAGATTCAGGCGTAGATATCAAAGCCGGAGAAGAGCTTGTTAATTCCATAAAAGGAGTAGTTAAAGAGACTCATGGTCCTGCAGTGCTTTCCAACATTGGTGGTTTTGGTGGATTTTTTAAACCGGATATGGGTGCTTTTAAAAATCCTGTATTTGTAAGTTCTGTGGATGGAGTTGGAACCAAATTGATAGTGGCATTCAAAGCCGGAAAATATGATACTGTTGGACAAGATCTGGTAAACCATTGTGTGAATGATATTGCGGTTTGTGGAGCGACTCCTCTTTTCTTTCTGGATTATTTCTCTACCGGAAAACTTGAGCAAAATGTGGGTTATGATGTGATCAAAGGATTTGCCACGGCTTGCAAAGAAAATAATGTGGCTTTGATAGGTGGAGAAACTGCTGAGATGCCTGATATTTACGGAGAAGGTGAATTTGATCTGGCGGGAACCATTGTAGGTATTGTGGATGAAGACAAAGTGATCAACGGTGCGGGAATTGAAAAAGGAGATGTTCTTCTTGGATTCAAAAGTTCGGGTTTACACACCAACGGATATTCACTGGCCAGAAAAGTGTTGTTCAGTGAATACGATGTAAATGATCATGTGGAAGAACTGGGATCTACCGTTGCAGAAGAATTATTGCAAGTTCACCGATCTTATTTAAGTTTGATATCTGAATTAAAAGAAATGGATGGAGTAAACGGATTTTCTCACATTACCGGTGGTGGAATGGTAGGAAACACCAAACGAATTTTACCGGAAGGATTGGCTTTAGATATTAACTGGGAAGGATGGGAGCGTCCGGCGGTGTACAAACTGATTCAGGAAATAGGAAACGTACCCGAAGAAGATATGCAGGCAACTTTCAATCTTGGAATTGGATTGGTTTGTGTGGTTTCTGCAGATAAAGCAGCGGAAGTAAAAGCAAAAGCTGAGGAATTAGGAGAAGAGGTTTTTGAGGTGGGTTCTGTAATTAAGGATTAAAAATTATGAATTGTGATAATTGCGGGAAAGAAGTTTCGAATAGGACAGTTAAATATGATTTATATGATACAGTCTTTTGTATGGATTGCTTTAAATCACATGAATCTTTAGAGATAATAGAGAATAAAAGGAAAGAGAAATTTTCTATTGAGAAAGAAGTTGAAAAGAAGTTAGATTTTGAAAATGTTTTACTTACAACAGAAACACAGATGGGAGATTTAATTATTCAAAAGAGGCTTGGAATAATTACTTCTGAATGCGTTTTAGGTATGAATATATTCAAAGATATATTTAGTGGAGTTAGAGATATAGTTGGTGGAAAAAGTGAATCGACTCAAAAGATTTTGAAAGATTTAAGAGAAGAAGCGTTAAGAGATTTAAAAGAAGAAGCTTTTAAAAAAGGAGCAAATACTGTTATCGGAGTAGATTTAGATTATAGTGAATTTTCAGGTGGAGGAAAAAGTATGTTGTTTTTAGTTGCTAGTGGAACTGCAGTTATAACGAAGAAAAAGAATAAAAATAGTCCATCTCATGAAGATTAATATCATTTCATAGCTCAGCTTTGGAATATAAATACGATCTTCTATTCACAATAGGTTTATCTTCTTTGAACTAGAAAAGCCAAATTAAATAAAGCAACTCCCTATAGATCCTGAATCAAGTTCAGGATGACGATTATTAAAAAGCTACACATTTTTTAAGGTTAACAAGCGAGGGATTTATCCCGCAGCTGCGAAAGCAAGTTTTTATTCTGGTTCCGATGCTCCGCGTCGGAACTAACTTCTGAGTTGACGAAACTAGCCTTAAATTTTGTAACGAGGCCGAGCATTATTACAAGTAAGTTTAAGTTCCTCCTTTGAAGGAGGTGGGTTTCAATCGTTTAGATTGAAAGCCGAAGGATGTGTGAATTAGAAATGTGATTTTGTCCAGTTTACTAGCAAGGAATTTATTCCGCAGCTTTTACTTTATTCCGGTGCTATACAATCCAATCATTTGCAATGATTTGCCTTGGATATGAAAGTCTGGCTCGGAGATTTCTTTTGAGGAGATATTTTTGAAACCAACTTCAGCAAGCAAACTTTCTACTTCATTTTTTGTGTACTTGTTAAATCCATAATTCGATACTTCTAGGTTGTCCAATACTTTTTTGGGTCGGTACGCAATCAGTATTTTACCATTAGGATTTAATACTCTATATAGTTCACGGGCATTTTTTGATAGATCAGGCCAAAAATAGATAGTGTTCGTGGTTGTTATATAATCAATACTATTATCTTTAAAAGGTAGATTTTCGATCGAACCTTTAATGAAAGATACTTTTCCAGAATCGATTAATTTTTGATTTAATCGTATAGCTTCATCAACCATTGTCTGGGAAAAATCCAATCCTATATATTCTAAATTGTGATTCAAGCCCATTAAATCCTTGGTAAAGAAACCGTTTCCCATTCCAATTTCTAAAATTAAACTATTAGGTTTGGGTTTAAGCAGCTTATATGAGTTTAGACATAGATGCTGATTGCCTTTATTCATTTGTTTGGCGACTTCTTTACCATTCTTTCCTGAAGGTTTCCGTAGATGTTTTGCAATTTCTTGCATGGAAAGATCACTCATAGCCATTTTTATTGAAACATTAAAACTAATATGATTATAAGTGGATTAATTACCAAGGTTAGATATCAGCGGTAATCAAAAAAATTAACAAATCAGCCATCCTGATGTTAAAACCCTATAAAGCCAGGCCTCAAATTTAGTATCCCGTTTATTAATGGATAGTTTTCAACTAATTAAACTATTCACAAAGAAATTATTTTTTTAATGAACATTTTAAAGAGAGTTAAAGCACTCATTTTATCACTTATTATTTGCAGTACAGCTGTAATGGCTCAAAATATGCCAATGCCACAAATTGCTCCTGCTGATTGAGTATCTGATTCTGAACTGGAACAATTTGTAATAATAGCACAGGAACTCCAGGGAATACGAATGGAGCTGGATAGTCTGGTTGTTGCCAAACTGGAAGAAGAGGGAATGTCTACAGCAAGATTTCAGGAAATAATGCAGAGCAAGCAAAACCCTGAAGGTGAAGAAATAGAACTTACAACTAAAGAAGAAGAAACCGTAGCGAATATGCAGAGCTTTTTACAACAAGCAAGTATGAGCGCTCAAAAACAGCAAATGCAATCCATTCAAAATGCTGAGATGTCTGCACAACGATTTCAAAGCATAGCTCAGGCAATGCAATCCGACAAAGATCTGGCTATGAGAATGCAAACAATGGCTATGGAGATGGAGTCGAACTAAGAAGAAGTCGAATGATCGTCTCCCTTCAAAGGGAGACGAATATTTGAGAAAATCGAAAAGACCGCTAAATCACTGATCCTTAATCAGCATACATTTGAATAAACCGCTCTTCTGCTTCTGTCTCCCCAATTAAGACAAGTTCGCTGTTCTCGGGAATAGGATCTGTAGGATCCGGATTGATTATCTGTTCCCCGTCTCTGGTATAGGCAATTACATTACATCCGGTATTGTGACGGATATCAGCTTCTATAATGGTTTTACCCGCAATTTTAGAAGGAGTTCTTAGACTGAATACATTCAATCCCTCGGCGATCATAATAATATCGTTCTCTTCATAAATATTGAATATAGCGTTAGCTCCCATCGTAGCGTATGACATCACAAAATCGGCTCCGGCGCGGTGTAACGAACTCACATTTCTTTCCAGAGTAGAACGAGCAACAATGTGAATATTTGGGCGAAGGTGGCGACAGTAAATAGTGAGATAAATATTAATATCATCCTGGTTGGTACTGATAATTACACTGTGAGCCTTGTCAATTCCGGCCTTTTTCAGTGTGTTGATATCGTTAGCGTCTCCAAGAATGAAATTCTTTTCATTCAGAATTCGGTCAGGATTTTTATCAACAATTTTGAATTTGATATTCCGGCGTTTTAAGTGATAAGCTGCTGCTCTACCTACACGTCCACCACCAATTATGATAACAGGCTCTTCACTTATGGCATAGATACCAAATAACTCATCATATCTTCGAAGCTGATCCACAGAACCCGCCATCATGATCACACTTTGTTCACTAATTACAGTATCTGGGTGAGAACCGAGAAAATGTCCCCGTTCCCAAATTCCAACAATATTGATTCCAAGTTTTTCCCTGAGTTGTGATTCACGAAGTGTTTTTCCAACAAGCGGAGTGTCGTAAGCAGTGGCTTCAGCAATTACAATATCTCCAAGTCTGCCGATGGTATGAACACGGGCATCCTGTCCAAGCACGCGTCTTGATAAAGCTCTTCCCAGAAGATTTCCCATATGTAACACATGATCACATCCGGCGAGTTTCAGAATATCTATGGAATCGTGAGAGTTGGCAGTAGCTATAATTTTAATATGCTCACTGTTTTCTCTTACAGTATGAGCTACGTTGGTATTGAACATATCAGAGCCGTTGGTAACCACCATTGCCGCCTGATGAATTTGTAGCTTTTGATATGTTTCGGGATTGTCAGGTTCACCAACCATAACTCTGTATCCGTCGTCGAACAATTCCAGAGCTTCTGTCAGGTCCTGAACCAAAAGCACATATTCCTTATGGTACTGTTTAAGTTTTTCGACAAGGGCTTTTGTAATGGGATCAAAACTGGCAATAACCACATGGTTTTTTGTAGTTGGGGGAAGTTCTTTGGGAGCTCTTGCGCGTGATTGAGCCTCCATCCACGGAGCATAAAAGAATTCTATGAATGTGAAGGGCAGCATGATCAACAGAACGATAATACCTGAACCCAGAACCACCATGGAAAAGAAACGTCCCAGATCAGAAGTAAAGGTGATATCCCCGAAGCCCAGTGTACTCATGGTTACCAGAGTCCAGTAGAATCCGGTCATCCAGCTGTGTTGTTGACCTTCTCTTTCCATAATTATATGGAAAAGAACTCCATAAATGGTGATGAGAAGAACCAGAATACCAAGAAACTTAAGAAGGCGCGCTATATTTACCTTCGTGTTCTTATTAGAAATAAAGTAAGAGATCTGTGATGAAAAAAACTTCATGTAGAAAGATAGTTTGTCTTAGGCTAATAAAGACAAAAAAATCTACAAATTTAATTCCAGCTGAAAATTAAATGTTGATGTTCATTTAATAAGATTGCTAAGATAAACTTGTAAAAGCGAATCTATATAGGACATTAAATTAGTAATAGAAGTAAACATATTATACGTAGAACCATATTTTATATAAAGATACAATTAAATATTTGGAGGATTCATAGTATTTATGCAAATTCGTTTATCTATTGTTAAAATAAATAGAAATCGACAAGTAGACCTTTTTGTCAAATAATAATACAAACATAAATAATACTATTATGAGCTTATTGGCGAATACAAATTGGAGTCTTACGATAACGGATAATCCGGATACAATGACAATTAAGTTTGGACCGAGCATGGGGCCTCCGGGCACATCCGGGGGAATGTGTACAATAGAAGAAGACTCTCCTAGCGGGAATACTTCAACTCCGTATGTATGGGTAGAACAAGGGAATAATTTTATGTTGCAAGCACAAAACCAAAATCCCGGGTATTCAAGTTTAACAACATACAGTGGTACACTTACTAATGGAACTGGAGAAGGTTGGTTTACAAACTTTCTTATTAATTTCAGCAACCTATCCTTTAGTATAAAAAAAATAGGGTAGATATAAGTTATTAGGAGAAATTCCGTAGAAAAAACTACGGAATTTTTTATTCCAGCTTCTGGAAAAAATGATAAAGAGAATGAAACAGCTTCTTTTTTTTAAAGATATAAGATAATGGAAATATTCCATTAACCTGATTCAAGCACAGATTCAGAGCTCGTTAACCTGATCACAAAAGTAAGATTCCGAAGTCCATTCATTCTTAAAAAGATGTGGAAGTGTTTTTATTTCCATCACCACAGAAAATTCATGCGTAGAACGCTCGCAAAGTTTATTAAAAAGCTGAAGATAAACCTCCTCTTCTGAGTAGAAAGGAATATTTATTTCTGAATAAGCATAGGAATGAACAGAGATTCTGTTTTCATCATCAAACTTAGAAAGAGTTTTTGAGCTAAAGTTCGTTTTAAAATCCTCATCAACATATAGGTATGCTTTTGCCGTTTTACCTGAAAACAGATTGAAAGATGGATATCCCGGCCAAAGATTGAAAAAGTTGGTTACGGGTAAGATAAGGAAGATGAGAATAGCAAAGATTTTAGAAACAGAAGGATTACTAAAAAGATGGTTGGTGTCTTTATTCCAAAATAATAAAACCAATAGTATCATCATTGTAAGATTCCAGGGTATGATGACCGTATTGTATGTAAAAAAGCCAAAAAAGACTTCATAAAGAATTAAAAAGTGCATACTCAGGAGTAACAAAACAGAAAATTTTCTTGTTGAAATAAAGATCAATCCTATTCCTAGAAAAGCTTCAATTAAAGGAATTAAGTAACTCATCAGGCCAAGATCAGGGACAACGAGGTGTGGAAGTGTATTTGTTATAAAGCCGGCATTAACTTTATGAATACCGGACCAGAAATAGATACCAATGAAAGCAATGCGGAATAAAGTCAGTAAGGTTTTTTCTGTTATCATCTTACAACGACTAAAGAAAATAAAAATCAAAAGAAGAGAGAATATATAAACCCAGGGCTGCCATCGATTATAGTCCTGAAGGCATAAAATCAAAATCAGAAATAGAAAAAGAAATAAAGAATGAGTTGAGAATTTGAAATCAAAAACAGAAAGTAAACCGGTAACAAAAAATAGGCTTAGTAAAGAAAAATGAAGCACTCCTCCGGTTACAAAAAAATCAAAGACCGGGAGAATTGGAAATAGTCTGTCGTTTGTCCAAAGAGGAAAACAAACAAGAATACTTGCAAAAAATGAGAAAATAAGGATTATCTGCAGTTTGCGGTTCCACCCTTTTCTAAGATCCATCAATTAAATACTGATAAAAGGGTTACTTAATTGCAAAAACAACATCAGTGATATTTGCATCTTCTGCAGTTTCCTGAGGATTTGTAATGTAATGTTCCCAGGGATGGATACCTCTTTTTTGTTTAAACTCTTTTCCTCTGGACATGCCCATCATTGTTGACCAGGCGTTACCAAGATGATCATATTTTCCGGTATGACGAAGTGTATAAATTCTTGTGGCAGGAATTTCTCCGGATATAAAACCATCAGGAAGATCTTCTGGAACAGACGTTACCCCAACACAAGCTGTATAACTTGCCTTTCTTTTTACAATATCCCAATCGTGATAAATAGAATAAGCCTGTTCTGATGCAAGAGCTACATTTTCCTTCATGAACTGTTCCAGCTTACCAAAATCCTCGGGCATAGCCTCATCCATTTTATCAATGTCACAAGTTGTTTTAACGCCTATATATTTAGTGCCAGGGAAATCAGATTCTCCCATCCAGTCCAAGTTAGATTTTATTTCTCCTTCTTCAATATAATCCTTAAGCATGTTCAAGCCTCTTTCATAATCCATACCGATAAAACCTTCCATCATTTTCTTCATCCAAAACATAAAAAAGGGGAGTTTGCTGTCCATGGTCCAGGTAACTGCGGTCCGATCATTATTATCTGAAAGCATAAACTTTACTTTAGCTTCAGATTTCCATGGTTTTAAGAAAGTAAGATCATATTCGATCGTATTACTTCCATCTTCCAGAGAGATGCTCATGTTTCCTTCGCCAACCCTGTCTCCTTTCCACTCATAATATTTAGCGTCTTCAGAAATATTGACCTTTACTCCCTTCTCCATAATAAGCCAGGGAGACCATTTTACCCAATGATTAAAATCACTCAGTTTAGAGTAAACGTTATCAATTGGGGAATGTATTGTTGTGGAACGTGTTACATTAATTTTAGGCATCGCAATAAGATTAGGAACATTGTATTCTGAAATGAAATAAAATGAGTTTTTAAAAGCAAAAAATGAGAAAATAATTAACAAAAAAAGAGCAGGAGCAAATGTATCTTAGGTTATGAAAAAAGAAGATCAGAAATGATAAAAGTAAACAGGTTTCGGGCGTTCATCAGAAAGCACAAAAAAAGTGCTCCTGTAATATTCTTTATACTAGGTTTTACTTGGGACTCTTTAACACTGGGAAGCATTGATCGGTTATATGAACAAATAATTATATGTGTGTACTTATTATCTCTGAGCTTGAGTCTGTACCTTTTTAATTTAGCAGACGATGATAAATGGAAAGATACTTTTTTAGAGCGTTATGAGGATTATTTTCCGCTGGCGATTCAATTTTTTATAGGAGGTTTATGCAGCGCCTATGTGATCTTTTTTTCCAGAAGCGTTTCGTTTACAAAAACAGTTTCCTTTTTCGTTATACTGGTAATTCTGTTGTTTGCCAATGAATTGTTGAAGAAAAGGATTTCCAACAAATACCTTCAATTCGGGACATATTTTTTTGTGAATTTCACCTTCTTTACTTTTTTCATTCCTGTAATTGTTAATACAATGAACACGTTCATTTTTCTTATTTCAGGAGGAATAAGTTTGTCGAGCACATTGGTTCTTGTAACCTTTATTTATGGAAAAAGTCCATCCACAAGAAAAGAGCTAAATAAAACAAAGCTGATAAATCTTATTCTTATAATTTATGCTTCCATCAATATCTTCTATTTCTTCAATTTAATTCCTCCGGTACCACTGGCAATGGAAGAAGGATTAGTTGCACATAATATTGAAAAGCAAAACGGTACCTATAAAATTACATATCAGGAAAGTGGATTTTTCACCCCTTTTGAAAGGGAAACAAATTATAAACCAGGTGACAGTCTTTTTATTTTTACTTCCATTTTTGCCCCGGCTGATCTTAAGAAAAAAGTGAATCATCATTGGCAATGGAAAAATCCCAGAACCGAAAATTGGGAAACCTCAGATAAAATTGAATTTGAAATTACCGGAGGAAGAGACGGTGGTTACAGGGGTTATACCTACAAAACAAATATGCTGGAAGGAGAATGGAAAGTGGATGTAACCACAGATAATGATTTGATTCTAGGGAGGATTAATTTTTCATTGGTATTTGATTCAACATTAACACAATCAAAGTTTAAAACAGAAATTTTTTAGCTGTCGATCTTATACTTAAAAACGTCTTCAAGCGGTAAACCAAAAGCGGTCGCAATTTTAAAAGCCAGTTCCAAAGAAGGAGAATATTTTGCTGCTTCAATAGCGTTAATGGTTTGTCGTGTTACACCAACCAGATCTGCCAATTCCTGTTGAGTCATTTCACCCCGGTTAAACCGAAGTTTTCTTATTTGATTTACAATTGTTCCTTCTTCCATACTAATACCCTTTTCTGTATTGATAGATCATAATAGATCGGCGGGTTGCACTGGCGAAAAAAAGACAAAGGATAAGAAAATGAAAAACTGTAGAAAGCTCCAGAGAAATAGGAAATTCAGAATTACTCATAAGACCGAGGTTTGATATGAATATTTGAACAAGGGCAATTACTATAGAAATAACTAGGATGTTATATCCGGCCTTAATGCCTTTTGCTTCAATAATAAAATCACGCTCATCTTTTTGAACTTTTTTGTTTCCTTCACTTATCCCAACAATGATCTCCACAACTACAGCAATCCAGAATAAATTGAAAAAGGTTTTTACAAATGTACCGGAGAGGCCCTCGACAGTTCCGGGCAATCCAAAATTAAAGAGTATATAAAAGAATAAAAATGAAGAAGAAGTCGCTAATGAGGTCCATGAAAGTATTTCTTGTTTAGACATAGTGTATTTAGAATAATTATTGGTGTCGGGTTTTCTTTACGTGATGTAAAAAATATGTTACACAGATAGCAATATTTTTTTCACCTTAAATAAACATGTCTTTTAGTGGGCCAAAAAAGTGTATTTTAAATTTACCTAACTAAAAGGTTAGCATGGTTTAAAGCCTTTCTTAAACCAGTTACCAATTACTCGATTAAAATAGAACCCATGGTTTATTCTGATGACAAGTGGATCTCATGGGTAGATGAGCTCGCTGAAAAAGATATTGTAATTGTAGATGATTTCATCTCTGACGAACTATTTAAAACGATCATGGACTTTTTCTCTGCTATCGAAGAAAATGAACGGCTCAAAAAAGCCGGAATAGGAACCAGTCTGGATTATCAGATACAGAAAGAAGTACGAGGAGATCTAATTTATTGGTTAGATCCCAAAAGAGACGCTCCCCTTACGCCTTTTTTCAATTTGATAGAAGAATTAAGAGAAAAACTAGGAATGTATTGCTTCATTAGTTTATCTGGATCTGAGTTTCATCTGGCCAAATATCCAATCGGTTCAAAATATGAGAAACATATAGACCAATTTAACAAAAGAAGTAATCGGCAAATTACAGTGCTTATATATCTAAATAAAGACTGGAAAAAAGGAGATGGAGGAGAGCTTAAAGTTAGTAATGAGGAAGGAGGCTTTACAGTAGAACCCATTGCAAAAAGAATGCTTCTTTTTAAAAGTGATGTAGTTGAACATGAGGTTTTACTCACGAACGCACCGAGATACAGCTTGTCGGGTTGGCTATTACGTCAACCGGCTACTTTGGGAAGTTTACTTACTTAGTTAAATATTATTGAAGACGATTCCATCGGTATTTCTTTTTTATGGGGCCCAGAATATCTTCTAAACCATTGGTTTTAATTTCATACATGGTTGAAAGTTGTTGTCCTAATTTACCGGGAGGAAATCCTTCTCGCTGAAACCATTCCAGATAATGAACCGGAAGATCTGTAACGAAACGGTCTTTATATTTTCCAAAAGGCATTTTAGCCTGAACAAGTTTTATCAAGAAGGATGGATCGTACAATTTCGAGAAATTTTTTAAGTTAAAGACAAAATCCAATTACTAAGAGCCTTTTGAAAATAGCATATTTAATTATTCTTATAATTCCGTTTTTATCCTGTTCGTCTTTTAAAAACGAAAATAATGAGATCGCCTACCGCTGGGAAAGTAATGAACTTGTAATAGAGAATGGAACATCAGAGACGTTTTACTATGCAGCATTCGAACAAGAGATATTAACAGTAATAGATTGGGCCCCGGTTTCAACAGAAGAAAATGAACTTTTACCAAATTCATTTAAGACAATAAAAGCGGAAGATATTTATGAATATGAATCCGGAGATACTATAGTTTTATATTATTGGTCAGGATCAGAACCACCATATGAAATTTTTGAAAGTGTAAAAATTGAAACCTGAAAACAGAACAGATAGCCTGTCGATAAAAACGCACTTATTTTGTATTATAGATTAACTCAAAAAAAGAAGAATGCCTCAGGTAAAATTACTTAAGATAGCTCACGGAAGAAGCGGAGATAAAGGAAACGGATCAAATGTTGGTATTATAGCACGTCACCCGGATATCTACCCTTTTCTCAAAAAGGAACTCACCTCAGAAAAAGTAAAAGAGCACATGAAATATGTGTGTAAAGGCGAAGTAGAACGCTATGAGCTTCCTAATATTGGAGCTCTGAACTTCATCTTGAATGAAAGCCTGGGAGGCGGAGGAACTGTTTCTTTAAAATTGGATGCACAAGGAAAGACTCATGCATCACAAGTTCTGAGAATGGATATAGATGTTCCTGAAGATCTGTTGGCTCTGGTTGACTAGTGTAGTAAAGAATTTCTAGTTCTTGTCCTTCAACCTGACGTCATAGAAGTTCCAACAACCTGTTTCACAGTTTCCTTCAATCAAACTTAAATTTGTTATGGAATCGAAATTATCTGCAGGCTCAAAGAATAATAAAAGATGTTGTTCGGTGTCAGCAGGTATAACCATGTTTCCGTAACCCTTACTATCACTTCCCATCCAGCCTAATTGTGATATTATATCGTATCTGTTCCTTGAAGCGTCACGAATATATAGGGCAAAGTCTGAACCCGGTGAATGCAGGTTTCCACTGTAATCCTGATCTATTTCATTAAAGAGCAACAGCACCTCCAGGGCTTCATCTGTAAACCGTATTTCTTCAATAGAGATATTCGGATTTGTAGCAGATCCAATAAAAGAGATTTCTCCAAAACAGTTCTGTTTGAACGACGGCACAAAAAAGAATTATAAGAGTTTAGAATACAGCCTCCTCCCAAAAAGCATTGTGTTTCCATATCAGAATTGCTCTTAAGGGATTTTACCTGAGTAGTGGAGCCGAGAATATAGAAAGGATTTCCAACACTAAATCCTGTGAAGTTAAAAGTACTTACGGTATCAGAATCTGCGCATTCAATAGCAAGCGACAAAGTGAAAGAAGAGTAATTTGAAACAGATTTTTCTGTTGGAACACATCCTTTTGTATTGTTTTTTAAGACGGCTTAAGTAAAGACCTTCCGAATGAACCCAGCGAGCCTCTCCAAGACTATTAATGCTGATGTTGCCATTAACATTATCAGTCGATGAGCCCGTATGAAACTCACTTGAGTATGTGTCCCATTTGCCTGAAAAAAAATTCTTTTGTGCTTTTAAATCAGGCTTTGAGCTAGAATTAAGAAGAGAAATAGAAGGAAGAAAAGTAGCCGCATATTTTAGTGGATAGAATATGAGTAAAAAATCGCTTCAGAATCTAATAAAAACGGATAGGGACTTCAATATTGACTACATCCCAAGTTAAACTCATAACAGTAGAGCTTCCTTTAAGATCAGAAAAGGTTATCGTAAACGCCTCAACGGGTGTTTCAAGAGTTTGCACAGGCACCTCAAAACGGTATGCATCAAGCTGACGGTTATAGTCGAAGGCCCCCCATTGTCCGAGGCCATTATTGAGAATAATAGTCCAACTCTCTTTATCAGGAATCGTGAACAGAGAATAGGTTCCTGCATCCACAACAACCATATTCATCAATACAGGTTCAGTAAGTGTAATTTCAGTGGCCTCATTTGCGCCTGTCCGCCAAACCTGACCGTATGGCTCCCAATCACCAAAAATAGTTCGGCCTTTTCTGTATGGTTGGCCGTACACAACTTTTACATAGGTATTTTCATGCTTTACAGAGGAAATGGCTATAGGACTTTTCCTATTGCCAACCGGGGCTTCTTGTGGGGAATCCGGCTTTTTTTCTCCGCAACCAAGGAGAACTATAAATACTAAAAGAGAAATAAAATTGATTGCCTGTTTAAGCATTAAAATTCACCAAATACAAATTTAGCATTGTTACGAGTTGGTTCGAATGAAAAACCTAAACCAAAATCAAAAGTAAGATTAGCGACGTTGAATTGAAAATGCAACCCGGCACCAAAAACGCTCCTGCTTTGTGAAAGCAAATCACTAAAAGACCCCTGTTCCATATCTGTGATGGTATGTGAAAAAGCAGACAAGTATATAGCCTGAAGATAAAAAGGAACCAACATCCCGCCATCACTTGGATACGCTACCGGAATAGTATACCGTGTACTAAATCTGCCTAAATTATTGAAAGTTTCAGGTGGATTACTACCCGCTAAAAATGCACCGTCTGTAAAACTGTCCGGAATAATGGTGCTTTTGCTATATAAAAGGAAACTGCTTTGACTTAAAAACTGCAGGTCGTATCGCAGAGATTGATTAAGTTTTCTCAAAGGAGCTACATAGCCAATAAGGCCATAATAAGCAGCCCAACGATCTCTTATTTCGAGCTCACGGCTAAATCCATCCGTAAAAGTTAAAAGCAAATCCTGATCGTTTAACGCCTTGTCTAAAAACCCAAAAACAGATATTCCTGATGAAGGCTGAATATCACGTCTCTGGGTAAGAATATTCCAACTTAATTGAGCAAAGCCACCGGCTTTATATTGTGTTTCAAAATCGGATAATGCATCGGGGGTTAAGTTAAAATAACGAAACTGTTCTGCTGTAATGCGAGGGGATATATAAAGAGACTTTCCTCTTGTAGTACCATTAAAAGTAAAATTCATCGGGACACTCAAATCAAAACCGCGCTCTTGTTGCATAACGGCATAAATGTTTCCCTCTCCAAAATCCAAAATACCAAAAGATGGATCGCTGTAAGAACGAATTTTAAATCCAGGCCAGAAAGTTTTGTTCGTATATGAAATATCATACCAAAGTCTGCTTTGAATGCCGGTTATTTCAGCTGAATAGCTCTGGCTACTTAAAGCATCAATACTTTGCAGGTTTATGCCAAACTGCGTTTCTCCTGAGTTTTCTCGTAGCACCGGAAGAACAGCCCGTGGTTTAAGCCAGCTCAAATCAGAGCTATATTCTTCGATCGTCCATGAATCGGAATTAATTTCAGAACCCATTAAAGGTCGACCGAGTTTTTCCTGAAGATCATTTCCGGTCAAAAGAGCGTCTCTTGGAACACGTTTATCATAAAAGTCATCTTCATTCAGAATAGCTACCTTTTGCTCCTTTTCTTGCTGAACAACATAAGCTATTGAAGAGGCATCCGGAGAGTAAGAGGCTTCAAAAGCATTGAAGAGAGAGTTCGTTTTTTGCAGAACATCACCGTTAGAAAGGTTGAACTCATAAATATTCATTGCCGGATAAGCATCAGCAGTAAACAATAGTTTTTGTTCTGAAGGGTGCCAGTCCAAATCAAAAACAGAAGCATTTTTAAAAGCTAATCTGGGTGACTGAAGAATATCCTGTGATATGGTTTCAGGGGTGGTGATCCACAATGCCTGAACTCCCCGACGGTTAACGATAAGAGCTAACTGATTAGGAGAAGATGGGTTCGCTTTAATTGAAACCGGAGAAGCATTGTTAAACGAAGCCAGAACAGTTTTTCTATTATCAGCGTCAATGGATATTACATTTGCGCTTGCTCCGTCGGTTTGTAAAGCAATAATATTTGAACCGGATATAGTAGGGCTGTATACACGATCAGCTTCAGTGATCTCAAACGATTTATTTGAATCTAGATCCAATCTTTTAAGTTCAGATTTGAAAGCTGATGAGTATAAAAGGTCTGCATCATATTCCGAGAAAAGAATTGAGTTTACTGCCCGGTCATAATCGATGTTATAGTCGGCAACAGTATAAATTTCTGCAACCCGGGTAGTTTTTTTTGAATCTATATCATACTTATAAAATCCTCTAGGACCATTGTATTGGGAACTATAAAACAACAACTCTGAAGAAGAAATCCAGAGAGGTTTACGTTGAGTTATCCCTTTATATGGAGAATCGATAATATTTTGTTTTGAGGAAGTTGACTCCTCCATCTCATTTTGTCTTAATGCTTCAGTATTTTTTTTATCTGCAAGATATTCTTCAAATAATTCTCCGGGCCACTTGCCTGTTTCGTTTTTTAAAGCAAATCCATAACCCAGAAAAAACATCTTATGATGATAACGAATTGCATTTTTAGACACATCTTCTCCATAGTTTTGATGTAACCACTGAGTAAATGTGGAACCGGAAATATAGTGACGATTATATGGAAGTGTGTATCTTGAAACACTAAAGGTTTGTCCGGCGCTCCAGGGATCATCACTACTTACACGAGCATTGAACTGATTGTTAAAGTAAGTGTAATTTTTACGCCCACCATTCTCGGAGACATTTTCGGTTTCATAATGAACAGCTAAGCCCTCATGAACTCCTACAGGAGGAAAAAAATTGAAGCTTCGTGCAAAATCCGGAGAAAGAAGACTATAAAACCAGGGAATTGAATATGGTACAATCAAACTTCCATGCGTTGCGTGTAACAGCTCATGTGGCAACACGGCTTCCAGCCAATCTCCGGAACGAGGGTTTATGCTTTTTCCCTTAAAAGGAGCGGCATCAAATTCTGACCTGAAATTATTAGGTGTAACAAAACCATTAGAAAGATCATTGTAATTAGAAATGACTACGGGAAAGTTTACTAGTTCTCCACCGGAAAGTTCTTTTGCTTTAGGATATTGGTATTCGAGTATGGAAGCTGTTCGAAAAGCAAGAGAGTCTTCAGTTTTCGGGAAGATAATCCGAAAGTGATCGGTTTTTAATTGTTGCCATTTAAGATTGGCAGGACGGTGAACGGTTAAATAAATATTCTGAATTGATGATTGGGAATAGGAACAATCAAGAGTTACTAACAGAAGGACAAAAAATGAGAAAAAAAAACGAAATAGTTTCATTAACCAGAGATTATGTAGCCGGGTAAAAATTTATAGATTGCCCAAAAATGAGAAAAAGCGCCCCCTAAAACAAACAAATGCCAGATTTCATGGAATCCGAACACCTCAGGAAAAGGATCGGGTTTTTTAATTCCGTAGATAATGGCCCCTATTGTATAAAAGAGTCCGCCAATGGCAATCCAATAGGAGAACATATGAGGAAGCTGATCCCAAAGATTCGGAAAAATAATTACTGACACCCATCCCATCAACAAGTACAAAACAGTAGAAAACCATCTTGGGGCGGACATCCAAAACACCTTTTTAATAATGCCAATTAGTGCAAAAGACCAAATTCCTATCAACATCCAAAGTCGCCAGTTACCCTCCAGAACAATGGTACAAATAGGAGTATAAGTTCCGGCGATTACTAAATAGATCATTATATGATCGATCATGCGAAACCGCTCTTCTGTCTCAAAAGTAACATTTACTGCGTGATAAATGGAGCTGGAAGCAAACATAAGGAAAACAGTAATTCCATAAACAATGAATGAAATTCTGGAAGCGCCCGGATCCTCTGAAGAGTTAACGATCAGGTAAACCAATAGTACAAGAGCTCCAATTGCTCCAACAAGATGCGAATAAGCATTAAACGGCTCCCTGACGGGAAATATAAATTTAGACAAGAATGTTCTCCATTTTAAAAGCTGATTATCCAGTATGCATATACAAGCGCAAACCCTGTTAAGAACAAAATTCCACACCAACTTAGTATACGAAGCCAGGTCGGCGGGCGATGTTCATCGGGAAAATGTTTAGACATAACTAGTCGGTAATTTATAAAAGCAAGAACGGGAGCCGTTAAAAAAGAAAGCGTAGTAGCAAGGTCAACCATAAAAGTAAAACGGCTTCCGGCAAGATACAGAACGATCAAAGAAACAATAGAAATAGAAATTATAAAGTATTGGTACGTTTTTTTGGAACCTGCATCAAAAGACGAAGAGATATTAGAAAGAATCTGGCGTGAAACTCTTGGGTAGGCATCAGTAACAGTGAGGGTTGTACTGAACATGGTTGTAAAAGCACAAACAATAATTATAATATAAGCCCAGTCGCCAAGTGTAGAGGTATAAATGCTTACAAGTTGTTTGGAAAAAGCTCCCCCACTTCCGGCAAAAACTTCTCCGCTGCCAAACATTATTAAAGCACCGAGTGTAAGAAAACACAAAGCCAGCAACCCGGCACCAATGTATCCGATATTAAAATCAGTAAGACAGTCTTTAAGGCTGGGGCGTTTTCCGGTTTGTTTCATTCGTTCCAGCGACCACAATGAATGCCAAGCGGCGCCATCAATTGGAATGGGCATCCATCCCATTAATGCAATTAAAAAAGAAACACCGGAAACAGTCCATATGCTCGGTGAAGGGGGTTTGGGGGCTCCTCCGGTATTAAAAAAAGCAACCAGAATTGCAATAAGAGTAGAAATGGTTAGAACAACCATAATCATTTTTATTGCGCTATCAAGAGCAGAATATTGTCCGGCGGCAAGTATAAGAATACAAATACCAAGAATAATGGCACTCCAGATAAGTGGACTTAAAACTATACCGGTTAATTCAGCCGCTAAACTAGCGGTTACAATAGTAACGGCGGCCTGAACAGTAAACATTGTTCCAACGGTGAAAATCACAAATATCCAGAAGGCCCATGAACCGAGTTTTTTATACCCTTCGATCATACTTTCTTGAGCAATTACGGCATATCTGGGGCCATATTCTAAAAATGGATATTTAAAAATATTGGCGAGAATTACCGCCCAAACCAGAGCAAAACCATACTCAGCACCGGCTCTTGTTGATTGGACAAGATGGGAAACACCAACAGCGGCGGCGGCCATTATTAACCCCGGACCAAGCGCATACTTTAATGTAGAAATTCGAGAAGGACTTTCTGTATCCATATTATTGATTAGTGAAACATTAAACTTTGTGAGAGTACAAATTTTTCTTTCCATCTGTAAGTCGTAAAATGAACTAATGAAAAAAAGTATACATATCTGTTTTTGGTTTTGTTCACTTTTGCTGATTAGTTGTGCTAATGAGATGGACGAAAGGGCAATATCGTTTATGGATATTAAACCTTATCAGAGTGTACCGTTTACCCTTTTTGAAACAAAGAATAACTCATTGGGAATAACAGATATTCTCACAAATGAATATCAAAATCAATTTGATAGTTTAAAACAAACAAAACCCTTAGATCGAGAAAAAACCTATTGGTTTAAAGTAGATTTGGGAGGCATTGATTTTGAAGAACAAAAATGGGTTATAAGAACAGGGGAATACGCGCTTAATAATCTCTATTTTGAAGAAGAAGGCAGCATAGCCGTATCAAAATCCGGAGTATTTGACCCGGTGGAAAAGGAACTGGAATTGATAGTATGGCGCTATCATACAATAAGACAGGAGAACCTGATTCAGGGCAACTATGTATACCTGGAATTGAGAGAGAACTATTTTCCGGCGCTTATTTATGATCAACAGATAGCCGCAATTGAGGAGTCAGACTTTAAATCAAATTCTGTAATAAACTTTGTAGATGATGCAGAATATAACTTTAGAGCTGTATTCTTTCTTGGCGGAATAGCATTTCTGTTACTTTATACATTCGGCATTTATTTTATTTACAAGGACAGACTTTATTTACTGTATGGAGCATACCTTCTTTTTTTATTGCTGTACTTGGGAGTAAAAATGTACCCGGCTCAATCTACAGTTCTTTTCGGGGGTTTACCGATCCTTAACCATGCATGGAATGAAGTAACTCAAATACTTCTAAACTACTGGTATGTTCGGTTTGTACGCAGGTTTTTAGATGCAAAAAATCTATATCCGATTATAGATAAAGCTGGGAAAGTAATAGAATGGATAATCCTTGGATTTGTAACAGCCGTATTAATAAGCATTTTTTCTGATCCGTTGAGCACATCATTGTATGCAATAGTTACAACAGAGCGGCTTATGATGATAGCTTTTGCGGTAGTAACGAATATTTATATCGTATTAAAGTTAAAAGACAGACGTGGACTTTATATTGTGGCTGGGTCAACCATGTTGTTAACCGGAAGTGTAACAGCACTGATAATGGGCGATATACAATATTTTATGATCGGTGTAGTAATTGAGATCTTTATTTTTGGGATGGGGCTTGGTATTCTGATGAAAAGACGTGAAGACGAGCGATCAGCCCTTAATAAGGAAATGGAGAAAGTGAAAATGAGGGCTCTTCAAACTCAAATGAATCCACATTTTATATTCAACTCTTTAAACTCTATTCGTTCTTATATGATAAAGAACGAAACGAAGGAAGCGTCAGGATATTTATCCAAATTTTCGAGATTGATAAGGCAAATTCTGGAATATTCCACAGAAGAGTTCATAACTCTTAAAGAAGAGCTGCAGGTATTAAGTCTGTATGTTCAGATCGAACAATTGCGTTTCAGAGATGAATTTGGTTTTATTATTGAAGTTGATGAAAGTATAAACGAAGAAGAATTGATTGTGCCCCCGCTAATAGTACAACCTTTTTTAGAAAATGCTATCTGGCATGGGTTAATGCAAAAAAAAGGAGAAAAAAGGATTGAACTTTCTGTTAAAGATTCAGGAAAAAACCTGAAAGTTATTCTTCGGGACAATGGAATAGGCAGAGAAGAAGCAAACAGAGGAAATGATGGAAAGCCTAAAGAAACGCGCTCAATGGCTATTGATCTTACTACTCAGAGAATAGAAATGCTGGAGATGAAAGGGGAAGCAAAAGAAAAAGTGACAATTATCGATCTTTATGATGACTCCAGAACTCCTACAGGAACAGAAGTGCGCTTAGAAATCCCAAAGATCAAAAGAAAAGCGAAATGAAACTAAAGGTAGCTATAGTTGACGATGAAGAACATTGCATAGAAACGCTTAAATATGATCTCGAAGAATCGTATTCTGAAAAAGTAGAAGTGCTTTTTGAATGTAGTAATAGTGTTGAGTGTGTAGAAAATCTCCGCTCAATTAAACCCGATGTTTTATTTATAGATATAGAAATGCCTGGGCTGAATGGGTTTGAGCTAATTAAAGTCATACAGCCTAAAGAAACTAAAGTGGTTTTTACCACGGCTCATGCACGTCACGCTGTAGAAGCGATCAATTTTAAACCGGAAGCATATTTACTAAAACCTATAGAACTTGAAGAGTTGGGCAAAGTAGTGGAAAGCTTGTATCAGGCAAAAAAACCAGCCGTTGATATTGGCATCTCTGATAAACTTGCTATTTCTACAACAGAAGACATTGAGCTGGTTAAGCATTCCACCATCGTGTACGCAAAAGCTAGTAATAATTATACGGAACTTATTTTAGAAGATGGTTCTTCCAAGCTGATCAGTAAAACACTTAAATTCGTTTCCGCACAATTACCCGAAAGCTCATTTTTTAGAGTTCATAAGAGTTATTTGATCAATCTGAATCACATCAACAAGTATAGAAAAGCTGATGGAGGAATGCTCATTATGAGTAATGATGCAGAAATACCCGTTTCAGGAGACAAGAAAGAAGACTTGCTCATACTCATTCAAAGGTGAGTTTAACTAACTCTTGGTGTATTCATACTAAGAAGGTGTTCATTTAATAATTCCTATCGGCATATTTGAGCAGGGATTTATGGAAACGATATATACCACAAGATGTCCTAGTCCTCAATTCCCACTGGTTTTGATTAACTTCTACCAAAATTGAGGAACTACAGCGTAATAATTGTATGAAAGCAGTTATTGCGCTTTTTTTTTGTTTAAATGCTTTTTTCAGCATTTTTCATATAGTAAAGCTACTATACAGTAATACTAAAATAATTAACAACTACACTTATATGAAAAAGGCATTTCTACTTAGCATTGCATTATTATTTGGGGTAAGCGCAAATGCACAGGTTACACTTGATTACTATCTACCGGACGGAATCAAATATGATTCAAAAATTCCAACACCAAAATCTGTTTTGGGTACTGAAGTTGGTGAATGGCATGTAAGACACGACCAACTTGTAAACTACATGTACGCTGTAGCAGAAGCTTCCGACAGGGTTTCAATCAGTGAGTACGCCAGAACTTATGAAGGCCGTCCCCTTCTAATGCTCACTATTACCTCACCCGAGAACCATAAAAATATTGAAAAGCTGAAAAGAGAACACGTGCAGCTTACCGATGCATCAAGTTCGGGTAATTTAGATATTTCAAATATGCCGGCGGTAATAACACTGAGTTATAGTGTACACGGAAACGAGCCAAGTGGTTCTAACTCCTCACTGGTAAGCGTATATCATTTAGCAGCCGCTCAGGGAAAAGAAATTGAAGAAGTTTTAGAAAACACGATCATATTGATCGATCCAAGTATTAACCCTGACGGACTAAGCCGTTTTGCTCAATGGGCTAATCAGCATAAAAGCTTAAACAAGTTAGTGACAGATCCGGCAAGCAGAGAATATAACGAAGTATGGCCCGGCGGAAGAACAAACCACTACTGGTTCGATCTTAATCGTGATTGGTTGTTAGTTCAGCACCCGGAAAGCAAAGGAAGAATTGCTAAATTCCACGAATGGAAACCAAATATTTTAACCGACCATCATGAGATGGGAACGAATTCAACCTTCTTTTTTCAGCCGGGAATTCCATCCAGAACGCATCCGCTAACACCGGAACGAAATCAGAGGTTAACAGCGAGTATAGCTGAATATCACGCAGAAGAGCTGGATAAAATACAATCTTTGTATTACTCGAAAGAAAGTTTTGATGATTTTTATTACGGTAAGGGGTCAACATATCCGGATGTAAACGGAGCTATTGGAATACTTTTTGAACAAGCCAGTTCAAGAGGTCACGCTCAGGAAAGCATCCACGGAATAGTCAAATTTCCATTTACGATCAGAAACCAATTTACAGCAGCCCTATCTACCATAAAAGCTGCTCAGGCAATGCGGGAAGAGTTGCTGGCACATATGCGCGACTTCTACATCGAGAAAGCTGAAGCAGCAAAAGCGGCATCAATAAAAGCATATGTATTTGGAGAAGAAGCAGACCAGGCCAGAACCTATCATCTTGCAGAAATGCTGAATAGGCATCAGATAAAGATATATGAGTTAAAAAATGATCTCAGCTATGACGGAGAAGATTTTAAAGCAGGAAAAGCTTTTGTAGTACCTACTAATCAGCAACAATATCAGTTAATAACTGCAGTATTTGAGCGAAGAACAGAATTCACTGACAGCTTGTTCTATGATGTATCATCATGGACAATGCCATATGCATTCAACCTTCCTTTTGCAGAGTTAGGAAACAGACAGTTCAACTCCGATTTGTTGGGAGCTCAGTTTGATGGCACTATGAAAGAAAACGGATCTGTAATAGGCGGAAAAAGTAACTACGCATACGTTTTTGAATGGGATGAATACTATGCACCAAAAGCAGTATACAAACTACTATCAAACGGAGTTCGGGCTAAGGTTGCATCACAACCGTTCACATCAGTAACCTCACAAGGAGCAAGAGACTTTGATTACGGTACCATCATGGTTCCAATGGGGGTTCAGAACGACCAGAATGAAACTCATAAGCTGATTCAGGAAATTGCCAAAGAAAATGGGATCAGTGTTTATGCAGTAAAAACCGGATTAACACCGAAAGGCATGGATCTTGGTAGTAATAATTTTGAAAATCTGGTTGAGCCAAAAGTAGCTATGATTGGCGGAAGCGGAACCAACTCCTATGAAATTGGCGAAGCATGGCATTTAATGGATCAGCGTTATCATATGCCGCTGAGTATTGTTGAGCAAAACGACATCCGTGGTTCAGAACTCGACAGATATAATGTGCTGATTATTTCAGGTTATGGCTATGGAGACCTTTCTTCAGGAGACGTTGACGAAATAAAAAGATGGGTAAGAAATGGCGGAACATTGATTGCTTATAAATATGGCATTAACTGGGCGAAGCAACAAGGACTGGCTAATGTTGAATACGTATCAAGAGATAATGGTGAAGAGGAAAAAGAAGTTAAAACCAGACCTTATGTGAAACAAAGCAATGATTCCGGAGCAGGAGTGATCGGAGGAGCGATTTTCAATACAAAGATCGATCTTACTCATCCTATGGGATATGGATTTAACAATGAAGATCTGACCGTGTTCAGAAATAGCACACAGTTTCTTCAGAAAGGAAAAAATCCATATTCAAACCCAGTTGTTTATACCGATTCTCCACTGGCAAGCGGTTACATCTCTGATGAAAACTTAGACAGGCTTAAGAACACTGCCGCGGTAATAATAAGTCGTTTTGGGAGTGGAAAAGTTATTACAATGACAGACAACCCAAACTTCCGTGCATTCTGGTATGGAACTAACAAATTGTTTGCCAATGCGATTTTCTTCGGTCATACAATTAGCGGAAGTACAGCAAATTAGGTGAGCATTTCTTTTGATATTGATGAAGCCATTTCAATTTTAGAAAGAACCCCGAAAGTTATATCAGAATTGCTTTCGGGGCTTTCTAAAGAATGGCTTTATAATAATGAAGGAGATTCAACGTGGAGTCCCCACCAGGTTTTGGGTCACTTGGTATATGGTGAAGAAACAGACTGGCTCCCGAGAACAAAGATCATTATTGAATTCGATACTACAAAAGAATTCGAGCCCTACGACCGGTTTGCACAAGACAGACTTTACGCAGATAAAAGCTCCGAAGAATTACTGGATCTGTTTGCAAAAAGAAGAGCGCAAAATTTGGAAGAGTTAAAAGGAATGAGTCTTTCTTCTGAAGATCTGATGAGGAAAGGAAAACATCCGGAATTCGGAAGAATTACATTAAAAGAAATGCTTTCAGCTTGGGTTGTTCATGATTTAGGCCACATCACACAAATAAGCAGAGTACTGGCTAAGAACTACAAAAATGAGATCGGTCCTTGGACCAAATATCTTACAATAGTACGGTCTGATCCTCCACCGGAACAATAGAAAGAGCTAGTCATCTCTTGGCGGCATTCCCAGAAGGTGTCTGAAATCAAATTTATCGCCCATCGTTTTCAGGTTATTTATAAGCATTATTGCGCGATCGATCTTTAACTGGCTGCTTTTTACAGAGCTAACATAGTGGATGATATATCTTTTCTTTCCGTCGCTCAGAGCTTCAAACAGCCTTGCGCCTTCATCGTCTTGTTCCAGTAAAGCGTCCAGTTCTTCAGGCATTTCCATTCCATATTTAGAATGATCAAGCCTGAGTACCAACGAAACTACATCACCTAATGATGCATCAAACATCTTAAGTCTTTTTTTGTTTATGGAGATGTATCCCTGTCCTTCACCATAAGCAACCATTCCACAATGAAATTCTGAAAACCCGTTAACAGAGCAAAGTAGTCTAGTTCCAATACCTCCCATTTTGTGGACCATAGCTTTCGGAATAACCACAATATTCATTTTTGGTTTATCGAGGAGTACTACAGGGGTTTTCAAATGGAACGTCTTCATGCGCAATGAGTTAGAAAAAGAAACTATTTAACCTGAGAATAGTTTATAAGGTTGAAAACTAACTAAAAAGAAACAAATGAAGGGTTTAAAAATAACAGGAATTATATTAGCGATCATATTGGGTACAGTACTCGCTATTGGAATGACCATTGATGGTATTGTTGAATCCGGGATAGAAGATTCAGGAAGTGATTTATTAAAAACGGAAGTAGAAGTAGATGATATAGATATTTCCGTATTTGGTAGTTCAGCAGATATGGACGGTTTTATCGTTTACAACCCTGAGGGATTTACGGATGGAGCGGCAATATCACTAAATGAGATCGAGATAGATCTTGATGTTAAAAGCCTGTTGACGGACCAGATTTTGATAAATAAGATAAGGGTTAAGAATCCTGAAATATTCTTTGAGCAGAAAGGCCCTAGAGTAAATCTAAGAGAGCTTAGTAACAATATAGACGTTGGATCTGAAGAGGATTCTGAAAAGACAATAATCATCAAAGAATTTATCTTAGAAGAAGGAGTGATAAAGATACATTCAGAGTTGGAAAAAGAGCGCTCTGCCGAAGCGTCTATCGACAGGCTGGTATTAAATAACATTGGTGAATCAGGATCAGAAACTATTCAACAAGCAATGAAACAGATCCTTAGTCCAATAATAAAAAACGCGTTGTCTGATGCTGTTAAATCAGGATTGAAAGATAAACTGGAAGAAACAGTAAACGACCTTATTGACTTCTGAAAATCAGTCCTCTTCATTTTCTTTTTTGTAAGAAGACTCAATATCGGAAAGCTTTTGGGCAATGAAATCTTTGGAGAGCCACCTGCCGGAGGCCATTACTCCTGAGTGGCTTTTAAGATTGGAAAGATCATCTAATGGATTATTATCTACCAAAATCAGATCGGCTCGCTTGCCCACCTCAATAGTTCCAAAATTATCTTTTGCAGAAAAATACTCACCCACATTCCGGGTTCCGGTTACCAGAATTTCATAGGGCGACATTCCGGCCGCACTCATTTTTTTAAACTCTCTGTGTATAGAAAAACCGGGAACACTGTACAACTGTGGTGCGTCTGTCCCCAGAAGAATTTTAACTCCTGATTTATTCATTTCAGAAAGTAACCGTTGGCGTAGCTCCGCATGTTCTTTAGCGTCATCAAGATTGAAATTAGAATTATTCAGCAGGCGGTTAGCCCATGCGTTATATCCCGATACCAGATTTTCAGGAATATATTTCAATTCATCATAATTTTTCATGGATTCATAATCTGCTGCTCCCAATATAGTTTCCCATAAAGCCTGTGTTGGAACAACCCAAACATTATTTTCTCTGGTAAGCGTCAACAACTCATGAATTTTTTGGTCTAGTTCTTTTCCTGAATAGTTATCCAGATAAGCTACATAACCATCCATATGATCAATGGTTTCCTGTCCCATTTCAACAGCGTGAATGATACCTACATCAGAAGGAATATGGCCTCCAAAAGTAATGCCAACTTCATTTGCAGTTTCAGCCATTGCATCATATTCATCCAAAGTAAGTCCGGGATGAATTTTCAGGAGATCCCAACCCTCTTCTTTTTGCTCCTTAACTTTAGCAATAGCTACTTCTACGGAATTAATAGAATTGCCGTTAAAACTGGGTCCTGCCAAATACAATGTAGGGCCAATCAATTCCTGAGAGGAAACTTTATCTTTAAGTTCAAGTTGGTTCGGCCATCCGAGCATTCCTCTTACAGTTGTAATTCCTGCAGCGGTATATAAGAACAATGTATTTTCAACATATTCCATATTCATATATCGCGGCGCGTTGGAAGGAGGCTCCGTTGGAGGAACATGGCCATGCATCTCTGCCAGACCGGGAATCAGGAACTTTCCTGTACCATCTATTAAAGTAGCATCATCATCAAACTCAACATTCTCTGAAGGAGAGATAAGGGAAATCCTGTCACCGTTAATAACCACTGTTTGATTTTCTAATACCAGATTACTCGTCATAGGGATAACGGAAACATTGGTAAATGCAGTAACCTTCCCCGACACTTTCTGAGTAGATTCTGAAGTATTCTGAGCCTGAAAAACGATATACGTAATTACAAGTAATGAAATTAGTACAAGAGGTAATGCTAGGCGCTTCATAAATTGTTAGTTATTTAATACAATATAAGAACAGGTTTGTTTAACCTTAAAACAACTATTAGCTATTAATTTGATGAATTTTTACCGGTGTGAAAACATGTAATCATGTTTTATATGAAAAGAGAAGTTTGAAAGCCCGGCTTTTCGAAACTTCAGTTGTACGATAGCTTATTCTTGAAATATCACCCATTTGAACAGCCCCTCTGTAAAAAAGATAAGTTCCAATAGCCATAATTGTGTGGCTGATATCCAGATGGTTGAACCAGGGGCTGATGGAAACCTTGGAAGTATAAAAGAACGCAGCAAGAGTAGTAAATAAAACAGACTGACAAATAATTTTAGAGCCCTTATTACCGGTTTTCCAGAACGCATAAAAGCATATTGGAAAAACAACGATGGCAAGCCCATAAGCAGAATGAACCTGAACGAAGAAAAAATTAAGAGTCATAAAAGCAAGCAAGGCAAAGATTAAGAGCTCAACAACATTTGCTACACCCAAAAATTTACTGGTTTTGTCTGAGACTATCGGGGAAAGAAAGGAAATGATACCACGCTCCAAAGCAGAAACAGCAAGCATACTTATCAACCAGCCGGGGAGCTTCCACTCTACCCCCAATGCATATTGAAAAGCATGACCGGTAATACCTCCAAAAGCAGTGGCTATTGCCATTATCAAAAAGTATAACCGTAAGTATTGATGCGAACTTCCCTGATGATCAAGTTTTTTTAGTTTGATATAGGCGTAAAGACAAACCGAAGTAACTAATAAATCCGTTAAAGTTACTACCGGTTCCATAATTAGAACGCCAAAGATCTCAATAGAAGGTTGCCCGCTTGGTGAAGTCATAGTTACAGAAGGTAGATAATTTTATAACCAAAAAATTCAAGCTATTTTAGAATTAACAGGAAAAAACATACTTACAAAAGTCTGTTTTTTATAAATCCCTATATGCCTAATCCACCTGACGGCTAGCCCGCCAAATGGGTATTTGACTTGATAAATATATCCGAACTATAAGCCCTGATTATAAAAGAAGAACAGTTCTTTTCAGGAACACAAATTAAACGGGTGATGGAGCAATTTGCTGGCTTTACTCTGAAGCAAGTTCCGCTCCATTTTGATCCTTAACAGCAATTCCAAAAGAAATTGCTGATAAAGAAAAAAGAACAGTAAAGAACATATTAACTCCTAAGATCTGGGTAGTGGAATTATGAGGAGGTTCCTGCATATAGCCCATCAATGCAATAACGGCAATAATCATAGGTATAACCGCCATAATGCATAATGTATAGCACAATCCCTGCGATTTAAATCTGGACAAAAAGGCCCCGATAAAACCTACAGCCGGAATAATGAAATAAAGTGTATTAATAGGTTCGCCTTCATGGCCGACAAGACCAACAGCAAGGTTTACCCAAATGAGCAAGAATATCGAAAGTATTGCAATACCCATCCCCCATTTATGCGAAGAACCAGTGGATTTAGTTGCCACCAGTACAAGTAACATTCCGGTTCCGAAAAGTAAAACTCCTGCAAAGACAAAATCACCAAGTGTCCAAACAACTTCATCGGTAAATTGCATTGCGACCAAAGGAACCAATAGCAGAAGCGCGGTGCTCACTGCTACTCCCGTTGTGTATTTAAAGAAAGTGTTATCAGTATTCATAAGTTTTGACCTCATAGATTATAGTTTAATTATTCACTTTGAATTTCAAAGTACAGGGTTAAAAAAATTAGTTTGAGTTAATAGCGCGGGTTTTGAATCTGAGAAAGAAAAACCAAAGCGTTCCGGTTAAAACAAGAATTAAGGGAACACCTCCCGGTTCATCTTCTACAATAATCATAAAAGCGACTAGAGCCACACCAATCATGAGTACACTAATTGATGCTTTGCGATAAAAAATAAGCCGGTTAAGTTTATCTGATCTCAAGATTGCTTTTGTGAATTAATGATGGTTTCCAGCACTTTAAGATGATTATCAAAAGCCTGTTTGCCGTTTTTAGTAATCATATATCTGGTATTTGGTTTGTTTTCTATAAATGATTTTTTGCTCTGAATAAAACCCTCCTGTTCCAGTTTTTTGATGTGAGTTGCCAAATTCCCATCGGTTGCATCTAAAAATTCCTTAAGGGCATTAAAATCCAAAGCATCATTTACCGCTAAAACAGACATGATTCCGAGCCTGATCCTGCTTTCAAATGCTTTATGTAGGTCATCAAAGGATACATTCACTTTGGATCACCGCTCATACCTAAAGTGCATATAAATTCCATAAACTAGATGGGTGACACCAAAACCTATAGACCAAAAAAGAAGACCAAATTCTAAGAACCATAAATTGAGCAAACCCAATGCAATTTGAATGTAGCCCGTCCATCTAACTTCAGCGATAGTAAAATTCCCTGCGTTATAAAGAGAAATACCATAGAACACTAACGATGTAGGCGCAATGAGTCCGTAAAGATCATTCGATAAGTAAAATATGATTAGCACTCCGCCAATTACCAAAGGAACAGCCATGCTTGTCAGCAATCTTTTTGAAGTGGAATTCCATATTTGATCACCTTTATCAGCTGCTTTCTTCTTTGAAAACAGAATCGCTGTGACCAGGGAGGCCAAAAGAATACCCAAAGCAAGTAAAATGATTTCACCAAAATCATAGAATACATATTTGGTGCTGTCAGGTTTGAAGTTAAATACAAAGTGGGCAACGTAAGCACCTGCTAATGCATACAGCCCGGCCATAATTCCTGCCCAGCCTGAAAGGGACAAGAATTTGGAAGACCGCTCCATCATAGAACGTATCTCGGCCAGATTTTGAATTGGGTCTTGTTTATTAGTCATGCAAAGTACTTTTTAATACAAAGTAAATATTAAAAACATGTTTAGCAACAGATGGGAATTTTTTTACAAGCAGAATAACGAACAGAGGAAAAGAGCTTCAAGCCACATTTCGATTATTCTGACATCCTTGGGAGCCAACATTAATGCCTTAAAAAGCGGTGTTAATCTGTGTGGTCAAACGTTCCGGTTTCCAAAAACAGAATCACCTGATTAATTACATTATCTTTTCTCATAATAAATGTGTGAGAATAAGGCACTTCAATATGATCTGTCATTCCTGTCAGTTTTGTACTTTCAACCGACACTTTGCCGTCATCGGGATTTGGCAACATTTGAGATAATATTGGATTTACAGTCTTGGTTCCTGCAATTATGCCCAACTCAAAATTTGCAGGTCCCAGTCGGTTAGGTACACTTGTAGAATCCGTTCCGAGCTGTAACCCGGCAGGTCCGTTAATGGTTTTATAGAATATATTATCTTTGAGTTCGTCGGTAATTTCACTGCCCTTATTAGGCGGAGCAAGCATAACTACTCGTCCAAGGTTGGTTATCTGGTGTTCGCTTAAATACTGACGGATTAGAATTCCTCCTAAAGAATGAGTTACAAAATGGATCTGCGTTGAATCCGGGCAAGAAGCAATAGATTTCGGAATAATATCCTCTGCCAGAGTTTCAATATCGTGCTTGGTAGATGGATACGATTTATTTACAACAACATATCCAGTTTCACTTAATCTGTTTTCCATTTTTGAAAAAGAGTTATCTGATCGGGCCAATCCGTGAAGAAGGACAACGCAATCTGAAGCCTTAGCAAAGCTTCCGAACAGCCCAAAAAATAAAGTGATCAGTAAAAAGGATTTCATCAGATTGAGTTTTGTGGAAAGTGATGAATACGATTTAATCAGAAAGATGTTTTCAGGAATTTAAAATGAACTTATAAAGATTAGGCTTCATAGCGATGCGAATGATCCTGAGCCAAGAGTAAATCAGATTAAGAACCACGGATTAATAGAATTCTACGGCTAAACGACTTATTGCTAATACAGCAGTAATGAAAGCAATAAAGTAAAACACAGTTGGAGTAAATAATTCCATTCTGTCTTCTCGAACAACTAACTTTTGTACAGGTTTAAGAACTGCAATACTTATAAAAAAGAGAGATGAGAAAATGCAAAGTATTCCCTGAATTTTCATGCTTAGTGGAGAGAACATCCCCTCAATTCCTCCTCCACCAAAATAAAACGCAGCCAGAAAACCAACATTCCAGAAAATAGTAAATCCTATAAGAACTGATTTTTTGACACTTAAGATTGATTGTTGGAATAAATCAGGATCAAAATTCATGAAAGCCTTACTATAAAAGTTAATGCCTGTTCAGCCCAGGCCTAGTATTCATTTTAAATTCAAATAACGGGTTTATTCTATAGCTCATAAGTTTTTTTACACCCCGTCCGCTTGAAACGCTTGTTATAAACCGGGTTCTTAGAGCCAAAGCTTACCAGATCTAACAACCTCACAATGGTAACAACCGCTGTTTTGATTATCAATTTTATACCATTCATGTAAACCATTTTTCTTTTCGCAATCTTTTCCTTTCTTAGCAAGACCAAGATTGATCAGAAACCACGGAAGGTTACTTCTAAGCCAGGTTCTTTTACGATATGGGCCACGGGTAAATTCAGGCATTATTTAAATTTTACAGGCAACTAACGCCCACGTTTAAGCAGCACATTACAATTTAAGGTTTTAGTTAAAAGCTACAAACGACCCTGCGCTGAACTTTTTCAGTGCAAGTTTAAAATGCTTGCCATATGTAGTTTGATAGCAGTTCAATTTTTTTTAAATAAACTCCACCCAAGCTTCCATCTTAATCTTATATAGGGCATAACCGCTGTTCCATGATCGAAAAACTTAGCAACAATTAACCCTTCCTTCTCTTGATTAGGCCAGGATCTATCACCATTAATGCGATTTTCAGAAAAACTATGAACTAATTGCGCACCCAGACCTATCGTAAAATCTCTAGAAAAGCCACTTTTCCCTACAACTTTATACCCAACATTCATTAGTAAACCAAGAGTAAATCTGTATACATGATATGAGTTCTGATAGTATTCAAACTCTGGAAAATTGCTATTATTTATGCGTTCTGATACAGTTTCATCTCTGGTCGTTTTGGTGAATTGAGAAAATATTTCAAAACTATGGTATGCTCCGGTATTTGGAAAAAGTGTCAGGTGATTAGGTAGAGTCCCTAAAAAACCGGTTTTTGTATTTAAGTATCTTTTTAACTCTGTTTTAAAATTTAGCCCAACATTTTTTTCAGCACTAATGCTAATGATACCAGTAGATGGCCCATAGGAATGAATAAAACCGAGATTGAAGTAAATAGATTGATCTTTTCTCAATGGAGCATCAAGACCTAAATTAAAATTCGCAGAATTTAATTGATCCGGAAGGTAATTGAATATTGATGTAAAGAAGGTGAACCTTGGTGAGATCGGATCTTCTTTTCCTTGGCCTAAAACAGATGTTCGGAACAAAACGATAAATAAAAAAAATAGAATAAGCTTTTTCATCTTTTAGCTTTGGTGAAAGTAACAGAATTAATCAGTTACCTGAAAGTTAAAATTGCGTAGCCAATACCCGAGTCCGATTTAAAAGCTTGTTATACCCACGGATTTAGATTCGAGATTCCCAGTACCTCGGTTTACGCCTTAAATTCATGATGGCAAATATGGTAATAAGCTCGTCTTCCACAGAGTAGATAATTCCATACGGAAAGCGTGAAACTAAAAATCTTCGTTCTGTTTTAGTGATTTTAGTTCCGGATGAAGGTTGTTGTTCAATGACATCTAAAACTTTTTCTACTTCATCAATAAAATAATCACCAAGACCAACAACCTGTTCTTCGTAGTATTCCGAAGTTTCAAAGAATTCTCTTCTGGCTTCTGAATGAAATTTAATAGTCACTTTTGAATACGCTTTCTCGCTTCTTTTAAAACATCATTAGCCGAATGAAGGGAGGTTTCACCAGATTTAAGCGATTCTTTTCTTTTTTGAACTTCATCAATCCAAGCCTGTTCTATTTCAGGATCAATTTTGCCATGGATACTTTGTAATAATTTATCAGCCAGACGTGCTTTATTCTTCCGGTCAAGATTTAAGGCAGAATTTTCTATCTCTTTGAAATCGGTAATCATAATAAATGAGTTAGTTTACCTGAATGTAATTATTACTGAAGAGAACTGGAAGCGAGATACATTATTGTAGTGGGTATAAAGACACGGCGTTTAAGTGGCGCGGGTTTTCGATTTTTCTGAAAGTAACAGAATTAATCAGTTACCTGAAAGTTAAAACTGCGGAGCCACTTCCCGAGTCCGACTTGAAACGCTTGTTAGTGTTCTGTTTTAATTAGAGTTTTCCATTTCTTCCCAATAATCTTGATAATACTTGATCTGTTCTTCAAGTTTAATTGGTAGACCGTTTAATCTTCGCCAGTATGAGTCAAGAATTATTCCCGAAATGTCATCTGGATGATAAATACCAAGATCATTGAAATATTTATTTAGTCTTGATCCTCGCCAAAGTCCCCAATTATTTCTCATCCATAAACCAAGTCCAAAATGATAATCAACTAAATCATCTTCTGATTTTTTGGATTTTAATGTATCTATCTCACCAGGACTTAAAAGTTGATCTAATTGGTTAAAAGAATCTTCTAAGTCCTCAGGAATGTAGACACCCTCAATTTCAGTAGAAAGATCATACTTGAACTTTGAAGTTTTACAGGCACTAGTTAGTCCAGCAATGAGTATGATTAAAAAATATACTGGAAAATTTAAAGCTCTTTTCATTTGGTCAAGAACACTAACGACCCGGCGTTTAAGCGGCGAGTCTGGGGTTAAAAATTAAAGACCCGAACCACGTCCGAGTCCGCTTGAAACGCTTGTTATATGTACGGTTTTATTACTAATTGAAAGCATTTACAGCAATTTTGGCTTCTTCGGTTAACTGTTTCCAATTTGGATCATTTTGAATTTCTGACCAATCTCTTTCAACATCAAATTGATCAACAATCGAATCTATGAAATCGTGGTAATTCGACATTGCTTTCAATTCTTTTTTCGAGAAACATGATCGAAATATTTCTAATCCTTCTTCATAAACTCCATCATTATAAACCGAAGAATCAAAACATGGCCAATATAGATCATCAAACCAAATACAGAATGCTTCAACAGCTCCAATCTCGGACTGCTTTTTCATATTCGACATGCTTTCTAAGTAATCAAAAATTGAAATTCTGTAACCAGCTTCTGACATGAAAATTGATTAGTACATATAACGACCCGGCGTTTAAGCGGCGAGTCTGGTTTAATTTATTAAAGTTCCGAACCCTAAACGAGTCCGCTTGAAACGCTTGTTATAAGCCGAATTCATTTGAAATATTTGGCAACTAATTCTTTACAATCATCAACTAGCCAGTCCTTTCTTTCTTCAAAAAGGGTTTTGATTTCTTTAGGTGTATTACTCCAAACGAAACAACCTCTATCGTCATACATATGGAATCCTTTGTCCGATTGAAAATCAAAGAAAAAAACGGATTGACTGATGTCAGGCTTAAAGCCCATTTCTCGATTTGCAATACCTCGAAATATTGGATCAATTTTAATTTGGTTGATCTGTAAAAGACCTATTGTGATTAGAGCTTCAGTTTGTTCAGGAATGCTTTCACCATGTTCATTAGTTTCAAAAAAACTAGTTGTAACGGTTTCTTTAGAATGATAGAAACTTAAAAAAATGTTATTTGGGAATAGTTGATAGAAATAGTCTGTTGGTTCACCAAAAAGATCAGGTCCTAAATAATTATAACATAGGAACCATATTTTGTCACTTTTATCAAAAGCATTGTTGAATAAAACTTTCGCTTTTGAAACAGAGTTTTCTATTCGTTCCTCAGTTCCATTCTTAAAATCATCTCCCAATTCAAATCTTAAGCCAATTTTTCCACCAATACTGTGCTCTGTATCAATAGAAGAACCTGGAAATGATTCGTTAAGATATTTCTGAAAATTTTCTCTGAGCATCGAAATATACTGTAGGCTTATAACGGACCCGCGTTTAATGGGCGCATTACAATTTAAGATTTTAGTTAAAGATACAAGCGAGCATGCGCTGAACTTGATTCAGTGTCCGTTTGAAACGCTTGTTAGTGGGCTAGATTAAAATTTGTAAGTTAGTTTTATAGTATTAATACCGGATTGAATGACCAAATTACTCGATTCCGGTTTATTTGATTGAAACACCTTACCAATTACAATTGGAGTAAGCATAGTAGCATGAAATCCAATCATGTTCGTCCAAAATTTTCTTGTTGGAGAATGAGTCTCCGCAAATAGAAAATTGTAATAAGTAAGAAAACCAAAACCAACAGCGAATGGTAGTGTAATTTCAGGGTCGGAATTATCTGAATAGATTAAAACACCAGTTAGACCAGCTGCTGCAACTCCAAAACTACCCCCAGTAAAATATGCACCCCAAGTGTATGTTGATAAATAACTGTACCCTAGAAAAATTGACTCGATAGCTAGTATATGAGGCCAAGGAAAAGAAGTGGAGTCATTTATGTCACTACTAAAGTTTGTAGGGCTTAATTCGGGGAATTGAGACTCAGGATAGAATTGATAGTATTCTAAATTTTGGGAATAGCTCTCAATAGTAACAAATGAAAAAATAAAAGAAATTATGAAAAATTTACTATTCATATGGTAAAGCCCACTAACGACCCTGCGTTTAAGCGGCGAGGGTTTTCGGTTTTTGTGAAAGTAACAGAATTAATTAGTTACCTGAAAGTTAAAATTGCGGAGCCACTACCCGAGTCCGCTTGAAACGCTTGTTATGCCCAATCATATTCATGGTATCATTGAAATTGTTAATGCAAATCCCTTTGTAGGGGCGATTCATGAATCGCCCCTACAAAGGGACACAAACCCAGAATTATATTGTAAATACCGACGTAAAATGTTGATCCCAAAAATTATTGGTTGGTATAAAATGAATACCGCAAAACACCGGGCACCAAAATCTGGCAACGGGGTTATTACGATCACATATTTCGAAATGAAGAATCGTTGTTTCACATCCGGGAATACATCAAACACAATCCGATGAATTGGAATAGGGATCGGTTTTACCAAAACAGGTAATTTTGAGAATCTGGTTCGCTGTCGGAAATGAATATGTATTCAAAGATGGGATTAATGGTGAAATATGCATGATGAATGGATTAAAACAGAACCCATTCGTAATAATATAAATTTGGATGGATTTGTGGTTATGCCCAATCATATCCGCGAAATTATTGATAAAAACCCAATCGTAGGGGCGAATCGCGATTCGCCCCTACTTCGCAATAAAATTGGAATCAATAATTCTTTTTATAAATCCAAATTCGAATCACCATCAAATAATTTGGGAGCCATTATCCGGGGATACAAATCACCCTAACTTATCCACAAAATCCAGCTTCTCCCACGGGAATTCTTCTCTTCCGAAATGTCCATAAGCAGCTGTTGGCTTATAAATTGGTCGTTTAAGATCAAAACGAGTGATAATTCCTTTAGGAGTACAATCAAAGGTCTTTGCAACCAGATTAGCCAATTCAGAATCACTCATTTTTCCGGTACCGTAGCTGTTCACATTAATGGAAACCGGCTCAGCAACACCAATAGCATATGCTAACTGAACCAAGCACTCATCAGCCAATCCTACGGCTACCAAATTCTTGGCAATATGACGGGAAGCATAAGCGGCACTTCTATCAACTTTGGAAGGATCTTTTCCGGAAAAAGCACCACCACCGTGGGCTCCGAATCCTCCGTATGTGTCTACAATAATTTTTCGACCGGTTAATCCGGTGTCTCCATGCGGCCCGCCAATTACAAATTTTCCGGTTGGATTTACGTGGTAGATAGTTTCATCATCAATGAGTTCGGAAGGAATCACGTTTTTGATCAGAATATTCTTTACGTCTTCGTGAATTTGTGACTGCTCAACGCCTTCATCATGCTGAGTGGAAAGAACGATGGTATGAATGCGTTTAGGTTTTCCGGCATCATCATATTCAATCGTAACCTGGCTCTTGTTATCCGGCCCCAGATACGGCATCAGATCTGTTTTTTTGCGAATACGAGCCAATTCTCTCAACAAGTTATGAGAAAACTGAAGCGGCATAGGCATAAATTCGGCTGTTTCTTTATTAGCATAACCAAACATCATTCCCTGATCACCGGCACCTTCCCGATCCACTCCCTGAGCAATATCAGGACTTTGGGTGTGTATGGTGGAAAGTACTCCGCAGCTTTCAGAATCAAAGCGGTAGCTGGCTTTTGTATACCCGATTTCTTTGATTACTTCCCGAACTACTTCCTGAACATCAACATAGGCGTCTGTGGTTACTTCACCCGAAACAACGGCTAATCCCGTGGTTACAAGGGTTTCTACTGCTACTCTTGATTCGGGATCCTGAGCTAACATAGCATCCAGAATAGCATCTGAAATTTGGTCGGCAACTTTATCCGGGTGCCCTTCTGATACGGACTCTGAGGTAAATAAATTCTTCATTCTTGTATATTATTGAATAAGGTACTTTCGGTTACGAAGCGCTGAAAAGGTAAGAAGATTTATTCTTTAATAAAGCTTAAGAATCGAATAAATCCTTATCACTTGCCTTTCGGTCAATTCCCAAATACTGATAAGCTTTTGCTGTAGCTACTCTGCCTTTCGGAGTTCGTTGTAAAAACCCCTCCTGAATTAAAAAAGGTTCATAGACCTCTTCAATAGTTCCTTTGTCTTCACCAACGGCTACGCCCAACGTTCCCAACCCAACCGGTCCACCGCTGTAATTTTCAATAATAGCACGTAGCATTCTTATGTCCATATCATCCAGGCCGTTTGCATCCACATCAAGCGCGTTAAGTGCTTTATCAGCAATCTTTTTGTCGATCTCTTTGAGATTTTCCACCTGAGCAAAATCACGGGTACGGCGTAAAAGCTTATTTACGATTCGTGGCGTTCCCCGGCTTCTCCGGGCTATTTCGTATGCACCCTCATCTGTGATCCCGAAATTCATGATGCCGGCTGTGCGAAGTGCTATGTTATGCAACAATTCCACTTCGTAATAATCCAGGCGCATATCTATTCCGAAACGTGCCCGCAATGGAGCTGTAAGCATTCCTTTTCTGGTGGTTGCGCCTACCAATGTAAACCGGTTCAGCTCTATCTGAATACTTCGGGCATTGGGGCCTGAATCAATAACGATATCTAACTTAAAATCCTCCATAGCTGAATAGAGGTATTCTTCAATTACAGGATTCAATCGATGGATTTCGTCAATAAAAAGAACATCACCATCTTCTAAATTAGTCAGCATTCCGGCCAGATCGCCCGGTTTTTCCAGAACAGGACCGGTTGTAGGCCTAATATTCACATTCATCTCCTGAGCAATGATATGAGAAAGAGTAGTTTTACCCAGACCGGGAGGCCCCGAAAGGATCACATGATCTAAAGCGTCTCCTCGTTGTTTTGCTGCTTTTATAAATACTTCAAGATTTGAAATAATTTTCTTCTGACCTATAAATTCATTTAAAGAGGCCGGACGAACAGAGTTTTCGAAGACATCTTCTTTTTGATCAGGATTTAGCAGAGGATTATGCACAGAATTTTGGTAAATATGTTTACACTAACTTTATAGAATTATACTTAGTTTATTATCGAAATGCGCATTGAATTTTGGCAACAGTATGAAATACAATTCTTACTCTCCTGACAAACTTGATTTTGATCCTATTGAGAATCAAAAAAAGAAAAGAGGAAAAAAATTAGCCAACATAAAAAAGAATGAAATTCTGAAGGAGAAAGGATTGCACAAGGATCTGAGTTCGAGCAGCTTAAAAATTTATGGTTCAGACTATTTCTTTAACTATGAGTTAAGTTGGCTGCGATTTAACGAGAGAGTACTTGCCGAAGCCCTGAACCCAAAGAACAAATTGCTGGAGCGTATCAAATTTATAGGAATCGTGTGCTCCAATCTGGATGAGTTTTTTCAAAAAAGAGTGGGCGGGTTAAAAAGGCAACAACTTGCAGGCGTTAAAACCCTTTCTGCAGACGGGATGTCTGCTTCTGATCAGCTTAAAGAGATCCGGTTTGAAGTGCTGAAAATGATAGAAGCATACAGAGGATGTTTTTTCAATGAGCTGGTTCCTGCAATGGCAGAAAAGGGAATTAAAATTAAGGCCTATTCTGAGCTGTCCAATTACCAAAAAAAGGTAAGTGATCGGTTTTTTCAAAAGCAGATATATCCTATCGTAACTCCATTAGCGGTGGATGAATCACACCCTTTTCCGTTTATATCAAATCAGAGTTTATCATTTGCTGTAGAACTTGAAAATCCAAAGAGCAAAGAAAAACATTTCGCCCGAATCAAGATCCCGGCAAACCGCCCGAGGTTAATTCAGGTTCATCGCAGAGGTAATAAAGTAATTCTGGTTCCTATTGAGGATCTGATACGAACCAAAATAGATCAGTTTTTTCCGGGCATGAAAGTTATTTCTGCTCATATGTTCAGGGTTACAAGAAATGCTTCAGTAGAACGTGAGGAAGAAGAAGCTGATGATCTTCTTGAAACGATTGAAGACGAACTTAGAGAAAGGAAATTCTCTGAGATCGTTCGGATGGAGCTGGAAGCAGATATGCCTAAGCATATCAAGAAGTATTTACTCAAGAACCTCAACATCAATTGGAATGATGTATATGAGATGAAAGGAACCATTGGCTTGGTTGATGCCATGCAGATCTCCATGCTTTCAGGATACCCGAGACTTAAAAGCCGATCCTGGACACCCGTTTTACATCCCGCTTTACGCCACGAGATTGACGAAGAAACACCAAGTTTCTTTAAAGTGATCAGAGACGGGGATTTTATGGTTCATCATCCGTATCACAGTTTTGCTCTTTCAACACAGCGTTTTATAGATGAAGCGGCTAAAGATCCCAAAGTTCTGGCGATAAAACAGACTTTGTACAGGACATCAAAAGACTCACCGTTAATGCATTCACTGATGCATGCAGCAGAAGAGGGAAAGCAAGTCGCGGTTTTAGTAGAAATAAAAGCCAGATTCGATGAAGAAAGAAATATAACATGGGCTCAGAAACTCGAGAATTATGGAGTTCATGTGGCTTATGGGATTCCCGGTTTAAAGATCCATACAAAAGTAACAATGGTGGTAAGAGAAGAGGCAGACGGCTTACGAACCTATTGTCATCTTGGAACCGGAAATTATCATCCCGATACTGCTCAGCTTTATGAGGATCTGGGATTATTTACTTGTGATGAAGTTATAGCATCGGATGTAACCGATATTTTTAACCTGTTAACAGGCTACGCTCCCGATCAAACATTCGAAAAACTCCTGGTCGCTCCAAAACACATGCGTACTCAGGTTACTGACATGATCGAGTTTGAGACCAAAGAGGCGAAAGAAGGTCGTGCTGCAAGAATTATAGCAAAAATGAACAGCATGGAAGACCCTTTGCTGATCCAGAAATTATACGAAGCGTCACAGGCGGGAGTTCAGATTGACCTGATAGTACGGGGAGTTTGCAGATTGATACCCGGGAAAAAAGACCTGAGTGAAAACATCAGAGTTCATTCAGTAATAGGCCGGTTCCTGGAGCATTCAAGAGTATTTTATTTTAACCACGCCGATGAACATAAGTATTTTATTGGATCGGCAGATTGGATGCACCGGAATCTTGATGCAAGAGTGGAGGCATTAACTCCGATTGAGGCACCGAAGATTAAAAAATATCTTCAATTTGTGATCAATGTATATTTAAGAGACAATATGCAACGATGGACCTTGAATGAGGATGGCACCTATGAGAAAATCATCCGAAAAAAAGGAACCCGAAAAGTATCAACGCATAAAGTTCTTATGAATCACACTAAGGATTCAGAAAACCCGATTCCAATGGATATTTAATTCTGATCGGATGATCCCGAAGATACTCCCTCTGCATCTTCAAAATCAACCTTTCCAAGATCATAACTAAGCTTTTGGTACAAAACAAAGGCGGGCTTTCGGAAAACGCCGTCTCTGTTGTAAGCTTCCCATACAGCTGTTAAAGCTTCTTCCGGCTGTCCGGTATTTACATAGGCATTACCCAAATACCAAAAAGCTTTTTCCGAGATCATACGATTGTCTCTTGCTCTTTGCGCAGCTTCTTTAAAACTGCTTATCGCCTCTGTATACTCACCATCATTATAAAGAATGATACCTTTGTTCAGGAATGCTTTAGACGCATAAGGCTCTTCATTATAATTTGTAATTACTTCATTGAAAAAAGCCATTGCCTGTTCTTCGTTACCGGAGGAGATGGCTGCAAAACCGAGGTTCAATAAAGAGTCAGCACTGCTGATCATTAATTCCCGGGAGCGAAGACCATCAGCAACTTCAAACTGATCTGCAGGAATTGTAGAAACAACGAATTCCTTTAAGTCGGTTGGGGTTTCAACCCTGAATAGTTGAACAAGAGCAACAAGAAGAATGGTTGCCGCAGCAGAAAAATGCCAAACCCAATTCGGTAAAGAATGGACGGAAGCTTTTTTGGAAGAGGCTGAGGTTTTATCGGCTAAAATTTTCTTAACACCAACCTCTAGTTCAAGTCGTTCCAGTAACTCCGGATCTTTTGCAAACTCTTCCCATAGTAAGTCAATTTCTTTGTCGCTTAATGTGCCTTTTACATAAGCGTCTATTTGTTGATAAATTATTTGATCTCTTGAACTGCTCATTTTTTAACCTGATTAATAATTAATGTATTTAAATACATTAAACTTTGCACATAGTAAGACAGTTTCACCGACCATTCCTTACACTATTTGTTTATTTTTTTTTGAACACACTCATTAAGCACCTGTATTATCCGATGTTTTTTGGTCCAGGCGTTGTTTACACTAATCCCAAAATGATCTGCAACGACTACAGTTTCACTATCAGGATTATTAAACCAGTATGAAATATATTCCAGTTGTTTGGATTTTAACTCGTTAACACAGCGCTTTAAAATGCTTTGTCGCTCATTTGATAAAAGTTTATTCAACTGTTCAGGCTCCTTTGAGTGAGAGTCCGGAATTTCTTCGTAGTTGAGTTCTTTATTTTTGTTCTGATGTTTCAGGTAATCGTGCTTAGCGGTAGTAAAAAGATAATTGATTATCCGATCAGGATGATCAAGCTCTTCATTTTTGATCTTTTCAACAGCAAACATGATAGCATTTTGAGCAGAATCCTTTGCATCTTCAGGGGCAGCATCCATTCTAACCTTCAAGAATTTGAACAGAATTTTGGTAAGAACCTCATAGAACTCCTTAAGAGATTCACGATCATTATCTCGCACCGCTATTACAAATTTTGAATAATCCATAGGTTAGTATTAAAAGATAACTATAAAATAAGCGAGTTTTGGGAAAAGAAAATGGAGAATTTTAATTTATAACCAGTTAGTTTCCAACTGTGTATAGAGTACAACTAAATAACTTTGAAGGCCCTCTGGATCTGCTCCTTTTCTTTATTAAAAGAGACGAGTTAGATATCTATGATATTCCAATTTCCTACATTACTCAACAATACCTGGAATATGTGAATTTGATGGAAGAGCTCGACCTTGATGTAGCCAGTGAATTTATACTCATGGCAAGTATGTTAATGTCGATCAAAGCAAAAATGATGCTTCCAAGAGAGGACGACGAAAATGATGAGATTGACGAAACAGATCCGAGATATGAGCTAGTTCAAAAACTGCTGGAATATAAACGCTATAAAGAAATGGCGGTGAAAATGGCAGACATTGATGAAGAAACCCGAAAACGCTACAAAAGGGGATATACGGACGCAGATGATGTAGATCAACAAGCTACAGGAGAAGCCCTTAAAGATGTAACATTATTTGATCTGATTTCAGCATTCAGAAAGGTTTTAACTGATATTGAACGACAAAGAGTCGTACATAAAGTGAATAAAGTTGAAACCACTATTGAAGAGCAAACAGAATTTGTTTTGGAAACTCTTTCTCAATCCGGACGACAGTCATTCCCAACTCTTTGCAAAAACTTAACAAGCCGGGTTGTAATAGTTGTTACCTTTCTGGCAATATTAGAAATGATAAAAGAGCAACAAATTAATTTATTTATCGAAGAAGACCCCACCGACTTTTACATAGACCTGAAGCCGGTAGATGAAATAATAGCTGCTAAATAAGAAATTAAAAAAATGAAGAGAATAATATACATAGTACTAATTGCTGCCACAGCCGGGTGTAGCGGATCGAAAGAAACCACGACCCTACCGAAAGCAAGTATTTATGATTTTGATAAAACCATTACAGTGGAGGGACTAAAATCAGACTTAACAATTATAGCAAGTGACGAGTTTGAAGGACGCGAAACCGGCAAAGAAGGAATTCGAAAAGCAACAAACTATATTACGGAACGCTACAAAGCAATGGGGCTAACTCCGGTTGGGGACAACGGAACTTTTGAACAAAGTTATGACCTGAGCGCTCCTGTTGTTGAAAGTTATAACTACACTATTACAGACAGTAAAGGTGAAGTTGTTAATGAAACAGCCTTAACCCCGGAAGAAACCGGAGACTTTGTTACTATTTTTGGTGGAACCGATGATGTAAGTGGAGAAATAATTTTTGGCGGGCTGGGTATAAGTAATGAAACAGCAAATCATTTACCCGAAGTTGTTGCTGACAAATGGATAATGGTATTTTTTGACAGACAGCTTACAAACCAAAACGCTCTGCAAACATTGATGTCAAATGGGGCTGCGGGGGTAATATTAATTATGGACCATAATAACCCGGAAGGCTTTTCTCAAAGTGCTCAACAGACACAATCAAGACTGGGAACGGGTGGTAGTTTATCATTGGCATATTTACAGGACGGAAATACAAGAGCATTCGCATGGAACAGAATTAAACCAGATTTAGCTGCCTGGCTTTTAGGAAAAGAAGGGGCTTCCGATTTAGTTGAAATGGTAGAAGATCTAAAAGCAGACCCGTCAACATTCAGGCCGGCTGAAATCGAATTCTCTTTATCACATGAAGTAATGACGAATCACAATATCGTGAAAGCTTCTAACATTGTTGCCTTCTTGGAAGGAAGCGACCCGGCACTTAAAGATGAGGTCGTTGTGTTAAGTTCACATCATGATCACGTAGGTATTGGAAGACCAGACTTAACAGGTGACACGATCTATAATGGAGCTGATGATGACGGAAGTGGAACCGTTGGATTGTTGAACACGGCACAAGCTATGATGACTGCAGCAAAGGCCGGTGCAGGACCAAGACGAAGCGTACTTTTTTTGCATGTTTCTGGAGAAGAAAAAGGCTTGCTGGGTTCCAGATATTATTCCGATCATCCCATTTATGATATTGACAAAACGGTGGCAAATGTTAATGTTGATATGATTGGTCGCGTTGATAAAGAACACGAAGAAAATAAAGACTATATATACATCATAGGTGGAGAAATAATCTCATCAGGATTAGACAGCTTGCTCAGAAGCGCGAATGAAAAAACCGTAAATCTGGACCTAAGTAAAAGATACAACGACCTTGAAGATCCAAACCAGTTCTACAGAAGAAGTGATCACTGGAATTTTGGAAGATTGGGTGTGCCATTTATCTTTTTCTTCAATGGCGTTCATGCTGATTATCACAGACCATCTGATTCTGTAGATAAGATTGAATGGGAGGCCCTTGCAAAGAGAACTCAATTGATCTATACAACTACAGCAATGATCGCAAACACTGAGAAAAGACCCGAAGTTGATAACCGGGAATTTATTGAAAAGACTCAATCTCAGTCCAGAAATTAAACAGGAAAAATCATAAGCCCTTTTGAATGAATATTTTTAAAAGGGCTTACTTTCCTATCAAAATGAAGGGAGCCCAATTTACCGGGTGATTGTAATAAGGGTGATCCAGAAGAAATAGTTTAGCTTCTCTCAGAGCTTTTTCCTTATAGCCAAACATGGGCGGTTCGTATACATCAAAATAAATCTTTACCCTGCTCCATAAGCTAATTTCAGATTCCTCATACTTATTTAAGTTTCTGTAAAACTCTTTCATCAACACGGAAGTACTTCGATCATAAACACTCCAAAGGCTAACTATAACTGAAGAGGCCCCAGCTTTAAAAAAAGAACGTTGTAATCCCTGAAGGCCTTCTCCACTTATGATTTTTCCAACAGCAGTATTACAAGCACTTAAAACTACCAAATCAGCATTGAAAGTTAACGAAGAAATTTCCTTACTGTTCAGATATCCGTCCTCTTGAAAAGCTCCTTCAGATTCTGCTAATTCAGAAATTATCAATCCACTTTGTTGTGGGTTAATTTGATTCACGTTCCCATGAGTTGCAAAATGGAGATAGCGGAATTCGTTTAAAGGAGAATTCTTAATTTTTGATTCGCTGACTTCCTGATCCTTTAATGTCAGAACATCGGTGAACTCCTTCGAAATGGCATCCACCTCCAGAATGGTTGAGGGCAGAGAGGAATAATTTTTTGTTTGAGAAGTTGAGCCGTTTAGCCCGGATCCGGCTACTGCAAAGAGCTCCCGAGAGGTTGTTCTGTGTGGCGGCTCTATGTATTTATAGATAGTTGAAGAAGGAAGATACTTGATATTAAATTTTTCGATTAAGAAAGAACTGTTGATATATAAAGCTTCAAAAGGTAAAAGTGAAAGTGACTTAGAAGGGACGATCAGAAGATTATTGATTCCATCAAACTTGTCTGATATTGGTTCCAAAAGAAGATCAAACAGAGGTTGAGATCTTTGGCTGATAATATCAAAAGTTGCTTTTTCCTGAATAGCAGAGCGGAATTCTGAGATTAACTTAGAAGCTGATTGTTCCGGCGAGAGAGAATCTGTTTCAAAAGAAAAATAATCCAGATCATTTTTTGTAACCCAAAAGACAACAAGGCTACTTTCAGTAAACATATACTCAATTAATGCATCTTTGCTTGAAAGCAAATTTTGAACTTCCTGTATCCCGATGGGCTTAGATTCATTGTTTGAACGCAATTCCGGATATTTCAGATAAAGCTCATTTGTTCGTGATTGATACTGAAGCTCCAGGTCATTAATCTGATCTTTTAGTTGAGATATTAATCGTTCGTCATCCAAACTTTCCATTTTCCGATAAAGCTTATCAATGTTCCTTTCCTGTTGTCGCAAAGTAATTAACGTAGTGTCATCAACCACATTTTGAAGATCAGAGTTAGAAAAAGAAAGCCGTTCTAACAACACACGTGCCCTACCCCGTTCAGTTATTTCAAAAGCTTTTGCAATGTCACTATCCTTTTCTAAGTGCCAATAAGCAACTTCATTATAAAAAGAGGCATAATTACTGAAAACACCAGATTCTAAATTGTCTCCATAAATTGATTGTTGTTCCCTTTCTATCTCTGAAAAAGCATAATCGGCATAATAGAAAGCACTATCGTTTTCGGTATTATGATAAGCTTTGGCTAAATCAATAGAATAATCAGCCAGCCGATATCCCTTAAAAAGGGAAGCAATATTGAAAGCCTGTCTCGAAAAACTCAAAGCAAGCTGAGTATCATCAAGAGCAGCGTGTGTACGGCCCACCGCCGCAAAGGATCTGGCTTGAAGTTGCTTCGACTGAGTTTTCAAAGATAAGGATAAGGCAGTTGTCGCTACTTTATTTGCTTGCTTGAAATCGGACGTTAAAAGGTTGAGTTCAGAAATTTTTAAGTATGTGTCGATAAGATTGAGAGTATCATTTTTTTCTTTAAAGCCTTGCAAGGCTTCACCAAACAAGTTCCGGGCAACATCATATCGATGAAGATTTTGGTAGGTAAGTGCAATTCTGGAAATATTCTCAAAACCACCTTTTAGGTTGTGATCTTTGCTAATCTGATTACTCTTATTAAAGTATTCTAAAGCTTTTTCAAATTCTCCCAGAGAAAAATACACCCTTCCTACAAATTCATAAGCATGGGGTATAAAAGGGACATTACCTACTTCTTCTACAGATGAAAGATATTTTGAGTAATAGACCAGTGCTTTATCAAAATTTCCGATTCTGTGGTAAAAGGAACCTAAAAGATTATGTGAAGCCGAAATGAGATCTTCATTCTGGATTTTTATCTTCAGGTTATATGATCTAAGCAGATATTCTTCAGCTTTTTCGGTAAATCCTAATGCTTCATAAGCAGATGATAAATTACTGTAGGAAAGAGAAAGAAGGAAGAAGTCTTGTAGTTCTTCAAAGCTTTCTACTGCAATACGGGCATAATTGATGGTTTCATCATAGTAACCCATTTGAAGCGTAAGTAACGAAAGGGAGTTGCTTACTTGGGCAATTCTATATTTGTCACTTGATTTTTCTGCCAAATCAAGAGCTTTGGCATAATAAAGTTTTGATTTTTGATAATCCTGAAAGGTTTTGTAAGCCCATCCAATGTTGCTATTAACATAGGCTTGAAGTTCATAAGGAGTACTATTTGAAATTGAGGAGTCTGCCTTTAACATCCATTTTCTGCCCAAAAGTAAGTCCCCCTGATCCAGTAAAGAAGCTCCCAGCCCCACAGAAGCAATAATCCATTCATTACTTTTTTTATTAAAAGAATGTTTTTCTAACGCTTCTCGATATATGGCTTCAGATTCTGAATAATGGCCTTGTCTGTAAACTTCGTTACCCAGAACTAATAAAGAATCACTATCTATATTTGCATACTGAGAAAGGGAACTCGATGTACATAAAGCACACCAAAGAACAACGTAAAAAAGATAGTGCTTAGAAGATATATGTTTAAAAACAGGTAGCATCGATTGAATATATTTCGTTGTTTACATACAACCAAATAAACTAAGACTAGAAGGGTACTATGAAAAATAAAATGGGCAAAATAAGATTCAATATGCCGGATGGTTCAGGCGGAAAGCCGACAAAACCACCAACATCACCAGATGATGGCGGCGAAAACTAAATAAAGAGAAGGCCTTCAGGATTTTACTCTCCAAATAAAGCGTTTACAAATTCGGAGCGATCAAAAACCTGTAGGTCTTCAATCTTTTCTCCAAGACCGATATACTTTACCGGAACACTCAGTTCATTAGAAATACCAATTACAATTCCACCCTTTGCAGTACCGTCAAGTTTTGTTAAAGCCAGACCTGTAATATCTACGGCTTCAGTAAAAGCTTTTGCCTGTTGCATTGCATTTTGTCCGGTTGATGCATCCAAAACCAAAATCACTTCGTGAGGTGCACCATCAACAACTTTGCCCATCACTCTTTTGATCTTAGTAAGCTCGTCCATTAAGGCTTTTTTGTTATGAAGACGTCCTGCGGTATCTACTAAAACAATATCAGAACCACGGGATTTTCCGGAAGCAACTGTATCGTATGCAACGGAAGCGGGATCAGCATCCTGACCTTGTTGAACGATGGGTACATCAGCCCGTTCGCTCCAGATAATCAGCTGATCCACAGCGGCTGCACGAAAGGTATCAGCAGCTCCTAAAAGAACATTTTTTCCCGCTTTTTTATAAAGATTGGCGAGCTTTCCTATTGTCGTTGTTTTACCAACACCATTTACCCCTACTACTAAAACCACATGTGGTTTAACAGGGAAATCGGCATCAAATTCAGCGGGTTTGTCGGCGTCATTGTCTTTAAGCAGGTCTACTATTTCTTCTCTAAGTAATGCCTGAAGCTCTGACTGTGTAACGAATTTATCTTTAGCTACACGCGCTTCAATCCTTTTAATGATTTCCAGAGTAGTTTGAACTCCGACATCAGATGTGATAAGAATTTCTTCAAGATCGTCAAGGGTTTCGTCATCCACCTTGTCCTTACCAACAAAAGCACGCCCTAGTTTGTTTAGGATTCCCTCTCTGCTTTTCTCAACTCCTTTGTCCAGAGTTTCTTTTTTCTTTAATCCAATTTTATCAAAAAAGCCCATATATCAATTAAATTTTGCTCCCTGCATAATTTTGCGGTAACGATTAAAATAGTCAAAAAATGAATACACCATCACGAATGTACAAATATAGAGTAGCCAGTTATGAACCTGAACAGAATCTCGGAAAAAGAATACCGCAATCCAGTAAAGGGCAAGAATATTAACAGCAATTTTCCCTGACAATATTGACATGGCAACTTTCCCGTACTTTATCTTGATAAAAGAAGAGCCGATCATAATGAAAGAGTCCCTGAATACATTCAGAATTAGAAACCAAGGTGGAACCCAGCCTAACCAAACGGTATAAATAAACAATGCAGCGGCACATAATTTATCCGAAATAGGATCGATCATTTTACCAACTTCAGAAATCGTATTCGTTTTCCGGGCAACCAATCCGTCTAAATAATCAGAAATGCCGGCATATAAAATTAAAACGATGATGGTAGTATCATATTGGTAGCCATTTTGGATATGCAGATAAATAACAGGAATCGCCACCAAAAAGCGTGAGAAAGATATCAGATTGGAAAGCGTGAACACTCTTCCCGAAACCTGAACCGTTTTACCATCTATGTTTTTATTTTCAATCAAGCGAAAAAATTATCATTTAAAGTGTAAAGGTACGCTCATTAACCACACAAAGCCAACACAAATAAACAGAGCAAATAAAGGAACAGATGAATAGAGAACAACCTCAAGGCTGTGTTTTCAGCCACTCATGGGCAGCCGTTTTTGTTTTGAATATTTTGCAATTTACCCCCAGATTTCTGCCTAGTGTTTCGCCAAATTTATTGTGTTTATAGTGTTCTTCCACTAAGTCAACAAAGGCAATAGATTTTCCTGCAAAACCCAGCTTAAATGAAGCCTGAATAATTTGATACATTTCAAAAACTGTACTGGGATTCATTTTAATATTCTCAACAACCAATATTTTCGTGAGGTCGTATTCTTTCATTTTTAATGAAATTTCCTCCCAAATAGCATTTGACAGATCAATACTGTCTCGCTCAGCTTCGTAGTAGGCGAATAAATAATCTTCTCTTTGTTCTGTTTCAAGTTTATAATCCTTCATAAACGACACCTTAATTGCCTATAACTCATTATATTATAAAGAATTTTAAAGACCTAATATAAATGACGGATTCTAAAGGATTAGTTGAAGAGCAAAAATTTTCAAAGGAAGTTTTTAACGGGAAGCTTTTGCATGTTTATTACGATGAGGTAACACTTCCGGATGATACGACTTCATCAAGAGAATGGATCAAACATCCCGGAGCATCTGCTGTAGTTCCTGTTTTTGAAAACGGAGATGTAATGTTGATCAATCAATACCGGTATCCGGCGAAACAAATTTTTCTGGAAGTTCCGGCGGGTAAAATTGATAGGGGAGAAAACCCTCATCAGACCGCTGAAAGAGAGCTAAGAGAAGAAACCGGAATTGAAACTAAAGAACTTCATTATATAGGTCATTTTTTTCCGGCTATTGGATACGCAGATGAAGTTATACACATTTATGTTGCGATGGATTTGAAATTTAATGAAGACGCAACTGATGACGATGAGTTTGTTCAAAAAGAACGGATCTCTTTTAAAGAGGCTGTAAAAATGGTTCACTCAGGCGAAATCAATGACGGAAAAACGATCTGCTGTTTATTGAGGGCAGAAGAGTTTTTAAAAAAGGTCGGTAGGATCTAAAGCAACCCTTCCTGTTCTGCAAGGTCATATAAACTCTGGTGTAGCTTTTTGGGATTCAGCTCTCCTCTTCTTGCCAGTTCATCGATCTCAATTTCATTCAGCATAATAATGCAGCCGGCTGCCGTCAACGCAGCATCAAAGTTTCTGGGATCGGCAAGCCGGAGTTTATCAAGATCGATCCCGTTTGGAGAAACCTGCTTGTTTACTAATACATGGAAAATATCTTCTTTGGAGTCTCCAAAGCTTAATTCTTCAATACCTGTTTGTTCAATTGGAATCATGTTTATCTAAAAAATCTCGTGCTTTTATAATTTCGACAATCTCTTCAGTTTCACCATCAATTTTCTGAACCTGAAATAAACTTATAATTGCCTGCTCGTTTAAGGTTTGGATTACATCTTGTATAGTTTCACAATATTCCGTTTCGCTTACAAGATCATTTACACCCTGTACAATATAACGGAAACTTTTTCTCTTTTTTGAAACAGTACCCGGAGTTTTCTCTTCTTCAAAATATTCCCGGATGGCATTCTCTGTAACAAACCAACTAACGCCGAGTTTCCGGCCTTTCAGCCTGCCTTCTCTCAGGTAAGCCCGGAGCGTCATTTTTGAGATTCCAAGCATTTCATGCAGATCGTCAATGGAATAAAGGGTTAATGAGCCAATTTTACGCGGCATATTCGAAAAACATAATTATATATTATCTAATTTTATTTAGCCAAATATAGCATATTAGTTATACATTATATAACATTAGTTATATATAGTAAAAAAGATTTGGTCAGGCGGGGTTCCCTGCCGTATATTGGTGACAGTTGATTCAAAACGCAACCCGGTTCACCAAGGACAGGGTTTTTTTATGCCCATCAATCAGCGCACTTTTTGTTAGTGTAATCAGCCCAACTTATTTTATCTTTGATTATGAAAAGAGCGCTACAGATTTCATTTCTATATATTGCATTAGTTTCCTGTTCAAGTTCAAAATTATATTACTCATCAGAGGCAAAAGAATGGCAGGATATGACCCCGGGTTCAGAGAATGAACTGATCTACGAGATGTATCTTATTGGTGATGCCGGATCTGCATCTCAGGAAAATCAGGAGCCTAACCTCGAGCTTTTGCAGAATAAGCTTTCAAAAAGTTCTGAAAGAAGTGCAGTAGTTTTCTTAGGAGATAATATTTATTTGAATGGTTTGCCCGACTCTACCCATCCTGACAGGAAGTTTTATGAGGGAAGGATCATAGAGCAATTGAAAACCGTAGAAGACTTTAAAGGCAGGATCTTTTTTGTTCCCGGAAATCATGATTGGGATGACGGAGGTAAAGACGGATTAGCAGCAGTAAGGCGACAGGAAAAATTCGTTGAAAATTACCTGAACAGAGGAAATACTTTTCTGCCGGATGATGGATTTCCGGGACCGGTTGATATCGAATTAATGGACGACGATGAGCATCCACTATTAAGAGATGATATCAGGCTAATTGTGCTGGATACACAATGGTGGTTGCATAAACATGAAAAGCCATACGGTGATACCGGAGAATATGAACTGTTTGACGGCGGCGATTTCCTGAATGAGTTCGAAGATATCCTCATTAAACGCCAGAAAGATTTTTTAGTGGTTGCAGCACATCATCCGCTAATTACAAAAGGTCCACATGGTGGATATTTACCTCCATCAACCCACTTGAAGCCTCCGGTTTTTGGTTCCTTTTACGCACTTTACAGAAGAATATTCGGTCTTGAACAGGATGTGAATCATTATAAGTACCGGAATATGGCAAATACTTTTAAGGAGCTGTTCAACAATAACGATCATCTGATCTACGCCTCCGGACATTCACATAGTCTTCAGTATATAAGAGAAGAAGGAAAAAGGGAAACCAGACATTTTGTAGTCACCGGAGCAGGAACTAAAGAGGCATATGTAGCAAGCGGCAGAGGAACCGAATTTAGTTATCAGGGAGAAGGCTTTACAAAGTTAAATTATTATGGTGACGGTTCTGTATGGTTGGGGGCATGGACTCACGACGGCAGCGAAGATGGAAAGCTGCTCTACAAAACCCAAATGAAACCGCCATACGAAGATCCACTTGAAGAAGAAGTTGTGTTGGAGGATACAGATTACACTGACAGCACTAAAGTTATTGCAGCCAACCCTGACTACGACGGTAAAGGAGTATTGTTTGAAGCAGTAATTGGAGCTCACAATCGCAAGTACTGGTCAGTAAAATCTGAGTTTCCTGTTTTTGATGTTTCAGAACTTAAAGGTGGATTAATTCCTGTAAGAATGGGTGGTAAAGGACAATCGAACACTCTTCATTTGGAAGACAAAGAAGGAAACGAATATGTGCTTAGGTCGGTAGATAAACAGGCGGGAAAGATCTGGGATGAAGACCTTAAAAAAACCTTTGCTTTAGATGTGGCACAGGATCAGTTTTCAATATTAAATCCTTATGGAGCACTCATAATTCCTGTTTTAGCTGATGCTATAGGAGTCTACCATACTAATCCTGAAATATATTATGTCCCAAATGATCCTATGTTGGGACGTTACGGAGATCAGATTGGTGGACAACTGGGATTGTTTGAAGAAAAGCCGGACAATGATATGAGTCATGTAGAAAGCGTAGGCCGGTCAGAAGAAGTTGTTGCTTACAGAGACATGATCAGAGAAGTTGATGGAGATATTGACCACCGTGTAGATCAGGAAATGTTTGCAAGAGCCCGTTTACTGGATATGCTGATAGGAGACTGGGACCGCCACAGTGACCAATGGCGATGGGCAACGTTTGAGCCTGCAGATAATCAGGGGAAGATATACAGGCCAATTCCAAGAGACAGAGATGTTGCTTTCATGAATATGAATGGAATAGTTCCTACAATCATGAAACTGGGATCTTTTTTCCAGTATCAAAATTTTGGGGATTCTTACGGAAACTTGGTTGGTCTGAATTACAATTCACTTGCTCAAACCCGAAGGTTTACGAATCAGTTAGGTTATGAAGAGTGGATCAGGATAGCGGAATCAGTCAGCTCTGAACTTTCAGACTCAGTTATTGAAAGATCAGTAAGAGAGTATCCTCCGGAGATATTTGAAAAATACGGAACAGAAACGATCGACCATTTGAAAGCCCGAAGAGATAGGCTCGTTGAAGTAACAGAAGAGTATTATTCAATGCTGAACCGAATAGTTTCGGTTCCCGGAAGCAATAAGAGAGAACGATTTTTAGTAGAAACAATTGACAATGACAAAACCAGAGTTCGTGTATATAAGTTATCAGGAAAAGGAAAGCTCCGGGAGAAATACTTCGACAGAACTTTCACAGACCGGGAAACGAAAGAAATACGCATTTATGGATTAAGTGGAAATGATGAATTTATTCTGTCGGGAGAAGCAGATAATAAAACCAGATTACTCGTTATCGGAGGCCCGGGCGACGATCTCTTTGATACAAAAAACTTAAATAAGAAAACATCCCGGGATGTAGAGATCTTTGATTCCGAAAAAGGAAATACGATGGTATCAAACCACAAAGTTCACAGACATTTAACTGATGATCCAACAATTAGTAAGTACAATTACGAAGCTGATTTCAGGTGGAACAGAGTGTTTCCGGGCTACTACTTTGAGTACAACTCATTTGATGGAATTTTCATCGGGGGAGGCCCAAGAATTGTTCGTTACGGATTCAGAAAGTTTCCTGCTGTTACACATTATCTCAGATTTAATTATGCCCCCAAAACAGGAGCTTCCAATTTAAAGTATGATGGAACCTGGTTTCAAAGAGTCGGACATTGGGATCTGAATATTAGTTCCGAAGTGCTGTTTCCTAAGAGTTTCAGAAATTTCTTTGGGCTTGGAAACGAAACAACTTTACAAGCAAGAAGTAACAAATTCTATCGGGCCAGGCTAACCAGATATGCTTTTGAGGGAAGCCTGAGCCGTTCCATAAATCAGGTTTTATCAGTTGACATGGGGAACAGATTGAGCGCAACCATAATCGATGATAATTCGGACGAAAACAATATTCTGAATGAACTTGGAAATGGATTTAGCGCCACTACAGATGAAGATCAATGGTTCAATACTGTATTTACCAATGTCTCTATTTCAGATGTAGACAATTCCATAAATCCCAGACAAGGATATAAATATTCTCTCCATTCGGATGTGAATATCGGAATAAGAAATACTTCCCAAACGTTTTACAGAATGGAGTCTGATTTCAGAATTTTTTATCCGATCAGGTTTAGTCCTCAAATTGTAATTGCCAATCGCGTTGGCGGAGCACATAATTTTGGCCCCTTTCCTTTCTACGAGTCGAACACCATTGGTGGTACTCAAAACCTGAGAGGATATAATGGCAGAAGGTTTTCAGGACGAAGTACTTTTTATAATAACACCGAAATCAGAGTAGAACTTCTTGACTTCTATCGTTACCTGCTGGGAGGGAAACTTGGAATCACCGGCTTTTTTGACACAGGAAGAGTATGGACTGACGGTGAAAGTTCATCTTTATGGCATAAAGGTTATGGAGGAGGAGTTTGGTTCAACGCTTTTGACTCTGTATTAATTAATTCTACGATAGGTGTGTCTGAAGAAGGGACATTATTTGAAATAAAAGCAGGATTTTTCTTCTAGATATACAACCATGGCTCGATTATTGATATATTGATAGTGTATCAACAACGATTAAAAAAAGAATGTCAGAGCAAAGTAATTACAGATCCCTTGCAGCAATTATGTTTGCTGATATGGTTGGTTATACCAAACTTATGCAAGAGGATGAGTCTAAGGCGAAGTTGCTTCGCGACAGACAAAGGAATGTTGTTGATAAAAGCATTGCCACTCATAACGGACGGGTAATGCAGTATTATGGCGACGGAACGCTGAGCATGTTCACTAGTGCCATTAAAGCGGTTGAAGCAGCCCGCGAAATTCAAGAGCAACTGCAAAAAGATCCAAAAGTACCATTGAGAATTGGTATTCATATTGGAGATGTGGTTCATGACTCAGAAGGTGTTTTCGGAGACGCTGTAAATGTAGCGGCAAGAGTACAGTCGCTTTCTGTACCGGGGGGAGTGATGATATCCGGAAAAGTATTTGAAGAAATTAAAAACCATCCGGGTATAAAAGTTGAAGCTTTTGGAGAGCACGACCTGAAGAATGTGTTCAATCCGATCAGCATTTTTGCTCTGGCAAATGAAGGGCTTTCCGTTCCTGAACAATCCTATATACAAGGAATAACCGGAAGCCATAAAAACAGTGTGGCGGTATTGCCTTTTGCGAATTTCAGCCCCAATCCGGAAAATGAATATTTCAGTGACGGTATAACGGAGGAAATAATAAACGCTCTGGTTAAACTAGACGGCTTACAGGTTCCTTCCAGAACATCTGTATTTGCTTATAAGAACACTAAAAAGGATATCCGGGAAATTGGCAAGGAGCTGAATGTAGCCACGGTTTTAGAGGGAAGTGTGAGGCAAGCCGGAAATAAGATCCGTGTTACGGCACAGCTTATAAACACAGATGATGGCTTTCATGTTTGGTCAGAAAACTATGACGGCGAATTGAAAGACATTTTTAAAGTGCAGGATGAAATATCTCAAAAAATAGCTGAGAAGCTTGAACAGAATTTTGAGTTTAGCATATCCAGGAACCTTTACGAAGCATCAACGGATAGTGTTGTTGCGTACAACCATTATCTGCAAGGACTTTATTATTGGAATAAGCGAACGCCTGAATCTGTTCAAAAAGCAATAGATTGTTATCGGAAAGCAATAAAAAAATGTGCTACCTATACCAAAGCGTATTCAGGATTGGCAAATTGCTACAGCTTTTTAGGAACAATTGGTCACTTAAAAGGAAAGGCGGCTTTTCCGAAAGCCGAAAAATTTGCGTTAAAAGCTCTGGAATTGAATGACTTTCGTGGAGAGTCTTTTGTGTCTTTGGGATTTGTAGATCTCTTTTATAAATGGGACTACAACAGTGCAGAGGCTAATTTCAGAAAAGCGATAACAATGGAGCCAAACAATGAGGAGGCTCGGATTGCGCTGGCAATGTATTACAGAATAACCGGCGACCTTGAACGGATGTTTCATCATACCAAAGCGGCAAGCAAAATTGCTCCGGTTTCTTTGCCGGTATTACTTCAACACGGATATTCATATTGGTTATCAGGGAAACATGAAAAAGCCATGGAAACTTATGAAAAAATACTTGAACTGGATCCCTTATTCAGGTCAGCATTAGAGGGAATGGCTTTGGTCTACGTTGCAGAAGAGAAGTACGATAAAGCAATAAAGGTGGTAAAGAAGTATTTAGATCTGGTGGATTCTGAATACAAAGGGGGAACCCAGTTAGGATATATAGCAGCATTAAAAGGGAACAAAAAGCTGGCAAACGAAAACCTGGAAATTATTAAGAAAAGAGGGCTGGCAAACCCGGACCTGAATCTGAGTCTGGATTTTGCAGTTATTTATGCAGCTATGGGAGAAAATGATGAAGCGTTTAAATATCTAAATAAAGCTGTTGACGAAAAACTCGGAGCGATATTATTTATTAAAACGATGTTTCCACTCGATAAGTTGAGGAGTGATATCCGATACAATCAACTTCTGGAAAGAATGGGGTTAAATCACTGATCTTAAATTGCATCGAGTTTACGGTGTAATTTTCTATATTCAGTAAAATTAAAAGAACAAAATGTCATCAGATTCAGACTCAAAGAAGAAATTAGGCTCCAGGAAACGAGGTGTTTCGGATATGTTCCGGACCTCCTACCGAACACATATGGAACTGAGCGCCATTGCAGATAACAAGTCAAATATCATGATCAGTATCAATGGTATTATTATCTCGATCATCATCGCTTCCATTTCCCCAAAGATAGATTCTAATCCATGGCTCCTGCTGCCTACATCAATATTATTGATCACCTGTCTTATATCCTTGGTCTATGCAGTTCTTTCAGCTCGCCCTAGAGTAAGTAAAGAAAAAGTAACGCTTGAAGATGTCCGGGAAAACCGGGCTAATATTCTGTTCTTCGGGAATTTTTATACCCTGCCTAGGGCCGATTATGTAGAAGGACTGGAAGAGCTAATGCAAGACAGTGAGCGACTGTATGATAATATGGCAAGAGACCTTCATGGACTAGGAGTAGTTTTAGCAAAGAAGTATAAACTACTGCGAATAGCGTACAACCTTTTTATGGTTGGTCTGGTGCTTTCTGTGGTGAGCTTTATTTTTGTGTTCTTTCAGATTTCAGGAATTTAGTCTTCGTCAGACTCACCCGAAAAAGCTCTGGAAATTCTCTGATTCATTAGCCGGCGATAGTTTTCATACTCGTATTGGCTGACTGTAAATTCAGATTTAAACTCCCCGTCAAAACAATGAACAAGCAATTTATTCTGCTTGTCTGTTTCCGAGATCGTTACTTCAATTTTTCCCAGCTTATAGGATTCAATTTCTTTCATAGATAATATATTTAAAGAAAGATAGGCAGTTTGAATTAAAATGAAGAACCTATTCTTTTTCTTTACAGCCCCAACCGGAATGTTTAGTCAGTGTAGATTTTCTTCCGAATGCAGCAGATTTGAAAAATATATGTACTCCCGTCGAATCAAGTAAAGGTTGCAAAGAATCAATGGAACTGCAATCTACATTATCTGTGAAACGTGGCTTAGCGAAAACGTCTTCTAAATAAACATTATACAGTGAGGCCAATTCATCTGAGTATTCACCCGTTTGAGAGAGATCATAAACTCCAACAGTTACCATTGTCTGGAGATATGAGCTCAGTTTTTCAAATGAGTCCTTTGCAATGGCAAGAGCAAGTTCTTTGGTTTCGGTTTGTTGATCCTGTTCAAGTAATTTTAGTTGATCTAAGCTCAGATATGACAAATGAAGATTCTGAGGGGACGCAACTACGAAATCAGTAGTATGTTTCAACTCATTAATCAGGTATGGGTTTGCATTATTGCAGGTAGAAAGAACAGTAAGATCGAATTGTGAATTAAAGCGCGACAGATCATCACCGAAAATTTGTGTATCAAAAGCGAGCCCCGGCTCAGTTGAGTGATATTTTTGATCTGAGAAAGTTGGAATTTCATGTCCGAAATAAAAGAACATAGAGCGGACGTTGCTTTTTACAGAACGACTGTTGTAGAGTTCAATTTCTTTGGAGAACCCGCCATCTTTTGGGGAGTACTTACCTTCTGCTACAAGTTTTCCGTTTCTGAAATGATAGAACCGACGGTCTTTTTTTGGGAAGAGCCAAAGAATTTTACGCTCGGGTTTTTGGTGGAAAATAAACACTTCGCCTGAAGCGGCGTTACGAGCAATATCAATAGCATTGCTAAGGGCTTCCTTGTCAGCATTATACTGAACCCCTTCCTGATGGTATAAATAATTGGCATCTCCGTGAATGATATAAACCAGTGAGTAATCGATATCACTTATATCAGGTGGAGAGTCCGGAAAAACGTTATTTGAGGATGAACATCCCCAAAAAAGAAATCCCAATGCTGAAATCAGGAAACAAAGAACTCTTTTTTCAACATTGGGAAATTGCTTCATTAAAGCAGTAGTAAAATAATAATGATCAACAACAGAGTAGTAACACCAATTGTTACTGTATCGGCCTGTTCAAGATCCTGCTGAACAAAGTTCGCAAAATTATTGAGGTTATTATTAGGCACTGCTGCAAATCCATTCTCACCATTCAGTTCGCTCTGCTTATCCTGAATATCAGCCTTAAAAGTGGCTAGTCCCTGTTTTTCAGTTTCCGGAACTGCACTCATCGTTTCAACTTTTTCTATTGCTCCAATCAGGTCGTTAAAGGAGTCGTTCAGAATCTCCCGTTTGTTCTCAGGGCTTTCAGCTTTTTCTACACTTTCAACCATCTTATTGATATGCTTTTTAAACATGGTTTCAGCATCGCCGGCACTTTGAGCGCTCAAAGGAGAAATAAATCCTACAAGAGCTAAGGTTAGTACTGAGAATATGAATTTTTTCATTTTTTAATCCGTTTGTTAGTATTAGTACTAGTTTAATTAAAAAAAACCGCTTTCAGTTCCGTATTTTAAGAAAGTTAATGAATTGAACCTCAGGAGCTTGTGAAAAAAAGACTGGCAATACTTACAGGAATAGGAATTTTTTTAGGGATATTTCTCTACTCATCATTGAGAAGTGTAGAACCTAAAGAAATCGAGAATGCACCAAATTGGGTGACTTTGGAAGCAGCGCAACAAGAAGCTTTACAAAGTGATAAACTGATTATGGTAGATGTGTACGAAGTAGGCTGTAAATACTGCAGAGCTATGGAAAGAGAAGTATACCCGGATACTACCGTCCGTATAGTTCTTGATCAGGGATACATTCCTGTAAAACTAGATGGGAACTCTGAGGAAACCATTCGCTTTAACGGAGAAGTACTTTCAGCCAGAGAGTTTGCACAAAAAAAGGGAGCATATGCCTTTCCAACAGTGTTGGTTTTAAATGCAAACGGAGACGTACTGAAAAAGAGAACCGGATTTATGAACGTGGACGAACTAAGACAATTTCTTTATAACCCGGGCTCATAAAATAAATTTTTGAGCTCAAAACGGATATATCATGAACAAAATAGTAATGAATACTTTAAGTGTGCTGGCAGTTGCGGTGCTTGTTATTGCTTGCACCGAAAAGCCGAGTACCAATGGACCTCAAAATGGTGACAACACCCCGCAGGAAGTAAATGTTGCACCCGAACTCTATTTTGAAGGAGTCTCAGTACCGTGGGGAATGACTTGGCTGCCGGATGGAGATATGTTAATTACAGACCGATCAGGAAAACTGCTCAGGGTCAGAGAAGGAAATCTTGTTGCAGAAATTTCAGGAGTACCGGATGTATACGCCAGAAGTCAGGGAGGTTTATTAGATATAGCACTTCATCCTGATTATGAATCCAATGGCTGGATATATATCGCCTATTCCTCAACTCAGGGTATGGGTGAAGGTGCAAACACTGCTATTATGAGAGCAAAGCTGGAAAACAATGCTCTGGTTCAGTCGCAGGTTTTATATAAGGCAACTCCGAACACAACCCGTGGTCAGCATTATGCAGGCAGAATCGCTTTTGATTCCGATGGTTATCTGTATTTTTCTGTAGGTGACAGAGGAAATCGTGACGAACTTCCACAGAGCCTCAGTAAAGACGGCGGAAAAATTTATCGTTTAAATGATGATGGTTCAGTTCCTGATGACAACCCTTTTGTAGGGCAGGCAGGCGCAATAGAAGCCATGTATTCATATGGACATAGAAATCCTCAGGGAATGGCCATGCACCCGGAAACAGGAAAGATCTGGTCGCACGAACACGGACCCCGTGGCGGAGACGAATTAAACTTTATTGAAGCCGGAAAAAACTACGGATGGCCGGTAATTACTTACGGAATCAATTACAACGGCACACCTATTACTGACGAAACTGAAAAAGAAGGAATGGAGCAACCAAAAACATACTGGGATCCATCCATTGCTCCTTCAGGTTTGGATTTTGTGACAAGCGATTTATACCCGCAATGGAAAGGAAAAGCAATTCTGGGTTCGCTGAAATTCAATTATCTTGTTGTTGTAGAGCTGGACGGTACAGATGTTGAAGAAAAAGAGATTGTATTGGAAGACATCGGCCGTGTAAGAAATGTTAAACAAGGTCCCGACGGTTATATTTATGTAGCTGTAGACGGCGCCGGAATTTATAAGATCGTTCCGGAAAATTAACCAAAAGATTTTACGTGTATAAGAAAAGTGTCTGGTTTAATTATTCAGACACTTTTTTTGTGTCCTTGATTTCTATTTCATCCATGCCATCATATTCATTTTCCGGGATAGAAATAGTTTCCGTAGCCGCAGCACTCACTTTTTGACGGCGTTCTAATATTTGCTGAAGCCGATCTGCCAGATCAACCAGCTTACCCTTTTTTAGCCGCTTTCTTTTATTCATGAAGCGTGCATACAAGAAAGACAGAAGTCCGAAAACTCCCGACATGATTATTCCTACTTCCTCGTCATTTTCCATTGCGCCAAAAACGGAACCACCAAACATCATGATTGAGGCAAATATTCCCACCAAAACAGGCAGATATAGTTTGTTGAAGGTCTTCATGCTCTGCTTAACAGATATTTTTAATGCGCCTCGGGATTCTTCAAAAAGAACCTGAGGAGAACTTTGTGAAGACAGGAATCTTGAAAGCCCTTTGGGACGTGCGTTCCAGACCGTTTTATTCTTACGATGTTTCAGTTCACCAACTGTATTGAAATGATATTCGATCTGTCCTTTAAGCTCTTTAAGAGTATCGGGATTCAGACTCCCTGAAGAAAAACCCATTACTTCAGCTTCCGAGAAACCGGCGTCCAGAATTACAGGTTCGTCAACTGGTATTCCCTGATGCTCTAACAAGGCTTCACAAACGAAAGCACGTTCCAGCTTAAGAGAATCAGTTATTTCAAAAAGATCAGGATATTCCTTTTCCAGCTTAGCCAAATGAGATTGAGACGATGAGCCATAGAATTTTTGGAACATCGTAGCCCGGTTAACTATTCTCCGTATCTCCTCTTCTTTCAGGTCAGCCATATGGTGTTAGTTCATTTTTGCTTTTGCTGCAGTAATTAATTCAGCAATCTCCTCTTTCGAGATATTCTCTTTATTGTTGCAGTACTGGCATACGATTTCTTGTGACTCACCCTTCATTTCTCTGAGGTCATCGTAGTTCAGCATTGAAAGAGCATTCAGAAAACGATCTTTATTACATCTGCAAAAGAAATCCACTAATTGACGTGATAGTTCTTTCACCTTAATTGGTGACATTACCTTTTCCATAACTGCATCAATATACTGCCCGTCTTCAAAGAATTTATGAACCGGAGGAAAAGAACTCAGACGTTCCTGCAACATATCAATCTGACCATCAGGCGCATCAGGTAACTTCTGGATCAGCAGGCCACCGGCTTCAGTAACTTCTCCGTTATCATCCATTCCAACATCCAGGATCAACGCAGAGTCAATCTGTTCTGACTGAGTAAGGTAGTGTGCGATATCAGAAGTTACATCTCCTTTTATTAACTGGATGGTGCTTGTTCTTGGCTCCGCTTCATTATATAAAGTTTTAGAAAAGGTCAGCAGTCCAAGACCAAGTCCCTGCCCGAAAGAAATTGATGAATCAGAATAATCCAGTTCAGCAGCAGGATTCCCGACATAGCCACGAACTTCACCAAGGCTGTTCGCTTCTGCAACCAAAAACCCGATTGGGCCATTACCCTCCATTCTTAAACGAATACGCTCTTCGCCTTTCAGTTCGGAAGCCATTAGCATTGTAGCGGTAAGCGCTCTTCCCAGAATAACAGTATTCAACAGAGAAAGCTCATGTCTTTGTTGAGCTTCTTTAACGAGCTCAGACGTTTTTACTACTGATATTTTAAAATGACCATCTTTGGATATTCCTTTTATCAGGCGGTCCTTAAACTCAAATTCCTTCTTATTCATGAATGTAAACTTCTTATTGAATAGACGTTAATGTATCCGTGAAAGATAAGGATAATTGATGGAGAATAAATAAATGGCTACAGAGAGAGTTTCTATCAGAGAGATAGAGGGTTGCTGTTTTATAGGTGTTAGCAATTAGCCGTTAGCTTTTAGTGTTCCGGTATTCACTAAAAGCTAACGGCTAAGCGAACTCGGCCCCTCTCCACTCAAAACTAATAACTATTAACTCTTCACTAAAAACTAATAACTCACTTCCTGTTAGTCATATACATTTCGCCCATTCTTCCGGAAAAGTGACCTTTGGAAGAGTAGATCTTATGTGTTTTGCCAACTTGTGCGATACGCTTTTCAGCGAGTTTATTGGAAGCCAAATGAGTAGGAATCTCATGTTCTTCAGAGAAATTCAGAATGTCCAGGATGGTGTCATAGATCTTGCCTGCTTTTTGGAGGCAGCGCTCTTCGTTATAACCTTCCAGTTCTCCGGCAACGTTGATCAAGCCACCGGCGTTAATCACATAATCAGGAGCGTACACAATGCCATTATCCATTAATTCCTGCCCGTGCTTGTCTTCAATGTCGAGCACATTATTTGCTCCACCGGCAATAATATCACACTTGAATTGTCCCATAGTGTCGTCATTAATTACACCGCCTAGTGCACAAGGAGTAAAAATATCTACATCCAGTCCATAGATATCGTCGGGTTTAACCAGAGTTCCGTTAACTTCTTCAGCTAATGCTTTTGCTTTCTCTTCATAAATATCAGCAATATAAAGCTTCGCTCCTTCCTTGGCAGCATGTCTCGCAAAAGTGGAAGCCACATTTCCGGCTCCCTGAAGAGCAATTTTCTTTCCTTCCAGCGAGTCGCTTCCATACGCCTTTTTAGCACATGCTTTAACTCCCATATACACACCAAAAGCTGTTACAGGAGAAGGGTTTCCACTACCGCCCATAGATTTTGGAATACCTGTCACAAACTTGGTTTCAGAATACACCCATTCCATATTCTCTTCTTCCATGCCAACGTCCTCAGCTGTGATATAACGACCGCCAAGCCCATCCACAAAACGACCAAAAGCACGGAATAACATTTCTGTTTTATCTTTATGCGGATCTCCAATGATAACCGCTTTACCGCCACCAAGATTTAAACCGGAAATAGCAGCTTTATACGTCATCCCGCGTGATAATCGAAGTACGTCTTTCAATGCAGCTGCTTCGTTCTCATAGTTCCACATTCTTGTACCACCCAAAGCCGGGCCTAATGTGGTGTCATGAATAGCAATGATCGCTCGTAAACCGGATTCCGGATCAGAACACATTACAATTTGTTCGTGACCTTTAGTCTGAAGGGCATTAAAAATTGGAAAATTAGGATCGGTGTCTTTTGTATTCATGGTGTTCTGTATAGTTGCTTCAGTCATACTAGAAAATTTTTTTTGGTGCTAAATTCGGCTTTTATGGAAACGCTTCCACAAGCTCTTCAATTATTTCGAAACTCTCAAATTTTAAGCTTGAATATCGATTTCGATCAAGCCTCCAAATATAATAAAACATCCACTATTTATGGGACTTTTACCCGGGATTTTTTGTACTCATCACTACATAGACGTAAAAGACAAGGATTTAAGTACATCTACGGCCTTTTAAATAAATATTTAATATTGTAACGAATTAAGTTTTTTAGCTACGATATTGTATTTTATAACAAATAAGCAGAGATGCTTTGGCGCTTAGGCTTGATCGCCTCGCAGCCTTTTATGTATAAAAAAATAAATAAGGTAAACCATGTCATTCCGCTGGGTATTCGCGCAGCAGGACGGAGACATCCGTATGTCTGTATTAGAGCAGAAGCTCGGTGTCCCGGCCAAGATAGCCGAATTATTGGCTATACGCGGAATAGAAACATATGATGATGCAAAACTCTTTTTCAGACCAACTATAGACAGAATTCATGATCCATTCTTGATGAAAGATATGGATCAGGGAGCAGATCGACTTGCGCTGGCTATCCGCAATGGCGAAAGAGTACTCGTTTACGGCGATTACGATGTCGACGGAACTACAGCTACGTCATGTCTGTACATTTTCTTAAAAAAGTTTGGCGTGGATGTGGATTATTATATTCCGCATCGCTTTAAAGAAGGATACGGGATCAATCCCGATGGGATAAAATATGCAGAAGACACAGGTGCTCATCTTATTGTTTCTGTAGATTGTGGTATCACCGCTATAAAAGAAGCTCTGGTTGCCAAAGAAAAAGGGATCGATCTTATTATCTGTGATCACCATACTGTAGGCGATGAAATTCCTGATGCATTGGCTGTGCTGGATCCGAAAAGACCCGACTGCACCTATCCTTTTGATGGACTTTCCGGCGCCGGAGTTGGTTTCAAACTTATTCAAGCTACGATCTCAAGGTTAGGACTTCCAAAAAATGTGGCGTATCAGTTTTTAGACCTGGTTGCCATTTCCATCGCTTCAGATATTGTACCCATCGTGGACGAGAACAGGATTTTGATGAAAGAGGGCCTTACCATGATTCGCAAAAAGCCGAGAGTTGGTATTAAGGCACTGTTGGATCTTATCAGAATGCCGAGAGAAGAGATTAACACAACCAAAATCGTTTTCTCAATTGGCCCAAGAATAAATGCAGCAGGTAGAATGGGTGACGCTACCACAGCTGTTCAGTTGATGATCGCTGAAAGTGAAGCGAAAGGAAAAGCTTTTGCTCATGAGTTGGAGTCGGTGAATATGCGTCGAAGAGACAAAGACAGCAAAACCATGGAAGAGGCGCTGTCTATGATTGATGACGATATGGACCTGAGCGAAACATCGATTATGGTATTGTATAAAGAAGACTGGCATTTGGGGGTAATAGGAATTGTGGCTTCACGGTTGGTGGATTTATACCACCGTCCCGCAATAATGTTAAGTAGTGTTGAAGGAGTAATAAAAGGATCCGGTAGAAGCATAAAAGGCTTCAACATTTACAATGCGATGAAAAAATGTGAAGATCTGCTGGAACAATTCGGGGGACATGAATTTGCTGCCGGACTTACTATAATGGAAGGCAAGCTTTCGGAATTCAAAAGGCGAATGAATGAAATTGCTTATCTGGACTTGTCCGAGAATTCATTTGAGCCGGAACTGCAGATAGATACCGAGTTGGATCTGGGGGATATTGATATGAAGTTCTGGAAGTTGCTTAATCAGTTTGAGCCTTTTGGACCACATAACCTGAGACCAATTTTTGCAAGCCGTAAAGTAGAAGCTGTTGGAGTTCCCACTATTGTAGGTAACGGACATTTAAAAATGAAAGTAAAGCAGGGAGACTCAGGCGTATTTGATGCGATTGGTTTCAACATGCATGAGTATTTACCTTTTGTCCGCAAAGACACGTTTGATATGGCTTATGTTGTGGAAGAAAATCACTGGAACGGACGGCGAACACTTCAGATAAGAATTAAAGATATCCATCAGAATTAACGATGAAATAAATTCCAAAACTCAAATTACAAATAACAATCGGATCTCGGGCATTCGCCACGGGATGACTAGAATTGGGTTTTCACAAAGATCGAATGCCAACAACACAGATTGTAAATATCCGCCGGGCGTAAACGCCCTACTAGCATAAATTTTGGTGTTTGATTTTAAACCAGCAGGTCCTTCAGGGCCGGCGCGGTGTGTGTCCCGAATTATCTTAAAGCCCATCTGACGGATAGCCCGTCTGATGGAGCTTTAGCTATGTGTTTAGTCCAGCTTTTTATAGGATTCAGTTCCTTGGATCTGTGTACTTTTGTGCCGACAAAAGTACCAAAAACTCCCGGCGTAGTTCATTCCGTGCCTGTCATCTGCGAAGCGAGGGACAAACCCAAATGCTTCGTTCCTCAGCAAGTTTTGCCCGGCTCACTTCTGCCAATGATGACAAGCTATTACTTCATGAACTACATGCCGGATTAGAGGGATTGAGCTTATATCAATCCAACAGCTTTAAAACATCAAGGTCATCCTGAACTTGTTTCAGGATCTTTGTGAGGGCTGGTAGTTTGATCAGATCTCCAGGCTCCGTTTCTAACCCACCCCCGTCCCCTCCCTAAGATTAGGGAGGGGTGCTCCTTAGGAGCGTGAAGAGCCAGATGAGCTAGAAATAAATTTCAAAACCAAAGTCATCCTGGTCCCGAGCATTCGGGGCGAAGGATCTGCACAACTGAAGAATTAGTTTAAAGATTTATTTCCTGCTTACACAACGCAGGGCTGAAGCCCTTGCTAGCTTATGAACGAGGTTTTATTCTATTCTCTATAAATAACGTCATTCCTGCGCATGCAGGAATCTGGATTGTTATCACGGGCATACTCTTTTAATCTGGTTCTGATACTCTGCATAGGAAGCTTACCTTCCCGGATTTTATGGTTCAAATTTTATTACGTAGGGGCGATTCATGAATCGCCCCTACAAAAGGGTTTTATAATAATAATTTGAATTATGCCATTAATATGATTCGCCCCTCCCGGGTTAAGGAGGTGGAATTCCTAAACTGATTCTGAGTTTTATCAACGAGTCTTCTTGTTACAGAAAGAGCTGAAGCAATTCAAGGCCAACAAAAACAGAACTACTTTCAATTTGGTATTGCTGTTAGATAATAATCCTGATATCTTTGTCGCCCTTCAAGCTGTATAGCTTAAGGAAAATCTACCGGGACTGTAGCTCAGTTGGTAGAGCAACGGACTGAAAATCCGTGTGTCGGCGGTTCAATTCCGCCCGGTCCCACCTTAGAGCCCCATTCATTTTATGAGTGGGGCTTTTTTGTTGTATACAGGTTAGCCGGAATGGTGATATGTCAGGAAATCTTCACTATGATTTTTGCCCCGTCTGACGGATTACCCGTCTGTTGGAGCTTTAGCCATGAGTTAAGTCAAGCTTTTTTCTGACCCCATCTGTCTTCCCCTTGGATAAGGGGAAGGACGCTTTAAATAGAGATAAATACCAAAACTCAAATTACAAATCACAAAACTCATTTAAGGTCATCCTGAGGATACTTCCGAAGGATCTGCACAAATAAAGAATAAGCTCAAAGGTTTATTTCCTGCCCACACCCCGGGCGTGAACGTCCTACTAGCTAAAACCTTTTTATGTGATTTTTAATTAAACCAGCAGGTCCTTCAGGGTCGGCGCGTTGTGGTTTACCAGCCTGTAATCGCTGCGGATTAAAATCCTGGCTAGTTTACTTGAGTAGATCTAAATCACCACCAACATTCAGTATTAAGTTCACCAGAGAGGACTTCAGTCCGACCGGTTATATAGTTTATTTTTAACGATAAAAATTTCCTATCCAAACAAACGTAGGGCTGAACCCTTTATTCAAGCGTTTTAAACTGCACAGGAACTACTTTAAAAGAAAATTTGTAGATTTAAGTATGCTACATTTCATAGAGATCAAAACCGACCATAAACCACGCACCAGACAAACGCTGAACGCCATACTTACATTGGCAACGGCAGTATTAGCACTCATATACCCGGATTTTCTGTATTTGATAGCCGGTGGTTATTTAGTTGCTTTAGGAGTTCTTTTTTTAAGTTTTAAAATGCCGGCATTGGTTTCAGCAATACCACTGGTTACGGGCATTCTGATCTTCATCTTTCCGGAATTGATTCCCATCACCTTTGGGATATTTCTGGCAATATTCGGATTGATCTTATTCTTCTCGTTCTCACTTTCTATACTTGGCGTACTCACTTTTGTGATCGGAATCCTTATTTACATGAACCCCGATTCCATCGCCTACTTTATAGCCGCGTTTATGCTGTTGTATTCTGTGAATAATCTGATTTCGTTGTTTAAAGGGAAAGAGGATTCGTGATGTTTAAGGATCTTTTTTTTTGACCCCATCTGTCTTCCCCTTGGATAAGGGGAAGGACGTTATGAATAGATCACAATAGTATTAAAAACCCAGACGTCATCCTGAACTTGTTTCAGGATCTTTGTGAGGGCTGGTAGTTTGATCAGGTCTCTAGGCTACGATTTCTAACCCACCTACACAAACGCAGGGCTGAAGCCCTTGCTAGCTTATGAACGAGGTTTTATTCTATCCTCTATAATTAAGGTATTCCAGCGCAGGCAGGAATCCAGATCTCGGGCATTCGCCGCGAGAGGACTCTTTTGAAATGAATTAACAAAATATCCAATGTTGAACAAGGAACATCCAACATCCAGTTACTAACGTCACATGAGTGACAATGGACATTGGATGTTCAGTATTGGATGTTGAGCTATTGCCCGCCCACCGGGCGTAAACGCCCTACTAGCTTAAACCTTTTTATATGATCTTAAACAAGCAGGCCCTTCAGGGCCGGCGCGAGGTGGTTTACCTACTTCTAATCGCTGCGGATTAAAATCCTGGCTGGTTTACCTGAATAAATCTAAATCACCACCAACATTCAGTATTAAGTTCACCAGAGAGGACTTCAGTCCGACACTTCTAATTTTTCACCTCTCACCTCTCACCTTTCCCTCCCCCTCTAACATCTTTATGTGACTACACTCAACACACTGTAAAACAGATACATGTCGTTAACAAGTCAGCAGCGTCAGCTGCATTAACCATTAACGAACAGGAGACATCATGTCTGTAAAGTATAAAGTCATAGAACGAGGAGAGCCGGGAGTGCTCGGCGGTGGAACCAAGAAGTTTTACGCTTCATTAATTAGTTCAGGAAGTCTGGGAATAGAAGCCCTGACCGACAGGATCCAGCAAATGAGTACGGTAACCGGTGCAGATATACGCGCGGTTTTGTATGCTATTGCTGATATCGTGCCTCAGCTGTTGAGCGAAGGACAGATCGTGACGATCGGCGATCTGGGTAACTTCCGCTTAAGCGTATCCAGTGAGGGCAGCGATACCGAAGAAGAAGTAACGAAAGCGAACATCCGTAAGTCGCGCATTCTGTTCCGACCGGGTTCTAAGTTTGCAAACATGCTCAGTAACCTGGAGTACGAAAAATCATGATAACCCATAAAAAAGAACACTAACAGGCATGGCTGCACCCGTAGTCATGCCTTTTTTGTTGCGCAACAACCACTGAATAGATGCGCATCTCTTTCCTCTTTCATACGCAACGACTCGTTGATTCATAGGCATAGACTAAAAATACAGCGCTGATTTCAATGTAAGGTCATCCTGAACTTGTTTCAGGATCTTTGTGAGGTCTGGTAGTTCGATCAGGTCTCCCTGCTCTGTTTTCTAACCCACCCACCCAAACGCAGGGCTGAAGCCCTTGCTAGCTTATGAACGAGATTTTATTCTATTCTCAATTATTAACGTCATCCTGAGGATACCTCCGAAGGATCTGCACAACTAAAGAACTAGCTCTAAGGTTTATTTCTTGTCTGGACACCGGGCGTAAACGCCCTACTAGCATAAATTTTGTTGTATGATTTTAAACCAGCAGGTCCTTCAGGGCCGGCGCGTTGTGGTTTGACTGCCTGTAATCGCTACGGATTAAAATCCCGGCTCCATTCACGATCCCGAGAATTCGGGAGAAGTGATCTCCCGAATATGTTTGATATATCGTTACAGGAGATTGCTTCGTCGTATGCACTCCTCGCAAAGGAAACTCAAACTTTTACCAACAACATCTTTGCATAACCACCTGATTCTTCTATTTTCATTGAAGGAAAAATTCACTCAAAAAAGGTACAATCTTTCATGACCGACAAACAAAAGCTTGAACAGAAGCTGTGGAATATCGCTGATACACTTCGCGGTAAAATGGGTGCCGACGAATTTCGGGATTACATCCTTGGCTTTATTTTCTATAAGTATTTGAGTGAGAAGATGCTCAGTTATGCCACTACATGGACAGAGCCGGAAGGATATAAATACAGCGAGTTGAATGAAAATACCAAAGAAGGTCAGGCGCTGATTGATGCCGTAAAGGAAATGGCGATTGAAAACCTTGGGTACTTTCTACTACCGGGCGAACTATTCAGTTCTATTTTATTACGCGGACAGGGAAACGGAACTACGAAATTTATACTGGATGATCTGAACCAAGTGCTCCGCCATATTGAGCAAAGCACTTTGGGAACCGACAGCGAAGAAGATTTTGAAAACTTATTCGAAGATTTGGATCTGGACAGCAGTAAACTCGGCAAAACTCCGGATGACAGGAACGATCTTGTGGTTAAGATCATGGAGCATTTGGATGAAGTAGATTTCCAGTTGGAGAATACCGACAACGACGTGCTGGGTGATGCCTACGAATATTTGATCGGGCAGTTTGCCAGTGGTGCAGGTAAAAAAGCAGGAGAATTTTATACGCCGCAAGAAGTAAGTTCGGTATTGGCAAAATTGGTAACCACAGGCAAAGAACGATTGAAAAGTGTGTATGATCCCACTTGTGGCTCGGGCTCACTGTTGTTGAGAGTTGCCAAAGAAGTAAAAGAAGTGGGCGAATTCTACGGACAGGAAAGCAATCCCACCACTTATAACTTGTGCCGCATGAACATGATCATGCATGATGTGCATTACAGCCGATTTAACATTAAAAACGAAGATACACTCGAACGACCACAACATATTGATGAACGTTTTGATGCAGTAGTCGCCAATCCTCCTTTTTCTGCAAATTGGAAATCGGATGATCTGAAAATGAACGACGAGCGATTCTCGAATTACGGAAGACTTGCCCCAAAGAGTAAGGCTGATTTTGCCTTTGTACAGCATATGATCCATCAATTAAATGATGAGGGGACGATGGCTTGTGTCCTTCCGCATGGTGTGTTATTCCGTGGTGGAGCAGAAGGAACCATTCGCGAATATTTGATTCGGGAAAGTAATGTACTGGATGCCGTGATAGGTTTGCCCGCCAATATTTTTTATGGGACAAGCATTCCAACATGTGTGCTGGTACTAAAAAAACAGCGAACGCATGCTGAACATGTATTATTTATTGATGCCAGTGGTGAAGACCACTACGAGAAAGTAAAAACGCAGAATGTACTCCGCCCGAAGAATATTGACAAAATTGTAGACACGTATAGAGGCTTCGTACAAAAGTCCCCTCTTGAGAGGGGATTTAGGGGTGTGTTAGAAGACAAATTCAGCTATATAGCAAATCGCGAAGAAATCGCCGAAAACGATTACAATCTGAATATCCCACGTTATGTAGACACTTTTGAAGAAGAAGAACCGGTCGATCTGGAAGCAGTAGCCAAAGAACTGAAAGCGTTAGATAAAGACATGAAAGAAACCGATGCTACCATTGCCGAATACTGCAAAGAATTAGGGATTGAGGCTCCTTTTTAATGTCTGAATTAGGATTCGTAGGATAAACGGATTTTATGATTAGCTATGAAATACGAAGAACTAACAAATAAAATTATAGGCTGTTCCATGAAAGTACATAGTGCACTAGGGAGTGGTTTTCAGGAAGTGATTTACCAACGGGCACTAAGCATTGAGATGGAAAAAGAAGGATTGTCTTTTACGCGGGAAATGGAAATGGATATTTTTTATGAAGGCATTCAAATAGGTACGCGCAGGGTTGATTTTTTTGTAGAGCAAACAATTATGACAGAGTTAAAAGCACTTACTGCATTAGAAGTTGTACACCTGGCACAAGCGATGAACTACTGCCAGGCGTATAACCTGCCCGTAGGTTTACTTATAAATTTCGGCTCCAAAAGCCTGGAGTTTAAACGCGTTTATAATGTAAACCACCTGGAAAACAAGAATTATAAAGGTCAGAATTAAGATGCATAGGATTATTAGATTTAAGGATTATGGATTTGAGAAAGACATGAACATCCTCATATCCATGAATCCTACAAATCCAAATTCAGACAATGGGCAACTAACAGGAGATCACTTCTCCCGAATTCTCGGAATCGTGAATGGATGCGCCACTGCGTTCGTTGATGAAAAACCCACGGAGGCACCGTTTTAAGATGGAAAAGCAGAATGTGCCGCAATTGAGGTTTCCTGAGTTTAAAAAAGAGTGGGAAGATAAGTTATTGGAATCCATTGCTACAAGAGGTTCTGGTCATACTCCTAGCAAGAGCCATCCGGAATATTATAATGGTGGCATTAAATGGGTTTCTTTAGCCGATTCAAAAAGGCTGGATCAGGGATACATATATGAAACTGAAATAGAAATATCCAAGGAGGGACTGGAAAATTCTTCCGCAGTTCTACATCCAGCTGAAACAGTTATACTTTCTAGAGATGCAGGTGTAGGGAAAAGTGCGGTAACATTTTCAGAAATGGCAGTTAGTCAACATTTTATTGCATGGCAAGGAATTGAGGGGAAGCTGTCAAACTGGTTTTTGTATTCAATTTTACAAATACATAAAAGAGAATTTGAAAGGATTGCTGTTGGTAACACAATCAAAACAATTGGGCTACCATATTTTAAGAAAATGAAGGTCACAATACCTTTACTTCCTGAACAACAAAAAATTGCCTCCTTCCTTTCGGCGGTGGATAAAAAGATTGAGCAGCTGACCCGCAAGAAAGAACTACTGGAAGAGTATAAAAAAGGTGTAATGCAGAAGCTCTTCCCAAAACCCGGCGAGCAACACCCCGAACTTCGGTTTAAGGATGAGAATGGAGAAGATTTTCCGGATTGGGAGGTGAAGAGGTTGTATAAAATAGCTTCCTTTTTCTCTGGCGGTACCCCATCAACAGGAAATAAAGAATACTACGGCGGAGATATTCCATTCATTAAATCTGGAGAAATTGAGAATTCTAAAACAGAACAATTTATAAATGAGAATGCTTTGTCAAACTCTTCTGCCAAAATGGTTAATGAGGGAGATATTCTAATGGCTTTATATGGAGCGAATTCCGGAGAGATTGCGATTTCCAAAATTAATGGGGCAATTAATCAAGCAATTTTGTGTATCAGAACCAAGCAAATAACTAATTATATATTCTATTATTTATGGGTGATAAAAGAGCGAGTTGTTTCAACGTATTTACAAGGAGGTCAGGGAAATCTGTCAGCAAGTATTGTAAAAAAGATACAGATTCCAATACCGTGTGTTAAAGAACAAGAATTGTTAGTAAAATTTATAAGTGAACTAGACAATAGGAATTCAACTATTGAAGCATCTATTCAAAAAACTCAAGACTTCAAAAAAGGATTATTGCAGCAAATGTTTGTATGAGGGGTTTGAACGGTGATTTTTATGATTAAATGATGCACTATGATTATACATACAAATTATTTAATGGAGCGATTCCTAATCATAAGAATCACAGAAATCATATGCATCATAGTTCAAAAACCGAGGAATGTGATTAACAGAATACCCTATGATTAACCACGAATACAAATATTCAGAATTAACAGGTAGGATCATTAACAGTTCTATGACGGTTCATAATGAGTTAGGGAATGGTTTTCAGGAAGTGATTTATCAACGCGCATTGGAAATTGAAATGACCGATCAGGGGCTGTCATTTTCCAGAGAGCACGATATGCCCATATATTACAAGAAAAGACCTATTGGTAAACGGAGGGTAGATTTTCTGGTAGAAGAAGTAATAGCTGTAGAGATTAAAGCATTGATTGAATTACAGGATGTTCATTTGGCTCAGGCTATCAACTATTTGGAAGCCTACAACCTGGAAATCGGTTTACTTATTAACTTTGGTGGAAAATCCTTACAATTCAAGCGCTTGACGAATAAAGCATTCCGTTCAGACAAATGAGCCGACAATCAGAAGCCATATTAGAACAACAGTTTATAGACCAACTCACAGGCTTGGGCTATGACTTCGTTGCCATCAAAGACGAAGGTGGAATGTTGGCTAATCTGAAAGCCCAGTTGGAAGGTTTCAATAACGATAGTTATTCCGACAAAGAGTTTTCTACCATTCTCAATCATTTGTCTAAAGGAACGGTTTTCGATAAAGCTAAAAGTCTTCGCGAACGTTTTGCCTTAAAAAGAGAAAATGAAGACACAGCGTATGTTCGCTTTTTCGATTCAGAAGATTGGACGAACAATCATTTTCAGGTGACCAATCAGATCACTATTGAAGGAACGTACAAAAATAGATATGATGTCACTTTATTAGTAAATGGGTTACCGATAGTTCAGGTGGAACTTAAACGTCGGGGATTGGAGCTCAAAGAAGCCTTTAATCAGATCAATCGCTATCAACGGCATTCGTTCTGGAGCAGTCACGGGTTGTTTCAATTTGTACAGGTTTTCGTGATCAGTAACGGAGTAAACACCAAGTATTTAGCCAATAATAAGGATCAGAGTTTTAAACAGACCTTCTATTGGGCAGATGAGAAGAATGTAAATATATCAGGGCTTACCGAGTTTACAGATGCTTTTCTGAATCCGGATCACCTTGGTAAAATGATTGCGCAGTATATCGTTCGCAATCAAACAGACAAGATCCTGATGGTGCTTCGTCCTTATCAATATTATGCGGTAGAGGCGATCATCAAACAAGTAGATGCATCCAACAAAAACGGATATATCTGGCATACTACGGGTTCAGGTAAAACGCTCACGTCATTTAAAGCCAGTCAAATAATCACGAACAAGCCGGAGATTCATAAAGTGGTATTCGTGGTTGATCGTAAAGACCTGGATTACCAAACAGCTACCGAGTTCAACAGCTTTAAGCCCGGCGCGGTAGACATGACGGAGAACACGAAGTCGTTGGTGGATCAATTTTCAGACAATACCAAGCTGATCGTAACGACCATTCAGAAACTGAATAATGCCATCAAGAATTCACGGTACCGAAAGTCCATGGAGCATTTACAGGACAAAAAGATGGTGTTCATTTTTGATGAGTGTCATCGTAGCCAATTTGGGGAAACACATGAGCGCATTACCGAGTTCTTTTCTGATATACAGCTTTTTGGATTTACCGGAACGCCCATCTTTGCAGACAATGCTTCCAAAAACGAATACGGAAAGCGAACTACCGCCGACTTATTTGATGAGCAATTGCATTCTTATGTAATCACCGACGCAATCCGCGATACCAATGTGTTAAAATTCGGTGTGGAATATGTAGGCAGGTATAAAAGTAAAAGCAATAACTTTGTGGATATCGAAGTAGAAGATATCGACCGAAAGGAAGTGTTGGAATCACCAGAGCGACTTTCTAAAATTGCTGATTATATCATTGCAAGGCACGATCAAAAGACACACAGTAAACGATATTCAGCCATCTTTGCGGTAAGTGGTATTGACCAATTGATCGCTTACTACGACATTTTTAATGAAAAGAAGAAAGCGGGCGATCACGATCTTCGAATAGCCACCATCTTTACCTACAACGCCAATGAAGAAGATAAAGACGCCGATGGATTTATCTCGGATGTAGATATAGATTTCAAAAAAGTAGCAGATGCCGGTGTTGCTTACAAAACGTCACATTCCAGAGATAAATTGGAATCTTATATAGCAGATTACAATGCGATGTACGGCACGAACTTCACCACCAAAGACAGCGAATCTTTGGAGAAGTATTATCAGGATATCGGCAAGCGACTGAAAAAGCGGGAACGCAAAAGCTTTGTGGAAGAAGATCGACTGGATATTCTGTTGGTGGTAAATATGTTTTTGACGGGATTTGACGCCAAGATGCTTAACACGCTGTATGTAGATAAAAATCTCAGATATCATGGATTAATACAGGCGTATTCCAGAACGAATCGCATTATTAATGAGATGAAGTCGCAGGGTAACATTGTTTGTTTTCGAAACCTTAAGGACAAAACAGACGAAGCCATTACGCTGTTTTCTAATAAAAACGCCAAAGAAGAAATCTTCACTCCTGATTACGAAGTCTTTGTAGAGGAATTCAACAAGAAATATGTGGAGTTGCTCGGAATAGCATCAACGCCTAAAAAAGTAGATGAACTACTTACCGAAGAAGATGAACTGGCTTTTATCAAAGCATTCCGGGAATTAATGCGAATTCTGAATACGCTGAAAACGTATGCGGATTTCAGCTGGGACGATCTTTCCATGGACGAGCAGACCTTTGAAGATTACAAAAGTAAATACCTTGACCTGTACGACAAAGTGAAAATGAATGAGAGCAAAGAGAAAGTCTCTATTCTTGAAGATGTAGATTTTGAGTTGGAATTGATTCACAGAGATGAGATAAATGTAGCCTACATTATTAAACTACTCGCTAAGCTAAAAAACAGTAAAGAATCCGATAAAGAAGCTCAGAGAAAAGCTATTCTGGAAATGATTGGCGGAGATGTTGAACTGCGAAGCAAGCGTGAACTCATTGAAAAGTTCATTCAGGATCATTTGCCTAATATTGAAGACGCTGAGTTGGTGACCGATGAATTTGAAAAATACTGGGAAGAACAGCGGTTGCTTGCGCTAAAAGAAATCTGTGAAGAAGAGAACCTGGATCAGCAACAATTCAGGAATTTGATAGATATGTATATGTTTACAGGCAAAGAGCCTTTAAAAGAAGATGTATTTGCTTGCCTCGAAAACCGACCAAGCATATTACAAGCCCGCCAAATCGGTAACCGAATCATCGAGCGCATGAAAGAATATGTAGATGTGTTTATAACAGGGATGGTGGGGTGATTTTAAACAACACCCAATTCAGTCAGAATATCTTTTTTAAACTTACTAAAAGGTCTGTTGATAAAATTCTCAGGATTTAACTCTACTCCAAAAGCTATTCTATATAGATCTTCCTGAGATACTATTACCCCTCTAAGTAAATTAGTCTTTAATATTTCAAGATATTTTTCTGAGAAGTATTGTCTGGTTCTTAATAACTCTAAGAGTTCACCGGTATGAGAGTTATATATCTCTTCTACTGCAAACTCCTTAACCGTTTTTTTTTCTTTTGACAACTCTTTTGTTTTGACTATCACTTCTAAACCTGACTTAGTTTGATTCGAATACTTATAGGTAAACCGTATTTTGTCTACCGAATCGTCTAGATAAGGGTGTAAATGGCTTGACAAATCAAATTTTGCAGCTCCTTTTACACTGGAATTACAAACCGAACAACTTGGAATGAGGTTGTAAAATGATAAAGCTAAAAGAGGATTATCTGCTTTATCAAAATAATGATCAAATTGAGGCCGAGTTATTTTTTCTCCTTTTTTTGTAATTACAGTCGACGTATAATTCCTATTACAATATGGGCATGTTCTAATATCTAAAGCCTCCGCTAACTGATATGCATCATACCTAGTATTCGCTTTATTAATAAAAAGATTGTACTTGAAAATATCTTTTATTCCTTCTAAAAAAATATTTGAGAACTGTAAAAAAGGACTTATTAACTGATTAATCTTTCTCAGTTTTTCAGGTTCACCAATTATTATGTCTTTCAGGTTTGGTTCTACTAAATTTTTGAAAAACGTTTCAAATAATCCCCAGTCTTCTTCAGTTATTTTATTCTCATACCTGAAAACCCTATCAATTATAAATAAGGAAACCCCTTCATAATAGTCCTTTTTTGCAATTTTAATCTTGACACTATCCGGATATAAAAAGAGCATCAGTTCTTGCTTTTATTTTTTATTTTTTTTTCTAATTCTTGTACTTCCTTTTTAAGAAGTTGAATTTCGGTTTCGGTACCCATCTTATCATCATACATTTCAGCTAATTTTCTTTTCACTATTGGCTCATCAATCAACCCGATCAACTTATTGTAGTATTCAGAATTAGTTTTTTCTTCTTTATCCTTTAACCACTCAATAGTATTTTTAATACAGTCGGTTGCAAATTCACCCGTCAAGGACTCATCTATGAAAAATGAATCTGATAATAACTCAACAATATTTGCTCCAAAAGTTTTTTTCGGTCTTCTTTCATGCTCATTCTCAAGAATTTGTGACTTTTCATCATAACTTCTACGCTCTAAATAAATTACATTACTATTAGGCAAGTCAGACAACGTTAAAGGATCATGGGATGTAAAAATGATCTGAATTGAAGGTTTATTTTCTAAATCATCAAAGAAATGTGGAAGTGTTGACAATAGTGACTTTACATATTTCTTTTTCCAGATTGGGTGGAAGGATAAATCTGCTTCGTCTAGTAATAGTAAATAATGATCCTTTAAGCCAACTGATTTTATTTCTTTAAGATTTTGTTCTAGAAAATTATACAATCGAGAAAATAAATTAAGAAGTGCATGTTCACCTGTACTAAGCCTCTTATTAAAAGGCATGTAATTAATGAATCCTTCCAATCTCTCAGACTCCTTAATAACTACTTCCTGATCCTCCGGATAAAATAAATAATGATATCTATTTAAATGTCCAATAAAATCTCTTTGTAATTCTAGTATTTGTATTGCTTTATCTTGGCTTACTTTTAAATAGTCCTGACTTATACTATTTTCATCTTCAACAGCATCTATTTCTTCATAAAGTGTCTCTAATAGTTTCTTTAAACTTTCAATATCAAATACTTTTTCTTCTTTTTTACTAAACTTTATTGAGAAGTTCTCAAATAAAAATAGAAGTGACTTATAAGCATCGAAACTTTCTATTCGTTTTTTTTGCTTTTCAAAATCAAAGTGGCCTTTAGATAAATAGCCTCCTTTACTTTCAGCTTGTGTAGAAATTAATGAAATGACTTGTTTAATCAGGTATTTCTTTAAATGATACTTTGATGATTGTAGATCGATTTTCTCCTTACTATCGATTTTAACTTTGCTCCACTCATCAAGTTCACTAGTAATTTTATTATTAATTATTTTTAGAAAATCTCTCAACTTATATGGTATGTTACGTATACTTTCTTCTTTTTTGTAACCCCTGAAGTATAGTATTGGATCTTGATGCTCTGGCAAATGAAACAGTTCTTTAAAGATTTCTTTTGATGAAACTAAATCAGAGCTTAGAAATTCAATTTGTCTTAGTGAGTTTTTAAAGAATAGCTCCTGATTGGGTGGGTATGGCCATCCGCTGCTATTGGGATCTTTTTCGTTTAATTGAGACAAGTCTTTCTCAACCATTCTGTCAAATGAAAGATCATATTGGTCATAGTTATCATGGTTTGGATTAAACGAGTAATTAAAATGAGGTGAATAGTAAATTGATTGCATCGATAAATTAGAGACAGTTTTTAACTCAATTATTTCATCAATTAATTCAAATTCTATTTTATCAAATTCGTTTTCTAAAACGATCGGTAAACCATTTTTTTTACTTTCAACTAAAATTAGTCGTTTAACTCTAGGTAGAGAATATTGATTTTCAATAAAAGCTCCACGAATAACATCTAGGATCGAAGATTTGCCAGCACCGTTTTGCCCAACTATTGCATTGAGTTGAGTTACGTTTGATTTAGAATCAGACAGCTGAAATAATCCTTCAATAAAATTCTTGTTTTTTCTCCTACTAACTAGGATTTCATCATTATCTTTTTCTTTTTTAAATTCATAAAAATACTCCCCTCCAAAATTGATGGTTTGTGGATCATCAAATAAGTACTCATGCTCTTCTATGTATATTGCTGCTATTCTCATAGTTGTTGCTTTTCAAGGCTACGGTTGTTTTGCAAAGTATATAAAAGTAAATGCTTAGACAATATTATCGCTGCCAATTTGATATGTAGCAAGCTTTATGAACCTTTTCAAAAGTATAATCTAGTCTTCAGTACTAAATAAAGGAGAAATATGCTATTGCCTAGAAATCCAGTCGCAACCCAATTCCCAACTCCTCAATAACCAACCCGGCGTTTACTAAAAAAGCCCAATTCAATGAGTCGGGCTTTTGATTTATATTTTTTAGATAAAATTACTTCTTTTCAATAAGAATACTTTTCCCGTTATCAGTTGTGGTCAGCTTAGTTCGTCTGTTCTCTAGTAGTTGCAGAGCTAAAATGCTTTGTTGGAACATTATACGATGTGATAGACTATCTAGTCTAAACGACTTCGTAAAATCTGAATCCACTTCAATAGAAGCGCTATTTGTAGAGTGATTTACTACAACCTTATATTTTGGAGCAGCATTATTGACATCCGGTTCATTAGCCATTGTAAAGGCAGTTACTAAAAAGAAGACTACTGTTAATGAGATTAAAATTCCATTTTTCATAATTTGAGTATTAGTTAAAGGATTACCAAATATTCAAAAGCGTACAGAAAGATATACCACATAAATATGTGGAAATATCAATAAGGATCTATAATATCTCTCAACGGTTCTCAATTAGTATCAAACTCAGGTTTGGCTCATAAAGATATATTCACCCCCAACTCCTCAATAACCAATCCGGCATTTACTAAACTGATGGCGGTTTTCTGGGCTTTTTTGCTGGTTTTGTCGCCGTTGATTCCGTAAATGGGATCGTCGATGATGGGATAGCCCCAATGTTCTAAATGCAAACGAATCTGGTGCGTGCGACCGGTTTTGGGTTCGCATTTTATGATAGCAGAATCTTCTTTTCGCTCTACAACGGTGAAGGTGGTTTCGGCAGGCTTGGCGTTGGTGAGATCGGGATTGCTTTCAAACACGAATCCGGTTTTACGCTTGATGGGCGTGTTAATGATCACGGAATTTTCTTCCGGAACTCCCGCTACTTCAGCGAAGTAGGTTTTCAATACTCTGCCTTCAGCAAACTCGGTCATGGCGCGCTGTGCAAAGGTTTTGGTTTTAGCGAAGAGTACAATGCCGGAAGTCACCGCATCTAAGCGATGCACAATTTTCAGATCGGCATAACCCATATCTTCCAACATAGCCGTGAGTGTATTCTTGAAATAACGCCCTCCCGGATGCATCGGCAACGGCGCGGGTTTATACACGGCGATCCAGTCGTCAGTTTCCTGCAGAATCTCAATTTCATCCGGTACACTGGGTTCTATCACCTTCGGATTGTGATGGAAAACAGAATCGGATTTTTTGAGCAGGACATCCGGCGCGGCGGATTCCTCATTCAGCCCCACTCTCCCGTTTTGGATTCGTTTTTCCCATTCGATTTCAGCGCGAAAAGGAAATCGAGTGACCATCATCTCCAGTAATGACTTTCCAACAAATTCGTCCTGAACTTTAAAACGATGTATGATCGGGTACGGCGATATCAGCCGTACTTTACGACTGTTCAGCTGCTTGTTGGGAAGCATGTCGGTCTTTGAAGTCATCGCCGAAATAGTTGTACCATTTGCGGAAAGGTTTAAAGGCATTTTCAGGATCAAAAGGTCGGCGGTATTCGCTTTGTTTACATTCTTCGCTACAACAACCTTCCATGATGTGCGCGCCTTCTTCTGAGCAGACAAACAGCTTGTTGCATTCCATATTGGCGCAATTCACGTAGGTATCGGCAGGTTTTCCGGTGATCTCACATTTGGCGATCGGTGCCAGATCTTTGGGATTTACAGGAACCACCAATCGATCATCAAACACGAAGCATTTTCCTTCAAAGTGCTTGCCTTCTTCTTCTTTGGCGTAGCGAAGGATTCCGCCGTGTAATTGGTTTACATCGTCCCAGCCTTGTTCTTTCATCAGCACAGAAAATTTCTCGCAACGGATACCACCCGTGCAGTACATCAGTACTTTTTTGTCTTTGGGGATCTCAGCTTCTTCCAGCCATTGCGGGAAATCAAAGAAGTTCTCTACATCCGGTTTCAACGCTCCTTTAAAGTGACCAATCTTGGATTCGTAGTTATTACGCACGTCGATCATCACGTGATCTTCCTCCTCCATCACTCTGCGCCACTCGGCCGGTGATAAATGATTTCCGCCGTCTTTGGGATCAACTCCATCCACATGCAGAGAAACAATTTCTTCTCTGGTCTTACAGATCAGCTTGGAAAACGGGATATAGTCTGATTCATCCGTCTTGAATTCGGTGTTTTCAAATCCGGGGATGGCTCTCAGGTCCGCTTTATACTGCGCCATTTGCTCCGGCGTACCGGCAGCGGTTCCGTTTATTCCTTCTGAGGAAATATAAATACGTCCTTTGATGCCCAGATCTTTGCAGTATTGTTTGTGCTGCTTCGCAAACTGCTCCGGGTGCTCGATCTTATTAAAGTAGTAGTAGAGAATAACTTCGTACATATTTCTTAGTGCAATTCTCGTTTAAAATATTATCTTTTCAATGCAGTTCTTTCTACGGGGTAAAGTTACGAATTTTCTATTAAAATAATGTTGAGGCGACTATGGTGTTAAGAGGAAAGATTTTATGTATGTGTATGATTTGGGTGATCAGTACAGGGGTTTCTGAGGCTCAAACAGAAAGGGTGTTGATACCTGAGATCCTGATGGATTTTGATGCAGGGGTCACTACTGCTGATGAGGCTTATGTCAGAATGCTTGATGTTTATAATGACGGCAGTATTCATAAATGCTCCAGTCCTCTCCATATTTTTGCTCATAAACATAAAAATGAGATATCAACTTCTTTATTAGAGCCGAAAAGAGTGTTTAAGCAGAACTCTTCTTTTGCAACGTATACAAGTGCATCCGGGAAATTTGAATTTACTTATCAAACCACGGGCGCTAATGCCGTTCCCGGTGCCGATGCTAATTCTAACGGAATTCCGGATTATGTGGAGGAAGCGGGTATAGCAGCCGATTCATCCTATAACTTTTTGGTTACTACGTTGGGGTATACTGACCCAATTCCGGCTGAGTCAACTTATGAAATGTTTTTTGAGGAAATGAATTTCTATGGATATGCTGAGTCGTATTCAAATCCGGGTGGGCCGGGTACCCGCATAGGTTTGGAAAACGATTTTTCAGGATTTCCCGCTAACGATGATCCCGATGGAGACCAACTTGGTGCTTTAAGAGTGACTGTGGCTCATGAATTCAAACATGCTATTCAATTTGCTCAAAATAATTATCAAGGGAATTCTGATCTATGGGCAGAAATGGACGCGACTCTTGCTGAAGAGGTCGTGTATGATGGAGTGAATGACTATTATGGTTATCTGGGTGGTTCAGGCGATGTGTTTGGTAATCCGGGCGCAACCGTTATTCCGGGTTCTTATGAAGATATTACCTGGGCGCTTTTTTTCCATGAAAAATATGGTTCTGACTTTTGGCCGGGAGTCTGGCAGAGAATTGAAGATACCGGTGCAAGTCATTCACTATTAGAAGCTATAGATCAGGAGTTGTCGTCCAGAGCAATGGATTACACCGCTTCTCTTTTAGAACTTTATAGCTGGCATTTTGTGTCCGGCGCCTATAGCAATGTAAACTTCGGTTTTAGTGAAAGCATGGTTTATCCAACTCCTAATGCCCAAAGAACCGATACGCAGGTGGACGATGTGTTATCAGAGGATATAACCTTAGGCAGATTTTCCAGCTACTTTCTGAATGTTAAACCTTCGTCAAATCAAACGGGAGAAGCTTCTGTTTTAATAAATACAGAGTCTTCAGATATTAGTCTGGCTGTGGTGGCTTTATTCAAGGATGAATCGATGGCTTTCGCATATGCCGAACCGGAATCAGGTGACTTTGTAGTTAATGAAGGATGGCTGTGGTCAGATATTGAGCGTCTTGGCGCTATTGTTTTGAATGAAAACACTGATAATCCAAACACATTTAAGATCAAGGTGTCCGATCCTTTGCCTACATCAAATGAGCTTGATGATACAAAACCAAAAGTCACTGAGCTGAAGCAAAACTATCCTAATCCGTTTAACCCAAGTACTACTATTCCGGTAAGCATTTCGAAGTTTCAAAAAGTACAAGTAGACGTATATGATATAACCGGAAGATTGGTGAGATCGGTCTTTAACGGAACTCTTCCCAGCGGAAACCATGCTCTTTCTGTAAATCTGGAAGACCTCGCTTCGGGAGTGTATATGTATCGCCTTCAAACCAATGATAAGGTTCAGATCAAAAGAATGACACTGGTGAAATAAGAAAGTTAAATCCCAAATCCCGGGCTCTAAATTTCAAGTGTATTAAAGTCATTCCCCGGGATGCCGCTTTTATAATGAATTATCTGATATCCCAATTACGCACATCATAATTGGGATGTTATTTCGGTTCAAGTGAAGATGCTTGCTGATATAGCTCTCAATTGAATGGACGACATGTTAATGAATAACTTCCTGCATCTCCTGTAAGAGATTTACGGCTTATAATATTATCTTTTTGAAAGAGTTTAAACTCAGGTGCAAAAGAGGTTGTCTTATATTCTAAAAATGTCCGTGACTTGATGAAAATCACTAAAAAAGTATTCTTTATTACGACGTTTGTTTTTCTGCTGACAACAGGACTGCAAGCTCAACATCAGCATATCGAAATCTCACAAATTGTTAAAGAGTTTAGGGACGGAGTTTTAACGGCCGATCAGGCGTATACTCAGATGACCAATATGTACGATAACGGCGAAATTTATAAATGTGCCGCACCCTTACATGTTTTTGAGTATAAGTATAAAGACCGGATCAGCCCACATCTTATAAGACGGCAAAAAGCTCAGAGCAGCGGATCAGGTTTAGCGACTTATATAAGTCCGGGGGGAAAGTTTGAATTTACTTACGAGACCACCGGAGAAGATGCAGTTCCATCTACAGACAGCAATTCAAACGGAGTTCCGGATTATGTGGAAGAAGCGGGTTTAGCTGCCGATTTTGCATACGACGTGCTGGTTACAAACCTGGGATATTCAGACCCCATCCCAACAGGCACAACCTATGAAATATTTTTTTTGGACATGGGTTTTTACGGATTCGCAGAAACGTATTCCAACCCCGGCGGTCCGGGAACAAGGATTGCATTAGAGAACGATTTTGATGGCTTTCCGGGAAATGACGATCCTGACGGGGATCAGCTTGGTGCACTCCGTGTAACTATGGCACACGAGTTCAAGCATGCAATTCAGTTTGTTCAAAACGGATTTAGTGGAGATTCTGATCTATGGGCAGAAATGGATGGTGTGCTTGCTGAAGAAGTGGTGTACGACGAGGTAAATGACTATTACAATTATTTAGGGGGTTCAGGAGATATTTTTGGTGATCCCGGTGCAACTGTTATCCCGGGATCATATGAAGACGTAACCTGGGCATTGTATTTTCATGAGAAATTCGGATCTGATTTTTGGCCAAACGCCTGGGAAAGAATAGAAAACGATCCATCAGGGCTCAGCTTTCTTGCAGCAGTTAGTGAAGAACTTAATGCGCGGGGACTAAGTGTGAGGAAGTCTATTTCTGAACTCTATCTGTGGCACTACGCTTCGGGAAGTGAAAGCACTCCCGGTTTCGGTTTTGATGAGGCCATAAACTACCCCGGTCCATCGATCAAGTCTTTTATTAATGAAATTGATACTTCTTTTTCAGCAACTCAGTCGTTGAATAGGTTGGCAGCAGATTTTTACAAGATCGACTTAAGCGAACAAGAACCCGGACAGGTTTCAGTTTCAATTTTAGCTACAACCTCAACATTGGAAGTATCTCTGATTTTTTCTTTAATAAACGGAAGTTCCGTCCAGGAGTATTACTCAGTTGCATCAAACCAGGATTTCCTGATCCGCTCAAGTGTAAAATGGAACGATGTGAGAGAAGCAGGGTTGGTAATTACAAATGTCAGCGGAGGTCAAAGCGTTAACTATCAATACAGCGTTTTTTCAAGTATACCGGATGAGATCGTTCTGGAGCAAAACTTTCCAAACCCTTTTAATCCCGATACTCAAATACCCATCGAAATCCCTGAAGATCAGAAAATAACCCTTGAGATCTTTGACTATACAGGAAGAAAGGTCACTACTTTATACAACGGAGAGATTTTAAAAGGCACTTATAATATACCTTTTGATGCGGCTAATCTTGCTTCCGGCGTTTACGTTTACAGGCTTACTTCAGAAAATGGTGTTTTTCACAAAAGAATGACATTGGTGAAATAGGTAGGACTTTTTAATTAGATCGCAATAGGATTAAAATATAGAGGTCATCCTGAACTTGTTTCAGGATCTTTGTGAGGGCTGGTAGTTTGATCAAATCTCCCGGCTTTGTTTTCTAACCCACCTACACAAACGCAGGGCTGAAGCCCTTGCTAGCTTATGAACGTGGTTTTATTCTATTCTCAATAATTAAGGTATTCCAGCGCAGGCAGGAATCTGGATTGTTATTAATGGCACGTTCCTCTAAAACAATCCGGATCTCGGACATACGCCGCGGGAAATTCAAGATCGAATGCCAACAACACAGCCTGTAAATATCCGCCGGGCGTGAACGCCCTACTAGTATAAATTTTATTATGTGATTTTAAACAAGCAGGTCCTTCAGGGCCGGCGCGTGGTGTATCCCGAACTATCTTAATGCCCATCTGACGGATTCCCCGTCTGATGGAGCCTTAGTCATGTGTTAAGTCAAGCTTTTATAGGGTTCAGTTCTTTGACTCTGTGTACTTTTGTACCGACAAAAGTACCAAAAACTCCCGGCGTAGTTCATTCCGTGCCTGTCATCTGCGAAGCGAGGGACAAACCTAAATGCTTCGTTCCTCAGCAAGTTTTGCCCTGCTCACTTCTGTCAATTGATGACAAGCTATTACTTCATGAACTACATGCCGGATTAGAGGGATTGAGCTTATAAAAATCAGAGTCATCCTGTCCGCCAGCTGGCGGATCAGGATCTTTGTGGAGGCTGGTAGTTTAATCAAATCTCCCGGCTCCGTTTTCTAACCCACCCCCGTCCCCTCCCTAAGATTAGGGAGGGGAGCTCCTTAGGAGCGGGAAGAGTCAGATGAGCTAGAAATAAATTTCAAAAGCAAAGTCATCCTGAGGATACTTCCGAAGGATCTGCACAACTGAAGAATTAGCCCAGAATCAATGTAGGTTTACCTTCCTTTGATCTGGTCATTCCTGCGCATGCAGGAATCTGGATTATTATTAATGGCACGTTCCTCTAAAACAATCCGGATCTCGGGCATACGCCGCGAGATGACACTTTTGAAATGAATTAACTAACTATCCAATGATGAACAGGGATCATCCAACGTCCAGATATCTACAGCCACGTGAGCGACATTGGAAATTGGATGTTCAATGTTGGATGTTGAATTACTGCTTAGCGGGTAAGATCTTTCCTTCCACAACACCGAAGCCTATTCGGTAGTCATCGTTTTCGGCAAACCCGGTCATGATGATATTATCTCCGTCCTGAATGAATTTTCTTTCCGAGCCGTCATTTAATTGTATGGGCTTGCTTCCTTTCCAGGTAAGTTCCAGCATACTTCCGTAAGAATCTTCGGTATTTCCGCTGATGGTCCCTGAAGCATACATATCGCCGGGACGTACATTACAACCGGTAACCGTTTGATGGGCTAATTGCTGCGCCATGCTCCAGTACATATGCTTGTAGTTTGATGCTGCCAGTTTGTGTGGTTCTTTTAGCTTTTCATTATCCAGATACACTTCCAGATTGATATCAAAAGTAGAGCGGTTTTTCTGATCCAAGTACGGAAGCACTTCCGGATCCTGTTCCGGCATATCCAACCTGAATGGAGATAATGCTTCAAGCGTCACGATCCATGGAGAAATGCTGGTTGCCCAGTTTTTGGCAAGAAAAGGCCCCAGCGGCTGATATTCCCATTTCTGAATATCGCGAGCGCTCCAGTCATTAACCAAAACCATCCCAAAAATATGATCTTCAGCGTTGTCTACGGAAATAGTATCACCCAGCTCGTTCCCGGGACCGGTGAAGAAACCAACCTCCAGTTCAAAATCCAGAAGCTTGCTTTCACCAAAAACAGGCTGATTGGAATCATTTGGAATAGTTTGACCTTTAGGACGGTGCAAATCAGTTCCGCTTAAAACCACCGAACTTGCCCGCCCGTGATAACCAACGGGTAAATGTTTCCAGTTTGGCATCAGGGCGTTGTCAGGGTCGCGAAACATAGAACCCACATTGAAAGCGTGTTGCTCAGACGAGTAAAAGTCGGTGTAGTCTCCGATCTCGACCGGCATAACCATTTCTACATCTTCCATAGGAACAAAAACCCTTGATCTAAGCAAATCATCATCTCTTAGAATAGAATTTTCTTTATCAAGGAGGTTTGTCAATGTTTCCCGCGCTTCCTGCCAGGCCGGCTTTCCAAGTCCCATAAAGAAATTGAGAGTGGAATCCTGAAAAGAGAATTGATCCTTTAAATGTTTGCCGTCAAATAGACCCGCTTCATCCAACACAAAAAGGTCGATCACATAATCACCAATAGCAGAGCAGAGATGGATCTCTCCGTCTTCAGTTTCGAAAGCACTGAACGGTAGGTTTTGAATTGGAAAATGAGATTCTTTATCGACGGGAATAAATGAAGTAAGCATAAAGTCTTTTGAGTTTTAAAAGGTCATCGTAAGGTAAAAAAACCTCGGCTTAGTTAAGAACTGAAATCAACGGCGGTATAGAATCGGGAACCCAAAAGGTAAAAATTAGTAAATAAAATGTTCGGTGTACTTAAACGTGCTTTCTGTAGCCCATCAATAAGGTGCACTAAACAACTTAATATTAATGAACAAAGAGGATATGAAATCCAATAATATACTAACACTACTGGTGATAGGAATTCTTTCTATATCACTTACAAATTTTACTAAAGCTCAGGCTGTGATAGGCCCTGATCTTCAAAACACACTGAATACAGCAACGGAATCCGTAGAGGTAATTATTACCTTTTGGGGCAATGAAGCACCCGATGCCGGTGAAATGTCTATTCTAAATGACGCAGGTATTTCTGTAGGTTATTCTTTTCAAAGTTTACCTATGGCAGGAGCCGTTGTTACTCCGTCACAAATTACTGCTTTGGCATCCATGCAGGAAGTAAGATCGATCTATTTAAATAAAGAACTTTCTTATTTCAACAATGATGCAAGAGCTATTACAGGAGTAGACAAAGTTCAATCTAACGCTGACTTCACATCTCAAAATGGAGGCTTCCCGATTTCCGGAAAAGGAATTGGAGTTGTTGTGAATGACAGTGGGGTCGATGGAACTCATCCTGACTTGGAATATGGAACCGCTTTGGTTCAAAACGTACTGGGATCTACAAATCTTCATGCTTATAGCAGCTTAGCTCCCGTAACCTATGTTGAAGATGTGCCCAATACGGATACTAATTCCGGTCATGGTACACACGTTGCCGGAACAGTTGGTGGACGTGGTGTTGCTTCTAATGGTAAACATCAGGGAGTAGCGCCCGGTGCTGATCTAATCGGTTATGGATCCGGCGGAGCTCTTTTTGTACTTGATGGAATTGGCGGCTTTGATTATGCCATAACACATCAATTTCAATATGGAATCCGTGTAATCACTAATTCCTGGGGTTCTTCAGGTAACTTTGATCCGAATCACCCGATTAACCTTGCTAGTAAAATGGCTTATGATCGTAACATTGTTACACTTTTTGCAGCCGGAAATGAAGGTCCGGGCGAAGATACTCACAATCCATATGCTAAAGCACCATGGGTTATTTCTGTAGGAGCCGGAACGAAAAGCGGCGAACTTGCTGATTTTTCATCAAGAGGAACAAAAGGAAGAAGCGGAACTTTTGAGCTGGATGGCGAAACATTTACTTTTGTAGATGAACCAAGTCTTGTAGCTCCCGGTGTGGATATCATTTCTGCAAGAACAGCAGCTCCAATTCCTTTATTAGGAGCAGAAGCGGACGCAGAATTAATAGAACCGGCTTTTCTGCCTTTCTATACTACTTCAAGTGGTACATCAATGGCTACACCACATGTTGCAGGAATCGTAGCATTACTTCTGGAAGTAGATCCAACATTAAACCCGGATGAAGTTAAAAGCATTCTTCAAAGTACAGCTACCAACATGCAAAGCAGAGAAAGCTGGGAAGTTGGTACAGGATATGTGAATGCTTTTGCAGCAGTTCAAAAAACGTATGACAGAAACGCTGAATTCGGTAGCACCATTAACGCCAACAGAGAATTTAACGGCGAAGCTCAGTTTGATGTTCAGACAACTCCGTTTACGGTTAACTATGATCCTACAGGAGTTACAAATGAGACGCATAATTTCACCTTAACTGGAAACGAAAGTGTGATGTCTGTACGTGTCAGCTTAGAAGGTGTTGCCGGCGAAACCGGAAACCCTGTTAACCTGATAGTTATTGACCCGAATGGTGTTGAATACAGTTCCGGAATTCCCGTTCTGTTTACGCTTACTTATCTCAGAGAAGTACAGGTAACAAATCCTGTTGCAGGAGAATGGACCGTGGAAATTCGCGGACTCAGAGGAGATGAAGCAAATCCAACCAACGGATTAGGTATAGCTGAAACGGTTTCAGGTATTGTTAAAACACAAACGGCTGGTGGATACACAGGCTTAAATGATATAAACGGTCACCCGGCTGAAACGGCCATAAAGCTGGCGATTTCAGAACGACTAACCGATAGCTTTAATGATAAAAAGTATAAGCCGAACAGAAATCTGAAGCGTATCGAGCTTGCAGAATATCTGGTTATGGGGCAGGAAATCCGCCAGTCACTACCACTGAATGGAAATACATTCAGCGATATTGACGGAGCATTTGAAACACTGATCACTCAATCGGTTGTTGCTCAGGGAGCGCCATTAAAAGACACTACTCAATTTAATGACGGCGTGATGCTCACGGCCTCAACTTCGAATTTCAATCCCAACGGAAACGTAAATCGTGCTGAACTAGCCTATTCTTTAGTTCAAAGTTTAGGATTACAATGGGCAGCAGAGGCAATTGGACAGCAAGATGTTACTGTTGTATTTAAAGGAGAAAGAGTACCGGTTGAAGATTCAAACGAAATACCGGCAGCACTCAGACCTTATGTTCAAATTGCAATTGATTTGAATATCATGAACGTGACATTTGATCTTGTACAAGGATCGTATGATCTGGAGCCTGTAATTACAGCCGAGTTCAATCCCGGAGACAATGTAAGCAGAGCTGATTTTGCTGTTGCCGTGACCAGAAGTTCAACGGCAAGTTTCGAAGGTACAGAAACACAAGCCAAGGCACTGCCGCAAGATGAGGAAGTATATACTGAGCAGGTTATTGAATTTGGATTACAACAAAACTATCCGAATCCATTTAACCCAAGCACAACTATTTCTTACTCTGTTGCTGAGAATGCAGATGTGACCTTAAACGTGTTCAACATGTTAGGGCAGAAAGTGGCGACACTGGTAAATTCTACACAAAGTGAAGGTTCTTATACCGTAACATGGGATGCTTCCAATGTGGCGAGTGGTATCTATATTTACCGTTTGCAGGCAGGGAACAAAGTATTCACAAGAAAAATGAACCTGATCAAATAAGCCAAGTTTGATCAGAGATTCGAAGCCGGGTGTTTAATTACATCCGGCTTTTTTTATGCAATTAAATCTAATTGCTGAAGATCCTCAACGGGCTCGTCAAAACTGCAACTCCCGAAAGAGGTAACAGAAAGATCACGCAACATGTGCAGCTCTTCAAAAGAAACGGACTGTCCTTTCCAAGAAAACTGAGATTCTTCAAAGGAGAAATTTGACGCTGTTTCGTCGTTCAGAATTTCCAGTAACTCTGCTTCACTAAGCTTCTTGGAATAACTTAAGAGAGACGCTCCGAACACATTCAGAAAACCATGCATTTTGGTTTGCACAGAGTCATTAAAGTGACGGACAGGGTGATGGAGCCCGGCAGTGAATTTAAGTGGAACGGCTTGCTCTCTGGAAAAAGTAATTGCTTGAGCCAGATACTCTACAGGCGGAAATTGAAAAGCCTCTACTCCGCCGCAACGGATCTTAAAACCGGAAAAAGAGTAATTTTCTTTTTCATTTGATTCAAGCCACTCATTGTGTGTATGAATGCCCCGGACAAGTTCTTTGGCATATTTCATATCGAATTCAAATCCCGGAACTTCAAAAAAGATTTGATAAGGCAATTTTTCAGACTTAGCCATGGATTGAACAGCGTACTCGATTGCAAGCTGAAGTTCGGATGAGCTTTCTTCCTGAAGAAAAGCCAGCGGTATCTTAATTTCTAAAGTGGATATCCGGACGCGTTTGGTTGTGGATGCATGAGCATTTTTAATGGCTTCTACAGTGCTGTCGATTACTTTTTTGAAACCATCAAGATCATCAGAAGCAGCACCAACCAGCGTTATTTTAAAGGGAGAAGGAGATTCAGGCTCTGCATCAATGAGAGTAATAAGATCTTTCAGAAGACCGGTTCCCACAACAAATTTTGAAAGCATCCAAGCTTCCTTCTGCTCAATATGTGACAGATATTTTTTGAAAGCTTCCTCCAAAGGCAGTTCAGAAGGCGGATATAAGCCTGCATAATCAATAATATCGGATAAAAAGGGACGTAAACTAGTCTTCAAATCAGTTTTGCTTATTAATTCTGATTAAGGAAGCAACTTAACAGAATTCTATCAAAATTGTGAGTATTCTGCCGCTATTATTCCTGATAATGTATTATTTACAGGGATTATTTGACAAAATCAGACTTTTGTTGCTAATTGGGGTTAACTAACTATGGGATATGAACAAATCAGAAACGATAAAAGTACTTAGTGAACGACTTGAGCTCACTCAAACTCAAACGGAAGAATTATATAATTCGTTAGTGAGTACTTTCACGGAACACCTGTCACAAAATAACGGCTTCAGTATTCCTGATTTCGGCAGCTTCGGCTCTGAGATCAGAGAAGAATACAAGTCTTATAATCCGCACTATAAGCAAATGATGCTGCTTCCTAAAAAGAAAGTGGTTCGGTTTTCTCAAAGCTCTGCTTTAAAAGACGAATTCAATGAGGTGGAGCTATGAGTAAAAAGATCACATTTTCGGAATTGGTAAAAGCGTTTGCTGAGTCACATGATCTTACTCAGCAGAAAGCAGAGGACATGATCCGTGGAGTTTTTGATCTGGTGATTGATGATCTGGAAAAAGATGGGAAAGCATCTATAACCAGCTTTGGTAGCTTCGAATTAAAAGATGTTGCTGAAAGAACAGGTATAAACCCGCAGACAAAAGAAGAGATCGTAATTCCGGCACATAAAAAAGTGTCGTTCAAGCCTTTTAAAGCACTTGAACAAACTGTAAATGCACCTTTTGCCGGATTGGAGCCCACTTTGCTGGGAGAACAAACCGAAACAAAAGAAACAGCTGCAACCGCAAAGGTAGAGAAAGAGAAAGAAAAAGAACCGGAAGTATTTGAAGATCCGTTTGAAGAAGTTATAAAGCCAGCTGAAGAACAAGCAGATGAAGCCGAAACACCGGATTCAGTTGAGGAAGAAGCTGAAGAGGAACAAGAAGAAAAAGAAGTTGAAGCGCCTCCTGTTTTTAAGGCACCCGAAAAAGAAAAAGGCAATGAGGTCAGCTGGGTCTTTATATTTCTGGTTCTGCTGATAGCCGGAACAGGTATTTGGTTCTTCTTTCTGAGAGACTCAGATCCTGGGAATATTGATAGTGTAGTTGCCGGAAACCAGGCTCCTGCTCAACAAGAAACGGAACAGGTAGAAAAAGTGCCTCCGGCTGAAACGGCTGTAAAAGAAGAAAAAACTCCTGAAACTTCAGCTACAGCATCAGAAGCAAAAACCAATGTTAGCGCCGAATCGAAAGCACAAAAAGAAAAGCCGACCCCAAAAGAAATGACCGCTTACATTATCGAAAAAGATGAATGGATGTGGGATATTTCAAGAGAAGTGTACGGGGAACCGTATCTATGGCCACTGATTTTTGAAGCTAATAAAACAATTGATGACGATCCTAATTTAGTGGAACCGGCCAATACACTTATGATCCCTTCTTTGGAAGGTAGCTCGTCAAATCTGACAAAAGCAGATTATGCAAAGTTGGCCAAAGCAACAAAGTTAGTTTCTGAAGCCTATGCTAAATCAGGGAATTCTGAAAGAGCGAAAGAATATTCAAGATTCGCTGCAAAGTATGAACGGAATAGTAAAAACTAAGCGGTAATTAGATCTAAAGTGAGGGCGTCTGCGATCTTTAACCCGGAAGAACTGAGCCGGATAGAATCGGAGTCAAAATGAATTCTGCCCTCTTTTTCTTTTCGCGCTATGTATGCAAGCTGTCTTTCAGAAAGCTTGTATTCATACTTTTTTCCCAGTTTTTCAATAGAGACTCCTTTTACGGTTCTGAGTCCGAGCATGATCCGTTCTTCTGCCAGACTTTGAAGAGATAATCGTTCTTTTTCAGATTCGTTGAAATGCGTTTTTTGAAGATATTTTTTCAGATCAGGCTCATTTTCCCAGCGGTGAGCAAAAGTCTCTGATTGATCCCATTGGAATGAGTGAGCTCCGGGACCTAAACCAAGATAGTTTTTGTGCTCCCAGTAATTTGCATTATGAACAGCTTCCGCCCCTTTTTTAGCAAAGTTACTTACTTCATAGCGATGAATACCTTTTTGTTTCAGTTTCTCTTCCACCAGTTCAAAATGCTTTTCAACGGTTTCGTCTTCAGCTGGGATAAGTCTGCCCAGTTCCACCTGTTTTCCCAATCGGGTTTTAGGCTCAATGGTTAAGGAATAGGCAGAAACATGAGGCGGGTCAAACTGTAAAAGAATGTCCAGATCTCTCCCCAGCATTTTTAAAGTCTGCCCGGGATTTCCGTAGATCAGATCAGCAGTAAACACATTTATTTCGGAAGCCTTAAGTAACTCCAAACATTTTAAAGCTTCTGCCGAATTATGAGTTCGGTTCATAAACTTAAGCAGATCCTCATCAAAAGTTTGAACTCCCATACTCACCCGGTTCACGCCAATGCTTTTGAGAGCAGACAAATATTCTTTGGTAACATCATCCGGATTCAGTTCAACGGTAACTTCTTTCAAGTCTAAGCGGAATGAATGATCTATAGCTTCGAAGATTTTATCAAATTGCTCTGCACTTAGTAAAGACGGTGTTCCTCCTCCAAAATAGATGGTATCAATAACATCGTTTGAATAGGGCGTGCCCTTTTTTGAATGGATCTCTTCAACAAGCTTATCAGCAAATGCATCTTTGTTGCCGGATCTGGTAACAAAATAGAAATCGCAATAGGAACAAGCCTGCTTACAAAACGGGATATGGATGTAGATTCCGGACATAATTAGGAATATGTGAATTAGGAATATGTGAATAACTATTCCTAATTCTATATTCTCCTATTCCTAATTTTTAGAGTAAAAAGGATTCTCGTCGTATTTGTCTTTTTGCTGATACGCTCGAAGATATTTCACATAGTTGGAAGCATATTTCGGAATGGACTTTATTTCTTCTTCCGTAAGTTTGCGAACTGCTTTTGCGGGTGATCCCATGTACATATATCCGCTTTCCAGAGTTTTGCCCGGAGGAACCAATGTGCCTGCTGCAACGATCACGTCCGGCTCGATAACAACCTCATCCAAAATGGTAGCATTGATGCCGATCAACACGCGGTCTTTGATAGTACATCCGTGGACAACTGCTCCGTGGCCAATAGTAACTTCGTTACCAATAATGGTTGGGCCGGTTTGATTCATCACATGAATGCAAACGTTATCCTGTACATTGCTTTGGTCACCGATCTGTATAAAATTCACATCTCCCCTGATGGTTACATTGAACCAAACACTGGATTCTTTTCCCAGGGTGACATCGCCGATAATGTCTGCGCTTGGGGCGACAAATGCGGTTTCATCAAATTGCGGTGTACGTTTTAAAAATTCGTAGATCATGAGCCTTTATTCATTATAAGTAAGTAAGGAGTAATTACTGCCAACAGGGCTATAAGATAAAGGAATAATATCCCAAAAGTTTTAAGAATGGTCTTCCACCAGGTGTTATCAAAAACTCTTTTGAGATAAATAACAAAGTAGATCATAAACAGTGAGCGTTCCAGGATCTGAACGACTGCAATCAGATAGTAAAACAGCGATCCTTCTTCTATTCCAAAGTAAGTATAAGACCAAGTGGCTACTATAGAAATGGTAAGAAGAACAAACCATATGGAGTGTATATGAAGAGAAAAGATCAGATACTCAACATAATAACCATCTCTTTTTTTGTGATGCCATTTGGTAATTAATGCAAAGAGCGGAACAAGTACGAACATTGCCGTTTGAATCAACTTGCCGAAACTAGAATCATATTGATCGGCACTGAGATTCACCAGAAATACCTGTGTGCTTTCCGTAATTATGGCAAGGAAGAAATAAAGAATGCTTAAGGAAATATAGATTCTCAGAGGTGGCAAATAAGTTGCCCGGTGTCCGGAAATATATTCTTTGGTGATTTTCCCCGGTCGCAGAAAAAGATCTTTAAGTGTTTTAAAAACCCGGTTATCAACATTGAAAAGAGTCTCAACAGTGTCTTCCAGATATATGCGAAGCGGCAGTTTGGTGGGCTGAAGCTTTTGTCCGCAGTTAGAGCAGTAATTTCCCGAAACGCTTTCATTGCAATTCAGGCAATTGTTATCGGGAACGGTATCAACGTGGCTACTCATAGCTGAAAGTAAAAAACCCTGATGAATATTATTCAAAAAGAATCTGTGAGTAAAAAGTTGAATAGAAATTGATTCATAAAATGAAAGCGCTTACATTCTTGACAATTCGATACGTTGCAATGGTAAAAAATCACTTAATAAACAGAATAGAGTATATCTTTGAATTAAAGAGTCTGCTCAGAATTACAATAAAGTGTAGTTTCTTCGCCCCAATTTTATTGGCGATCTTTTACCTTTCAACAAGCGTTATTAATGCACAGGTGAGTTCATCTCCCGCATTTCCTTCCAGATCTAACAGTATTACTATCTTCTTTGATGCAACCAAAGGAAACCAAGCTTTGGTCGGGCTTTCCGGAGATGTTTATATACATACGGGACTCATCACAGATCAAAGTGATCCTGATAATCCACCGGACCCTGTGGGAAATCCCGGAGACTGGAAATTCATTAAAACAGCTTTTGGTCAAAATACTTCTGCAACCAAAATGACGCGCCTTGAGACCAACTTGTACTCTCTGACGATCTCGGATTTGGACGCTTACTATGGATCTGCTTCAGCGAACGAGATCTTAAAACTAGCGATGATCTTCAGAAGTGCGGACAGCGAAAAAATTGCTAAAACAGAAAACGGCGACGACTTTTTTATAGAACTGTTTTCTGATGGGATCTACGTTCGCTTCAACGAACCGGTTGAAAAGTCTTCTTTTCTGGAAAACGGAGAAACGCTGGATATTCAGATTTTGGGTGCGGCTCTGGGTTCAACGCTTCAATCTCTGGAGTTATTTGAGGACGGCGTCAAGCTTGCTGATACAGCCAACGATACCTTGGATTATGCGTTAACAGCAAATTCATCCGGCAGGAAAACTCTTACGGCTATTGCCACCAACACAGAAGGAGAAAAAGACAGCACTTCAGTTTATTATCTGGTTCCTGATGCCATCAATGAAAGCCCCAGACCAAACGGAGTAACACAAGGAATTAAATATTATGAGTCGGATCCGACCAAAGTAACATTGTCATTGCTCGCTCCTTTCAAAGATCATGTTTATGTGATCGGTGAGTTTAACGACTGGGAGGTTTTACCGGATTTTCAGATGAACCGGGAAACGGTAAGCTCGAACGAAGTTTATTGGTGGATCGATATAACCGGATTGAACCCGGGTCAGCAATATGCCTTTCAGTATTTGGTGGATAATGAGATCAGAATTGCAGATCCGTATGCCGAAGAAGTTCTTCATCCTGATGACAGTTTTATATCAGAGTCAACATATCCGGGCTTGAAAACATATCCGTACGGCAAAACAACGGAATACGTCTCCATCATTGAAACGGATAAAGAAGAATTCAACTGGACGGATCAGGACTGGGAACGACCGGCAAAGAATAACTTAGTTATTTATGAACTGTTGGTGCGGGATTTCTCAGCAAAACATAACTACCAAACGGTTATAGATTCTCTGGACTATTTACAGCGAATGGGAATAAATGCCATTGAGCTCATGCCCGTAAACGAGTTCGAAGGAAATAACAGCTGGGGTTATAATCCGTCTTTCTATTTTGCAGCTGATCGATATTACGGCCCTGCCGAAGACTTGAAAAAGCTCATCAATGAAAGTCACAACAGAGGAATAGCCGTAATTGTTGATGCAGTTTACAATCATTCCTTCGGTCAGTCGCCAATGGTTCGCCTGTATAATGAAGGAGATTACGGCAAGCCTACTTCAGAAAATATTTGGTTTAATATCGATGCCCGACACCCTTTTAATGTGGGCTACGATTTTGATCATACAAGCCAGTTTACCCAGCAATTTATTGACAGTGTAAACAGATTTTGGGTGAAGGAATTTCATGTGGATGGATTCAGATATGATCTGAGTAAAGGATTCACGCAAAACTTCACATCTGATGTAGGAGCCTGGAATCAATACGATCAGGGCAGAGTAGATCTGTTAAACAGAATGAAAAGCCGCATTCACGAAGTATATCCGGAGACGTACCTGATTCTTGAGCATCTCGGAAATAATGATGAAGAGACCGTGCTTGCAAACAGCGGATTCATGCTTTGGGGCATCATGCACGAACAGTATAAAGATGCAGCTCTGGGCTATAATGGTGACCTGACGAATGTCTCTTATCAAAACAGAGGCTGGAATGATCCGCATCTGGTTGGATATATGGAAAGCCATGATGAAGAACGGATCATGCATGAAATTGAGAATTTCGGTAATGCTTTTTCGGGTTATGACACCAAAGAAAAAACAACGGCTTTAAACAGAATTAAGATCGCCAATGCATTTTTGCTAAGCGTTCCGGGCCCTAAAATGTTCTGGCAATTCGGAGAATACGGTTACGATATCAGCATCAATCAGAATGGAAGAACAGGAGAAAAACCGATCCTGTGGAGTTATTTAAATGATGCAGATCGCTATCGTTTGTATCAAACGGTGTCAGAACTTTCGAAACTTAAAACAACCCATCCTTCTTTTGCGACTACAGATTATTCGCTGGATATGGGCGGAAAGCAAAAACGAATTCTGCTTCGTTCAGCAACGGATGTTCAGATACTCGGAAATTTTGATGTCGTCAGCGCAGATGTATTTCCGTACGGACATAATTCCGGATCGGGAAAATGGTGGTATGAATATTTCAGCGGAGATTCTCTGTTGATAAATGAATCTTCTGTTCCGGCTATTAATATGGCACCGGGAGAATTCAGGATCTACTCTACGGCAAAGCTTGGAAATCCACCTCCGGGAATTTTGAATGAAAAAGCAGGACAAATCAGTCTGGATTCAGAATTAGTTGAGCTCGAGGAATTTTCGGGTGGCGACGTAAATCCATCTTTTCAGAAAACACTTACTCTTTCAAACACAGGAAGTGCCGAACTTACGATCACAGACATTTCTAATTTCAGTTCTGAATTTTCGATTAGTCCGTTAAGTGCCTCCGTTGGCGTGGGCGGTACTCTTGATCTGGAGATCACTTTTGAGCCGTCCGGGTTAGGTAACTTTGAGGATACATTTACGATCGAAACCACCGGAATCGGATCAGTAAGTTTTCAGGTGAAAGGAAGTTATACCGATGCCTTGCCCGGAAAACCTGTGATCACAAATCCAGAGAACGAACAGCAGAACGTCCCGCTGAATATAGTTTTTGAATGGCAGCCGGTGAGTAACGCAGACACTTATGAAATTGAAATACGAAATGCAGATACGGACGAGATCAACGAAACGGAATCCGGACTTGCGGACAATCGTTTTGTGGGCTCAAATCTAGATCTGGAAACAGAATATAAATGGAGAGTCAGAGCAGAAAACAGTTTTGGTACCGGTGATTGGACTTCATTCTCAACTTTTACAACGCTGCCGGAAGTTCCCGACGCAATACTCCCCGGTTTACCTGATGATAACGCCACAGATGTTTCTACCAGCCCGGTGTTAACCTGGAACGAAAATTCCGCCGCCACTTCCTATGAAATTCATTTGGCCACCAATCCGGAATTCACGGAAAACCTTAAAGTAAAAGATGAAGTTGAAAGTTTATCAGTACAATTTGTTGGACTATCAGCCAATACAGAATATTACTGGAGAGTTCGAGGAAGCAATGTTTCCGGAGATGGGGTTTGGTCAGCAACACGAAGCTTTACAACCAGCTCTGTAGGAACTCCTGATCTGGTATTTCCGATCAATAACTCTTCTGATGTTGCTTTAGATGCAGAACTTAAATGGAATACAGCTGCCAATGCTGAGAGTTATACAATTCAGATATCGAAAGAATCCGATTTTAAAATAAGAGCGGAACAAACAGCAGTTACTGACACTGTTTACTCACCGGATTTTCTGGAGAGAAATACAACCTACTATTGGCGCGTAAGATCCAAAAGTTCGGAATTTGAAAGTGGATGGTCTGCTACGGGAATTTTCTCCACTCCTTTTGATGCACCAACTAAACCGTCATTAATTTCTCCGGTCAATAATGAAGAAGATATAACGGATGTTGTCTTGTTTGACTGGAGCGAAACCGAACGTACTTTCTGGTATCAAATTCAGATATCTGAAAACAACGGGTTTTCTTCACCGACGGTTGATTCCACAAATATTACTGAAAACGAACTGGAACTCAGCGATAAACTGAACAGAAAAACTGCTTATTTTTGGAGAGTCAGAGCCATCAATTCAAGCGACTCAAGTGCGTGGTCTGATACTCTTAGCTTTTCCACACTACCTGAAATTCCAAACGCTCCGCTCCAAGTTAGCCCTGCAGATAGCGTGACTGACCTGAGCACAGATCTGACATTTAAATGGAGAGAGGCAGAAATTTCATCCGATTACAGATTCCAACTTTCTGTAACCAAGAATTTTTATGAGAAAACGGATACGCTGATCAAATCTGACACTTCGTATTCGATATCGGATCTGAAGTTCAATCAGACTTATTACTGGCGAGTACAAACGATCAACAAAGGTGGTGTTTCAAAATGGTCGAAAGCCCGATTGTTTAAAACGCAGGTCGATCTCCCTGGAATTCCCGAGTTAATAGCTCCTCAGGCTCACATCTCTGTTGATCCCTTTGTAAATAGATTTGTATGGAGTAAAGCGGATCGAGCTTCTACTTACCGTTTTCAATTGAGTAATACTTCCGGTTTTGAAAGTGTTTTAAAAGACTCATCCGGCTTTGTTATTCAAACGCTTGAAAATGTGCCTCTTCCGGAAAACACAACCTTGTTCTGGCGAGTGCAGGCAAATAACAAAGCGGGTGCCGGCGCATGGAGTGCTGTTCAGGAAATAAAAACTTCCATCGCCACAAGCATAGAATCCGAAGCGTTGCCAAAAAATTATGCGCTGGATCAAAATTATCCGAATCCATTTAATCCATCAACAACCATTAAGTATGCATTGCCAAAAGCGGAAAGAGTATCTATCACCGTATTTAATATGATCGGACAAAAAGTGGCGGTTCTGGTTGATAAAAGACAAGAAGCAGGGTTCCATACCATTGCTTTTAACGCTTCAAATCTGGCAAGCGGAATGTATATCTACAGAATAAAGGCGGGCAGTTTTAGCCAGATCAAAAAACTAACCCTCATCAAATAACAAGATCATGAAAAGAATTACCGGTTTATTTTTTCTTGTATGTCTGATGGGATCAGCATCACTGAACGCCCAGATATTCCAACCTGAAGGGGTTAATATTCCTGGCGCCTGGAATGGATTTGCGAACTCGAATGATTCAACGGCAATGGGCAACTTCAGGATGAATTATAGATCATTTGCGGGCGGACAATATATCACTACGTTGGAAGTAAAGTCCCCAGATGGAGACGCTACAGCCGGCGTGTTTAATATGCTTTTTACCAGCGGGCCCGATGGCAATAACTTCGCCAATAAATGGGCAGATGCCACGCTCACAATTGACGGCTTCTCAGATCTGAGTTACAACACCGGTGCGGATAACTCCATTACATTAATTAATGACAACTACTACACTTTAATTTTTGATGACAACGGATATGCTAATTCCTCAGCGGCTGTTTTAAAAACATCAGCTGTTCCTGTAAGCATAGTTTCTGTTTCGGGCACTCCAACTGAAAGCGTAGCTATTAATGATCCGGTTACGATTTCAGTAGAATTGGATAAGGCAAAATCAGCAGAAGAAAAAGTCTTTATCCGGTATTCCACTGATAATTTTGCAACAAGCAGTGCGGTTGAAATAACAAACTTCACAGGTGCTATCGGCTCCGCTGATATTCCCGGTCAGCCAGAAAATACTATAGTAGAATTCTATGTGCTCACAACTACACTGGATGAAGCGAACTGGAATTCAAAGATCGACCTCGCAACATTGGCTTTTGATGTAAACGGTGGCTCTAACTACAGATATTTTTACAAAGCTAATATTCTGCCGGCAAACGGAGCAACCGCGGTGGCCAAAACTCCCGATTTCAGTTGGTTTTCTACGGATGGAGCTGCCGGGTACGATTTTCAGCTTTCTGAAACCAACGACTTCTCTACCACGGTTGAAGACCAGTCCGGATTAACAGATACGACCTTTTCAGTTACAGATCCGCTGGATATAAACACGAAATACTATTGGAGATTTAAAACTTCAACGGCAACCGAATGGTCCAATGTGTATTCGTTCACTACCGAAACAAAGATCACTTTTGCCAACCTTCAATTTCCATCTGAAGTGGTTATTGATAGTGGAGAAACTTTTCAGGTCTATGGACAGCTAACCGTTCCCGGAGTTACAAGTTCGTCCGGAGAAAGCACGGATATATCAGCGTGGGTTGCCGTAAATGAAAACAATACCGATCCATCCACTTGGGATGAAGCAAGCTGGAAGCCGGCTGCTTTTTTTGAGGATAAAACTTCCACAGACGAATACAGCACTTCGCTTGGTTCAGAATTAGAAATTAAAAAGTACTATTTCGCATTTCGGTACAGATATAAAGATCAGGATTTTGTGTATGGCGGAGTGAATGGTTTTTGGGATGCAGGCACAAGTCCTTCGGGAGAATTGGATGTGCTGGAAATTCCCCAACTTGTTTCTCCTTTAAACAACGCTACCGAAATTTCACTGGAAGCATTGTTAGATTGGTCAGCCTCGGATTCCAGAATTCAGGGATATCATATTCAGTTAGCAAATGAAGCTACATTCAGCTCCCCAATTGTTGACGATTCGGGATTATCTTCTGCTGCCACAGAGTACACGGTAGCTTCCGGGGTTCTTGAAAATGAAACCAAATATTTCTGGAAAGTCCGTGCTGTATACGACACCACTTCAAGTGGTTGGTCAGAAACGCTGGCATTTACAACCTTGGCTGGTATTCCGGATAAGATCACGGCGCTTCTTCCTGAGAATAATTCTGAAAACGTTTCTTTAGCCCCGGTCTTTTCATGGAATCAGGAAAGTCGCTCCGATTCCTATTCAATTCAGATCTCAACGGATAACAATTTCACTGTTATTCAAACCATCACTTCTGTTGCGGATACTCAGTTTGTATATAGTGATCAGGATTCGCTTTCTGCAGGAACTCGTTATTACTGGAGAGTTCGAGGTGTGAATTCAAGTGGCTCCGGCGCTTGGTCAGATACGCTTACTTTTAAAACAGAACTAAAAGTTCCGATGCTGATCTCTCCGGCGGATGAAGCTGAAGATGTTGTTACAGATCCGGAATTGGTTTGGAGATCTATCGACGGCGCGTTGAATTACGATCTTCAACTTTCTAAACTATCTTCGTTCAGCACAACGGTTTCCGATTCATCCGCATTATCTGATACTACTTTTCAGGCAACGCTTCTGGAAAACTCTACTTCATACTACTGGAGAGTACGAGCAAATTACGCAGAGGACGTTGGGGATTGGTCGACGGCTCAATTGTTTACTACAAAAGCTCCGGCTCCTTTAGCGCCTGAATTGCTGTCGCCGGAAAACGGGAAAGAGAACCTTGGTTTATCGCCAACATTACAATGGGCGAATGTAGCCGATGCGGATTTCTATGATCTGCAATTATCAACTGAATCGGATTTCACATCAGGAATAGTAACAGACAGTTCTGGAATTACCACAACAACTTTACAAACGGACACTCTATCCAGAAATACCGATTACTTCTGGAGAATACGGGCGGTAAATAACACCACAGGCAACAGCGATTGGTCAGAAACCCGATCATTTTCAACCATTCCCGAAATTCCCGGCGCATTCACTTTACTGTCTCCCGTTGATCAGCAGGAGAATATAAGTCTCCCGGTTACATTTGTATGGTCTTCCGCTTCCGGAGCTGCTGATTACAGAGTTCAATTTTCAACAGATGACACATTTACTTTTGTTTCTGATACCACCATAACGGATACTGCTTTAACAGTTAGCTCGCTGTCAGCGACAACAACGTACTTTTGGAGGGTGAAGGCATCGAACGCGGGAGGAAGCAAAGAATGGTCTTCACCATTTGAGTTTAAAACGGGAATTTCCGGTTCTGAAGGACCGACTCTCATCAGCCCGCTGAATAATGCTGTAAACCTGAGATCACCCATTGAATTTGCGTGGGACAGCGTAGCATTGGCGGAATCTTATACCATTCAGCTGTCCGAAACTTCCACATTTGAATCATTAATTACAGATAGTTCAGGAATTACGAATACTTCTGTGTTAGTCACTTCTGTGCAAAAAAGTAAACTATACTTCTGGCGTGTTCAGGCAATGTCGTCATCAGGGGCAAGCAGCTGGTCGCAGGTGTATTCTTTTGAAACGGAAAAAGAAATTCCGGTCTCACCACAATTATTGCTTCCGGAAGATCAGTCTGCAACAGACCCGCAGGAAATTGAATTTGTATGGACAGAAGTTGCTGATGCAGAGAGCTACGATATCAGGATCTCGAAAACGGAAAATTTCAAAGTTTCTATCGACAGCACGGTAACCGGCGACACTTCATTAACATTAAAGGCTTTTAGTTTTGATACCGATTATTACTGGCAGATCAGATCGGCGAATGCATCAGGTAAAAGTGCATGGAGTGCGGTATTTACTTTTAAAACCAATGTTCCGCTGCCCGGAATTCCTGAATTATTGAGTCCGCTGGAAAATGATGCCGTAAACGATCCGGTTGTTTTTGGTTGGAACAAAGCCGACTACGCTGATTCCTACCAGCTTCAAATTTCAGAAATGCAGAGTTTTGAAAGCATTGTGATCGATACCTCGGATATTTCCGGAACAACGGCTGAGATAGATGACCTTGTCGAAAACACTGAATATTTTTGGAGAGTGCGTTCGAAAAATACAGCGGGGAACAGTGAGTGGTCGGAAGCTGCCGGTTTTATGACTCAGATCTTTACTTCTTTGGAAGAGGGAGCCGTTCCATCAGAATTTAAACTTCATCAAAATTACCCGAATCCGTTTAACCCGGGCACAACGATTCGGTACGATCTTAAAACGGCCGGGCAGGTTAGCATTCGTGTTTATGACATTACCGGAAAAGAAGTAATGACGTTACTAAACGGAAAAAGATCGGCGGGAAGCCACACCGTAAACTTCAATGCATCAGGGTTAGCAAGCGGAGTATATATTTTGAAAATGGCTACTCCCGGTTTTGTTCAGATCCGAAAAATGACGCTCATAAAGTAACAAAAAAGCGCTGTTTTCAGCAGATTTACAGGAATAGGTATTGTTTTTTTAGATTTCGTTTATTAAAATGAAAGCGCTTTCATTTTTCTTGGCGTTTTAGGGATTCCAAGGGGTAACAAATAATTTTAAAGAATATAAAAATGAAAAAAAGAATACAGCTTTTGCTTGGAGCAACTCTGATAGCCTTCATGGGATTAGGACAGGCTTTTGGGCAATATACTACTCCAACAGTTGACGGGAGTATTGGAACAAACGAGTACGGCTCTCATACTTCAGGAGAAAATAATATTGACAACTGGTATGTAACTTGGGATGCAACCAATTTATACGTAGGAATTACATCATCTTCCAAGGGAGAAGCCGCGGTACTATACCTAGGCACCAGAACCTCTCACCCAATTAATGGAGGAACTAATTCAGATGGTACCTTAGTAGGGTTTGATTATGATGGTACAAGTTTTGCAGAATTGCCTTTTAGAGCTAAAGCTGTTTTCTATGTGAAAGATAATTACCGAGAATACCGAACAAGTGATGGTTCCAATGGTTGGTCAGCTCAGACAAGTAGCTTTGGAAGCTATTCAGACGATGGAACAAATATAAGAGAGTTTTCAATACCTTGGTCTGTAGTAGGAGGAATTCCGTCTTCCTTTTCATTTTTCGGATATGTTACTTCATCAGGAGGATTTGTTTACAACGAAGTACCAAGTGCAAATGATGGAGGGAATATTGGTACATCCGCCCGATATGGAAGATATTTTATTGTATCAAGCACATCTGATGGTTCTTCAACAAAACCATTTTCTCAAGATAGTTATGTATTTAACTCTTCAACCGACATCTCTGATTTTGGAACAATTTCGGTATATGATTTTACAATGAACACAAATGGTTCAACTATAACTCGAACTAGTTCTGCTTCTAATAACTGGACAATAGAAAATGACTTAGTTGTTGCTGATGGTACGATAAACTTTAATTCTACAAGCTCCACAACTAGTGTAGACGATATAAACGTTAGTGGAGGCGCATTGACTTTATCCAGCTCTGGATCAACTACAACAAAATCCATTACTTTTTCGTCTGGTACTCTTACTACAAATGGTGGAGTTACCATATCAAGTGGAGGAACTTTATATAAAACTGGGGGAACCTTAACTGGTGATATAAATATTGAAAGACAAATTTCAGGGACTGCAGGTTGGCGATTACTCTCGCTTCCAAAAACAGGGGGAACGGTAGCAGATATTTCTGATGACACCGCAGTTCAGGGAGTATCAGGAGGTTCTGACACCGGCAGTGATGCGAATGTTTATACCTATGACGATACCGGATCGTTTGAAGTGCCTGCAACAGTAAGTACGGCAATTCCGGATGGAAATGGTTTAGCTGTTTACTTCTATAATAATACTACCAACGGAAGCTCCGCGCTACCATTAACTTTAGACGCTTCCGGAGCGGAGCCAACAAGCGATGTGGTTACTAACTTATATAGTGGTGCTACCGGAAGATATACTTTGGTAGGAAATCCTTTTGCTGCAAATGTAGATCTGGCCAATGTATCAGCAAATATCGCGATTTCATCGAATGTTACATTTTGGGATAATGCTGCAGGCTCATATACCTCTCAAAGTACTACAGGTGGTTTGGTAATTAACCCTTGGCAAGGTTATTGGGTGCAAACTGCAAACTCAACAAGTGGCGGGCAGTTAACTTTTGGTACAGCTGATAAAACGAGTACAGCCGCCGATGCAACTCATTTCGACAAAGCCTTACCTTCTTCTGTTAAAGAGTTAAAGTTCTCTATAATGAGTAACTACAATACAGAGAAAAACTTAACCTTGCAGGTTGCTGATGACGCTTCTTTAGAGTGGGATAACTATGATCTTATAAAACTGGGATCGCTGTTACCTCAGAATGTGTCCGGTGCATTTGTAGGAAAATTAGAAGGAAAAGATGTTTTAAAAGGAGTTGAAGCAATACCTAGCTCATTAGATCAGGTCATTACTATTCCTATTCTTGTGGATCTAACCGGTGAGTCACAGACTCTTACTATGGATTGGGAAGGTCTGGATAAAATGCCGGGTTCTTGGTCATTTATGCTACATGATTATGAAACAGATATTTCGTACGACTTATCAACTATTGAGCAGTATGACTTCGATGTTATAATCAATGAGTCTCAAGAAAAAGTAAATCCGCTTAGTGTAATAAATAATTCGATTGGAACACCGATGCGAGCTAAGTCTGGATCTACTCCAAGGTTTGGAATCACGATCACTCCGAACACTTCAGTAGGAATTGATGATGAGCTTGATTCACCAACTAAGTTTGCGTTAGATCAAAACTACCCGAATCCGTTTAACCCAACTACGAATATCCAGTATTCTGTGGGCGAAGCCGGTCCTGTGACTATTACTGTATATAACGTAATGGGACAGAAAGTAGCCGAGCTGTTGAATACCACGAAAAGTGCGGGAAGCTATCAGGTAAGCTGGAATGCAACCGGACAAGCAAGTGGAATTTACTACTATCGCTTAACGGCTCCGGGCCAAGTACTAACCATACAAATGACATTAATTAAGTAATTAGCTGTTAGCGCACAGCGGTTAGCTTTTAGTGTTGTTAGAATCACTAAAAGCTAATGGCTGACAGCTGATAGCCTCAAAGCTATATCACTATGAAAAATTTATTACTCGTTTTACTCACACTTACAATAGTACTAATTCTGTCATCACTTGCTATGGCGCAACCGGGCTTACCGAGTGCTCCTGCTCAGGCTCCCATTGACGGAGGCTTAGGCTTGCTTGCAGCCGCAGGTGGAGCGTATGCTTACAAAAAGCTTAAAGGCCGTAACAGCGAAAGCGAAGACGTATAAACACGATCACGCCGGTCTGGTGTCTGTGTTCTGTTTTTGAACACAGATCAAACGGATAAGGCAGATACACTCTACTGTACAACTGGTTCCGATGCTCTGCGTCGGAACCTTTTTTTGTTTTAGAACCTATGTTTATGCCGTTCGGACTGACGTCCTCTCTGGTGAACTTGATTCTGAACATTCAATGTGATTTAGATTTACTCAGGTTCTCCAGTCAGGGATTTATCCCGCCGCGATTTGAGGATAGGTAAGTTATAAGTCGCAGAAATTGAAAGATCTGCTTGTTTAAAATCACGCAACGAAATTTATGCTAGTAGGGCGTTCACGACCGGCGGTTAATTTCGAGCTGTGTTGTTGGGACCCTATCTTGATAAAAAACCCAATTTTGGTCATTCCTGCGAAGGCAGGAATCTGGATCGTTATTAAGGTTGTATCCTTTTAAATCAATCCAGATCTCGGGCATACGCCGCGAGATGACTGTATTGTTTATTGTAATTTCAGAATCTGCACAATCCGGATTAAGAATCCTTACAACCGTTCGGACTGAAGTCCTCTCTGGTGAACTTGACTAGGAATGTTGATGATGATTTAGATTTACTCAGGTTCTCCAGTCAGGGATTTATCCCGCCGCGATTTGAGGATAGGTAAGTTATAAGTCGCAGAAATTGAAAGATCTGCTGGTTTAAAATCACGCAACGAAATTTATGCTAGTAGGGCGTTCACGCCCGGATGTTAATTTCGGGCTGTGTTGTTGGCAGTAGATCTTGATAAAACCCCAATTTTGGTCATTCCTGCGAAGGCAGGAATCTGGATCGTTATTAAGGTTGTATCCTTTTAAACCAATCCAGGTCTCGGGCATACGCCACGAGATGACTGTATTCTTTAATGTAATTTCAGGACCAGGATAACCTTAAAGTTTTAATTTCGAAATAGAAATCTCGTTCATTAACCGTCAGGCAGCGTCTTCTACATCGTCCATTTTAACACCAACCAGTCTGCTTACACCGGTTTCGGGCATAGTAACTCCGTACATCATTTCGGCTTTACTCATAGTCTTTTTGTTATGAGTGATAATGATGAATTGGGTGTCTGCGCTAAAGCTTTTGATCATTTGAGCAAAACGTTCAATATTGGCGTCATCGAGGGGAGCATCAACCTCATCAAGTACACAAAAAGGAGATGGTTTAACCAGATAAATTGCGAACAGTAATGCAATAGCGGTTAAGGTTTTTTCTCCACCGGAAAGCTGAGATATTCCGGATGGGCGTTTACCGCGGGGCTGAGCCAGGATTTCAATTTTGGCTTCCAGCGGATCTTCCACATCTTTTTCAATGATCAGATCACAGTTATCATCTTCAAAGAAAAGTGTTTTAAAAACTTCCTGAAAGTTGGTCCGGATCTTTTCAAAAGTAGTATTAAAGCGTTCCGTGGCAGTGTCGTTAATTTCTGCAATGGTTTCCAGAAGCTGTTTTTCAGCTTTATTAAGATCGTCTATTTGTTCTTCATAGAAATCCAGACGCTCTTTTTCTTCTTTGTACTCGTCTATGGCAAGAGCGTTTACCTCACCGATGTTGTTCAGTTTTTGACGAAGCCATCCTATCCGTTGCTTAACTTCATCGGTCGACATATCCTCGGGCATTTCGCCTTCAACCTGCTTCATCAGAATGCCATACGTTTCCCAAATATGATCTGTTAAAGCCTGGCTTTGCATTTCCATCTTTTCCTTGGCCATAGCAAGGTGATGAACCAGTTCCATATTCACTTCTTTTCGCCGGCGAACTTCTTTCAGCTCTTTTTCAAATTCATTGATCTTACCGCGCTGGATGCTTGCAGCTTCTTCTGCTTTTTTAAGAGCTTCATCCGCTTCAACTTTCAATTCCTGATTATCAGAAAGCTCCTGTTCCAGTGATGTAATTTGCTGGCTATAGCTTTCTATTCGGGCTTTACTTTCTTCGGTCAGTTTGGTTCTGTTCTCAATTCTGGACTGAACACTGTTTATTCCGGTTTCAGCTCTGCGAACATCCCGCTCATGATTTTCGACCTTATTTTTCAGGTCCTGATGCTGGAGCTGAGCATCATTATATCGGGTCTGAGCAATGCTTCTGTCCTCTTCAAGCGACTCCAAAAGATCTTTCTTCTGATTTTGCTTTTCGTCCAGTTCCAGCATTTTACTTTGCAGCTCTTTCTGCTTTGGTTGGATAGAATCCAGTTCTTCCTGAGCAGAACCCTCGTTTGTTTTCAGATGATCTTTTCTGTTAACAAGTTCACCGATATTCTTTTGATACACCTGAACTTTCGAACTCAGACTATGCTGCTGTTGCTCAAGTCGACGAACTTCCTGCTCTTTTTCTTTCAGATTCTGACTCAGGTTTGCGACGTCCAGCTTTTCATACTTTTCAACGATCTGCTTTAAATAATCTTCCAGCTTGGTGATCTCTTTTGAAGTCTGAGCTTTTTCCTTTTCCAGCTTTTCGATCTTATCCTTTAACCCAACTCTTATCCCGGCATTTTTGCTCTTGCTACCGCTTTGAAAGAATCCGGATCTTGTGACCACTTCTCCATCGTAGGTAACGCCAATGGAAGAAGAATTTTTAATACCGGAATAGGCATCGTTCACAGAATCTGCGATCAACACATTTCCAAGTAATAACTGCTTAAGTGCTGAATACTCTCTTTTTGACTTCACCTGATCGAACAGGCTTCCGTCCTGAACTTCGTACGTAGCAGCTAGCTGATCCAGAGGAATAAAAGTGGCACGCCCTTTTTTATTCTCTTTCAGAATTTTAGCAGCCCGCTGTGCCTCATCAAGGGTTTTGATCACAACATAATTCAGAGCATCGCCAAGCGCTGCTTCCAAAGCAACAGCATGCTTTTCATCGGTGTCAAAAATTTCAGAAACAGTAGTCAGGTCTTTGAACTCAAACCGGTGCTTATCAATCAGGTACTTTACACTGCTTGGGAAAGCTTCATTTGAATTCGCGAGTTCATTCATCAGATTGATCTCGGATTCCAGAGAAGCATTTTTGCTTTGCAGAGTCCTTAGTTCGTCTTTGATCTCATTCTGTTTTTCAGCAAAGCTTTCTCTTTTCTCACGGGCGCTTTCCAATTCTACCTCTAGCTCGTCACGTTCTTCCGTTAGGGAATCAAGCTTGCCTTCTATCAGTTTCTGTTCGCCATTCAGGTTGTCAACTTCATCATTAAGATCCACGATCTCATCATCTATCCGCTCCAGATCACCTTCGGTATTTTCCAGGCGGGATTCGATCTTAATTCGTTTTGTCTGAAGTTGATTTAATTCGTTGTTGGCTTCACTCAGCTGAACTTCAATTTCGTACAACTCGTGTCGTTCACGGTTATATTGCTGCTGTATTTGGGAATATTGTTTCTTTGATTCTTCCAAGGTATTGGAAGATTTTTCCAGATCGTCATCAAAAGATTCCAGCTTACTTCTGCTGTTTGAAAGCAGGTCCATCAACTCTTTCAGGTCAATTTCACCCTGCTCAATATCTTTAGAATATTCTTTGATCACCTTTTCTTCGTTCTGAATTTTTTCTTTGGTGATCCTGAGAGAGGTATCCGCTTCTCTGATAGCATTATGTAGCTGGCTTACACGACGTTGAGCTTCTGCTTGCTGCTTTTCTTTTTCCTGAAGATTAGAACGAGCTTTTTCGTCAGAGGTCTCAAACTCTTCAGCTGCTGCCGTAATTTCTTTCTTTTCTTTTTCAGCGTTATTGATGCGTTCCTGAAGAGGCTCAAGCTCCTCTTTTATTTTATTGAACTCGTGAAGCGTATATCCTTTATCAAGAGTCTCGAGTTCTACCTTGTACTTCTTGGCTTTCTCAGCTTTTTCAGCTTGAATTTCCAGAGAACGTGCTTTTTTCCGAAGCTCGATCAAAAGGTCATCTACCCGCTGAAGATCTTTTCTGGTTTCATCAAGTTTTCTGAGTGTTCGCTTTCGCTGATCTTTATAGCGGGTAACTCCGGCAGCTTCTTCAAACAAGCGACGACGATCGTTGTTCTTATCATTCAGAATTTCTTCTACCATTTTAAGCTCGATCACAGAATAAGCATCCGAGCCCATTCCTGTATCCATGAAAAGCTCCATGATATCTTTTAAGCGGCAGGAAGTGTTGTTGATCAAATATTCACTATCTCCTGAGCGATACAGGCGCCGAGTAATAGTTACTTCGCTGTATTCAATGGGAAGAATACCTTTGTCATTAACAAAGGTCAGGGAAACTTCAGCCATTCCCAGAGCTTTCTTTTTAGCTGTGCCATTAAAAATAACGTTGCTCATTGCGGAAGAACGGAGCAGCGAAGGACGTTGCTCACCAAGCACCCATCTTAAAGCATCAACGATATTGGATTTGCCACAACCATTAGGACCCACAATAGATGTAATCCCGCTGTCAAAACCCACTTTTGTTTTGTGAGCAAAGCTTTTAAATCCCTGTAAGTTTAATTCGGATATATACATTTAGATCAAAATCACAAAACTCAAATTTCAAGATACAATTCTATAATTGTAATTTTGAACATTGTTTGTTGTTTATTATTTGAAATTTGTGTCTTGTAGTTGATTATACAGTCATGATTTCACTTTCTTTTTGAGAAAGATAATCATCTACTTTTTTGATGTTGCTATCTGTAATTTTCTGCACCTCATCTTCGGCTTCAAACTTAGAATCTTCCGGTAAAGAATCTGCTTCAACAGCCTTTTTAACTTCATCGTTAGCGTCTCTTCGGGTATTTCGGATACTGATCCTTGCCTGTTCTGCCTTTTCACGTGCAACCTTCACTAACTCAGTTCTTCTTTCTTCTGTAAGTATTGGTAAAGGTATTCTGATAAAATCACCGTCATTCATTGGGTTCAATCCTAAACCGGCAGCCATAATAGCTTTTTCAATATCCTGAAGAGTGGATTTATCGTAAGGTGAAACCATAAGCATTCTTGGTTCCGGGACAGTGATATTTGCCAACTGCTGAAGAGGTGTTTGCGATCCGTAGTACTCTACTTTTACGCCCTCAACTAAAGCAGGGTTAGCTTTACCTGCGCGAATATGAGAGAACTCTTTTTTCAAAAATGAAAAAGCTTCATCCATTTTTAAATCTGCTTCATCAATAATGTCTTGTAATTCCTCTGGGATCATATCAAAAAGTCTGGTTGAATATTATTTATGCCTGTTTAGCTTTGCGAAGTTACTAAAACTCATGGTTATTTATTAATAAAAAAAGCCCTCCTGAAATCAACCAGAAAGGGCTTGGGGTACAATTAGGTAAATTCTACAAATAAACAATAGTAGTGGTAATAGTGCCGGAATATTGGCCGGTAAGGTTTTTATTTGAAGGCAGTGTCCCACTTATAGAAACTGCACTTATTCCGGTGTGGGTGTCAGAAGAAATAAGACTGTCTGTTTCGATTTGAAAAGTATCCCCGCTGGAATTTGTCAGTACGGAGTTTTCTTCTACAAAGATAAATACATCAGAAAGAGGAGAGGATGAAATAATAATTTCACCATTATGAGCAGAAGAAGAATGATTGCTCAAGTAAAGATTCGAAATTTTTTCGGTCTTAACTCCGCTAATTACTTGTGCCGAAACCGTCATTGTAGCTGTAACCTGAGCGCAAAGACCAACAGAAAAGAGTATCAATAAAGGTAGTAAAAAAAAGGTTTTTTTCATTCGACAGTGATTGTTACATCACTTATCGGCAAATATTAAGAAATTTTAATATTAATTTTCTCTAATCTTAAAAACGGCTTTTAAATACGCTTAAATACCAATTAACTTCTTAAACCAAAGCTTTCGGGCTCTCTTCTTTAATGTATTTAATTCATTTTTGGAGATGGGGGTTTTGTTAAAATCAAACTGTAGTGCTTCAAATGCTTTACCCGGATCTTTTACACCGAGTTTGTTTAAGAAAGCAAAAAATCCTGCTCTTGTATATTTTTTTCTGTTACGATCCAGTAAGGTGAGTAAGGCATCCCATTTTTCAGGATTAAGTGAGTATTCAATTCCCAAACCCTCAGCATCAGCAAGATTTCCGCTATTCAAACAAAGCTCAAGCTGATGTTCCATTCCATTCGGCAGCGGTTCGGGACGTAACAACTTAGGACTGTTAGCCATTTTTTTACCGTAAGGGAAAAAGCTTTTCCACAATTCACCGGATTGTGGATCATGATAATACACTTCGAAGGTTTTGTCATTTTTTCGAAGGGGAATCATTTGATTGATTCTTTTGACTTGTTGATGGTAATCTAAAACATACATAGCAGGGCCTTTTTTTTATTATATCAATAGAAACTATATATGTTCCTGAAAGAAGTGGTTTTGATCAGGAATTGATGGCAATATCAAGGCTTAACTGGTTCCAGATATGAAGCTGAAATACTATGCTTTCAACAAGGAAAGTTTTATCCCGGAAATATTTTAGATGGGTTGTTTTATGTAGATGTCGGGGCGACAAGATTTGAACTTGCGACCCCTCGGCCCCCAGCCGAGTGCGCTACCGGACTACGCCACGCCCCGATTATTGAAAGGCAATAATACGGGCTTTGACGACGGTGTTCAATCTTATTTTTTCTTTTCTCGGGCACAAAATGGTAGTGACTGCTATTAAATTGCTATCGAGATGTCATCACTAATTAAGCAACATGGACTCTACTACGTACAATTCTACAACAGTAAAAGAAGGCCTAAGAGAAGGCGAGTGCCGCTAAAAACAAGAACTAAACAAACGGCACTAAAACTTCAGCGTAAACTGGAAGATGAATTTGCCACAGGTGATTTCGATCCCTGGCTGGATGACAGTGTAACCATTGAGGGAGAAGAGATAAGCAAAGATTCTACAATCAAAGAAGCCCTAGATCAGTATATCAAAGTAAAATCAAAGAAAGATTGGCGACCAAACACCGCAAAGAATGCTAAGTATGTGCTAGAAGATTTTGTACGGAAGATTAGTAATGAGCTTCTGGTCGGTGGAATTACAGAAGATCACTTCAATACTTTTCTTAATAGGAGTGACATCAAGTATGAAACCAAGCGATCCCACAAAAAGAAACTTAAAACCTTTCTGATCTGGCTGGATGAGAATAATCTGGCTAAGCTGAATTCAAAGAAACTGCATGTGAATAATGATGGAGGCGAACAAGAAGAGTCCATCAACTACTTCACTAAAGAAGACATAGAAAAGCTGACAAGCTATATCAGTGGCAAAGTGGCCAAAGATCTGCAAAAAGGATTTCAGAAAGAGAAAACAAATGCTTTATGGCTGATTGATTTTATTCATTGGCAACGATTATCAGGAATGAGACTTTCAGAAACACTGAATCTCAGAGCAAATGATATAAATACTGATACCTGGGAGATTACTATTGGAAACGCCCACTTCGTCACTAAGAGTAAAAAGAAGCAGGTACTTCCTATTCAAAGTGTAGAGCCATTGAAACAAATAGCTCGAAGTAAGCTTGCTGAATGTAGCTCTGAGGATGATAGGCTGTTTGGTCACTCTTGTAGAAGACACACCAACCGACTGTTCAATCAATATTTAAAGAAAGCATTACCAAATAAAACCTACCTGAACATTCACAGCCTACGACACACATGCTGTATAGAACTACTCCGCGCAGGAGTGCCTATTTACACAGTCCAACGCTGGCTACGCCATGCAGATGTTAAGACTACTCAGCGGTATGCTGATTTACTGAATATGGATATTAGTGAGCAAGTTGGGCGGGTGTTTATTTCTTGACCCCAATGTCCTCCCTGTAAAAAACCCCAGGATCTAAACCTCTGATAAATATTTTAAATTTTTCCATTTTAGGGATTGTGTTATTAAAGCGTACCCAATCTGAATTAATAATTGGCACTTTAACTTTATAATTCATGTATTTTTCAAGTATGAATCTATCGCCAAATTCATCATGATAAAACTGTTGCTCCATAGTAACACCATCTTCAGCATATAGCATAATCCCGTATCGATTTAAGTCTATTTTCTCTCCATAATAATATTTATTATTTGTTGATGCATTATCAAGATCTACGTTCATAAAATCGATATCGAATGTCAATAAGTGAACTATTGAGTCTTGTATGACAGTTGTTCCTTCATAACCGTCAAACCTAACCCTCATTTCAATTACTCTGTAGTCCGTATTCCTACCATTGAAACTTGCATAAACTTCATTGAATATAATTCGACCAGTATCAAAATCTTCTAAACTTCTGTTTACAGGGTATTTATATTTTTTATTATTGTTTGCTTCTTCTTTCTTTGATGCAGCCTTCTCTTCTGCATCTCTATTGATTATTATGGTTTTTAGGCTATCTATCTCTTTTTGGAGCTGTACTTCATTTTGCTCATCAGCTGCTTCTGTTTGCTTTTCAGAATTACACCCAATAACTGTAACTAATAAAATTAATCCTGTAACTATCTTATCAATCATATTTGTACCCACGCACAAAAAATTTCTTATTTAAATGGACATAATTCTAATCTAAACATTAATTAAAAGCAAACTAGACATTCAATTGCCTCCAATAAGTCTTCTATATAGGATTAGATTCTGTCTAAATTTTTCTCAACGTCATAGAATTATATGCTTAAGGAGTGGCGGGGTATGTAAGTGACTTAGTGGCGGAACTCACCAACTCTTCTCTTAGAAAAAGTAGTTCTGTCAGTTAATATTCTTACTGAGAAAAGTTTATCAGATATTGGCCACTATATCACTGGGGGCATAAATCAATCAAATATTAACTTTCCCCTAAGGATAACGCTTTTTATATGTCTATATATTAAGGGTTTATTGCTTCATCTAGTCTACAAACTGCTTTTCTAAATAGAGTCTTTTCTGGACTATCAAAATTGTTGAAATGATTTTGAAACAACTCAAAAAGAATGTCTCTATAGACTTCCTCATGCTCAACGATAATATCAGAGGTTAAAGCTGTGATTGCTTCAAGCAATCGATCATGATCTAATATGTTTATCTCTGCCAATATTGTTTGTGGGATATCAATCAATATCTTTAATAGAATTGAACGGTAGTTTTTTAATGAATTTGAATCACCTAATTTGTCGATATAATTTTCTTCGTTCACATCAGGAAGGTCATTTTCGAAGACTGATACAGGCTCAATAATGTTTGTTCTATCTATTCTTTCTCTAAACCTTTCCTTTTGCAAATCAGACTTAGGGCTCTGATTGTTTATATCTAATGTTTCATCAACTGAAGTATTTGCCAAGCTTCTAAAGTGATGTATTGGCATATAGTGAGAGTTTTGCCTAAAGCATTCTTCTAAATACGCACGAGCAACATTTGGCTCCATCTGGGTGTTTTGTAGAAAGTGAATAATTATATCTTCAAAGTGAATAGCTCGAGGAACTTCATGAATACCAACAATAGGACCTGCTTCCCTAACACTCCCAATTAATGTCAATGTTGGGTCACCCCCCGATTCTGTAAAAGTACCCTCACGAATAAATTTTAATTGACTAAGTAAATTCGGATCAATTAGAAATGGCTTGCCTGCGCCGTGAATTTTACCCTTTATTGTATCGATGATACCAACATTAGTTGGTCCGGCACTTGCGATCTTTTCAATGTGTTTCATCCAAGCTCTTCTTTCAAGTTCTAACCTGTCCTCAATAATCTGTCTAAGCTCTGAATATTTTATCTCCAATGATTGTCCACGATATCTATAATAGATTCTACCTTCTATAATATCGCTTTGTCCACCATTTCGCGTACAAATCAATGGTTTTTGGGGAGCTTCAGCTACAAATAAAAAACCAACTCTTCTATCATCGAAATCGAGCGATCCAAATTCCCAAATTAATTCAGGACTACTATGCTGGTTGAAAAATTCAGTTAGTTTTCTTGGATCAATTTGATCAAATCTATCGTCTTGTAGGCCTAAAACTATTCTAGGGTTGTCTGATATGCCAAATGTTAAATAACCGCCTTTTGCATTGGCGAATGCCATCATTGTTTTTGCATATCTAGGCATGCTTCCAAAGCTAAAGCTCTCTTTAAATTCTAGTCTAGAATTTTCTCTTGAACTGACAACAAAAGTCTCAGGATCGTAAGAAATTAAATCTCTTAATTCGTCTTCATGCATTACATGAAATTTTTTAATGTTAGGCAAATAACGATCTAGCCTTTAAGCAACTAGTCTGGTTATTTGCACCCAAGTAACAAAATTAATCAGTTAGAGAAAAGTATTTCGAGATTTACACCACTTGCCCACTGAGAACCAGTGGCGTAGTGGGCAAATATCCGGAAACTATTTTATCAGCAGCATTAAGTGAATTTTTAACTAAGATCCGCTTAGCAATCTTTATTCTCTTTCATTATAATCCTTTGTTATTCTATTAATTTACAAATGATGACTTGAACAGAGTTTCTATATGCCACTATTCCAAAACGCGGTACTGAATAAATATCTCTCTGGGGTGGATGAGATAAAAGTAGATGAAGCATGGGAGAAGTTTAAAGTCCACTTCCATAATCATGAAGTGCAGCAAAACATTCGAGAAGCCAAAGAAGAATCTTATCAGGAAGGGTTTCTTGATGACCTGTTTGTTAAAATATTGGGATATACCAAAAGCCCAGCTCCAAATTATAATTTGGTAGTTGAACAAAAGAACCTGACTGACTCTAAAAAAGCAGACGGGGCGTTGTTGGATGGTGAGAAAGTCCGTGGAGTAATTGAGCTGAAGGGCACCGAAACCACCGATCTCAGCAAAGTGGAAACACAGGCCTTCGGATATAAGAACAAACAGCCTGATGCTCTCTACGTCATAATCTCAAACTTCGAGAAGCTACGATTTTATATCGATAACGCGGTGGACTTCCTAGAGTTCAATCTCTTCACGCTTACCAAAGAGGAATTCAAGTTGCTGTGGCTATGTCTCGGGTATTCCAATTTTGCAAAAGGCTTGCCAAAGAAAATCAAAGATGCTTCGCTCACGGAAGAAGAAAACGTCACCAAAAAGCTGTACAAGGATTACTCCGACTTTAAGAATGCAGTATTTGAAAGCATCAAAAAGCACAATCCTGAATACGATAAGCTGTTGTTATTCAAGAAAACACAGAAACTACTCGATCGTTTTTTATTCATCTTTTTTGCTGAAGACCGATTACTTCTCCCACCCAATTCCATTCGTGAGATTATTAAGCAGTGGATGGATTTACGGGATAAGTATGATGAATATGTTCCTTTGTACGAGCGCTTTAAGAAATACTTTGGGTATATGAACGAAGGGTATAAAGGTAAAAACCATGAGATATTTGCATACAATGGAGGACTTTTTGTCGAAGACGAGGTGCTAGATAATCTTAAAATTGATGACGAATTGCTGTATAAGCATACTATGCAGCTCAGTAATTATGACTTTGACTCGGAAGTGGATGTAAATATTCTTGGGCATATTTTTGAGCATTCATTGAACGAGATCGAAGAAATTACCGCCGAACTAGAAGGGCAGAAAGTAGACACTTCCAAAACACGCCGCAAAAAAGACGGAGTATTTTATACGCCCAAGTACATCACCAAATATATTGTGGAAAACACGGTTGGGAAATTGTGTTTGGAGCAGAAATCTAATCTTAAGATTGAAGATGAGGACTACCGCCCGAACCGCCAAAAGAAAACCAAGAAGGAATTACTGGGCAAACTGGATAAGTACCGTGAGTGGCTGTTGGAATTGACTATTTGTGACCCTGCCTGTGGAAGTGGAGCATTTTTAAATCAGGCACTGGAATTCTTAATTGAAGAACATACTTATGTGGATGAACTACAGGCAAAGTTATTAGATCAACCACTGGTAATTCCTGATATAGAAAATCAAATTTTGGAAAACAACCTGTTTGGCGTAGATATAAATGAAGAATCGGTGGAAATTGCCAAACTCTCCCTTTGGCTACGCACCGCTCAAAAAGGCCGCAAGCTCACCTCACTAAATAATCACATAAAATGCGGTAACTCACTGATCGACGATCCGGAAGTGGCGGGCGAGAAAGCTTTTAAGTGGGAAAAAGAATTTCCTGCCGTATTCGCCAACGGCGGCTTTGATGTGGTGATTGGAAATCCTCCTTATGTTAGAGTTGAAAATATAAGTCTAACACAAAAAGATTATTTTCAGCAATGCTATAGCTCCTTCAAAGGTAGAGCTGATTTGTATGTGTATTTCTATGAAATATCAATAGAGTTGGTGAAAAAAGCTGGTTATATCTCATTCATAACCCCCAATAAATGGTTCAAGACTAAATATGGTGAAAACCTAAGGGATTTGATGAAAGAGCTGCAAATATTAGAAATAACAGACTTCTTTGAGTTAAAAATATTTGAAGATGCATCAACAGAGCCTCAAATAATTGTTTTCAAAAATTTAAAGGGGGGAAAAACATTTAAATATATTCGTGTAACACATACGAATAACTTTATAACTAACGAAGTTGTCAGAACTCAAATAAACAAGAGTAACTTAGAATCAATTGCTTGGGTTTTTATCCCTCAAAATATTCAACTCATATTAAATAAAATATCAAGTACCGGTACGAATCTTAAGACATACACTAATAATGGAATTGGTTATGGTATTAAAACTGGTTATAACGAAGCTTTTATAATTGATGAAGAAACAAAAAATAGACTAGTAAATAGTAATTCTGCAAACGCTCAAATTCTTTCACCCTATTTGTCGAGCCAAGAATTCGATGAATATTATGCTGATTATCAAGGTAAATGGCTGATCAACAGTTATCACGGTTTATCAAAAGTTATAGATAAAATTTATCCAGAAGTTTATGATCACCTCATTAAGTACAAGGAAAAATTAGAAAATAGGGCACAAGTTAGAAGAGGAGATCATCATTGGACTGAACTTGATAACAATCCTTCTAATGAAATGTTTGAAATATTTAAGAAAAATAAAATTATATATATACATACTGCTGTTAATCATTTTTTCTATTTTGATGAATTTGGTTATTCAATCAATAACTCATGTTATTTTATCAAAAATGCAGATGGGTATTTATCGTCAATTCTAAATTCATGTGTATTTGAATTTTACAAGAAGCATAAGTTTGTAGCTTATGGTGATCCTAGTAAAAAAGGAAGGTGTAAATTGGATAGAAATAAAATGGATCATGTGCCAATACCCCCTGTCTCCGAATCAAAAAGAAAAGTATTTATTAAAAAGGTTAATGAAAATAAAAGACTAGCTGATTCGCTGAAAAAAATTCAGGGAAATTTGATTGTGCTTTTATTATCAAAATATGATTTCGAAAAACTCAGTCGGAAACTCCAAATCTGGCACGAACTTACTTTCAAGCAATTCTTGAAAGAGCTGAAAAAGAAAAAGGTGGAACTCACCCTCGACAAAGAAGCCGAATGGATGGAATACTTCAACCAACAAAAAGCCCAAGCCGAGGACCTTAAATCCCAAATGGCCCAAACCGATAAAGAGATTGATGCGATGGTTTATGAATTGTATGGGTTGAATGAAGAGGAAGTTAAGGTTGTAGAAAATAATTCTAAATAAAGATGCGGTTAGGAGTTTGATTATAAAAACGGATTTTTCAGCAGGTACTTAAATTACTATTATCCTTTTGCTTGGAAGCTATTTTGAACTAAATCGTAGAAATTTAGTATCTGATTACAAAGATGAGAACCTAAATGAAGAGGAATAAATGACTCAAAACTTAAAGAATGTAATTGATGGGCTCACTGAAAATAACTGGGATCATATGCTTGAAAATGGCATTCATATTTTTAAAAAACACAATCTAAAAGTTGAATTTTTTTGGCACTCAGGTGAAAAAAAGATCTGGGAAATTCATATATATGAAGGAGAATCAAATAATCCAATAATAGAAACTATTGGTAATGAAGATTTAAGTTATCCTTTAACCTTAAATAATGGGTATTTCATCCAGTAATAAATTCAGTTATCAAAAAACCATTATCAACCTAAAAGAGAAGACGAGCTTCTCTTTCGGAGCTTACACTCCATTTAGTTGACCAGCATGTTCAACCTTTTTTACTTTTGTAGAAAGCTTTTTGGCTTTGGCTGTCCCTATCTCCCTGGCTTCGTTAAAGGGCATGAATACATCAATGTTTGCATACACTCTATCTTCGGTAGGATTATGCACTACAAGAATATTGCAGCGCCGACCTAGAAATGCTTCTAGATCTATTCCTTCATGAAGCTGTTCGGGAGTAAACTTTCTCGCATTCAAGCGTTCTAAAGTTATTCTCAAAGATGCTTTCTCATGAAGACTACGATTGAAGCGAGTAGCAAGCGTATACGGCTTACCTTCTTCATCGGTGATCTCCGTTTGCACTACAATGCTGATCATGTCTTTGATACCGAATTGGGTTTCTACTTCATTCAGCGGTTCAATGGAAGTGATCTGGGCTTTATGCAGCCCTTCTGGACACGGGGAATACTGGTCTGGGTTATGTGATAGGATTAATGACATAGGAATCTCCTAGTATTTGTGGTTTTAGAGTATTGTTTATAGAATTCTGGGTGATCGCGCCGGATAGCTTTTGAGTCTAGGCGAGTCGAAGACTGACTTTTCCAAGAAACTAGATTCTTACCTCCACAGACTAGTCGTTCAGCTTTGCCTAGCTTTTCTTTTAGCTTGGTCTTCAGGTATTCTTCCTGCTTGATCAGATCTGCTTTACGATCTCTAACCTGCGAAAGCTCCTGATACAAAGCATAACCAGCTGGCGTGATCTCTACCACTTGTTCTGGATTGCTATCAGAGTATAGGAGCAGAGCGTCCTCGCCGTTTACCGGCTCAGGCCTTCGGCCTTCGCCTTCCATATAGGTTTGCCACCAATGGACAAGCTTTTGGGTCATCTGTTCAAAGAGTTCAGGGTTAGGATCAATGATCTGTGGCTCCAAGAACTCGCAGGTGTCGCGAAGATAAACCTGGATGAAAGCTTTAGAGTACCGACTGATCCCTAAGTACCAGATGACTTGTATATACCATTCTCTGGGCAGCTCTCCATCCAGAGATTTCATGCGCTGGCTTGTGGTCGTTTTCAGCTCGAGGACAGCGGTGCTATCCAGTCCTTTTCCAGCCAAGACCTGACGATCTATGTTGGCTTTAAGAAACTCATGCTTAGTATGAGTAAAAGGCTGGTTTACTCGGCGCGTTTTAAAGCCGGTTTCTTGCTCAAAATGAGCCGCGAGTTGAGGCTCGAAATAATGCCCAAAATCCAAAATGGGATTATCTTCTATCGGTGGCAGGATGCCTTTCTTCCTCAGATAGATTTGGAGTGGAGTGCTGTAATTTGATTCTTCTAAGATTGCAGCACAGTCGCTTCCTCCGATGTATGTGGATCTATTACGGGTCCATTCTGTTGATGGCTTTAGTTCTGTTAAATTCATAATTGAGTGGTTAAGTGATGTAAGTTTCGATAAATAAAAAAGCCCGCTGGAATTACTCAGTGGGCTTGGGTGGTTGTTGGTTGTCTTCGTGGTCAAAGAAGATCTTCAGCGTTTGGCGGATAAGCTCGGCTGCAGCTTCTATGAAGTCGGTTTGGTTGCTCATGGCCGGCCTCCCAGTGATCGGCAAATGATCACAATGATCTTAACAAGTGTTCCTAAATTCATTTTGGTATTGATTATGTTGGTTTTATAAGCTTAATTGCTTACTAATCTTATACCAAATAATAATATTATGTGGGAATTTGTCGCAGCTAAGGTAGGGTGGGATGTTTTAAAAGAACCCGTAAGGAAAGTATCACCAGATGCAGAATTGGAATGTAAATTTAGAGAACCAGAATACCCACTGCTTTTTGATTTCGATGCCTATTATTATTTAACTGAAAATCCAGAGTTTCTACCGCATAAATACTGGTATAAAAACTCTTTTAAATGTGGCGGTGGTATGCTAAAGATCAAAACATTACAAACCCGAAATCCACTGATTGCACAAATTGAAGGTTGGTTTAGGTATGATGAAGAATTTGAATTCAAGATATTTTATGATGATAGAATATTGAGAAATGACCAAGATTGGAGTGAAGAACTTATTGGGGGATTTCTATGTCTTGCGTGTCATTACTACAATTATAAAAAAGCAGAATATTTAAGTTATGTTAGTAATGAAAAAGTTGAAGAACTAAGAATAGATTATGAGAAATATAGACCACGACAAAAAAATCGTTGGATTAATGAAATTGGAGATAAGAGATGAGTACTAACAACAATTTTATACCGAAATTTCTTTCAGTCGATGGCTCATGGGTTTCCGCTACGGACGTTTCCGAGCCTGATATTCTTATGGATCCAGGTGATTATTTCGAGTGGCTTTATAGTTTAGACATTCAGGATAAAATAAAGCTGGGATTAGCCAATCAAGATGAGATCGATGAATACAATGATATATCTAATGCAGATGATTATGAGTATGAACAAGATAATAATGATAGCCAAGAGTTCGATGATCCAGAATTTGATGATATAGATATCAATTGATAGATCATGTTTTACCGTAATTGATGCGTTTATATTAATTAAAAATTATTTGGGTATAAGAATAGTGAAGGCCTTTACCGCCTTCGCAACTCTTAACCAACCCAATTCAAATGCATACTATAGCAGAGGTGTCGCTTGCTTATAAAGCCTCCCAGCCAGTTGAAACCTTGCCAACCATTACAAGTCCAGCTGAAGCTGCTGAATATCTTCGATCGATCTGGGACCTTAATACCTTACAATTGCGAGAAGAATTTATCGTAATTCTGCTGAATAACGCCAAGAAAGTCTTAGGCTGGAGCCGGATCTCAACTGGTGGAAGCACGGCTACCATTGTTGAGCCTTCTGCCGTTTTTCAGCTTGCTCTATTAGGCAAAGCAGATTCTATCATTTGTGCTCACAATCACCCTTCAGGAAATTTAAAAAATTCTCAGGCAGATACTTTGCTGACGCGCCGTTTAAAGGACGCTGGTAAACTATTGGGCGTAGCACTCGATGACCATATTATCCTAACGCAGGGTGGGTATTTGTCGCTTAGAGAGGAAGGATTAATATAGAAGGGAGTGCGAGCTCTCTTTTAGGTTGACATCTTAGATATTGGCAAGAAAAAATAATCGAAAAAATATATAGTATCCCGAATCCTGGGTAATTTCTAGAAAGAAATTTGGTTACTCAGGCCCACACTTACGACCCCCGGGTTCCAAATGCTATATCTGGGAAGATTCAATTTAACTACCCCCCTTAAATAAAAAAAGCCAGCCCTCGGCTAGAAGGCTGGCTCATTAGATAGTTTTCGATTAAGTTTCTGTGCTTTGGGTTTTCCCCAGAATAAGTTTCAGCATTTCCCGTCACTACGTCCCTGGCCGAAATTGCCAGGGAGATAGTGAGCTGGGTTCTGGATTTATTTCTCTGTGAATTGAATCACTTTATACCCATAACTCTTGTGCTCGTTGTAATGCCAGCCTTTATAGACCGCATATCGCTGCAACCAGTTAATGAAGGTCTGATACTGCTCTTCAATAAGATCATTGGAAACATCCGCAAAACACGGAAAGCAGTTTCCATTATTATCTATTGGTTGCTCTCTTGGAGGATTTTTTGGATCTAACATTTTATTCTTACCATTGAATAAGATATTTCCTTTATAAGTCACATCTGATTCCAGATTAGTCGTAGCCCAATCATAAAAATCAGGAGATGTATCAGCGATTAACGCTTTTACTTCTACCGTGCTATCAGGGAAATCTATCAACCCTTCAGTGAGAAAAAGCTGAACACATTTGATTATAAAATGGTCAAACCTCAGCCATTCTTCACGACTCCAGTCTTCAAACAACTTATGGCCGAATTCATCTACGGGTGCATAAACCGGGCTAAAGTAAGAACAGAATTCCAACGTAAACTTACGATGCGTAAAGCTGCTCCCAACACCAGCAATTAAGCTGTTGGTAGATAGAATAATTTTAGGTGATTCCTCAAATGGAATCTTCACTGGAGATTGATACTTAACTTCGACCTCCATGTCATCGGTAATCACATTGAATAAAGATTCAAAATCAAACCCTTCTTTAACGTCGTCATAGTATAAGATTTGATCTCCTAGCTTAACCGTCTGAAAGATAAACTTAGAGGTAGTATCTACCTTTTTGCCTGGTGAAAAATTTTGCTGACGTATATGTTTCAGGCTTTGTGCATATATACCTTTTCCAGTCCGACCGTTTGCAAAGCTTGGTCTGGAATCCTCGTCAATCAAAATAACAGCAGGAGAACAGGAGCGGTCTTTATACGAATGAGTTAAATATCCTAAGGCTGACATAAAAGATTTAATCCTTTTCGGATCATCGGCAGCTATTAGCTCAATAAACCGTTCAAACTCTCCTTTTCCATTAGGACACTTAAGATCTAATGTCCTGTGAGCTATCTGGCTTTCCCAAAGTTTTCCAGGTATATTCCTGAAAGGTATTAACTTAAGATCATCAGTTGTAACCTCGGCTACACCGTTTTCATAATACAGGAAGCATTCACCAGCAGTATCCCTCAACATATCCATATTAGTTGGAGGAATGATGGCTTTGATGTTCTTATTGAGCACTTTTTCACGGTAACTGAAGAAGGATTTACGAAGTGATGTTAGCGTCACCAATTCTTCTCCTTCCTCTGTTTGCCGAACATCAACATAACGGCTGAACTTTTTCAGGATATCGACTAGTACATAGTCGCTGAGCTGCGACGTGGAAATCGTAGATAGTTTGTTATCAGCATCGCGTATCAATGTGGGCTCATCAGCCTCGTTTAGATAACTTTTTACGATTCCATGATGGTCTAACATCTTGGCAAATAAATCTTCATCAATTACCGGCTTTCCCTTGGCATCAATAAACCAGAATCGATTATTATGAGTTATGCTATTCCAGATATATTCTGAAAATTCGAATGAATCTTCGCTAAATAGCTCTGATACTTTTGCCTTTTGAGATGACTTGCATAGATCGGTAAGATCTTTGCATTCATTACTTGTGAGCTTCCCGATATTCAATAATCGAACATCTCGCTTGAAGCTGCCAATGGCATCACAAACCTTTCTTGCGAATCCAAATGCAGTTTCTTCAGCAGGAACCGCGTCTCTATCAAAACAAACGAAAACACGTTTGTAAAATCGAGCCTTATCCTTAAGCAAAGCTACCTGCTGTTCAGATAATTTATCGGTTTCACCCGAGCAAATACTCAAAACATCGAACCGATTTCCTAACTCCTGATGTGTTAACATAGCCTCACGCGGAGATTTGCAAATAATAAGCTCTTTATTGCCCTTGAGTTTGCCAGAGCCAAAGAAACTTTCAGAAGGTTTTGACCCAGTAAACATCTGGATCATTTTCCCATCTTTTCCTCGAGCATAAAGCTGAGCACCGGTTGGATATGGAATTAGTAAAGCTACCACTGGTTGACTCGGCTTAAACTCCCATTCAACTAATCCGCATTCGAAATGCTGAAGAGTTTTCTTGGTTATGCCATCATAGCTTATTAGATCTTTCAAAATCTTACTATCATTGGCTTTCTCTAAGCGCTCCTGCGCACTTGCAAGTGTGGCCTTGCGACCATCAGTCCAGAATGGACCGTTGAGGTCACCGAAATAGTTAGACTGTTGTATCTGGAGCTTTTTCTTGGCCCCTTTCCCGTCAACAAATGCTTTGGCATCAGCATAGCTCATTGATGGATTAATCAGTTTTACCAGACTGTATATATCGCCTGACTCTCCTGTCCCATTATCTTTCCAGCCGCCATGCTGGATGTTGATTGAAAATGATGGGTTTGTGTCTGCTCTGTGTGGAGCTTGTATTGTTAACCATCCATCATTTTTGGCATTATTTTTATCTACAGCTATACCGAGCTGGTTTAAGATTATATTAATCATTTTTCAAATTTGTACGGCTTCTGCCGTGTTGAAATTTGTTGTCAGTTTTCTTTTCAATATGTCAAAGAGCGATTCTCAAGAATGAGTGTATTCACTCTTGAGAATTTTGGGCTAAATGCCCTATAACCTTCGCGCTTTTATTTGGTCAAAACGGAGATAAATGGAGACCTCATGGAGATAAATGGAAAAAATGTGGAAAAGCAGCAAATTAATTGAAAGAAATCGTGAGAAATGAAGATTATTATTTTTTCAAAAAATTCCGGATAGAGTCGTACTCGAAGGGCAGGTTATCTTTAACGCTTTCATACTTATAATGAATAGCCCTGGCTTTTTGAAGATGATTATACTTTTCTGAATTGTCTTCATTGGCATTAAAGTGAGTTACTGCATTTTTGATATCATATGCTTTAATGCGGGGTAAAAATGGATCTCTTGTATTTATTAGTGGATCAGTTATTTCATCTAGAATTTGATATGCCAAGATTGCAAAAGAAGGGATCTCAATGAAATTCATAAACTCCCTCGGGTCAATGCCCGAGTAATCAAGCCTTAAAATGTTCAAGTACCTTTTCGTTTTATCCTCGCGGATACTATCAGAGTTAGCTAATTGCTGAAATAGAATATCAGTGCTGGGATATACATCAACAGTTGGATTTAGTGTGATCTCAATATCTTCCATTAAGACTGAGTCATTAAAAATATCCTTTTTCTTGATTTTTGGAATATTAGGTTTGGGAGATGCTTTTAGAAAGTTAAATCCTATTTCTATTTGTTGTTTGGCCTTTTCCTTTTCTACAACAAAAAACCTTGATTCCTGTTCATCTAGCTCACTAATTCCTTTGAGATCATCCTTTATGTCTCTTTCAAGTTGAGGCTTGTTATAATAAATAGAACCAATGGTTTTAAGAGTATTCTTAAAATTTTCGGGTTTAAGCCCTTCTCCTACACATAACGATTTAAATAATGCCTCTTTAAGATATCCAACATTTGATTTAGGCATTCTCCGGTATTCCCCGAAATGAACAGGTGTATTACTATTCTTTCCAATGTAGTTTTTATAACTACGGTCGTATTCTATATATTCTTTGTCATAGTTAATAATTAGCATATGAGATATTAAGATTGGCAGATCAAACAGTCAAACTTTAATGCAAACCAAGCTAATCTGAGAATATAAATTTTGGTAATCTATCTCCCTTCACCACTGGCATCCGATATTCATTCTTCACATATTTCAGTAAATAAAACCCAAAACCATAGTAACTACTATCGTATTGCTATCGGAGAAATGGAAAAGGTAAGTAAATGAGGCTTAGAACAGCTGAGAGCTAATTAATTGCTACGCGACCCCTCGGCCCCCAGCCGAGTGCGCTACCGGACTACGCCACGCCCCGATTTAGTCATCGAGAACAAAGATACATAACGTATCATGCAAAACTCAATTATATTATTCCTTGGTTTGGCAAAGCTCGATCAAAACTCCGTGATTATCTTTGGGATGAACAAAAGCAACGAGCTTGTTATCGGCACCATCTTTAGGTTGTTCATTCAGAACAGTAAAACCCTCTTGTCTGAGACGATCAAGTTCAGAATGTATATCGGCTACTTCAAAAGCAACGTGATGTATTCCTTCTCCCTTTTTCTCGATGTATTTATTGATGACCGAATCCGGTGCTGTGCCACCAAGCAATTCCACCTTTGATTGTCCGGTATTAAAAAAGGCTGTTTCTACCTTCTCACTTTCAACAACTTCCCTTTTATCGCAACTGCGATTTAAAATCTTCTCATAGGTTTTAACAGCTGATTCCAGATCTTTTACAGCAATACCGATATGGTCTATATGCATAACTCAAATTTTTAATTTCATACAAAGTAGGTATTCATCGCTATAATTTCGAGCGAAAATAAAGCATGTGAAAAAATAAATAAGAGATATTTTAAAACGATTATTTCAGCCTGATTTTCGAGAATCGGATTCTAATAATTCTCAAATCTAAAACAACCCAATAAGTTCTGGATATTTATTGTAGCTTTTTACCGTAAGATTTTATTTAATGGTAGTGCATTTCATCATTTTTGGGGGATAAAAGAACCAAGTCCTTAAGAAGCGTAGCTTTAGAACGATAAAGTGTTCAATTGACATTGTTTACAAATTATGTGGAAACCAATACACCTGGATTTTATTCTTGGCAGGTACGAACCATTCGACAAGCGCGTAATCGTTGTTCTGATCGGCTGGATACTTTTGATTTCCGCAACGATCTGGTTTTCCCTGACTAATTTACCCTCTGACTGGATTGATCCGGATGGAAATAAAAATGAACTTTTGAAAATTTTCATTCTTAATCCATCAATGATTATAGGGTTATTGTTGTTGTTCTGGTTCGGTTTTGAATGGTCTTTTATAGTTGTGTTTTTATCCATGTTCATTATCGGAGTATTCAGTAGCCTGGATCCTTTTTGGGCTATATTATTCGGGCTGTCATTCACATTTACTCTTTCTATTTATGCGATCGTTTATCACTGTTTAAATTTTTCCTATCAGTTAAGATCAGTGAGCAGTATCGTTTTATATGTGGGAACATCCTTTGTGGCATCCACGGCGAGTTCTCTCGGTACTTTTATCTGGAGTCTGGAGCATAATTTAAATGCGTCAGAAACCATTTATATGTGGAATGGTTGGTGGTCGGGTTCCTTTCTTCAAACTGTTTTTATAATAGCCCCGCTTTTATACATCTGTTCACCAGCTATTGAAAAATGGAAAGAGAAAACCTTCGAATTTCCGGAAAAGAAAGAAGTGTCCACAAAATGGATCTACAGCACAGTAATTTTGATAACGGTGGTGATCTCAGTATTCATTTTTTCAGGAGATTATCTTGCAAAAAAAAGAATCGCTGAACAAATACATACAATGAAAACCCTTACCAGCGAAGCAATTGTAAGTTCGATTGAGTCATTTGGGATCATTACGTGGGTTTCAATCTGGATCGTATTTTGTGTGGGTATCGGAGCTGTTTTTGTGATAACCAGTTGGAATACTGAACTAAAGAAGAAAGTGGAAGAGCGGACGAGATCTCTGTCTATTGCTGAAGACCGTTTAAAGGAGTCACTATCTGAAAAGGAAACTTTGCTGAACGAGATTCATCACAGAGTAAAAAATAACCTTGCAGTAGTGATTGCTTTACTTGATCTGCAACGAATGAGGAATACTGATCCGGGAATCAGAAAAGTACTTGATGATGCCAAGTCCAGAATTAAGTCGATGGGTTTTGTTCACGAGACACTTTATCAAACTGAAGATTTTGCAAAAGTTGAATTCTCAGGGTATCTGGATCGCCTCTGCCATTCTCTTGAAGGAACTTTAAAAACTCCTGATAAAGAAATTAATATTGTTCATGATTGTGATAAAATAAGTCTTCCGATTGAAAAGGCGATCCCTTTAGGCTTGCTTATAAACGAGATAATAGTGAATTCCTATAAGCATGCATTTAAGGAATTAAACGAAGGCACCGTTAGTTTGAGCCTGAACAAGTCAGGTAATGAATACTTTTTGGAAATAAAAGATAATGGTGTGGGCTTTTCCAATCTTGAAAAACCAAGCAAAGACTCGAAAAGTCTGGGCATGAAGTTGATTAAAACCCTTACAAATCAGTTAAGGGGAACACTAGATATGCAATCGGAATATGGAGACACTAGTTTCAAACTTCAATTTTCTTTGGAGAACCAGCCTCAAGGCGGTTAAGAGTATATTTCGAAGAAATCTCTGTTTGTAAACCATTCGCAAAATATGGATTTTCATGATCAAGATAGTGTTATTCAAGAAATCACTAAGTAATTCTCAATATCTTTTCTAAATGAAACACCACTCACCTGCACCTGCTTCAAAAAATAAACATCCTTTTTGGCTGAAGTCCTCGGTTACTTTAATAGGATTATCACTTCTGTTCGTAATTTTGAGCTACGGAAAATTCATTCTGATGCCTCTGGCTTTTGCAGCTTTCATTTCGATGCTGTTAAATCCGATTGTCAACAAGTTGGAAAGCTGGAAGCTGGGAAGGGCTTTCAGTATTATCTTGACTTTATTACTTGTTGTGATCGTATTCAGTGGAATTGTGACGTTAATTTCAGCACAATTCGTTCAATTTTCAGAGCGTATCCCAGAGGTAACCGATAGGCTAAAATCTGTTACAGCTGAAGGAGTTCATTTCTTAGAAGAAACAGTAGGTATTTCTGAAGAAGAGCGAACTAATTACTTAGAACAAGGACTTAGTAACCTGATCGATAAAAGTGGTCAATATCTGGGTTCCGTGGTTAGTGCAACTACCAGCGCTTTTACGCTGATGTCACTGCTGCCCATATTCATTTTCTTTATGCTGTATTACAAAGAGATGTATCAAACCTTTTTCAGGAAGTTGTTTGAGCGTAAAGAAGGAAACTCTATGATCGACGGTGTATTGGATAATGTGCAGGAAGTCACCCAAAACTATCTTGTTGGTATGCTTACAGTAATTGGGATTTTAGCTGTTTTAAATACAACCGGTTTATTGTTGATAGGATTAGAACATGCCATTTTCTTTGGGGTATTTGCGTCTCTTTTAGCGGTGATTCCTTATATCGGCATTATTATCGGAGCACTACCGCCACTTTTATTCGCTTTTTTGTTGGGGGATTCTCTTCTGACTCCCTTGTTAGTGATTGCGGTTTTTGGAACAGTTCAGTTTTTGGAAGGTAATTTCATTACTCCGAGAATTGTAGGATCCAAAGTGGCAATAAATCCTTTTATGGCGATGTTGGCACTGATCATTGGTGGGGAGCTTTGGGGAATTTCAGGTATGATCCTGTTTGTGCCGTTGATAGGAATTCTTCGTGTGATCTTTGAACAAATTGATGAATTGAAACCATACGGGTACTTGTTGGGGAATAGGATTGAGTATTAAATCAGTTACTTCTAATAGCCAAATGTGCTGTAATACCAATACTCATGTTATAATATTGCCCATTAGTATTATAACTCTCAGTTGAATTCAAAAGGTTTCTAAGAGCTAAAGTTAAACCAAGAGAGCGATCAAACAGCCATGTTTTTGCTGTAGCATTTAATAGAAATATGGGACGTACTTTTACAGGAGGGAATGTCCCACTCTGATTAACGGATGTAGTAAAATCATCTATTTTTCTTGACGAGGTATATCTAAAACTGATACCCAACAAGGCATTGTCATGAACCTTATAGTTAATAGTCTGAGAAAAGATAGTACGGTTTATATTACTAATTGAGCTTTTGAATTTATCAGAACCATAGCGTATAACATGACCAGATAAAGCTGACATCAAACTGATGTTATTAACCAGATTAAGCTTTGCAGATAATTTGTACCCAAAAAACCCAGAATTATTTATATCTGAGAAAACAATGCTGGAGTTTAATTTATCTTCCCCATTTACAGGTTCGTAATTGATCATTGTGTCAACAAAATTCCAGAAATGATTTGCAAATACTCCCAATTTCAAATGAACTCGTTTTGTAGTAGTTTTGATGTCAAAGCCTATTGATGTTTGAGTATTTGACAGATCAGAGAAATTGATTACTTCATGTTTTGATCTATCCAAATTAGAAAATCCGATTTCGTTGTTGAAAAGGGTATAGTTATATCCATTGCTTTCTAGATTTCTTTTGAATGTAGAAATCCGAAAAGAAGTGCCTAAGGAAGGGTTATTGGTATATTCGAAACCTAAACTATGTGAGCCCACTACAAAACCCAAATCTCCCAGTTTTTCATTTGAGTAAGTAGAGATTAGATTAATATCGTTAACAAAAGCTCTTTTATTGGAAACATAATCATTCCAAATAAAAACAGAATTACTTATAGAAACTTGTAATGCAGCATCTTTTATTGGAAATAAAAAAGCTGTAGAATGCTGTATGGTCGTTTCATTCAAACCATATGCTATTGGATCAGAAAACTGAAGACTATCAGAGGCGGCATGTCCTATGCTGATATTTGTGTGTTTATAAACCCCATTTTTTTGAGGATGAATACTTGCAGAGATGAAAGTCCTTTTGTGTTCAGAAGCTAATTCTATGCCTGAAATCGGATGCCACTGAAAAAAAGTATCTTTCAAATTGTAAGAAGCAAGTAAACTAAGATAAAATGAATGAGTCTTTATTTGGTTGAGAAGTATAAAGTCTGTTTCTGTATTTCTTTGGGGTATAAATGTACTGCCAGGGCTGTCAGGAGTTGTTATTCTTGTTCGGTCAAAAAGTGTATTATCCACTTTCCTATCATATACTAGTCTATTAGCCCGTGTGTATGTATCATCATTAAATAGAAATCTAGTATTAAAAATTTCTGGGTATACGATTCCTGCTTTTATGGTTGAGTTGATCCGTTCAACATTTGGAGTTTGTAGCTCAGGTTCTTCAGCTAGTAGCCCGGGATCATTTATTTGGTTTACGAGATTAAATTCTGACTCTACCAGGGGCATTTTTTTTATTAAATAAATTGAAATGCTTCCATTTGGAGTTAAAAAACCATTCATGGTTTTAGAAGTTGTATTAATAACTACAGAATCAATTATACTTAATGGAATATTCGGAAAATAGAAAAGGTCCTGATCCAACCAATTTGTTTGATAATTATGTTCATCAATAAATAACAATGGTGATTTTTGTAATGTATTTACATAAAAAGGAGAAAAGGGTTCAAAATTTGTTAAATCATAACTGTTGTAACCCCAGTTAGCCTTAGAATAAATCCACTCTTCAAGATTATACCACGATGTGATGTCTTCAGAAGGTTTTAGTACTATCTCTTGAGTATATCCTTTTATATTAAACAGAAGAATAATTATACAGGGTAAAAACTTTTTCATTCAGCTGAGTCCTTAATCTAAAATAGATCTTATTCGTTTAGGCAAATCAAGCTGTAGTTTTATTCCCATTCCTCCAAAGAAAATGTCTTGCCTGTAAAAATTGTATATACGTCTGTATTGAAAATCACCAAATATTATAATTCGATTGAATACAATTTGAGGCTCGAGAGAGGCTGAATAAAACAGTTCGAGCTCTATACTATTAGAACTGAAACGACTTCGTGTAGCTGAATTGAGTCGCTGCATACCTACAAAAATTCCTGGTGTTAATTTGAAGAACTTTGATTTTATAATATCAAAACCAAAATATGTTGATAAGTTAATCGATGAGGCATCACTATTTGATTCGTTTCTGGTTTCATAGTCAAAAAATTCAATATTAAAGCCAGTTTTCCCAAAATAAAATGGTGTGCGGAAATGAAATGATCTTGATTCCGTTAGGTTCCAACGTTCCGAGTAAATAGAACTCTGAGAAGAAGGATAGCTAACGGAAGCGCCAATTTCGGCCACGCTGAAAGGCTGTGCAATCAACCCAAAACGGAAAAGGAAAAAAAATGTAGAAATTATTAACGCCTTTAACATATTAAGTTTAGCAATTTTTAAAAAATTTCATCACCTCTTCCGCACTCTTCGTATTCAATACTCTTTCTTTTTCGTATTTTCCTTTACGGGCAATTCGCACACCGTATTTCATAAGATCTATCCCGTCAATATTGTGAGCATCAGGATTTATAGAAGTCATCATCCCAACTTCTTTGGCTTTGTTTCCGAACTTCCAGTCCAGATCTAATCTACGTGGGTTTGCATTGATTTCGATAGCGGTGTTATGCTCTGCCGCCAAAGCCACCAATTCGTTCAGGTCGATCTTACTTTCTTCTCTTTTAAGAAGTAATCGTCCGGTTGGATGACCGATCATCCTTGTATAAGGATTTTTTATCGCATTCCGGAATCGCTCCATCATTTTCTTTTCCGGCATTTCTAACGATTGATGAACGGAAGCGATGATAAAATCAAAACCTTCCAGAATATCATCCTCGTAATCCAGACTTCCGTCAGCCAGAATATCAGATTCAATTCCTTTAAAGATCACAAAGTTTGTCCCTGATGATTTAAAACCTTCATTCAATGCATCGATTTCATCCCATTGCCGCTTTACTTCGTCTGGTTTTAATCCACCGGCATAAGCCGCTGTTTGGGAGTGATCTGTAATTCCTAAATATTCATATCCTCTTTCGATACAAGCTTCAGCCATTTCCTTGATGGAGAATTTCCCATCACTCCAGGTACTATGAGCATGTATTACGCCCCGAATATCATCATCAGTTACAAGGTCGATCTCTTTATGAGTTCCAAAGATCTCAAATTCACCTCTATCTTCGCGCAATTCAGGTGGTACAAAATTCAGGTCCAATAATTTGTAGATATCCGCTTCGGTTTTGAAATCCTGAGGAGCATCCCAATTGGTTTCTCCGTCTTCCTGGAGTTTAAATAAACCGTACTCATTCAAACTCATACCTTTATTTCTGGCACGAGATCGAAGTTCTACATTATGTTCTTTACTACCGGTAAAGTACATCAAAGCAGCAGCAAAGTTTTCCGGTTTAACGATCCGGAGATCAACCTGTCGGCCATCTGTAGTTCGAACAGAGCTTTTGGTATCGCCTTTCCCCAGAATTTCGGTAACTCTTCCGTGATTTGTGAATACTTCGAAAAGATCGGTGATGTGCTTTTCTTCAGCAGCGATCAGAATATCAATATCACCAATGGTTTCTTTTGAGCGTCGTAAAGATCCTGCGAGCTCAATTTGTTGAACACCTTCCAGGTCCTTTAAACTTGCGTAAATGTCATCAGCAATTTTTTGAGCTTCATCCAGTCGGCATCGCTCATCATATTTTTCCATCCATTCTATGGACTTCTGAATTTTCTCTGCTGATTTTCCACCTAATCCCGGTAGTTTGGCAAGTTCACCATTATTGATCAGTTCTTTCAACTCTTCAATTTCAGTAATACCAAAGGTCTCATGAATTTTGAGGATGTTCTTTGGACCCAATCCTGAAATTTCTGTCCACTTTAATAAACCCGGTGGAATTTTTTCACGAAAAGCTTCCAGCACAGGCATTTTTCCCGTTTCAGCATATGCATAAATATCTTCAGCAATGGATTTTCCGATTCCCTTAATATCAGTCAGGTTCTTATTGTTGATGTACTCGTTGATATCATCGCTCATTCCATCTACGGTGAGAGCTGCTTTGTCAAAGGCGATGGCCTTAAAGCGATTCTCTCCTGCTAGTTGCATGAGTTGGAAAACTTCTCTGAGTTTGGAGGCGATGTCTTGATTGCTGGGCATATCTATTGATTTTATTGCCACAGAAACACGAAACCACAAAAAGGGTTATTGTTCTGTGAAGTTTAGACCTTATTGACGGATCATTAATTCAAATCAATATCGTTGTTTTTTAATTCGGTCTCAATCCAATCTGTAAATTCTGAAACTCTGGTATAGAATTCATACACGTTATAGACTCCCTCCGGTTTTCCCATTCCTCTGCCATTTTGATGTGAACTTACACCAAGTAAATACGCCTGATCACCATCAAACCAAAGAGCAGGGCCGCCACTATCCCCGGGACCGCTGATTCCTTCCAGCGGTAATGCATCTTCAGAATCGGGAGCGTCAAACGTAAAGCGAATGAAACCATCTTCCCGAAGTCCATCTACTTTGTTTTGAGCAGCACGCATTTTCCGGTCTTTATTGATCGAACCCTCAACCATTCCTTTATCACCGGTGCCTGCCCATCCTGTTCCTGCAAAAATGATCTCCTTACCAACTTCGTCATTATTATAATACAGTTTTGCCAGTTCAACATCGGGAACTTCCTCTTCAAGAATAATGATGGCGATGTCGTTGGCAATGCTTCTGCTCATATCGAATTCCGGATGATTGATGATCCTTTTAATACCGTATTTAATTCCATCCACAGTAATATCATCACCAATTTGAGGAACAGAAGCAACATGTGCTGCAGTAATGATCACATTCGGAAGGAGGAATGTTCCGCATCCGGCATTTAATCGAATTGCAGAACCCGCGTATTTTTCAGCTAAGGCAATGTATTCGGATTCATCTACATCATGTCTCATTACTATATCCGTCGAAAAACCTATGATGATGATTGCAACAAGAAAGGTTTTAGAAAGCATTGGCTCGTAATTGATTAATAATTCCGTAAAAGTTATTCAAAAGAGTTGTTCAAAGGAAAAGTAAACTGTAAAATCCATCATATATAAAATTTGACTGCAAAATTGATTAGCTCACTGCAAAATTTCACTAAATTTAAATTCAAAGACATGAACCGAATTATAAAATCCTTCATATTTCTATTAATTTTATCTACCTCCGCTTTTGCACAGCTACAATCGCCAGCGGAATTTTTGGGTTATGAACTGGGAGAACAATGGACGCCGCATTATAAAGTTCATGCATATTTTCAGCATGTAGCAGAGAATTCTGATATGGTCGAAATCGAAAAATACGGCGAAACATACGAAGGAAGAGAGCTTGTAATCGTAACCGTTTCATCTGTTGAAAATCAAAATCGCTCGGAGGAGATAAGAACAAATAATTTGAAACGAGTTGGTTTTATTGATGGAGAACCATCTGCCGATAAAACTCCAATTGTATGGTTGAGCTATAATGTTCACGGAAATGAAACCTCATCGAGTGAAGCGGCTTTAAATACGATCTATAAATTGATTACAGAAAAGAGTGAGTGGCTTAATGATGTAATGGTTGTGATGGATCCAATGATCAATCCGGATGGAAGAGACCGATATGTATATTGGAATAAATCTGTAACAGGGTCCAAGCCCAACGTAAATCCTGAGTCCCGAGAGCACAACGAACCGTGGCCGGGAGGAAGAACCAATCATTACTACTTTGATCTGAATAGAGATTGGGCATGGCAAACACAGGTAGAAACACAGCACAGAATTCAAGCTTATTTATCCTGGATGCCTCATGTACATGTAGATTTTCATGAGCAGGGTTTCAACAGCCCGTATTATTTTGCTCCTGCAGCCAGACCATATCATACTGCTATTACCGATTGGCAAAGCGAGTATCAAACTATGATCGGTAAAAATCATGCAAAGTACTTTGATCAGGAAAACTGGCTGTATTTCACTAAAGAATTTTTTGACCTGTTCTACCCGAGCTATGGTGATACATGGCCAACTTTCAACGGCGCTATTGGAATGACCTATGAGCAAGCGGGGCACAGTCGCGGTGGACTTGGTGTGAGAACAGCAGAAGGAGATACATTGAGGCTTTGGGACAGATTGACCCACCATTCAACCACAGGGCTTTCTACGGTCGAGATTACTGCTGAAAACAAAGAAAGAGTAGTAGATGAATTCTCGAACTATTTTCAGCAAACAAGAGAAAATGGAGCCGGGGAATACAAGACATTTGTAGTAAAGAAATCCAGTAATCCTGATAAAGTAGCCAGTTTACTCCAGTATTTGATCAAGCAGAATATTCAGTTTGGAGAAGCAGCAAGCAGCTCCCGAATGGAGGGTTATGACTATACAACAGGTGAAACAGGAAGAGTAAATATCGAAGAAGGTGATTATGTGATTAGCACTTTTCAGCCTCAGGGGACATTGGTTCGCGTTCTTTTTGAACCAAAGCCTGAACTGGAAGATTCACTCACTTATGATATCACAGCATGGGAAACTCATTATGCTTATGGATTGGAAGGCTTTGCTGTTAAAGGGAACATTAGCCAACAACCTGTTTCCAGCACAACAACAGGAACCGTTTCTGCAAATGTAAATAAGCCATATGCTTATCTCGCAAAATGGAATTCTTTGGATGATTTGAAATATTTGGCAGCTCTTCTTAAAAAAGGAATAAACGCTCGTTACGCAGAAGAAGCATTTACATTAAACGGAAATAAATATGAAGCAGGAACGCTTGTAATTACAAGAAACGGTAACGAAAAACTGGGTGATGATTTTGATAAGATCGTAAAGAAAACGGCAGATGAACTTGGTCGTTTTATAACTCCTGTTGCTACCGGATTTGTAAACTCAGGGAAAGACTTCGGATCATCTTCAGTTAAGTTTTTAACCGCTCCAAAAGTTGGGCTTATAGCAGGTGATGGAACAAGTTCTAATATGGTGGGTCATATATGGCATTATTTTGATCAACAGATCAAATATCCTGTAAACCTCATCAACAGAGATGATATTGGATATATAGACTGGCATGAATATGACGTAATGATCATGCCTTCAGGATCTTACGGAAGAACTTTCGATGAAGATGGACTCAATGATCTGAAAGAATGGATAAGAGGAGGAGGAACTTTGATTGCGGTTGAAGGTGCAAACGGGTTTTTAGCTGGGAAAGATGGATTCAACCTTAAGAGAAAGACATCCAAAGAAGATGATGAAAAAGATGAAGATCCAAACGATAAGCTTAAAAAGTATGGAGATTCAAACCGAGCATTTGCATCCCGATTAAATGCAGGTTCTATATTTGAACTGTCAATGGATAATACACACCCGCTGGCATTTGGCTATGGAGAAACATATATGTCTTTAAAGCTAGGTTCAACAGGATACGAATACCTGGATAATGGCTGGAATGTAGGTGCTGCAAAAACAGGTGCTGTCAGAAGTGGTTTTGTAGGAGCCGATGCAAAAGAAATTCTTGAAAATACACTTTCATTCGGAGTTCAGAATATGGGTTCAGGAAAAGTAGTTTATATGATAGATAACCCACTATACCGGGGTTTCTGGCACAATGGAAAACTACTATTTGGAAACGCAGTGTTTTTTGTAGGAAATTAAGTGACTAAGGGAGCTGGTAATTATTCTTTAACCAGCTCCGCTTCACTTGCTATAAATCCAAATGAAGCCCAGTTCCCGGCGTCATAAATTCTTTGCCAGATTTCCATCGCACGGTCTTTTCTTCCATTAATATAATGCCAGTTTCCTATTCCATATCCAAGAGTTGCGTTACTTAAAGCATCAGTTTCTGTATCTAATAGTGCATTGGGGTCAAACTCTCCTTTAAATACCAAAAGCAGTTTATGGTAACTGTCGTTTTCAACGATATTCATTTCTGATCTGATAGGATCAATGACCTTCCCCGCAAATTCATCCTGACCGTCACGTCGGAGGCTCATATAATACCAATATAACGCTGCAGTCATCATGTCATCATTTGTGCTTGCATTGATGCATTCTGCGTATGCTTTTTGGGCGTTTTCAAAATCACTGGTCAAATAATATGCTAAACCAAGGTGGTACCAAATATTTGTATGTAAACTGCTTTTAGGTTGGTTCATTTCATTCGGAAGACCGTCCTGCTCAAGAATATCTTCTGTATCTTTGATGAGCTCGGATGCTTTTTTCAGATCTTCAATAGCAAGATCGAAAACACGCAGAGAAATATAGCGATGCCCCCGATGTCGGTATAGGGCAGGATTCTTAGAGTCTTGCTCAATTCTTTTCGATAACAGATCGATCGCATTTCTGTATTCACCATTATATCCTAAATACCGAGCCTCCCAGATCACAGCTTCGGTTTCAGCGTCTCTTGATCTTTCCAAAAGTATCAAAGAGTCAATGCGTTCGGCAAGTTCCTGTGGCAACATTGAGCTATTTGTTTGTAATGTATCCCCTAACAGAGAAACAGTTTGCACGCCCTCAGGAAGGGTTGTGTATTTTGGAGCGGGGGTTGAACAAGCTAGAATAAGTCCAGTAAAAATTATAACTGATAAGTATTTCATAAATCAGATTTGGTAGTTAGTTAATCCCTAAATGTAGGAAATACTAAAGAAGTACTAAAATCTGAAAAGTAATTAATCCTTATAAATCTATTTCATGATAGATGGGCTGATCTTTAGCAAAGTCATACAAAGTAAGTCGGCGTAAATTATAATAGCCTGACCAGTAATTTCTTAGAGCTTGAATATAGTTTCTTCGTGCACTGTCTTTTTCATTTTGAGCGATAAAAAGATTAGTGATGTCAATTTTTCCAATCAAATATCTGTTTTTTGAAACATCATACCGACGGTCAGCAATGTTATCAGAAATTTCAGCCAGCTCAACTTGACCCTTCAAAAGTTCAAACTCACGGACAGTACTTCTTACACTCAACTCAAACTGCAAACGTTGATATTCAATGCTGTTTGCAGTTGCCAGTTGTTGATTCCGAGCCGCTTTAACCTGAGCTATATTCTTTCCCCAGTTAAAGATGGGAATTTGAAATCCGATATTAAAAGACTTCAGGTCGCCGGGGTTGTTATATACTTCTGCAAAGTCAATAGCAGTATCATTAAGGCCATATTCAGCACGTAAATTTGCTGTAAAGCTTCCGTTTCGTTTTGCCTGATCGTACGCTTGATTAGCTTGTATTTCATCTAACCTGAATTGCAGTGACTGACTGTTATTTTCTAATGCCAGAGTAAGTGCTTTATCAAAATTAAGATCAACGTCAGGTGCTGTTTCCGGGGCCTGAACTTCAATCTGTATATCATCATCGAGGCCTAAAAGCGCTTTAAAAGTCTCTTCTGCTCTTTGGTAACTTAATTTGGCATTGGTAAGTGAAGCTTCTGCGTTTCTGTACGCGAGTTCAGTTTGAAGTAAGTCGTTTTCAGCCAAGCTTCCTACCTCAAATCTTCCTTTTGAGATGTTATAGATTGAATCATTAACAGTAACATTAAAATCAGCTATCTCAACATTGATCTTTGAAATCAAAACATCAAAAAAGCTTTGTGTAACGGTAAAAGAAAGATCTTCAAGGTCTTCAACAAATTGCTTTTCAGCTATCTTAAACCTAAGAGGTTCAATTCTGTTTCTCCATTTCAAGTTGTTATACTGGAAAAGGGGTTGGTTATATACAATACTGATTGGAGTGCTGGACCATTCATAGCTTTTCTCACCTTTGAAAATTCCTAATCTGTTCAGGCTTGATGTAACAGAAACAGAACCCCCAGTTGGAAGAATAGCCTGGTTGATGGAAAGCCCCAGGTTAGCATTAGAATTATTAAAACTTACATTTTGAATTCCTTCAGTGGTATTGACCGTTTGTGCCCCGAGTCGGTAATTTGGAATATTTCCTGCAAGCTCTAAACTTGGAAGAAGGTCGGCTCTGAACGATTTATACCTCCATTTAGAAGAAATTAAACTGAAAGTTGCAGCTCTGGAAAGAGGGCTGTTATCTTTTGCTATTTCAATACTTTCTTCGAGGGTTAAGGTTCTGACAGACTGAGCGTTGATCTGAATAGTTCCAAGAAGAAGTATTACAAATAAGGAAAATAAAGTTCTTTTATTCATGTCTTAATGCGTGTACAGGGTCTTGTTGAGCGGCGCGTTTTGCAGGAAAAAATCCGAAGACAACTCCAATTAATAGCGCCACGCCAAATGAAATGAAAATTGATATGGGAGTAACAATGGTGGCTATATCAGCAGTGGCTTCAATGGCAAAACTGAACAGCATTCCGAGAATAATGCCTAAAATACCACCGGTAATACTAATGGTAAGTGCTTCTGTTAAAAACTGTAATTCGATGTCCTTTTTTTGTGCTCCTACCGCCATTCTGACTCCGATTTCACGGTAGCGTTCAACAACTGAAGCCAGCATGATATTCATAATACCAATCCCACCAACAATCAAAGAAATAGAGGCGATAGAAGAAAGAACGATATTGAAAATTCGCTTGGTTCGCTGCTCTTGTTGAAGAAGCTGTTCGGGAACAATGATCTCAAAATCCACGACGTCATTGTGCCGTCGTTTAAGCATGCGTGACAACACTTCAGCTATAGGGACGCTGTACTTAGTGTCACTTACTCTTACAATGAGTTTGTCCAGTTGATTGTAATTTCCATCTCCACCTTTTCCCGAACTGCTTGAACTCACCATCATCCCTCCTCCGAAAAAAACCGTAGAGCTTCCACCACTTAAATCTTTTTTTGTAAGAAGAGCACGGTTTTTAAAACGAAGTAATACAGTTGTTGCAGGAGCAAAAATATCCAGATTATAATTTCTGATCCCGAGACTTTCAATGTTTTCAGTAGACAGATCTCTCTTTTTGAGAACCCCAACTACAGTTAACCAAAGATGACCTACTTTGATTTTTTTACCTATAGGATCTTGTCCTGCAAAGAATTTTGAACGCACGTCATAGCCTATAATACAAACAGGAGAAGAGCTTTCGATTTGTGCATCCGAAAAATTTGACCCACTTATTACCTCAAAATTATTGATGTTGAAATAATCATCATTAACACCAACCAGTTTACCCGTTCTCATTCGTGCGTTTCGAATGAAATTTGTTTCATACACAATTTCGGGGCTGACAAATTCGATTTCCGGTAATACAGACTGAATGCTTCTTAAGTCTTCAAGGGTTAAACCGGGAGAAAACCTCTTGCTTTCTTCAGTAGCATTTTCTTCATCAACCTGACCTTCTTCCTGTTCAATCACAGGTTGAATAATCACATTATTAGTACCCAACAACTGCATTTGAGAAAGCACTTCTTGTTGAGCTCCGGTACCAATAGCCAGCATTGCTATTACAGAGCCAACGCCAAAAATTATTCCAAGAGAAGTAAGAAATGCCCGCAACTTGTTTCTGCGGATAGCTTCTATGGCTATATCAAAATTATAAAGAATTTTTTGAAGCACGTGGAATAATTAATTGTTTGAGGTGATATCGTCTTTCAGATAAGATTTTGTTATTCCTGAAGTGTCTTCAGGCATCGACAGATATAAACGATCATCCATCGAAACTCCACGATGAATAACGGCCTCGTTTTCATTGATCAATCCAAGCTCTACCTGCTGCATTTTTGAACCAATACCATCTCTCAAAAATACAAAGCTCAGAGAATCCTGTGCATGAATAGTTTCTAAAGGAATCGAAATAGCATTATCAAGCTTGTCAATCTGGATTTCATTACTAGTGGTCATGGCAGGACGTAATAAACTATCCGTTCCTGCTATTTCAATAATAACTTCGTAGACTTTTGAGTCAGAGTTCGGACGCTGCTCACCGATATTTGCTACGCTGGTTACGGTACCATCCAGAACTTTTCCTTGCACAGCATCTAAGCCAACAATTACTTTTTGGCCCTCTTTTACTTTCTGAATATCAATTTCATTAACATATGTAAGAGACTCCATAACGGTGAAGTCAGGAAGCTCAGCTACTATAGGATTCCATGCACTAATGTCTTCTCCAACAGTAACTTTACTTCCATTCCAGTTACGCTTATAGATCAACATTCCTTTATCAGGAGCATAAACTGTGAATTCGCTCATTAGAGCCTGGATTTTGTTAAGCTCGTTTTGCTTTTTTGAAAGTTCAGCCTCGATCTCGCTGATTTTAGCGACAGCTTGTTTTACTTTAGTCTGATAGTTCTTCTTTTCCTGAGACAGAGTTCTTTTAGCTTTGTCCAGCTCAATTTCAGCTTGTCTTTGAACGGCAGGTGATTCATATTTCGATTGTTCAACAGCTATTTCACGTTCTTCAAGAGCATATTCGAGATTTATGAGATTGTCACGGGCTTGAGAGAGTGTAAGTGTACTGTCTAATTGAGCCTGAGTAACCTGAGATTGAGCTTGTTGAACCTCAAGTTGTGCATCCTGCATTTTGGCAAGTATCGGTGAGCGGTCAAGTTCAGCAACAAAATCTCCTTCTTGTACAATTGAACCCTCAGGAATCAAACGTTGGATCTTCATATTGTTAATACGAAAATCCCTAACACCCTGTGGCCCCTTAATTTCTGTTGAGTTCTTAGCTCTAAGTTCCCCGGTGCTAATTACCTCAACTACAAATTCACCTTGTCTTGGAGATGTGTAGAGTTCGGTTGCTTCATCATTATTGCCTCCGAAAACCATCCATAAAACCACAACGGATAGTACAAGAGCAATGGGAAGAATTAATTTCTTTTGCATAATATTGTAAGTTTGAATTCCCCTAATAATACGAATTTAGAGTTAGACGAACCTACTAATAGAATAGTTTTACAAAGTGAGGACTTTTTACAGGTATTATCAATTAGTCTTCCTGAAATTCGTCCTGCTGATAAAGTACTTCACCATATGAAATTTCTTCACCTGCCAAAACCAGTATTGTCGTTGGCAGTCCTTTTAAGCGTTTCTGGATATTTCCATAGTAGTTTAGGAAATTTTCATCGGGCTCTGCCATTCCCATAAAAATCAGATCAGTTTCTTTTGATGACTCATGAAGGATTTCATCGAAGGATCTTCCGTTTGAAACTATAACCTGGGCTTTAGCACCTGTCCGGAGTTTTCGGCTGATTTCGGTAAGGTTTTTTTGGGCATCTTCCGCTCCCTTTTCGGAGCCAACTACCATTTTAAGATATACCTCTGCATCAAACCAGCTTCTGCTACTCTGGAGCAGGTAGCCCAAAATCATCATCAACCCACCATTACCTTTCAAACCGCCCCACCAGATATCAATTCTCTTTTTTTTACCAAACCCTTTGTGTTTATCATCATGAACGATAAGAACATTTCGCTGAAGTCGATGAAAAGTTGAGATCATCTGGCAATAATCTTTTCGAATAGCTTCATTTTCGCTGTCACCAAGAATGATTGTATTGGGAACCAGCGCCCCAAGTCCGTAGGCTTCAACTAAGCGCTCTCCTCCTTTAAACGGGTCGTCTGCAGTCAGAACTTTTACTAATCCCTGAATTCCTCTTTTAGCAAGGAACTCACGAATATTGTCCTCAATCGTATTTTGATGTTCTACCGAAAACTTATCATTCGTAATTACCGTTGATACTGTTAACAAGCCACGGTTGTGAGTTATTGAAGAAGCCAGATCTATCAAATGCCATCTTTTAGTTGGTGCTCCGGAAAGAACTAACGGATTTGGGCGCCATGTTTTTGAATCTTCTTCCACACGTATTCTTAGTAAACCGGCTCGGGTAATGGCCATCCAGATTCCGCGACGAACATCACCCCAAGTGGATTGCAGTTCTCTTCGCTCCAGCCAGAAATAAATGGCTAACACAAAAATAAAAGCTACAATCGTGGCAGTGGCATTGATCAGAAACATAACGGCAATACAGCCAATTGCACCAACTATGGAAAACACCCAATGAACTTTAAATTTTGGTCTGAAAGATGGACTTCCAAGAATACGCTCTATTCCTGCAGTAATATTTAAGACTCCATATGTTGTTAGGAAAAACATGGTAAGAACGGGAGCAATAAGATCAAGATCTCCGAAATAAACTGCCGCTAAAGCGAAACCTAAAGTTACAATGGTTCCCATTCTTGGGGCGTCATCGTCACCTGAGCCCTGACCTAGAAAGTGCATCCATTTTGGTAAAACACGGTCGCGGGCTAAAGCCTGAAGCACTCTGGGTGCACCCAAAATACTTCCAAGGGCACTGGATAGTGTAGCTCCCCAAACACCGATCAAAATAGCATCGCCCCAGTATGAGATCTGGCGCATGATCAAAGGATTTTCAATCAATGTTAAAGCGTCTGCTCTGTTTGCTAAAATAATGGGAAGCCCCATATAAATCAGATAACCAACTCCAACTGCAGCGAAGGTTCCCATAGGAATAGATTTCCCGGGCTCTTTTAGATCACCGCTCATATTTACGCCCGCCATGATTCCGGTTACAGCGGGGAAAAACACAGCAAAGACCACCCAAAAAGGTTCTGAGTTTCTCTCGGAAGCACCCCAAAGTTCAATTTCTGTTGGTTCTATGGGTTTGCCAAATAATAGAGAAAGCAATGAAATGCCAATTCCGAACATGATAAAATATTGAGCCCGAATAGCTGTTTTGGCTGATACCAAAGCCAGAACAGTTACTAAAATCGTAGTGGCAATACCTACTAATTTAAAATTCAGCTCCGGAAAAACCTGAACCACACTTTCCGCAAATCCAACAGTGTAAAGGGCTACAGATAATGCCTGAGCTATATAAAGTGGAATTCCAATTGCTCCACCGGATTCGATCCCTAAAGAACGACTGATCATATAGTAAGCGCCGCCACCCCTGACCCGTTGATCCGTAGCAATTGATGCAATAGAAAGAGCTGTCAAAAAAGTAATAGCTGTGGAAAGTGTAACTATTATAAGCGTACCAATGAGTCCGACATTACCAACTACCCATCCAAAACGCAGGTACATGATCACGCCGAGAATGGTAAGAATGGATGGAGTGAATACACCACCAAATGTTCCCAGGCCATCTTTGGAACTCTCTATTACACTTTCGGCCTTTGGTGCATTATTGATAAACGGAATTTTCATTTATCAACTTTGAAAGATGTGCGAATATTGAGCTGAAGAGTAAAGATCACTTTTTATTGTAATGAATTATCCAGCATTCCGGATTCCAGATCATATTCTGAAGCATATTTAGTCTCATCTATGATCTTTTTAGGATCGTTGTTTTCGTCAACAATAACTACGGTTGGTTTGTGAGACTTTGCTTCTTCCGGAGTCATGTCTGCATAACTGATCACAATAATTCTATCGTTAACCTGCGTCAGGCGGGCTGCAGCTCCGTTCATACAGCAAATACGACTGCCTCGCTCTCCGGGAATAGTATATGTTTCCAGACGTGAGCCATTAGTAATATTAAGGACCTGTACTTTTTCGTACGGAAGAAGGTTGGCTGCGTCCAAAAGGTCCTGATCAATGGTAATACTTCCCTCATACATAAGGTTAGCTTCTGTAACTACCATTTGGTGTAATTTCGATTTAAACATGGTTATTTGCATTCTTATAACCTCAGGTTTCCAATATTAAGTTGTCGATCAATCTGGTTTTCCCCAAATAAGCAGCGATTGCTAACACGTACTTATTTCCTGTGGAAAGTTTATCGACGGGTTGTAAAGTGTCTAATGAATACACGGAAAGGTAATCATTCTCAAAGCCCTTTGCTTCCAGTTCATCTTGTTGATGCGAGATCAATAAAGTCGGCTCCATCACTCCATTCTCTATTTGTTGAGCAACGTAAGTCAATGCCCGGTATAAGCTGGGTGCAAGGGTTCGTTCTTCGCTTGATAAATATGCATTCCTGCTACTCAGTGCTAAACCATCCTCTGAACGGCCGATTGGAGCCATCAAGAGTTCAACCGGATGATTAAACTCTTTTACCATTTGTTCGATGATGCGAAACTGCTGATAATCCTTTTGCCCAAATACGGCTAAGTCAGGATTTACAATATTGAAAAGTTTGTTTACCACCAGCGCTATTCCCTGAAAATAACCGGGGCGACTTCCGCCATCTAAATGAACGTTCAGCTCTTCAATATCAATACTGAAATATTTTTTTCCTGAACCGTACATGGTTTCTGTGTCAGGCATAAAAACAACATCCACGTTTTCTTCTTTGCAAAGCTTCAGATCAGCTTCTATAGTTCGTGGATATGTTCCAAAATCTTCATGAGGGGCAAATTGTTCGGGGTTCACATAAATAGAAACAACGATCGCATCGGCATGTTTGTGCGCCATCCTGATGAGCGAAAGATGACCATCATGGAGCGCCCCCATAGTAGGAACAAAAGCTACTTTTTTCCCTTCTGATTTCAGGTGATATACCTGTTCCCGAATTTCTTGTATGGATTCTGCTGTTTTCATTTGAACATAAAAAGAGACGCGAATAAGCGTCTCGTTTAATTAAAGGTCGCTCAGAGCGATAGCGAAGAATCTGCACAACTAAAAAGCGGTGAAGATCCCTCGTAAATATCCTCAGGTTGACGTGTGCTAAACCGCACGATCCATATCAAATCCCTGAAGAATTTGTTTAATTCTGTTCAGGAATGCTCCGCCGTGTGCACCGTCAATAATTCTGTGATCGTAACTCATTGACAGGTACATCATTTGCCTGATCGCAATTACATCGCCGTTTTCTGTTTCCAGAACTACCGGTTTCTTCTCAATAGCTCCGGTACCGATAATGGCAACCTGTGGCTGATTGATGATCGGAGTTCCCATGATATTACCCACACTTCCGTAGTTAGTTAAAGTGATGGTTCCTCCAACAAGATCGTCCGGACTTAATTTTTTGCTTCTGGCTTTGGTAGCAACTTCATTTACAGCTTCAGCCAGTCCAACTAAATTCTTTTGTTGTGCTTTTTTCATTACAGGAACGATCAATCCGCCTTCGCCGCCTTCTCCAAGAGCAACAGCCAAACCAAAGTTAATGTCCTTTTTAACATGGATCTCATCTCCATTAACAGAGCTGTTAATAAGCGGGAATTCCAACATAGCTTTAATGATCGCTTCAACAAATAGAGGAGTGAACGTAAGTTTATGTCCTGTTTTCTTTTGGAAAGCATTTTTGTTCGCGTTTCTCCACTTCACCATGTTGGTAACATCTACTTCTGCAAAAGTAGTTACGTGAGCAGAAGTCTGAACTGATTTCACCATATGCTCAGCGATCATCTTACGCATACGGTCCATTTTGATGATCTCAACTTCACCAGATGGAGACTTAATATCCAATTGACCGGCAGAAATAGATCCGTCGCTGGACTTAGAAGTGCTGCTTGGTTTACTTAGCCCTGCAGAGCTTTGAGAAGTTTTCGGTGCTGATACCTTACCGTTTTTCTTATCTTCTACATATCCAAGAATGTCTTTCTTGGAAACCCTTCCGCCCTGACCAGAGCCGTCAATGCTTTCCAGTTCTTCCTGGCTAATTCCTTCTTCTTTAGCAATAGAGCGAACAAGTGGGGAGAAAAATCTTCCGTCACTTCCCATCCTTTGTGGTTCTGATCCTCCGGAAGAATCACTTGATCCATTATTTTGCATCAATTGATCAGGAGTTTTAGCTGCAATTTCTTCTTTAGATAATTTCTTTTCTTCTTTTTTAGCTGATGAAGAGCCGGAATCGGATTTTGGAGCTGATGATCCTGAACCCGCTCCTTTGCCGGTTGAAATGATTGCAATCGGTTGACCCACTTCGATGGTGTCATTTTCCTCTGCTAAAATTTCTACAAGTGTTCCGGCAGCAGGTGAAGGAACTTCGCTGTCTACTTTGTCTGTAGAGATATCTAAAAGTGTTTCATCTTCTTCAACTTCATCGCCAACTGATTTATTCCAACCAATTACTGTAGCTTCAACAACGGATTCTCCCATTTGAGGCATCATTACTTCGATACGCTCTCCGCCATCATCTCCACCACCGGCGTTTGATTCTTCGGCAGCAGGAGCACTTTCTTCTTCTTCTGCTTCAGGCTCAGGTTCTTCTTCTTTAGTTTCTTCCTTTGCTTCTGGTTCAGGAGATGAGTTTGTGTCTCCAACAGCGTCTGTATCGGTCTCGATAATGGCAATAGGTTTACCAACTTCAATGGTGTCGCCTTCTTCAACTAAGATCTCAACAAGTGTGCCGGCTTCGGGTGATGGAACTTCACTATCTACCTTATCAGTAGCAATTTCGAGCAGTGTTTCGTCAACTTCTACAGTATCACCTACAGACTTGCTCCACTCAATTACTGTTCCTTCCATTACCGATTCGCCCATCTGGGGCATTACTACTTCTACCTTAGCCATAAAAATCTTTTAATTTGATGCCTTAACGGCGGTTTTAGCTGTTTTTGCAAAGGACTTAAAGTTCTACATTATTCTAATTACTTCAAAATGCAGATAGTTCCTTTTATTGTTAAAAAAGCGCTTTTAGAGAAGTTTTATAGAATGTTAGTTCAAAGCCTGTATCAAATCTTCAATAAGGTCATCCGGATGCTCTAAACCAACGCTCAATCGTATTAAGTTTTCCGGCGAATGAGATTGATCACCTTCACTGGACCGGCGATGTTCCCAGGTGCTCTCAATTCCTCCAAGGCTGGTAGCTCTTGTTATGAGTTTGGAGGAAGCAACTGCTTTAAGCGATTCTTGTTCTGTACCATCAAAAAGAAACGAGATCATTCCGCCAAATCCACTCATTTGTGCCCTGGCAATTTCATAACCTTGGTGCGATTCTAATCCCGGATAATAAACTTCTTTTACTTTAGGGTGATCAGAAAGGAATTCGGCGAGTTTTTGAGCATTTTCATTATGAGCTCGCATTCGATACGGAAAACTTCTGATACTTCTGCATAGCAACCAGCAATCTTGGGCAGAAGGTACAGCACCCTGACCTTGCTGGATATTTCGGATTCGGTTAAACATTTCATCTTGTTTTGCTGAGATGATCGCACCACCTAAAATATCACTGTGTCCGGCTAAATATTTTGTAGTGGAATGCATCACCAGATCAGCTCCAAACTCAATTGGATTCAGGTTTAAAGGAGATGGCCAGGTATTATCTACACAAACTTTTGCATTGATGGTTTTTGCCAAAGCACACACTTTTTCAAGATCGGTAATGTGCATTAACGGATTGGAGGGAGTTTCTGCGTAGATCAGTTTTGTGTTTGGGCGAATATTATTTTGAACCTGTTCAAGATCTCTCATATCTGTGAATGTAAACTCCAGATTCCATCGCTTACCAAAAGTATTCAACGTTTTTCGGGTTCCGTGATACACATCTTCAGGAACGATAATATGAGAGCCTTCTTCCATTGCCTGAAATACACTTCCGATAGCTGCCATACCGGACGAAAAAGCAGCACAAACTTCTCCACCTTCTAAGTCTGCGAGGACTTTTTCCAGTTGCAGTCGGTTTGGGTTACTGTGTCTTGTATATAGATAATCTCCATCCTGATGTCCGGCTTCAGAATGTTCAAAATTCGTTGAAACTTCTATAGGAGGAACTACAGATCTTGATCCCGAAGAATGTTCCAGCGATCCGTGAATGGCTATGGTTTCTATGTTTTTTGATTTTTTACTCATATCAAATCTCCCGAATTGCTTTAATACGTTGAAGTGCCGGAGGGTGCGAATAATTCAAGAATACATAAAAAGGATGTGGAGTTAAATTAGAAAGATTGTCTTTCGATAATTTCTTCAATGTGGCGATCATGTCCTTAGGTTTTCCGGTTGTGATAGCGGCAAATTCATCCGCTTCATATTCGTGTTTACGGGAGGATATCTGCATAAATACGGATAAGATCATATCAATCGGGGCGTACAACATTCCGAAGAAAATGAGCCCGGCATATACTGACATTTTATCCATATAAAATGCATCAAATAATCCTTCTGCTTGCAAGAAAATAGAAAGTACAAACAACATGGCTCCGGTTTGAATTACACTCGTGATCATTCCTTTAATAATGTGCTTCTTTTTATAATGACCAATTTCATGAGCAAGTACAGCAACTAATTCGTCATTGGTGTGATTTTCAATCAATGTGTCATACAGAGCGATACGCTTATTTTTCCCAAATCCGGTAAAGAAAGCATTGGATTTACTTGAACGTTTTGAACCATCTATCACAAATAAGCCTTGTAGCGGAAAGTCAACTTTATCGGTGTAATCTTCAATAGCTGTGCGTAGCTCGCCTTCTTCAAGTGGAGTAAATTTGTTAAACAACGGCATGATCCAGGTTGGTGCCACATATTGCATCACCAAAGAAAAAAGAGTGATGGCGATCCATGCATACAGCCAGGCCAGATCACCTGTGTACATAAAGAAAGCAAGAATTCCGGCAAGCAATGGCATGCCGATCAATAGACCAAGCCCTAATCCCTTAACGAGATCCAAAACAAAAGTTTTTGGAGTTGTTTTGTTGAAGCCGAATCGTTCTTCGATCACAAAAGTTGAATAAATACTAAACGGAAGTGAGATGACTGATTTGGAAACCATCAATACTGCGATGTAAAGTAATCCGGTAACCAGTTCTCCAAAACCCCACGCTCGTACAATTTCATCAAGCCAATTAAATCCACCTGAAAACCAAAAGCCCAGAAGCACAACAAGATCAAAACCACCTGTTATAAACCCGAATCGAGTTTGGGTTTTGGTGTATTCTTGAGACTTGGCATAAGTTTCTTCGTCATAAACACCTTCAAATTCATCCGGTAATTCTTTGGATAATGATTTCAGGTTCAGATAATTGGAAACCAGGTCGAGTATAAAATCCACCGCAATGGTTACGAGGATTATTATGGCGTAAATGTTCATTTAGATGGATTAGAAGTTTGAGATTCTAAAATAGATAGTTTATTGGATCTTTAGCAATCAATTCAAACTATGAACATCTTTAAGACTATATTGGGAAATGACACCAAAAAAATTCAAATCCTCCCCAAAGCGCTATCACCCTAAAGGTTTAACCATTTTATATGAGGATCATGACATTCTTGTGATCGATAAATCCAGTGGTTTGTTAACCATGGGAAATGAGAAAGAATCGGTAAATACAGCTCATTATTTGCTGAATGATTATGTGAAGAAGGGAAACAGTAAGTCGAAGAAGAGAGTTTACATTGTTCACCGGTTGGACAGAGACACTTCCGGAGTTTTGATTTTCGCTAAATCAGAACAAACTAAAAGATTTCTGCAGGACAACTGGGCTGATTTTACCAAAACATATCATACTGTTGTTGTCGGAACGCTGTCAAAAAAAGACGATACTCTCAGTTCGTACTTGGTAGAAAACAGTATCCATAAAGTATATTCTACAAATAATCCTGATGAAGGAAAGCTGGCAAAGACGAAATATAAAGTCATTAAAGAAAATTCTGATTTTAGTTTATTGGAAATAGAGTTGCTTACCGGACGCAAAAATCAAATTCGGGTTCACCTTGCTGATAAAGGTTGTCCGGTTGCCGGAGATTATGTGTACGGACAAAAAACCAAGGGAGTAAGAAGGTTGTTGCTACACGCTTCCAAACTTACTTGTATACATCCGGAAACAAAGCAACAGATGAGTTTTGAAGCACCTTTGCCTAAAGAGTTTGAACGATTGATGAAATAGAATCAATTTTTAAGGATATTTAAAGGTGGTTGAAGCGATAAAATTAGTTTAATATTAAACTATTTAATATATTTGTATTGTTTTAAACAAGGAGGCAATATGAAACACAATAAAGGCTTACATCACATTTCAGTTTTAGCAGGAGATCCTGCGGTGAACTACGACTTTTATGTCAATAAATTGGGAATGAGAATGGTTAAAAGGTCGGTTAATCAGGATGATCCTTCTACCTATCATCTGTTTTATGGAAATGAAACGGCTAATCCCGGATCAAGCATAACTTTCTTTCCATGGCCACGAGCGCATAAAGGAATTACCGGAAGCGGTGAATCTGTAAATGTAGCTTTTCAAGTGCCGGAAGGAGCAGAAGACTTTTGGAAAGAAAGATTGAATGCTCAGAATATTGAACACTCAGATATCTTTGAGGTATTCGGGAATCCGGCATTGCGTTTTCAGGATCCGGACGGACTGGAACTGGATCTGATATTCTCCGGTCAGCCCAAAGAAAAAGTGAGTGCTTTTGAGACTACTGTTCCAACAGAATCGTCGATTCAAGGTTTTTGGTCTACACGACTGAAAGTAGCTGATCCTGATGCTACAGCACATATACTAAAAGATATTTTCAAATTTGAAGAGAAGGAATCAGAAGAAAAACTGACCAGATTTGCTACAGATGCTCAAATAGGAAGCAATGTGATCATTGAAAAATCGGATGATGAGCAAGGAAAAGGTGGAAGGGGAATCGTGCATCACGTTGCTTTTCGTGCACAAGATGAAGAAGAATTGGCTGAACTCAGAGAAAAGGTGGTGGAGAAAGGACTACATCCAAGTCCGATTATAGACCGTCACTGGTTTAAGTCGGTTTACTTCCGTGAGCCAAGTGGAGTTTTGTTCGAAATCGCATCCGATGGTCCGGGTTATGCAGTCGATGAAGGTTTTGAGGAACTGGGCGAAACGTTGATTCTTCCACCTTGGTTAGAGCCAAGAAGAAAAATTATCGAAGATAATCTGCCAGACTTAGGCATATAAAAGATAGTATAATGGAATTATTCAGAGTTGATAAAGAAAACCCGTTTAAAGGACCTCATCAGAATCATAAAACTGCTTCAGGTGGAGTTGATCTTAGCGACGCAAAGTTTGCCATGATCATGATTCACGGACGTGGTGCAAGTGCAGAAAGTATTATCGGGCTCGGCAACGAATTTGAGACGAATGATAAAATCACTTTTATGGCGCCTCAGGCAAGTGGGTTTACGTGGTATCCGTATTCATTCCTTGCCCCGACAGAGAAAAATCAGCCGGGATTAAATTCAGGCTTGCAAGCTATTTCTGATTTAATAGTACAAATAGAAAAAGAAGGTATTTCAAAAGAAAATATCTTCCTTCTTGGATTTTCTCAGGGAGCTTGTCTTGCGACAGAATTTGTTGCCAGGCACCCTGGAAAATATGCCGGGGTTATTGGCTTAAGTGGAGGTTTGATTGGTGATGAAGTTGATCCGTCAGTGTATTCCGGAGATTTAGAAGGAACGCCGGTATTTCTTGGTTGCAGTGATATAGATCCTCATATACCCAAAGAAAGAGTAGATGAAACAGAAGCAGCGTTTGAAAAACTTGGAGGAAAAGTCACAAAAAAGATCTATCCGGGGATGGGACACCTTGTCAACGAGGACGAGATTCAGCATATTCAGCAGTTGCTGAATTCAAAATTAAAGATTCAAGATTAAAAATTTGCTCTGACCAATTTTTAATCTTGAATTTTAAATCTCTAATTATTTTTAATGGAAATTCTCTGGCTTGGTCTTGCCTACGTTTTAGGTATGGTTGTTAAACAACTAAAACTACCTCCTTTAATTGGATATTTGATAGCAGGTGTGGTACTGTCAGCTTTTGGTGTGTCAGATGAAAACGGTATGCTCCACACGATCGGGCATTATGGAGTTATATTTCTTCTGTTCACGGTTGGATTACATCTAAGGATAAAGAATATTATCCGTCCGGAAGTGTTTGGTGCGGGAAGCATTCATCTCGTGATTAGCGCCGGTATCTTTTTGGTAATTGCAATGGCTTTCGGCTTTTCTGCAATTGAAGGTTTGATCATTGGGATACTCCTCGGATTTTCAAGTACAGTTTTAGCCGCAAAAACACTGGAAGCTCGGGGCGAACTGAATGCGTTTCATGCACGAGTTTCAATTGGTATTTTGATCGTTCAGGACTTGGTGGCAATCACAGTTTTAGCTTTAACAGGAGGTGGAATTCCATCTGTTTGGAGTTTCGGACTGCTTTTATTGCCCCTTCTAAGACCGCTTCTGTTTAAACTACTTACATCAAGTGGACATGAAGATCTTCAGCTACTTTATGGACTTTTGCTCGCAATGGGGGGAGCCGCTCTGTTTGAAGTATTGGGACTTTCCAGCGAGTTAGGAGCGCTTGTTGCAGGGGCGCTACTTTCAGGAACTCACGAATCGGATGAGCTTTCCGAAAAATTATGGGGACTTAAAGAAGCTTTTCTTGTTGGATTCTTTTTAGAAGTAGGATTGGCAGGCTTGCCGAACATGAACGACCTTCTGTTTGCCGGGGCTTTATTTGCTGTTCTCCCGATCAAAGCAGTTTTGTTTTTCTTTCTGCTGATACTGTTCAAGCTTCGTTCAAGAAATTCATTTATGGTGACTTTAACATTAACCTCCTTCAGCGAATTTACTTTGATCGCAGGTATGGTGGCGGCATCATCCGGCTTTATTCCGGAATCTACGATCATAGTTTTCGCATTATTGATAGCAATATCGTACACAGTAAATGCTCCTTTATCTGCTAAATCGAACAGCTTATGGAAAAGGTTTGAGCACAAGCTTATTCCGCTGGAAAGAAATGTCAAACACCCGGGACAGCAGGTGGTGAGTTTGGGTGGAGCCGAATATTTGGTAGTTGGTATGGGACAGGCAGGATCTTCAGCTTACGATTATTTAAAGGAAAGAGAATACAGAGTAACAGGAATGGATTCCGATCCTGCGCAGATCGAATATAATCTGGGAAAAAAACGTCGGGTAGTTTATGGAGATGCTCAGGATGCTGAGTTGTGGGAAAACATAGATCTATCAAGTGTCAAGGCAATTATGCTTGCAATGCCTTATGCTGATACAAAAATTCAGGCAACTAAAATGCTTCGTGAAAATAAATTTACTGAAGATATCTATGCACTTACTATGCGGGATGAAGAGCATCAGGCGCTTAAAGAAGCCGGAGCAAATGCAGTTTGTTTACCGCTGATACAAGCCGGAAGAAAACTTGCTGAAATAAGTATTAGTGATGAAGTTGATGGTTCAATGTCTCTGAATTTTGAAATGAATTCCTTTGAGTGATTACAGCTTAAATATCAGAAATGAAGAATACCCGAAAGGAAACCTGTCTTCACAGAATATCCTGATCGAATACGGGGATTACGAATGTCCGTATAGCCGCTTGGGATACAGATATGTTCAAAAATTCTTGAAAGAAGATACAGACCTGAAATTCATATTCCGCCATTTTCCGATCAAGAAAAAACACCCCCATGCTGAAATGTGTGCTGAAGCAGCTTTATGTGCCGGTGATCAGGGAAAGTTCTGGGAAATGCATGATCTTATGTTTGCAGACAATCAGAATCTGAGCAGAGAAAGATTGGAAGAGTTTGCTCAGGAACTCGATCTGGATAGAAGAAAGTTTCATGTAGATCTGGATTCACACAGCTTTTTGAGTTGGGTTCAGCAAGATTTCAGAAGCGGCGTTAAAAACGGTGTAAATGATACTCCGACTTTTTTTATGAACGAAACCAAGTATGAAGGTAAATTAGCTTTCAAAGAGTTATTGGCTTTTATCATGAATCATAAATTGAGCTGATATGTCTTGTGAACATGAAAATATGATCAAAATTACAGAGCCCACAACTAATGAATGCGAAACTTGTGTTCAGCAAGAAGATGAATGGGTTCATTTGCGGATGTGCATGACTTGCGGTTATGTGGGCTGTTGTGATTCTTCAAAGAACAAGCACGCTAGAAAGCACTATATGAGAAACGACCATCCAATAATCAGGTCGGTTGAACCCGGCGAAGATTGGCGCTATTGCTACATTGATAAGGAAATACTATGAGTACATTAAAAGAATTCGCAGTTCAAAAATTACACAGTTTCCCCCAATTTGAAAATGTGCCCTTAGACCAACTTGACTGGCTGGTTGAGAACTCCCGAATCTGTACCTATATGACAGACGAAAGAATTATGGAGCCCGGTACAGAGATTGATAAGATGTTCATTATACTGGATGGAAGGATAAGAATTCAGCTTCCAAGAGGAAGTTCTTTTACAAGCATAGGAGATTTTGTGACCGGAGATATTTCCGGGCGTCTTCCATTTTCCAGAATGCAATCTACTTTGGCTCATTTAGTAGTGATGGAAGACACTACCATTCTTGAAACCCATGAAGATCTCTTTGTGGAGATCACAAAAAGATATGAGTTGATCGAAGCTTTTGTTCACAGTTTGTCGGATAGAATTCGAAGTTTCACATCTCAACAGCAGCAAAATGAAAAGCTGGTAGCATTGGGAAAACTTTCTGCGGGATTGGCTCATGAATTGAATAACCCGGCGTCGGCATTGGTTCGTGGAGCTACTGAACTCAAAAAAAGATTGTCCCAAACGCCGGATAAGTTTAAAGCTGTGATGAATATCAGGCTTACCAACGATCAGGTGGATGCTGTGAATGATCTGGTATTTAAGAAAGTTGGTACTGGTTCTTCAAATCAACAATCCTTAATGGAAAGAACTGCACTTGAAGATGAATTAACAGATTGGATGGAAGATCATGGTGTAGAAGAGGGCTTTGAATATTCTGAGACATTTGCGGAGTTTTGCTTTAATACTAAAGATCTTGAATTTGTTTCTTCTCATGTAGAAGGTGAATATCTGCCGGCGGTATTAGGTTGGATCGAGGATGTTCTTACCACGGAGAAAATGGTGGAAGAGATCGAAGACTCTGCCCGACGAATTTCCGATCTGGTTTCGTCAGTTAAGACCTATTCTCATATGGACAGGGGAACCGATAAAGAAGTGGTAGAACTTAAAAAAGTCCTAAAGAGCACAGTTACGATGCTCAACCACAAAGCAAAGCAGAAAAAAGTAGAGATAGAACTGAATATCCCCTCTGGTTTATCTGAATTCTATGGATATGTAAGTGAATTAAATCAGGTATGGACTAATTTACTTGATAATGCAATCGATGCTGTGCCGCAAGAAGGTAAGATCGAAGTAAAAGCTGAAGAGAAGAATAAAAATCTGTATCTGTTTTTTAAAGATAATGGGAGCGGAATTTCGGAGGATGTGCTACCAAAAATATTCGATCCTTTTTTTACAACTAAAGACGTTGGTGAAGGAACCGGATTAGGCTTAGATGTAGTTCATAAGATTATTGAAAAACACGGAGCTTCAATTGATGTAGAATCAAAACCGGGAGAAACAACCTTTGAACTCTGTTTTCCATTAAATATTTAAATTAAGAATGAAAAATTCAAAATTGTTTTTTTCATTTTTAATTTTTCATTTTGAATTCCATAATTCCAAAGGAATGAAGAAGCCTATAATTTTTACGATCGATGATGATGCTCAGGTGCTTAGAGCCATTACAAGAGATCTGCGCAGCAATTACAGAAAGGATTATAGGGTGATGAGCACTCAATCTCCGAAAGAAGCACTGGAAAGCCTACCAGAGCTAAAAAAGCAAGGCGAAACGGTTGCGCTATTTCTATCCGACCAACGAATGCCCGATATGATTGGGGTAGATTTTCTGGAAAAAGCGAAAGGGTATTTTCCGGAAGCAAAGAGAGTTCTTTTAACGGCCTATTCTGATACGGACGCTACAATTAGGGCAATTAATGAAGTTCAGCTGGATTATTATTTACTGAAACCATGGGATCCACCTGAAGAAAAATTGTACCCGGTTTTGGATGATTTGCTCGACGAATGGCAAGCTAATTTCCGTCCGGATTTTACCGGGATCAGATTAGTCGGGTATCAGTATTCACCAAAATCCCATACAGTTAAAGACTACCTTTCCGGAAATCTGATTCCTTACCGTTGGTTAGATATTGAGGAAAATGCAAAAGCAGCTGAATTAATAGAAGAGAATCAAATTGACCAAAAAGATCTGCCTGCAATATTTTTTGAGGATGGTGAATTCCTTATTGATCCAAGCCCGATTCAGATTGCTAACAAGCTTGGGAAAAATCCATCTGCTTCAGAAAATGTATACGATGTAGTAATTGTAGGTGCCGGACCGGCAGGATTAGCAGCTGCGGTTTACGGCGGCTCAGAAGGATTGAAAACATTGCTCATTGAAAAGAGAGCTCCCGGAGGTCAGGCAGGAACAAGTTCTCGAATCGAGAATTATCTTGGATTTCCAAAGGGATTAAGTGGCTCTGATTTGGCTAGACGTGCAATCACACAAGCCACAAGATTCGGTGTCGAATTTTTATCTCCACAAGAAGTCATTGATATCAAGCTGAACGATCAATATAAAACGGTTTGCTTGGCGGATGGAAGTGAGATCAATGCAAAAGCGGTAATTGTAACTACAGGCGTTAATTACAGGAAGCTGGAAAGCAAAGGGATTTCTGATTTTACCGGGGCGGGAATTTACTACGGCGCTGCAATGACTGAAGCACATGCGTTCAAAGATAAACAAGTCTACATTGTTGGGGGAGGTAATTCAGCCGGACAAGCAGCCATGTATCTGTCTACATTTGCAAAGAAAGTGTACATCACCATTCGGAAAGATTCGCTGGTTTCAAGTATGTCGTCTTATTTGATCGATCAGATAAACAGAACTGAAAACATTGAACTTCTTGGAAACAGAGAAATTGTAGAGGCATCGGGGAATGGTCATCTGCAAGGACTGAAACTCCTGAATAACGTGGATGAATCAGAATTTGAAGTAGAGGCTGACGGATTATTCATCTTTATCGGCGCAAAGCCTTATACCGACTGGATCCATGACAATGTGATCAAAAACGAAAGAGGTTTTATAGAAACCGGAAGAGATCTTCAGCGATACGATGAATATTCTAAAGTCTGGAAGCTGGAACGTCAGCCTTATTTATTGGAGTCATGCGCGCCCGGAATTTTTGCCGCGGGGGATGTCCGTGCCGGAGCTATGAACAGAGTTGCATCAGCAGTAGGTGAAGGCTCCATGGCTATAAAATATGTTCATGAATATTTAGCGGATTCGAATTTGTGATCGCCGATTTATTCGGCTATTCCTAATTTTGTATTCGTAATTCCAACTCCTCTCCCTTCAAATCCTTTGCTATCAGAAAACCTGAAGAATCAATCAAAAAAGTAGTCGGAGTAGAATAAACACCGTATTTGGTGGCAACCGGTGAATCCACTCCTTTCAGATCAGAAACTTGTGGCCATGTAATACCATCCTTTTCAACTGCTTTCTTCCAATTCGTTTTACTTCGGTCCAGAGAAATGGCGAGAATTTCAAAACCTTTATTTTTGTAATCAGGATAGATCTCTTTGAGATGTTTGTTTTCGGCTCGACAGGTTGGACACCAGGAGGCCCAAAAAGTGAGCAGAACAGTCTTTCCTTCAAAATCAGACAGCGAAATTTGATCTCCGTCTAAACCCGGAAGAGTAAAATCCCGAGCTTTGCAGCCGACAGTTATATCCTCGTAATTAGATATAAGTTCATCCTTTTTTCCATCAATCGTTTGGTGTTCCAACGTTCCATTAAACACAGAATAAACGGTGAAAAACAGAGGGTGCTCAGGGCTTCTGAAATAGAAAGGAAATGCGACAGCGTACATTGCTATCAGTCCTGCAGGAACCCACCACCATTTAAATTTCATAGTATTTTTGATGAAAGATAGAAAAGTTTATAATTCTGTAATATCACGAAAGAATAAAATTTCTAGATAGTTAGCATACTATTCCACATTTATTCTGTGGATAACTTTACTTGCTTTTACACTTCGGCGGAACTATAATACTTCGACCCACTTGTGTAATTCTTGTAATTTGGGACAAGAAGCATCCACCTGCCAACCGTAATTGGCTGTCACCACTCATAGGTCGCCTTAATATCATAAACGATAACTAACCCGGAGGCGATATGCGTGTACTCGCTACTTCTCTCAAGAAGATTACGGCAATTTCTTTTGTTCTTAGTCTTCTGATCTCATCTTTTGTACTTGCGCAGGATGTAAATTTCCGCGTAATGACCTATAACGGACTTAAACTTGACGGAACAGATACTGATCGACAAAGTGCATTCCAAACCGTGCTTCAGGCATCAAACCCCGATGTTCTTCTTATGCAGGAAATCGTGGATGCAGCTGGAGCAGATCTGATACTTACGGCGCTTAATGCCGGAGGAAACCAGTATTCACGTGCTACTTTTATAAATGGTACTGATACTGATAATATGCTGTTCTATCGAACCTCGATCGGAACGCTGACTTCTCAAAATGAAATTCCTACAGCATTGAGGGAGTTTTCAGAATATGTAATGCAGATCGGAGATAATGAGATCCGTTTTTACAGTGCACACTTAAAAGCAAGCTCAGGTTCAACCAATGAGCAAAAACGATTGGATGAAGTAACGGTATTGAGAAATCATTTGAATAATTTGCCTGCTGGAACTGAATTTGTAGTGGTAGGTGATTTCAATATATACGACAGTAATGAACCAGCTTATCAAAAGTTCATTGCCAACGAAGCCGATAATGATGGTAGAGCCGAAGATCCACTGGCTTCTTCAGGAGGAGTTGGTGATTGGCATGTTAATGCTGCTTTTGCAAGTGTACATACTCAAAGCCCAAGAACTACGCAGTTTGGCGGCGGTGCTCACGGAGGATTAGATGATCGTTTTGATTTCATTCTTACTTCTTTTGGAATAAACGATAATTCGAAGGTTGACATGGTTCCGGGAACATATACCGCTTTTGGTAACGATGGAAATCACTTTGACACTTCTTTACTGGATGGTCCTAATTCAGCGGTAAGTGCAACAGTGGCCCAGGCAATACATGATGCTTCTGATCATCTTCCGGTTTATGCTGATTTTGTAAGTTTAAGCAACGGTGGCGGAAGCAATCTTCCTCCGGTTGCAGAAGCGAATGGTCCGTACAACGGAAATACAACGTCACCAATTTCATTCAGTAGTGCCGGTTCGATCGACAATGACGGAATAATCTCTACTTATGCCTGGGATTTCGGAGACGGAAACACAAGTACGTCAGCTAATCCAAGTTACACATATACTTCAGATGGATCTTACACTGCAAGTCTTATGGTAACCGATAATAATGGAGCAACAAACACTGATTTTGCTAATGTAACGGTTTCTACAGGAAGCGGCTCAGGAGCAGGAGTTGTAATCAGTGAAGTATTTTATGATACGCCCGGAACAGATTCGCAAGAAGAATGGGTGGAGCTATATAACGGAACCGGATCAGCAGTTGACCTTTCCGGCTGGACAATTACGGATAACAACGGAACGGGAGCTTCCATTACTATTCCCGGAGGAACCATAATTCAGTCCGGAACGTATCTGACGGTAGCAACTAACTCACTTGGCTTTAATGCTATTTACGGTTACGATGCCGATGTATACGGTTCTTTACCGGCATTAAATAACACAGGAGACGCCTTAATCCTTGCTGATAACACTTCTTCAGTGGTAGACGCGGTTGCATGGGAAGGCGGAGCATCCTCAGGAGTGCCAGCCGGTTGGGGAAGTTCGTCTGCACCCTCAGCATCTACAGGAAGCTCAATTGTAAGAACGAGTGTAACCAGTGATACTGATTCTTTTTCTGACTGGAGTTCTGCTTCAGGAAATGGAAACCCTCAAACTCAACCTACAAATACACCTCCGATAGCGGTGGCAAATGGTCCTTACTCAGGCAATACCGGAGCTAATATTTCTTTCAGCAGTGCGGGATCGAGTGATAGTGACGGAACAATTGTTTCTTATAACTGGAATTTTGGTGATGGAAATACAAGTATATCAGCAACCCCAACTCACTCATATGCTCAGGCAGGTTCGTACACTGTGCAGTTAACAGTAACCGATGATGGCGGAGCTACCGACGTGGCAACAGCCGGTGTAACAGTAACAGATATTGCAGGGACAGGACTACTTTTCAGTGAAATATTCTATGATACGCCGGGAACAGATTCGGATGAAGAATGGATCGAGATTTATAACTCCACCGGAAGTTCACTCAGCTTAGATAACTGGACTGTAACTGATAATAATGGAACAGGAAGCGTTTATACTTTTCCTGCAAACACAACGATTGAATCCGGGACATATCTGACTGTCGCAGCAAACAGTGTAGGGTTCACAAGTCTGTATTCTTATGATGCAGATCTTTATGGCTCTGTTCCTGCTTTAAACAATACCGGAGATGCTTTGCTCTTAAAGAATAGTGCCGGTCAATTAATTGATGCGGTAGCCTGGGAAGGCGGTGCTTCTGCCGGATTGCCAAATGGCTGGGGAAGTGCTTCAGATCCATCGGCGCCAACCGGAAGCACAATTCTCAGAACAAATTCAGGAACAGATACGGATTCGTTTTCTGATTGGAGCATCTCAGGTTCAAACGGAAATCCGGAGACACAAACACCTCCGAATTCAGCGCCAATTGCCAGTGCAAACGGAACCTATTCCGGAACCGTGGGAACAGCTGTTTCATTTAGCAGTACAGGTACAAGCGACAGCGACGGAACCATAGCCGGTTATTTGTGGGATTTCGGAGATGGAAACACTAGTACATCAGCAAACCCAAGTCATTCGTATCAGACAGACGGAACATTTACAGTCTCGCTTACAGTAACAGATAATGAAGGAGCAACCGGAGTAGACCAAACTTCAGCAACAGTTGACCCTGTAGCTAATCCATCCGGAATTAAATTTACACAGGATGTGATAACGGGAGTAGGATCGGGCTGGCAAACTGTTTCTCTTAGCGAAACATACTCCTCAATGGTGGTAATTGCGTCACCTGTTTATGATAACAATGACGCGCCTGCTGTAGTGAGAATAAGAAATGCTAGCGGTAACAGCTTTGATATAAAAGTTCAAAATCCCGGCAACAATTCACTCAGCGGATATACAGTGCATTATATAGCTCTTGAAGAAGGAGTTTATACCGATGCGGCAGATGGCGTAAAAATGGAAGCTGTTAAATTCAGTTCTTCAGTTACAGACCGCAAGGGATCCTGGAATGGGCAAATTCAAACATATACAAACAGTTACTCTTCCCCGGTTGTACTTGGTCAGGTTATGACCGAAAATGATACAGATTGGTCTGTATTTTGGGCAAGAGGTAGTTCCCGAACTGCTGCTCCGAATTCTTCAAATCTTAGAGTTGGAAAACATGTCGGAGAAGATCCAGATCAAAACAGAGCCAATGAAACCATAGGTTATTTGGTGATGGAATCAGGATCAGGAGTAATAGAAACAACTTCATACTCAGCTGGTTTAGGCTCCGATATTGTTAAATCTGTGACGAATGCTCCGCCTTATAACTATTCGGTATCCGGGCTGAGTTCCTCTGAAGGTGCAATTGTAAGCGCAGCTGCTATGGATGGTAATGACGGAGGCTGGCCTTTGCTTTACGGAAGCTCTGCGGTATCATCAACAAGCCTGAGTGTTGCTTTTGATGAGGATCAAGTTGCTAATACTGAACGATCTCATACAACCGAACAAGTGGCATATATGGTAATAGGAACACCAGCTGTAGCTAAAGCTGTTGCATCGAATGATGAGCAAGCAGAAGAACTCCCAACAGAGGTCACACTTGGTAATTATCCAAATCCATTCAACCCGACTACAAACATTCACTTCACATTGACGGAATCAAATAATGTAAGGTTGACGGTTTATAATATGATCGGGCAGGAAGTAGCGGTACTGGTAAATGGGTTCAAGAAAGCCGGAAAGCATGATGTAACTTTCGATGCTGCAAATCTTTCTACCGGAGTTTATATCTATAGATTGGTTTCAGGAGGGCAGGTAAAAGTTCAGAAGATGTTACTTACAAAATAGGCTTATTACCCCTATTGTTGTTAGCAATCACGAAAGAGCCGGGGAACCGGCTCTTTTTATTTACCAATCTATTCCAATTCTGTCTTTGATATTGTTTTTCAAAGAATCTTCGAGTTCTTTCTTTTTCTTCTCTAATTCTTCCTTCTTCTCTTCAACTTTTTTGATCTCTTCATTTACCCGGTTTTCCAGCTTTTCATATTCCTTTCGAATCTCTGCTTCTTTTTCATTTTTAAAAGCCAGAAGTTGCTCTTTTCGGTTACCTATCTCACTTCTTACTCTGGATTCTATTTTTTGACGGGCACGATCAACTTCTTTGCTAACGGTGCTTTTAAGAGCGTTTACAAATAGATCGTCTACATTAGAACGAACCTTAACTTTTAGTGGTCCGTCAAGGTTATCCACTAAAGCAGTAACATTTATTTGATCGGTACTGGAAACGGCATCCCGAATCAGTTGCTGGATTCTGTCTTTGGATGGGTTCTGTCCGAAATCAAAAGCAATTCCTTTTGCTTTATATCCTATCTCGCTATCAAATCTCTTATCGATTATACTCACGGAAGCCGATACTTCGCCGGTTCCTGTTTTTAAGGGGTAAGGAAGTAGTTCAGATGGGGAAATTTTTGAACCTTTTAAGCCAAATCCGTAATAAGTAAAGCTTATGGTTTCACGAGGCTCTTCACCTAAATAATTGAACTCTCCTGTGAGGGTCATTGAGCGGTTTGAATCGTCTTTTCCTCCAAGATCAAACCTGATAGGCTCTTTTGTTTTCTTTTGATCACTACTGATGTTTGTAATCTGCCCGGCAAGCTGAATAGCCGTTTTTGTTTCTCCGGAAAGATCTATGTTCTGTATCCAGAGTTTTGGCCAATCATATTTGTCGCTGAATTTATAGTCTTTTCCTTCATAGCGTTCAATTTTGTCTTTATCCTCACCAACCAAACGGCTTCCGTATTTTCGGGCTATTGCCACATACTCCAAATATCCTGAATAATCAGCAAGCAGATTTTCACCGAAAAGGGATTGAGCAATATTCCCGGAATCAATAGTAGGGAGTTTGGCCATATTCATAGCGCGTTGGAAATCAGCTTGAATCCAATTATCAATTCTACCAACACTGAACTTCGAATCGCCGAAATCTTCCTGAAAATCATTTTTTAAATTCTCTGCTCGTGTTTTCAGGGAGTCTACTTGCTGTGCCAGTTTTTGAACATTTTTTATGGCTTCTATCGCTTTCTTAGGGTCTTTAATTTTCTTGATGTCAATAGCATTGATCGTCTTTTCGATATCAGCTATTTCCTTATTGATCTTTGTATTTGCAAAAGTACTGTCCCACTTTTGATAATTTTTTGAAAGCCCGTTTCTCAGTGAATCAATTTTGTCAGGAGCTTGCAGATTCAATTTCGACATCAAACTGTCTACATTAATATTTGTTTTAATGTTGGTGAACTCCATATTGGCATTTCGGGAAATTTCTGAGGTCACGTCCCCAATAACCTGGGCAACAAAACTTGGTTCAGCATTTTTCTCTTCTTCCGGAATTTCAAAATAGCCGTCAGTTTCTCTTTCGGTATCCATTTTAAAATCTTTAAAAATAATATCCTCAACAATCACTCTTTCCCACCAGGTTGGCCAGAAAAGAAAATCCAACTCCATCTCTCCTGTTTCAAAGCTGTTACTCATTGTATTCTCGGGATTTGCAACCTGAAGTCTGTCCCAACGAATTTTAAGATCGATCAAATCAATATCGAAACCATCAATTTCAACTAATGCACCATTAGCCACACTGGCCTGATATTCAATTTCAGATTCAACAATAGGATCGATACTTATCCAGCTTATTAAAAATCCTAATGCTGTAACAATTGCCAGAAAAATTAGTCCTTTAACTCTCATAATTATCCCCTTACCCTAACTACAGTTTGATAAACCGAATATAATTTAGTCCCTTTCAAAGCTTTTGCGAACTTGGTTTTCATAACTTTCTCATGAATATGTTTTCTGTATTGAACAACGCCAATTTTTGTGAGTGGAAACATCGGAACACATAAAATTACGGCACTGATAAAGCTTCCGATCACAACCGTATTATAAAACTTGGTAATTGCCCAGAGTTCGTTGTTATACATTGAAGTCCAGGTTTCCTGCCAATTTTCATTTTCAAGTATCCAGATTCCGAAGCTGTGAAACAGAGGATCAGCCAGGTAGGCGATACCACTAAAGATCAGAAAAGCCAGAATTGCCATACCGAGATTTACTTTCAGAGCAATAACTAAAATAAGTATCAGTAAATTATGGATTGAAGCAACAGGTGTCATTCCTATGATCATCCCCAAAACAAAACCACCCGCCAGTTGATTAGGTGAAGCTTCTGAAGACAGGGCTTTAAGTAGTTTTGCAATATATTTTAGTAGCAGGAACATATTATACTAATGATTTCTAATTTTATTCGTTCCAATATAATCGAATTTGAGTAGTTAGATAAATGAATTCATGTTAAATTAGATATGATTTTTCTTTAACCAACCGATTTTATGAAATACTATCATATACTGCCTTTACTGCTGATCTCTTTTTTTGGATGCAAAACCAACTCCACAGAACCAGAGCAAGAAATTATAGAACCGCCCCTTGAACCGACTTTTGCCTGTGTTGATGGATTAGCAGATGGGAAATATCCTTGCGAAAATATAGACCTTTTATCAATAGTTACTCCTCAGGAACTTGAAGGGCTGAACAGAACCGATACTCCAAATGTAAGACTAAACGATATTTGGGGATGGACAGATTCTCAAACCGGGAAAAATTATGCGCTGGTTGGTTTAACAAATGCGGTTTCTTTTGTAGACATTACAGATCCTACAGAGCCTATTGTAGTAGGCAGGTTGTTTGAAAGTAATATTTCAGCTAAGTATAAAACACTGACAGACCCAAATTATGAAGCTTGTAAAGTTGGTATCGGAGATACAGAATATTCAAAGTCATTGACTGAAGGCTCAAGCTGGCGGGATCATAAAGTGTTCAATGATCATTTGTTTATAGGAAGTGATGCTCAGTCTCACGGGATACAGGTATTTGATCTCAGTAAACTGAGATCGTATAACGGCACTTTTCTGGAGTTTAATGAGGACGCTCTGTACTCTGGTCTGGCAAACTCTCATAACGTAGTGATAAATGAAGAAACAGGTTTTGCATATGCAGTAGGAGCAACGAATGCAGATACTTGCGCATCAGGCGGATTACATATTCTGGATATAAATGATCCGAAGAACCCCGAATTTGCAGGCTGTTATGATGATCAGGAACCACCGCGCAGAAGAAGTAACTCAGCTTATATTCATGATGCGCAATGTGTTATTTATGATGGACCTGATTCTGATTATTCAGGAAGAGAGATTTGTTTCAGTGCTGCCGAAAGATCCCTTGTAATTGCTGACGTAACAGATAAGGATTCCCTGCAGACAATTTCTTTCGCCACTCAGCCCAATATGTATTATGCGCATCAGGGATGGGTTACGGAAGATCAAAGATACTTTTTTATGAATGATGAGCTCGATGAAACGAATTTAGGGCGCAATACAAAAACCTACATTTTTGATATATCTGATTTAGATAATCCTCAATTCATAGACTTCTACACACACAACACTTTTTCGATCGATCATAATTTATATTTGAAAGGAGATCATATTTTCGCAACTAATTATAATGCGGGTTTAAGAATTCTTACAATAAATGACGCTTCTTCAGCAGATCTTTCATTATCTGCTTTTTTCGATACTCAACCGAATACCGATGAAAACTCATTTAATGGTGCTTGGAGTAGTTATCCTTATTTTGAAAATGGTATAGTTATAGTGAGTGATATTTCAGACGGTTTATTTATCCTAAAGCCGGTCTTAGACTAATTTTTAATGAACATTCACCTAAATACAGGGAAGCCTTAACTTTAAGGTATTATAGTGATTGAAAGGGGTTCAATTCTTTGAGTTAGGCTCTATTTTCCGTACCTTTTTTCCGTTTTTTACATTAAGAAATGCGTTCAAAAAAGATTGAACTAACTTTATCGCTACTTAAACATTTTTATGGATTTATTTGACAAGCTTGAGGGCAGACCTAGTCCTTTAGGACCATTTACATCAGAAGGCTACGGATATTACACATTCCCGAAATTAGAAGGTCCTCTTGGGCCCGAAATGCAGTTTCATGGTAAAGATATGATCGTTTGGAGTATAAACGATTATTTGGGAGTCGGGAGCAACCCAGAGATTAAGAAAATTGATGCTGAAGCAACTGCTAAGTATTCCCTGAGTTCACCAATGGGTGCTCGTTTAATGACGGGAAACTCTACCGAACACGAATTACTGGAGCAAGAACTTGCTGATTTTTCTCATAAACCTGCCGCACAGCTGTTAAATTTTGGCTACCAGGGAATTATGAGTGTTATTCACGCACTTACAGATCGTAATGACTTTCTGATCTATGATGAGTTAAGCCATGCTTGTATTGTTGATGGAAAGCAACTTTCCATGGCAGACAAATCAGTTTTTAAGCACAACGATATCGAGAGCTTTAAGAAGCAACTGTACAGAGCGGCGTCAAAGAAGAAGGATAACTCCTCAATTCTTGTTGTAACTGAAGGTGTTTTCGGAATGACCGGAGATCTCGGAATTCTGAATGAGATCATAGAGCTTAAAAAAGAAGTTCCTTTCAGGTTACTTGTGGATGATGCTCACGGATTTGGAACACTTGGTAATGATGGTTCCGGAACAGGAACACAACTTGGGTGTCAGGATGGAATAGATATCTATTTTGGTACTTTTGCGAAAGCAGTTGCATTAATCGGAGCTTTCGTGTCTTCCGAGCCTAGGGTGATTGAGTTTTTGAAAGCAAATGTAAGAAGTCAGGTTTTTGCGAAATCACTTCCAATGCCTATTGTAGTTACTGCCAGAGAGCGTTTAAAAATGATTCGTCAAAACCCTCAGTGGAGAGAAAAACTGTGGGAAAATACAATTAAGCTACGTGAAGGCCTTCAAAAAATCGGTTATACAGTGTTGCCTTCAGAAAGCCCTGTAACGCCGGTTCTTACTCAGGGAAGCACTGATCTTTGCCAAGACATAATGCGCAAGCTCAGAGAGGAACACGGAGTGTTTGTGAGTGGAGTAGCTTACCCGGTGGTGCCAAGAGGAACCGTATTGATACGATTGATTCCAACAGCGGCTCATAATGATGAACATATTGAAAGAACGTTAGAAGCTTTCGAAGCAATTAAGGACTATGTTTTCGCAGCTTCTGCTGAAATAGCAAGCTAAAATATTCTAAAGTACACCAATAAGCATTTGGTGTACTTTAATTTTCTAGACAGGTTTTCTAATTTATCAAGAATTCAATATTTGAATATCTTTCAATTTTTATTGAGTAAATAATATTCCAGTGATACAACGTTCTCAAACAATATTTTTAGCCTTATCAGTAATTGCAAGTTTCTTAGTATACTTCACTCCTGTTTATGATAAAGCTATGCAAGATCCACAAATGTGGATTGGCTATGGACTGGCTTCGGGATTAGCTTTGGCGATGATTTTATCAATGTTTTCTATATTTAAATATTCAGATAGAAAAAGTCAGATCAAATGGGTAAAAATCGCAATGCTGTTTCAGCTCGTAGGGATTGGTTTTGCTGTAGGTGTGCTTTTTTCTTTAGGAGGAATTGGTACCTATTTATGGGATGAAGCTATTGGAGCCGGTTTAGCAGTGCTTGGTTTACTCTTTCAGGGTCTAGCTAACCGTTCTATTAAAAAAGATCTCGAACTAGTCAGATCCATTGACCGCATAAGATGACTTCCGCTGATTCAGAAGAGACGTATTCTCCACTTAAAGTATATGGAGCGCTCTTTATTGGCTTAACAGCATTTAGTTTAGCTCCGATACTGGTAAGGTTTGCAGCTGACTACTCCGGAGTATTGCTTGCCACGATACGTACTGTTTTAGCAGTTGTAATTTTGGCGCCTATCTACATTTCGTACAAGCTGAAAAAAGAAGTAAGACCTGTCGAGTCCCGAAAAGAGCATATATTGGTGGTCATTGCCGGGTTGGCGCTTGGTTTGCATTTCATTGCATGGATCAACTCTATTTACTACACGTCAGTTTCTTCAGCTTCTGTTTTAGTGTGTATCCATCCTATAATTTTGATTATTGCTGAACGCACCTTAATGAAAACCACTTTTCGTCCGATAGTCTGGACAGGGGTTATTATATCTTTTATGGGCACCTTGCTGCTTGGTTATTTCGATTTAGATGCTTCAAACTCATTTCCTCAAGCCGGTTTAGGAAATACATTAGCAGTAACAGCGGCGGTGATATTTGCATTGTACTTTTTAATTGGAAGGAAGATAAGACAGAAACGAACTTGGATTGGGTATGTATTTCCCGTTTATGCTTACGCAGCAATTACATGTACAATTTTTTTGGTAGCAACTGAAGGAATACCATCACAAATAGATGGCAAGTTGTTTTTAATTGGACTCGCTCTAGCAGTAGGACCACAAATATTCGGACATGGATCCTTAAACTATGCTGTTAAATATGTTTCAGCCACATTGCTGTCTACGTTGATACTGGCAGAGCCAATTTTGGCAACAGTAATAGCTTACTTTCTATTTCAGGAATTACCATTACCTCTTTCAGTTATCGCGATGCTGATTATTCTGGTTGGAATAGGCCTTACCTGGAAAAGAAGAAGTAAACTTAGTGGTTCTTAGTGAGACTGTTTAGTTCGTTAAAAGCTGTAGAGTCTTCTTTAAATCATCAACTCTTACCGGTTTAGATAAGGGCTGAACGTTATTAATATCAGAAGCAGTTTTCAGGTGTTCATAGGTTGTATCTCCAGACAAGATCAGAACAGGAATTTCATTGTTTTCTTTTCGAAGAGCTTCTACAACATCTAAACCTTTCATTCTGCCCGACAAGTTTTGGTCACTTACTACAAAATCAGGATTTAATGATTGTATTTTTTTTAATCCTTCTTCTCCGCTAATTGAAGTTTCAATAACATCATAACCTAGCGTTTGTAACATTTTTGATTGTACTATTATCAGTAAGTGGTCGTCTTCTAAAAGAATTACTTTTTTCATTTGGGAAGCCTTTATTAATATCCTGAACCTTTGAAACCTAATTCATTATCGACTAATGTTAAGAAATCTTAACATTAATTGTAAGTTTTTTCCATTCCCTATATAAATACGGGTTTTTCCACTTTTTAGATTGAAAAACTCCGTTGCTAACTGAAGTATGCTTCCGCAATTGAAGTAAATTGTTTGGGTTTATCCAGAAAAGCATAGTGACCGGCATCTTCAATGATTACTAAGGCTGAATTCTTAATTCCTTTTTCAATTCTTTCTCCCTGATAAACGGGGGTTGCATCATCATTTCGTCCCCAAAGCAAAAGTATATCATGAGAAATGAGGGGTAAACACTTTTCCAGATATTCAGTAACTGATTTCACAAAAGTTTCTCTCATCACGCCCGAAAGTTGATTGTATTCACCTGAACCCAAACTTTTCCATAGGGTTGTCTGTCGTAATTTCAAAAGTGCTGGTTCTCTGTAAGACTGCGGAAGAATACTGAATGGGAGCTTTAGTATCTTAGCAAGGTATTTTTTGAAATAAAATTTCAATGAGCGCTTTGGTTTCATTCCTGCCCCACCGGTAACAAGAACCTTTTCGATATGCTCCTGACCAAATTTTCGGGCACAAAGCTTCAGAGTAATTCTTCCTCCAAAAGAATGCACAAGCAAATCAACTTTGCCATCAAATTTATCAACTATAAAAGACTCAACAGCATCAGCGTAATCATCGATACTCCATGAAGCACTAGGCTCAGGAGAATCTCCGAATCCCGGAAGGTCTAAAACGTAGGAAGTTCTGATGTGAGCTAAAGATTTAGCAATAGGCATCATCACGCGCCGGCTGCTTCCCCAACCATGTAAAATTACAAGAGGTTTACCTTTGCCAATAACTTCATAACTGATTGGCCGGTCTTTATAAATATATGATTCCACGTTTCCCATAATAGAAAGTAAACATCTCACTTAACAGGATCGAATACAAGTTGACTTGCTGATATTTTGTTCCCTTATTAGAATCAAATTATTTGTGTCATGAAAAAGTTTAAAAGAGATTTCTTTTTTTGGATCGAAAGGCTCCAAATTACACGAAAAGAACGAATAGTTATTTCAGGTTTGCTAGTCCTTGTTTTAATAACTACAGCTCTTTCCGTATTTATTACGGAACAACACTCAACAAGCACAGAAAATTACGAAGCGATCCTAAAAGAATTCGAAGAAAAAAGTGCTGCAATTGAAAAAAGAAATAAAATTGAGGGCAGTAATTCGATTGGGATAGTAAAAACAAACGAAACAAATACGACCTTAAGCGAGTTAAAAATCAATATTAACACAGCCGGTATCGATGAGTTACAAAAACTGAAAGGGATCGGAGCAACATATGCACAACGAATTATTGATTACCGGTTAGAAAACGGCGAATTTAAAGAAGTAGAAGAACTCTTGAATGTTAAAGGAATTGGAGAGAAACGATTACAAGACATCAAAGCGTTTATAAAACTAAAGTGAAATATTAAGGAATTATATGCCAGACATTTTATGGGTAGACGATCAGATTGATCAACTTCGTTCACATATCATCTTTCTAGAAAAAAAAGGGTTCACCATTGAGCCGGTTACAAATGGAGAAGATGCTGTAACAATGATAAAAGAGAAGATCTTTGATATAGTTTTTTTAGATGAACAAATGCCCGGGATGGATGGTATAGAGACGCTTGAACAGATCAAAAGCCTGAACCCACAACTTCCTGTGGTTATGATCACTAAAAGCGAGGAAGAGTCTATTATGGAAGATGCGATCGGAGGCAAAATATCCGATTATCTCATAAAGCCTGTAAACCCGAATCAAATTCTACTAACTACAAAAAGGATTCTGGAACGCTCCAGGCTGCAGAACGAAAAATCTGCACAAAGTTATTTAAAGCAATTTGGAGAAATTTCATCACGAATACACCCAAGAACAGGATGGAAAGAGTGGATCGATATTTTTAAGGAGTTGTCTAAATGGAAAATCGACCTTGAAACCGGAGATGAAAATCTGGTTCACGTTTTGGAAGATCAGATTCATGAGGCAAATAAGGAGTTTGGAAAATTTATTGAAAACGAATACCAAAGTTGGTTGTCACAAGAAGATGGAGCACCATTATTGTCTCCGAAAATAATTGAAAAGTATGTGCAGCCTCATTTAGAAAAAGGTAAAAAAACAATGTTCTTCATTATTGATTGTATGAGATACGATCAATGGCTCACTTTTGAAGCTGTGCTCTCTAATTACTACAATATAGAGACAGATTTTTATTACTCGATCTTACCTACTGCAACTCCTTATTCAAGAAATGCTATTTTTGCAGGTTTATATCCATCTGATATTGAACGGTTGTATCCTGAACTATGGCAACAAGGACAGGATGAGACTTCTTTAAACAGACATGAAGAAGAGTTGCTTAAACGACAGCTGGAGCGAGCAGGAATAAATGTGAATTTCAAATACGAGAAAGTTTTAAATGCGGATGAAGGAAAGCGAATAGCAGATAAAATGCAGAATTATACGCAATCAAAGTTTGCTGCTTTTGTATACAATTTTGTGGATACTCTCGTGCATTCGAGGTCTGATTCGGCTGTTATAAAAGAACTGGCACCTGATGAATCAGCTTTTCGTTCTATAACAGAAGCCTGGTTCTTACATTCAAATTTACTTCAGATGTTCAAAACTCTGTCAGAGGAAGATGTAACGGTTGTTGTAACTACAGATCATGGCTCGGTTAGGGCATTGAGGGATACCAAAGTATTTGGTGACAAAGATACAGCTAAAAACCTGCGCTATAAATATGGAAGAAACCTAAAAGCCGACGAAAGTAGTGCGGTTTTCTTTATGGATAATCCTCTGGATTTTAAACTGCCGGTTGTAACAGGGGTAAACAATTACATTATTGCTAAAGAAGATTACTTTTTTGTGTATCCAACTAATTACAACAAATATCAGAATCGGTATAAAGATACTTTTCAGCATGGCGGAGCTTCCATGGAAGAAATGATCTTACCTGTAGCTACGATGAGACCTAAGTAAGATGATCTTTGAGAGTAAATCAGTAAAAGAGACTATTCAATTGGGAAGAAATTTTGCAGAGAAACTTACTATCGGTGATATAGTTTGTCTGGAAGGAGATTTGGGTGCAGGAAAAACACACTTTGTAAAAGGAGTCGCTTCTTACTTTGGTATAGATCAGGAAAAGGTAAATTCTCCGACTTTTACACTTATCAATGAGTATTCAGGGGGAGTTCCTCTATATCATTTTGATTGCTATCGTCTGAACAGTATTCAGGAAGCCCTGGAAATTGGTGTAGAGGAATATCTCTATGGGGCCGGCGTTTCCATAATAGAATGGCCGTCAAAAATACAGGAACTGATACCCGAAGAAGCTATTCAAATTGAGATCAAGCATAAAGGAAATTCAGAAAGAAGCATTTTAATTTCAGATCGTAGCTAAAGTGCCGTAAATTTAATTATGTCATCTACTAAAAAGCGAAGGCTGTCATATCGTTTAGACTTATTGCCGGTGATACTTCCCTATCACTTACGGGCAAAGAACGACCTGAAGAAAGGTGACCTTGTATATTACGGGCCAAGTCCCGAATACTATGGAATCGGCGAAGTAGTTCAGCTCGAAGAAAAAGTGTGTGTAGTAGATTTTCGCGGAACCGGACTAATGGGAATTCATAAAGATGAGCTCCGTTCCAGCTACCTTATCCCGATTCATAAACTCAATCTCTCCAGAGTTTTAAAAGGTCAATAAATGCAACCAATCATTGATGGGATTATAAACGGGGTAATACAAACTTCTGCACTCGAATGGACTGCGGTAATTTGTGGCGTAGCAAGCGTAATTTATTCCATGCGAGAGAATATTTTAGTTTATCCAACAGGAATTATCAGCGTTCTTATCTATGTGTATCTGGCATTTGAATACAAGTTATACGCTGATATGGGAGTTAATGGATATTACTTTGTGATGAGTGTTTACGGCTGGTACTATTGGACAAATACCGATGGTAACAAAGATCAGGTTCCTGTAACTATCAATTCCTTAAGAGAGAACTTTTATTCAGTCGGAATTCTGGGAGGAAGTTTTGGGGTATTGGTTTTTGTACTTATCAACTTTACCGATAGTGATGTTCCTTTTTGGGACGCAACCACTACTGCATTTGCTATACTTGGAATGTGGTTAATGGCACGTAAGAAATTGGAAAACTGGATAGCCTGGATCATAACAGACCTGATCTCAATACCGTTATACTTTCATAAAGGATTGGTACTAACGAGTTTCCAATTCCTGATCTTTACTGTTTTGGCAACGATGGGTTACTTTGCCTGGAAAAAGTCATTGGAAGAAAATCGTTTTAACTCCGTAAAATAAAAAAGGGAAGCCGTCTGACTTCCCTTCTTAGAATCTGTGCTGATCACAGTTATAAAAATCTATTGCTTTAAATAGAAAGCTGTTCTTTTGCTTTATCAAAAAATGATTGATCAACGACTATACGACCGCTGTTCTCATCAATAATTACTTTATTCATTCTGCGAACCTCTACCTGAGTTTGCGGAGGAAGAGCCATGCCAAATGCAGCGCCTCTGTCCATAGCTACAACAGCGATGCCATTGTTAAGCCCATTTCTCAATCGGTTGTAGTTACGCAGGTAACGTGCATCTACTTCTTTCTCTACTTTCTTTCTTTCTTTAAGAAGTTGTGCTTCTTCGTCTTCTGTAGATTTAGTAACAGACTCAAGACTACTGCTCTTTTCTTCGAGTTCAGCTTTTGCAGAGTCAAGTTCAGCTTTAGCCTCTTCGATTTCAGGCCCGATCGCTTCTTGTCTTTTGTCGATCTCTTCAATGCGGGAAGTAGCATTTTCTACTACATGCTTCTGAGCTTCAATTTCTTTCGTAAGTGCGTCATACTCACGGTTATTACGGACAGCAAGTTGCTGATCTTCGTATTTCTTTGTTTTCTCTTCAGAGCTTGCTAGTTCAAGCTTAAGGTTGTCATATTCTACAATAAGATCTTTCTCTTCTTGCTCAAGTTTTGACAGACGAGCCTCTTTACGAGCAATGTCTGTTTCAATATCAAGAATCTCTTCAGGAAGATCGCCTCTCAACTGTTTAAGCTCATCGATGCGGCTATCTATATATTGTAAATTTGCTAGTTGTTGAAGTGCTTCTTTCATGGATTGCTTTTCAGCTTTGTTGAATGGATTTCGGTTTGGAGTCCGATACATAGGTTTGCATCGGATTGGTTACTACATTAGTAACAGTTACAGAAAGGTTGTCGAAAGCTTCGGATAATTCTTTTCTTAAAGCTTCCGCAACCGGAAATTCGCTCTCATAATGCCCTACATCTACCAATAGAAAATTCTCTTGCTCTGTAAAGTAATCGTGGTATTTAATATCAGCAGTAACAAAGGCATCGGCACCACTTTTAATGGCTTTTTCTTTCAGAAAAACTCCTGCTCCGCCACATACTGCCACTGTTTTAATTCGGTTTACATCTCCTGAAAAACGAATGGCTTTTACATCAAGTGCCTGAGATACTAAGTGCAGGAATTCATTTTTACCTAAACCGTCTTCAGGGTATTGACCAATTACTCCCATTCCAAAGTTATTTGAAGTGGAAACAAGATCGGTTATCTGAAGCGCACCCTCTTTAAGTAAACCTTCTTTCTTAAGCCCTTTTCTGAGTGCGGGTAAATGATGTTTGTCAATGATTGCTTCAAAACATCTGAGATCACTTTCTCTACTCTCTACACTATAATGATGCACATCTTCAGCTGAATAATAATTCAACAACTGAACCATGGAATCACTGTTTTCCACGGAGCTTACAAGACTTATTTTTTTGCTGATGGAGTAATTCTTTGTTAGAAAACTCAGATCATCAAGACCCAGCATATTTGCTAAAACAAAAGAGACACCATCTAATGCAGCGTCCAGATTTGTATGAGCAACTAATAAGCCAATATCATTTTTTATCAGCTTATAAATGATCCGACCTTGTTCATCAGTAGGATTGATCTTTCCGATCTTGCTGAAAATAAGCGGGTGATGCGCTACAATAAGCTCGCAATCATTTTGGATCGCTTCTGCTACAATTGCATCTGTTATATCTAAACAAGTAAGAACATTTGTAACTTCAGCATCAGGGTCTCCGACAAGTAGTCCGACATTATCGTAATCCATTTTAGTTCCGGGAGGAGCCCACTGATTTAAAAAGGTGGATATGTGTCGGATTTTTGTAGCCATTTATCTTTTACCTTTTGAAATGTTTAAGATAAATTGACCCGACGGGAACGCTATGAATTTGTAGAAAGTCAGTTTGTACAATAGAAGTTGATTTAGGCTTTCTTTGAGCTTCCAAAAATAAGGGTAATTATTGAATGATAAAAGCCTTTATTGATGTTATTAATGTAAAATTAATACTAAACCACTGATTTGAATGGAAAAATCACAAATTTGTGAAAATATTGAGATAGTAAAAGGCAAAATTGAGAGCACTTGTAAGAAAATCGGGAGGGACAGCAGCGAAATAACACTGGTTGCAGTAAGCAAAACTAAGCCGGTTTCTTACATACAGGAAGCATTGAATTGCGGACAAGTTGAGTTCGGGGAAAACAGAATGCAGGAGCTGGAAGACAAAATTTCTGAGTTTGATGGAAAGAAGATCTCCTGGCATATGATCGGAAATCTTCAGACTAACAAAATTAAACTCATCGCAGATAAAGTGAGCTGGGTTCATTCAATTGAAAAGTTGAAATACCTAAAGGAGTTTGAAAAGCGCGCGAATGGAAATAAAATTAATGCTCTTATTCAGGTAAATATCAGCGGAGAAAAGCAAAAAGGAGGAGTTGAACCGGAAGATCTGGCCGGCATTCTGAAATCTTCTGCCGATTTTGAGCATGTTACTGTTTGCGGTTTAATGGGGATGGCTACTTTTACAGATGATCCTGAAGATGTGCGCCATGAATTCAAATTGTTGAAAGATCTTTTCGATGAACATCAGAAATTTAACTCAGGAAGTGTTAACCTCCGGGAGCTGTCTATGGGGATGAGCAATGATATGGAAGTTGCTATCGAAGAAGGAGCAACCATGGTTCGGGTAGGAAGTGAAATCTTCGGGGCACGAAACTATGATTAACGATTCCCGTAGTCGGCATTGTATTATTAATTAAAAAAGGGGCATTATGTTATTTGGATTACCTTGGTGGGCGCTTATCCCAATTATAGCTGTAGCAGGCGGGCTTTTTATTGAGTACCGAAAACAGGAACTTAAAGCCGAAGAGAAAAGAATGGCAAGCTCAAAAGAAATACATGAGCTTCGTAAAATCATTCATAACCTGAAATCCAGAATAGAAAAGCTAGAAGGTTCTGTAGGCGCTTCTCAATCAGGGACGAAAAAAAATGTACCATTAGATGACATAGAGATAAAAGATGAGTACTATTCGGAAGAAGATGAAGACTCAGCAACCCGAAGTAGAGTTCAAAATTAAGAGGAAATTATGTCTGAAGAAGAGTTTATAATCTCGATAGTAGCCATCGTTTTTGGAACGGGATTTTCAATATTCCTTTTTTGGGGTTTTTTCAGCCTGATCAAGTCATGGATCAACAGAAAAAGCGGTACCTCTCAGGGAGAAATAAACCCACAATTCTTTAAAGCATTGGGTGACTTCAAGAAAAGTACCGAGCGCAGAATTTCTAATCTGGAATCGATTGTGGCAGACCTGGAAGAAGAAAAGATAAGAATTCCCGAGGCTTCGGATGCCGGAGAAATTGAGATCGAAGAAAAGGAAGTCCGGTCTTCTGATGAAAAAGAAGATGATTCTAATCTGAGGAACATGTTAAACGAATAAGTGTTATTTTATTAACTGATAAGATTACTCTTAAAATATTCGTGCAATGAAACTTACCCCTCTTGAAATTAAACAACAGCAGTTCGAAAAAACCCTCCGCGGTTTTGATGTTGCTGATGTTCAATCTTTTCTGACGCTGGTTTCGAACGAGGTTGAGCATTTGCTTAACAAAAACAAAGAACTTGAAGATCAGATCGATAAGCTAAACGATCGCGTTCGTCACTATGAGCGTGTTGAAGAAGCACTTCATGAAACGCTGCAAACCACCAAAGAATCAGTTGCTCAGAAACTGGATGGAGCAAAAGCTGAAGCTCAAAACAAGATCGATAAAGCAGAGATGCAGGCTGAGGGCATTCTAAAAGAAGCCAACCATCAAAGACAACAAATTCGGCAAAACATTCAGCGGCTATTAGAAAAAAGAGAAGAGATTATCGCAGGAATGAATTCATTCCTGGAAAATTCTCAGGAATCATTATCAAAATTTGGTAAAGATGAAATGGGTATTTTTAATTTACCCAAAGAAGATTTGTATACGGGACAAGATTCGGCAGAGGAAAGAAAACCTCGTTTTGAACTCGATGAAGAAGGGCCTGACACTGAAGAGATGAAAAGTAAAAAAGAAGAGGAAATAGATCTCTCATTACCTCCCGGTACAGAGCATCTTGATGATATCCTCGACGAAATAGACTAACAATATTTTAACTGACTATGGCATTAGACACTGTTGAACAATTTCGTTCAAAAAGAGACGAAGCGCTAAATTTTATAGAATCAAAAACAGATTTCCAACCGGAGTATCTGTTGATACTGGGAACCGGTTTAGGTCAGCTGGGTGAAGAGATAGATGTTCAGGATTCTATCAGCTATTCAGATATTCCTCACTTTCCGGTTTCTACTGTCGAAAGTCATGCAGGAAGATTGCTTTTCGGAATGTTAGGTGGTAAAAAAGTGGTAGCCATGCAAGGGCGCTTTCATTTTTATGAAGGATATACCATGCAACAAATTGCATTTCCGGTAAGAGTAGCTAAAGCTCTTGGCGCCCATAGTCTTTTTGTAAGTAATGCCTGTGGCGGAATGAACCCGAATTTTGAAGCCGGAGATATTATGTTGATCACTGATCATATTAATTTTTTAGGCGACAATCCTTTGATCGGTCCGAATGACGATGAATTGGGACCTCGATTCCCGGACATGAGTGACCCTTACACTTCGCGATTGAGAGAAATAGCTCAGAATGTCGCGCTCGATAATTCTTTAAAAATGCATCAGGGAATCTATTTAGCAATTTCGGGGCCAATGCTCGAGACCAGAGCTGAATACAGATACATGAGACAGCTGGGAGCCGATGTTGTTGGCATGAGCACAGTTCCGGAGGTAATAGCGGCAGTTCATATGGGAATGGATGTGCTTGGAATTTCAGTAATTACTGATGAATGCTTCCCGGATTCACTGAAGCCGGTAGTGCTTGAAGAGATATTTGCAGCGGCTGCACAGGCCGAGCCTAAAATGACACAAGTAATAATTGGAGTATTAGAACGACTTTAGCCAATTTTTATCCACAAAAAGCGTTACTTTTCCACGTACCCTTGCGTGAATGGATAAAATTTCTTTTCTATGAACAACCCACACATTTGCGAGAAAATATATGAGCATGGATGGATTTAACGGCGAGCTTTGGAATGAATTTCAATGGGAAGCCCATCTTAATGAAGTAGAGAAAAAAAGCGAGCAACTCAGAAAGTTTATTGAGTCTGATGTAAAAGGAAATGTGCCAAGATGGATCACTCTTCTAAAAGAAAGTCTGAGTGAAGATGATGCTTTTGAAGCGTATGTAGAAGAAGAACTGTTGATGGACGAAGCTTACTTTCCTGAAGATGAAGACGACTGGGAAGACGAAGATGAATTTGATGACGAAGATTTTTTGTTTGGTCTTGATGAATTCGACGACTTTCCGGACGCAGATGAAGATGATGACTTTGATGCAGGAGAAGAGTGGAAAAGCCTAAGCGAAGACTTTGCTCTTTCAGATAATGGTTCATTAGATAATCTCGGATTATTCAGAGACGCACGTTTCTACGCCGTTGATATTTTAAAATGGGCAGAATCAGTTCCTCCGAAAAATCAGGATAAAGTATTTCTGGAGTTTGTAGGCGATAGCTTAAAAATTGCTGCAAAATTAGCCGGTGGTTACTCTTTTGGTTTCGAACAAGAGTTTTTAGGAGCTAATATAGCTTACACAAAAAAGTCACTTAGATTCGCAAACCAATCATTAGAAATGATGCGAAAGCTTAAAACCAAAGCCTATTTTACCAAACAAAGCTACGCTGAATTTAACAGTCGCTTATTTGAATTAAGAAATGATATCGGTGTGTATGTGCAAGACCTCAGAGATCGTTTCAATAACTCTGTCGATTGATTTAGAGGTCAGCCCTCCTGCGCGGTTTCTCTCACAAAAATAAATTATGTGGAAGGGAATATGATCTCGATTAAAGAGCATGAAATTCCGGTTGGAAAATCATATAAAGTGGAATTTAAAAATAGATTTGAGAAATAGAGAAAAGCCACTTCAATTATTAAACTGAAGTGGCTTTAAGTACACCCGGAGGGGTTCGAACCCCCAACCCCCAGAGCCGAAATCTGGTACTCTATCCAATTGAGCTACGGGTGCATTTTTCAGACTCCAAATATAGGAAACATGTATCTCTTTTACACGGCTAATCACAAAAGAGAATACCTAGTTTGGGCGATTTACAGACTTTAGTGCTTCTGTTAGTTTTATAGAAACCTTAAACAAGTTTCTTAGTCATGAAGTTAAAGTATTCGATCCTATTAGTTACTCTTATTGCAACAACAGCAAGTTTATTTGCACAAAAAACATACCGACAGATCTATTCAGATCCGACTGAAGTTCAATCCGGTTATCTCGGGCTTCATTATTTTGGAGTGGATGCAGGATTTAATAATACCTCAGGGGCTTCTATTCTTAGCGTAGGAGCGGAGACGTTATATCCCATAACTGATAAACTTAAAGCGGAAGGGTTGTTTTTGTATTCTTTGTTCTCTTTAGAAAAGACAAATTTCCCTTTTCTGTTTAATGCAGGAGCAGAATTTACGCTTTCTTCAAAAACTAAAAATACCACGGTTCCGGTACTGCTGGCGTTCAGTTATGAAAGAAACTATTTAGAAGGAAAAGACATCAATACATATACCACTGTAAAGTTACCGGGAGATATAACTTCAGAGCTGAATGTAAGAGGTGGTCTGTATTTAAGAAACAGCGCTTTTGAGTACGAAGAAAATTTCACTTTTTATGAAGTGACAAACATCTTCCATAAAGGGATTTATGCCGGGCTTGGATACACCAGAAAGCTATTTATGCATATTCAGGACAGCGATGGCTATACTTTTGCTTACGCCCGTAATTTCAGACCTTTTATTGATATTTTGGTTTTACCTACAAGTGTAGATGTTACAGCAAATGGAAATACCCAAACGGTGGAAGAAACCTTAGGCTGGAGAGCTGGTATGACCTGGCAATTAAATCCCATGACTAAAAAACAAAACTTCGACCGCAAAATTGGCTTCTTTGGAAATCTGTTGTACAGATTAGAGTTTGGTCAGCGTCCGTTGGAAGGTTTTTATGTAACTACCAGTTTGGCCTGGACGATTAAGAAGTTTAAATAAAAAGATGATTAATAATAGACGTAAAGATGTGAGAAAAGCTTCCAACTACACCGACCTTTAGAATTATTGGCGAGGAAAGAACGTAATGAAATTGACGGCTCCGAAGGAGCAATCATTACACACAGGATGATGCTTGAATATGCATCATACGAGCGAAGACCTTTTGTAATGATTAGTCGATGTAATGGAGTTCGCGTCAATAATTCTTGTCGGGAGTTTTTGGTACTGAAGCCTGTGCTGAGGAAGCTCAGTATCGGAACAAAAGTACATAAGCCAAAAAATCTTTCCTAAACTATCAACATCGCATCACCAAAGGAGTAGAAGCGATATTGTTCTTTAATGGCGTGTTCGTAAATCCGATGCATTTCATCAAAGCCCATGAGCGCAGAAACCAACATTAGCAAAGTGCTTTTGGGAAGATGAAAGTTCGTGATAAGAGAATCAACAGCTTTGAATTGATATCCCGGAGTAATGAATATATCCGTTTCACCATTTTGAGGCTCAAACGTTCGTTTGTTACTTGCCAGTGATTCAAGCACTCGAACACTTGTAGTTCCAACTGCTGTGATGTGATCTGATGTTGTCAATTCATCAGCTGTTTTACTGTCAAGTTGATACCACTCGCTGTGCATGATGTGTTCATCAAGCTTTTCTGTCTTTACCGGAGCAAAAGTACCCAAACCAACATGCAGAGTAACTTCTGATTTTCGTATTCCCCGAGTGTCTAACTTAGCTAGTAATTCATCAGTAAAATGTAAACCGGCTGTAGGAGCAGCTTTACTTCCAAGATCTTTTGCGTACACGGTTTGGTATTCTGATGCCAGAGATTCATCCTGCTCTATATAAGGAGGAAAAGGTGTGTATTTGAATGGCTCGAGTTCTGGAGCGTCCAGATCATGAGAAAGAATGAGCGTTCTTAACCCGTCTTCTGCTACATGAGTAACTTCTGCGGTAACTCCATCAACAAGCTCGACTGTTTTCCCAACACGGAATTTTTTGCCCGGGCGTACTAAAGCTTCAATCGTATTATTATTTCTGACTGAAGTGACGAAGAGTTCTTTTTTTCCACCATCAAACATCAGCCGGCATTTTTCTACTTTGCTGTTATTAACAACAAGGGTGGTTTCTTTGGGAAGGTAATCCCCAAGATTGTAGAAAAAATCGTCTTTGATCTGTTTAGAAGCTCGATCGTACACCAACAATCTTGCATGATCTCGTGGGCTTGCCGGAGATTGAGCAATCAGTTCTTCGGGAAGATGGTAGTCGAAATCGGAAAGGGTGTACTTCATTAATTTACAATCAGAGAAACTTCGTTTTCTGCTCCATTAGAAATCAGCATAGTTTTGCGAGCTATAATCTCTCCTTCTTTAATAGCGATAAATTCTATTTCATCATCAATAGAATAAGAAGCCGATTCTCCAGTTTCAATGGTGTAATCTATTTTTTCTCCTACACCTAAAATGGCGGTTTGAAATTCAAAACTTCCTGATCGATCGGTATAAGTTAGTGGGATGAAACTATTTTTCAACTGCTCTTCAGTGCGGATAATTTGAATTTTACTTTGATAAGATGCGGCCCCTGTCTCCAAAAAATATTCATACAAACCGTTTGTGTAAAGAGAATCAAGAAGAGTTATGGTATGATGCCCTGCACTAAATAAAACTTCAGAAAAACCTTCGATTTTTTCATTGTAGCCAAATCTTTTTGTAGAAAAAGAAACTTCAGAGGCGACTGGAAGGCTAAAGTTTATTGAAGTGGAAGGCAGCACTTTTCTTGCAGATGATCGATTTGCATACAAAATATGTATCTCAGCATTAGAGACAGGAGCCCCTGAAATAGTCTTTACATCTCCGAATGTAAATCCTTTAAAGTCATTACTGTTACAGCCAAAAAGAACGGAGCAACAAATAACTATTAAAACTACCAATCTCATTATTGTCTAACTAAGATACCTTTAATTGCTTCTTTAATTCCTTCAACTCCAATTCCAACTTCATCATGCAATTCTTCCTGAGTTCCGTGTTCAACAATAACATCAGGAATACCAAGAATTTTTACGCTTGGACGGTTTTCTTTTTCGATGATGTACTCAGCAACTGCACTACCGAATCCACCCATTTTAGCACCGTCTTCTAACGTGATGATGTGATCATATTTCTCACAAATTTCATCAATAAGTTCTTCATCCAAAGGCTTTGCAAATCGCATATCGTAATGACCGATATTAATTCCTTCTTTGTCTAAATCATCAGCAGCTGTAGTTGCATATTTACCAATAGGACCAAAACTCAATACAGCTATATTTTCTCCTTCACGAAGTTCTATTCCTTTTCCGATTTCCAGGGCTTCAAATCCTTCTGGAACATTCATTCCAGTTGCTTTACCACGCGGATAACGAATTGCCCACGAAGCATCTTCAAAAGTGGATGCAGTAAACATCATATTTCTCAGATCCTGTTCATTCAGAGGAGAAGAGATTACCATATTCGGAACAGTTCTCATAAAGGCAATATCATATAAACCGTGATGCGTAGGCCCGTCAGCTCCGGCAAATCCGGCACGATCAATACAAAATACAACGGGAAGTTTCTGAATGGCTACATCATGGACTAGCTGATCGTATCCTCGCTGTAAAAAAGAAGAATAGATAGCACAAAATGCTTTTTTCCCTTCGGTTGCAAGACCTGCTGCAAAAGTTACAGCATGTTGTTCGGCTATTCCAACATCAAATGCTCTTTCGGGGAAAGTGTTCATCATTGGCCAGAGACTAGAACCACTTGGCATGGCCGGAGTCATACTTACAATCCGTTCATCTTTAGCTGCTAATTCCACTAAGGCTTCGCCAAATACATCCTGATATTTAGGAGCTCCTTTAGTTTTCGGAGCCGGGTTGAGCGCCTTTCCTGTAATTTTATCAAATGGACTGCTGGATGCGTGCCATTTAGTTTGCTCCCGCTCAGCAGGAGCAAATCCTTTTCCTTTCACGGTTACAACATGAAGGAGTTTTGGTCCTTTTACTGTTTTAAGATCTTCCAAAGTCTTTCTGAGTCCGTCCACATCATGTCCGTCCATCGGGCCATAATATTTAAAACCAAGTGCACGAAACAGGGACCCCGGGGTTATTGCGGCAGTTAAAGCATTTTCCAATCTGGAAGCAACTTTGCGCATTTTCTCACCGGCAGATTTGAAATGCCCGAGCATATCATAAATTTCATCCCTCATTTTATTGAAGGTTTTGCTCGTAGTTATATCCGTTAAATATTCTTTTAAAGCACCAACATTGGGATCGATAGACATACAATTGTCATTCAGAATAACCAGAATGTCGCTGTTCATAGCTCCTGCATTATTCATAGCTTCGAAAGCTAAACCTGCAGTCATGGAACCATCACCAATTACTGCTACCACTTTACGATCGCCTTTATCTAAAGTGTTTGCCACAGCCATGCCTAGAGCGGCAGAAATTGAAGTACTGGAATGCCCAACACCAAAAGTATCATATTCACTTTCAGTACGTTTTGGGAATCCTGAAATACCACCGTACAAACGGTTTGTGTGAAATTGCTCTCGTCGTCCGGTTAAAATTTTATGTCCATATGCCTGATGGCCAACATCCCAAACCAAACGATCTTCCGGAGTTTTGTATACATAGTGGATAGCGGTTGTAAGTTCTACAACACCAAGACTGGCTCCAAAGTGACCGCCATAAACGGAAACCATGTCGATGATATAATTCCGGAGTTCATCACAAACATCCTGAAGTTCTTTTGGATCAAGTTTTCGAAGATCTTCAGGAGTATTTATTTTAGATAAAAGCTCACCCGGTTGTGGTATGTTCTGTTCCATAATTTGTTAACTATTTACTTCATTCACCTGTTCAATACGAAGTTCAGCATCGTTTAGGATTTCTGTACAAAATTTGGAGAGTTTTACCCCTTCTTCATACAGATTAACAGATTCCTCCAGAGTAATGGACTCATCCTCTAATTTGGAAACTATTTCTTCCAGCTTATTTAAAGCCTCTTCAAAGCTCGGTCGTTCCGTTTGGTCCATTAATTTTTATGGTGTAGCTCTATAATGATTAATTAGTTCCCTAAAATACGGGATTATTATGTAAAACACATTTTATGGAAAATTGAATTTTGTGTTTCTAAACTAACAATTCTGAACTTATGGAGATATTATAAGGAGGCGTAGTTTAATACCATTTCACTCGCTGAATACTTTTGCCGTCGCTTTCAAATATTAAGGCTTTATCCCGGCTGGTATAGTAGATCTCAGATTGAGTGGACTCTAATCTTTCTACAGCTTCCGGATGAGGATGACCGAATCGGTTCCGTTCGGCAACAGAGACAACAGCAATGTCAGGAGTAACTTCCTTTAGAAAAAATAATTCGGAGCTGGTTTTGCTTCCGTGATGTCCCACTTTCAGAAAATCTGTATCCAAAAGATGTCCGTAATTTTCTACCAACCTACGTTCCTGATCTTCCCCAGCGTCACCGGTGAACAAAAATTCGTTTTCGCCATGAATTATGTTTAAAACTAAAGAATGTTGATTGGGATCATTGTTGAATTTTCCTTTTTCGGGACCGAGCACTAAGATGAGCAGATTTTCATCGAGATAGACTTTGGTACCTGCTTTAAGTGAAACAACCGGAATTTCTCTTGATTTAGCCAGCTTTATATAATTGCGATATAAATTTGATTCATATTCAAATCCGGAGTTATAAATAGTGTCTATTTCAGTTTCATTTATAAGATCATTTATGCCTCCAATGTGATCTGCATGAGGATGAGAAAGAAATATGGCGTCCAATTTCTGAATATTGTTTTCTTTAAAGAAAGGAAGTAAAATCTGTTTTCCGGAATTGGATCCGGGACTCCAAACTCCTGCATCGATTAGTATATTTTTCCCGTTCGGAGTTTGCAAGAAGGTCGCATCTCCCTGACCCACATCAAGAATTGTAACTATCATTTTTGGAGATTCAAATTTTTTAAAAACCGAATCAAGAGGAACAAAGAACAGAAAGAACAAAGAAACTGCCATCAGCTTCCATTTTATATTGGGATTTCTCCATGAACCGATCATTAAGACAAAAGAGATCCAAAAAAGAAAGATCAAAATACCGGGTTTTTGTACCTCAAACCATGACTGAGAAAGTTGAGAAGAAAAAGAAACAAAATCGTTAAGGACTCCCAGAAAGACTAGTGAAGGGTAATTTATGAAGAAACCAACAGCAGGAATTACAGAACTTATTATCAAAGCTAAAAGAGAAAGTGGAACGATAATGCTTAGCAAAGGAACGAATAACGCATTTGCGAGCGGACTAATGAGGGATACTTCACCGAAGTAAAAAGCCTGAAGGGGGTAGAGTCCAAGTTGGACCACGAGTGAAATGATAATGACCATAACCGGGGCGCCGTACCATTTTATGCGAACCCAGTAAGGAATTAAGTTTTGTATTACAGGAAGCACTAAAAGAATTATTAGAACGGCACTGAAAGAAAGTTGAAACCCAATTTCAAATAGTTGAGAAGGATCAAATAGCAGGATCACCAATGCTACAATGCCCATTAAGTTCAGAGAATCACTGCTTTTGGAAAACAGTTTGCCATAAGTTAAAAGAACGGCCATTACAGAAGCGCGTAGAACCGAGACCGAAAAACCGGTGAGTCCTGCATAAAAAATCAGAATCAATATCAGAAGCGTCAAGCCAATTTTTGTGCCGTGTTTTTTGGTCCAGAAATAAGGGATGATCAACCAGAAAGGAGCTATGATTAAACCAACATGCAAGCCTGATACGGCCATAATATGTGATAATCCTGATCTGGCGAAAGCTTGTTTAGTATTTCCTTCCAGTTCATTTTTATAACCTAGAAGTAATGCTTTTGCGATAGGCGCTGTTACAGAATCAAAATTCTGATCAACCAATTTGAGTGCTTTTTTTCGAATTGAGATCCAGCTGAATAAGGAAGAGTCCGGATTGATTCGTACTACAGAATCAACTCTTATTTGAGTATAAATATTTCTGGATTCAAGAAAAGCCTTGTAATCAAATTGAGTAGGATTTCTGGGTTCAGAGACCGGAATTACAGTCCCAGCTATTTCAATTTGATCGCCAAGTTCTACCGGTAGTTCGTTATCCCAAAGTATTCTGCTTTTGAACTTCATTTCAGAAGTAAAGTCGGAAAGCTTTGTGCTAGTTACAGCAAGGTCGAGTCTCTTATCTCCTGAACTGTTTTTGGATATAGAGAGAACATTGCCTGAAACCTGAATTTCTGCCCACTCCGAATCAAATATAAGCATCTCAACAGCGGACTGATTTTTCTTTGAATCAATGGAGTTAATTGTAAACCCGGCAGTAAAAATGATCAGACAATACAGAATAGTAGATGTTCTGGTCAACCGGATAGAAACCGTTTTCTTCGAAAGAGCCTCGAAAGTGAAATAGGTAGCTGCTAAACCAATTGAGGAAAATATGAGAACGAGCAGGTTTATCTGAAAAAATTGAGAACAGAGAATTCCGAGAATATAAAGAAGCACTACCCGAAGTGCCGGGAACTGTTCGACAGGGAATTTATATGAAGACCTCTTTTTCACATACAGTAAGACAGGTTAAACGGAAAACCTTACAATATTATTTAATAAATATTGAGTTTAGGTTCAACTGTATGGAAAATAAAATCAGATAGAGAAGCTGGTTCCGCATCCGCAATCTTCAACGGAATTGGGATTGTCGAAGGTAAACCCACGAGCATCTAATCCATCAGGATAGTCGATCTCAATTCCTTCTAAGTACATAAGGTGTTTAGAGGCTACAATTACTTCAACTCCGTAGTTCTCAAAAGCCACATCATCTTCCGTTCGGTAATCCAATCCTAATTTATAGCTCAATCCCGAACATCCACCGCCTTCTACAGCAACTCTAAGATAGAGATTTTCATCCAGTCCTTCTTTTTCAATAATCGCCTTAACTTGTATAGAAGCTCTTTCTGTAAGAGTTACGGGCTCGCCGGTCAACTCTTGTTTTTCCTCTTTGTTGGGTGAAGTTTCTTCTTCATCCACATCGATGAGTGAGGAAATAATATCGTCTAGATTTTCGTCTTGATCAGTCATTGCTCTCCTTATTTAGAACAAGTCAAAATTACGAATTTTTATGCGAAAATGTATAATGAACTATGCCTTTTTGTTCAAACATATCCAGGACTCCCGCACTTGCCATATCAACAAGAATACGTTCGGCTCTATAGGTTGTAATATTCGAAATGATAGAAAATCGTTCAATGGTGATATCACCATATTCATTTAAAAAACGGAATAACTGCTGCTCTCTTTCGCCGTATTCAAAAGTAACACCTGTAGTAGAGGCCTTGTTTTTTAACACTTCAACTCTGTCGTCTGTCGCGATGATATTTTCATCACCCTGACGAATATATACGGTTCTTTTGGATTCTCCTTTTACTGCTATGGGTTTGTTTTCTGATTCAGGAATTTCAACAATCATAACATCTTTTTTCCCGGCATGCACCATTTCAATATTGATATTGAGAGCCGGTACACACACATCTTCAGCAGCTTGTCTTAACCAGAATTCTTCTTCGTAATAGCTCTCTATGCCCGAAATATCTCCGTTATCATCTACCCCGATAATAATTCTGCCTCCATTAGTGTTGGCGAAGGCAACCATTTCTTTGGCAATTTTTTCGGGGGAAGCAACTTTGTGTTTAAATTCGAGAAAAGAGCTTTCTCCTGTTGCGATCAGATTCTTAAGGTCTTTGAGTTTCATCTCAGAAACAGTAACTGAATCTGAATTCTGTAAATATAATTCGTACTCGTCTTTCATGATATTAATCTGACAAAGGTCAGTGTGCTCTATTATATAGAAACTTCGTCTTTAGGGTCTCTTGTCATCAACGCATTCAAAGCGTCTTTAGGGTCTTCATTTTCAAATAAAACCCGGTAAACCGCGCAAGTGATAGGCATATCAACATTATTACGCTTAGCCCAGTCACGAACGGATTTAGTCGTCTTAATACCTTCTGCAACCATATTCATGCTGTCAATGATCTCATCCAGTTTTTTGCCAAGTCCAATTTGTGAGCCTACATATCTGTTACGGCTGTGTTTTGACGTACAAGTTACAATGAGATCTCCCATCCCCGTTAATCCGGAGAAAGTTTCCGCATAACCGCCCATCATTACACCCATTCGTTTCATTTCATGAAGTCCTCGGGTTATCAATGCAGCTTTAGCGTTATCGCCTAATTCTGCACTATCAATAATTCCGGCTGCAATGGCCATAATGTTTTTTACAGATCCGCCGATCTCAACTCCGATAATATCGTTGTTCAAATAAACCCGGAACATTGGAGTGAGAAAAGTTTCCTGAATAATTCTTGCTGTTCTTGTGGAATAAGAAGCCGCAACTACGGTAGTAGGTTTTAAATGAGAGACTTCTTCTGCATGACTTGGCCCATAAAGAACACCAATATTGTCTTCAAAAGTGACGCCTTCCATTACTTCAACCAGGATCTGTGACATGGTTTTGAAAGTGTCGTTCTCGATTCCCTTGGAAACGGTAACTAAGATCTCATGCCCGTCCAGACACGGTTTTATTTTGGCAGCGAGTTCTCTTAATGTATGAGAAGGAGTTGCAAACAGGATCATATCCTGATCACGAAGACAATGCTCTAGGTCGTCATACGCTTTAATAGAAGCTGGCAACCGGATGTCAGACAGATAAGAAGGATTTCGATGGTTGTTATTGATACTATCAACCACTTCTTTTTCACGAGCCCATATCTGAACATTATTTCCGGCAGTATCTAAAACTGTTGCCAGTGCTGTTCCAAAACTTCCGGCCCCAATAATGGTGACATTCCTCATACTTCAACCTGTTCATTTTTGGTTTCCGGGTTTTCTTCCGGATTCTGTGTTTCTTTTTTCTTTGAAGAGCCCACTTTACTTTCCGTACCTGCCAGAAGTCGGTTGATATTGGATTTATGCTTCACAATAATTCCTGTAGCCACCAAAGCACCAAAAATAACCATACTTCCGTCCACTAACTTATCGAATCCATACACATACTTCATCACGATCAGACTAACAGGATAGAAAAATGAACTAAGTATTGAAGCAAGAGAAACATATCTTGTTAATAGAATCGTTGTGACAAAAATTATGGAAGAGATCCCGATGGAAATAGGCTCAATTCCGAACAGCATTCCACAAGCAGTTGCGGCCCCTTTTCCACCTTTAAACTTAGCAAAAAGAGGGAACATATGTCCAATTACTGCAAAAAGTCCGCAACTTATTTTTAAGAAAGCATCGACTTCCCAGTTTGGTGGAGAAAGTGGTCCGGCAAACATATCCCAGGCTAAAGCGCTTACCCAAAAGGAAGCAACAAAACCCTTCATAAAGTCCATGGTGAAAACAGTAACTCCCGAAGGCCACCCTAAAACCCGGAAGGTGTTGGTAGTTCCCGCATTTCCACTACCATGTTCACGAACATCTACCCCTTTAAAGAGCTTTCCCACCCAAATTGCGGATGGAATAGATCCTAATACGAAACTGATTCCTAAAACAGTAAGTGTTGCTAGCATGTATTTTTAATTTACCCCAAGATACTATCTGAAGTATAAGAAAAAAATTAAACGTGTCTTTCTGCGTGATAAGATGAACGAACTAAAGGTCCGCTTTCCACATGACCAATACCTAATTTTTCACCGATCTCTTTGTATTCAGCAAATTGGTCAGGATGAACCCAATCAACAACAGGATGATGCATTTTGGTTGGTTGCATATATTGGCCGATGGTAAGAACGTCTACTTTATGATCCACACAATCTTGCATTAACTCAATTACTTCTTCACGAGTTTCTCCAAGACCAACCATGATTCCGGTTTTTGAGCGGATGCCTTCTTCTTTAACTCTGAGCAGAAGTTCTAAAGAACGCTCATATTTAGCCTGAGGGCGAACACGTCTGTATTTTCTCGGAACAGTTTCCAGATTATGGCTCAGTACATCCGGAGGAGTATCGACTACGATTTGGAGGGCATCCCAAACGCCACGGAAATCCGGAATTAAAGACTCAATGGTTACTCCCGGAATTGCTTCACGGAGAGCAGTATGAGTTGCTGCGAAGATCGGTGCGCCACCATCTTTTCTGTCGTCTCTGTTGATAGATGTTAGAACTACGTGTTTCAATTTCATTTTTGCAGCAGCATCAGCAACACGAGCCGGTTCATCCCAATCTAACTCTGCAGGCGGGCGACCTGTTTTAATAGCACAGAATGCACAAGAACGAGTACATACATCGCCGAGAAGCATAAATGTTGCTGTTCCGGCGCCCCAGCATTCTCCCATATTCGGGCAGCGAGCTTCAGAGCAAACCGTATTCAGCTTATTCTCATTAATAGTATCCAGAACTTCTTTGAATTTACCTCCAGAAGGAAGCTTAACTCTAAGCCATTCCGGTCTGCGCTGTGTTGATTTCTTTTCTACTACGTCTAGTTCTTTGATCATATTTTTCTAAAATTTGTCTCTGTCATTTCGAGTGAAACGAGAAATCTAAAGATTAAGCTATAAGTTCAACTTTCAGATTTCTCCATACCATTCGGTATTGTCGAAATGACAAATCAAGAAGCATAAAGTTACAAAAAATTCTTCTCTAGTTCTGTTTGAGTACCGCTTGGTTTAATGCTTACCTCGAAAACATTTTCGAAGTGTGTAACGATCCTTTCTTTTACTTCTTCGATGTCAATTTTTGTACCTAAAAGTTTTTCTAAACTGGTTACTTCTTTGTCTTCAATACCACAGGGGACGATGTTGTTAAAATATTGTAAGTTCGTATTTACATTAAGTGCAAAACCATGCATGGTTACCCAACGGGAACAGCGGATTCCCATTGCACAGATCTTTTGCTCACCGATCCAGACGCCGGTAAGTCCGTCTATTCTTTGTGCATCAAAACCATAATCCGCACAAACTTTAATGATCACTTCTTCCAGAAAACGAAGGTATTTATGGATGTCAGTAAAATATCGATCAAGATCCAAAATCGGATAACTAACAATTTGTCCTGGTCCGTGGTAAGTGATATCTCCGCCACGATTGGTTTTTACATACTCAGCTTGTTGTTCCTGAAGTTCAAGAAGTGATCGAAGCATATTTTCTTCAGCACCGCTTTTTCCAAGGGTATACACATGCGGATGTTCTACAAAAAGTAGCACATCATTTTTTCTCTTGCCTTCAAACTCACCAATCCTATCCAGTTTTTTCTCATCAATGATTCGTTGCTGGATCTTGTGCTGTAAATCCCAAACCGGTTGGTAGGATTTTAAACCGAGATCGTAAAGTTGGATGGTTTTTTTCATTTTTTTTATGTCATTCTGAGCGAAAGCGAAGAATCTGCAAAAACTAAGGGGTCGACTCCGTATTGTGTAGATCCTTCGGAAGTTTCCTCAGGATGACTTTAATTATGAAAGACAAAAATGGCTCCACAAGGGAGCCATTTACAATATTTATTTTCCATTTCTCCATCTGGTCGAAATGACAGAGGCACTGATAAATAATCAGCACATCAGTGATCCTATTTTTTAACCGGAGTTCCTAAGTGAACACCTTCGTTATACGCTTCAGCAACAGCTTCCATTACCGCTTCGGATAATGTTGGATGCGGATGAACAGCGTTGATAATCTCATGTCCGGTAGTTTCCAGATCACGGGCTACAACTGCTTCAGCAACCATTTCAGTAACACCGAATCCGATCATGTGAAGACCTAACCATTCGCCGTATTTAGCATCAAATACAACTTTTACGAAGCCTTCTTCATGCCCAAGTGCCGTAGCTTTACCGCTAGCTGAAAGCGGGAATTTCCCGACTTTAACATCATAGCCTTCTTCTTTGGCCGCAGCTTCAGTCAATCCAACAGAAGCAACTTGAGGCTCGCAGTATGTACAACCAGGAATGTTGCCATAATTGATTGGCTTAGGATTTTTGCCGGCTAATTGTTCAGCAAGTACAACTGCTTCATGCGAAGCTTTGTGAGCCAACCAAGGAGCACCGATGATATCACCAATTGCATAAATACCGTCAACACCTGTTGAGTAATCTGATTTGTCTACAACAATGGCACCTTTCTCAACTTTTACGCCGATATCTTCAAGACCAAGACCTTCAACGTTTCCGGTAACACCAACAGCGGAAAGAACAACATCAGCTTCGATCACTTCCTCGCCTTTTTTGGTTTTAACAGTCACTTTAACGCCAGAACCTTTTTTCTCAACTTTTTCTACTGTGCTTTCCAGCATCAGGTTCATGCCTTTTTTCTTATAGATCTTACCAAGCTCTTTTCCAACGTCCTGATCTTCAACAGGAACTAATGTTTTTTGAAGCTCAACGATAGTTACTTCTGTTCCTAATGTATGATAGAAATAAGCAAACTCAACACCGATTGCTCCGGCACCGATGATCACCATTTTCTTAGGCTGCTTTTCCATGGTCATCGCCTTTTCAGAATCGATGATCATTTCGCCGTCGATCTCCAGATTTGGCAGCTGACGAGGACGAGCACCTGTAGCAATTATAAAATGCTTGGCCTTAATGCTTTCAGTTTCTTTTCCTTTCTCGTCATTTACAGCAAGCTCTGATTTTGACTTGAAAACACCTGTTCCCATGAAAACATCGATCTTGTTCGCTTTCATTAAGAACTGAACACCTTTGCTCATTTTATTGGCAACGCCACGGCTTCTTTTAACCATGCCGCCGAAATCAGCTTTCACATCTTTAACAGAAATTCCATAATCATCGGCATGCTGAATAGATTCCATAACTTCTGCAGAGCGAAGTAACGCTTTAGTTGGAATACATCCGATATTTAAACAAACACCACCAAGGTGTCTTTTTTCTACGATTGCGGTTTTAAAACCAAGTTGTGATGCACGGATTGCAGCTACATATCCGCCGGGTCCCGACCCGATTACACATACATCAAATTCTTTTGCCATGATTTCCTTTTAATGATTTTTTCAAGATTCAGATGATTCTGCCACTAGAGCACAAAATCACGAAAGAAAACACATTTTTGTGCTTTCGTGTTTCCGTGGCTTATCACTAATTTCTGAATCCGGTTTAAGAGTAGAATTAGCAAATTCGCCAAGACTCAAAAGATAAGGGATTTTGTATTGAAGTTCGAGTTTGTAAGAATCATTGTTTTAAAACCGATACAACCTTTCACAAAATACTATTTCTACTTCGATTCAGTTTTATTATAATCAGGAAATCATTTTACAGATCAGGACGGTACAATAATATGATAGGATCAAATTTAAAGAAGGGAGTTTTTGCGCTCCTCTTAATTGTTTTTGGATGGAATGCGGTTGCAAATGCAGCGAGTAACCCCGATGAGGAATACAAAGCAAGATTGATAGAGCACTTCGAGAAAAAAGGTGTGGATATCCGACCTTATTTTGAAGATTCCAGATTTGAATTGATCAACGGGATCACTAAAAAATTCACCCGCTCTGCTGAGGTCAAGATCGACAGTTTCGAAAAATATCAGAAGGTGTTAGGCTATGACAATAAGAAAAACAAGATCGCTTCCTTTTACCAATTGCATAAAGAAGATCTGGGAAAGGCAGAAAAAGAATACGGTATTCCTAAAGAAGTGATCATTGGGATATTAGGAGTGGAATCTGAATTTGGTAAGTACGAAGGGAAGTACAATCCTTTTAATGCATATGTATCTATGATCAAAGAAGGTCACCGGTCGAAATTTGCTCTTGCACAGTTAGAAGAGTTAATCGAGTGGGCAAATAAAAGAGAAGTAGATATTTTGGCTCTTAAATCAAGTTATGCCGGAGCAATGTCATATGCACAGTTTATTCCCTGGTCACTAAACCGTTGGTTTGTTGGCGATGATTTGTACGACATGAGCAATAACATTTATTCAGTAGGTAAATACTTGGCTCATTTCAAGGAAATAACCGGAAGTGTAGAAGACGCTATTCTCAGATATAACAACAGCGAATTATACCAGCAGGCTGTACTTGGTTTGGCTGAGGACGCGAAAGAGGTAACGAAAAACTCTTAATCCAATTCCTTCGTCATGAACCACCATTTCGGTTCGCCGTACTCAAATCCTTCTCTTTCATAGAGATTCTGTGCGGGATTATCTTCGCGAACTTCGAGGGTAATTTTGGAACATCCCATTTTTTCTGCTTCATCATGAACAGCATCCAGAAGTTTTGTTCCAACTCCCATTCCTCTTGCATCAGGGTGAACGGCTACGTCATGAATTTTGAAAGTTTTGCTGGCTGTAAAGGTTGAATAACCAATAAAGCAGGTTACAATCCCAAGTACTTTTTCCTCATGATATGCCATATAAGTCATTGTAGTAGGGATTTTCTTCATTTCAGCGATCATATCAACTCTTACTTCTTCGCTGAGTGCTTCGTCCTGACCCATGGGATCTTTGGCAAACAAGTCAACGATATTTACAATATCAGCAGCATGTTTAGGGTTATCTAGATCAGCTTTAATAATTTTTACTTGCTCGGAAACCTTAGTTTCAGTAATCAATTTTAGTATAGATGCATTAATTTTTTTGCGAACCTTAAACTATGGACTTTTTAGCGGCTTATAAAGCGGAATTGAAGATCTTTACAAAATGGTTATATGATTATTAATATGGAACATTTTTAGTGAAATAAGGCTTTAATAGACTATGGAATACAATAAAATTTTCTTCGGGCTTATAATTATCATTTCTACTGTTTTATTTGGGTGCAGTAAAGGTGGAAGTAATAGTGGAAACGAAAACGGAAATGAGTTTTCGAGTAGACTAAATGTGGGGGAATCGGCCAATGATTTTTTATCCGGCACTAGCTTCAACAACCTAACTATAGAAATTGATTATGTTGAAGGGTTCCGGCCAACGCAGTCTGCATTAAGCAATTTAAGATCATTCCTGCAAAACAGGCTCAACAAGGCAAGTATATCAATTTCGTTAGACGATGAAATACCATCACCGGGAAATTCTCCTTATACAGCGCAGGAAGCATTTGATGTGGAAAAAGAGCATAGAGATACATATACAGAAGGAAATGCAATTGCTGCCTATTTTTTAATTCTTGACGGACAATTTGAACAGGAAAATGTATTGGGATTTGCATACTTCAACACATCCATGGCTTTGTTAGGTGGTACAATCGATGAAAACTCAGGAGGATTCAATCAGCCAAGCAGGGAAACTATAGAGACAACGGTTCTACAACACGAATTTGGTCATATTCTTGGATTAGTAAACAAGGGAACGCCTGCAGTACAAGATCATCATGATGAGGCTAATGGCGCTCATTGTGATGTGGACACCTGCTTGATGTATTTTGCAGTTCGTACGTCAGATTTTGCAAGCAATCTCATGGGAGGAAATGTACCCGAGCTCGATTCTCAATGCATTCAGGATCTTCAGGCTAATGGAGGAAAATAAGAGAATATGGAATAGATAAATTACGAATAGGTTGAAGACCCTATATTCCTAATTCTCATATTCACTTATTACTAATTATCTAGCCTTGCTTGAACTTAAATAAATGCTGAGCGCCTACTTTTTCTTCTGCCTGATTGAGCGCGTACATAGACTCGAATAGCACGATCGGATTTTCTTCCATGTCTTTAGTTACATGCGTTGAATAACTTGCCTCAAGTTTTTTAATAACTTCAGGTTCATCATTCGGCAACCATCTGGCACAATAGTAAGAAACAGGAGTTTTAACGAGTTCTACATTGTATTCTTCCCGCATTCTGTGTTCAACAACTTCAAATTGCAACACACCAACCGTTCCCAATAAAAGTTCGTTACCAACTCCATTTGGGACTTCAAATACATGAACCACTCCTTCTTCTGAAAGTTGTTGTAAACCCTCACGAAGTTGTTTTCTCTTGAACGGATCTTTAGTAGCTACTTTTTGGAAATGTTCAGGGGTGAACAATGGAATTACATCAAATCGGACATTATTTTTCTCGAAAATAGTTGTGCCAATTCTGAAATCACCGGGATTGAAAATAGAAACAATATCTCCGGGATAGGCTTCTTCCATTAATTGGCGCTCGTCACCCATTAAAGTATGAGGTGTTGCCAGTTTAATTTTCTTGCCGGTATGAGAGATGACTACATTTTGTCCACGCTGGAATTTTCCTGATGCAACCCGAATGAAAGCCGCACAATCGCGGTGACCCGGATTCATATTTGCCTGCATCTTAAAAATAAATCCTGAAAATGCATCATCAATAGAGCGCTCTCCACCCTCGGCTTGTTCGTACATTTGAGGAGAAGGAGCAAGTTGATGGAAATAGTTAAGAAACACATCCAGTCCGAAATTGTTTAATGCTGAACCAAAGAAAACCGGAGTAACTTTTCCGGTGCTGTATAACTCCTTATCCATATTTGGGTACATGTCTTCGATAAGCATCACCTCTTCACGGAAAGCGTCTTTTTCTACATCAGAAAGATTGCTTTGTGCGAGCGCATCTTCTACCGACATTGACTCTGTGATTGCTTTCTTTGTACCGTGATCAGCTTTTTCATAAACATGAACTTGTCCACCGATTACATCATAGATCCCTTGAAATTTTTGTCCGTACCCCATCGGCCAGCTTGCAGGAACAGCTTCAATTCCTAGTTTAGATTCAACATTACTTAAAACTTCGAGTGGATCCATACCGGGACGATCACACTTGTTCACAAAAGTAATTACGGGAACTTCACGAAGCTTACAGACTTCAAACAGCTTTTCAGTTTGTTCCTCTACTCCTTTGGCAACGTCAATAACCATCAAACCACAATCAGCAGCGACTAACGTTCTAAGTGTATCTTCCGAAAAGTCTTTGTGACCCGGAGTATCCAACAAGTTGTACTTGATGCCGTCTTTTTCAAAACGCATTACGGAAGAAGTCACTGAAATCCCACGCTCTTTTTCTATGGCCATCCAATCTGAAGCGGCGTGATGAGAAGCTTTACGTGCACGAACTGAACCCGCTTCATGAATAGCGCCACCATAAAGTAGCAGCTTTTCTGTGAGTGTTGTTTTACCCGCATCCGGGTGAGAAATAATTGCGAATGTACGTCTTCTCTTTGCTTCTTTAAGAATAGGAGAATCGGCAGTTGCCGTTGATGACATGAAATGTTCTTTTGCTTTAATTTCTTAAAAATAAGGTTTAATAGACTTTTTTACCTATTCTATTGTTGATTATTTAAGTTATAACAAATACAATGGATTATGGTACGGTCACTAACCTCTTTGATTTTAGTTTTTTGTTTCTCCACTATTGTGAGTGCACAAGTAATAGATGACAGTTCTATTGAAGATGCCCAGAATGGTGGATACACATTTGTTGAGGGAATGTTTGTAGCGTATCTGTCGGATACCGTTTCTCCGGGATTTATTAGGGATCAATTCAGAAAGCTGGAAATCTATGTTCTGGATGAGCACATAAAGCCAATGGTGATCTCAATTGTAAACTCACCTTCCAGAGAAAGTGTGGAAAAGCTGAGTAATCATAAAAATGTAACTGCATTTTATTCAGGTTCATCGAAGAACGAAGCTTTGAAGCTAGAGAGGTTATTAGAAGGGACTTCGCTTTCAGAAGAACAAAAGGAGCAGATATTAAGTGAAACCGCACCGGTTGAAACTTATTTTGTTGAATTTGATTATTCCATCAACAAAAAAGCATTGAAGAAGTTGATGGGCGAATTCAGAGATGTGGCTTATAAAATTATCTCAGATCAGCCGAGAACAGTTACCTTAAAAGCAGAGCCGGGAAACGAGCCTTTACTGATGGATAAAGTAGAGCAATTTTATTTTGTAGAAAGCACGGCGATGATAGGTACGATCAAGAATTAGCACAGGAATAAAGAATACTTGAATTAGGAATATTCTAAAATGGCACAGTTGATAATTAGTATTCAAAAAACTCTTTATGGAGTCGTCTAAAATAAGTATTAGATATGTCCGTCCATCCATTGAAGCCCCAAATTAAGTAGGGATTGTATGAAATATCATAATCTGTTCCCAAAACCCAACAACTGTAAGTAGCATCTTGAAGGTATGGATTAGAGGGAATCCATTCCTTTGATACTATGAGCAATTGATAAATAGTATTCGTAGAGTCGCTTGCAATGTCAAAGTTCTCAAAAATACTTTCTTTATATCCGAATACCTGCTTTAAGCTTCCATTCACAATTATATTCTTCACACTATCAGCATTATTTATTCTGCTCATTCGGTCTATATAAACTCTATCCACTTTATAGTTAATACTACTCTCATCATAATTTTCAGTTTTTTCTAGTCTACTAAATGTATCGGAGCATTCGGCATTATTTTCTAATACTGTAAACCCTTTTTGCAAAAGTTTTTTATCCCCCCATAACGACCAAGTAAAAAAGTGAATAGCAAGAAACGCTAATAAAGCTAAGAAGATTTTCTTTTTCATAATTAAGGCTTTAGTAAAATCTTTAAACACTTATCCTTTTCTTCATCAAAGAAGCGGTATGCTTCCACCCCATCATTCAAATCAAAAGTGTGGGTTATGACATCAGTAAGTTGAAGATCTCCGTTTTGAACTAGTGGGATAAGTTTTTCAGCATAAAAACGGGAAGAGCACCTTCCAGCTTTCAGGATAATATTTTTGTCGTACATATCAGGCGGAGAAAAAGGAAGTTGATCAAAGGCTTGAACTCCTACAGAAGCTAAAATGCCACCGGGACGAAGAATATCGAAAGCCGCTTTCATAGATGATTTACTTCCCACGGCTTCAATGACTGAATCTGCTCCAATTCCATTTGTTCGTTCTAGGATCTTCTCAACAACATTTTCATTCAGATAATTGATAGGAATTGCACCATTCTGTTTAGCGAATTCTAATCTGAAATCAATACCATCAACAGCAAAAACCTTTTTGCATCCAAAATATTTAGCTGCTTTTATAGCCATTATTCCTACCGGACCACAACCAATCACCACACAGGTATCGTTTGGTTTTAGCGCTGCCAATTCCGCGCCGAAATATCCCGTCGAGGCGATATCCGCAAGCAAATTTCCTTGTTCCCATGAGAGATCGTTCGGAAGATGAACCAAAGTAGCGTCTGCCATTGGAACACGAACAAATTCAGTATGCACACCATGAAGTCCGGAGCCGTTTTCTTTCCAGCCGTATAACTGACTTTTTACACAACGGGCTGTTAGTCCAATCTTACAAAAATGACACTCGCCACAATTCACTGTAAACGGAGATAAGACCCGATCACCTATTTTAAATTCTAATACCTCTTTTCCAACATCTACAACTGTTCCGGTAAATTCATGTCCCATAATGGTACCGACATCAATTCCGGTTTCTCTGCCATGATACACATGCATATCAGAGCCGCAAATTGCAGCACGTTCCACTTTTACAATGACGTCTTTTTCAGAAATTATTTGGGGATTAGGGACTTCAGAGAGTGAAACAGATCGTATGCCTTGAAAAGTTATCGCTTTCATTATTTTCGATCCTTCACTCTATATACAAATTTCAATCCGCTCCAGTCTTCATCTACAGCACAAACCTTTACATCCACCAAGCCAATATTTAGCCCAAGACTACGGACTTCACTTTCAGGAAAAGTAGCCTCAAAATTTTTAGATGCTTTTTTGATCCAGGAAACCCAGATCAATCCACTTTTATCAAGCTTGTCTTTAAGGGGAGGAAATAAATTGTGAAGCTCTTCTTCTGTTTTACAGAATACATGAATAAAGTCGACCAGATCGGGACGGGTTTGACTTACTAGTTGAACTCCTTCCGGGAAATCCCCCAGCATATTCAGATAATGACCGGGTTCATTAACAAAGAAAATTTTATAACCGGGCTTAATACCAAGTTTTTTTAATAATGGAGTGCCTGAATATCCTGCCATAATTCAAGTTGTTTATCTGAATATAATACAGAAATGTTAATAGACTAAATGCTTGATCATAAACATGAAATGATGAGCTTGGATAGCCTGTTATAGTGTATAGAATAGAAAGAGAACAATAACACAAATTGAGATTTTATGTCAGGTAACGAAACTCCAGTCGACAATACAACATTAACTGAAAAGGAACTTGATCACTTCAAAAACAAACTCGTTGATGAGCAAAAAGAAGCCGAAGAAAAGATCAATGATCTTGAGCAATCCTTGGAAGAAATCGAAGCAAATAAAGGTGACAGAGCTTCTTCATCTGCACATCATCAAGGTAATTTAGGCTCCTGGGAAGAACAAAGAGAAACGAAGTACACTCTGATCGAAAAACAGAAGAAAAAAATTGAAAAAATTAAAGTGGCGTTAGACCGTATCGAAACCGGAAATTATGGAATCTGTGTTGTAACCGGGGATCGGATTCAAAAAGAGCGGTTGGAGATTATGCCATATGCCGTTCACAGTGTAGATGCTATGGAAGGAAATATAGAACCTGACGGAAAAGAGAGATTAAGCGTAAATGAAGCCACAGATTAAGGGTTCCATCAACTTTTAGTTAAAAAATCTGAAAGCTGACCAATTAAACTACTTACAGGCTGTTCAAAATCGAAGGCTATTTCTTTATATAGATCAACATTAAAAGTGCCGGCTCTGGATTGGATAGTAGTATTCTTTGAATCTCCGTTTGCCAGAAGATCTAAAGAAGAAGATAGCAAGGCTGTATTCTCTCCGTTTTTATTCAAGACACAGTTTAGTCTTGTTGATCCAAAAGGAGTCCCTGTTAAAGCCACAGCTAATTTAATATTTTTCTCAACATTAAAGATGCTGTAGTAGTTGGGCAGAAGTAATTCTTTCGAGGCACCTTCAAACTTAAAATACTTTGGCAGCGAATTTCTTTCAGCGCCATATAAAAACTCACAACTTTCCAGCACCCATTTTCTTGCTTCCGGATGTGTTTTGTTTCCTGCAAACCCTCTTTTATTCCAATACTCAAAGTCTCTTTTCAAAATTGATTGAGCTTTGAATTTTTCCGGAATGTGAAGCAGGCTACTAACAGAATCTGATCGAGTATCAAACCAAAGATCCTCCAGACCATTTGTAATTAGCAAAAAAGGAGCTTCTACTTTTTGATTGTACCGTGCAATCTGAACAGAGGCTTTTTCATTAAGTGCTATTTCGGGAGCTTTACATTCAACTAAAAGAAATGGATTGAAATCTTTATCGAAACAAATAATGTCTGTTCGGGAGGCAGATTTATCTCTGGGTAAATTAACAGGAGATTCAAATGAAATTCTTGAAGCAGAAAAACCTGCTTCAAGTATCAGATAGTCCACGATTTGAAGTCGAACTCTTTCCTCAGGTCGATCAACGAATGATTTTTTCAGAATCGGGTTCCAAAGAAGTTTGGTCCCATCCCTGAATACATATTGTGGAAAATGATCTTGTGCTACGCTCTGCAAATCGGGTGTTTTGAATGAGAAAGAAAATAAGAGTTAGAAACCTTATGCCAAATAAATCTATGAACTTCTTAGACAAAACATATCAGCAGAAACTGAAATAAACATAAATCACCAGTATCTTCAGGGATGGTTGATCAAGGCAAAATTCAGTTCGAAAAATTTAAACCGGTTTGGTGGGCTCCCGAGGTTCATACTCAAACGGTGATCGCTTCATTTTCTGAAACCAAAGATCCTGAATCAGAAAGGATTGAGATACCTACTCCGGACGATGATTTTCTGGAACTGGAAGTAGTGGATCTTAAAAACGGAAAGCCGGTTGTCGCACTTTTTCATGGACTTGAAGGTTCTTCCCAAAGGCATTATATCCAGAACTTGATGAGTGATTTGAGACATGCCGGATTTTCTTCCGTAGCTCTGAATTTCAGAAGTTGTGGAACTAAGATGAATCTGCAAAAGAGAATGTATCATTCCGGAGAAACGGAAGATTATAAAACACTTTTCAGTTGGATGATGGAATATTTTTCGGCTTCTGAGATCTATGCGGTGGGTTTTTCATTAGGAGGAAATGCATTAGTTAAATCGCTTGGTGAATTAGAAGAGACACATCCTGCTAGTAGAGCTGTTGCAGTTTCGCCACCATACGATTTAAAAGGTGGCTCTTTAAGAATGGACAAAGGATTCAATAAAGTATATCAAAAAAGATTTTTGGATACACTTTCAGAAAAGTCAGATCTGAAAAGAGAGCAGTTTCCTGATTTTCCGAAATTCACTGGAAGTTCTGTTTACGATTTTGATGATCAGGTAACAGCTCCGGTTCATGGATTTAAAGGTGCAGATGATTATTATGAACAATGCTCGTCCAAACATTTTTATAAATCGGTTCAAAAACCGTTATTGGTTATCCATTCCAAGGCAGATTCTTTGTGTCCGCTTGAGTTTGCACCTTTTGAAGATCTTGAATCGAATAGGTATATCAGAACCCTGTTTACCGAATCCGGTGGTCACGTTGGTTTTATAAGCCAAAAAAGAGGATGGTTAAACCGAACGATCATCAAATGGTTAAATAGCTAAAACGATTTGTATCTTGGCAATGTTAAAGCAGTTCATATAAATAAAATTCATACATGGTAATTATTATAGGAGCCGGTCCAATTGGGTTGGCAACAGGAATTCAGCTTAAAAGAAAAAATATTCCATTTAAAATTATTGAAAAGGGTTGTCTGGTTAATTCTTTATTCAATTATCCAACAAATATGACATTCTTTTCAACGTCTGACAGGCTGGAAATAGGTGATGTTCCATTCATTTCTCACGGACCCAAACCAACACGCAGTGAAGCGCTTGAATATTACCGTAGAGTAGCGGAAAGCTTTGAGTTGCCTGTTCATCTGTATGAAGCCGTGGAAGCCTTAGAAGGTAAAGACGGAGATTTCACAGTTACAACAGATAAAGACGTTTATAAAGCAGAAAAAGTAGTAGTAGCCACCGGGTTTTATGGGAGTGCAAACATGATGGGAGTGCCGGGCGAAGAGTTAGCCAAAGTAAAACATTACTATGATGAACCTCATCCTTATGCATGGCAAAAAGTGTTGGTTGTTGGTGGCGGAAATTCAGCGGTGGATGCAGCTCTGGAATGCTACCGTGCGGGAGCAGAAGTTTCTGTTGCTGTTAAATATGATACGATAAAGCCGTCGGTTAAATACTGGGTAAAACCTGATATAGAAAACCGAATTAAGAACGAAGAAATTACAGGTTATTTTAATACCGAGATAAAAGAGATCCGGGAAAAAGAAGTTGTGCTAAAAACTCCTGAAGGCGAGAAAACTATTGAGAACGATTTTGTTCTGGCGATGACGGGATATCATCCTAACTATCCTTTGATGGAAAAATTCCAGATCGAACTTACAGATGACGAAAAATGCATGCCTGTTTACAAGGAAGATAGTTTAGAGACTAAGCGAAAAGGTGTTTATGTAGCAGGTGTAGTGTGTGGAGGATTAGATACAAGCAGGCTTTTTATTGAAAACTCGAGAGTGCATGCAAATCAGATTGCAAGTCATATTGAGGAGAGATTGGAAAAATAAAAAAAGGGCAAGCGATCTATATCACACCGCTACGACCAGATTACCGCTGCTGCATTCCTGCCCTGACGGAGTTCAAAGGGAGCTGGCTGTATAGGACTTGCCCTAAAAGGGTGACAAAGATACAGGTTTTAACGGAGAAGAGTAAGTAGAATTTAGATTTTTAGTAATCAGTATTTAGTACTTGGGAAATTTTGCTCTAAGTACTAAATACTGACCTCTAAAAATTACTTACTCTTCATTACAAAAACGCCATCCCAAGCATCTCCGGGAGGATTTTCCTTTAATTCTTTTGCTCTGTCAAGAAGTATGATTGAGGGATTATTTTCATGAACTTCTAGTTCGAGAGATTTATTGAACAGTTTAATTGCTTCGTTCCAATTTTGAGATAGGTATTTTTCCATTCCTTGCTCATATAATCCAATACAATCGAAGAGATTCTGAGAGGCTTCTGAGCGAAGATCTGCAACCTCAAACATTTTTACAGGCTGGGTTCTTCCTTTCACAACGATCTTATCCAAATAACGGAATACACAATCGTTACCGAATTTTTCGGCTTCAACTTTTGTGGATTCAGTGATCATGCTGTAAACACCGAATGCTTTTGCTCCGCTTTCACATCTGGCTGCAAGATTTACATTGTCTCCCATCATGGTATAGTTGAATCTATTTTCGGAACCCATATTTCCCGTGATCATTTCTCCGGTATTCATTCCAATTCGGTTTTTCATATTAGCGACAATATCAGGCCAGCCATCTCCTTGCCATTTATCACGAAGAACATTCAGCTCTTTCTGCATTAACTGGGAGGCAACACAAGCGCGAAGTGCGTGATCTTCAAAAGGAAGAGGTGCGCCAAAGAAAGCCACAATAGCATCACCAATATATTTATCTAATGTTCCGCCCTTCTCTGTTAAAATGTTAGTCATTGATGTTAAATATTCATTGATCAAAGTAACCAATTGTGTCGGGCTCATCTGCTCCGAAAAGGTAGAAAATGATTCTATATCACTAAAAAAAGCGGTCATATAAACCTGGTCTCCACCTAACTCAGGATCGGTTCCTGACTCCACCATTTGTTCAACCAGCTTAGGCGACACATAAGAAGAAAACATCCCTTGAATACGTCTTTTTTCTTTCTGCTCAACAAAATACTGATACGCTATTGTACCAACTTGTGCTACGAAAAGAGTTAGTAAAATTGCTGTCAGATTTAAAAAAAGATTGGCAGTCAAAAAGGTCTGAATTACAATAAAAGTGTATCCACCCATAAATGAAAACATTGAAACTCCACCCCAAATCGGACCAAAGAACCGATTGATAAATACCAGAAGAAGAGAAAAGAGAGCCATAAGCAGAAGTACGGTAGTAGCGCTTTGTCTGCTGATATAGTTGCCATCCAAAATAGTTTGAATAGCATGCGCATGGATTTCATATCCCGGACGTAATAGCTCTTCTTTCTCTCCTAGAGAATTTATTTCCGTTTTCATGAGGGGAGTTTTATAGAAATCCTTTAGAGCGGGCATGGTTGCACCTATAATTGCGATCTTATTCTCAAAAACACCTTCGTACAACCAACCTTCCTCAAAATCAGGATCATCAAAAGCATTAATATCAAATCCTGCATCCCTTTCCATTGTAGTTGTGTAGTCTGCATCATCAATTACTTCTGCAAAATCATAAACTGGGAAATGACTTTCTTCACCGTAATAGTTTATGATAAAAGAGTTAATGGCATCTTTTCGGATACGGTGGTTTCCTAACTGAAAATGAAGTGAGGTATTATCATCTACACTGCTTACCGAATCTCTGCTAATTTCATCATAAATTATCAAAGCTTCGATCCCCAACTTATAGTAGTCTTTGCTGTTGAAAGTAGTACCAAAAGAGTATGTTCTGATAGCACCATCAGTATTTGGATTAACATCTACTAAGCCAACAGGATTCGGGTTATTAGCCTGAAGAAGTTGTTGAGGAAAAAGTGTTGTCTGCGATTTTCCGTCCTCATAATCTTCTTCTCTGAAATCTCCTGCAAGAACAACATTTCCATATTTTTTTAAGGCATTTGCAAAAAGAGTGTCATTCTTTAAGTCATATTGATCCGGTTGGTCAAAGATCACGTCAAATACAATAACCTCTACTCCGGCTTTGTTGAGATTTTCAATCAATTTTGCATACACATGAGTAGGCCATGGATATTTTTGAGGAATTTCAGAATCCGCTTCGTCACTAATAGGAATGAGAACAATCGGTGAGTCTTCAACAGATAAAGGACCTCTGATTTCGAAGAGTAAATCACGGAAATCAAGTTCAACAGAGCGGAAAGTTGGAATATTTGAAAGAAAACTGGATATAAGAAATGCCAGTCCGGCAATTAAGAGGTAGATACCAAATGGTTTACGTCTGGATTTCTTAGATGGCATTCAGCTAAAAATTAAATAAATAGCGAAGAGTAACAATGCTGTCGTTGGAGCTTCCTATGCCTGACACATTAGTGAAATTCGAATCAAAAATAAATGAGTGATATTCATTGATATCGTATTGAGCTCCTGCTTGTATTACAAATGTGCTAAAGTCAGATTCGGTGATGTTCGGGGATAATATAAAATAATCATTCTCAGGAGTATCGTCATCTGCAACGTCGGGCTCTATAATTAATGAACGCGTTCGGGAGGTATTGCTTGTAATTGCTAGCCGTCCATTTATATTGAGTTTACCATCCAAAAGGAAATAACTTACACCACCATACAGTCCAAAAATATCAATATCAGTTTGTCCGCTTCCTGTTTCTGTATTATTAAAAGTTAATCCAAGTTGAGTTCTAAGTCTGATAGTATTAAATCTACTGGTAATGTTAAATGAAACCGCAGAACTACTAACATCTCCAAATGCAAAAACCTCATCTGTGGTACTTAAATTGTTAAAACTTAGTGATGCATCATGGATGATATTAAAAAGATCGAATTGCTGAGTTAAAGATCCGCTTAAGTTTAAGGTTTTACTTTGTTTGGGAACAGGGGTAACCAAGGTATCAATGTTTCCTGATTCATCTACATTTATCACAAAGTTTTGAACGGCAGATTTTTCGAATTCAGGATCTACGTTCGGGTTGAACCTTGCTACACCATTTTCTCTGTCGCGGAACCTGAACCCAAAACTCATCCTGGGAAGTTTTCTGGAAACAGGATACCAGCTCAAATTAGTTCTGTAGGTATTTGATTCGGTAGTCGCACTTTTATTATTGGTCACATTGTCTTCTAATGTTTCATAGCCCAGAGTAACATAAAGGCGATTTTTGAACATCCTGAATCTGTCTGAAGCTGTAAAACCGGAAATATCTTTCCGAACAGTAGAATTGGCTAGTGAGCTAAAGTTAGGCCCAACCCAACGGTACTGTAGTTTAAAATTGTTGGATGGATAGTTAATTGAAAATTCAGTATTTGATCCCAATATACTGGTTGGGAAAAAAGGCTCCGCTTCAGAGCTATCCGTATTAAAATCCTTAACTCGTATTGGAAGGATATTCATATTTTCATTGATAATGATTAGTTGCGAAAGACTTTCAAGCAGATCTGCATCATCCTGAGTAATATCAAATCCCAAATCATCAGCTCCCTGAACAGTTAAAGGACCTCCATAAATATCATTATTTAAAGCACTGGCTACTGTTTCACTTTCTAGACGGATTCTGTTTTTTGCAAACCCCATTTTTAAAGTTGTGCCTGCTACAAAGTTTCCCTGTGGTCGTACGCTACCGTTTTGTATCTGTAGCAACTCCGGATTGCTCTCAAGCTTTTGGAAATCACCTTCATTCAAATTTGAATATAATGACGGGGGAGCATTAAGAAGAGAATTAAAGTTTCGCACGTTAAATATGGAAGCTGTATCATCCTCTACTTTCATGGCATGAACGCCAACCTGGAAATGCCTTTCGTTACCCAGCGCAATTCTAGCCGCGGTAATTTTTCTGGTAAATGTTCCTTTCCCGAGATCCTGGAACTGAAGCGTATAGGTTGTATCAACAATATTGTTGTTACCATCCGTAATTTCAGTTCTGTCCACTTCTGAATACAGGTTGTTAATTTTTCTGTTTACTTCACCATACACAAACTGAACATTGAAATTGTCCTTCAAAAGATTTGCCTGAGTATTAATCCCAAAGACCCGCCTCCCTGAAATTGTAAATCGACTAATGTTCGGATATACATGTCCGGCGTTAAACCGTAACCATTTACCAAGTTGCAAATCCAAACCATATCTATTCTGAGGTTGCAAGCGGTCTGATTCCTGAGATGTGAAAAACCCATTTAGTGAATATCGAAAAAGACCATAATTTCCGGATATATTTGTCCGGGCGGTATATGCATCATTAGAATTACCGGCTATTTTTTGACTTCTTGCTCCCAATTCAATTCTGCCTGCAGGTCGGTTTCTGTTAGAACTATCAAATCCGGTAGACCTTGCTTTTGAAGGGTCAACAACATCAAAGTCCCAACTTGTGATAAGAAATACATCAGATTCTGTATGATATTGTAATTTTATTGTATGTCGACCATTTTTTAGGTTCTTAGGCACATAGGAGATGAAGTAATCGCTCGTATCGGCTAGCTCCGTAACATCTCTGTTATCAATAAAAAGACGAAATTCCCCGGGGTCAATTTCATTGATGTCGTAATAAAGAGAGATTGCAATGACTACATCATTAGGTGCAAGAGCATTCCCTGCTTCCGGTGATAATATATTGTACTCAATATTATCGTTTCTCTTAACACTTTCAGTTGATTGTTGATTGCTTGAACTAACAATATCGACTCGGATCGGGTTTTCTGTTGGGGAGTTTTCAGGATAAAAGACTTGAGATCCAGAAGTAAGATTAAGTTGAAAATAATATTCTACACTGGAAGCATTGAGATCATTGATTTCAAGATTTGTGTTAAATACTCCATTTTGGAAAATAACTTCCTGCTGTTGAAAGCCGATTCCTTGATCAAAATTAAAGAAAAGAGTGGCTTCCTGAACATCATTTTGATTTATGCCGGGAACAATAAATTCCAATGCATTCGGCTCCCCTCTAACAAAAGCAGTTGGAGCCTGATGTTGGACTGTAAATTGAGCAAGCAAATTTGTTTGTATAAAAATAAAACAAACACATAGTGCCGAAATTCTAAGTACCCAGCTTAGCATAAATCTCCTTTAAACATACGCAAACCTAAAAGTAACTAGTTACCTTTTTCGTAGTAATCAATGGTTATTTCCCGAATTTGGCCATTTGCATCTTTAAAACGGAATTTGATCTGTTTTTTAATCAGATCTTCATTCAGTTCATCATATCCGCCGTCCAAATCAATAATTTCGTCATCAGAGAGAGTCCCGGATTCGATCTCATTAGCACCTTCATTAACCTGTGCATACATTTTCTCGAATAAAGACACTGTTTCACCGGATTGTAAAGCAGTTACATCTACCTGCCCCTCCTTAACCCAAACATATCCGTCAGAATTACTGCCAAATTCTGTTCCCTTAACAGATGCCAATGATCGTGAGGTTGAAACTTCAAAATCATTATTACCCTGAGGCTCTACGTTTAAAAATATCTCACCTAGGCTCAGGTCAATTCTTGTATTCGTTCTTTTAGAGGTGCGTTCGGTTTCTCCGCGAACAATAAGCAATGATTGAGGTTTTACTTTAGCGATGCTTTTATCCATAAATACCACAAGAGCGTATCCTTCAGAATCGGTTCTTAAAGTATCACCATCAAAGAGTTGCTCTCCTCTGTCTCTATCCAAATCAAGTCTTTTTGAGCGATCTGCACTTTTATTCTCTACATCAACGTTCGGTTTAAACCTTTTAACAATTGCAAGTGGGCGGTCATTCTTCTCAAACTCTACTTTAAGTGCTCCAATCAGAACAACTAAAGATAATACAGCAAGGAAGTAAGGGCGTGCTTTTCTAACAGGCATATTAATTACCCCCGCTTAAAATTATATCACCGGCTTCGATTTTTCTAAGCAATTCTGCTAAAATTATAGAAGCCTGACTACCTGAATAGGTAACACCATCAATTTGAAAACTTTCAACGGTGTAACCTGAGCTTACGAGATTCTCGAACCTTCCGTTTCCAACAAGATTGATAATAGCTTTTTTGGTTTCTTCGGTGATTACAATAGTTGGCTCTGTTGTTTCAGGTTCAGCTAATTTAAAGCTCCAGATCTCTGACGTTCTTTCTTCGAAATTAACTCCTGACTGAATCGAAGTACTCAATTGCCAAAAATAAGTTTGTCCTGCTTCAAGAGGAACGGCTCCCGATGAAGGATACTGAAACGTTTCGCCTGTAATTCTTACATCCAGGTTTTCATATTGTAATAAGGATCCTCCTTCAGAAGGAGGTGCGGAACTTCTGGCGCTTTGAAGTAGTGATTCAGGGCTATCCGTTTCAGAGGTTTTCACAACTAGTAATCTATACTCAATTCCTTGTTCACCTTCCCAGCTGAATTGAGGATAGGGATTAGTAATTTCAACATTAGCATCAGTTACATCACCCGGTGTTCTAAGGAAAAAATCTACCGACTCAGAAACAGGGACAGCGCCACCTATTTCTGCACTTGCAGAAATCAAATCCACTCTGCCTGTTTCATTTGTTTGCTTGAATACGATTATCTCTATTGAGTAAATATCGGCCGGCAAAGTAGTTGAGCCGTCCAGGCTTTCAATAAATTCATCACCAGCAACTGTAAGACCGCCATCAAACTTTACCTTTTCGGTAATACCCGGAACCCCATCTTCAGAGAGTGTATTATTAGTAACATAGATTGATTGCATGGGTTGTAGAGAAAAAGGAGTTCTGGGGCGGGTTATAACATTTACAATTTCGCCAATTTTCCCGGCGTACACTCTTATTTCAAGATGAAGGTTGTCTATAACTTCTGTAGTCAGGTTCTGTATAAAACTTTGAACTAGAACAGGCCCACGGCCCTCACTGTCTAAACCCAGATTAGTTAGGCCAATAAACTGTGAATTCGACAGAATGTCATTTACTTCAATCTCAAGACTTAATGTTTGATTTTGTGCTATTGCTTTTTTGTTGGGAACAAAAAATATAACAGCTAGTAAGACTAAAAAAGCAGATATATTTCTAATGCTTTGTGTATACATAAATCCATCCCTTGTTGTTTATATGGATATATAATACTAAAACTGGCTTAGCTTTCCATTTTTTTTAAAAATTATATAGAGTTCTAATAATTGAAAAAATGAATGATTTACTGCAATTTAACCTTTGAAAGAGTGGAGCTACAGGGATTCGAACCCTGGACCTTCGCGCTGCCAGCGCGACGCTCTAGCCAGCTGAGCTATAGCCCCAAAACGAGTGCAAATATATGGCATGCAAAAAAATAATCCTAGCAATAGAGCATTTTAGTTTGATAGACGCGATAGTATGATTATTTTAGACAGAATTTATAATTAAACCCTAAATAAAAACTAACTCTAATAGGAGTTCTCCTAATATGAAACGAACATTACATTTATTAGTCCTTGCGCTGTTTCTGGTTGGTGGAGTTGTATTCCAAGCAGGTTGCAAATCTAGTGAACCGGAAGTAGTAGTACCAGTTGATACTGATGGCGACGGACTAACTGACGAGCAAGAAACAGAACTTGGTACAGATATTAACAATGCTGATACTGATGGCGACGGTCTTACAGACGGTGACGAAGTTAATACTTATAACACCGATCCCTTAAATGCTGACTCTGATGGCGATGGCCTTAGTGATGGCGATGAAGTAAACTCTTATAATACCGATCCTAACAACGCTGATTCAGATGGCGACGGTCTTAGTGACGGTGATGAAGTAAACACTTACAATACGGATCCAAATGACGCTAATGGCGATGCAGATGGCGACGGTGTATCTGATGTAGATGAAATCAATACTCACGGAACAGACCCAAATAATCCTGATTCAGATGGTGACGGTTTCACTGATGGCCAGGAACTTGAAATGGGAACAAACCCAATGGATGGCTCTGACCCTGTTTACATCGATATGAATGCTTTCAATACTGTTAATTTTGGTTTTGATCGTTCAAATATCTCCGATGCAGCTGCAGCAAACTTAGCAGAGAATGTTGAGCTTCTTCAAAATGCTCCTGCATTCAGAGTTCGTGTTGATGCTTATACCGATCATGTTGGTGGAGATCAGTACAACTTGAGACTTAGTTTACGTCGTGCTAAATCAGTAGTGGACTTCTATACAAATAATGGAATTTCAGCTGACAGAATTGAATCAAGAGGACTTGGTAAAGCACCGGTTGCTTGTATGGACGAAACAGAAGAAAGAGGTTGTGAAGCTAACAGACGTGCAGAATCACACCCGATTAGTACTCTAAAGTATTCTCCAAAGAATTAAATAATTGAATTAGTTCAATTTGAAAAGGCGAGCCATTTGGTTCGCCTTTTTTTATGTCTTTAATTTGGGGATCAGAAAAATCGAGCTACACTAACTCCTGGGAAAACACCGGGCTCATCAATTCTGAAAGCAAGATCGAAACGGAAGAGATTGAAGATATTACTTACGGATCCACCAACTTCAAGATGGAGATCATTAGTTCCGCTTACTCCAAACTGAGTAATATTTGAATATGAATTCCAGGTTTTCCCGACACCTGCAAAGGCAATTATTGAAAGTCCTGTTTTAGGAGCGTTTCTCCATCCAAGCATTTCCAGTGGTACACTACGGAAATTATGTTCTGCATTAACTGCAAAGTAACTTGCTCCCTGATAAGGAATATATCGTTTGGATCTGAAAGCTCCGAAAGGAGTTATATATCCAAAAGAAGCATCTAAAGCGCCATTTTTTTGGACAGGCAGATCACCTAAATACGTTCCGGCATTTACCCGAATATCCAGAGTATTGGGAAAGAATCGTTTTTTATAGAGAGTATTGAACCGCTTAAAAAGGTTGATCTTAAATCTGGTATAATCCCAATCACTGCCAATAGCTTTGGCGGATTGTTCCACGCTAAAACTTGCACCATTGAGCTCAACCACTCCAAAATTGTTGGTTAGGTCACCACGAGAAATTTGTAACCGAAAAGCGCTTAAAGTTCCATCTTCAATTTGAGGGTTTATCCGTTGGAGGTTATCTCTGCCCAATATGTCATAGCTGGTTTTAAAATTGATGGAGCTGTGTTCCTCGTAATTATAGTATAATCTGTATGTAAACCTGTGTCGAGGAGGTCTGTATCCTGTTCCGATTTCCAGTCGCTCGTTTCTGTAGTAGTTGAAGTAATCATCAAAACCTAAAAGAGGCATAACACTGGTTAAGGTTAAGCCATAAAGATCCGAGTCGTAGCTGTTAAATGTGTCGGCATGGTACTTCGCAGATACAACGAACCTTCTGGTATTTTTAAGAGGCCACCAGCTTAAACCAGCTCCATAAGTATAATCTTCATAGCCAAAACTATAGCCGAAATTAACAGATGATTCAAGCCTCCTGTTGTAATATCTTTGTTGATGCTTCAACCCTATGTTAAAAACATCAACTCTGTTGAAACGACCAATAGGTGAGAGATTGGCTGTTAATTTAGAAGCAAAGCCATTTTTACGATTTGTTCTGTTACCTGTATTTCCTCCTTCTGCGGAACTTGTTCCTACTGAGACGGTTGTTTCGCCGTCACTTGTTTCTTCGTCCCAATCTATAAATCGAGTTAAAAACCCTTTTGGGCGAAAGGATTTTTCAAGTGTGGCTGTACTATCCAAGGTTTTATAAGCGGCTTCTTCTTTGGATGATAAAGGAACCGGTTCAACGGTGTTGGTAAAAATGGAGTCGGGTTTGTTAATTGTAGTTGAATCTATACTAAAAAGACTATTCTCTTTATAAAGAGAATCCGGAAGAGACACATTAACTTGGTAATTATTCATTTTAGAAACCTGATGGAAACCAATTGGAGGGAATCTCAAACCAACAATCCCAACTTCGACTAATCCATCTATCCGTACATCTACCGGTAGCCAGAAATCTCCCCCAAAATTACTGAACTGCTGCTCGTAGTATAAATTGAAGTCCTGAACCGGAGGGGGAAAAACAATAACATTATTTGGCTTTAGCTTAACAGATAAAAGAGCAAAATCTTCATCAAGCACAAAGATCGTCCCTTCAAAAAGAGGTTGTAGTTTACGTTTGGGTTCAACAGAGATCTCGAACACAATTTTATCGTCAATACTGGTAAAGTCGACAAGTTTAAATGTGTAATATTTTAAAGCTCTTTCATCTGTGATTCCAACTACATCAAAACCTGCGATATCCAGTTCATCATCATAGAAATTAGGTAAATAACTTACCCCTGCAAAGTTATCGGCACCTTCCATGTTTGCAGTTTGTCTTCGGGATTTAAGGACTTCTCGCGGGCCTCTTCTTTTGTCCCAGAAAACTTCAGAAACACTTTCAGTAACAGAAACGATTGTTGTATCATTTAAAAGTTGTTGTCTGGAATAGGCTTCCGCTTTGTAGGTATTAAGTTTCGTTCTCCAGATCTTTTTTCTTGCAATCACTTCTTTCATTATTGCTATTGCGGGATCTTCTGTGGTTACTACAAGTTGTTCCATTTCAGCAACGGATTCTTTCAAAAGAAAATCCAGCGGTCCGGAATGATTTCTGTCAATAGTCTTTTTTTGAGTCTCAAAACCAATATAGCGAACTACGATAGTAGCAGGGAAAGAACGGACTATCAGGCTGAATTCCCCGTCTTCGTTGGCAATTGTTCCGGTATAGGTTCCTTCAATGATAACATGTGCCGCAGGTAGACGCTCACCGGTTTTCGCATCTGCTACTATGCCGTCAACACGGATTTGTGCAAATGCAGATATTGAAGTAAGAAAAATGAAAGAAAGTAGTAATAGTTTTTTGAGCATAGCCTTTTTTTGTTCCGGCATCTTTACTGAATTTGTGATCTATTGTTTCAATGGATACGAAACAATCCATACAAAATTATACAGTTAAGGCTCTTAAAACTAAAAAACTATTTAAGCTTGCTCTTCCCTTTTAAAACAGCTCCGAGAACACCTGAAAGAATAGCGGCGCCAATAATAGACCAGATTATTGGAAACTGACTGCCTCCGATCTCTATTGACCAAAAGCGGGGGAGGTCCAGTTCTACAGCAATCCACTTACCAAGTATAGCACCGATAAATCCAACACCGGCTGAAATAAGACAACCTCCGCTCCCAATTTTAAAACCTCCTAAACTTTGGCCGATTCCACCACAAATTGCAGCGATTAGTAAATAGATAAGAAAATCAAAAAGTCCCATAATGTTATTGTATTGCTTTGTTTTGTTCTAGAACGATAGCTTTTTCCAAAGGTTTCATAATAACCTTATCATCTAATTCAAAGATATCGCGGTTGTCGGTATGCACAATATAGCGGTCGCCTCTGAAAAGTACGTAATATGTTATATCGTGGCCTCTGAACTCTCTTCCGATAATAGTCCCACAATCTTCCTCAACTTCAGCTTTAGCAATTCCAAGATGTTCCGGGCGAATGGAGCACAGGATCAGTCCTTCAGCATTTTTATTGATTAGAACTTCTCCGAACTGTGTATCCACTTCTTTACTACCGTTGGCATAAGCGCGGAATAAATTTGTTCTGCCTAAAAATTGAGCTACAAATTGCGTCTTTGGCTGATAATAAACTTCTTCCGGGGTTCCGATCTGCTCGATCTTTCCGTTGTTCATAACAGCAATCCGGTCGGCAAATGACAGTGCTTCTTCCTGATCGTGAGTTACCAGGATGGCACTCATTCCGGATTTTTTCAGAACAGCTCTTACTTCCTTTCTGGTTGAATCTCTGAGCATAGCATCCAATCCTGAAAAAGGTTCGTCCATTAACACCAACTTTGGTTTGGGCGCAATGGCTCTTGCTAACGCCACTCTTTGTTGCTGTCCGCCCGAAAGCTCATCAGGAGTTCTGTCTCTGTATTTTTCCATTCCGGTTCTGCACAAAACTTCTTCGGCGTATACTTCCCTTTTGTTTTTTGGGATGTCTTTTAAGCCGAATGCGACATTTTGAATGGCTGTCATATGCGGAAATAACGCATAATCCTGAAATACGAATCCCACACCTCTTTCCTGAGGTAAGACGTGAATTTTATCCTGCTCAACAATTTTATTTTGGATCGTAATGGATCCGGAATCAGCATACTCAAAACCTGCAATTAACCGTAGAGTAGTGGTTTTACCGCACCCGCTCGGACCTAACAACGCAAAGATCTCATCTGATTTTACATCAAACGAAACATCATTTACAACGGGGTTGTTCTTTGTAAACGATTTTGAAATATTTTTGATTTCTACTATTGAGGTATTCATAATGATTCAAACAAAAAGTCTTTTAAGTAGATTCATTCTGAATAAGATACAGCTTTATATAATTGAATGGCTTGTTTTTTCTTTTCATTATTTGGGAAACAAGCCGTTAAAACGTAAGTTAATTAAATAAGAAAAATACCCGTTAATAAAACTATCTACATCATGAAAAATATTGGAGTTAAACTATTATTTGTAGTGCTTGGTTTTACCATAATTACCGCCTGTGGTGAAACGGAAGAAGAAAGAAGAGCAAAGGAAAGAGCTCGTATGGACTCGCTTAGAAAAGTTCAGCAACAACAGATTGCTGAAGAAATGGCTCGTCTGGAAGAAGAAAATAACCCGGAATCTACCGAGTCTAATGAATCAGCTTCTGAAGAGATGAAAGAAGAAACCGCGGGTTACTCTTTCATGGAAAATGGAGAATATGCAGTTCAGGTTGGTGCTTTCCGGTCTGAAGACAAAGCCAAAGGCTATATTGCAAAATGGTCTGATAGAAATTATCCCAGCGCTTACACCGTAAAGATAGGTGAAGAAGAACACGGAGATGTATGGTTCAGGGTCAGAGTCGGATTCTTTGGTTCTAAAGAAGAAGCCGCAAACTTAGGCGCAGAACTTGCTAAAGAGATCAACTCAGGGTACTGGGTTTCTAAGGTAAGATGATTAATTTTAATTGTCTGGAATTTTAGTTGTATATCTGCCAGGCATTTACGTAATTAAAGGTACGCTCAAGTAGCGTCTCTCTTGATGAATAGTCAGCCCCTCACATCCGAAACATGTGCGGGGCTATTTTTTTGTAACCTTTTTTCTCAGCTTCCGTAATCGTATACCTTATTTATTTTTCATATTCTCAAGTTTACACTATTATAGGAATGCATTTAACTCTCAATAACTTTTAAAACCCCACAAGAATGAAAAACTTTGGTATTTCTATACGGGAAGTTGATAACATTCGTGTACTTGATATAAGTGGCGAACTTGACGCCCATACTGCATCTCAGCTCGAAAACTCTCTCAAATCTCTCATCGACCAAAACGAAATTTGTATCATCGTAAACTGTAAAGGTCTGGATTACATCGCTAGCGCAGGCTTAGGTGTTTTTATGGCATACATTGAAGACGTAAGAGGAATGGGTGGCGACATTAAGCTCACAAATATGAATGAGCGAGTATACAATGTATTTGATCTTCTCGGATTCCCGACCCTGTATGATATTCATGACGACGAAAGCGAAGCATTAACCGGATTCAACAACTAGTATATTTTGGCAACCTCTAACAACATACACTCTTTATCAGTTGAGGCTTCAACCTCTCAATTGGCAAAAGTACGTGATTTTGTTGCTGAACACGCCGAAAGACTAGGTTTGTCCGAAAAAGAAATAGGAAATATTCGTCTGGCTGTTGATGAAGCTTACACCAATATTATAAAGCACGCTTATAAAAATATTCCTGCGAAGCCCGTAGAAATAGAACTGGGTTCAGATAATTCTCAACTGTGGATCTCTATTAAAGATGAAGGTGAAAGTTTTGATGTGGGAGCATATAACGAGCCGGATATCAGAGAAAGGATCAAAAATAAACAACGCGGTGGTATGGGTGTGTATCTGATTCGCAAGTTGATGGATAATGTTCAGTACAATCGTTCCGGACATATGAATGAAATCCGAATGATAAAACACTTATGATGCCGTGAGTTCTTCCGCTAATCTTGATGAACGGCACAGTCGGTTTGAACTTCGAACGCTTTTAGAAACAAGCCGATTATTAATTGAATCTCAGGACCCTGACTTTGTTTTAAACAATCTGCTGCTGATAACAATGGGGAAGTTATTAGTAACCAAAGGTATGATTCTGATCTTTAAACCCGGTGAAAATGTGTACTACGCCTCCAGAGCAAAAGGACGAGGTTGGCTGAAAGAAGACGATGAAGTACCTATAGATTTTACGGATTCGGATCTGGAAACCTCTGTTTTACACGGAGAGAAATACGCTTCTATTTTTGAACAGATCGGAATAGAAAAAGAAAGTATCCTTTTTAATCTCAAAACGACCAATCATCATATTGGATTTTTATGTCTCGGACCAAAAGGAACCAAACAGGAGCTTACTGAACGAGAGATAGAATTTATTGAGAGTCTAACCATCATCTCATCCGTAGCTATCGCTAATTCGCGAATGTTTAAAGAAATGCGTCATATCAATCGGCGCCTGGACAGAAAGGTTCATGATCTGAATACTTTGCTGGAACTCAGCAAGGATTTTAATCTGATGGTGGATCGCGACGAAATCGCCCGGGTTTTCAAATTTGCGATGCTTGGACAAATGTTGATTCGGACATTCTTCTTCGCTCTGGATGTGGATGATGAGAAGTCTATTGTTTCGATTAGCGGGATAAAAGATGAACCATCCAAAGAAGATCTGGATGAGCTTTTTGAGCTGGATGATGTCACTCATATTTCCGAGAATTCTGATTGCGAATTTCTGAACGAAAATAATATCCGATTGGTGATCGGACTGAAATTTCAGAATGAAAAGATCGGAGTGGTTGGCGTTGGACTCCGTGGCAATAAACAGGAATACGGTCCTGAGGAAGTAAATTTTCTGCAATCGCTGGGTAATTTGGCACTGTTAACAATCCAAAAATCGCTGTTGCTTGACGAGCGTCTTCAAAAGCAACGAATGGAAGAAGAATTAAATCTGGCAAAGAATATTCAGATAGGATTACTGCCCGATCCGCTTCCGGAAATTGATCGTTTTGATCTTGCTGCTATAAATATTTCTTCGCGTCAGGTTGGTGGAGACTATTTCGATTTTATAGAAACTCCGGAGAAAAATCATTTAGTCGCCATAGCCGATGTAACCGGGAAAGGAGTTCCTGCTTCGTTATTAATGGCGAATCTGCAATCTATGTTGCATGCACTGGCTCCTATCGATGTAACCATGAGCGAAGCCACGGGAAGCATCAATGACATTATTTACAACAACACTCCCGCGGATAAATTCATCACGTTTTTCTGGGGAATCATTTCTGATAACGGAACCAAGTTCAAATATGTGAATGCCGGACACGACCCGCCAATTTTATTCCGAAAGGGATCGGATGTGCCGGTTTTGCTGGAAGAAGGCGGTGTGATACTTGGCGCAATGCCAACGATGATGCCTTATGAAAGCGCAGAAATTGATCTTAAACCCGGTGACCTGATCGTGTTCTTTACAGACGGAGTTACGGAAGCGATGAATCCTGAGCAAACCGAAGAATATGAGACGGATCGATTGAAAGAGTGCATCCGAAAGAACAGAGATAAAACGGCTCAGGAAATTCAGGATGCGATCATTACGGATATCAATGCATTCTCCAATAATATTCAGTACGATGATATTACTACGATTGTGCTGAAGGTGGATGAGTAGTTTTTTTGAAATAAGGAATTGCATTGAAAAGGTTTGATACGAATATCAATTTTCCAGAGGAAGGATTAACTGTTTCTTGCGAAGTTGAAGTTTTAGCTGATTCTAAATTTAAACTTTTAGAACATCCAATTTGTGCGACTCAAGCAAAATACGGTGATGTAATTTTAGCAGATTTTGAATCCGAAAATAAACTTAAATTTCTACAAGTTGTCGAGGCTTCCGAATTAGAAATATTGGATTTCATATTGTCTAAAGAAATATCAGAATCGGAAAAGTTCAAAAAACTTCTTAATACGTTAACAGAAAAGGATGTTTTTTGGCAACAGGATTTTGGAGGTATTTTTTGTTTTTTTGTTAAGCCAGATCAAGTTGAAAAAACAAAACAACTTATTCAATCAGCGTTGGATTAAGAATAAATATCTCAAGCGTCTCGCTTGTTTTTTTTTAGCTTACTGTTCGTCCAAGCGGGACGCTTGAACTAGATGAGGTAAAAACAGCAACCTTAATTAATCGTCTTAAACCCTAAAACTCCCGGATAAGAGTCGTTTCTGCTTTGGGATAGGGCGAGAATAGCTTCGTAGGTATTTGATCGGTTGGTGATCTCATTTACGTAACGAACCGTTTCAATTCCGCGACAAAACCCGTAGCGGGCATGTTGGTAATACTTACGCTGCATAAGTCTGAGTAAGGCCTTAGAAACACTTTCCCATTCGTTAGGGTCATCATTGTGGTCAATAGCCAAACGACGTGCATCTGCAACATGTCCGGGACCGGCATTATAAGTAGCCAGAGCAAATTGCCATTGAGAAGTCGAATCCATATAAGAATAATGATCCATTTGTTCTTTCAGAATTCTGGCTCCTTCACGGATATTTATTTCAGGATCGTATAAAGACTCTAGTGGAATTTCAGAAAATCGTGGCAGAACCTGCATGATACCAACGGCGCCGGCCCAGCTTTCGGAATTAGGATCAAACTTAGATTCCTGTGCAGCAATAGAAGTTAACATCACCCAATCCAGATCAAATTCTGAAGCCACGGTTTGTAATAAACTGTCGTAAGGTGAAATTCCTCCAAATCGCTGAACTTCAATATCCGGTGTGAAATAATCTGCTACAGGAGTACTGCCTTCAAAATATTTTTTCCGGAGTACATTCAAAAAAGCTGATCTTTTAGGAACGCCTTCATTATTAAATCTAAAATGTTTGTATAAGTATTTATTGAATTTCGTTATCAGGTCAGGTGCGTTTTTCCTTACCGCCCAGGCGATGGTATCATTTTCTGCGATCATAGGGCCCTTTACAAGACCGTCCATATATTTATTACTGGCTTGAAAAAAGTTGTCATCAGCTACGGTGGCGCTATACGTTCCGTTTGCAACCTGAAATAGCAGCGCTTCGGTGTCCATGTCGTCGCTTACAACATTGACCGTAAGGTCAAATCCTTCGTCCTGAAGTTCTTTTAGTTTTACATAGTATGAACTGTTTCGTCGAACGGTAATAGGAATGGAGCTCATGTCAGTAATGCTTTCGGGTTCCTGATCTAACTCCTCTGACAAGACAATGATCTGATCTACTAAATTATAAGGACGGGTAAAATCCACTACTTCTTTTCGTTCTTCTGTGATGGTATAACTGGCGGCGATCAGATCTCCTTCTCCGGAATTCAGAAGGTCATAAGGATTTTCGTTTTCACCTATAATGATCACTTCCAAAGCCAGTTCATGTTCTTTAGCAAAGTTTTTGACCAGCTCATATTCAAAACCGGCCTGTATACCACGATGCAGGAAATAGGTGCTGGAGCTGTAGCTTGTAATTACCCGAAGGATACCTGTGTTTTTAATTTCTGCATAATCTCTTTTAACAGGTTCGGTGATGGTGGCCAGAGTGGACACCTCTTGTTTCGGTATCTCAGGAGTTTCAGTACAACTGATACTCAGGAAAGCAGCTATGAGCATAACAAGAATCCACTTAGATCCAGAGTTCTCTCCGATAAATAAAACATTTTTGGATATCATACTTTTCTACTCCTTAAAGGTGGTAGCGTTTTGTATCATTTGATAAAAATACTACATAAAAAGCATTAATTTGTGGAAATTAGTTCAATCTAACACTCGTAAAAACAATTAAGCACAGTATTTACATATGCTTATATGAATTGATAGAGGGGTGTCGAGTCACACTTCGTGCTTCAAAACGGTTCTTCCAACCTGTTTTCCGTCAAGTATTTTTTCAATTTCAGCGTCCAGTTCCTCCAGAGAAACTAGATTATAAGCTTCTTCAGGAAAATCATCGGCTGTCTCATTAAGCATTTCCCAGATTTTTAGGCGAAAAGGCATTTTAGTAATTCCAGAATCTATTCCCAGAAGACTTACTCCACGAAGGATGAAGGGATAAATATTGGTATTGAGTTCATGACCTAAAATATTTCCACAGCAGGCTATGGCACCATCCTGTTCCATTTGTGGAATCAGTGCTTCCAGCATTTTTCCACCCACGGTATCAATAGCGGCAGAGTAAATTCCTGAATTAAGCAGCGCTTTTTTCTCAGGATAAAGGTCGTCTCTGTGAATTACTTGCAGAGCTCCCAATAACTCTAAAAGTGGTTTTTGATCCATTTTTCCTGTCGCTGCGATCACGGAGTATCCAAGCTTTGCAAGAAGATATACAGCCATGCTTCCAACTCCTCCGGTTGCTCCTGTAACTACAACCGATCCTGATTCGGGTTCAATTAGCTCCCGTTTTAATCGGGTAACTCCGTAAGCCGCTGTATATCCGGCTGTTCCGATAATCATCGATTGAAGTAGCGATAGATTTTCAGGAAGAGGAACAATCCAGCCAGCCGGCACTTTGATGTATTCACCAAATCCACCTGAAGTATTCATCCCAAGATCGTAACCAGTGACGATCACTTTATCTCCTTCTTTGAACGACCCGGTTTTATCTTCTACTACCTCACCTGCCGCATCAATTCCCGGAATAAATGGATACGATTTTGTTACACCTTTATTCCCGGATGCAGACAATCCATCTTTATAATTCAGTGATGAATAATGCACTTTTATCAAAACTTCGTTATCCGGCAAAACGGAAAAAGGAACTTGTTTTATTTCTGATGAAAAAGATCCATCACTATTCTCTTTTACCTGATATGCTTTGAATGTGTTGTTCATAGTTAAATAACTGATTGGTATAAATTAAATACAGTTCATCTCCCGGCGTATGCCCGAGATCCGGATTGTAATTCAAGTTAACAAACTTCATTAAAATTTAGATTCCTGCCTGCGCAGGAATGACTTTAAATATTTAGAAACCACTTTACTATTTAAGCACCTTCTTTACCAAACCCAATTTAAGATCATCATACGGCGCATAACGGATTGGAACATCGGGCCAAAATGGTTTTTTCATTACACTTTTCTGATGGGAGAAGGAATCAAAACTGGATTTACCGTGGTATGACCCAAACCCACTGGCGCCTACTCCGCCAAAACTCAGATGATGATTTCCAAGTTGAGCAATAGTATCGTTTACTGCTCCGCCACCAAATGAAACAGTATTTAAAATACGGTCTTCGAGTTTCTGATTGGAAGTGAATATATATAGTGCGAGCGGTCGGGGACGAGCATTGATTATGGATATGCAATCCTCAACTGATGTATAATCCAAAACCGGGAGAATTGGTCCGAAGATCTCATCCTGCATAATTTTGTCTTCAAGAGAGATATTATTGAGTATGGTCGGAGCGATGTATTTCGTTTCTTTATCGGATTCTCCACCGATTACAGTTTCGCCGTCGCTCAAAAGAGAAGCCAATCGATCAAAATGTGCTTCATTGATAATTCTTGGATAATCAGGGCTCTCTTTCGGTTCGTCGCCATACAGTTGATTTATGGCAGTCTTAAGGTGTGTTAAAAATTCCTTTTTTACTGATTTTTCCACCAACAGATAATCAGGAGCAACACAGGTTTGTCCGGCGTTTACGAATTTACCCCAGGCGATCCTTTTTGCAGAAATTTCCAAATTAGCCGTTTCATCAACTATACAAGGACTTTTCCCTCCTAATTCTAAAGTAAGAGGAGTTAATCGCTCGGCGGCATCACGCATAATTATTTTGCCAACACGTGTACTTCCTGTAAAAAAGATGTAATCGAAATCCATTTTTACCAGTGTAGAAGATTCTTCCACACCACCGAGAATGACTTTCAAAAATTCTGGCTCAAAAGATTCAGATATCAATCGCTCTATTGCTGATGAAGTATGAGGGGTAAGTTCAGATGGTTTTAAGATGGCGGTATTTCCGGCGGCAATTGCTCCCACCAAGGGCTGCATCGAAAGCAAAACGGGATAATTCCAGGGAGCAATGATAAGAGCTGATCCGTAAGGTTCGGTAATTATGAAATTCTTGGAAGGAAAGTTCACAAGTGGTGTTGATACAGATCTCTGTCTGGTCCAATTTTCAATATTTTTCAGTGCAAAATTGATATCCGTAATTACTAATCCGATCTCAGTAACGTAGGTTTCAAAAGCGGATTTTTGAAAATCTTTATGAACTTCATCGATCAGCAGTTGCTCATTTTCAACCAAAATTTCTTTCAACTTCTTAAGCTGTTCAATTCTAAAGGAGATGTCTTTCGTGGCTCCTGTTTGGAAGAATTCTTTTTGTCTATCCAGATGTATTTGCAGATCAGTCATCCTTTGCTCCTTTTCTTCCTGTGAATGTATTCATTGAACTGTAAACTTTCAGGATCTTTCCGGCTACAAAATCATAAATTTTTGCCGGTAAAATTCCTCTCACAAAAGGACTGAGTTTTATCATAAAGGGCTCTCTGAGGAGGATCTTTTCCTTCTCAACGGAATTCATAATTTTTGCGGAAATCTTTTCAGGATCAAGCAAAGGGATTAACAGCGGAGCTTTCACCCCATCAAACATTCCTGTTTTGATGTAGCTTGGCATCACTGTCAGAACTTTTATGTTTTCGTGATTCTGTTCCAGCTCTATTCTGAGCGAATCTGACCAGCCAACTGCAGCCCATTTGCTGGCAGCATAAACCGTCATTCCGGGATTGGGGGTCAGTCCTGCAGCGGAAGCTATATTTATAATGCGACCAAATCCCTTTTCGATCATTGCAGGCAAGAAGGCTCTGGCAACGTACATCAATCCCAAAGAATTAACGGCTAAGGTATTTTCAATATCTTCATAAGAGTGATCTGCGAAAGATTTACCTACTATAATTCCTGCATTATTAAAAAGTATATCAATAGTGCCTTGTTCTTTAATAACCTCTTCGGATACTTTAGATACTTGCTCTTTATTTCTCACATCTACCAGGTTTGTAGAGACAGAATATCCATTTGAACTTAGCTCGTCAGCCGAGGCAGAAAGCGACTCCGAATTGATGTCCCACATTACAAGATGTTTTGCACCTCTTTCCAGAGCTATTCGCCCCATGATAAAACCGATGCCACTGGCTGCGCCGGTAATTAAAACTGTTTTGCCACTAAATGATGTCATGAAATAAAAGTTTTAACGAAATTAGACTATAAAGTATCTAATCAGATTCAAAAAAGTGCCGAAAAGTATTTATACTCGTTGGATAAAAGAATAACCAACGATCTCTAACAATGAAAAAGCTTTTTGTATTAATTTTACTAGCAGCAACCGGAATTTCCTGTTCTAATTCGAAAGTGGATAATGCCGCTCAATTAATAACTAAAGACGGTATGATGAATCATATCGAGACGCTTTCATCGGATGAGTTTTTGGGAAGAAGTACCGGTACGGAAGGGGAAGAGAAAACCGTAAATTATTTAGTAGAGCAATTCAAAGCCCTGGAAGCATCCTCAGGTGTTGATGATGGAAGTTATGTTCAGCGCTTTCCTTTGTTAGGACAAAAAACAATGAACCATTCCATGGAAGTTAGGAGACCTTCAAGAAGGAGTGCAATTAACACATTTACTTTTTTTGAAGATTTTGTGGCATGGCCTTCAAATCAAAGTGAAAGTGTTGATATCAACGATGCTGAACTGGTCTATGTTGGGTACGGTATTCAGGCGCCTGAAGAAAACTGGGATGACTTTAAAGGAGTGGATGTAAAAGGGAAGATCATCATCATAAAGAATAATGACCCTGAATATGACGAAGATCTTTTTGGCGGGAAGACGAGATTGTATTATGGTCGATATACTTATAAGTACGAGAAAGCTAAAGAAATGGGTGCTTTGGGAGCGATCATAATCCATACTACACCAACAGCGGGTTATGGTTGGGGAGTAGTTTCAAATGGCTGGAGCAGAGAGCGCTTTTATGTGAAGAGCGATGAAAATGCAGATAAAGGAAATACAGAAATGAATGGCTGGGTAACTTACGAAGCCGGCAAAACCCTGTTCAACCAAGCGGGACTTGATATAGATGAGATGCTGGAAGCGGCGGATTCTCCTGATTTTGAACCTGTTGAATTAAAAAATACAGGACTTTCAGTAAGCATAGAGGCTGAATACAGAGATATTAATTCCAGAAATGTAATTGCAAAAATCGAAGGAAATGATCCTGAGTTAAAAGATGAATATTTGGTTTTAACAGCACATTATGATCATTTAGGAATAACAAAACCTATTGATGGTGATTCGGTAAATAACGGTGCAGAAGATAATGCTGCCGGAGTTAGCGCGGTATTGGAATCAATGAAAGCGTATAAATCCATTCAGTCGGATTTAAAAAGAAGTGTGCTTGCCGTAGTTGTTGGCGCTGAGGAAGTTGGATTACTGGGCTCGCAGTATTGGGCGGAGAATCCAACAGTACATCCCGGAAAAGTAACCGGAAATATTAACCTGGATGGAATGAATGTATACGGAGAGACTAATGACCTGGTAATTATCGGTTACGGAAGAAATACTTTAGCAGATAAGGTTGTGGAAGTAGCTGAAGAGCAAGGCAGAACAGTTAAGTCGGATGCCAATCCTGAACAAGGAATTTTCTATCGATCAGATCATTTCAACATGGCAAAAGTTGGGATACCTGCGATCTTTCCGAACCCGGGAAATGAATTTGTGAATAAACCTGAAGGGTATGCAGAAACTGTAGACAGTGTTTCAGCTGCTAATTATCATTCTGTGAACGACGAAATTAATGAGTATTGGGATATTGCAGGTGCTGTTAAAGATACTCGTTTATTTTTTGAGGTTGGTTTCAGAGCTTTGAATGATGGTAAACTACAAACATGGAAACAAGGCGATGAATTTGAAGCTACAAGACTTAAAATGCTCGAGGAACTCAAATAGCTTTAAATGAAATTGATTGAATCACATAGAAAAGAGATACCTAAATCTAGTTGGGTATGGAATATTCAATCTAAAGAACTGAGTCTAGGTCTTACTTTTTTAAAGCTTTTTGGTGAAGATGCCGATCTAGTCCCCGATAATTTTAAAGGAGAGATCCTTAAAGCTTTTTGTAGTGCTGAAGTAAGCGAAAGTGTTCCTTTTTATAGAAAAACACAGCATATCATTAATGGCTCAGAATATTTTGTAGAATGGCTGGGCGAAGCTATTGATAGGAACAGCGAAGGTGGCATTAGTAAGATGGCTGGTTATGCTGAGTTAGCTTCCTCTCCGGATGATTTTACACTTTCTTTAAATGAAGAAGCACTCTTTTTTACGCGTTTGATGGATAATATTCGTGAAAGTGTTTACTTCAAAGACCTTGAAAGTCGGTTCATAAAAATTAATAAAGCCTGTGCAGAGAAATTTGGATTGGATGATCCATCGGAAATAATCGGTAAAACTGATTTTGATTTTTTTGAAGATGAACATGCCAGACCCGCATTTAATGATGAGCAGGAAATTATTAAAACTGAAAAGCCGATTTTTAATAAAATTGAAAAGGAAGTTTATGCAGATGATGCATCTCAAGCGACATGGGCGTCAACAAGTAAAATGCCTTTGTACGATGAGAATGGCGTTTTAATAGGTACTTACGGTATTACAAGGGATATAACTGAAGAGCAGATCGCCAAAAAGAAGCTGAAAGAAAGTGATGAAATGTTTCAGCGACTTTCGAAACATGTTCCCGGTTTCTTCTATCAATATAAATTTAACGAAGACGGAACTTCTTGCTTCCCATTTGCCAGTAAAGGAATTAAGTACATTTATGAACTGGACCCAGCAGATGTAAAGGACAATGTTGATGGAATACGATCCAGAATTCACCCTGAAGACAGAAAACGGTTCACAAATTCTTTGAAGAAAGCTGTTGAGTCAAAAAGTGAATGGAATTGTGATTACAGAGTTCAACTCCCTGAAAAAGGAACGAGATGGCTGAGGGGTAATGCAACTCTGGAGATTGAAAAGGACAACAGTATTCTCGGCTACGGTTACATCAGAGATATCACTCAGCAAAAAGAAGCCGAAGAAGAGTTGAAAGAAAGAAATAAGTTATTTACAAAACTATCTGAACAAGCTCCCGGCTTCCTCTACTTACACAGAGTTGATGCAAAAGAGAAAGTAAGCTTCCCCTTTGTAAGTGAAGGAATCAGAGAGGTGCTGGAGCTCGAGCCTGAGGATTTGAGGTCAAGTATAAAACCATTACTGAGATTGGTTCATAAAGAAGATATTGCAAGGGTAATGAAGTCCATAACATGGTCTGTAAAAACTCAGCAGGAGTGGAGTTGTGAGTACAGGATTATATTACCAAGAAAAGGACTTAGATGGGTTAGAGGAAGAGCAAACCCGGAGTTACAGGCAGATGGTTCTGTTTTATCATCGGGATTCTTGTCTGATATTACCAGAGAGAAATCCATTTCGGAACTAAATGACAGATTGAGAAAGCAGTTTGAGTCTGTTTTAGATAACGTCCCGAACCTTATTTTTGTTAAGGATCTTGACGGAAAGTATCTGATGGCCAATAAAGCTACACGAGAATTTTTTGGGCTTTCAGAAGAAGAGATCATAGGCAAAAAGGATATAGACCTTGGAGTTCCGGAGCAGTTGGCTAAAGGGTATCACGCTGCAGATGTAAAGGTCGTTAAAACCGGAGAAACATTATTTATTCCGGAAATTAAATCTATGGATGCTTCCGGAAATGAAGTGTACCATCAAACCATAAAAGTTCCTTTCCAGCAAGAGGGATCAGATGATCCGGCTGTACTAGCTGTTGTAACGGATATTTCTCAGCGAAAACAAAAAGAGATGCAGCTTAATGAAACACTGGATATTGTTGGCGAGCAAAACAAAAGGTTGCTGAATTTTGCTCACATCGTTTCTCATAATCTTAGAAATCATGCAGGAAATATTTCGATGCTTTTGTCCTTGTTTGATATTGAGGAGTCGGAAGAAGAGAAAGAAGAATTGATGGGTTATCTGAAAACGGCTTCAGAAAGACTGAATGTTTCTATAGAAGATCTAAATGAAATTATTGACCAGCAGTATAAAACAGAAAAAGATCTGAAAGAATTAAAACCTGCTGAAATGATCAAAAAGGTAAAAGAGATTCTGATATCGGATATTCTGTCTTATAACATACAGTTTGAAGAAAACATCGATGATGAGTTAACCATAGAATATAATCCGGCCTATCTTGAGAGTATTACTTTGAACTTGATCTCGAATGCAATTAAGTACAGAGATCCGGATAAAAAAGCTAAAGTGAGCATAGAACTTTACGAAAAAAATGGCCATCCATTCCTGGAAGTCTCGGATAATGGACTAGGTATTGATATGGAAAAACACGGGGACAAGTTATTTGGGATGTATAAAACATTTCATGGAAATGAAAACTCGAAAGGAATTGGGTTATTTATAACAAAGAATCAGATTGAGTCATTGGGTGGCTCAATCCATGTAGAAAGTACACCCGGAAAGGGAACAACATTTAAAATTAGATTAACATGAGTAAGACAAAAAGCGTTTGTATAATTGATGACGACAAAGTGTATACATTTGGGGTTAAAAAGATCATTAAAAGTCATCTGCCTGAAAATGATGTAATAACTTTTGAAAATGGAAGAAAAGCACTTGATGGTATACAGGAGATGATGGAATCCGGCGCAGGTCTTCCGGATCTTATTTTGCTTGATATTGATATGCCTGAAATGAACGGGTGGGATTTTTTAAAAGAATTTGATACAATCAGATCGAAGGCCGAAAAAGAAGTCGAGATCTTTGTAATCAGCTCCAGAGTGGATACCAATACAGAAGATCTGTATAAAATTGAATGGGACGAAAAAGTTTCGGACTTTATTAAGAAACCAGTTCAGGTAGCTGCTTTAAAAAAGATTTTATCTTAACAACAAAGTGAAAAAACAGAATCATGAAAAAGTTTAAAACCGGGTTATTTGTAACTTCAATATGTGTTTTACTATCATGCACTAACAATACAGAGACCTCAAATAATGCAGGATATGTTACTTTACTAGGTAACGATACATTAGCTGTTGAAAAATTTGAGAAATCGGAAAATTCGATTTCAGCAAAAGTTGTACTCCGGAGTCCAAGAACGTCTCTTAAATCATATGAATTAAGCCTGACGCAGAGTGGTGGGATTGAAGAAATGACCATTACAGATTTTGATCTGGAAAGTGGTTTTGACGCTGAGGGTGTACTGGAAAGATCTTATAAAAGAAGCGGAGACTCGCTTGTAGTATCTGTTTTAACAAACGATGGTTCTTACAGAACTATAAAAGCAGGATATGAAGAAGGAATACTTCCGTTTATAGATATGGTTCACTGGCCTTTTGAAATTGCTTTTAATAACGCGATGGAAACAACCGCTGACAGTATTGATCAAAGATTACTTACAGGGAGCAGGGCGTCTACTTTTATAGTTGCAAAAATAGATTCCGACTCGATGACTATTCGCCACCCTTCACGAGGAGTAATGGGAGTTAATGTAGATAAGAACGGTAATATTGTTGAACTGGATGCTTCGCAAACAACCAGAAAGCTCACGGTAAAACGGAAAAACGATATTGAGATAAACAGTATTGCAAAGAGGTTTGCAGCATCTGATAAACAGGGGAATCCATTCGGGTCTTTATCCGGTGCTATTGAAGAAGAATTCACAATTGGAAACACTGTTGTTAATGTTTCTTACGGGTCTCCACAAAGAAGAGGAAGAGATTTGTTTGGAGGGATAGTTCCTTTTGGAGAAAGGTGGAGAACCGGAGCCAACAGAGCAACCCACTTTAAAACATCTTCTGATCTGAACTTTGGTGAGGTGAGAATGCCTGCAGGTGAATATACTCTGTTTACTATTCCGGAAAAAAATGGTGGCACTCTCATCATCAATAAACAAACCGGACAAAATGGACAAACTTATAATCAGGAACGAGATCTAGGCAGGGTTCCTATGACTGTTTCTGAAAAAGAAGACAGCACCGAAGGCTTTACTATCCTTGTGGAAGAAGAAGGAAATGGTGGTGTGTTGAAATTAGTATGGGGAAATACGGTGTATTCAGTAAATTTTGAGATATCAAATTAAGAAACATTCCGGTACACATAATATTACTAAGTGACTTTAGATCTTTTCGAGCCTATATCAATCACTCAAAAGGAAAGAGTTAACTCTGCTATGGAGGAGTTGCCTCCTCACGAGCCCGGAGTGTATACTATGTATGGTAAAAAAGACGAAGTTCTTTATGTAGGTAAGGCAAAAGATCTATTTAAGAGAATTACTTCTTATCGATATTCGAAATCGAAGAAAGTGCAGAGTATGATCGCCCAGATCGATCGAATTGGGTTTGAGATCTGTAAATCTGAAATGGATGCTATCCTGTTGGAGAATTTGCTTATTCGTTCACTTCGTCCACCTTTTAATCATGCCAACAAGAAACCGGAAACGTATTATTATATATCAACAAAACGGCGGGGAAATAAAAGAGAATTCCGGCTTTCGATGAGAGTTTTAGATGAGTACACAAAAGTTTACGGCTGTTTTAAAGGTCATGCGAGAGTAAGAAAAGGGTTGGGAGCTCTTTTAAGATTGTTGTACTTGAAACACCAAATGATTGATAGTGCACATTATCTGCCTTCTCAATTGCTGGGCAGATTAGCTCCGATGCGTTTTATTTGTGAAATAAATAGAGCTTCAAAGAAGCTAGTAAATGAATTCTTTTTGGGGAACTCCAAAGAGTTGGTCGATGACTTTGAAGACTTAATTTCAAAGAAAATCTTTAAAGATAAATTCACTAAAAAGTATTTTGAAAATGAACTGGAACAGTTAAATATCTTCTATGCTCTGGGACCGGAACGAAATCAACAAATGAAAACGGAACTAGAGCTGGAGACACACCTGATAAAGCAGGAACAACTGGATGATTTTCAAACGATCTACAGCATGGGTAATTGATCTGGGCAAAATAAATGAATATTTTCTGGTGGAATCGTGAGGGATGAATGAATAGTAAAATATTAAAATTTAAGAAAATAGAGCCTGATGATCTTAAGTTTATATTCAAAGCACTTTCTGATCCTGTTTTGACAAAGTTCTATGGCGTTCACTTTAACAGCATTGAAGAAACTCAAGAACAAATGATCTGGTATAGTTCATTGATAGATGATAAAAAAGGAATTTGGTGGAAAGCTCAGGATAAAGAATCCGGGGAATGGATTGGGGCTTCCGGCTTTAATGATTGGGACCATGAAGGACAGTCCGCTGAAATTGGTTGCTGGGTTTTACCGGAGTTTTGGGGAAAAGGATTTGGTTCAGAGATCATGCAGTCAACTATCTCGTTTGGGCTTGATGAAATGGGCCTTGTGACAATTAATGGCTATATCGATACCAATAATAAAGGCATTAAAAAAGTGCTCAAAAAATTTAATTTTGAGCACCTTAACAGTAAACTTGAAAAAGATTCAAAAACCGGACTTCAGATAATTACTGATCATTATCAATTAAAGAAAACCTGATTATTTAATAGACCCTTCCACTTCTGTTTTACCTGAGATTTCCATAGGTATTTCCATCTCCTGAGGAGAAGTCATATTCATAACTCCAGAAATGAGTTGCTCATGACCGGCACTTAATACAAAACCTGTTTTTCGATCTATTGTAATGGTTCCGGATTGGATTCCTGTAAGGTCGGGAGTCATAGTTGCACCACCCATATTCATTTCATCACCTACTGTGAAAATATCCGAAGAAACGTTCAAGGTAACTGTTTCGTCATCATAACCTGCAACTTCATATGTAGTTTGAATATTCATGGCAAAAGGAATAGATACGGACTGATCTTCCGTCCATGTATCCCCTTCATTCAGTTCTCTGTCAGGAAAAATGATCAACGTTCGTTTAAGCTGGTCCTTCATAGACTGTGTATTATATTGAGAAGACATTTGAGACTTAAAAAGCGATGCCTGAGTTTCATCAGTAATTCCCATATTTACTGCCATAGAATCCAGCATAGCCTCAAAACCTGTTACGTTTGAAACTTCTCCTGTTTTACTTAAAGTGAATTGAAGCTCTTTACCAAGAACCGAAGCAATTGCTTTAGCTGGTCCTGTAGGTTCTGATGTGGCAGTTTCGGAATCATAACTCAAACCTGCCATAGGTTGATTTATCATAATACTATTATAAACCATCGTGACAATGTACTTGCCATCTTCAAAGTCAGTAAAAGTAAGCTCGATTCCGTAGCCTTGGTCGCTGTCAACATTTTGGGATTGTCCCATAATGGTTTGAGCGATATCCTGTTCAAGAACCACTTTTGTTGAGTAGGTAGTGCCGGAACTGATACTGTAATTAAGAGTAACCTGTGCATTAGCTATACCGGCTACAAAAGTCAGTATGAGTGATAGCGAAAGAAGTTTTTTCATGACCAAAAGTGATTTTATTAAAAGAATAAGTGTTCTTACAAGAGTACGAAAAAGTTAAATCAAATACTTAGCTTTGAATCCTGAGAGCGTAATCCGGAAATTCTTTGCAAAATCTGTTTCCCTGCTTTGAGGAGGGTTCGGATCCTGTTTTGTTCATCAGATCATCAGAATTGCAAATCTGTTCAAAAGTAGGAAAGTCTAATGAGACACTGTCTTTACAACCGGATTTATATAGTTTTAAGTCCAGCGCATAATCTTGTGACAGCTTAGTAAATAATCGTTCTTTCTGAAGGTGTTCTTCAGATTTGGGATCTCCAAAATCAAGATAAGTAAGCCTGAGCTCGAGATCATTCAACCGCTCTTTTTTGGCATCTAGTTCTGCTGCACTTTTCTTACAAGCTAGCGCTTCCTGAGGAGATAGAGGCTTTGGTGTGAAGCTCTTTGCTGCTACTGCTTTATTCACTTGTTCCATCACATTTTTATGTTGACGAGCATTCGCATCGTCCATATACCGAACGATCTCCAGGATCATAAAATCCTGATCTAAAGTCAAAAAACGAACCCAGTAATAGTTTTTCCCTTTTATAGAAATCCAATGGTTGTTATCAGGCTGAGGCGTGGATTCAAATAAATCGTAATTATTTTCAAACCGTTGTATAATTTCATCTTTTATGGCAATAGCATCATTCTTGTTTGATATTTTTAACCCTAAACCACCGGCCCTTTCTCTATAGTATTGATTCTGAAGATCGTTCTCTACAATATCCCGGATGGAAATTCTGAACCCATTCGGAAAACGGTCATTTGTTTCGGAAGGGATTATCTCATAATTATAATTGTTTTCTGAGGTATCAAGAGTTTTCTTAACATTGAGATTGGAGCTGCTTTCGATATCATCTGCAAGATCTTTGTCTGTCATCAGATCAAAAAATAACCGGGTAAGGTCTTCAAGTTCGCGACTGGTATATAAAGGCTGATCATTCAATAAAGAATCGGATGAGACTTCAGTTTTAGCAGAGGGAGAGTTGTAGATCTCAGATTGCATCAGAGGAAGAGAATTTTCTACAAAGCTCAATCTTATAAGGGCTGCAAATACAAAAAGAAAAGAATACCGCAAAATCAGGTATGCATGTTTTCGTTTGATCATAAAGCCAATTATCAGCGTAATGGTACTGATCACAAAAAGAGAGATAACTCCCCAAAACACAAATGATTGGTTCAATATCGGCTTTCCCCACGAGGTGTCTGTAATAGGCACGATCAGAAAGAAACCGAGGAGAATAAAAACGATTCCTGTTAGAAAATGAACCGGGTCAAAAGAAGTGTTTTCAGATTCAGGTCGGTTCTCTCCCCAAATGCCTTCAATTTTTTCTACCGTTGTTCCACAAAGGCTGCAACGCGCAATATCCTGAGTGGAAGGTGCTTCTCTGATCCTACCACATCCGGGACAGATGTAATTCTCTTTTTCCATAGTAAACTTTTGATGTTTGTAACTGAAAACTGCTCAAAAGTTCCGAAAAGGCATAGAGAAACTACTTTAATTCCAAAATAACAGTTGATTTAGCACCAACCGAAAAGTCATCTGAAAGATCAATAGTTCTGCTGGTTAGTACATTTTCTCCGGATTTAAATTGGTCCAGAATTTCTGCAAATCTTGCCCGATCCAACATTCTGTTTTCCTCACTATTATTCATTACAACCATAACAGTTTGATCTTTATGAACTCTGAAATAGACATATACATTATCCTGAGGAATAAAATGTACAAGTTTACCTTCGTGGATAGCCGGTGAAGAATTTCTCCAGTGAATTAATTTCTTGGTGTACTCATGAATTTCATTTTCTTTTTGAGTTCTGCCTTCTTTTGTGAAAACAGAACGAGAATCATTTGGAAAACCACCCGGCATAGTTTGTCTCCAAACTTCATCATCTCCCCCTCTATTTTCATGACCCATCATGAGCTCGGTTCCGTAATAGATCTGCGGAGTTCCGCGTGTTGTCATCAGCCAGGCAAGTGCCATTTTAAATTCGGCTTCTCTTTTTCCGATGTGCTCAAAAAATCGACTCATATCATGATTATCGAGAAAGGTCACATTCTTCATAGGATCTGAATACAAAAAATCCTGAGAAAGCACATAATACAATTGGCTAAGACCTTCTGTCCAGCCAAAATCTTCATTGAATGCTTTACGAACAGCAAAGGCGAATTGGAAATCAGTTAGACTTGGTAATTCAGAATCGTATCCATCATCAACTCCGTCTTTATCTTCCTGCCAATAAGCTTCACCTGCAACTGTATTTACCCAAGCCTCTCCTACGATATTAAATCCGGGATAAGCTTCCAGCACTTCCTTTGACCAGCGAGCCATATAATCTTTATCCGGATAAACATAAGTGTCCATTCTGATGCCATCAACGCCGGTATACTCGATCCACCAAAGTGTATTTTGGATCAAATAATCTGTTAACAGTTCATTATCCTGATTCAGATCAGGCATTTCAGGAACAAACCAGCCATCAACTAATTTCCGTGAATCAAATTCAGATGCGTATGGATCGGAAGCGACGGAACCTCTGAAATTTGTTTGCCCTAGCTTTTCAAAATCATGAACCCAATCTTTGGTTGGCAAATCTTTCATCCACCAGTGTTGATCGCCAATATGATTGTGGATCATATCCATGATAACTTTCATTCCCTTCTCATGAACAGTTTCTATCATGTCTTTATATTCTTCATTGCTTCCAAATCTCCGGTCAACTTTATACAGATCAGTAGCGGCGTATCCATGATATGCACCATATTTGGTGGTCATGTCATTTTCGAAAAGCGGAGTAAACCAAACTGCTGAAACTCCCAGATCTTTGATATAATCAAGATTATCGACCACGCCTTGGATATCTCCTCCTTGCCGGCGTTGAGGATTGGAGCGATCCGCAGATTCCAGCATTCCCTCAATGGTATCATTGTCAGGATTTCCATTTGCAAAACGATCGGGCATCATTAAATAGATCACATCTCTTGAATCAAATCCCTGATATCGTCCTTCTGCAGGTTCTCTTTCTAAAAGTTCATAAGGAACTGTAATGGATCCATCTCCATTTTTAAGAATAAGATCCATTTTCCCCGATTCTGCCTTTTCGGAAATGTCTAAATAAATAAACAGATAGTTTGGAGAGTCAACAGCTATCTGACGTTTGATCTCAACTCCGGCATAGTTAACGGTTGCTCTGTATGAGCCAATATTTTCACCATACAATTGAATTTGCAGCTCAGTAACCGGCATATTTGCCCACCAGAACGGAGGATCGATGACTTTTACTTCCTGTGCTTTAGAATTAGGGATCAGGAATAGGAGAATTAGGAATAGAGAGTAGCCTGCTTTCATATTTGAATATCAATTAAAGGTCGAACATATAATAATGAACCTCAGAGAGAGAATCTTATGAAAGTGCTTACATTGGATCATTATAAAATACTTTGCGACTTTTTATTGAGTTGGTGTGTCTTATGGGTGAATGCGCGCAAACATGAATTCCTAAAAACGATCTGTGTCTGAATCTGAATTTACTGACTTACTAAAACCACATTATAACGATGCGGTTAATTATTGCAGAGCTTTATGTTCAGGAACTTCAAAATCAGAAGCTGAAGATGTGATGCAACAGGCATTGCTGAAAGCTTACGAAAATTTTGATTCTCTGAGAGATAAAACGAGCTTTAAAAGTTGGTTCTTTCAGATCATAACAAGGAGTTTTTATAACTCGGTTCGCAAGCCGTTTTGGAGCAGGTTTGTGTCGCTGGATTCTGAGGACGGTAAAGCAGCGTTTAAGGTCTTTGAGGATGATTTCTTTGAAGACAATCAAATTTTGATCGCGGCATTATCTAAAATCACCAAACAAGAACGAGCGGCAATTCTTCTGTTTGAAATTGGTGGTTTTTCCATCGAGGAGATCACCAAAATACAAAATGAGAAAAGTGAATCGACTATAAAATCACGGTTAAGCCGGACCAGAAAAAAGTTAAAGGAATTCATGGTAATGCTTGAGGAAGAAGATGTTAGAACGCAACATATTGCGTCCAGGCAAAGATTTCTTAAGTCTCAACGATCAACTAAAGATCTATACCATGAAACCACTAAAGTTATCAAAGAAATTAAATCCATTGGGTGAGATTATGAACCTTCCGGAAGCTTTTGGTCAATTAAAAAATACAAAGCATAATTCTTCATTTGAGAACCTGGGTGATTGGTTAGAAAACAACAATTCAAAACCCAGAAAAATGAAATCACTTTATAAAATCGCAGCATCCCTAATTTTTACAACTCTGATCTTAATTGCCTGTACTGTTCCCGTGCAACATGAAGAAGAAATCGGCTATATGATCAAAGGTTTTGCACCTGAAATAGAATCCAAGACTAAATCCAATTTTGATTTAAGATTTGAAGAAGCAGGCTTGGATCCTTCGCAAGTAAGTATCAGCCAGGTTTTAATTGAACATGAACAAACAGGAGAAGCTAAGGGAGATAAACTAACAGAAGTAGTGATGGTGCTCCCTAAGGCAGATTTTCGTATAGCTGAAGAAAAGAAAAGTGCTTTAGCAAGTATATTCGATTTTCAATCACTGGAAATTCTGCCAATTGAAGAAACTGTTGAACGAACAGTATTTGAGTCAGCTCTGCACACTTTTGACCTTAAAGTAAAAAAGGAAATCAGTGAGGATGAGATCGCAATCAGGATCAACCGATTCTTACATGAAAACAGCGAGCGAATGCATGGTGATGCAAAGATCAGAACAGACGAAGAAGGCAATCGCTATGTTGAAATAAGCCTGATCGATGCAACTGAGAATGTGAATGATTTCGAAATTAAATATGAGCCAAACGGAGATGCTCAGTACCAAACAAAGAAATCTATAGAATCTCTACACAATGATCTTTCACCTGATAGCCCACTTTCTGAGAAAACAAAAAACATGAGTGCGGAAGAAATAAAAGCTTTAAAGTTGAGAGAAGTCAAAAAGCAGAAAATGAAGAAGCAAAAAGATCAGGAAGACTGAGTCTTTCCTAACCTCCCCGACTGCTCGTAAGATTTTCCGAAACTTGTAACGATGCATGGCATCGTTACAAGTTTTTTTGGGATAAAAATAGATGTTTAGGAAATATTTAGATGGGGCGTTAAAGCAAATAATATAAAAACGCTATATAATAATAGTAGCTTATTTTCATTATGTTTAAGTATCAAAAAACAAAATGATTATGAAACTCTCAAAGCTACCATTACTTACTATCTTAATTTTCGTTGCTTGTTCCGGATCTGTTTCCGATTCAGGCAGTACTGAACTGCCCAGAGAATTAAGCAAAAGCGAAAAAGCAATTGTACAAGCTGACCGATCTTTTAGCATCAAAATGTTTAAAGAATTAGCCGTAGGCAGTGATGAAGAAAATGTGTTTATTTCACCATTAAGTATTTCTATGGCTTTAGGAATGACGTTGAACGGAGCAAATGGACAAACTTTTGATGAGATGCAAAGCACGCTTGAGCTTCACGACCTCTCCCTTCCTGAAATAAATGAGGGCTATAGTTCGCTCAAAGAATTACTTACAGGTCTCGATCCTAAGGTTCAAATGGAGATTGGAAACTCGGTATGGAGCAGACAAGGATTTCCGATCGAAGAAGATTTCTCAAGTAATTTGACAAAATATTTTGATGCGGAATCCTCAGAGTTAGACTTCAACGACCCTGAATCTGTAAACATCATCAATAACTGGGTACAAAAGAAAACCCATGGAAAGATCAACGAAATTATTGAGAACATTCCCTCCGGTATGATCATGTATTTGATAAATGCTGTGTACTTCAAAGGTGATTGGGTCTACGAATTTGATCCTGAAAAAACTACTGAAAGAAATTTTTATCAAGAAAGTGGTGAAGTAAAAAAAGTAGATATGATGACTCAGAAACTTCCTGCAAAGTTCTATAGTGATGAAAATACACAAATGATAGACTTACCTTACGGAAACGGTCTTTTTACAATGTCACTCATAAAACCGACTGAAGGCAGCACTCCGATTGATTCTTTTATAGATACTCATTTATCCTTGGATAACTTAGAAAAGTGGTATGGAGAGAATGAAAAAGATACCGTAGATGTATTTTTACCAAAACTTGAGCTGACCTATGAAAAAAGTTTAAATAACTCACTTAAAAATATGGGTATGCCAATCGCTTTCACAAATCAGGCTGACTTTTCCAATATTAACCGAAACGGTGGTTTAACAATATCAGAAGTAAAACATAAAACCTACTTAAAACTAGATGAAGAAGGAACAGAAGCAGCTGCAGTTACCAGTGTTGGAATAGGAACTACTTCAGTAGGTCCGAGTAATCCTGTTTTTAATTTTAACAGATCATATGTAATGATATTAAGAGAAAAGGAATCCGGTGCAATATTATTTATAGGTAAGGTTGGTAATCCGGAAAGCTAGACCAGATGTACTATAAAGCCAATCACAAAAAAAGCCAGAATTATCATATAGCATAAAATATAAGCCATTAAAGTTCTTAAGAAAGAACTGACCTTTCCGGCCGGACTAAAGAGTTGAATGAATGTCCAAAAAGCAAAGCCAATTGAGAGGCTTAGCGAAATTATGGGATAATAGTAAAAATCGATATTTCCTAGATATTGAACGAGTACAAAAAAGGAATAAATGATGGCTTGCTGACCCGTTATATAAGCATTGATCACAAAGTGCTCAAAAAAATTATATCGATACTTTTTAAATGCTATCAAAGATGAAATAGAAAAGAAAGGAAGAAACAGAACGGTAGAGTAAGCATGATTTTCGGCTATCCATTGCAAAACAGTTGATAACACAGGGTCTGATTTTGTAGAAGTACCACCTTCCGCCATACCGAGCACAACTTCTCCTAAAAAAGTGGATTCAGAAACTAAATTAGCGAGTAATGCATAAAAGGTAGAAAGCAACAAAACATACGAAAGAGGTCTTATATAGTTTTTTCTTTTTCCCTCCAGGTAATCCCGGATACTATTTCCCGGTCGTATAAAAAACTCTTTGATCGTGAAGAATAATCCGGTGTCAATTTGGAGAAAGGTGTTTGGGATCTCAGACAGTATATACGTTGCATTTATTCGATCTACTTTCGTTTTTTGCCCACAATTAGAGCAAAAATCTCCGCTAATTTCTATTCCGCAATTTTTACAGGTCATATTATTCGAATTTAAAACCTTACCAAATTTCCAAGGGGTAATTCTTTTCCCGGTGTACTCATCAAACCAAGTGTAGTAGCTTCAAAGTTTGTTGGAAAACCGGGCACTGAATGAAGAATCTTTTTTAAATCATTGAGAGGAAGTTGAGGTGAATACGTATTCATAATGAAGAACCTGTTTTTTTCATCAAGTAGTTTCATTACGTTTTCAATCAATTCCGGAAGATCACGGTTCAGTTTCCATCTTCCTCCTTTTGGTCCGAGTCCAAATATGGGCGGATCCATGATTATACCGTGGTATTTATTGCCTCTTCGAATCTCTTTTTCTACAAATGTGGGTGCATCTTCAACGATCCACCGGATAGAGTCAATATTGTTGAGTTCTGCATTTTCCCGCGCCCAGTTAACCACGCTTTTTACAGAATCAATATGTGTTACTTCCGCTCCGGCCAGATCAGCGGCTAAGCTTGCTCCGCCTGTGTATGCAAACAGGTTTAGAAATTTTGGAGTGATCCCTTTCCCAATCAGTTCGATACATTTATTGCGTATGAATCTCCAGTTTTCGGCTTGTTCCGGAAAGATTCCGGGATGCTTAAAAGAGCCTTGGCTAAGTTTAAATATGATCTCAGAATCTCCAAATGGATAAGAAATATTCCAATCGTTGAGATCTTTATTCCAACTACCCTTCTGATTTTTATTCTCAGTAAAAACCGCTTCAGCCCTATTCCACTCGTTTGCAGGTTTTGATTTTTTCCAATTTGCAGATGGCTCCGGGCGATCAAGAACTATTTCACCAAATCGTTCCAGTTTTCGACCAAGCCCATGATCGATGAGTTCATAATCAATCCAGTTATCGGGAGATATCATTTTGTAATAAAAAGTTCTCCGATCTTAAAATGAAGGTCATCAAATGAAGCACCGGAGCGATTGATCGTATAAGCAATAACTATCCTGTGTTCTTTATTCATCAAAAACATGGTGCTTCCGCCAACAGATCCGCCGGAATGTCCAACCCAATCATTGCCCGCATGTCGCAAGGTACTATATCCCATTCCATAATTAGTAGACTTACCATCTGAAGTCATTTGAGGAGTAATAAGAAGTTCTTGTGTCTTATCATTCAGAAATTCATAATCGAAATGTGCTTCTCCAAATTTGATCAGATCTTCTGTGGTTCCGATAAATCCACCACCTGCCCATTTGTAGCTGTTATCTACATAAGGGGCTTCAACATTTGTTCCGTTTCTCCAGATATAAAATTTAGTCCTATTTTCAATCTCTTTATCTGCCCAGTCGGGTACCATGTTATTCATCCCTAAAGGCTCAAACACATGCGTTTTCATGTATGGAAGAAAAGCCTCCTCTGAAGCTCCTTCTATCACAGCACTTATCAAATTCCAACCATAGCTTGAATACTGATATTTGGTTCCCGGTTCAAATAGAAGTGAATCATCCTTAAAAAAAACCAAGCCTTCTTTGACCGTCTCATATTTTTTGGTGCTCATAAATTCGTTTCCGCGATAGTGGCGGATACCGGCTATATGTCCTGATACTTGCTTGATCGTGATTTGATATTCCTTCTCAGGAAAATCCGGAACCCATTTTTGGATCTGATCCTCAGCACTAAGAATGCCGTCCTGAATCATTAACCCTAATCCGGCAGCTGTAAGGGTTTTTGAGACGCTGCCAATACGAAATAATGTTTTAGATGGATCAACCTCAATTTCGTTATCGAGATCAGCAAAACCATACCCTTTTGACCAGATCATTCGGTCATCTTTATACACAGAGATACTCATTCCCGGCAACAAGTGTTTACCGAAAAATTCAGTTACGATGGAGTCAGCTTGTTGAATCTCTTTCTCGAAATCCTGAGCGAATCCGGATATACTGACAAACCAAAAAATACTTAGCAGAAAATACTTTTTCATAATTGATATATTAAATGAACTTATACCCGTAATGTAATATTTTCCTTATGATTATTCGAAGTCTTTTGGCTTGTTTGTTTATTTCGTCTATTACTTTGCTAGCTGGTTGCGGAGGAACTAAGTGTTTAATTGAAGACTGTAAATCTACAGATATGTCTTCACAAGTTATTGAGATCGAACTAGGTGAGAAGAAAGAGATCCTAAATTATAAAAGAGGAATGGTCTGGGGTGGTTATGCTCCCGGGCTCTTCTCTGAAGACACCAATATTGTGTCAATTGAATATGATGAGACAAGAAAAGGACACAAAGCATTTATTGTCGCAAAGAGCTCAGGAACGACCAAAGTGCATTTCGTGAATCGACTTGGAGCAGGAGCTGTTAACCAGGATAGCACTGAAAGAGCCTATTGGTTAGAAAACTTAGAAGGCTCGAAATTTTATTTTATAGTAACTGTAGAATAAATGAACCCTGAATGAATGGACTTTATGAACTAATTGTCCCAAAAAGAATCTTCAGAATCGAGATCTATTGGCTTATATCTCCAGATACTATCCACTAAAAAGTCTCGAATCACAAATTCATTAGCATCTACATGATCAACACGAGCGATATATTGGAACCTGTATTTCTTAGAAGTATCGGCTTTTAGGGCAGTCATGATTACTGGATTTAATCCGTAAAACATATTCCCAAAAGATTCAGCTTGGCTGTAATGATTGTATGAATTTAGTGGATCATCAATGACTAAAGAATCGGGAAGAATTCTGTCGATCTCTTGGAACGTTTGCTCAATGGCATCGGTAGACATATTGGCTTCACCGGGCATCATATAATAGTCGCTGTCATCAAGTGAACAGTAAGCAAAGATCACGGCTGCAATAAGAATTACGAAGGCACCTAAACAACCACTTCCACAACCTTCTTTTTTAGATTTGCCTCCACTAGAATGTTCATAGTCTAGGCTTTCGTTAGATTCAGGCATATTGATAATAGTTATCCAGAATTAATTACTGTTCAAGTATTCTAATACCTGTAATGTCATATCGTATTTTTCCACTTCCTGGGGAGAGAAATACAGAACAATCTGTTTTCCATTTTCATCATGTGTAGGTATTACATGATCGATATTATTCTGATCAGCGACTGATTGGATAGCTTCATTGAGGCTTTTTATATAAGGAGCCATCAGTTGCTCGTACCGCTTTTGTTTTTCTAGCTCCAAGTTGTTGATAAAGGCATTATACTTCTTTATAAGTCCATCTACATTCACCTGTGCAAAGCCTCTAGCAGTTCCTTTCAAATTTTGTAAAGCCTCTTTACTCTTATTAATTTCATATTCTTTTTCCCTTTTCTCATCGCTATTTGCATAATCTAAAGAGTCTATGTACTGAGACATCTCCCTTTCTATAGACGGACCAACCTTAGACATTATTTGCGAAAACAGATATTGATTATTTACTAGCCTGAATTCAAAATCTTGCGCCTTTAACTCACTAGTCGATAAACTTGAAAGGAAGAAAAATGATAGAGCTATGATCTTTTTCATAATATTAATATTCTAAAAGTCTTTGTGTTAGTTGATCGGTAAGATCAATTACCGATTTTGATTCCAATGCTTTCTTGATTTTTTCAGGTGCTGAGGTCGGATCCAGAATTACTTGTACTCCATTCTCAAGTGCAATCTCATCCATCGCTCGTTGATATTTTTTGAAGAAGGGATCCAGCAATTGCGATCTGCGCTGCTGGTAACGTTGCTCAAGTCCTCTCGATGTAGCTTCTAAGCTTTCCTGAACCATCATAAACCGTATCCGAAGGTTCTCATATTCGGCTCTTTCAGGCCCGTTTGGGTCCATTTTCTGCACATCCATTCCCTGCATTTCTTGCACGACGGATCTGTACAAATAATCAAGGCTGTCAGCTTCACTTCTGAGTGCTTCAGCATATTTCTCAAGACGTTCATTAAGTTGCGCCACTTCGGAATTACTTTCCAAAACGGCATCATAATCTACATAGCCAAATTTAATCTGGGCCGTCAGATCAGTTGAAAAAATTAATACTAATACTAGTAGCAGGTACTTATTCATTACAAGGCAGGTTTTCGTTGGTGTTACATAAATTGGTAGTCACTCTGGAAAAAACAGGATCGTCTAAACTCAATTCATGAGCATATAATGCAGCTTTCAAGGCATTTTGAGCAAAACCAATTTCTTTTGTTCTTAAATAGAGTGTATAGTTTCCCTGAGCTAACCTTTTAATTGTATTGGGGTTTTCTTTATCTCCCAAATTCCAGGCTTGCTGAAAAGCAGACATAGATTCTTCGGTCTGATTATTCAAATAAAAGATCTCTCCTAAATTATTTAGAGCGGCTATATTCTCAGGATCAACTTTTAACACAGCTTGAGTCATATTAAAAGCATCTTCTAGTCCTAACTTTTCCTGTATGAATAGATCCGTGGCAGCAACCAATAATTCCACTTCATCAGGGAAATCTTTAATATAATCCAGCACTTTTTGCCGAGCTTTTTCTTTGGCTACATCATCAAATCCATCGGTATTTTTTAATTCAGTTTGGATCTCTTCCAGCAACTGATGCTTGCTACGAGATTTAGCTGAAAGGGCTTCTTGCGCGCCCTGAAGTTTATTAGTTGTTACATCGAGATTGGGCATTATTACCAAAGCAGATCTATACACCTTGATCGCTTCTGAAATTTTATCTTCTTCTAATAACTCATCACCCTCTTTGATTAACGGAACTACTTTGAGACGAAGATTGACCTGCTCCAGCTTTTGCGTGAAGGATTCATTTTCAGGTTCTATCGATATGGCTCTTTCAAGGATTTGCCTTTCATAAGTTAAATTTTGGTTGTCATCAACAACGAGTTCAGTAGATGCTTGAACTGCATTTTGGTCAGCGGTTAATTCTTCTTCCGCTTTTCGGATGGGGTTTTCAATTTCGTAATCAGAACCGAAATAAATTTCCGGATTACTTTCTTTTAGGTCTTTTGCTTTTTTCAGAATGCTTAAAGCAGACTCATATTTTTTTTTTCAATGGCGGATTTTCCTTCTGATAAGAGTTTTTTATAATCTGCCTTTACCTGTTTCTCCAACACATCCATTCTTGCATCTTCATCTTGAGTGCTGAGCCCCATTAATATTTTTTGATTTCTATAGGCTGTCAGTGCTTCAAGCATAGTGCTTGGATTATTTGAATTGTTTGCGGTAAGCAATTTAGCCTTGAGGTTCCCAAGCTTTAACTCATTTTCTCGCTTTTCTTGTGCTTTTCTATTCCTTTCATTCTCTAATTTAATACGCTCTCTTTCTTCTTCCTGTTTATTGATTTTAGCTAATCTTTCTTCCTCTGCTTGTGATTTTTGAAAGTTGTAAATATCACGATCTAGGTCACCTTTGCTATATCCCGAATTCTCAAAAGAAAGAGCTTTCCAGAAAGTTTTTTCAAAATTACTGTCATTATGATTGTAAGTATCACTGTTATAGGTAATTACAGTTTCGAATTGTCTAGTGTAGTAAGTTTCTATTTCTTGTATGTATCTTTTATAGTCGTTCTTAAATTTGGAAACTGTAGAAGTATATTTCTCGCCGGGAGCGAAGCAGGCATCAGCAGAGAAATTTGATAGGTCAAAAGAAGGTTTTACATAAACCCTTCTATTTTGAAAATCTGTAGAAATTCGGAATTTTATATTTGTCGTAATTAAGTGTTCACCGCTACCGTAACAAATAGACCGACTTACACCTTCAAGAATCTCTCTCACCTGAATTTGTAAATTTATATTTCTTCCTGAACCATTAAACTTTTCAATGGCAGCAATTTCAAAACTATTTGTAATGGTAAACACATTGGCTCTTTCAACCAACTGATTGGTAAGTAAATTATATATATCGTCTTTAGCATTTTGGGTAGATAGCGTAAAAGACTTTAATTCAACATTATTTGCAATATTTACTAATTTTTCTGTGACTATTTGAGCGAAGTTCCAACCGTTAACAAATCCATTCACATCGTTCGATTGCTCATTTCCTAATTGTGCAAATGCATTAATCTGGAAGGTGCAGAAAAAAATAAATATACAATATCCCTTTATCATAGTGCCGAAACTCATGTTCATGAGATACGCTAAGGATTAAATTTTAGTGAATCACCGCCTAATCAGGCAGTTTAATTCCCCTTTGCCTGATCCATATAATCAATTACTAAATTACTCATCGTTCTTACACCCAGTTTCAAACCACTTTCATCAATGTAGAAATCAGGAGTGTGGTGACCGGACGCTTCACGTCCTGGTGCTTTTCCACCAACAAAGAAATATAAACCCGGTATTTCATTCTGGAAGAAAGAAAAGTCTTCGGCTCCTGTTATGGCATTGATCAACTTCACATTTTCTTTACCGGCTGTTTCTACTAATGTTGGCAACATTTGAGCCGTAAGTTCAGGATCATTATATGTGATCGGATAACCTTTATTGATAGTCAGTTCTGCAGTTGCACCGTTACTTTCTGCCGTATTTTGAACAACTGTTTTCAATCTTTTAAAAATCAATTGTCTCATTTCTTCGTCTAAAGCTCTGATAGTTCCCTGCATAGTTACTTCTTCAGGGATGATGTTATTACGAACTCCACCATTTATTACGCCAACCGTAACTACTGCGGCTTGTCGGGTCAATGGCATACTTCGGCTTACAATGGTCTGAATATTATTGATGATCTGTGCTGAAGTTACAATCGGATCAATTCCAGCCCACGGAGCAGAACCGTGGGCTTGTTTTCCGGTTACTTTTATGTCGAAGCTATTCACACTGGCCATAATTCCTTTTGGTCGGTATTCAAGTTCTCCAACAGGAGTATCATCAGAAATATGCAGTCCGAAAATAGCATCCACATCCGGGTTTTTGAGAACACCTTCTTTAACCATTAATTCTGCGCCGCCTTCTTCTCCTTTTGGAGCTCCTTCTTCAGCTGGCTGGAAAATAAACTTCACTGTTCCTTTCAGATCGTCTTTCATCTCAGTTAAGATCTGTGCAACTCCCATAAGGATGGCAATGTGAGTATCATGTCCACAAGCGTGCATTACTCCAACTTCATTTCCCTGATATTCTCCCATTACCGTTGATTTAAAAGGAACATCAGTGCGTTCTATAACAGGAAGCGCGTCAATATCAGCTCTTAACCCAACTACAGGGCCGGGTTTTCCGCCTTTTAAGATACCAACGACTCCTGTATGTGCAATTTCGGTTTGTACTTCCATCCCGAGGCTCTCCAAATGCTCTGCAATCTTCTCAGCAGTGTTGAATTCGCGATTGGACAATTCAGGATTTTCATGAAAATATCTACGCCATTCGATCACTTGTTCTTCGAGTTCATCGGAACGTTTGTCAATCATCTCTTTGAAGTCAGATGATTGCGCGGTAAGAGATAAGGTGATCAGAGAAAGAGTAAGAAGCGAAAGAAGTTTTTTCATGAATGTATTATGTGTGTGATTTGGGTAGAAAATGTAGAGTAAAAGAAAATCGTTTTCAATTTCTAATTTTTCACAACAAAAAACCCCAACAGTCATACCAACTATCGGGGCTAATTTTATCTTCTTCTTTTTTTGCGACGCCTTTTTTTCCAGGGAGCATCTACCTGCCAGTCGCCCGCCATAATGCAACCAAATGGCATGATCTCGTCCACAACTTCGCCAAGTCCAAACGTCTTCATTTGTCGTTGAACGGCTTCTGCATTTTTATAGGCGCTTGGGAGTTCAGAAATATCGATATGTCCGGAAAAGAATCGGACATCCAATCCTTTAGTTTCTTCCAGAAATATTTCCTGCATTCCTTTCCCAACTTTGCTTTTAATATGCTGCGTGCGGCTGACATTTCTGCCGGCGCCATGCGGAGCAAATCCAAGGTTGTTTTCAGAAGTTTCTCCTTTCACGATCAGCACAGGCTCACTCATGTTTAACGGAACGAGTCTTAAACCTTCATGAGAATCTGGAACGAACTTATCCGAAAGTGGAGTAGCTCCTTTTGCGTGATAAAAAAGGTCTTCATCTTTGAATACAAAGTTATGTTCATTCCAAAAACGGAGTGTTGGTTCCGTATTCAGGGATTCTGTAGTAGCTCGATGAAGGACAGTATGGTTCAGCTTGGTCCACTCTCTCACAATTTGAAGAGCTTCCCAATATGATTTCCCTTCTTCTTCTGAATACGGAATCCATGCGTTGCCTTTTAAAGTGTCCGGAGAAAGTTCCTTTCTGAAGTTTTCAGCAACCTTCATTCCCTTTCGGTAAAGGTTTGCACCAAATCCTCGGCTTCCATGATGAGTAACCATAATTGTTTCTCCGGTTGCTTTCGAAACGCCGATATACAAAAAGTGATTTCCATCGCCCTGTGTTCCAAGGTGTGTTTTAGCCAATTGAAGAGATCTTTTATTATTCAGGAAATAGTTTTCCATGATTTGCTCTTCCAATTCAACCGGAAAATTAAATAGATCGTCTCTTCCGCCGCCGCCGAAATGAGTAATGCTATGAGCGGCATCTAAAACTGATTTTGGATGAATTTTTCCGAATGACGTCATCATTACAGAACAGCAAACATCTGCAGAATGCATAGCAGGGTGAATTGCATTTTTTGTAACGGCAACACCACCCACAGGAATTTGTCCGGTTCCTCCCGTAGGGCAGGCATCCGGCATAACAGCTCCATCAACGATAGTTGGAGTTTTCATCAGCTCGTCCATGGTTTCAAAAACCCGTTCCATATTCGATTCTTCAAGCTCAGATTCCGCTTCGATATTTTTTTTGTATGAAACCGGTTGTTTAAAAGGTTCAATTGGTGGTGGTGGACAAACCGAGTCCAGATACTCAATTAATTCTCCTTCTTCCAAGTTGTTTTCATTGGCATGAGGAATAGCGTCTTTAAGCCATTTCCCGGGTCTGTACCCTAATTCTATAATTGTTTTTCCTGTAATCATAATATTTTAATTTAATGAAGGGAGAGCCGTATTGCTCTCCCTTTTGTTGCTGTTTTAATGATGGATATCCAATCACTAATTCCATAATAAAACACGACTGCGCAATCTTTTTGCGTAGTTGAAAATATTTTCTACTTTCTTTAAAAAAATTTAAATGCCTGCAAATAGAAATGCTTTAATTCGCTATAAAACCATCGACAAATGTTTGAGGAACAGACGAAGATTATGGACACTTGAAGATCTGATTCATGAATGTTCAGAGGCTCTGTATGAATACGAAGGCATTGATAAAGGAGTAAGTAAGAGAACTGTTCAAAGTGATATTCAGATCATGAGATCGGATAAGTTAGGATATAATGCCCCTATCGAAGTGAAAGAAAGAAAATACTACACTTATACAGATGCAGAGTATTCTATAACCAATATCCCACTAACTGATCAGGATATTGGAACTTTGAATGAAGTCGTTCAAGTTTTGAAGCAATTCAAAGGTTTTTCACATTTCGAAGACATGGACGATATGATCAAGCGCCTTGAAGATAAAGTCTATACAACCAAAACAAACTCTCGATCAATCATTGACTTCGAAAAGAACGAAGGTTTAAAGGGCTTACACTTTTTGGATGACTTGTATCAGGCAGTACATAAAGAGCAGGTGCTTTTAATTACTTACCAATCTTTCAGGGCCAGACAGCCCGGTGACTTTGAGTTTCATCCGCAGTTTTTGAAAGAATATAATAACCGCTGGTTTGTAATCGGAATCAAGAAAGAAGCAGCTCATCCAATTAATCTTGCTTTAGACCGGATTATAGAAATTAAACAGGCAGAAAAATCAGAATATATTCAGGCAGACCTGAATGCAAAAGAGTATTACAAAAATGTAGTTGGGGTGACGGTCAGTCCGAATATGAAACCGAGAACAGTAAGACTTTTTGTTGGGCACAATCATGCTCCTTACGTTTTAACTAAACCAATACATCCCTCTCAGCAGTTAGTAGAAAAAGTAAAAGGCGGGATAATTATTACACTGGAAGTTCAGCTTAACTTCGAGCTGGAAAGTAAAATTCTGGGATTTGGAGACTCTGTTAAAGTATTAGCACCACAAGCTTTGGTAACCAGAATAGATAAGAAACTGAGAGTTGCTGTTGCGCATTATGACGATCCGAGCTTTCCTGAAAAGAGGTGAAAAACATATGCTCAAATTTCTTTGTACTTGAAATTGAAACAATAAGACTGAGAAAGGATCTATAATAAAGAGTTGATGTCCTGAGATTCTAATATGTGTTTACTCTGTTTAGAATTCAATCCCTCTATCATCGCTTTTGCCACAGTTTCAACTTTTACAGGATGGTATTTTTTAAGTCCCGGAAGTTTGCAAACTACTTTTGCTACCGCTATTCCAATGCGTTCGCCTAATCTGAATTCATTTCTATCACCATCCAGAAATGAGGGGCGTACTATTAGTCGATCTTCGAAATCCAGTTTCTGTACAGCTTCATCCAGCTCTCCTTTAATACGAGGATAAAAAGACCCTGAATTTGAGTCAGCTCCTAAGGAAGAAACTAAGGCAAAACATTGTACATTATTTATGGATGCTGCTTTTACCACCTCATACTGGTAGGTGAAATCTATTTTATACTGAGCTTCTTTACTACCGGCTTTTTTGATGGTTGTACCTAAAGCTGAAAATAAATGATCCCCTTTAATGAGATGGTTCCATTTTCCAGGATCATCAAAATCAATAATATGCTCTTGAAGTTTTGTGTGAGAAATTCCGGTACTACGACGATGAAATACTTTTACGGATTCGTATCTCTCATCTGATAATAAAAGTTGAAGAACATGCGAACCAACCAGTCCGGTGGCACCAATTAAAATAGCTTTTTTACTCATTATTTTACTTTTTGTAGTGACATTAGAGTTTCATTTAGTAACAAATTAATAACAAGTAGCTCTTATTATTGAAAGCTTAAAGCTATAATAAGAGAATATCTTTAATGATTGACTAAAAATGACGATAATTAAACCGGAGAGACATTTAAATATTAAGTTTTCTTTATAAAAATTAGATATTGTATAAAAAACATCTAATGAGAATCAAGCTTCGTATAATGTTATCCACAATCCAATATAGTTATGAACGATTATTCTGATGTACTATACTTAACAGCCGCAATGGTTGTTTACTCTTTTTTAACCATTAATACTGCCAGAAGTTTTTTGAGCACTTCGGAAACAGTAATTCGTTCGGATGTTGAATACAGGACTATAATAAGAGCACAGGATGTAATTGAACAGGTTAAGCTGGTTCAAAGAGAAGATGAAAATATGCTCAATCCCAGCCATATTGACTACATGTTTAGCAGTTACCCAATCACAGATAGTGAGACTTATGGTTACAATGATGAGTATACGGATACTTTCATAATTGATGCCAGTTCAGAATATATTGATGAAGGCGATCCTCTGGTAAAAAGATATAGAATAACAGTAAATGTTATTAATGAAGAAGTAGATCCTAGCACGGAGGTAGATTTAATCTTTATTAAGTCTTTCGAAAGATGAATTTAGGGTTAGCAACTACATATATCATTGGGGGCTTAATGCTGATATCAATTTTAGCATATAATTACTCCTTGTTTAACTCTACTGTTGAAACAACTTCAAGCGTTATTACACAAAATAAGCTTGATAACATCGTTTCTATACTCCAAAATGATTTGAACAGAATAGGATATGACAGAGGTATTTCGGAGGCTTTTGTAATGGCAGAAGACAGTGCAGTTATTTTTAGAGGTAATATTTTTGACGATGATGGATCAGATGATTTTGACTTAGTTGAGTGGGCAATTACTTCTGAGCTAGATACGACTACAACAAATCCGAATGATTTTGTTCTTATCAGGACATGGAATCAGACTCCAAGTATTCCGGCAAATGAAATTGAGTTCCGTTATCCAGTTAGTGATTTTGAAATCAATTATTATGATATAGATGGTAATGTACCTGCACAAATAGAAGATATAGTACAGGTGGAAGTTGAAGTGTTAGTAGAATCAAATGAACCTTATTTGACAAAAAAAGATGGAACAGAATTGTACTATCGGTCCTATTGGAAGCGCAGAATAGTAGCAAATAATCTAATTTATTAGGAGGAATTATGGGACGATCAATGCTTTTATTAGTAAGTGGTTTAGTAATGCTTTCCGGAATTATCCAGTATTCAAATAGCCAGCGTGCTAGCTTATTACCCGAACGCTCTGCAGATGCTATAAGTGAGGTTCAGGCGAGAAACTCTACAAATAGTCTAATTCAAACAGCTATTGAAAAAATAAGAAGTGATAATACATGGGAAGGCGAACTCACAGGGGGAAGTATCCTGCCCGGAAATGCAACTCTAAAGACCTATGATATTGAAAACATTGATGAACTTGATGCCAGAGACTCCCTGTACTCTGTAGGCGAGGGAGGATGGGACATCTTTAAGGTTCTGTTGTTTAGCGAGGCTACCTATGGTGATAGTAAAGTAATTACTGAAGTTTTAATGAGAAGAGATTCGTTTTCTAAATATTCCTACTTCTCAGACAAAGAAAAAACCAGCTCAGGGAATAATATATATTTTTATTCATCAGATGAAATTAGTGGGCCTATACATACAAACGGAACGTTCAAGATGTCAGGATCGCCAACGTTCTACGGGCATGTTTCAAGCCCCAATGAATGGAGAGGAAGGGACGGTACGGTCTTGGGTGACGCTACCCCAGATTTTCAAGGAACCACAGATTTTAATGCACAAGCCAGAGAGTTGCCATCCGGAGCAAAAGTAGCTGCTTTAAAAACTGCTGCTACAAGTGATGGGCTTACCTTCAATAGATTATCGTACATGATTATGCAATCTGATGGAAGTATTGAAGTGAGTGAGTATGATAGCGGTTCAAGAAGTTGGACAGCCTTTGTAAATTATCCTAAAGAAACACATAACGGAATACTTTCTTCGAGCGAAAAAATTTATTTGGAAGGAACTGTTTCAGGACAAATAACCATACATTCGGAGGATGAAGTAGAGATCTATGATGACATTGCTTATAACGTTGATCCGAGAGTAGATGACTCATCCACAGATTTGTTAGGGGTAGTGAGTGAAGGAGATATCTTAATAGATCAAAATGCTCATTCAAGAACAGGATCTAAAGACCTTAAGCTTCATGGTTCATTTATGGCTTTGGGAAGTTCTTTCAGGGTGGAAAATTATGTTGCAGGATCTCACAGAGGTAATATTGACCTACTTGGAGGAATTATTCAGGAAACAAGAGGTCCCGTAGGAACTTTTGGTAGATATGGTGTAACCGGATATACAAAGAAATATGAATATGATGAAAGATTAGGGAATTCAATTCCTCCTCATTTTCCTAGAGAAAGTGTTTTTACTGTGGTTTCCTGGAAGGAGAGAGTTGTTTCTAATACTAGTGGATATTGAAATGAAACTGAACAAAGACTTTAAAAAAACAAATACTAATAAAATAAAAGTACTATGAAAAAAGTAATACTTATAATGGCGTTCGCTATAAGTTTAACAGCTTTTAGCCAGGCGCAAACATCTGTAACATTCAATGTAGATATGAAATATGCTCTAGACAACGGGCTATTTAACACTTTAACAAATAAGATATATTTGAAAGGAGATATCGCTCCACTAGGTGAGAACTCAGCTCAGTATTTAGAACTTACAGATACGGCGCCTATTGATAGTGTATATTCAGTAGCGGTGGTATTTCCCGCAATTTATACCAACGATCTGCTTACTTATAATTTTGTGATTGAGAGGCTTCTTTCTACAGAGAATGAAGAAAGAACTCGAGAGCTGACATTAAGTGGAAAACCAGAAGTTTTGCCAGAAATTAAGTTCAATGCTTTTGACTGGTAAGAAAATTTAGTAACGGTATTTAAAATGAAAAAGCATTTCTATTAATTTAGAAATGCTTTTTTTATGAAATTAAATTAACGGTTAATCATCAAATGCTCTTAAAACCCTGTCAACTACGCCATCCATTGTTGAGCCATTGATCCATCGTGCAACAATAACCAAATTATTTTCCTGATCTACATAGACCATGTTTACTCCCGAGCCCAGATGAAAGAATGCAGACTCCGGAGCGCTGGGTAAACGCTTCTTGTCAGTATTTAAAAACCAGTTCATAAATCCGTAATCGGATTGAGCTTCTGTTGGTGTTTGAGCCAACTTATTCCATTCTTCAGAGACCAATTGCTCACCATTCCAATTCCCATTGTTTAAAGTTAACAGGCCAAATCTGGCTTGATCTCTGGCAGAAATAAACATGCCACCACCCCAATGCCCACCGCCGCTTACAGCCTGCATTTGTTGCCCGTCAATAACAACCCATGAGTTTTCATAACCTTGCCAGCGCCATGTTGGTGAAGCACCAATTTTATCCATAATGTTTTCTCTGAGAACTTTCGGTAGAGGTTCTCTTAAAACATTCATAGCCGCTAGAGCCAATAGGTTTACACGCACATCATTGTACTCGTAAGCACTTCCGGGTTCTTTTCTTTCTCTTTTCCCCCATTCAGAACGCTCTCTGCTTGGGCGGTCTGCCCAGTCCGGTTTGCCCCAGAGAGTTCCTTCCCAATCACTTGTTTGTCTTAACAAGTGATTCCAGGTGATCTTTGAATTATGCTCCCCTTTAAAAGGCTCCATTATTTTTGGTGAACCGTAATGATCAGCTTTATTTCTGTTATCATCCCACTGCATTTCCAGGATTGGAGCCATGTATGGATCTACTTTATCGTTCACATCCCGGATCAATCCTCTATCGTATGCTAAACCAACTGTATATGACAAAAAACTTTTGGTAACGCTGTGAGTCATATCAACACGGTAAGGTTCTCCCCATTCAGCAACGATATATCCGTCTTTTATGATAATACCTGTTTGAGGACCACGATCTTTGAATGGGCCAATTCCATAACCAAAAGGTTCTCTTCCAAAAGTTCCATAATGATTCTCTTCCATGCTTCGCGGATTTGTCGATTCCATCTTTTGAGCATATTGAACAGCAGAATCTATCCAAGCTTCATTCAGCCCTAGTTCGGATGGACTTTTATTTTCCCAATCTCCCCATTTCCCGGGAAAGTAAGTTTGAGCAGAAACAGAGCTTGTTAAAAACAGAAGAACAAGGAAAAAAACAGAATGCTTATTCATATCAATACATTGAGTTAGTTATTGATTGAAAATAATTGAACTTGTGTTAACCGCCCAATCAAAATATGGAGTTTTACAAGTTCATGTTCTAATTCAGATTGATTTTCATTCCCTCAAAAGCCACATTAAAACCTAATTCTTTGACGTGTTTTCTTTGCGAGCTGTCCAATATCAACGGGTTTGTATGATTAAAATGGATAAAATGAACTTTAGCTTTCTCGGAGTCAGAAAGATTTTTAAACAGCTTAATGCTTTCTTCCACAAAAGGATGTGGAATTTCACTCATATCCCGCCCGGGTAATTCATCAGAATCATAAAAAGTAGCATCCAGAAAAGCATAATCAACTTTTGATATTTCTTCGATAATAGACTTTTCCCAGATGTTCCACTTATTGATGTCAGGAATAAAAAGTGTGGATTTGTTTTCAGTTTCAATTTTGTATCCAACCGTTTCAGAGTACTCATCCCGATGTGGGACAAGAAATGGAGTTACTTTTATGTTTTCGGAAAGTTTAACGGCAGAATCTGCAGTCATTTGCTGTAGTGCAATATTTTCAAAATTCACCAATTGTTCCCAGGGCCCGTTAGATTGTAAGTAATTTTTAAAGCGCGGCATAGTATAAACCGGAACGCCTGAAGCTCCCATAACTTCATGACCAAGATGAATCAGCCCTGTATAATGACCGATGTGTGCATGAGTAAGAAATATTCCGGATGGATTTTTTTTCGTTCCAGCAGATTCCTGAACAGCATGCAATTGATCTTTAAAATCCGGAGTAGCTTCAAACAACCAGTACTTGCCTGAAGTATGATCAATTAGTCCGAGTGAAGTGGTATGGCGTCTTTCTTCTTTCCCCTCCCAATAAAGCTGACAGTTTTCTTTTTTGCAACCAGCTTGAGGGAAGCCGGCGTCTTGGGCGATTCCCAAAACCACTAATTCAATTTCAGGAGACGGACTGATAACAGGTTTATTGTCTGAAGAATTGTTACCACATGAAAGCAGGAAGAAAAAGAAAAAGGGAATCAGATTTTTCATTCTGAAAGGAATGGAAATCAAAGCAATAAAAAAAGCCCCATACTTTTTATATGGGGCTTTAGTAGAAAGAATAATGTTATCCTTATTTGGTTCCGTAAAATCTTTCTTTTACAATATGGTCGCCTTCCCATTTCTGAGTTGCTACCTGTTCGATCTGCATTCTGCCACCACCTTTAAAGGTGACATCCATTGTGCATTCTACTGCTGTTGTTGCATTTTCTTCATTCGAAGTTACTGATTTCACGTCGAGGCCATGAAACTCCTCTACACTTGAAAAAAATTCAATTTCACGTTCTCTGTTTTTTTCTTTTCCGGAAACCACTTTTCCATCCTCCAGAACCATATCACAATCCGAATGGTAATATTGATCAAAAGCATCCAATGCTTTTCCTTGCCCAAGTTGAGTGTAAATGTCGTTTATCTTCTCTAAATAGCTCATTTTCGAAATATTTTAGTTTGATATTAAATTATTCTGTATTGATGTAACTAGAGAGATAAGAGTTTCGTTCGATAATCTAATTTTTTAATTCTAAGCTTAGAGTGCCTCCGGAAAAGTTCGGAACTCCTATTAAACCATACGTGGTTTCTCCATCAGGAATTATCTGATTCAGTACATCATTTTGGTTGAGTTCTTTTTTAAGGGAGCTGTTTGCAGTAGCTGACAAAGCCACGTTGAGTAAAGTAATGATGGGTCCGACTCCCAGTCCAATTGGAATTGGGCCCGATGAAGCTCCGGTGTTTTCATTGTAAGTTGTAACGTTAATAGGAGTAAGCAAAAGATAAAGAAGATAGGACGGCGTGCTTTGCTTGATCTTACCGTGAATCTCCTTTGAAGATAACGGGGCAACATTTCTATAGCTGAGTTTTAGCTCGAGATCATCCGCAAAAGTAAGATCTCTTCCGGTATTATTTTTAATTTCAACAGCAATTAATTTAAAATCACTCTTACGCTCTTTTTTAGCAAGTTTACTATTTCCGGCTTCTGTCAGTACACCCGCTCTGTAAGAAAAAGTTATTCCCTGGGCTTCAGGGCGTTCAGGATAGTTAAGACTTGATGGGTTTATATTTTTGTAGGATGAAGCACAACCCCAGAAAACAACCGCCAAACCAATTAAAAAAATACCCTTCTTAAAATTATACATATAGCCCCAGTTTTAAAAATGAGGCCAAATATGTGACTTTATTTATTAAAGAGAAAAATAATTTTAAGTATTTAAGAGCGCTCCAGCATCCGTTCTAAAGAAAGAAGTGCATTTTTTGTGACTTCTTGTGATACGCTGATTTGATTAACAACTTCACCTTGTTCCAGTTTTTCGAGGCTCCACAGCAAATGAGGAAGATCGATTCTGTTCATAGTTAAACAAGGACACATAAACGGATTTAAAGACACTATGGTTTTGTCAGGATGTTCATCCTTAAGTCGGTTTACCAAATTCATCTCGGTACCAATAGCCCATTTTGATCCGGGCTCAGCCGCATTCAAAGTTTCGATGATAAAATTGGTTGAGCCCGCTAAATCGGACGCCTGAACAACATCGTATGTACATTCCGGATGAACCAGAATCTTCATTTCGGGTTCTTGCTTACGCAGGTTTTCAACGTGCTGAATATTGAATTTCTCATGTACCGAGCAATGTCCTTTCCATAAGATAACTTTGACATCTTCAAAATCTCCTTCGTATTCGAAAGAATTTGTCAGTGGAGCATAAACGGCCATTTCTTCAAGCTTTACTCCAAGTTTAACGGCTGTATTTCTGCCCAAATGTTGGTCAGGCAAAAACAAAATTCGCTCTTTTTGAGTGAAAGCCCATTCCAGCATTTTATCAGCATTTCCGGAGGTAACACAAGCTCCACCGTTCTTTCCAACAAAACCTTTTATAGCTGCAGTGGAGTTCACATAAGTCAATGGAAGTATAGTATCTCCCCAGATCTCTTGCATCTGTTTCCACCCTCTCTCAGTCTGATCAATGTCCGCCATATCGGCCATAGAACAACCAGCTCTCAGATCCGGAAGAATTACTTTTTGATCAGGACGAGTAAGCATATCAGCAGTTTCTGCCATAAAGTGCACTCCACAAAATGCAATGTATTCTGCTTTGTCCATTGAAGCGCAAATCTGAGCTAATTTCAGTGAGTCTCCACGTGCATCGGCAAATTGAATCACTTCATCTTTTTGATAATGATGTCCCGGAATGAACAATCGTTCGCCGAACTTATTTTTTATCTCTTTAACACGGCTCTCCATTTCCTCAACAGAAAGTTCTGAGTAGCGCTTTGGAAGAGATACTTCCGATTCAACTTCTAAAATGTCTAGTACATCCATGGTTTAAAAATAACGCCACAAAAACTCTAAAACACGAAAGGATTTATAAATCTTCTTAATTATCAAAAGAATTCGTGCGCTTGTGTTTTTGTGACTGATCTTAAGTATTTAAATTAAAACTTATATCCAATGCTTTTACAGAATGCGTGAGCCAACCTAATGAAATTACATCAGCTCCGCAGCCTTTAAAGCTGCTTATCGTATTGGGCGTAATGCCTCCAGAAACTTCAACTAAAATTTCATCAGGAATCAGCTTAACCAATTCTTTGATCTCTTCCGGAGTCCTGTTATCAAGCATAATTACATCTGCCTTAGCTTCTACAGCTTCTAACACTTGCTCTTTAGATTCCGTTTCTACTTCGATCTTTACCATATGACCAATTTTGGAACGAACCAAATCAACAGCTTTAGCAATACTTCCGGCTGCTTTTATGTGATTGTCTTTGATCATAACTCCGTCATCCAACCTGAATCGGTGGTTTTTACCTCCCCCACAGGTTACCGCATATTTTTGGATCGCTCTGAGTCCGGGCAAGGTCTTTCTTGTATCAACAATTTCTATCGTTGGATCATCCAATAATCGTATAACTTCAGCAGTGGAAGTAGCAATTCCGGACATGTGTTGGAGTAAATTAAGGATTACTCTCTCAGCAGAGAGTAAAACCTGTGTAGGGCCTTCTACTTCCGCAATCCTTTCTTTGATATCTACAGAATCCCCATCTTTTTTCAGAAGATTTACGTTTACATCCTCTCCCAAAAAATTATAAGCTATTTGTAAAACTTCAAGCCCGGATAAGGTGCCCTCAGCTTTTGCAATAAACGTACCTTTTGAGTAATGATCAGCATCAAAAATCGATTTAGAAGTAAGATCTCCAATGCCGATATCTTCGCGAAGAGCGCTGTCAATAATTTCTTTAAAATGAATAGAGATCATGGCTGTAAAAGCCTCAGATTTTTAGGTATTTTATTAAGACAATAAAGATACAGCATTTCTTGAAAAAGAACGATTTATGATTTACCTGGATCACGCAGCTACAACTCCTATTCACGATACCGCTCTTGAGGTACTAGTGAATGTTTCTAAACATTACTATGGTAATCCAAGTAGTCTTCATGACATTGGTGCTGAGGCCAAACAGTTATTGGATGCCGGTAGGCGAACGATCGCTAAAATTATTCAGGCAGAAACTGAAGAGATTATATTTACCGGTGGTGGATCAGAGTCGAATCAGCTTGCGATTAAAGCGTTACTTAGTACTTCAGGTTCTTCCCGAAATCATATTATAACTTCAGAAGTTGAGCATTCTTCGGTTAGAAATCTATTTGATGAATTAGAGCGTTCGGGTTACAAAGTTTCAAAAGTAGGAGTAGATTCTTCCGGTATTATTTCAATTGATGAATTGAACGAACTGATAACCGATGAGACTGCATTGATATCTATTCAGCACGCAAATTCTGAAACAGGTGTAATTCAGGATCTGGAAGCTATTGGAAAACTTGCAAAGCAACACGGTGTATTTTTTCATTCCGATTGCGTTCAGACTTTTTGCAAACTAGGGATAGAAGCAACATGGACAGACGCTCTCTCAATATCATCACATAAGGTGTATGGCCCGAAAGGTGTGGGAGCTTTTTATTTAAACAAAACCATTGACTCAAAACCTGAAATCCCCGGAACATCTCAGGAAAAGGGATTGAAAGCCGGCACTCAAAATGTTGCGGGAGTTGCTGCTTTTGCTACAGCTGCCAAACTGAATTATACAGAAAGAACAGATGAGCATATCAGATTGACGGTGCTGAGATCTAAATTCGTAGAAAAGCTAGAAGAATCAGGGATAGAATTTATTGATGAAGGTTCCCCGGAAAACAAGTTGCCTAATATTCTTGGGATAAGGTTTAAAGGGATGGAAGGTCAGTTTTTGATGCTGGAATGCTCACAAGCGGGACTAGCTATCTCAACAGGGAGTGCTTGTCAGGTTGGGTCGGACAAACCCAATAGAACCATGAAAGCCATGGGGAGATCAGATGAGGAAGCAAGAGAATTTGTACGATTATCATTTGGAAAAAAAAATACAGAAGATCAAATTGATGTGATAATTGAAAAAATAGACACTATCTTAAAACGTCATTTTGCTAAAGCGAAATTTTAATCAAGATGTTTCGTTACAAAGCTGAAAATTTGAAAAAAACCATCGACATGAAGAAAGTATTATTTTTTACCCTGATGCTGGGTTTAGCTACCATAAACTTTGCAAATGCTCAGGACAGGGAAATGCCGGACTTACCCGTGCTCAAAATCACGAAATTCAGTGATTATCAATGTCCTGCTTGTAAATTTTATGGACAGATGCTGAACCAGGCAAAAAAAGACTTTGGTGACCGTATAGAAGTTATCTATAAAAATTATCCGTTGAGAATGCATCAGCATGCAGATTTGGCTGCAAGAGCAGCTGAAGCCGCTCGTGAACAAGGTAAATTTATTGAAATGCACGAAATGTTGTTTACAGGTCAGGAACAATGGAGCAGAGGAAATGCAAAAGCTATTTTTATTGGCTATGCTAAGGATTTGGATCTTGATATGGATAAATTTGAACAAGACATGAATTCAGCCAGATTGAACAGGCGTGTACTTGCAGATAAAAGAGAAGGTACAGCCTTGGGCGTGAATTCAACTCCTACATTTTTTATTGATGGGAAAAAAGTTGAGCGTTTACCTCAAAACTATGCAGGATTTAAAGCAATGATCGAATCCAGAATGAAGTACTGATCAAAAAAAAATTGTAAAGCCCGGTAGAAAACTATCGGGCTTTTTTTATGTTTAAAATTTGTTCAGAAACGGATTCCATAACACTGATGTTTGCCTGATACCTTCTTATATTTGACGCATGGCCAGAAAAAAATTCCAAATTCCAGAGATGTACAAATCGCCGGTTATCCGAAAGGTTAAAGAGGCGACAAAAATAACCGATCCAATGAAGAAAGATCTGGAGCCAACCGTTTTGGACTTTGGTCCGGTTCAGTTTTTGATTCCCAGGTTTTTCGGATTTTGTTATGGAGTGGAAAACGCAATAGACATAGCATATCGAGCGGTAGAAGAAAACCCAGATAAGAATATCTATTTGCTAAGCGAGATGATCCATAACCCAACAGTGAATGAAGATTTACTGAAAAAGGGAGTGAAGTTCTTATTTGATACGGACGGGACGGAACGAATTCCGATTGATTCTTTAGAATCCGAAGATATCGTAATAGTGCCTGCTTTTGGTACCACCGTTGAAATTCAGAATGAACTTCAGCAGGTTGGGATCGATCCATATGAGTTTAATACTACTTGTCCGTTTGTAGAGAAAGTCTGGAAGCGAGGAAAACAATTAGGGAAAAAGGAATACAGCCTGGTAGTTCACGGTAAGCACGAACACGAAGAAACCCGAGCTACATTTTCGCACAGCGCTGAGCATTCAGAAGTAGTTGTAGTTTTGAGTCCTGATGAAGCTGAGATCTTAGCTGAGATCATGACTAAAGACCGACCGTTGTCAGATTTTGAGAAGTATTTTGGACATAAATCTACTCCAAACTTTGATCCATATACGGATCTGAAACGTTTTGGGGTAATCAATCAAACCACCATGCTTGCTACAGAAACGCAGGAAGTTATGGATATTCTGAAAGAAGCTGCTATCAAGCTTTATGGCGAGTCTGATATTCTGAATCATTTTGCTGACACATCTGATACGCTTTGCTATGCAACCAATGAAAATCAATCGGCAACTTTAGCATTAGCAGAAACGGATGCAGATATAGCACTGGTTGTGGGAGGGTATAATTCTTCAAACACTATGCACTTGGTTGAGATCCTGGAACATTCATTTCCGACCTTTCATGTTCGTGATGCCGGAGAAATCAAATCAGAAACTGAAATAACTCATTTCGATCAGTGGAAAAAAGAAATACTTGAGACCAGCTACTGGCTTCCAAACGATAAGTCTCCGTTGAAAGTAGCACTGACCTCAGGTGCTTCCTGCCCTGATGTTCTGGTTGATGAAGTAATGCTTAGAGTGCTGGAATTCTTTGAGGGTGTAAAAGAAGTTGACGAAGTAATAGAGCCTTTTGATAAAAAGCTGTCAGCTATTAGCTAAAAGCTTTTTACTGATCCACCACACTAAAATAAGCCACTGCTTTGGGCTGGAAGCTCCTGATCTTCAATGCATATTTGGTCGCTACTAATTCAATATCCGGAGTTACAAAGCCAGTTTGATCTTCCTGAATTTTTCGATAGGGAACGTAAACTACATAAGGAGTTTCATTCTGGATTTCAGAAAACTGTTCTAGTGGAACATCATATTTAATCACGATAGAAGAAGGATTGTATGTGATGTTTTGTCCTCGGGGAAGGTTTCGTGTTCTTATATAAACACTTACCTCATTTTCTGTAAACTCAGATACATCCGCAGTTAAAGAAATCTCATCCAGAGAAACCTCCATAAGAGGATTAGCGTTGGTGACCGGAATAACCTGAGAAATATCATCTTTAATACCGGAAAGCTTTAGTGTATCGCTGATTCCCCATTCAGTAATGGGAGCTATTTGAGACGCAGCACCGGTTATTGTAATGCTGTCCGGAGAGATCATCGGGTTATTTATTAAGCCAAACCGAGGTTCAAAACTAAGATCCCAGTTTAATTTAATGGGGACTTTCTTTGTAATTTTCTGTTCCAGATTTACTGAGATCAGAATAGGCTCAACTTTTGAGACCTCGACCTCCTGATAGGAATTCATTTGTTGACGAATCTGATTAAATAAATTCACTTCCGATTCGTCCACATCGATCGGGATAGTCGGAGGATTATTGTACAAATTTATAAGTGGTAATGCCGTTCCCGATAAGCTCACTTCCACATATTCCGGCAGATTATCTGTAAGTGCGAGATCAGCGGGTATATCTCCTATCTCCAAAGGCATATTTACGCTGATATTGAAAATACCGTTCAGATTAACAGCGAACCACAAACTTATGGCAATTAAATATGCGAATACAAAAACCAAGGCGCTTTCTTTGGTTACGATCTTATTGCCATCGTCATCCTCGCCCGGTTTTGTTCCTTTCTTTACATAAGAAAGTATACGCTCTTTGATATTTTGATAGGAATTATCAGCCATAAGTTAATATAGATTTGAACTCGCCCTTATTCAACTAACTTCGAACAATGATATCGCCAACTATCTGAGCTTTTACTCTGGTATTTAACCTTTTTGCAATGCTAAAACGATTGGCGTGAATTTCATGTCTCCAAACCTGATTGGATACTTTAATAACCAGTTTTCCTGATTCAAAATGTATATCTGTTACCTGAGAAGCGATACGTTTACCAACAACTTCCTCCCAAACAGCCAATACCATTCCTTGCCGGAGTTTCTTTTTATGAGGAAACTTATCCAAATATTTTTGGAGCGAATCGCTTATTGGTTTTGGAGTATCGAATCTCATTCTTCTTCCTTAATTACACCATCCTTAACAGAAAAAAATTTATTTCTATTCCCATCAAAATCGACATATTCTTCGAAAGGTACCGGATTTGCAGAGGTTATAAAAGTTTGTCCTTCATGATCCTGCAAGGCATTAAGAAGGATCTCAGTTTTTTTGAGATCAAAATCTCCGAAAACATCGTCCAGCATTAAAATGGGAAGGTCGTCAAGTTCATCAGAATAATAGTGAAGTTGAGCTAATTTCAGAGAAAGAGCAAATAATCTGTGCTGTCCCTGCGACCCAAATCGTCGAAGTTCAAAATCATCCAAATAAAAAATTACTTCATCTTTATGTGGGCCGGTCAGCGTTTGTTCTCTTTCTATTTCTTTATCAATGGTTTGTTCAAGTACTTTTTTGTACTGAATCTGAATATCCTGAGCATTGACTGAAGGTTCACAAAAAGTCTGATATTCGAGACCGGTTGTGAGATCCATTCCTGAGATCATGGCATAATCTCTTTCAAGGTATGCTTTAAAGTTTTCGAGTACAGCAAATCGAGCTGCTATTATTCTTGACCCGCTTTCGACAAGTTGAATATCCCAGGGTTCTAAATATGATTTTAATACCGAAACAGAGCCTTGAAAATCTTTTAAAAGAGTATTCCGTTGTCTTCTAACCTTTCGATAATCAATCAGGTCCCGGAGATATGAGATCGAAATTTGACTGATAAAAGAGTCAAGAAAAGATCGCCTTTCAATCGGACCTTCGAGTGTAAGTTTTTTGTCATCAGGAGCAAGAACAACAACAGGAACCATACCGATCAGATCAGAAAGTCGGTCTAGTGGAGAGTCATTTACAAAAATCTTCTTTCCATCTCCACGAGAGTATGAGCAACTTACATCAAATTCAGAACGGATCTTGCCCTCAAAATGACCTTTGATCATGAAATATTTTTCGTCACTGTTTATGACATATTGATCAGTTGTAGATACAAAGCTTCGGGACATGCATAAAAAGTGAATGGCATCGATCAAGCTGGTTTTCCCTGCGCCATTTGGTCCGGTTATTACATTAAGATGCGGAGCCCAGTTAACCGAGGTTTTAACATGATTTCTAAAATGAAGTAATTCCTGCGAAGTAATTCTCATGCTCCAATAGTACAAATAATAGAAGCAAAAAAAGAAGTTGTAGTAGTATATCTATTTGATCAAAAGCATTTTTCTTGTCAAAACTGATGATTCCGTTGTAAGGCGATAAAAATAAACTCCTGAACTAAGGTTTGTTGCATCAAAAGTAACCTGATGAGTACCACTGTTCTTTGGGCCGTTCTGCAGTAAAGCAACTCTTCTGCCAAGCTGATCATAAACAACTAAACTTACATTTTGAGAGCTTCCAAGTTGATAAGTAATTATAGTACTTGGATTGAACGGGTTAGGGTAGTTCTGAGCCAAATTAATTGTTTCGGGGAGCTTAATACTCTCATCATCTTCGGCACTGGTTGGGTTAGCCGGCTCAAAGCTTTTTACAGGCATTGGATTATTAGCGTCGGCATTATTCGAAGCTCCTTCATATGCATTGTCACCAGAATACGTCCAGTTGCTTTCTGCAAAAGTATTACCATCAGGACCAGTGGAGCTACTACGGTATGCCCATCCGTTGGTATACGACCAGGAAGTAGCGCTGGCGTTTGTTTCTCCAAAAATATCCACAACCAGTTCGTTTCCGGTAAAAGCTTTTGTGGAGTCATAGAACAGCTCAATAGCATCGTTGCCATTTATAGCAACAGCCATATCGTCTACTATGTCGGGATTAAAGCCAAACCAAGTATTAAAATTGTTTTCTTCAGTGGCTATATAAATGAACTCACCTTCAGCAACAGAACCCGAAAGTGTTAATTCTACACCATCACTTCCGTCACCATTATTAGCAGAACCAATGCCATAAAAACTCAGGTCTTCAATATTTTCTTTTGCAAATAGTTCAACTCCTTTTGGAGTTCCGCCACTAAGCGTTCCGTCAAAAATACCTGTCAGAATTAAACTGGAAGATGATCCGGAACCAATTACTGTATCAGGAGGAGAATCACCGAAATCCTGCACAGTAACCATAGTTGCTTTTCTGCCGCTGGCTGATGTCTGATCTTCCTGCCAGTTGACAGAAGCTTCAGCTATAGTCTCATAATCAGAAATCGTAAATGGATCTCCGTTTGGATCTTCTGTTGAAAGACCGGAGTCATAATTAAACTGTACTGATTTTTCCTGTCCCTGATCATCATAATTTACTGTAAAAACAGAACTCTGAATATTCACAATCTCCCCGTTAAGCGGGTTGCTGATGGTAGGGTCAGGATTTGCCGAACCGCCAAAATAAGCTCTTCTTACCAAGGTTGTATCATGCACAAATGGGTTGCGGTTACCCTGAGCAGATTCTGCTCCAAGACTTCTGTCAACTTCTGCCTGATCAACAGGGTCAAGGTCGTGCCAAGCAAGCAGAACATCTTTCATTCCATTAAAGAAGCCTGCATCGTCTGCAACATTTGATCTATCTTGATAGATAGTCCAGAAGTAAAAAATAGCGCGTGCGGTATTCCCTTTATGATCTTCCCGAACCTCAAAAACAGAACCACTTAATAATTCGCTGTATTCATCGATATTGGAAGCAGGAATAGAAGTTAACTCTGATGAATTTCTATACCATCTTGTAGTTTGATTGTCGGGGCTCTCTCCAAATGGTAAGCTACCTCTGTCCCCATTCACTTCAATTTTTGTTGGAAAAATATGATGAATGTCACCCCGCATAGGTTCATCACTACCAAACATTCCTTGTGGCCAGGTGTGCTCGGTGTTTATTCCTTTTTGAAATGCGTCAGTTCTGTTATTCGAGGTAATAGTAAAGCCCGAATATATTCCAATTATCTGACCGTTTTCGTTATCAATACTACTGTACATCGCGTCTCGTGCACCATTGTATCCTAAAGGATTAGTAACAGAATAATTAGCCTGTAAGCTGTTAATAAGAGTTTCTCCCGTTTCTAAAGGGAAAATATTGTCTGTTTGACCAAAAACAGTAGTAGCTAAAAAAAGAGAAAATACCGGAATTAAATAACGCATAGATAAAAAAGGAATCTGAAATTATAAATAGGCTAGCTGTTGGCTAAAATCCAAAAGTATGATGTCCCATATAGATTGCATTATCTCCAAGTTCTTCTTCAATACGAAGAAGCTGATTATATTTTGCAATTCGATCTGTTCGGCTCATTGATCCGGTTTTAATTTGCCCGGCATTTGTAGCAACGGCTAAGTCTGCGATGGTAACATCTTCAGTTTCGCCGGAGCGATGGGAAATAACTGCGGAATAACTGTTTTTGTGAGCCATTTCTATGGCATCTAATGTCTCAGTGAGAGTACCAATTTGATTCACTTTAATCAGTATAGAATTAGCAATACCGTTTTCGATTCCATGAGCCAAGCGTTCTGTATTAGTCACAAACAAATCATCACCAACTAATTGAACTTTGTCGCCTATAGCGAGAGTGAGTTTTTTCCAGGCGTCCCAATCATTTTCTGCCATTCCATCTTCAATTGAGATGATAGGGTATTTATCAGCCCATTTAGCCCAGAACTCAACCATGGCATCAGTATCTTTGGTAGAGCCATCACTCCATTTGAATTCATATAATCCGGTTTTAGAATTATAAAATTCAGAAGAGGCAGGATCCAGCGCAATAAGGACGTCATCCTGAGGGATGTATCCGGCTTTTTCGATGGCCAATAATATTACTTCAAGAGCTTCTTCATTTGATTTTAAATTCGGAGCAAAACCACCTTCATCACCTACAGCTGTACTATAGTTTTTGTCACTGAGAACTTTCTTCAGATTATGAAAAATCTCTGCACCCATTTGCAAAGCGTGACTAAAAGACTCCGCACCTGCAGGCATTACCATGAATTCCTGAAGATCCACGCTGTTATCCGCATGAGATCCGCCATTGATGATGTTCATCATAGGAACGGGCATGACTTTAGCATTTACTCCACCAACATATCTCCAGAGCGGCATGCCAAGTTCACTTGCGGCAGCTTTTGCGCAAGCCAAAGAGACGCCAAGCATTGCGTTTGCTCCAAGCTTGTTTTTGTTTTCAGTTCCATCAATATCTAACAATAACTGATCCAAAGTTAGTTGATCATAAACAGGCAGCCCTCTGAGTTCATCGGCAATTAAACCATTAACATTGTCAACAGCATTTTGAACACCTTTACCTAAATAGTAGTTTTTATCTCCGTCTCTCAATTCAACGGCTTCATGTTCACCTGTAGAAGCACCGGATGGAACAGCGGCTCTGCCCATTGCTCCGCTAGTCAGAATTACATCTACTTCTACAGTTGGGTTGCCACGCGAATCTATTATTTGTCGTGCAATAAGGTCTTCAATAAAACTCATTTAAAGTCTCCGGGTAAATTAATTTTTAAGATATTAAAGGTACCACGATTTAACATGTTCTTAAAGCCCTTTTATTGAAGCTTTCGTAACTTAACAATTAAATAAACTGACGCATATTTTGAATACAGAACATCCCTGGGTAATACTCTTTGATATTGATGGAACCTTACTAACTGTTGACAGGAAATTTAACCGTCCTTTAATCCGGAGAATTCTGGATGACCTTGAGATCGATTATCCGGATATGGAGAAAGAAGGGTTCTCCGGAAGAACAGACCACGATATTCTGACTTCATTTTTAATAAATCATGATTTTGATGAAGATCTATATAAAGATTTAAAATCAGAATATCTTAAAAGAACAGATCTGGAGATGTTATCAGATCATATAACAAGGCATTTATATGTTGATGAGGCGATCTCCTTCTTTGACGAAATGGGAGCGTACATCGGATTACTTACAGGTAATTATCCCAGCGCGGCTAAGGCAAAGTTGAAAGTAGCTGACATCGATTACAGGTTTAAATTCGGTGCGTTCGGTGAGTTTGATAAGGACCGAAATCAACTACCGCTAATTGCACTCAAAGAGGTGCAAAAAAATCTTGATATAGCAACAGATCCGTCAAAATTTATAATAATCGGTGATACTCCCCGGGATGTTGAGTGTGCAAAATATGCGGGGATGAAGTGTGTGGCCGTAACCACAGGCAGGTTTTCAAAAGAACAATTAGAAATATACGAACCGGATTTAATTATATCTGATTTATCGGAGCCTGAAGAGTGGTTCAAAAAGTTATTAATGAACTAGTCCCACATCCAGCCAAAAATAAAGCTGATTTGTACTGACCCGTAGAATTTTTTTGGATCAAAATTAGGCACGGTTTGAAGTTCAGAATCTACAAACACCGGTGAACCGTCAGGGCTTAGTTGAGGTTGCGCGGGTTCAAGAATTTGTAATCCATTCTCGAAGTAGTAGAAATTGTAACCAAACTGGAAACTCTGCAGATTTGCAAAATTACTGTTAAAGTCGATACCGAGCTCTGCACTTCCGGATAATCCAAGGCGCCAATCTCCTTCGCTCCACCCTGTAAAAACATCATTTGGTCGCTCAATTGTTCCATATCTCACGTTGTTGTTCTCTCTGAAACCGTTGTCGTTACGGTCATTAAAATAGGGATATGAAAAAGCAAAAACGGGTCCCCCACTCAGGCTGCCAAAAAATCTAAAGTTGTCAGTTATATCTTCTGCGAGAAATCGTTTCTTTAATCCAATAGAGACAGGAAATGCTATGACTCTTCGATATTTTTCGGGAACTGTTTTCGTGCCAAAGAAATAATCAATAAATGTTTGTTCACGGGGATCTTTCAGCCCGGAAATTTTAAAAGTTAAATGCGCTTCGGTATATCTGCTCACAACTTTACGATATTGCCCACCAACACCGAAACCAAAATCATTCGCTCCGAATACAAATCCGAACCCGGATTTGTAACCTTCATCGTATAAATTTTTAGGAACGTCTTTTTTTCTAACTTCCGGTTCTCCAAACTGAGCGAACACATTTGATGTAAAAAGTAGCGTAAAGCTCGCTAAGGTTAATAAAAATAACTTTTTCATATCGGTAAAGTTTTGCATGAAAAGAAAGGTAACACAAATTCAACGAAAAATAACGGATTTTCTTATTGCCTTAAGTCAATAACATGTTATTTTCAGCCAAAATTTAATATGAAATAAATACTGAGTATGAATTCACATACCACGTTTCTGGTTTTTGGTCCGGCTGCAACACTACGCAGAATGTCTGATAAGATGTTTAAAGAATATGCACCGAAGTTCATTTATGAGCACAGCAAAGAAGGAGACAAAGATAAACTTTACGTAGCTGTTTACGAGGAGTATGAAAAGCAGATAAATTCAAGTGTTACTCTCACATGTATATTTGAGAATACTTCTGATCATAATAAGATCGTTCTTAAAAAGACAGGTGGGAGAATGGGATTCAGAGGTAGTTCCTTATCCGAAGAAAGAAATGTAGAGTCGAATGTTGTAGACTTTATCATCGATTTTGGTAAGCGCTTTGGATTAACTGTTCAGGAAGAACAAATTTCTGATATTCCGAAAGAAGATAAAGAAGACGAGTAATGCAAAACACTCTTAATGAGTGGACTGTACTTTCTATGCTGAAATGGGGAACTTCCTATTTCGATAAAAAGGAAGTTAAATCATCTCGATTGAGCATTGAGTGGCTGTTGGCGTATGTCCTGCAAATAAAACGATTAGATTTATACCTTAAATACGATCGGCCACTTTCAGCAGAAGAACTGGATACGCTGAGACCTTTTGTGCAAAGAAGAGCAAATCATGAGCCCTTACAATACATAACGGGAGAAACAGAGTTTTATAACTCAACTCTGAAGGTAAATCCAAGCGTCCTTATTCCCCGGCAAGAAACAGAGCAACTTGTTCATATTATTTGTGAAGAAAATAATAATAAAGAAGACTTGTCAGTCTTAGATATTGGAACGGGTTCCGGTTGTATACCCATAGCGCTTAAAAAGGAATTTGAGTCATGGGATGCTACTGCCATTGATATTTCTGATGAAGCTTTAACGCTTGCAAAGCAAAACGCTTCTTTAAACAAAGTAGATATAAATTTTATCCAACACGATTTGTTCAATGCTGAATCTGATATTTTTGATTCAGGTTTTGATATCATTGTCTCAAATCCACCATACATTCTTGAAGAAGAAGAAGATGGTTTGGATAAAGAAGTAAAAAACTTTGAACCACATCTGGCTTTATTTTGTAAAAGCATGACAGATATGTTTGAAGCAATTGAGAAGTTTTGTTCAAAAAATCTCAAAAAAAATGGCAGGGTTTATCTGGAAGTACATGAAAATCATTCTGATGAAATTGTTCAGATTTTCAAGTCTTTAAAATGGAATGTTAAGGCGATGAAAGATATGGATGAAAAGAACAGATTTTTAGTGGCTTCAAAAGAGTAATTAATCGTAGAAAAAGCGCTTTTTAAATGTAAAACTCAAAATGTGGAAAACTTGTGGAAAAATAATTTTAAGTTATCCCTCCCCTCCGCTGAAAGGTCTCATTCTTTGTTAAGGCAATGTTACGGTATGTCAAGTTAAAAATTAACGTTCTTCATTAATTTTTTTACTCTCTTGTCTTGCAATGCCTTACAGTGATTTCATAAATGTGGATAACTTTTGAATCTTCATGTTTATTGCGTTTGACTTGAGCCAAATAATTCTTCATTTTCAATTCAAGATTTTAACAAGCCGGCATTTAATTGCTGTGGATAACTAGCCTTTCGTCTGGGGTTAATAAGAAAATTTTTTTAGGAGATTTGGAATTGAGGATGATATCTGCTGAGGAAGCATGGAACGAGTGCTTAGACATTATTAAGGATAACATAAGCTATCAGAAATTTAAGTCTTGGTTTGAGCCTATCAAACCGATTTCTCTTGCAGATAATACGTTAACCATTCAGGTTCCCAGCCAGTTTTGGTACGAATGGCTGGAAGAGCATTACTATTCTATGTTGCGTTCCACGCTCGCAAAAGTTTTAGGACCGGAAGGTAAGCTTGAATATTCTATAGTAATGGAAAAGTCTGAGCATTTTGAACACAACCGTTCAATTCGTTTGCCTCAACGACCAATGGGCCCGGTTGAACCTCAGGAAATGAACGGAGGTTATAAGGATTATTATCCGGAGAGAATTGAAAATCCATTTGTGATTCCCGGAATCAAAAAGACAAAAGTAGATTCGAACTTAAACAGCTCTTACGTTTTTGATAGATTTATTGAGGGTGATTGTAACCGTTTGGCTCGATCAGCAGCCATGGCAATTGCTGATAATCCCGGAAGTAACTCTTTCAATCCGCTTTTTATATATGGTCCAACAGGGCTTGGTAAAACTCATCTTGCACAAAGTATCGGAAATAAGATAAAGCAAAAGTTCGGGGACGAAAAATCTGTGCTCTATATTTCTTCAGAATCTTTTACTAATGAATTTGTTCATGCCATCAGAAATAACCGTGCAAGTGAGTTTTCAATGTTCTATCGAAATATTGATGTTCTGATTGTAGATGACATTCAGTTTTTCAGTGGAAAAGAAAAAACTCAGGAAGAATTCTTTCACATTTTTAATGCTCTTCATCAGGATGGTAAGCAAATTATCTTAAGTAGCGACAGGGCTCCAAAAGATGTTCCTGATATTGAGGAAAGATTGATTTCAAGATTTGGATGGGGATTAAGTGCCGATCTTCAAATGCCGGAATACGAAACCCGTTACGCAATTCTGGAGCGCAAAGCTCAGGATAATGGGATAGAGATCGATTCAGAAATCATTGAATTTATCGCTCATAATTTCAAATCAAATGTTCGGGATCTGGAAGGAGCTATCATAAAGCTTCTTGCTCATGCATCTCTTCAGAACATCGATGATATAGATTTGGCTATGGCAAAGCGTGTGCTCAAAGACATGGTAAAAGAGTCCAATACTCAGATTTCCATAGAATCAATTCAGAATTATGTGTGCGATTATTTCGGGATTGATACTAATAAAGTTCGTGAGAAAACCAGAAAGCAGGAGATTGTTGAGGCACGACAAATCGCAATGTATTTCTCCAAGAAATATACAAAGTCGAGTTTGAAAACAATTGGACTTCACTTCGGAGGACGTGATCACTCCACAGTAATCCACGCTATATCAACTGTGGAAGAAAGAGTTACTACAAGCCATAAGCACAAAAAAATGCTTGATGAATTGCAGCAGCGCATCGAAGTAGCCAGCCTTTAAAATCATGGATAAGCTCGTAATAAAAGGGCTCAAATTTCATGGGTTACACGGGGTTTTTGAACAGGAAAAGATCATCGGAAATATTTTTGAAGTCGACTTAGCCTTTGGTCTTTCACTTCAAAAAGCAGGCGAAACTGATAACCTGGATCATACCATCGATTACGCTAAAGTAAGGTTGCTTGTGGAAGAGATCATGAAAAGCCATTCTCTCAATTTGATCGAAACACTGACGCTAAATATTGGGGAAAAGCTTTTTAAAGAATTTGATTTGGGTAATCTGGAAGTGAAAGTAAGAAAACTCAATCCACCCATGGAGGGAGAAACTGAATACTCTGAAGTCACAATGCAATGGCCCCGGTAGTAATAGCGTTAGGATCAAATCTTAATAATCCTCATCAACAGCTGCTAGATGCAAAAGAGTTTTTAAAACAGATCAGCAATACTGAAATTGTTTCTTCATCTATCTACAAATCTGAGCCGGTTGGCCCAAGTGTGAATGACTTTTTGAATGCAATCATTAAGATCGATACCGATCTAAGCCCATCTCAATTGTTCAATGAGCTCAAAAAACAAGAGAAAAAGCAGGGCAGGCCATCCCGTTATCCAAAGTGGACATCAAGAAACATAGATCTTGATATAATTGTATATGATAACTTGGTGCTTGAAACAGATACCCTTATTATTCCTCATGCCGAGTATAAATTCAGAATGTTCGTTCTGTTACCTTTAAAGGAGATTTTTCCGGATTGGAGGGATATAAAAAATGCTCAGACTATAGAGGAGATGATTAAAGAAGCTCCTGAAATCAGAATAGAAAAAACAAAGTTAGCCTGGTAGATGTCGAACCATTTTGATTTTATTGCTATTGAAGGTGTTATCGGAGCGGGGAAAACATCGCTTGCTCATTTGCTGGCAGAACGAAAAAATGCCAGAATTGTACTGGAAGAATTTGAAGACAATCCGTTTCTGCCAAAGTTTTATGAAGACAGAGAACGGTATGCTTTTCAAACACAATTGGCTTTTTTAGCGAGCCGGTTTAAACAGCAGCAAAATATGATGAGCCAGGATCTGTTTAGCCAGATCACGATCTCAGATTATATTTTTGATAAAGACAGAATTTTTGCGCGTTTGAATCTGGATCAGGATGAAATGGCATTGTACGATAGTATTTTTAATATCATGCAAGGAATTGCGCCTCAGCCTGATTTAATTATTTTTATACAATCGTCGGTTGATCGCTTGATGGAAAATATTGACAGGCGGGGAAGAGATTATGAGCAACATATTACCAGAGATTACTTAAAAGAACTGAATGACGCCTATAATCATTTTTTCTATCACTACAACAGATCTCCTTTGATCACAATAAATGCTTCGGAAATAGATTTTGTTAATAATGAAGAGCATCTGAATTATATTGAACAACAAATTTTTGAGATGCCGCTGCATTCAAAAACACATATTCATATTGCACCATAGACATGTTATTCAAGTTATTACTTATTATAGGTTTTATACTTTTTTTAAGATACGTGAACAGAATGTTCTTACCTTCCAAGAAGAAAAATAGCCAATTCAATCCGTTTCAGGGATTTGGAAATACGCGGTCGACCGGAAGTAACAACAAGAGAAAGAATATCGACCAGATTGAAGACGCTGACTACGAAGACATAACCAATAAAGAAAATTAAATCCATGAATTTCGAAGAGAAATTAAATCACGGTTTCGAACTACTGAAAGACAAAGATATTGACCATGCGTTAGATATAGCGCGAGAACTTCAAAAAGAAAACGAAGATTCTCACGAGGCATATTACTTAGAAGCATTGATCTTTCAACAGCTTGAACAATTTGATCTGAGTTTAAAAAACATTGACAAAGCGATTGAATTGGATAATGAGCAGGCCGCTTATTTTAATTTGCGGGGAAATATTCGCATGAATAAAGAAGAGCTCAAGGAAGCCGAAGAAGATTTTGACAAAGCAATTGAACTTGATGATTTTGCCGGAGCTCACAGAAGTAAAGTAATGTTAATGCTTATGACGGAAAGAGGAGCAGAAGCAATTCCTTATACTATCGACCGGATCAAGAAATCTCCGCAAGATCCTGAAAATTGGATCCTGATGGGAGATATGATCAAACGCGGAGGCCAAGCAGATAAAGCTGCTACTTACTACGAGCAGGCGCTTAAGATCGATCCTGAGAATGATTACGCACGCAGACAGCTCGAAGAAGAGTAATTGAAGTTGTCATTTCGAACGGATGTGAGAAATCTAAAGATTTTTTTAACATCCATTTCTAGATTTCTCCCTATGGTCGAAATGACAAAGAAGATGATAAGTAATATTTCAAAACTTCAGGATGAATCGAATCGTCTTAAGATCACATTAAGAGATTCGCCTACGCCTGAAGTGCTGTTCAAAAAATAGCATTGAGCGTTAAAGCCTGCTTTGATTTTTCAAGGCAGGCTTTTTTGTAGTTTAAAAGATATAAAGATGTTGAAGCGTCTTGACGGTGTGAAGGTGTTAAAGTGTTAGGGTATTTCTTTAGAAATTTTCACCCTAACACTTTAACACCTTCACACTAATTATCCATTCTTCTAATGCTTTTTTATGAATGTAATAGTATCTTTGACGCCTACTAAGCTCACGTGGCGGAATTGGTAGACGCGCACGCTTGAGGGGCGTGTGACTTAACGGTCGTGATGGTTCGACTCCATTCGTGAGCACTTAAATAAAGCCTGTTTCAATTTTGGAACGGGCTTTTTACTTTTGAATATTCAGCTTTCTAATCTGAAGCACTGGCCATTCTTCTAATTTCGGATTATTACCTTCATCATAAAAAGCCCACGGACTGTTTGCTATGAAATAAAGGATTCCGCTTTTGATGATACCAAGTGTTGGTTCATTTAATTCCGGAACAGCTCTGTCTACAATTTCAATAGATGAATTACTGATATGCACCTTGGTAACCTGAAAAGGTCTGGTGCCATTCTGCATCAAATACAGTTGACCGTTAGAAAAGTAAAGTCCATCAGTTCCTCGAGTTAATTGAGTTTCTGAAATTACAGGAGTTATCTTTTTTGAGGAGAGATCAACAGAATACACTCCGGTTATATAATCAGATAAGTAAAGTGTGTTTTCTACTCCCAAAGCCAACCCTTGAAGATTAAATAATCCCTCAGGCTTTAAGAATTCTTCGAGTTTATCAGCATGCTTTGTAATTTTGTAAACGATCGGCTCAGAGGAATCAGAAACATATACCGCGCCGGTTTCAGTTGTTACCAATTCACCAAATACATGATGACCCTCAACAGAATAAGATTGGATCAGCTGTTTTTTCTTTAAATCAATTTTAAGTACTGCAGATTTCCCATCCAGAGAATCGGAATATTCACAGTAATTAGGAATAGCAGAAGTGCTAACCCAAAGCATGTTAGAATCATGTTTATCGAAGGCCATTCCCATTGCACCCCAGAATCCAAATTTCTTTAGATCCAAAATGGGTTTGTGTTCCGATCCGTCTCTATTGAATGAAGAAATAAGTCCGCATCGGACATCAGAAACCAGAAAGTCACCTTTTTCAGGGTGAATTGATATGCCTTCAGGATGAAAGCCTTTTTGCTCAAATTCAAAATGAAGAGAGCTGTTGAGAATCGGTTTATTCTGTTCGTCAATCTGAGAAAGAAGTTGCTGATATTGTGGTAATGACTTTAGCGGAGCTAATTTTTCATCTTGGTCAAAATCATTTACAGCATAAAAAGAAGAGCGATATTTCAGAGATTCAATCGCTTTGTCATGTTGATCATTTAAAGTATAGGCTAAAGCAAGATTGTACAGAATAGTTCGGTGATTAGGTCTTAATTCATTCGCTTTTTCCAGATGCGAAAGAAATGCAGAGAAATTATTTTCTTCATATGCTTTGTTTGCTGCTTGATAGTATTCTCCGGCGGTTGACTGTGCCTGTAACACAGGAGAGAACAAAATCAGAACGGATAAAAAGATTGAAAATCGCATAACATAATTGAGATGATTATGCAGAATAATAATCAAATGAAAAGCGGAAATGAAAATAGTTAATTCATATTCAATCCTTCTCTATCACACAATTGGATTTTCTTTGATAAAAATTTCTTATCCATCTCATGTTTTGATAGATCAAAAGCGACCTGATAATAGGATTTAGCAAATCCATATTGCTTGTAATCCAAAAGCATTGCTCCTTTTGCGGCGTAAAATAAATGTTTGATAGGCTTTGAAATATTCTCTTCAATCTCATCTAATTTTTTGAGACCGGCTTTCGAATCTTTCCATTTACTTAACGCAATTGCATAATTTATTTGAGCGACCGGATTATCATCAAAAGCTGTCAATTTTTGATAACAAATAGTTATGCTTTCCCAATCTGTAGTTTCAAAGCTTTTTGCCATACAGTGAATGGAAGAAATAGTAGCTTCAAGATGATAAGATGAGATACTTTTTGTATTTCGTGATTTGGCAAGCAATAAGGTGCCGGCATGGATCATTTCCTTATCCCACAAAGAACGATCCTGAGTTTCCAGTTCTATCATTTCTCCATTAGCGTTTATTCTGGCCGGGAATCGCGCCATCGAAAAGTAAATAAGTGACAACAATGCATAACTTTGAGGTTGGTGATCACCATCAATACTTGAAACCAGAACTGCAAGACGAGAAGCTTCGAAACACAGATCCTCATTGATCACCGAATTACCTGAGGTCTGTTTATAACCTTCATTAAAGATCAGATAAATGATGGTATGAACGGTGTCAATTCGTTCCTTTATTTCGTGAATAAAAGGAGCGTTCAGGTCAATATCCTGTTCCTGAAGAGATTTTTTAGCTCGGTATATTGCTTTCTTGACAGCTTCTGAGCTACTTAGCAGTGCGTTTGCAATTTCGGAGTTATTAAAACCTGATAAGATCTTAAGGGTCAACATGATCTGTTCTTTCTTGTTCAGAAAAGGATTACAGCATGCAAAAAGGGCTCGCAGTTGACTGTCTTTGATCTCTTTATCTAAAAAAAGTTCATCAACTATTTCTTCCAGTTTCTCGCCTGCAAATTGTTCATTCAGACGAGTTCGGTTGCTTCTTTTTTTAAGTTCGTTGATGAGTTTATTCTTTGAAACCTGCATAAGCCAGGCTTCGGGTTGTTCAGGAACGCCTTTTACGCTCCAGGTTTTCATTGCAGCCAGAAAGGTTTCTTGAATAATATCTTCGATAAGAGTGGAATTATCGAACCCAAACAAGCGAATCAGAATGGAAAACATCTTTCCCGACTGATGTCGAAAAAGATGTTCTATATTTTTTGAATCAGAATATGTGAGTTTGGTATCCACTTACATTTTCATGACTTCCCGAACTTCAACACTTCCGCCCAATCCCAAAGTGGGACATCCTTTAGCTAGTTCAGTAGCTTCTTCCAAGCTATTTGCATTAATGATGTAGAAACCGCCTAATAGCTCTTTCGATTCTATAAATGGTCCATCAGTTACTACTTTATTTTTCCCTGTTATAGTTTTGGCATCGGGAAGCAATGGCTCGCCGGAATCATAGTGGTTTCCAAGATTCTCTATCCAACTCATATGCAGTCCAATTTCTTTCTGCATGTCTTCGGGCGACATTTCATTAAAAGCCTCTTCCCGGTCAAATAATAATAGCATGTATTTATTCATGTTCTTTCAATTTTTTAAAGTTGATGTTCACTCTGATAACAAATCAGAATTGAAAATGGGGACATAATTCAGAATCAATTCCTTGCTTTAAATCGAACGGCCATACCTCCGCCTCGAGCCATATTTATTTTTAGGGTAGAAACCGAGTTTACGATCTGTCCATATTTGATCAATAACTGAGGCCTTACTTCATAGTCTGCGGCCGGACCATCAGAATAGATAATGGCTTCATATTCTTTTCCATCATCCAGAAAACTCAGATCCACTACATATTCCCGTGCATTTTCATTTGTTACAGCGCCCAGATACCAATCATCAGAATTTCGGTCTTTTCTTACAACAGTAACATGTTTCCCAATTTCACCAGCAAGCACTTTCGTGTATTCCCAATCGGTAGGAACATCTTTTATAAACTGAAATGGGATAGGATAATTTTCATAGTTATGGATCAGGTCAGCAGCCATATGAAGCGGACTGTAAATGACTACATAAACGGCAAGTTCACCCGCCAGAGTAGAGTGAACTCTGTTCTTTGGTCGACCTTCTTCATTATCTTTCAATAAAAGATCGAGAACTCCGGGTGTATAGTCGAACGGACCGGAAAGCATTCTGGTAAACAAAATTGTTGGAATGTAATCCGGGGGATTTCCTCCGTCTCCACTCCATGCATTGTATTCTTGTCCACGGGCTCCTTCTCTGGTCATCATGTTTGGCCAAGTTCTGCGAATTCCTGTGTCTTTGATCGGCTCGTGAACATCCAGCATAATTCCGTGTTCTGCCGCTTTTTCTACCACTTGTCGATAATGACGGACCATATATTGTCCATGATGCCATTCTCCGTTCGCTATCATATCACCAACATATCCGGATTTGATAGTATTGATTCCTAATTTTTGATAGTAATCAAAAGCATCATCAATCTGAGATTCGTAGTTTTCGATTCCTGTTGAAGTTTCATTATGCATGATAATATTGGTGCCTTTGGATTGAGCATAATCAACCACTTCTTCAAGGTCATAGTCCGGATAAGATTCAGTAAAACTGAATTGATCAGCATTTTTTGTCCAGTCGCCATCCCAGGTTTCATTCCAACCCTCAACCAACACTCCGTTGAACCCGTGTTTTGCAGCGAAGTCGATCCACTCTTTAGTGTATTCAGTAGTAGCTCCGTGCTTTTCGCCGGAGTGCCAGGTCTTTCGGTTCAGATGCATATCCCACCAAATACCGACGTATTTCCCGGGCTCGATCCATGAGGTATCTTCAATTTTAGAAGGCTCATTCAGGTTTAGTTCAATGTAATTGTTCACTAAACCATCCAGATTTTCATTTACTTTGATGGTTCTCCATGGAGATACAAAAGGAGTTTTCGCCCGAACTTTATGTTCAGTTCCATCCATCCAGGGAAAAAGCGTAGCCTGCAGTTTATTTTCTCCACGGTTGATCAGTGACATTGAAGAATAATCCGTTAAAGCAGCTTCATGAAAACTCAGATATAGTCCGTTATCTGTTTTCATAGTTAGCGGAGTTGCTGCAGTATCAATTTCTGATGCTTTTGAAGCAATGTTCAGGTGTTCATATCTGTTCGGGATATAAGCTTGTAGCCACCAGGAATCATGATCATCGGCTAATACGAATTCTGTCTTTTCTTCCATGATCACAAACTCATTCATAGCTTCCTGATCCGGCCATTCATAGCGAAACCCAAGTCCGGTATCATATAATCTGAAAATGACATTCATTCTTTTACCGGAATCATGTTTTAGATAAACAGCTAATTCCTGATGATTGTCTGCAATTTCTTTCACTTCACCCCAGGGCTGTGTCCATGTACTGGAAGAATCCCTTTTTCCATAACCGATTATTTCGAAGTTTTTACTAAGATCTTCTTCTTCCAACACCACACCCAGATCAGAAGAAAGAATTACAAACTCGGGACCTTTATTTAATCGGTAAGTAGGAACACCGCTCTTTAGCTCAAATATTAGTTGAAGTTGGCCTGATGGAGAATCCAGTAATTGAATGGGAGAAGTTGCTTTCTTTGCCATTCTGTCGATTTTGGTGTTCAGACAGGATGTAAAAACAATTAATAAAAAGATCGGCACAAATCTGAAAAGGGTAGACATTTCGTAGTATATAAGTGAGTGATAAAAAGGAAGGTACTAAATGAAGTTATTACTTAGAAAATGAAATGGAATTAGCGGTTAAAATTGTTAACCATTTGTGATATAACTCAATGCCTAAATATGTTACTTATAGAAAACAAAAAGAAACATGAGAAATACTATGTTTAAGAAATTATTATTTACGGGGCTGTTTTTAAGCCTTACATCTTTAACTTTTGCACAAAGCGAGAGTATGGAAAAGAAACTGGAAACGGCTACTTTTGGTGCCGGATGTTTCTGGTGTGTTGAAGCTGTATATGAGCTGGTAGAAGGCGTGGAATATGTAGAATCCGGTTATTCCGGTGGACACGTTGAAGATCCTTCATACAAACAAGTAGTAAGAGGAAATACCGGTCATGTGGAAGTGGCCAGAGTTCACTATGATCCTTCAGTAATTTCTTACGAACAATTACTGGAAATTCACTGGCACTCGCACGACCCAACTACTTTAAACAGACAGGGAAATGATGTTGGTGAGCACTACCGCTCGGTAATATTTTATCATAATGAAGAACAGAAAAGAATAGCAGAGGCTTCATTAAAGAAAACAGACAAATCCGGTTTATGGGATGATCCGATTGTCACAACCATAGAACCTCTCAAAAACTACTATGTGGCTGAAAATTACCACCAGAATTACTTCGAGAACAATCCTAATGCAGGATATTGCTCATATGTAATTGCTCCGAAGATCAAAAAATTCAAGAAAGAGTTTAAGCATTTGTTGAAGAAGTCTTCTTCATAATGAAAGGTAGTATTTGATTTTAAAGCTCGTTTCTGAAAAGAAACGGGCTTTTTTATTACAAAAAAAAGCCCTCCGAAATCGAAGGGCTTATAAATGCAAGTAGTGAAGACCTTAGTCCTCGTTAGTTTACTTATTCATTAGTTTTTTAAAGTCGTTGAGTGTGCCACGCACAGCATCAGCCGACTGATGCATAAGATCGGTTTCTTCTTTGGTTAATTCAACCTCAATTACTTCTTTGATTCCGCCTTTGCCTAATTTCACAGGAACGCCGATGTAAAGATCATCTACACCGTACTGCCCATCAATATGAGCACAAACCGGGAAAATTCTGTTTTGGTCAAGAAGTATTGCTTCCACCATTTGAGCAGCAGCAGCACCTGGAGCATACCAAGCTGATGTTCCCATCAAACCAACAATCTCTCCACCGCCTTTTTTAGCACGGTTTACAATTTCTTCCAGTCTTTCATCAGAAATGAAGTGTGTAATTGGCATTCCGGCAAGCGTAGTAAATCTTGGAAGAGGAACCATAGTATCGCCATGTCCACCCATTAACAATGCTTGAATATCTTTTGGAGAAACGTCTAGTTCTTCAGCGATGAATGCGCGGTAACGAGCAGTATCTAAGATCCCAGCCATTCCCATTACTTTCTCGTATGGAAGTCCGGAAGCATCTTTAGCAACCTGAACCATCACATCTAAAGGATTAGAAACAACGATAATGATCGTATCAGGAGAGTGCTTTACCAATTGCTCAGTTACGCTTCTAACAATGTTTGCGTTGATCTCTAAAAGATCGTCACGACTCATTCCCGGTCTTCTTGGAACACCGGCTGTAATCACACAAACGTCTGAATTTGCAGTATCTGCATAATCAGTAGTTCCTTTAACTCTTGTATCGAACAAATGAATCGGTGATGCTTCCCACTGATCTAAAGCTCTTCCCTTTGATGGGTAAAATGTTTTATCGTCTTCTTTGCGTTCAAGATCAACGGCGATCACTTCTTTGGCGAAGTCTCTTTGAGCAACGCTTAATGCTACGGTTGAACCAACATTTCCACCTGCTCCTACAACTGTTACTTTCATTAGATTATTTGTTTGTGATTAAGTTTTATGAAAATCCCTTTCAGACTCTAAAATTATGAATTATATATGATGAATGTTGAATTAATTCGATTTCAGAAATCATAATTCAGCATTCAAAATTCTTAATTTCTTCTCGAGTCTTTTCCCCACATCAATTTATTCCTGAGTGTTTCAAAGTAATCCTGACCGGGTAATCTTATTAAGTTAAATGCCAGATCAGAAGCAATGATCTCAACTTCCAGTGGAAGTGTATCCACATTACAATGCACACCATCATATGAAAACGAAACATCGCTTTCCTGTTCTTCTACTCGGATCTTCAATGGTTTGTCTGATCGAACTACCAGAGGCCGTGTAGTTAGCGTGTGTGGATTAATAGGCGTAACCAGCATCACTCCCGATCCCGGAACAACGATCGGTCCTCCAGAAGATAAATTATATGCAGTTGAGCCTGTGGATGAAGCAACAATTAATCCATCCGCCCAATACGTATTGATCAAACTGCCGTCATATTCAGCCGTTATATTGATCATGGCTGTAGAATCTTTACGGGCGAATAAAAATTCATTTAACGCATAATATTCGTTGCCAATAGTATCTACGGCTTTAAGAAAATGACGCTTGTCAATGGTGTAGTTCCCACTTTTTACCTTTTTAAGTGCTTCATTGAGATCTTCAAATCTGGTATCGGTCATAAAGCCCAAACGACCACCATTTACTCCCAAAATTGGTTTGGAAGAATGGGACGAAATTCTCGCCGTATATAAAATTGTACCATCTCCGCCAATTACTATAACCACATCACATTCATCAATAGCGTCGTTGTCAGAATTCATTTTTTGAATTACATCAGGGTTATCAAGACCGGTAAGCTTGCAAGTATCTTCAGAGATCAAAAGAGAAACAGAATTTTTGCCAGCCCAATTGATAGTTTCCTTAAGAACCGCTTTTACTTCAAATTTATTGGGGTTGGCAACTACAGCAAATTTCATATTAATTTGATTGATTAATAGTTACCCCGTCAAAAGAAATATTCCATGGATGTTTTGAGATCATGATCCCGGAGACGGTTGGCTTTGATAAAATAAGAACAGGCATTTTCCAGGTTATTGCCTTAGTGGCGGAAGGAAAATAAATAGTTGAAAAGGTGACATCTTCAGTTACGGCATACGATGAATTCATAACGATGGTAACACCGGTGCTTGATATTTTTTCGGCAATGGCATCAGCAAGAAATACTTCTGACGGATTTTCTGTGTACGCAATATATGCTGTACGTTTTTCCAGGCTGTCGGATTTCGGTGACTTATTATGGAAGGTTAATTCACCCAATGCACTTTCAAAATCATAAAAATCATCATTCTGATCAGTTATAAAAGAAAATAAAGAGGTGTTACCGGATTCAGTATTGTAGTAGAAATTAATTTCATTACTAACTGATGGATCGTAAAGCGAAAATGCTGATTCAAACATAAAATCCAGAGACCCAGTTGAATCGGTAACCTGTTGAATAGTGTTCGGCCCTATTTCAAGCAGCGCATCTAAAGAGCCTTTGGCAAAATCCTGATATAAGTCAGCTTCTTTTTTCCCATGGGTAATGTCAATACGAGTTGGAACAGTTTGTTCCTGAAAGTAATCGTCATTAGAAGCAAGTATAAGAAGGTTATTTTTTTTCTGAGCCAGATAATAAATCCCGGTTCCGATAGGCTGAACAATAGGTGTTTTGTTTGAAGGAAGACTTTCTCCCGGATAAACAGAAGCCAGTGGATGAGCCAGTTTCTGCAAAAACCGGCTGTCTTTTTTAGCTAACTGCATTACCAAAGTTGAGTCATTTGAAGCAGAAATCCCCTCAATAGAATTAATGGTTCGGTTTGCAGGAATTTTAATGTATGTCTGTTCGGTGTGAAATGAATTAAATCCTTTTATGGATGTAAATAACTGAGCAGCATTATCAGGAACCAGAATTGACGCCATTCTTTCAAAGTTTTTAACGATGTCTTCAGGAACTACCTGTCTTCCAATTCCGCTGGTAAACCTGGAGTCACTGTGATAGAATACATTATCACGAAGTGTAAAAGTATACCGGAGAGAATCCCGGCTGATCGTCCATTTTTTAGCTATTGCAGGCTGGATGACACCTTCTGAATCAATTCTGGTTAAGCCATCATAAATCAAAGAAAAAACCCTAAATTCACTGCTGGTAGTTCCAAAAAGAGGATCTAGCGTTCGGATAGCATTTAGCTCACCTATTTTGATAGCAGTAAAATCGTCCTGAACTACCGTTTTTTCAGATGATAATTCATTATTAGTCTTTTCGCCGGGCAAAATTCCCGAAGAATCATCAACAATGGTTACTTCAGTGCTTTTTCCGCAGGAAACAATCAGAAAAAGTAAACATACTATGCTTATCGCTTTAAATCTCATAAACTAGTTTTTTATACCTTTTAAACCTTTAATGCCTTTTACCGCTTTTTCATTCAATAAGTTGGTGTCATAACTCTGAACACGGCCATTTTTTTGCTGATGATTTCGGAGAGCGATTTCTACCAGTTCATCAATAAGCTGTTTAAATGAGATGTCAGACTTTTCCCAGAGATAGAATGAAAAAGATCCCGGAATAGTATTGATCTCATTGAAATAAACTTGTTCTGTTTCAGCATTTACCAAAAAGTCTAACCGTGCAACTCCGCTCGCTCCGAATGTATTAAAAGTCCGAATAGCCAGTTCTCTGATTTCTTCGGTAAGTTCAGAGGAAATGTCAGCCGGAATAACACGATCCGCAGAAGCCATTCCTTTATCGGCACCTTCTCCACTTTGGTATTTGTCTTTAAAAGAAAGTGTTTCCGTTGTTCCCAAAGGTTTTTCGCATACACTGGCTCGGCATTCTTGCGCTGTACCTAAAACCGAACAATTTATTTCCATCAGTGGCTGAACAGCTTCTTCGATCAACAAGTGAGCGTCGTATCGGAAAGCCATTTCAACTGCGTTGATCAACTCATCTTGAGAGTCGGCTTTAGCCACGCCAATACTGCTTCCTAAACTGCAGGGTTTAACTATTAGCGGATATCCAAGGATCTCAGCTTCTTTGATTATTGTTTCCTGATCTGTTTCCCAATTTGATTCATAAAAATCCAGGCTGTCTGTTACCGGGATATCATTGGCTACACATACTTGCTTGGCCTTTACCTTATCCATCCCTAAAGATGAAGCCAAAACATCGCTTCCTGTGTAAGGCACATTAAAGAAGTCACAAATTCCTTGAAAGGCACCGTTTTCTCCTCCACTGCCATGAAAAGCGCAAACTACTGCATAAACAGGATATGACTTCGGTTTCGAAAACAATCCGGAAGAGTTTTGTTGTTTAAGGTGCGTTCTTCCGATGTCATCTTTAACAAAAGCGCATTGAAGAGCATTTTCTTCAAGTAATGATAAATCCTTGTAAGTTTCTAACTCTAAAAGCTGGTTTCCTGTAAACCATTTTCCGGATTTGCTGATGTACAACGGAACGAGGTTATATTGAGAGTTTTCCATACTGGAAATAGCTTGTATAGCTGAAAGCACAGAAACTTCATGTTCTGGAGAAACGCCGCCGAAGGCAATTATCAAATTCTTAGTAGACATAGAGATAATGAAATTTTTTTATTGATGGAAAATAGGGAATTGTTTGTGCTTTTCATTAACAATTAAACTCTTTCAAATTTGTTCCGACACAAGTTTTTTCTGATCTTCAATGTCCTGTCAAATCTTCAAAATACATACATGAAAAAAGTAATTTCGACCATAAGTGAACTGGATTTTACAATAGCTGATCTGAAGCCGATGCCGGCTCCTAAAAAAGTGTTGTTAGTAAAACCAACCCATTTCGCCGTTGAGTATGTAATTAATCCGCATATGAAAGGTCATGTGGGACAAATTGATAAAATGGCTGCGATGGATGAGTGGGAGCATCTGAAAAACGGCTACGAAGAATTAGGATTTGATACACATGTACTCGAAGGCGTACGTGGATTGCCGGATATGGTTTTTTGTGCAAATCAGAGTCTTCCTTATATAGATGAGAGCGGGAATAAAAAAGTATTGATGAGCGTGATGCATGCCGATGAACGCAAAGGAGAAGTGCCGCACATTCAAAAAATGTATGAAGACAGTAGTTATCAGGTATTTCATTTAGATGGAGAAAAATTTGAAGATTTTGAAGGAATGGGCGATGCACTTTGGCACTACAAAACAGGTCTGATCTGGGGTGGTTATGGGTTCCGTTCCTCTCAAGAAGTGTACGATTTGATAGCTGATATGTATGATGTGCCGGTAATTAGATTGGAGCTGTTGAATGAAAAATTCTATCACTTGGATACTTGTTTATGTATTCTGGATCAAAAAACGGCGCTGATCTATCCGAAAGCTTTTACCAAGAATGGACTGGATCTTATCCATGCGTTATTCGACAATGTTATTGAAGCATCTAAATATGAAGCAGAGGAACTTTTTGCCTGTAACGCAACTTCTCCTGACGGCAAAAATGTGTTTATTCAGCAAGGCTGTACAGATGTAAACCAGAAATTAAGAGATCACGATTTTAATGTACATGAATTCAGTACTGCTGAATATCTGAAAAGCGGCGGCAGTGTATTCTGTATGAAGATGATGTTGTGGTAGAGTTCGAGCAGGATTCTAATTGATTTTCAAGATTGGCATGATTTAATTATTTGGTATTGTTTAGCTTGCAATAAACTGGTGAATCCTGTTCGTCCAGTAAATCCTTAACAATCCGGGTAAAAATGAAGCATAAAGAAATCACTCACCAAATTATTGGCTGTGCGATGAAGGTTCATACTACCTTAGGAAATGGCTTCCAAGAAAGCATTTATCAAAGATGTCTGGAGATAGAACTCAACAAAACTAGTCTTACTTTTACCAGAGAGTTTACAATGCCAATTATGTATGAAGGAGTTCAGGTAGGTACAAGAAGAGTCGATTTTCTGATAGAGAACGAAATTATGGTTGAATTGAAAGCAGTAATAGAACTTGAAGATGTGCACCTTAATCAAGCCAAAAATTATCTCGAAGTATATAATGTTGAATCTGGTTTACTTATAAATTTTGGAGCAAAAAGTCTGGAATTCAAAAGGTTGTTTAATAATCAAGCGAGGGACCTGGATTAAGTCAGGATTTACTTGATTAGCAGGATTTTGGTACTGAACTTTTAGCTGATTAATAACCTCGAAAAGTAATCCTGAGAATCCTCTAATCCTTATAAATCCCGGTCCATAGATAATAAGGGGTAAGAAAAAATAGTAATGGTTTAGGGTTTTAATGAAGTCTTATTGTTACAGTAATTCAATTCAAGCGGTTGTTTAATAATCAAGCGAGGGACCTGGATTAAGTCAGGATTTACTTGATTAGCAGGATTTTGGTACTGAACTTTTAGCTGATTAATAACCTCGAAAAGTAATCCTGAGAATCCTTTAATCCTTATTAATCCTGGTCCATTTTTTATTTTAAACGGCTCTGCCTACTTTCATAGCAATAACTAACTAAATTTTGCCATGAAAAAGCTTTTCCTTCCTGTATGCGCACTTTTATTTATTTTTGGCGCATGTGATCCTGAACTAAATCGTCTGAAACAACAAGCTGATAACATCACCATAATGCGTGATGATTTCGGAGTTCCTCATGTGTATGGCAAAACGGATGCAGATGCTGTTTTTGGTTTAATGTATGCTCAGGCTGAAGATGATTTTCCCCGAATTGAAAGAAACTACGTGTGGGCTATTGGCCGGCTTGCAGAAGTAGAGGGTGAAGATGCGTTATACAGCGATCTTCGTGCTCGGTTATTTATGACTAAAGAAGAAGCTATTCAAAATTATAACAACGCTCCAGGTTGGCTTAAAGAATTGTGCGATGCCTGGGCTGATGGATTGAATTATTACCTTGCGACACATCCGGAAGTAGAACCAATGTTGCTCGAAAAATTTGAACCGTGGATGCCGATGTATTTTAGTGAAGGTTCCATTGGTGGAGATATTGAACGCGTTTCAACAAGAAGAATTAAAGCCTTTTACGAAGACAAAGCTTCTCTTTCGTTGAATGAATTTGGAAACGGTTTAACCGTTGTTGATCCGTATGAAGAGCCAAAAGGATCTAACGGAATTGCTGTTTCCGGAGACCTCACAGAATCCGGAAACGCAATGCTGCTGATAAATCCACATACCTCATTTTATTTTCGTGGCGAAGTTCATGCAGTGAGTGAAGAAGGCTTAAATGCGTACGGTGCAGTAACCTGGGGACAGTTTTTTATCTATCAGGGATTTAATGAAAATACCGGTTGGATGCATACTTCTACTTACACGGATGTGATTGATGAATTCAAAGAAACTATCGAAGAGCGGGATGGAAATCTTATGTACAAATACGGAGAAGAGTGGAGAGAAGTTGAGACAGATTCAGTCACGTTGAAATACAAAGATGGAAATGAGCTAAAAGAAAAAACTTTTCCAATGTATCGAACTCACCATGGACCAATTACTCACATGATCGATGATCAATGGGTAGCAACGGCAATGATGTGGGAACCGGTGAAAGCACTTGAGCAATCTTATACCAGAACAAAGAAAGCAAATCATGTTGAGTTTAATGAGATGATGGAAATCAAAACAAATTCTTCGAACAATACTGTTTTTGCTGATTCAGAAGGAAATATCGCCTACTACCACGGGAATTTTATACCGATTCGTGATACTCAATTCGATTATACGCAACCTGTGGATGGAAGTGATCCTGCAACCGATTGGCAGGGACTTCATCCGGTAGACGAAGCAATCACTTTGCTGAATCCCGGTAATGGCTGGATCCAAAATGCGAATTCGACTCCTTTTACTGCGGCGGCGGAATTCAGTCCAAAGAAAGAAGATTACCCAAATTACATGTCTCGAATTCCTGAAAATTTCAGAGGGGTTCATGCGCAAGATCTTTTATCAGAAGCAGAGAATCTGACACTAGACGGATTAATCGATCTCGCTTATTCACCCAGAGTTCCTGCTTTTGAAGAATTGATTCCGGGAGTTGTTCGGGCTTATGATCGCTCTAATAATAAATACGGAGTTCCTGAAGAAGCGATCGATATTTTAAGAGATTGGAATTTCGAAACAAATGCAGAATCTGTGGCGATGACTATTGCTCATTTCTATGGGATCAACTTCATGCGAAACGGTGAAGCTCCTGATGGATTGAATTTTATGGAGCGATTTTCTTATTACGGAACTAAAGCACCTTTTAAAGAGCGGTTAGAAATTCTGAAAACAACTCTAGATCAGCTTGACGAAGATTTTGGAAGCTGGAACACGGCATGGGGAGAAGTAAATCGATTCCAAAGGCTAGACGGGAGTATTGAGCCTCATTTTGATGATACCCAACCAAGTTTACCTGTTGGTTTTGCCTCCGGCAGATGGGGAGCGTTGGCTTCTTATGGGGCACGAACCTACGACACCAAAAAGATCTATGGAACTTCAGGGAATAGCTTTGTAGCAGTTGTAGAATTTGGAGATAGTTTAAAAGCAAAGAGCATTCTCGCCGGCGGACAAAGCGGCGACCCTGATTCGCCTCATTTCTTTGATCAGGCAGAACCATATATCAATGCTAATTTCAAAGATGTCGCCTATTACCGAGAAGATGTAGAAGCCAGAGCGGAAGAGACGTACAAACCGGGGAAAAGGAAGGAATAATGAATATTGAACAGAAGAATTTTGAAGGAGGAAAAAGCTCAATTCTACAGGAAGGATCTTACAGGATTTCAAACGCGTTTTTCTGACCCACTCTTGTTCTCTCCCTAACATTAGGGAGAGAGACTTTTTTCTTATGCTATAATTTCGTTAACAAGTCCTCTTCCCTTGGCGAAGGGAAGAGACAGAGATGGGTTCGCAAATACCGATAGTGCCATTTCTACTCACTACAGATTTCGGATCAAGTCCTGAATGACTTTAAAAGAAAAAAATCTCCCTTCGAAGGGAGACGATTATCCAAACAGTTCTTTGGATAATCCGAGGGATGTGTGAAGTTTACTAATTCTTAAACCTCACACATCCTCCTTTGGAGGAGGTGGATCTTCAATACGAATTTATAAAAAAACTCCTGTCTGTCATTTCGACCGGAGGGAGGAATCTAAAGATTAGTTCTAAGTACATAGCTCTGCCTTGGATATGATCCAATAAAAAAGCCCCACATTAAAAAATGCGAGGCTTTCAAATCAATTAATCAGTGATCAATCTTCACCCAAAAACGGATATCTGTAATCGGTTGGAGTTACAAAAGTTTCCTTGATCGTTCTTGGAGAAACCCAACGTAACAAGTTGATCATAGATCCCGCTTTGTCGTTAGTTCCTGAGCCTCTTGCTCCACCAAATGGCTGCTGACCAACAACGGCGCCGGTCGGCTTATCATTGATGTAGAAGTTTCCGGCAGATTGTTCTAGTCGCTTGGTTGCAAGCTCGATCATATATCTGTCCTGACTGAAAATAGAACCTGTCAATGCATACGGAGAAGTGTTATCAACTAACTCAAGTGTTTCTTCGAATTTGTCTTCGTCGTACACATAAATGGTAATAACCGGTCCAAAGATCTCTTCGCACATAGTTGTGTATTTCGGATCTTTAGAAAGAAGAACGGTTGGCTCCACGAAATATCCTTTCGACTTATCGTAGTTACCACCTGCGATCACTTCTACATCATCACTGGCTTTGGCATCATCAATGTACTTTGCAATGTTGTCGAATGATTTCTCATCAATAACGGCATTTATGAAATTACTGAAATCTTCCGTGCCACCCATTTTGAACGACTTAAGATCTTCAACCACATAATTTTTCACATCTTCCCAAAGGTTAGACGGAATGTAAGCTCTGGAAGCCGCTGAACATTTTTGTCCCTGGAATTCAAAAGCACCACGGGTAATTGCGGTTGCAACTTGTTTTGCTCTGGATGATTTGTGAACCATGATGAAATCTTTTCCGCCTGTTTCACCTACAATTCTTGGGTAAGACTTATACTTTTTGATGTTCTCCCCAATCGTTCTCCAGATACGCTGGAATACTCCGGTACTTCCGGTGAAATGGATTCCACCAAAATCTTCGTGTGAGAAAATTACATCTCCGGTAGTTGGTCCGTCCACGTAGATCAGGTTGATCACGCCATCAGGAACACCTGCTTCGCGGAAAACTTCCATCAATACATTTGCAGAATAGATCTGAGTGAAAGCAGGCTTCCAAACAATGGTGTTACCCATCATCGCTGCAGAAGTTGGTAAGTTACCTGCAATAGCTGTGAAGTTGAATGGAGTAAGTGCGAATACGAAGCCTTCCAGTGGACGTTGTTCTAATCTGTTCCAAACGCCTTCTGATGATTCCGGTTGTTGAGAATAGATCTGAGTCATGTACTCAACATTGAATCGTAAGAAATCGATGATCTCACATGCAGAATCAATTTCCGCTTGGAATGCATTCTTTGATTGACCCAACATTGTAGCTGCATTCAATTTTGCACGGTAAGGACCTGCTATCAATTCAGCAGCCTTCAGGAAAATACTGGCTCTGTGTTCCCAACCCATATTTGCCCAATCTGCTTTCGCTTCCATAGCGGCATCAATTGCCTGCTTAACATGAGAAGCATCACCTTCAGAAAAATGACCTAAAATATGCTTGTGGTCGTGAGGTGGAGACATTGGCTTTTTGTTATCGGTAGTAACTAATTCACTTCCGATATACATTGGAACGTCAATTTCTTTTGATCGAGCTTCTTTAAGTGCAGCCTGAAGTTCTTCTTTTTCAGGAGAACCCGGAGCGTAGCTCAAAATAGGTTCGTTGATTGCCGGTGGGACGTTAAAAAATCCTGTTGCCATGGTTTCTGCTTTCCGTTTTGAAATTCAAATTTTTAGAGACTTAAATATACGGTTTTCCCGATGGATTATGAAGAAAGGATAGTTAAAGGTTATTTGTTATTGGGAGGAGTACTAATAACCATTAACAAATAACCAGCTACATTCACAGCTTCTCCAAAAACTCTTCCGCTGTATCCAAGCGACTCTGTAAAGTCTCTTCATCCATCTTGTCCAAATTACTAAGCAGCATATTTAATCGTGGATTTCCCTCAAAGAAACCCCGATGCACATGCATGAACCTCCAGAATAAAGCGCCCCAAGTTTCATTCCAGTCCGATTTACCGTAATTACTCATCTTCTTTATGTAATTACTGCTGCTTATGTAAGGTTTCGTTGCCATTAATCCACCGTCCGCAAACTGACTCATTCCATACACATTTGGAACCATCACCCAATCGTAAGCATCTACATACATTTCCATAAACCATTTATAGACTTCGTCCGGATCAAATTCACAGAGCAACATAAAATTACCAAGGACCATCAGTCGTTCAATGTGATGATTGTATCCGGTTTTAAGAACTTTCTTGATAGTGTCATCTACAGGTTCAATTCCGGTTGTGCCGTCATAAAATGAATCCGGAATTTTTCGATCAAATCCCCAGAAGTTTTCGATACGTTCCTGAGTGCCTTTCTTTTCATACAACCCCCGCATGAATTCCCGCCAGCCTATGATCTGACGAATAAATCCTTCCAGCGAATTAATTCTGATATCGTTTTCTTCAGCATATTTCAAAGCTTCATCAACAACAAACTGTGGAGTTAGCAATCCAACATTCATCATAGGCGTGAGTACGCTATGATTCAGTATTCTTTTATCAGATACAATGGCGTCTTCATATGGACCGAATTCATCAAAACGCTGTTTAAAAAATTGTTGAAGCCATTTCCTTGAACCTTCGAAATCAGTGGGATAAAGCTGGATTTCAACCAGTTCTCCGTAGTTATCAGCGAAGTTTTCTTCTACATAATCCCGAGCTTCTTTATAGAAATCGGATTCTTCCGGGAATTCAATATCCGGTGGAGTTTTCTTCTTAGGATATTTCTTCCGGTTTTCTTTGTCATAAGTCCAATCACCACCTACCGGATTATCCTCTCCTTCGATTAGAATTCCACGTTTTTTCCGTTCTTCTTTATAAAATGAAGTTTGAAAAAATTTCTTTTCTTTTGAGCCAAACCAATCCTGAAGATCATCTCTTGTATTCAGAAATAATTGATTTTCGTATTCTTCAATTTCTATATTGTAATTTTCAGCGGATTCAGCAATCCTTTTCTCCAACCAATTATCAGTAGGATTCAGTAAGCAGATCTTTTCAATTCCTTCATCTGAAAGATGGGCAAATAGCTCCCGAATATCAGATTTAGAATCAATCGCTTCGATGTATTCAACATCTTTATCCTGATCTTTCAACCAGGACTCATAAAACTTCATGGTCGCCCGATGAAAAGCGATCTTTTGTTTATGAAATTTATACTGATTGAAGAAGAGTTCTTCCTCTATCAAATAAATTGAAAAGCCATTGTCCAAAAGGGGACTCTTTTCAAAAAGCTGATGCGGAAATACTAAGTTTACTGTTTTCATGGGTTTTATTTTTTTATCTAAACGGGTCTCTATCCTCTTCTTAGGAAAGTTAGAAACCTTGATACAAATTCATGTTTTGAACAACGAGTATTCCTCCCTCGGGGGAGGAAACAAAGGTGGGGGTCGATAAGACTCAATCCTTATTCCTCCTGCACCTTTCACTGCAATACTTCACACTGTCCCAATTCTTCTCCCATTTCTTCCGCCAGGTGAATGGAAGTCTACAAACCGGACAGGTTTTTTCAGGAAGATGTTCATTTTTATGAGCCATCGAATAGATCTTTTGGGCGCTTTAATTCCTTTTTAGCTTTATTCCAGAATTTGAAAAACGATTGATAATATCCTTTCACCGGAAACATCCAGTCTCGGGGTTCTTCATTACCTGAATAATCATTCAAAGGATGTTCTTTGAAGTAGATATCTGAATCTGGTAATGAGAATTCACTTTTCAGGTCTTTAAATTCACCTACGTAGATTTTGAGACCTGAAATATTTTCTCCAAGATCGAGTGTGAAATCAACAGAACTTTTAGAAACAGGATATTTTTTAAAGATGGATGGCTCTAATAGTAAAACCCGATTAACGTCTTCTTCATCTCTCCACTTAGGGTCCATATTGTAAAAATTGTAGATCAATGTGGGTTTTTCCGAATCAATTTCGATCTCGGAAGATTCAGGAAGTGGAGTCTTTAATTCAGGATTCACCAAATTTTTTAAGAGATCCGGAGTTTCCATATCATCAAATGCTTCGTATGGTACATCGATAAAAGTCCCACTTTGATCGGTATAACAATATTTATTGATGTTGTCCTGATTAGCTACATACTTTTTGTTACTGTTCGATCCTGCCACCCATTGCCAACTCAGTGCATTGCTTGCCCAGTCTCCATCTTTCAAATGATAGTACATCCATTGAGCAGGAACTTTCCAGTGAGACTTTCCCATATTGCAACATATAGCAGCAATGTACATCCGCACGTGATTATGCAGATACCCGGTTTCATAAAATTTTTCGATAGCATCATCTATAGCTTTGATTCCGGTATTTGCTTCTACAATTACTTTTGGCATTTGATGATTTTGGACATCCGGTTGTGGATGTCTTAAATCAGAATCGATTTCTTTACCTTTTTCAATCCAAACCAACTGCCAATAGTCACGCCATGCCAATTCCTGCAACCACTTCTTTATTTCACCGGGCTCAAAACCAAGATCCAGTGTTCGCTTCATCACCTGCTTGGTAGAAATAACACCTCTAGAGACATAAGGGGAAAGCTTACTTACATCGCCGTCTATAAAATTACGTGTTCTACCGTAATTAACCGGATCTACCTGATCAATTTGTTCTAAAATCTCACTGTACTTATTTGTAAACATGGTGATTTAACAGTGGGTAAAGAGAAATAATTTCAGAAATTCAGAGCCGGGATTTTATCTGACTATTATTCATTACGCTTTCCCAATCAGATCCTGAGCAATAATACTGGATGAGAGTACGCCCGGTAAACCGGCTCCTGGGTGAGTTCCGGCTCCAACGAAATACAGATCATCAACATCTTCGGATTTATTATGTGGTCTGAACCATGCTGATTGAGTCAAAATCGGCTCCACTGAAAATGCCGAGCCTTTGTGGCTGTTTAAAACATCTCTGAAATGGATTGGGTCGATATAATGCTCAGCCACTATGTTTTCCTGCAGATCAGGTAGATAATTTTCCTCCAAGAAATTCAAAATAGCATTTCGATATTTAGGAGCAAACTCATCCCAGTCTGTTCCACTGTCCAAGTGAGGAACAGGAGAAAGTACATAAAACCCTTCGTGACCTTCGGGAGCAATACTTGAATCCGTTATAGTCGGCATATGCAGATAGAGAGAAAAATCATCAGCTACATGCTTTTTATGGAAGATATCATCCAGTAAACCTTTGTAGCGTTTACCAAGAATGATATTATGATGTGCTAATCCTGAATCCAGATATCTTTTCTTAGTTCCAAAATAGATCACGAAAAGCGACATGCTATACTTGGTACGATCGATTTTTCTATCCGTGTATTTTTTTCTGTGCTTGGAATCGATCATATTCTTATAAGTGAATCCAACATCAGCGTTGGAAACTACAATATCAGCATCCAGAATTTGACCGTCTTTTAATCGAACGCCTGTAGCTTTGCCATTCTTAACCAGAATCTCATCCACCTCTGTTTGCAGATAGAATTTACCTCCCTGTTCTGTAATCAGCTTTTCAAAAGCGTTTACAATTGCTCCGGTGCCGCCCATCGCATAATGAACGCCCCATTCTCTTTCCAAATAATGGATCATGGCATAAATAGAAGTCGTATCAAACGGATTCCCACCAACCAAAAGAGGATGAAAAGAAAAACATTGTCGTAAAAAATCATCCTTAATGAATTTAGAAACGTACTTATAAACCGTTTTATAGGACTGTAGTTTGATCAGATCGGGAGCAACTTTCATCATATCCATAAACTTCAAAAAAGGCTGATCGGCAAGCTCCACAAATCCTTTTTGAAAGATAGCTTTAGTTGTCTTTAAGAACTTCTCGTAACCGGCTACATCACCCGGACTTCTTTTCTCAATTTCTTTGATCGTAAATTCATGATCATTGTTGTAGTCAAATTTTTCGCCATTATGGTCGAATATTCTGTAGAAAGGATCGCAGGGTACAAATTCAACATAATCAGATCTTTTTTTACCTGCAGTTTCCCAAATGTCATCAAACATAAATGGTGCAGTAATTACTGTAGGACCTCCATCAAACTTGAATCCGTTTTTCTCATAAACGTAGGCACGTCCACCAAGCTTATCTCTTTTTTCTAAAATGGTTACATCATGCCCGGCGGATAGCAAACGAGAAGCGACTCCTAACCCTCCGAAACCACTTCCAATAACAATGATCTTTTTCTTCATGCTGAATTTTTATTCGGTTCAATCGCTAAACCGAAAAACACAGGGAATCAATCCCGAACTGATCAATCGTTTTCGATTTGTTTTACAAAACCATTAAATCCTTTTCTTTTAAGGCTTCGCATTTCTTTTTCAGCTTTGTTACGGTCTTTATAAAGTCCAAAGTAGATCCTGTATACTGTCCCCGAATTAAGATTCAGGGTTTCAACACGGCTGCCTTTTATCTTCTTTGATTGTATTTGAGCCGGGGCGAGATCATTATAAGAACCAAGCTGAACAGTGTAAGTTGGAACTTTAAGATCTGTAACCCGAGAGTTTTTCAAGTCTCCTTTTACTAAATAAATAGTCACATTTGCTGTTCCGGGACCAATCATATCTACAGCTTGAGCAGCTCCTTTTGACAAATCAATAATCCTGTCTTTAGCATAAGGACCCCGATCGTTAATTCTAACACGGATAGATTTTCCATTGTCCTCATTAACTACAATAACTTCTGAATTAAAGGGGAGTGTGCGATGAGCAGCCGAGATTCCATTCATGTCAAACGTTTCACCATTTGCAGTTAGCCTGCCATTGAAGTTAGGCCCATACCAACTAGCTACTCCGGTTTCAATTAACGCTCCTTTTTTCGTAGGAAGATCAGATGTGGCAGGTGTTTTTGACCCGGTTCTATCCCCGGATATTGAATCCGATTTGATTCCTTTTTTTGTTACCCCACAGGAAATGGCAAAAACTGAGATACAAATTAGAAGGAATAGTTTATTAAAAGCCCGCATAAAATATAGATGATGTTTCAGGAAGATAACTAAAACAAATTCCTAAATACCACCCGAATGGGTAGTGAAAATTAGAAACCTGAAAATTAGATTCATTTAAACTCTAAATCATAGAACTATGTGTTATACAAAAATTATCGGGGCTCTCGCTACATTATTGATGATACCCATTATTGTAAATGCACAAGGAGTAATACTACCCGCATCCGGATTCGCTACAAATGGAGAAATATCTCTTGTATTTACAGCAGGAGAAACCATAGTTGGTGAATTTGGCAATGAATCTATTTCACTGGTAGTGGTTAGTATTCCCGATCTTTCAGTTATTCCAACTTCGATAGAAAACCCTGAAGATCTGCCAAAAGAATTTGGATTGAGTCAAAATTATCCAAATCCATTCAACCCTTCTACAACTATCAATTATGCACTACCGGAAGCATCCGAAGTATCGATCGACGTGTTTAATGTACTAGGGAAAAAAGTGGCCAGCCTTGTGAATCAAAGAAAAACTGCAGGCGTTCATTCAACGCAATTTCAAGCCGCTAACCTTTCAAGCGGGGTTTATTTCTATACGCTAAGGATAAATGGCAAAGTGTTGAAATCTCAAAAGATGTTGTTAATAAAATAAATTAAATATTATGAAATCAATTCTACAAAAATTAATAGGAAGTGTTGCTGTAGTTTTAATAACAGCGATCAGTGTTTATGCTCAGGTGCCACAAGGATTTAATTTTCAGGCGGTTGCCAGAGGCGCAAATGGAGATATTCTTGCTGATACTCAACTTGGAGTACAAGTTTCGATAATTAAAGGGAGTGAAGATGGGAATCCACTATATCAGGAAGCTCATACAGTCACTACAAATCCGTTAGGTTTAATTCAAATAATAATCGGAGAAGGAACAGCTGCTGAAGGACAGGTATTTTCTGACATCGATTTTGGTAACGATAATTATTTTGTAAAACTGGCTATTGATCCGGCCGGAGGTACAGAATACGCAGACCTTGGAACTACAAGATTATTATCAGTTCCGTATGCTTTAGTTGCTCAAAAAGCTGTTGAAGGCGGAACAGGGTCAGGTGGTGAGATTACTGAATATAATTTGAATACCAGCGAAAATGATACTTCTTTTATTATTGATGTGACGGGGAATAAATCAATTGAGGGGGCATTAAAAGTTCGTTCACAAACAGATGGACAGAATAGAGGAGTTGACTCAAGAATTGTTAGTTCTTCAGGGAATGAGAGCGCACAATTAAGTCTTTATGGCAGAGCTTCAGGAGATGGTTCAGGTCCTCACTTTGGAGCATATGGTCTTGCGTTGGGATCAGGAGGAGGAAGTAATTATGGGACATATGGATATGCCCTTGGAACAGGAAAGTTTAATTTTGGAGCATATGGTGTAGCGTTAGGTGATGGCTCCGGTGAAATTATTCCTTTAGGAGAAGAGGTTGATGGGAATTTCGGTTCTTATAATATCGCAGGTGGATTTTATTCCAGCGGAAACCTGAATGGAAATGTTGGAGTTGAAGCCCAAGCCTCAGGAGAAAATGGAAGTAGAATTGACTTTGGTGTTATTGCCAGAGCCATAGGCACCGGAAGCAGTCCAAATATTGGTGTTCGTGGAGAAGCGTTTAATTCACCGGAGCAAAATGTTGCACTTGAAGGTGAAGCAAGCGGAAGCACTTCTAACTTAGGTTTAAGGCTAAATGTATATAACGGAAGTTCTAACATTGGAATGGAAGTAAATGCAGATACAGCAGCTATTTTTAATGGTCATTCAGTAATTAATGGAGATCTTACTGTAAATGGAAACATTTTTGGCTCCGTTGGAAGCGGTAGTGCGAATGGTCAAACTCTGGACTCACTTTTCCTTTCAACTCAACCGGAAGCAGAGTATCAGCGGAATACGGCTTTTTATCCCGGGTTTATTCGTAACACAGATCAGGATGGAAATTTTGTAACTCTGTCAAGAAGAGCCTTGCAATACGGAGATACTGACTCAGAGGGTACAGGGTTTGTATATAATTGGTTTAATAAAGGAGGCATGCAGGTTTCACAAGAAGACTATGCAAACGGAGAAAGAAGTGCAGGGATGAACGGCGGATATTTTTACATGGACATTTATCAGAATGATAACTTTTATGTACCTCTGCAGTTTGGAATTCAGAATGCTGCAGAAGGTGGCAGATCATGGTTTGAAATGAGTTCGTTAGCCAGACAAGAAAATGGATTAGGCAGTCTATTTAATATTCATATTTCGAATGATGCAAACGGCAATGACCCTTCTGGTGAATCTTCTCAGGTAACGATGTTTGGAGACACAAGCCCGAATTTCCAATACGGAGGACAATCCTGGGAGAATAATGATCTGGCGTTCTTAAATATTTTCGGAAGCACCCCTAGTGGAGATGGATGGTATCTAACAAATGCAGAGATAAATGTAGCTTCAGATGGTACGGATGAGTGGGGAGCTATGAGTCTGAAGAAGACGAATATTGTTGGCCAAACAAGCCAGGAAACTATTTTGTTGGATGGTGGAAACGGTAATATCAATATTTCAGGAACATTGAATCAGTCTTCTGATGAACGATTGAAAAAAGACATCCGAACCATAGATAATGCTCTTGAAAAAACGCTTGAAATGCGCGGAGTTTCATATACATGGAAAACGGATACATCTAATGAAGATCCACAAATTGGAGTGATTGCGCAGGAAGTAGAGAAGATCTATCCGGAATTTGTACAGACTGATGAAAACGGCATGAAATCGGTGAACTATGCTCAAATGACAGCAGTACTGATCGAAGCTGTAAAAGCTTTACATCTTGAATTGCAGGATTTGAAAGATGATAATGCCACTCTTCAGGCAAAAGTTGACAAGCAACAAGAGCTTGAACTCAGATTGTCACGAATCGAAAAATTAATTAGTTCCGAGGCTTCAAATCCATCAAGCTCATTAACTGAAGATTAGAAATAATCACAGGATTTAATACCTGAAGATAGAAGAGGGATCAGCTTCAGGTGTTTTTTCTATATAATAGAACATAAAAGTAATTGTAGCTTGCTTAACATGTTATGGTTGATGGGGGGAACCCGCTTGAGTAAAATCGAGTGGGTTTTTTTGTTTAATTTTGGTCGAAATTAAAAGGGCTGTATCTTCGTAGCAATCTAATTTATCTACAGAATGTATATTACTTATTATCTGATTGCAGCCAACGCAATAATTTCTTTGATCGGGTTATTTATGTACCCGAAAGTAATTGAAGTTGGAATGATGATGCCGTACCGGACTATCAGAAACAAGTCTTGGTATGAGTTGATAACATCCGGATTTGTGCATGGAAGCATATCTCATTTGTTGTTCAACATGATAACACTCTTTTTCTTTGGGCCTGTTTTAGAAATGCAAATAGGAGAGGTTCAGTTTCTGGGGCTTTATTTTACAGGATTGATCGCATCTTCAATTCCGTCTTTAATAAAACACAAAGACAACCAACAGTATGCAACGCTGGGTGCTTCAGGTGCAGTTGAAGCCGTTCTTTTTGGATTTATACTACTATTCCCTTTTGAGCCTCTTTACCTGATGTTAATTCCAATAGAAATCCCTGCCCTTTTATTTGGTGTCGCTTTTATAGGTTACAGTATCTACGCCAGCAAAAAAGAGGGAACTATCAATCATGAAGCTCATATAGCTGGTGCAGCTTGGGGTATTTTTTACATGCTTGCCTTTGTTCCCTTCGCGCTCGATCACGTGCTATCGATGTTGGGACTAAATTAGTAATTAGTACCTAGATGTTAGGCTGTTGATACTATCTAACATCTAAGTACTAATTACTATATTTATCCATTCTTGCTTCTGAAATCTTTCATGAAATCAGTCAAAGCTTTTACGCTGCTCAATTCACAAGCATTGTAAATACTAGCCCTGATACCACCCACACTTCTGTGTCCTTTAAGAGCAACAAGATCGTGGGTTTTTGCTTCCTGTAGAAATGTTTGTTCCAGCTCCTCTGAAGGCAATCGGAAGGTAACATTCATTTTTGATCGGGATTCAAGCTCAGCAGTTCCGCGATAAAAATCATCTGAATCAATAGTACTGTAAAGAAGCTCAGCTTTTTCTGTATTTAGTTTCTCAAAATGCTTTAGACCACCTTTATTCTCAAGCCATTTAAGAACTAAGCTTACCAGGTAAACAGTAAATGTAGGAGGTGTATGAAACAGCTTAGCAGTGTGTGTGCGGTAATCTAGCATAGTTGGGATATCAGATTTGCTGATCTTTGCCAGAAAATCTTTTCTGATAATAACTACAGCAACACCGGATGGCCCCAGATTCTTCTGTGCACCAGCATAGATCAATCCATACTTATCAATGTTGATAGGACGGGAAAGAAAATCTGAAGAGGCGTCACAAATTAAAGGCACACCATTGGTTTCCGGCTCTGAAGCGAACTGAGTTCCGAAAATTGTGTTATTAGAAGTGTAATGAACAAAGTTGGCACCAGGAGTTAAGCTCAGATCTCCGGAAGTTGGTACTCTATTGAAATTTGAATCCTCACTGCTGAAAGCAATATTTACGTTGCCAAATCTTTTGGCCTCTTTAATTGCTTTTTGAGACCACGCACCTGTATTGATGTAATCAGCTGTTTCCCCCTCGTTAAGAAAGTTCATTGCAACTTGAAGAAATTGTAAACTTGCACCACCCTGAAGAAATAGGATCTCAAAATCATCTCCAAGACCAAGGATATTTTTAAGGCTTTCTGTAGCGTCTGTATTCACTTTGGTGTAGTCCGGACCGCGATGGCTCATTTCCATTATAGAAGAACCGGTTCCATTGTAGTTTAACAGTTCAGATTGAGCTTGTTCCAAAACTTCCAGTGGTAAAGCAGCTGGACCTGCACTAAAATTGTGAGCGCGTTTCATGTATTAAGTGAATGTGAGTTAAAAAGTGTGAATTAAAAATCCGGATCTTAATTTAGGCTCGAACCAGGTAGATTTTGGAGGCATCAGTAATCCTGCATCAGAAACATCAACCAGTTCTCTGATATTGGTTGGATACATGCTAATTGCCATATCAGCTTTACCGGAATTAACCAGTTTCTCCAGTTCTTTAGTACCTCTGATTCCGCCAACAAAGAATAGATTTTTATCTGTGCGTTGATCCGAAATGTCAAGTAATGGTTCAAGCAAATGTTCCTGCAACCTGGCTACATCTAATGATGATGCAACATCAGATTTATCACTCTCAGGAAGAGAAAATGAATACCAGACTCCATCCAGATAAACACATATATCTCCTTTATTATCAGGTACCGGATTTGTTGTTTCTTTCAGTTCAAATTTCTCCTTCAAGAGGCTAAGAAAATTATCAGGAGTGGAATATACGATGCGGTTATAGGAAAGAATCTCCATTTGCTGCATAGGAAAAACCACAGCCGGGAAAAAATTATACTCTTCCTCTCCCGTATGATCCGGGTTTTCCTTTTTCATTTGAGCAGCCGTTCTTGAAGCACTTGCGCAACGGTGATGTCCGTCTGCTATATAAAGGTTTTTGATCTTTGAAAAGGCGTTATCAAATTCTGCGTTGTTATCTATTTTCCAAATCAGATGCTCTACATCTTCAATAGTAACCTGATATAAAGGCTCATTATCACTTACCGATTCCATCATTTCAGAAATTCCGGCAGTGTCGTCAAAGGTTATCATAACCGGTTCGGCATGTGCTTGCTGAGTAATTATATGCTTTGTGCGATCATCTTCTTTGTCAGGTCTGGTTAGCTCATGTTTCAGAATAACTTCTTCATCATATTCGGCTACACTCACACAACCAAAGATTCCTGATTGAGAACGTCCTCGCCAGTTGAGTTTATAAACGTAAAGAGCGTCTTTTTCCTCCTGTACAAAATGATCAGAGTTTAAAAGGTTCGATAAATTTTCCGCTCCTTTTTTATAGACTTCTTCGGCATGAATATCTATGCTCTCTGGAAGATCAATTTCAGGACGTATAACATGCAGGAAACTGTCAGGCTTGTTCTGTGCTAATTCTCTGGCTTCATCTGTATTGATTACATCGTAAGGAACGCTTATGATATTTTTTGCAGATTCAGGTTTAGGTCGCCATGCCTTAAAGGATTTTACTACTGCCATACGTGATATTAATTTTGAATTTGATGTATAAATAAAGGTAATTAAAAATCATCTTTATTTATGTGAAAACACCTTATTTTTAAAAAACTATAAAACTAAACTACCTGATAGATGAATACTGATAATTTAAACCCTGAACAACAAGATCAGCTGCTGTGTATGATGTTAATTCAACAGCATCAGCAAATTGCTATGATGGGACTGGGAAAGCTTCAAAATCCGGCAACAGGCGAAATGGAGAAAGACCTTTCTTCAGCTAAATACGCCATTGACACTCTGAATATGTTAGATAAATATACAAAAGGTAATCTTCCTCAAGAGCTGAAAGGATTTTTGGATCAAACACTGACCACTCTTCGTTTAAACTATGCCGACGAAAAAAAGAAAGGAGAGGGTACACCTTCAGAAGAGTCAAATAGTGAAGACTAAAAAAGTAGAAGCAGCCGGTGGAATTGTTTTCAGAAAAACCGAAAAATCCCAAACTGAAGTTTTAATGATCTTCAGGAATGGTTTTTGGGATATTCCGAAAGGTAAAAGAGAGAAAGGTGAAACCATTGAAATGTGTGCGAGAAGAGAAGTGATGGAAGAAGTGGGTGCAGACTCGCTTCCATTAATTTCAAACGAACTGGTTTCATCAAAACATTCTTACAACCAAAAAGGAAAAATCTACCACAAGATGACCTATTGGTTTGCTATGCATTTTGAAAAACCACAATCGTTTATGCCTGAAACATCAGAAGGAATTGAGTTGGTTGAATGGGTAGAGCTTAATAAAGCGATAGATAAAGTGGGATTTAAAAACCTCATTCCTGTTCTGGAGGATTTCAAAGTAAAAAACTAACGGACATAAAAAAGGCGTGATTGTTGCCAATCACGCCTTTTAATTTGATCTGAAAATGTATCAGTTACTGAGTTTAAATAAAATCGGTAAACTCATCTGAACTTGTACAGGTCTACCCCGTTGCATTCCCGGAGAGAACTTAGCAGTTTTAACAACTCTGAGTGCTTCTTCGTCACACCCACCGCCGATTCCACGAATAACTCGCGGATTAACAACTTCGCCTCTTTCGTTAACTACAAACTGTACAGTAACACGACCTTCAATACCAGCACGAATTGCAACCTGAGGGTATTTAACTCGTTTTTGAAGACCAGCCTGTCCACCTTTAAGTTCCGGCATATTTTCCACAACTATAAAGATTTCCTCTTCTTCATCTTCTGCGGGAGGAGGAGGTGGAGGTAAATCCATTGGTCCGTCCAAATCGAATTCGGCTATATCCAGAATCTCGTCTTCGATGATCTCATCGTTCGGAACCTCAACCGGGACCGGTGGACGAGGAGGTGGTGGTGGTGTTTCAATTTGCTTAGTTTGAATCGCCTCTTCCATTACAACTTCTTCCTGTTCATCAATCGGAGGAGGAGTTGGAGGAGGGCTGTATAAGTTAATTCGTACAGCTGCAATGATAAAAAGCAACGCTACAATCAGACCTGCTTCCAGGAAAATATTGTATGATCGCTTTAAATCAGCCTTTGAATCTTTTCTTCTGTTAATCATAATTAATGCCTTTTTTCTTGAACTTTAAAGAAAATGATATTTCAGTTTGACTGCAAGTTATATTTTGATGTTTATGTAAAAAAAACGTGATTTAACCATATTTATTCTATTAAAAGGGTTTAAATACTATCTTTTTAGTTTAAAGCTTACTGATTGCACCATTTTTACTTTGACTAGTATACCATTTTGGACCCCAGGTGAGAACTTTACCAGTTTAATAACTCTAAGAACCTCTTCATCAAGTTTTGGGTGAACACCACGTATGATTTCGGGATTGGTAACATTCCCTTGTTTATCAACAATAAATTGTACCATAACCCTGCCCTCAATACCGATATCTTGTGCAATTTCAGGATATTTAATTTTGGAATATAAAGCCCGCTGTCCGCCAATAATTGAAGGCATTTCTTTTAAAAAAGTTACCGGCTCATCGTCTGTTTTATCGTCAGGTTTTAGGGGTACCGGTATTCTATCAGAGAAATCTCCAAACTCTGGGAATTCCGGGATGTCAATATCCATTGGATCATCGTTTGGCTTGGGAGTAAATATCATTGGTTTTTGAGGAGCAACTTTTTCAGGCGGTGTAAGGGGAGAAAGGACTAGTAAGGTGTCAGGAATCAAAGGCTTTTGATCAGAGATGCTTGATTTTTTTTGAGTCCCGATATTCGTATTTGTAGCAGCTATCAAAAATAAAAGCGAACAAATTATTCCAATTTCAGAAAGAATGAAATGATTTTTCTTCAGGTCGAAGTAACGATTCTTTTTCATAAAGCAAGAGATTTGATTAGTAGTGTGCTCTGGTAATAAATCTCTTTTAGGAAGATGTTAGTATAACATAATCATGCAGTATTAGCTTTATCAGTAGAGAACATTGATTTGAATAAGAAATGAAGTACAAAAATTGCAAATAGCGCACCCAAAGCATCAGCTACAAAATCCAGAGTTTCAGGGCTTCTGTTGGTTGGAACTACAAATTGTAGAAACTCGATCATCAGACCATAAAAGCAACCAAGAGAAAATACTTTCCAAAGGCTGGGTTTTCTTTTCGTGTTACTTGCTCTGAAAAGTCCAACAAGAAAAGTCCAACCTGCAAACATGATAAAATGCCCCAATTTATCATAATCCCAAATGTTCAAAGAGAGCGATGTTTTAGATGGATAGAGAGTAGCCACCAATATAGATATGGTTGTGAAAGCTACAAGAATGCCAAAAAACCGTTTATATTTAAAAATAATATCGATGGGTTAGTCCTGACTAGATTAAATGAATTGGCTCAAGTTCAGAGTTTGAGTTGTTAAAATGAATAACGGCTTTTTGTTTGCCCTCAATTAGTGCTTTAATGCATGCTGAATCAGGTTCTTTCAAAGCCAACAGGTGTCCACCGACTTTACCGGCAAGTATATCTCCGAAACCCGCCCGGGAAAAAATTCGGGTATCATATCCCGTTAAATATGCATCGCCCGAAGTTGTTCCCAAAATACAAGGAAATCCTTTCGACAAAATGGTGATATTTTTTTCTTTCGCAGTTTTGGAAACCTGTATCAATCGGTCAAACCCATCTTGAATATCTGAACCTAAAAGCTTTTTCAATTCACCGGGGTGAGGTGTGAGAATCCAGTTGGCATCATCAGGTTTTTTCCAAGTATCAGATTCTGAAAGAGCGAAGAGAGCGTCGGCATCGATAACAACATTTCCGTTAAAATCAGAAAGTAATTCTTGAACAAAATTTATGGTTTCAGGATCTCTGCCAAGCCCCGGACCGATCAATAGCGATCCCGGTTTTTCATTTAAAATCGATCGTACCTGCTCAAAGTGAGAGGTTGCAAAATGAGTATCTGTATCACTGCCAACAGGTTTTTTGATAATTTGAGTCAGATTCTTTTCATAAATATTGAGCAATCCCTTTGGTGTGATCAGAACCACGGCTCCAACTCCCGTACCCCAAGCACTCTGTGCTGCTAAAACTGCTGCTCCGGTTAGTCCTTCTGATCCTGCTATTAAATAAAGAACTCCTCCGTCATATTTGTGTTCGCGCTGCTTTTGATCTATTTCTGACTCTGTAAACCAGTCTTCATGAATTAAATAAGCAGACTTCTCTTTAAAGTGATTTGGAAAGGGAAGCTCACACAGTACAATTTCACCTGAATGTTCAAATCCGTCATTCAGATAGAATCCTGTTTTTAGTGCTCCGAACGTAATCGTAAAATCGGCAAGTACAGCGCTTCCCATTTTTCTGCCGGTATCAGTGTGTAAACCGGAAGGTAGGTCCAAAGAGAAGATCGTTTTTTTTGACTGATTTAATTCATTGATCAATTCGTCATAAGGAGAGCGGACATCAGAGTTTAATCCGGTACCAAACATGCCATCCACCACAAAATCATACTCTCTGAAACCGAAGTCGGATACCCATTCAACAAAATTGATGTTTCCTTTCAACTTTTTAAGCAGGTCGAGATTCTTAGAAGTGTCTTCACTTAAAGAATCAGTTCCTCCAACAAAACAGATTGTAACCGTATGATCTTTTTCAGAGAGAATTCGCGCTACAACTAAAGCATCTCCTGCGTTGTTTCCTTTTCCGCATATAAACAAACCATGAGATTTAGAATCGATTTCAGACAGGATGAAGTCAGCAGCTTTAGTTCCTGCGATTTCCATCAACGTGAAACCATCAATCCCAAATTCATTGATGGTGCGCTCGTCCATTCTCCGGCACTGTTCCGCAGAACAAAGATGATATGGATATGGAGGAATGTTCATTTGTTATAGAATTATGAGTCATTCAGAGCGATAGCGAAGAATCTTCACTTATCAGTTTTAGAACATTTTGAAGATCCTTCGGAAGTTTCCTAAGGATGACAACTTAGTTAATAAGACCTAGCAAACAACACTTTCTGTTTCGAAGGCTTTCCTGTAACCATGCATTTACCTTCCTTCCCATCAGTTTTTAAGGGAATACAACGAATGGTTGCTTTGGTTTCATTTTTAACAAGTTCCTCAGTTTCTTCAGTTCCATCCCAGTGAGCGTAAATGAAACCGCCTTTTTCTTCCAGAACCTTTTTGAACTCATCGTAAGTTTCTACTTCTGAAGTAGCTTCTTCTCTTCGTTTCTTAGCAGCTTCAAAAAGATCAACCTGAATGGTTTCCAGTAATTCCTTAACCATTAAACCAATTCCATCTCTGGATTCAAACGATTTGCTTAAAGTGTCACGACGAGCAAGTTCCACATTTCCTTTTTGGACATCTCTTGGTCCGACGGCAATTCTCAATGGAATTCCCTGAGCTTCATGCTCCGCGAATTTGAAGCCCGGTTTGTAATTATCTCTGTCGTCCAGTTTTACCCGGACTCCAAGATCTTTAAGCTCGTTGTAAATAGAATCACCATACTCAAGAACAGTTTCGCGCTCTTCATCACTTCTGTAAATCGGAACGATCACAACCTGAGTCGGAGCTAATCTTGGAGGAATAACCAATCCCTGATCATCCGAATGCGTCATGATCAATCCACCGATCAATCGGGTTGAAACTCCCCAGCTTGTTGCCCAAACCAGTTTGTGATCACCATCACTATCCTGAAATTTTACATCAAAAGCTTTGGCAAAATTCTGTCCTAAAAAGTGAGAAGTTCCTGCTTGCAATGCTTTGCCATCCTGCATCAATGCTTCAATACAATAAGTATCTACCGCTCCTGCAAAACGTTCGCTTGCTGTTTTTACTCCGGTGATTACTGGCATGGCCATATAATCTTCGGCGAAAGTTCGATACACTTCCAGCATTTGGAGCGTCTCATCTACTGCTTCTTGTTCAGTTGCATGTGCGGTATGGCCTTCCTGCCACAAAAACTCCATCGTTCTCAGGAACAGTCGGGTTCTCATTTCCCAACGCACAACATTTGCCCATTGATTTACTAAGATCGGAAGATCACGGTACGATTGTATCCAGCTTCTGTAGGTATCCCAGATAATAGTTTCTGAAGTTGGTCGAACAATAAGCTCTTCTTCTAATTTGGATTCCGGATCAACTTCCACTCCGCCATCTACAGCTTTTAATCTGCTGTGAGTGATAACGGCGCACTCTTTCGCAAAACCCTCTACATGTTGAGCTTCTTTAGAAAGAAAAGATTTTGGAATAAAAAGAGGGAAGTAAGCATTTTCGTGTCCGGTATCTTTGAACATTTTGTCCAGACCTTGCTGCATGTTTTCCCACAGAGCCATTCCTGTAGGACGAATAACCATACATCCACGCACCGGAGAATGTTCAGCAAGTTTGGCTTCCTTTACAACATCCAGGTACCATTGTGAATAATCTTTTTCTCTTTTTGTGATCTTCTGCGCCATAATTTTCTGTGCAACCCTGTCAGGGTTTCTGCAATTTTTTATTCGTGGATAATATCTCTAAACCCTGACAGGGTTTAGAAAAACCAAAGGTAACAAACTTAGAAGTGAGTTATAGCAGATTTCCCTGAAAAATTGTTTACGGTTGATGTTGGAAGTCCTTATATTTGGAGTTCTTTGAAAAAAAGAAACCCCACGAAAGCTCAAGATCACAAATTGTCATTTGAGTTTTGAAGCTTTCAATTTATTGACAAATGGCGTGGTAGCTCAGATGGTTAGAGCGCACGACTCATAATCGTGAGGTCGACGGTTCAATTCCGTCCCACGCTACTCTAAGTACAAAAGCCCGATTCAGGAATGAGTTGGGCTTTTTTTATATTTAATTTTCTATAGTTTAAGTTTTAAAATTTAACGTATCGAAACACTGAGGAAGATATTATGAGAAAATTTGTAATCGGAATATGCTTTGTTTTGTTCTTATTGGCACCATTTTTTTTAAAAGCACAAGGAACCTTTGCCTTGGCAGAAAATGGAGTGACTATAACTTGTGATGGAGCAAATTCTGGTGATACGGGTGTAGTGGGTGGGATTACATATACAGCGGTAGACAAGAGCCTTTTAGTTTCAAAGAGAGACGCCGATGAAGACTTATCAGTCGTATGCACAACTCCTGTTACGGATATGGAAGAGATTTTTGATGATTTTGATACTTTTAACCAAAATATAAGTAGTTGGGATGTGAGTAATGTAATCAATATGACTGCTATGTTTTCTGGAGCACGGCTTTTTGATCAGCCTATTGGAAATTGGAATGTGGGTGCAGTTACTGATATGAGCCACATGTTTGCTGGAGCACGGCATTTTGATCAGCCTATTGGAAATTGGGATGTGAGCAACGTAACCAATATGTCTAGCATGTTTGCTGGAGCACGTTCTTTTGATCAGCCTATTGGAAGTTGGGACGTGAGCAACGTAACAACTATGTCTAGCATGTTTGATGATGCAACTTCTTTCGACCATCCAATAGAGACCTGGAATACAGGAAAAGTTACTAGAATGAATAGTATGTTCAATAGGGCAATAAATTTTAATCAGGATATAGACAGTTGGGATGTTAGCATGGTGACTTATATGGGGTATATGTTTGCGACTGCGGCTTCTTTTAACCAATCTCTAAACAGTTGGGATATGAGCTCTGTTACCAATACAATCTTCATGTTTCTGCGAGCGACTTCTTTTAATCAAGATATAAGCAGTTGGGATGTAAGTAAGGTATCAATCATGCAAGGAATGTTTCAAGGTGCACATGTATTTAATCAAGATATAAGCAGTTGGGATGTAGGCTCCGCTACCAATATGATAAGCATGTTTGAAGGTGCATCCGTATTTAATCAAGATATAGGCAGTTGGGATGTGAGTTCAGCAACAAGAATGGATGGCATGTTTGAGGCTACATCCACTTTTAATCAAGACATAGGTAGTTGGGATGTGAGTTTAGTAACAGACATGGACGAGATGTTCAATGATGCTTCCAAGTTTAATCAAAATTTGAGCAGTTGGTGTGTTACTAATATTACTTTTGAGCCAAGTTCATTTTCAACCTCTAGTATGTTAACCTCTGAAAATAAGCCCGTATGGGGAACTTGCCCAAGTACGGTTTCAAATGAACCTAACAAAGAATCTCCTTCAGTTTTCGCTCTACAACAGAATTATCCGAATCCATTTAATCCATCAACTAATATTCAATTTGAAGTTCCTGAAACGGCACTAGTTACTCTAACGGTATTTAACTCACTTGGGCAACAAGTAGAAGTATTAGTAAGCGGTATACGGCGAGCAGGAGTTCATCAAGTTTCTTTTGATGCGAGTGACCTGGCGTCAGGAATATATTTTTATCGATTAACTACACCTAAGAAATTGTTTACTGAAAAGATGCTTCTTGTGAAATAAGTGGAATATTATTAAAAAAGCTCAGCTTGGAAACGGGTTGAGCTTTTTTAATATGCTTGCCCAAAAAGTGATTCAGGATTTTTTACATACTTTCTTAAGTAAAATCTATAAAAGACACTAAATTTTTTTGCCCATTAAAATTAAAGAATTAAGGATATGTTAAAAACGTGCGGATTATTCATAGTTGTCTGTTTACTTATTGCCATAGAACAGGTAAAAGCACAAGCCACTTTTGCCCTCGCTAGTAATGGAGTTACTATTACCTGTTCAGGAGCAAGCCCTGGTGATACAGGTGAAGTAGATGGAATAACCTATACTGCCGTTGATAGTACATTACTTGTTACAAAACGAGATGCCGATGATGATTTATCAAAAGTGTGTACATCTTCCATTACAAATATGTCAGGAATGTTTAATGATTTGTCGTCATTTAATGAAGAAATAGGCAGTTGGGATGTCAGCTCTGTAACGGACATGTCCTATATGTTCAGAAGGGCATCATCTTTTAATCAAGATATTGGTGATTGGGATGTTAGCTCTGTAACCAGTATGAGGTTTATGTTTTCAAGCGCTGAGAGTTTTAATCAAGATATAGGAGGTTGGGATGTTAGTTCTGTTACTAATATGAGTGGAATGTTTGCTTCTGCTACGTCATTTAATCAAAGTATTGGGAACTGGAATGTTAACGTGGTAACTGACATGACATCGCTTTTCAATTCTGCAACATCCTTTAATCAAGATATTAGTGAATGGGTTGTTAGCTCTGTAACTAATATAAGTTTGATGTTTTTTAGCGCTGAAAATTTTAATCAAGATATAGGAGGTTGGGATATTAGTTCTGTAAATAATACGGCAGGAACTTTTTTTGGTGCTATCTCTTTTGATCAAGATATAGGAGATTGGGATGTTAGTTCTGTTACTAATATGAGTTCCATGTTTAATGAAGCTAATAATTTTGATCAAGATATAGGAGGTTGGGATGTCGGTTCTGTTACTAATATGAGTTCTATGTTTTCAAGCGCTGAGAGTTTTAATCAATACATTGGAGATTGGGATGTTAGCTCAGTAACTAATATGAACTCTATGTTTAATAGAGCAAGTGCATTTGAACGAGATTTGAGTAATTGGTGTGTAATAAATATTGCTAATGAGCCTTCTGAATTCGCCTCCAATAGCAAGCTGCCATCTAACTTTTACCCAAATTGGGGTACATGCCCTGCAACGTTAGAGCCGGTATTTGAACTAGATGAAAATGGAGAAACAATTATATGTAATGGGGTTGTTCCAGGGGATACAGGAGTTGTTGATGGCACTACTTACACAGCTGTTGACATAACTCTGTTAAAAGAGAAAAAAGAAAATAACGAAGACCTTTCTTTATTATGTACATCTTTAGTAAACGACTTAAAAAATTTATTCAAAGATAATAGCACATTCAATCAGGATATTGGGAGTTGGGACGTAAGCGCTGTAACTGATATGAGTAATATGTTTTATGGTGCAACTTCTTTTAATCAGGATATAGGTAGTTGGGATGTAAGTGCGGTTACGGACATGAACGGTATGTTTGTAATTGCGTCAGTTTTTAATCAAGACATAAGTAGTTGGGATGTAAGTGCAGTAACGGATATGAATAATATGTTTGTTGATGCCGATTCGTTCAATCAAGACATAGGTAGCTGGGATGTAAGTGCGGTAACGGATATGAACAGCATGTTTTCTGGCACAGATTCCTTTAATCAGGATATAGGTAGTTGGGATGTAAGTGCGGTAACCGATATGAGTGGAATGTTTGGGTATGCGGTTGCTTTTGATAAAAATATTGGAAACTGGAATGTAAGTAGTGTCACTCATATGGCAAGTATATTTTTTCAGGCTAGTTCATTCAATCAGGATATTGGGAGTTGGGACGTAAGTGCTGTAACTAACATGACAAATATGTTTTATGGTGCAACTTCTTTTAATCAGGATATTAGTGGTTGGGATGTGAGTTCGGCTGTACATATGCAATCGATGTTCCAAGAGGCCTCTATTTTCAATGAAAATATCGGAAATTGGGATGTAAGCTCAGTTACCAATATGAGAAACATGTTTAAGAATGCTGCTGCTTTCGATCAAGATTTGAGTGGTTGGGATGTTACTAAGATACCTACTGAGCCAAAAGATTTTTCTGTAGGTAGCTCACTAATGGAGAGTAACAAACCCATTTGGGGAACCAAGGGGGGTATAACTGAATTTGACCGTTTAGAAAATGGAGTTACTGTTACGTGTTTGGGCGCAAACCCTGGAGATAAAGGCGAAGTGGATGACGTTATTTATACCGTAGTAGATGAGGATCTTCTCGCTTCAAAACGAGACGCTGAGGAAGATCTTTCATTAGTTTGTACCTCTCTCATTGAAGATTTAGAATTTGTATTTGAAAATGACACTACGTTCAATCAAGATATAAGTAGTTGGGATGTGAGCTCTGTTACTAATATGAGTGGAATGTTTAGTGGAGCAAGTTCCTTTAATCAAGACATCAGTAGTTGGGATGTGAGTTCGGTAGTAAATATGGGAGCAATATTCACTTTGGCCAGCTCTTTTAATCAAGATATAAGTAATTGGGATGTTAGCGCGACTACTAATATGAGCAATATGTTCAGAAGGGCATCATCTTTTAATCAAGATATAAGTAGCTGGAACGTGAGTTCGGTTACAAATATGGACAATATGTTTAAGAATGCTACCGTGTTTAATCAAGACTTGAGTGGTTGGTGTGTGACTAAAATAGAAAGTGAACCAACTGATTTTGCAGCTGATAGCCCGCTTTCTTCTGCTTTCTTCCCAAATTGGGGAACGTGTATAGCAACTACTAATGAGGAAGATCAAATAATACCGACCAGCTTTGTTTTGCAACAGAATTATCCGAATCCATTTAATCCATCAACTAATATTCAATTTGAAGTTCCTGAAACGGCACTAGTTACTCTAACGGTGTTTAACTCACTTGGGCAACAAGTAGAAGTATTAGTAAGCGGTATACGGCGAGCAGGAGTTCATCAAGTTTCTTTTGATGCGAGTGACCTAGCTTCAGGAATATATTTTTATCGATTAACTACACCTAAGAAAGTGTTTACTGAAAAGATGCTTCTTGTGAAATAAGTGGAATATTATTAAAAAGCTCAACTTGGAAACGGGTTGAGCTTTTTTATTTATCCGGGTAGGTTTTCTTAAACGCGTAACATATTTTCAAAATCAGGGTATCAGTTAACCGGATTTTATTCGGTTCTTTAAAAAACAAACTAACATCACGTGAACAGGTCAGACCAGCTCGAACTCATTTATATTGCTCAAAATGTATTTCTGAAAGCGTATGAGAAATACGAAGAAGTAGTGCAGGATTTGTCCGATGAGGAAAAAGAGCAGTCCAATCTGATCACTTCCACTCACGACTCACTTCAGAATCTGAACCGAAAGATCAAGGCTCATCTGAATGGCAAGATCGATATCAACAAACTGTTGGATGAGTTTAATTTTGAAAAAGGAATTCTAGAAGGGGAATTGGATCTGGCTCAAAATGCCAACCCGAAAGTAAAGAGACTGGCTAAGAGAATATTAGTAAGTATCGACGAATTTCTGGAAAAAGCGGGAACCGGGAAAAAGTCACTGATTCCCAAAAGGTTTAAAGATCCAAGTCAGTTCAAATCTAGAAAGATCGCTTATTTGTTATGGTTAGTTGGATTTTTCGGAACGCTTGGCTTTCAACGTTTTTATCTGGAGAAATATGGTACGGGACTTGGTTGGTTTGCCTCAGGCGGTGTGTTTGGGTTGGGCGCAGCTTATGATCTGTTTACTTTGGGTAAACAAGTAAAGGAACACAACAACATTGTGGAAATGAAATTCCATGAGTTAAGGCAATCCGATAAAAAGCATCAAATTTCCGGCAGAGCTGATGATTTCTATCCATAAAAAAAGCCGACCCCAAATCAATGTAGGTCGGCTAATATCATCTACAGACGGCTATTACCCCATTTGCAATTAAAACATAAGTCTAACACTCAACACGCTCAATAGTGATATTTACGTAATTTGTGTACGTGTTTTTATGTAGACACTGCGTAAAAGCCAAAACTCAAATTACAAATAACAGCAATGATACTAGTTTGCATCATTACTGAGGGCGTAGCGGACAAGGCTGGCTGTATTTTTTAAACCGAGTTTTTTGAGAAGATTAGTGCGGTGTTTGTCTACCGTTCGGGGACTTATAAATAGCTTTTTTCCGATTTCTGAACTGGTTAAGCCTTTTACGATATATGAAAGTACTTCCTGTTCTCTGGGTGTAATGGAAGATCGTTTTCCTTTTTTAAGTCTGGATAATCGTAAGTATTCTCTGGTCATCATTTTTGAGAATTGCTTACCGAGATGCGTTTCTCCTTCAGAGATCTTTTTTGCAGCTTCTGTAAGTTCGATCTTGTCGGCCGATTTCAGGAGTAATCCATTTGCTCCGGAATCCAGAAATTCATTCAGTGTTTTTTCTGAAGCATTATCAGCCAGGATTAAGATGTTGGCATTAGGGTAGTTGCAGGAGATCTTATTAGCTAATTGAATTCCACTTATTTCAGGCATATCAAAACTTATGACACATAGTTCGGGTAACACGTTTTCGTACGCTGTTAAGATGAGTGCACCATTATCTATTTCGCTGAGGATGTCAAAGTCTGCCTCACGAAGAATGGAGCTCAATCCATGCCTGAATATTTCGTTGCCGTCAGCAACAATTGTGGTAATAGTACCCATGAGACCTCCCCAGGCTCATTGGTTTACAAATGGACAGCTAATTTAATTAAAATAGTTGGTTAGGCAAGAATTATTTTTCTTGATGTTATGAATCAATACATATAATGGGTCATCCTGAACTTGTTTCAGGATCTTACGGAATGGCTTAGTTTAAATATCCGAGCATCAATTATTTTAATGTATCATACCAATCCCATTATAAACGTATTGCTAGCTTATCCGAAGTTGGTCAAAAATATAGATAGGCTTTGTTTTAAGTCATTAATAAAGATTCAAGATGTGTTCCTTACAAAGATCCTGAAACAAGTTCAGGATGACCCCACTTATTTGCTACCATTTTTGCCAGAATATTAAAGACCCATTAGAACCCACAAACTCAATCCACTTTTTATACTCCAAAGCACCGTCCTGAACCAATTCGTTTTTACCAATCCATCGATCAGTGAATCCACTTTGCCGTGTTTTAACGCATTATGCTTTGGCACGGAAAGAAAAAATGTAGAAAGCCAGATCAATATTACAAGATAGAAACCAAAAGCGTTGAGAGTTGTCCAGTCTTCCATCCATGCAAGAACGCCTGAAGTTGCAAGTTCAATACTCATAAATGGCATCACAATAATTCCGGTTCTCACAGAGTGATGCTTATGGAATTTTTGGAAATTCTCTTCATTTAAAAAGCGGAAAGATGGATAATGAACTAATTGCACGTACCATATCAAGCCGGTCATAAAAAAAGTACAGAAAGTATTTATCAAAAAAATGGTTTCAAGCGACATCAAACAAGCTATTCGTTATTGTATTCCTTATTTTTGGCGATCTTATAACCAAAGTTTTCATTCTACGATTCACTTAACCTAAAAATGACTTTAAAAAGAACACATACCTGCGGAGAATTAACAGCCGAGAATATCGGAGAAGAAGTAATATTAAACGGCTGGGTTGGCCCACGTCGTGACCTTGGCGGTGTGATCTTTATTGATCTGCGTGATCGCTATGGAATTACTCAGGTTGTTTTCACTGAAACCGATGAAAAATTACATGCTAAAGCAGAAGAGCTACGTGCTGAATATGTTGTAGGCGTGAAAGGTAAAGTGATTACCCGTGGCGATGAAAATGTGAATCCGAATTTGGTTACCGGAGAAATTGAAGTAGAAGCTACAGATCTGATCTTTTATTCAGAAGCAGAAACTCCTCCGTTTGAAATTAAAGATGGTATTGCTACAAATGAAGAAGTTCGTTTGAAATATCGTTATCTGGATCTTCGTCGTGCTGAGATGCAGGAAAAAATGATGCTCCGTTCAAAAGCATATCATGCGATTCGGTCTTATTATCATAAGAATGATTTCGTTGAAGTAGAAACGCCTGTATTGATGCGTAGTACTCCCGAAGGCGCGCGCGATTATTTGGTACCGAGCAGAGTAAATGAAGGAAAATTCTTTGCGCTTCCACAAAGTCCTCAGACGTACAAGCAGTTACTGATGGTTTCAGGATTCGATAGGTATTTTCAGATCGTGAAATGTTTCCGCGACGAAGATCTTAGAGCTGATCGTCAGCCGGAATTTACTCAGGTGGATGTTGAGATGAGCTTTGTAACCGAAGATGATATTTACACCTATCATGAAGGCTTGATGAAAATGATCTTCAAGGAAACGATCAATGTTGATATTGAAACTCCGTTTCCCAGAATGACTTACGATGATGCCATGAATACATATGGTTCTGATAAGCCTGACACCCGTTTCGGAATGGAGTTCAAAGACTTCTCTGATATTGTTAAAGATGCGGAATTCAAAGTGTTTTCAGGTACAGTTGCAAATGGTGGCGGAGTAATAGGAATTACAGTTCCCGGACAAGGAGAAATGGGTCGCGGAGCTATCGATCGTTTAACAGACCGTGTTAAAAAAGAAACCGGAGCAGGCGGACTGATCTACATCAAAATGCAGGAAGACGGGCCGATGTGCAGCGTTGGTAAATTCCTGACTGAAGAGATCGTTTCTGAAATGGTAGAAGCTTCCGGTGCAGAAAAAGGAGATCTGGTATTGATTCTGGCAGGACCAAAACCTGATGTCTTGAATCAACTTGGTCAGCTTAGATTAATGATGGGTAAAGACCTTGGTTTGATTGATAACTCTAAATTCAATCTTTTATGGGTTACTGACTTTCCGTTATTGGATTGGGATGAAGAAACTCGCAGATATCATGCCATGCATCATCCGTTTACTTCACCAAAAGAAGAAGACATGGAATTAATTGATACGGATCCTGCTGCCGTTAAAGCCAGAGCTTATGACTTGGTATTAAACGGAAGTGAAATTGGTGGTGGTTCGATCAGAATTCATAACAGAAAAGTACAGCAAAGAATATTCGAGCTTCTCGGAATCGGAGAAGAAGAAGCAGAAGAAAAATTCGGTTTTCTACTTTCAGCATTCAAATACGGAGCTCCTCCACACGGTGGTATCGCTCTTGGTTTGGACAGAATTGTGATGTTGCTGACAGGAGCAAAAAGTTTGCGGGATGTTATAGCTTTCCCAAAAAATCAAAAAGCTCAAAGCATTATGGACAACAGCCCGGATGTGGTAGATAAACACCAATTAGATGAATTGCATATTCAGATAAAAAAGAAATTGAGCTGATGAAAACAGGCGGCATTGACGGGTGCAAAATCGGATGGCTATTTATTTCTTTTGATAAAGGAAACGAAAGATGGGAAGTGCTTGAAACCAAGGAGCAGTTAGAAGAAAAGTTTCTTGAGACGGATCGTGTGTTTCTTGATATGCCCATTGGTTTAGAAGACGAAGAATATACTCGTGAATGCGATGCTTTAATGAGAAAAGAAGTAGGCGGAAGTTATTCTTCCAGCGTTTTTTCTCCGCCAATTCGTCCGGCGTTGGCCGCTCCCAGTTATGTTGAAGCAAATATGATCAGCTACGAATACACAGAGAAGAAGCTGTCTCTTCAATCCTGGAACATCACACCAAAGATTCAAATGGTGGATGATCTGCTTACTACTCATAAAGGACTTGAAGAAAAAGTTATGGAAAGCCACCCAGAGCATTTATTTCAGATCCTGAATGAGGGTGAAATCTTTCAAAAGAAAAACCTGAAGAAAGGAATTAAGCACCGCCTTAAATTGATAGAAGAGGAAGAGCCTGTTGTAGATGATTTTTTTCGGGATATCAAAGAAGAATACAGACGCAGTGAAATCGCTGAAGATGATATTGTAGATGCAATGGTGTTGGCTCTGTTTGCAAAATGGTCAAAAGAAAAGCCCCTGAAAACAATTCCGGCAGAAGTTGAGAAAGATGCGATGGGATTGCCTAAAGCCTATCACTTTGTTTGAGTGAAGATTTAAAACATAAGATGTAAGAGTGGCGAAGCATTTCTAACATCTTATGTCTAGTATATAAAATCTATTTCAGGATTTTCTTATACTTTACTCCTGCCTTGTGTACAAAATTTATGCCGTTGAAAGCCGCAATTCTGTAGGCTTCACTGTATGTTGGGTAATTTAAAACATGGTCAATAAAATAACGGATATCACCACCCAGGTTCATAACTGATTGACCCAAATGAATGAGATCACTCGCTCTTTCTCCAATAATATGAATGCCAAGAATTTTAAATGTCTCCTGATCAAAAACGATCTTAAGTAAGCCCGTTTGTTGATTACTAACATCACCCTGAGTAATGTTTTTATAGTAAGCTCGCCCAACAGCAACATTAAAACCGTTATCAATTGCTTCTTGTTGAGTAAGGCCTATATTCGAAATTTCGGGAATTGAGTAAATCGCAAAAGGTATTTGATCAGGCATTTCCAGAGTGTTATCCTCACGGAACATTTCACATGAAGCTATTCTTCCTTGTGAAAAAGAAGCAGAAGCTAACCTTGGGAAACCGGCTACATCTCCAGTTGCAAAAATATTTTCTACCGAGGAACGGAATGTCCCGTCAGTTTTGATAAAACCTTCATCATCCAGTTCTACACCAACTTTATCTAACTTAATTCCATCTGTATTGGGTAGTTTTTTTCCTAAATAAAGTACGTGTTCTGTTTCCAGAACATATTTTCTACCCTTTTCGTTATCATCTTTCAGAGTGTGCATTACTTCCACGGTTCCACGAAGATCATTAACTCCAATGGATAGGTCTCTGACTTTTTCTATGATTTCGATGGAGTTATCAGCTAGTACTTTATTCAATTCCGATCTGATATCATGATCCAGAAATGGAAGGAATTCTGAGGTGTAACTGAGAATAGTTATACGTGTTCCAAGTGATGAGAATGTTGTGGCGTATTCAAGGGCATTTATTCCACTGCCGATAATTACCATCCGACGAGGAATGTGAGTTAAAGAAAGGACAGAGTTGTCATCAAGCACTATCTCATGGTCCACTTTAAAACCATCCGGAGCTTTATTATGGCTACCGGTTGCAAGCATGATATATTCAGCTGTAAATTTCTTTTTTTCTCCTTCCCAGTTCTTTACTTCCACGGTATGTTTATCTACTAAAGAACCATAGCCTCTGTAAGTATCAACTTCATTTTTGATGAGGTCATTTTCAACTTTTTTATTTTTACTTTCCAAGATCTGATCTTTGTAAGAAAGTAAGTCTCCCATCAAATATTTAGAATAGGGTTTTTCTTTAGCTTCTTCCGGAAATTGGTTCTGATATCGTTGAATGATCCTGGAGGTTTCACGCAAAGCTTTACTGGGAACGGTTCCTGAATTTATCCATGCTCCACCTAAATGTTCCTGATTGGCTTCAATAACCAGCACCTTTTTATCAAATTTGGAACTTTGCATCGCGCAAGAAAATCCTGCAGGACCGCTACCAAGGATAATTACGTCGTAGTCGTACTTTTTCATAGTTAGTGTAATAAATGTGAGCTTGAAAGATAGCCCATTTTTAACCCTAAATCAGATATAGAATCAGCTAATAGTGTAAACAAATTGAAAAGATAGACACTATATATAGTGGCAGGAACGAAATTGACCATGTCATTGCTTATTTTAATAAGCGGAAAAAGTGGCATCAAATTTGTAGATGCTAAAGAATAGAAATTTAAATTAACAAAGAGGAACCATGGCTTACGAATTACCGGAACTACCATATGCTTACGATGCATTAGAACCTCATTTTGATGCAAAAACGATGGAAATTCATCACACTAAGCATCATCAGGGATATACAAATAAAGTTAACACAGCTCTTGAAGGTCATGCTTTTGCAGACCTGGATATTGAGGAAGTACTAACCAGAATTAATGAAGTACCTGATTCAGTTAAGCAGGGAGTCATCAATAACGGTGGTGGTTATGCAAATCATAAATTGTTTTGGAATGTTCTTTCACCAAACGGTGGCGGAAATCCAGACGGAGATATCGCTGAGGCTATAACCGACACTTTTGGCAGCTTTGATAAATTCAAGGAAGAGTTCAGCAATGCCGCAGGAACACGTTTTGGTTCCGGATGGGCTTGGTTATCAGTTGATGGAAGCGGAAACCTGAAAGTACATTCTACAGCAAACCAGGATAGTCCTTTAATGGATGGATTGACTCCGGTTCTTGGATTGGATGTTTGGGAGCACGCTTACTATTTAAACTATCAAAACCGGCGTCCTGACTATATTTCAGCCTTCTGGAATGTGATCAATTGGGATCAGGTAAATGAAAACTATAAAGACGCGAAGTAATCTTTTTAAAGAGATTCGTATCTTAACTCCAATTTAATAGGAGAAAGTATGCAATTTGGATTTGGAATGGGGCCGGATACGTCCTGGATGAGAGAAGAACTCACTCAATTTGGTGTGGAAGAACTCAAAACTCCGGAAGATGTAGACCGTGCAATGAAAGAGTACAAAGGCACAATGCTGATGGCGATAAATTCGGTGTGTGGTTGCGCAGCCGGAAATGCCCGCCCAGGTCTTGGAATTGCTTTAGAAAATTCTGAAGCAAAACCGGATCATATGGTTACAGTGTTTGCCGGACAAGATAAAGAAGCAACTGCTCATGCACGCGCTTACTTCAGTGAGTACCCACCATCATCACCTGCATTTGCATATTTTGTGGATGGAGAAATTAAAGCAATGATTCCTCGCCACAGAATTGAGGGCAGAACTAGTGAAGATGTAGCTAATGATCTAAAAATGGTTTTCGAAGCCTTTGGAAAAGAGAAGGATGAAAAGTAAAAACCTTTAAATGATCATCATTTATTTAAACCCTGAGTATTAAAGTACTCAGGGTTTTTTATTTTAGTAAAATTAATAAGTGTCGATAACACTGTTTGTACTAAAATTTTGGGAACTGAATGAAAAAAGCAATTATCGTTGAAGATAATTTACTGATAGCAGTTGTTTACAGGCATTACCTCGAAAAAATGAATTACAAGATCATTAAGGAAGTAACAACAGGGGAAATGGCTATTGAAGTATTGAGTACGGAAAAAGTTGATATTATTATCATGGATATTATGCTGAATGGTATAATAGATGGCATTGATGCTATGGTAGAAATCAGAAAGCAGACGAATTGTCCCGTGATCTTTGCCAGCGGTAACTCTGACTCATTAAATATGAGCAGAGCCTCTGAGGTTTCAAATTCGATTTTTTTGATAAAACCAGTTACTGAAGACGATTTCACAAATGCAGTTTACAAAATGACAGGAACAACAAAACCGGCCTGATCACTTTCCGCTACCGAAATCCACTTCTTTACCATCTTTAAATATTCTTAATCCATCAGGATTACTTTTTGAGCCATTGGGACCATATTCGGTAATACTAGCAGCTAACTCTTCTTCAGTTCTGGGTTCACCAACTTGTCTGGGTTCATCTTTATGGAATGAATCCACATGCAGTGTCTGAGTCGGGAACGCAAACTCAACACCAACTTCTTTGGCTAGTTTGAGCACCTCGAGAAAGAAATTATGCTTTTGCTGTAATTCGGTACTCCAATCAGGCACTTTAAAGAATACATATATCATTACATCTAATGAGTGGGCTCCGAAAGCATTAAAATGCACTTCATAAAAATCCTGTCGGAAATGAGGATTCGATTTTACAATCGCTTTAATGCCTTCCACAAAAGCTTCCATCTGTTCAGGAGAGGTTGAATAGGTTAGATTAAGAGTGGTCAATAAACGACGATATTCTCGTAGCCCTAAATTATCAACTTCGTTATTGGAAATATTTGAGTTTGGAACACTAACAAGAGAGTTATAAAAAGTTCTTATTCTGGTAGACCTGAAGCCCACTTCTTCAACAGTTCCTTCTACACCTGCAACTTTTATCCAATCACCTATTCTGAAAGGTTTGTCAACAAATATAGTTACCGAGCCAAAGAAATTAGCTAAAGTGTCTCGCGCTGCAAGCGCAACTGCAAGTCCACCAATACCAAGCCCTGCTATTAAAGAAGCAACATTATATCCGTTGTTTTGGAGGATTAGAATTATCCCCATCACAAGAACAAAAAAGCGGAGTGTTTTACGAATCAAAGGGACAAGTTGATCATCCAGCTTAGTTTCAGTTTTTGAAGTGAGCACTCCTAAATATTTAGAGAATACATCTGAAAGATTATAGAATAACCATATAAATCCTACTGAAACAGCTATTTCAAGAATAAGTGAGAGGTAGTGATTAACCGTAACAGATAGTTGAAGGTTGGTAAATGTTGCCAGCCAGAAAAACATCATGAAAATAAAACCCGAAGGCTTGTCTATTCCGTCAATCAGGTCGTCATCCCAGGTAAACTTGGTCTTTTTGGCTAACTTATGGATGTAATTTTCCAGGATAAATTCGAATATTTTTCGGAAGATCAATCCGAGTAGAAGCCAGCAAAAAACAGCTAAGTATTGCCAGATTTGTATTCCAAACCAATCTTGTTTCAAGGATTCGGGCAATTCCCCAACAACAGCCTGAACTAAAGATGAAAAAGTATCTCGATATAATTGAGGGATTTGCTCAATAGTGGCTTTTGAGAATACCCATTCATTATTTGTTTTGGTAAGATAAACCTCAGGAAGCTCATCAAATAAAATATACTGCTGCAAACCGGAGAGACTATCTACAAAATTTCTTGTATTTGGGACGTCTTCATATTCAACTAATAAACCTCTGGCATCAAGTACTTTTTTTAATTCGGTAGCAAGTTCAACCCGCTCTTCTTCAGATCCTTCCAGCAATTTCATGGTTGTTGCTGCTTTTTTCAGATCCATATGCCCTGTTTGTTGCCAATGCAAAAATGTGTGCAAAGACTTCTGCGGCGTAGACAACAGCTCTGACTGCGCATTTTGAAAAGCTATTACTGATCCTGACAATAAAAACAGCAAAGAAATAAACCCTGACGCAAAAAAACGTTTTAAACTCATAAATAAATCCAATTAATTGACAGCAAATAAAATAAAGAATGTTTCGGCGGCATTAAAAGATGAATAATAAAAGAAAACGGGTAACAAAAAACAGAAAAAGCCGTAGCTTCAGGAACGCAAAATTTAAATAGACTAAAGGGCTGATTAAGAGTGATCAACAGAAACTCTTACATATTAATATTGCTGGGGATTTTGGGATTTACCGGGTTCGTGTTCCTGAGGCCTTATACAGATTTCTACGCCGGAGAGCCAATTTCTGAAAGCAGAAATGAAGTAGAATCAAAAGTAACTCAGTTGTCTCAGGCGTTTGGTTTTTCAACAGATAGTCTGGAAATTTTCACGTCAAGAAAGCAACACGTCCGATATTTTGATGCTATCAATGATACTCTTGATGATCAGTTCACTCCCTATGAGTTGAATCAAAGAGAAAGAAATCTTCAATCCTGGGTCAGCGTAATAGGTAAAAAAGGAGCTGTAAATGAAACTATTATCAATCCCGGGGCACTCTTTGAATCTTATGGAAGATTTAAAATGCGTTTTTCCAATTCAGGAAGGATAACGCGTCTTTCTTCTAACGAGTTTGCACCCAACCCTACTTTTCTGAAGGGTAGTTCTCCTATTGAGATTGCTGAAACGGTGGTTGGCAATATTCTGGGTTACGATCTTAGTATGTACAAATTTCTAAGTTCAGATGAAGATACCAGCTCCATTGCTCAGGAAGAGCTAAACCCGGAAACACCAACTCAGGTCTTAAATAGTTCGTTTAGTTCGGGATTGGTGTTTAACTGGATTAGTAAAGGGGATAACCTCGGGCTTCCTAACACGCTGTCCATAAATCTGGAATCAGTAATTAAGGAATATGAAGATGAAAATACGTTCAGTACTGAATTTGGATATAAGATCAATTCATTTGTAGCAAAGAATGAATTTGAGCCTGAAAATTTTGATGCTTCTCTTATGCAACAGGCCAGTACATTTACATTTGTGTTTTTCGGGTGTCTGATCTTGATCGTAGCATGTGCTTTTACAGTAGGGATTAAGAACATCTTCAGAGGAAAAGTTGAGTGGCGAAGAGCTTTATTCATGTTTGCTACAGTAGGGTTAGGAGTATATGGATGGCAGGCAATGTTTGCGATGAGTTCATTTATGCCCTTTTATGAAAATACTGTTTTACTTGGAGCAGCAATAAACAGTTTGGTTTTTGGGTTAGCAGTTGGTTTATATATGGCCTTGGCATATGTGGCTTGGGAAGCGTTGGCAAGATCTCAGAAGCATGCTCAGCTTGATGTTATCGATGCTCTATGGCAAAGGAAGTTTTTTGTTCGGGAAACAGGATCCGGTCTAATTCACGGTTTTGCACTTAGCGGAATTATTATCGGACTTTTCAGCCTGATGGTTTTTGCACTGGGTTTATATTTCTATCAAGCTGATAGTCAGTTTGGCTTTACTGAGCCAAGTAATGAATTTCAGTTGTTAACAATGAACATGAGCAGTTGGACTACCACCTGGTTAGTTGTTTTTGTACAGATCGGTTTTGTATATGGGTTAGTGCATCATTGGATTAGCAATAAGTGGCTTGCTTTAATAGTAAGTATATTATCAAGTGCGCTGTTTATATCAACGTTAGGAAGATTGATCGGAACAAATGGAGAATTTTTTCAGGATTATTTAGTTTTTCTGATTGTCTCTGTAGTAACAATAATTGGTTACCGGACTTATGGAATTCTTACTGTGTTAACAGCCTGGTGGGTTTTTGCAGTTGTGTATATAATCACACCATATTGGAATTCTCCAAGTATTGAAGTTGCATACATATCCTGGGCTCAGGCGGGAATTATAGCAGTACCACTAATTTATGGTTTGATTTCATACCGTCTCGGAACGCCTCTTTCTGAAATAGGAGATTATGTTCCAGAATACGAAGAACGGATTTCACAACACTTAAGAGTAGAAAGAGAGATAGAAATTGCGAGGGAAAGTCAGTATAAGCTAATGCCTGTGAAACCCCCTCAGGCAGAAGGGTTTGACGTTCACGGGTTCTTTCTTCCTTCTTTTGAAGTAGGCGGTGATTATTTCGACTATGTATTAAGCGAAAACGGAGATGGTTCTGCAAAAGCGCTCACAATGGTTGTTGTAGATGTTTCCGGTAAAGCAATGAGAGCGGCTATGCCCGCAATTTTCACCAGTGGATTGCTTCTGTCTAGAATGAAAGAAGACTCTCCGGCCGAGATCTTGTCAGAAGTGTGTGAGCCTATTTATAGTCGTACAGATAAAAGAACTTTTATAACCTGTGCGATGGCAAGGTATGATCTTGCTACTAAAATGCTCAGTGTAGCCAATGCAGGACATTGTAAGCCCATTTTAAAGCGAAACGGAAAAGCTGATTTTATTCAAACACCGGATCCTAAACTACCTTTAGGAATTAAGCCGGATGTGAAATACCAAAACCTTGAATTCAAACTTAAGAAAGGTGACTTTTTCTTGTTATACTCTGATGGGTTACCGGAAGCGGCAAACGAGAAAGGTGAATGGTTTGGTTTTGATGAAGTTCCGGCTCTTGTGGAACGTATTGACACAGATAACCTTTCTGCTAATGAGATAGCTCAGGAAATTAAAAGAACAGTGCAAAAATTCAGTAATTATCAGCTAGCTGATGATACAACTGTAATTTGCTTAAAAGTATAACTAATAATTAAGGCCGAACACTATGGCTCAAGAAACAGATTTCTCATTCAACGTACCGCCGGAGTTTGAGAAAATTACAAAGAACATAAAATCGATTGCTATCGGTTTAATAGCGGTAATGGTGATATTCTCATCTTTTTATACTGTAGAAACAGAAGAGGTTGGAGTTATAACCAGATTTGGAAAGTATGTTTCCAAAGCACAACCCGGTTTAAACTTTAAAATCCCGTTCATAGACCAAGTGCAATATGTACCTGTTCGAAGACAGCTTAAAGATGAGTTCGGTTACAGAACAGCATCCGCAGGAGTGAATTCAACGTACAGAAAAGCAGGATATGGAGGAGAGTCTTTAATGCTTACCGGAGATTTGAATCTTGCAGATGTGGAATGGGTGGTTCAATATAGAATTGATGACCCTTACAATTATTTGTTTAAGGTCAGAAACCCGGATGAAACACTTCGAGATATTTCAGAAACAGCAATGCGCCAGATAGTTGGTGACAGAACGGTAGATGAAGTTATCACTATTGGTAGAGCTGAAGTTGCATCAGAAGCGGAGTTGATCATTCAACAGATCTGCGATGAATACGAATTGGGTATTAAGATCGAGCAACTAGTATTGCAAGATGTGAATCCACCGGATCCTGTAAAGCCTTCTTTTAATGGAGTAAATCAGGCTCAACAACAAAGAGAAACTTTGATCAACCAAGCTCGAGCTGATTATAACAGAGTTATTCCAAGAGCAGCAGGTGAGGCAGACCAAACGATTCAACAGGCTGAAGGTTATGCACTTGATCGTGTGAATACTTCGGAAGGTGAGGTTTCCAGATTTAATGATCTGTATTCAGAATATATCAAAGCTCCTGAGGTAACAAAGACACGTATATTCCTTGAAACGATGGAAGATATTCTTCCAAAGATGGGACAAAAGATCATCACGGATGAAAAGGGAAACAGTGTAATACCATTGCTGCAATTACAAATGAGTGGAGCTAAGGTGAAAGCAAATAATGATGGAGGAACACCATGAAGAATGTAAAAGGAATAGGATTACTGATCGTACTTGGGGTTATAGGTTTAATAGCATCGCAAGCATTATTTATAGTATCGGAAAAAGAGCAAGTAATTATAACCCAATTTGGTGAACCAATTGGAGAAGCCATAACAGAGCCGGGCTTAAATGTTAAGATTCCATTTCTGCATACAGCCAATTTCTTTGAAAGAAGATATTTGGAATGGGATGGTGATCCGAATCAGGTTCCAACGAAAGATAAAGTGTTTATCTTTGTGGATACTTATGCTAGATGGCAGATAACTGACCCTCTGAAATATTTCGAGACTCTTGGTGATGAAGACGGCGCTCAGTCAAGACTTGATGATATTTTAGATGGTGAAACCAGAAATGCAGTTGCTGCTAACGATCTGGTTGAACTTATTCGAAGCACGAATCGTGATCCTGCACAACCAGATGAGATAGCTGACATTGTGAGTGACTCTCTGCAAGCCATTAATGTTGGGCGCGACGAAATTCAGGAGCAAATTCAGAAACTTGCTAACGAAAGAGCTAAAGATCTGGGTATTGCGGTATTGGATTTCCGGTTCAAGCGAATCAACTATGCTGAAGAAGTACGTCGTACAGTTTATGATCGTATGATCTCTGAGAGAAACAGAATTGCGGATAAATTCCGATCTGAAGGACAGGGTGAAGCATCTAAGATCAATGGTGAAAAAGAACGTGAGTTGAAAAGAATTCAATCAGAAGCGTTCCGTGAAGCAGAGACCATTCGTGGTAGAGCCGATGCACGTGCTGCTGCTATTTATAACGATGCATATAACAAAACTCGCCAAGCCAGAGAATTATATGCATTTGTAAAAAGCATGGAAGCTTACGGCAGAACAATTGACAAGGAAACTTCACTTATCATATCTACGGATAGTGAGTTTTACAGATATCTGAATTCTATCGACTGATAGTTCGAATGATTAATTTTATCAAAAGCGAAGTCTTATCAGGCTTCGCTTTTTTTATTTGGTTTGAAATCACTCTTAAAACTCTCATGGAGTTCTAACTTCCCGGATGGATTTTGTTTTCGGGCATATAAAAGAATACAGATCAGAATAAAAATCATCCCTAAAATTCCCAGCATTCCGGCTTCGGGTCCAAACTTACCACCCGTCCAAATATCAGGTCCGATTTCGTTTGTTTGGAGAACAGATCGTCTTCCATCAAGTCCGCTTACAGGTAATCCATAAATTCCACCCATTACCCAGTTCCATGAAAAGTGAATTCCTATAGACATCGCCAGTCTTCCTGTCAATAGAAATGGAATGGCGAGCATCAAGCCTGCCAGAACAATATTAAAGGTGGAAATTGTCGATGCATTTGGGTTTCCTGCATGGGCAAAACCGAAAAGTACTGATGTTAAAATAATAGCAATCCATGAAGCTTGTTTAGAAGTAATTTTTCCGAAAGTAAATCCTTCAGCTAAGTTTTTTATCGGATAACCGCGGAAAATAAGTTCTTCATAAAACCCAACTGAAAGCATTGTCATGAGGTATGTAAACGCCGACCATCCCCACATTTCAGTTCCTGCTCGTTCCCAACCGTAGCCTGTAATTTCCAGCCATGAAAAACCATATTCGATCGAAAAAATGATGGTCTGAGCCAGAAAAGCGATAAAAACTCCGAGACCAAACTCTACCCACCAAACTTTTGAGGACTCGAGGCCAATTGAAGAAATGGACCGTTTATCCATTCCCTTTACAACAAGAAAAGCAGCTAGGAAGCATCCTAAAGAGATGGAGAGCGAAGCAACCCAGCTAATGGAGATAAGGCTAGATGGTCTTATGAAAAGAATAGAAATAACCAAAAATACCACAATTCGAATTCCGGCCCGGAACCTCTGTTCAGAATTATTGTAAAGAATATTCATGGGGGTTGGCTTGTTATTAACTTGTTCAATCCATTCCTTAAAATACTAACTCTTTAAAGAACTACACCATTATGAAAAGATATGTTTTGCATGCGGAGAAAGAAATTGTTGAAGAAATTTTTGATGTAACTTCATCTTCTGAATCATTATTCGAGCCTTCGTACAATGTTTTTCCGGGATCTCCAATGCCTGTAGTTTTTCATGATTCTGAGCGGGAAATTAAATCAGCTGTTTGGGGAATTAGTTCGAAAAAAGAAAAGATCACAAGCTTCAGCAAAAGTGAGGTGGAAGAGAACTCGATAAAAGATCTTAACTTGAAACCGTGTTTGATTCCGGCCAGTGGCTTCTATTTATGGAAACAGTCTGTAGATGATAAATACCCTTTTTATATAAGAATGTTGGGAAGAGAGGTGCTGGGGTTGGCAGGGCTGTATCAGGAAACTGAAGACAAGAGCGGAAAGAAGTCATTGGAATTTGCTGTAATTACAAAAGCATCAAATGTACTGCTTCAGCCACTAGAGCCTACTATGCCTTGTATTTTAGATCCCGAGAATTTTGAGCAATGGATAAAAGGAAATGAAAAGGAGGTACTGCAATCTCAGTTTCAGGACACGCAATTAATACCGGATTTAGCGGTATATAGAGTACCGGAACTGGTTAATGATCCATCAAATAATTCTAAGGAACTTATACAGGCTATCCCAAAGCTGAGAGACGATGACTAAAGGAAATTTTGATTCCATAACTGATTCAATTAATATTCTTAAAACTTTAAATAAGCGGAGGAGTTATGGAAGGCAAGAATATGGCAGTTTGGTTTGAAATACCTGTTCAGGACATTCAAAGAGCTAAAAAATTCTACGAGACTATTTTTGATATTCAGCTCTCAAGTATGGATATGGGAGATGAATTTAAAATGGAAGTTTTTCCGGGCGATCAGGATTCCGTAAGTGGTGCACTGGTTTACAATGATTCATGGTATAAACCAAGCAAAACCGATGGACCTTTGCTTTATCTGAATGGTAATCCTGACTTGCAAACTGTTCAGGATAAGATTGAAGAGGCGGGTGGAACCGTTACTATTCCAAAACGAGAAATTTCTCCCGATTATGGTTATATGGCTGTCTTTGAAGACACCGAAGGGAATAGAGTAGCATTGCATTCTAATAGCTAAAACTGGATTCTGATTGGAAACTTTTGACATAGTAATGGTTATCGCCATCATCCTGTTTGCAAGGCTTGGGGTGCGCTTAGTTTATAAATGGCACAGTGAAAAAAAGGATATAGATCCTTAAGAGTGACGAAACAAATAGCTTTTGATATGCGTAATTCCCCTGCAACAAAAACTATTTATTATGCGCTACATTTCGACCAACTTGTTTAAGAAAATTTCATTCCTGGTTTTAACTGTTCTCTTTACATCAGTTGCTTATGCTCAATCGAACATCCAGAAGGGAATTACTTTATTTGAAGAAGGAAAAATTGAAGAGGCTCGTTCATTTTTTAAAACCCATCTCAAATCAAACAAAAAAGATGCGGAAGCGAACTTCTACATGGGGCGTATTTATTTTGATGAAGATGAATTCGGAGAAGCAGCTGACTGGTTCGAAAAAGCAGCAGATTACGATGAAGGAAATTCTAAATATCATATGTGGCTGGGTCATGCTTATGGTTCCAGAGCCCAGAACGCTCCAACCATCAAGCAGCCTTTTTTAGCAAGGAATTCCAGAAAAAATTATGAGAGATCAGTTGAGCTTGCGCCCAAAAATATTGAAGCCAGAGAAAGTCTGATCGAATATTATTTACAAGCTCCGGGGTTTCTTGGTGGAGGAGTTGATAAAGCGGAGAATCAAGCGAGCGAAATAGAAAAACTCGATCCGATAGCAGGCGGAATGGTATGGGGTAGAATTTACACATATACAGACCAAGTTGAGCTCGCGCATGAAACCTATTCAAACTTGATCAAAAATCATCCTGATGCAATGCCTCCATATTACATGTTGAATACTTACTACTATAATGAAGGCGAATTTGAAAGTGCTGTGCAATTAACAACAAGTCAATTAGCTCAAAACGACACTATTCCAATTATTTATGTTAATCGAGGGAATTCATTACAACAACTGGAAAGATTTGATGAAGCTGTAGATGATTATATAAAAGCCCTTTCTCTTGATTCAACTTTGTATACAGCTCATTATCAGATAGGTAGATTAGCTGCGGTATCAGGAACTCGTCTTGAAATGGGAGAGGAATCTATAAGGAAATTTAACTCCAAAACAGACATTTATAACAACGCTACTTTAGCCTGAGGTTACTTTAGATTAGGTGCAATTCTGGAACATAAAAAAGAAATTGAGTTAGCAAAATCCTCATATGAGTTTGCTTTGAAATTAGATAAAGATCACGAGGAAGCTAAAAAAGCATTATCGAAGCTCAACTAGTCAGTATAAACCAACCAATTAGTGGTTGAGACTAACAGAAGGAGCTTGTTTTAAGGAAGCGAAGTAGGCCGCACCCACAATACTGGCTTCATTTTTGAAAGTGGCAGGTTTCAACTTAGTGTTGATCTTAATGAAAGGGAATGTCTTTTCGGGCTTTTTACTTACTTGCCCCCCGAGTATAAAAAGATCGGGATGGAAAACGCGTTCGTAATGTTCCAAAGAAGCCTGCAATCTTTTAGCCCAGGTTTTTCTTTTGATACCTTCTTTTTTTCGAGCTTTGTTAGAAGCCTGATCCTCAATTGGTATTCCTTTGATTTGCATTAATCCAAGTTCAGTATTTGGAAGAAGTGAACCATTATTGAAAATAGAAGATCCTACGCCTGTTCCTACCGTTAATACAATGGTAGTTCCCCGTTGATTTTTACCGGCACCAAAAGTCATTTCAGCTAATCCCGTTGCATCAGTATCATTAATGACATTTACATTGCAACCGGTAATTTCTGAAAAAAGATGATTGGCATCAGCGTCAACCCAAGCTTCGTCTATTCTGTTTGCAGATAATACAATGCCTCTGTTCATTGCTGCTGGGAAAGCACAACCGATTGGGCCATCCCAATCAAACTGCTTAACAATGTGATGCATTTTAGAAATCAACTTATGGGGACGGGAATCTTCAAGTTCACCCGTAGTTTTTTTCTTGGATATTATTTCTCCAAGAACGGTATTTACTATCGCTCCTTTAATTCCATAACTGCCGATATCAATGCCAAGTACTTCCAAATTGTTAAATATACCTGTTAAGCTTTTTTATCTTAGAAAACACAAAGAATTCTCTGTATTCATTGTGGTTAAAAATCACTTCTCAACCATTACCCAGCCTTTATTCTCCACCATGTCTTTTGCATACTTCCATTTAATACCTTCTTTCACTTCACCGGTGGTGGTATTTTGAATACTAACTTTATCATTTCGTCCGGGTTCGTCTTCAACTACAACAGGTTTACGTTTTACGTTTGGTCCCATTGGTTTTTGCTGATTTCCGTTCTGTGATTGCCCGCCTTGCATTCCCATATTAGTAGAGTCTGCCTGACTTGCTTTCATTCGGCTGGTGTCAAATCTGGATTTTTGTTTCTGTGCTTGCTGAAGGCTGTCATTATTGGCTTGTCCTTCCGGGATTGATTTCCAAATGGTGGAAATCACTTCAGTATTGATCATTCCGATCAATTGTTTGAACATATCAAAAGCTTCGCGCTTGTATTCCAATAGTGGATCTTTTTGTCCGTACGCTCGAAGTCCGATACCTTCTTTTACAGAATCCAATTCGCGTAAATGTTGCATCCACTTGTCATCGATAGTTGCCAGAACAGCTGTTCTTTCCAGAGCCCGTGCAACTTCTTTACCTTCGTTTTCTAATGCAGCGTCAACATCTACAACCACGCGCATTCTCTTAATACCGTCTGTAAAAATTACCTGAACTCTTTCAGGACGATTTTCAGCTTCACTTTCTGCAATTCGTTTCATCACTTCGTAAAGAGGTTTCGCCATACGCTCTTCTTTTTGGCGATACACTTCCAACGCTTTGTCAATGATCTTGTCAACAAGTTCATCCGGATTCATTTTTCTCCAGGCTTCCTCATCAAACTCAACATCTACGGCAAGGTTGATCAGAATTTCCTGATGAAGACCGGTATAATCTCCTGCAGCAATATGCTCTTCGACAAGATCTTCAACGAAATCCTCCAACATATCCATGATATCAGAGATCAACTGGTCTCCGGAAAGAGCGTGACGGCGACGTGCATAGATCACATTACGTTGATTGTTTAATACATCATCATATTCTAGCTGCTTCTTTCTTATGCTGAAGTTATTTTGCTCCACTTTTGATTGAGCTCGTTCCAAAGATTTTGTCATCCAAGGATGGGTAATAACCTCACCTTCTTCAAAATTCAATCGGTCCATCACATTGGCAACACGGTCAGAGCCAAACATAGACATCAGATTATCTTCCAGAGAAACATAAAACTGAGACTCACCCGGATCACCCTGACGACCGGAACGACCACGAAGCTGCAAATCAATTCGTCGAGATTCATGACGCTCAGTACCAAGAATTGCTAAACCGCCATTTTCTTTTACTCCGGGAGCTAATTTAATATCGGTACCACGACCTGCCATATTCGTTGCTACGGTAACAGCACCGGGCTGTCCCGCAGACTTTACGATTTCGCTCTCACTAGCGTGTTGTTTCGCATTCAATACATTATGTGGAATTCCTGCTCTTTGGAGCATTCTACTCATGGTTTCAGAAACATCAACGCTGGTTGTACCAACCAAAACAGGTTGTCCCTTTTCATGATATTCACGAACCTTTTCAATAGAGGCGTTGAATTTTTCACGCTTCGTTTTAAAGATCAGATCTTCTTTATCATCTCGCTGAATAGGTCGATTCGTAGGAATCACTATAACGTCGAGATCATAAATTTCGTTGAATTCACCTTCTTCCGTTTCAGCAGTACCGGTCATGCCTGAAAGTTTGTGGTACATTCTGAAATAATTCTGAAGGGTAATAGTAGCGTACGTTTGCGTAGACGCTTCCACCTTTACTTGTTCTTTTGCCTCAATTGCCTGATGTAAGCCATCAGAATAACGCCGACCTGAAAGTACACGACCGGTATGTTCATCAATGATCTGAACTTTTCCATCCTGTACGATATACTCATCTTCTTTCTCGAAAAGGGTGTAAGCTTTCAGAAGCTGATTTACAGTATGAATTCTATCACCACGTTCTGCGAACAACCTGTGAAGCTCATTGAAACGCTGCTCTCTTTCCTGACGAACTTCTTCTTTAGCTTCTTCTATTTTTTTCTCTTTGTATTCGTCGCTGAGTTCTTTCTGTTTTACTTCTTCAATCTTTTCTGTTTCAAGCTGTTTAATTTCTTCTTCGATGTCCGAAGTTTCAGCACCCAGGTCAGGAATTATAAAAAAGTCAGGATCTTCTCCTTTTTTGGTAATGAACTCACGACCTTTTTCAGTCATTTCGATGGAGTTCAATTTCATATCCACAGCGTAATATAAATACTCGTCTACCTCAGGCATGTTTTTGGCATTATCCTGAAGATAGAATGCTTCTGTTTTTTGAATCATCTTCTGGATACTAGCCTCCTGAAGCATTTTTCTGAAACGTGAGTTCTTTGGAAATCCACGTTGTGCTCTGAATAACGCCAAACCGGCTTTTTCTTCATCCCCGGCCTCGAGATGTTTTTGAGCTTCCTTCACTAACTCAGAAACCAGTTTCTTTTGGGCGTCAACCAGCGATGCCATTCTTGGTTTCATTTCCTCATATTTATCCGATTTGTTATCGTTTGGAACCGGACCCGAAATAATAAGTGGTGTTCTTGCTTCATCAATAAGAATGGAATCAACCTCATCAATAATAGTATAGTGATGCTCGCGCTGAACCAATTGTTCCTTTTCGATTACCATGTTATCACGCAGATAATCGAAGCCGAATTCGTTATTAGTTCCGTAAGTAATGTCTTTGCGATATGCTTTTCTTCGGCCTTCAGAATTTGGTTCGTAATTGTCAACACAAGCAACTTCCAATCCGTGGAAATTGAAGATAGGTTCGTTCCATTCGGCATCACGCTTTGCAAGATAATTGTTAACCGTAATTACATGAACACCACGTTCCGCAAGCGCATTTAGATAAGCGGGGAAAATAGCTACAAGTGTTTTACCTTCACCGGTTTTCATTTCTGCGATCTTTCCCTGATGAAGTGTAATTGCACCAACCAGCTGTACATCGTAAGGAATCATATTCCATTCAACCTCATCGCCGGCTACTTTCCAGCTTTTACCGACAAATCGACGGCAGGTATCTTTAAGCACGGCATAAGCTTCGGGCAAAATGTCATCTAGTGTGTCTTCAAGTATATCGAGCCACTCTTGTTCCAGAGTATCTAGTTCATCGGATAACCTTCTGCTCTCACCTTGAGATAAGTTTTCAATGTCATCCATTTTAGCCTTTACTTCTTCTATTTTTATAGAAGTTTCGGCGGTGGCATCCTTGATCTTTTGTTTAAATTCCTGAGTCTTTGCTTTCAGTTGTTCATCGCTCAATTTCTCCATTTCAGGTCCCAGAGCATTGATTTCATCTACAATGGGTTGGATAGTTTTGATGTCTTTTTCACTTTTGGAGCCAAAAATTTTGGTAATAACCTTTCCGATCTTATCTAACATAAACTGTGCAATACTTTTAATAAAAAATGATATGTATGCTATTTACATACAGCATGATAAATTACGCAATTATTGTACCAATTTTTTATAGGATGTAGGATATAAATAGTAAATAGTGGTTGTTAGTAATAAAAACCATATATTGCACACTTACACAAACAATTATATAAGTAAATTAATATGAGTACAGGAACAGTAAAGTGGTTTAATTCAGATAAAGGATATGGTTTTATAACACCTGACGAAGGTGGAAAAGACTTATTCGTACACCACTCTGAAATTCAAACTGATGGCTATGCAGAATTAAAGGATGGTCAAAAGGTAGAATATGAAGTAGGCGAAGGTCAAAAAGGACCATGCGCGAATAATGTTGTTGGTTTATAAGCCAATCATTACGTAGTTCCTGACTTAAAGAAAGGAATTTTCGGAAGCTTGCTTCCAACATATAAATTAAAGCCTTGCTCTGTTTACAGAGCAGGGCTTTTTTTTATGGAATAAATTGATCAATGGAAACCATTACCTAATCGTTATAGATTCTACTTTTCTTCAATCTTCAAACAGCGTTTTCATTTTTTCTAGATTAAGTTGATTGTGAATAGCGCTAAAATTTTTCTTAGTACCAAACCATTTTAAGGCTTCTTGTTTGCTGATATTCGTTGTTTTGTCAACTAAATAGGAGTGCCAGCTGCTAAAAGGCCAGTTATTAGGAGTTTTCACAAAACCATGATGTACGGGGTTGTTATGAATGTAGGCGATTAAGCGAACAAAATATTCATCTGAATCAATGAGCTTACGCCTGAAATTGGGAATGAAGAGACTGCCTTTGCGGTCGTATTTCTTATTGATGGATTTGGTATAAGAATTAAAAAGATTGGAGAATTGTTGGCTAACAATACTGTTCTCCAAACCTCCAAGGTCTGCCAGACCTTGGAGGTTTGGTTTATCTTTTTTCTTTCTGACAAATTCCAATATTTCATCTTCTTTTCTAACCCGTATCATCAGATGTAGATGATTAGGCATCAGGCAATAAGCAAATGTTTCTACTACAGGATGAATATAATATTGGTAACGTCGCAAGAAGTATCGAAAATTTTCATCACACCGAAATAAGTTTTCATTTCCATTGGCATGTGTCCAAATGTGATAAGTATTTCCACTTTCAAGTATTATCCGAGGTTGTGCCATGGTTCTTGAATTGTTTAAGTTGTTCAAGTAAGACCGATAAATGCTTGATTCCTTACAAAATATTATTGATTGCTTCTTGAAATGATAAAACCCTCAAAAACGTTATTCACAGAAAGACAAAGGGTTAAAAGATTTGTATCTTCCAAGTCTACTCGAATTTTTAAAATTATTCTGAAATGAGCGACAAATTTAAAAGCACTAAACAAACATTTGAAACGGGTAATGGGGAAGCTACTTTTTTTAGTCTTCCTAAGCTTACTGAAATGGGTTATGATAAAGTCAGCCGACTTCCTTTCTCAATAAAGATCTTATTGGAAGCCGTGTTGAGAGAAAACGATGGGTACGCAATAACAGATGCGGACATCGAAACACTGGCTACCTATAACGCAGAAAGCCCGGAAGGAGAAATTCCATTTAAACCATCGCGTGTGGTTCTTCAGGATTTTACAGGAGTACCTGCTGTTGTTGATCTTGCGGCACTCCGTTCTGCTATGCAGCGAATGGGCGGGAAAGCAACCGATATCAACCCACAAGTTCCTGTTGATCTGGTTATTGACCACTCTGTTCAGGTTGATATGTTTGGCCAAGACGCGGCGCTCATGTTCAACGTTGAAAAAGAGATGGAGCGTAACAACGAGCGTTACGAATTCCTGAAATGGGGTAAAGAAGCTTTTGATAATTTCAGAGTAGTGCCTCCGGGACGTGGAATTGTTCACCAAGTGAATTTAGAATATTTAGGTCGTGGAGTATTTACCCGCGAAGAAGCTGACGGAACCAAAACGGCTTATCCTGATACTTTAGTAGGAACCGATTCTCATACAACAATGATCAACGGACTCGGTATTTTAGGTTGGGGTGTTGGTGGAATTGAAGCGGAAGCAGCAATGCTTGGTCAGCCTATTTCTATGTTGGTTCCTGAAGTAGCCGGAATGAAATTAACCGGAAAACTTCGTGAAGGCGTAACAGCTACAGATCTTACTCTTACTGTAACACAAATGCTTAGAAAGCATGGCGTGGTTGGTAAGTTTGTAGAATTTTATGGTGACGGCATCAGCAACATGAGTTTACCTGATCGTGCTACTATCGCAAATATGGCTCCGGAATATGGAGCAACGATGGGTTTCTTCCCAATTGACAGCGAGTCGCTCCGCTACATGAGAAGAACCGGTCGTTCGGAAGAATTAGTAAGTCTTGTTGAAAATTATACCAAAGCTCAGGGACTATTCAGAACAGATGATACTCCTGACCCTGAATTTTCGACTACACTTGAATTAGATCTGAGTACGGTAGAAACTTCTTTGGCAGGACCAAAACTTCCGCACGACAGAATCACACTCAGCAACATGAAGAAGGCTTTCGAAACTTCTTTGACCAGTGATAATCCAACGATGGGCTTCAATCTTGCTCAGGAAAGACTCGCCAACAAAGGTTTGTACAAGAACGGTCAGGAAATTGAAATGACTCATGGTGATGTAGTAATTGCTGCTATCACAAGCTGTACAAACACTTCTAATCCAAGTGTAATGTTAGGTGCAGGTATCGTAGCTAAAAAAGCTGTCGAACGTGGACTAAAAGTACCGGCTTATGTGAAGACTTCTCTGGCTCCGGGATCGAGAGTAGTAACTGAATATTTGCAGGAAGCAGGTTTAACTGAATACATGGATAAGCTTGGATTCAACTTAGTTGGATACGGATGTACAACTTGTATAGGTAATTCAGGACCACTTCCGGAAGCAGTTGAAACGGCAATTAGAGAAGGAGATCTTATTGCAGCCGGTGTTCTTTCCGGAAACAGAAACTTTGAAGGTCGTATTCATCCATGGGTAAAAGCTAATTTCTTGGCTTCACCTCCATTAGTAGTAGCTTATGCTCTTGCCGGAACGGTTAATATTGATATGAATAACGATCCGATTGGTAAGGATAAAGATGGAAATGATGTTTATCTGAAAGAGATCTGGCCAACAACAGAAGAAATTGCAGTGCATTTAGACAATGCAATTCGTCCGGATCTTTTCGATAAAATGTATTCCGATATTTTCGAATCTCCGACCTGGGAAGAAATTCCTGTTTCAGGGGGAGATCAGTTTGCATGGAGTGAAGATTCAACCTACATACAGGAACCACCTTTCTTTATGGATATGAAGGAAGAGCCTGAGCCGATCAAATCTATTGAGGGAGCTCGTGTTCTTGTAAAAGTTGGAGATTCCATTACAACAGATCATATTTCTCCGGCAGGGAACATCAAAGAAGATGCTCCAGCGGGTGAATACCTGAAAGCACATGGAGTAGAAAAGAAAGACTTCAACTCTTACGGATCCAGAAGAGGAAATGACCGTGTGATGACACGTGGTACATTTGCTAATGTTCGATTTAAAAATCAATTGGCTCCGGGCAAAGAAGGTGGATTTACTGAGTATCATCCAACCGGTGAGATCACAACGATCTACGATGCTTCATTGAAGTATAAAGAGAATAATACTCCACTGATTGCCATAGCAGGAAACCAATATGGAACGGGTTCGTCTCGTGACTGGGCTGCTAAAGGTACTAATCTGCTTGGAGTGAAAGCAGTTATTGCTGAATCTTATGAAAGAATTCACAGATCTAACCTGGTTCAGATGGGAGTACTTCCTCTTCAATTTAAAGAAGGAGAAACTCCGGAATCTTTGGGCTTAGATGGATCAGAGACATTTACTATTCATTTGAGCGACGATATAAAAGCTCGTGAAGATGTAAAAGTAACTGCAGTAACAGAGGATGGTAAAGAGATTAGCTTTACTACAAACAGTAGAATAGATACCCCGGTAGAGGTAGATTATTACCGAAATGGTGGAATCCTCCATACTGTGCTTTTAGATTACTTGAAGAAAAGTAAAAACTAATAGTTAATTCTCTTTTTAAATTAATTGAAAAGCTCCGTTTGTGAATACAGACGGAGCTTTTTCTTTTTTACATAAAAAAACCTGATATTGGAAAAATTTAACTCGGGTAAAAGTGCAGAAAATAGAGCACACTAAATTACTTGTTCATTCCATTCAAAGCATTGGCAGGGCAGTAGAACTTAAAGAACTTCTTGTAAAGAGTATGAACGCAATACAAACTGTATTGGGTGCAGAAGCTAGTACGTTAATGTTGCTCGATAAAGGAACAGGAGAGTTAAATGTGAGCATTCCCACCGGACCTGTTAAAGATGAGATAACGGGTTTTACCATTCCTAAAGACAAAGGAGTTGGTGGCTGGGTGATTCAAAATAATAAAGCTTACTTAAGCAATGATGTTTCGAATGATGATGCTTTTTGGCAAGATCTTAGTGCAGATTTTGAAACCAAAAGTCTGCTCTGTGTTCCATTAAGAGATAGATATGGGGAAGCTTATGGTGTTTTACAAGCTGTAAATAAAGAACATGGTCTTTCATTTCAGGAAGAGGACTTAGAAGTATTTAAAATACTTGCTGAACATATTTCTTTAGCAATCCAGAGAAACAAAGAATATGATGAGATGGAAGCAAAGCTTGAGAAGAAAACACTACTTCTGTCAGAGACTCATCATCGGTTAAAGAATAATTTATTTGCTATTTCAGCACTTATGGAACTGGAATCCAACAGGTTGAAACAAGGAGATTCTATTGATGTTCTGAGAAATGCCAGCTCCCGGCTTAAATCTATAGCCCATCTTCATTCGTTATTATATGAAGATAGCGATACTAATGAAGTAGGTCTCAGTGTGTTTCTAAACCATATAATTGGCAATATTAATAGTATCTACAATCGAAGTGAAAAAGAAATCCGGATTGAAGCTCAGATAGATGATATCGAAATATCGGCTGATTTATCTATTTTATGTGGGCTCACTTTAAACGAGTTACTTATCAATGCTTTTAAGCATGCTTTTTTTGATAGAAATACCGGTACAATTAACATCAGGGTCAGAAATATAGCGAACGAAAAAATTCAACTGAACCTGTCAGACGATGGGATTGGCATGCCTGACTTAGAAAATCGATCAAATCACTTATTTGTTGTTCATGCTTTTGTTAAGCAAATGAATGCAAAAATCACTCAAACACCAAGTGATACTGGCACTAGTTTCTCTGTAGAAATACCATTATAAATTTCTATTCTTCCTATCTTGTAAATTAATAATACTACTTTTGTTTTTTGGGTTGAAAAAAGCATCTTAACAGTTTATAAATTTATGTCTGAAAACCATCAAAATATGAGATTGCTGCTCCATGCGATTGAGGGAATCAATCGAACAATGGAGTTAAAACAACTTCTTTTGAAGTGTATGGATTCGGTGTGCTATGTAGTTGAAGCCGAGGCAAGCTCTTTGATGTTATTAGATAATACTACTGGAAGATTACATTTAAGTGTTCCAACAGGACCTGTAAAAGATGAGATAAAAGGGCAAATTATACCAAGAGATAAAGGGGTTGCTGGTTGGGTTTTAAAGAATGAGAAGCCATACCTGGTCAACGACATGGCAAAGAGCAAAGAGTTTTTTGGAGATATAAGTAAAGGGTTTACTACAAGAAATATGATTTGTGTTCCTATGTTCGATTCAAGGAACAACGTAATTGGAATTATGCAGGCATTGAATAAAAAAGAGAGTCGGGAGTTTGCTGAAAAAGATATTCCGGTTTTAGAAACATTGGCAGCACATGCAGCTCTATCTATCGAAAAAGCTAAAGAAGTTGATGATCTCAAAAATACAATCAAGGACAAAGAGCATCGATTAAAAGAGGTTCATCAGGGTTTTGAGAATAGCTTATCGGCATTAAATGCGCTGGTTCAATTACAGGTTCCGTTGCTTAGTGATGATAATGCTAAGTTCTTGATGAAGTCTACCGGCTCCAGAATTGAAACAATAGCCCATGCTCATAAAATCCTGTTTAATTCAGAAGATAATGAGTTAATTGACGTAGGGTTTTATTTGGGACATCTTACATCAACGATTGTCGAAATATTCGGAGATTATGACAAGGACATAAGCTACAATCTGGATATTGATAAAATAGAATTAAAAGCCAGTATAGCACTAACAGCAGGCCTTATTATAAATGAAGTTATTCTGAATATGTACAGGGATGCTTTCATTGGTTATGATAAAGGTAAGATCGCAATTGCTGTAAAAAAGGACGGTGGAGATAAGGTTTTAATCAGTATTTCGGATAATGGAAACGGTATTTCTGAGTATCTGGATGGAACAGTTGCAGGGAATCTCGCTTCAGTTGTAATTCAAACTTTGGGCGATAAGCTTAATGCAGAATCCAGACAGCATATGAATGAAGATGGAGGAACAACATTTACACTGATATTCTCAAGAGAAACAACTAATCCACCTTCAATATAGTCCTTTCATAGTAAATACTTTCAAGGCAATTTTTTTCAAAGGCGTTCTTAAAATTAGCTGAACCAATATCTTACTTAAAAAAGGGAAAGATTGCTTTCTTCCCATTCTCATATTCCACTCAGCTCTGCGGGAAGCTTTTTTTACGATCTTCTTTTGTTGTTTTTGATACTCAGATAAGATCTCAGTGTCTTTTTCAGAATTCATCTTAATCTTGAATAAAGCCTTTGCCAATATTGAAGCACCAATCCAACCTAAATTCATTCCTTGTCCACCAATAGGACTTACTACATGAGCTGCATCCCCACAAAGAATAACACGGTCTTTAAAATAATTCTCAGCAGAAAAACTCTGAACCCCAAAACTACTGATCATAGTATTTTTGAGTAATTTCAAGTCAATACCAACTCGTTGTTTTACAAAATCAGCCAGTATATTTGTAGTTGGAGAATTAATATATGAGTCGGTTTTAACCACCCAACGACGCATGTTATCCGGAAGAGGAAAAGATTCTATCAAACCTTGCTTAGGTAGAAATACTACTGCTTGGTTTTCAAAAGAGGTATTGTCATCAAAGTCACCCATTATGTAGGTGTCGGGGTATCGCTTGCCTCCGTAAAGGATGCCCGACTCCTTACGAACGAGACTGTTTTTGCCGTCGCAGCCGATAATATATTTTGAGATGATGCAATATTCCTTTCCCTCTTTTTGATACCAACACGAAGCTTGTTCATTAGTTTGATGGAGTCCTGTTACATTAGCTCCAGTGATCAAACCTTCAGGGTTTAGTTCAAGGAATTTGTTAAGCAGAATTCTTTCAGTATAAAACTGTGGACAAGCCAGAATAAAATTAAAAGGTCCTTCAAGTTGATCGAAATGGATACTCCCAAGCACCTTGTTTCCGTCGTGTGCCAACCCTTTTTTAATAGGAATTCCTTTTTCAAGAAACTCCTTTGTCAGCCCTGTTTTTTCAAACAATTCCAAAGAAACAGGATGAATCCCAAGAGATCTTGAATCCTGAACAGGCTCAGCTCTTTTTTCAAGAATGGTACAGTCTATTCCTTGTTTAGTAAGACAAATTCCCAGAAAAAGTCCTACAGGTCCACCACCTACAATTGTTATATCTGATTTATTCTTTTTCATAGATTAAAATCAATCTGTAGGGAATAATCCGGCGAACTTTCCAATTGTCAGGGGCTATTTGTGACAATTCACCAAAAGTATAACTGCGTTTTATTGAAATTCTGCCATCATGCGAAATGAATGAATTTCTGAAGAAAAGCTTAGAGAAAATGGTAAAAAAAATATAGCCTAAATCACTTCTTTCAATGTCATTAAAAATGACTTTTTTTGTGGCAAGAAGTTTTGCTTCGGTACAAATAGTTTCGAAAGAAGGTTGATCTAAGTGATGGAGTAGATGATTCGAAATGACAAAGTCATATGAAGCTTGCTCATTAACCAGATCGGTAGATAAAGCGTGTCTGAAATGTATATTTGATGGAATTTCTAAGGTTTTGATATACTCTAAAGAGCGGGGATCAGAGTCAATAGAAGTAATATTTAGATGAAAACCATCTTTAGCTGCCAACTCTGATATTTGTAAGGAAATATCTCCACCACCGAAACCTATATCCAATAAGCTGGCTTCTCCGTCTTGTTGCTCTAATATCGGCTTAATTTCTTTTTTATAGATCAGATCCCATCTTGATAAGAACTTATTGATAGTTCGAAACTGGCGATATGTATTTTTTAATTTCTCGGAGTCACATTTTGGGTCGTCCATTAACTCTTGAAGGGCAGGTTTTCTATGACGTAAAAAAAAAGGCATCAGACTACCTTTAATAATCCACTTTCAATAGTAAGTCCAGGACCAAAAGCCATTGGTAAAACTTTGGAATTTTCTTTGGGATTGGAATTCATCAATTCACTTAAAACAAAAAGAACGGTAACGCTACTCATATTTCCGTATTGAGCCAGAGTTTTCCGGGATGCTGCGACCTGATGTTCTTTGAGGTTTAAACCGGACTCTATTTTATCTACAATTGCTCTGCCACCGGGATGAATAGCCCAATAGTCAATATCAGAAAGCTGAAGATCATATTTATCAAAAAGAGGCTGGATAATTCGTTTCAGATTGCTTTCAATTATATCAGGAACGTAAGTCGATAAGATCATATCAAAACCATGATCTCCAATATCCCAGGCCATATCTTTTTCTCCGTTAGGTGTCAGAGAAGAAGCAAACCCCTGAATTTCGTAGGAAAGTTTCGGAGGTTTTTTTTGGCTTACCAATACACCTGCGGATCCATCCGCAAAAACAGATGCTGATATCAGGTTATCTAAATCCGTTTTCTGTTGAAAATGTAGAGAGCATAATTCGGTGGCTACAATGAGGATCACTGCATCCGGATTGTTCTGACAAAAAGAGTGAGCCATTTTTAGTGCAGGGAAAGCTGCAAAACATCCCATAAAACCTAAATGAAATCGTTCAGTTGAAGGTAACAGTCCGAGATGTTTAACTAGATCATAATCTGGCCCCGGCGCATAAAAACCGGTACATGAAACCGTAATTACATGAGTGATGTCATTTTTCTGAAATTGAGGGTTGTTCTCCAATAACTTTTTCCCAGTTTCTACAAATAAAGAAGATGCTGAGGTTTTATATACCTCATTCCTTTCTCCAGTAGTTGGAGTAGAGGCAACGGACCCGTTCAGGTAAGGGTTTTCTTTTTCAGTTTGATGGAATTCATTTATAACAGAATGACGCTTTTCAATACCTGATTGCGAATATATTCGATGCAGAATGGCTTGAGTTTTTCTGTCTTTGGCTAAAGCAGATTTCATGATTTCTCGAACTGAATCCTGAGAATTTGACCCTTCAGGTACAGAAGTTGCTATGTCGTGAATATATACAGGCATCGTTAAGTTATATTATACAACTAACTCTACGAATTTGTATCACGAATAGTTCATGCTTTAAGTGAGGAAGTGAGGAAGTGAGGAAGTGAGGAAGTGAGGAAGTGAGGAAGTGAGGAAGTGAGGAAGTGAGGAAGTGAGGAAGTGAGGAAGTGAGGAAGTGAGGAAGTGAGGAAGATTTTTTAATAAGATTTGGAATCTAAACATAAAATCGAATCTTCACTAATCACTAATCACTAATCACTAATCACTAATCACTAATCACTAATCACTAATCACTAATCACCAACCGTCAACCTGTGAAAACGAAAGTTATGGAGAATTGCAGCAACAGATAATCCTGAAATTAATCCAACCCAGAGTCCTTCGGGTCCAAAATCTGAAATTATTCCCAGATAATAGCCAATAGGAAAACCGATCAGCCAGTAGGCAATAAAGTTTACGATCATTGGCCTTCGGGTATCTTTTAAACCTCTTAAAGCTCCAAAGCCACCAACCTGAAGCCCGTCTGAAATTTGAAATAATCCTGCCATAAATAACAACGATACTGACATTTTACTTACCAAAGGGTCGTCAGTATAAATGCTGATTATTGCTTCCGGAATCGAGAATAACATAATTGCAGTTAAAGTCATTATAGAGCCGCACATAGCAATGCCTACGAATCCGCGTAGTCGGGCATTTGATAAGGAACCCTGTCCAATCGAAAAGCCAACACGTTGAGTAATTGCCATGGATAGGCCGAATGGAATCATAAATAAAGTGGCTGCTACATTTATTGCAATTTGATGAGAAGCTGAAGCTTCAACGCTTAGTGTTCCCATCAAAACACTTACACTGGCAAATAATAGAATTTCCATTGCGGTACTTGCTCCGTTCGGAATTCCAACACGCAGAAATTCACTAAATATTTTTGGATCAGGTCCTTTGGTTCGGGCAAAAATATCAAATCTCTTAAATGGTTTAAACCTCATCATGAAACCAATAAAAATAATTGCTGCAAAAAGATTAATTAATGAAGTCGCATAACCTGCACCAACAGCTCCCATGCCGGTTATTCCAAGCCCGCCATACATAAATATATAATTGGCTCCGACATTCAGAACCAGACTTATAGCAGCGATGTACATAGCAGGTTTGGTTACAGATAAACCTTCGCTGAAATAGCGAACTCCGGCATATGCAAACAAAGGCAACAGTCCCCATGAAATGGCTTTCAGATAGTCAGTAGCGATAGGCACAATCTCGCTTGTAACCCCAACTAAGTTCATAATTATATCCAGATTTCGAGTAAGGAAAAAAGTGGGGATAGTGAGCAATAAAACAAGCCAAAACATTTGTCGGGCGCTTGTTCCGATTTCCTTAAATCTTCGGGCTCCTAAATGTTCTGAAACAATAGGATTAATCGCTATCAGTGTTGCCATACAAAAAATGGACAGAGGCAGATACATGGCATTTCCGATTGCTACTCCGGCAAGATCAAGTGCGGAGAGATTCCCTGCCATTACTGTATCAGTAAAGTTTAAGCCCATCCGCATTAATTGTGTGGCAATAATTGGACCACCTAATTTTAGAAGAACAGAACTTTCTTTTTTTATTTTTGAGGAAGTAGCCGACATGTCAATTTCTTAGCCGGTTATGGTACGAAGAAGCAAGATGAATGGTAAGTTATTCTGTTTCTTTTCCTGTAAAAAGTTCAAAACTTAATGTAAATGTTGTTCCCTTTCCAATTTCTGAAGTAAAATTGATCTCACCACCGTGTTCTTCAACTACTTTTTTGCTGATGGCCAGACCTAACCCTGTTCCGCTTGATTTTGTACTGAAGTTTGGAACAAAAATAGAGCGTTCATTTTCTGCCGATATTCCTTCTCCATTATCGGTAATCTCTATATTCGCTTTGTAATCAGTATGCAGACTTTTTAATGTGATGATTCCTTTGCGGCGTTTGGGGATAGCTTCAATTCCATTCTTAACTAAATTGATAATTACTCTCTGCAACTCATCTTTAACTCCATTGATCCAAAGTGGGGTTTTGTTCAAACTAAGTTCGATCTTTATGGATTCTTCATTTGCATAAAGTTCAGCTACATTCTGGAGGATGTTATTTAAGTCAATTTTGGTGAACTCCTGTTCCAATGGTCGTGCAAATTTTGAGAAATCAGAAGCAATTCGGCTTAAAGATTCGATCTGATCGATCATATTCGAATTTATTTTGGCGACTTTTTCTTTCAACTGTTCAGGATCAATATCAGTTGCTTTAACCTGACGCTGTAAATGTTGAAGATTTAACTTCATTGGTGTGAGCGGGTTTTTGATCTCATGAGCTACTTGTTGAGCCATTTCTTTCCATGCAGCCTCGCGTTCGGCTTCCACCAGATTCTTTCTCAGTTCCTGTAATCGGTAAACCATCAAGTTGAAAGCATTGGTTAGAGCTCCAATTTCGTCATTACTTTTAACAGGGAGTGTGGTTTCAAGGCTTCCATCAGAAATCGTTTTTATTCCTTCACTCAATTCTTCAAGTGGGCTTGTCATTCTGTTTGCAATAAGAGCGGCAGCAAAGATGAAAATTCCGAATACCAGAACAAAAAGACCTACTAGATAACTTATAGTGGTAAGAAGCTGTTCGTTAAAAGTAGGTGTTTTTAAAAAAGTGGGAATCGCAGCAATATTTGTGATCACGCCTTCTTTTTTTACAGGAGTATATCCGATTAAAAATTCGAGATCACCAAGTGTGAATTCCTCAATTTCTATTTCGCTTCCATTGTTAACTATAGCGTTATATACATTCCAAGGTACCTGAGCCGGTAATAAATGCTGAGAAAATATCTGTGGTGCAGTTGAGCCAATCAGGGTATTGCCCTCAAAAAGAACTGCATCAGAATTAATGAGTGTACTGGATAGTAAAAGTGTCTGATTAATATCACTCTCTTCACTATTTTCAAAAGTTGAGTTTATACCCACGAGTTTGTTTTCCAGTTCGTCAATAGTTATTTCCTGGCTTTGGTTTGTAATTGCTATGGAAGAGGTTGCAATTAGTGCGGTTAAACATAGCAGAGAAGCGATCATGAAGCGGTCAATAAGCCTGTCTCTGAATTTTCTGTTAGATTCAAAGATCTTAAAATCTCTCCGCCACTGAAGAAGAATTGATATTATGAAAATGGAGATTAGCAGATAAAAGAAAAATCTCAGTATGGAAAAAACATGATTGAATAAAGTAACTTCTAAAGTAGAAACTTTAACTACTTTACTTGGCGATAGCTTCCAGAACAATTCTACAACCTCAGCTCCATGAATGGTCTCAGAAGTTACAAACAAAGAATCCTGATTTAGTCTGGAATCAATTTCATCTGAGAGCATAGAGTAATTCGGAATCTCTAATGGCAATCCAGAGAGAGAGTTTCTGGTTAATTTTTTATCCTCATATTCACTTAAAAGAAAAGTGGAGTAGGTGTCTTCTTCTTTTTTGCTGGCAACTACTGCACGCAGGGGTTTTCGGTATTGAGGTTGTTCCTGATACACTGAACATATTATCCATCCCAATTTTTCCTCGCTTGTTGGAGATTTGAAAAATGGAATCCAACCTTGCCTGAATGAAGTATACTTTGCAGGAGGTTGTTCTAGGGGATTTCGTCGTATTATGGGTCTTATTCGATCTCTTCTAATACGCTCTTGAACATATGGCACTTCAAGACTGAACATATCATAGGCTTTTGTCCAGCCGGGTGCATTCAAATTAGAAGTAAATTCAGATATAGGATCTCCATTGCTGTCTATTAATTGAACAGAAAACGAAAATGTCTGCCAGTCAGGATTTTGGCGAAAAAGCATTTCAATCTGGGAATTGAACTCTGAAGTTATCAAAGACTCATTATTTGTAGAAGAGAGTTCAAGTTTTGACAGTACTTCTTCCAAAATATAAAGTGTTTCCAATGTAATGGTGTCAATCTCCAGTTCGCTTTCTTTTGCAAAATTTCTCGCTTCACTTTCCATGGCATAAGATCTCCATTCCATTTGGCCATAATAAAACGGAGTGTAGGCTAGTGCAGACGAAACAGCACAAATTAGAAGAAGGAGTCTTAGCCGTGATTTGGACCTAAGGTTCAAAAAACCATTCCATGAAAAGTAAGAGATACTTGATAGGATGAGAAAGAGGACACTTGCCAATACAGGGATCCATATTTTCTCTGAACTCAGATTGTTAAAGTAAAGGACTATGAGTGTCAGGAAAAAACTAATAGAAAGTAGAGCAACAGATATAAATCCTTTTGTACGAATCGATTTTAACAGAAAAGTGAATAGATAAACGGTTGACCATGAAGCTGCTATCCATAGCAAGCCTGCAAATAAGAAGTATAAAATGACACTGAGTTCCGGAACCAGATTTAGATCGTTAAGGTTGAGAGATGTTTCAGCTGCGATTCTAAAGAGAGATAAGGATATGCCAACCAATACCAATGCAATCAAAATACCGATTACAGAATTTATAATTACCCCATACTTAAAAGGTAGTTTGTATTCGAAGGATTTATTGGAGTAATAGAAATCCGTAATGAAAACAGCAAATGCAAATGCCAGGAATGAGTTAAGTCCCAGATAAAAAAGTTCGGTTTGAACAGTTTGCTCGCCTAGTACAAGATGGAGATCCAGAAATGGCAAAAGAAGCCAGCTCAGAATCCAGAAAATAAATATTGAAGCTGTAGATATCAGAAAAACTTTTTTTGGATCATAAATAAAGGACAGAGAAGAGAGAAAAAGCTCCGTAACAAATATTATCAGAACAATAAAGATCAACCGCAGTTTTGAATGGTCTGCTTTTCTTGACTCCAAAAATATTTCCATATCATTTTGAGTAGCATAAATCGTTGCAGAAAAACTACCTTCTTCAAATGATTGATCGGTCTTAAAAATCACTTCGTCTGGAAGGGGTTCATTTACACTAAAATGGACAGGGAAATTAAACCCTATTTCAAGAACCTCTGATATACTAAGTTCGGTATCACTACCTAGATCCAGTACATTAGCTTGTTTCAGTTTTTTAGCAGTGGTAAGAGAATATGAGTTACCTGAATCATCTTGAAGCCATTGAGTTGCTTTGATTGCCAGAACATTTTGAATGTTAATGACTTCTGTCAAAATAGTATCTGAGATTGAGACCGAGTTATTATTTGGAATTCTAAAACCAGTCCACACCAATGCTTCTGTACTATCGCTTAATTCTACTCCCCAAAAATTAGTGTCTTTACCGATCAGGTCGTGTATTTCTTCATTGGAAGAATCTTTAGAAAGTAGTGGCGTAATTTTTTCTCCTAGCAATTTACTTTTACTTTTGAAATCTGTGATAAATCTTTCTAATGATTTAGCAGCAGACCCTACATTCTGGACTGCCATATTTTCAATATCGGTCTCGGAGGGTGGGTTGGTATAAAAGTTAACTTCCAGAACTACCAAACTTAATATACTCAACAAAAGAAGAGAAAAAAGTGCGGTAACTTTTTTGGATTTTATAGCTTTCACTTTTAAATAAGGTTAGGAATATTGCTATCGTGTTTACCCTTAAGCACTGAAACTATAGCTTTAGATGCAAGCATGCCTATTGCTTCTCTGGTTTCAAAAGTAGCACTTGCGATATGAGGTAAGAGTACACAGTTGGGTGCTTTAAGTAAATCAGGATGAACTTTGGGTTCATTTTCAAACACATCTATTCCGGCCCCTGCTATAGTTTTGCTGTGCAGAGCATCAGCAAGAGCAGACTCATCTACTACCGGTCCACGGGAAATATTGATCAATATAGAATGTGAAGGCATTAGCTTAAAAAGCTTCTCATCAACTAAATGATGTGTTTCATTTGTTAGAGGGCAATTTAAACTTAGAACATCAGAACTTTTAGCAAGTTCCTCGATTGATGAAATATATGTAGCATTAAGAGAGTGTTCTATTTCCGAACTAACTTTGGAGCGATTGTGGTAGGTTATGTTCATTCCGAAAGTACGAGCCCTGTGTGCGAATGCCTGTCCGATTCTTCCCATCCCAACAATTCCAAGTGTTTTACCCCTCAACTCCATCCCCAAAAAACCCATTGGCTCCCATCCGGTGAATTTTCCTTCTCTTAAATATCGTTCAGCCTCATTAAACTTTCTTGTTACAGCCATAAGCAATCCCATAGCGAAATCCCCGCATGCTTCAGTAAGAACATCAGGAGTGTTGGCGACTTTTATTCCAAGAGTTTTGGCGGACTCTACATCTATGTTATTATAGCCAACAGCGAAATTTGCTACTATTTTAATGTTTTGAGCTGCTTTTAAAACTTTTTTTGTAACGGGAGTGGAAAGCATGCAAAGCAGAGCGTCATAATCTGCAATAATATTTATGAGGTTAGTTTCATTTTGAAACTCTCCCTTTGCACCAACTTTTACTATTGCGTGTTCCCGAAGATAGGCTAAACTTTTTTCAGGGATCGGCTCTGTAACAAGAACTTTCGGAATTTGTTGAGCCATTTCAATTTAATTTACTTCATCTTTGATATGAGTGATCTTTGCATCATTCCACATTTTTTCGATGTTATAGTAATTCCTTTTCTCTTCACTCATTACATGCACTACAATGTTGACATAATCTAAAATAATCCATGCTCTGGAGCTTCCACCTTCTTTCCTCCAGGATTTTTCTGAGCATTTATTCAGTACATCCTCCTCTACAATATCCGCTAGTGCTTTTACCTGAACATCAGAATTACCATGGCATATTACAAAAAACTCTGCCAGTGTGGTTAATTCAGAAACATCTAAAACCGTAATATCATTAGCCTTTTTACTTAATAAAGCCTCTGTAATGGCATCTAAAACTTCATTTGTTTTTAGATTTTCTTCAGAATAAGCGTTTGAAAATTGTTCTTTTTTAGGCAATGTATCTATTTAAGTTTAATTAGTGTTTAGTTTCTGATAATCTTTTCCAAGTACAACGGTGACATCAAGATAAAAATCATCTGATTCTTCCCGGATTATATTTTCCTCACTCACACCAAGAGCATTAGCAACTCTCTTTGCATTATTAAATGCTGAGCTCCTGGAAATTACAAAAGTATTCTCTACATCAAATCGTTCAAAATTTCCCACTTCTACCACATCAAACCCGTTGTTTCTTAGCAGATTTGTAAAATTATTCGCTATACCCGATTCTCCACATCCATTTAAAACTTCTAATTGTATAATAGAGCCAATTAACTCAGAAGGTTGGTCAGCTCTTTGATTAAAAATTCTGGGATATATAATGCGAGTGAAAAGAGCAAGCAACAACCCAATAAGAAGAACGCTTAGAAACCCAATTGCTGAATTTAAATAAAGATCTTTCGATGTTGAGTTCTTCTCGTCTTGATTTTGAGCCATTCAGGAATTAATAGAACCTAGAGTTAAAGCGATTAAAATTGTTATAGCGGTTATACCCGAAAGGAGAAAGCCCATAAGGACTATAAGGTGTTCTTTGGTATTGAAAACTTATAGTTGCCCGATCGGTAATTTTGTAATTTAATTCCGCATTACTGAGCATTACTCTTGGTTCATTTTGGCTTACACCGTATAAATTGTTACCACCAAACGGGGAATGAAAAAAGGAAACGTCAACCCGTCCATGAAGCCTGTCACTGAAAGCAATATTCATCGTGTTGGTGTATGCATTCAGGTTTTGATAAGAGCCTCCATAGGAGCCAAAGCTCATAGAATACGAATGGCTCATCTGAACTTTGTTTTCAAAAAAACCAGCCAACTTACTTTGAACAGTTGCGCTTTGTGTATTAACTACAGCTCCTCTATAATCAAAAGGCTGAGAAACATCGCCACGCATTTGAGCGTTGGTGTCAAAGGTTAGCAATATTATGATTGCGGGTAAAAAGTAATAAAGATGTTTTTTCATGATGAAATAATTTGGTTCGTTAACGTTGAACCGTACCTATAAGTATAATCAAACAACACCTAATAATAAATAGGAGTTCAAATGAAGTTGAATTGAAAAAGAATTAATAAAACGCTATCTTTCTCAACTTTTGAAAACAGCAATTTAAAACTCCATTCAACCCAAGGAGAGATGAAACTCACCGATTTTAGATACGAACTAGAAGGATTAAACGTACCAGAAGAACCGCTAAAGAAAAGAGATGATGCTCGTCTTATGGTTCTTAACAGAGCAGAAGAGACTATTGAGCATAAAAAGTTTTCTGATATACATGAATATTTAAATGAGGGCGATGTTGTTATCTATAACAATACAAAAGTGTTCCCGGCTCGCCTGAATGGTAAAAAAGAAAAAACTGAAGCTGACATAGAAGTGTTTTTGTTGAGAGAGCTTCAGCCGGAAAATATGCTTTGGGATGTTTTAGTTGAGCCTGCGAGAAAAATCAGAATCGGGAATAAGCTTTATTTCGGAGAAGAAGATGATGAGCTGATGGCGGAAGTTGTTGACAACACAACATCAAGAGGTAGAACAATTCGGTTTCTGTTTGACGGTGGCTATGATGAGTTATATGAAAAATTAGATGCGCTTGGCAAAATGCCTTTGCCTCCGTACATAGAAAGAGAGCCTGTTGATGAAGATAAAGATAGATACCAAACTGTGTATGCTACAGAAAGAGGAGCAGTTGCTGCGCCAACCGCTGGAATGCATTTTACAGAAGATCTGATCAAAAAGATCGAAAAGAAAGGAGTTGAGATGCTCCCGATCACCCTTCATATCGGTTGGGGAACATTTCGAAATGTAGAAGTGGAAGATCTTACAAAGCACAGAATGGATTCAGAAAATTATTTCTTATCCAAAGAAACTTCTGATAAAATTAACGTTGCTTTATCCTCCAAAAAGAATAAAGTAGTAGCAATTGGAACGAGTGCAGTTCGTGCTATTGAAACAAGTGTAATGGCAAGTGGGATGTCAAAGATGGGAACCGGGTGGACAGATAAATTTATTTATCCTCCTTACAATTTTAAAATAACGGAAGGTTTGATTACCAATTTTCATCGCCCGGAATCTACTTTGCTTATGCTGGCAGCGGCATTCGGAGGTTACGACTTCATGATGAAGGCGTATGAAGAGGCAAAAAAGGAAAACTATCGCCTGTTCTCATTTGGCGATGCAATGTTGATCCTTTAATTGAAATCGAAGGCGGTCATAATTCCGGCTGCCGGGTCAGGAACTCGTTTGGGTTCCGATGTGCCCAAGGCATTTATTGAAATTTCAGGTAAAACTATACTTCAAAGATCCATCGAGTGTTTTCTAAATATTGATGGAATGATGCAGATAATAATTCCGGCTCCCCAAAAATATATCAGCACCTGCGAGCGTATATGTTCCGGGCTGGAAGCCGGGGCAATTAATTTCGAAGTGGTTGAAGGTGGTTCTGAAAGACAATATTCGATCTGGAATGGGCTAAAGGTTCTCAAATCCGAGGTGGAGTTGGTTGCTGTTCATGACGCCGCTCGTCCCTTTGTTAAAGAAGAATTTGTTTCCAGTTGTTTTGTAACAGCGGATAAAGTTGGTGGGGCAGTATTAGGGATTCCTGTTAAAGACACCATAAAGGAAGTAAAAAGAGATCTTGAAATCAGAAGCACGCCGGAAAGAAGTTCTTTATGGCAAGCGCAAACGCCTCAGGTTTTTAAAAAAGATATGATTGTTGAGGCGTACGAATCAGCATTAAAGGAAGGTTTTTTAGGGACTGATGATGCGTCTTTGATTGAGCGTATCGGAGGTGAAGTAAAAATGGTGATGGGAGATTCTGAGAACCTTAAAATCACATATCCGGTGGATTTAAAAATGGCAGAATTGATAGCGGAGGGTTGGAATGAGTAGTATGAGAATTGGTTATGGATACGACGTGCACAAACTAGTGCCAAACCGAAAGCTAATACTGGGTGGGGTTGAGATATCTTATGAATTAGGGCTGGACGGACACTCAGATGCTGATGTTCTGCTTCATGCAATAACTGATGCGTTATTGGGAGCTTTAGCATTGGGAGATATCGGAACCCATTTTCCGGATACAGATCCGAAATATAAAAATGTAGACAGCAGAATTCTTCTTCGTGATGCTTACAAGCTGATTCAAAGTAAAGGGTATACATTAGGAAATCTGGATGCAACAGTAGTTGCTCAGGAACCAAAACTGAAACCTTATATTCTTCAAATTAGAGAATTGATTTCTTTAGATTTGAATACGGCAATTGAAAATGTATCCATAAAAGCTACCACTTCTGAGTGGCTTGGTTTTGAAGGTAGAAAAGAAGGAATTTCGAGCTCTGCTGTGGTTCTTCTATCAAAGGTAGATTAAATGGCAGATCAGGTTGTTCAAAATATAGTAGATTGGATTAATGTGGTTCCACCAATAGGGATTTACTTGATCTTTTTTGGTATTGCATATCTTGAAAATCTGATTCCCCCAATGCCGGGAGATGTGATTGTTGCTTTTGGTGGTTATCTAGCTGCCGAGGGCACAGTTTCATTTATGCTCTTGTTCGTTGTAACTGTATTTGCTTCTGTTATAGGTTTTATGAATATGTATTGGTTTGGAAAGAAGTGGGGGTCTCAAATTGAAGAGAATCCCAAGAGTCATCTTTTATTGAAATTCATTGACTATAAGTATTTCCAAAAAGGAAAAAAATGGATGAATAAATGGGGGCAGTGGGTTGTGTTTGGTAACAGATTTTTAGCCGGGACGCGATCAGTTATTTCTCTTACCACAGGTATGAGTGGTTTGAAAGTTTCCTATACTGTTATGAACTCATTTCTCAGTTCAATTTTGTGGAACGCTCTGCTTCTTGGGGCAGGTTGGTATGTTCAGGATAATTGGGAAATAATTGGAAGGTATTTATCCAACTATGGAAAATTAATTTTAGGTGGGATTATTGTAGTAATAGCACTAAAATTCTTAGTTTTCAGGTCTGGAAAAAAGAATGAGGGAAGCGTAGAATAGCTCTGTATTTTTTTACAAGGACTTGTTGACTATATGATGAACTATGAGTATTTTTCCAGTCTTTCGAAAAATGCCAGTGTAGCTCAGTTGGTAGAGCAACGGTTTTGTAAACCGTCGGTCGTCGGTTCGACTCCGGCCACTGGCTCATTCATTGATTTATTGAAAAGAATTTGGGGAGATACCAAAGCGGCCAACTGGGGCAGACTGTAAATCTGTTGTCTTACGACTTCGTAGGTTCGAATCCTGCTCTCCCCACGCAAAAGCGAGCGTAACTCAATTGGTAGAGTGTCACCCTTCCAAGGTGAATGTTGCCGGTTCGATCCCGGTCGCTCGCTCATTGGAATAGAAGCCGATATAGCTCAGAGGTAGAGCACTTCCATGGTAAGGAAGGGGTCGTCGGTTCAAATCCGACTATCGGCTCTGTCGGTAATCGTTTTACAAATTTAATTAACACAAACAAGACAAAGACATGGCAAAAGAGACCTTTCAACGCACCAAGCCGCATGTAAATGTGGGAACGATTGGACACGTAGATCACGGTAAAACTACGCTAACGGCGGCAATTACGACCGTAATGGCGAAGACATATGGTGGTGTAGCGCAAGCATTTGATCAAATTGATAACGCTCCGGAAGAAAGAGAGCGTGGAATCACGATTGCAACGGCACACGTAGAGTACGAATCAGAAGATCGTCACTACGCACACGTAGACTGCCCGGGTCACGCGGATTACGTAAAGAACATGGTAACGGGTGCGGCGCAGATGGACGGAGCTATTTTGGTAGTAGCAGCCACTGATGGTCCTATGCCTCAAACACGTGAGCACATCCTTCTTGCGCGTCAGGTAGGTGTACCTCAGGTAGTGGTGTTCATGAACAAAGTTGATCTTGTAGACGACGAAGAATTATTAGAGTTGGTAGAATTGGAAGTACGTGAGTTGCTTTCCAGCTACGAATTTGATGGCGATGAAATTCCTGTGATCCAGGGATCAGCCCTAGGTGCTCTTAACGGCGAAGCTCAGTGGGAAGAGAAAGTAGTAGAGCTGATGAAAGCTGTTGATGAAACGATCCCAACTCCGGAGCGTGATGTAGACAAGCCGTTCTTGATGCCTGTGGAAGATGTATTCAGTATTACCGGTCGTGGAACCGTAGCAACGGGTCGTATCGAGCGTGGCGTATTGAAGCTGAACGATGAGATCGAGATCGTAGGAATTGTAGAAGCGCCGATGAAGAGTGTAGTAACCGGTATTGAGATGTTCCGTAGATTGTTAGATCAGGGACAAGCCGGTGACAACGCAGGAATTCTACTTCGAGGAATTAACAAAGAAGACTTACAGCGCGGAATGGTGCTGTGTAAGCCGGGTACGATTAACCCACACAAGCAGTTTGATTGTGAGGTATACGTACTAAGCAAAGATGAAGGTGGAAGACACACGCCATTCTTCAAAGGATACCGTCCACAGTTTTACTTCCGTACAACGGATGTAACGGGCTCTTGTGAGCTTCCGAGTGGAGTGGAGATGGTGATGCCGGGAGATAATGTAAAGCTCTCCGTAACACTGATCCAACCGGTAGCGATGGAAGAAGGCCTGCGCTTTGCGATCCGCGAAGGTGGACGTACTGTAGGTGCTGGTGTGGTAACTAAAATTTTAGACTAAGCACTACCAGCTAAGCGAATTTACGGAAAAAAGTAGGTGGTTTTACCATCTGCTTTTCCGTGTATAAACGGGCGTAGCTCAGTTGGTAGAGCACTGGTCTCCAAAACCAGGTGTCGGGAGTTCGAGTCTCTCCGCCCGTGCAATTAAATAAAACGAATAAGCATAATGGCTAAATTATCAGGAATTTTTGACGGTGTTGTAGGTGAGTTTAAGAAAGTAGCATGGCCTACACAGAAAGAACTTATTGACAGTACTGTAATCGTTGTAGTTTTCTCGATAATTCTATCTGTATTTATATTTGGTGTTGATCAGGTATACAGTACTGCTTTAGAATACATTTACAATTAAGAACATGAGTGTTGAACTAGTACATGATTGGTATGTAGTACGTTGTTTCTCCAGTCATGAAAATAAAGTAAGAGATTTTCTTGAGCGTGAAATAGAAGAGCAAGGTTTAGAGGACAAAGTGAAGGAAGTGCTTGTTCCAACTGAAACCATTGTTGAGATCCGTGGTGGAAAAAAGAAGACAAGAGAAAAGAATTTTTTCCCTGGATACATACTGCTCAACACTCATTATGATGAAGAAGTAAACAATTTAGTACAAAGCGCTCCGTCCTGCTTAGGATTTTTGAAAGTAGGAAAGACGCAAACTGTACCGCATCCGCTGAAAAAGCATGAAGTCCAAAGAATTATAGGACGTGTTAGAGAAGGTGGAGAAGAGAATGCAAATATTGAGATACCATTTAGTGAAGGTGATCTCGTAAAAGTTATTTCCGGACCATTCAAAGATTTTGATGGCACCGTACAGGAGGTTAACACCGATAAGTTAAAACTGAGAGTGATGGTTTCCATTTTTGGACGCCGAACCCCTGTAGAAGTAGATGTGAACCAAGTGGAATCCACTACTTAAATTAAAGAAACTAGTTGATGCTAGCTATTACGCAACCAAACAGAAGTTACTAATCATTTAGGATCCTGATAATCCATGGCTAAAAAAGTTGAAAGAATCCTGAAGCTCCAAATCGTTGGTGGACAGGCAAACCCTGCGCCCCCAGTTGGACCGGCTCTCGGTCAGGCTGGAATTAACATTATGGAGTTTTGTAAAGCCTTTAATGCTAAGACTCAGGAAAAAGCCGGAACTGTAATTCCAGTTGAGATTACTGTATACGCTGACAAGTCTTTTTCATTCAAAACAAAGACACCGCCAGCGCCAGTACTACTCAAGAAAGCTGCGAAAATAAAGTCCGGATCGGGTGAACCTAACCTTAAAAAGGTTGGAACAGTTACCTGGAGCCAATGCAAAGATATAGCACAAGAAAAAATGGAAGACTTAAATGCGTTTGACATTGAAGCTGGTGCCGAAATGATTGCAGGAACGGCTCGGAGTATGGGTCTAAGAGTAAATCGCGATAAATAAGGAGTTGTGATTATGGCAAAAAAAGGAAAGAAATACGAACAAGCCGTGGCATTAGTTAATCCGGAGATTGAATATTCTCTGGAGGAAGCATGTGATCTGGTTAAAAAAACTTCAAACCGAAATTTCGATGCTTCGGTGGATATTGATATCCGCTTAGGTGTTGATCCGCGACACGCCGATCAAATGGTACGTGGAACTGTGAGCTTGCCTCATGGTACAGGTAAAGAAGTTCGAGTTTTAGCTTTGGTAAACGAAGCAAAACAAGATGAAGCCAGAGAAGCAGGTGCCGACCATGTTGGTATGGACGAATACATCAAAAAAATTGAAGAAGGTTGGGCGGATATCGATGTGATAATCGCTACACCTGATGCAATGGGAAAACTCGGTAAACTGGGAAGATTCCTGGGACCGCGTGGGCTTATGCCAAACCCAAAAAGTGGAACAGTTACTATGGATGTAGCTGACGCTGTTAAAACGGTGAAAGCCGGACAGATAGACTTTCGTGTTGATAAATTCGGAATTCTACATACATCCGTAGGTAAAATAAGTTTTGACGCAACTGCAATTAAAGAAAATGCTGAAGCATTTCTTTCAACTGTAATGCGCTTAAGACCTGCATCCGCTAAAGGACTATACGTGAAATCAGTTTTCATGAGTAGTACTATGGGGCCAAGCATACCTATAAGTAGAACCGCAGTTACATCCCTATAATAGGAGGAATTAAGAATTATGCCTACTGCAGAAAAAAAAGCAGTCTTAGACGAAATCACAGAAAAACTTAATAGTGCTAATGGTATTTATATCACTAAGTACACCGGTATGTCTGTGGCAGATGCTAACGAACTGCGTGGAGAATTCCGTAAGGGAAATATCTTCTTCAAAGTTTACAAGAATAAGCTAATGAAACTTGCTATGCAGGAAGTTGGAGGGTACGATAAAGTACTTCCTTCTTTAGTAGAGCAAAATGCATTTGCATTCGTTGAAGATGAATTGTCCGCACCGGCTAAAGTATTAAAAGAGTTTACTAAGGATAAGAAGAAACCAGAATTTAAAGCCGCTTTTATAGATGGTGAATTCTATTCTTCTGATAAATTAGAAGCTCTCGCCGCAATGAAGTCTAAAAACGAAGTTATTGGCGATATACTTGGTCTGTTGATGTCACCTGCACAAACCGTAGTAAGTGCGCTTACTGCACAAGGTTCAAACCTTGTTGGTGCTGTGAAAACTATTGCCGAAAAAGGCGAAGAATAATATTTATACAACATGTCGCAAGACATTAAAAATTTTACTTTAAAAAACAACTGGAGATAAAAATGGCTGACGTTAATAAACTAGCTGAAGAGCTTGTCAACCTAACTATCAAAGAAGCAAACGAACTAGCAAAAGTTCTTGAAGAAGAATACGATATCAAACCTGCAGCTGCAGCTGTTGCTGTTGCTGGACCAGCCGGAGGCGGAGACGCTGCTGGTGCTGAAGAGCAAACTGAGTTTGATGTTGTTCTTGAAGCTGCTGGTGGAAAGAAAATCGCTGTGATCAAAGAAGTTCGCGGAATCACTGGTCTTGGGCTTAAAGAAGCTAAAGAACTTGTTGATGGCGCGCCTAACACTATCAAAGAAGGTATTGCTAAGGCAGAAGCTGAAGAGATCAAAGCTAAGCTTGAAGAAGCTGGAGCTACAGTAGAGCTTAAATAAGCTTTTTTACAATATTCGCACGTAGCCGATATCGTGAAAACGGTATTGGCTATTGGCGTCTATATTACTTAACCCTGTTATTTATAGGGTTTTTACCGTTTAATTTACCTTCAACAAAAAGGAGAGGTTCCTTTTGAGCAAGAAGATGCAAACTATTCCAAATACGGATCGCCAATCTTTTGGGCGAACAAAAGAAGTTTTAGAATATCCTGATTTTCTGGATATCCAATTAGAATCATTCGAGAAATTCGTTCAACTTGATATTGCACCAAATGAGCGTGTAAATCAAGGACTACAACGAATATTTCTGGAAAATTTTCCAATTCAGGATACTCGGGAAACTCATATACTCGAATTTTTATACTACAATGTTGATGTTCCGAGATATACTATCAAAGAATGTCAGGATCGTGGATTAACCTATTCAGTTCCATTGAAAGCAAAGCTACGCCTTTCATCTGTTGATGATAGCGACGAGGCCAGCGAAACAATAGAGCAGGAAGTATTTTTGGGTGATCTGCCATGGATGACAAACCGTGGTACTTTTATCATAAATGGCGCAGAGCGTGTGATTGTTTCTCAGTTACACAGATCTCCGGGCGTATTTTTTGGTCAATCAGTTCATCCTAATGGTACTCAACTCTATTCCGCTCGTGTAATCCCTTTTAAAGGATCATGGATTGAATTTACTACTGATATCAGAGACGTACTATGGGCGTACATCGATCGTAAGAAAAAGATCCCTGCAACAACATTATTGCGTGCACTTGGATATTCTACCGATCTTGATTTACTAAGCCTTTTCGAGCTTTCTGAAGAAGTTAAAGTTGGAACTAAAGCAAACTTCAAAAAGAACCTTGTTGGTAAGCGACTTGCTCAGAACATCATCGTAGAAGAGATGGAAGAAGTTGTTGATGATGAGACAGGGGAAGTTACAGAAGCATTAAACCGTAAGATCATTTTTGAACGTGATCATGAATTGACTGAAGACGATTACGGAATGTTCGGTGAAGTTGATCAGAAAATGGTATTGGTTCAGAAGATCTCTTCGGAAGAATCTGAGCGTTCTGTTATGATGAACACGCTTCGAAAAGATCCAACCTGGGACGAAACTTCTGCACTTGGGGAAGTTTATCAGCAAATCAGATCAGGTGAAATGCCGGATCCTGAAACAGCTCGTTCTATTCTGGAAAGATTATTCTTCAGTGATAAGAAGTATGATCTTGGTGAAGTAGGTCGTTACAGATTAAATAAACGACTACGCTTAGAAGGAAATGAAGATATCCAGTATCTATTAAAAGAAGATATTGTTGCTATCATCCGAGAAGTCATTCGTCTTAAGAATATGAAATCTCAAGTTGATGATATTGATCATTTGAGTAACAGACGTGTAAGAACTGTAGGTGAGCAATTAGGACAGCAATTTGCGATCGGTCTTGCTAGAATGGCAAGAACAATCAAAGAGAGAATGAACTCTCGAGATGCTGAGCAATTGACTCCACAGGATCTTGTGAATGCTCGTACCATTTCAAGTGTAATTAACACATTCTTTGGTACTAATCAGCTTTCACAGTTTATGGATCAAACGAATCCTTTGGCAGAATTGACGCACAAGCGTCGTATGTCTGCTCTTGGACCAGGTGGTCTAACTCGTGAGCGTGCCGGTTTTGAGGTTCGTGATGTTCACTACACTCACTATGGTCGTCTTTGTCCAATTGAAACTCCTGAAGGTCCGAACATTGGTCTGATCTCATCACTTTGTATTCATGCAAAAGTGAATGATTTCGGATTCATTGAAACACCTTACAGAAAAGTTAAGGACAAAAAAGTTTCTAAAAGTGTTGAGTATTTAGCTGCAGAGCAGGAAGATGAGACAGTAATTGCTCAGGCAAACGCTGAATTAGATGATAACAATACTTTTGCTAATGATGCAGTATTCTCAAGAATGCGTGAGGGTAACTACTTAGTTGCCAAAGCAGAAGAGATCGAATATATGGATGTGGCTACAAATCAGATCACATCTCTTGCAGCTGCATTGATTCCATTTATTGAGCATGATGATGCAAACCGTGCCTTGATGGGCTCGAACATGCAACGTCAAGCAGTTCCATTATTAAGACCAGAAGCACCTGTAGTTGGTACAGGATTGGAGCACAGAGCTGCTCGTGATTCTCGTGCTATTATTACTGCAGATGCAAAGGGTGAAGTGGTATATGTTAGTTCAACTGAAATTCGTATCAAGTACGAAAGAGATGAACTGGATCAGCATTGTTATTTCGATGGTGGTATTAAAACATATGATCTGGAAAAGTTCACCAGAACAAACCAGGATACTTGTACTAACCAACGTGCTATTGTAAAAGTAGGCGATAAGGTTAAAAAAGGACAAGCTATTGCTGATGGTTGTTCAACTGACGGTGGAGAACTTGCTCTTGGACGTAACTTACTTGTGGCTTTCATGCCTTGGAGAGGTTACAACTTTGAGGATGCGATCGTGGTTAGTGAGCGCATTGTTCAGGACGACATTTACACTTCTATCCACATTACAGAATTCGAACAACAAGTTCGTGACACTAAGCGTGGTGAAGAAGAACTTACTCGTGAGATTCCAAACGTAAGTGAAGAAGCAACTCGTAACCTTAATGAAAAAGGTATTATCCGAGTTGGAGCGAAAATCAATCCGGGCGACATCCTTGTTGGTAAGATCACTCCAAAAGGTGAAACAGACCCAACTCCGGAAGAAAAACTTCTTCGTGCAATTTTCGGTGATAAAGCCGGTGATGTAAAAGATGCTTCTCTGAAAACTCCTCCGGGCGTTTCAGGAACAGTTATCAATACAAAGCTTTTCAGCCGTAAGCGTGATGAATTAATCTCAAGAAAGGAAGAGAAGAAAAGAGTAGAGCAAGAGCAGGAAAGACATTCTGAAAAACTTGCAGAACTAAATCAGCAATGGGCTGATAAAATGTACTCTCTTCTAAGAGACAAAACTTCTCCGGGAGTATTGAACTACAGTAATGTAGAGTTGATCCCTAAAGGTGAGAAGTATAAAAAATCAGTATTTGAAGAACTAGATCCAGTAAATATCAATGAGAATATTGACTGGGCTACAGATCAGGACTTGGTAGAAAAAGTAAGACTACTGTTTGCTAACTATCGTGACCTTCGTCGTAAGATCGACAGTGAGGCTAAGCGTCGTACGTTTGCAATTCAAGTAGGAGACGAATTACCTCCTGGAATCATCCAAAAAGCTAAGATCTACGTTGCTAAGAAGCGTAAGCTTCAGGTAGGTGATAAGATGGCTGGTCGTCACGGTAACAAAGGTGTTGTTGCTAAGATCGTACCACAGGAAGACATGCCGTTTATGGCTGATGGTACTCCTGTTGATATCTGTCTAAACCCACTTGGTGTACCTTCTCGTATGAACCTTGGTCAGATCTATGAAACGATCCTAGGTTGGGCAGCTAAGAAACTTGGCGTTACTTTCGCTTCTCCAATTTTTGATGGAGCTACCATGGATGACGTAAAAGGAAAATTAAAAGAAGCAGGATTACCTGAAGATGGTCGTGTAAATCTTTACGACGGTCGTACCGGTGAAGCTTTTTCTCAGAAAACAACGGTTGGTTACATCTATATGATCAAGTTGAATCACTTGGTTCAGGATAAGATGCACTCCCGTTCAATCGGACCATACTCATTAATTACGCAACAGCCATTGGGTGGTAAAGCTCAGTTTGGTGGTCAGCGACTTGGTGAGATGGAGGTTTGGGCACTGTATGCTTATGGTGCTTCAAGTATCCTTAAGGAAATGCTCACTGTAAAAAGTGATGATGTGAAAGGGCGTTCAAAAGTTTATGAAGCTATCGTAAAAGGTGAGAACCTTCCTGATGGTGATGTGCCTGAATCATTCAAAGTATTGCTTCGAGAGCTTATGGGTCTCGGACTTGAAATACATATTCAATAATCACTGTTAATTATTTAATGGAGGAAAACCCTTGCCAATAACGAAAACATTAACAGTTACCAACGACTTTAACAGCATCGGAGTATCACTTGCTTCGGCTGAGACAATTTTGTCACGTTCACACGGTGAAGTCTTAACGCCAGAAACGATAAACTACAGAACCTTTAAGCCGGAGATGGATGGTCTTTTCTGTGAAAAGATCTTTGGACCGGTTAAAGATTATGAGTGCCACTGCGGTAAATACAAGCGTATTCGCTACAAAGGCATTATCTGTGATCGTTGTGGTGTTGAAGTAACAAGAAAAGCTGTTCGTCGTGAGCGAATGGGTCATATTACCCTAACCGTTCCTGTTGTACACATTTGGTATTTCAAATCTTTGCCAAATAAGATTGCATACTTATTAGGTATGTCTTCTAAGAATTTGGATCGTATTGTTTATTACGAAACTTTCGTGATCATCAATCCTGGTGTTGCCCGTGATTTGGGTTATGCTAAAGGTGATATGATCTCTGAAGAAGAGAAATACGATATTCTTGATCAGCTTCCGGAAGATAACTACGAACTTGATAACGACGATGAAGACAAGTTCATAGTTAAGGAAGGAGCAGACGCACTTGCTGCAATGCTTGCTGATCTTGATCTTGATGAATTAGCTTACCAATTGCGCTACGAAGTGAAGCATGAGACTTCACAAATGCGTAAGAAAAAGAAACTAAAACGCCTTCAGGTTATTGAGTCTTTCCGTGCTGCTGCAGAGCACACAGAAAACAAACCAGAGTGGATGTGCCAGAGTGTGATTCCGGTAATTCCACCAGAGTTAAGACCTCTTGTACCTCTTGAAGGTGGTAGATTTGCTACTTCTGATCTTAACGATCTATACAGAAGAGTGATCATAAGAAACAACCGTTTGAAGAGATTGATGGACATTAAAGCTCCTGATGTAATTCTTCGAAATGAGAAGCGTATGCTTCAGGAAGCGGTTGATTCACTATATGACAACTCTAGAAAGTCAAACGCAGTTAGAAACAACAATCGTCCGCTAAAATCTCTTAGCGACATGTTGAAAGGTAAGAGCGGTCGTTTCCGTCAAAACCTTCTTGGTAAGCGTGTTGATTATTCAGGTCGTTCTGTAATTGTGGTAGGCCCGGAACTCAAAATGCACGAGTGTGGTCTTCCAAAAGAAATGGCAGTCGAGCTTTACAAACCATTCATTATTCGTCGTTTGATAGAACGCGGTTATGTTAAAACCGTTAAGAGCGCGAAGAAAGTAGTAGATCGTAGAGATGCTGTGGTTTGGGAAGTACTTGAAAATGTAATTGATGGACACCCGGTAATGCTTAACCGTGCTCCAACGCTTCACCGTTTAGGTATTCAAGCGTTCCAGCCGGTGCTTATCGAGGAAAAAGCGATTCGTCTTCACCCACTAGCGTGTACGGCATTCAACGCCGATTTCGATGGTGACCAGATGGCGGTTCACTTACCACTTAGCCACGATGCAGTGCTTGAAGCTTCTGTATTGATGCTTGGTTCTCATAATATTATGAGTCCTGCAAGTGGTGGGCCTATCGCAGTTCCTTCTCAGGATATGATCCTGGGTCTTTATTTCCTTACAAAGCCTGCAAACGGCAAGAAAGGTGAAGGAAAAACTTTCTCAGATATGGATGAAGTTCTTGTCGCTTTTGATCAGGGACAGATCAATCTGCATGCAAAAATTAATGTTCGTGTTGATGTAGTCAACGAAGAAGGCGAAACTGTAAAAGAAGTTGTTAAAACCTCTACAGGACGTGTGATCTTCAATCAGATTGTGCCTGAAGAAATCGGGTTCATGAACAAAACTCTCGGTAAAAAAGAGCTTAGAGTTCTGATTGGTGATATCCATTCTATCGTTGGAACTTCACGTTGTGCTGCATTCCTTGATGAAATGAAAAAACTTGGTTACGAAAACGCCACTCTTGGTGGACTTTCATTCAGCCTTGATGATATCATCATCCCGGATGCTAAAGCAAAATTAATTGATGGAGCCAAAGATGAAGTAACTGACATTCAAGGTCGTTACGAAATGGGTTTCATTACAGATAATGAGCGCTACAATCAGGTAATTGATAAGTGGACAAGTACTACTAACCGAGTTTCTGAAACGCTATTCACTGCTCTTCAAGAAGATCGTGAAGGTTTCAACCCGGTATATATGATGGCTGACTCCGGAGCCCGTGGTTCTAAAGAGCAGATCCGTCAGTTAGGTGGTATGCGTGGTTTGATGGCTAAGCCTCAAAAGAGTTCAATGCAACAGGGTAACGAAGTAATTGAGAATCCGATTCTTTCTTCTTTCAAAGAGGGACTTTCGGTACTTGAGTACTTTATCTCTACTCACGGTGCTCGTAAAGGTCTTGCCGATACCGCACTTAAAACTGCTGATGCAGGTTACTTAACTCGTCGTCTTGTTGACGTTTCTCAGGATGTGATCATTACTGAAGATGACTGTGGTACACTTCGTGGTATCAAGATGTCAGCTCTTAAGGATAATGAAGATATCATCGAAAGATTGGAAGATCGTATTATCGGTCGTTTCTCTCTGCATGATATTCATGATCCAATCACAGATGATCTTATCTGCGAAGCAAATCAGATGATCGACGAATCTGTAGCTAAGAAAATTGCTGAAACTTCTATTGAAGAAGTGGATATCCGTTCGGTACTTACTTGTGAAACCGGTCGTGGTGTTTGTGCAAAATGTTATGGTCGTGACTTAGCTCGCGGAACAGTTGTTGAGAAAGGTGAGGCCGTTGGTGTTATCGCTGCTCAATCAATTGGTGAGCCTGGTACACAGCTTACACTTCGTACGTTCCACGTTGGTGGTACAGCTTCTCGTCTTGAGGCAGATTCACAACACAAAACTAAATTCGACGGTAAAGTTGAATTCGAAAATGTTCGTGTTGTAGAATATGATGATGGCGAAGAAGAGCATAGCATTGTATTGAGCCGTGCAGGTGAATTGAAAATTGTAAACGACGAAGGTCAGGTCTTAATCAGCTATAACGTTCCTTATGGTAGCGAGATGATGGTTGAAGAAGGCGATATGGTTCCAAAAGGAGCTCAGCTCTGTAAGTGGGATCCATACAACGCACTGATCTTCTCTGAAATTGATGGTACCGTTGAGTACAAAGATATTATCGATGGAGTTACTTCTACTGATGATACTGATGCTCAAACAGGTCACCGTGAAAAAGTTATTACTGATTCCAAAGACAGATCTCTTGTACCAACACTAGTTGTTAAAGGCGCAAAAGATGTGATCCGCGAAAGTACTCTTCCGGTTGATACTCACGTAGCTATCGATAATGGAGAGAAAGTTTCTGCAGGTCAGGTAATCGCTAAGATTCCTAGAGCAGCATCTAAATCTAAAGATATTACAGCGGGTCTTCCTCGTGTGACTGAGCTTTTTGAAGCTCGTTCGCCAAGTGAGCCGGCAGTAGTTTCTGAGATTGATGGTATTGTTGAAATGGGAGGCCGTAAGCGTGGTTCTCAGGAAGTATTTGTTAAATCAAAAGACGGTACTGATGAGAAGAAGTACTTGATCTCTTTGAGTAAGCATATTCTTGTACAAACCAACGACTTTGTGAAAGCAGGTCAGCCATTATCTGATGGAACTATTCCTGCACAGGACATTCTAAACATTCTTGGGCCATACGCTGTACAATCGTACTTAGTGAATGAGATTCAGGAAGTTTACCGTCTACAGGGTGTGAAGATCAATGATAAGCACATCGAGGTTATTGTAAGCACGATGATGCAGAAAGTTGAGATCACCGATCCGGGCGATACAATGTTCTTGGAAGGCGATAAAGTTGATCGTTTTGAAGTTAATACCAGAAATGACGAATTGATCGGTAAGTTTGTTGTAACCGAAGAAGGTGGCAGTGAGCTTAAGAAAGGAAAGATCCTTGATCGTCGTCAGGTAAGAGACATCAACAACGAATTGATCAAAGAAGGCAAAGAAGAGATCCAAACTCGTGAAGCTGAACCTGCAATTTCTCGTCCAATTCTATTGGGTATTACGAGAGCTGCACTTTCTACTGAAAGTTGGTTATCAGCTGCTTCTTTCCAGGAAACAACGAAGGTTCTTACTCAGGCTTCTATTGAAGCTAAGAAAGATTTCTTACGTGGACTGAAAGAAAACGTAGTTGTTGGACACAAAGTACCAGCTGGTACCGGTCTTCGTGAGTACAATGATCTTATCGTTGGACCTACTGAGGAAGTTGATGAAAGTGATGCAGAAGTTGCAGAGATATTTGAAACTCTGGGCGGAAGCGATGAGGAGAAAACAGAAGCTTAAGTTAGCTCCAATTAACTTTTATCTAAGATAAATTGAAAAGCCCCTTCAGAAATGAAGGGGCTTTTTTTATGAATGATGTATTTTCTGAATTGAATTAATCAGTGACTTTTGTTTTGCTACTCTCTAATTGGTATTCTAAGTAAATGAGAAAGTCGATTGCATATCAAAAATCAGGAAAAATAGAAAAGTGGTTCGTTTCAAATAAGAATAAGGCAAATCATTTCTTTGCATTAGCAGCTCTATTAGTTACCGCTAGTTCTATTTTTCAAGATTATCTTTTTTCAGAAATCAATAATACCGGTTTCTATTTAAGGGAAGTGCTTCTATTTAAAATCTTTTGGCTATTCTTTATTCCATTCTCTTATTTAACTTTTTTCCTGCATAATAAGCTCTCACAACTATCAATAAAGCCTGTCCATCGTATTCTGGCATTGATATTGATCATCACTTCATTGTTTGGAGTGCAGGTGTTAAGTTCCTCTGTATTGATCTCAAATCTTGGCACCGCTTGGTTTGGGTTTCGAATAACAGTTTGGCAACTCATAACAACAAAACTAATTGATTACTTAGGAATTGCTTTTTTGTTTTATGTGCTCTCTATTTGGGTGGCAGAATACATATATCGAACAAACGAAAAATTGAAGAAAAACAAAGAAGTCAAGATTATCACAGTTCGGGAGGGGAAGAAAGTTATTCCGATCAATGTTTCTGAGATAAAATGGATCAGCTCTGATAAACCATACATTTCAATACATACAAGAAAAGGAAGGTTTCTTCACAGTTCTACGCTGAAGGAAATTCTGGATGAATTAGACAATTCAAACTTCGTACGAATACATCGCTCCACTATTGTAAATGTTTTAGAAATAGAAAAATTGGTTTCAAGACTAAATGGAGATTATGATGTCTTGATGAAAGCGGGAGAAGAGTTGCGTTTAAGTCGTAATTATAAAGATAGATTGAATAGTAGGTTTTTTTGATTATCACCTTAGAGTAATAACTACACATCTTAGCTTATCCGGGTTTGTTGAAGGTAGTACAATAGCGATCATGAGGTGAATTCCAACAAATCTCATATTAATGAAGCTATACCTTTTGATGTTATTCACTCTAGCCAGCGGGGTGACTTGTGCACAATCACAATCTTCAAATAACGTAGGAGGACCTTGTGAAGGTTGCGAAGCCGCCTTGGACTATGGAAATAAAGAACTATCTGCAATCGATACCCTACCTAACTTTGAAAGCCATTCTCAAAAAATGAAAATTCAAGGCACAGTATATAATTTGGATGGAAAAACGCCGGCAAAAGATGTGATCATCTATATATATCAGACAAATCAGAAGGGTGTTTACGAAAAGAAAGGTGATGAAACGGGCTTTGCCAGCTATCATGGTATTTACCGGGGATGGGTCAAAACAAATGAACTAGGCCACTATACATTCTATACATTTAAACCAGGTTCCTATCCGGGAAGAACCCAGGCTGCTCATGTTCATTTCACCATCAAAGAGCAGGATAAAAATGAATATTATATCGATGCAATTGAATTTGCTGATGATCCACTACTGAGTAAAGCAGATAGAGAGAGAAAAAATCCGCGGGGTGGAAATGGAATAATAGAGTTAAGAAAGAAAGGTGATCTGATTATTGCGGAAAGAGACATAATCCTGGGTTTAAATATTCCAAACTATGAATAAGTTAATATTAGTAATGGCAGTGTTTCTATTTCTATCACAGTCAAGTGTAGCGCAGGAAATCGTGCAAGTACCCATTGATATCAAAAAGTCTGAAGTGAAATGGAAAGGGACTAAAATGAGAGGTTTAGGAAAACACGAGGGAATTATATCTATAAAAAGTGGCTACTTTGAAACAAAAGATGGAGAATTTTATGGTGGGGAAATAGTTTTTGATATGAACACCATCACAGTTACAGATATTCCTGAACGTGAACCAATACCACGAAGAAGATTAAACAATCACCTGAAAAGTGAGGACTTTTTTGGAGTTGAAAAATATCCTGAAGCAAAATTTTTGATTATCAAAGTACTAAAGAAGGAGAAACAGAATATCACCGTAGAAGGAGAACTTTCTATACGTGATGTAAAAGATAGAATTACAGTTCTTCTTGAGGTGAGCCAAGACAAAACAAAAATTAGATCAATAAGTTCTAAATTAAAATTCGATAGATTTAATTGGAATATAGGATATAAAGGAAGTTGGGCAGATCGTACTTTAGTAGATAAAGAAATTGAGATCACCTTATTATTACATGCAAAGAATTAGCTTTGAGATTAATAATAGAGACTCACCAACTCAGTCCTCCTTGTTTTGAATATGAAATACCCGGAGCTATAATCACTAAAGTTCTTATACATTTTTTTCGGGAATATATCTTAATGATGATCGATAATAAGCCCCTTTAGAAATGAAGGGGCTTATTTATTTAAAGACCCATTATAAATTATCAAATAGAAGGTGTTAGATGTTGATAACTTTGAACTTCGATCAAAAAGAACTAAAAAAATTAGCTTAAATCAATAAATAATATTATTGTTGTTGAGAATTAATAAAAAATCTGATTCAACAAAATTGTGGATAACTTTTTGTTGAAATATTATCTACAGATCGGGGGGTGAAATGAGAAGATCAATAAGTTTCATACTTTTATTAGGGTTTTTTACCCTTAACAATTCTATTGCTCAAATTCCCGGTAGCAATTCGAATTCACCTGATAAACAATCAGAAGAAACTAAATATGAGCGTTATTACGAAATAGTGCTCGAAAATGCGCTTTCAGAGTATTATGAAAACGGCTCTTTTTTGGTGGATGTTCAAGCTGAAGTTGATCGGGTGTTGGTAGCCAGTGAATACGAAGTAGTGGAAGAATTACCCCCTCTTGAGATAGAAAACCTTCCGGGTTTACCCATAATACCTCCCGGTTTAAAGGCTACCAGAACGGGCAGGGATAGTATAAAAGTCACTGGTTTTAACTCCAGTTTCAGATTGAATCAGCTTACCATACGCATCCTCATAGATACATCCTATACACAAGAAGACTCGGAGTTTATAAGTGAAATGGCAGGAATGGTTGCAAATGCCGATCGATTTCGTGGTGATATTGTAACAGTACAGAGAAAAATATTTCCAAATCAGCAAAGGGGAACTGCTTTAGCTACAACAACAAAAGCGGATACTGTATTTATAGGCCAATCAAATGATGGAGTTGAGTTAGCTGAAAATAAATTTTTAGGTATAGATTGGAATAATCCTAAACACTTGATGTATGTGATACTTGGTTTATTTATCCTTGCAATAGCTCTTCTGATTTGGGCACTAATGAAGAGATCAAACTCTGAAAATCAAGACTATAGTGCTGTAAGCGAAGAATTAAAAAATCTTCAGGCAAGTTTAGAATCAGAGGAGAGACCGAAAGACAAACTGAGAGAGTTTAAAAATGATAAACAGGCGAAATTCGAAGAAGAGAAGATGTTTATCATTAACAGAACAGTTAGTGAGCCTGAAACAGTAGCAAAATTAATCGAAGACCTGATAAATGATAATGAAGATGAAGGTCTTGTAAAAGCTGTACGAGCAATATTCAGTACTGATCCAAAAATTATAGATGTTCTTCAGCCATATCTTGATGATAAGATACATGATTCAATTCTGTTCGGATTAACGAATATAGAAACGATTCCCGTTAGTGAGAAAGCAGAAGAAGTTACAGAGTTCAAGAAAAAATTATTGGCTCTAAAAATTTCAAAAAATAAAGGAGATGATGATAATCACCTTTTCGAATTTCTGAATCAACTTACCAACCAGCAGTTGTTACATCTTATCAGGGGTGAGTCGGATGAAATGATTGCGATTTTACTTGCTCAGCTACCCGGTGACAGATCAAGTTTCGTCTTACAAAAACTGGATGAGAATAAGAGAATTCCCATAGTTCTTAAAATGGGAAAAATAGCAAACATACCGATCTCAATATACAAGAAAGTAGCTGCTCATTTTTCTCACAAGGCTCTTACAGTTTCAGATATGAAATATGTAGCTGCTGATGGTGTTGAGAGCATTCTGGATACCATTGATAATCTACCTATAACGGAACAGCAGAGTTTTGTTAACTCAATAGCAGAGAAGGATTTGAATCTCGCCAAGAAAATAAGGAAGTACTTTGTAGCTTTTGATGACATTCCAAATGTTAACGATGAGATTCTTCAGACTGCTTTAGAAGATTCGACCACCGATGATTTAATAAAAGCTCTCTATAATGCAAAAGAACCTACAAAGGCTAAAATATTGAGTGTCAGACCTGATCGTGAAAAGGAACTCATTTTAAGTGAATTAAAGAATAATCAGGAATTCACATCTATTGAAATTGAAGGGGCCAGAAAGAATATTCTTTTACTAATAAGAAAAGTTCTCAAAAGCAGGGGGTAGAAAATGAATGTTAAAGTACTTCCTGTTATTAGAGTTATAGCATTTTTGTTTTTCGTTTCTCTGATGGGTAGAAATGTATTTGCACAGTCTGATGCAGTTTTGGTAGAGAAAGCTGTGGCTAAATTGCAGGATATGACATCTGATATACCCTCTGATGTAAGGCGAGTAACGGTATACCGACTAAACTATAATGAAAATTATCTGTCAGAAGAAACGGTAGGATATATAGTTTCTCGTATAGAACAAACATTCAGGGAATATTCAGCTCTTACCATTATATCCCCACCTGAATTAAAGCCCACGAATGAACTCAAAATATTTGGAAGAGATTCTACTATCCAAATTTCAAATACGAAAGGGCGAAGTCTTGCCGAGTCCAACAGTGAATTGCTTTTAGAAACGGCTCAAAAGTATTCATTACATGCTTTAATTGAAGTCTCAGTTCAAAAAAAGGCTATTGAGGGTTTTATAATTAATATAAGAATGATAAGACCTGAATCTCAGGAAGTTGTTTGGGTGAAAACTCTTATATCAAATCAGGTATTTCCAAAAGAGGATATAGATAAAGGGAAACTTATTTTTATAAATGTAGGGGTAGAAACAATTATTGGTGAGAGTTTTAAAGTAGACAGTACTACTACTGATGCTGAACAACAAATACTTAATTTTAACGCATCTGTAACCTTCCGGCAACCTATCGATAATTCTGTTTCTTCTTATTTTGGGATCAGGGGTGGAATTAACATTTATAAAGGAACCCAAGACAGCCTATACAATGCTACATTGTTAAATCTAGGTGTTGTTTTTCATTACGGTTTGGGAGAAGAGAACGAGTCAATAAATGCAAATCGCTTGCTGCTTACTCTTGATGCTGATGTTCGTTTTGCACTAACAAAATATGAAGGAAGCATCTTTACGATATCACCAGGATTACAATTTAACTTCACAGAATCTATATCAGTAGGTTTATATGCCAGAAATATAATTTCAGGTGATGAGCTAAGGGAGAAAGACGTAAATCAAAGTATAACATTTAATCGGTTAAGTTATGGCTTACAATGTGTCTTTAGATTTTAGAACAAAATTTAGATTAGCGATCGTAGCTGTGGTTTGTATGACTATTACCAATTGTGCTACAACAGAGCAAACACCTGAAGAGAGTAGCTCGGCAGGAATTACGCCTGAAACACCAGCAGAAGATTCTTCTACTTTAGTTAAAGAAGGTGCCGGAGCAAGTAAGGTTTCAAATTCAATAAAAGTAATTTACAAAAACAAGAATACAGACTTGGAAGTAACACTAGATCCAAACAAAGAAGACTTTTTTCTGGATCTTAGTGGAATGAGTCCTGCGGAGAAAGATACTATCACTATTGCTGATTCTACACTTATTAAACAACGTGCAGTTGATATGCAAAAATTACTGTCCACATTCAGGGCGGCGCAGGATCTGTTTTACAAAGGAGAGTACAATGAAGCTTTACTAAAGGTGAACGAATCACTAAGAGTTCAGGAAACTGCAGACGCTTATGGCCTTAAAGGGACGATCTATTTTATGTTGAATAGAAAATCAGCGACCAGAGAAAACTGGGATAAAGCAGTTAAAATGAATCCTGATATAATGATACCGAATATTCCTGAACTTGAAGATATTATTAAAGATATAAAAGGGGATACAGAACAATGAGATTATCACTTACAAATATTTTAGGAGTATTTTTTAGTGTTGGGATTTTAATTTTTGGAGTGACAGAAATCACCGGTGCTACAGGATATATAAACTCGATTCCTACGCTAAGTAAATATCAGTTTTTGAATATCCCAAGTTTATTCATAGTTCTTGGAGGGGTCTTAAATGCGGTATTCATTACCTATCAACCTAAATATGTAGGACAAGCTCTCGGAAGTGTAGTTTATATGTTTAACCAGTCAAAAATATCTCATAAAAAGCTGAGTGACGATCTGAAAAATATTTTGGAGTGGAGTGATCAAGTTAAGGCAAACCGAATCAAAGCTATGAGTTCTCTGGAAAAAGAAAATAATGACGAAGTAACCGGGTATTTCTTTTCTTTGATAAATACTAATTATACAAATGATGAGATCAAAGAATTTGCCGGGGTAAGCATTGAAGAGCATTATTATCGGAAAATGATTGTAGTTGATGTGCTTAGGGCTATGGGCGGAGCAGCTCCGTCATTTGGAATGTTCGGTACATTGTTTGGGCTGGTTGTGATGCTGGGTCAACTTGAAAACCCCTCAGGCATGGGGCCCGGCCTGGCTGCAGCATTAATAACAACGCTTTATGGGATTTCTTTAGCCAGGTTTATTTTTTATCCAATAGCTGAAAAGCTTAAGAATATTGCTCAACAAAACCGGTACCGTGAATACTTTATGTTGGAAGGGGTCTTACTTATTAATTCAAAGAAATCAAGCTTCTACATTCAGGATAAATTAAAAACATATCTGAGAAGAGATCTTAAAGATCTGAAGAAAAATGATAAAGGTTAAAAGATTTGAATCTCAGAGACTTACATAGAAAAACAGAGCTAGATACACATACTGAGGATCAGGAATGGCTGCTAACATACAGTGACATGATCACTTTGCTATTAGCATTTTTTGCTGTGCTTATTGCAGTATCATATGTAGACCTGAACCTATGGGAACAAATGAAGCAAGGTTTAAGATCTGAAATAAATAAACAGGAGAATGTTCAGACCCCTCTGGCTGAGGTTAAAAAAGACCTCGACGAAAAACTTACAGACGAAAGAGAGGCTGAACTGGTTGATATTACTTTAGATCGAGAAGGAATAAAATTATTTTTCAACTCAAGTTCATTTTATAACTCGGGAGAGGCTAACCTGTTACCTACAGGACAACAGATCATAGATAAAGTAACTCAGGCTATGAATGATCTGGGTTACTATAAATTTAAAGTAGATGTGGAAGGACATACTGACAATGTCCCGATCAATACTCCAGTTTATCCCTCAAATTGGGAACTCTCTGTTGCAAGAGCATCCGGAGTTGTGAAGTATTTTATTCAGGAAGGTATTGAGCCTGAAAGAATTAAAGCATCCGGTTATGCAGATACAAAGCCTATCGTACCTCATGTAGATGAAACCGGAATCGATATAGTTGAAAACAGAGCTCTAAACCGAAGAATTGTGATCAGAATTTACTACTGATCAGTCAGTTCCAATTTCCCAATCTTTCCTGAGCCTGCAAGCCAGGCAGATTTTCCATCAGGGGTGAAACGTATTGTATAGAAAGATTCTTCGCTGATTTTTTTCCAATTCAACCCCCCGTCTTTTGAATAAGAAATACCAGGCGTTCCAACAGCGATAAGTTCTTTTCCATTACTTCCCGGGATATATCTTACTGATGAACGGTAAGATGGTCCTTGGCCATCTGCTATGAGTGTCCAGGTTTTACCCCCATCTTTGGTAATAGCTTTGTTCTCTGTGTTTTTATTTTTCTGATTCCAGTCTCCACCGACTATTATCCCATTTTGTGAATCATAAAAGTGACTTGAGAAAATTCCGGTCATTTGACCTCCCTGAACGATTGGAGTATTATATACTCGCCATGTTTCTCCTTTATTTTCACTATGAAAAACCCGAGCTCTTGTTCCTCCAGAAACCAACCAAACGTTATCTCCGACAATATTGACATTAGAATTACTTGCTGCAAATCCTGCTTCTCCGGTTACTACGATGGGAAGAGAGTCACAGGGAGTTTTCCTCCAGTTATTACCACTATTTTCGGTAATTATTACAGAAAGGCAATCCCCAATTGGGTCTCCCACGGCTACTCCAAATCCGTTTTTGGAAATAGTCATAGCATTGTAGAATGTTGAAGGATTATCCTCCTTATAAACCAATTTCCAATTTTTTTCATTTTCAGTACTTTTATATAACAAGGCAGGTGAGGCTATACTCAGGACGAAAACTGCACTATCTGTTACAGCGATGGATCGAAACTCGGGTCTTAATGTATCATAGCTAATCGTGTCAATCTCAAAAGATAAACCTTCGGTTTTGGTGAATCCAACCTGACCATTTGACCCAGCAAACCACATTGTTTTTTTATCAATGGCTTCGATGGCGCGAATGCTAACGTCGGGTATTTCAAAAGTAGTAATTTGGAAATCTATCTCTTTATTCCGGGAACAAGATGAGGTTGCCACTAAGATCAAAGTGAGAAAGAAAAAAGCTTTCATTGGTAGATGGTTATTATCGTATAACAATATCAGCGAGCATATTGTTAGTTAAAGATAAGGTAAAGCAATTTCCCTTAGCTCAAAAAAAGTTAGTGAAATTTCTTCCCATCTTTAGCTTTATCCATCAAAATTGATGCCGGTTTGAATCTTGGGCCAAAATCTTCAGCAAAGCCATTTAGTTTTTTGGCAATAGTATCGGCTCCTAAATGATCAATGTACCTGAAAGGTCCACCAAGGAAAGGAGGGAATCCTAAGCCTAAAATTGCTCCAAGATCTCCATCAGTTGCTGATTTAAGAATCCCTTCTTCCAGACAATATGCAGCTTCATTAATCATGGTCAATGCCATTCGGAGTTGTGCGGTTTCCATATCAGGGTTTGTTCTGTTAGTACCACCGAAGTATTTATAGATTCCCGTATTCACCTCTTTTTTCTTTCCTTCTGAATATGAATACATCCCTTTTTTGTTCTTTCGACCTAGATAGCCGGCGTCAACCAGTTCCTGAGCTTTTTCAGAAGATCTTGCCCCTCTTTTATCAAACATTGGCTTCATGGTTTCTCCAACATGAGCGCCTACATCAAATCCTACTTCATCTAAAAGAGCCATTGGGCCAACGGGGTATCCAAACTGTTTCATAGCTTTGTCCAGAAATTCAATGGATGCTCCTTCTTCCAGCAAAAGCAAAGCTTCATTCATAAATGGAGCTAAGATTCTGGTGGTATAAAATCCGGGACCGTCATTTACAACGATGACGGTCTTTCCCTGCTTTACACCTACTTCATAAGCAGTGGCGATAACCCAATCTGCAGTTTGTTCAGTAGTAATGATCTCCAGAAGGGGCATCTTCTGCACCGGAGAGAAATAGTGCATGCCGATCACGTTTTCCGGATGTGATGATGCTTTTGCGATTTCAGAAATCGGAAGCGAAGAAGTATTAGAAGCAAAAATTGTATCATCAGAAGTTGCGTCTTCCACTTCTTTTATGATTTTATGCTTGAGGTTCAGATCTTCAAACACAGCTTCTATAACAAGGTTTACTCCAACAAAACCAGCATACGAATCTACACCGGTAACACGGCTGGCAATTTCATCTCTTTCAAACTTAGTGATGATCCTTTTTTTCGATTTTTTATTCAGATCTTCCCAGATACCCTGTTCTCCTTTTGATGCGGATTCTAGATCACGATCTTTCAGTAGTACGGAGTATTTTCCCTTGTTAATACTTACATCAGCAATTCCCGACCCCATTAACCCTGCTCCAAGAACACCGACCTTATTAACAGGTTTTACCAGATCTTTTTGAGGGTTTTTCTTGGCGTTGTTCATTGCAAAAAACAGATTCACCAAAGCTCTGGACTCATGAGTTGCTCCCAGTTCACCAAAGAGTTTAGCTTCATTAAGTAAGCCTTTTTCTTTGCCGTGCTTGTAGCCATACTCAACAGCATCTAAGATCTTTTCAGGAGCAGGGTAATTTCCTTTTGTTTGGGCGAGTGTTTGTTTAAGAGCTTGTGAAAAAACGATCTTACGTCCGAGTCCATTACCCTCGATCATCTTTTCCATAGAAGTTCTTTTATCTGTTCGTTCAAACTTACCTGATGAAACTTTGTGAACAGCTTTTATGGCAGCTTCTTCCAGAGCATCTTTATGAACAAGCTCATCCACCAATCCCATTTTATAAGCTTGACGGGCAAAAATATTTTTTCCGGTTAACATATAATTCAGTGATTTCTGAATCCCGATCAGTCTCGGGAGTCGTTGAGTTCCTCCTGTTCCGGGAAGAATACCCAGTTTTACCTCAGGTAAAGCCATTATGGTTTTGGAATGTCCGGAGGCAATTCGATAATGACAGGCCAAAGAAAGCTCCAGGCCGCCTCCCATACAACTTCCATGTATTGCCACCGCTATTGGTTTTGAAGAGCTCTCAACTCTGTTTAAGATCGCGTGCCCATCCAGACTTAATTGCTCTATCTCTTCAGCTGTTTCCCGGGCTTTGAACATTTCGATATCGGCACCGGCAATAAAGTTATTTTCCTTACCGCTGATAAGAACAGCCCCTTTTAATGATACATCGGATTCAAGATCATCAAGAAAATTTTCAAACTGATCCATCATAGCTTCGTTAAGCGTATTTACTTTTTCTCCGGGCTGGTTTAAAGTAATGACCGCAACATTTTCTTTTTTTGTGATGTTTAAATAGCTCATAATTGGATATTAGAATGTATATAAAACCTATTGCTCAATTCCTTCTATGTAAAGAGAAGCTCAGGAATTAATTTCTTGTGATTTGAAAAATTGATCATTGTCATTTATCCTTGATATCTCTCAAGGATCATTGCATGTCCTTGTCCACCTGCGGCACAAGCGGTAACCAAAGCATATTTCCCCCCTTCATGATGAAGACGATTAGCAGCGGTTGTGACAAGTCTTACTCCGGTAGCACCAAAAGGATGTCCTAATGATAGAGAACCGCCCATAGTGTTAATTTTATCCATTGGAATCTGTCCAACTTTTGAGTCTCTGTTTAAAGACTCCTTAGCAAAATTCTCAGAATCCAATGCTGCCAATACAGCTAAAACCTGACCGGCAAAGGCTTCATGAATTTCAAAAACGTCAATATCTTCAAGTTTAAGATTCATTTGATCCAACACTTTTGGCGTTGCATATGCTGGACCGAGTAGCAATTCATCTTTAGGATCCTGAGATACAAAATTATATTCTCTCAAATACGCTTTTGGTTTTAGGCCTAACGCTAACGCCGTTTGTTCCTCCATTATAAAAGAAGCAGATGCGCCATCCGTTAAAAAAGAAGCATTTCCGGCTGTAATAGTTCCGTGAGGCTTTATAAAAGCAGGTTTTAACTTTGCCAGTTTTTCAATAGAAGTGTCTGAACGAAATCCATTGTCATTGTTAACAACAGAAAATTTAGGTGGAACCTTTACAGGAAAGATTTCATCATCGAGCAAACCCTCTTGCGTGGCTTTTGCAGCTAAATGGTGTGAGCGCATTGCAAATTCATCCTGGTCCTTACGCGATACACCAAATCTTGCTGCCATTCGGTCTGCACTTTTACCCATTGTTTCTCCGGTAGAAAACTCAGCAATAGCAGGTAGTTCAGGGAGAAGGTCTTTGGGACGAAGTCCTTTTAAGAATTTCAGAAAATCTAAGGGCGACTTATACTTTCTTGCTTCCAGTACTTTTTGCCGAAATTTTTTCTTAAACCGAACCGGAATGTCTGACATCGTTTCTGTTCCTCCGGCTAAAATGATTTTGGCTTGTCCCGATCTTATGAGGTCAACTCCACTGGCCACAGCTTGATTGGAAGAAATACAAGCCAATGCTATTGTAAACGCGGGGACTGTGTTGGGTATGCCTGCTCCCAAAGCACTTTCTCTAGCCACATTACTGGTGCGAACTTCTTGGATTACATTCCCCATAATTACCCGGTCGATGCTAGAGGGGGCAACAGCATTACGTGTTAAAAGGCCCTGAATCGCATAACGACCGAGGTCATAAGCAATAAGATCGTTGTAATCTGTACCTGATTTTAAAAAGGGAGTTCTGATTCCGTCAACGAGTACCGCAGTAAAAGGATAGTCTTTCAAAATAGTTGGATTTATTTCAGCTTTCAGCCATAAGTTAACAGTGTTAACCAAATAATCAATATTTGTTGAAATATTTCTTTGTCTGCATTATAAATGTTCATATATTTGTCGCCCTTGATAGGGCGATTAGCTCAGTTGGTTTAGAGCACCTCGTTTACACCGAGGGGGTCGGGGGTTCGAGTCCCTCATCGCCCACCATTTGTTTAAATAACAAACACCAAATTCCAAAAGCCACACTGTTTTGAAACAGTGTGGCTTTTTTTGTTTTATAGCAATGTTTAGTAGCAGCTCCTCTTTCGTTAAAGAAAACAAAGATGTTTAAAGAAACATTAATGGTTGATATGGTAATTATCACTAAATTGATGTAATGTAGTATAACCATTAATCCTGCTCAGAAATTAGTTTGAGATCTAATAACAGTTCAATAGGTTTTGGGGAAACAGAGAAGCGGCTTCAGCTTCTGTATCAGATCACGTCTCAGCCCAAAAAAGATTTAAACGAGCAGCTAGATAATGCATTGGAGTTAACTACAAAATTGCTGGGGATGGAAGTGGGCATAATCAGTTCTATCTCAAAAGAGTCTGAAACATATAAGATAAGAAATTTCTTTCCGGTAGATTCAGGTCTCTCTGTAGGACAAACTTTCGATCTCGGTAATACCTATTGTAGCATAACGTTGGAAGGCGATGATGTGATTGCGATCAATCATATGAAAAAATCAGAATATGAGCGTCACCCATGTTATAAGGCTTTTTCTCTGGAAGCATATATCGGGATTCCAATAATCATTGACAGAGAGTTATACGGGACTATAAATTTTTCGAGCTCAAATCCGAAAAAAGGAGGATTTGTTCCGTCAGATTATACTTTGATGAAGCTTTTGAGTGAGTGGGTTGCAGCTACAATAAAGAGGGCAAGAACAGTAAAAGCTTTAGAAGAAAAGAATGAACGACTTGAGCTGATCTCAAAAAATAGTGCAGATTTGATCTGTTTACATAACATGGATGGTATATATACTTTTATATCCCCTTCTGTAGAGAATATTTTAGGTTTTAATTATCAGGAGTTACTGGGTACAAATCATGCTGATCTGATCCATGAAGATGATCTGGAAAAACTGAACCAAGCACCGCGTAAAGAATTGGAAGAGAATGGGGTTGTAACTAATGCCAGATATAGAATTCGGAATAAAGCCGGGGAATATATTTGGTTCGAAAGTTCCGTTTCAACCGTTAAGGATATTGATGATAAACCAATAGGTTTACAGTCGATTTCAAGGGATGTAACAGCCAGAAAGAAACTTGAGCTGATGTTCGAAAATGCTCAGGAGATGGCACATGTTGGAGGATGGGAATTCGACTTGATTACAGGAGAGATCTTTTGGACGGATGAAGTGTACCGAATTCACGATAAAGAAATCGGATCAAAGCTTATTCTGGAAGAAGGTATGGATTATTTTCCCGGAGAAGGTAGAGATAAACTTGCAATGGCTATTAACAAAGCCACTATGAATCACGAAAAGTATGATATCGTGCTTCCGTTTATATCAGAAAAAAAAGTTTTCAAATGGGTTCGTGCAATAGGTGAACCACATATAGTTGATGGGACTGTGGTAAGATTGAGTGGTACCTTTCAGGATATCAGTAAGCAGGTTAATTATGAGAAGAGAATAATTGCTCAAAATGAAGAGATGCTCAAGCTCACTGAAACAAGAGATAAGCTTTATTCTGTTATTGCACATGATCTTAAGAGTGCCTTTTTTGGAATCAATGGGATGATCGATCTTTCTATTGAAGAATTGGAAGAAGACAAAAGTGAACGAGGGATAGAAAGAAGTTTAAAGAATTTATCTCTGGTACAAGTTTCTTCTCAAAATGCATATGAACTGCTTGAAAATTTGCTCGAATGGATCAGGGTTCAGAATGGTGAAATTAGTGTTAAGAAAGAAAAAATAAATATTGCTCAGCTATTGTCAGACAGTATTTCGATTTTTGAAACATCTGCAGCAAAAAAAAGAGTAACCATAAGTATACAGCCATACATTCTAAACATTATGGGTGATGCAAATATGCTGTCCACTGTTTTCCGAAACCTAATATCTAATGCAATTAAGTACTCTGAAAAAGATGGAGAGATAAATGTGGGTATAGAAGAGAATGGGCATTCTGTAGCTGTCAGCATTAAGGATTCAGGAATTGGAATGAATGCTGAAATTAAAGATCAACTTTTTGATAAAGAAAACAGACCGCAAAGAAGAGGGACGCTATCTGAGAAAGGAACAGGATTGGGATTATTGTTATGTAAAGATCTTGTAGAGGCACATAACGGAACAATAACCGTTATTTCAGAAGAAGATAACGGGTCAGAATTTATCATTAACTTGCCCAAACTCTGACAGAAGCCATTAAAAGGATTTTTTATAAAAAAAAACTATATTAAACAATGCACTCTCTATCTAATGGCGTGTTATTATGGAAATTAAATTTGTTAAACGTTCGGCAATAAATTCTTCTAAGAAAAGAAATTCGAAGTTTAAACCTCTTCTTGAAGCTATCGATAAGCTGAAACCGGGCGGTCAGGCACTCGAGGTATCTTATACAAGTGATAAAAATGTAAACTCAATGCGCACAGCAGTTTACCAACATAGCAGAGTTAAAAATATTAAGATCAAGAGTAAAAAAGATCCATCCATAAAAAAAATTCATTTTTACAGAGAAGAATAAGGAATGAGTTTTTTGGCTTTGGTGTTGATTTCCTACATTATGAGAAGACACCAAACAGCACTGAACCATGAGCGAAATTACTATTAAAGCAGAGACAAAGGACGCCAGGTTTTCGAGAGAAAATGTGGAGCTCCAATACCTTAAAGCCAGAAGCTTTACACATAAAATAGTTGAGCCTTTAGAGACTGAAGACTTTGTAATCCAAGCTATGGAAAATACAAGCCCGGCTAAATGGCATTTGGCACATACCAGTTGGTTTTTTGAGACTTTTGTATTAGAAGAATATCAATCTGATTTTGAAAGCTTACATCCCCAATACGCGTATTTTTTTAACTCATACTACTTGCAAACAGGAGTTCCGTTTTCCAGGGCAAATCGAGGCCTATTGTCGCGACCTACAGTAAAAGAGGTGTTCGAATATCGCGAGTATGTAAATGAAAAGGTTGTAGATTTTATACAGAATTGCGATGACAAAATTTGGGGAGAAGCATCAAAAGTAGTTGAGATCGGGATAAATCACGAGCAACAACATCAGGAGTTGATCCTTACAGATGTAAAGTACTTACTTGCGCAAAATCCGTTGCTTCCAATTTACAAAGAAAGAGAAACCCCGGACTCAGAGACTCCGGGGGAATTGAAATGGATCACGTTTGAAGAGTGTATTGTAGAAATCGGAAATAAAGGCGACGAATTTACCTATGATAATGAGCATCCGGTTCACCGAACTTTTATACAGAACTTTGAACTCGCAGACCGATTGATCACAAATCAGGAGTTTCTTGAGTTCATAAATGATGGCGGATATGAGCGGTCAGAGCTTTGGCTGGATGAGGGATGGACTAAAGTGAAGTCAAAAGAATGGAAGTCACCACTTTATTGGTTTATAAGAGATGACTCATGGTTCAATTTTACACTTTCAGGAGCCAGAAAAGTAGCGCTTAATGAACCTGTAACTCATATAAGCTATTATGAAGCAGATGCTTTTGCAAGATGGAAAGAATGTCGTCTACCAACTGAACAGGAATGGGAATATGCATGCGGTGATCTCGAAGTAGACGGAAATTTTGTAGATCGAAATACTTTTCATCCTTTAGCTTTGAAAAATTACGAAAGTGAATTAAAACAAATGTACGGTGATGTATGGGAATGGACTCAAAGCAGTTATTCTCCATATCCAGGTTATAAACCTTTAGCGGGGGCGTTAGGTGAATACAACGGAAAGTTTATGGCGAATCAGTACGTGCTGCGTGGTGGTTCTTGTGCTACTTCAAACTCTCATATCAGAAAAACGTACCGCAATTTTTTCCATGCTGATGCAAGGTGGCAATTCTCAGGAATAAGATTGGCAAAATAAAATCAATGACTGAAACAGAACTACTGTCCAAAAAAACTTCAATGCTTGAGGAAGTGATCTCAGGTTTATCTCAGGAACAAAAAACACTACCGAGCAAGTTCTTCTATGACGAAAAAGGCTCGAAGCTTTTTGATGACATTACTGAGCTGGAAGAATATTACCCAACTCGTACAGAGAGAAAAATTCTGGAAGAAAATGTGAATGAGATAGCAGAATACTTAGGTAAAAAGGTTTTACTGATAGAGCCCGGCAGCGGAAGTAGCTCAAAAACGAAGATCTTGCTAGGGAATATGGAAAACATCTGTTGCTATATACCAATGGATATTTCAGGGGATTATCTGTATAAAGTTGCTGAACAATTACGACTGGAATTCCCCAATATTCAGATTTTACCTCTTTCAGCAGATTATACTAAGCCATTCGAACTTCCTGAAAGTAGTCCTGATGCCAGAAAAGTAGTTTTTTATCCCGGCTCGACTATTGGAAATTTTAAAATGGAAAAGGTTCAGCAATTCTTAAAAGTTATACATGATATTATCGGTAATGATGGAGCTTTTCTGATTGGGGCAGATCTTAAAAAAGAGATCAGTGTTCTGGAAGCCGCTTATAATGATTCAGAAGGAGTAACCGCTGAATTCAATAAAAATATACTTACTCACTTGAACAGAGAATTGGGTGTTTCATTCAACACGGACTTATTCGATCATAAGTCGATCTGGAATAAAGAAAAAGGGCGTATTGAAATGCACCTTTTTGTGAAAGAAGATCATGCTGTTGAATTGGGAGAAGTGGTCATAAATTTTCAAAAAGGGGAATCTATTCATACTGAAAACTCACATAAATATACTTTAAATGGTTTCGCAGAAATGGTTTCTGAATGGTTCGAGGTAGAAAAAGTATGGACTGATGAGAGAAATTATTTTAGTTTACAATATTTAGAGCCGAGGTAGTGAGAAGTCATTTCGTTAATGTTATATATTTCGATAACAGAAATTCTCTAAACAAACTCAAAATTATATAAAGAGTCATCCTGAACTTGTTTCAGGATCTTTGTAAAGAATAGGCCTTGAATCTGTCTTAGTATTCATGAACAAAGCCCATGTTGTTTCCTTACTAACTACTGACATCAGTTTCAGAGTTTGGAAGCAAAAGCTTGGAACAGGGTCTCTATTTACCTAAAAGTATAAACTACAATTCTTTTTTTAACACAGAATATATGATACTATCTCAGATGCTTTAGGTAGAGAAAAACAGTTAAAGAATTGGCACAACAATTGGAGATGGAATCATGCAAAACAGTAGAATCCGAAATTATTAGATTGCTGCGACATTAATCTCTGAGTCGAGAAATCAAGCTATTCCGTAAGATCCTGAAACAAGTTCAGGATGACCCTATTTTTTAATTAAAGTTAAGAACCGTATAAGAATAAACTAACATCTACAAGGATGACCTCGATCACACTAAACCCCAGCCCATTTCAGATACATGTTTCTCACTTCTTTAATGTGCTCCTCAATGGTTTCTACTTTCCATGCTGAGGTATCAATCTGAGGATGAATGGTAGCCGTGATCTCGCCTTGCTTTGCCATCAAAGATCCACCCATACTTAGTCTGTCATTTCCATCAAAATAAATCGGGACAATAGGATATCCTAAGTCGATAGCCATTCTGAACGCTCCTTTTTTGAAGCGTCCTATTTTGCCTTCGTGCTTCCGCGAACCTTCGGGAGCTAAAATCAGATTTAGATTGTTCTCTCTGAGCCTGTTATACGTTTTTTGTAGAGTGGCGATCGCGTGTTCTTTATCAGAGCGTTTGATGAAAACCTGTCCGGTTAATCGCCCGATAATAAAAAAGAAAGGGATATACTGGAGTTCCCATTTTATTACGATTCTGAATCGTTCCAGAGCCAACATCAAAACAGCAGGTATATCAAGGGTTGAGCAATGGTTAAAAATAAAAATGACGGGTTTGGATGTATCTTTCCTCAAATCGTTAAGATGGTAATCTATTCCAAGTAAATAGAATATTGGTATTCCCATATATCTAGGAAAAGTTTTAACGATCCAGTTGGTAGCCTTTCCAAAGGTCAGGAGTACTATAATAGTTACCAGTATTGATACCAGTAGCAGAATTAACATGAATACGAACATCGTAATGATGCTTCGAACATATTCAAAAGAGGTCAGGGTTGTTTGCATATTAGAAAGTCAGTATTCAAAGCTACATTTCCAACTATCGAAATGCATCCTGAATGTGATTAAATTCGGGGGCTTCATTTTTTTTCTGTAGAATGCCGATTACATCAAAGCGCATGGGAGACCCGTCCATTTTTCGCTCATACATCCAGGCTTCTGCAGCTTTAAAAACATGTTCCACTTTTACTTCAGAGACATATTCTTCAGGTCTGCCATATTTATCGGAAGAACGTAGCTTTACCTCTATAAATACAATAGCGGTGTCATCATAAGCGATTATATCAACCTCCGATTTTTCGAAAAAATAATTTCTTTCCAGAATCCTCCAGCCTTTACTTTCCAGATAAGCACAAGCGAGTTCCTCGCCTTCATTTCCAATTTCACGGGTAGTTTTTTTAGTCATCAGACTTTTTTCCAATCAATGATTCTTTTACTTCTACTAATTTTATGAGCTGTTTCAAAAAGCCTAGATTCTTTTTGTTGATGTAAGGGAGAAGAGCTCCTGTAAATCGTTCGAACATTTCCAGAAACTCGTTGTAGTTTTCGATACGCTGTTTAAAAGCCTTACTTTCATCATCATTTAGTCCGCCTGATTCAAGAGTTGCGATACATTCCTTTAGTTCAGTACGAATAGGTTCGATTTCTCTTTGCTGACGTTCTCTGATGATTGTTGATACTATTTTCCAGACATCGGTTTCTGCAGTATAAAAATCTTTGCGTGTTCCGGATTTTTGAACTTTATGGATCAATTCCCACTCCAATAATCTGTGGAGATTCATATTTGCATTGCCCCGACTGATATCAAGCTTATCCATGATAGTATCGGTATCCAGAGGATGTGATTCAGCATACAGCAGCGCGTGAATCTGTGACATCGTTTTATTGATGCCCCAAGCGGAAGCCATATCTCCCCAAAGCTGAACAAATTGATCTAAGGCATCAGTATAAGCTTGTGTTCTTTTCATGAGGAGAAAATAATCAGAATTAAGCTGAAAGAAAGATTTCTTTATTAGCTATTTCTCAATTTGTCAAACAACCGCTTTACCTGAAGATCTCCAAAACCATAAATGCTTTCTTTTTTATGAAATTCCCGGAAAACAGGACCAAATTCATTAGAATCTGTTTCTTTCATTATGTCCAGAAGTGTTTGTTCCGGTCTTCCCAATGAGCCATCATTCGGAAACCGTTCTATGTTTGCTTTTGCTGCATCTTCTAAGAAGGGAAATTCTTTAGAGTGTTTTACAGCCATACTTAAAATCTCAGCATGGTTTTGATTCTGATATAACTCCCAAAGAGAAGAAAACAGCTTCACCTCGTTATCAGACAATTGGACTTTAGATTTATAAACGTTTGCTAAACCATCAGAGTTTAAACCGCCGAAGCCATACCGAATATCAGTGTGTGGGCGAACAAGAAATACTTGGGAAGGAGTTACGAAATTGTGAATTAAATGAGACACAAACCATAAGTTAACCTGACAAAAAAGATCATCTTCAAACCAAAGGTGGATAACTGAATGTTCAGGTAAAGAAATAATTTTGTTGAACTCGGGGATTACTTCTTGATGGTAGAATTCTATATCTGAAGGGTAAGTGATACTCAAATATTCCGCTCTTAGCTCAAATAGCTGATCCAAAGAATTCGCAGACACATCACCATCCACTAAACATTCTCTGGCTACGATTAGCTCACCATTTAAAGAGTCCGGAAATTGGTCTTTTAAAGCGTCGCCATTAAGGATGTGGAATTCTTTCATGTCTGTTTAGAGGTCTTCAAGAAAGGTGATGCGATTCTTGCTAAGGTCAAAAAAACTAACTTCAGAGGTGTTCCAGGGAGTTTGTCTGCGTATTTGTTCAACTTTTATAACTCCTGATTCGATAAGTTCCTGATACAAGAGTTCGATATTTTCTACTTCAAACTTCACATCAGTAGAGATCATGTCTTCAGGAAATTGAAACTGAAGATGCATGAATAAATTATCCCTCCCGACCACAGCATAATCAATTTCCCCTTCCTGATATGCGGAGCTGTCATAAACATTTTTAAATCCTAGTTTTTCTTCATACCACTTAATATCTCTGTCAACATCAGCAGAAGCCAAAACAGGGCTTATAAATTTCAGTTTTGGTTTTGAGGATTTGCTCATATCTCAAATGAATAGTAAAAGAAGAATCCCGATTAGTGCGGGCAAGCCTTGCACAAAAAAGATCTTTTTGCTGACTGTTGCAGCTCCAAAGATTCCTGCAACTGCTACACAGCTTAGAAAAAATAAGGCCACATTGACCCACCAAAAAGGGTTTTCTATAAAAAAAGACCAAATGAGTCCGGCTGCAAGAAATCCATTATAAAGTCCTTGATTGGCGGCCATATTTTTAGTCTTGTCAAAGAAATCAGGTGGAAACCCTGTGAATACTTTTTTAGCATGGGTTGTCCATGCAAACATTTCCAGCCATAAAAAATAAAGGTGTAGAAATGCTACAAATCCAATGAGTATTTTAGCTGCAAGTTCCATAAAAATGAGTTTAGTTATGGGAACCTACTTTGAATCAGTTTAAAATCAAAAATTCAGTTCAAACAAAGAAAGAGATTCTCCATCATTCTTTATATTCTCTTTGCGCAAAAAACCGAGCTTTATCAGCAAATTTTGTGATTTGATATTAGTTGGAGTTGTAATTGCGTATATGGAAGGAATGGATAATTCATTTTCCGCAAAATCTAAAACATGCTTCGAAGCTTCAAAAGCAAATCCCACACCTTCATAGTTTGGTAGCAAAGCAAACCCCAAATCCGGAAATCCCAAAAAATCTCTTTTAATTAAACCGCAAATTCCGACTGAAATATCAGAATTCTTATCACTTACATTAAATAAACCAAATCCATGTTCGGAATAACTTTTAATAGGACCTGTAGAAAGATAGTTTTCGGCATCTGAAAGAGTGTGAATTTTTTTGTCTCCAATAAATTCCAGCCACCCGGGAGTATTCACAATTTCTAAAATAAATGGAGCGTCATCTAAAGTAAATTCTGATATAAAGAGTCTTTCCGTGTTTAATCGAAAATTTTTCATTAGTTCAGCTCATGAGTTAGTTTTAAAGCCCAGTTATCATTTTGTTTCCGAAGATTTCTGAGTGCGTGTTTAATGATCCATATTCTATCTTTTGTAGCATCCGTACTCCATTTTTCGATAATCCTTTTAGCAACTTCTGGATTGTCTTTCAAAATATCATTAAGACAATTGGCCACAGACTTCTGAACATATTTTGATGGATCATCTTTAAGGTTTTCCAGAATAGGAAATAATGGAGTCGGATCATCTATAAACATCTGAAGCTTGGTGGCCCAAGGCAACCTCGGTCGACCGCCTTCACTTGATAACCTTCGGATGTGTTTATTGGAATCCAACGACCAGATTCTCATTCTTGCCATTGTTTGTTCTGAATATGTTTCAATAAAAGGGCGAATGGCATATTCACCGGTATTTCTCTTGGTGATCTCTTCTATGGCTTTCATGGAAATATCAAAGTGATCTAACCCATACTTTTCTACAAATTTTGCAATGGGCATGATCCAGTAATATTCTTTGAACATTCCGGTTTCTTCATCGTTTTCCGGGCCAAGTATTTGAAGCAAAACTTCAACTTGTTTTGGGTAATCATCTTCCAAATGGTTGTTTAGTTCATCGGCTATTAATTCCACTCTGTCTTTGAGTTCTAACCCATCAACTCCTGTATCTACTTTTTTGATGAAGGAAGAGGAATTAAAGTTCGCACTGACAGAAAGAAGTTTTTTCGAAAGCTGTTCTGCCAGTTCTTTATCGAACCAAAGTTTGAGGGGTTTGTAGGGCATAGAAAAAAGTAGGTTGGAGCAGAATTTACAGGATTACAGAATTGGTATAATTAAGTAAACTAAATTCTGTAAATCCAGAAATCTTGATAATTCTGCTTCAGATTTTATTGGACTAACGAACTACCCCAAACTCCCCAATCCCTTTTTAAACCTCTCCATAGCGTCTTCAAGGTCATTCATCGATGCTGCGTAACTCATTCTCAATCCGTTCGGTTCGCCAAAAGCGTCACCAGGAACGAGAGCTAAGCCGAATTCTTCCAATAAATACATACAGAGTTCTGTTGAGGTTGCAATCTTGCTTCCGTCCGGTTTTGATGAATTCAAATAATGAGAGATATCAGGAAACACATAAAACGCTCCACCGGGTGAGAAGCAACTTACTCCTTCAATGGCATTTAAAGAGTTAACCATGAAATCGCGACGTTTTTTAAACTGATCACGCATCGCTATTACTTCATCCAATGAACCATTATATGCTGCTTCTGCTGCTTTTTGAGAGATAGAAGAAGGTGCAGAAGTTTCCTGACTTTGAATCTTGGACACAGCACTTACAACTTCATTGCTGGCTGCAAGGTAGCCTAATCTCCAGCCGGTCATTGCAAACCCTTTGGAAAATCCGTTCACTAATAAAACTCGATCTTTAAGATCAGGAGCAACATTTAAAATACTGACATGATCGCTGTCAAAAACGATATACTCGTAGATTTCGTCCGAAACAATATAAATTTGAGGGTGATTACGAAGCACATTCGCTAAACCTTCCAGTTCTTCTTTGGAATAACACGCGCCGGTAGGATTTGAAGGCGAGCATAGAATGATTGCTTTGGTATTGTCTGTAATAGAATCTTCAAGCTGCTGTGGTGTAAGTTTAAAATCATTTTCAAAAGATGTTCTTACCAACACAGATTCTCCTTCGGCCAAACGAACCATTTCAGGATAGGAAACCCAGAACGGAGCAGGAATAATTACTTCATCGCCTTTATTTACGATAGCCAATAAACCAAAACCAACAGATTGTTTTGCACCATTAGAGCAGATGATCTGTGACGGATCGTAATCCAAACCATTATCTCTTTTCAGTTTTGCAACGATGGCATCACGTAATTCCGGAGTTCCGGTATTCATCGTATATCCGTGGAATCCATCATTAATGGCTTTTATAGCTGCATCGCAAATATGTCGCGGAGTTTTAAAATCAGGTTCTCCTGCGCTGAGAGAAACTACAGACTTGCCTTGTCTTTTTAGTTCTTTAGCTTTTCCGGTGATCTTTAAAGTTTCTGACGGCTGAAGGTTTTGTGCCCTGTTGGATATCATGCGCGGGATGATTGGATTGGAGTGTAATTATTGTGCAGGCGGAAAATCCCAAATAGTTAGGTAAAAGGGAAACGTTATTTCAAGAACAAAAAACAAAATTCAAAAACCAAATAAAAACAAGAGCCTGAGAGGATTAAGCAAGCAGATCCTTCAGGTTCTGCTGAACAGGACTCGCTATTTATTCAGCTTTTCCAGTAGAGCTTTTGCAACTCTCTCGGGCACAAAGGATGAAAGATCACCATTCCAGTGAGCGACTTCTTTTACCAGCGATGCCGAAATGAAAGTAAAATGTTCATCGGGCATTAGAAATACAGTGTCCACTTCCGGGGCTAATCTTTTGTTGGTAAGTGCCATTCGGAATTCGTATTCAAAATCAGAAATTTGTCGAACGCCTCGGATCAATGTATTCGCTTTTACTTTTTTGGCGTGATTTACAAGCAATCCTGTAAACTGATCTACTTCCACATTTTTTGCCCACTCTTTTCCCTTCAGGCACTCTTTAATGAGTTCCACTCTTTCATCGCCTGAAAAAACAGCATTCTTTCTGTGATTTACGGCAACAGTCACTAAAACCTTATCAAAAAGATTGGTAGCGCGTTCCAAAATATCGAGATGCCCAAACGTGATGGGATCAAAAGAACCGGGGTATAAGGCAATGTGTTTCATAAGAGGAGTTTATTTAGAATCTACCGGATGCTTTTCAAAAATACTAACGGTTGTTCTGCCGTAAGCTTTGCTGAAGAAATGATGAGGATGCTCTTCGTAATTGTGATATTTATCATGTTCCAAAATAAACCAACCATCTTCATTCAGCCAATCATTGTCTAAGATTTCGGCAATCATTTCATCCATCCATTCATACCAATAAGGGGGATCACAAAAGATGAAATCATAACTCATAGTTCTGTTTTCTAAAAACTGTTGAACATCTGAAACCACGGTTCTGATATTTTTTTCGATCTCGAAATCAGTAGCTACTTTTTCGATCAGTTTTATATTATCCGGTTTAATATCTACGAAAGTAACTTGCTTCGCCCCGCGGGAAATTGCTTCAAAACCAAGATTCCCTGATCCACCAAAAAGATCCAGAATCACAGAATTCTCCAGATATTTGTATGCAACGATCTTGTTAAAGATGCTTTCTTTGGTTCGATCAGTCGTAGGGCGTACATCTAGTCCTTTCGGGATTGAAAATCGTCGTCCTTTAAGCTTTCCGGTAATTATTCGCATGAAGTAATTTTTGAGTAAATATAAGGAAACAACTGTAACACTATAACACCCTAACACAATAATGTTCTAAAGTGTTAGGGTGTTATAGTTTGGTTTTTGTAAGGTCAGAAATCCAGGCTTAACAGAATTGCCGGAAAAGCTGCCGCAAGATCAAATCCGTAGGTTTCTTCTTCTGCTTCAACGCCGATAGATTCTAAAGAATTCAAATGTGTTATTTCAGAAGATGGATCCCAAAAACTTTGAAGCGTTTGTTCTGTTTCATGTGTATGGTGACCAAACAGAAATATATTTTCATGTAAGCCATTCATCCAGGAAGAATTTGTGGCTTGTTGTAACCAATGGTAGGGAGTATCAGAAATTTGATCGAACTGGAAGTAAGTGGCTGCTCTGAATTTGCCCAACATAAAAGAAGTCATTGTAAGTACATTTTTATGACAACCGATCATCATAAATGAACCTCCGGGTTTCTGAAAAGAAGACCATTTTTGTGCAATCTCAAAATCGCTGGCAAAATCAGTAACCGCAATTTTTTCTGTAAGGTCATTGAAACCCTGCATAACTGCCCTTCTTCTCAAACAAAGAAATTTAAATGAAGACTTACTCAAACTGTGCCATGTAGGCTCTACGTCACCACGGTCAATTCCCTTCATTAAAATTGAAAGATGATCCTCACGTTCGTCGGCATTATCGTATACAACCTTGGGAAGAGCTGTCCAGCATTCTTCTCCGGGATGAGTGAGAGCGCGAACAGATTGAATACTGTTCTCTTTGAAAATGCGCTCAAATGTTGTCTGGAGTATAGGAAAGTATTCCTCATTTCGTGTAGTGATGGCTCGGTTTACATCAAAATTAAAGTCAAACGAGCCTATACGAAAAAGGTGCTTGCTGTTTTGAGGATCGTTGAGAGCATAAAAAAGTCGATCAGCAAAAAAACAAACACCCAGGTTTGAGGTGGATTCGCTCATTAATTCCAGCTAGGAGCATTTCGCATTGTAGTTCTTGATAAACTACCGATTGCGTCATCATAATCTTCACTTGGATCCTCTAGCAAATACAGCGGAGGACGAATAGTATCGTTTACAGAATAGATGAATCGTTGTTGATCTCTTGGTGAGTAGATCAACTGGCCTGGAGTAAAGGCCTCACCCTGATACGAAAGCAAGCTGTCAGAGATTGAAAGCAAAGCAGAATCGCTTTGTACAAATTGAACCACGGAATCCAAACCGCCTTCAGCAGGAGGATACTTTCCATAACGTACATCATACTGAATAAGAACATCTTTAACGGTGTTCATATGATAGCGAACACGTTCAGTCATAGCCTCACGCTCAAGTACTTTTTGATATGGTGTTACGATTGAATCATATAGAAACCAGGAAAGAGCTAAAATTAGGATCCCTAAAACGATGCTTAAAACTTTATTGCGCGTATCAATATTCATTTGAAATAAAAGTCAGTTAATTGTAAAGAATTTTGGAACTTTGAGAGGGTAAAAATACATTCGCACCCATATATATGCAACCATTGTAACTGATGTAAATGTAAATCTGTAATTAAGTAATGCCTGCTATGCATAAAAGGTGTTTTTATTACATAAAAAAACAAGTTTAGCTTGAATAAAAGAGTACTTCAATTAGCCATACCTAATATTATCAGCAATATTTCCGTACCCTTGCTGGGGGCAGTGGATACAGCAGTAATAGGACATTTAGAGCATGTTTATTATTTGGGAGCCATAGCGGTTGGGAGTATTATCTTTGATTTTATTTTTTGGGGATTCGGTTTTCTGAGAATGGGAACGACAGGATTGGTCGCTCAAGCATACGGCGCAGAAAACATTCACAGAACAAAAGTAATTCTCATAAGAGTGCTTTTGGTGGCACTGGCCGGTTCAGTAGCTATACTGTTAATGCAGTATCCCTTAATTGAATTTTCTTTGTGGGTAATAGATGCTTCTCCGGAAGTTGAAGAATACACTCGTATATACTATAAGATCAGAGTATTTTCGGCTCCGGCTACCTTAAGTCTGTTTGCTATAAACGGTTGGTTTCTTGGAATGCAAAATGCACGATATCCGATGATCATAACCATATTCCTGAACATCCTGAATATTGCACTGAACCTGACCTTCGTATTCTATTTTGGAATGAATGTTGATGGTGTTGCATGGGGAAGTTTACTTTCCAGCTATTTAGCAGTTGTGCTGGCGGTAATTCTATATCTGAGCACATATAATAAAGTAAAACTTAAAGTTTCATGGAGTGATCTGATCGAACTTGAGGAATTGAAAAAATTCTTCAGCGTGAATCGGGATATTTTTATCAGAACCTTGTGTCTTATTTTTTCATATGGCTTTTTTACGGCTTCATCAGCAGAAATGGGAGATGTTTGGCTGGCTGCAAATACGATATTACTTCAGCTTTGGTATATAAGTGCTTATGCAGTTGACGGTTTTGCATATGCCGCAGAAAGCTTGGTAGGAAAATATGTGGGAGCTATGGATTTCAAAAAAATGAGAAAAGCTATTTGGACATGTATGGCATGGGGATTGGGATTCGGTGTTGTGGGGACATTATTTTATGCAGTATTTGATCGCGAGTTGTTATCCATTTTTACTGACAAACCGTTGGTCATTGAAACCGCTATGATAGTAGCCATCTGGTTAATTATAGCTCCATTGATCAATAGCATATGTTTTATTTGGGATGGTGTGTATATAGGAGCAACTTCAACGGGAGCAATGCGAAATTCAATGTTAATCGCTACGATCGTATTTTTTGTTCCTGTATATTATTTAGTGAAACCTTTTGCGGGGAATCATGCGTTGTGGATCGCAATGACTTCTTTTATGGTTATAAGAGGGGTTACTTTAACACTATTTGCGAAAAAGGAATTGTTCTTAAAATTTCAACATAAACAATGAGTTCATGAAACAGATACTATTACTTAGACATGCAAAATCGAGCTGGGATCACCCCGGGCTGGATGACTTTGACAGACCGTTAGCCAAAAGAGGGTTAAAGGACGCTCCGAGAATGGGAAAATTTCTAAGAAAGACAGGAAGAATTCCGGACCTTATCATTGCATCCACAGCACAAAGAGCCAAAGAAACTTCTCAGCTTGCTGTAGAAGGAATGAAAGAAGATGAAAATATCATCAGCTGGAACAGTGATTTGTATTACGGAAGCATGAGAGATTATTTGAAAGCAATTCAATCAGCCGATGAAGAAGTTGAACGAGTAATGATTGTCGGACACAACCCTAAAATGGAAGATACAGCCGGAGCATTGATTGGTTCTGAACGCCCTTCCGATGTTCGTATGCCCACTGCTGCTTTAGTGTGCGTGAATACATATGCAGCTAGTTGGGATCAAGTACAATGGGGAGGTTGCGAGCTGGAGTGGATGATGATTCCCAAGGTGTTGAAAGAAATCTGATATCGGCACGAACTTGCTAAACATTTATATGCACTTTGTTTATATTCAAAAACGAAAACCAATCTACAATTCAAGAATTAATTAAGAATGAATTTTCAGCAAAACTACTTTTTTCTATGTAAAACTCCACTAAGCGCAGAAGGTGCTGAAGATGTTGAGGTGATAACCAGAGCTGAAGACAGTACAGATTTTTCTCGAGTGTTTAAGGAATATGAAGAGAAAAGATCACATGCGTTTAACAGCGACAATATCTACAGTGTGGTTCGCGCTGATGATATCTATGATCTGATCCGGATGCCTAATGAAAAGGATGCGAAAGAAGAAGCATACGAAAGAGCTACCCCTGAGATCATTACAAATCTTCAACATCGTGCAATGCAAGGTAAAGATGCTAATGCAAAAGCTATTTTGAAAGAAGTTTACGATCTGGAGTAAAAAGGCTTTTTCGTACTAAATGGGAACATTTTCCTTCTTTTAGGAGTTATAATAGTAGCAGAAATGATAAACAAAGCTAATTATTATGAATGACTTAACAATTGAAGGAAATTGGAATCAGGTTAAAGGTAAATTAAAGCAAAAATACTCTGACCTTACAGACGATGATCTGAAATTTCAAGAAGGAAAAGAAGACGAGCTTTATGGTAGACTACAAGAGAAGCTTGGGAAAACAAAAGATGAGATTAAAGAATTAGTAGCTTCTTTATGAGATTGAAAGAAGCTGATTCACAAAATTAAGGAAGTCGAAATGGCTTCCTTTTTTTATGTCTGATGGTTGCAGTTCGGAATCATCAGAGATATTTTAATGTACTATTAATAATCAAAGAAATTAACGACTGGAGAATATGGAAAATTTTGAATTTGATTCTGAAATGCTGTTGGATTTTGTGCTCACCTATGCGCCTAATGTTTTGAAAGCAATTGCAGTTCTTGTATTAGGGCTTTGGGTAGTTAAACTAATCAGCGGAGGAATTAAAAGAGTATTCAATAAAAGTAATGTCGATCCTTCTTTACAGGGGTTTCTAAGAGGGCTTATATCAATGATACTCAAAGTGATGGTTTATATTACTTCACTTGGGATGTTGGGTATAGAAATGACCTCATTTATTGCAATTCTGGGTGCTGCAGGTTTGGCAGTTGGATTAGCTTTGCAAGGAAGTTTATCCAATTTTGCGGGAGGAGTTTTGATACTCTTTTTCAAGCCTTTCAAAGTTGGAGATTTTATCGAAAGAGGCTCAGAATCAGGAACTGTTGAAAAAATTGATATTCTTCATACCATTTTGAACACACCTCAAAATCAGACAATTGTTGTTCCAAACGGACAGCTCGCAAATTCTCCTGTTACAAACTATTCAAATAAAGAAACAAGACAAGCTCGGTTTTCGGTTGGTATCAGTTATGGAGCGGATATTAAAAAAGCACGTGAAGTAATATTAAGAGTATTGAACTCAGATGAAAGATTGTTGAAAGAACCGGCTCCGGTAGTGGTGCTAACTGAGCTGGCCGATAGCTCGCTTAATCTTTCTGCACGGGCCTGGACTAAAAACTCTGATTACTGGCCTTTTTTCTGGGAAAATCTTGAAAAGATCAAAGAGGAACTGGATAAAGAAGGTATTGAAATTCCGTTCCCACAAAGAGACATTCATGTACATAATGTTGACTAAATAATTTTATCAGCTTAGCTAAAGCCGGTTCTTTGAGCCGGCTTTTTTTATATCAGAAAACTGATTATAAAAAAAAGTTTATAAATACTATCTTATTCAACTTATATAATGCAGGCATGAGCCGAATCAATGAACCAAGTGGAAAGGAAGGTTGCTATTATGAACCTGGAGCAAGATAAAAATACAGACAAAGACACCAACGATTCACCAGAGAATCCGGAAGTAACAAACGAAGAGAGTTCAGCTGAGGAGAAAACAGAAGCTCCTGTAGCAAAAAAGGAAGAAAAGGTTGAGGAACCGGTTTCTTCAGAACAAGAAGAGGAATCCGCAAAGGAGGCAGAACCTTCATTAGAAGAAAAGGATGAAGAAGAAGTTGTAGAAAGTGAAAATGAGGCAGCTTCCGATAAAGAGGAAGAAACCGAAACATCGGATTCTGAAGAAGAAAATAACTCTCAGGAATATTACACAAAGATCTTGAGCAAGATCAAAGAGGTTTTGGAAACTAAAGATTGGGGATTGATCTCAAATGAATTTTCAAACCTCTCTTTACATATTGGGGAAGGACCGGAACCTGATGAAGAATCAAAAGCCCTGCTGAAAGAATTTGAAGAGTTAAGATCTGATTTCGAAGAGCGGAAAAAAGCTCACTATGAAGAGTTGAATAGGAAAAGAGAAGAAAACCTGAAGAAAAAGAAAGAGCTTCTGAAGCAGTTTGCTGACATTGTTAATGAAGAAAAATGGACAGCAACAAAAGAGGTTTCTCAGATAAAAAATAGTTGGGACAGAATTACTCAAATCCCAAGAGATGAAATTGATGCATTGAATGAACGATTCGATTCATTCATGGAAGAATTTGACAGCCACAAGGTAGATCGTCTTGTAAAAAAGCTTGAGAAAGAAGAAGATAATCTGACATTGAAGCTTCTTTTATTAGATAAAATGGAAGCTTTGAATGAACGTAGTGATGATTCAAAAGCCGATTTTAAAGCTTTGACAAAAGAATTTGACGACCTTCACAGTCAGTGGAGAAAAATTGGAAGAGTCCCTAATGAAAAGAATCAGATGGTCTGGGACCGATTCAATACTGCTGAAGATGCCTTCAACCAACTTCGGTTTAAGAATGATAAAGCCTACCGCGAAAAGATTGAGAAGTCTTTAAAAAAGAAGAAAAAACTTATTGCCGAAGCTGAGGCTTTAGTTGATAACGAAAATATTGCAAAAGCGGCGCGTAAGGTTAACAAGCTTCATAATGCGTGGAAAAAAGCCGGTAATCTTCCCCAAAAGGATGAAAATGAATTGTGGGATAAATTTAAAGCTGCAACAGACGCTTTCAATGAAAAGAAATCTGAAAATATTGATGTTCTCAGAGAACAGGAAGAAAAAAACTATGACAAAAAGCTCCAGTTAATAGAGCAAGCTGAAGCCATACAGGATACAGAAGATTTTGATAAGGGTCATCAAACAATGCAAAACCTGATGGACCAATGGAAAAAGATAGGGCCGGTTCAGCGCAAGAAGTCTTCTAAGATCTGGAAGAAGTTCAAGGCTGCGATGGATGTATTCTATGAGCGTCGTAGAGATCACTTTAAAGATCGTAGAGGAGAAGAGAAGGAGAATCTTGAAAAGAAGAAAGAAATTCTAAGCAAGCTTAAGGAACTAGGTTCTCATGAAGATCCTGTGAAAGCAGTTGAAGAAGCAAAGAAATTACAGGATGATTTTAAAAATGCCGGCTATGTTCCGATTAAATCAAAGAATAAGATCTGGAAGCAATACAGGGAAGCCTGTGATGTAATTTATGAACGTTTCAGAGCCAGTGGTTCTGATTTGGGAATGGAGAGAGAGTTGGCTTCAGAGGGAGTAGAACCTGCAGACAGGAAGCAGGTAATAAAGTTACGCAAAGAGAAAAATGCTATTCAGAAAGACGTTTCTAAACTGGAATCAGAAAGCATACAATACGAAGAGGCAAAAACGTATTTTAAACCAACAAATAAAGGCAATAAACTCAGAGATGAGTTGCAGGAAAAGATCGATAAAGTTGGTGAAAAACTGGATAGTAAAAAGCAAAGAATTTCAGAAATAAATCGTGCACTTCGGGATTTAATGACTTCAGATGAAGAGGAATAACGGAAGAATTAGATTATTTGAAAGCGATAGTTATATTTACCTATTATTACATCTAACAATACGTTGATATTTGGAAAGCAACATCAAAATAAAACTTTGGGGAGTAAGAGGTTCAACGCCATGTGCTAACCCTGAAAATATGAGGTACGGAGGTAACACTTCTTGTATCCAGATATCCATTCCGGGAATGAAAGAGTTGCTTATAGCTGATTGTGGAACAGGTTTCAGAAATCTGGGCAACGAACTGGACTCTAATGGCAAAAGTTTAATGGGGAAGATTTTTATCACTCACCCCCATTGGGATCACTTACAAGGATTTCCTTTTTTTAAGCCTTTCTATGATCCAAGAAATCGTTTTGAAGTGTATATGCCTCCTCAGGATGGAATTGGGTGTAAGGAAATTCTTCAAGGTCATTTGTCGAATACTTTTTTTCCGGTTTCGATTGATATGCTTGAGTCAGAACTTGATTGCATTACTTTTGAAAAGGGTAAACTGAATTTCAACAAATATACTGTTGAGTTCATGTGGGCAAACCACACAGTGCCAACCGCAATATTCAAATTTAACATTGAAGGGACTATAATTGTTTTTGCTCCTGATAATGAGCTTCCTGTTAATATAGATTCTGATAACAAGGCATTTGTAGATGAGTTCCGAGCTTTTGTAAAAGGAGCTAACGTGCTAATTCATGATGCACAATTTACCAAAGAACAACATTTGGATAGATTGGGTTGGGGGCATTCGAACTGGGAAACAGTTATTGAACTGACGAAAGATCTTGGAATAAAAAGATTATGTTTTTCTCACCATGATCCGGATCATAGTGATGATACTCTGGATAGGATAAACTCTAAAATTGCGAGTATCAAAGGCACTTCATATGATGAAGCTAAGGTGATACAAGAAGGACAGGAAATATACCTGCCCTTCTAAATACCATTAAAAATTAGTTTAGAAGTAGTATCTGACACCAATTCCACCATCAGCATCACCATCAGTATCGGGAATCAAATTGATTACAGGTGCAACTTCGAGATAGAATTCCAAAGGGGCTTCGGGCGCTAAATATGATAGTCCAAGAGGGATACGTGCTCCGAAGAAAGTATCATTTGCAAAAATTGCACGAGCACCTAAACCATAAAAGAAAGCCAAATTACCTTTTTCAACTTCCAAAGGCTTATGCCATTGATGATCAGCGTGTATATAAATGGCGTCATTTCCTGATAATGACCAAGCCAGACCAACATCAAATGCAGTGTTTTGACTTGTCCAGGATTTAAGCGTAATACCGGTTGGCTCACCGATCATTACACCAAGTCCGGTTTTTCCTGCATTGGTATCCTGAGCAGTAGAATTGACTGTCAAAAGACCTGTAAAGACTAAGGTGAAAATTAAAAGAAACGATTTTTTGATTGTTTTCATTTTTTGGTTAGTTAGTTCGTATTCAAAGAGTTAAAGGATATATTTAAGATTTTAGTTCCAATTATTAACAACAACTAATACTAGTGAATAACAATAAAATTATCGTTTTCGTAAAAAATGCAGTGCCGGGAAAAGTAAAAACACGTTTGGCCAAAACAATTGGGGACAAAGAAGCACTAGAAGTGTATTTAAGATTACTGGGAATTACTAAAAAAGAAGTTTTAAAAGTAGATGCAAAAAAAGAGGTTTGGTATGCATGGGAGATTGGTAAAGATGATATTTGGGAAGAAAATAACTTTGCAAAAAAAACTCAGACCGAAGGTGATCTTGGAGAGAAAATGAAACATGCATTTAACCAATCTTTTAAAAGCGGTAGCGATAAAATTGTACTGATCGGAAGTGATTGCCCAACTTTGACAAGTAAAATTATGGAAGAGGCTTTTGCCAAACTGGATGATAATGATGTTGTTTTTGGTCCGTCAGAAGATGGGGGTTATTATTTAATTGGAATGAGTTCGTTCAAGCCTGAAGTTTTGGAAGGTATTGATTGGAGCACGGAAAAAGTGATGCAACAAACAGAACAACAAGCCCGGGAAAATAACATCTCTCTTGCGAAGCTCGAACCATTAAATGACATTGATAACGAAGAGGACTGGCAAACGTATTTGGCAAGTTTAAATTAGAATGGTAAGTATAATTATACCGGTTTTTAATGAAGAGTCTACTTTAAATGACTTAATCCCATATTTGCAAAACGCTATAAAAGATAAAAATGCTGAGCTGCTATTAATTGATGGAGGTAGTAGTGATAATACAGTTCAGATATGTAAAGAGCTTGGTGCAACCATATATACCTCGCCACTTAAGGGAAGGGCTTCTCAAATGAATTACGGGGCAGAGAAATGTTCGGGTGATATATTATATTTTTTGCATGCAGATTCTCTACCTCCGCTAAATTTTATTGGCGACATTTTGGAAAGCATAAATGAAGAATATATAGCCGGATGTTATCGTCTGGCTTTTAAGCCGGAACTTCCATTGCTAAAGTTATATGCCTGGTTTACTAAATTTGATAATGATCTATTCAGGTTCGGAGACCAAAGTCTTTTTGTTACAAGAAAAGCATTTGAAAAGATTGGAGGCTTTGATCAAAAATTAAAAGTTATGGAAGACCAACAGATTGTCGTTGATCTAAAAAAAGAAGGAAAGTTTAAAATTGTGAATAATTCAATTATTACTTCTTCGCGCAAGTATATGAAAGTAGGGGTTTTGAAGCTTCAACTGGTATTTACAATTATTGTAATTTTTTACTATCTGGGTGTAAGTCAAAAGGTTATGTCGGATTTTTACGCCAAGCAAGTTCAATAAGGTGTTACCAAACTGTAAAACCTTGAATTCTAACTACGATTGAGTTAGAATTTTCTTATAATTGTGCTCATTATAATCGTTAGCAATTTATCGTTATTTGAAGAAGTTAATCCTACTCCTGATCGTTTTAGTTGTCCCATTTTGTGTGAACGCACAAGTTCCATTTGAAAGAGCTGAAACGGATGCCGGTATTATCGGCTTATCAATTACAAATTTTGGAACATTAGGTAAACCTGATGTGAGAAATAATCCTGAAAGCGGCTCAAGTATGCGCTTTCCGAAATCTACGGGAACCGAACACTTGTTTGAAGCCGGAATATGGATAGGTGCTGATGTGGGAGGTCAGATCAGACTATCTTCGTCTTCTGTAACCAATCCAGCCGGTTATTCCAGAGGAGCTCAAGGGTTTGAATTTACTTCTGAATCTGTAATTACTCGTAGAAGTTCTGATCCCAATAATGAATTCTTTTCTGTCTCAGCAGTTAGTGAGCGTGATATTTTAGCATCTTTTACAGATCGTCGCAGAAGTGTGAACGGCACAGAGATTACCGGGCATGATAACCCACTGTTTACAGATGTAAAATTAGAGAGCTACAATTGGGGGTTTCCTTTCACAGAGAACTTCACCATTCTGAAATATGATATTACAAATAACAGCGATATTCACGCTTTGCCCGAGACATGGGACAGCGTGTATGTAGGAATGTATGCAGATTTGGTAGTACGAAATGTAAATAGTACTACCGAAACCGGTGGAGCCTTTTTCAATAAAAACGGTATTGGGTTTATGGATTCACTAAATACCATGTATGCATTTGATGCCGGTTCGCCGGATGACCCAAGTATAAACACTTATGGTGCGGTTTCAATAGTTGGTGCCGAGTACAGAGACTCTTTTTTCCACCCTGATAATCCCGATACATTAGATGGTAAGTTTACTCAAACGGGCTTCAATGTTCCTGATCTGGGGCCGAGTTATTGGTTGTTCAGTGCTGGAGCAGGGGATTTTACCGCTCCCTCAAATGATGGCGATCGATATGATAGAATGGCTCAACGGTTTCCTTATGAAGATAACGAGCAAAATCTTAGAGAAGACGGTCAAAGTGGTAATGGAAATTATATTTCATTTATTTCTATGGGGCCTTTCCCACAGGTGGAACCGGGTGAAACTATTACTGTTTATTTTGTATTTAGTGCCTCACTAAAGCCGGATCAGTTTCAAGGGCAAGCGGGTAAGTCTGTTGACACCGAAGGTTCCAGGGTTAATATGGTAAGTACTATCAATTCAGCCAATAGTGTATTCAGAGGTGAGGATAAAAATAAGAATGGTGTTCTTGATCCCGGAGAAGATACAGATGGAAATGGCGAGTTAACACGTTATTTATTTCCAACACCGCCTGATAACCCAAAGACAAAAATTGTATTAGAAGCTGGAAAGGTGTCTATTTATTGGGATAAAACAGCCGAAGAGTCTGTAGACAGGGTATCCGGAGAGATGGATTTTGAAGGGTATCGTGTATACAGTTCAGATCTTGGGCAGGACATAAATCCAAACTCCAGATTGATCAGAGAATTTGATAAGCCAAACAACAATATTGGATTTGATGTGGGTTTCAATGAGGTAGAACTTGATGAGCCGGTTACTTTTGAAGGAGATACTGTTGAATATTACTACCGCTACGACTTAACTAACCTATTAAGTGGTTGGCAATATCAGGTTTCAGTAACTGCTTTTGACCGTGGTGATTCAGAATTTGGAGTTGAAAGCCTTGAAACCAGTACCAATTCAAACGCTGTGCGTGTTTTTCCGGGAACTCCCGTAAATACTAATTTCGGAGATGATGGGTTTGAGGTAGGAGTATATCCAAATCCATACAAAGTGAATGCAGCTTGGGATGGACCTAGTGAAGGAGATCGCAAGCTCTACTTTTATAATTTGCCATCAAAAGCAGAGATCAGAATTTATACCATTGCTGGAGATATTGTAGCAGAATTTGAACATGATTCTGAAACTTATACCGGAGACATCTCATGGTTCGATGATTTTAGTAACGATCCACGAGTGCTTCCCGGTGGAGAACATGCCTGGGATTTACAAAGTGAAGCGAATCAAATCTTAACAACGGGTTTATATCTATTTACCGTTAAAGATGTAACTACAGGAAAAATAGAAAAAGGAAAACTTACAATAATCAAATAATACTTATTACTATGAAAAAACTGATACAATTTTTTGCAGTAACTATGTTAGTTGCTTTGCCGATGTTTGCGCAAGCTCAGGACACAGTTTCTGTGAAAGAATTAAATACGTACGAGGGACTTACTGAGTATTCACAGAATGCTCTACAAGCGCACCCATTAAATGGTGTTACTGTAACTTACACAGGTGTAATCGTTTCCAATCCTAAAACTTCCGGGAATGCAACACCTAATGATACTAACAGTGATGGCGTAATTGATGACATCGGAAGGATACATGTTTTCATTACAGATACAGCTGCTGTAACACAAGGTAGAGCAGGAATGTCCATACAAATTGTGGAAAGTGATTACGAGTTACTTGAAGGTTTCCAAAGAGGAGATGTGGTTACTTTTGTAGGCCGAATGACGTTCTTCAATTCAACTGTACAAATGACTGCAGATGAAGCGTCGCTTCAGGGAACAACATCTATCAACTTTCCGCAGTATGCAGAATTACTTGATCCGTGGGAAGTAACTGTAGATGAACTTGTTACTGCAAATGGTGATGGTACTTTCCAGATGGATATTGAAAGCTATCAAAAGTACAACAACGCTTATGCCAAAATAACCGGCGCAACTGTAAGTAATATTTCCGTTGGTAGCAGAGTTGATTGGGCACTAAATGAAAATGGTTCAAGAATTTACATGTATGATATTTCTCTTCGTTTCAGAAATGACAGAGGTTTGGGGTATCTGCCTGAATGGAACTACAGAAGATTGCCTGGTCTGGAAGACGGTTCTGACGGTAATTTTGAGCCTCCTGTAGCAGGAGCGGTAGTAAATGTAAGTGGTTTCTTAAACCTGCAGGGCGATGATCCTGACGGTACCGTTCCTTCAAACCAGATTTCATGGAGCATGAGTCCATTTGAAGATGGTGTACTTTGGACAACTGATGATAGCTCAGGAGAGCCTTTAAGATGTGTTGATGGCGAGCTTTGCAATGGCGAGACTTTGAACTGGCCAAGTGATGTTGAAGTTGTAGGTCTTCCTCCAAGTTTCAGCAATGCAGCTCAATCTGATTCCACCGTAACTTCTTCTGACGCTGTTACTGTAAGCGTTGATATTGTTGCTGATGGCTCTGCTACAGTTACAGGTGCTAACATTGTGTATTCTGATGGAGACACTACTGTAACTGCTGCAATGACAAATTCAGCGGGTAATACTTTTGAATTTACACTACCTACTTTTGATAACTTCAGTCCAGTATCATTCTATTTTGAAGCTACAGACAGTGAAGGATTAACAGGTAGAGATCCTATCTCAGGAAACTATGGCTTCTTTGTACAGGATGAGCCTATCAATTCTATTGCTGTGATTCAAACAACAGCTGATGGAAAAGCAGGTGCAAGTCCGTTGGATGGAGCTGGAGCACTTCCGGTTGATATTTCAGGAATTATTGTTTCTGACAACTCTGATGGAGTAATTATTCTTCAGGAAGCAGCAGCAGCGTGGAGTGGTATTTTCTTAGAAAGAACTTCAGCTACACAAGCTTTGGTAAAAGGAGATTCTATCACGGTTACTTCTGCAGAGGTTTCTGAAGCAGCGGTAGCAAGTAACTCTTTGACCCTGACTCAACTGGTAAATCTTGAGTTTACTGTAAATTCTTCAGGAAACGATACTGATCAGGTAATTCCTGTTATAAGTACTGATACTGTTCAGGCTTTACAAAACGGTGGCGAGCTTGAGAACTATGAAGGAATGGTTGTTAAATTTGAAGATGTTGAACTAACAGCAAGAGGATCTTTCGGTGAGTATACACTGCAAAACTCTGATGCTGATTCAGCAAATGGAGTTCAATTCAATGAAGATATACGTTCAACTGTTATTGGAAACACTCAAGCCAGAGGAGATTACAATGAAACAGTTAGAGCAGGTAAATCGCTCGATGCCTACGCTGTTGTAGCAGCTTCTTTCGGAGCTCCTAAATTCCACCCTAGAACAGCTGCAGATATTATAGCTGCTGATGGGAATGCTTTTACTCCGTTACTGGATTTCTCCTTAACAGGACCTTCAGACAGTGCAAGTATTGTTGTTGATAAAGCATCTTTCGAATTTACATGGAATTCATCTCAGGATTTTGATGGTGACGATGTGAGTTATGTATGGAAGCTATACAGTAGCGATACAACCACAGTACATGTTGATGTAGATTCTGATTCAGAAGGATCAGCAAATGTATCAACTGCTGATTATGATGATGTAGATACGTTCTTATCTGAGCAAGGTCTTCAGAACGGAGAATCGGAAACTTACTTATGGACAGTATTTGTAACTGATGGTTCGGATACACTACAAGTAAGAAGTTCATTTTTTGACGATTACGCACCTATTTTCAGAGTGTTAACTTTGGAAAAAGCACTACTTACTTCAAACGATTTCGAATCAGGTACTCCTGATGCTTTTGCACTTGAGCAAAATTACCCGAATCCGTTTAACCCAACTACAAATATAAAATTCTCTCTACCTAAAACGGCAGATGTGAGTCTTACTATTTATAACATGTTGGGCCAAAAAGTAAGCACGTTAATTAATGAAAAAATGAACTCTGGATTCCATATCGTACCATTTGATGCAAGTAACTTATCAAGTGGAATGTATATTTACAGAATCAAAGCAGGTTCATTCACCAGCACTAAGAAAATGCTGTTGATTAAATAAACATTTTGAAATGGAGCTACCTGTTTCAATCAGGTAGCTCCTTTCTTTTTTTAATAATTTATCTCTTGAAAACACACGCACTTTTACTTCTATTTTTATTTTCGGCATTGATCTATTGGAATGGATGCAATGAGACTATAAATGGAGAACTTTCAGAAAACCAACCACCATCAACAAATTTGACTGTAGAAAGGATAAATCGTGGAAATGATTTTCGTTTGTCCAGCCAAATTCAAATTTCGTGGTTTGGCAATGATCCAGATGGATTTGTAGCAGGTTTTGAGTATGCTATAAATGATACTTCTGAAGGAAATTTTACATTTACGACAAAAACAGATAGTGTTTTTATTCTGCCGATCACGTCAGGGCAACAAACGGATGACGTACTTTTTAAAGTAAGGGCAGTTGATGATAAAGGATTGGCAGACCCTGTTGGGGCATCACTGGTATATCCAATAGTTAATTCAATCCCACAAGTTTCGATCAATTCCAATCAATCTCCACCGGATACATTATTTTCTGTATCCAGTTTTGGATGGAACTTTAGTGATCCCGATGGATTGCTAAATCTTGCAAGCACAGAAATTGCTATAAATGATACTATAAATGGATGGGTTAACATTCCATTTACTGAAGATGATGATGGACAACTATTTATATCTCTTGAAGTAGATAACTCTACAGCAGGAACGAATGATGCACAGGTTTTTCTTGGAAGAAGTTATTCAACTCTTCAAGTAAATGGAGAAAATTTAACAGTTCCGGTTAATGTTGGAGCACGAAACACATTTTATGTAAGAGCTGTAGATGCGGCAGGTTCAGCCAGTGAATTAGATTCTTTGTCATGGTATATAAAAGAGCAGAAATCTAACACGTTGTTCTTAAATGATTACTCAGGACCTAGTTCATCAAACAGACAACAGTTTCATTTGAACTTATTACAACAAAACGGAATCTCTCCAGATATCTGGATAATAAATGATGGAGATGTTTCACAGGATAAAGTAGCACTTTCCAATGCTTTTCCGGCAGTGATAGACCCGACGTTGATCAAAACGCTTTCTAAATGGGATCATATTTACTGGATATCAAATGATCTGGATAGAAACATTACATATGCTCAGGAAATTTTAGATGAATTCTTTGATAACGGCGGTACTTCTTTTATAAATATTCCGATGAAGAATATTGATGAGGAGGATCCTGTTTTTAATTTCTTACCTGTGGACTCAATTCAGACCGGACAATTTCTGATTCTGGAAGATTCTCTTGTCACACCAACCGATGCTGCTATTACAAATACGCTAAGAGTAGAATCCGGATCTTTTGCTTTAAGTGGTGTGTTTCCGGTAAAAGGGGTGAGCGGAAGCACAAGTTTATATCAGGCTAATTTTGTAAGAAGAACAGCAACTGGCGGGGTTCGGGCTTATAATGATTATCAATTTGTTACCATAGAGAATACTGAAGGGAATGTTATTTATTTCAGTCTTGATTTGTCGAACCTTAACGGGAATAACAATATTAGTGATATGATTCAGGAAGTTGTCATAGAACGTTTAGGCTTTAAACAATAGAATTATGAAAAGATTAAAAAGTGTACTTATAGCCTTATTCTTTATCGGAGTCGGTTCGACTGTTTTTGCACAAACAGGTGGAATTAAGGGCATTATAACTGATGCAGAAACCGGCGAAACATTGATCGGTGTTAATGTATTGATATCCGGAACCAGCTTTGGTGCAGCAACAGGTTTGGACGGAGATTACGAAATTGATGATATACGTGCCGGAGAATACACTGTAAGAATCACCTACATAGGATACGAAACGGTTCTTCTCACAGCGATCAAAGTTGAAGAAGGAGAATTTACCGAGCTTAATTATAAACTGAAGTCAAAGGTACTTACTTCGGGTGAAGAGATCGTTGTAATTGGTGAAAGACCGATTTTTGATGTTGAGAAATCAACAACCTCCTCTACCATTTCAAGAAAAGATATTGAAGCTGCGCCTGTAAGGAAAGTTGAAGATGCAGTTTCTCTGCAATCAGGAGTAATTAAAGATCCAACAGGATTATATATAAAAGGTGGACGTGCTTACGAAACCGGTTACGTAGTTGATGGAGTTTCTGCTCAGGATCCTTTGGCGGGGACAGGTTTTGGTTTAGATCTTGGAGCAAATTCGTTCAGCAATATCGAAGTAATTACAGGTGGAGTTGGTGCGGAGTACGGAGACGTTACCTCAGGAGTTGTATCAGTAAAGACCAGAAATGGAGGCGATACTTATGAAGGAAGTTTTTCCCATAAAAGAGATAATTTTGGCTCTAATGTAGAGGATCACCAAGCCAACTATTTTCAGGATGTTTATGAGATCAGCATTGGAGGCCCGGGTGTTATCGCTGAAAAATTATTACCCAAATTAGGTCTGGATATCCCTGGAAAAATTACTTTTTATGCCACCGCTCAGGTTGCTTTAGAAGATGGATATACAAAAATTGCAGCAGATCAAATCCAATCATCTATATCAGGCTCAGATTTTTGGTCGCCCAGACAAGGTAATCGTTGGAATGGGATGTTGAAGCTTACTTATAATATAAAGCCGGGAATGAGGTTGCAAGCGGCCTATCAACGTTCGCTTACTATCAATCAGAATACAAGAATGCTTCAGATTACAGGAGCTGATACTCAGGTTCAGCCGGGCTTTCAGTTCGCATTTTCAAATGGGTTTTTAGACAATGCGAATACATACACGCATGATTCAAATCTATCTTATTTAAAATGGACTCAGACCCTATCAACTTCATCTTTTTATGAAGTTCAGGTAAGCCGGTTATTTACACAATTGAGGGCTGATGCAAATGGAAGAGATTGGCGCCCTGATGTAGTTGATGGTGAATTCGATCCGGAAAGTATCGTAACTTTCCCGGGAAATGAATTTGAAGGAACGGATGATTTTACTTACATCCTTGCAGGTCCCGGCTATTTTAATAATGGCGGAATTGCAACGCTTTGGCATGATCATTTTGCAGAAGAAATTACAGTAAGATCAAGCTACACAAAATTATTTGGTGGTCAACAAAATCAACTTGTAATAGGTTTTGAATCAAAATTCAATGATTATCAATGGATTGATATTACTCGCCCCTGGATTGGAGCACCAATCAGAATTGACGAAAACACAGTTTCCGAAACTTTCAGAGTTGGCGAAAATTTTGATGCCTGGAGAGTAAAACCTAATCGTGGTGCGTTGTTTATCACTGAAAAAATTCGTTATAACGGATTGATAGCAAATATTGGTGGAAGGTTTGAATATTGGGCTCCCGGCCGATATGTGGATGAGCGTGTGGAAGAAGCACTGGATCCTAATGTATTCTCAACCATCCCAACTTTTGTTGCTGAGCAGTATCAGGAGGATAGTAAAGAAATATTTGGCTTGAGATATAAATTTATTTTCCTGCCCAAAATAAATGTGTCATTCCCTGTAAGAGAAAATCAGGTTCTTTTCTTTAATTATGGACATTCTGCAAGAATACCTCATCCGAGTTTTGTTTATGCAGGTTTAGATCCATTCTTTCAGGATCAGTCTGATCTCCCAAGTTTAGGAAATCCGAACCTGAACAGAGAAGTAGATATTTCTTATGAAATAGGTCTTCGAAACCAAATTACTTCCAATGATGCTTTGAATATTTCTGCATTCTGGAGAGATAAATATGATTTTGTTACCTCACAAAGCATCAGGGTTAATGATGTTGACGGAAGACCTGTTACTAAGGCGTTCAGAATAAATGGTGATTATGCAAGATCGAGAGGTGTGGAAGTTTCTTATCTGAAGAGATACAGAGATTTATTAAGAGGCCAGCTTTCTGTTACTTACAGTCGTGCGGAAGGTTTGAGTTCTACAAATGATGATAATTTAAGCGGAATTTCAGGAAGCCAGAATGTTGGAAATAATATTGAGACACCATTGGCTTGGGATCGTCCATTCGATATAAAAGGTAACATCACATTTACACATGCAAGAGAAAATGGAATTTTGGATAGTCCTATTTTAAATGACTTTCAATTATTTGTTTCGGCAGTATGGAGAAGTGGTGCACGTTATACTCCTTTCGAAAGAGTTGGAACGGAAAGAAATCCAATATCAGGAGAAGAAAACTGGAGGCCGATATACGAGCAAATAGATGACCCGGCAAAGAGATACAGTGAGGTTGGACCTGCCTGGTTCTATATGGACTTCAATCTTCAAAAATGGTTTACAATCGGGGAAACGAGAGTATCTACTTTCTTAGAGATATCAAACTTCCTGAATAACAAAAGCGCAGTAGTTATTAATCCGGTAACTGGAGAAGGCTACAAGCAATATCCAAGCAGCCAGGCAGAGTTAATTGCCCTCAGAGATGACCGGTCATATGACGTTCCGAATAATGTTAGGGATCCAAGATATCTGGACCCTACTGACAACGGCTTACCGCGCTACGAAAACCCAGCAAACTTTTTACAGCAAAGACACATTGTCTTTGGTCTTTCAATCAACTTTTGATGAAAAATTACTCTAACTTTATTTCACTCTTTATTGCCGGATTGTTTTTGTTTTCCGGTACGCAAACATTTGGCCAAACATCTTATGGAGATGACCGCTCTGGAACGGAAGGCTTTCAATTCACTAAGATAACAGTGGATGCAAGAAGTGCGGGAATGGGAAATTCCAATATGGCTGATGCAACCGACGGTTCCAGTTTATACTGGAACCCGGCAATGGCATCGAAGATAGGAAGTTCTTTTGCCACCCTTTCTCATACCGAGTATTTGGTTGAAACTAACCAACAGTATTTTGGATATATCCATAAATACAATGATTTTGCTATCGGAGGGTCGATCCAATACTTCACTTCGGGTGATCAAAAGGTAACTACGGAAACCCAGCCATTTGGAGATGGGCGTACATTCAGAACACACCATCTTTCTGCAGGTTTAACCGGCTCGCATAAGATTACTGACCTCTTTAGTTATGGTATTTCTTTGAGATATTACTATTTGAATTTCTTTGACATAACCTATCATACAGGCGCTATTGATTTTGGTTTTTCATACGATGTAGGAGAAACAGGTCTGAGATTTGGAGTAAGTGTCAATAACTTTGGTTTTGAAGCTTCCCCTGATGGAGAAGTATCGAATTCTACTCCAGAAGGCGAAGAAACAAATGAGCCTGAAAGCGAACTTTCACTGCCAACACGCTTTATTATTGCTGCTGCTTATGATCTGTACGAATCAGGGCAAAACAAAGTGGTAGTAACAGCTCAAATCAATAACCCAAGTGATAATTCAGAGGAACTGAATATTGGTGGTGAATATAGTTTTATGGATCAGTTCTTTTTCAGAGCCGGGTATGAGTTTGGCAATGAAGAAAGAATACTACCAAGCTTTGGAGCAGGAGTTAAAATTCCTTTTTCCGGCAAAACATTAAAAGCTGACTATGGCTTTACTAATTTTGATCGTTTAGGAACAATACACAGAATTTCGTTAGGATTTAGTTTATGAGAGTAATGAAGAAATTAGGATTTTTATTAGTACTTCTTGCTGTGGCAGGAGCAGGTTGTGACAATATCTTTGGTTCAAAGAATGACGAAACAAACGAAGAAATTTTCGACGAAGGGAAGATAGATCCTCGTCTTGAGAATGTGGACGGTTATGCACCTGTACTTCCTTTCTGGGGAGAGTTTGATGCACCAAATGATGTGCACATTGGCTTTGACACCTTCGTATATGTTACCGACAACGAAGGGGTTCATTTACTTGACAGAGCTGATCTTTCACCGAGAAAGACTATACAATTACAAGGAGCCAATGCTGTAACTCAGGACCGGTTATTGAACATTTATGTGTCAGCACGAATTGATACTATTATTGACAAAAACGGAATACCAACTACGTTCAATCTTCCGGCTGTTTTTAAGATCAAGAATATGAATGGAGCAGGGGATATTCAATTTGTTGATACACTCATTTTTCCTTTTGATGATGCCAGCTTAAGTACCTCAGCTGCACAAAATGCTAGGCTTAACAAAAGCTCATCAAATAATTACGAAAACGTAGAAATTACGGGCTTAACAATTTTAGCTGACAATTCTGTTTATGTATCCCGAAGAGGGCCTCAGAATAGTACCAATCAAATTGCAGCACCGGATAATACAGTTCTTGAATTTGCCAGAATTGAAGAAAATGGCGTTCCCACAAATAAAATGACCAACGTTCGTCAGATCACTACTTTGAATCCTACTAATCCATCGCTTAGAAGTGCAGTTCGTTTAAGTTCAATAGCTTCTTTCGTAACTCCTCCTCAAAGAGACCGGTTAACAGATGACAGAAGCTTTTTAATTGCTCAGGCTTCTCAGGCTCAGGATATTGATTTCAGAGTTCTTTGGATAAATGCTGTAGAAACAACAGATGGTCTGATATTCCAACAAAATTCGTCACTTCTTGCTCAGGATACATCTCAGGCAAATGGATTTTTATATGAACCGGGAAAATTTCAAATGCCAACTGATATTGCATTTTCGGGTGATGATGATGCGTTTATTTTTGTTGTTGACTCTGAAACTGACTCCCTTTATCAATTTCAATCTAACGGACAGGAAGGGGTTAATCCTCCGGTAGGAGCAGATGCTGACAGCAAGAAAATACTTGTTTCCTTCGGTGGCGAAGGTTCAGGCCCAAAGCAATTCATTAATCCAAGTGGCGTGGCTTACTACAGAACTATCGTATATGTAGCAGATACAGGGAATAACAGAATTGCCAGATTTAAACTAACTACAGATTTCGAATAATCTGGAATTTGAGTTAAGGTTCTTTCATTCAAAAACAATGAAAAATTTATTATTAACACTTTCGGTTTTAATTTTAATTGGTTGTTCACCTGAAAAAAAGCAACCTCAGTTATTACTGATATCTTTCGACGGATTTCGGGCAGATTACTTATCGAAAACAGAAACACCAAATTTCGATCGCCTGATCAAAAATGGCGCAACTGCAGAGGGTCTGATACCGATCTTCCCAACGAAAACCTTTCCAAACCACTATGCCATTGCCACGGGTTTATATCCGGAGAACAATGGATTGATCGGTAACAACATGTATGATCCTGAAATGGATGCCAGATATTCTATGGGAAATAGAGAAGCGGTTGAAAATCCGGATTGGTATTCAGGTGAACCGATCTGGAATACCGTAGAAAAAGCAGGTAAAAAGGCAGGAACTATGTTCTGGATAGGTTCCGAAGCTCCAATTCAGAATATGAGACCGAGTCACTGGAAAAGTTATGACGGAAGCATTCCTAACGAAGCCAGAATCGATACTGTACTTAAATGGATGACTTGGGAGCAAGATCCTGTAGATTTTGGAACACTCTATTTTAGTTTTGTTGACAGTCAGGGACATCGTTATGGTCCGGATTCAGAAAAAGTGATTGAAGCTATCCAACAAGCTGATGAATTGGTTGGATATTTGTTGAAGGAAATGGAAAGCAACGAGTCCATAAATTTAATGATCGTTTCAGATCATGGGATGATCGAAGTGTCTCCATCAAGAAAAGTTACCTTGGATGACTTTATTGACGTGAATAAAATTGAGATCATATCGTACTCTCCTGCGCTTATGTTTAATGTGGAAGATGAAGGAGAGGAAGAGGTTTTTGAAAGCTTGAAGAAGAACGAAGAAAATTTCAAAGTATACCTCAAAGAAAATATTCCGGACCGTTATCATTTAAAAAATAACAGCAGAATTCCGGAAGTTCTTATGGTAGCGGAAGAAGGATATACGATAAATACGAAGCAGTTTTTTGAATCAAGAGGTAGTGATTATCCAAGCGGTGGCGCGCACGGTTTTGATAATGCAAATCCTAAAATGGATGCAATTTTTGTAGCTTATGGACCGGCATTCAAAAAAGGGGTAAAACTAAGTCGCTTCGAAAACATTCATCTTTATGAAGTTATGGCGAAAATATTGAATATTGAACCGGCTCCGAATGATGGAGATATTGATGCTGTTATTGAGATACTTCAATAATTTGAATTGCATCTAATGCTTCAGCCTGAGATATTCCGAATCATCTAATGAAAATACAAAAATAACATAATGCCCTACATTGTAACTGAACCTTGTGTTCAATGTAAATATACTAACTGCGCTGCTGTTTGCCCTGTAGACGCTTTTCGGGAAGGACCTAATTTTTTGACTATCGATCCAAACGAATGCATTGATTGCGATGCATGTGTTTCAGAATGTCCGGTAGAAGCTATTTACCCGGATGATGAAGTGCCGGAAAAGTGGGAACATTATATTGAGTTGAATGAACGTCTTGCTGAACAGTGGGAAGACAGAGTAATCAATGAAACTCAAGATGCACTTCCTGATGCAGATGAATGGGCAACCAAAGAAGATAAATTAAGTGAGCTACAGGAAGAGTGGTAATCTTTTAGTGATTGGTTAATGGTTATTTGTTTCAGTATACCGATAATCGTTGACTAATAACATTACTCTAACAATTTCTATTATCTCAACACCAGATTTTTCTACTCCCCAAATAATGGGGATTATAAATGCCACTCCTGACTCATTCAGCGATGGTGGTAAGTACATTCATGTAGAGCGCGCACTCGACAGGATCCATATAATGCGCAGAGATGGAGCTTCTATCATTGATATTGGTGGCGAGTCTACCCGTCCGGGATCGGATCCGGTTTCTGAACAGGAAGAAATGGATCGTGTTATTCCTGTTCTTGAAAAAGCTGCACAGACATTCCCTGATCTCATTTATTCTATTGATACAACTAAGTTCAAAGTAGCTGAAGAAGCACTAAAAGCCGGAGCAGGGGTCATAAATGACGTAAGCGGTTTACAAAAATCTCCAGCTATGGCAGAACTGGCAGCTGAACATGACGCAGCCTATGTGATAATGCATTCTCAGGGAGATCCAAAAACAATGCAGGATGCTCCGAAGTATGATAATGTAATAGAAGATTTACTTCAGTTTTTTGAAAACAAGATCGCATTTGCTCGGTCAAAAGGAGTTCAGAAAATAATTATTGATCCGGGTATTGGCTTTGGTAAAACTCTGGAGCATAATTTAAAATTACTCGCCCATCTTGATAAATTCACAAAAATTGGCGTTCCTGTGTTAATTGGAGCATCACGAAAATCGATGATCGGAAAAATTCTGGATGAGAGACCTGCTGATGATCGGTTGATCGGAACGGTTTCAGTTCACTATGATGCACTCATGAAAGGAGTAAAAATACTTCGTGTGCATGATGTTAAGGAAGCTTCCGATTCATTACGTATATTCCAAGCAATTCAATCACAACGCTAGACGGCAACTACATTGTTTCCCATCGGATTTTTAGAATTCGGAATAAAGGATTTCATCGAAACCCTCATTATTGCAGGGGTTCTGGTATATCTGTATCGATGGATCAAAGGCACTTTTGCAATTCAGGCTACTATTGGGATATTTTTTGTGATCCTGATCAATTTTATCATTCGTTTACTGGGTTTTGAAACTATCAATTTCATTCTCAAAAGTATTCTTGATGTTGGTATTCTGGCGGTGTTCATTCTTTTCCAACCGGAAATCAGAAAGCTTTTATACAGAATTGGTAATAACACCAGTTTCGATCGCTTCTTTACCAGAACGGGATCTAATGAAATGATCGATGAGGTAATTGATGCCACTAAAAAAATGGCAAAAGACAGAACCGGAGCGTTGATCGTATTTGCTCGTTCTTCTTCGTTGCAGGATCTGGTGGATGCGGGAGTTAAAATTGATTCTGCGGTAAAAGCCGAGTTACTTACCACAATTTTTCAGAAAGACACCCCGCTTCATGATGGCGCGGTAGTAATTAGAAGTAATAGAATTGTAGCTGCAAGTTGTTATTTGCCCATCTCACAAAATCCGAATATAGCTCAGTCTTTTGGTACACGTCACCGTGCAGCGGTAGGAATAAGTGAAACCAATAATGTATTAGTATTGATCGTCTCTGAAGAAACTGGTCGTGTTTCTCTTGCCAGAAACGGGACGCTTAAAAGTGGATTAACCATTCAAAAACTCCGCGCCGAAATGGAAGAAACCTTCGGTAAAGGTGAGTTTGATTCAGATATGAGCTTTGGAGCTTCCCAGACAGAGATGAACTTGAAGTAGTGATACTATTTCAAATTAAAGTCCCAAAGCAAAGTTTATATTAACTCCTAAGTTTCTTGGGGAGAATTTGTTAGGAGAATAGGTTACATCTTCAGATAGCCTTCTATCTGAGAAAGGGTCTATATCATTTCCGAAGCTTGTAAGAGAATGCCGGTAATAAGGTGCTAATTCTATAGTCAATTTGTTAAATGAAACTCCAATTCCTAGACTAACAGTACCGCTTAAACCATACTTCTTAAGTTCAACTAAGCCGGAAGCTCCGGGATATTCTGAATTTAAGTTTATATGATTTATAACTCCCAGATCAAAGTAAACAGAATATCGTTGTTCTTTGGTTGATTCCAATAATTTTAAATGAGACTTAAAAGGTATATCTATAAAATGGAACTCCCGTTGAGTTTCAGTTATAAAACTAGGCCCTCCGGCACTAATTCGGGCCTGTTCGTAGTAAGAATTTCTTGTATAAGAAACACCACTTGATAGGTGAAAAGATTTAAATACCTTTAAACGAGCTTCAAATCCAACCCCGATACTTTTAGATGCTGCACTGCCCGCCGGTTCACATCCTTCAATGCATCGAGGGAATTGTCTTGAATTAAATTGTGTGGGAAGATAAAAAGACCCAACATTACTGGAAAACAGAACCTCTAAGTTCGAGTCAGGTTTTTCGTTTTGTGCAATCAAGCTCGAGGAAATTAATATCAGAAAAAGTAAAGTAGCTATGAATTTCATAAGAATAGAGATTGAATTAATATAGTTTACTAAACGTCTGATTTTATTTCAAATAGAATATCGTGCACATTTATTCGTAATTAATAGATTCCCTATTTCTGATCCTTAATTTACTCTTTCCAAAAAACTAACATCCAGGTAATGGGTAATTAGGTTCAGATATGAGTTTTGAAACTTCCCTGACAGAGATGAACTTGAAGTGATTTTTGATCACTCACTTATTTTTATTTACGGATGTAGAAGTCTTTCTTGTATAAACGGCTAAATTCTAGCTACTTAATTAGCGCCAGCAGATCCTTCAGTATCTGTATAATTCGGTTCTGTTTTTCATTCTTAAAAATCTTCTCTCAAAGTCGTACATTTAGGGAGATAGAAGTTTCCATAAAAAACTAACTCCATGTCAGATAATAATTCCGGTAAAGAAAATTGGAAGAAAGGTGTAGAAAAACTGCTTAAAGGTGATAATGCAGAATCTTTGAACCGACAAAGTCCTGAAGGTTTTGAAATTCAGGCATTGTATGATTCAGAAGATGTTTCTAAGAGAAATACTGACCCGGGTTATCCGGGAGAGTTTCCTTTTACGCGAGGACCGTATTCAAGTATGTACACTCAGCGCCCGTGGACGATCAGGCAATACGCAGGATTTTCAACTGCAGAAGAATCGAATAAATTTTATCGTCAGGCGCTCGAAAAAGGACAAAAGGGACTTAGTGTGGCCTTTGACCTTGCAACGCACCGTGGCTATGATTCTGACCATCCACGGGTAGTTGGTGACGTTGGTAAAGCCGGAGTGGCTATCGATTCAGTAGAAGACATGAAGATATTATTTGATGGCATCCCGTTAGATAAAATGTCCGTTTCTATGACGATGAACGGTGCAGTGATTCCGATCATGGCAGCGTACATAGTTGCCGCAGAAGAGCAGGGAGTTTCTACCGAACAATTAAGTGGAACTATTCAGAATGATATTCTGAAAGAGTTCATGGTTCGGAACACGTATATCTATCCACCACAGGAATCTATGCGTTTGGTTTCTGATATCATCGAATACACCAGCGAAAAAATGCCTCGATTTAATTCGATCTCCATTTCAGGATATCATATGCAGGAAGCCGGAGCAGATTCCGCGCTCGAATTAGCTTTTACTTTAGCGGATGGTTTGGAATATGTAAAAACTGCGGTGGAAAGCGGCTTAGATGTAGATGCTTTTGCTCCAAGATTATCTTTCTTTTTTGCGATCGGAATGAACTTCTTGATGGAAGTGAGTAAGCTGAGAGCTGCCAGAACGCTCTGGGCAGAATTGATGAAAGAACATTTTGAGCCAAAGAATCAAAAGTCATTGATGTTGAGAACGCATTGCCAAACATCTGGCTGGTCATTAACTGCTCAGGATCCATTGAATAATGTGGTACGAACTACCATCGAAGCTATGGCAGCGGTACTTGGTGGAACTCAATCTCTGCATACCAACAGTTATGATGAAGCAATTTCTTTGCCGACGGAAACTTCATCCCGAATAGCGAGAAATACTCAGACCATCATTCAGGAAGAAACGGATATCACACACACCGTTGATCCACTCGGAGGTTCGTATGCGATAGAATCCATGACTCATGATCTGAAAGAAAAGGCTAAGACCATCATCAATGAAGTGATGGAAATGGGAGGAATGGCAAAAGCTATAGAAGAAGGCTATCCGAAACGAAAGATCGAAGAAGCTGCGGCCATCAAACAAGCCGGAATTGATAAGGGTGACATCACCATAGTTGGTGTGAACAAGTACGTGAATGAAAAAGAAGATCCGGTAGATATTTTAGATATCGATAACACCGGAGTTCGGGACGGACAGGTTAATCTGATCGATGAGATCAAAGCTAAGCGTGATAAAGTAGCCACCAAAGATGCTTTGTTAGCAATTACCGAAGCGGCTAAATCAGGCGAAGGAAATATTCTGGATCTTGCTGTGGAAGCAACACGAAAAAGAGCCACTGTTGGAGAAATTTCTACAGCACTTGAGCAGGCCTGGGGAAGACATACCGCCACCAATCAAACCATAAAAGGAGTATACGAAAGCGTGTATAAATCGGATAAAGGTTATCAGGAAATAAAGTCAAAGATCGATGCATTTTCCGAAGAAGAAGGTCGCAGGCCAAGAATTTTAGTAGTGAAAATGGGACAGGATGGCCACGATCGCGGGGCTAAAGTAGTAGCAACAGCATTCGCAGATATGGGTTTTGATGTGGATGTGGGACCGTTATTCTCAACGCCGGAAGAAGCCGCTAAGCAAGCCATCGAAAATGATGTGCATGTGATCGGTGTTTCAACACTGGCTGCAGGACACAAAACGTTGATTCCTGATCTGGTAAAAATCCTCAAAAAAGAGGAAGCGGGAGATATTATCATTGTAGCAGGAGGAGTAATTCCTGTTCAGGATTATGATTTTCTTTATGAAGCCGGTGTTTCTGCAATTTTTGGTCCCGGTACGAATATTCCGAAAGCTGCTTCAAAAGTAATTGATGAAATCAGAGCTAAAAATAAATAGAGATATTAACAATTCAGTTTCTATATCATCTTTTTATAAGTCATTCCTGCGGAGGCAGGAATCCGGATTGATGTATTCAAACCACTTTTTAATCAATATAATAAATGAGATTCCAGGCATTTGCCGTGGAATGACTAATCTTTGTTGGAGAGCTGAGTTAGTAAATAGACCTGAGAATTATGACCATTGATGAACTTGCAAAAGGGGTTCAGGAAGGAAAACGGCGACATTTAGCCAAAGCCATTACTCTGGTTGAAAGTAACCGTGAGGCAGATCAGCAAACTGCTCAGGAACTGATCAGTAAAGTAAGATCAGCTAAGGAAACCATTCGTGTTGGCATTTCCGGAGTTCCCGGAGTGGGAAAAAGTACATTTATTGAAGCGCTCGGAAATCTGTTGATTGAAGAGGGTTTGAAAGTTGCAGTATTGGCTGTAGACCCAAGCAGCCCCGCAACCGGAGGAAGTATTTTGGGTGATAAAACCAGAATGGAGACTTTATCTTCAAAAGAAGAAGCCTTTATTCGTCCTTCGCCGACTTCCGGCACATTAGGTGGAGTAGCAAAACGAACCCGAGAGTCCATGATGTTGTGTGAAGCCGCCGGATATGATGTGATTCTGGTTGAAACTGTAGGAGTTGGACAAAGTGAATTTGAAGTAGCTTCCATGGTAGATTGTTTCTTAGTGTTGATGTTACCGGGAGCCGGAGATTCACTCCAAGGAATCAAAAGAGGAATCATGGAGATTATCGATATCCTTGTGATCAACAAAGCGGACGGTGATCAGGAGAAGATGGCAAAGAATGCGGTTACGGAATATCAAAACGCATTTCATTTACTCACTCCCAAATACGATGGAATTGGAGTAGAATTTTTGACTGTTAGCTCCATCAAAAAGAAAAGAATTGATGAAGCATGGGAGAAAATCCAGGGATTTATTTCTGCATTAAAGGAGAAAGGAATTTTTAAAGCCCAAAGAAAAGAACAGGAACTGAACTGGTTTAAACGATTGGTAGAAGATGAAGTATTGAGGAGACTCTGGGGATCAGAGACAAATAAGAAAAAAGCAGCAGAGCTTGTTGAACAAATTAAAAAAGGAGAGATAACTCCTGTAAAAGCTGCTTATGATTTTTTGAGCTCAGAAATTAGCAGATAAACACAAAAACAGTAGCAGAAAAGCGCTTACAATTCGTATATTTAAAATCTTACAACCTTCAAAGCAGAATATTTTTAATGGAAGCAACAGAACAACTGGTACCGCCCCTAACTACATTAACAGAAGACGAGCAATTATTAAAAGGTGCCGCAGCTGATTTTGCCCAAGCCTCAATAAAGCCTTTGGTAGAGGAAATGGATGAAAACGCTAAACTTGATCCGGGTCTTATTAAAGAATTCTTCGAGATGGGTTTAATGGGAATTGATATTCCTGAAAAATATAATGGTGGCGGTGGTACTTTTATGATGTCTGTTGTTGCTATCGAACAGATATCAAAAGTGGACGGTTCTGTTGGTGTTTTTATGGATGTTCAAAATACATTGGTAAATAATGCCTTTGTAAACTATGCATCTGATTTTTTGAAAGAAAAGTATTTGCCACAGCTTGCCACAGAGAAAGTGGGAGCATATTGCTTGTCTGAAGCAGGATCCGGAAGTGATGCTTTTGCGTTAAAGTGTAAAGCTAAAGAAGATGGTGATTCCTACATACTGAATGGTGCAAAACTTTGGATCACTAATGCGAATGAAGCAGATATTTTTATCGTGCTTGCCAATGTTAATCCGGAAGCTGGATATAAAGGCATTACAGCGTTTGTAGTAGAAAGAGGATTTGAAGGTTTTTCAGTTTCTAAGAAAGAAAATAAGTTGGGAATTCGAGCCAGTTCTACTTGTGAGATCTTGTTAGAAGATTGTCGCGTTCCTAAAGAGAATGTATTAGGTGATGTTGGGAAAGGATATAAAGTAGCTATTGAAACGCTAAACGAAGGAAGAATTGGGATCGGTGCCCAAATGGTAGGTATTGCTCAGGGAGCTTTTGATGCCGCTTTGGGATACATACAAGAACGTAAACAGTTTGGCAAAGCTATTGCTGAATTCCAGGGAGTTCAGTTTCAATTAGCACGCATGGCAACAGATATTGAAACAGCTCGTTTACTGGTTTATAATGCGGCCAGAATGAAAATGGCCGGACAGCCTTTCCTTAAAGAAGCTGCAATGGCAAAATTTTATTCATCTGAAGTTGCTGAAAGAGTAGCATCTATGGCTGTGGATCTTTACGGCGGAAATGGATTTGTTAAAGAATATCCCGTTGAGAAATTTTACAGGGATGCCAAGATCGGAAAGATCTATGAAGGAACTACGAACATGCAACTTATGACAATTGCTAAGTTGCTGCTTCGATAAGTGAGTGAGTAAAGGGAGCTTCGGCTCCCTTTTTTTATTTCAACGAATTAATCATCGGCGCATCTGAAACCAATATCTTCAGAGCGAACATCTCTTAAAGTTCCGGTTCTCCAGTAAGTTCGATTGGCGACCATACTTTCATAATAACTTCCGCCACGAATGATACGAACAGCGTCTTCATCCAGACTATGTTTTCTTTCCGGCATTGAATAGAACTGATAATAATCTCCGATCCACTCAAATACATTGCCACTCATGTCGTAAATACCCAGATCATTGGGTTGTTTTGTTCCAACTTCAATTGATTCACTTCGATTTTCATCTTTTGTCAGAGCTACAACATAAATTGAATCAAGAGTTGTTGCACCTGATACTACTTGATTTTTTCCACCTGAACGGGCTGCGTATTCCCATTCGGTTTCAGTAGGTAACCGATAGCCAAAAAATTCACAAAAAGCTTTTGCTTCGTCCCAAGTAACGTAAGCTACGGCTCGGTTTCCCCTTTTTTCCAGATCAGATTCAGGTTTTTCCAGATTAGTTTTCTCAGCGAAGTAGTCGAACTGTTGGTAAGTAATTTCATATTTACTGATCTTAAATTCATCAACTTTTACCTGATGAACAGGTATCGCATCTGTATTTTTTCCTTCATAAAAATCTCCATAGTAAAAAGAACCACCTTCTACCGAGACTAACTCCGGTTTGTAGTTTTTATTCTCGTTCAGTTTGAAAAATGAACATCCCGAAAGAGAGATCAACAGAAAGTAAATAAGTAACTTTTGTAACATAGAAATTTAATATACTATCAAGATAGTAGAATGTAAAAAATTTCTGCTCCAGAATGGAATGGTTTAAAGTATTGAATAGTTATAAACCTAAATATACCCTCTATAAACACTATCGCAATGAGTACAAGAGAATCTGAAATTCTTGAATTAATAAAATCGTGCAGTAAAGACAAAGCATCCGAATCAGAATTGGAAAGTTTGTTTTCTGAGATTCTGAAAAAATATGATAGAACTAAGTCTCATCTGTCACTTTTGGAGAATGCAACCAAGCACGATTACGATTCCATCTTAATAACAGAATTGAACTTAGAAGAACCCGGGCCGCGTATTGTTTATGTGAACGACGGATTCACTAAAATGACCGGTTATTCCAGAGAAGAAGTGATCGGGAAAACACCGAGAATTCTACAGGGAGAAAAAACAGACAGACATGTTTTAGATCGCTTGAAAAAAAGGTTGATAGACGGGCAGGCATTTTTCGGACATACTGTAAATTACAGAAAGGACGGATCGGAGTTTATTAATCAATGGGACATTCACCCTCTTACAAATTCAGAAGGTGAGATAACACACTGGGTTTCTTATCAGAGAGATATTACTGAAAGACAAGAAACCAGTAAGGTGCTTTTTGATGCCACAATAGATTTTGAAGAACTGGAAGAAAATTCAAAAAGAACATTTGTTGATCTTGATGTACAGGGTAACATCATCTCAAGCAATAAATCTTTCCGTGAAATTTTAAAACGAGATGTGGATGAGCTTAAAGAGATCAAGATCTGGGATCTAGTAGCCGAAAAAGACAATGCAGAAGTTAAAGAGCTTTTTCAGGATTTTGATGCTAATGTAATTTCTGATGATAATTATACTTGGGAATTTATAAGTGAAAGCGATCAAAAATTGATGCTGGAAGCTGATGTTAAATCATTTGTAAGTAGTGATCATACAGTTATCAGAATTCATTTTGATAACGTTTCTTTGAGAAATCGTGTTATAGAAACACTAAAGAAAAAAAGCGAGAACATTGAAGACTTACTAAAAAGTCATGATGAGTTCGTAATGAAGTTTAAGAAAGATGAAAATGGTGAGATCTACTGCAGCTATGTATCAGAGTCTTACCAAACAATTACAGGGCTCTCGCAGGAAACTTTGTTAGATCAGGGAATCGAATCTGTAGTTTCAAAAAAGACAGCAGATGTAATAAGAGAGAGCTTAACCAAAGCTTTTGGTGGAAAGCGTTGTTCCGAAAAATGCGAGTATGTGGGGAAAAATGATGGCACTATTGCTATGATACAATCATTCAAGCCTATCGTAAACGAAAAAGAAAATAAAGTGGAAGCAGTAAAATCTGTAGCTCTTTTAGAGTTAGGAATAGATTAAGAAATAAAGCTCTGAGGGTTAATTTAATGCTCTCCTTTCATTACCTTTAGGTATGGATATACAAGAAGTACAGGATAGAATAGTTAAAGAGTTTAGTTTATTTGAAGACTGGACCGAGCGTTATAAATATATCATCAAACACGGCGAGAAGCTCGAAGAACTGCCTGATGAAGACAGGATTGAAGAAAATTTAGTTAAAGGCTGTCAAAGTCAGGTTTGGCTTACTGTGGACCTGGATGGTAATAAACTGAATTTTAAAGCAGATAGTGACGCTGCTATAACAAAAGGTTTGGTTTCTTTGGTGGTGAGATTATACTCTGATCAAACACCTGAAGAGATATTGACTACAAACCCGGAGTTCATTTCTAAGATCGGTATGCAGCAGCACTTATCTCCAACCAGAGCTAACGGTTTGGCTTCCATGGTGAAACAGATGAAAATTTATGCCATGGCTTACAAATCAAAGTTGCAAACGTCTTGACCAATAGAGAATAATTGCCGTACTTAATTCAATATTTCAAGTATGGCAAATAACTTCTCACTTACAGGTATAACAGATACTCAATCTGTTAATTTACAAGACTATCAGAAAGACGATGGTAAGTTATTCAGATTACCGGTTCTTGATGTTGTTTCTTATTCAATTGCCATCATTTGTACTCTTTTCTTTTTGATCTTTGCTATTGATGAATCCATGTCAGTTTCATGGTTCTTTATATCAGAGATCATTGCACTGTGTTTAATTCCGGTTCTTTCGAAACAAGGATTTGAAACAATTGCCAAATTTCTGCTCATCCTTTATGTAGATATAGCGATAATTATACTCAGCTCTATTTTTGACGGTAAAGCAGAGATACAGTATTTCCTGATTCCCGCTATGGGATTATCCATTCTTCTTTTTGAGTCCGGACACAACAGGATCAGAAATGTTTCCATATTTATATCTGTGATTTCATACTTCATCATAGATTTTATAGCTATAGACAGAGTATCTCTCAGCCCGGAAACAATTGATTACGTAAGATGGGGAGTAATAGCTGCAGCCTTTGTAACTACATGGATTATATTTAACACATTTTCAGAATCTAAAGAAAGAGCAGAGCAAATTACCAGAGAGTTCTTAGAGAAAGAGAAAGAACTGAACAGGCAGTTAAGCCTTAAACAGGATGAGCTTCAGGAATATATCGAGAAACTGGAATCAACCAGTGAGCAGCTAAAGAAGAGTTCTTCGGCAAAATCTGATTTTCTTGCAACAATGAGTCATGAAATCAGAACGCCAATGAATGCTATTTTGGGGATGACAAATTTCCTTAAAGAGGATAATCCCAGAAAAGATCAGCTAGAGTCAATCAATATCGTAGATTTCTCCGCCAAAACGCTTCTGAGCTTGATCGATGATATTCTTGATTTCTCTAAAATAGATGCCGGAAAAATCGAATTTGAACAAACTGATTTTGAGCTAAAAGAACTGGTAAGTACGGTATCAGAATCGTTTAAGACTACCGCTGTAAATAAGAAGGTTGAGTTAATAACAGAGCTAGGTGAAAACCTTCCGAAATACCTGACAGGGGATCCTGCCAAGCTCATTCAAATACTTAATAATCTTGTTAGCAACGCTCTGAAATTCACTAACAAAGGTTATGTGAAAATTTTTGTACAATGTGTTGCAGAAAAAAATAAAAAAGTAGATGTTGAGTTCAAGGTTACAGATAGCGGAATTGGGATTGAGGAGTCCAGATTGGACTCGATATTTGAAAGCTTTGTGCAAGCTGATAAAAAAACAAAAAGGTTGTATGGCGGCACCGGCTTAGGATTAAGCATCAGTAAAAAGTTAGTTGAACTACAGAATGGTTCAATTACGGCCAAAAGTACTATGGAAAAAGGCAGTGAGTTTACTGTTCTGCTTACATTTGGCAAACCCGAAAATAAAGAAAATACAGACGCAGGTAGAGTGGAAATTCAGGAAGAACACATAGAAGGGCTAAAAGTGATAGTCGCAGAAGATAATCTTGTGAACCAAAAGGTTATGCAAAGCTTCCTAAGAAAATGGAAAGTTGATGTCACTATTGTTTCCAACGGGCTTGAAGCCATAGATGCATTGAAGAATAATGAGGTCGACTTGATACTTATGGATCTGGAAATGCCTGAAATGGATGGTTATGAAGCTGCAACTGCCATTCGTAATCTGGAGGATGCAACTAAAAAGAACATCCCTATAATAGCATTAACGGCAGCAGCGCTTAATGAAGTGAAAGAAAGAGTGTATTCGGTTGGCATGAACGACTTCGTTACCAAACCTTTCAATCCGGTTGAACTCAGAAGAAAGCTTTCTGAAATAAATAAAGCTATTTAGATGAATCAAGATTTCGTTTCATAATTATGCTTATATCTTCCCTTCCTAGATCATCCATCTTAGCAATTACACTTTTCTGGTCCTTATCAGACTTGTTCTGATTAAATTTGAATTTACCTTCCATTTTTGAGATCTCAATTTCCAATCCCACAATCGCTTTTAAGTCAGTATTATATTCCTTTTCGGGGACTTCATTAAGTTTCCAGTCTGTATTTTCCTGATCTTCATGAAAATGTGTGAGCTCTTTAACCATTTTGTTCAGCTCAGCCGGATCTTCGATGATCTTAGGTTTACCGAACACATGAACAGTTGCGTAATTCCAGGTAGGGACTTCAGCTCGGTTTTCATACCAGGCCGGCGAGATATAGCTGTGCGGCCCCTGAAACACAATTAGTACATCTTTTGTCTCATCTAACTTTTTCCAGTGCTTGTTTGCTTTCGCAAAATGAGCGATCAAAGTTCCATGTTTGCCTTTTTGTCTGTGCACTAAAAAGGGGAGGTGAGTAGCTTCAGGTTCATCTTGATGCTGACTAAAGATGACTCCGAAATTATGTTCTTCGATCAGGTCAAAAAGCACATCAGGATTTTCTTCTTTAAAGGAAGAGGGTGTATACATATAGTTTTTCAGCGAAGATACTACATAATTTATTTTTGTACCTATACGTATTAAGAGTAAAAAAAAGCCGATTCTTATTTACGAACCGGCTTTGTGTAAAAAATTTAGTCTAAATTATTTACGACCACTTTTCTTTGCTTGACCAACTTTCTTCGCAGGAGCTGTATTCTTAGCTGAAGATTTAGTTTGGTTGACAGCAGGCTGTTTAAATTTATTAGCCATTGCTTTATCCATTGGATGTTTTGGTTATGTTCTCCCGCCTGTTTTGGCGAAATCGTAACCCATGATCAGACTGTTTTAATTCTGATCATTAAATAATGGTACGAAGAATTTTGATTATTTCAACTAGTTTTAAAGCCGGATAAAAAATATTTTTTTGGTCAGTGAATATTTCATGACAATCACTTTTTCTGTTATTTTAAAACTGATAAAGGTGAAAGATTTTAATAATTGAATAAACGCGATAACCGGGGTTGATATAACATCAGATCAAATTGAATTCATTTTTCGAGACTACATATTTGTTTTCTTCATATTCAGCTGAGCATCTGTTCTTGTTGGCCGGATTCGTAGTTTTCTTTGTGTGGTTTATTCGTTCCTTGAAACAAAAAGCTGAAACGACTCAACAAAGGATACTGCTTGTTCTCGCCCTGTTTCTTGCAGTTCTGCAATTGGCGAAGATTCCTTTGAATCACTACACAGGTGTTTTTGATGTCACCAAAGATATCCCTTTACACATGTGTAATTTTCTACCCATGATCATGATCTGGGTGTATGCAACCAAGAACAGAACCGTTTGGGCTACGATATTTTTCTGGATCATATTGGGAGTTTCCCAAGCCAATTTTACTCCTTCCGTGGAGTTCTCATTATTCCATTATGATGCCATTCGGTATTGGATGGTTCACCTGATGTTGGTATTGCTGGGACTACATCCCGCAATCGTCTGGGGATGGGATCTGGAACTGAAAGATGTGGGCAGGTCATTTATAGCTTTAAATGTGGTAGCGGGAGTGATCTATTTTTTAAACCTGATGTTGAACAGCAATTATCTGTATGTGATGGATAAACCACCGGGAACTACTTTCTTCAGCCTTCTTCCTGAATGGCCAATCTATATTCTGGTTCTGGAAGCGATCATCATCGTTTGGTCGCTGATGGTTTGGGGAGTTTTCAGGATGGTTAAAAAGCGAGTAGTGAACTCTAATCAAGTTAAATTGTAATTTAATATGGATCCAATTTTCAATCTTTAAGTTCAATCAGAGATGAAGGAAAAAGTTAAAGAAGAATTACAGGTCGCCATTATAGTAATCTCATTTCTAGTACTGTTCTTTATTGGAATAGTAATTCTAACAATTATAGATGGAGAAATAAATTTCTTTGACAGGTTACAGTACAAGGATCAGGTCTTATCAAATATTATGATCTGTCTTTTTATAGTAGCTTATATTTTCTCATTATTTAAGATTTCAGCTTCACTCTCATATAAGCTGGTAGATAGGATTTTTAAGAACGTAAATACGAAATAATAACTTTTAGATATGTTTAATATCCTTAAACAAAAAAAAGCCCTCAGCGCTGTGAAGACGCGTTTTGGGCTTATTTAGGTGTACACCCGACAGGAGTCGAACCTGTAACCGCCTGATTCGTAGTCAGGTACTCTATCCAATTGAGCTACGGGTGCATTTCAATAAAATTAATTGAGAGCCTTAAAGATAAGGACTTCTTTGTGGCTTCACAATCATTTTTTCCAATAAAAAAAGCCTTTCTGTGAAACACAAAAAGGCTTTGAATTTTGATGCTTGAAGTTTGTTATTTAAGCTATCAATATCTGTACTGATCAGACTTATATGGTCCTGTAATCGGAACACCAATATATTCAGCTTGTTCTTCAGTTAGTGTTTCCAGCTCAACGCCAATTTTAGATAAGTGAAGTCTTGCAACTTTTTCATCTAAAGATTTAGGCAGCACGTGAACACCCGGTTCAAATTCTTCCGGTCTGTTCCAAAGTGCGATCTGAGCTATAGTCTGATTTGTGAAACTGTTACTCATCACAAAAGATGGATGTCCGGTAGCATTACCAAGATTCATCAATCTTCCTTGTGAAAGAAGCACCACTTGCTTTCCTGATTTCAGAGTGAAAATATCAACCTGAGGCTTAATGTTTTCTTCTTCAGAATTCGCTTTTAACCAGGCTACGTCAATTTCATTATCGAAATGACCAATGTTACCAACGATCACTTTGTCTTTCATGCTTTCGAAGTGACGACCTTTAACGATGTCTTTGTTTCCGGTTGCCGTAACAACGATGTCAGCACGTTTAGCAGCTTCATCCATAGTCTTAACTTCAAAGCCATCCATTGCAGCTTGTAGCGCACAGATCGGATCAATCTCAGTTACGATAACGCGGGCACCGGCTCCTCTCAAAGAAGCAGCAGTTCCTTTTCCTACATCACCGTATCCGGCAACCACGGCAACTTTTCCTGCCATCATAACATCGGTAGCTCTGCGAATTGCATCCACAGCTGATTCTTTACATCCGTATTTGTTATCAAACTTAGATTTGGTAACAGAGTCATTTACGTTGATTGCAGGAAGTGTAAGTGTTCCTTTTCGCTCTCTTTCTATCAAGCGAAGAACACCGGTAGTGGTTTCTTCAGAAATTCCGTTAATGCCATCCACTAATTCCGGATATCGGTCTAAAACCATGTTGGTAAGATCGCCACCGTCATCTAATATCATGTTGAGTGGTTGTCCGTCAGGGAAGAATAAAGTTTGCTCAATACACCAGTCAAATTCTTCTTCGGTCATTCCTTTCCATGCATAAACCGGAACTCCGGAGTCTGCAATAGCAGCAGCTGCATGATCCTGAGTTGAATAAATATTACAAGATGACCAAGTTACATCTGCTCCTAATTCAACAAGAGTTTCAATAAGTACGGCAGTCTGTATAGTCATGTGAAGACATCCTGCAATTCGGGCACCTTTTAAAGGCTGCTCAGATTTATACTCTTCTCTCAATGCCATTAATCCGGGCATTTCAGCTTCAGCAAGTTCTATTTCCTGTCGGCCGTATTTGGCTTGAGAAATGTCTTTTACTTTGTATGCTAATTTTTCTTTTACTTCTGGCATAATTTATTGTCTAATCTATGATTGTTTATTGTCTTCTATAATTACTTTGGCTTTCATATAATCTCCAGCGGTTCCATTTGACCCTACTTCAGCCTTTATAAGATAACCATTTGGATCTATAAATATCTTAAATGGAATCCCAAAGCTGATCACCTTAGGTCCTACTGCATTTTTGTCCAGAACGAAATTAAAATCGTAATTTTTGTCGTCCTTAAAAGCTTGCACGTCTTCAGGTGTATCGCTGTCCTGTAGATTAACAGCAAGTACAACAAAGTCGTCTTTATATTCTTTTCTTAAAGAATCCATGGCCGGAAAAACTTGCAGACAAGGTCCGCACCAGGTTTCCCAGAAATCTATCAAAACAACTTTACCTTTATAATCCTGAACAGAAACTTCATTTCCATTCAAGTCAGTAAAAGTCGAGTTCCAGATGATCTCGCCAATTTTTAATTGTTCATCACTCAGTTCTCTGGGATTTTTTCGAGAATCAGTGCACGATGAGATTAAGAGTGTAATAAAAAGTAGTCCGGGTAAAATATAGTTTTTCGTCATTTTCATATTTGTTTAAACAATAAAAGATAAGGCAAAGTTCTGTGAGAATTAAATAAGAATAAGGTAGAAATGTGTATGAATAATCACAGAAGCCTAAAGAAAATTGAAGTGGGGAAGTTTACTTAAATATTAAAATAATTTTAATTATACTGATCGAGGACATCCATTAACTAATAATTGAAGACTTATGAAAACAAAAAGTTACTATAGCTTATTGGGATCATTATTTTTTGTGTTCTTTTTTGGAGCACAATCTTTAGTGGCTCAATATACAGTTTCAGGTAAAATTACAGATGCAGAGACAGGCGACGCACTTATTGGCGTTACCATATACGACCCGGTTTCCGGAAACGGAGTGGCAAGTAATATAGAAGGAATGTATTCAGTTACTCTTCCTTCCGGTTCTGCTACACTTAGAATAACTTCAGTGGGTTATTTAACTCAAAATATTGAAGTTACAGGTTCAAGCGGAGAAGAAGTTACACTTGATATTCAAATGAAGTCTGATGTGGCTAATTTGGACGAACTTGTTGTAACAGGTCTTGCTTCTTCTGTTAAGAGATCAAATCTGGCAAACTCAATTACAAAAATTGATGCCGAGGATCTAACACAAAGAGTAAGTCCACAAACATTGGATGGAGCTTTTCAGGGAAAGATTCCCGGTGTAGCAATTCGTTCTCAGAGTGGCGCCCCCGGTGGAGGTATTAGTGTTCAAATGCGTGGGGTTAGTACACTGGGAGCCGGTTCTTCTCAACCTCTTTATATTATTGATGGCGTTTATGTTAACAATGATGTAATCACCAACGGTAGGTTTTTGACAACGGGTGCGAATAGTAGTCAGGAGGATAACTCTTCAAACCGATTAGCAGATATCAACCCCGATGAAATTGCAAGTATTGAAGTGCTTAAAGGCCCTTCTGCTGCTGCTATTTACGGTCAGCGTGCAAATGCGGGTGTGGTTATTATCACTACTAAACGAGGGAAATCAGGCGATACTAAAATCTCTTTTTCTCAGGATGTAGGTTTTAACAGCGCTCTGAATTTATTGGGAGTACCTTCGTGGGATGAAGCTAAAATCCGAAATTATTATGGCGGTAGTAACCCAACAGCTGACGCTCAGGTTGCGGCATATAATGCAGCAGTTAGTAGCGGTAACATATTTGATTATGAAGAAGAAGTGTATGGTGAGACCGGCATGATTTCGGAAACGAATCTTAGTATTTCCGGAGGAAATGAAAAAACGACTTTCTACTTAACAGGAGGTTTCCGTGGTGAAGACGGGATAATCCAGAAAACAGGTTTTGAGCGTAATTCGGCTCGGTTGAATCTGGACCATAGATTGAGCGATGATATCAGGGTATCTAGCAGGTCAAGTTACAGCTTTACTGATAGCCAGAGAGGTTTTACAGGTAACCAAAACGGATCAGGAGGTTCTATTGGATATGCACTCTCGTTTATTCCAACCTATGCTCAGTTGCATGCTAACCAGAATGGAGAATACCCTAATAACCCATACTTTAGCGAAAATCCTTTATCGCTTATTGAAAATGCCACAAACGATCAAACGGTACAGCGTTTTATTCAAGGAATTCAGATTAATGCTGACCTGATCAAGAACAGTAACGGTATTTTATCACTAAGAGCAGATGGTGGGCTGGATTATCTAACTTATAACGGTCTGGTACATATGCCTACTTTCTTACAGGCACAGCAAAGTTCGGCAAATCCGGGAGATGTTGTTCACACAGCTGAAGATAACATCAATACTAATATTCAAGCTGTATTGAGCTATGCAACTACGGTAGCTTCAGGCGAAAACGAATTTAACCTGAATACTCAGTTAGGTTTTTCCAGATTTGATCAGGAACAAAACCGACAAGTAGTTCGTGGCCAGGGATTAGTTTCCGGTGAAACAGGAATTGCAAATGCCAACGTACAGTCTGTTATCACTCAGACTAAACTTGAAGTGTATGACCTAAGTTGGTTTGCTCAACAAGAAGTTAACTGGGATGATAAGGTAATTGGTACTTTTGGTGGCCGATTTGACAGGTCGTCATTAAATGCGAGCCAAGACGAATATTATTTCTTTCCTAAAGCTTCATTAGCATTGAACCTGACAAATTTTGAATTTTTCGATTCAGATTTTGTTAATCAGCTAAAACCAAGAATAGCTTATGGTGAGACTGGTGGCTTACCTAATTTCGGAGTTTCTTTCGGAGCATTGATTCCTGGAAATGAGGGTGGCTTACTTGGTACTTTCGTGAGCAACCGAGATGTAGATCCAAATTTACAACCGGAAAGAGCTCAGGAATTAGAATTCGGATTAGATGCTTCTGTTTATGATAATCGAGTATCATTTGAAGCGACTTACTATATAAAAACAGTAGAAGACTTAATTCTGGATGAACGAGTTCCTACCTCTTCAGGTTTTTCTCTAAGAGCGAGAAATGCTGCTAATCTTAAAAACAAAGGTATAGAACTTGCTCTTAATGTGAACCCGATCAGAGAGCAAAACCTAAACTGGAATTCTACAGTTCTGTTTTGGACTAACGAATCTGAGATCACAGATCTTCAGATACCGGCATTTACACAAGGAGGTTTTGGAACCAGTCTTGGAGGCTACTTGCTTCAGGAAGGGTTTTCTCCAACTACTATTGTAGGTAATCCTGCACTACCGGGTGAAGCATCGCTATTCACGGTATATGGAGACGCACAACCAGACTTCGAAATGTCATTCGGTAATGAATTCAAGATTTATAAAAACTTTGATTTCAGTTTTTTATGGCACTGGAAAAAAGGTGGAGAAAATATCAACCTTTCTCTATTCCTGACAGATTTAGGAGGTACTTCTCCTGATTGGAACGAACCGACTGATACTCCGGGAGTTACTGTGGGGCAAAGTCGTACTGCTCCTGCCGATTATATAGAAGACTCTTCATATTTGAAGCTTAGAGAAGTAGGTTTGTACTACACGGTACCGGTTGCCACAATAGATCGTCTATTTGGAAACTCTGTAAATGGAATTAAAATTGGAGCCTCAGCTAATAATGTATTGATGTTCACGGATTACAGAAGTTACGATCCTGAAACATCGGTATTTGGTACTCAGGCGGTTAACAGTTCGGTAGAAGTATCTCCGTTTCCTTCTTCCCGACAAGTGGTTTTCCACGTAAATATTGATTTTTAATCAGAGAGGATAATAACAATGAAATTATTTAATAAACTATTTATAGTACTGCTAATTGCAGGAATTGCATCTTGTGATTTTCTTGATCCAAATGTAATTGAAGATCCCAATAATTCTTCATTATCAGGGGTTCTTGAAAATGCGACGAAACCTCAGCTTCAAAATTTAGCTACAGGTTTAGAAATACGGCATAGAGCCGGAACAGGCTCGATTAATATTCTGAGCACATTTGGGCGTGAAATCTATCCGACCTTTGCTTCAGATCCAAGATTTATTAACCAATGGATTGGACAGGATTCAGAAGCAACAGCAGAAGGTGATCCAAATTTCTTTGGTTCAGGTGGAACTTATACAACACCTTACAGAGCAATTAAACAAGCTAATGTGTTGATCGAATCTGCTCAAAATACAGATGTGATAACAGACGCTGAAAGAAATGGGATCTTAGGATTCGCAAAAACGATCCAGGCATTCCAATATTTAATTCCTTTAAATGCACAATTCGACAATGGAATAAGAATTGATGTTGCAGATCCAGCCAATTTAGGGAGCTTTTTAAGCTACGATGATGCCCTACAGGCGATTAGAGACCTGTTGGATGAAGCGGAAGCAAACTTAAACAGTGCAGGAGCAGAGTTTGTTTTTGATCTTACTCCCGGTATGTCTGAATTTGATACACCGGCTACTATGGTCGATTTAAATCGTGCAATAGCGGCTCGAGCGGCAATTTATGCAGAAGATTGGGGAGCAGCGGTAACAGCAGTAGAAGATGCAGCTCCGTTTTTCGAATTAACTGCTGACGAAGCTGTATTAAATAGAGGAGGGTATTATTCATATGGAGATCCACCGGATATATTTAATCCATTTTTCTATGAAAGAAACACAACTTCTATTCAGTTGCCAACCGTTCACCCTGATCTGATTAACGATGCAGAGGCAGGTGATGCTCGGGTTGCCAATAAGTTTTTTCTAAGAGATGAACCGGTTGTTCTGCAAGGCTTAACAGCAAATTACCAGGACAACAGATTTGAAGAAACAGGAGATCCATTTCCATTTTTGAGAAATGAAGAGTTGATTTTAATTTATGCTGAAGCATTAGCACAAAGAAATCAAGGAACTGATCTGGCAGATGCTGTTGATGCAATTAACGTCGTCAGAAATACTTGGGGACTTGGTAATTTTGTTAGTGCTAATCAACAAGATATCATTGATCAAGTACTTTTTGAGCGAAGATATTCTCTTTGGTTAGAAGCTGGTCATCGCTGGATCGATCTGAGAAGATATGATCGTTTGGATGATTTACCATTAGATGGTGGTAAGATCTACACCAAGATTGCAAGACCACAATCTGAACTATAAAAAAGAAGTTTGTAGTAATATTAAAAAGCTCTCTATTCAGAGGGCTTTTTTTTTGAATATGAATTATCTTAAAAATATGCAGAATAAAATATATGACTTCACAATTGTTGGAGCAGGAATAGTAGGGCTCTCTACCGCATACAAACTTTCATTAGCAATACCAGATGCAAAAATTTTAGTTCTTGAAAAAGAGAATAAAGTTGCTGCTCATCAAACTGGAAAGAATTCAGGGGTGATACATTCAGGAATTTACTATAAACCCGGAAGTTATAAGGCTAAGAATTGCATTAATGGTCGTCATCAACTAGTGGATTTCTGCAATCAGAATAACGTCAATATTGATATATGTGGAAAAGTTATTGTAGCAACCGAAGAAGATGAGCTTACGAGACTGGATGCGATTTACAATCGTGGTCTAGAAAACAAGATAGAAGGTTTAGAAAAAATTGATCCATTACAATTATCTGAAATAGAGCCATATGCTAAAGGAGTGGGAGCGATTAAAGTACCTTGCGCAGGCATAGTAGATTATGCCGGAATGTGTGTAAAACTAAAGGAAAAGATCGTTCAGGGTGACGGAGAAATATTTTTCGGAGAACAAGTTGTTAATATCAAAACCGAAAAAGATTATGTGGAGATAGACACTAAAAAGAATAAATACAGAACCGGTTTTGTAATTAATTGTGCCGGTTTGTATTGTGATCATGTAGCAAGATTAGCCGGAGTAAAATCACCAATTCAGATAGTCCCTTTTAAAGGAGAATACTACGAACTAAAATCTGAAGCTGAATATTTAGTAAATCATTTGATCTATCCTCTTCCACACAAAGATTTTCCATTTCTGGGCGTTCATTTCACACGGATGGCAAACGGAGGGATAGAGTGCGGACCTAATGCTGTTCCGGTTTTTAAACGAGAAGGATATAATAAGTTATCTTTCAATATGAATGAGGCATTGGAGATGATGAACTTCTCAGGATTTTGGAAGCTCTCTTTTAAACACTGGAGAATGGGATTAGATGAGTATCACAGGTCTCTTTCTAAGGCCGCTTTTGTTAAAGGTCTGCAGAAATTAATTCCCAGCATAAGAAAAGAACATCTAAAAGTGGCACCTTCAGGAGTCAGAGCCATGGCTTTGAAGGAAAACGGAGAAATTCTTGACGATTTCTATTTTGAGATTGCAGAAAGACAAATTCACGTTTTGAACGCGCCAAGTCCGGCTGCAACTGCAGGTTTGGCAATTGGAGATGAGATTGTTAGTAAAGTAAAAGATTCGTTCGCAGTTTAGATTTCGTTATAATAAAAAAAATAAAACTGAATAAGATTGATCAATAAAGACGCACTCAACAGAAAACTCTATGCACAGGACGCATCCATGTATCAGGAATTACCTGAAGGGGTAGCGTTTCCTAAATCAATAGCTGATATCCAATACCTCGTTAAGAAAGCAAATAAAGAACAGTTTTCTATAACGGCAAGGAGTGCCGGAACCAGCTTGGCAGGGCAAGCCACCGGGGCAGGGGTAATCATGGATGTTTCAAAATTCATGACAAAGATCGTAGAAATAGATCGTGAAAATAAAAAAGCAGTTGTTGAACCAGGGGTGATCCGAGATTCTTTAAACGGGGAAGCAGGTGAGTTTAGTCTTTTATTCGGGCCGGATACATCCACCACTAACCGCTGTATGATTGGAGGGATGATTGGGAATAATTCATCAGGTTCATTTTCTATAAAGTATAAGACAACAAGAGAGCATGTGCTGTCAATGGATGTTGTTTTAAGCGATGGAAGTCGGGCCAAATTTGAGCCTCTTTCTATGTCGGAATTAGAGGAAAAGAAAAAACTGGGGAACTTAGAAGGAAGTATTTACCGGGGAATGATCTCTTTACTCGAAAAAAATAAAGAGCTTATAAAAGCTAATTATCCGCATCCGGAGATAATCAGAAGAAACACAGGGTACGCTCTGGACAGGTTACTTGAGATGGAGCCTTTTTCTCCCGGCGGACAAGCTTTTAATTTATGTGAATTGCTGTGTGGTAGCGAAGGAACATTGGCAATGACAGGATCAGCTACTTTAAATCTTGTTGAAACAGATTCTATTCAAAAGATAGTGATACCTCATTTCAATACTATTCATGAGTCGATGTTAGCTACTATCGAGGCAGTAAAATATGAACCCAGTGCCGTTGAGCTTATCGATAATATTATTCTGAACGCTACAAAGGGAAATCCGGAGCAATCTCAAAACAGATTTTTTCTGGATAAGGAGCCTAATAGTATACTTGTAGTACAATTTACAGGTAATGATGAAGCCGAAATTGATTTGAAAATAGATCAATTGATACAATCTCTCAGCAAAAAAGGGCTAGGATATTCATATCCTGTACTATCGGACGTATTAGAGATGAAAAGCGTTTTTGACCTGAGAAAAGCAGGGCTTGGACTGTTAATGGGGCTAGGAAAAGAAGCAAGATCACCAACTTTTTGCGAAGATACAGCAGTTCGGGTTCAGGATTTACCTGAATATGTGAAACGCTTTCAGAAAATTCTGGATAAGCACGAAACAACATGTGTTTTCTATGCCCACGCTTCAGTTGGTGAGCTGCACCTTCGTCCGATGATAGATACGATGACTGATGAAGGTATTGAAAAAATGAAAGTGATGGCCGAAGAAATTGCCGAGCTTGTTGGAGAATTCAGAGGGTCTTTATCTGGGGAACATGGAGATGGAAGAGCGAGAGCTCCATATATTGAAAAAGTTCTTGGGAAAGAAATGATGCCTGTTTTGAAGCAGGTAAAAGAAATCTGGGATCCCAACTACATATTCAATCCGGGCAAAATTATTGATGCAAAACCTATTGAAGAAGATTTAAGATTCTCACCAAAATATTATTCTGAATCTGTTAGCACAGAATTTTATTGGCGAAAGGAAGGTAGCTTAAATGAAGCTTTAGAACTTTGTAATGGTGCCGGGGTATGTAGAAAACTTTCTGTCAGTGGTGGCACAATGTGTCCATCTTATATGGCAACTACCGATGAAAAAGATAGCACAAGAGGCAGGGCAAATGTATTCAGGCAAGTTTTTGAAGGCCAAGAGCCGGATAGGTTCAAATCCAAAGAACTAAAAGAAGCTCTAGACCTTTGCCTGAGCTGCAAAGCTTGCAAAAGTGAATGTCCGGCCAACGTGGATATGGCTAAAATGAAGGCGGAGTTCATGAATGGGTGGCATCAAAATCACAGAAGTACAGTTGGAGAAAAGTTCTTTGTAAACTCATCAAAACTGTATCCTTTGGCGGCTTTATTTCCGGGATTTTCAAACTGGGTATCAGGTCTTGAGATAACTAAAAAGTTGTTGGAAAATATTGCAGGAATATCTTCATCAAGAAAACTTCCTGAATTTTCAGATCAAACTTTCAGGTCATGGTGGAAATCTTATAAAAAGAAAGAAGCACCTGAGAAAGTAGCGCTAGTTGTAGACCTCTTTACAAACTATCATGAACCTGAAGTGGCTAAATCAGCAGTATTTGTATTAGAAAAAATGGGATTTCAGGTTATAGTTCCGGAAGTAGAAGAACTTGGCCGACCTCAATTATCAAAAGGATTTTTGAAAGAGGCTAAAAAGATCGCTCATAATGCCATTTCAGAATTAAAGGAATTAGCAAATAACGAGATCCCAGTAATAGGGTTGGAGCCATCCGAGATATTAACGGTAAAAGATGAATTCCTGGATCTGTGTGATGCACAATATTTAAAAGATGCACGTCAAATTGCTAAACTATGCTATACTTTTGAAGAGTTTTTGGCTTCAAACATAGAATTGCTTCCTGTATCAGAACCTAATGAATCTGTAATTGTTCATGAACACTGTCATGCTAAAGCGCTTACCAAAAAACGATTGTCAAAAAAAGTACTGGAGCATGTTGGGTTTAAGGTTACAGAATTAGATGCAGGCTGTTGTGGTATGGCGGGAAGTTTTGGATATGAAAAAGATAAGTTTGACTTGTCTATGGAAATCGGAAGCCAACGATTATTCCCTGCAATTAAAGAGGATGATAATCGTAGCAATGTATGTGCTTCGGGGTTCTCTTGCAGACATCAGATATTTGACGGAACAGGAACGAAAGCAAAGCATATAACTCAATTGGTTTCCGATAAAATTTAGTTAGATTGATATCAATCTAAATGACCCTATATGAAGAATATTGTACTAATTTTTGGAATCAGCTTGATAAGCTATACTGCGAATGCGCAAATCGATTATTCTACTGAGATAGCTCCAATTTTCACCAATAACTGTAATAGTTGCCACGGAGGTGGAGCGAATAATTTTGATTCATCTCCCTATGATGATTTGATTTCAAGTACAAGCCCGTCGAACAGGTATAATAAAAAACATATCATCCCAAATGATGCTGCAGGAAGTCCTTTGGTAGATAAAATAGAAGCAAGTCCGGATTTTGGGAGCAGGATGCCACAAGGTGGGCAACTTTCAACTGATGAAATTGCAAAAATCAAGCAATGGATCAACGAAGGGGCGAATGAACAAGTCCAAACATCAAACGAAGTTGTGACTGATTATCCCGATAAGTTTGAACTTCTTGGTAATTACCCAAACCCGTTTAATCCGAGTACAGTAGTTCAGTTTCGTTCACCGGTAAATACAGAATTTCGGATTACTGTTTATAATGCGAACGGGCAACAAGTGAATTCATTGGTTGGAAGAGCTGTTGTTGGACAAAACGATTTCTCAGTCAACCTTTCCGATCAACCAAGTGGGGTTTATTTTTACAGAGTTACAGCAATCTCGAATGTATCCCGCAATATGATTGGCTCGGGAAAAATGACTTTGATCAAATAGTTTAATTCTTAAAGGTATTCCGTGAGATCAATTCTTCGGCGCTTTTAAGAGAATTTTCTGAAATCTCAGAACCACTCATAAGGCTGGCAACTTCGCGAATATGTTCTTCATTGGAAAGTGAAAGTATTCGTGTAATGGTTCGGTCTTCAGTTTCCTGCTTATCAACTTTGTAGTGATGGTGCGCCTGACTGGCGATTTGCGGCTGATGAGTAATAGCTATGATCTGACAATTGCTCGACAATTTCCGCATCGCTCGACCTACTTTCTCGGAAACCTCCCCACTTATACCGGTATCAATTTCATCGAAAATCATGACCGGCAGGCTTTGTTCTTTGGCCAAAATAGATTTTAATGCCAGCATTACTCTGCTGATTTCTCCACCTGATGCAATTTTAGCAAGAGGCTTAGGTTCTTCGCCTTTATTCGTTGAGATGAATATTCGGATATCATCGCAACCTAATTCTGTGCATTCTACTTTTTGACCGTCTATTTCTACCCACCCGTTATTTGCAAATAGCCATTCAACAGAAACCTTCAAATTTGCATGTTGAATTCCTAATTGAGCAAGCTCGATCTGAATTTGTTCGGATAAATGCTCTCCGATCTGTGTTCTTTTGTTATGAAGTTGTTTAGCAGCTTGAGCTAATTTTATCTGTTGGGCTGAAATGGATTGTTCAATTTTTTCAATCTCCAGATCAAAGTTATCAGCAATTGACAATTCTCTTTGAATCTCATTCAGGTAGTTGATCAGATCAGGGATATCTCGCTGATATTTCTTTTGAATTCGGTTTAATTCACTTTGACGTTGACGAAGTTCTTCTAATCTGTTCGGATTGAACTCGATCGTACTTCGGTATCGTTCTGCAAATTGAATGGCTTCATTGATACTTACACGAGCAGCATTAATTTCTTCCAGGTAAGTTGAAAATTCAGGCTCAATTCTGGTTAGATCTTCAAGATTCAGTTTTAAGTGATTTAATAGCTGAGAAATATTCCCGTCATCACTGTTTTCCATTTCAGATATAGCAGCTGCTTTTTGATCGAGTAATTCTGCGTTATCCAGAAGGTTCATTTCAGCTTCCAGTTCTTCCTCTTCTTCTTCCGAAAGCTTGGCGTTTTCTAACTCATTTACCTGAAAGCGATAAAGTTCTGTTTTTTCCTGTAGTTCTGATTCTCTTTTCTTTAACGAAGACAATTCTTTTTGAAGGGTCTTCATCTTTGCAAATTCTGCTTGGTAAGATTTTAAAACTGGATCAATTTCTCCAAAACCATCTATCACACTGCGATGATTTTCTTCTTTCAACAAGAGCTGATGATCGTGTTGTCCGTGCAAATCCACTAGCTGATCTCCAACTGCTTTCAGAACGCCAATGTTGACAGGGGTGTCATTAATGAAAGCCCGACTTCCTGTTTGTCGAATTTCTCTTCTCAGGATCAAGTAATCAGCAAGCTCAACTTCATTATCGGCGAGTAAATTCTTCAGAGTTTCGTTTTCAAAATACTTTATAGTCGCCTCAGAGATAGCTTTATCAGCTCCTCGACGGATGACTTCTGTATCAGCTCGTTCACCCAAGATCATATTCAACGCACCGATAATGATCGACTTTCCGGCTCCTGTTTGTCCGGTGAGGATATTTAACCCTTGCCCGAAACTAACTTCCAGCTCGTCAATTAAAGCAAAATCTTTTATGTGCAATGATTGTATCATTGAATTATGAATTTTGGATTATTAATTCTGAATTGAAGATTGTGATTTTTAAGATAAATCAAATTAAATATGAAAGATGTAAGATGAAAAATTATTTGATTCTTGTTTTGGTAGTTTTAACGATGGAAGAAAGAATGTTTATGATAGAAAGAATTTCCTTCTGATAATTGGATACATCAATTTGAGTAAGTTCACTTCCCTGTAATAAACGTAACCAATACCTGGTTTCCCGAGCTTCCTTTAGTGAAATTGAAACTTTAGCAAGGAAATCTCTTTTCGACTGACCTCCAATTGCTTCTTCAATATTCGCACCTATACTTGTGGCAGAACGTAACAACTGTTTTGAAACAATATATTCTCTTTCATTCTGAAGTAATTTATATAATGAAATTATTGATAGTGAGAATTCAAAGCTTTTGGATTGTATCAAATTGTCTTTCATAATCTTTAATTTTTCATCTTACATTTTTAATTCTGATAAGTAAGACAGTTTCAAAGTTAATTCCTTACAAAATCCTTACTTTTCAGTATGAATAAAGAAGAAGAAGAAAAGAAAACCACAGTTTACGAATTCAAAGTACCGGAAGGACAACAGGAATCAATCCGCCTTGACGTGTATATCACAAATTTTGTTGAAAATGCTACACGGACTAAAGTTCAAGAAGCTATTAAGGATGGATATGTTCAGGTAAACGGAAAAAAAGAGAAACCATCTTATAAAATGTTGCCGGGGGATGAGATCTTTATCGAATTACCAAAGGCTCCGCCACCAGAAGCAGTCGCTGAAAAGCTAGATATCAATATTGTATATGAAGATGATGATATCATTTTGGTAAATAAAGAAGCCGGAATGGTGGTTCATCCTGCTTACGCCAACTGGACTGGTACGTTAGTTAACGGATTGATGTATCATGTGGATGAACTAGCCGAAAATGAGGATAATGATCTTCGCCCGGGAATTGTGCATCGTCTGGATAAAGACACCAGCGGATTATTGGTAGTTGCTAAAAATGACGAAGCTCTTGCCAATCTCTCCGCAAAGTTTGCCGAAAAAGATGTAGAGCGAACATATTGGGCGATAGTTTGGGGGACTCCAAAAGAAGAGGGAACCATTGAAGGAGACATCGGACGTTCCCGACACGATCGTAAATTGATGACTGTGTTGCCCGAAGGAAAAGGAAAGCATGCCGTCACACACTGGAAAGTTCTGGAATATTTCGATTATTTGAGTTTAGTAGAGGTTAAGCTTGAAACGGGAAGGACGCATCAGATCAGAGTTCATTTTAATCATATTGGACATAACGTATTTGGGGATAAAACGTACGGCGGAACTTCCGTTCGATATGGTTCCAACACCGGGTCGAGAAAAGTGATGTTCCATAAATTGATCACCGGCTTAAACCGACAAGCACTACACGCTAAAACCTTGGGATTTGAACATCCAACCACCGGCGAAAAAGTTAGTTTTGATTCTGAACTACCGGAAGACTTTTCTCATGTATTGAATACGTTGAGGGAGAACTGTAAAGCGGAGTATTGAATCTCATTTAGCAAAACTTGAAACTTATTTCTTTCTAAATAGTAGAGGTTATAAATTTTTCTACTATATTTGTTCTACAATTTAGTAACAAACCTTATGAAAGAAACAAAACTTGGAGATTTCGAAGAAACGCTACTGCTCATTGTAGGAATACTTGAAGATGAAGCGTACGCATTCAAAATCGCCGAAGAATTCGAGAACCAATTAAATCGCTCCGTATCCATTGGTGCAGTTCATTCAACCTTAAGCAGATTGGGTGACAAAGGATTTTTGATCTCAGAAATGGGAAAACCCACTGCTGAGCGGGGCGGTCGGCGTAAGCGTATCTATGAAATTACAGGAGCCGGTCAACGAGCACTTAAAGATTCCAGAGACATTAAACTTTCCTTGTGGAGTCAATTTCCTGCCTTTGCCAATCTTAAATTCAATGCGGGATAAATGAAGCCGCAACCTCCAAAATTCGCCAAACTTTTTCTTTCTTGGTTCCTAAAAAAAGAACTGCGTGAAGAAGTAGTCGGTGATTTGGAAGAGGAGTTTAATGCATTGTTGGAGAATCATTCTCTCTTTAAAGCAAAGCTAAAGTATTGGTTTCAGGTGCTGAATTACCTGCGACCGTTTGCTATCAAAAACTTTAAATCACCTGAAATTTATCCTGCCATGTTCTCTCATAATATCAAAATCAGTTACCGCACACTTCTTAAAAACAAGACTTTTTCTCTAATAAATATCGGAGGGCTTGCCCTCGGTATGACGGTAGCCATTTTTATCGCACTCTGGATTTATGATGAGTATTCATACAACACTAATCACCAGCATTATGATCGAATAGTACAGGTTATGCGCAAAGATATATCTGATAATGGTGTACAGATCAGTAGTTCGCAGACTGGTGGATTAGGTATAGAAATGGAGGAGAAATTCCCTCACTATTTCGAGCAGGTGGCGATGACATTTTTTCGTCCTGCACCACAATTACTACTCTTTGATGATGAACATTATCGGGAAATGGGTTATTTCTTCCAAAAAGATATTCCTCATATTCTCACCTTGAATATGCAAAAAGGTACGAGAAGTGTGCTTGAAAATCCCGGTAACTTAATTATATCAGAGAGTCTTGCCGGTAAAATATTCAATGAAGAAAATCCAATGGGGAAAACCATTTCTTTGAATTCAAGCACAGATTTAATCATTCAGGGCGTTTTTGAAGATTTGCCTGAAAACTCCACTTTTGGAGATGCTGATTTTTTTGGTTCTATGGCTTTGTTATATAATGAAGACAGGCCTTATGTCTGGAATAATTACAATATGAAGGTCTTTGCTTTGCTCAATGAAAATGCTGACCTGGAAGCTGCATCTCTCGCCATAAAAGATCTATTGAAACCTTATCGGGATGCAGGTGATGGTTCAAGAGAATTATTCTTACTTCCTATGAAAGACTGGCATTTTTATGCGACCAATCAATTTGGTGAACAGGTTACGAGTAAGCTGGTTCAGTTTATACGGCTTTATGGAGCGATCGGAATTTTTATTCTACTCATTGCGTGTATCAATTTCATGAATCTGAATACTTCCAGATTCCAAACCCGTGGAAAAGAAGTGGGAGTTCGAAAAGCAATAGGTTCGCTCCGTTCTGAAGTAGTAGGTCAGTATTTAACAGAGTCATTTTTATATACATTTGGAGCATTAATTATATCACTATCGTTGGTTTACTTGTTACTCCCTTCATTCAATTCTTTTGCCGCTAAAGAAATAGCATTTCAATGGGCAAATCCTATGTTCTGGTTGATAAGCCTGGGATTTAGTTTGAGTGTAGCTTTAGTTGCAGGCAGTTATCCGGCGTTATTTCTGTCGTCTTTCAGTCCGGTGCAGGCACTTAAAGGTCGGCTTAGACAGGGAAAGAAAAACGAGCGTTTGCGACAAGGATTAGTAGTATTTCAATTTGCCATTTCTATTGTACTGATTATTGGTACGATCACTATACATGAACAAATTCAACACGCGAAAAACAGATCGACCGGATATCAAAAAGAAGGCCTGATAACAATGACAGGTAGCCAGTCTGTTTATCAAAATTACGACGTGTTGAAATCTGAATTAAAAAATACCGGAGCAGTAGAAGAAGTAGCCTTATCAAATTATCCGCTTACAAACACATTGGGAAATAATGGAGGGTTTAGACTTTCAGACTCATCTGATGAAATTCCGGTAACATTTAATACGATTTACGTTAGCCCGAAATATGGGGAGGTTACTAAATTTGAGTTAATAGCAGGTAGAGATTTTTCGAGTGATTTAGAAGATGAATCTGCGAATATTATTCTAAGTGAATCAGCCATTCGAGCTATGGGATTAGAAAACCCACTTGGAAAGCAACTGAGCTCGAATAGTGAAAGAAACGGTCATACCACATTTACTATTATTGGAGTTGTTAAAGATATGATCAAAGGCTCTCCATTTGAAGAACCTATGCCATTAATGCTATTTACCACTACCGACCCAATGAGGTATATGTTTCTGCGAGCAAATCCTGACGTTTCGCTTGGAATAGTATTATCAGAAATAGAAGAAATTTTTGAAGAAGTTGTTCCCGAACATCCATTTGAATATGCCTTCGCTGATGATCAATATCTTACCAAATTTAAAGCTGAAGAGCAGACCGGAACACTAGCAACATTATTCAGTGGTTTAGCCATTTTGATCAGTTGTCTTGGGCTGTTTGGTTTGTCAGCATTTATGGTTACGCAAAGAGTGAAAGAAATTGGAATTCGAAAAGTACTCGGCGCTTCGGTAACAAATCTCTGGACCCTTCTTTCAAAAGATTTCGGAATTTTAATTACACTAGCCTGCTTGGTTTCTATTCCAATTGCTTCTTATGTGATGAATATCTGGTTGCAGGATTATGAATATCGGATTCAAATTTATTGGTGGATTTATGCAACAGGAGTTTTTGCATGCTTATTAGTTACCATGCTAACCGTGAGTTATCATTCTATTAAAGCATCTATGGCTAATCCGGTGAATTCATTAAAAACGGAATAGCTAAGTTACAAAAGGCTTGCAGTTTATACTCAAAATGCACCAACTATACGTTCCGACGCAGAGCGTGCGGAACGATGGGAAGACTGTTCTCATATATTGAATATGCTGAGGGAGCACTGCAAAGTGGAATAATAGTTGAAAACTTTATCCCCAGTGATTTGATTACTCTAATTAGTTGGTTAAAGCCTCAAGCAGTTCATTTAACCTTTCAAGGGTTGAAGTCATACCTTCTTCCATGCCCATATTTATGACGGTTTCCAGATCTTCTAGAGATTCATAATTAACTACAGTTGTTACTACAGCATGATCATTCGATTCTGAAAATTGAACGTGCCATTTCGCTTTTGGTAGATCGGGATTAATGTTTCCTTCACTATCAGAAAAAGCATCCACAGTTCGATAGTCATCGATTGGGTTTATGCCATGATATTCAGTGTAACCCCAATATTCCGTTCCGTTTGGTTCCACCATGGCATAATGCCAATGACCACCCTCTCTAAAATCCATTGATTTGGTTTTAGTTGTGAAAGGCTTCGGGGCAAACCACTGATTCAGAAGTTCGGCTTTGGTATAGCAGTCCCAAACTAATTGTCGTTTAGCAGCAAATTCCCGTTTTATAGTAAGCGTGTTGTTTTCCTTGTCTGCAAGGAAGTCGAATTGAAGATTAGCTTTCATTGTTTTCTGATTTTAGTTTAGTTAATAAGTCATCAAGTTGGTCGAATCTGTTTTCCCAGATCTTTCGGAATTGCTCCAGCCATTGATCAACTTCTTTCATTTTATCGATTTTAAGTTCGTAGTAAATTTCTCTGCCCACTTTCTCTTGTTTCAGCAATTCACATTCATTCAGGATCTTTATATGTTTTGATACAGCCTGTCGTGTAATATCAAACTGATCAGCAAGTGCATTCGGAGTTAATGCTTGTGTAGCAATTAAAACCAGTATTGCTCTTCTGGTCGGATCCGCAATGGCTTGAAAAATATCTCGTTTCATAAAAGTCGGTTGATTATGCAATCAATTGGTTGCATAAATATACGCAACCAATTGGTTTCTTAAAATTATTTTTTCAGTTTTTCTAAAATTTCTCGAACTCTTGTGAATTCCCCTTATCTTTAAGGAAACATCAAAACCACTTTTTATGCCGAAGAAAGACATTAATATTTCAGTAGAACTTGATCAGGATAACGTACCCGAGAACATCATTTGGAATGCAGATGATATGGATGGAATGGGTGAAGCAAAATGCAGAGCGATGCTACTTTCGCTTTGGGATTCTGAAGCTAAAGATACTTTAAAGCTGGATCTGTGGACGAAAGACATGACCGTAGATGAAATGAAGATCTTTTTCCATCAAACGCTGGTAACAATGGCCGATACATTAAAACGTGCTACCAATGACGAACGCATTTCAGGAGATATGATGGATTTCTGTAATTATTTTGCTGAGAAGATGGAGATTAAAGGGAGCTGAAGGTGCGGTAGTGAAGAAGGTGCGATAGTGTTAAGGTGTTATAGGGTGCAGGCTTGGCTTTGCTCCTATAACACCTTAACACTGTACACTATGTTATTGGTATTAACGTAAGCTCTAAGATTTAAGCTCATTAATACTTTTATAAACTCCTTTTCTGATACCAGGCGAAAGTGTATTTACGAAATGAGGTTGAGCTAGTGATAAAATCTCATTCTTCAATTCGGGATATTTTTCTACTACCTTCATCATGCCTTGAAAAGCATAATATCGAACAGAAGATTGTTTCCGCACTTGTTCCCACAGAGTTACTGAAATATCAAATAGCAAACTCTCGAAGTCTTCATCTAACTCCATTTTCAACAGAATTTTCAAAAGCTCTCTTTGGTGTCCATCGTCCCGATACGGAAGTACATCTATTATTTTTTGGATAAAAGGTTTAACTCTTTGATCATTTTCTTTCATGATTCCGGCAACAAGCCATGCTGCTCTCCACGATAAATTCTCTTCATTTTTGAGAGCCAATTTCAATGCTTGATCAAAAGATTCCGGATGACTTTCCATAAACTCTACCATCTCAGACTTTCTTCTTCTAATTAAAACAGATCGAAGAGTTTCACTCATATTCTATAAACCAATAAAAATTGCAACGAATATAGCGACCAATGACATTCCCATAATGATTAGAAAAGGTTTGATACAAAATGAGAACCATTCTTTAAAGCTCACACCCGCAGCAGTTATCATAGCTAGCAATGCTCCGTTTGTTGGGGATATCATATCCATCATTGCAGCTCCATACTGATAACACAGAATCATTACCTGACGAGACATACCAATTAAATCAGATAGCGGTGTTAACAGAGGCATCGTTAATACAGCCTGACCTGAATTACTTGCAACCGGTATATGTAGTAAAGCTTGAGAGACAGTCATTCCAACCGCTGATATTGCAAGAGGCAGATCTTTCAAAGGATTAAAAAGTCCGTATACAATGGAGTCAATGATTCTGCCTTCGTCAAGAACTAGAAATATACTTCGTGCCAATCCAACAACAACTGCGGCAAAGGCAAGTTCCTGAAATCCGGTTGCGTACGCTCTTGAAGTTCCGTTCATGCCAAGTTTGCCAATAATTCCGCAAACAATACCCATCACAAAAAACAAAGCTGACATTTGGTTGTAATCCCAATCCCAGGCCAGAATTCCATATACCATAGTAGCAAAAGTGACTGCTACTAAAATCAGAATAAAAGTAGAGCGTAAAGGAAGTTTGAAATCTTTTTCAGGAGTTTGAATTTCTATTATTTCATCAGATTTTCCTTTTTTGATCACCCAATAGATCCAGAAACTAAGTACGATTGCAAACACGATCATTCTGAACAGGGTACCGGAAAATGGTTGTACTTCTGCAATTTTTTGAGCCAAAAGAACTGCGAATGGATTCATTGGACTAAATGCTGCACCAATGATCGCAGAACCGGCACTTATGGCAAGTACTCCTGTTTTGGTATATCCAATTCTCTTTCCCATCACTATCAGAAAGGGAACCATGGCTATTATTTCCTCGAAGGTGTTATTGAGCAATCCCACTGTAGCAAAAGTAATTCCAACAACAATGATTACCCTGTCTTGTGTATGTTCGAACTTAGTCACCAATGCATTTATGCCATCTGTGAAAGCACCGGTTTTATCAACAACTACGAAAGCGCCACCAATGATCAGAATTAAAACAACAATATCTGCACCAAAAATAAGTCCTTCAGGAACTTTTAGTATAGTTTCGAATATCCCTACCGGATTAGAATCGATCTCCTGATAACTATTTGCCACAACAACTTCACGACCTGTAGTTTCATCTGTAACTCTATCATATTGTCCTGCTGGAATAATGTGAGTAAGAACAGCTGCCAGTGCGATGAAGATCAACAGAATGGCCAATGGATGTGGAAACTCAACTTTCATAAATACCCTGATTATTTAGTTTGAAGAAAGTAGGTAAAAATCGAGCAATTAAGAATTAGGCAATTAACAATGTAAAAATCATTGTTAATTGGTTATTGAATGCTTAATTGAACAAAATACTTCCAAAACTAACGGCACTTTCCCGTTCAGTTTCATCCCAAAGATCTCTGGAAAGCACTTTTCCATCTAACTTGGGAAATGCATTCAGAAAAGCATAAAGAGGAGGAAATCCACAAATTCGGTAAGGATCATAATCAGAACTCATGATCTCCAGCATAGTTTTAGGATCGTTATTTGCACTAACTTCCAGAAAGGCTTCATCAAAGGCTTTTACTTTATCGAATAGTTCAGATGCGGGTTGTTGGTCACCGAATTTCTTCCCAAAGTGAGCCAGATCTCCGCTTATAAGAAAAAAAGTATCCGCATCATTGAATTGCTGATTCAATAAATAAGTAAAGGCTTCTATCTGATGAGCTAGAAACCCATTTTTGGCATAATATAGTTGATCAAAATTACCAACGAGAATAGGAATAATCTCAAAATCATGGTGCCAAATATGATTCAGAAATAACAGAGGTAGTTCAATGCTGTGTTCGATTCTGTGGGCCCGATCAGAAAATGAAGTTCCGAATATTTCGTCATGGGAGGTTTGTTCCTTTATGAGGGAGATCGTTTTTTTGTCTGCTTTTACCAAGCCATTTGGTAAGTCAAAGTCTTTGTTTGAAATAATGAAAGGCTTATTGGAGTATTCATTGTTATATAATCCTGAATAATGAGAAGTAGCCAGAATAAATATCCGCTTAGGCTTTAGATTTCTGATTGCGGAGAAAGATTTAACGTAGGCTGCCATTCCAAAACGTGGATCTATATGCGGAGCATAAAGTGCTTTAGCGGTATCGACCGAATCTGAATGGTTATGATTTTCAAAAGCATCATTTAGAAATTCAGTGAGCTCTTCTGGATCTGCAGGATAAGAAGTTCCGACGGTAACGGATCGATGAACTTCAGCTCTTTCATATTCACTTTCTATAAGTTCTGCATGTTCAGTAAAATATTCGGAATCCAGTAATCCATTTTCATCCAAAAACCGGGCATAACCCAAAATTTGTTCTTTGGTAACTTCATCAGAGCTGAATTTAATAATGTCGTTAACTGAACGTGTTCCATCCATCAAAGAAAGAATGGGCTCGGCATCAGTAGGCAAAGCAAAATCAGGAGTTGAATAGCCTAATTGATCATAAAAGTAGATAAATGAACTTCCGTTATCCTGAATAGGAATTCGTTGAATATCGTACCTGAGATTCGGGATTGGGTCGGAATATGAATCGAACAACTTTTCTGACATGGGCAGAAGATAGTCGATTTAGATTATGAATTCAGGTATAAAAGTAGGGACCCAAAATTTTGCGTCCCTACGGTGGTGTATATGACGCTAAATAAGAAAGCTCTGACACTTTCGTATCAGAGCTTTAAAATGTGATCGACTTTAAATCAGCCGGGTACATTTACAGGATCATTACCGGGAGCAATGGTATTTTTTTCTCTTATTTGCCCGTCCAGACCTTTAATGCTTATCTCTCCACCGCCTTGATTGTGTAACATTTCTTTGGCAGCTTCATAAGCCTCTTCCTGAGTGTCATGCAAGGTGCTCGCTTTACCGGCTTCATGCTTTTCGTTTACCCACTTTCCATCTTCATTTTTATAAATTGTTCTGTCTTGTGGCTTGCTCATTGTCTCTTGTATTAAGTTATAATTCGCTATTCATTTAATGAAAGGCGTTTATAGGATGATTTGTTTCAAATTCTATTCTTGAAAAACTGGGAGACATAAAAAAGCTCCGACACTTTCGCATCGGAGCAAATTTTTAAATATCTAGTATTGAATTAGATAAAAATGTCTAACATCTTATATCTAATGTCTAAATACTATTATTTCTTTTCGTCTTCTTCGTCTACAACTTCGTAATCAGCGTCAACAGCTTCTTCGCTTTCAGCTGATTCACCATCGGCAGATGCTTGTTCACCAGCGCCTTCAGCACCGGCTGCTTCAGCTTCAGCTTGAGATGCAGCGTAGATTTCCTCAGAAGCACCGGTCCAGGCAGCATTTACCGCTTCGATTCCGGTATCAATTGCTTCTAGGTCTTCGGCTTTATGAGCTTCTTCCAACTTAGCAATAGCGTCTTCGATTGCTGTCTTGTTGTCTTCAGAGATCTTATCACCGTACTCATCAAGTTGCTTTTTGGTTGAGAAGATCAGACCATCAGCCTGATTCATTTTCTCTACTTTCTCACGAATTTGCTTGTCTTCTTCTTCATGCTCTTTAGCAGCATTTTTCATCTTTTCGATTTCCTCATCAGATAACCCTGAAGAAGATTCGATTCTGATTGTTTGCTCTTTTCCTGTTCCTTTGTCTTTTGCTTTGATGTTGATCACACCGTTTGCATCAAGATCGAAAGTAACTTCAATTTGTGGCATTCCACGAGGAGCAGGAGGAATTCCGTCTAAGTGGAAACGTCCTAAGGTTCTGTTATTTCCAGCTTGAGCACGCTCACCTTGTAATACATGAATTTCCACACTGCTTTGGTTGTCTGCAGCAGTAGAGAATACCTGTGATTTACTAGTTGGGATCGTACTGTTTGCTTCGATAAGCGGAGTCATAACGCCACCAAGAGTCTCAATACCTAAAGTAAGAGGAGTTACATCCAGAAGAACTACATCTTCAACATCTCCTGAAAGAACACCACCCTGAATGGCTGCACCAACGGCAACAACTTCATCAGGATTTACACCTTTACTTGGATCTTTACCAAAGAACTCTTTAACAGCTTCCTGAATTCTTGGAATACGAGTTGAACCACCAACCAGAATTACCTGATCGATATCGCTCTTGCTCATTCCCGCATCTTTAAGCGCTTTCTCGCATGGGGTGATAGAGCGTTTTACAAGATCGTCAACTAATTGCTCAAATTTAGCTCGGCTTAAGTCAACATTTAAATGCTTTGGTCCGTCGTTGGTTGCAGTAACAAATGGTAAGTTCACATTTGTTTTAGCTGAACTTGAAAGTTCAATCTTAGCTTTCTCAGCAGCATCTTTAAGACGTTGCATTGCCATTGGATCTTTGCGAAGGTCAATTCCTTCATCTTTCTTGAATTCATCTGCTAAGAAATCAATGATACGAGCATCAAAATCGTCACCACCAAGATGCGTGTCACCATTGGTTGATTTTACTTCAAATACACCATCACCAAGATCAAGGATAGAAACATCAAATGTACCACCACCAAGGTCATACACCACGATAGTTTGATCAGTTTCTTTTTTATCAAGGCCGTAAGCAAGTGCAGCTGCAGTTGGCTCGTTTATAATTCTTTTAACTTCAAGTCCGGCGATTTTTCCGGCTTCCTGAGTTGCTTTACGTTGAGCATCGTTAAAATAAGCAGGAACTGTAATAACAGCTTCCGTTACTTTTTCACCGATATACTCTTCTGCAGTCTGCTTCATTTTTTGCAGTACCATTGCAGAAATTTCTTGTGGAGCATATTTACGGTCGTCGATCTCAACACGAGCTGTACCGTCATCGCCTTTAACAACTTTGTATGCAACCTGTTTTGATTCATCTTTTACTTCGTCGAACATACGACCCATGAATCGCTTAACAGAAGCAACTGTTTTATCCGGGTTAGTGATAGCCTGACGTTTTGCAGGAGCACCTACCAAACGTTCGCCATCTTTTGAAAATGCTACAACAGATGGAGTTGTACGTCCACCTTCAGCATTCTGAATTACAACCGGCTCGTTTCCTTCCATTACGGAAACGCATGAGTTGGTAGTTCCTAAGTCAATTCCTATGATTTTTCCCATTGGTCTAAAATCTATTTTTTTTATGTGCCACGAAAACTCGAAAGCACAAAAGTTATTTGTTGTTCTTGTTTAAACTAGTTATTCGTTCCGACGCTGAGCGTGCGGAACGAGAAAATTCAATATTTATGTCTTGCTCCAATGCTCTGCGTTGTAGCAAATTTGTAATGTCACAGATACAGAAAGTTGCCATTTGAATTTTGTGTATTTGTGATTTAGTGACATTTACAATGTCACTTTACCGGGATTGATTGAGTATCCTTCAAATTTTCTGATTTCGGCATACCCACTGTCAATACTCCGTTTCTGAAACTGGCGTTTACTTCTGCTTTGTTTACATTTTCAGGTAAAGCAAAAGAACGAGCAAAAGCACCACGAGTTCTTTCCTGTCGTTTAAATTCTTCTCCTTCTGATAATGTAACTTCGCGCTCACCTTTTATAGTGAGTACGTTGTCTTTTAGGGAAATTCCGATCTCTTTTTTTGAAAGCCCCGGAAGATCAATCAGAATCTTGAATTCATCATCACTTTCAACGATGTCACAATCAGGAGCAAAGTCTTTATCTTCATTGGTCAGCGGAACTACTTTTTCCACAAACTGTTGGATGTCTTTTCCGAGTTTGGAAAGATGTTTTTCCACTTCAATACCGAATTCTGTAAAATCTCCCATGATGCTCACCTCATTTAATTAATTTCAAGGAGAATAGAGCAAGCACAATGCCAACTTAGATGGGTTTAAGACAAACTGTCGCTTTGGCAGGCCACGCTATGCGTGGGATTAAAAATTATAGAATGAAAAATTAAGAATTGGTTGGGTTTTGGAATAGGGTTAAGTGTCATCTCACTTTGAGGAGAGGTTTTTGCTATTTACCGGTGTCAACATTTGTGTGAGAAGTTGTTGAAGTTTTAATCTAGTATCAACCAATCCTCAAGAACTGAGAGATCTAAATCTACTAAGAACTTGTAAAGCCCCATATTTTCATTTTTGGCGGTTATTTGAAACTCTAAGGAAATGGTTGGAATAGCGTACTGAGGATCAAGGAAATTCAAAGACTTACTTTTTAAAACCAGACTATAGAGGCTCAAATCTTTTTTAATTTCATCCGGATTATCTTTTTGCACTTCTTTTAGTCCTGCTTGAAAAGAAACTATTGATTGGGCTTCTAAATAATCCCAATCAATAGATCTAGTAAGTTCTGAAATTGAATTTTGTAATACCTTTTCACTCATCGAATCGTATTACTTAACCAATACCATTCTCTGAGTTAAAGAAGTAGTCGGCGTTCTTAACTGGTAGATATAAATACCACTGGAAAGATTGCTTGCATCAAATCTTACGGTGTGACTTCCGGATGTTAAGTTACCATCAACCAAAGTTTCAACTTTCTGTCCGAGCATATTGTACACGGTAAGTTGAACTTTCGCGCTTTGCGGAAGCACAAAGGAGATATTTGTAGATGGGTTAAAAGGATTTGGATAATTTTGCTTGAGTACAAAACTATCAGGAGTGTCTTTTCCTTCATTTTCAATTGAAACAGGAACAGTTCCGTTTGCCCAACCCGGAGTTCCACCCAATCTTGACGAAGCCATCCAGCTTTCTGCTAATGTGTTATCAGAACTTGCATCAACTAGTTCTAATGTAGAACCATCACCATCAGCTTCGATTGGCCATGGAGCATCATCTGAATAGGTAAGAACATCTACAAGTCCACCCAGAGCATTGAAAAGTCTTAGTTCTTCTCCGGAACCTGAAAGGTTAAATGAAAAATCCCCGATATAGTTTCTGGCATCAGAATTTACGGATTTGAGCTTGGTAGTATCATCTGCAATTACAATGTAGCCCTGAGCTTTCAGGATGGTATTGTCCGGTATAACATATGCGTTAGAATCTACATCGTCTTTGAATACCCAGCCTGATATATCTATATCAGAATCCATAGTGTTAAAGATCTCAACCCAATCTCCGGTTCCGAATTCATCAGAAGAATTATAATTGATCTCGTTAATAACCAAGACGTCAGTGATCTCTGAGAATTGAGCCTCTACTGTTACCGGACTATCTGATAATGGAATCGTTAAAGTCTGAGATGCAGGTTGAGATTGACCGTTTACAACCCAGGCAGAAATCTGGTAACCGAGCTGTGGTTTGGCTTGGAGTGTTGCATCTGTTCCCTGAAAATATATTCCACTCCAGTTTGAAGATGAAATGTCAGGATTGATAGAATTAATTTGTACGGTTCCGTTTGCAGATGAAAGCAAAGTAACACTGGTTGTATCGTTTCCAAGTGTGTCTGCTATTTCTGAGTAGATGAAATCAGGAATATCTTCTACATACCACTCTGTGACGGTTTTAATGTATTCCATATCATAATTTGTTGGTCCTCCAATATCGTACCAGCCATCTGTCCAGCGAGTAATATCCCGTGATATTTCCGGATTAATTGCAGTATCAATAGAGTCGATCAAGCCCATCATGTATTCAGGCTGAAAAGAGGTGTTCAGAAGATCTGCCAGACGATTTAAAAAAATCTCTTTATATCGATCATTTTCCAACATTCTGCCCAATATTTTATAACCTCCTGTACTTCCGCTCATAAAATCTCTCAGTGAGCTAACAAACTCATTTGGCTCGTCGCCTAAATTCTCCCACCAATCAAAATCATATGAAATGTAGTGCCATTTTCCACCCTGTTGACGGGGTCTCCAATAGCGAACATTATTGGGATCACCATGAGAAGTATAAAGCTGATAAACCCAGTGATCTGTAAAACTGTCAAAGTCTATCACAGATTCAGCATAATTGAAGAAAGCATCTCCGGTCAGAGTTTCGTCATTAAAATTATTAAGAAGTTCATTGTAAGCGATAGCATCACCGTCGGTTACTTCATCATAATCTTTGATCATATCGATGTCATTAAAACCATATCGAGATTCCACAAAATCATCATTCTTTCTTTCGTAGATATTATAAATTCCCCAATACTGTCCGTTTATGTAAAGAACGGCAGGTTTATATGACTGCATTGCATTTTTATGATCCCATTGGATATTTATGGTTCTCATAATTTCATTTAATAATCTAGAACGTTCTTCAGCACCGGCTCTTAAAGAGAAGCCATCGTATTCCTGATAATCGTTTTCCGGGAAAAGAGGATAATTCAGTCGGTCTAGACCAAACCGGTCATTGTTATTAATAATGAAAGATTTCTTTGGAAATCCACGACTGAAATTTCCACCGATCTCTGCTTCTGCCATAAATTCGAATTCCGGATTTCCAAACTCGTTCATGTATTCGATATGGAGTGGATATTGAAAATCTTCCCAAAAATTAGCTCCAAAGAAAGGATACTGACCATTGGTTTCAGAAGAATCACCAATCACATACATTCCTTTATCATAATCGAACAGCGAATCTGGTTCCATCACAAAAGAAACAACCGGTATAGTGTGTTGCTCTTCAAATAAGTACGTATTTGTAATGGTTTCACTCGCTTGTTTTCCGGATTCAATTGAGATAGCACGAATCACAGTAGAAGTATCCAAAGAAATAGGCGATGAATAAAGAGGCGAATTTGGAGTAGGGACTGAACCTCCAGTCTCATATCTGATCTCAGAATTACCCGAAGCTGAAAGCCCAACAGTTATAGTTCCTGAATAGAATCCGGTTTCCAGAGAAAAGGAGGGAGCATCAGAAACTTCAGCTACTTCGCTGCCATCATTCATAGCATTTGGAGTCGGGTTTAAGAACGCAAAAGAGCCAATACCATCCGTTTTACGTCCCAAAGAAATATCAGTGGTTTGTTCACCGAAAGAGAGAGAGTCCAAAACGGTAGTTCCATCTGTATCAACAAGTGCGATGTGCTCCCCGCCGGCACTTAACTTAAATTCAACGTGATGAGCTCCCTGCTCAGAATCATTGTCCAGCCAAATGATCAAATAACCGTTCGCATTTATAGTAGTCTGTGCACTGGATGTGCTTGGAATCTGCCATTTTGTAAGGTCATCCGGATCATCTGATAAATATAATCCTGCAAGGTTAATAGAAACATTTCCGGCATTATAAATTTCAATCCAATCATCGAACTCTCCTTCATTATCAGCTATAATTGTGGAGTTTGAAGCCATGATCTCATTAATAGAAAGCTGTGCGAAAGCAGGGGCAGAAATAAAAATCAGAAGTAGTGTAGCTAGGGTGTAGCGAATATTCATAAGTGTTGATGCTTAATAATGATTTCCAATGAAAGAAAAATTCTCTCTATAACAATGAATTTTAACTAAATATAGGAAGAAATCTAAGCATGAAATTGTGAAAAGTCGTTTCCTGACCCCTTTTTGGATTAGAATCGCATAATAATTAGTTGGTAGTCATCCAATCAAAAATGTAATCAAGAAAGCCATTAACAAATTTTTTGTCCAGTTGAGGGTATTCGTTTGCCAAACCGGTATTTGCTTTTTGAAATAGATGATTGGCATCATCAAAGATCTTAATTTCGAATTCAGTTCCTGAAATTTCAAGAGCTTTTCTGGTTCTTGACTGATTTTGAGTAATGGTGACCTGGGTATCTTTCCCTCCAAATAATACTAAAGTTGGTATGTTAATTTTCTCAAGATCATCAGTAGGTACATAAAAAAGTAATGATCTCACCTGAGGAGAGCTGTAAATTTGAGCCAATTGTTCAGTCTGATTGTTGACCATCGCATCGATATCAGGGATAGAATTTTTTTGAGCGTCAGGTAATGCATTTAATAATTCAGAATAAGCCTGATTGTAACCAACTTTAGCTGCTTCAATATCTTTTTTGAAGGCAATGGCTTTCATCAGGTTTTCTCTTGCATCGATCTCTTTTTCAACAAGGCTTTTCTCAACAGGAGAAGTTGCATATGCAAACTCAACCTGATAACGAAGTATTTCACTTAAAGGAGGAGCTGTAGATCCCATAAGTATAAGTTGATCGACTGCTACATTTTCGGCAGCCACTTTCCCGGCTACAACGCCGCCCTGACTATGCCCAAGTAGCGCAAAGCGTCGGAATTTGTTTTCTGCATCGTTTTGAAAATATGACATAATAGCTTCCACATCTGAAGCTAGATCCTCTAGTGTGGTGTTTCCAAAATTTCCTGTAGACTCACCAACTCCCCTGTCGTCGTATCTGAAACTTGGAATCCCTTCTTCTGCCATACGTTGTGCCATATCAGAGAATATCTTGAAGCCAAAAACCTCTGAATCACGATTTTGTGCACCGCTACCAGAGCTCATTATCACAAGAGGCGCTTTAATATTGCCTGTAGGTAGTGTGAGTGTTCCACCAATTTGTATTTCGCCATTAGAAATGTTCAGATCTGTTTCATTTTCAGGTTTTGATGTTGTAGTTGTCAATGAAGTTCTTTCTACAGAAAAAGGAGTGGTAGGACCGCCTTGAGAATAACTTCCTGATATCTTCTTTTCTGAGTCAAAACTCCCTGAAAAAATACCCGTAATTTGTCCCGCATTGAAAGTCAGGGAAAAAGAGTCTCCGGTTTGTGAAACAGGATCTAAATTTAAACCTTTAGCTCCTTGTTGGGGTATATCTAATGTTCCCGAGTAACCCTCAGAAGTTTTATCAATTTTGAAAATGATCTTTAATTCACCTCCGGGAACAGTTATACCGCCTTCCCAAATTCCCTGAAGAGAATTCTGAGCAAAAGTTTGTGTAGAGTACATTAATAGAAAGAGTAAAAAAGCAGAGAAAGATTTCATAATGGCTCCTAATTAGAATTTTTAATCTTATTAAAGATTTGATAAGAATAGATGAGGGGAATAATGGCAAGCAAAATTACTGAGCCAACAATAACATATAATGAACCTTTGAGAGTTGGAATAAATGCGGTTATCGCCATAAACAAACCGCCAATGATCCAAAGCCTGCTTGCAAAACGATGAGTTTTTTTCCAGACTTCCGGGTCTTCTAAAGTCCAAGGAGTTCTTAAACCGATAAAGTAGTTTGGCTTGATAGAGTTCATGTAATTTCCCGTAATTGCAATCAAAACTCCTACACTCACAAGAATAAACTGACCAATATCAGCTTCTATATCAAAAGTTTTCATCATTACCATTACATACACTCCAATAAGAAAAAGAGAAATTACTATTCGAATAGCAGCAATAGGCTTTTGGGTGTTTTTAATTCTTTTTTTTGGATCGATGGCAGGAATGATCAATAAGAAAAGGTAGGTTGCAAATGCAATTCCCGGTAATAAAAATGCATTTATCCATTTGGGGCCAAAATCGTCAGCTTCACCTGCAGCATTAAAATGTACTGGTACTATATCAGGCATGTTCTCCCAAAGTATAAAAGAAGCTATAAATGGTGCTAAGAGCAAAATTATCATATACCATTCTTTCTTTAGTGTGTTTTTGATATTCATGGCATTAATTTGAGTTCATTAACTTAAAAAGCCATTGTGTGGCTTCTTCCAGAGCAGTTGTATCCAATGAATAAACTATAAATTGTCCATCCCGTTCTGAGCTCACCAAGCCTGCATTTTTCAAAAGGTCCAAATGATGAGAAATGCTTGGCTTTGAAATTTCAAATGCTTCGGCTATTTCTCCTGCTGATAAATCTTTTTCCTTCAAAAGATCCAGGATCTGTCTACGAGTGGAATCGTTTAATGCTTTAAATAGTTTATTCACTTAGATAATTAGATAACTGTCTAAATATAGATTATAAAAACGAAGATTCAATAGAAAGGTTTCAAATTAGTTTTGGGCTATCCCAATAACACCACATGCAATTCGTGCACCGGCATCTCCGGATGGTTGAGAAGTCAAATCATCTTCTCCGGCATGTATGATAATTCCGCGACCGATGATTTCTTCCAAAAAGATATGATTATCTATGTAGCTAAGTGTGGTTGTAAATTGCTCCCCTTCACTTACCAAATTTCCCATATCTCCGACATGACGTTTTTCCGCATCTCTTGAATTGTGTTGCATTTCGTCAGGATCAAAGTGTCCGCCTGCTGAAGTGGCGTCCGAAGCGGAGCAATCACCATATTGGTGGATGTGAAATCCATGTTCACCTTTGGAAAGACCGGTTATCTGAGCAGTGATCTTAGTTCCGTTATCAGTCTTGCCAAAATTGACAGTTCCTGAAATATCGCTATCACCTACAGAATGGATTACAGCTACAGCTTTTTGAATCTGAGGTCCGTCAAATTCTTTAACTACCTCAATTCTCTCTGTTTTGGTGCAGTTTAAAATTAGTGCAAGTGCTAAAAATGTTAATAGATTCTTCATGTCAGTTAATTTAGTTTTTTAATTAACAAAGAGAATTATTACTTCATTCACCTTTAATAACAACTTTTCTGAACTCAGCAATTCTTGCTAATTTAGCTTTTAGGTCATTAAAAATATCAGGATTGGATAATTTGAATCGCTGAATTTTCTTTTTCTCCTTTAGATTTCGGACCAGCTCGTTCGCTCTTTTAAACATTGTAGAAGTAAATAAACTTACCAGAAAATATCCCCATGCCCAGATTGCAGGTACTCCGGCAATTAAAAGAATACAAGTCACCAATAGATAGAAAAGAGGGAAGAGAAAAAGGCCCAGAACGAATTTGATGGAAACATCGAAAGCTTTGTCTTGGATCTTGTTTTTGATGATGTAGCGAGCAGGTTGGTACGGGATAATTCCATTCAGCCATACAAGCAGGTAAATCGGTGCCAGAAGAATTCTTTTGATGATGGGTAGTTTTACTTCAGATAAAGCTCTGACGCTCAGCTTATTTTTCTCGGCTACTTCCAATACTCGCTCTGCATCTGATATCAATTCAGGTGTTTGCAGCTCTTCCGCATTCTGAACCAAAGTATTCATGTACTCATTATTCGAAAGTTTTGCTCTGTCGGGTTCCATTTCATCCAGCGCGATCTTTATAAGAGGATACTGATCCAGTTTAGGAACATGCATAATCAACGGTTTCAGATTATCTGAAGTTTGATTTTTTAAACTGTTTGCAGCACTCCGCTCACTTTCTTCATATTCTTTTCTATAGTCCGAAACTTTGATTGGATCTCCGAAAACCACACGTACTTCATTCCTGGAATTTTGGTGATCGCTGTAATTGACACCAACAGGTTGAACATACAGATCCAGATTCCAGTCATTTTTAATTTCAGCATCAAAAGCTATGCGTGTGAACCCTTTGCTGAAAGGACGAAGCCGGCGTTTCAGATCATGGTTTGCCTCAGCAAATACCAAAACAGCTTCGTTGTTGCTTAAAAACCTGATACAGGTCTCAAAAATCTCATTGTTCTTTTGGATATTGCTGATACCGTCTCGAACTCTGTAAACGGGCAGTAAATTCAGAGACCGAAGAAACCAATCCATAAATTTAGATTCGAATGCCTGAGCTCGGGTCAGAAATGAGGTGGTTTTATAGAAATGTGTAGTTACCAACAATGCATCCATAAAAGAATTCTGATGGTTTGGCACTAACAAAATAGGCTTACCTTTTGGGATCTTATGTTTGTCTATAATTCGGATTCGTTTATAGAAAAACTTTAGTCCTGTTCGTACTACACCAAGACGAATAAAATTGTACCAAAGAAAATTTTTACGCATTAGTAATCACGCGTTGAATTGATTTTTTTCCGACCGACCAGTACCAACCTAAGCTCATTCCCGCAAGTATATGCCAGATTCCCCACCAGGCTGTAATAAGAGCCATGCCTCCAAGTCCGTCAAAAAAGTTGAAAATTAAAAGTAAACCCAATCCCGAGTTTTGAATTCCTGTTTCAATGGAAATCGAACGTCTGTCAGCTTCAGGAAGATTAAAAGCTCTGGCAAGTCCATATCCTGAAGTTAAAGCTACAGCATTATGGATAAATACCAAAAGCAGAACAAACTGTACATATGCAATAAAATTGTCAAAGTTGGTCCAAAAGGCAACGATCACAAATCCGGCAAAGAAAATCACACCGAAACCTTTGATCCAAGGACTGATCTTTTCAGCTATTGCTGATTTAAAATGACGAACGATCATCCCCAAAATAAGTGGAATCCCAAGAATCAAAACTATGATCTCAAAAACTTTGCCAAGGTCCAAGCTGATCTCCTGAAGGATCGCGTTTGTTGGAGAATACAAACTTGCCCAAAAAGTAAAATTCAGAGGTGTCATTACAATAGCAAGTAATGTGGCAATGGCTGTCATACTTACAGAAAGGGCAGCGTTTCCTTTTGCTAACAATGAAAAAAAGTTAGAAATATTACCTCCCGGACAAGCGGCTACCATAAACATTCCTAAAGCAATACTGGGAGCGGGTTGCATAACCCAAACTAAAACGAATGTGAGAAATGGAAGTAGCAAAAACTGAGAAAACGAACCTAGGAGGGTAGATTTTGGGTTTTTTGCGATGTCTTTAAAGTCTTGGATAGTAAGCTCTAAAGCTACACCAAACATGATTACGGCAAGTGATACATTCATCACCATTAAGCCGCCTTCCCCGAGATTTAATTGCAGAGCGTCAATAGATTCAGTCATGCAGTGAATGTAAAAAATAAGTGGGTTTTATTTAGGGAGAATTTTACAAGTAGGGTCGCAAAATTTTGCAACACTACTTGATATCAATAAAGGCTACCCTAAAAAACCTTTTACCTTCAATAACTCAGCATTCAGAATCGCACCTCCCGCGGCTCCTCTGATAGTGTTATGAGCCATGGCAACGAAACTGACATCGAACACTTCAGATTCACGAAGTCTTCCCATATGTAATTGCATGCCACCTTCCTGGTCAGCATGGAGTCTGGGTTGAGGATATCGGTCATCTTCATGTAGTTTGATCACTTCTTTGGGTGAAGAAGGAAGGTCCAGATCAGCAATCGGGTTTTCCCAGTTCTGAATTGCTTGTTTTACTTCGTCGATGGATGAAGGAGCCTTTTTAAATTTTACTGTAGCCGAGATCATGTGTCCATTTATGGCAGGAACACGGGTTGCAGTTGCACTTAGGTTAATTTGTGGCTCAGAAAGTTTCCCATCGGTCAATTCAGATAACAACTTCTGAGTTTCCGGTTTGATCTTCGACTCTTCTCCTGAAATAAAAGGAACCACATTCCCCAAAATATCCAAGCTTGCAACGCCCGGATAACCAGCTCCGGAAATGGCTTGCATTGTGGTTAAGATCACGGTATCAATTCCAAAGGCATCATGAAATGGTTTCAATGCTAATGAAAGTGGAACTGCAACACAGTTGGGATTGGTAACAATCCAGCCGGAGCCATCTGTAGTAAATTTCTGGGTTTTGATGAGGTCTATATGATCAGGATTTACTTCCGGAACCAAAAGTGGAACGGTGTTATCCATACGGAAGTTTTTGGCATTCGAGATCACAGGAATTCCTGCTTTAGCAAACGCTTCCTCAATCTCTCCGGCAACGGAAGAATCCAGACCGGAGAATACAAAATCAACGTTTCCGAATTTCTCCGGTTTACAATTAGCCACGGTCATTTCTGCAATAGAGGACGGAAGATTGACATCTTCGATCCAATTAGCGGCGTCTTTGTATTTTTTACCTGCGGAGCGTTCTGAAGCACCCAAAGCATCAATTTCAAACCAGGGATGATCTCGAAGTAAACGTATAAATTTTTGTCCAACTGCGCCTGTAGCGCCTAGAATACCAACTTTCATTTAACTAATTAGGAATAGGTTAATATGTGAATTAGGAATACAAAATAGATATTCCTAATTCCTAATTCCTAATTAATCATCTAAAAAAGCAATTAATTGGATGATTATATCGATAATGGTAATTGTAAATCGTTATCTTAAAAGCTTATTCAAAATCAAAAACAGAGTTAGAACTCAATGTCGAACTTAGATAGCCTGGACAAGATCGTTTCACTGGCAAAAGCACGTGGTTTCATTTTTCAATCTTCAGAAATTTATGGCGGACTCAGCGCTGTATATGATTACGGCCCATTAGGTGTGGAACTGAAGAACAATATCCGCAATACCTGGTGGAAAGAAATGACGCAGCGACATGATAACATTGTTGGTGTTGATGCGGCTATCTTCATGCATCCGAAAGTGTGGGAAGCCAGCGGTCACGTAGGCGGATTTAACGATCCTATGATCGACGACAAGCAGTCCAAGAAACGCTACCGCGCTGATATGCTGATAGAGCAATATATCGCTAAACTTGAAAAGGACGGCAAGCAAGATGAGGCTGATAAAATTCAGGAGCAGTTAGATACTACAGGAACCCGCAAAAGTTTGACTGAAGATCTGTACGATATCATCATGGAAAACGAAATTCGTTCTCCGGACTCCGGCGCTTTCGACTGGACCGATGTTCGCCAGTTTAACTTGATGTTTAAGACCCAGTTTGGTTCTACATCTACTGAGGAAGACGGTGTGTATTTACGTCCTGAGACTGCACAGGGAATTTTTGTGAATTATAAGAATGTGCTGGACACAGCAAGAGTGCAGGTTCCTTTTGGAATTGCTCAAACAGGAAAGGCATTCAGAAATGAAGTGGTAGCCCGACAGTTTGTTTTTCGAATGCGTGAATTCGAACAAATGGAGATGCAGTATTTTGTAGAGCCGGGCACAGATGGTGATGCTTATGAAGAATGGTTGGAAAAGAGATTAGCCTGGCACAAAAGCATTGGAATCAGAGAAGAGAATTTAAGAACAGCTCCGCACCCGGAAGATAAGCTTGCGCACTACGCCAGAGCAGCTGCCGATATTCAGTATAAATATCCGATCGGCTGGCAGGAAGTGGAAGGAATTCATAACCGCTCTGATTTCGATCTTACACAGCATCAGGAATTTTCCGGAAAGAAATTGGAATATTACGATCAGAAGAATCAAAAACGATACATGCCATATGTTATCGAGACTTCTGTTGGTCTTGATCGGTTGACGCTTATGGTTCTTTGTGATGCGTATCGGGAAGAGGAAATAGACGGTGATTCCAGAACGGTTCTGAAACTGGACCCGAGATTAGCTCCTGTACAAGTTGGTATTTTTCCATTGATCAAAAAGCCGGAATTACAGGAAATAGCTCATAAAATTGAGAAAGAGCTCCGTGAAGATTATTCTGTTCAATACGATGAATCAGGATCTATCGGAAAGCGATACCGAAGATTAGACGAAGCAGGAACACCGTTCTGTATCACCGTAGATTTTGAAACGATAGAAGATGATAATAAGGTAACTATCCGATACAGAGATGATATGAGTCAGGTTCGAATTCCAATTGAGAAAGTTGGTGAGGTAATTCAGAAGGGAATTAAGGATTGGAAGGTTAGTTGATGTTTAAAAGGTTTTCACTAATTATTGTCACTCTTATAATTCTCACTAACATACTTTCTGCACAGAGGTATGAATTTAAAGAGGCTCTAATTAGATATTCTTTTGAAGATTCAACCTTTAATTATAAGTCAATTGTAGAGGGAAAACTTGGGTTATTTGATTCTGAAAAAGGAGTTTTAGTTTTTGGAATTCCTTTACAATATGTAACCACAGTAAGTGATTCCTTAGGCATGGTTCATAATTTGAATTCAAATATCATGTTAAATCATCAAGGTCTTTTTTGGGGAGACTACGATATGAATTCTAATGGGAAATATAAGGGCGATACTAGAGGTCTTTTAGGTGTGCAAGGAAATAAGGTAACAAGAGGTTTTGCGTCTCAAACTCTAATATCAGTTGAAGAAGAATTAGACTTTATTGAAACGAAATTAACCTTCAAGTTGGAGTCTGTACCCAGTCTGGAAGTATTTGGTAATGAAAGTTCTTTTCTCAATGAAGAAATTGAAATTTCAGTAACAATTACCAAATTCAGTGAATCAAATTAACTGGAAATCCTCCTTCGAAGGAGGTGTCACGCGGAGAGCGTGACGGAGGATGTTGTAAAGACCAACATTACTGAGCTTTACAACACCCCTCAGATCAAATCGAGAACTGTCGATTTGATCGTCTCCCCTCGAGGGGAGAATTACTCAAATGAAAGTTATCGTTTTGTGTTTTTGAGATTTTGTGGCGTTTTTTCCTCAAAATTAATAGCTGAGAAATGGTAGCATTTATAACTTTTCGAAAACATCCCAACTACGAGGCGTCAGAATAAACTGTTCATTTTTTAATTAGCTACCTGATTAGAAGCTAATCAGCCACACTGCCCGGAAGGTCGATAATTACTTTAGTGCCTTTTCCGGGAACGCTTTCTATTTGCAATTTCCCATTCATAATTTCGATGTATTTGGTTGCTGCCTTCAGACCAAACCCGGTTCCTTTTTCGTCATTAGTGCCAACGGTGGTTACCCATTCTTTACTAAACAGGATCTTATTCAGCTTTTCCTCAGTTATTCCAACTCCATTATCCTCAATCGTTGTAATGGTGCGATCACCTTTTTTTGTCAGATCAATTAAAATGGATCCGTTTTTTGGGGTGAACTTTATAGCGTTATGAAGAATATTACGTGTGACAAAAGAATAGCTTCCCTGGTCTGCATATATTGGCTGTTCTAAATTGTTTGCAACGAGATTTATTTTTTTGGATTCTATGTTGTGATGATAAAGAGCCAAAACCTGAGTCCATACTTTTTGAGTGTTGAAGAGCTCAGGTTCGATCTCTTTATTTTCGATCTGTGCTTTTGACCATTGTAAAATATCGTCTAAAAAACTAAGGAGGTTATCAACTGTTCCGGAAAGGTCATTGATATAGTAGCTTAATTCTTCCTTAGAAAAAGTTTCTAACTCGATCAGATCCAGAATTCCATAAACACCTGAAATCGGGCTTCTGATATCATGCGCTATAATTGAGATAAGGCGGTTATTGATTTCATTTAATCGCTGCAATTCATCTTTCTGAATCTCAATTTTTTTGTAATACCGGATCAAAAGATAGGACATGGGATATGAGATCAGCGCCGGAATTATCATAGAGATGGACAGACCAAAAGTATTTATCTCAAAGCCCCATATTGTGCTTAAGATCATGTAACATACAAGTGAAATAATTATTGAAATAACCATCACCTTTAATGGTGATAGCATCAGCTTTGCTAATGTGTCTCTTTTTGGCATCTAAGAAATTTTTTCCATACGAACATAAGTTTTTATGGTACTTGTACCAACTCAATTTTAGTTAAATGATTTTAGCTTTATTATTAATTATAAAACTCGTTTAAAATCAGCTCCTTCTTATTGAGTTTTATTGTTCAAGTGCCGTTCTTCATATAAAAGTTAAGTTACTTATGGAATCTTTTGTAGAATTTTTTGAGAATATCCCGACTGCATTTAGGGCAGGATTGTTGGTTGGAGGTATTTTTCTGTTCTGGATCATTGAAGGAGTATTTCCACTGTTCGAATTCGGATATAAGAAAGTTCGTCATGCCGGAATAAATTTATTTCTGAATGGATTGTTTCTGGCGATCGGGCTTGCCTTTGCGGGATTATTGGTGTGGTCGTCTGATTGGGTTACAGCAGAAGGATTTGGAGTTCTTCAATGGATCGAAATGCCGTTATGGGCTCAAGCTATAGTCGGAGTTTTGTTATTAGATTTCTTCGGAGCCTATCTGATTCACTGGATAGAGCACAAAGTGGTTTTTATGTGGAGATTTCATTTGGTTCATCACAGCGATACTACCGTTGATGTAACTACAGGTTTACGTCACCATCCCGGAGAAGCCGTATTCAGAATGGTATTTACAATAATCGGTGTGATTTTGGTCGGTGCTCCGATCTGGATCATATTTTTGTATCAAAGCATTTCGGCGCTTTTTGCACATCTTACACATGCTAACATCAATATGCCCAGAAAGATCGATCGGGCGTTATCATGGATTTTCATTACACCGTTGATGCATAAAGTTCATCATCACTACACGCAGCCTTTAACAGATACCAATTACGGAAATATTTTCTCCATTTGGGATCGCCTGCTCGGCACTTTCGCTCAGGTTGATGAAATGACTGAGCTGAAATATGGAATTGATACTCATATGGATCCCAAAGAAAATGATAATCTTGGGAATTTGTTAAAGATCCCATTTCAGCAATATCGCCCGCCGGTGGGTTCTAAGTTTGGGAAGGGAGAAAATGATGCCACTAAATCACAAAAACACTAAGGCTATAAATTTTGTGGTTTAGTGTTTCTGTGGCTAAACCAAGCTCACTCAAATCACAATAGGTACCATAACAAAAAGCCCTAAAAAGTATTGAGCTATGTGAGAATGAAAATTTGGGGATTCCCTTCCAGGAATACCGTCCGCCGGTGGGTTCTAAGTTTGGTGAGGTAAGTAAAGTCCAAGAACTATAGGATCAGGATACTATTTTTTAAGTTTATTGCGAATAAATTTCACACAAATTACTGGGTCGGTTAGAATTTGACTATATTTATCTTCTAATTTGTGTAAATCAATTTTTATGGACTCTTCTACCAACACTAAAAATAAAAGCGATTTCACATTTGCATTCATTTTGTAAAAATCCTTGAGGCCTTCTAGTGTTTTTAAAGTATCATTTTTTTTCCCCGTACTATCAATATACTTTGCCTCAATTATTAGAGAATTAGCTTTAATTGAGAAGTCTGCATTCTTAGTATTACCGTCAAAAATTATTGCTATGTTTTCTGGTTCTGTACTTGGAATCCATGGACGAAGGATAAGGTGCACTAAATTTTGAAAATCATATTCACTGGTAATTTTCAAACTGGTCACGTTTATATTATTTGCTTTCAAGCCATTAGAAAATCTCGAAGGTATTTCTAATGTCCTTTCTACTATTAAAGCAATATTCTGACATATTTTAACCCAGTCACTTCCTAGAAAAGTGTTTGGATAATCGTCGTCTTCTAACTTTGATAGAAGAACTGAAATTTGTGCATTGAGTGATGCCGAAAGAAATTTTTGTCTAGTCTTAACAAGATGAAAAATAATGGAATGCAGTTGATCTTTCCAGCTTGAAGTAGACTCCTCGTAATCAATGAGGTTCCAGAGCTTCATTCTAAATTGATCATGGAACTCCAATACCTGATCCCTGTAACCAGAAATACCCACAATATGAATTGGTGGCTTAATTGACGGATTTATAGTTATTTCGTTTAAAAAAGCAACTCCATTTGAAGCATTACATTCACCATCTTGTTCTATTGGCAGTACAAGATCAAGGATCATTAAATCATAGTAATTATCATAAAGAAGCTTTCTTGCTTTTTTTGTACAACTTGCTAAAGTGATTTCAGATTTTTGTATATCATGAGTTTCAAGAATTGTCTCAGTAATACTCGTCTGTTTATTAGGATTATCATCAACCAATAATATTTTAATCATGTCAAATATTTAATAGTTGAGATAGCTTTTCTTTCCACTCTTCATTGATTTGAGAATAGAAAACATAACCGATATAGTTTTCAGAAAACTCTTTCATTAATTCATTATCTAATTCTGTTATTTTTGTACCGTCATCAAAGCTTCCATGCATAGTTACAACTATGGCTTTTGTAGGAATGTCTCTGAGAAACATTTCTTTTAGAATCTTTTTACCTGCTAGTGGCATCCAGGAACCACCACTATCTTCAGAGGATATGTCATAATTAGGCATACTAATATCTAGTAGAAGGATATCGTAGTTGTGGAAGTTGTTCTTTAATTCTTTTAAACCGCTTATATATGAATTTTTAGTAACAATAGATGTAATGCTAGATTTGTCATTTAAAAATTTATGAATCTGGGCTTGTTTAAGAGGATGGTCTTCTATGAATAAAATTTTCATGCTAATATCTCTTTTGCATCTATACTCAACTTGACAAAAAACCAGTCTTTTTCATCAGATATTCTAGTTGTTAAGCATTTGTTATTATTATTTTTTAGATCGTAAGTAATAATCTTGTATGCTTTGTGATAACCCGATTTTCCTTCATTAAGTAGTTTATCAAAATCAAGTTTATTTCCTTTCCAAATCGTCTCAAGCGCTTCAATACTTTCATTATTAGTTATCTCGTTCGATATTTGTATAAAAAGATTGAATTGATCTTCTAATGAAGTAACTATCTTACAAGGAATATTTACAACGTCTTCATTTGAATGCTTTATGATATTTTCTAAAAAAATTCTCAACAAATCAGCAAAGTGTGTTTTATACTCGCCTTTTATGTGGGGGTCATTTTGGTTATCGAATTCAATCCTCAAATTTTTGAAAGGACTACTTTTGTTAGTGTATTCAACAATAATGTTTGCTAATTCACTAAGTTTAAAATTGGATGCTTTTATTTCGCTTCGCTTAAACCATCTACTAATCTTTTGCATTACTGTCTGTATCTCAGTGGAACAGTCTTTGATTGATTTGATCAGTTGTTGGTTGGCACTTTCTCCAAATTGATTGATAAGGTTTATTTCTAGTTCATTAAAAAATGAATTGAACTTTCCTAATATTTCTATTTCTATTCTATGACGGATTTCTTTGAGGTTTTTATCAGTTCTAGTCCATAGTACGGTAAAAATTTGATTCACAAAATCCTCGAAACTATCATTTGAAAGAGTTGCAACTACAGAGTTATACCAAAGATCAGTTGGATCAAAATTATAATTAAACCAGCCTTCATCATTGGTTTTCTCATTAAAAACTTGAAGGTGTTTTTTTATTAAATCAAAGATGAGACCATCTACTTTGCTAGAAAAATCAGCCAACAGTATTTGAAGCTGTTCCTTTTTTTCATCAGAATAATCATTGTAGACCATATCCCAATAATAGTTTTTTCTATAGTTGGAAGAACTCCCTTCTTTTAAAGTTATCAGGTTATGTGTTTCAAAAATGGGTCTTAGCTCTCCAATTAAGACACCATGCCTTATCCTTGTACTCAGATATGCTACAATCCCATACTGACTATTCAAAAATTTGTCTTTAATTGCATCAAAAAGCTCAGAATAAATTTCAAATACAGGATTACCTGAATACTCAACCTTTTCTACTTCGGTATCCTCATTTGAAATATAGGTAGTAAGTTCACCATCTTTTAAGTATAGTAATTTGTTATCTCCAGCTATTCCAGAAATAATTTTAAATCTTTCATAAATAGCTTCAAAATCATGCAATTCTTCATCAATAATTCCCTGTTCATTAACATAAATTTTACTTTCATCTAGATCGATTAAGCCTTGTTGAATAACTAATATATTTTGAATGGTTTTAATCTCATCATCAATGCTTTTTTTATTCTTGGTTTCTGATTTAAGGAAATTAGCAATTGTTAATCGCTCTTCAAGCCTTTCCTTTGAATTCTCAATATATGTTGAATGCATTAACACTTTTGGACTACAGCAAAATTCTAAGAAGTAAAGTATTTTCTCTCTATCAAATTGGTTGAATTTTTCAAGTAATTCGGATGGTTTTTTTACATTATAAGATTCATTGAAGAGCTCAAATGCAATATGTGTTTCAACATCATCAGCATTAACTATTGTATAAAATATCGGAAGGTTTATTGATTTTGAAACATTTCTAAATCTATTTGAATTTATCTTTTTCAATAGCTTTTTAGTATCAACCTTTTCAATTATATAATTGTTCTGAAAAAAACTTTCTACAAATAAATTAATACAAGAATCAGGCTTATCAAGGATCAAATAGCATTTAAAGAGATTTATTAATGCGGTTTCATATATAGGGGTCGTATCCTTATAGTGTCGTATTAAAAATTCCCATTCTTTACTTGCGCCAATATAGTTATGACTCTCTTGTAACTTCTTTGCTAATTCAATTTTGTATTGTCCTTCGGGAATCTTCTGTTCAAATTTTATTAATGATTCTACACCTTTTAGTTTTTCTTGAAAAAACTGAACTGTAATTGAGTCTGGAAATCTACTAGCCAATAAGCTTAAGAACTCTTCTTTTTCTTTGGCTGAGTTATAGATTTCATGGATTATTGGGTTTGCAACGTTATAGGAAAACTTTGATAGAAGATTACGTTCTTTACTTCCTTCACTTTGAAAAAATACATAATCAGTGATGCCATAGCTAATTATGCAACTAGACAGATTATTCGCAATTCTTAATAAATTTAGTCTAGCTTGATCGGGATTACCTTGTACTGAAGTACTTTTGAATAAATCTAACAAAATTTCATTCTGTACACTTTTTGGGTTTCCTATAGGGTAGAAATTCTTTTTTTGGTAAATAAGTGATTTTACATAGAGTACATAGAGATCAAATTGTGTGGGCTTTTTTTGTATTAATTCGACCAAATCTTTTTCGACTTCATGATAGAGACCTGTAGTGTATTTATCGATTATTCTTATTTCTTCTAGGCTTTGTTTGGTATCAAATGCAGGAAAAATAGTATCTCCTGAAAACAATTTTAGTTTATAAAGAATTGGGTCATTTACCTTGCGAATTAAATAATTAATTCTATTGGTTAGATAATTCTTAACTATTTTATGTTTTGGATCATCTTTTGTTAAATAGCTAGAAACTGCTAGTAGGCTTGTTAATACTCTTCTCAGGTTTAAGTATCTATCAATAATACTGTGTTTAAAATCTAGGGATAGAATAGCTGCATAGTTTGAAAAATCAATGTGACTAAGAAATGTTAGCTTGAACCTATAATAATTTCTAAATGATTCTTTCGTGCTATTGTTTTGAAGGTTGCTTAATGCAATTTCTAAATCACTAAAGTATCGATTTACTGACAGAGAATGCTCTGCTCTTAAGCTCAAATAATGAGCTAAAGATTTAGTTACTCCTTTAGTTTCATTTTTTTCATTGAACAAGCTTAGGAATTTTTTATTCTCTGAAGCATTTCCAGAAAGTTCAAAAAGAACAAATCGATTCTCTAGCGTCCATAAGGAGTGACAAATATCACTTTCAATTTTATTTAGATATTTTTCAGCGTTATTATAATCTCCAGTAATTAGATTTTCTTCATATAAAGCCTTGTAAGTCAAAAATAAGTTTATTTCATCTCGGTATTTCCTAACTCCAATCAAGTTTTGGTTTAACTCTGCATGTATATTTTCTCCTATGTATGGAGTTTCATTCAAGTCGCCAAGAGATGAATAATCTTTTGGTAGAGGATTTCCATAAATAAGTTCTTTTCTAGCAGATGGAAGATTACGTTCCAGAAAATCCATAGAATGACATAAATCGGTATAATCTAAGATATCCTTCAATTCATGAAAGGCTCTTTTCCGATCTTTTGTTTTTCCGACAAGTAAATGGAATCTCGCTCTAGAAGCTTTTATACCGTATGGGACAACTTTTTTCTTTTTTGCCATTTAGAGCATATTTATTTTATATATATCATCAATATAATCAAGGTTATTAAAATAAATAATTTATATAAGGTATTTACTTTCTAGTAAATACTAAACTCACTAAAATCCCAACTATAACCACCACAAAAGCACCCAGTGGATTTAACCATAAAAACTCAATGGCTTTGGAATATCCTTCCGGAGTTTGTGACCACGGAAAGAAAAAAGAATAATCCTGTGTTGCAGCATTGTAGAAAAGCCGATCAAAAGTAAATACAGAGGCCATTCCCGAAAGAAGCCCAATCAAGGCTCCGTTTCCGTTCGCTTTCTTCACCCAAAGCAGGAGAATAAATACACCGAGAATAGAACCATAAAAATAGCTTCCTATCTGATTGATCAACTCGATAATAGAACGTGTTTCACCGAGAACAAGTGCTGAGCCTGTGGCTATCACTCCCCACATTACGGTTACCGATCGCGAAGATTTAAGAAAGTGTAATTCTCCGGGATCATCAGGTCGGAGCCGTTTGTACCAATCTACAATAGAAACGGTAGTGAGGGCATTCAATTCTGAATCAATGGAACTCATAGCTGCTGCGAAAATTCCGGCAACGATCAGACCTACCAAACCAATGGGAATATATTTCAAAATGAAATAAGGAAAGATGTAATTAGTATCGTTTACATCCGCTTGACGAATTTCTGCTTGCAACGCTAATTCTTTTTGTCTGGCGGTATTCAGATCAGCATCTGCTTCCAGGAATGCCTGCTGAGAAATCATGTCTCGATTCTTAGCAGCTTCAACTGCTAATCTCTGCCGGTTTTCTCGAGCTTCTAAATATTGTTGTTCTATGATCTGTTCTCTGTTCAGTTGCTCTTCAGTTTGGGCAACAGGATCGGTGGAACGGAAAGAGATTGGGGCATCATTAAAAATGAAGAACACATACAGCATCACACCTAATAAAAGAATAAAGAACTGCATCGGAACTTTAGCATAGGCAGAAAGCAACAGAGATTTTTTGGCTTCTTTAGTATCCGAAGTGGTTAAATATCGCTGAACCTGAGTTTGGTCCGTTCCGAAATAAGAAAGCATCAAAAATAAAGCTGCAAAAACACCACTCCACACATTGTACTTTTCGCTTAGATCAAAATTCAGGTCGAGGGCGGTTAATTTATCCAGGCTTCCGGCAAGATATAATGCATCACCAAAACCAACATCTTCAGGAAGATTTACCATCACCACAAAAAAGCAGAAGACGAGGCCAAACATCATCACAGCCATTTGCTTTACATCTGTTTGGATCACTCCGGCAACTCCTCCATACATTGTATAAAGAGTGGCGATCAAACCGATAATAAGAATTGTTGCGGTCAGCGGAAGTCCTAATAGCAAAGCCAGTACATAACTTGGAGCGGCAATTACAGCTCCCAACGCTAATCCTCGGGAGATCAAAAATAATCCACTTGTGGTAAGTCGTGTTTTTAATCCAAATCGTTCTTCTAAAACTTCATAAGCTGTAAAAGCTTTCATCCTGCTGAAGAAAGGAACCAAAAACATACATATCAGGATCATCGCAAAGGGAATGGCTAAATATACCTGTACAAATCGCATGTCTTCTACATAGGCAATTCCGGTAGTTCCGATAAAAGTGATAGCGGAGGCTTGTGTGGCCATGATCGAAAGCCCCGCTGCCCACCAGGGCATGTTTCGTCCGGCAAGTAAAAACCCTTCGATGTTTTCAGCATCTTTACCACGTCGGGTTCCGTCCCAAATCGTATACAATAAAAAAAGTGAGAGTACTGCCCAGTCTATCCAATGCATATGTCTAGTTTTCCGAAAGGATAAATGAAGTTAAAATGGGATAATTATAAGTCATCGAGGCTCAACTTAAGTAATTATTTAAAAATAGAGTAAAAGAACTTGATTTTTAATTAGGGGTAATGGCCTTTTTACTTGTCGTATGTAAACAAAGAGGTGATAAAAAATAAAACCCTTAAAGAGTTCATGGAAGTACTTGTATTTGAAAATAAAGAATCCGGTTCTTTATATGCTGCTCAGGTTATTGCAAATAAAGTGTTGATGAACAATTCTGTAAATGAAGAAACTGTACTTGGATTGGCAACAGGGTCAACACCGACTGATATGTATAAAGCGTTGATAGAAATTAATAAAAGTGGCGTCAGCTTCAGCAGAATTATTACATACAATCTTGATGAATACTATCCAATGAAAAAGTCGTCACCTCATAGTTATCATTATTATATGTACGATCATTTTTTTCAGCATGTTGATATACATGAAGAAAATATCTTTATACCAAATGGTGAAATTAAAAATGAGGATCTCTCAAAATTTTGTAAAGAATATGAACTATCTATAAGGAGAAATGGAGGGATAGATATTCAGGTTTTAGGCCTTGGATTAAATGGTCATATCGGATTTAATGAACCTGGTTTTAGTATGGATTCATTAACTCAGAAAGTAACCCTCAGAGATACAACCCGAACAGCTGCAGTGAAGTATTTCGAAAAAAAAGAAGAAGTGCCTTTTCAAGCTATTTCTATGGGAATAAGTACGATTCTGAATGCAGATCATATAATGCTGATGGCTTGGGGAAATGAAAAAGCAGAAATTGTAAAGGAAAGTATTGAAGGACAGTTAAGCAAAGATGTTCCCGGTACCTATTTACAAACACATAAAAATGTAACGGTAATTCTTGATAAAGAATCAGCTTCTAAGCTAGACAACGACAGAATTTCACTAACAGAAAGTAAGTTATCATAAACCAAATCACGGAGTAATATGAAAAAAATAAAATCAATCATTTTAACGGCATGCATGATTATGCCTGTTGTTTTGATGGCTCAACCGGAAACACCAATCGAGGAGTGGACAGGAAGAACTGTTTTGTTTATCGGGGCTCATCCTGATGACGATGGAGGTTCTCACGGAACAATGGCAATGTTGCAGGCAAACGGAAACGAAGTATATGTAATGCTTTTAACAACAGGTAACGTTGGAACAGGAGATCCTACTATGACTCGCGATCGCCTATCAAAAATTCGACGCCAGGAAGAAGTAGACGCTTTAAAAGAACTTGGTATACCTGAAGAAAACTACATCAATTTAGGTTATACAGATGGAATGGTTGAGTTTGCCGATAAAGAAGAAGTGGTAAAACAAATTGTTTGGTGGATCAGAAAGTTAAAGCCAACAACAATGATGGCTTTTGATCCGGGATATGGATATCAGCAATGGCATAAAGCAGATCACAGAGCAGCGGCCTACTTAGCAGTTGATGCAGCAAGAGCAGCAGAGTGGAGACTGATTTTTCCCAGTCAGATCATAAATGAAGGTCTTGAGCGTCATAGCGTTACAGATTATCTGTTTTACAGTACTACCGCCAATGCATCTAACACAACAGTAGATATTTCTGAATATGCCGAGAACAAGGTGCAGTCGCTGTCTAAATATATTAGCCAGTTTACTTCTGCATTTGATAATTATGTTGGTCCAAATATATCTGATCTGCCCGGGAATGAAGGCAAGGAATTTATGGACAGACTAAGAAGAAGAGTATTCGAACGCGGAGCTGTAGATGGAAAGCCTACTGAAAGCTTCAGATATTATAAAGGCGCTCCGGATGGAGCCGGCTCAAGAAGAGATTGAGTAAATTTTTTCTGAGGTTAATTTTCTAAAGTAAGCAATAACCTTGTGTTGTTGCTTACTTCCTTTAAGGAACTTCTCATAAATTCAGGTTTCAATTTCACGAATATTTGACTAATTAATTAGAATGACATCAGTTGACTTGTGGGTGAAATAATAAATTAGTTGACGATAATTAAATAAGAAGGACTAGCTACAAATAAGAATGTTACTATTGGCAATTTTAGCAAATAGTAAAGGAGATAACCGATCCAGTGATTTAAGTCGGGTGGAAAGAATACGTAAAGGAGACAAAAAAGCATTTGAAGCTTTATTCTTTGAGTACCATGAGCAGTTAAGCAGGTTTGCAAATTCTATTACGAAATCCAGAGAGTTTGCCAGGGATGCTGTTCAGGATGTATTTCTGAAAGTCTGGAGAAACAGAAAAGAACTAGATATAAAAGTATCGGTAAAAGTTTATTTGTATCAGGCTGTCAGAAACCAGTCATTGAATTTACTAAGTAAGCAGAAAAATCAGCAGCGATTAAGAGAGAATTTTCTGAGTGAAGTCAAAAGTATTCGTAGCGAGGAATATGTTGAGGCCGCTTCGAACAATGAGCATCTGGAATTAATAAAAAGGGTGTGGGAAGTTGTTAGTCAAATGCCGGAAAGAAGAAGGTTAGTTTTTGAATTGCACAGAAAGCATGGTTTCAGTTATAAAGAAATTGCAAGGATTCTTGAAATAACAAGAAAGACGGTAGAAAATCATATGTCTCAAGCGCTGCAACACCTCCGAGACAATATTGAAATAAATAAATTGAAATAATTATAGGGGTATTGGTTTTTGCCTCTGTCTAATAATAAACAAACTTAAAAAGTGAAGTCAGAATTGGATATAAGCCTTTTAGCAAAATTTTTAGCTGAAGAATGTGATAACAAAGAAAAACAGTTAGTATCTGACTGGTTATCTAAAAGTTCAAAGAACCGTGAAACAATGAAGGAATTTGAAAAAATATGGGAAGCTTCCGAGCATTCCGATTCCTCCGAAGATGTTTTTGACAGCAACTTAGAATGGGTTGTATTGCAGCATAGAATTGAAGACGAAACTATGAATTTCAATACTAAGCATGTAAATAGCAGTTCTTGGTTATCTTTATATAATCCTCTTCTACCAACATTAAGTAAGGTTGCTGCTTTATTTCTAATAGCAGCTTTCATGGGTCTGTTCTTTATTGATCGTTTTTATGTTGAAGAAGTACAGCCTCAGGAGCCAACCCTTAACGAGATTTCAATGGAGAAGGGCTATCGCGGAGGAGTAACTCTTTCTGATGGAACAAAAGTATATATCAACTCTGATAGCAAAATTATTATCCCGAACGTTTTTAAATCGGATAAAAGAGAAGTTTTTTTAGAAGGGGAAGCATTTTTTGATGTAGCTAAAAATCCTAACAAGCCATTTCTTATCAAAACAAAAGGAGCCGTTGTGGAAGTTCTGGGGACTTCTTTTGCCGTTCGTAATTATCCCGGAGATAATGTAATTCAGACAGTGGTTAGAGAAGGAACGGTTTCTTTTAGTTCAGATGATAAATCAAAGAAGAATAGTGTGATTCTTACTGCTGGGAATCTGGGAAGGTTGAACCTGGAAAACAATGAGATTAAAACAGAGTATGTCAGTGATGTTGATTTCTACCTTAGTTGGAAAGAAGGGTATTTGACCTTTAAGAACGAAAAAATGAAGGAAGTCGCAAAACAACTAGAAAGAAAGTATGACATCGAAGTTGTTTTTGATTCAAAAGAAATCGCAGATATGAATTTAACAGCAGAATTAAGAAGCAGATCATTAGCAAGGGTTTTGGAAACAATATCTATGTCATTAAAGATCGATTATACCCTGCTTAAAGATCGAGTAAGTTTTGAGTTATCTGATAGCTCAGATTAATAATCAGTTTTAAATAAAAATATTCTGGAAGCGCTTTTTTCGCGAGTTCAAAATATCAATATTAACAAGTTACAGAGGAAACGTATGAGACCATTAGTTAATAAAATGATACGGGTTACTTCTTGCTATTGTCTAATTGGAGTATTTTTGCTTCAGTTCGGGAATCCATCAAATGTAAGAGCTCAGTTAATAGCTTCTTCATCAAATAGCATTCAAGCAAATAGTTATTATCCTGTTCATATATACAAAAACAGTATACCTGAGCTACAGAGCTTAATTTCTATTGACAAAGACAATGCTTTGCTAAAAGATGTGCTAAAAGAAATAGCAAAGAAAACCAAGCTTGGTATCGCTTATAATTCAGATCTTCAGGTTCTTAATAAAAAGGTCTCGGTTAAATTTGACAAAACCAGAGCTGCAGAAATCCTGGAATATGTTCTTATTGGGACAGAATATGAAGCAGCAATATCAAATACCCGTGAAATATTATTGATAAAAAGAAAGGCGCTTAATGATAAAAAAGTTCTTGAAATAGAAATTTCAGGTGTGGTAAGAGATGCGGACACCGGTGAGCTTTTGCCAACAGTAAGTGTGTTTGTAAAAGGAACCAGTATTGGTGTCACTTCAAATATAGACGGAGAGTTTGAAATAACCGTCCCTGATGACTCTGAAATACTTGTATTCAGATTTGTAGGGTATAAGGAACTGGAGATTCCTATTACCGGAAACATGTCGAATTTGCAAATTGAAATGGAACCTGATTTACTGATCTTTGAAGATGTAGTTGTTGTAGGTTATGGTACTCAGCAAAGAGAAGAGGTTACAGGCTCAGTTGCTTCAATACGAACTGAAGTTCTTGAAAATATACCTGTTTCCAGTTTTGAAAATGCTTTACAAGGTAGACTGGCAGGAGTAAATGTAGTTGAACCTACAGGTGAGCCGGGCGCCAGTCCTGAAATCACCATTCGTGGAGGAGGCTCAATTACAGCAAGTAATGGCCCTCTATATGTTATTGATGGAGTGCCGCTTTCACGAAACTCGGATTTGCAGGTAAACATCCAATCTCAAAGAGGTTCATTTCAGGCGCCAAAATCGAACGCATTCAGTTCATTGAATCCTAACGATATAGAATCTATAGATGTTTTGAAAGATGCTGCATCAGCCGCAATATATGGGTCCAGGGGATCAGGCGGTGTAATATTGGTAACTACCAAAAAAGGAACACCCGGTATAAACCGAGTAACAGTAAGTATGTACGGCGGGGGCTCATCAGTTGTAAATAAACCTGATATGATGAATGCTGAGGAATTAATTGCTTACACAAAGGATGCAAGAAATAACAATTATCTTCAGGAAATTGATCGGGGCAATCAACCGGCAAATCCAAACTATGATCCCAACACAAATGCTGGAAGGCCAAATGTTGCAAATTTTTTGATTCCTGAACAGTATGTAAATTGGAATGGAACAGATACAGATTGGCTGGATGTGGTACTCAGCTCTTCTGCACAACAAAATTACCATGTATCTGCAAGCGGAGGTACGGACAAAGCTACTTACTTTCTTTCAGCTGGATATTTAGATCAGGAAGGGATCATTGATGGTTCTTCATTTACCAGATATAATTTCAGAGCAAATGTCAGTTATGACATTACGGATAAAGTTAAAGTAGGTTCAGTAACCAATGCCGCTCTTTCTAATCATGATCGTTTACCGGCTAATGCTCCTTATTTTGGGCAACCACCAGGGATTATTTATTCAGCATTGGTGCACTCACCTGTTGTAGCTCCTTATAATCCGGATGGAACTATTAACCAATTAAATAATCAATCCTATCTGGGTGGGGGTACAACTACAGCGAGTAATCCATTGGCTATCCAAGAGTTCATTTCTGAAGAAATAAAAAATAACAGACTCTATGGTAATGTATATGGTACTGTTGATATAAATGAGAACATTACATTTAAGTCACTGATAGGATATGATGTAGACGATTATCAGTCTTCATTTTATAGAGGAACGCAATTCTTATACAGAAACCAAACCACCCCTCAGCCATTTGCACAATCAAGTGGAGCAAATGGATTTAACTGGTTATGGGAAAACACAGTTAACTACCAAAAGACTTTTAAAGTAGATCATAAGGTTGGAGTTTTGGTAGGATATACTGCTCAAAAACAAACTAACGAAGTAAATCTGGTTACAGCCAATGGTTTTGTAGATGATCAAATACCAAATATTGCCGGAGGTATTGTTACAGGTGGAGGAGTAAATGAGTCTGAATGGGCTTTGGCTTCTATGTTAGCTCGCCTTAACTATGGTTATAAAGGAAAATATCTGGGAACATTTACAATCAGATCAGACAGGGCCTCAAGATTCGGCTCTGATAACCAAACAGGTATATTTCCATCTTTCTCCTTGGGTTGGAGGTTAACAGAGGAATCGTTTATGGAATCTATGGACGCATTCAATGAACTTAAGTTAAGAGCCAGTTATGGGGTAGCAGGTAACTTTGAGATAGGAAACTATAATTCAATCAGTTTGCTGAATAGTGTGAATTATCCTGAGAATGGAGTTTTATTTCCGGGCTCTTCACTAGCTACTTTAGGTGATAGCGAATTAACATGGGAAACCAGTTATCAAACAAACTTTGGAGTTGATTACGCTTTATTGAGTGACAGGATCTATGGTAGTATTGATTATTACTTTACTATCACAAAAGATTTGCTATTATCAGTTCCTGTACCCCCATCAACCGGGTTTGATCAAGTTTTAACAAATGTTGGAGAAGTTGAAAATGAAGGGTTTGAATTTTCAATAACATCAAGAAATTTGGTTAATGAATTTCAATGGTCAACCGATTTTAATTTTTCTACCAATAGAAATACTGTTAATAAGTTGGGACCTTCTGGAAATGCAATTTTACCATCTGGTGCTGCCGGAGTAAGACATATTACACAAGTCGGATCTGCTGTAGGTAGCTACTACGGATATTTGGTAGATCGTATTTATCAAAATCAGGCAGAAATTGATGCGGACAATAATAGTGCCCCTGGTGGAGATTATGACCTGCTTGCTGCGGACCCAAGACCTGGTGACTTCAGGTTTAAAGATGTGAATGGTGACGGAGTAGTGAATGCTGATGACCGTACTGTTTTAGGAAGTTATCAGCCGGACTTCATTTACGGTATCTCAAACCGGTTCAACTATAAAAACTTTGATATGAAAGTGTTTATACAAGGAGTAGTTGGAAGGGAAGTATTGAATTTAACCTCGCGTCACCTTCTGAATGGAGAGGCTAATTTTAACGCTTACGCTGTACTGAATGACAGATGGATTTCTGAAAGTGACCCCGGAAACGGAAAGTATCCGCGTGCAGACAGAAGCACCGGAACACACGGAAATAATAACAGGGCGTCATCATATCAGGTTCAGGATGGTAGCTATGTAAGCTTAAAGAATATTCAGATCGGATATAATTTGCCGGTAGAAAAGCTGAATAATATTGCGAGGAAGGCAAGAATTTATATTTCTGCAACAAACTTAGCGATTTTTACAGATTACATAGGGTTTAATCCTGAAGTAAACTTGCAGTCATCAAGCAGTCTAACACCTGGTGAGGATTACGGTGCATATCCGCTTGCCAGAACAGTTCAACTTGGTATCAACCTTGAATTTTAAAAGCATACTTATAACAGGAGACATTATGAAGAAACTAATATTAACACTGTTCATTCCGCTTTTATTTATTTCATGCGGAGATGATTTTACAAACCTGGGACCTCTTACAGAGAGAAACGTCAACAATTTTTACAAAAATGAAACGGATTTCCAGCTGGCAATTCGAGGTGCTTTGGATGGACTGCAAAGCAGGGAAACATTTGGAGTAAACTTTGTTTTGTTTATGGAAATGAGAGCCGATAATGGAGCCAACGGTGGTGGAGCAACCGGCTTGGCTGCAAGTCTGGAGCAACTGGATACTTTTACTGATTTACCATCGGGTGAAGAGATATCGGCAACGTATAACGCAGTATATAAGGTTATTGCAGGAACCAATAATATTATTGCAAGAATAGACGATGCCAGCTTTGATAATGAAACAGTTCGGGATCAGATTAAAGGAGAAGCATACTTTATCAGATCGTTACTTTACTACCATATGGCAGTAATATTCGGAAATGTGCCGCTGCAACTAGAAGAGGTCACCTCCCCTGATGTTGAAGTAAATCAGGTAAGTGCAACAGAAATATATGATCAAATCGCGATTGATCTTGCTATGGCTGAAGATCTTTTGCCTGAAACCGGAAGAATCACTAAGTGGGCTGCCGCTTCTTTATTAGGAAGAGTGCATCTTTCCAATGGCAATAACTCTGCCGCAGTTGCTCCTCTTCAAAGAGTGGTGGATTCAATGCAGTTTGAACTGGTTCCCGACTATGCTAATCTGTGGGGCGCTGCAAATGAAGGTAACATAGAATCTATTTTTGAAATAGAATATATAACCGGCAATGTTGGAGAAGGCAGTTCTTATACAGATAACTACACACCTCTTGGTTTTGGTGGTGTTGGTGGAGGTGGAGCACCTCAAAATGTAACAGATGATATTATCGGAGCTTATGAAGCCGGAGATGAAAGGTTTGATGCTACTATTGATACTACAGATCCGGCTAATCCCTGGGTAAGAAAGTTTATCAGTAACCCAACCGTATCTTCCGATGGCGATAATAATTGGATGGAACTTCGTTATGCTGAGGTTTTATTGAATCTTGCAGAAGCTTTAGGTGAATCTGATGCTGCATACGACCTTATTGACGAAGTCAGAGATCGTGCGGATTTAGGGGGCGTTGATCGGACACCGGCAGGAGGTACTTTCGAAGAAAAACTACTTCAGGAAAGAAGAGTTGAATTTGCTTTTGAAAATAAGCGATGGGCGGATCTTAAAAGATTTGATGCAGCTAAATCTGTGATGTCGGCTCATTTAGGAATCCCTGAAGCCCAGGTTACTTTATTGTTTCCAATACCTCAGGCAGCAATTGATGCGTCTCCGGATGATATGACGCAAAACCCAGAACATCAGTAAAGTGTAGCTTTATAAGCCGGAGTCTGCATTTGTCTCCGGCTTATTTTTATCATTTGGGATATAAATCTATATCGACGTGTTGGAATATCCTTTTCAGTAAAGACTTATTTAACCTTTTAGAATCACATTATGGAACGCAATCGTTATTTAGTTGGGCTTATTGTATTAACATTTTTTGTTATATCGTTTTTGACAAATATAATCGGGCCTTTAGTTCCTCAAATTATAGAGGACTTCGATTTAAGTCTTACTTTGGTTGCCGTACTACCGTTCGCTTTCTTTATAGCGTATGGAGTAATGTCGATTCCATCAGGAATATTGATTGAAAAATATGGCGAGAAAAAAGTCATGATTTTGGCTTTTCTGATCGCATTTTCCGGTGCCTTACTATTTGCTGTGTTTCCGCAATATATTGTAGCGGTATTGTCACTGTTTTTTATCGGGTCAGGGATGGCAATGTTGCAGGTTGCAATAAATCCATTATTAAGAGTTTCGGGAGGCGAAGAAAATTTTGCTTTTAACTCTGTTATGGCTCAGCTTTTCTTTGGACTGGCATCCTTTTTAAGCCCGTTAGTGTATTCCTATCTGGTATTGAATATCGGGACAGATGACATGGGTTTCTTCTTATCAATACTGTCAGATTTGGTTCCTCCAGAACTCCCCTGGATCTCTTTGTATTTGATTTTTGCATTGGTTTCTATCCTGATGGTGATTGTAATTATTCTATCCAGGTTTCCTGAAGTACTTAAAAACGAAGACGAAAAAGTTGGAGCTTTAGAAACACATCTGGAAATGCTGAAGAATAAAAAAGTAATATTGTTCTTTTTGGGAATATTCGCATATGTAGGTGCAGAACAAGGCGTTGCAAACTGGATCTCGGAATTTTTGTCTTCATATCATGGATATGATCCTCAAACGACAGGTGCAACTACGGTTTCATGGTTTTGGGGAATGATGACAGCAGGTACCGTGCTGGGACTGTTTTTATTAAAAATCATGGACAGTAAGAAAATTCTGGTGGGCTTCACTTCAATGGTACTTCTTTGTTTGGCTACAGCATTATTTGGTAGTGGAGAAATTGCACTCTACGCATTTCCCGCGATCGGTTTCTTTATTGCTGTTATGTGGCCAATTATTTTTTCACTTGCACTCAACTCTGTAGAGGAACATCACGGAACCTTCTCCGGGATTTTAGTAACAGGGATTGCAGGGGGTGCTGTTGTACCACTTATTGTTGGTTCTATTGGTGATATGTTCGGGTTGAGAGTGGGTATGTTATTTTTATTTATTGCTTTTGGATACATACTAAGTATTGGTTTTTGGGCTAAACCTCTGGTAAATAATAAAACCATCGATTTTGCCGGTAAAGAATAATATCAATTAGAAATAAAAGAGAGAGGAGAGTCTTGAGCACGGGAACTCTTATAGGAATTGATTTAGGTGGTACGAATGTAAGAGCAGCTTGTATTCTTGATGATGAGATTGAAGAAATGACTTCAGAACCGATCTCAGGGAAAGAAAATGCTGAATTACTGATAAATCAGATTAAAGGGATGATTTCAAACTTATGGAACTCAAATATTGAAGCAATTGGAATAGGAGTTCCAAGTGTAGTGGATGTAGAAAAAGGGATTGTCTATGATGTTCAGAATATTCCTTCATGGAAAGAGGTTCCCCTTAAAGAAATTCTGGAAGAAGAATTTGGCAAACCGGTTTTCATCAACAATGATGCTAATTGTTTTACACTCGGCGAAAAATACTTTGGCGAAGCAAAAAACTATAAATCTGTTGTGGGCTTGATTTTGGGTACGGGCTTTGGTTCCGGATTAATACTTAACAATATCTTGTATTCCGGGAATAACTGCGGAGCAGGAGAAGTGGGAATGCTTCCTTATAAAGATTCTATATTTGAGCACTATTGTTCAGGACAGTTTTTTGAGATTCATAAAAATACAACTGGACAAGAGCTTTTTAGCAGAGCCCAAAAAGGAGACACAGAGGCTTTGGAAGCTTATAATGAATTTGGTGCACACCTCGGAAATGCAGTGAAAGTGGTTATGTATGCATATGACCCGGAGGTGATAGTTCTGGGTGGGAGCGTTTCAAAAGCTTTTTCCTTTTTCCAAGAAAGTATGTTCAAGGCTATGGAAGATTTTGCCTATCCAAACTCCATCAGAAATTTAAAAATTAAAACTACAGAACGGAAATCGGTCGCGGTATTAGGGGCAGCAGCGCTTGTATTAGACCATCAGTTTCTAAATAACTAGGAATGTCATGAAATCATCATTATTAAAATTAAGCGGTAAAAGATTTCTATTTGTGGGAGTTGTTCTAGCCTTTTTAAGCTGTACAATGCCATCCGATTCAACTTTGATCCCTATAACTGTAGAAAATAATACACCGGGAACGCCTCAGCTTTTTGGAGTCCCTGTTCCTGAAGGCGATTTGTATTCTCCTGACCATGTAAGAGTGTTAGACAACAATGGCAATGAAATCCCTTCTCAAATCACTAAAGTTACGACATGGGAACCATCTGATAACAGCATAAAATGGCTTTGGGTGTTCTTTTTCACAGAAGAGGGAAGTAAATACAGCGTTGAGTATGGAAATGATATAAGAAATGCCCGGGATTATGATCAGAAATTAATAGTAAAGAATAACCAAAGACAGAATGGTGAGGTTGAAATAAATACAGGTCCTCTCAGGTTTGTAGTAAATAAAGGTGAAGGTGGCGGGTTTCAAAATTCTCCGGCAGGTAGTGGTTTTCTTGATAAGGTAGAACTGGATATTGATGGAGATGGATTTACAGATGATGATATCATAGCTATGGGAGAAGCAGGAAGAAGTTCTTTTCTGGATCTTCTTGACGATGCAGGAATTGACAAGTCAAAAGCGGTAGTACTAAAAACAGTAAAAGAGTTAGGAACAGGTCCGCTGCATGCCATTATCCGTATTGAAGGAGAATATGAATACAAGCGTGGTGACAACAATAAAGCTCCTTTTACAACCAGAATTCATGCTTATGCCGGTAAGAGCTATATAAAAGTTCAACATACATTTGTATACACCGGAGAACCCGATCAGCATAAGAAACAAGAAGGAGAGTATGAAGCCATTGCGACCGAAAACGGTAAAATAATTGATGAATCTATACTTAGGAAAGATGCCGGTTTCACAAAACCAAATGACAGAATTGAAGCTACCGGTATATCTCTGAAATATAATATGGATGAATCAAGGACGGTAACCTCAGCTTACTATGACGGTAAATGGTGGGATACTTCAACAAGTACAGTTGTTCAAAGTCCTTTATCTGATTTCGCTTCAGTACTACAAACTGGACCAAACACTTCTCAAATTCCGGAGCTTAAAAATTCATCTCCCGAGGAAAGAATGGAGAATGAATTCAGTTCAACTATAAATGTTGACGGTGCTACTGATATGAAGAAAGAAAGATCGCCGGGATGGTTAGATATTTCAGACAACAAGTGGGGAGTTACTGTTAGTTTTCAAAGCTTCTTTGAAGAATATCCGAAAGAAATTGCAGTAGATGGAAATAATAACAAAGTAACAGCCTACATCTGGACACCGTCTGTAGACCCAATGAGTTTTGCAAGAAAAGACAGCGATAATGATAGCGGTATGATCGCTAATTTCGCTCAAGGTCTGGCTAAAACAACAGAAATGGTATTTAACTTCCATAAGAAAAGCGCAGTCGAAGATATTTCAAAAGATGTACAGCGCTTTATGGACTCGCCGGTAACTCACGCTTCTCCGGAATGGTATGCTGAAAGTGAAGCATTTGGTAAAATGACAGAGAGCCTTGATAAGTACGCTGCTTATGAAAGAGGTATAGATTACAAGTTGAACTGGATGAAGTTCAATCAACAATGGGAACCTTGGTTCGGTATGCTTAACTACGGTGATAACCTGACCTATTTTTATGGGTATGAGTGGTTTCAGTGGACAAATAATGAGCCTGGAAATGATTATATGTGGTGGTTGCAGTTTATGAGAACAGGAAATCCCATGTATTATAAAACAGCAAAGGCAGCGAGTGCACACACAATGGATGTTGATAATATTCATTGGCCTAAGGATCCGGTTTATTTTGGCGATACAAATGAATCGTTGCACGCTTTTCAACATGAAGAGCTACCGGAAGGATCACCTTATGTAGGAATGGGAAGGAGACATGCTTCTCAGCACTATACGTCATTACTTAGTGCACATGTATGGGTTCCCGGATGGACCACTTCTTACTATTTGGATGGTAATCACAGAGGTCTTGAAGTAGCTAAGCTGACGGGAGATTATTATGTAAAAAGAGTTTTTGGTGAACATGGATTAAGAGGCAGGCGACTATACTTATCTGTATGGAATTTAGCTGAGATCTACGATGCAACAAAATCAGATAAATACTACAACGAGCTGGAAGACCGAGTAAACCTAATGCTTGAATTACAAAAGCACCCTGATCAAGGTGGGGAGCTTGTGATAAACCGCTATGGATATGCTCAGGTTTATGTGAGTAACGGTTTAAGAAAATACTACCAGTTTACTGAAAGTGAAGAGGTGAAAGATGCCGTTGTGGATCATGCCAGAACGGTCAGAGACGTGCCACCACTAAACCACGATATGGAATCATACCTTTCTTCAATAAGCAGCTTGGTTTTAGGATATGAATATTCCGGTGAAAAGAGTTTACTTGATGAAGCAGTTAGCCGGGCCCGATATTTAAAAACCGAAGAACTGGTCCAGGATTTTAATTCATATCAAAATCAAAAGATCCTGGCAGATGCTTTGGAAGAAGCAAGTAATTTCCCAAAAGACCCGGGAGCAAGAAGACCTCCGATATGGCAGATAACTAATGGTTTAAGAGTTTTTGGCTGGACAAGTATTTATAATGTACCTTACCTGGAATATTGGATGGAAAAAGAAAACTATCCGGCAGAAAAGTAACTTTAGCAATATAATTTTATGCAAGATTTAGGGAAAAGAGCAGGCTTATTAGGTGGAATACTGGTATTTGTGATCCTCCTTTTTTTACCTGTACCGGAAGGTCTTTCTGATGCTGCGTGGAAAACAGCTGCAGTTACGATTTTAATGGGTATATGGTGGATAACAGAAGCTATACCTATTTCTGCAACAGCACTTCTTCCTATTGTACTTTTCCCTGTTCTGGGTGTATTTAGTATTGGCGATGCAACAGGCCCTTATGCAAACCCGCTTATCTTTTTATTTATGGGAGGGTTCGTAATTGCTTTGGCGATGGAGAAGTGGAATCTGCATAAACGAATAGCGATTTCTATTGTAAATTTTGTAGGGATAAAACCATCTTCAATTATTATTGGATTTATTATCGCATCTGCTTTTTTGAGTATGTGGGTTAGTAATACGGCAACGGCAATCATGATGCTCCCCATTGCTATGTCAATTTTGGAGTTGCTGGACAAGAACGATAAATCTGCTAAGATCAACTTCGAGATCGTTCTAGTTCTTACCATTGCTTACGCGTGTAATATAGGAGGTATGGGCACTTTGATTGGGACTCCTCCAAATGCATTGCTGGCTGGGTTCGTACTTGAAAACTATAATATAGAAATCAGTTTTCTGGATTGGATGATGGTAGGTGTGCCGATCATGCTTGTATCACTTCCACTGATGTACTTTATACTTACAAAATTTGTTTATCCGATTAAGATCAAAGAATTACCGGGTGGAAAAGAACTAATTCAATCCCAAATGGAAAAGCTTGGTAATATTTCCAATCAGGAAAAGAAAGTAGCCGTAGTGTTTGTTTCCGCTGCATTGTTGTGGATGTTCAGACCGTTGCTGTCTTCCGTAATCCCGGGCTTGTCAGACGCAGGTATTGCTATCGGTGCTGCCGTTGCATTTTTTATGATCCCTGCAAATTCAGAAGAGAACCGATTTTTGTTGAAATGGTCTGATACAAAACGATTGCCATGGGGAGTACTAATTCTTTTTGGTGGAGGATTAAGCATGGCGTCAGCTATAAGCAGTACCGGACTTGCAACATGGATTGGTTCGGGAATTGGGAGCCTGAATACCTGGCCTATCATCTTGATCATTTTAATTGTAATTGCGCTGATCGTATTCCTGACAGAAATGACAAGCAATACTGCTTCAACAGCGGCATTTTTGCCAATTTTAGCTTCCGTTGCTATTGGTTTGGGTGAAAATCCATTTTTACTGGCAATCCCAACAGTATTGGGTGCAAGCTGTGCATTTATGCTTCCGGTTGCTACACCCCCGAATGCCATTGTTTACGGTAGTGGAAAAATAAGTATTCCTGAAATGTCTAAAGCCGGATTATGGCTCAATCTTATGTTCATACTACTGCTTACTCTCGCCTCTTTAACACTGGTAAGCTGGGTGTTCGGAATCGAAATAGGTGTTTTACCCGAGTGGGTTAAATAATCAGGGTAAATTAAAAAGGGAAGTAAAAATCCAAAAACTCAGGATAAACACAATTCCTGTTATAAAAACAGCTGTATAGATCTTTGTCCAGTTGGTAGTTGAGTTTTCTTCTTTCATGACGGATTATAGGGATTGATTGCTACAATTTCTCTAAAATTCTGAAACTCTCTACGCCTTTATTCAAGAGCAGATCCAAAACAGAACAACCTTCTTCAAATCCGGGATAAGCTTGATTGTAAACCGGGTGCTCACCAAGAGCTACTTGAGCTTGCTTAGTTTGACGTTGATAATTTTTGGATTGATGCTCCAGATATAAAACATCAGCAGATAAATTTTTTATAGTTTCATCAGGAAACGTGCTGTAGCCTTTAACTTTACTAGAAAGCTCGTACTCAATTTCAATTTCCAGATAGCGTAGTAATCGCTCAAAGAAGTAGAGATTGAACTCTATCAAATACTCAAATTCATTCGCTTGTTGAATGTCATGATAGAGTTCATCTTCAAAATGATCGAAGTAAGTAGCATTTCTGTAATTGTGAAGAATAGCATTCCAGAAAGGCTCGAACCATTGTTGATCATGATCTAGTCGTACGTCTTTGATGGCTTTTTTACGATCTTCTGAAACTACAGGTAGATTTATCCACTGAGAATCTTCTTCATTTCGAATTTCCGCCCGATGCGTTCTTCCTTTACGAGACCATTTTTCCAGATCCGTAAAGATAACCCGATCTGCTTTCAACATCGAAGCAAGGTCGTATAGATTGGGAGCAAATTGGGGTGTAAGAATCGTCAGAATCATAATTTTATAGAGCTATAACACCATAACACTTTAACACAAAAGGTAAGTGTTAAAGTGCTAAAGTGTTATAGTCGCTCTTATAAAATGAATGCCTGATTCTGAACCTTATTATTCCTTATCTTTCAGGCTTAGAAATAATAGAATTCATCAAAATTTAGTTAGAAAATATGAGCGTTCGCGTACGTTTTGCTCCATCACCAACAGGATTTCTTCACATCGGCGGTCTCCGCACGGCATTATATAATTATCTGTTTGCCAAACATCATGGCGGAACTTTTGTTCTTAGAATCGAAGACACCGATCAATCTCGTTATGTAGAAGGTGCCGAACAGGATATCATCGATTCTTTGGAATGGGCCGGAATGACGATCGATGAAGGTCCGACCAATCCCGGAGAATTTGGTCCGTATCGACAGAGCGAGCGTAAGGAAATGTATCACAAATATGCCAAGCAATTGATCGAAAGTGGTCATGCTTACTACGCATTTGATACTACCGAAGAGATCGATCAGATGAGAGAGCGATTGAAGGCTTCCGGAAATCCGTCTCCGAGCTACGATTCCATCACGCGTCAGTCCATGAAAAACAGTTTGACACTTCCACAGGATGAAGTAGAAAAAAAGCTGGAAAACGGCGATGAGTATGTGATCCGTTTAAAAGTACCGAGAAGAGATACAGTGAAGTTTGAGGACTTGATTCGCGGAATTGTTTCTTTTGAGACTGCCGGGTTAGATGATCAGGTTTTGATGAAGTCGGACGGAATGCCAACCTATCATTTAGCGAATGTTGTGGATGATCACACGATGAATATTACACATGTAATTCGTGGAGAAGAATGGTTGAGTTCAGCTCCAAAGCACATGTTGCTATATAATGCGTTTGGATGGGAGCCGCCAACAATGGCACATCTGCCTTTGATCATGAGTCCAAGCGGTGGAAAGCTTTCCAAAAGAAAGGCTGAAAGCGAAGGAATTCCGGTAAACACCAAAGATTATATCGCAGGAAACTATGAGCCGGAAGCACTGATCAATTTCTTAGCGTATTTGGGATGGAGCCCGGGCGATGATTCTGAAATCCATGACATGAAAGAATTGTGTGAGCTGTTCACACTTGATCGAGTGAGCAAAGGCGGCGCGGTATTCAACTACAAGAAGTTGATGTGGTACAACGAGCACTACATTCGCGAGACTTCTGTTGCTGACTTGCTTCCGCGAGTTAAAGAAATGGCCGAAAATGCAGGTTTTGATACAAAAGATGACGAGTACTTAGAAACCGTAGTAGGTTTACTACACGAACGCGTTTCTAAAGTTGATGAATTTGTAGAAATGGGATCGTTTTTCTTTGAAGCTCCGAAAGAATACGATGAGAACGCTCTCAAAAAATGGAAAGACGACAGTTCCGGATTGGTGACTTCTTACAAAGAAAAAGTCGAAGCGTTATCTGATAACGAATTTGAAGCAGCTACCCTGAAATCCAAGCTTGAAGAAACCATCGAAGAACATGAAGTTGGTTTCGGAAAGCTGATGATGCCTTTACGAATTGCGGTAACGGGACAAGGATTTGGTCCTGATTTATTTGAATCACTGGAGCTTCTCGGCAAAGACGAAGTGATGAGTAGGATTGATGTTGCTTTGGAGAAGTTGGGGTAGGCAATTAGTTCAGAATCACGTTTTTGTCATTTCGACCGGAGGGAGAAATCTAAAGTTTTGCTTTGATAGAGATATTTAGATTTCTCACATCCGTTCGAAATGACAGGCGATTTTATAATGAAAAACCAGAAAAAGTCATCCTGAAGATTCTTCGCTATCGCTCAGAATGACTATAAAAAGAAGTATTAGCGTAAACAAAAAAGGCTCCCGATCAATGATCAAGAGCCTTTAAAATGTTCAGAAAGTGAAATTACTTCTTCTTAGTAACAACACCACCTTTTTGACTGTCTACTTTTACCGTGTAATTATTTCCACCGCTAATGATCCAGCGAACGGTTACTGAGCTCATCCCCGGAATATTCGCTACTTCAATTCGCTCGGGTCTGAATTTCTGTTCGGTAGTTTGATTCAGATCTCGGTTCGTAACGATCATTCCTGCTTCAACCGTTGCTCCTTCAATGCTGATGATATCTGGTGGCATGATGTTGTTGTTCACATCTATACTTGCGTGAGTTGGCATCAACCTGCTGTTGGTAACCACTGCAGTAACTTCTCTTAAACCTCCACCAAGATTCTTTTCAGAGATCTCATCGATAGTAAGCTTTGGAGTGTGATATGCATGGTAGATCGTGAATGCCATATTTCTGTGGGCACCTTGTTCCAGCAAGAATCCGGGATGTGCTCGTCCGAAATTCTTTTTGAATCCACCGATCTCGATCTTTCCGTATTGTGGATGGTCATATTCAGTCCATTCCTGCATTGCATCACCGAAAAGTAAATACTTATTGAACTCATAAGAATCGGTAGCTGAGCGGTCGTTGCTTTGAAACATTTCGTAGCTAGTCCACAGCTCATTGGAATACGTGAAGACTCCACGAACTCCGTAAAACCAATCTAACTCTCCGCCAAATACATCATACAGATCATCATAAACAACTAAATATCTGTAGCCCGGAATTAAGCGTTCGCCCATTTCACCGATGGCATCATACACCTGAACATCCTGGCGATTGTATGTACTGATGTCTTCTGCTACGCCGGGACCACGAAGGATCATTCCGCCTGAGTTATGATAACTTTGAGCAGCTGCAATATTTGGTCGCTCCATTACAAAATCCATAACTGCTCTGGTTTCAGGAAGAGAAAACGGATATTTATGTGCTCCGCCCTGGATGTGATTTGGTTGCCAGTTCCAACCCCAATCACGGTTTGGATCGTAATAACCAACTCGATCTTCGTTGATTCTACCATCATTATCGTTATCGATTCCTTCAGAACCCAGATATTCGTAATCACCGAATTCATCATCAGGAACGCGAACCATCATATTTGGATAAGTAGGATGAGCTCTGAAATTTCCACGAGGATTTTTGCGGCGCATTTGAGTAATACTTCCGTTTCCATCAAGATCATCAGGTTGATCTTCATCAACAAGCCCGTCACCATCATCATCAATTGGTTTCAGACCTGATCGAGGAGAACTTCCAGTGTTTGGTTCGGTCATATAATGCTCACGTGCATCCGGGTTGATGGTAGGCACTATGTAGAAGGTTTTGTCATTTAGGAGTTCGGTTATAAACTTCACATCTCCAAAAGATTCTGTTAAATACCATGCAGTATACAATGACATTTCCGTTCCCTGAATTTCATTCGAGTGGATATTTCCATCGATATAAATTGCAGGTTTTCTGTCCGGATTTCCATTTTTGAAGTTGGATACCGTCAGCATCCAGATGTCTTTGCCTTCATAAGATTTACCAATAGAACTTCTTTTGGCAAGATCAGGATATGCTTTTGCGATACGTTCTGTGAGTTCACTAATTCCCTGATAATTGTAATAGTGATTCCAGGTTGCTTCCACTTTTGGATTGGAAGGTGTTCCTGCTGCGGGGAATACTCCGTCAGTAAGTTGAGCTTTTGCAGTGTTTGAAGTCAATATCATCAAACCAAAAACAAAAGCAGTAAGTAGGGTATATCTAAATTTTTTCATGATTCTGTTACTTAATGGTTTGTTCTTTGGTTGAAAATCCTGTCATCGGTGAGCCGGATGTAATAGTAACTTTTCCGGAACCTCGAATTAACCAGGTCTTAGTTACGGAGCCATCAGCAGGAATTGTACGATCAAAATCCTGAATATCGCCACTAACCAGGCTCATATTATTACCAAGTTTGATCTGTGTCATAACTCTTCGAACCCAATTATTACGCTGACCCAATTGTGACGCAGTAGGGAAGCTACCGCCGTTATAAACGTCAACAGTGATACGGGTAAGATTTTTCCCGGCGCTTTCTGTTTTGAAATTTACAAGTTCCACCGCTGGTTTCATGTTGGCAATTTCCATGATGAAATCAGTGTGACTTTCAGCTAATGAATCAAGAATGTTTGCAGGAGGTGTCATCATAGTAAATGGCTTGATTCCGCCCACTTCAACTTTTTGGTTCGGAAAATCAGGATGGTCAACTTCTGTCCATTCAACAAAAACATCTTGTCCTTCTACTTCCGCCCAAGCTAAATGTTTAACATGATCATTATCGAATTTTTGAGCTTTGCCACTTTCGTCCATCACTTCGGGAGTCCACCAACCCGGAGTGCTGAAGCTGAATCTGCCGTAGTGGTAATAAGCCCATTGGAACAGATCTCCTTGCTGTGGTTCACCGGAAGGAGCTTTTCCAATATCGGTTTTATCATTATAAAGATCAGAAACCATTTTATTAACGGTGATATCATCTGATAACCATCCTGAAACCACTCTTTTTGAAGCGGCACCTCTGTTAAACTTAAGCGGATCAGATAGATTATTCTCCGGTCCGAAAGAGATAACAGCAAATGTATTTCTGGCTTCTTCAAACAGGAAGTCCAGTACTCCACGAGTTTCATTTTCTGATACAGGGTTTTCACTTGATCCGGATTTAAAATAAGGGAAGTCATAGGAAAAATTCTGATTGATATTTACTCCACCTTCGCCATCTTCATTGAATTTACCATCTTCATCGTTATCTCGACCTTCGGTAAACATTTTGTAAGAACCCTTTTTACCGTTATCCGCATCAGCTTTTACCATAACCCGAGGATCATCTTTGTGCATGGTCCAGTTACCGGTTTTGTCAGCTACACGCATCATGGTAATAAAATTATCTCCATTCAGATCATCAAAACCGTCTTCATCATAAAATCCATCACGGTCGGCATCTGTTGATGTCATGTTGCCGTCACGCTCATATTTTAGTTTATCGAAATACTGAGTAGCAGCATCAGGATTGATCTGAGGAAATACATAGAATGTTGTTGATGCTAAAAGTGCTTTAGTTTCTTCTGTATCTGCAGTCGATAAAAGTTGCTCAGCAAATCTTAGTGTAAGCTCTGTACCTAAAACATGGGATGCTTTTGCACCGCCAATTACAGCAATTCCGGGATGATTTTTCACATCTCCTGAGCCTATGGTTAGTAACCAGACATCTTTGCCGCCTTTTGTTTTAGCAACAGATGTCAGTTCCGTTATATTTTTGTTAGCGTTATTTAACACCTTCATTTTATTCGTCAGTTCTGAATAAGAACTGTACCCTGTTTGGGCCTGAGCTGATGCAGGAATAAAAAATAAACCAACAAGCATAATAAAGCTCAAAACCCGGACTGATATTTTCATCATGTAAATCCGTTTAGTTTTTTTGATGTAAGAAAGTCCTCACTTAAAAAAGCATTTCAAAATTACAGCTGTAAAAAGATTATAAGCTGAATGGAAAAAGTTATTATTTCACAATCACAATAAGCACAAATGGCAATTAAGTGTGATATCTTTTATTGTAACTCACTCTTATAAATATTTAAGCAGACGAAATTTATGAAGAAATATATTCTGGGATCATTGTTGGTTTTGGTAAGCTGTACTTCCGTAGAAAAAGTAGCTGAAAAAGAAATTTCAGACAATGAGACAAAAGACCTTGGTAAAACAGAGCAACTAGCACAGATCTTTCAAGATTCAGACACCTTCAGAAAAACAATAACCGGATTCATGCTTTATGATCCCGAAGCTGATTCTACGATCTATGCTGAAAATGAAAACAAGTATATGATCCCGGCTTCCAATACAAAATTATTTACTTACTTTGCAGGGTTGAATGTATTGGGAGATCGAATTCCTGCATTGAAGTATGTAATTAAAGGTGACTCATTGATCTTTTGGGGAACAGGTGATCCTTCTTTTCTTCATCCTGATTTTGGAACAGATGATGTATACGATTTCCTGAGTTCATTTGAGGGAAACCTGTATTTCTCGGACAGTAATTTCAATGACGAAAATCTTGGACCGGGATGGTCATGGGCAGATTATAATTCCTATTATTCAGCAGAGAAAAGTCCGTTTCCTATTTATGGCAATGTTGCCAGAGTTACCATTGAGCATATTGAGGAATACCATCTTGCCAAAGAAAACGGGGAATATCTGATCAATCCAAAGATCTTTAATAAATATATCGACGAAGGAGTTTTAAGCGACAACGGCAGATTTGTACTCGAAAGAGATAGGGTTGGCAATGAATTTGAATATGCTTTCACTTCGGATACTTCCAGATATGAGACGGATAAACCTTTTCACTATTCACCGCAACTGATCGTGGAATTGCTTTCTGATACGTTGAACAAGAGTGTTGAGTATTTGCCAAAAGCCAAGCTTCCTTCAAACCATGAGATGATTTATAGTATGGAATCCGATTCTCTGTACAAAAAAATGATGCTCCCCAGCGATAACTTATTAGCAGAGCAGATCATGTTGATGATATCAGGTGTTGTAGGGGATGAACTGAACAGCTCTGCAGGTATCAGATATGTGAAAGATAATTTTTTGAGCGACTTACCTGATGAAGCTAACTGGAGAGATGGCTCAGGTTTATCCAGATATAATCTGTTTACTCCAAGAAGTATGGTTGCTCTTTTGGAGAAGCTTGATGAAAAAGTTGAAGAAACTCAGCTTTTAGATGCTCTTCCTCAAGGTGGTAAACAAGGAACTATAAGAAGATTGTACGCGAATAAAGATGGCGGTAAACCTTATGTGTTTGCTAAAACGGGAACTCTAAGTAATAACCATTGCCTGAGTGGTTATGTGATCACGAAATCAGGGAAGAGACTTATCTTCAGTTTTATGAATAATAACTATGTGATCTCAACCAGAGAAGTTCAAGCTCAAATGGATGAGATTCTCTGGTTTATTTATCAGAATTACTAAGCGTCTTGTGGTTTAACGTCTTTCAGCATTCTCAACTTGATCTTAAATACACCATAAATCACAGTCATAAATGGGCTTATGAGATTGAAGAAAGCAAATGGTAGATAAGTAAAAGTATCTACACCAAGAACTTTAGAATGATAAGCTCCACAGGTATTCCAGGGAATTAAAGCTGAAGTAACAGTCCCGGAATCTTCCAGTGTTCTACTTAAATTTTCAGGAGCCAATCCTTTCTCTTTAAATACATCCGCATACATTCGTCCAGGAACTACAATGGCAAGATATTGATCAGACGCTGTAATATTGAAGAATACACAAGTTCCTGCGGTTGTGGCTATTAAAGCACCGGCAGAGTTAATTCCACTGATAACGCCTTCAGCAATTCGCTTAAGCATCCCACTGCGTTCCATCACTCCACCAAAGATCATAGCAGACAAGATCAACCAAACCGTTCCAAGCATTCCGTGCATACCGCCCGAACTTAAAAGACCGTCCACAATTTCATTATCGGTAGTAAAACTTATGTCTCCATACATGGAAGTCATAATTCCAACGAAGCCTTTTTCCCAAGTTCCTTCACCAAACTGAGCTACTTCCTGAACTAAATTGGGTTGGAAGATCAATGCAAATACAGCTCCGAGTAAAGCGCCTACTGAAATAGCAGGAATAGCCGGCATTTTTTTAGAAATTAATACCACCATGATTACCGGTACCAGAAACAACCAAAAATTGATTTCAAATTTCCCGGAAATAGCATCCAGAATAACTTGAGTTTCTTCAATTTCAATATTTCCACCTTTTATAAACCCAAGAATTAGAAAGATCACTAAGGCAATAGAGATTGACGGGACAGTTGTATATGCCATATATCGAATGTGCGTAAATAGATCTGTTCCTGCCATTGCAGGGGCCAGATTAGTTGTATCAGAAAGAGGAGACATCTTATCACCAAAATAAGCACCCGATATAATTGCACCTGCAACCATACCTACAGGGATCTTTAAAACTGTTCCAATAGCGACCAAAGCTATACCAACAGTTGCGGAAGTGGTCCATGATGAACCTGTTGCTACTGAGACAATAGCACAAACCAAACATGCTGCAACCAAGAAAATGGAAGGATTCAGGATCTGTAATCCGTAATAGATCATAGCAGGAATAATTCCACTTAATAACCAGGTACCAGCAAGAGACCCAATGAGCAATAAAATGATCATAGAAGACATTGCAGAACTGATGCTGTCAACAATTCCTTGTCTGATCTCAGCCCATTTAATACCCAAACCAAGTGCTACAAGCGATGCAACTCCGGCAGAAAGCATCAATATAATTTGATTGGACCCATCAAGAGAAGCGTCCCCATAAATACGAACATTGATGAATAACGCGACGATCAAAAAGATGATCGGAATAAACGATTGAAGAAGTGTCGGTCGGTCGTATTTATAGGTCATGGTAAAAGTAAAAGTTGATTCTTAAACTGAGTAAAACATAAAGTGGTGTGAATAAACGTCGATTTTTAACTAAAAACCAGTTTAAAAGTATTTTCCTCTATAATTTCACCGGTGCTTGAATTATATCTGCGCTCCGTAAATTCAGCATTGCCTTCATAATCCACTAAAAGAAGGGTGGAGCATAAAGTCCCGTAATTGTCTGTTTTTATGAAAATGGAAGAAACTGCTTTTTCCCATTCATAAGGAATTCCTGTAGATGGCAACTTATCATCCGGAGCGGTTTCGCTGTTTGTCAGAATATTAAAAAGATCTTCTTTTGAAAAGTCTTCCTTAGAAGTGACTTCTTTCAATTCCTTTTTTGCATGGTCTAATTTTGGCCAGGGAGTATCCAGAAGAGCATTACTCACTCCATGAATTCCCGGTTTTACTTCAGTGATCAAGTTGTTCTCATTCGAGAAATGAAAAACTGAATCTTTGTTTCCGATCAGTAGATTGAACCCATTATATTCTTCAGCTTTTGTCTGAATCTCTTGTAAATATTCTTGTTCATTTACACCGGATTTTAAAAAGTCCAAAACCAAATCACCTCTTGTAGGTGCATTATCTTTGATATTCGAAGGATCTCTGTAGTTAGTGAGTGCTCCCCATTTTCCTGTTTCGGAAATACCCATCCAGGTACCATTAGCTTTCAGATCCTTACCTGCGAGTATGTTCGGGAGACCTTCTTTAACCCAAAACTGAGCTTTCCTTGTCGGACGCTGATAAAATTCATCTCTGTTTGCTGCTACTATTAATTTGTAGCGAGGATGAGTTTTATACGAAAATGCGATCAGACACATAAATATAATGACAAGTTTGGTTTTATAATTCGAATGAATCTAAGCATATTCCTGCAACCATTTCGAAATTTTGCGTATAGTTCAAAATGTTTTCTGAATCAAATAATCACTTTAGGGATTTACTTTTATTAATAGTCGGGTGTTTAGGAGCTGTTTGGTTTTACTATAGCTATCCGAATCTGGATTCTATGTCTACGATTAAAAATAGTGTGTCAAAAGAAGCTGTTATCTCAAAAAGCGATTCAGTAATTACTTCCTGGCAGATATATTCTAACAACACACTTCCTCGTATTGAAATGGAGTCGTATCGTGGGATCATAGATTCTCTCCAACATAAGTTTGGAAAAAAAGGATTCAAAGAATTAGTGGGTAAAGCTGAGTCCAGGAATTTTCCTTTATTCTACTGGGGTATTGATAATTATCTGAAAGAGGATTTTTATAATGAAGGACCCCGATTTTCTTCAGCTTCACTTACACCTGCGGGAGAAATTTTTTCGTATTCAATGAGTAGTGAAGCTATTCTAAAAGCTCGTCCATATAATAACAATACGATTCGTCAGGCACTGGGTTTAAATTTTGAAACCACGGTTGAAAATAAAGCAATTCAGGATTCGCTTCTAAGTGAGCTTCTAAGATTTCAATCTGTAAGTGAAGAGGATTATAGAAGCTACGGACAGATCAGGAAATTTTCAGAAATGTTGGGTGCCGACCTTCCTGAAGACGGAGACTTATTTACTCAGGACCAGATTTGGAACGGAGTCTCCGGTTATTTGAATGATACGTATTGGAAAAAGTATTCCTTTCGAAGAGATTCTTTAGAATTTCAACAGTCTCAGGGACTACGGTTTGTGAGGTTATTTTTAACTTCCCGGGATTCTGTTTTAGGGTTTCTTCCAAAACTTCAAGTAGATCTTTTACCCGCCGGTGGAATTAAGGCCATTACATTTGATTTGGCAGATATTGATATCCCTTCCCGTCCATATTCTGATATAATGGATGTAATTATTCAATTTACATTTTTGTGCTTGGGTATATGGTTGATTTCGATCTTTTATCTCAGAATTAAAGCAAAAGCGATTGATACACAACCTGCTTTTGTAATTTCAGTATTGGCAGGGTTTATGTTTTCTGCCACACAATTTCTCAGATATGCTAGTGAACTGGAATTCAGCAGCGAAGCAATTCTGAATGCATCTTTACCGGATCGCTTGTTTATAACAGGAATTCTGGGAGCTATTTCAGCTGTTTTATTCTTTATTTTGACATCCATCAGTGATTCAGTTACTCGTCAGTATTGGCCCGAGAAGCTTAAAGCATGGGATCTTGCGAGAAGAGGATTTTTTAAAAATAAGCCGGTAGGTCGTTCAGCTATTTTATCAATTTGTATTGCAGGAATGTTAGCCGGGCTTTGGGCGGTATTGGTTCAAGTTTTCCCGGGAACTCATATTACTGCTGATGTAAGGTTGCAATCATCCAATTTCGCATTTCCATCCATAGCGGTACTCATGGAGAACTTATTGGGAAGTTTACTGGTGGTTATTTCTTTATTGATGATACTTGGAAATCAGCTTTATGCGATAACTAAAACCAAATGGCTTATTCCTATACTGAGCGGGTTCATATTTGCATTGTTTTTGGAATTCTTTATTTCCTTAGACGTACATCCGTTTAATTATTCGTTGGTCATAAATTTTGCTATTGGAGCTGCTTTCGGCGCCTTTTATATCAGGTATGGATTTTTGACGATGGTTTTATCGTTATTCATTTTTGTCGGTATTTTTACAACCAGAGCCGGTTGGATAATGCCCAATTCTCCTGATCAGAATTTGTTCTACATATTTACCTCACTGGTATTTGGGATCTTTGCTCTGGGTTTTTACTTCGTAATCAAAGGAAGTGAAAAGAAAGATCTTCCTGATTATGTGCCCACTTATATAGAAGATCAGGCAAAAGAGCAGCGCCTCGATCAGGAGCTGGAAATTGCTCAAGCTGTTCAAAAGACATTTTTGCCATCAAGAGTAGAGCAATTGCCGGGAATCGATATAGCCGGAATTTGTGAACCCGCTCAGGAAACAGGTGGTGATTACTATGATATGATTTCACTTGGTAAAAACAGAATGGCTATTGCTATTGGGGATGTCAGTGGAAAAGGAATCCAGGCTGCTTTTTACATGACTTTTGTAAAAGGAGTACTGCATAGTTTAAGTGCTCTTATCTTATCACCATTGGAGCTTTTAAATCAACTTAACCGACTATTCAAGGAAAATGCTACGCGAGGTACTTTTGTGTCGATGATCTATGGAATTCTGGAAGCGGATAAAAGAGAACTTACTTTTGCACGGGCCGGTCATAATCCCATGCTGATTGTGAGAGCTAACGGAGATACAGATTGGCTGATGTCGAAAGGAATTGGTATTGGGGTAACCAATAGTTTGTTATTCATGAAAGGGACAGAGGAGTCAATACTTAAGCTGGATGAGGGAGATGTAGCCGTACTTTATACAGACGGAATTACAGAAATGATGAATATAAGTAATCAGTTTTATGGGGAGGAAAGGCTGGAAAAGGTTGTAAAAGGAGTTAGAAAAGGAGCGTCGAGTAGCATTCTGAATATAATAATCAGTGATGTAAAAGAGTTTAAAGGTGTAGCAAAACAGCACGATGACATGACACTGGTTGTTATAAAAGCTGATTCATCTGTAAACAAATAGTTTCGTATATTTAGGCATGAAATTTTTAAGACTAACAATACCTTTATTGCTGGCATTTTTAAGCGCTGGTACAACTCTCGCTCAGGAATCTTCAGTGGACTCAGGAGTAGAATGGCAATCTTTAGAAGAAGCACAAAAGAAGGCTAAGGAAAGCGGTAAAAAAGTACTCATTTTCGGATATGCTGATTGGTGTACCTATTGTATGAAAATGAGAAAAGAGACGTACCCTGAAGAGAATGTACAGAAATCTTTATCTGATGATTTTATACCGGTTCAGATCAATGGTGAATCAGAGGAAGAAATAGTTTTCAATGGAAAAACTTATAAATCTTATGAGCTAGCCAGATATCTGAGACTGACATCTTATCCAACACACTACTTTTTAAATTCTGAAGGTAAGATAATCGGAGCACAACCCGGATTTCTGCCTGCTGATGTATTTTCTCCACTTATGGATTATGTGTCAGAAGATCTTTTCGGAAAAGTGCCTTTTCTGGATTACATGGAAAAGAAAGGAATAAAGCTAGAACAAGAACAAAATTAAGCATGAGTCTAAGCCAGTCGGTAGAAGATTATCTCAAAGCAATTTATCTTTTAGAAATAGATGGAGTTGTTGCAACTACAAATAATATTGCTGAATCACTCTCAGTTTCTTCGGCTTCCGTTACTAACATGTTCAAGAAGCTGGCTAAGCTTCAACTTATCAATCATAAATCCTATCGAGGAGCCGAACTTACAAAAGCGGGAGAAAAGATAGCTCTTGAAGTAATTCGACATCACAGATTGCTGGAATTATATCTAAAAGAGATGATGGGTTATTCATGGGATCAGGTGCATGATGAAGCTGAAAAGCTGGAGCACCATATTTCGGAGCAGTTCGAAGATAAGATCGCTGAGTTGTTAAATGATCCTACTCATGATCCGCATGGAGATCCAATACCATCTAAAGAAGGAGTAGTACCGGAAATGGCGTCGTTAGCAATTACTGATGCCGAAGAAAATGAATCTTACATCATTGGAAGAGTAAGAGATCAGGATCCGGAGTTATTGAGATTTCTGGAGAAAAGTGGAATTATTCCGGGTGTGAAAGTTACAATTCTGGAAAAAACACCTTTTGACGGACCGGTGAAAATCAAACTGGAAGACAAAGAAACCACAATTGGTAACTCTGTAGCCAAAGATGTTTTTTTGGTAGAACAGACCTGAAAAGTATTTATTTAAGCAGTGTCATTCGCTTTGTTAGTGTAGTTGTTCCCGCTGTAAGTCTGTAAATATAGATGCCCGAGCTTAAAGAAGAAGCATCGAAAGTAACTGTATGTTCACCCGCTGGTCTGAACCCGTTTTCCAAAGTTGTGATTTCAACTCCCAGCATGTTATAAATAGTAACAGTGACATCCGAAGATTCGGTTAAAGCATATGAAATACTGGTCGAGGGATTGAAAGGGTTTGGGTAATTTTGTTCAAGCCTTAATGAAGAGGGAAGGTCCGTTATTATATTTTCGTTTGAAGTAGCTAATACCAGCTCTTCTTCAATATTTTGATTTACCGCTTCAAAGTCATTGTTAACATAGCTGGTCCCTTTATATGTTATATCACCGTTTGCATTTATAACTACTGAACGGTCATAAGAAGAAGCATTTCCATAGTAGTCAACCAGAACATTTTCACCATTTAGTAAAAGTGAATAAGTAATTCCTGTGACATTTTTAAAATTGGTAACTGTAGCTGCCGATGTATTCCAAGTATCAATCCCCAATGCAATAAAGTTTTTTTCATTCTTAAAATTCTGATAGATTTCGGTTTCTGTGATGGGGCCGTTATCTCTGCAATGAGGGCAATTAGCTCCAAAAAAGAAAATATAAACTACTTTTCCTTCCAGAGCAGAGAGAGCTATTTGTTCATTTTCTAAAGATGTCAAAGTAAAGTCCGGAGCTTTTTCTCCTACGCTAACCTGCGCTAAACTCTGGCTGGATATGAATAGCGATAATACGAAAAGCCAAATAACTACTTTCATGATAACACCTCAAAATTTTGCTAATTCTTCTTCTATTAGATCCACAACAGTTTCAATATCTCTGTTTACAAACTGAGTTCCCTGATAAGCTATTGTTCCATCTGCCGCAATTACTACTGATCTGTCATAATCTGATGTATTCCCGTAATAATCTACCAGACTTTGTCGGGCATTAAGAAGTAAAGTATAGGTGATATTAGTAGCACTTTTAAAATTCTGAACACTTCCGGCGCTTGTATTCCACGTGTCTAAACCAACAGCTATAAAATTGGGATTATCGGTAAAAGCCTGATGGATTCTGTTTTCAGTAACCGGTCCGTTATCACGGCAATGAGGACAATTTGCACCGAAGAAAAAGAGATAAACAACTTTTCCTTCCATTTCTGATAAAGTGAATTGTTCATTATCTAACGAAGTGTAAGAAAAATCAGGAGCAGGTTCACTTTGATTCATCGGGGGCTCCTCTGAAACTGATGTCTCAGAGCATGCAATCCCAACAAGAAAAAGGATAGAAAGTAAAAAGCTTGAATATTTCATAGTAAAAGGATTAAAATCTGGTAGTAATTCTAAGTTCAGCGCCTTCAAAATCGAGGATCTCATAGCAGATTCCGGAAGTACAAGCCGGTCCTCCTCTTCTTTTACCTACGAATAAAGTCACTGTATTGGATGTATTGATTGTGTAAAGAGAATTAAAACCCAGCCAGGTTCTAGTGTCAGTTTCTATTTCAGGGAAGGTATTTGGATTATCAGTTAAGCCCGGTTCTGTTGTTGCTTCAAAAACAGCGCTTATATTGAAGTCAGAAGTGAATCCAAAAGAAAGAGAAGCAAAGTAGTTTTTAATTTTATCCGAACTACCAAACTCATCATAAGTCTGATATTGCAGATCTACGATAACATTCTTCGAGTTCTGAAAACTTTTATCGGTAATTAACCCAAGCGACCATCGATTATCCTGTCCTTTTTGCTCATCAAGAGCAAAATCAACAAAAGACTTTAAAGAAAATTGATCATTAAATTTGTAGAAACCTTCCAGGAAGTATTCCCGGTATTCTTTTTTATTAAACACATTATTCACCGTATATGCGTAGTTCGCAACTAAAGAATGTCCGTCTTCAAATGAATAAAAAGCTTCGGCCTGAACACCCTTTTCACTGGCGGTATTTGGTACATGTGTGCTTCTGTTTAAAACGGGATAAGTATGTTCCTTTATAAGCGAAGGAGGATCATTAAATCCGGATGATTGTAATCTAAAATTACTATAATTTTTATACTCAAAACTCGCTCCAAAGGAACCTTTAAAATAGTTTAGTCCGGAATACAGAGCATAACTTTGATCGCTCTTTAAAGAAAAAAGATCGGATTCGGTATTAAATGCATATTCCCCAAAAAGTTGAAAATTAGCAGGTAGTTGTATGTTGGTCATGAGAGAAGCAAACTCTTCAAAATCAGAAGAATTTGGAGTATTTACTCTCATTACTGCGCCACCTAAAGACAGGTTTTCAGCAGGAAAGAAGTTGGCTTGAAAAGCTTCCAGCAGATCAGGTCTTCTTAAAGAATCAGGGTCAAAGTTTGGAGGAAGATCATTCTGAAGGGGTTCGGCTCTTAGTGCTTTTATCTCAACCCAATCAAAACCGGCATCAAAGGCAATCCCCTCTAGGTCTCTGAAAAAAGCATATCGGGTTCTGTAAAAGTCACTTTCAAAAACAGATCCCGGAATATCGTAGCTCCTCAATAATAAACCCGAGCCAATAGTTTCATAAAAATTACCAAGCCGAATTCTGAAATTATCATCCTGATATTGAAATCGCTTTTGAGTTAGTTCAAAATAATTGCGTTCAGTATGAGGAGAGAGAAATTGTTCAGCTTTTCCAAACAAACTGAATTTTCCGGAATCGTAATAAAGATTTAATTGATTGTAAGAAGTGGATAGGTCTGTATCTTGCTCAAAAGGAAGGTTGCCATATTGAAACTCAAATGTGTTGGTTCCATAAAGTTGACCAAGAGCGAACGACCAAGGTGTTATCACAACGAAGAATGTAAGAGCGATTATTTTTGCAAAACTCTTCATTCTTCTAAAAGCTCAAGAATTTTATTTTTGATCTCAACTTCTTCTCCTGTTTTATACCCTTCGTGGAAATACACGATCTCATTGTCAGCATTTACAATTAAAAGCGTAGGAACAGCAGTGACTCTTAGTCTCGCCATAACGGAACTGTCAGAATCTCTGAGAACAGGATATTCGACACCAAGAGATTTAATGAAAGGTTTCACTTTGGCTTTATTTCTCGGGCCGTCAATTGAAATTCCGATAAACTGAACCTGAGTATCATCAAACTCTTCATCCATCTTAACAAACTCAGGAATGGATTTAACACAGGGTTTACACCATGTTGCCCAAAAATCTATAACTGTAAGATTCTCTCCTTTAAGTTGATTATAGCTGACCGTACGCCCGTCCAGGTTTTTTAACCGGAAATTGGGTACTTCATTTTTAGAATGTACAAATCCGCCAAAAAGCAGTGACAGAAGTAATAAATATTTCATGATACTCTTTTTTTTCAAAATATGACCAATACAGATCATAAAGGTATCACGAAAATATAAAATCAGGAAAGATGTAAGACGTAAGATGGTTTTAACAAAAGTCTTACATCTATACTCTACTTCACCCAGTCTGCTATAAACACATTCGTTGATCGATCACCACCATTAAATCGGTTAGATGAGAAAACCAGTTTCTTACCGTCATGAGAGAACATTGGGAATGAATCGAAAGTATCATCAAAAGTAACTTGTTCAAGCCCGGTTCCATCCGGATTGATCATAAACAGATTAAAAGGAAATCCTCTGGTTGAATTATGATTGGATGAGAATATTATTTTTTCTCCGGAAGGATGAAAAAAGGGAGCCCAGTTTGCGTTCCCCAGATCTGTGATCTGACGCATATCAGTTCCATCAACATTTACGAGGAATAATTCCATATCTGTAGGTTCGACCAACCCTTCAGCAAGAAGAGAAGTGTACTTTTCAACTTCGGCGTCCGTCTTTGGGCGGGATGCTCTGAATATCAATTCTGTTCCATCAGGAGAAAAGAAAGCACCGCCATCATAGCCAAGTTCATCTGTGATCTGAACAACATTAGATCCGTCAACGTCCATAATAAATAATTCCAGATCACCGGTTCTCATTGAAGTGAACACAATTTTGCTTCCATCCGGAGATACAGTTGCTTCAGCATCGTAACCGGGTGTTGTGGTAAGAGTGTCAATGATCTCACCATCCAGATTAGCTCTGAAAATATCATAACCTTCATAGATCGGCCACACATATGCTCCACCCGGACCTCGTTCCGGAACTTCAGGACAAGCGATATCGGCCATATGTGTAGAACCATAAACAATAGTTTCATCCGGTAAGAAATATGAACAAGTAGTTCTTCCCAAACCTGTGCTTATGATCGGAGCTTCAAATCCGGGTTCATTTTCTTCAGCATCCATATAAAAGATCTGATCACATTCGGTGTCCCATTCAGGATTATTAGCCTGAAAAACCAACTTAGTATTATCGTAACTCCAGTAAGCTTCAGCGTTATCACCACCAAATGTGAGCTGTTTAATATTTTTTAGATGGATCTCTTTTTCGTATCTGAGAGCATCATTTTTTTCAGATGTACAGTTTAGTAGTAAAAGAGTTAATAGAACCGGGTAAATAAACTTCATAGTATAATTTGATAAAAAATTTCAGCCCCAAAAATACTACAAAATTAGATAGAAAATGAAGTTTATAAATATTAAAGATTGGAACGTTTTATATAGTTGACTGTAGAAATCAGTAACAATATTAACTAACAGAATACAATGAAGAACTCAAGAGTTTTATTAATGATCACATTAGTAGCATTAACATTTGCTGCATGTTCAGAGAAATCTAAAACAGAGGCCGAAAAAGCCGGCGATCAGATTGAAAATACTGCAAAAGCTATAGGTAATGATTTTGAGGAAACGAAAGATCAGTTTATAGCCAAAGCTGAAAAAGAGATCGAGGAGATCAATGAGAAGATCAAAAAGCTGGATGAGAAAGTTGAAGAAGGCTCTGATGATGTAAAGAAAGAAACCAAAGAAGCCTTAGATAATTTAAAAGAGGAAAAAGAAGAACTGAACCAAGAACTCAGTGAGTTGGAAGATGCGACCAAAGAAAATTGGGAACGTCTTACCGCAAGTATAGAAGATGGTTTTGATGACCTGAAAAGAGGTTATAACAGCTTACTGGAAGACATGAAAACAGGCTAAAGACTGTTAAAAAAATAATCCACTAAAAAAGCCCTTTCTAGCAGAGGGCTTTTTTTATGCATCAGATCTTTATTTGAAGAGTAGCATAAAGTGTTCTCGGAGGAGAAGGAATAATTCCCGGACCGGGATAACCTGTTGCTCGTCTTGTAAAGTAAGATGAATTTAGAATGTTGTTTACTCCTGATTCCAGAGAGAACTGTTTGTATGACCAGGATAGAGAAAGATCGAGCACATCATAAGCGGGGATTTCGCCTTTAATTCCGCTTTGGTTATCTCTTACATTTTGTAAGGCATTTGATGCGTCTGTAAACTGTTTGGAAATGTAAGTATACTGAACAGATCCCAACAGATTTTTAAATCCGAAATTGATACCTGTTTTAAGATTTAGAGTCGGAACAAATTCAACTTCATTGCCCTCAATTCCGGCAATTTCAGAATCTAAATATTCCGATTGGGTAACTGCTGTATTGGCAAAAATGGTAAGTTTTTTATTTGGTGATGCTGCATTAAAAACCGAGAATAAATCGATTTCGATAAGGCTTTCCAAGCCGTACATAAAAGCTTCTCCGATGTTGCCACGAAACCGGACGATTCTGCCTGTTTCTTCCTGCTCACCGTCAGCATTAGTTCGTGTTTCTGCTCTTAATACTTCTCCCAAACGGTTTTCATATAACAATCCAAAAACACCAATATCGTAAGAAATACCATCCCCGATTGTACCACGGATTCCAAAGTCTGATGAAAAACCACTTTCATCGGTTATATTTGGATCAACCTGAAAGCTGGGATTTATAATTCTGATATCATTAAAAGTAACGGAACGATAGTTCTGCGAGAAATTCCCGTAGAGATCCGTATCTGAGTCAGGCTGATAACTTAGTCCGATTCCAAGTAGTACAAAATTTCGTTCAAAAGTTTTCTCTTCTTCAAAGGTCTGATTTTGGATAGGATTTCCTGCCAGATCGAAATTTACCCGTTTATAAGAACCTTCACTTTGGGTTTTGATATACTCAAATCGAAAGCCCGGAGTGATCGAAAAATTATCTCTAACATAAAAAATATGCTCTCCAAACAAAGCAAGGTTTTGGTTCGGAAAGGTGAAGTCAGATTGTCTTGGGTAATTCGGAAATTCATCATCTGCCAATGAAAAATCAGCTTCACTTGAAGCTGTTCCGGGCCCCTGGACCGAAGTATTCTTTGATTGGTAATATTTTGATCCTAAAAGAAAGACAGCATTTTTGTTTCCAAGTTTATACCGCTGTAGAAAACGGGCTTCCACTCCCCAGTTATTGAAATCTCCTAAGATGAGATCACGCGGCTCGTTCGGGTCGTCTTGCTGAGAAACTCTGTTTGTACGAAAGCCCACTGATTTTCTGGAAGCATTTAAACCAAACGCAGTTACACTCAAGCGGCTTTGATAGGTGAATCTATGATCTAGTTTCAAAGACGCCAATTTCCAATCAACCTCGAACCAGTTTCTTTCGCGATTGCTGAATTCAGGATCATTGTAAAATTGAGCATCCGTAAGCCCTCCGGGCTGTTGAGCAAGATATCCCAGATAAGTAAAATCAGCACTAATTTTTGTTTTATCAGACAATGCATACTCAGTAAATAAATAGACATTGTCAGATTCAAACTCAGAATTTGGTCGAAAGCTGTTTCCTTTTTTATAGTTGTAATATCCCAGATAGCCGAGTTTCTTGTAAGTGCCGCTCACACTGTTATGGGAAGTAAAAAGTGTATTGGAACCGATGGACTGGCGGGTTGTAAATTCAGCAACTTTGTGTTCAACCGGAGATTTCATTCTGAAATTAACCAAACCACCAAATTGCGTTCCGTATTGTAAAGAAGCGGCTCCGCGTATGACCTGGATTTCTTCAAGTGCCTCTGCCGGAGGCGTATAATAGCTTTCGGGATAACCTAGTACGTCGGCGCTGATGTCATATCCATTTTGTCTGATATTGAAGTTGGAAGACCGATTAGGATCCAATCCACGCCCTCCGATATTTAGTTGTAATCCCGCATCATCAGACTCAAAAATATTTAAACCGGAAACCTGACTGTAAATTTGCCGGGCGTTATTTGAGGAAGTATTCACCGTCATTTGGCTAAGGTCAACAACTTCATTTTTTTTACCGGCGTAAATCGAGGTTCCTTCTACTTCACGTAGCCGTTTTATTGAAAAAATTTGTTCTCTTTGGTTTACAACAGCTACTTCAGATAGTTCACTGGAGAGTTTACTTAGCTTTATATTCAAGGTTTCAGTATCAGAACCAAGTTGTACAACACGATTTGTGATCTCATAACCTAAAGCAAAAAAGAACAAGTTATATTTTCCATAGGAGAGATCCGGAATTTGAAAAAAACCTTCTTCATTCGGTTGGTATGATTTACCGGAGTTTTCTTCATAGATTTCCACTTCAGGCATAGGATCTCCTGTAGCCAGGTCTGTTATATATCCCGAAATAGTAAACTGGCTAAATGCAGGAATAGAGATAAGACAAAATATTACAAAAAAACTAAAGTCCTTTAATCTCATCGTTGAAGGGAAGTATCCATTTTTTAGGTTTCAAATTTCTTTTAATTGTTGTGAGATCGATTTCAGGATCAATGTATGGAGCGCTTCTTCTGCCATTAAGAGCAACAAAACTCTCAACATAAATTTCAGGATCTTCGATTCCCCGATTCTGATAATGCTGTTCCAGATGTTGAGCATATTCAAGAATGAAATCAGGCTGCGTTGACATCTGTTTTTCCTGAAAGCGAGTCAAAAACTCGGTGTTATCTACATAAAATCTTTTCTGAGTAACCGGATCAACAACCTTAAAATTTGCATATCCTGCTTTTTCAATAAGCATTACTCGCCACGAGAATCTGTAACCCTCTTCAGTCCAGAATAATTCTCCCGGATAGAGTAAATATCTGAATGGAAATAAGAGTTGAAAAAGAAAAAATACGGATATAATTCCAATGCTTATTTTTTTGGTTTTTGAGTTCTTAAACGAATATCGAACAGAGTTGTTAAAGGCATCTAGATCTTTTTTGAAGAATGTGGAAATCCGATCGAGAATTCGGGTATGTAGTCCGGCATCAAAAAAGATCAAAGCGCTTATGATCATGATGTAGGGAAACATTCCTATTGGGAACAGAATTCGGGTTAGAATGTGAAAGATTACAACCAGCACAAAAGCGAAGGTTCTGGTGCGTTTGAACAGAAGTAAAAAAGGAATAGACAGATCATAAAGAGCGCCTCCCCACGCAAAAGCAAAGTGTATCCACGATTGTTGCAACAGATCACCGAGTAATGGAATGGAGTATTTTGCAGGAAGCCAGATCTTTAAAGGCATTGCCTGAAAAAGCCAGTCGGAATTCAGTTTAGCTAATCCTGCATAAAAGTAAACAATAAACAGAAGTAGTTTAATAACATCGATCGTCCAGGTGGGAATAAATTCAGCTTTTAGTTTTGTGTTTCTCGCAGCATCAATTGAGAAATAAGTATTAGCTGGTAGAAAAATCATCAAAAAACTGAGAATACTGATGAAATAATAGTGATTCAGATAGGTGGTTTTGTCCATCAGTTCTATAAAAGTAAAACTGAGGAAAAAAGTAATGACAGCAAATCTATATTTGAAACCTAGTGAAATAAAAATGGCAGAAAGCCCGCAAACAGCAAAAATTATATAGGTCCATTCGCCGGGCGGTTGAACCCATTCAAAGCCATAATAGGAGAAGAAGAAACTCGGCTCGATATATAGTTTTTGAATCCATCCGTTTAGCGCAAACCGAGCGATGCTTATGAGCATTAACAAACCAAAAAAAACTCGAAAAACCGCTAAAGGAGCGGCTTTCGAGTAGGAATTAAGATATGTACTAACTGAAGCTTTACTCAAAGATCAATCACCGTCAGCATCCACGTAGTCTACATTGATATTCAATGCCTGAAGCATATCTACTTTCAGGAGGATGACATTTTTTTGGAGCTCATCGTATGTTTGAAGCATTAAAGAATTATCAATCTCAACCTGATCAGCAAAACTGGAATTCAGATTCTCAGCTTTATTTCGGCTTAACTCAAACTGTTGATTGATAAGCTGGGTCAGATCAGTTCCGTTTTTAATGCTGTTAAGAAAATCCAGATAATCACTCAGGCTAAGTCCTGAAGTTTCTGAATTAAAATGCTTTCCGTTAAAGAAGTTCTGAGTTGCAGTTAATGACTCCATAAATAGTTCTTTTGAGAATTCTCCGCTATAAAAGCCTTCCACATTTTGAGGAAGAGGAGTTCCGGAAAAAACACCTGCAGGAATTCCGATTTTGCCTGCGCGCAGATTCTTTTCGTAGTAAAAGATAAAGTCATTCACCATCATGTCGATGGATGAGTTAGCTCCATTACCAGAGTTGTTTACAAACTCATCTCTGAATCCTGAGTTCCAATCATTTAAAACTACATCAGTCAGCGAGTCTATCCTGTTTACCAAATCCACTACATAATTTCGGTAATCAGAAGAATTTTCTCTGGAGGTATAAAAAGAGAGTATTTCATCCTCGTTGCCGGCTAGTCCGTAAAGTAAGTAGTCAAGAGTTGGGAAACCCTGTTGATCAATCTCAGAAGGTAATTTCAAGTTATAGTTGCCTTGATTAATGTTCTCTTTTACTTCAGCAGTATCGACAGGATAAATATTCAGATTATTACGGTACCGGATCTCCATCGTTTTGGAGGTTTCAAACATTGACACATGTTGTAAAGCAAGGTAACCGGCTTTCCATTCATCTCGAAGTGATTCTAAAGCTTGTTGATTAGGATTTTCAGCAAAACTATTACCGGCTGTTTTGAGAGATTCTGTCTTTTCGGAAAAATCTGATAGTGCAGGAATAATGATATTATCAGCCCAGTTCTCAAGTATTGCTTTTCGATCAAAATCGTCAGGGTCAGGACCTGATGGATTCGTTTCTGTACAACTTGAAATTATAAGAGATGCTGATAAAAAAAGAAGGAGATAACGTTTCATATATAAATAAAAAAGCTGCTAATAATTGTATTAGCAGCTTGGTTTTTAAAATTTAGTTTGCAGCTTCTTCAATGGTGAAATCGAACTTTGAAGCTATGTCTACAGAAATATCCTGAAGAGTTTGAGGAGTTACATCCCATAAACCGTTTCCGGCTTCCAACAAGGAGATAAAACCATCAACTTCAGCTTTGGTGAAATATGGCTGACCCGTTCCCGGCTGTCTGGTAAATTGTAAACTGTATACAAAACCATAAGCTTCTGAAAGATCGTGAAAAGCAGCGCCAAAGTCAGGATTAGCTTGTTCCAGTACTGTTTTACCTGACTGCAAATAATAAACAGCTCTGATACCGATGATTGCCGAGATCTGAGCTCTTAATATTTCAGCTTGTTCGTTTCTAAGCTCATAATCTCCTTCAACAATTGCTGCTCGTCCTAATGCAAAAGCATCAAAAATTGTTTGAGCAATACCGGCGAAATCATCATCACCTTCTACTCTTCCCACATACTTATTTAAAAAACTGTCGTCCTCACCAATTGTTAAATTTGGGTTTGCTGTGTTTGAAGAGTTTCCATACAAGTATCCGAAAGCTTCATCCCACTTATGCTCCATATTGGTGTAAACTTTACCCTCAGCTGTTATTCCATTGCTGTTGTCTTCAATATTAGTTCCTGCGTCGAGTACTGAGGTACTAACATAATTATTAAGGATTTGATCAGACATAAGTCCACCGATCAAGCTTTTAGCTACCAATTGATTGTACTCAAATCCTTTGGCGCTTACATAGCGTGTAGATGAACCATCAGCAATTTGTCCGGCAACACCCGGTTGAGCCTGAATATTTTCATTTGGAAATACCTCATCAACCTGAGCATTTAACCATGCTTCGAATTGTGATTTAATTTCCGAACTAACTGCTGTATTACTAGAAAAGAAGTCTGTTGAGGCGGCTACTTTACTTTTAACATTTTTTGTAGCGGCGTTTAATTCAGCATCTGAAAATGGATTAGCATCAGTTCCACTTTCCGTTTGATTTCTAAACATTTCCAATAAAAGTTCTTTAGTAGTATTATCGAAATCTGTCATGGCCGAAGTTAATTCACCAGACATTTTTATACGTGTAGTTTGACCTGAAAATGAAACAGTGGATTCTCCATTTCTGGTAAATTCATAAGTTTCGGGGGTAGCGATCTCGTCGTTAGTGTTATTAGTATCGCATGAAATGGTGAAAATAAATGCTGCAATAATCAGCAGACTTTTTGATAGATTCATCGTTTTTTGAAGAATAGTAGTTGTAGATTTTATTTAGAACGAATCTAAGTTAAGGACTTTTCGGAACGTCCTCAAGCTTTATCTAGAATAAATCTAAATAAAATTAAAAAGGGGGGATTGGCAGTAATCTAGAATATAAACGAAGCTGATAAGGAAGCTCCAAGATTTGAGGAAGAGTCAAAAGAAACGGCTGGTTCTATAACAAATTTGCTTTGGGTGAGCACATTTGTAAAAAACCCGACCCCAAACTGAAATGCAAAGTTTTTATCATCTGAAACATCACTATTTTGATTTCTGGATACTTGAGTAAAGGGAATGAAAGAGATTCCAATTAATGGAATGGTATTAAAAGTATTAGACTGTTCTTTTTTATAGGCTATGGTAAGCCCTGCTCCAAAACTTGAGGAATTAAAATCTTCATAATTAGCATAAGAACCCAGAATAGAAAGAGCAACTTCTATGGGAAAGTTTTCTTGAGTTTTGAGACCCCACAGTGTTAATGCGCCGCCTATCCCAACAGCTTTAGAAGCAAATTGATCCTCAGACTCCTGAAGATGTATTGATGAATATTGAACAGAGATATCTAATTTTTTATTCAGCGAAAAAGAAGTCCCCAGTGCGTGAATAGAAATATCTTCAGCAAAAGAAAACGAAGGGGTTATGGCAAGTGCAAATCGTTCTTGATCTAAATAGAGAGATTGTGACATTAAAAAACTGCTAAATAAGAAAGCAATTAAAAAGGGGGAAAAGATTCTTTTCATAAATTTAGTTCTTCTGATCTCCGGTGGATAAGTGTTCAAAAACCTGTGTAAAAATGCTTTTTCCGATCTTTAAAAAGCGTTCCTGATTGCCAAGTGCAAGATATCCAAGTACAGACCGAAGTTCTTTGAGCAGAACAGGAGGGTTGGTGATCAGAGAATCCTCTGCTATGATATGATCCCAATCCATTTTCTTTTGAAATTTTACACCGGCTTGTACCATTGAGATATAGTACACATTTGCCATCAATCCGTAACCAATGGTTGTAGGATGTAAACCGTCAAGACTGAAAATTCCGCCTTTTATGATCTTTTTGTCTTTATCCAACCTCAGGAATTCGGTGTTTACTGTAGCTTCATCTTTTTGATTTACCAAATGTGCGGTTGCAGGATTTCTCTTTAAAGCACTAACAAATTCTTTAGGGTAACCTCGCAATAGTTCTCCGCCCAGTCTTCTGTTAGCCATGCCGGCGACATTTCGGGCAACCGGAACTACAAACCAATCATATTCTTTAGCTACTTTTTTAATAATATTATTGAATTCATCTACTGCCAAATCAATTTGAATAGCTTCATCTTTGGTAATAAAGGGATGTTTATCCGGATCAAAATCCTCATCCCAGATCCAGAAACGCGTGTAGTAATCGAAATAGCCCAAGGCCTTTTTTGAAACGCTGGAATTTACGCCTCGAATTACCGGTGGAATAGTGGGATAAGGGATGGTTGGTACAAAAACTCGTTTCGCTCCGATCTTTGAGATCCGTTCAGCTAGTTCCCGGTATTCCATTTCAAAATGCTCGGGGCGGTAAATAGAATGCTTTCTGTTTGGTGTAAAAGCTTTCATGTCTTCCGGTTCCGACCAGGTCAGATTTAAATTCACAACCGATCCCAATGCATTATTATGTCCTAAACAAACGATCAGGTTTTCAATCCCGCCATTTTCCTGAAGTATTTTCGCATTATCAATTTGGGAGTTTTCCTGATAATCATTTCCAAGTGTTGGATTTAACACTAGCCTTGATGTGGTATATTTTGCATGTTCAGGAAGCACACCAAAAACAGAAAAACTTTCTTTATTGTTTTGAATGTATTCTCTGCTTTTTCGCTCGTTAACTATCCAGGAATCATTGATGGCAAATCCCCAAATGGCCTGATTGTGGTATGGAGTTATCTGATTCACTTTCAGGTCTTTCATTCCACCTTCCCAGTACTTTTTAATTCGTTTCAGAGTTCTGAAAGTATGATTAGCTGCAGGGAGATATTCTCTCCAGTCGATCTCACTGCCGAATTCCTCCGAAAGTCCACGAATCAAAACTTCGAGATTTATAGGAATTCCGGCCTGTGCAGTAAAATTAGGTTGATCAAACTGAGGTGTTGGCTCAAAACATCTAGCTATAAATGAAGGAAAGTTGATGTCGGTACGGTAAATACCACCGTTGTTAAAACCTTGAGAAAGGCTGTCACCGATTACGACCAGTTTATGTTTTGGATCTTTTTTTCTGAACATTAATAAGAAGTCCCCTCTGGAGAGGGGATTTAGGGGTGTGTTTCTTTTTAAAATTGCGACTAATTAAGGAAATCACAAAATGAAATTTTTGGAAGCCACAGAATCACTAAAGCACGGAAGAAATTATAGATGTATTTTATTCGAAAATATAAATACCTCAAAAATTTAGTGATTTTGAGTTTTTGTGGCGAATCAAAGAAGCATGAATAATACCGATAAAAACCGACTACAAGCTTTCCGTGAGGAGAGAGCAGAATTAAATGAGAAAACCCTAAATGCCGGACATCTTGGAATCAAACGGTTCTTTAACATGGATGCCAATACTTATCGTGACGGAGCTTTGGATTCCAAAACCAAAGAGTTGCTCGGGCTTGTTGCTTCTTCCGTGCTTAGATGTAATGATTGTATCGATTATCATTTGGAGCAATGTGCTAAAACCGGTTCCACCAAAGAGGAAATTTTGGATGCTATGAATGTTGCTTTAATCGTTGGTGGTAGCATTGTGATTCCCCATTTACGAAGAGCTGTTGAAACCATTGAGATGATTGAAGAAGAAGGAGCTTTTCAAAAACAATAACCAACATTCGATTTCCAAATTTCAAATTAGCTTGCTCTGACTAAGAGAATTGTAACGAGAAAAAAGTCATCTCACGGCGAATGCCTGAGATCTAAATCTGTTTAAAGCTTTAAATCTTAATTACGATTTAACATTGGTTCCGATGGTCTCCGTCGGAACCAATGTTCAGTCTGTAGTTGATGCCTTTTTGAATCAATAGTCAACTCCGACGCAGAGCATCGGAGCTAGGTGGAATATCTTTAGAGCAGATACTTAGGTTTCTCGTTCCGCTCGAAATTGCAGATGTTTAGATAGTTCGCTGACAAAATTTCTTTATACCAACCTCAATATTGCAGTCAGGTCATCCCGAACTTGTTTCGGGATCTTACGTAAAGACTTTTAGTCTGATCATGTTTACCATCCTCTTAAGGTATCATACCAATCTTCTAACTTTGGATTGTTTTGCTTTACCAGGTTCCATTTCCACTGTTTATCCCAATTCTTTAGTTGCTTCTCCCAATTTATGTTTCCACACTCTTGAATGAATGTTATTGGTAACTCCGATATAAATCGTAGTTCTTCGATAATTAGTAAGAAAGTACACATAGCCTTTGTTCATAGAAAGTAAGACTGTTTCAAGAGCAATTCCTTACAAAGATCCCGAAATAAATTCGGGATGACCCTATATATTTTACCGTTTAAAAACTGTCATCGAATTACCTAATATCTACAAACCTGAGATTACTTCCGAAGGATCTGAAAACTATTCAAATTCATATGCAAACAAATCATTATGCTTGTACTCAAACCCCAACTCTTTTTTAATTCTGGTACCATCTACCAGTTTCTCATCCGATCCGCCTGAATCAAAAGACGGCGCTTCCAGTCCTGATTTTTCGGCAAGTTTGGTATAGAGTTCTTCTTTGGTTGGATGATGATCGCTGCAAACATTAAAGATCTCGTTCTGGGTTTTGTGGGATAGAACAGAAATAGTAGCAGCGATAACATCTTCTCTGTGAACCAGATTTACCGGCGCATCACCACTTGAAATTCCATCACGCCCGGCGAGATATTTAACGGGATGTCTGTCTGAGCCAAAAAGTCCGCCCAAACGAAGAATGACAGATTCTGGAATTATTGTTTTTAATTCACCTTCAGCAGCAAGAATTACGTTATCACTTTCCGGATCAGGAAGGGCGTCTAATTCCGTCACAATTCCCATCCTTTCTTTATAAGCGGAAGTGGAACTATACATGATCACTTGTTGGTTTGTTGAAGCAAGAAGTTTACTGAGTTTTCGGATGTGTTTTGGATACTGAGAGCGCTGATCACCTCTTCCCGGAGAAACTGAAATGACAACGGCATCAACTTTGGGGAGATCAGTTTGGATGGAGTCTTCTTTTTCCAGATCAAAAATGATTGGTTCAATTCCCAAAGAACGAAGGGAAGAAGCTTTTTCAGCAGAGCGGGTAGTTCCAAAAACATTGATATTTTGAGAGATCAAAGTAGTTGCAAGCTTGGTTCCAACCCAACCGCAACCAATAATTAATACAGAATCTAAATCAGCAGACTTCATAAAAAATTCACAAAAAAGTGAGTTATTAATTAACTGTACATAAAGTAGATAAAATTTCAGGCATGGCTAAATCAAAGACAGGAATATTTTTAGTGAATCTGGGTTCTCCGGATAGTTTTGAACCCGAGGATGTTAAGGTTTATCTGAGAGAATTTTTGATGGATAAGAGGGTAATTGATGCACCCGAAATTATCAGAAAGATGATCGTAGAAGGAGCAATATTGCCATTTCGGCCTAAAGAATCCGGAGAAGCTTATGAGTTGATCTGGTGGGAAGACGGTTCTCCATTGATCGTTATCACTGAACAGGTGGAAGCTAAATTGAAGCAAAGACTGGGTGATGATATTCCCGTTAGTATCGGAATGAGATACGGAAATCCATCTATAGAAGCCGGTATTGAAGATCTTCTAAAGCAAAATCCTGATCTTGAAACCGTATTTTTAGTTCCGCTCTATCCGCAATACGCAATGGCGACGTCAGAAACAGTGATAGAAAAAACCAAAGATGTTATTCTGGCTAAGTTTCCTCACTTACATACGGTAATAAAAGACCCATTCTTCAACGATCCGAAGTACATCATAGCATTGGCGGAAAGCATGAAGCCGTATATCACCGACGATATTGATCATATTCTTTTTTCTTATCACGGAGTGCCTGAGCGTCACATTAAAAAAAGAGATATTACCGGGGATCATTGCCTGAAATGCGAAAACTGTTGCGAAGTAAGTTCGCCTGCTCATCAGTTTTGCTATCGTCACCAGGACCTTATGACGACAAAACAGGTTGTTGAATATCTGGATCTGGATGAGTCAAGGTACAGCACGGCTTTTCAATCAAAGTTAGGAGTTGATCCGTGGTTGTTACCGGCTACCGACAAAGAATTGGAGCGGTTGGGTAAAGAAGGCAAGAAGAAAGTAGCAGTAGTTTGTCCGGCTTTTGTATCGGATTGTATTGAAACTTTGGAAGAGATCGGCATCAGAGGAAAGGAAGATTTTATTGAAGCCGGTGGAGAAGATCTGGTTTTGATTCCATGTATCAATGACAACGATCTTTGGATCGATGCTCTTGAAGACTGGAGCAGAAAAGCTCTGGAAATAGCTCCTGAGTTAGAACGCGTTTAAATGAGTACTTCTTCCTCAAATACTATTGCAGTACTTGGAGGAGGTATTTCAGGTTTGTCCACGGCCTGGTATTTAAAAAAGAAAGGTTTTGAAGTAACTCTTTTTGAAGCTCAGGAAGATACGGGTGGAGTAATACGATCTGTTTCAAATCAATATTCTGTTTTTGATTTTGGACCTAACACCATCAGGGATAAAACCGGATCTGTTTCTGAAATGATTGAAGAGCTGGGTCTTGAAGACGAAATGCTTTCAATGTCTGAAGGTTCAAAAACCAGATTTATTGTTAGGAACGGAGAACTGAAAAAGATAAAGCAGAATCCGATTTCTTTTCTGTTTTCTGATGTGCTTAGTTGGAAAGGGAAGAAAGAGCTTTTTTCTGAACCAATCAGAAAATCATTGAACTCTGAAGCCGACGAAAGTATCGGCTCTTTTCTGGAAAGACGAATAGGTAAAGAAGCTGTCGAATATCTCGCGGATCCTTTTTTCTCGGGAATTTATGCGGGTGATATTTATTCGCTCAGCAAAAATAAATTGATCGGTAAACTAGCTGATTTTGAACAGGAATACGGTTCGCTCAGCAAAGGGTTTCTGAAATCCCGAAAAGAAAAATCATCTTTTAAACCCAAGGTGATCTCTTTCGAAAAGGGAGTTCAACAATTAACCGATAAGCTAACCGAACGTCTCGAAGATTCAATTCTTCATGAAGAAGTAAAAAACCTTCAAGTTCAGCAAAGCAAGTTCAAAGTTACTACCGCTGATCACGAATATACTTTTGATAAGGTTGTAAGCTGTCTTCCCGCATATGTGTTGAAAGAAGTATTGAAAACGAATGATCAGAAATTGGAAAATAGTTTGTCAGAGGTCAACTATTCACCAATGCTTTCAACTCAGCTGGTGTTTAAAAAAGAAGATCTGAATCTACCGGAAAACGGATTTGGTTTTTTGATTCCGAGAAAAGAAAGCATCCGGTTACTTGGTGCGATTTGGAAATCAAACATCTTCCCTGACCAAACAGAAGACGAATATGTGCATCTAAACCTGATGACAGGCGGTTCACACGATATAAAATTGATCGATCAGGATATCAGGGATATTGAGAGAGAAGTTATTGAAGAGTTTTCCGGAATTACGAAAGTGAAAGGCAATGCTGAAATGGTTTCTTCAAAATTATGGAAAAAAGCCATTCCTCAATTTCATGTAGGTTTTGCTTCTGTTGAGGAGTCAATAGACAGATTTCAGAAAGAAAACGAAGGGTTTTATATCGGTGGAAATTTCCGTTGGGGAGTTTCAGTCTCTGACTGTGTGGACGGAGCGAAAAATTTATCTGAATTCATATAATCTTCACATTCAGATCGTATTTTAGCGTGAATTTGGTCCAAACTATTTTTTAAGCAGATATGAGATTTTCAGCAATAGGTATTTCTCACTGGAAAAGTGAGGTTTCTATTCGTGAGTTATTCTTTATTGATAAACAAAGACGCGAATTTCTGGAGTTCAATACCAGAAATATTCCCGGCGGTGTTATTATTCTGGATACTTGTAATCGAACAGAACTCTATGCGTTTTGCGATCCGGATGTTCTCGTTTCAGCATTATGTAAGGCTACAAATACAGATGCCGACTTTTTCAGTAAACACGGATACAGCTATTCTGAAGAAGAAGCATATCAGCATTTGTTTAAAGTGGGAGTTGGTATGGATTCACAGGTTCTTGGTGATGTACAGATCATCCAACAACTAAAAAAAGCTTACAAAGAATCTAAAAAGAATCTTTCAGGTGAGTTCCATCAGTTGATGCAAGCCGTTTTTAAAGCTCATAAAAGAGTGCGTACTGAAACTGATTTTGGTAGAGGAATGGCTTCGGTTGGATTTGTTGCCACTCAATTAGCATTAGATCATTTCAAAGACCTGAGCGATGTTAACATTTTGTTGCTGGGTGCAGGAAAGATGGGCAAAGTGACTTGTAAAAACCTGGTCTCAAACGGTGCTGAGCATATTTCGGTGATCAACAGAACCATAGAGCGGGCTCAAAGTTTGGCCTCCTCATTCGATATTAAGGCTCACACTTTTGATGAACTGGAATCTGTAGTTGCAAATTCGGATCTGATCATAACTGCAACAGGAGCAACTTCTCCGATCCTGAAAAAAGAGCATTTTCCGGAAGATGGAAAAGCGCGTTTAATATTTGACCTGAGTGTGCCGAGAAATGTAGAAGAAAGTGTTTCTCAAATAGAGAATGTAACTTTAGTTGATATGGATTCTATACACCTCGCAAATAAAGAAGCGATTGAGAATCGTAAGAAGTCAATTCCTGCGGTAGAAAAGATTATTGCTGAGGAATTAGATCAGTATGAGCATTCGATCGAACGAAACAATTACATTCTTCCAAGGATCAAAGAGATCGATCATCACTTAAGTTCCATTACAGATCATGAACTGGATCGCATCAAAAATAAAGTGGATGGAGAAGCCTTTGAGGTCATCGAAAAACTTACCGGTCGGATCAAGAAAAAAGTAATGGCAATTCATATCAATAGAATTGAGAATGAATTAGAGGAGCTTCGAAATGAAGCTTAAAATAGGCACACGCAGAAGTAAGCTTGCACTTTGGCAATCAAATTTGGTTGCTAAAAAACTAAACGCCCTTGATGTACAAACCGAGCTAGTTGAGATAGAATCGTTTGGTGACAAGGAACAAGATCTGCCACTTCATAAACTGGGCGACAAAGGTGTATTTACAAAAGCACTGGATGACGCTTTATTAGACGGAAAAATAGATCTGGCGGTGCATTCACTGAAAGACGTTCCGACTATTTTTGAAGATGGATTACAGCTAAACGCAGTGCTTGAAAGAGCAAATCCCATTGATGTACTTGTAGAGCCATTGAACTACGAGAAAGGAAATACTTCCAGAACTATTGCTACCGGGAGCATCAGAAGATCGGCATTCTGGAAGAACAAATATCCTGAAGATGAAGTTGTTGATCTTCGTGGAAATGTGCCCACAAGATTAAACAAAGTTGATACTCTTGGTTGGGATGGAGCTATTTTTGCTCATGCCGGTTTGGAAAGATTGGGATTAGGTGAGAGAATCAGTGAAGAATTACCGTGGATGATATCTGCGCCTTCGCAAGGAGCAATAGGAATAGTTTCTAAAGAAGATTTTAAATATTCTGAAATTGTATCTGTGCTGAATGATGACAACACCAGAATTTGTGTAGATATAGAACGAGCGTTTTTAAGGACATTGGATGCAGGTTGTTCATCTCCGGTTGGAGCTTTAGCTGAAGTGAAAGATGGTAAGCTGTTTTTTAAAGGAGCAGTTTTGTCCGTTGATGGAAAGCAAAGCGTGGATATTCAAGAAGAGATCGAATTAAGAAATGCGAATGAAACTCTGGGAGCAGAATTCGCAAAAAAAGTAATCAACGAAGGTGCAGCTGATCTTCTTAATGGTAACTGAGATCAGATGCCATGCCAAAGATCCTATTTACACATAAAATCAAACCGAAACACCTTGATGAACTAAAGAGCGCTAAATTCGAGTTCGCTGACATTCCTTTTATAGATGTTCAGATAAAGGACTTTGACACAGAAAAAGTCAAAGAGATAAAATCTGATGTCTGGGTGTTTACGAGTAAGAAAGCAGTAAAATCGGTAGGCAAAAAGCTGGAAGAGTTGGAAATCCCGGAATTCGTTTTTGCAGTGGGCTCATCAACTTCAGAAAAGTTGGCCGAACTTGGAATTAAGGCATCAGTTCCTAAAAATTTTACAACAGAAAGTTTAGCTCATGAAATTGCAAAGTATCCGGTAAAGAATGCGATTCATTTTTGTGGGAATTTGAGCGATTCAAAGCTTGAAGGTTTATTACAGAAAGAAGGATGTTTAGTTAAAGAGATCGAAGTCTATGAGACTCTATTGACACCAAGCACAGTAGATCTTCCAGAGTTTGACGCTGTGGTTTTTTTAAGCCCAAGCGCATTTAATTCCTTCTGTAAACGAAATGATCCCAAAAAGTTGAAAACGGTATTTTGCATCGGAAGCACCACAGCAGAAGCTGTTAAAAAATCATACGAACGACTAATTGTTACACCTGATAATTTCACATTTGCTGATCTGGTGGAAACTATAAATCAAAAATATAAGAATGTCATTTCCTGAACTTAAAAATACTTTATTTCTGGATACTTTAGCCGGAAAGGAAACTCCCAGACCTCCGGTTTGGATGATGCGTCAGGCTGGAAGATATTTGCCGGAATACATGGCTATAAAGGAGAAATACGGCTTTTTTGAAAGAGTGAAAACTCCCGAATTGGCAAGTGAAATTACCATTCAGCCAATCGATATTGTAGGAACAGACGCCGCTATTTTGTTTTCAGATATTCTGGTTTTGATCGAATGTCTGGATATTGAAGTACAACTAAAACCGGGTTTCGGACCATATTTGCCCGATCCCGTTCGTACAGCAGAAAGAGTGGAGCAGATAAAGATCATTCCTGCAGAAGAACAACTTAGCTATGTGTACGACGCGCTCACTTTGACTCGTAAGGAATTAGACGGCAGAGTTCCGCTGATAGGATTTGCAGGTGCTCCGTGGACGTTGTTCTGTTACTTGGTTGAAGGTCAGGGCTCTAAAACTTTTTCTACAGCAAAATCATTTTTGTTTTCACAGCCAAAAGCAGGGAAAAAGCTACTGGAAATGATGACAAAAATAACGATCAACTATCTTCATCAGCAGGTAAAGGCGGGAGCGCAGGCATTACAGATCTTTGAATCGTGGGCAGCGGCGCTGGGACCGGGTGATTTCAAAGAATATGCACTTCCATGTTTGAAGGCTATTGCGGCAGAAGACTATGGCGTTCCTTTGATCATGTTTTGTAAAGATGCGGAATGGGCATACTCCGAGTTCAGCGAACTTAATGTAACCGGGCTGGGAATCGGCTGGGGATGCACTCCTGAAAAAGCTCGTGAGTTTGCCAATGGAAAAGTAGTTCAAGGGAACTTCGATCCTTCAAAATTGCTGTGTGATCCTGAAGTCATTCAAAACGAAGCGACTGAAATGATCAACAGATTCGGCTCGCAAAATTATGTTGCAAATCTTGGTCATGGGATACTTCCAAATGTCCCGGTTGAAAACGCAAAAGCTTTTGTAGACGCTGTGAAAAATTACAGATCATAATGAGCAATTTGGTTTCAAAAAAAGAGGAGTTCATTAAATTTGTTTCTGATGTTCAGGAACATATTTGCGAAAAAGTGGAAGCCATCGATGGAACCGCTAAATTTCAAATTGATGACTGGACCAGAGACGGATTTGGCTATGGAAGCACCAGAGTTATAAGCGATGGTTCGGTAATTGAGAAAGGAGGAGTAAATTATTCCGTTGTAGGAGGAGAACTTCCCAAAGCACTGCAGGAAAAGTTTGAAGTGGATGAAGCTAGTTTTTTTGCTTCCGGTATTTCATTGGTTCTGCATCCTCAAAATCCCTTTGCTCCAACGGTACATGCCAATTACAGATATTTTGAGTTATACGATCGTGAATCAGAGACGCTGAAAGATCTTTGGTTTGGCGGCGGAGCTGATATGACGCCTTATTATCTGTTTGATGAAGACGCTGGTCATTTTCATAAAACACATAAAGATATTTGCGATCAATTTGATGAGAGTTTCTATCCTAAATTCAAAGAAGAGTGTGATAACTACTTTCTGAATCATCACAGAGAAGAATCCAGAGGAATCGGCGGTATCTTTTTTGATTATATGCGTCCGACGGAAGATTTGTCTTCAGATGATCTATTCGAATTCGCCAAAACAGCCGGTTTTGGTTTTACGGATGCCTATCTTCCAATTTTGGAAAAAAGAAAGGATATGGAATTTACTGAGGATCAGCGATATTGGCAGGAAATACGACGTGGCCGATATGTGGAATTCAATTTGATTCACGACAGAGGTACACTTTTTGGTCTTAAAACAAAAGGACGTATTGAATCTATCCTGATGAGTTTACCGCCAAGAGTGCGTTGGGATTATAATTTCACTCCCGAAGAAGGGTCAGAAGAAGAACGATTATTGGAACGACTGAAAAACTCTGTTGACTGGGTGAAATAAAGTCATTACTTCCGAGGTAGGAATGACATCACAAAAGAAACAGACAGAATATTATATTGGACTGAAGTTTTAAAAATTTAGAAGATCAAATATGAGTTTTCCAAATACACGACTTAGACGACTTAGAATAAATCCAGCCATCAGAGCGATGGTTGAGGAGAATTCACTGAGTCCGGTAGATTTTATAGCTCCGTTATTTATTGTTGAAGGAAATGGAGTGAAAGAAGAGATCGAAAGCATGCCCGATTATTTCCGCTATTCACTTGATAGGTTACAACCCGAGCTGGACGAGTTAGCAGAAGTTGGAATCAGGTCGGTTTTATTGTTTGTGAAAGTTCCTGATGAGAAAAAAGGTAACAAAGGAACGGAAGCACTGAATGATTCGGGATTGATGCAGGAAAGCATTCGTTTCATCAAAGAATCTCATCCTGAGTTTTTTATAATGACAGATATCGCTTTGGATCCATATTCTTCATACGGTCATGATGGAATTGTTGAAGACGGAGAAATTCTGAATGATGAAACCGTAGAAGTTTTAGCAAAAATGTCTGTAAGTCATGCAAAAGCCGGCGCTGATATGGTGGCTCCATCTGATATGATGGACGGAAGAATTGGAGAAATACGAAAAGCATTGGATAAAGCCGGATTCTTAAACACCGGAATAATGGCGTACAGTGCAAAATACGCATCTTCTTTTTATGGACCATTCAGAGATGCATTGGATTCCGCACCGGGTTTCGGAGATAAGAAAACCTACCAGATGAATCCTGCAAATCTGCAAGAAGCACTTCGTGAAGTGGAACAGGACATAGAAGAAGGAGCAGATATCGTGATGGTAAAACCGGGAATGCCTTATCTGGATGTAGTAAAAGCAGTATCAGATAATTTCAATATCCCTGTTTCAGTCTATAATGTTTCCGGAGAATATGCGATGATAAAAGCAGCAGCAAAGCAAGGCTGGCTGAACGAAGAAGAAACGATGATGGAATCGCTATTGGCATTTAAACGATCCGGAGCCGATCTGATAGCGACCTATTTTGCTAAAGAAGCCGCAAAGATCATCAATAGATAATTTAGAATTGTTGTAGAAGCGTATCGAATACGCTTGAATGAAAAATTGGAAAAATATTTACCCATGGAAAACACCAACAGCAAAGCATTATTCGAACGAGCGCAAAAAGTAATTCCGGGTGGAGTGAACTCTCCGGTTCGGGCATTTAACAGTGTAGGCGGATCTCCGGTTTTTATAAAGCGTGCAGAAGGTGCTTATTTATTCGATGAGGACGGAAATAAATACATAGATTTTATCGGTTCATGGGGACCAATGCTCCTCGGTCATGCAGATCCTGATATTGTAGATGCTGTTCGTGAGACTGCTTTGGGATCGACTTCTTTTGGTGCTCCAACTCAGTTAGAAGTTGAAATGGCAGAATTGATCACAAGCTCCGTTCAGGGAATTGATAAGATCAGAATGGTAAATTCCGGAACCGAAGCAACAATGAGCGCCATTCGGGTCGCCAGAGGGTTTACCGGGAAAAATAAGATCATCAAATTTAAAGGATGTTATCATGGTCACGGAGATTCATTTCTGATAGAAGCCGGAAGCGGTGCGTTGACGATGGGGCAGCCAAGTAGTCCGGGCGTAACTGAAGGAACAGCAAAAGATACATTGAATGCTGATTTCAATGATATCAATTCCGTAAAAGAATTGGTTGAAGCCAATAGTGATGATATCGCGGCAATTATTTTAGAGCCCGTTGCAGGAAATATGGGATGTATTCCTCCGGTAAATGGATTTCTTCAAGACTTAAGAGCATTATGTGATGAACATAACATAGTGTTGATCTTCGATGAAGTAATGACCGGATTCCGTGTTGATTTCGAAGGAGCTCAAAAAGTGTATGGAGTGACTGCCGATCTTGTTACTTATGGAAAGATCATCGGCGCAGGACTCCCTGTCGGTGCTTATGGTGGAAAGAAAGAGATCATGGAATATGTAGCTCCAACCGGACCGGTTTATCAGGCGGGAACGCTTTCCGGAAATCCACTAGCAATGGCTGCAGGCTTGACCATGTTGAATAAGCTGAAGAATAATCCTGATGTATATGAAGATCTGGAAAGAAAGTCAGACCGAATTGCAGAGGGAATGACAAAAACCTTGGAAGCTCACGGAATTACATTTTCAGCAAACAGAGTTGGCTCGATGATCGGTTTATTCTATTGTGAAGGACCTGTGACTTCATTTGCTGATGCCAACAGAACAGACAAAGAACTATTCAGTAAGATATTCCACGGAATGTTGAAACGAGGTGTGTATTTACCTCCATCACCGTTCGAAGCTTTCTTCTTATCCAATGCACTTAGCGATAAGAATATAGAGTTTACATTGAATTCTTTTGAGGAAACTATAGAAGAGATTTCAATTAAGAATGTAACAATGGATCATTCTTAATTGATCATCGATTATCTCGCTCTGGTTCCGCACGCTCTGCGTCGGAACCAATCGCTCCGACGCGGAGGTTGTTGAGCAGTTATTTTTAGAGAGTTACTTATCTAAGAAAAAGTTTGTCATTTCGACCAAAGGGAGAAATCTAAAAATCTCAACGAAGTTTAGTAGGCTGTTAGATTTCTCGGTCATTCAGACTTTGTCTTCATTAAACTCGAAATGACAGCAATTGTGACTTTCTTAACTGGTAATCGATTATGTCGTTCTGGTTCCGCACTCTCTGCGTTGGAACCAATATCAAATTTAAAAATAAGGTGTTAAGAATTCACTCCGATGCGGATCATCGGACCGAGACGAACAAACTAGTATCGATGTTTGGATATTGGAATTTGAATATTGGTTATTGCAGTTTAACCACTGTGCATCCTGCGCCACCAAAATCCTCGCCGGCAAGTTTAAAGCTTTTGATATCATCTCGTTCATTTAAATAAGAATGAATCTGATCTTTCAGGATTCCATCGCCTTTTCCGTGAACGATCTCAACCTGATTCATTCCTCTGAAAACAGCCCGGTCTATGTAATGCATTACTTCATCAATGGCTTTGTCAGTACGGAAGCCCCGAAGATCAATGGATGGTTTTACAGCTTCTTTGAGTTTAGAATCGCCCTGAATAATTCCTGAACTTCGGGCTCTTTGTTTATTCGTTTTCTTCTGAACTTCAACTTTTACCAGATTTTTGTACTTGGTTTTAAGTCGTAATCCATCCGCTTGTACCACAGCTTGATTTCCTTTTACTTCAACCAATTCACCGGTTGTATTACCATCCAGAAAACGGACATGATCACCAACAGAAGGAGGTTTTTCTGATTTTCTAAAACGAGCTTCCCGCTTTTCTTTGATCTCATTCAAAGACTGCTCGATATCCGCTTTTTCCTGATCGATTCCGGAACGAATATTTTTCAGAGCTCTTTTTCCCGTCTTCTTTTCTTCTACGATCTGTTCTACCGCTTGCTCCACTTTACGGTTTGCCTGATCCATTATAGATTTAGCTTCAGTAAGTGCTTTCTGCCGGATCTTTTCCTTTTCTTTATTTACTCCATCCAGTTTATTCAAATAGCGATTTCGATCTGATTCCGCTTTTGATTTAAGACTCTGAAACTTGGCCTTGAGTTCTTCAGCCTGCTGGGTTTTGGTTTCCAATTCGGTGATCAAGGATTCCATTTTGTCTTTAGCTTCACCCAATAACGTTCTGGATCGTTGCAAAACTTCCGGTTTTATTTTCATCCGTTGGGCGATCTCAAAAGCATAACTACTACCCGGAATTCCTTTTTTGAATTTGTAAGTAGGAGATAGTGATGCTTGATCGAATTCCATCGAACCGTTCACCGCTTTTTCATGCTCGTGAGCAAATACCTTCAGTGAACCATGGTGAGTAGTTACGATCACCTTACATTGGTTTCTGAGTAAATGTTCGATAAAGGATTGGAACAAAGCTCCACCTTCTTCTGGATCAGTTCCCGCTGCAGCCTCATCAATCATTACCAGACTTTTAGGAGAAAAATTATCTAATGTTTCCTGCATCCATTTTAAGCGGGATGAAAACGTACTTAGATCATTTTCTATGGATTGATCATCTCCCAGATCCACAAAAAATCCGTTAAAAATGGGGAGCTCCGAAGTAGGATCAGCGGGAATGGCAAAGCCGGATTGAACCATCAATGCAGAAATTCCTAACGTTTTCATAGCAACGGATTTCCCACCGGCATTTGGTCCGGTGATCATAAGACATAACTCATCAGAATTAAGATCTAAATGAAGGGGAATGATCTTTTCTCTGTCTTCTTTTTTCAGATTCAGATTCTTAAGCAACAAATTCGTATTGAAGGCCTGCTTAAGTTTGATGTTAAAATGCGGCGAAATGATTGGGACTTCAGCTTCCAGCTTGATTGAGATCTTGGCCTTAGCTGCAATTACATCAATTTGAGCCAAAGTTCTTGAGTTTTGCTTGATGTAGCTTGAATTAGAACGTACATGATTCGTTAGTTCTTTAAGTATTCGCTCAATTTCCTGCTGTTCTTCAACTTCAAACTGACGAATTTCATTATTCAGATGAAGCGCCTCTACCGGCTCCAGATATACGGTTTGTCCGGTAGCAGAAACATCATGAATAAATCCCTGGATCTTTCTTTTGAATTCTGCCTGTATCGGAATCACCATTCTACCGTTTCTGATAGTGGCTCCTTCATCAGAAGCCATCCCGTCTTTGTTAGCCTGACGCATCAAACGATTGATGGTAGAACGAAGATCATTTTTTTTGGAGTTTAGTTTTTTGCGAATCGACTTTAACTGCGGACTGGCATCATCTCTGAGTTCGCCATTTTCAGTTACTTTTCCTTTAATGGAATCTTCCAATTCCTTCATTGGAATCAGGCGATCACAAATTAAAGCGAGCTTTGGTTTCTCCTCTTTTCTATGACTTATGAACTTCTTTACAAATCTGGTGGTCTGGCATAGTCTTAAAATATCTACAAAAGCAGTTAAGGGAATGATACTTCCATGTGCTCTGGACTGAGAAAGATGATCTCTGATTTCCGGGACTTCACCCAAAGGAAACGGATCGGGATCGAGCAAGATGGTCATCATTTCATTTGTCTGAGCAAGCAGATCCTTTACCGTTTGCTCATGATTTGATGGATGGAGCTTTTCGAGAAGCTCAACACTTTGGTTGGACTGTGCGACATCTATGGCTGCAGAGCGAAGTTGCTCGTAGCCAAGTTTTTCTAATAATGAAGAAGGGTAAAGCTTCATCGGAATTTTTGAGAAATTAACCTTAGGTTCTGGTAACCAAAGATAACTCTAAATAAGTCCGGTATGAAAGTCCCAATTTTTCAGGTTGATGCATTTGCAGGTCATATTTTTGGTGGGAATCCCGCAGCAGTTTGTCCCCTCGAAGAATGGCTGGATGAAGAAACAATGCAAAATCTCGCTCAGGAAAATAATCTATCCGAAACAGCATTTTTTGTAAAAAATGAAAATGAATATGAATTGCGATGGTTTACTCCGGAAGTGGAAGTAGATCTTTGTGGTCATGCCACTCTTGCAACCGCGCATGTGTTATTTGAGCATCTTGGGTATTCAGAAGATGAAATTCGTTTCCAAACCAAAAGCGGATTATTAATCGTTAAAAGAGAGGGAGATCGCTTGATGATGGATTTTCCTACTGATGATATGCCTCAAGTAGATCCACCCGCAGTTTTATTTCAGGCTCTTGGGATTAGATCCGATCATGTTTTCTTTACTGATGATTATATGGTCGTTTTAGATTCTGAAGAAGAAGTGCAGAATTTGGATCCTGACTTCAGACTTTTATCAGAAGTAAATGCGCGTGGGGTTATAGTAACTGCACCGGGAAAAGAAGTAGATTTTGTATCCAGATTTTTTGCGCCTGGAGCAGGAATTGATGAAGATCCTGTAACAGGTTCAGCGCATACAAAATTAACTCCGTATTGGTCTAAAAGATTGGGTAAAGATGTTATGGAAGCCAGGCAGATCTCAGCCAGAGTTGGTGAATTAACATGTAGAAATAAAGGCGCAAGAACTGAAATATTAGGTTATGCAGTTACTTATATGATCGGAGAAATATATATCTGATGGGGTTTGAACTTCTGATTTTTATTGGATTGATAGCGGGACTAGTTGCCGGATTAATGGGAGTTGGTGGAGGAATTATTTTTACCCCTGTACTTTATTTTCTGTTTGAAGAAGCCGGAGTTGAACAACCTGTTTTATGGACCATCGGGTCTGGACTTTTTTGTACTTTTATAGCTGCATTGGGAGGAACAGTCAGACAGTACATTCAAAACAATTTTTTCCTTAAGGAGGGAGTTCTCCTGGGGATTCTTGGTATGGTAGGAGTTTATCTAGGAAAACTTGTTATAACCTCATCATATTATAACAGAGAGCAATTTGCCATATTCTTTAGCCTAATGCTACTTTATGCAGCATATATGCTTTTCAAAAGGGGTTCTGACAAAGGAGATGAACTTAAAAGAGAATATTCTAAGATAGGATTCAAGGCTGCTTTAACTACCGGGGGTGCAGGTGGTTTTGTTGCTGCATTGGCAGGAGTTGGGGGAGGAGGTATTATGGTTCCCATTATGAATCTTGTTTTCAAACAGCCATTCAAAAAAACAGTAAGTGTTTCTCAGCTTGGAATGGTGATCATGGTTTTTTCAGGATGGTTTCAATTGGCTTTACTTACTCCTGAAGGAATTGGGATTACCGAAAGCACTATTGGCTTCGTAGATTTCGGAGCGTCTCTGCCATTATCGATCGGAGGCTTGATAGGAGGCTTTGGAGGAGCTCTTCTTAATCAAAAAATTCCCAGAAATTTTTTGCAATGGGGATTTGCTGTCCTGGCAGTATTTATGGCGGGCAGATTGATCTATAGTATCATTTAATTCAGACTGATGAGAATCGGGTATATAACTAAAGAAGATCCTAATGATGTTCGGGCTTATTCGGGAACACATTATGCAATGTATCAGGCGCTTAAAGGAGAGTTTGAAGAGGTAATTCCGTTTGGACCGGTTGATCACTGGTATAAAAATATTGCGAAGCTGAAAGGGAAGATCCTGACTTTTGGTAATAAGAAAGTATTCAAATTTCAATATGATATTAAGCTCGCTCAAATACATGCAAAGCAACTGGATGAAAAGATCAGAAAACTAAAACCGGATGTATTACTGGGTTCGTTGGTAAGTCCTGAGGTAGCTTTCCTGAAAACAGACGTTCCGCTTTATTTAACTACTGATGCGACCTTTCCGTTGTTACAGGATCTTTATCAAAGTCATTCCAATCTCCATTCTCTATCCATAAAAAATGCACTGGTACTTGAGCGAATGGCTTTTCAGAAAGCCCGGAAACTAATGCTTCCATTAGAATGGTTGTCTAAATCAGCACAGAATAATTACCGAATTCCGAAATCTAAAATTGAAGTAATTCCATACGGTTCTAACCTGGCTTCACCTACAGAAAATGAAGTTCAGACTCTCATCAATGAAAGAATTAGATCAGAAGAATTGACTTTTCTTTTTGTTGGAGTAAGATGGGAAGAAAAAGGAGGTCCGGAAGCAGTAGGGATCATAAAAGAACTAAACCGCAAAGGTATAAAAGCCAAATTGATTGTTGTTGGCATCACTCCTGAAATAGAAGAAGAATGTGTGGAAGTAATTGGTTTTCTGGATAAGCAAGACAAAGATCAATTGTCAAAATTGATAGAACTGTATCAAAGTTCGACTTTCTTTATTCTGCCAACAAAAGCGGAATGCGTAGGGATGTCGTTTATTGAAGCTGCTTCTTATGGCTTACCGGCAATTGGTTCAATTGTTGGCGGAGTTCCCGAAGCTGTAATCAACAAAGAAACAGGATTGATCTTCGATCCTGTAGAAAATCCATCAAAAGTTGCTGATGAAATTTCTGAACTATGGAGTAATAAGTTTAGGTACGAGGAGATGAGTGCACAAGCCCGAAAAAGATATTCTGAGCATATGAATTGGAAAAGCTGGGCAAAAAGAGTGAAAGAAATACTATCTAAAGAAGTTATTTAGCAATTGTTTTACCACGCGGAGTACCTTCTCTGATCGCAAGTTGTCCACAACCCGCATCAATATCATCGCCACGACTTCTTCTTACAGTAGCTCGTACTTCATTTTTGGAGAGTTCCTTCATGAATTTGTTTAAACGCTCTTCCCGGGCACGATGTAAGGCTACTCCGGCAACATTATTATACATGATGATATTTACCTTACTAGGTGCCCATTTTACAATTCGGGCAAGATTTCGGGCGTCTTCTTTGGAGTCGTTGAATTCATCAAACAACAAGTACTCATAAGTGATCGGGCGTTCTGTCTTTCGGTAATAATGACGAACGGCTTCTTCCAGACTTTCCAGATTCATAGAACTGTTTATCGGCATGATCTTGTCACGCTTTTCATCACTTGGTGCATGAAGAGAAATTGCGAGATTAAAGGGCTCTTCATCATCAGCTAGTTTCTTGATCTGCTTTGTAAGCCCAACAGTAGATACAGTAATTCGTTTAGGAGAAAGCTCAATTCCCAGAGGGTCGGCAATAATGGAAGCAGAATTCACCACTGTTTTATAATTATGTAATGGTTCCCCCATCCCCATATAAACAATGTTTGTGATCTTTTTGTCGTATTCTTTCAAAGAAACTTCATTGATATACTGAACCTGGTCAACTACTTCACCATGACTCAAGTTTCGAAAGAAACCCATCTTTCCGGTTGCACAAAAAGCACATCCAAATACACATCCAACCTGAGAAGACACGCAAACCGTTAATCGGTTAGCAACACCGTCGTCATAAAAATCGGGAATTAAAACGGCTTCAACTTTATAGTCTTTATCTTCATCAGCCAGCTTAAAAAGGAATTTTATAGTTCCGTCCTTAGATTTCTGCTGATCAGAAAGTTGTATGCGATTTATATAAGCAACTTCTTCCAGTTTTGTTCGGAGGTCTTTTGATAAATTGGTCATCTCCTCAAAAGAAGAAGCTCCTTTCTGGTAAAGCCACTGAAAGATCTGATCAGTTCTGAAACGTGGTAATCCAAGTTCAGAACAGAAATCTGACAGTTCTGTTTTGGTGAGTGATTTAAGATCGGTTTTCTGTAAAGTATCTACTGATGTCATAGTGTATTAAAGATAAGCAGAAAGCGTGCCAAGGACTAGAAACAAAAAAGACGAACCAAACCGGTCCGCCTTAGGATAAAAGATGCAATGAATTTAGTTGAAAGCCTTAGCCGCGGCCATAAGAATCCCACCGTCAATTCGCTCCTTATAGTTTGGGTTTACATACGAAAACTTAATTGTTCCTTCCTGATCAACAAGAAATACAGCCGGTGCGGGAAGTAAATGATGATCATACCCCGAATCTTTTTCAATGTCTATATCAAAAGATTTATATCTCTCTACTGTTTCATCATCCATTTTAAAAGCAATTCCAAAAGCTTTGGCAGCCGTCATTGGAGCATCAGATAAAAGGGTGTAGGTCAACTCGTTTTTATCCATTGTTTGTTTCAGGAGCTCAGGTCGATCGGCACTTATTGCATACACTTTATATCCTTCTTCGGAAAGATCGTCTTCAATTTTTTTCAGATCTGCTAGATGACTGTTGCAATAAGGGCACCATCCACCTCTGTAAAACACAAAGATAGTAGGTTGATCCTTTACGATATCTCTCAGATTCAGGTTTTCACCGTCAGTATTTTTCACAGATACATCAGGGATGGTTGAACTTATGAGTACCGGATTTACTTCTTCGGCCGACATCGCGTAATCCTGAGCGGTTGATGAAGTTGAAAAAAGTAAAAAGAGAGCTAAAACAGGAAAAAAACAGGTGCTAAATTTGCGTAAAGTCATTGTTAGTCAGTTATTTATGATTGTTTGGAACATTTTGTATTAGAAAATCATTGTAATAATTATAAAGACTAACTTTGTAACAAGAATATAAAATATGAATTTGGAAGAAGGGTACAGCCTAATAACTGAAAAACTTCAAGAATGGTTAAATACAGCCATCGAGATGTTGCCAAATCTGGCGGTAGCAATACTTGTATTAATAGTTTTCTACTTTATTGCCAGTTTGATCAAAAGATATGCAGGTAAACTTCTGCATAAAGTAACTACCAATAAAACAATTGTGGGATTAGCCCAAACTGTTTTAGGAGTCGCTGTAATTGGTGCCGGTGTATTTATCGCTTTGGGAGTTCTGAATCTTGACGGAACAGTAACCAGTCTGCTTGCAGGTGCAGGTATCATTGGATTGGCTTTAGGTTTCGCATTTCAGGATATAGCAGCAAATTTCATTTCAGGTATTTTGCTATCGGTTCGCCACCCATTCGGGATTGGAGATATTATCGATAGTAATGGTTATCTGGGAACTGTCCAGAAGTTGAATCTGAGGAATACCATTATAAAAACCCCTCAGGGTCAAATCGTTTACATTCCGAATAAGGAAGTATATGAGAATCCGTTTATGAACTATACTAAAAATGGAGAACGCAGGATAGACTTGCAGTGCGGTGTGTCGTATGGGGATGATCTGGAAAAAGCCAGAAAGATCACACTGGAAGCAATCAACAATCTTGAAGGAATTGATAAAAACAGAGATGTTGAATTTTTCTACGAAGAATTTGGCGGCAGTTCCATCAATTATGTGGTTCGGTTTTGGGTAGATTTCAGAACTTTACCGGATTTTTGGTCACCAAGAAGTGAAGCAATTATGGCGATCAAAAAAGCGTATGATGAAAACGATATTATGATTCCATTCCCAATCAGAACGTTAGATTTCGGAATAAGAGGTGGAGAAAAACTGAATTCTGTGCTTAAAAGCGGATCAGATCTATCTTCTGAATCTTAAAATTTAAAGCCGGCTGTTTACTACGTTATTGTAAACAGATCCAAAATTGATCTCGAAACCAAAAGAGGCACCAAAATTATATGAAGTTGCCTGGTTTCGAAGATTCAATAACCTCTCGGCATCAGACAGATCTCCTGCAGGAATTGAAAGTTGATCATTAATTACAGAATATCGACCTGATACATTGAAAGAGAATATGCGGGAAACTCTCATATTAACTCTTAGGTTGAAGTTTAAACGGTTCTTACTGAAATCGTGCATGTAATTGCCAAGTTGGATTTCACCATCAATACCACCCCATGGTTGGGTATATTCAGCTTCAATATTTAACTCTTGGCGCAATAGAAATTCTTCTGTTTTAGAAAAGATGGTAGTGTCAGAATAAAAGTTTTGTTCAGCCAGCATACCATATCTTATCGTAATTGCACGACGGTTGAATTCAGAATATGGAAACAGACTGTATTCAATAGTTGGTGTAACAGCAATTCTAAGATCGATATTATTCTGAGTTGAAGACTGACCTCTGAAATAAGAACCAAAAGTCCAATGATCTGAAAGGCTTCTACCAACCAACCCAAACACATTTTGTTCTTCGGTGGTAAACTCCTCTCTTTCTTCATTACCTAAAGAATCAGTAGAAATGAACACACGTTTATTATAATTTTGCCAATAGTTGAAACGAACCTTCCAATTTTCGGTAGTACGCTGAGCTCTAAAATTTCCGTTTAAGCGATAACTTTCTCTGGACTCTTCTCCGCTGACATCAGCATTTGCACCTAATTCAAAATTCCATCCGTTCCATGGATCATTAATCTGCCCTTGCGAAGTGGCTCTCGTCTCTTTTGTGCCAACATAGCTTACTTCTAAATCCGTAATTATATCTTTTTCAGACAGATAATTGACAAGCCCAAGTTGAACGTACTTCACTAGCCTGTTTCTCATAAGTTCATCAGTATCAGATTGAGGAGAAATGAAAAGAACGGTTTTATCTTTATCCTGAAATTCTCCCAGACCAATATAATCCAAAGTAAATTGGCGTCCGCCACCACCGGTTCGCTCAGATGTAATCAAAAGTTGAACTTCAGCAACACTTTGATCCCTTACAAAATTAACATAGCTGATCTCACTTCTGACAAAGTCATCGTCGCAGCCTCTGCAATCGATATATACAGTTAATGTTGAATTATTTATTTGTGCTAAAAGGGAAGTTGGTACGATAAAAAATATTAATAGAAAAAGCGGAAGTAACCGTTGCTTAAGGAGCATTTGTTAGTTTTAAAGGTATAGATAATGTTAATCTTAAATTTAAGGAGCTAACCACTTTATTGGTGCAAAAAGTTTATAAAGGGATGTAAAATTTTATAATAAAGAAAGGCTGGATGCTAATGCCCCATTAAGCTCTGAAATGCACTCATTCCCAAAATTGCCAATGTAACCCACAGCCCGATAGTATGGGGTTTACATTTTCCCAAAGCTTCCGGAACAAGATCAGCAAAAACCATCCAGATCATTGCACCGGCTGCAAAACCCAGCCCGAATGGGAGATATTCTCTGAAAGTTTCAACGAAAAGAAAAGCGGGTATTGCCATCAGAGGTTGTGGTAAGCTCGAAAAGATGCTCCACCAAATAGCTTTCATAGGAGATGTCCCATTAGGAACCATAACAAGACTAATAGCCAAACCTTCCGGGATGTTATGAATGGCAATTGCAATAGCTATAAAAGCGCCAAACTCCATGGTGCTGGCAAAAGAAACTCCCACGCTTACACCTTCTGCAAAAGAATGAACAGTCATGATACCCAAAAAGATCAGCATCTGCTTTCTTTTTCCTCCAACAACATCTTCTAAACCTGGCGTAGAGCGACCTTCCAGCCACTTATTCGCTAATACGACCAGAATAACACCGGCAAGCATTCCTGATATTGTCATCCACTCACTTTCATTATAACCTTCGAAGATGAGACTGTAGCTGGCTGCAAGCATAAGTCCGGCAGCAACAGCATTTGACTTGCCTAGAAAAGAATCAGAAATATTATCAATAAAAAAGAAAGGTAATGCTCCCAAGCCTGTTGCAAGGGCAGTGATCAATGCATAAATAAATACTTGAACAACGGGTAAGTCGATCCATTCCATCTCAGAATATAGGTAGCTTCTGAATTGAAAGCAGACCATTCTGAAATTTAGAATGGCATTAAATAGGCTTCATTAAGTCAAAAAAATAAGAGATGAATTTGGTATACTTTGAGTAATTAATAAATCGGCAGGTGCATGGTAAATCAAAGTCGTCGTTTTGTTCGGCCGCGACAAAAACTGGTTGAATTACTTAAAGAAAAAGGAATCAAAGATCCGAATGTACTTATGGCAATCGGTAAGATTCCACGCCATAAACTGGTAGATACTGCTCTTCATCACAGAGCATATACGGATAGTGCACTGCCAATTGGTTTGGGGCAAACCATCTCTCAGCCTTATACTGTTGCCGCTCAAACAGAATTGCTGGAATTGTCAAAAGGAGATAAGATTCTCGAGATCGGAACCGGATCAGGATATCAGTGTATGATACTTTGTGAACTGGGGGCTGAAGTATACAGCGTGGAACGACATAATGAATTATATCACCGGGCAAAAGAAGCGATGAAAGAAGAGGGATATTCGCCACTTCTAAAATCAGGTGACGGAACTCTAGGCTGGTCAACCTACGCTCCATACGACGGCATCATAGTAACAGCTGGCGCTCCGGTGGTACCTGATGATCTTATCAAACAGTTGAAAGTTGGGGGAATATTGGTAATTCCGGTAGGAGATGACAAAACACAGAAAATGTTGAAAATTACAAGAGTATCCGATACGGAATACAAGCAGGATGAGTTCGAGAATTTTAAATTCGTTCCTTTGATCGGTGAAAAGGGATGGGGAGAATAATGAGAGATAGTCAGAAGGATAAAACTACATTTAGAGAAGCTCCGTTTTTAGTTATTAAAGGTTTTTTGATGGGTTCTGCAGATATAGTTCCGGGCGTGAGTGGTGGAACCATGGCTTTGATTCTTGGGATCTACGAGCGATTGTTGAATGCGATCAAAAGTGTAAACGGACCTTTTTTAAAAGCTTTTTTCTCTTTTAAATGGAAAATGGCTTTCCGGGAATTGCATATCATGTTTTTGATCTTTTTGTTTGGTGGAATTTTTGCAGCTCTTGCCTTTTTTACCAAAGTAGTTCCACTTCAGGTTTATATGTTCACTCATCCCGAAATTGTGTACGGACTATTTTTTGGTTTGATACTGGGCTCCATCTACATCTTATACAAAACGCTGAACGAGGTAAGTTGGGAAGAAATTCTAATGAGCATTGTTGGAATTGGTATCGGGCTTTGGATCGTTTCTTTGGTTCCTGCCGATACTCCTGAAAATCCTGCTTTTGTATTTTTAAGTGGTATGATATCTATCTGCGCAATGATACTTCCCGGAATATCAGGATCTTATTTGCTTCTTATCATGCGTAAATACGATTATCTGCTTTCAAATATCGGGATGATAGGTGGTTCGGAAACTATGGATGGAATTATAGGATTATTACCATTTTTACTGGGAGCTGTAGTTGGTCTCGCAGCTTTTTCGAGGTTTTTATCATGGTTGCTCGGGAAATATCATTCACAAACTATTTCAGTGTTAATTGGGTTTTTGATCGGTTCACTATTTGTGATCTGGCCCTATCAGAACAGAGAATTTGTTGAACAAGTAAGAGATACTGAAGAGATCGAATATACCAGTGAACGGGCGCAAGAACTGATGAGCTCGGAGACCAACGAAAATCTGCCCGAATACCAGAGACTTGGTAAAGTTATAAACCCGGATGCTCAATTTGATGAGTTTAAAAAGGTAGAAGTTGAGACCGTTAAAAAGAAGATGATCAAGTCGAACCCATTTCTTCCGGGAATCAGTGAAAACTCTGATCCGGAAGCCAATGTCTGGGGTGGAGTAATCGGAATTTTGATCGGAATGATAATGGTTGGTGGATTAGATTATCTACGAGAGAAACACTAAGCGCATCTAAGCATATTAGAAGTAGAAACTTTATAAGCTGTATTTGATACTATTAGTAAATAGAATCAAATATTGCGTATATGAAGATTTCGAAAGTACTTATTCCAACCGATTTTTCAGAAAATTCAAAAAAAGCGCTCAGGGCTTTAAGAATTTTTATAGATCACTTTGATTGTAAAGCAGATCTTATTCATGTAGTACCGCTATCCGCTTATTTAAATGACAGCATAAGTAAGTTGGGACTTCCTTTGGATATGGGTGCTGATATCTATCCTAAGATTGCAGAAGACGCAAAGAAGAGGTTGCAGGCTTTTTCTGAAGAATACCTTGATAAAAATTCGACAGGAAATTTGATCGTCGAAATAGATCGAAAAGCCTCCAATTCAATTCTGCAACATGCCGAGAAAGGTAATTACGACATGATAATTATGAGTGCAAGAGGTGGGCACTCTACGGATTTTCTTCATGGAAGCACTACGGAAAAAGTAGTAAGAAACTCAAAGATCCCGGTTTTGGCATTGAGTAATGAATTTCATTACGATAAAATTAAAACAATTTTGGTTCCTACGGATATATCAGACTTTTCTTTTGAAGTAGTTCCTGTAGCTTTTGAAATGGCTAATAAATTTAATGCCAGTCTTAATTTTCTGAACATTGTGGAACTATATAACTCCGGAATGTTTATGGAACCTATAGATTCTCAGGAACATTCAGAGAAAATAAACTCATTTAATAAAGAACATTTGTATTCAGGATTGATGGACAGGTTAGAGAAGTTCTTCAAAGAAAATACTCAGGATCAGTTCTCAATAAAAAGAAATGACGAGCCTTTTTATGACGAGATCGTTAAGACTACAGGAACAGAGAGTATCTCAATACCGGTTAGAACGGTGATAAAGAAAGGAATGGTAGCTCATGATGATATCATCGATTACGCAAATGATTATGCAGATATGGTGATAATGAGTACTCACGGAAGAACAGGTCTTTCAAGATTTTTTCTTGGATCAACTGCTGAAAAGATTACAAGAAACCTTGAATCACCATTGCTAACGTTGAAGCCGGAACCAAAGAGTTAGGCTTATACTTAAAACTAATTTCCTCTTTTTAATCCGCGTTCCGTAAATCGCCATTCCGGAATCGACTCATTGATAACACGATTACTCCAGATGAGTTCTGTTTTTCGGTCAGCTTTCAGATCGAACATGGTCATTTTATTGGCACGCCAGATGTTCGCATCCACATTTGTGAAATCTTCGGCCTCCAGTCGTTTGATCATCTCATCATCTTCATCGAAATACTCAGCTTTCTCTAAAGAATAGCGTTCGGTATTGATGTAGAATTTGATGTAGGCATACTGCGAATTCTCTTTTTTTACTGCTTTGAGAACAGCGGTTTTATTCTTTTCCTGGATCAACTCAAAATCATAGTCATCAGGGTTTTGGTCACCCAGATCTTCGTAAGTAAAATCACTTCCCATGAATCGGTCTGCTTTTTGGGATGCAGTAATTGTTTGAATACGACCTAATGCCGGTAGATATAATTTCTGTACTTCATTACTTCCGTCGCTTAATGTAAGAAAACCGGTTCCCCGAACATTGGCGGGTTCCTCGAACACAAGAAGGCTTTTTTCCTGGTCAGCTTCATTAAACGAAAAAGAACTGATAGATCTGTTTCTGGTATTTCCATTGCTGTTGTAGATGATCATTCGCATATCCGTTTTTTCGAAGGTGATCTTACTACGACGTGTATCTACTTCTTCAAAGATCTCAGTAGCACGCTCCGAATTTTGTGCGACTAATAAGGTTGAAAAGAGAACTGAAATAAGAAAAACGGATATAGATCTGAGCATAATTGTGGTGTTTTGAATGTAAACACAAAACATAGTATCGAACATTCATTCCAAACTAAAAAATCTCAATAAAGTCCGAGGAGTGGTTTTATGAATTCGTTGAAACTTATAAAGATGATTTTAAATCAGTGTTACAAAAAAAGAGCTTTCAAATAGGTTCTAAACCTTGTAACTTTGACGCCCTTATTCGGGGCCCGTAGCTCAGTTGGTTAGAGCAGTCGACTCATAATCGATTGGTCGGGGGTTCAAGTCCCTCCGGGCCCACTTGAAATTCAATACATTAAAAGCCGTTTAATTGTCAATTAAACGGCTTTTTTGTTCTCTTTAGTCAATTTAAGCTAAGTAAGCTGAGTGAAATAATTTCATTATTAGCTACAAATTCCGTAAATAGTTGGTACAAAAATGGGTACAAAAGTTAACTGTACCCCCAACCATTAGACTAATTGTAGACTACCGTGGCTAGCTTAAAGAAAAGAAATGGCACTTATTACATACGCTTTTTTAAATCTGTAGATGGAAAACCTTCGCAAAAAGCTTTGAGTCTTGGTACATCTCAAAAAAGAGAAGCTGAAAAACTATTAATAGAATATGAGGAAAGGTTTGAACGAGGAGAGATTGACCCGTTTAATGGGTGGTCTCCCAAGATAGAGGCTGAGAGGAAAAGAAAGAAATTATCAGGTAAGTATATTTCATTGGAAAAGGCTACAGATCTATTTATAAACGCAAGGAGTCAGGCTAACCAAAGAACAAAGGATAATTACCGAAAGCATTTAAAGATGTTAATGGAAGTCTTAGGTAGGACGATGCCAGTTACTCAGATCGTAGAAAGTGATATTAGAAATTTATGTTTTCGGTCTGATCTAGCTGCTGCAACCCAAGCGAGCTATTTAAGGCACTTTAAAGTCTTTTTTAAATGGTTGTTTGAGAATGATATTCTGAAGGTTGAATTGACTAAGAATATTAAAGCTCCACGTATTCCCCAGAAAATTACACAGAAAACAGTTTCAAAAGAGGAACTGGAGTTAATATTTGAAGCATTCGATAAATACTATAAAATGGTCATTGAAAAAGGACATGTAACGAAACCAGAACAACAGCGACTTTGGTTCAAGCCAATGATATATACAATCTACTACTGTGGACTAAGAGCTAAAGAAGCCGTTAATCTCACCTGGAAAGATGTGAGTATTAAAGAAAAATCTACTGATGGAGGTTTTGGAATAGTTCGAATTTCAAACACAGGTAAAAACACAAGTAAGTCAGGTAAGGAAAGAATTATTCCAATAAGAAAGCCAATGTATCCATGGATACTACAATGGTATAAAGATCAAGGTAGGCCTAAAGACGGATATGTATTCCCAAGCGCAACAGGGTTTGATAAATGGCATAAAATGGATACTCTTGCATTATCTAAGTCATTTAAGAAATTCGTAAAATTAGCTGAAAGAGTGCCTAATACTATTACACTTCATGGCCTTAGGCATTCATGTGCTACAGACCTGTTAGCAAAGGGAGTACCTGCTGTAATTGTCCAAAAAATACTTGGACACGCTTCAATAAATACGACTATGATATACGAGCACTTGGATGTAAGTAATATTTCAAATGCTATAAAAGGAATAGAGTAATTACGCTCTCAAAAGAGATAGTTGTTCGTACTTTGAAGGTGCTATTTCCAAATTTATAAGGGAAAATATTAGTGATTAAGCTTATAAAAAATGTTTCAAAATGTTTCATAATATTCCAAAATCTTTCAAACTATTACTATCTGTTCCAAAATGTTACAATATCATTTAAACAATTGACGCTTATTTTTTGATGAGATAGTTTAGGTACATAGATTAACTAATCAAGGTACCATGAATAATCCAACTTTAGATAGAATTGAACAAAAGTTAGATTTACTGCTCAATTCTAAAGCACATCGAATAAATGAAAAAAAGTATATCTCAGCTAGAGAAGTTGAAGACCTTACCGGTTTAAATCATCGGACGGTTTTAAATCGGTCCAATCTCGATGAAGATCATCCAAGATTTATTCCCTCAATACAATTTGGTGGCAGTCGAAGGAAATACTTCGAGCGAACAGTTATTGAACGAATTTTCAAATTGAGGTGAAATTATGAAGATTAATATGGTTAAAACATTTTATGAGAGAACTTTGGATGTTCTGGTTTTTAATTTACCTCTACTTGGTCACTCAGAATTGAAATTATTATTAGTTATAAATAGAATAACGCAAGGTGAAAACTTTGGATCAATAGCTTTAAGTATTGAAGACTTTATAAAAATTACCGGGATGTCCAGAAAAACGGTAATAAATGGGATGAAGGGGCTTAAATATTTAAACCTAATATGTATAGATAAAAAAAATAAGCCTCATAAGTATTCAATCAACAGACATGAGGTTTTAAAAATTTCACAAATAGAATCGCAAAGTTATTTAGAGTACAATAGTATAGTTTCTGATACTTCAATAGAGGAAGAAGTAAACTTTAATCGTTCAGAACTTCCACTTTCAGGGTTAAAGCTTACCAAATTATGGAATCAATACATGTCTTTATACTTGGATTTCAACGACGAGCTGCATAAAAAGTGTATTCAGAGTACTATAAATAAATATTCAGACGCTTTATACGGTATTGAAAAGTATATATGTGATAATCTAGATTTATTATATAGTAATGAAGATTTGTATGAAGTATTTGGGCTAAAGGGGGAAAAATAATATGAGTTTAATTATGTTTGAAGTCCCATTTACAAGAATGCCCAATATTATTATTGATAAATATTTACCAGACCTTCAAGGAAGTGAATTAGCAATTCTGAGTGTAATATGCAGAAAGACTATAGGGTTTAATAAAGTTAAAGACAGAATAGCACTTACTACATTTGAAAAATTGAGCGGTCAGGCTAGATCAACTGTAATAAAAGCAGTTAAAGAGCTAATTCGAAGGCAGTTAATCGTCAAAGATACCAGTACTACACCAACTACATACTCTATCAATTCTGAGTTATTGATATCAGATAATTTTAACCCAAAAGAAGTAGTTCAAAAATCAAACAGCGGTATGATAGTTGAACCAGAAATGGTAGTAAAACCAAACCGACAACTAGTTCAAAAATCGAACACTCAAAAGAATACAATTAAAAAAAAGAAAGAAGCTACTACTAGTAGTGTTGTAAGTGATAATGTTTTAAAAGTAATTGAAGGCTGGAATAGAAGATTTACAAAGAAAGTTGATTACGAAGACCAGTATTTGATAAGCAAAATTCATTTTTGTCTAAATGAATTCTCTGAATCTCAGATTTTGGAGGCAATGGAGAACCGTTCTAATGCTGATTATTACAAGAACAAAAAACCTTATCTACTAAATAACCCAAACTGTTTCTTTCCCTATCCGGAGACGATTCGAACAGACATGGTGAGGGGGTCAAAAAGGTTGTTTACATATAAGGAAATGCTAGATTTGGTATTTATCAAAGGATATAAGGAGAGTGAGTTCAAGATTAGACAAGATAAAAAAGATAGTAATGGAAATCCTTTAAGAGAACTTAAACGGAAATAAATATTGCTTAACGATGATTTTGAAATTAGTAAATACTCTAAAACTTTAGAATACATTTTTCTAATTATTTGATAACTGTATATGTCAAATGATGAGTGTTATAATTTTTCCCTTCTTAGTAGTTACCCCATTTTGAATTAGTGATATTTTAGATTATCTATAAATAACAGAACTTTATACTGTTAAGTAGGTAGAAATTCGCCTTTTCTTATGAATAAATTGAAATAAACATTATGTGGTCGGATAACGAAACAACAGAGGATCTGCTTGGATTTGGGGTTCACTCAGAATTGATCTGTGATTTAATCAGAAATGATAACCTTATGCCTCTTACAATTGGTTTATTCGGAGATTGGGGTAGTGGAAAATCAAGTCTTTTGAAAATAATAAAGGAGCAATTGGAGGATGATAAGGATACGTTAGTTCTATATTATAATGGATGGGTTTTTGAAGGGTACGATGACGCAAAGGCTGCATTATTAGAGTCTATAGTTAAAGGTTTTGAGGAGAATAAAGGTTTTGGTAAAAAGGTTAAGGGTAAGGCCAAGGAATTGTACAAGTCTATAAATTGGATGCGGATTTTGGGCTTTAGTTTCAAGAATATAGTAGTCCCAGGTACTACAGCGCTTATGACGCAGGGAGTATCACTAATTCCGTTTTTAGTATCAAAATTTCAAGCAATGAAACCGGAAGATTTAGGCAAACAACTTACCGGTGATAAAGCTCTGGAGACTCTTAGTTCATTTGTAAAGGAGAAGGATGATGGTCCAGAGATGCTTGTTCGTGAATTTAGAGATCAATTTGCGGAATTAATTGAAGAATCAGGTGTAAAGAGATTGATTGTACTTATAGACGATTTGGATAGATGTACTCCAGATCGAATAGTAGAAAATCTTGAAGCGATTAAATTATTTCTTAATGTTGAGAAAACAGCCTTTGTGATTGGTGCAGACCCAAGAATAGTAAGGCATGCAATACAGTATAGATATCAAACCGGCGGGGCAAATTTGGGAGAAGATTCTCGCATTGTCGATGACTATCTCGAAAAATTAATTCAGGTACCATACTATGTGCCAAAACTTTCAAGTTCAGAGGTGGAGACTTATTTGTCATTACTGATTTGCAAAAAGGATTTAGAACCTGAAATATTTGATAAAGTTTTGGCTGAGTTCGAAGGATTCAAAGAAAAAAATAGATATAGTATCTTTGGTATTTCAAATTTAAAAGATCATTTAGAAGAGAGATCATTCAAAGAATTGGAAGTGCAAATAAGGGATGTTTCAAAATTAGTATCCATAATTACTCAAAGCCTTTATGGAAATCCAAGGCAGATCAAAAGATTTCTAAATACGTTTACTTTGAGAAGGAAACTTTCAGAAATAGCCAAGATTTCAAACTTTGAAGATTCGATTTTGGCAAAACTAATGATCCTTGAGTATTCAGAATTGAACTTGTTTAATATTCTTTTTAAGTGGCAAATGCTTCAAGAAGGCAAGCCAAAGGAATTAGAAGAATTAGAGCAATTAGTCGAGAATGAAGAAGATCAAATTGGAGATGAACTTAGAGATTGGAATAAGCCTAAGGTAATCCAATGGTTGAAAACCGAGCCAAAACTTGGGACAAAGGATTTGAGAGATTATTTCTGGATCTCCCGCGATAAAATAAGTACTACTATATCGGGAGCAAGTATGATCCCGCCTGTTGTTAGGAGTGTATTTGAGTCCTTAATACAGGTGGATATTCCAACGACCTTAAAAAGAGAGATGATCAAAGATAACTACATGAATTTTATAGATACTGAAAGAGCATCATTCATGGAATTAGCATCTGAAAATTTATTAGCAGAGTCTTCAAAGAAAGAGCATTATGAAGTTTTCCATCTATTAATCGAAGAAGGGGCTACTGAAGCAGTTGATGCATACATAGAGGTTTTAAAAAGCATAGCAAATACTAAAATACCCGCAGGAGTTGGAGAATCAATGAAATCATTAAAAATGAACCCCAAATTAAATGAAATCCTAACAGAACGTTTTAATAGCAATAGGTCAAAAGCAGGTAAGGCATTTAACTTAGATTGATCACATGGGTACTTCAAAATCATATACTTCATCTTTGAAAGGCCAACCCCAATGGGGGCAACTTAGTAGTTCAATGACAAGGAACTGTATAGGTGGAAAGATCCCTCAAAAAAGTATAAGTGGAATTCTTTCAAATTATTCTGGAGTTGTTCAAGGTAGTAAAAGATCAGGATCAGGCGGGGGTAGTAATTATAGAATAGGTAAAAGTGCTGTAAAAGCTGCACAAGGATTAGGAGGTTTTTTTAATAGTATTTCTTCGGGTGGAGAGGGTAGGAATCTACAAGAGGTTTTAAGAGAATATGGCCTTGATGATCTTTCCGGGAAGACAGTATCAGAAATAGTAAATTTTCTTCTGGAGAAGATCAATGGAGTAAGTTCAACAAAGGATGACTCAGCAGCAAAAGAAGCTACCAAGAAAATACTAGCGGAGTTTGCGGACCAAGCCAATTCAATCGATGAGTTAGAAGAGAACTTAAGTAAGAAATTGGAAATTGAGTCTATTGAGGAAATATTGATAAAATACTATGGGTACTACATTCATGAAGACCTATCCAGAATGTTTTATGAAAAATTGGTCAAAGAGAAAGGTAAATCAAATTGTAATGGTTTATTTCGGGAAATCAAGGACTATATAATGTCCCGACTTACAAGGTTAAATAAAGAAGGTAAATTGAAAAAAATCGATTTCTCATCAGATAAATGGAAGAACCTTATTAAAGACATATATGATAGAGTAATTAAAATCTTTGGTGATGAATAAAATCAAGGTTGAAATATTCGCTCCAGTAGCTAAGGAATTTTTAGGCATTTATTTAACCTTTACTGACATAGAGGGGGTAACAAGACAGGTACAAATGCGAGTTGGATTTCGAGATCTTTATCAGTTCTTAAAAAATGATAATTCCGTATATATAGATTTCTATTTAGTGGCAACGATAGTCTATGGAATAGACTGCCTACTTAAGAGGTATTATTATTCGTACGATGGCTGGTCAAGAGAAATTTCTGTCGAAATCCCTGTTTTTGAAAAGGACTTATGGAACGGTAAAAAAGATGATATAAATGAATTATTGACGTTTCTTACCGGAGATTATTGGGACGTTAGCTTTAAACATTTAGGACAAATAAAAGTTTATCAAAAGGGAAAAAGAGAAAAAAAGAAGCGCCGCTTTGATCAAAAAAACTATGCATCCGTAAGCCTATTTTCAGGAGGATTAGACTCACTTAGTGGCGTGGTAGATGCAATTTCATCAAGTGCAAAAAAGCAGAAAATACTTTTGGCGTCTCATTATGATTCGAATTCAGGGGGACCCAATAAGGATCAAGTAAGTTTGTTTAATGAGTTAGTTAACATCTATCCTGACAAAATTGATTGGGTACAAACCCAGGTATCGATCTATAGAAAGGATTTAAAAGGAACATATATTGATGCGGAAAACAGTTACAGAAGTAGATCACTATTGTTTATAAGCATTGCAGTACTTCTTTTATCAGAATGTGAAAGCTCGAATGAACTTCTTATACCTGAAAACGGGTCAATCTCGTTAAATCACCCTCTGACTAAATCTCGATCAAGCTCATTAAGTACTCGTACAACCCATCCATATTACCTGAACAAATTGCAAGGAATTCTTGATGAGTTAGGAATGGATGTAAAGATTAAAAATCCATTTGAATTCAAAACAAAGGGAGAGGTAATAGACGGGTGCAAGGATCTTGAGAACCTTAAAAAACTGTATTTGAAATCGGTTTCCTGTGGAAAAAGAGGTCATAGGTTTTATTGGGATAATCCGACCGGTACTGACCATTGTGGAGTTTGTATGCCCTGCATATATCGTCGTGCTGGATTACATAAGGCTAAAATGGATAAGCAGCTCTATGGTTCGGATATTCTAAAAAAGGCAAAGGACCCAAATGACTTCCAAGATTTAACTGCTTTGTTGGAGTTTTTGAATGCCAATTATTCGAAACAAGAAATAGAAACAAACCTGTTGATTAATGGTAGCTTATCCCTTGACAATTTAAGTAACTATGCAGATGTAGTAATTCGTACTATTGATGAAGTAAAAGTCTGGATAAATGACAAAGGTAATGCCGATCTCAAAAATCTAATATGATAGATACTCATTGTCACATTGATCAATATAAAAATCCAATTGAAATTGCTGATGAATCAGAGAATAAGGGAATAATTACTATTGGAGTGACGAACCTTCCATCGCATTACGAATTGGGTTTCGCCCATACAAGGGGGTATAAGAAAGTTCGCTTAGCATTAGGCATGCACCCTTTATTAGCAAATGAACACGATAAAGAGTTTGAGAGGTTTTCTCGGTTATTAGATACAACATCATATATCGGCGAAATAGGGCTTGATTATTCAAAGGAAGGGAGAAGTACAAAGGAAGTTCAGATCGCAACCCTAAGGCGCATTTTTAGGTTAATTAGTGGGCGTAAAAAGATAGTCAGTCTACACTCTCGGAAAGCTGAGGAAAAAGTGTTTGAGTTACTTAATGAGTACCAGATTAAACTTGGAATCTTTCATTGGTATTCTGGGCCAATAGGTTTGATTGAATCAATTTCGAATGCTGGTTACTTTTTTTCTGTGAATACAGCTATGATTGAATCTAAGAAAGGACGAAATATTATATCCAAAATCCCTAATGAAAACTTATTAGTAGAAACGGACGGGCCATTTATTCAATATAAAAGTCGGGAGGTTCGCCCGACAGATGTAAAGTTTATATACGAATTTTTAGCTGAAGATAGGGGGCTAAAGCTTGAAGAGATGATAGGTTTAGTTTCAAATAACTTTAAGCATCTCATTAATAGACTGAAGGAAGTCAACCCAAAAAGATAAATATATATGTACAAATAGTGTGCTTGATTCATTGACAAATAAACATAAAGGGAGTAAACAAAGAATAATCAGCCGATCGTCAGTTAGATTTTAATAGTGCTTCGTTTAAATCTCAGACACAAACGGGAATAATCTGAAATTTTACTTTTATATAATTATTAATTTGTAGTATAGTTCGACTCAATTTTAAGACACTATGCAAAACCAATTTTCGGGCTCAGTAATAACACAGGTAGATCAGATTATTCAATCTGCTATTGAAGCGAGTGCAAGTGATATTCATCTGGAGCCTTTCGAAAAGAAGTATCGATTACGATTTCGAATTGATGGTGTTCTTCAAGAGATTACAGAGCTGCAATTATCTCAAAAAGATGCAATTACTTCACGGCTGAAGATTATGGCAGAGTTAGATATTGCAGAGAAGCGCCGACCTCAAGATGGTCGCATTAAAATAAGAGCAAAGCAAGGACAAGATATAGATCTGCGTGTTTCAACCCTACCTACTCAATACGGAGAAAAGATCGTACTTCGGATTTTAGATAAGGGAGCCCAAGAACTTAGTCTTGACTCACTGGGGTTTTCAGAAGAGGTATTGACAGTTTTTAGAAAAGAGATCAACAACCCGTACGGAATGATATTGGTAACGGGTCCCACAGGTTCCGGGAAAACGACAACATTGTACTCAGCTCTAAATGAAATTAACTCTGAACAGGTAAATATTACCACTATTGAAGATCCTATTGAGTACAATCTCGAAGGCATTAACCAAACTCAGGTGCATGAAGAAATTGAACTGACTTTTGTAAATATTCTCCGATCTATACTACGTCAGGATCCCAACATAATTATGGTTGGGGAGATCAGAGATAAAGACACTGCAGAAATTGCCATTAGAGCGGCGCTTACAGGCCACTTAGTATTTTCAACGCTTCATACCAATGACGCATCTTCGGCGGTATCACGTCTGGTAGAAATGGGGGTAGAGCCATTTCTTGTTTCTTCTTCGGTGCGGATGGTGATGGCACAACGTCTCGTTCGGAAAGTTTGCGAGCATTGCGAGACCAGTTATGAACCTGATTCCGTCCTGGTGAAAGAACTCAGCTTGGAAGATCATAAAGAGTTTAGAAAAGGAGCTGGATGCCAAAAATGTAACGACTCAGGATTTAAAGGAAGAACGGCGCTTATTGAACTTCTTACTATGAGCGATGAACTAATCTCTCAAATAAATAACTCAGCTAATTCTTCAGAAATAAAATTAATTGCAACAAAACAAGGTATGCGTACTCTTAGAGGTGTAGGAATCCAAAAAATACGTAAAGGGCTTACAACGGTGGAAGAGGTGTACCGAGAAACCATGCTTTGAGCAAGGGTGTAACTTCATTATTATTTATGTATTCTGCGGAGTAACATCATTATTGTAATTCATGAGAATACGACATTTATATTTTTCAGCACTTTTTATTTTTGCAGCCACGCAAGTAATCGCTCAAGATAGCCTTCAGGTTAATACTGCCAAACAAGACTCGAGCTATGCTGAGTACCTTGCTTCGATAATCGATACTCAACAAGTTAAAATTGATGTTACAAGTATTCCTAATCCTTTACTAAAAGAAGCTGAGAACCTGAACATAAACAGTATTCCTGCAAGGGATTTTCTCAGAGCGCTTTCTATTCAGTATAACATCAATCTGGTTGTTTCCGAGAATCTGCAACAACCGGTAACTGTACGTTTCGCAAACATCCCGGTGATTGAAGTGCTCATTTTTGTTGTTCAGGAATATGGAATGCAGTTAAAACAAAACGGGAGTGTATTTCGGGTGAGTTCTTACCAACCTGAACCTGTCGTTGAAGAGTCACATGAACCGGTTATCCTTTTTGAAAATGGTTTGTTGACCCTTGATTTGGAGGAAACCTCTCTTCAGGTTTTGGTTCGAAGTCTGTCTGAACAAACCGGAGAAAACATCATTCTTCGAAATGGAGTCAGAGGTACTATCAATGGGTTTCTTCAGAATATCGAATTTGAACAGGGATTAAATACCATCCTTCAAAACAATGGTTATTCACTACGCAAAAGTGATGGGGTATTTGTCATTGATCGTATTGGATTCAGATCTTCGGAATCTGGAGAGAATTCCGGGGATACTTTTTGGATACAGGTAGAGGACGGCTTGATCACGATGGATGTGGTAAATGCAAACATCACGGATGTAATAAGAGAGATTGGCTACCAAACAGATGTTAGCATGATTACTTATGGACTACCACAGGGGCAAATCACCGCTAAAACCTCTAACCTTACCATAGAACAAGCGCTGAATTATATGTTCAGAGGTACATCATTTACATACCGTAAAGAAGGGGATATTTATATTATAGGAGATAAAGGTACGAGTGGGATTGCTTCAACGAAACTGGTTCGGCTAGAACATATTCGTTCGGATGTGGTTATTGATCTGATTCCGGAATCCATCAAGCAAAATGCCAATATTCAAATAGTAAAAGAGCAGAATGGATTGATGGTCATCGGCACCAATGATGTGATTCTGGAGCTGGAGAATTTCATACAAGAGTTGGATTATCCGACTCCACAAATAATGATCGAGGCGTTAGTCATAGATGTACAAACTTCTGATATGTATCAACTGGGACTATCGCTTGCTCAAGGCTCAGCGCCAGACAGTTCTAATTTCAACCCATTTTCAGCTTTTTTTGGACAAGGTTCCGATCAAAGCGGTGGACTTAGGGCGCAAGGAACTGGAGATGATATTAACAACGCTTTTGGCTCTGGGGGGAATCTGTTCGGTATAGCAAATTTAGGCAAGCTTCCTAGTAACTTCTTTTTCAGAATTCAAGCGCTTGATCAGGAAGGGCTCATCAATATCCGATCACGTCCACAGATTTCAACGCTAAACGGGTATGAAGCAAGTATTGAAGTAGGAACTACACAATATTTCTTGCTGACAACGACAACGCCTTTGCAATCCCCAAATCAAATTGTAACCCAGGAAACGCAACGCTTCGAAGAGATTGAAGCCAATGTGCTGCTTAAGATTACTCCATGGGTGAGCGCTTCAGGAGAAGTAACTGCTGAAATTCACCCGGAATTTAATACTCCAATTGGGCAATTCAGTTCAGACGTGCCCCCGACAATCAGTCGCAGAGTGCTTGACTCTACGGTACGTCTTAAAGATGGGGAAACCATCATTTTGGGTGGATTAATACAGGAAGCTGAAACAGAGAACATTAACAGGGTGCCTATCTTAGGAAGAATCCCTTTGCTTGGTCGTTTGTTTAGAAATAAAAGCACGAGCGTGACTAAGTCTGAGTTGGTAATTTTTATTACTCCTCATGTCTTTTACGGTGATGAAAATGACAATGATCGCTGGCTCAGACTCCGAGAGAAGATGGAACTGAGTATAGATAATTGAGCCATGAATCTTCCATTCATAGAACAAAGAGTTATAAGCGCCGAAATAATTGATGGTCAACTACTTTGGGTTGAATTAAGTAAGCTAGGATCCCGGATAAAAGTTATTCAGACTGGAGAACTTCCATGGGAAGCTTCATTTCAAGAAAGAGAAGAGACTCTCTCTGGCTTAAAGAAGCAAATTCAGGGCGATATCTATTCGGTTACGCTCAGTTATTCGAAGTTGCTAAAACAAGTGATTTCAGAAGAGGTTCCATTTTTTGAGTCCCCAGAGGAAGTAGAGCACTGGATTAAGAACAGAAAGGATGAGCTATTCAGAGAATCAGTTGGAGAGGTTCTCATTTCTGACCATTTGGTTGATATAGATGAGGATGTAAGGCGAGTTATTTTTCAGCTAGTGGATAAGGAGCTTGCTGGTCGTTCAGAACAACTTTTTAGAAGCGCAGAGCTTCCAATAAATCATCTTTATACCGGAGCGACCGAATTTGGGCATTGCCACATATTAAACCCTGAAGTTGCGGAAGGTTTTCATTCGGTATTACATAAGAAGGAGCGTAAGTGTTTTCTATTAAGCTTTAAAGAAGGGATGCTACAACAGGTTAGTGCTTTCGCGGATACTGAAGACGTGGGCAACTCGTACTGTCTGGATCAGGCTCATGGCTTTATTCAAAGCGAAGAACTAACGCATCAACTAGAGACCGGTTCAACTACATTGTTTATACCTGATGTATTGAATTCATCAGAATATTCGAAACGAAGTGTACAAACCATTACCCCTCATGACGGGAGAAAAGAGTTTGATGAGCTCCCTCAAAAATATAGCACTGCTATTGGAGCGGGAATTAAATCGTTGTACCCGGGGCTGGATCAATTTGAGTGTATATCTGATGATACTAAAGCCCTGGCTAATGAAACGCATGACAAGTTAACATTCAGAAAAACAGCAGTATTACTCGTAGCTCCACTAGCACTATTCTTTTTAGGTAGCTACGTATGGAATTCCGTGGTTGAATATCAACTTCAGGAAACTTCTCAGGTCATGGAAGCTATTGACGACAAGTTAAGTATTGTTCAGCAGCAACGAACAGAAGTGCAGGCATTGTTCAGTGTGTATAAAGAATTTCAAGGGGTTACCGGACGGGAGACAAATACAGCTAAAGTATTTACCGCTTTAAATCAGACTATCAGGGAGAAGATAACTCTTGATAAGCTCACGCTTTCAATGAGTTCAGAGCCGTCAAAAGCTCAGGTGATACTCACAGGAACGGCTGAAGAAGAAACGGCGATATCATCATTTATGAAGAGACTTTCTTCTCACCCGTGGATCAAAAATCCTATACTGTTAAGCTCAAGTCTTTCTAAAGATGGGCAGGGCACAGAATTTTCCATTGAAATTGAGGCGATAGTAGAATGAACAGTTTTATGAAATATCGCTGGAAGATCGCCACTGGTAGTGTCTTGGTAATGTGTCTTGTCAGTATTGTATTTTTGCTTCTACCGTATATCAGTGCTACGCTTGAGCAAGATCAGGTCTTAAAGTCACAGAAGGAGAATATAGCTTATATGACTGACTGGAAAGGACAGCTCAGTGAGATTGAAAGGCAGAGAGAAGTTCTTGAAAAGTATGTTGGAACGACGGAATCTGTCATTCCTTCGGCGGATGATTTCCCGGACATTATTGAATATTTATTTACGACTTCCAGGCGGAGTAACGTTAAGATTCAAAAATTAACTCCTCTTGAAAGCGAGCAAGAATCATTAATGGAGCGTCGTGTGACCATTGATTTTAAGGGTAGTTATAATGGTATCGCCGGGTTTATTAACAAGATTGAACAAAGCTCTTACATTGCAAGAATCGAGCGTTTTGAGTTGATAAAAAAAGACAACGAAGAGTTAAGTGGTTCTTTTGAGGTGTCATTTATTTTGAGCGGGGAACAGCTATGAAAGACTTTCTGGAAACAACGGTAGGAAGGATCTTATTAATTGGAATTGTTGTAGTGATATGGGGGGTTAATGTGGTTCAGTTCTCAGATGTTTTAGGTAACAAGGAAGAAGTTGCCCTTCAACAACAAGATGATATTGATTTGAGTAATTTATCTTTAGTAAACCGAGAGCAGTTTGTATATAAGCAGGCGAATAGAGATCCTTTTGAGTTTTACCCACAACCAGTTCGGCGGCAAAACCCTGAAACCAACCCAGTTGAATCCTACATTCGTCCACGTATAGCTGTACTTGGCGTAATGGATGAAACGATCATGGTGCTGGATGCGACCCGAAGTATTATTGTGGTAAAAGAAACCGATGTATTTAACGGCATTACAGTCAAGTCTATCACTCAAGACTCCGTAATTTTTGAACATGAAAACAAACCTTTTGTAATTAAAGTCAGATCATAAGCCTTATGAAAACGAATACATTTACAACCATTATCGAAGATGAAGATGGATTTTCCCTCTCTGAGTTACTTATCGTACTTGCCATTATTGGTATCCTTATTATGATAGCCGTTCCATTGTATCAAAATGTAACAACCAGAGCTAAAACTACGGAAGCTAAAACCCAGCTCAATTTCTTGCATACCCTTCAGCGCACTTATCATCTGGAGAAGGACGTCTACGCCGATAATTTTGATGCTATCGGCTTTGAACAAGAGAAGCTTATTACCGAAGGAGGCAAGGCTCGCTACATTATTGAAATTGAAGAGGCAGAGCCAAGAACGTATACGGCTACTGCTACATCTATTATAGATTTCGATGGGGATGGGGTGTTTAATAAATGGAGCGTGGATGAAAATGGGATCGTTGAGCAAGTTACCCCGGATTAAGTGGAAAGCCAGTTTTTCACCATAATTACAGGACTTGCACTTGGAATAATTGGCTCATTATTGAGCTTTTATTATCCGGAAATTCTTTCCAAAAATATTACCCCACTTTCAAAATCTAGCTACAAGATAACCCTCAGCTTTTTAGCAACTCTGGGATCGATAGTACTCATTTGTCTGATTGAGCCGGCTGGTGCAAAAGAATGGGTACAGTGTTTCTTTATTTTTCTTTTTTATGTCATTGCATGGGTAGATGGGTATTCAAAAATTATTCCTAACAGGCTACTTTTAATGTTGCTTATTCTTGCCAGTATCAATCTCTGGTATGAACCCGAGATCCAAAAAGTGTATGCTTTCCTTACGGTAATCTTTGCTTCTTTGCTTATTTATTGGATTGGAAAACAGTTTGCCTCAAAAAGGATTATTGGTTGGGGGGATGTAAAGTTAACAACAGTTTTAGCTTTATTCATAGGTTGGGAGTTTATATTAGTGATTTACATGGGGGTAGTCCTTGCCGGAATGATGGCTGTGATAGGAGTAATATGTAAAAGACTTACTAAATCGTCTGAACTTCCACTTACACCTTTCTTATTTATTGGATTAGTAATTAACAGCATCTTTTGTTTAAGTAGTGAACTAAATCTGCTCTCACTATTAAAGCAGATTTAGTTTTTAATAGAATTATATAAATATCAAAAAGAGGGACAGGGTAATGTTAACAATATTTTACAATCCTGACTGAAACAAAAAGCCTCGAACTATCTCTTCCAATTATTAAATCCTAGTAATATTTAGAGAAAAGTATATGAAAAGATTAAAGTTGGTCATTTCATAGTTTTTTGTAAAAATTTGCATGAGTTTCATAGCATTTAGGATTAAGGTTAAAAGCAAATTGTTACGAATTATATCACTGAAGAAATAACTCAAGAAATTAGAGGGTACAATGAACAAAATACTTAAAAAGAGAACTAACAATACATGTAATCTGTGGATATTTATTGGCGTTATAATAATTATTATATGTACTCCTGTACAAGTATTTGGGCAATCCGGAGATAATGAAAGTTTAAACATTCAAAATGTGGCATTTCCATCTCCTACTGCTGCATCTATCAAAAAATTTGAAGATTATCCGATAAGCTACGCAACAGGAGTGCCTCAGATTTCGATTCCTTTATATGTAGCATCAAGCAGGAAATTAAGTATTCCCATTTCTCTAAGCTATCACGCTTCGGGCATTAGGGTGGAAGAAGTGCCTGGTTGGGTTGGTTCAGGGTGGTCATTAAATGCCGGGGGAGCTATTGTGCGCACTGTAAGAGGATTACCTGATGAACAAACAAATGGGTATCTGGAAGAAGGTTATCAAGCACATAATTTTAATACCAGCTCTGGTTCGAATCAATATAAATCTGATGTGGCTACCGGAACTGTTGATGCCGAACCAGATGATTATAGTATAAGTGCACCGGGTTTGTCAGGTAAATTTACTTTCAAATATGATGGTACCATTGTAATGCTCCCTCATCAGAACCTGAAGATTGAAGCTGATTTAACTTCCATATCCAATGATATTGCCAAGTTTACAATTACTAAAGAAGACGGAACGGTATATACTTTTGCTGAGAAGGAAGAAACATATATGGTGTCAATTAACAGATCCGGAGGAGATTTCGGATATGTGCCTGCCAAAACGTATACATCAAGCTGGTATCTTACAAAAATAGAATCGCCCTACGGTGATGATGAGATAACATTAAGCTATGAAAACTCAGGTGTTACAACAGAGCATACCGTAACCATTTCCACAAATCGTACAAATAATCTATATCATCCAACCTGTTCTGTTTCAGAGAATGATAACGATATTAAAAACACAAACAGAACCTATAATAGATTCCTGAAAACCATTACCACCTCAACGGAAAAGATTCATTTTAATAGAGATGATACATTCGGGTTAAGTTCAAGAACAAGATTAGAATCGATATTAGTAGAAACTAAAAACGAAGCCTCTCGATTAAAGAAATTCGTAATGGACACCGATACTGTTGGAAACCGGTTAACGTTGGTAAGTGTTAAGGAATATGGAATAACAGACAGTGATGGACTACCTGCCTACGAGCTGGACTATTACAATACGTATACTCTTCCAGCTTTTAACTCCTACGCTATAGATCATTGGGGTTATTACAACGGGGAAACAAGTAATGATACTTACATACCCGCGGTTTATGTAACTGAAGAGTCCGAGTCGCTGTCAGGAGCTGATCGGGATCCGGTATTTGCTTATGCGGTAACCGGGTCATTAAAAAAAATCACACTACCAACCGGCGGGAACACCTCATTCGTATATGAGTTGAATGACTATTACAAAAACGTATCTGCAAAAAAAGAAACAGGAGGGGGAATTCGGATAAAAAGCGTAACTACACATGACGGTATTTCCTCCGCTAATGATGTGGTTCGCACCTATACTTATTTGAGTCAAAACGATGCGTCCAAAAGCAGCGGGTATTTAACGGGCGGGCCGATAGAATTGTATGAATACACGCCGATTGATGGCTCCAATCCTTGTCCTTATGTAGTGAGAAATTCCAAAGCGACGGGTTTAATAGGGGGACCTCCGGTAGCATATACAGACGTTCAGGAATATCTAGGTACAGTATCAACGAACCAAGGCTATTCTAAATACGATTTACAATATAGTTTACACAACGGACGGGATGATAAAACTTGGAAAAGAGGACGTGTTAAAGAAATAGAACAATTTAAATCTGATGATACAATTGTACAGCATCAGGTCAATACGTACAACTTTTCAGCAAACCATGTAGACACTTCCTACGCCGTTGAAGTAAACGTAGTATGGGTAAACCCAACCACCGGTATAGATACAAGCTACTCCACAAAGAAAATCCCATTCAACTCATATACTCAATATAAGAGTAAGCAGACAAACGAAGTGTTTGATGCACTCGGCGTTAATTCTTTTACAACAGTAGAGGATTATATATATGATTATAACTCTTCTGATAAAATCCTGAAATTGAGTGAACTGAAACAAACTAACTCAGACGGATCTGTCCGTAAGAAAACATTCCGTTACGGCTATGAAGAAAACTCAGGAATGAAAACAGCAAACATGCTCTCCCAGCTTTATTCTGTAGCTCTTGCGGATAACTCAGGGAACATTCTGTCCAAAAGTTGGTCAATCTGGAGTGAATCTGTTGCTGGTAACAGCAACTGGAATGTGAAAGAACAATGGCAATGGGAAGGCTCGAATACATCCGATGTTACAGCTTCGGAAGATCCTGATTCCGAAGCTGTATTAATGAATAAAGTTAATGCATACGATGTCTATGCAAACCCCTTGGAAATTGAAGACAATGCAGGTACTAAAACAGCCTATGATTGGAGTGAAGACAGTACTGTACCCATTGCAATGTTTCAAAACGGAGATAAAGACGATATCTTTGCACACAGTTTTGCGCTGGATGGTTTGGATGAAAACATTTGGACTGAAACTGATGCTAATAATAATGTTACTACAACATGGAGTATTGAAGATGGAAAGCTCAAGATGTCTCATCCCGGAAATGTTGCGTCTATCTGGAGCACTGATTATATAAAAAGTTCATTAATTGGTGAATATTCAGGGCGAACTGCAATTGAAATGGATGTCAAAATTGGGAATAACACTGACCACTCATTAGTGATTGGTATTGGTGGAAGTAGTTATCTTGGAAAAAATGGGGGATCCGAAAATCTGGTTTGGGCTTCATTTAAGTATGGAGATTGGTTTAATTATAACGGTTCTACATGGGATACTGTTTCTACTAACTTTATTACAGGTCAAACTTATAATCTAAAAATTATAGCTGATCCAGGTTCAAAAAAGGTAGACTATTATGTAAATGGAGAAGTTGTTGCATCAGGACTTAATGGAAGAGTGGCATCTTCGGGTGTCCAGGTATTTAGTATTGGTAATTATGGCCGTTCATCTACTGCTACGAGCTGGCTCATCGACAATGTCCGTATATACCCTGAGGAAGCCGAAGCTGTTTCTCAGGAAGTAGACCCACTGTTCAGAACTCCGTTAGCTATGAAAGGTGTTGCAGGAAGTACCAATAGGTTTACTTTTGATAATTTTGGAAGATTAAACGAAGTTTTCAATCCCAACGGAGAACGCGTAAGCCGGAATGTATATTTTTATTCATTGGATGGACACACTTCCTTTGATGATGAGGATCCAAACAGAGTAGAGAGCATCACTTATAACGATCCCACAGATACTACTGACAAAACTATATCGGTAGGTTATCTGGACGGTCTTGGTCGCCCAATTCAATCCCAAACCAGAGCCACTGATGGCACAGCAATCATAACCGGTACCTTGTACGATGAACGAAGTAGACCACATATTACAAGCAGACCCATTGAACTTGATATAGACAGTTACACGAACGGTTTTGTAAACGATTTGTGGGGAACAGGATTTGATGGAGACGCCGGTGAGGCTTTACCAACCAGCAGCGAAATTTACCAATACTACGCATCTGGTTTTAGTGGAACTACAGATGCCAAATATGCCTACGTCCAAACTGAATTTGAATACAGTCCGTTGGGAAGGGTAATCGGTTCTAGTAACGCCGCTAGTGCGCTAAGGCTTGGACAAAACCAGTCGGTGATTGAATATGGGTTAAATAGCGGAACTGAGGATTTCTCCGGATTTACTGATGAGGAACTTTCCAAAACTGTAAGTACCGATCCAAATGGAAATCATAGCTTTAGTTTTACTGACGGTTGGGGCAACACCATTGCCAGTTTGGTAGATATGAATGGAGATAGCACAAAAAGCGGTACAGATCTGATCACTACTTTTGAATATGACATGCTCAATCAGCTAAAAAAAGTAACTGCTCCTGAAGGCGATACCACTACCTACAATTACAATCTGCTCGGACAACTCATCGAAAAAGAAATGCCGGATAAAGATGATACCGATGAGTACCGTTATGATGACCGGGGAAATCTGCGGTTTACCAAACACGCTAATCACAAAGCAGAATCACAAAGCGAATCGAAAAATTTGAGCGGATCTAATAGTGTAACAAAAACTATTGTTGCGAACACAGCTGGTGTGCTTAGCTTTAATTTCGAATGGATAGATATGTACTCTGGAAACTATACTATTACCATCAGGAAAGTCTCTAACGATTCCACTATTTATACCACTACGATTACTACTGAAGTTGGAAGCATAAGTACTCAATACTTTGATGTGGAAGCAGGAACTTATGAATTCCATGGTTCAGGGACAGCTTCAGAAATTCTAAGAGGTGGTTACTTTTCTTTTAATTATGAGCGTTTTACTTACACTAAGTATGATGATTTAAGTCGCCCAATTGAAACAGGAGAATATATGGGTAATATCCTTTTTGAAAATGCCAACCTAAATAACGCAACATTCCCGACCAGTTACGAACGTTCCGATGTTAAATACTTTTATGGAGAAGATTCGGTCTATTCCGGAGCCAAAAACCTAAAAGGGAGACTGAGTCTGGCCAAATATCGTGATTATAATACCGATGAGTGGGGACGAACCTGGTACAGTTACAATAATCAGGGTTTGGTGGAATGGATCATACAGGATTTGCCCGGAAGTGGTATGGGTGAGAAAAAGATTGAATACCGCTATGATGAATTAGGCCGCATGACCGAAATGGATTACCAGGCCGGAGAAAGCGACGAGTACTATTACCGTTATAGTTATGATCATTTAGGAAGACTCAGCAAAACAGAAAGCCGTAGCAGCAGTGGTGGCAGTTGGGTAGAAAATGCAGAATATATTTATTTTGCTGATGGACAATTAAAAGAACTGAACTTGGGAGGTAGTACCCAAAGTGTAGATTATACTTATAATTCTGCCGGATGGTTAAACTACATTAACAGTCCCGCAGGATTCAGTGAAAGCAGCGGCGGGTTTTTTGATGATCGATTCGGACAGAGTATGACTTACGACTATGCCGGAAATATTGATACACTCACATGGAATCAAAGCCAGAATAGCGGACAGTTAACCTACTACTTTAGCTACGATCGTGCCAATCGCTTAAATACGGCTAATCAAAGTTCCGGAAATGCATGGGATGTTATTAATGAATTCAATAAAAATGGAGTAATTACCGATATTAAACGTTGGAATCAATATGGTACATTGGATAATCAATACGAAATTGAACTCGTTAATAATACGAATCGAATAGATAATATCATTGATTGGTATATTCTCGAACAAGTATATGTGGACTATGATGCTAATGGAAATATGATCGAAAACGGGTTATATCCTACAAAGTTGGAAAGTGTTCGTTACGATTCCCGTAATCTCCCATACGACTTAACAACTAATGGAAACACGTTGTTTTACTCCTATGATACTGAGGGACAGCGCGTGTCCAAGAAATTCGGAAGTACCACCACATCCTATATTCGTGGAGCGGACGGACAAACCATCGCCGTCTATGAAAATGATGTGGTTCAGTTCCATAATATGCTTGCGGGTTCGGATGTGATTGGAACGTGGGATGGTACCGAACGAAGATATTTCTTAAAAGATCATTTAGGATCAGTAAGAACCACCGTAGACCAATCCGGCAATGTAGACGGCTACGATGATTACTACCCGTTTGGCTTAGAAATGCCCGGTAGATCAAGTACTAGTTCAGGTAATGATCATGATTATAGATTTACCGGTCATGAACGCGATGAGGATGCAGGACTAACCCTCGACTATATGATGGCGAGGAACTACGATCCCATCATAGGGCGATTCCTCCAGATTGACCCGCTTGCAGATCAGTTCCCTGGATGGAGTCCTTATAATTATACATTCAATAACCCATTGATACACACGGACCCTGATGGAAAATCTCCTTGGAGATTAGTTAAAATGGGGCTGAATATTGCAAAGAGAAGCTATAAAACGTATAAAAAAACTGGTAAGTTAGATGTTAAAGCTGCTGCTGTTGATGAAGTAGTATCATTAGTAGATAATGTTAAAACGTTAGCAGATGGCGAACTTAATATCGATGATGCTTTTGCTATAATTGATTTAGCGACAGGATTTGGTGGTGAGGCAAAGAAAGCTGTTCAATTTGCAAAGAATAAGAAAGCTGGTAAAGCTTTCGAAAAGAAAGTTGGAAACACTTTAGATGGACCAAAAGCGGAACAATTAACTATTGAAGCGCCAGATGGAACAAGGACTAAAGTAGATTTCGCCCAGAATAATAATGGAAATGTTAGTTTGATTGAGGCTAAAGGTTCATCAACAGCTCCTCTCACAAAAAATCAGAGAGCAGCGCATCCTCAAATACATGAAAGTGGAGGAACTGTAAGAGGAAATAAAGGAGATGTAATAGGTTTACCAGCTGGAACAAAAATTCCTCCAACGAAAGTAAAAGTAGTCAGACCAAAGGATATAGATAATTAAAACTATAATGAATACTCAATTATTAAAGAAAAATTTCATTGATCAATTATCATCAGTGCTATTAGAAAAAGGATTTAACTATATTAAATCAAAAGAGGCTTTCATTTGTAAAACTGAATTTGGTCAGAAAAGATTTGCTATAACTACTTACGTTTATTCAAGTAGAGATGGGTTTGAAATTAACCCTGGTTATCACCTCAGGTTTGATCGAGTAGAAGAATTCTATCATAAAATTTCTCAATTTGAAAAAAAATATCACAGTAACACAGCTACGATTGGATGTTCTCTTGAAAATCATTTAAACAATGGGGAAGATAAGTTTAGATATTACATCTCTAATTTTGATGATATATATCAAGCTTCTGAATATTACACAAGCATATTTGAAAATTTAGTAGATCCATTTTTCGAAAAATATAAAAGTTTGGAAAGTTTAGATTATCTAATAAATAGCAAACCTGATAAAGAATTATCGATAATCAATCCAATATTCAGGGGGATGAAGGGTATCATTATTGCTTTTTTTCTCGAAAAAGAGAGTTTATTTGAATTAATAGATACATATTCTAGAAGTTATGAAACTATATATGGAGGCTTTTATAAAGCTGAATATGATAGATTAGTAAGATTAATCACCAAAGATCTCTGAAGTCTCCTTCTGTCACTTAATCTCGTTCCGTAGCTCTGCTGCGGAATGCTAAAAGCGGCACCATAAAGAGCCTCGTATTTTACTTTCCCCTTTTTCTTTATAAGCTATATCTTAGCGTAATCTTTCAGTACTTCTTATCCGAAGGACCTACTCGGTTAATAAATAATTTCTCGTAGATGCCCTATAAAATTGCTATATAAGATACGGGTTAAGCATTGATTAACATTTGTTTACAATTAAAGATGTAATGAAATCGCTTGGGCGAACTCTTTGTGCTATTAATAGTAAGTAATCTACATCACTTTGAAATTATTATCGCTTAAAGTGCTTTTAGCATTTTTCTTTTTCAACGTAAACCTACTAGCACAAGACATAGAATCACAAATGCCGTCTCCAACGGCCGCTACCCTTGCGAAATATGGAGAAGTTCCTATTAATTTATCGACAGGGCAGGCAAATACAAATATTGGGATTTTTTCTATTTCTAGCTCTGATTTAAGTGTTCCTGTTTCGCTTTCGTACTCCACTTCAGGGATTAGAGTTCATGAAGTTCCAGGTTGGACGGGCACAGGTTGGACTTTAAATGCAGGAGGAGTAATTACGCGTGTAGTTAAAGATATTCGAGATGAGTTGGCTTATGGATATATAAATACAGGAAATGACTCTCAATTTATCGAAGCTGTTGACTCACTACTATTGGAAGATGTTCAATCAGCCAGTATCGGAAACTATCTGAAAACTTATATAGGGTCAAATTTTGACGCTGAACAGGATGTTTTTTACTACAATGTAAATGGTTTTGCAGGAAAGTTTGTATTCGCACCTGGTGGTGAAATTTACACACTGGAGAATAGTAATCATGCAATAGAAGCAATAGGGGTTGGAGAAATAGACTCAGATATTACCTCAAATACAGTAAGTATAAAAGCTTTTAAAATCCGAACTCCTGATGGCACTGTATATCACTTCGGGACGAATAGTGCTTCGAAAGAACTTCATAATCCATTAATAGCATCCTCCAACTATGTAAATGCTTGGTACCTAACAAAAATAGAAAGTGCAAAAGGTGATGGAATTATATCATTTTTATATGAGAGCGCAGCAAACAACACAGTGAAAAATTACGGTGTTGAGGCGGAATACGGTTCTTACACAGCTCAGCAAACTCCAGCAAATATAGATGGAGATTCGCCTACTTCATCTGTGACAAGCAGAAAGTATTTGAAGCGAATTGAATCTAATCATCAAAAGGTGGAATTTTTCAGAAGTGCCGTTGATGGCACGATAGATAAAACTAGATATGCCGTTTCAGATGTTAGCCTTGATTCAATTGTGGTAAAAACATTGGAGGATATACGAATTAAAAAATTTAAATTTGATTACACAATTACTCCATTAAAAAGAATGTATTTAGATTCACTTGTTGAAACTGGAGCTAACGAAACAACTTCCAAAACACATTCATTTGAATATTACAACAAAAATGATCTACCCGGAGACCGCTCTACTAAAGCTATTGATCATTTTGGATATTACAATGGAGAAACAAGTAATGACACATATATCCCCGAAATAATAGCTTTATACGAGGCGGTTAAAGACTATTATTCTGGTGCAAATCGTGAAGTTGATCCTGATAAGGTATACTACGGGGCTTTAAAAAAAGTAATTTACCCTACTGGGGGTTCTACTTTATACAGTTATGAACCAAATTCCTATAGTGAAGTAATTAGTTCTACTATAACAGGAATCACCGATGATTACTTAATTACTACAGCCAAAAAAGACGAAGACTTCTTTTTTGATGACCCATATACCCGGATAGAGTCTGACACATTCAGTGTAAATTCAGCTCAAACAAGAAGGCTAAACTCATCTGGTAATTGGGATAGCTATTCACCAATTGCAGGAGCAATTGTAAAGATTGTGAATACAAACGGGTGTGGCACTAACAACTACACCAATGTTGACATAGCTATTGATAAAATAGGTTCTTTGGAAGGCTATCTTTGGCAAATTCCAGTAAGTGAAACAAACTTTACAATCAATGATGAAATTGAACTTTCTAATGGCGACTGGATAGTAAGTGTAGCTCAAGAATGTGATGAGCTAAATACTGTGCAAGTAAACATTGATGTAATTGAACATAAAGCAGTTCAAGAAAAATTTGGTGGTGGTTTAAGAATAAAAAAATTGGAATCCAATAGCGGTATATTGTTAGATACCATCACGAAAGAATTTGTATATGGAGATACTTTAGGAGAACCTGAGTCTTGGGGGATACTACAAGAAGAACCGGATTATGATTTCTGGTTTCCGTCCGAAAAAGGTTATATCCAATACTTTCCTCCGGGAGGTTCAGGACTGCAAGATCTTTATGGGTTTTATGCTAGGATGGCTAATCCTGTTCAGGGACTAGGAGGAGATGTAAGAAATCAATTATACTATAATAAAGTTTTAGAAAAACATGGAACAAATGGTAGTGGAGGATATATAGAACACGAGTTTTCTTTGTACGATGAAAACCCAGTAGCTCTTACCATAACAGACAATAAAAACGCAACAACAGTAAATACAGAAGTTTTTCCCGGCGGAGCGGATTTATCGTATCGAAGTGGGAACAGGAAAAAAGTTTCTGTTTTTTCCCAAGCTCAGAGCACTCAGGAAATAACTGAATATACAACAACGTATTACGATTCCGTATCAGATACAACCGATGAAAGGAAACTGAAAAAATTCAGAAAGATTGAGTATTACAAATTTAATGAATACAGTATACTATTTTCGCCGGGGCATAATTATGCCATTTGGCAACATCCTTCTAAGGTAACTTCAAAAATATACAATGGAAGTGGTCAAGCAATGACCACGATTGAAGAAACTTTGTTTGAAAATTTAGAACACAAACTACCAACAGAGATTACAAGCACCAATTCTTTAACGGGAGAAAAAAGAGTAACAAAGTATACATATGCCCATGAAGAGTATAGTGGGATGGTGGGATTAAATATGCTTTCGCAGCCGTATTTGGTATTAATAGAAGATGGTACGGGAACAGTGTTGAGTAAAAGCTGGACACGTTGGAGGGACTGGGGAGGAGGAGCATGGCGTCCATGTGAAACTCTTGTTTGGGATGGTGTGAGTTCTACTATTTCAAAAACATGTAGTGTTGATCAATAAGGAAACAGGAGCCATATTATGAAACAAATACTTACAATTACGTTCTGTTCATTTTTTCTTGTTGTGATGTCACAGCCAGTTGTATTTGCCCAGATAATTCAGCAAAAAATTAATTCCTATGATAGTTTTGGTAATCCCTTAGAGGTTGAGGATGCCAAAGGGGTTAAGGTCTCCTATGATTGGAGTAAAGACGGAACCAATCCCATTGGTATTTTTAGAAATGCAGGCAAAGACCAAGTGTATGCGCATAGCTTTGCGCTGGATAGTTTGGATGGATGGTCGTTTACGGATGTTGGGGGAGATGGTGATACACAGGTGACTATTTCTGAAGGGAAGTTAAAACTTAAGAATTTCGCCTCAGCGACAAATGGAGAAGTTGACCGAATATATTATGATCATGGAAGTGAGCTTACAGAAGATGTAGTATGGGAGTTTGATGTGCGAATCGCTAACAGCAATAACTGGGATCTTACAATAGCAGCAGGCGGTAATAGTTGGGATAGAGGATTAGGGAGTACGGAAAGAGCAGTATGGTCGTCCATCAATAATGAAGCCTGGAAATATTATGATGCAACCTCAGGTTGGGTTACTATAAAGTCAGGATTACAGATCAATCAGGTATATCAATTTAAAATTGTTATGAGGCCTGGTGTAGAAAAAGTAGATTACTATGTAAATGGAGAGAAACTGATAGATAATGTAGATTTTAGATTTACATCATCTGGTATTCAGAACTTTGCTTTTGGGAATTATGGGTACGGCTCAACCACTACGGAATGGTTTATCGACAACGTGCGTATATACCCGGAAGGAGCACAAGCGCAAAGTCAGGAAGTAGATGAAGTGCTGGGAACAACGTTGGCTGTTAAAGATCCGGCTGGATTTACCAGCCGGTATGAGTACGATGACTTTGCAAGGCTTACTAAAGCGTATAATTCCAATGGAGAGCTTGTAGCCAGTAATAGCTACTATTACTCTTTAGAAAATAACAGCAATTACTCCTCAAGCGATCCTAACCGGGTAGAAAGCTGGACACATTATGATCCTGCCAATCCCTCTAATGTAACCAAGAGCGTAAGCTATATGGACGGGCTCGGGCGAAATCTGCAAAATCAGGTTCGTGGAGGAAGCACAACCATTATTACCGACACGAGGTATAACGAACGAGGGCTTCCCGAAGTGACGTCTCGGCCTTACCAAATAGCGAATCAAACCACCTATAAGCAGTATGGGTTTGAAGGGGATTCTTTAGGTATATTTGTACCCGGGAGCGCTTTACCATCGAATTCTTCTATTGAAGACGAATACCAGTCTCTACCAAGTGATGATGAAGATTACGCGTATTCACAGATCCAATACGAAGCTTCTCCCCTAGCGCGCACGCAGAAAAGTACGCTTCCCGGGCCTTCCCATAAAATGGGAAGTGATAAAGAAATGGAAATGTCCTATGGTTTAAATACTACGGAAAGTTTTACCATTAATGGGAAGACGTGGGCCGCCAACACTCTCAGTAAAACCGTGAGTAGAGATCCTGAAGGCAATGAAACCATTACCTATACCGATGGGTGGGGACAAACCATTGTAAGTGGGACAAATATGAATCCTGCTTCTGATGATGTACTGAATAAATCGAGTTCAGATTTAGTGACCTATTTTGAGTATGATCTGAAAGGAAACTTAGTACGAGTGGAAGATCCTCGTGGCCTCGCAACCACTTATAGCTATAACCAAAAAGGGGAGCTAACCAGCAAGAAACTGCCTGATCAGGAGTATTCGGTGGATTATAAATACGATGAGAAAGGGAGATTAAGATTCACTCAGGACCCAAATCAAAAATCAAGTGAGCAGGATATTACACAGTCATTGAGCGGTGGAACTTCTATAACCAAAACTATTGTAGCCAATAGTAACGGAGTGCTTAGTTTTAACCTCAGTTGGTTTGATCTTTATATGGGTAATTACTCTATAACCATCAAAAGAACAGATGATAATTCCACTATTTACTCCACTACTTTTTCATCAGAATATGGAAGCATCAGTACCCAAACATTTAATGTAGGTTCTGGTACCTACGAATTTAAAGGAGAAGCGGAAGATCCCGGCGATATTATAACCACAAGTGGTGCATTTGAATTCGAGTCCAATGATATCTACACCTACACCAAATACGATGAGCTGGATCGTCCAATAGAAACCGGAGAGTACGCAGGGAGTACAAGCTTCAGTAGCGCAGATCCTGATACAGATACCTTTCCAACCTCCGGAAATGAAGCTAATATTCAGTATTACTACGATGGAGATCAGGCTTATAGCGGCTCTTTGACACCTCAGAATATGCAAGGGAGAATCAGTAAAGTAAGCTATAGAGATCTTAGTGTATCTACCACCACATGGGGGCATACCTATTATTCGTATAACTCATTAGGATTAGTTGAATGGGTTGTACAAGATTTACCAGGGCTTTCAGTTAAAAAGATTGATTATGACTATGATGAGCTCGGACGCTTAACTCAAATGGACTACCAAGCTGGGGTTAGCGGGGAGGAATTCTATCAACGCTATACCTACGATGCTTTAGGTAGAATGGAAAAGGTAGAAACCAGTACCGATGGGAGTACATGGATCAAGGATGCTGAGTATACATCGTTTTTTGCGGACGGACAACCCACCCAGCTGAAATTAGGTAACAGTAACATACAAACAGTGGATTACTTATATACGGTACAAGGTTGGTTGGATAAGATCAATGATGGATCCATCTCCACAGGAACCAATGGAGATCGTTTTGGTATGAATCTGGATTACGATTATAGTGGCAATATTGACCTGCAGCAGTGGCGGCAGGTAGGGACTGCGGGCACTAACCAGAATACACTCAGCTACAGCTATAGCTATGACAACGCCAATCGGCTTACTGCTGCAGATTTCTCGGGATCAGGATATAATTCAGATGCGTTTGATCTGGAGTGGATGAATTATGACAAGAATGGAAATATCACCGGGTACTTGCGTCGAGATAATAATGGAAATATTGGCTATGACGGAATCGGGTATTTTGGACTAAGTTATGAATCTGGAACCAATCGGCTTGATGAGATAGTAGAACAGATTGATTATTTAGACTTTGACATCGATCATGACGCCAGCGGGAACATGACCAAGAACATGCTCCAAGGCTTTACCTCCGTAGATTATGACTGGCGAAATCTCCCCGCTCAGCTTATAAAAGGCGCTAATACCCTGCAATACGCCTATGACTCTGAAGGCAACCGGGTGAAAAAGAAAATGGGAAGCACCGAAACGCATTATGTGCGTGGAGCAGGTGGGGAAACCATTGCCGTCTATGAAAACGATGTGGTGCAGTTCCATAATATGCTTGCGGGTTCGGATGTGATAGGAACGTGGGATGGAACGCAGCGTAGATACTTTCTGAAAGATCATTTAGGTTCGGTGCGAACGACGGTAGATCAATCTGGTAATGTAGACGGTTATGACGATTACTACCCGTTTGGCTTAACTATGCCAACACGCTCAAACAACTCGGCCAATGATACCGATAAGTATAAGTTTACCGGGCATGAACGAGACACCGACGCCGACCTCACTCTCGATTACATGATGGCGAGAAACTACGACCCCATCATTGGGCGATTCCTGCAGATTGATCCGCTTGCAGATCAGTTCCCAGGTTGGACACCGTACCATTATGTATATAATAATCCATTAAACCTGATTGACCCCACGGGGATGGCTGCTGAAGAATGTTGTTTACAATTATTTCTAGTTGGAGCTAAAGCTGCTTTAAAAAATAGATCTGTTTCAGTTGATTACGACATCAAAGTAAGTGGTGGTTTTCAGGTTGCAGCGGAGTCAAGAAATGCTGGTCTTAATGCTGGATTTAATTTTAATTTAGGAAGTATAACTCTGTTTGAGTCTTCAGGAACTGTTGATCTTTCATTAGATGGGATTGAATTCTCAAATACTAATAATGATTTAAAAACAAAAGGTGATGATGTAGAAATAACACAAGAAATTTCTGGGTCAGCTCCTTTTATAAGTGGAGGTGCCGAGCATAAGTTTTCGCTTAAAAAATCAGGTGAGAACACTACTGTTTCGAACCAAGAAGTAAACTTATCACTAGGGGTTGGTGCTGAAAAAAGTACAGATTCAATAAACTTAAAAACAGGAGATAGGTCAATTACAAATAAAATCGAAGCATCTAGAAATACTGCTTTTATATTTGGATTCAAGAGGTCTCTAAGTATAAAAACTGGTGAAAGAAAACCGGTAGAAATAAATGACTAAATCTTATAAAGGATTAACTTTTCTAATATGTATGTTTCTTTTTTCGCTTAATTGTCTAACTAAGCGAGAAACTGATTTTAAAAGCTATTTTGAAACTGGTGAATTAAAGTCAATTACACTAAAAAATGACACTAGTTTTTTTTACAAGGGATATTACAAGTCTGGAGAAATCAAACATGAAGGTCCATTGTCAAAAAAGAACAACAGAGAAGGTCTTTGGAAGTACTATAATCGTAGTGGTTCAATCATTGCAAAAGGTAATTATAGCAATGATTTGAAAATTGGAGAATGGACTTACGAAAAATACCTTTTGGTTTGGGATATTTATATACACCCAGATAGTTTATACAAGTTAAATGTTCCTGTAGATTGGAAAATTGAAGAAAACCCTGGGATGGATTTAATTTCTTTTTATGAAGATTCAAGTAAAAAAAGAGTTAAAAATTATTTCAATGTTACGGTATTAAAAAGTAATCTAGAATTAGATGAAATGAGTAAGGGAAATATAAAAGAATTAGGAAAGATCTTTGAAAGTTTTGTAATTTTATCAATGTCAAACATAGAAATAGATAATAAAAGTGCTTGGTTTGCAAATATTCAGATAAACGAAGGTGATTCTACAATTTTTGCACGGCAAGTATTTATTAAAATGGATGATAGCTTTATTAACATTAACTTTTTTACAGATAAACAAAATCTAAAATTTTATGATGAAATTATGTTTAGTATAAGATCATTTATAAACTAAAAGTTTAGAACATGAAGTTTAGGCAATTCTTACTAATCAATGGAGTTTTATTTGTTATTCCCTTTTTATTGGTTGTTTATTCATTAATTAATAGTGAATTTCAAATTATATATGAAGGCGAAGTCATGAACAGTTTGCTGTTTAAGGCAAAACTACTGATAGTAGTTATTTTTATGTGGCTATCTTTTAGTTCAGGCTCTTACTTAGTCTATGAAATGAAAAAAAGAAATTAACACTTAGAGATTATAGATACTCCAAGCCGTTGATGGGGTTCAAGCTGCGGGCATGAACTTTATAGAAGGCGATGCGGATACAAAAGCAAAAGTTATTATTGGCGGTTTAACCTCGTTCCGATTTCTAAGAGTAAAGCAATTTTTTAAGTAATTGCATGAGCATAGGTTTTTACAAAGGGAGTTCCCCTCTTAACCACCCCCAAGCTCTCTTAAGTCTGTGACTTAAAGAGTGGAAGTTAAGCAAGTTTGTAACTTGCATACATGCAATGCTTATTAAATTATGGGATGCCGTTCAAAATCCATAATCACCAACAAGTTCACTTTATTACTTTTGCGGTAGTAGATTGGATTGATGTATTCACAAGACCATCATACAAACAAATGGTTATTGAAAGTCTGGACTATTGCAGAACGAATAAAGGGCTACAAATACATGGTTGGTGTTTAATGACAAATCATATCCATCTGGTAATAAGTGCAAAAGAAGGGTATAGTCTGTCGGATATTTTAAGAGACTTCAAAAAATATACCGCAAAGGCTATTATTAAGGATATGGAAATTAATAAGAAAGAAAGCCGAAGAAGCTGGATGCTTTGGATGTTTAAAAAAGCAGGCAGAGAAAATTCAAATAATCAGACCTATCAATTTTGGAGACAAGATAATCGACCGATTGAAATTACCTCCAATAAATTTTACAATCAGAAGATGGAATACATACACTATAATCCGGTGAAAGAAGGATTTTGTTTTAAGCCGGTAGACTATCCATACAGCAGTGCACTATGGTACAAAGAAAAGAAAGGTTTGCTTGCAATGGATGAGGTTTTGATATGAAAGAATATGCTAAGGATGTCAGTCACAGACTTCCGTTACTGGTGCCTTCAGGTTACAAACATGAAAGAGCTAAGGATAAATAAACAGCCTATTTAATCAAATACTAATTCCATAAATGAAAGCTTATCAGTATTATGGAGTGTGAAACAGCATCAGGAAATAGCATTAGACGAACAAGGTTCAGCTCTTATAACAGTGCTAATAATAGCACTAATTGTTGCCCTCTTTATTGGAGCAGTTCTGGGAGGGATTTATGTGCAATCCACATTCATTCAACAAGACATTGACCGGACCAAAGCTTTGTACCGGGCAGAACAACAGATCTATGAGTTTTTGTGTTCAGGACAAGAACTGGACTCTACAGGAACTATTACATCAATCAATTACGGCGGTTTTTTAAAAATCAGTTCATTTTCTCAGGTTAAAAAGCAGAAAATAACATTGGAAGTACTTGCAGGAGCAATTCCGGATTCCGTATTTAACTACGCCATTGCCCTTAAAGATACCAACTCATCGCTAAGTGTGACAGGCTCTACTACTATCAATGGAGATATAGCCTCAGGATCTAATCAGATCGAACGGAGTACGTTTAAAGGGTTCCCATTTCGAGGAAGTTTTAGCGGCGAAGCTAAAAAGAAAAATATGCGAGACTTCTTTCCATCGTTTAGGTATAAATATATAGAGGAGCAACTGGATAAACACACCTCCTTTTTTGAATCAGAAAATAAGAGTCAATTTGCAATAAGAGATCTTAGCGAACTGGCTCAATCACAGGAAGGTGATACCCTTTATTTTTCTGGTTCTCAGGAATGGAGTGTAAACCAAACAACTACTTTTCCTAAAGACATTGTGGTTTCAGTGGAAGGAAACCTGAGCATTACCGGAGATGGTAACTTAGGAACATACACCACATTCATTGCAAGGGATACCCTGAGCGTAGGTGGGAGCATAACAGCTACACACGCAATCTTAAGCGCCGGAACATTCATGGAATTGCGGGATCAGGTTTCGATGAACGCTCAGTTAATATCCAGAGGAAGAATACAACTCAGAGACCAGGTGTATCTGACTTATCCGAGTATGGTATACACATCCACTATTACGTTTCTGGGAGAACAACAAGAAATGATTCACTTACAAGGCGAAAGCACTGTTGACGGAACGCTTGTGTACCCTATCGAAACAGGAAGGTTTAATCAGGAACAATTCCGGATCAAGATCGATGAAAACGCCTTGCTAAGAGGGAGTATTTACAATCAAGGTCAAACGGAGTTAGACGGAACGGTGTATGGTTCTGTACTTACCAAGCAGTTCTATTTTTATGAACCTCCTACTATCTACATTAATTGGATCAAGGACGCAGAAATAGATATTACTCAACGGTCCCAAGATTTTATAGTTCCTATTGGGTTTTCAGATTCCACCAAATACGTGATTCTGGATTGGAAGGAGGTTAATGAATGAACTGATAAAAGATGAAGCGGGATACAGTTTAGTAGAATCCTTGGTGGCACTTTCCTTATTGTTGGTTGTACTGGTTCCGTTAACTATGTTTCTTATTTTTATAGGTGGAAATACCATAACCAAAGATAAAATAGTAAGTTTCAATCATGCGCGAAATCAGATGGAAGAGGTAATTGCTACGGAGTCCGACAGTTCTTACATCTTAAAAGCTGATGAAAACTGGTGGATCAAAACCAAAGTGAATAAAGAGCAGGATCTATATACGATTACAGTTTCGGTCTTTAAAAGAGATACTTTACGTGAACCAAGTATTGAATTAGAAACAGGGAGGTTATGGTACAAAGAATAGGTAAAGAAGAAGACGGCTACACGCTGGTTGAAGTGTTGGTTGCGATTACCATTATTTCCATTGTACTAGGAATAGCTTCTACCGTATTTGTTTTTGCAAATGGGCAGCTAAGCCGCTGGTCTTCGGATGTAGCCTACTATAATAATCTTCATATAGCTCAGTCTCAGATCTACAAGGACGTAATGAGAGCCGATGAAGTTGTGTTTACGGATAGCTCGCTAGTCGTTCAAATGGGCGAAAGAGAAAAGCGTTACAATTGGGTAGATGGAAGAGTCCATTTGAACGGCATAGATCTTTCAGATAGCGAAAATGAAATCGATAGTATGTACATTCGACTAAGTAATGTTGATCAACAAGTAGAATCTTCATCAAGGAAAATGAGCTGGAAAGTGGTACAGGTATCAAGCAGCAGAAAGATTGAGATCTCACAAATCGTTCAAGCCCGAAATCCGTTATACTGGAAACCGGTAGTTAGAGAATAACCTATGGGAAATCTGCCTCCACATATAGCCAAACAACGCAAAGGTAAAAATGCCGGCGCAGGTGTGCTTTCCAAAGAAATTAAGTTGCCCTTTCTTAAAGAAGTACCCGACAAAGAAGTGATCGAGTTCACCCGTAATCTAGCGGTAATGCTCAAGGCGAAACTGCCACTGGTAAAGGCGCTGGATACAACCATCAAACAGATCTCTCATTCAAAGTTCAAAACCATTGTAGAAGATGTTCGCAAGCAAGTAAAGAAAGGACAAAGCCTGTCTAAAGCTTTTGCAAAACACCCCACGATCTTTGATACCATTTATGTCCAGTTAGCTGAGGTAGGAGAAGTTTCCGGCGTCCTTGATGATATACTGCTTCGGCTTTCGGCCTATCAGGAAAAAGCCCACAAATTAAAACAACGAGTTCGTATGGCGCTTGTGTATCCTTCGATCATTGTAGGAGTAGCGGTTTCAGCAGTTACCTTTCTGCTCGTGTTTGTAGTTCCTACTTTTGTAGATATGTATCAGGATTTTAATGCAGAGTTACCGGGTCCGACCAAGATCATTTTATCAATTAGCGAATTCTTAACCGGAAATATTCTGTTGTTATCAGGAGCGCTGGTACTTTTAATGTTTGGATTCAGCTATTTTTCAAAAACACTCAAAGGTTCGAATCTGATTGATCGTGCTAAACTCGGTATTCCATATTTCGGAGAGCTCTATAAAAAAAGCTTAGTAGGTCAGATCACGAAAACTTTGGCTACTCTCCTCCAAAGTGGAGTCACACTTTCAGAATCGATGAGAGTTCTTAAAAATTCTTCTACCAATTCTATACTTACCTCCGAAGTACAACTAATGTCAAAAGCCATCACGAAAGGAAAGAGCCTAAACAAATCACTGGAAAATAGTGTCATATTTCCAATCATTGTAACTCAGATGATCAGTGTAGGAGAAGAAACAGCAAGTCTCGATGACATGCTGAATCAAGTAGCAGACCTGTTTGAAGAAGAAGTGGATATTATGGTAGAAGGATTAACCTCAGTTATTGAGCCCGTTCTTATTGTATTTATAGGATTGATTTTGGGAGCTATAATTGTAGCGCTTTACCTGCCTATTTTTGAGTTGGTTAATGTGGTTGGGTGATGAAATATATTCACTAATGAATCTTAAAATTGGTACAAATACTGGTACACAATTTACATAAACAATCTTAAAAATATGTTAAAATAAATGTATAAGTCGACTCATAATCGATTGGTCGGGGGTTCAAGTCCCTCCGGGCCCACAGTTTGTTTTAAATAACAAGCATCAAACTACAAAAGCCACATTGATCTTAGATCGATGTGGTTTTTTTGGTTTTGAAGCAGGGAGGATAGGTAAGACGGTTCAAAGCTTCTCATTCGGATCAAAACTTTCTAACTTCAAAATCAATAGGAATTAAAGACTAGGCTTTTATATTTTCTTCAAATTTTAAAAAGCTTGGTTATGAGAAAGATTTTCAATTGTTTTGCGGTACTTTTTTTATTCACAATTTCGGTTTCAGCTCAATACAGAAATTTTGTGGAACTCAAAGACAGCACAGTTATCAGAGGAAAGGTGGAATTGAGTACTAAACTATTTAGATCCTCCAAAATAATTGTAAACGATACAACTGAAATCCCACTGTCTAAAGTGCACGCTTACCAAACAACGGATGGTTATTTTCGAAGAATGTACAGCGGTTATGGGGATAGTTTCGCAAAACGGTTGGAGAAGGGAAATATAGATCTTTTTACGAGAACTCAATCTTATGGAGGAGGAGGGTCTTTTGTTCCTGGTCCGAATGGTACATCTATGTTTGTTGGCGGTGGAATGCAGTCCAGCCAGGTAGAGTATTTTTCAAAAGATGGTGGTGAGTTACAAAAGGCCAATGCACGAAACTTGAAAAGAGCTTTATTTGATAATCCGGAGAGTATGGAATATCTGAAGAAAAGAGACGGAATGACTGTAGTTCAGGTTTTAGGTGTAATAGCAGGCGTAGCAATTGCAGCAACTTCGTTGGCTTCTCAGTCAGATAGCGAAGAAATAAGTATGCCTCCCGGGGCTTTTGTTGGGGTTATGGTAATTTCAGGAAGTAGCTGGATTCCTTATCTTCAAAAAAAGGAACTTACCAGAAAAGCTATAAAAGCTTATAACAGGTAGAGAAGTTTAAGCCTCATTATTCATAGCTTCTTTCAGTTATAGACTTTAAAAGAGCTAAAGTTTCTTAATCCAGCTCGTTTAAAAAGGAATTCCAATCACGGGTATTTAAGTAACCTGTCAGTTTTTTGCCCGGACAGAGTGTTTCTGCATAATCTTTATGAGTTTGTATCTTTTCGGCAGGAACTGTTTCCTGCTTTGCTAAATATGCAGTCACGGTTTTAAGGGACTCAATTTGTTCAGCTTTCACTTCCTGCTCTTCAAAATTCCCAAGTAACACGACAAGTGCATGACCGGTTGGATCGTATGTGGTATTGGTATCACCGCGATAATTCAGTGGTCTGCCTTCATATATTTTACCATCTCGTGCGATTACATAGTGGTAGGGAATGTCATTCCATTTCCGGTCAGAGCGGCTCCATTTTTGTAAATTCTGCAAATAAGTAACCGTGTTTTTATCGTCCGGAAACATCTCCCCACCGTGGTGAATGGTGATATAAGATATTTCATGTTCCAGGCTTGAATCAACAGAATCAGTTCCACCCCAGTCTTCCTGAGTGATCAACCAGTTTTGGGCAAATTGGTTTTGGCTGAATAAAAATAAAAGTAGCAGACTTAGAAAAAATTTCATGGGTGACCACAAGTTTTGTTAGGGGTTTTCTTCTAATGAAGTGTACAAGGTACAAAAATAAATAATCATCAAAACAGGAGACAGTCATGAGAAGAATTATAACAACCGCATTTCTTTTGTTGCTAATTGGAACACTATCCGTTCAGGCACAGAAAAATGATCAGCAAGAAAGACGTAAAGAAATAAAAGAGCGTTTCGAAAAAAGAGGTGGACAACAAGGACAAATGCGAAGAGGACAGCAACCTATGTTGGCAAAATTAGATTTGAACGAAGATCAAAAAGAGCAAATAAAAGGTATCATGCTGGAAGGAAAGCAAGAAAGTCTTCCTTTAGAAAATCAATTGAGAGAGAAAAGAGCAAGATTACGAACTCTTTCATCCGGTGATACTTATGATGTTTCTGCACTCAATAAAGTAGCTGATGAAATGGGTGATCTCCAGGTTAGTATCCAAAAAATTCATATTGCAAAGAAAGGAGAGATCAGGGCATTGTTGAATGACGAACAAAAAATTAAGTTCGATACCATGCCGGAAAGAACACAGAAAATGAAGCGACAAGCTTTGGTAAGAAAGCGCCGTTAATTTGACAGGATTAATGGCAGCTGGTTAGAGAGAGAAGCCATTCTTCGAAAGAAGAATGGCTTTTTTATTTGAGTTATGTAATATTTTTACTGATCTGTATGATATCGGAAAGAACACCTGCAGCAGTAACTTCTTTTCCAGCTCCGGGCCCCTGAATTACAATGGGTGAATCGGCATAGCGTTCTGAATAGATCTGGATCAGATTATCCGTTTTTCGCAGCCCTCCTAAAGGTGAATCCGTGGGGACTTCCTTAATCCCGATTTCAATTCCTTCGGGAGTGAATTCCCCTGTGTATCGAAGACGTTTATTGTTTAACAATGCTTGTGAGTTTCTGTTTTTCCAATGCTCATCATAAAAAGAGAGATGATCTAAAAAACCGTTGACCTGATAATCTATGAGTTCTTTTGGTACCAATGATTCCACTTTGATCTGATCCCTTTCAAATTTATACTCACAGGTTCTCGCCAGGATTAAAAACTTACGGGCTATATCTTCTCCGGAGAGATCATCTCGAGGATCGGGTTCTGAATAACCTTCTTTTTTAGCAGCTTTTATAATCTCACTAAAAGGAATTCCTTGTTGAAGTTGATTAAAAATGTAGGTCATAGTACCGGAAACAACGCCGGATATTTTTGTTATGGAATCGCCCGATTCAATCAAATTATTGATGGTACTGATTACCGGTAGTCCGGCGCCAACAGCAGTTTCGTATCTGTATTGAGCCTTCCCCGGGTTTTGAAAAACTTTAAGATCCTCAAAATAACTCTGTTCAAACGTGTTGGCTCTTTTGCTGGGTGTTGTAACATGGATTCCCTGACTAAGAAGTTTCAGATATTGACGAGCTACAATCTCACTTCCGGTTGCATCGATGAATATGAGTTCTTTCGGATAGCGAACGAGTTTATTTGTAATATTTTCCCAATTGGTTTCTTCTTTAGAAGAATTAAGTTTTTCACGAAGTGAATCCGGATCAGGGTTCCAAATCACATTCCTGCTGTTGCAAACCCCAATAATTTTGATCTTAAACTGAGTATTATTGAGAGCTTTAATTTGTTGAATTAGAGTGCTGCCAATTGCTCCATTCCCGGCAATAAAAACAGGAATAGTTTTTTTGCTCTTATAGATAGATATGTTTTCCCCGGTAATTGAATTAAGTGTGATGCTCATAGGAGTATTAAATAGAATGATAAAATGATGTCAGATGTTTATTGATTTGTTCGAATTCGATCAAAAAGGCGTCATGACCGTAATCGGAACGGATTTCTTTGAACTCTGAATTAGGAATTAATTCGGCGAGTTCTTGTTGCTCAGCTATCGGATAAAGAAGGTCAGAGCTAATACCAAGGATCAAACAAGGCGTTGTCAACGAGCCTAAGACTTCACTAAAAGAGCCGCGATCTCTTGATACATCATGGGAATCCATAGCTTTTGTCAATGTGACGTACGAATTAGCATCAAAACGGCTACAGAGTTTTTCTCCCTGATAATCTAAATAAGATTCCACTTCAAACTGATTTTTATTCTTGTTGAAGTCTCTTCGGAATTTGCGATCATAATTTTGAGGAGAACGGTAAGTGATCATTGCAAGTGCTCTGGCAGAAGATAAACCTTTCAGTGGAGGGACTTTGGTATCATAAAATCCATCCTGCCAATGTTCATCAGCATAAATTGCTTTTCTTTGTGCATGACTGATTCCGATTGCCCAGGGAGTATGAGATTTCCCCATAGCAAGTAATGCTAAAGATTCGATTCTAGAATCCATCAACCCAAATTCCAACGCTACCATACCGCCCATCGATCCGCCAATTGCCAATTCAACACCTCTAATACCAAGATGATCAAGCAGTAATTGTTGATGTTTCACGATATCCCGAAGGGTAATTTCCGGAAAATCTGCCTGATAGGGCTTCCCGGTTAATGGTGAAACAGAAGTGGGTCCTGTTGATCCGTAACAACTGCCCAGATTGTTTATACATAAAACAAAGTGTCTGTCAAGATCAATAAACCCGGTAGAGTCAAAAAGACCGTGAAACCAATCTTTTGCATTAGAACTTCCGGTTAATGCATGACAGATCAGAATCACGTTGTCCTTTGTTTCGTTGAGTGTTCCCCAACTATTCCAGGCAATGTCTAATGCAGGAAATTCAAACCCGGATTCGGTAGTCCGGGTTTGATCTATTGTTGTGATATTTGGTTTGTTGCTCATAAAAATTCCTTGTCGAAATACATTAAACAGCGACAAGTTCCTGAGACTTTAGTAGTGCTTGTTCAAAATCAGCTATGATATCATCGATATGTTCGATACCAACCGAAACTCGAACAAGATCTCCCTTCACACCTGATGAAGCTTGCTCATGTTCAGTAAGTTGCTGATGTGTGGTAGAAGCGGGATGGATAACTAACGTTTTAGCATCTCCAACATTAGCCAAATGACTGGCCAGTTCCACATTTTCGATGAAAGTTCGGGCGGTATCAAAACCACCTTTTACTCCAAAAGTAAATACGGAACCAAACTGTCCGGTAGCCAGATATTTCTTTGCTCGTTCATAATATTCATGTTCTTCAAGACCGGTGTAATTTACCCAGTCAATGAGTTCATGCTCATCTAACCATGTTGCTAGTTTTTTGGCATTTTCATTATGTCGTTCAACTCTGAGCGACAATGTTTCAAGCCCTTGCAGTAAAAGAAAGCTATTGAAAGGTGATTGAGAAGAACCAAAGTCTCTGAGCCCTTCAACACGGGCCCTGATAGCAAATGCAATATTACCAAAAGGACCTTCGTCACCAAATACTTCCCAGAATTTAAGTCCATGATAGCCCGGAGATGGTTCGCTGAACAACGGGTATTTACCATTTCCCCAGTTGAAATTTCCGGCATCTACGATCACACCACCAATGGAAGTGCCATGTCCACCAATCCATTTTGTAGTTGATGCAGTTACTACATTTGCTCCAAATTTGATTGGTTGAACTAAAGCTCCACCGGCGCCAAAAGTATTATCTACCACAAGGGCGATCTTATGTTTTTTTGCCAAGGCTGACAATCCTTCAAAGTCAGCGATATTTCCTCTGGGATTACCGATCGACTCAACGTAAATGGCCTTTGTGTTTTCATCGATATGCTTTTCAAAAGCTTCAACAGTATCCTCTTCGGCGAAGTTAACATCGATTCCAAGTCTGGGAATGGTAACTTTAAACTGGTTATAAGTTCCACCATACAGATTTTGAGTGGATACGATGTTATCGCCTTTCTGGGCCAGATTTGTGATGGCCAGAAATTGTGCAGCTTGCCCCGATGAAGTTGCAACTGCAGCCGCGCCACCTTCAAGAGCAGCAATTCGTTTTTCGAAAACATCTGTGGTAGGATTCATTATCCTGGTGTAGATATTTCCGAATTCTCTTAAACCGAATAAACTGGCAGCGTGCTCAGTGTTTTTGAAATTATAAGAAGTGGTTTGGTAAATCGGAACAGCCCGTGATCCTGTGGTTGGATCGGGTTCTTGTCCTGCATGTAATTGTAGTGTCTCAAATTTTTGTGAACTCATTGTATTGTATTTTTTGATTTATAATTAATAAAAAAGCCCCTTTCGGGGATGAGTCCGAAAGAGGCTTACAAATACAGTAGAGCTCTTCGCACTCATCTTTCTCAGTACAATATTTGTACTAAGCAGGATGTAGCACCTTTTCCCGTACAAATTTGTACAGGACGGTTGCCAAGGCTTCGCAGGACCTGATCCCTCCACCTTTCTCGATGAGAATGCATGATGTTAAAGAACGAATGAAACTAACAGCCAATAAAAAAGTCCTTCAGATCATACACTCTAAAGGACTTTGAAAATTTCTTTTCTAAAATATAAAAGCCCTAGTGAAGTGTTCGCATATAGCAACACATACACATCATTTCTCGGGCGATATATTGGTTTGTTAATTTCATTGCTTCAAGATTACGAGTTAGATTTTTAGAATGCAAGAATTAATATTAGCCGGGACTCGTTGAATTATTTATCGGGGATATCTGAGATTTAGTATTAAGGCGGGGCTAATATGTTTTCATTTTTATTTACTCGTCACAGACTTTAATATTATGATTCAATGGTACTTAGAAAGCCATAAATTTTCAAAAATATTATATGTTTTTACATGGCTCGCAAGTGTTTACAGATACTTCCGGCTTGACACTTTCGCTTTTTATACTATTTTGTAAGCGGATTTATGGGTTGTGAAAAGAACGAATATGGGGTACAGAACAGAGACTGAAATTCTGAAGACACAGGTTCAAAGCTTGTATATTTTAGACAAGCTTTTCCGGAAAAACTTCGATTCACTTCAGGAGTTAGTGGATCTGATGCCGGGTATATTCCATGTAAATGATAAAAGTGATCTCACTATCGGTCATTTAAATAAAGCGGGAGAAGAATGGGGGCTGCTTTCGAAAGAAGAGATCAATAACATGGGCTTCGAGTATTTTGAAAAGAATATTCATCCCGACAGCCTGAAATATGTAGGACCAAGATTCCTTGAGTTTTATGAGAAAGCCGATGATGATCAGCTTCATGCAGAATTTCAGAAAATTCGCAATCCCAGAACCGGAGAGTTCGACACTTTCTTTACCGTTTGTAAACCCTTCAAAGAGCATAATTTATTACTCACTTCCTCAAACCCGATTTCAGGAATAGATTCGGTAACTCGCAGAATAGAGCGTATAGCCGGTGAAGAGATGTATGTGAGAAAACATTTTGACGAATTCCGATCGCTTACAAGAAGAGAAAGGCAGGTTTTAACCAGGATAGCGCAGGGATTTAGCAACAAAGATATTTCGGGACAGCTGTATATAACTTTAGAGACAGTAAAAAGTCATCGAAAAAACATTAAGAAAAAAACGGGGATACCAACAACGGCAGGATTGGTTCAATTTGCTATAGCGTTCGAGCTGATCTGAAAAATCACCAGAAGTGGGGATTTACAGCACCGATGGAATCGAATATTTTAACAAACAAAAAGACATCATGAAAAAAATTCTCTTTTTACTCATTGCTGTATTAGCAACTCAAATTACAACGGCTCAGAATATCCTGATAGTTGATAATACAGATAAAAACCCTTCGGGTTCGAATTATTATTCAGATCTGCAGGAGGCCATAGATGCGGCTTTATCCGGAGATTTTATTTATATATTACCAAGCCCAATTAGTTATGGGAATGTGGAAATTCAAGATAGGGAAAGACTCACTTTAGTAGGTCTGGGCTATAATACATCTGCCATAAATAAGAACTTCAATTATGGTTCAGAGCTGGGAACGATTGATGTTGATAATTCATCGAATCTTGTATTTAAGGGGTTGCAAATAAACAATCTCTCTCTTGATAATCCGAATACTACAGACCCTTCGTCTACTATTGTTGTTCAAGGATCTGTGTTAGGCGCTATTAATGCCAATTTTGTACAAGGGCTTACAGTTTCTAACTCTTATATCGATTTATTTACTCTTAGCAATGATGACAATACGGCTATTATTTTTCGTCGTTGTATAATTAACCCCGCAGGTTCTTCTGATAAAGATATTAGAAACGGAAATTTCCATAACAGTATATTTTTTGACCTCGATATAGGATCAATCAGTAATAGTACCTTCAAAAACAATATTTTCCTAAAAACAACACACTTTGGAAGTGGGGTAATTGAGGATAACAACAATACATTTCTGAATAATTTTTTCGATATAACTCTACCACTCAATGAGGGTTCTAATTTTGCAGAGAATAACGTGGTAAATGAAGCTCTCAATCCTACTGATATTTTTGCAGATACTGCCGTTTCAAATAGTACAAATGTATTCGATCTGAATTGGGATGTTACTCCAAAGCTAAGCAGTTTATTGAATGCAGGAACAGATGGAGCGAATATCGGCCCGTCTGGTGGAGCAGCTCCATTTTTAAATTCCTTATTTTCTTTACCATTTGTATATGACATTATAATTCCTACTGAAGTTAAAGCCGGTGAGGATATCGAGGTTACCATCAAAGCAAAAGGGAATTAAGTCGTGAAATTCCTTGCAAACGTATTGTTGGTGATGCTTTTAGCATCACCGTTAATGGGCCAGACGATAACTCAATTGGAATATTTTTTCGATTCTGATCCGGGTTTTGGAAACGGTACTTCTATTTCCGTAACTGAAGTAGATGGTGAAGTGAATTACGAAGGTTCCATTATGGCTTCGTCTCTTTCCAGAGGATTACACACACTTTTTATTCGGGCAAAAAACAGTGACGACGAATGGGGATTAACCATTAAAAAACTCATTTTAGTGGATCAGGGAGAAGCGAGAGAAATAGAAGCATTGGAATATTTCTTTGATGAAGATCCGGGTCATGGAAGTGGAACGGCTATTCCAATTACTGCATCTGCGGAAATCGATAAAGAAGCCATGCTTAGTACTGAGGGATTATCGGTAGGTTTGCATACAGTTTTCATCAGGGCAAAATTTACAGATGGAAACTGGGGCATGCCTATCAAAAAACTGATCCTGATCGACCAAAGCGATCCTGTTTTAGTTAGTAATATTATATCTGCAGAATATTTCTTTAATACCGACCCTGGTTTTGCCGCTGCCACTCCTATTTCTGTTAATGCAGCAGCCGATATTGAAACCACGTTTACAATCCCATCAACAAACCTGCCGATCGGAGATCAGATCTTGTTTGTGAGAGTTATGAATGCAGACAGTGTATGGGGAATGTACTCTTCTGAAGTTTTCAGTTTATCAGAAGTGGCCAGCTTATCTTTTGAATCATCGGATACATTAGAATACTTTCAGGACAGTCCGGAATTGCTAATAGCCGGTGATATTGGTATTTCTTCAAGCACTGATATTTCAGCTGACAGTGCTATCATAAAAATATCGAAAGGTTTTCTGGAAGAAGATTCATTATTCATAGACGATCCGGGTTCTCTTGACATTGATTCTGTAGAAAGTGGAATAAAAATATCAGGAAATGCTTCTTTGGAAACTTATCAGGATGCAATAAGGACTGCGTATTATATCAATAACAATGAAGTTTCAGAGAAAGCTGACACCTTAAAGGAATTCTCTATAACCGTGTATTCGGGAGCTTTTGCATCAGAGCCAGTTGTAAAATATGTAGAGGTGTTGGATCATATTATGACGTCTAACGAGGGCGAACTGGGTTTGCCTAAAGAATTCAGTCTAAGGCAAAATTATCCAAATCCATTTAACCCAAGTACGAATATTGAATTTGCACTTCCCGAACAAGCGGTGGTAAGCCTGAAAGTGTATAATTTACTTGGACGTGAAATTTCAACGTTGGTAAGCGGAAAATTGAATGCCGGAATTCATAAAATTGAGTTCGATGCGTCGGGGCTTTCAACGGGACTTTATTTTTACAGAATACAGGCAGGAAGCTTTATTCAAACCAAGAAGATGATGCTGATCAAATAAAGGTGAAAATAGATTGTTTGTGGATAGGATTTCTAAATTCTAAAAATTGACATCTACAATTCCGCAGCGAAGGCCGGAATCTGGATTTAAATTTTAGCCAAAGAATTTTTGCAGATTCTTTAGTTTTTCTAAATCAATACCCGAAATTCCGGACCATATTCTCATTTTCACGCCACTTATCACGGACTTTTACGTGAAGATCGAGGAATACTTTTCTTCCTACAAATTCTTCGATGGATTCCCGTGCAGCAGTACCGAGTTGTTTTATAGCTCGTCCGCCTTTACCGATGATCATTCCTTTTTGGGAGTTTCTGTTTACGATCACTTCGGCGTTGATGTAATCCAGATCTTCCCGTTCTTCATAGATGATAACATCCACAGTAGCGGAATAAGGTAATTCTTCATGATACTGAAGAAAAACCTGTTCACGGATCAATTCTGCAGCAAAAAACCTGACAGGATGTTCACTCAATTCGTCTTTTGGGTAGAATGGAGGTCCGGGTAAAAGAAGTTTGGAAATGCTATCCATCAATCCCGGAACGCCTTCGCCATTTAGCGCAGAGATATAAACAGTGGCATTAAAATCGAAATAGTCATTCAGATCTTTAGCCAGTTTTTCTACCTGCTCTTGGTTAGACTCGTCGATCTTATTAATTACCAGAATCACCGGTTTTTTCATCTGTTTCAATGAATCAAAGGCATATTCCGGCATATTGTTTTCCTTTGCTTCAACTATGAAAAGGATTACATCGGCTTCTTTTTCAGCTTTCTCAACAAAGCGCATCATTGCTTTTTGAAGCTCGTACTTGGGATGAATGATCCCCGGTGTATCCAGAAAGATGATCTGTGAATTCTCCTCAGAATGAATCCCGATAATTTGGTGTCGGGTGGTTTGAGCCTTATGAGTAGTGATGGAAAGTTTTGTGCCCAAAATTTGGTTCATCAACGTCGATTTTCCTGCATTGGGTTTTCCAACTATCGCTACATATCCTGATTTGTGTGGGGTGTTTGTATCACTCATTATGACTCTTCCTTTGTTTCCTCTCCCGCGGAGAGGAAGACTCGTTGATTAAATTTTGTTTTGGCTCAGAGAGTTTTTCCCCAGCTGTACTCTGATTTGCTTCGGAATGAACATCCTGAGCTTCCCCTCCGACGGAGGGGATTGAGGGGAGGGTCAGTAAGCGCGACTTGATCCATTTCTCAATTTCCATCACAACATAATCAGGATTTTCCTTTGTGTCTTCTTCCGAAAACCTCAAAAATGTAATTCCCAACTGCTCCAATTTCTCTTGTCTTTTTTGATCATACTCGACTTTATAGTCATGTGAACTTCCATCTATTTCGATCGCTAACCGAAGTTCTTTACAATAAAAATCTACTATATAATTTTTGATAGGTCTTTGCCTTCTAAATTGATAACCCAGTACTTGCTTATTTTTTACAAGCTTCCAAAGTTCAATCTCGCCGGGTGTGGAATTCTTTCTGAGTTTTCTGGCTTTCTCAATTAAATCTTTTCGGTATGAGGGATAGTTTTCAGGAGACATTTTGTAATTTATTGAAGTTGTATACATATCAAAATTAAAATTTTGACCCTCCCCTTAATCCCCTCCTGTGGAGGGGAAGCTCGTTGTTGAAATTATATTTGTATTAAAAAGTCTTCCTCTCCACGGGAGAGGAAACAAAGGAGAGGGTTTGAAAAATGTGTCAAGCCCCTATAATCCTCAAATAATTCTTAACTGTAGTTTCCAGGCCATCAAATATTGCATCACTGATTAAAGCGTGACCGATACTGATTTCATTCAGATGTGGTACAGTGGCTATGAACTTTGGTAGATTCTTCTGATTTAATCCATGTCCTGCATTTACTTTAATGCCAAGTTCATGTGCTTGTTCAGCTGCTTGCTTTAATCTCTCCAGTTCATGGTCGGCCTCTCCGACTGAAGGGGCGTTTGCATAATTTCCGGTATGTAATTCGATGGCATCTGTTCCTAATCCAAAAGCCAGATTGATGTCTTCAGGATTGGGATCCAGAAATAGGCTTATTTCAATATCAGTTTCCCGAATAGAAGGAAAAACACGTTCTTTAAAATCATTGAAAACCGCGTTCATATTCAGTCCACCTTCGGTAGTAAGCTCTTCTCGTCCTTCAGGAACTAAGGTGCAAAGATGAGGATCTATGTCTTTTAGAATAGAAAGCATTTCATCAGAAGCTGCCATTTCAAAGTCCAGTTTACCGGAAACGGATTCTTTTAAAGCAACCACATCTTCATCTTTAATGTGTCTTCGATCTCCTCGTAAATGAAAAACGATACCTGAGGCTCCGGCCTTCTCACATATTTCAGCCGCAACAACAGGACTAGGGTAACCCTCTCCTCTTGCATTTCTTAAAGTTGCAACATGATCTATATTAACCAGTAAATACATTAAATTGCTTTAATTTAGGGTAAATTTTTAGTTCATTTGTACTACATTAAGATAGTGATTTATAATCAGCTTTTTCATCAAAAGACGGCGAATGTCAGTTAAGCATCTTTTATTAATATGGGTACTTTTTGCTGCATGCGGCATGGTTAAAAGGGGTGCGATTCCATGGGAAGAACGTGCTAAAAAAGCTGAAGTAGAAAAAATTGAAGAGTCAGTCAGGCCCGAAGTAGCTATTTCTGTTTCTTCTTCTGCTCCTGCTATAGAATCTACTACTTTATCGAAAGATGAGAAAAAGCTCAGAAGTAAGTTAGATGAAGCTTTCAAAGATTGGAAAGGTGTGCCGTACCTGTTGGGTGGAAATGGATACGATGGAGTGGATTGTTCGGCTTTCCTTCAAATTGTATTTGCTGATTATTTTGAGGTTAAGCTCCCACGCGTAACTGTCGATCAAATGAAAGTGGGGAAGTCGGTTAAGAAAAATAATATCCGTATAGGAGATTTAGTGTTTTTTAAGACAGGTAGAAAAACAATGCACGCTGGGGTAATGATCAATGATCAGCAATTCATGCATGCATCAACAAGTTCGGGTGTGATGATATCAGCACTTCAGGAGAGATACTGGAATGATACCTATTTAACAACCAGGAGAGTACTTTGAGTATAACAGATAGGTTTTCAGTCAAAAGCATCAGCATAATAGCTGTTTCAACGCTTATAGTATTGATCGTATCCAATCAAGTTCTGATCCAGAAGATCTTAGATGAAAAAAGGGATGACGCTACAGTAATCAATTTAGCGGGACGACAACGAATGCTGAGTCAGAAAATCGCTAAAGCAGTTTACCTGGCCGAGAATAATGATATTGATTTAGAGGGCTTAAAACGAGATCTAGAGATATGGTCTGTAACTCATAATGGTTTAAAGAATGGAAGCGAGGTGTTAGGTATTGAAGCCAATCAAAACGATTTGATCCAAACTCTATTCTCTGAAACAGAACCTCATTATGAAGCAATAAGAACCTCACTTAGTGATTTTAGCAGCAAAGAAGAAGTAATTACGGCTATTCCTATTATTCGGAATCATGAAGAGCAGTTTCTTGAAAAGATGGATGAAATAGTAAAGACATTTGAAGCTATTTCCAACGAGTCGGTTCGTACGCTCATAAGACTGGAAGTAATACTGGGGTTGTTTTCGCTATTTGTAATTGGTGGTGAGATTTATTTGATCTTCAGGATTTTCATAGCTCGGATACAAAATAAAAATGAAGAACTTGAAAGATCAGTTCAGGAATTGTCAGAATCCAAGGGTGATTTGTTCGAATATGTTCAACGGTTTGATCTTTCACTTAAAGCCATAAATGCGGGATTGTGGGATTGGTATTTAGAGGATAACAGTGAATGGTGGTCGCCCAGATTTTATGAATTGCTTGGTTATGAAGATGGAGAAATCGAGCCAAGCTACAATACATTTCTGAATATTTTGCTACACCGGGATGATAAAGAAAAGGTTGTGGATGCAGTTGAACAACACTTGAAAAGTGGAGCTCTTTATAAGCTGGAAATAAGAATGAAGAATAAATCCGGCGAGTATCGATGGTTTGAAACAGTAGGTCAAGCGAGTTTTGATGCAGATGGTAATCCTGTAAGGATGGTTGGGTCAATTATTGATATTGATGAACGAAAACAAATTGAACATGACCTTGAAGCTAGTAATGAAAAAATTCAAAGAGGCATGGCACTGCTTTCAGAAACCCAACAAGCAGCCAAAATAGGTTCCTGGGAAGTTGATCTCGGTACAATGATAGCTTTCTGGTCAGATGAAGTATACAGAATACATGAGGTGGAAAAGGGAACACCAATCAAGGTAGAAGAAGGAATAAATTTTTATAGGGAAGATTTCAGGCCTGTAATTCAAAATGCAATAAATAATGCTATTGAGAACAGAAGTTCTTGGGACGAGGAATGTATTCTGTTAACAAAAACCGGCAAGGAGATTTGGGTAAGAGCTATAGGGCATCCGGTTTTTGAAGATGGGCAGTTGACAGGTCTGCGCGGTTTATTTATGGATATTGATGAGACGAAAAGAAAAACCTTGGAACTGGATGAGACCTATGAGAAACTTCAATTATCAGTAGAAGCGGGTCAGATAGCTATCTGGATATGGGATATGAAAACCAATGAATTGGATTGGAATGATCAGGCGTACGATGTTTTTGGAGTGACAAAAGATTTTGAACCTACTTTCGAGAAGTTTAGCTCCATGATTCATCCGGATGATTTGAATTATGTTGTGGAATCCTCCCAAAAATCTATTGAAACCGGTGATAAATTCGATATACAATTCAGATTCAATAAAGGGAATGGGGATGAAATTATATTAAGCGGAAGAGGAGATATTGTCCGGGATGAGGAAGGTAATCCCATTCAAATGATCGGTATCAATATGGATATTACTGATCGAAATGAAATGGTTGAGAATCTTAAACGACAGGAATCTCAGTTGAGAAGTTTTGTTGAACAGGCTCCTGCTGCGGTTGCTATGTTCGATAAGGACATGAAGTATATTACTGTCAGCAACAAATGGTATGAGCACAACAGGATTGAAGGACAAAGTATCATCGGTAAATCTCACTATGATGTTCTTCCGCAGGTTAAGAAAAGAAAAGATTGGTTGAAAATTCATAACCGGGTGTTAGCTGGAGAGGAGTTATCTAAAGGAAAAGATCAGTTTACAAGGATCGACAACTCGGAAGTCTGGATAAGTTGGACAGCGATTCCATGGCATAATGCTGACGGGGAAATTGGAGGTATGATTCTTTATGTTTCTGATATTACTAAAGAGGTTGAATATACCGAAGAGCTTGAAAACGAAATTGAGGCAAGAACACAACAAATAAGAAAACAAGCTGAGAATCTGGAACAGGTGAACAAGGAGCTGGAATCTTTCAGTTATTCAATCTCACACGATCTCAGGGCTCCACTTCGGTCAATAAATGGTTTTTCTGATATTCTAATGGAAGATTATGCTGAGCAATTGGATGAAGAAGGAAAAAGACTGATGGGAATAGTTAAAGAAAGTGCGGTAACTATGGGACAACTGATTGATGACATACTTGAGTTTTCCAGATTAGGTAAGAAGAAAATTCAGAAGTCAGAGATAGATATGACTAAACTTTTTGAAAGTGTTTGTGAAGTAGAAACAGGTTCATATTCAGACAAACAAATAGACCTAAAAATTGATGACCTGCCTAATGCCCAGGGGGATGTAGCGTTAATCAAACAAGTTGTAGTGAATCTGGTTTCAAACGCATTCAAATATTCTTCAAAAGAGGATAAAATAGTTATAAATATCGGACTCGATCAAAGCGAAGAAAATGAGGTTGCTTATTTTATAAAAGATAATGGAACGGGTTTTAAGATGGAATATCATGACAAATTATTTGGAGTATTTAATAGGCTCCATTCAAAAAATGAATTTGAAGGAACAGGAGTTGGCCTGGCAATTGTAAAACGTATAATAAATAAGCATGGAGGGAAAATTTGGGCAGAAAGTGAAGAAGGAAAAGGCTCAATATTTTTCTTTTCGTTGCCAAATAGTTAACATAATATCAATCAAAAACAGAGAAGAATGGATGTAAATAAAACAGTAGAGATTTTATTGGTTGAGGATAATGATCATGATGCAGAAATGGCACTTCGTGCCCTCAAGAAAAATAATATAAGCAACAAAATCACACGATTGAAAGACGGGGAAGAGGCCCTTGAATTTTTGTTCGGCACCGGAGATTTTGAAGGCAGAAGTGTTCACAACCAACCAAGAGTGATTCTGCTTGATCTGAAAATGCCAAAAGTAGACGGTCTGGAAGTTTTGAAAGCAGTCAGATCAAACAAAGATACAGAGAATATACCCATCGTAATGCTTACCTCATCAAGAGAAGAGCGGGATGTTGTAGAAGGCTACAAACTTGGTGTAAACAGTTTTATCGTTAAACCTGTTGAGTTCAATTCATTTATGGAAGCCGTTAAAGATATTGGTATTTATTGGTTGATACTGAATGAGTTGCCTTAGTAGCAAGCTTTAAATATTAAGATTAAACCTGATAATGATAAAAAAGATACTCATTATAGAAGATTCTCAATTTGACTTTGAGCTTATGCTCAGAGAATTGAATATGATGGAACAGGATTTTGAAGTGAAATTGGCAACTACAAAGCCTGACTTCGAAGTACTGTTAAGTAAATGGGTGCCTGATCTTATTATTTCTGATTATGATCTTAAAACTTTTTCGGGAACAGAAAATCTGATTCATGCAAAAAAAGTAATTCCCGGAATACCTGTAGTTATTCTGTCTGGAGATATTACCCGTGAGCAGGAAATAGCATTGCTTAAAAACCGGGCTAATGATGTACTAACCAAAGATAATCTCAAACGTCTTCCATTTGCAATAAAACGTATCCTGAATGAACAAAAGGATAAAAAGAAACTGACCAATACTCTCGCAGAGCTTGAAGAAAACCTCAAGTTTCAGGAGGCTTTAGCGGAGATTTCTGTAAAACTGAATTCACTGGGTTCTTTTACGAAAAAAATAAATCAGGTAATAAAGAAGCTTGGAGAAACGGTAGATGTTTCAAGGGTATACATTTTTGAGGATTTTAATTCCGGAAACAACACCAGAAATACTTTTGAATGGTGTGCCGACGGTGTAGCTCCTGAAATTGAGAATTTGCAAAACCTGGATTATAAGAATGATATGCCCTCACTTAAACCCTTGCTGGTAAATGATGGATTAATGGCGGCGGAAGATATTCATGATTTGCCGGCTGATATGGTAGAGGTTCTGGAACCTCAGAATATTAAATCTTTGATCGTATATCCAATAAGCGTTGGAGAAGTCTTTTATGGATTTATCGGTTTTGATGAAGTCAGAAAGAAAAGAGCCTGGACAAAATCAGAAGACAAGCTCATAAAATCGATTTCCGGTTTGGTCAGTAATGCCTTTAGTGAGTATAAGTCTGAACAAAAACTTAAAAAATCCAATAAAAAACTGAATAGGTTATTAGATGAGAAGGAGTTACTTGTTGGAGAAGTGCATCACAGAGTAAAAAATAATCTTGCATTGATCTCCGGATTCTTACAATTGGATCAAATGGATTTAGGTATAAAGGATAGAGATGAGATCATTTCAGCGAATATTCTTCGGATAAAATCTATTGCGATCATTCACGAACTGGTGTATGAGTTAGGAAATTTTAGTGATATCTCAGTGTCTGAAACGGTAAAAAAAGTTCTTATTGTAAGTTTTATTCAGGAAAGAATTCAGGATGTTCAGGTAAATATTACCACGAGCAATAAAGGGATTAAGTTTAATATCAATCAGGCCGTGCCATTGTCGCTGTTACTCAGCGAGATGATCTTTGAGATTTTCCGTTTTAAAGGAGATAAGAAATATAAACCAGCAGAAGAATTGCGTGTAAATATTTTCCAGGATGATGTGAACATTCGTATCAATTTAATAGATAAAGAACTCGCCAGAGTTGCTGATTTACTATTAAAAGAGAATGATCAAAATTTTTCAGAGATATTTAATGTGCTCGCAAAGCAACTGGGGGCATCCATAGAGATCAGCCGGAATCGAGAATCAGTTATAATAGGATTTGAATACAGAGATGTAAAAGGGTCGAGTAGCGCACTTACCAAATAAACAATTGTGGGATTTACGAGCTTCTTTCGTTAAATAAGTATCTCATCATGTGCTCATACTCATCACTGAGTTCAATTTTTCTTCTTGCCATCATCGCTTTCATAACTTCAAGAGCTTTATCAAATCTGAATTCTGGGTTTTTAACTCCATCAAGCCACGTAAAAGAAGGGATGTATTTTGGGGGGAAATCAGAAGTAAAAATATTGGACGAAACCCCGCATGTTGTACCCGTAGACAGCATTGAATTGATAGAGGTTTTAGAATGGTCACCCATTACTGTTCCAAAAAACTGAAATCCTACCCGATAAAATTCTTTCGTTTCCCAATCCTGGATACGTACAAAGTCATAGTTGTTTTTTAAGTTGGATGTATTCGAATCAGCTCCCAAATTACACCACTGTCCGAAAATAGAATTCCCAACAAACCCATCATGAGCTTTATTGGAATAGGAGTGAAAAATTGTTGAAGAGACTTCACCACCAACTTTGCTAAATGGGCCTATTGTAGAAGAATCATATATACGAGCTCTCATTTTTACAGTGGCATTATTACAAACTGCAACCGGACCTTTCAAAATAGCTCCTGCTTCAATTACAGCATTTGGTCCGATAAAAACCGGACCTTTATCCGCCATAAGGATTACTCCCGGTTCTACTGTTGCATCTTTTGCAATAAATATATTATCCGGTTCAACCAATACAGTACCATTAGCAATCTCTGATCCTTTAATTGATGGAATATCAAGAAGCTTGATATCTTCCATTATTTGTTTCCCATTCGACTCCAGTAATTCCCATAGATATTCTACAAACACCGGCTTAAAGTCCAGTTCAGTTCTGTTTGCTGATTCCAATATCGAATAAGTTAATTCTGTGTGTGGTTTGTCAGACATAAAACAAACCGGTTCGTCATTATAGTAAAATGCTTCATTAATTTGTGCCTTAGCCAATAGATCCAATAACTTTTGAGAAGGAAGGAATCTGGAGTTTATGTATAAACAGGCTTTGTCTTTATCCGGGCTTGGGGACGGGAATAATTTTTTAAGATACGGTTGTGCTTCCCACGCTATTGAATCAGGGTTTAGAGAGTATTTCCATTTTTCAAAAATAGTCAAAATTCCAACTCTGAGATCCCAAAGAGGTCTTGTTAAAGTTAGAGGTTTAAACCTTCGGGCAATAGTATCTTCAAAAAAAATTATCTGCATCGTAAAATTATTAGAGACTTATATAAATAATGTAGTAGTTAATATCTATATTTACATGATAGGGTTAAAGCACTAAAAAAAATACTATGTGTGGAATTGTTGGATATATTGGAAATAAAAAGGCTAGCGACGTAATTATAAAAGGCCTTAAAAGGTTGGAGTACAGAGGGTATGACTCAGCCGGGATTGCTTTATTTAATGGCAAACTTGAGATAAAAAAAGGAAAGGGAAAGGTTGCAAAACTTGAAGCTCTCCTCTCAGATGAAGACCATTCGAGAATAGGAATTGGACATACCAGATGGGCTACACATGGAGAACCCAATGATATCAATTCTCACCCGCACACAAGTAGTTCAGGGAAGTTAGCACTTGTTCATAATGGGATAATTGAAAATTATAATTCGCTTAAAAAAGTTTTAGAATCAAAAGGACACACTTTTTATTCTCAAACCGATACTGAAGTTTTGGCAAAACTGATTGAAGATATTTATTCCAAAAATCCGGGCGACTTCAAAAAAGCGGTGCAAATCGCACTTGCTCAGATCGAAGGAACTTATGGTGTTGCGATCATCCATGCTGATTTCCCAGATCAATTAATTGTTGCAAGGAAAGGTTCTCCGTTGTTATTAGGTGTGGGTGACGGTGAGATGCTTATTGCTTCTGATGCATCGGCTGTAGCGGAATATACAGATCAGGTAGTTTATCTTGATGATGGTGAAATTGCAGTGATCAAGAAAGATGGATATCAGGTTCATACATTGAATGATGATTCTTTAATAAAAGAAGTTCATGAATTAGCACTTAGTTTGGAGGAGATTGAAAAGGGTGGATATGAATTTTTTATGCATAAAGAGATCTTTGAACAACCTAAGGCTATTTCAGATTGTTTAAGAGGTCGTCTGGATGTTGAAAGCGGAACTATTACACTTGGTGGTATTAAGGATGTATTAGAGAAAATTGCAGATGCTAAACGATTGGTAATTGCAGCTTGTGGAACAAGTTGGCACTCAGGAATTGTAGGGGAATATTTATTTGAGTCATTGGCTAAAGTATCTGTAGAGGTTGAATATGCATCTGAGCTACGTTATAAAGAGTCGTTGATTGGTGAGGGAGATGTGATGATCGTTATATCACAAAGTGGCGAAACCGCTGATACTTTAGCAGCATTAAGGCAAGCAAAAGAAAATGGTGCTCTTGTAATTGGAGTGGTTAATGTAGTGGGTTCTTCCATTGCCAGAGAAACTGACGCCGGAGTATATATCCATGCAGGTCCTGAAATTGGCGTGGCGTCTACTAAAGCATTTACAGGTCAGGTAACAGTTCTTACTTTGATGGCTATAAAACTGGCTCAGGTTAAAGGCACTATTTCAAAGGAAAAAGCTAGTCAATTAATTAAAGAATTGAGCAAAATTCCTTCTAAAATCGAAAAGATATTAGAGAAAAGTAGTGAGCTGGATGAGGTTTCTAATTTGTTTTCCTACGCTCCCAATTTCTTATATCTAGGGAGGTCTTTTGGGTTTCCAGTGGCTCTTGAAGGAGCGCTCAAGCTTAAGGAAATATCTTACATTCATGCAGAAGGATATCCTGCGGCGGAAATGAAACACGGACCAATTGCCTTAATAGATGAAATGATGCCTGTTGTTGTAATAGCGGGAACCAATCATACCAATGATAAAATGGTGAGCAATATAGAGGAAGTCAGAGCCAGAAAAGGAAGAATTATCTCAATTGTTACAGAAGGCAACGAAGAAGTGGAAAACTTATCAGAGTTTAGTTTTTCAGTACCAGAAACGGAAGATGAATTATCACCCTTATTAACAGTTATTCCACTACAGATTTTATCTTATAATATAGCTGTAAACAGAGGTTGTGATGTCGATCAACCCAGAAATCTGGCAAAAAGTGTAACTGTGGAATAAGTATCCGATGTTAAATTTTTGAATAAAAAAATAATGTGGATAACTTGTTTTTAATTCAGGAATTTGTTTCTTTCAATTCCTTGAATGTTCATGGTTAGTAAATAAAGAAAATGAAAAACTGGAAAGCTCTGATTTTCAAAATTACAGTTTTAGTGCTGGTTGGGATCGTAATTTTTACCGCTTAATTGAGAAGTTTGAAAATTGAAAAGACTTATTAAACTCTACTTAATTCTGAATTATTTGTGATGAATAGCGACTTAGATTTGTCATATTTAGAAGAAGTTACAGGAGGGAGTTCAGAGATGATTGTAGAGATGCTTCAACTTTTTGTAAATGATACTCCTGATCAATTATCCAATATAGAATCAAGCGTGAAGGAAGCAGATTGGGATGCCGTCAGAGCAGAAGCCCATAAACTAAAACCTACTTTTCAATATGTGGGGATGGATGATACTCATTTGCTGGTTGCAGAGGTAGAAACAAAAGCCAGAAACAGAGAGCAACTTGAACGTATACCTGAACTTGTTGATTCAATAAAACGAAATTTCAACTCAGCACTCGTTAGTTTTGAAAGCAAGATAGAAGAGCTTAGTTCTTAGCTTTGTAGACCATTTGCAGATGGTCGATCCCGTCAACCAAATAAACATCACTGTCTCCAATAAATCCAAGTTGTGAGTAGTAACTCTTGAGCTTTGCCTGTGCTTCGATCCTGATATTACTATTCGGAAAGTTTTTTATACAGTAGTTAATACTTTGTTTGATTAGCGCTTCTCCTAAATTTCCTCCTCTTTTTTCTTTCGATACTATAATTCTTCCAATGGAAGTTTCTGAATCATATTTAATATCAGGTGGGAAAATTCTGGAATATGCTACGAGCTCTTTGCTTTCATAAATAAGAAAATGAGAAGCTTTTTTATCATATCCATCAAGATCTGGATATATACAATTTTGCTCTATTATGAAAACATCCTGTCGTAACTTTGTCAGGTCATATAATTGATTAGGTGTAAGCTCTTCAAAGCTGGAAATAATTTTTTTCATGAATATCTAAACAAAATAAGTAAACTCGCGTAAGCAAAATTGAATTTTAACCAAACTATACCATTATGATTTGGGCTTGGCTTTTAAATAGCGTAGCTGTTTTTGCTACATCAAAAATACTACCTGGCGTTGAAATAAAAAACTTTTGGAGCGCTATTGTTGTGGCTGCTCTACTTGCCATTGTAAATACCTTTCTTACACCTATTATACAGCTAATTGCACTTCCGGTAACATTGATAACACTGGGGTTGTTCGCTCTTGTCATAAACACATTGATGATTATGCTGGTTGATGCATTAGTTGATGGATTTAAGATCAAGAATTTTTGGTGGGCGCTTGTCTTCGGGATTGTGATGTCTCTTGTTAGCGGAATTCTTTTCAGAGTATTTTAAATAAAAAAGGCAGAATGATTTCTGCCTTTTTGTGATCCAGAATTATTTAAAATCTCAAAGGTTGCTACAAACTGCTTCAGTAAATGAATCTGTAGTTCCTTTACCCCCAATATCCATAGTACACTTAACTTTTTTCTCTACTAAAGTTTTGTAAATAGCTTTTCGGATATTTTCAGCAATTGGCTTCTCATCAAGATGTTCCAGCATCATTAGCGATGAGAAAAGTAAAGCAATCGGGTTAGCTTTATTTTGCCCTGCTATATCAGGCGCAGATCCGTGAACAGCTTCAAACATGGCAGCGTCATCTCCGATATTAGCAGAACCTGTTACGCCAAGTCCTCCAACTAATCCTGAAGCTAGATCGGATAAAATATCTCCGAATAGGTTTGTGGTAACTACAACATCAAATTGTTCAGGTCTCATTACCATTTGCATGGCCATATTGTCTACGATCAAATCTTGAAATTCAATATCAGGAAAATCTTTAGCTACGGTTCTCCCAACTTCTAAAAATAAACCGGTAGTCAGTTTCAAAATATTTGCTTTATGGACAAGAGTAACCTTTTCCATTTCTTTAGTACGTGCGTATTCAAAAGCTGCAGTAATAATTTTTCTACTGGCTTCTTCTGTTACTACAGCAATACTTTCGGCGTGTTTGTTTTCATCGATCCAATGCTCTTTACCGATATACAATCCCTGTGTGTTTTCTCTGAATATCACCATATCCACTGATTTGAACGGAGTATCAACATTTGGAAGGGTAATAGCAGGACGAATATTGCTGAAGAGGTTGAACTTTTGTCGCAATGCCACATTAATAGATCTGAAACCTGTACCAACTGGAGTTGTAAGAGGTCCTTTTAGAGCTATTCTGTGTTCTTCTATCGCAGCAACAGTTTCATCAGGTAACGGATTACCTAGTTTACGATATGCTCCTAATCCGGCCTCGCATTCGATCCAATTAATTGGAGCACCGGCAGTTTCTAAAATTGTTTTTACGGCAGCTGTGATTTCAATGCCAATTCCGTCACCCGGAATAAGTACAACGTTCTTCATGAAGAGATTTTAGATATTCAATGTTCTTTTGTTAAGCAACAAAGATAAGCACTAAAAACGTTCTTTGTGATATATTCTGAAAAAGAATCTAGATGGAATATGTGACTCTGTATATTTTACCGGAATCATCATCAGAGATGAGTAAGGACCCATCGTCTAACTGAAGAATGGAAACGGGGCGGCCTTTTATATCTTCCTCTCCAGCCAACCAACCCGTGATAAATGGTTTGTAATCTGTTGGGTTTCCTTCATCATCAAAAATAACCTGAGAAATTTGATATCCAACTTTTGAACTGCGGTTCCAGCTGCCATGCTCTGCAATAAGAGCTCTGTGTTTATAAGTGGTTGGAAACATATTTCCGGTATAGAAGATCACACCAAGTGGAGCAACATGTGCACCTAGTTCCTGAACAGGTTTATTAAATCGATCAGCCATAAGTTTTCCATCTTCTCCAAATTTCGGGTCCCATACATCATTTCCGTGTAAATAGGGGTAACCAAAATGTTGATCTTCCCCTGTAATTTCATTTAACTCACAAGGAGGAATGTCATCTCCTAGCCAGTCCCTGCCGTTATCTGTAAACCAGATATTTCCTGTCTCAGGATGCCATGTAAATCCTACTGTATTTCGAATCCCCTTAGCCACAATTTCATGTTCAGAACCGTCTGCATTCATTTTGGTAAGAGTAGCAAATAGCGGATTATCTTCTTCATGATTACAAATATTACAGGGCGCTCCAATCGGTACATAAAGTTTGTCATCCGGACCAAAGGCTATGTATTTCCATCCATGATGCCCTTCAGTTGGCAGTTCATCTGTTACTAAAACCGGTTTAGGAGAATCAGCATAATTTTGATCAATATTATCAAAACGCCAGATCTTACTGACTTCTGCTACAAAAAGAGAGCCATCTTTATATGCAACTCCGTTTGGTAAGCGTAATCCCTCAATGATCGTATAGACAGAGTCAGCCTGAAAATCATTGTTGTTATCTACAACAGCGTACACTTTACCTTCGCGGCGCGATCCTACATAGAGTATGCCGGAATCGCTCATCGCCATTTGTCGGGCATTAGTAACACCTTCAGCAAATACAGAAATCTCAAATCCTGCTGGGGCTTCCAGATACCCTAAAGAAATAGAAGGAGGACCACTTTTTTCAGGGATCAGGTCTTTAGATTCTTTTGAAGAACAGCTGATTAATAGTGTAGCTAGTACAAAAATTAGAATACGCATAGTGAAATATTGTTAGTTTCTCAGAATCTAAACAAAAATTCCATTTTGATAAGTAAAACTTTAGATGCGATCCCAAACAAACTGAGGGGTTAGTCGCGCCAGCCATGCAACAAGCATCCATCTTTTCGTGATGTAAACAATATTCCTCTTTTTATCGAGTCCTTTGATCATTTGCTTAACGGCTTTGTCCGTTTCGGATACCCAAAACATGTGTGGCACATTTTCGGTCATTTCAGATTTTACAAATCCGGGTTTTATATCAGTTACAGTAATATCAGCAGGTAAGCGCTTCGCTTTTTGGCGAAACCCGGTCATATAATTAGATACAAAATGTTTTGAAGCTGTATAGACAGCAGCTTTATATGAAGCAAGATGTGAGGCAATAGAAGACATTCCAACTATGTGTCCATGACCTTGTCTTCGGAAGAAATCAAACGCAAAATGAAGACCATGTGAGAATGCGAGAACATTAACTTCAATGGTAAGTTTATCCGCTTTCCATGGGGACATAATTTTATCTACTCCCACTCCGGCATTCAGGATCATCATATCCATTCCGCCCATTTCATCAATTAGATCTCGATAAACATTTTCAGCTTTTTCAAGATCGGTGACATCTAATGTCCTAATGAAAGCATTCTCACCAATCTCTTTTTGGATTGATTCAAGCTTTTCAGTTCTTCTGCCCATCAAACCAACTTTGTTACCTGCTTCTGCGAGTTGAAGTGCGAGTTCACGGCCAATTCCGGAAGTAGCACCTGTAATAAGTATATTTTTCATTCGAATGTTTCCAGACTTTCGGAGAGATAATTTGTAAGCGGAAGTTGTGTAAGTACATTAAACGTATTCAAAAACTCAATATATTGTTCCACCACACGTCTGTACGATTTAAGCTCTAATTCCTTCAATTTTAGTATCCCTTCTTCGAGTTCAAGAATAGTAAGCGGATTATTGTTCTCGATTTGACTAAGATTTTTTTTAAGGGTGATCAGATCCAATGCGTTTATTCTATCAGTGAGAATTTCATGTTGAGTTATCAGGCTTTTCAGGTATTCGTATTCAGTAATTCTTTTTAGTGAATCCTGAAATTGTTCAGCAGCAAGCTCACCTTTAAGTTCAATCTCGTCCAACTTTCGCTCAGCTATCTGATTTTTGTTAGATTTGAAGATCGGAATACTTATACCAAACGCGATACCGAAGTCAGAGTCCCGGTTTGTTTCGGGATAATATTCAGTTTGGAAATAGCCAACATTAAAATCGGCTTTCTCTAATTTTACTTCGCTTTTCGCTACTTCAATTTGCTGAGAAATGAGATCCAGTTCTAAAGAGGAGAAAGAATTTAAAGCTACTTCGTCAGAAATATTTTCAATTGCAGTTACAGAAATCAACTGCTCATGGTTCCATTCAATATCCGGCTGTTGAAGTAAAGAAGTAATCTCTCTTTTAGTTTGTGAAATAGAAACATTAAGATCTTCCTGATTTGTAATAGCATCTACCTGATCAAGTTTCGCTTCTACGAAATCTTTAGCAGTAAAAAGAGAACTTTCCATATTTGTGCTAAGAATGTCGACTCGCTTTTGAATTAATGAGTACTTCTGTTCTTCAATTTCCATTAATTGAACATCAAGGAGATATTCAGCAGCAAGTTCGTATCGCGCCTCCAGATTTTCCTGATACTGAATCTTCTTTCGTATTGTTAATTCCTTTTTGGTAGCATTAAAAAGAGCATTATTGCGACGTATTTTCCAGGGATTTCCGGGTCTGAACCTTATGGCATACTGCTGATCTTCTAAAGTAAATTCATCGTTACTGAAACGGAATTCAAGATCTTCTACAACAGGCAGACGGTAATTTCGTGGAGAAATAAAATCAATGGAGGCGTCGTACCCTTGAGTATTAATATCTTCAAAGGCTGTTAATAAAAAATCGGAGACCGAAGTTTGGGCAAAAGCAGTATTCCAACCTGAAAAAAGGAAAGCTAAAATGAAAAATGTAATACGTTTTGCCATTACTTAACGATGATCTGCTCACCCACAACGAGTGGATTATCCTCAGGAATTTCAATGAAGATCTCGAGCCCGAATGTAGTAAGGGAGTTATCTTTTTCCATGATTTGTGGAAGTTCCACAACGGCGCCAAATCCAATGATCTTTCCCTGAATTTGCAGGTTAGGTTGTTCCAGAGATTTTATGGTAACAATTTCACCCAGTTCTCTGTCTCTTTCTTTTTTACCAACTAAGTAACCAACAACTGAAGTAGGATGTTTAGGATTTATTGAAACAAGGGAGGTAAAAGCTTCTACTTCTTCTCCTTCTTTTACGTATACATTTTCAATCACTCCGGAGAAAGTAGCGAACTTATTCAGTCGTCTTTCTTCACGAAGTTTCCACTCCAGCTCTTCATTTGCCAGTTCTATTTTAGATTGAATTTGAGACTGATCGAATTCGTCTTCCTGTTTCAGATCCAGAATTCGGATATCTAATCCCTGAAGTTCCAGGTTTCCTTTTTCCCGGATAGACTTGATCTGGAGTTTAAGGGCTGTTAAAGAATCGGTAGATACATCTTTTGAGATCGTTCGAGTAAGCTTATTGTTAAGGTCTATTTCGTTTTGAATAAGCCTTATATCATTTTCAATTTCACCTTTGAGGATAGATTTTTCAGACTCTAAAAGCTTTATTTTTGAATCAAGTAATGCTTTTTTCTCTCTTTTTTCTGATTTGAAAAGCTCAATTTCTTTACTGAGTTTCTGGATATCCAGATTTAATTGCGGGCTTTCTACTTCAATGAGTTTGTCACCTTTTTGGACTTCCTGACCGGGCACTACAAAAAGGCTTTTTATAATTCCGGATTTTTCCGCATTGATCTTATATGCTTTAGAATAGGTTACCCCAAGAAAAGAGCTGCTTCCTTTAAAGTAAAAGGAATTGACGGTCATCAGCGTTGCAAATGCAAGGAAAATGAAAACATAAAAGGAATTTACTTTACGCATAATTACCTCTAATTAGCTTCCTGAATGTTTTTGAATGTAACCCGAACTCTTGTAAGAGATTCTATTCTCTGGAGCTCGGTCAAAAAAGCTGTATTGTCAGCGTCCAGATTCATTTCGATTTCATATTCATAATCAAACCGTCCGGAATTTCTGGAAGTAACTTCAACATCATGAAAATCTGCACAGTATTTTCCGATTACACCGGTAACTTCTGCTAATTTTGTAGGGTCAGAATCACTGAGTCTGAAAATTAAACGCCCGCGCATACCGGTTTTTGTGCTGAAAGGGGTAAAATGAAGGATCAATGCCATGGTACAGTAGATAATAGTACCTGCAAATGCGATCGTATAGCCAAAGATCCCAATAGCCAGACCAACACTTAAAGCTGCAAATATAAATAAGATGTTTCGGGCATCCTGAATTCTGGTTCTGAAACGAATAATAGCGAGTGCACCAAATGCTCCAAGACCACGGGCTAAACTATCACCAATTGCCATCATTACCATGGCAGAGACGATTGAACCTAAAGCCAAAGCCTGAAAGAAGTTTTTAGGATACTGATGTCCGGTAAAAGTTACTTTGTGGGTAATAGCAATGATTGATGAAAGCACAAATGCCCAAATCAAAGAATATGTTACATTCAGTAATGTAGGATAGTCATAAACCGGTTGATCCGGAAACAGTTCAAACATCTAAAAGAGGTTATGCTGATCTTATAGTTAACTCAAAGAGTATAACACTCTTTTTGACTTTAAGAAACTATGCTGCTTTTAATTCAGGAACTTTATATTTAGCAAATTCAAAGAGACCAAAAAGAACTCCACAGTAAAATAGATCTCCTAAAACAGTCATATGAAAGAAAGGAATTGCAGCTACATAACATGCGACAAAGCCTGAGAGAGTGAGATCATAAGTCGGAGTACTGATCCATACTCCGAAATTTGAGATTATAAAGAATAGCACAGAAGCGGAGAAAGCACCACCTATAACTCTTTTAAAGTTCACTTTTTTGAGAATAAAAATACCTGCAACTACAATTGCTATCATAGCACCGTAAGTCCAGTAAAAGCCCGGAGAGATCAATACAAAGCTTGAGTAATAATCAGCATAGAGTATATTATTAACCAAAAGATCACTTATGAAAAATGCCAATAGAGGAAGTATGAAAGCTAATCTTTTATTTGAAAAATAAGCTGCTCCGAATAATGACATTGCTCCTATAGGCGCAAAATTGTACGGGTGAGGAATCATCCTTGAGATTGCAGCTAAAAGTAAAAGTCCGGTAATTATAAGTAATCGCTTATTCATATAAATTTTTTTGAGTGATCCCCTAAAATAAAAAAAAGCATCGTCTCAATGAAACGATGCTTTCAATTCTTTTGAAAAAATTGTTTACTTGCTGTTCAGCTCAAGGTTTAATGTAGCTGTTACTTCCTTTCCAACAACTGCATCTGAAACCCAGTCTCCGGTTCCAACACCATATACATTACGGTCAATCACAAATTCAGAGGTAATACCGGCTACTTTACCGCCTCTTGGATGATCCATAACGCCCAATAAAGTGAAAGGCATTTCGATTTTTTTAGTAACATCTTTAATAGTTAAATCACCATGAGCTACAAATTTATTATCTCCTTTAGATTCAATCTTTGAGCTTTTGAAAGTGATTTTCGGATATTTTTCTGCATTAAAGAAGTCGGCTGTTTTCAAGTGACCGTTTCTTCTTTCATTTCTTGTATCAATACTGTTAACCATAATTTCTACATCGATCATGCTTTCTTCTAGGTTAGCAGGATCAAAATTTACGGTTGCATTGTAATCATGAAAAGTTCCGTTAACAGGTGTAAAGAAGTGACGTACTTCAAAGTCAATATTACTGTGAGATTTGTCGATTGTCCATGCAGTGGAAACATAATTAACTGCTGCAACAGACATTAGTCCAAAAAGTACTAAAGATAAAAGTTTAATTGCCTTGTTCATTGTTCTAAAATTTAGGTTGATATTAGTTTCAGTTCTAAAACCAAAACGATTTTTAAATAATTCATTTAATGTTAAACTATTTTTCATCTTAATGATAATTATTTTTACCTATTGATCAGATAGAGAAAGCATTATTTGGCAGGGCTGGTAAACTTATTTCCCTTAATTCTAAACCTCCAGGGTAATTTCGCATCCTCTCCGGCGTAATCTACTCCAACTCTAGGGCTTGAAATGATCTGATTTTGTTTTATTGAAACTCCTCTGTCTTCAATCCAGATAAGATTGCCTTGAAGATCTTCTCCATAGTTTTTGGTTGTAATTCCTAAAGCCTGAGAGGCAATTCCGGGGCCACCACCAACAGATCTTTCCAGTTTTGACTTTCCCCTTCGCTCAAGAATAGTATCAATTCCATCTAATGGTTCTATTCCACGGATCAAAATGGCATCAGCATTTCCTCGGGTGTTTGTAACCACGTTAAAAAGATGGTGAATTCCATAGCAGAGATACACATAAGCAATACCGGGTTCTCCAAACATGATTTTCGTTCGTTCCGTTTTTCCATGAATATGAGAGTGGCAGGCTTTATCAGTTCGTCCGTTATACGCCTCAGTTTCAACGATCAGTCCTGAAGTAAGAATTCCATCAAAATTTGTACAGAGTATTTTTCCTAAAAGGGCTTTAGCTATTGGAACGGGATCGTTTCCTGAATAAAAACTTTGGTCTAGTTTAGAACCTGACATCAATCCAAATCGGCGTAAGGGTTATCGGTAACCGTTGGTTTATGACTTTTATAGGTATCGTAAAAGGCTTTTGCTATAGTAGCTGAAAGAACGAAAAGAAAAGCGCTGTAAAAAATCCAGATCCCGATTACAACAGCAATAGCGTATCCCTGATAAAAATAGCGATACGAACTGAATGCATATTCCAAGTAACCACTGATTATAAATCGGGCAATTTCGAATAGCATCGTATAAGCCAATGCCCCGATCAAAGAAATATTTCTGTCTATTCTTCGCTCACTGAGATATCTAAATACGATATAGATAACTATAAAAGTAAAAAGTATAGGGACTAGAAAGTTTAGAAAGTCGTAAATCCAGGGGAGCTCAATAACTATTTCTGTAAAGGGGACTTCAAATTGGCTGAGGTTGATGAATGAAACAAATGATATAATTAAAGTGAGAAAAAAAATGAGAGCACCAAAAATTCCAAACCAGAAAAAATTGTAAACCACCTGCATTAAAGGATGTTTACGTTCTTCGATCTCAAATATATCAAACAAAACATGTTTAACAGCGTGCATTAAACCCTGTGTAAAAAAAAGCAGTATTATAGTACCAACAATCCCAAAAACCTGACGGGCGCTTACTAATGGGTTTAATACATTTTCAATAGTTTGCGAACCCTGAATTACATCTGAGGTTTCAGCTTCGTAGGAGAAAGTTGGTAAAAACTCACTACCGTACTGAATGATAAGATCCAGTGCTTCATCATAATTTAGCACATAACCTACTATGGAAATCATGATCAAAACAAAAGGAATGGAGCAGATAAAAAGATTGAAGGTGATAGCTGAGGCACTGAAAAAAAGATCTTTCTTACCTACTATCTTTACTAATCTGTTCCAGAAATCTTTGAAGTTATCCAAGCTTACCAGGTTCGTTTGTCAAAGGTGTACCTTTGAATCATAAAATATACGTGTTAGTCTTCTAATTCAAAGCAATAATGTAGCATAGTTTTTAAGTCAATTCATTGGTATGTTTAAAGCCGGAATTTTACGGATTGTTAGTATAAAAGAAGTTTAAGCAAAAAATGGCAGCAAAGAAGCAAACCCCTTTAATGAAACAGTACTTCGAGATCAAGGACGAACATCCGGGTACTATTTTACTATTCAGAGTTGGGGATTTTTATGAGACTTTTTCAGATGATGCTGTTTTGGTGAGCAAGGAACTGGGCATTACACTGACGAAAAGGAATAACGGTGGAGATCAAACTCCGTTAGCCGGCTTTCCTTTTCACTCTTTAGATAGTTATCTGCCCAAGTTGGTAAAGAAAGGCTATAAAGTGGCTGTTTGTGATCAGACTGAAAGCCCTGATGAAGCCAAAAAAGCAGGGCGAAAGATCGTAACCCGAGAAGTTACTGAGATCACCACTCCGGGTGTGACACTTTCTGAAAAATTACTGGAACACAAACGAAATAACTATATAGTATCACTTCACTGGACAAAAGACAGAGTTGGTGTAGCATTTTCTGATATCTCAACCGGGGAATTTGGATTAAGTGAAGTGAGTGAAAGGCAACTGGATAGTTTATTGGCAGCTATTCAGCCTTCAGAAGTTTTGGTTTCTTCAAAATTGAAGAACAAGCTGGAAGATGCATTCCTGAAGTTCAATATCACTTATATCGAAGACTGGGTATATGAAGGGGATTATGGATATAAGATCTTAACAGAGCATTTTGAAGTTCATTCGTTAAAGGGATTTGGTGTTGAAGAACTGAAAACAGCTCATGTTGCTGCAGGTTCTTTGATGCATTATATGCAGGAAACTCAAAAAGCATATTTGAGACATCTGCGAAGATTATATGCGTATGAGAGTAACGAGTACATGTCTCTTGATCCTGCTACAAAAAGAAATTTAGAGCTTACTGCTAGTATTCAGGATGGAAATGTAGAAGGGACGTTGATCTCTATCATGGACAAGACGTGCACTGCCATGGGCGGGCGACTTCTTCGAAGATGGATCATGCGTCCGCTTAAAAGATTGAAGCCCATTCAACAACGCCTGGATTCTGTTGAGATTTTCTTTTCGAAACATGATGTGAGATCTCAACTTCGGGAAGAATTGGAGCAGGTCGGAGATTTAGAGCGTCTGATTTCCAGAATTTGTGTTGGAAGAACTAATGCCCGGGATATCGTTCAGCTCAAATTATCATTGGCTCAGATTCCGGTTATCAAAAGTCAGTTTGCAGGTTTTGATGATCCTTTGCTGAAAGACATTTCGGGGAGATTGAAATTATTAATCGATCTTCAGGAGCATATCACTAAGACACTAGCTGAAGAACCTCCTGCGAGTATTCGTGACGGAAATATGATCCGCGATGGTTATAACGAAGAATTAGATGAACTTCGGGATATTGCAAAGAATGGAAAGAAATACATAGCCCAGATTAAAGATAAGCTGGCTAAAGAATCAGGAATTGCTTCGCTGAAGATCGGTTACAATAAAGTATTCGGCTATTATATTGAAGTAACGAATGCCCATAAAGACAAAGTACCGGAGCATTTCATCAGAAAACAAACTTTGGTTAATGCTGAGCGATATATCACTCCGGAGCTTAAGGAAATTGAAGAGAAGATCTTATCAGCTGAGGAGCGTAGTAAGACACTCGAATATGAGCTTTTTGAAGAAGTAAGATTATACGTTTCTGAGTTTGCAGATGATATCCAGCAAATAGCTTTTGCGCTTGCTGAACTGGATTGTATCCAGTGTTTTGCTGAAGTGGCTTTCAAAAATAATTATGCAAAACCGGAAGTAAGAGATTCGGAAGAGATCTCTATCAAAAAAGGGCGACATCCTGTTGTGGAAGAAACTCTGCCGATGGGCGAACCCTTTATTCCGAATGATATCGAGCTGAATAATTCTGATCAGCAGATCATGATCATTACCGGACCGAATATGGCAGGTAAAAGTATAATTCTTCGTCAAACAGGATTGATCGTTTTGCTTGCACAAGTTGGTAGTTTTGTTCCGGCTGAGTCTGCTACCATCGGAATGGTTGATAAGATCTTCACCCGAGTCGGCGCTTCTGATAATTTGGCTGCCGGAGAAAGTACATTTCTTGTTGAGATGAACGAGGCGGCAAACATTTTGAATAACGCCACTCCAAGATCGCTCATTCTGCTGGATGAAGTGGGTCGCGGAACCAGTACTTTCGATGGATTGAGTATTGCATGGTCGTTGGCCGAATATTTGCATAATCATGCTCCTGTTGCCGCAAAAACATTATTCGCTACGCATTATCACGAGTTGAATGAGTTGGAACAAATGTATGATCGTACCAAGAATTTCAATGTTCAGGTAAAAGAACATGACGGAAAAGTGATCTTTTTAAGGAAACTGGTTCGTGGCGGCGCTGATCACAGCTATGGAATTCAGGTAGCAAATATGGCGGGACTTCCACAGATCGTGATCGATCGGGCAAAAGATATTTTGAAGAATCTGGAAAGTCACAGTCTGGATATCACCAACAAAAACGGTTCTCTGGAAGGGAAGGCATCCGCACAAAAAGATGCTGCAAAGAATTTATCAGACAAAATTGAAAGGCAGGATGAGATAGAGCAAATGAATTTATTTGCCACTCATGTAGATCCCAGGTTGGAAACGGTACTTAATAAACTGGAAGCCAGCGATCCAAACCGAATGACACCGATCGAAGCACTGATGATGATCACAGAATTGAAGAAAATTGTAGACCGCTGAAGCGGGATTAAAAATGAACGATAAAGATTTGAAATCTGAAGCAAATAGATTAGAAGAAATTCTTAAGAACAAAACTATAAATAAGGTCTATAGAAATAGGTCGAATGAAGTAGTAATTGAATTTAACGACGGGACAAGATTCTTTATCGAAATTGATGGAAAAGAATTAGAGTTTAGTATTACTTAGAATTCAAGTCCCCTCTTGAGAGGGGATTTAGGGGTGTGTCAGAAGTTGATAACAAGCTATATTGAGCTATCATGCCAAGAAGAAAAATAATACCATATAATCCCGCACTTAAAGAACTTGCAAGAAAACTTCGCAATAATGCTACAAAAGCTGAAAGAGTTCTATGGCATTCTTTGAGCGGTAAACAATGTTTTGGGTATGATTTTCATCGCCAAAAGCCAATTGGCAATTATATAGTTGATTTCTTTTGTCAGGAATTAATGTTGGCTATTGAAGTTGATGGTGTGTCTCATAATCAGGAATCAGTTCAAATTAAAGATCGACAAAAAGAAGAGTTTTTAAATAGCATTGGAATTGATGTTCTTAGGTTTCAGGATTCCGATATTTATCCTGAAAATAGAGATGCTTTAAGGGCAATTGAGGAGTATGTGATAGAATTTGAGAAGATAAACAAGATTGACACACCCCCAACCCCCTCTCAAGAGGGGACGATTAACTTTTCTGCGAAAAGTTCTAATCATATAAAAAAGTAGTGCGATTGTATTTTTTAAATAAAGATATTGATAATAAATAGACTTAAAATTTAAGATTGAGAAGATGACTTCAGTCTATCTTTCATCTTAAATCTTTAATCTTACATCTAAAAATTGAAAACCTCCGCCAAACATATCGCTGATCGAATACGATTGATGATCTCCACCAAACAGTTTCAGGTTGGGGAAGTGTTGCCGTCTACCCGGGAGTTAGGACAACAGCTGGAAGCTAGTTTTCATACCGTTCGGAAAGCATATCATATTCTGGAAGAAGAAGGATTGATAAAAGGTGAGCAGGGAAGAGGCTTCACAGTTACTAAACAGACTTCCATGCTGGATAAAGCTGAACGTCTGGAAATTGGTGGCGGAAAAGTTCAAGCGTTAATTGAAGAACTGGTTGGATATGGGCTTGATGATTCCGAAATAGAACTCTTGTTTCAGGAGCAGTTGGATTTTATGGAGTGGCCGGAACGAATTCAGTCGTGCGCTACCGTTGGTGATAACAAAGAAATGGCTTCAATGCTTTCCAGTGCGATCAAGAAACAGGTTGGAGTAAAAAGTAAGGTTCTGGATATTACCGAAATTGAAAAAGCAGCTTCTTATGATGCGCTGTTTGTGCCGATCAAATTCATGAATAAGTTCAGAAGCTTGAGCGAAACCATGATGATCATCCCAATCGTGCATATGTTTGATCCGGAAACATTGTATAAAATTACAGAACTTGCTGCAATTCAAACCATCGGTTTGGTAACTTCTGATGATGAAAGTATTGCAAAGATCATCAACGAGTTAAAACTGATGATTCCGTTTGAAGGGTCGTTTGTAGCAGGAAGTATTTATGGGCGATCATTGCCGCTTTTTGTTAGGGAGACAGATCTTATCTTATACACTCAGGAAAGTGCGAAACTGGTAGAGCAGAAAGTGCCGGAGAAAAGCAGGATCCAGTTAAATTATAAGCTTTCAGATCGAAGTGCAGAAATGATTCGCTCGGAGCTTTGGGATCAGTAAAAGACAATTAAGAATTTTAGAATTAAGAATGAGCAATATATTTTGTCATTTCGAGTGAATACGAGAAATCTAAGTTTATCCTTCGAAGAGATTTTTAGATTTCTCTCTCCGTTCGAAATGACAGAGATGTTCATTCTTAATTCTTCATTGAATCATTGATAATTGACCATTAAAAAGACTATAAAAAAGGCCATTTCGGCCATTGAGAAAGAGATAGAAGCGGTACGGGAGACTCCATCCAATGACGTGCTGACAAACGGAGTTCTACAAAAGCAATCCGAGAGCCATATCTATGTTTTTGAAACAACGAATCAGGGATTGCGATTTGCGGAAGAGATCAGAGCCAAGCTTCGCAGTAAAGAACTGGAAGTTCATGAAATAGATTTTAAAGAAGGGAAAGTGTGGCTGGATTTCCCGGAAGATTTTGGTCCAACGATCGATGAAGTTTATTTGGAGTGGGAAAATGATTTCGTGCTCAAGAAAATGGAAGAGCATTTATATACGCTGGAAGACAAGTATAAGAAAATCGACCAGCTGAAATCACTGTTAGAGCCGGCGAAGCATTTCAAAGAAAACAGTTCCGGATATTCAGTAAAAGTGGATGAACTTAGAAATGATTCTCAGACTGAAGCGATTGAAAAGGCAGTAAAAAATAATGTACTGTATGTTTGGGGACCTCCGGGAACGGGGAAAACAGCTACGCTTGGATTTATAGTTGCCAATCTTTTAAGAGATGGGAAACGTGTTCTTTTTGTATCTAATACCAACCGAGCTGTAGATGTTGGTTTGATGAATGTGATCGAAGCGTTGTATGAGATCGAGCCGATGTTCGATCTTCAGCAAACGACCAGATTCGGAGAGGCGGCACTTCAGGATGATCGGCTGGAAAGTATTTTATTTGAGAATCAGGTAAAGATAAAATTGGACGGAAGAAAAGCAGATGCCGTGCAGTTGAGTACGTCATTGGAGAATTATAAAAAGCTTCAGGCTCAGATAGACAAAATGATGCTGGAAGATGAAGAGATCCCTCAAAAAATGGACTTGGAATGCCAGCTTCTTGGTGAGAAAGTAGACAGAGAAGGCGGTATCGATGCAATGGAAGAAAAGATCGATAAGTTGCTGAACTTGAATGAGCGCTATGAGCTGAAGAAAAAGCAACTGGTTGCCACAACGATGGCGAAAGTGTGTACTTCAGAGCTTTTCTGGAACCTCAGTTATGATGCCGTTGTAGTAGATGAAGCATCGATGGCAGGCGTTCCATATTTATTATTGATGGCAGCTAAAAGTAAACAGCATCTGGTTATCGCCGGTGACCCGATGCAACTTCCTCCAATTGCGATTACCAATGATCCGGAGTCCAGAGCCTTTTTGGAGCAGGATATTTTCACATTTGTATCCGGGGCTGAAACTACGGAAGACCTGTTCCTGTGGCATGATGAAAATCCTGATTTTACTTGTTTCTTCGATACTCAATATCGTTTACGATCCGACTTAGCCGGAGTGATCAGTTCGGTCTTCTATGATGGAAGACTGAAATCCGGAGAAAAAATTCTGGAGCGTGGTACCAACAAAAATTCGGTTGCCCTGGTAGATTCCTCAAAGTACGGCCCTTATATCGAGCAGGAAAAAGGAGGAAGAAGTTTTAATCCTTCGAATGAAGTTCATTTAAAGCTCATCGAGCAAAGCGTTAAAAAACTTTCTCTGAAATATGCAGATGACAGCATCGGTGTGATCGTACCATTCCGAAGCAGTGTGTATACCGTTCGCAATCATTTGAGAGAAGAAGGTTATCGATATGTGGAAGTTGGAACCATTCACACATTTCAGGGAAGAGAAAAAGAGGTGATAATATTTGATACCGTAATGAGTGGTGAACTTCAGAACGGAGCTTTAAGACATTATTCTGTTCGTCCTTTTGACGAAACCAAAAACGGATTGAGTGTTCCAAGATTACTGAATGTGGCGTTTTCCAGAAGCAAAGAATTGCTGGTGATCATCGCCGATCTTCAACACGTAGAAAGAGTGTACGGAAACAAATTTCTGGGCAAGCTGCTCGGTTCGGTTAAGGAGATATCGCTTTAGGAATTAAGAATAAAGAATTAAAAATGTAAGATTAAAGATGAAAAATAAATGTGTTGTCACATTTTTAATTTTTCATCTTTAATTTTTAATTCTACAAATAGCTTTGTTTCCACTCTTTGGCAATCAGAAATGCTAATTCTAAGCTTTGCTGATAATTTAGTCTTGGATCACAAAATGTTTCGTAATTATGACCTAAGCCCGATTCATTCAATCCTTCCGCTCCGCCCACACATTCCGTAACATTATCGCCGGTCATTTCGAGGTGAACGCCACCTAAGTAGCTGCCTTCGGCACGATGGATCGCGAATGAAGATTTGATCTCTTCCAGTATATGATCAAAGTTTCTTGTTTTGACAGCATCTTCTGTTGAGAACGTATTTCCATGCATTGGATCAGAACTCCAAACTACAGGAAACCCTTCTTTTCGGATAGCTCTGATCAAAGGCGGTAATTGATCTTCAATTTTGTCTTTTCCAAAACGCCCAATGAGCACGATCTTTCCGGCTTCATGAGTAGGATTTAAAGTCTCGATCAATCGTAATGTTTCGTCAACAGTGAAAGGAGGTCCAACTTTTACGCCAATCGGATTCTGAATCCCACGGAAATATTCCACATGTGCTCCATCCAGATCACGGGTACGATTTCCTAACCAAACCATGTGGGCACTGAGATTAAAAAATCCGGTTTTACGAGGTACTTGTCGGGTTTGTGCCGCATCGTAATACAAATTCAGAGCTTCATGAGAAGTGTAAAAATCAGCTTTTTGAAGATTATTCACTCTGGTTGGTGAAATAGACTCCATAAAACGCACGGCTTTGGTGATGGAATCAACCATGGCTTCATACTCTTTGTAATACTCATTATTGAGCATGAAATCCATTTCCCATTGTTCGGGGTGACGCAGATCAGCAAAGCCCTCATCAGCGAGAGCGCGTAGAAAATTGAGAGTTAAACCTGCTTTATGATATCCTTCTATCAATCGGTTAGAATCCGGCATACGAGCTTCTTCAGTTGCCTCAAAGCGATTGATAAGGTCGCCACGGTAGCTGTGAATTTCTTTTCCGTTTACATTCTCAAAATCATTTGATCTTGGTTTGGCATATTGACCGGCTATTCTACCAACCCGGTGAACCGGAACACCCATTTCATGGATCAGGATGAAGCTCATTTGCAGCATTACCTTCAGCATATTTACGATCTTAGGCGAAGTTACCAGATCGAAACTTTCAGCACAGTCGCCTCCCTGAAGTAAAAAGCTTTTACCTGCAGAAACTTCTGCAAGTTTGGCTTTAAGTGCTTCGATCTCCCAGGATGTGACCAATGGAGGAAGTCCTTTTAGTTGAGAATAATTCTCTTCCAGAAGCTCAGAATTGCTGTAGGTTGGTAATTGTTTTACTGTTTTCTCCTTCCAGGAGGTTGGAGACCAAGTGTTTTTGATTGTCTTTTCCATGAAATAATTATTATACATCAAAGGTATAAGAAATTTTAAGCTAATGCTTTCTAAATAATCCCTAACGCAAACGAAAAAAAATTATCTATATATTCTAAAAAATTAGTTCAATAAGGGTTGTTACTTGATGATAGAAACAAAATATAGAATACTTGTTGTAGATGATCATCCTGCACTGGTTACATTAATAAAGCACAAGCTTATTCACAGAGGCTTTGAAGTGCTGACAGCACAAAACGGTGAAGATGCATTTGAGCTTGTAGAGAAAGAGAGTCCGGATCTGGTTATTACAGATGTTGAGATGCCGGTTAAGAATGGCTATCAATTATGTTCAGGTATAAAGGAAAATGAAAGGTATAACCATATCCCTGTAATTCTGGTTACTTCGCTAGTGACGACAGATTCTTTGATGAAAGGCATCTCTGCAGGAGCAGATAACTACCTTACGAAGCCATATGATGATTACACACTGTTTAAAAAAGTAGATGATCTGTTAAAGCAACCATCCTCAAAGATCAGTGAAAGAGAACATGTTAAAGTTGAAGTAGAAGGCAAAGAATATGAAATAAAAGCGGATGTAGAACACTTAATTAATTTATTGGTTTCTACATATAAAAATACGCTTGCTCAGAATGTGGAGCTTGAAACTATAAAACAAAAGCTAAAGGCAATAAATCAGGAATTAGAGCTGTCTAAAAATGAGCACCTTGACCTCTTACAAAATATTTTTCCGGATAAAATAGCTGAAAGTTTATTGGCTTACGGAACAGTTACCCCAGAGCGTTTTAAAAATGTTACTATCATGTTTACTGATTTTGATGGATTCAGTAAAGTTGTTCCGAGCTTAAGTCCTGAAGAATTGATCCAAAGCCTCTCTTTTTATTTTGATAAATACGATGAGTTAGCTGAAGAAAATAATCTGATAAAGATCAAAACAATTGGTGACAGTTATATGGCTGTTGGCGGACTTCCTGAAGTTAACAATACTCATGCTATTGATACTGTGCTAACGGCATTAAAAATGAAAAAATTCATGAGTCAATTCCATGCCAAGAAAGATGAGTCCATTCCGGTATTTCCTTTAAGAATTGGAATTCACACAGGATCAGCTGTAGTGGGGGTAATTGGTAAAAAGCGTTTCGCATACGATATTTGGGGAGATGCAGTTAATCTTGCCTCGCGTATGGAACAAAGTGCAGATCAGGATTACATCAATATTTCTGAAAGCACCTATAATGAAGTGAAAGAATATTTTGTCTGTGAAAACCGAGGAAATATTGAAGTCAAAAATATGGGTACAGTTCCAATGTATAATTTGAAGAGGATAAAACCTGAATATTCAGAGGATGAAGAAGGGTTTGTACCAAACAGAATGTTTGTGCGTGATTATAGAACTCTGGGACAGAAATTCGAAAGTATAAACTAACCTTCTGAAAATTGAATGAAGGTTCTCTGTAATCTGTTTCGTATACTTCAAGTTGGCTTAAACCCTAAAAGTAGAGTTCATTGCAGCAGAATATTATTGTCAGAGGCGCACGAGAGCATAATCTTAAAAATTTTGATATAGACATTCCCCGGGATCAGTTTGTAGTGATTACGGGTTTGTCGGGCTCCGGAAAATCATCCCTAGCCTTTGACACTATTTATGCAGAAGGTCAGCGCAGATTTCTGGAATCACTTTCTGCTTACGCCCGCCAGTTTTTAGGAATGATGGAGCGCCCTGAAGTAGATTTTATAGACGGGCTTTCTCCGGTAATTTCCATCGACCAAAAAACTACGAACCGTAATCCACGCTCAACGGTAGGTACGGTAACAGAGATCTACGACTTTCTCCGATTGCTTTATGCCCGAGTCGGTATTCCTTATTCTTATGTTTCCGGAAATAAAATGGAAAAGCAATCTGCCGATCAGGTTGTAGCTTCAGTGATGGATATGCCCGAAGGAAGCAAGGTTTATTGTTTAGCTCCCGTTGTGCGTGGAAGAAAAGGGCATTACAGAGAGTTGTTTGAGCAGACGATCAAGCAAGGGTTTTTAACTGCACGTGTTGATGGCGAGTTGGTTGAGTTGGAGGAAGGCCTCAAGCTGGATCGATACAAAACTCACAATATTGAAGTGGTTGTCGACCGGTTTGTAATCAGCCCTAAAAGTGAAAAGAGAATTTCGGAGAGTATCCGTCTTGCACTGGAAATGGCTGACGGAAATGTAATCCTTGCCACTAAAAAGGGCGATGAGTTTGAAGATCGGTTATTTTCTCAGAAGTTGTTCGATGCAGAAAGTGGAATCGCTTATGAAGATCCTGCTCCTAATCTATTTTCATTCAATTCACCGTATGGTGCTTGTCAGACTTGTGATGGGTTGGGGAGTACTTATGATGTCAGTTGGGAGCTGTTGGTTCCGAATAACGAACAGTCGATCGAAGATGGCGGTCTCAGATATTTAGGGGCACCCAGAGATGTGTTTGTATTCAAACAATTGAAAGCTGTTCTGGAAAGCATCAACAAAGATTTCGAAACACCTTTCAAAAAGTACTCCAAAGAAGATCTTGATCTGTTGATGAATGGGGGTGGAGACCATAAGTATTCCGTCAGCTATGAATTCAAAGACAGTAATGTAACCTATAAGCACAAGTTCGAAGGGTTACGGAAAATGATCATTGATCAGTATGAAAACAGTAAGTCTCCGAAGCAAAGAGACAAAGCTAAAGCATACATGAGTAAGATCACTTGTCCGAAATGTGGGGGCGGACGATTAAACCAGGAAGCACTTTCGTACAAAATAGATGGATATAATATTCACGATCTGGTACAAATGGATATTGACGGAATACGTGATACGCTGTATGGAATCAAACTTAGCGAGCGTCAGCAGTTAATTGGAAGTCAAGTATTAAAAGAGATCAGAGACCGACTGGATTTCCTGCTTAATGTGGGATTGGATTATTTAAATCTGGATAGGGAAGCACAAACACTGAGTGGTGGTGAAGCACAACGTATCAGATTGGCAACCCAGATCGGAACGCAGCTTGTAGGAGTTCTATATATTTTGGATGAGCCGAGTATTGGTTTACATCAAAGAGATAATATCAAGCTCATCAAATCTTTAGAAATGCTCCGTGATCTGGGAAACAGTGTATTAGTTGTGGAACATGATCGGGAAACCATTGAACATGCAGACTTTGTAGTTGATATGGGTCCTGGAGCAGGAGTTAATGGCGGACATATTGTTTCTGCAGGAACACCGGATGAATTGGCCAAAGACTCGATGACTGCTAAGTTTCTCCGTGATGAAGAGATCATCGAGCTACCGGAAAAGTATAGAAAAGGCAATAAGAAAAAGATCACTATAAAAAATGCCCGGGGACACAATCTGCAAAATGTTGACTTGAATGTGCCTCTTGGGAAATTCATTTCCGTAACCGGAGTTAGCGGGAGTGGAAAGAGTTCATTGATCAATCAAACGCTGGTTCCGATTCTTTCCAATCATTTCTATAAATCCAAAAGTGTTCCCCTTCCTTATGATACGGTGGATGGATTGGACAATATTGACAAGATCATTTCTATAGATCAAAGTCCGATCGGCAGAACTCCAAGATCAAATCCGGGAACGTACACCAAGGTGTTTGATCATATCAGAAGATTGTACGCCGAGCTTCCGGAATCTAAGATTCGAGGATACGATCAGGGAAGATTTTCTTTCAACGTAAAAGGCGGAAGATGTGAAACTTGTCAAGGGGATGGAGTTCGAAAGATCGAAATGAATTTCCTTCCTGATGTTTACGTGACCTGCGAAACCTGTAACGGAAAACGATACAACCGGGAAACGCTGGAGATCTTCTATAAAGGAAAAAGTATTTCTGATGTGTTGAAGATGCCAATTTCTGAGTCTGCTGAATTTTTTGATGCACAACCGGCGATCAGTAGAATTCTGAAAACGCTCACTTCAGTTGGATTGGGTTATCTAACACTTGGTCAATCAAGTACTACACTTTCAGGCGGAGAGGCACAACGTATAAAATTGGCAAGAGAGCTTTCCAAGATTGGCACCGGAGATACCCTTTATGTGATGGATGAGCCAACTACAGGATTACATTTTCAGGATGTTCGAATGTTAGTGAATGTTATCCAGAAGTTAGTAGACAAAGGAAATACCGTTATGGTAATCGAGCATAATCTTGATCTCATTAAAGCAGCAGACTGGATTATAGATCTTGGTCCGGAAGGCGGAAAAAGCGGTGGAGAAATTATCGCGGAAGGAACTCCGGATAAAATAGCTAAAGTTGAAAAATCACATACCGGCAGGTTTTTGAAGCAGGAGTTTGAGAGACTCAATAAGGCTGTTGCAGTGTAAGAAATAAATCTTCAATTTTTTTTCACTCTCACTTCTTTTGAATTTCGGAACCTTTTTCGTTTTTTGTGCTGATTAAAAAATTACGGGGATTTATGAAGGGGTATAAAAAGCTACTCGCACTAAGTGTGTTTATGGTTATTGCTTTTCCAAGTTTGGGGCAAACTAAATTAATTCAAGAATCATTTTGGAGTAAATACTCCATAAGAAATTATGGTGTTGATGATGGTATTTTTTCGCAGCAGGTTTATAAAATACAGAAAGATAAAAAAGGTTTTTATTGGATTGTTAGCAATAGCGAATTATTAAGGTTTGACGGACTGGCTTTCAAAGATTTCGATAAAGGAAGTGATGGTGGGACTTTGTATGATATGGATGAAGACTCAAAAGGAAATAGTTGGATTCCTTCTATCGGAGCAGGGTTATATAAGTTTAATGGCGATTCTTTAAAATCTTATGTCAGCCAAACCGGGGAATTAACAAAAGCGGTATTGGTCGGAGAGAATGATTCAGTATTCGTTGGAACTTACGGAAACGGACTAAAAGTATTTTATCAGGATTCTGTATATCAAACCTATACAGCCGAACATGGATTAGTCGGAGAAGAGATTTGGACATTGGAAAGGGATAAAGGTGGCAGGTTGTGGATTGGAACCAATACCGGGGTATCTGTTTTACACGAAGGGATATTCAAAAACTTTACTACAGAGAATGGCTTACCGGATAATAGAGTTCGGACAATTAAGGCTTTGGAAAATGGAGAAGTCTGGGTAGGAACTGACAAAGAGGGGATTGTGATTTTTAAAGATCAAAAACCCACTAAGTATTTACATACAAAAGAGGGGTTATCAAATCTTTTAGTTCAAGATATAGAAGAAGGTGTAAATGGCGATGTTTTTATTGCAACTTTAGGGGGTGGAGTAATACGATTCAATAAAGAAGTAAAAGAAACTATTTCAAAGAGTGAAGGTTTGATCTCTGATGAAATAAATACTATTGAAATTAATTCGGATGGGTTGATATTGATAGGAACAGAAGATGGGTTATCCGTTTTAGTTCCAAAATTCTTCCGCACACTTTCTTTAAATGGGAAAGATGCTTTTGAAGAGGAAGCAGTCACATTAAACCAAGATGGTGAGGGAAGAATATGGTTAGGTACCTATGGAAAAGGATATAGAGTTTATGAGGATGGAAACTGGTCAACATTAGAGAATCCCCCACAAGCAACAAACGGGTACGCTCAATCTGGCACATTGGATAGTGATGGTAACTTATGGGTGGGAACTCAGGGTTCTGGAGTTTTTAAAATAGAAGGAAACAGTTTTGTTAAAAAATTCACTACCCAAAATGGACTTTTGGATGATTATGTGAGAGGGCTAACATTTGATAAAAGTGGAAATCTTTGGGTTGGAAGTAACAAGGGAATAAGTGTATTTGACTCTGAGAATAAGTTGATTCGCACGTATTCAACCGCTGAAGAAATTCCAAACCCATTTTGTATAACGCTAATTACAGCAAATGATGGTAGTATTTGGTATGGCTCTTATGGAGGAGGAGCTGTTCGATTTAAAGACGGTAGTTCAACAATATTCGATACCGAAAAAGGCCTTAGGTCGGATCAGGTTTTGAGTATTTACGAAGACTCAAATAATGATATTTGGATAGGAACATTCAATTACGGTTTAAGCAAAGTAGTAGGAGATAGTTTATTCACGTTTAGTCCAAAAGATGGTTTGCCATCCGCTAACTATGCAGGAATTATGGAAGATAATTCGAATACGATGTGGCTTGCAACCGGAAATGGCATTACAAAAGTATCATTATCCGATCTAAACCAATATCAAAATGGAAGCTTATCCATCTTACCTTATCATTATTTTAATAAGGAAGACGGGCTAATATCTGACAACCTTCAGGCAGCTAATAATTCTACTGTAGAAAAACTAGAAGATGGAACTCTTTTGTTTGCATCTATTGACGGAGTATCGGCAGTAAATCCTGAAAAAAGTAATTTTGATGTATCTACATTTCAACCCTACATAGATGAAATAATAATTGACGAAAAGATCATAGAAACACAAAGCTCTTTTAAATTAAAACCAGATGATAAAAAGCTTGCTATTTCATACTCAGCAATTAATTTTTTAGCTCCCAATAAAACTGATTTCAGGGTACAGTTAGTTGGTATTGATGAAAATTGGGTAAACGTAGAAGATCGAAAAACTACTTACTATGATTATTTGCCGGATGGAGATTATAGATTTATAGTTTCGGCTATTGGTCCCGATGGACAATGGAGTGATCGAACAGCAAGTATAAGTTTTACAGTTCTTCCTCCTTTTTACAAAACCTGGTGGTTTATGTCGCTAGGCTTGCTGGGCTTTATAGCTATTGGCGCAGGAGGTGTTCAAATTCGTTCGAATATGAAGCTTCAAAAGCTAAACAGGGAGTTGGAAACTCAACAAAAAATACAGAAAGAAAGAGAAAGAATATCCAGAGAGTTACACGATAATGTGGGTTCACAAATCACTAATCTGATAACCGGAATCGAGATAAGTAATCTTCATGTAAAAAAGAACCAACAAGACGAAGCTCTTTCATTATTAGAAAATCTGGATAGTGACGCGAGAGGTGCGATGACTGATTTGCGAGAAACTATTTGGTTGCTTGATAAGGAGATGGTTGAGTTTGGAGCTTTTGTTGAACACCTAAATGGGTATTTAAATCGCCAAAAGCGTTATTTAAATGGCTTAGAAATAAAGCTAAAATCCTCTATTGATAATGGGTGTGTACTAGAACCCGGACAATCGATGAACCTTACCCGCATAATTCAGGAAGCTTTAAATAATTCCAGAAAGTATGCAAAGGCTAGCGAGTTTATCATTTCTTTTAGATTAGAAAACCAAAAACTCTACGTTAGTTTAGTTGATGATGGTATGGGAATGGATCTTGATCAAGCGATCAATAAAGGGAATGGAATAAAAAATATGTCCCACCGAGCAGAGGAAATGGATGCCAAATTTCAAATAAAATCTGAAGGAGCTTCGGGAGTTGAAATTGAAATGTCTTTCGAGGTAAAAATACCCTGATAAGGGTATTCTGTTTTCTGGTGGTTTTTAGTTTCTTAAAATATGAGTATAAAAATAGCCATAGTTGAAGACCAGCAGAAGATCATCGATCGTCTTATACAAAGACTTTCTTTTTTTGATGATATTGAAATCCTTTTCACAGCCTCAGGAGATAAGCAGGCAATGGAGTATCTGGAGAAACTTTCTCCTGCTGATTTGCCTAAAGTGATATTAATGGATATCGAAATGCCCGGAAAATCGGGAATAGAGTTAACTGCTATAATTAAACAGCACTATCCGGAGATCGATATTTTGATTCAGACGGTGTTTGAAAATGACGAGAAAATATTCAAATCTATTCAGGTTGGCGCTTCCGGTTATTTATTAAAAGACGATCCTATTCAGAAGTATGTAAATGCTATTCACGAACTTGCGGATGGAAAGGCTGCATTATCTCCACTAATAGCTTCAAAGGTGATGAATTTTGTAAAAAAGTCTACTCAATCTAGAGAAGAAAAGGCTAAGGAAACACAACAAGAATTCTCATTAACAGATAGAGAAATAGATATTCTGAAAGGCATTGTTGAAGACTTAACTGAACACCAAATTGGTGAAAAACTTTTTATCAGTCATCATACGGTTAGAACTCATATCAAAAATATCTACAAAAAATTGCACGTCCACTCTAGAGCGTCCGCTGTAAGATTTGCCATTTCCAAAGGATTAGTTTCCTGATAAACGGGAAATTGGATTTTGTAAATCCGATTGTTTTATTCCCTTTTTAAGGCTTTTCAGAAAACAGTTATTATTTTTGAGCATGATCAAAACTGATCAAGTAAATAATAAAACAGATTAATCAGACTGGCTAGCTAAAGTATTAAATACAGACTTAGCTTAAGTTGGTATTCCCAAATCTTATAGATATCAAAAGATTAACTTTAAAGCCCCGAGCTGGGTTTAAAATAGATAGTGATGAACTAAAATAGCTCATCAATCCTCAGCCTGAAAACGAAGATTCTAAGAGAAGTTCTGAAATAAAAAAAAGGCCACAGACTACTAATCTGTGACCTATTCAGGAGTGACTCTAAGGTCACTTTAGTTTTTTGAGTTTAGAATGCTAACCCTGCTCTCAACATGATGCCGGTGCCTGCATCACTGTTTTGTAGAGTAAGTCCGCCGGTTATAAATTTGAAACGGGCGCGTGCACCAAGCTCCAGCCAGTTTTGTGCCTGAGCCATACCTGTTGTAATGTTTCCATTACTGTCTGTTTCAGTATTAGGTTCAAAATCCACTAAACTCAGAAGGTTATAGTAGTAAGAAGCATAAGGTGAAATTTTGATATCAGAAACTACAAGGTTGTATCTGACTCTGGCCATCAATGGAACGCCAAGCCCCGATCTGTAAATGGTTTGAGTTGCTGTATTACCGCCTCCGGTGTCAATGGTGTTTTCTTCCTTATTAAAAACAAGATATGCACTTAATCCATAATCAAAAGAAAGAGGCAGGCTGGTTAGCTCAGATAAGTCTTTATATTTATTCCATTCTATTCCTCCACCAATGGCACCACCGAGGAAATATCCCCAGAAATTTCTTTCTCCGTTTTCATCGCCATTAAAGAAAGCTGCACCAGCGCCACTAACTTCAGGATAGCCATGTGCACCTTTACCGGAATGGGTAATAAAACCAATGCTACTACCGGTAAAAGCATTGTCAGCAGCAGCAATAGAAGAAGGTGAATTGTTGCCTGTTGTTACTCTTACATTTCCCGGAATGTCACCATAACACGCCGATCTGGCTGGTATTCCTCCACGGAATGCAGCATATCTATATAATTGATACAGATTTTCTTGGATCACTTCCTCCTCTTCGGATTGGCTAAGGTCGATATTTCCATCATCTAAGACGTCACCTGTTCCTTCACGTTGGTAATTATTACTAAGCACTTTTATTTCTACACGACGGTTTTCTTGTCGTCCTTCTTCTGTTTCGTTATCGGCAATTGGTTCTGATTCTCCATATCCTTTCGCTTGAATACGTTCTTCAGCGATTCCACGATCAATTACATAGGTACGAACTGCTTCAGCACGAGATTGGCTCAGACGTTCGTTGGAGTCTTCTCTTCCTACATTATCGGTATGCCCACCAATTTCGATTACTAAACCGGATTTCTCCATAATATCGAACAATCGATTCAATTCTTCCTGGCTTTCATCTCGGAGGTTTGCACTACCGGTATCAAAGTAAATATTGCGTAGTACGATGCGGGCACCTTCTGTAGCTTCATTTAACTGGAGGTCTTTTTTAACTTCCGAAGATCCGTCTTCAGAATCTGCACCTTCTCTCAAATCAAGTACTTGGGTTTGGAAGAGATAGCCTTTTTGATTTGCAGTAATCAAGTATCTTTTTCCGTACGGTAGAGTAACCAAATATTCTCCGTTTGTAGCTTCGCTAGTGATGTATCCTAACTGTTCGTTAGTGTCAATATCGCTCCAGAAAAGTGTAGCTTTTATGGGTTCATTATCTTGATTTGTAATAACACCTGAAATATTAACTACAGGTTCAGGACGGAATTCCTGAGGGATTGGCATTCTGAACAAATCACTTTCTCCATAGCCATCGTTGTTGTTTCCAGTTGTATTTCGGTTAAAATAAAGATAAGAGCCAGATGACGGCACAGAAATGTATAGGTCATTTAGTACAGTGTTAACTTCTTTACCCATGTTTTCGGGTGTGGTCCAATTATCCCAACCATCACCAATTCTACGGGTTATGAATAAATCATATCCTCCAAAGCTCGCATGACCTGTAGAAGAAAAATATAATGTCCGTCCGTCAGAGCTCAAATATGCTCCGCGTTGATTACTTTTTTGCAGGTTAATACTCGAAGGAAGTTTTTTTGGGGTTGTCCATGCACCATTTCTAAGTTGGCTTATATAGATGTCGTAGTGATCGCCACTCCCGCGGCCAATTCGATTTTCTTCTGAGGTAAATAAAAGAGTTTTTCCATCTGGCGAGATAGTTACATCGGCTTCAAAGTATTTGGAATTAATTCCGCCGCCCATATTACAAGGTGTTGTCCAGCGGTTACCTTGATTGTAGCTGTAAAATAAATCGCCACCACCGAAATAGCCGTCGTAGTTACCAAAAAGAATCATCATATTTCCATCATTGCTGATAATCTCCGGAGCTTCATTTCCGGTTGTAGTTATTGGAGAAGGCATCAACGAAGGTCGTTGCCATTCACCATTTGCTCCACGATTAGAAACCCAAACGTCTTCTCCACCTCGTCCTCCGGGGCGGTCGCTTGAGAAAAAATAAAGCCTGTTGCCGTCAGCACTGATTCGCGGACTGCTTTCTCCGTATTGAGAATTTATCCCATCACCAAGGTTTTCTACTTTAATATCTTCTATCGGTTTGCGAAGAATAGAAATGAGTTCATTTACCTGGGCTTTATTTGCTGATTTAAAACCATCACGATAAGCTTCATACATTTCAATTGCTTTATTCCAATTTTTTAGAGCAACATAACTTTTTGCAGCCCATAGGTAGTATTCGGGATCGTCTGCCGCTGCTCGTTCATATCTGACAGCTGCCTGGTCATATTTTCCGTCATTGTAAAGATCTGCTGTTGATTGGGCACTTACTTCAATTGTAAGATATCCGGTAAACAGTATCAGAACTGATAGGTATTTTAAGATTTTCATATTGTACTCCTGAAAGTATACCTCGCAGTAAATTTTTGCGAAGTGGTTAAAATTGATATAGAAAGATGCTTGTAGATCAGAAGTGTAGAAATACCCGACTCAGGGTATAATCAATTGAGAATTAGAAAAATACCCCGAACAGGGTATGTATTGTAAATGACATGTACGGTTAATTGTGGCACCCTAAATAGGGAGGAGTGACTATTAAATTAAAACAAACTGTTATGAAGCATTACTATAAAAAACTCAAGAAGAACATACTTTTAATTACAGGTTTAATGCTGCTTTCAGCGATCACACATACAGAGCTAAAAGCTCAGGTTGTTGCCGGGGTAGATACACTTAGCAAAATTTCGGGAAGCTGGCAGTACTATGATTTTACAAGCCAACAAGCTTTTTCAATTGAAGACACCGCAACCTACACGCCCGATTTTTGGGGCAGTAGTAACGAAGGAGTAAACTTTGGAAAGGAGTTTTCGTCATTAATTCCGGGAAAAAGAGTATTGCTTTTAGGATCCGGAAATATTGATACCGTAACAACAGTGCCAACTTGGACAGATGCTGCTCCTTGGGTTGATACAAGTTGGGACTTTACAAATGGTACCCAAGGTCAGCCAATTTCACCGGGACAACTTTGGGTGGTTTATACCAGCGAAGGATTATACGCTGTGATGCAAATAGATGCTTTGCCGGGAGGGAATTTTGGAGATAGTTTTGTTTTTAAATACAAGTATATGAGCGAAGGTGGTACCACTTTAGATGAAACAAATTTGAATTCATCTGACCAATTAGTTGGTTCTGCAACCAGTAATTCAGGAAATGGATTTGATCTGTCGGGAGAGATATCAGGTGAACTTGAAGATGCCGGAGATTATTTACCTGATTTTGTCTTTGTAAATAACGAGGGGGTCAGTTTCGGTAATGAGGGAAGCACCTCACTTTCTTCCACAGGGAGAAGATTTTTACTATTAGGTGAAGGGGATTTAGATACATTGAAATCAGTACCAAATCATTCAGATTCAGCTCCATGGGTAACAGTTTCATACGACTTTTCAGACGGAACTGGAGGTCAGCCTATTTCTGTAGGTCAACTATGGGGAATTTATACCAGAGAAGGAAAATATGCTGCAATTGAAATCACTGACCTTCCGGGAGGTAATTTTGGAAGCTCTTTTGATTTCAACTACAAATATCAGCCGGATGGGAGCAGGTTCTTTGAGGAAACCGGTTCTAATGAACCTGATCCTGTTCTGTCAATTGCAATTGAAAGTGGGAATAATCAAACAGCCGATCTAAGTTCACAACCTGCAAATCCTATTGTAGTATTGATCACTGATCAGGATGGAGCAGTTGTAAGTGGTGAGACCGTTAATTTTGAAATTACTAACGATCCGATAGGAGTAAATGAAGAGGGAACAGTTACTCCGTCTGATGTGAGCGATGCTTCAGGTTTAGCTGAAGCAACTGTTACTGTAGGGGACAAAGAAGGTATTTATACTATAAAAGCATCTTTAGCTTCAGATGATACCAAGTTTGTGGAATTTACAATAACCGCAGAGGAAGAAGTGACCGGACCGCAGCCAACTACACTTGTGATCACGGGTGGACAAAATCAGGTAACGGTATTGGGAGATACCATTGCAACTTCTTTAGAGGTTGTTGTGATCGATGATATCGGCGAACCAATGAATGGCATCACAGTAACATTCGAAGAAGAGACTATTCCCGATGGAGCTGTTTCAGGCAGCTTTTTCACACCGGATGGAATAAATGTAAATCAGGCTACAACATTTAATAATCGTGCATACATGGATTATTCATTAGGTGATAAACAAGGTGATTATCTGATCAAAGCATATCTGGCCAATTATCCTGCCGTTGATTCAGTCGTATTTACAATTTCAGGAGAGCTGGTAAAAGCGCCAATGAATTTTACTGCTAATGCCCAATCAGGAGTAATAGATTTGATGTGGGATGTTGCTGAGGGAGCTAAAGAATACAACATTTACAGAGCATTGAATGATGATAATCCTGCGAGTGCATCATTGCTAGCGACCATTTCCGGTAATGTGTCAACAGACGATAATGTAACCCCGGGGGAGACCTATTTTTACCGTGTATTCAGTGTAGATGCGTTTGGGAATGAAAGTGAGCTTGGAGCCGGACCAGTTAGTGCAACTCCTGAAGTTGTGGGAGATGTAGTAGTGGGTACAGCAACTATTATCAAAGATGAAGGAGCGTGGCAGTTTTTCGATTTCTCTACTCAATCGGTGTCAAATCAAGAAGAAAATGGTGGATTTGTTGCAGATTTCAGAGGAACAAGTAATGAGGGGGTAAACTTTGGGAGAGAAGGAGCTCCATCTATTTCAGGAAACCGGATTATTCTTCTTTCTGGAGAAAACCTAGAAAGTGTTTCAGAAATTCCATCTTGGACAAACGAAGAACCTTGGATTGGAACTACGTGGGACTTCTCAAACGGAACAGGTGGGCAGCCAATATCAGCTGGTCAGCTTTGGGGAGTTTATACCAGTGAAGGTCATTACGCAGCTATGGAAATCACAGAAGTTCCCGAAGCATTCGGTACCAGTTTTTCTTTCAAATATATGTACCAACCGAGTGGCTCAAATCAATTTGAGGAAGTAGAACCGTTGATCCCAAGTGCATTATTAAAAATTTCCGGAGATGAGCAGATCGGAAATCCTGAAAAAGCACTGGCTCAACCATTAATGGTGCAAGTGGTGGATGAAAATGAAACTCCTGTAGAAGGTATATCAGTGAATTTTGCTGTAACTAAGCTTCCAGAAGCAGCAATGAGTTGGGGGCTAAGTGCGAACTCGGTAATTACAAATTCAGAAGGGCAAGCCAGAGTTATACTTACACTCGGAGACAAATTAGGCGAATATGAAGTTACCGCATCTGTTGATGAACTTGAGTCTGTAGTGTTCAGCTCTTCCGCAGTTGAAATTCCTGCCCCTGATGCTGTGACCTTACTTGAGGTCAGGGATGGTTTCCGGGCAAACAGCTTGATGCCTCTTTGGACACAAAGTAATAGCGAAAACTTCCTTAGATATCGCATATATATGAGTACTGAAGGTGGAGAATTGATGCTAGTTGATTCAACTCGTACAGGAAGTCTGTTCAAGCAGGATACTGCAAAAACGGTGAATGATTTGACGGCACTTCAGGATTATTCATTTGCAGTAACAGTAGTTAATGCGGATCTGCAGGAAAGTGAGTTGTCCAACACACTAACTAATTTCCCAAAACCGGTTCCTGATCAACCTAAAGATGTAGTTGCAACAGCAGGCGACAGAGCCGTTCAATTAAGTTGGGCAGCAAACGACAGTGCTTACTTTGATTATTACTATGTGTATTCAGGACTAGATGGATTCGGTGTTTTTGCAAACGATACTTTGTATGGATACAATAATACAAGTCTCGTGATCAGCGGATTAGAAAATGATCAAACATATCAATTCTATGTAATTGCTGTAAACAGATTCGGCCAGGAAAGTAGTTTCCCTGAAAAGATAACAGCTGTTCCGACTTCTACTTACGAGGAGGAAGAAGCAACACTGCCGAATTTGATAAACGGGATCTCTTCCTGGGCTGATACCGATAATGATGGAGATTTAGATCTATTGATCACCGGTCAGGAAGGTGATGATGAAGATCCGCAAACACTTTTACTAACAAATGATGGCACAGGCGAACTTACAAATTCAGACCAAACATTTGAAGGAGTTGCCAATAGCACAGTATTTTGGTTCGATATCGATCAAAACGGGTATGTTGACTTGGTAATCTCAGGTGAATCAGCTACTGGTCCGGTTACTAAAGTGTATCTGAATAACGAAGGTACATTTACGGACTCCGGATTTTCTTTACCCGGTTTCGAAGATGGAATAGTTTCCCCTGCTGATTACGACAGTGATGGCGATATAGATTTTCTTGCTGCAGGGACCGTCGATGGAAACCCTCAAACTTCGCTTATTAAAAATATGGGTTCCGGCATATTTGAGCCTGTTGCCTTTGGCTTCGTAGGTTTTAGTATGCCCGCTGCAAGTTGGGGAGATGCTAATGCTGATGGAAAGCCTGATCTATTTATCACTGGAGCAGATTCTGACGGAAATATTGATGCTATCTTATATATGAACTTAGGGAATGACTCTTTTGTAGCGTCTGAATCCGTTTTTCAGGGCGTCATAAACGGTACAGTAGCATTCACTGACTTTGACTTAGATACAGATCAGGATATTCTGATTACGGGTTATACTGATGCAGCTGAAACAAATCTGTTCACCGGTTTCTATGAAAATACAGGAACAGGATTCGATCTGTTTTATTCAACCAACTCAAATCAGTCGGATAAAAGAAAGGTTGGCGGACTTTCGAAAAGCCGAGCTGTTGTTGGCGATTATGACAATGATGGTGATCCTGATGTGTTGATCAGCGCTGAAGGTGAAGCAACTATATTTAATAACAACCGTGGCGATATCAACGAAGAAAAACTGAATGTATCAGGTGCAGGCTCAGTAACATGGGTAGATTATGATGGCGACGGTGATTTGGATATAGTTATATCAGGAGCCAGCTCAAAAGTCCTTTCAAATAACACTTCCATTAAAAATACTGCACCATCTGTGCCGGAAGGTTTAATGTTTACTACTGCCGGGGATACTGTTAATTTAATTTGGAATGCCTCTTTAGATGCGCAAACTCCAACTAAATCGTTAACATATAACGTTCGAATAGGTACAAGTCCCGGAGCTTCTGATGTGCTTTCAGTGAATGCAGATCTTAGCACAGGAAAGTTAAGAACTCAGGCAAATGGAAATGCAGGCTACAAAACTTCATTATCTTTAAGAGGTTTACCAAACGGTACATATTATTGGCAGGTTCAGGCAGTTGATAATGGGTTTATGGGATCAATGTTTTCGCAAGAAAAACAATTTGATGTGACACTGAGTACCGTTTCGAATGAAACCGAACAAGCTATTCCTTTAAAAACAGAGTTAGCTCAAAACTATCCGAATCCTTTTAATCCAAGTACTACTATAAATTATACACTTAGAAATGCTGGTCCGGTAAATATAAGAGTGTACAATGTTACAGGGCGTTTGGTGCAGGAACTTGTTAATGATAGAAAGAGCGCAGGCGAACATGTTGTAAGCTTTGATGCCAGCAATTTAGCCAGTGGTATATATATCTACAGGCTACAAGCCGAAGGGAAAGTCTTAATAAGAAAGATGACACTCATAAAGTGATATAGTTAATATAAACTACAAAAAGGCTCCTTGAATAAAACTCAGGGAGCCTTTTGTTTTTCAAGAAAAATATTGATTAAAGCCTTTCATTGTATATATATTACACTCTGTGAAAATTTTCAGAACACATATAACTAAAACATACAGTTTGGTAGTAATACTACTTGGATTTGCGCTTCATTTTGTTGCTCCTATTCAGGAAAGTAAAACTCATTCAGAATTTACTTCATGGTTAGATGCTAAAGTAAAATCGGAAGAGAATGCCGAGATCAGAAAGCTTATTTCAAATTTAGCTGATGACGCAGACGAACTGGATTCAGTGATAAGGAAAGCTTCAGAGATCGTATCAAAAAACAGTGAGGATTTTGAACTGCCATTTGGTAAATCAGATGATTCGGATGTTTTGGAGGTTATCATTGATGAGTGGAATGCTTATCAGAGTTCTTCCAATGGTATGGGCAAAGCAGTTGTAGTTGAGAATTTTAAACCAAATGCTGTTTCTCAAAAAGAAGTCGCCTCTCTGAAAAAGGCTTCAAACTCTGTTTCAGAATCCTGTATGAACAATCTGGTTAATATTGAAGCCGGATGGAACACATTTTCACAAAACACTGCTTACACACCTTTCTTATCAGGGGTAGCGATAAACGCACCTTAGTACCCTTCGGGTAAATATCCAATACCCAATTCCAACATTCAAAAAAACAAATTACAGAGTTCAAATTTTGAGTTCTATTTAGACTAAGAGTAGATGATTTATCTCAATTCTTATGTCTTAAATCTAATATCTAATTACAAACAATCTAAAATCTAATCTTATGCAAGGAAACGGATTTAAAATCGGTCTCATATTCGCCTTTTTGGCTTTGACATTATGGTACCTATTTCCAACTCTCCAGTATAATCTGGAACAGAAACAAATAAGTGAACTTTCTCCATCTGACAGTGCTCAATATGTAGATGAGAACAGAGAAAAATTAGCAAGCATTAAAGAACGAACTTTAAACCTTGGTCTTGATCTGCAAGGTGGAATGTACGTTATGCTTGAAGTAGGAACACCTCAGCTAATACTTGAATTGGCCGGCGAAAATAAAGACGATGCTCTTGAACAAATAGTAGCGGATGCCAGAACAACAGCTTTGGCCAATGACTCAGATTTCATCGATGAAATGGCGGCTGCTTTCTCCACAGAGAATGAAGGTGCTCGCTTAAGCCGTTATTTCAGAAACGACGCTGCGGAAATAACCCGACGTTCATCTAACGATGAGATCGTAACATTTCTTAAAGCACAAAGAACAGAAGCACTCGACAGAGCTATTGAAATTATCCGGACACGTGTGGATAGATTTGGTGTAACTGAGCCATCTATCGTAAAGCAGGGAACAGATAGAATCGTAGTTGAGCTTCCGGGCGTAGATGATAAAGAGCGAGTTCGTAACCTTCTGAAGGGAACTGCACGTCTGGAATTCAGATTAGCAGCCAACGCAAACGATTTCAGTTCTTTCATCAATCAGGTGTATGATTATTTCGATGAGAAAGCTGCAGGAGAAGAAGGAGACAGCTTAGATACAATTCAGCCAAATGCTCTGCTGGAAGTTCTTATTCCAAGTCAGGGAAGTCCATATGTTCTCGGATATGCTGAAGAACAAGACACCGCAGAAGTAAATGCATTACTAAACGATCCTGAAGTAGATCGCATGCTTCCAAGAAATACTACCATTATGTGGAGTGCAAATACACAGCCATATACACAGGGTGGAGCAGAAGTTTTTTCTCTTTATGGAGTAAAAACAGATATTGAAATGACTGGAGATGTTATTGAAGAAGCAAGCGTACAGTTTGACCCGGCAACCAACGTTCCGGAAGTTTCAATGACAATGAATGCAGAGGGAGCCAGAGACTGGGCAAGAATTACAGGAGCCAATATTGGTAAGCCAGTAGCTATTGTACTGGACGGTTTTATATATACCTATCCAAACGTGATTTCTAAGATAAATAACGGTCGTTCATCCATTACCGGAGTTGAAAATGTTGGTGAAGCGGATGACTTAGTAAACATTCTGCTTTCAGGTGCACTTCCTGCTCCTTTGGAAATTGTTGAAGAACGTACTGTCGGTGCTTCACTTGGTCAGGCTTCTATTGATGCGAGTTTAAACTCTGTATTAATTGGTTTGTCGATCGTGGCAATTTTTATGATCGTGTATTATCGAACAGGTGGTGCAGTTGCTGATTTGGCATTATTGCTGAATATCGTGTTCATTTTGGGGATTTTAGCCGGCTTCAAAGCCACGTTAACACTTCCGGGAATGGCAGGTATCGTTCTGACCATTGGTATGGCGGTAGATGCAAACGTGCTGATCTTTGATCGTATTCGTGAGGAGCAACGCACAGGAAAAACTATCAAAGCTGCAATTTCAGCAGGTTACTCAAACGCGATGAGCGCAATTTTTGATGCCAACATAACTACGGGTTTTGTAGCATTGGTTCTTTTGAGTTTCGGAGTTGGTCCGATCAAAGGATTCGCTGTAACACTGCTTGCAGGTATTTGTTGTTCATTATTTAGTGCAATTATCATTACTCGTGTAGTGGTAGACTATTTGACACGCGCTAAATCAGACGTAGTAAACTTCGGTTAATCAACAAAGAAATTTAAAAGAGTAAAAAGGATATAATTATGAGATGGTTTGAAACACCAAATTTTGACTTCGTTAGTAAACGAAAAATAGCTTACGTGATCTCCGGGATATTGCTTGCGATTTCCATCGGGGCTATTCTAACGAAAGGATTACAGTACGGAATCGACTTTAAAGGCGGTAAAGAAATAGTCTTGAAGTTTGAAAGTGCTGTAGATGTAACTGAGATCAGATCAAGTTTAACTGATCCGTTGGGTTCTACTCCGGAAGTGAAGCTTTTCGGATCCGAATCTGAGGTGTTGATCAGAACAGATAACACAAACACAATCGAAGAGATAGAGACCGTAGTTCGCTCTACCATGTCTCAGCTTTACCCGGATAACGACGCAATAACTGAGAAAACTGACAGTGTTGGACCAAGAATTGCAGAGGATCTTAAATCAGGTGGTTTACAAGCAGTGATCTATTCTATGATAATAATTTTTGTGTACATTCTGATCAGGTTCCGTAAGTGGACATTCTCGGCCGGAGCGGTTGCAGCATTATTCCATGATGTGATCATAACGCTTGGTGCATTCACATTGTTAAGTGATGTGGTGAACTTCAGCTTGCTGATCGATCAGAATATTATTGCAGCATTCTTAACTATTGTAGGATATTCTTTGAACGATACGGTGGTAGTTTTTGACCGTATTCGTGAGAACAGTATCGTGCATAAAGGCATGGAATTTATTCCAATGGTAAATAAAAGCTTGAATGATACGCTAAGTAGAACTATTATCACTTCGGTTACCACCTTGTTTGTGGTTGCTGTGCTGTTTATTTTTGGCGGCGAAGTGTTAAAAGGTTTTTCTTTTGCACTGTTAATTGGTATTGTACTTGGTACGTATAGTTCTTTATTTGTTGCCAGCTCTTTGGTAGTAGAATTAGACTCCAAAACCAATAAATAATAAGTTTTAAAAAATAGGATTATGAGCTTTAATACATCAGAACGCTACAGTAGCGTGGTTATCGAATTTAAAGGTAACGTAATGGGTGGACCCGATGCGGTTAGCCTGAACGAAAAACTTCATGAGCTAATTGATGCCGGAAAAACCAACATTGTAGTTGATCTGGGGAAAGTAAAGTTCATGAATTCATCCGGACTTGGAATGTTAATCGGTGCGCTCACAACTATGCGCAAAGCAGGTGGTGATCTCAGGATCGCCAATGCTACTGATAAGATTGAAAGTTTGCTAATTGTGACAAAATTGATCACTGTTTTCAAGCATTTCAAATCAGTAGAAGAGGCAGCAGAATCATTCAACGAAGGTTGAAAAGTGTTTTCTAAATAGAACCTGAAAGGGGTGTAGATAACTACACCCCTTTTTTATTGTTAATAGTTTTTTTAAAAAGATATGTCAGTAAGAGTAGTAATTGGTGCCCAGTGGGGCGATGAAGGAAAAGGAAAGATCGTAGATCTGTTAAGCGATAAAGCGGATTTTATTGTTCGCTATCAGGGCGGAGCAAATGCAGGTCATACGCTTAAATTTGATGATAAAACCTTTGTGTTGCATCTGATCCCATCCGGAATTTTTAACGGTTCCGGTGATTGTGTGATCGGAAATGGAGTTGTTATCGATCCTATCGCTTTGGTCAAAGAGATCAAAGATGTGCAGGAAATGGGATTCAGTTTAGAAGGACGCTTCTTCATTAGCCAAACGGCGCACGTAATTCTGCCGTATCATAAACTTCTTGATCAACTGAAAGAAAAACGACGTGGCGGAGATGCCATCGGAACAACTGGACGTGGAATTGGTCCGGCTTATGTAAGCAAAGTTTCCAGAGTTGGAATCCGAATGGTAGATCTTTTGGATAAAGAAGTATTGAAAAAGAAAATTGAGCAGAACATCAGAGATATAAACTTTGCGCTGGAGAATCTGTATCAGGAGCCAACACTATCTGTTGATGATTTGATGAATGAGTTGGAAGACTCCATCAATATTTTGTCTCCGTATATCTGTAATACTACCAATTTATTGCACGAAGGTTTAGAAAGTAACAAGTCTATTTTGCTTGAAGGTGCACAAGGATGTTTGTTGGATGTTGATCACGGAACCTATCCGTATGTAACTTCTTCATCACCAACATCAGGCGGTGCTTGTACGGGTTCTGGTGTTCCACCAACGGCGTTGACGCATGTAATGGGAATTACTAAAGCATATTGCACTCGAGTTGGAAACGGCCCTTTCCCAACTGAACTTTTGGGAGAAACAGGAGAAGAACTTCGCAAAAAAGGTCATGAATTCGGCGCTACTACAGGCCGACCAAGACGCTGTGGATGGTTAGATATGGTTGCTTTGAAATACGCATGCAGAATTAACGGTATTAATGAACTTACACTTACCAAGATGGATGTAATGGACGGCTTTGATGAGATCAAAGTGTGTACCGGATACAAGATCAATGGCAGTGAGGAAACCAAAGTATTCCCGCTGTGTTTAGATGAGATCGAAAATGTAGAACCAGTTTATACTTCCATGCCGGGTTGGGATAAAGACATTTCCGGAATGACGAAATGGGACGAACTTCCTGATGCTGCAAGATCATACATCGATTATATCGAAAACTATCTGGGAGTGAAATTCAGGATCATTTCTACAGGACCAAAGAGGACTGAGACGATAGTTAGGTAGGTTTGAGATTTAAGATATTAGACATACGATGTCTGTTTTCTTAATCATGCTGTCATTTTGACCAAAGGAGAGAAATCTTAATGATTTTTTCAACTAGTTCCGATGCTCTGCGTCGGAACTGTTTGGACTTTCATCTCCCCTCAAGGGGAGAATTTATTCCAAAATATATTGATTATGCGTATCAGATCACTTCCCGCAAAAGAAATGATGATGGTGATGTCCGAATACGGCATGGCTTACATACGGCTCCGCATAAGCAGTAGCTGTTGCCAGTAGCAAAACTATGATCAATGCACTTTTCTTGTATTTGGGATTTTCAGAGTTTTTGAGTTTCCAGGCTACAAAACCAAGAATAGCTGTTAACAGTATCTTAAAGAGTCTGGCTTCCCAACCTATGTAAGGGCTAAATCCACCAATGATCCAAAAGAACAGCAGAACTGATCCGGCAAAAAAGAAGGCTTTTGAGTTTTTCATGATTTCCCCATTTAAATAACAGTGACTATAATAACACGGATAATTTTCGTGTTGGTTTCATCTGCTGATGTATATCCATCTGCGAGGAACGCAACTGACGAAGCAGTCTCCTGTTAAGGTCGAAGTATTTTGACCCCATCTGTCTTCCCCTTGAATAAGGGGAAGGACTCGTTGATTGAGTGCTGAATATGTTTAGAAATTCCCCTCCTTTTGAAAGGAGGGGCGAGCTACTTCGACAATAAAATGTGAGTAGGAACTGGGGAAGTCAGGATAAACTCTGGAATGGAAGTAAAAATTCGAAATGCACTAATGAGAAGTCAATTCAATTTGGTATTATCAACCGCACAAAAAAACTTGTTATGAAAAAGCTTTTACTATTTACTCTCTTATCGATCTTATCAACTTCTGTGTATGCCCAATGGCCTGCGGAATTGATCATCACTCCTGAGAAAACGAATTATCAGGAAACTTCTACTTATGCGGATGTAATAAATTTCATCAAAGCACTTCAATCTAAAACAGATCTGATGCATTTGGAATACATGGGGAAGAGTTTAGAAGGAAAAGATATTCCTGTTGTTGTAATGGCAGATCCAAAAGTGAGTTCTCCTGAAGAAGCGGAGCAATCGGGAAAGCCGGTAATGTACATACAGGGGAATATCCATTCCGGAGAAGTGGAAGGAAAAGAAATACTTCAGATCATGATGAGAGAAATTCTGCTTGGTGATAAAAAGTATTTACTAAAAGATCAGATTATTGTTTTTGCCCCGATCTACAATACCGATTCCAACGATAAGATGGATGTGCAGGTGCGAAGATCACAGGAAGAAAGTCCGCAGAAAACAGGAATTCGTGCAAACAGTCAGGGTTGGGATCTGAACAGAGACGGAATGAAAATGGAAGCACTGGAAACCAACGCCATGATCCAGAATGTAATTTTGAAATGGGATCCCGAAATATTCGTGGACCTTCATACTACCAATGGTACATGGCATGGATATTCGTTGACTTGGGCTCCGAGTTATCACTCTGCAGGAGAGAAAGCTCCGTATGAGCTTACCTGGAACGAAATGCTACCTGAGGTTACACAAAAGGTTAAAGAAGAGTACGGCGTATATTTGGGTCCATACGGTGGTTACAGCTTGAGACAAGGATGGCCGCCAAAAGCTTTGTACACGTACAATCATCATCCGAGATATTTAGTCAATCAAATGGGATTACGAAATAAGATCGGGATTTTAAGTGAAGCATTTGCTCATGAGCGATTGTACCAAAGAATGAACTCAACCAAAGCTTTTGTGACGGAAATTTTGGAATACACAAATGAGAATGGAAAGCGAATAGCTCAGATCAATGAAAGTGCAACTCAGTCTGCTATTCAAAATGTTCTGGATAATGCAGGTAAGAAAAAGAAGGGAGTCCGGTTCCGTATGATTCCTCTTGAGGATACTTTTACGCTCCGAACTTATAACTACATTCCATATGTAACAGCTGAAGGTGATACAAGCTACATCAGGTCAGGAGAGATCATTGAAGTTCCTGATGTGCAGAATTACAGCAAGTTTGAAGCAACAGTTGAAAGTACCATTCCACGAGGATATATCATCCCAAAAGAAATGAAAGCCATTGCTGATCATCTAAAAAAACAAGGTGTAATTGTATCCGAGATCGAAAGTCGAAAAGAATATAAAGGGGAAGTTTTTGAGATTACGAAATTTGAAAAGTCACAGCGACAGTTTGAAGGTCACAATATGGCGAGAGTTGAAGGCGACTTTAAAGAATCTACCAAAATGGCCAATGAAGGAGATTTTTTAGTGGATATGGCTCAGCCGCTCACCAATCTGATTTTTTATATGTTGGAGCCACAATCCGATGATGGACTGGTTACCTGGAATTTCTTTGATGAGTACTTTGAGAAGAATGGAGTAAATGAAAAGAAAGTGATCTATCCGGTGTTTAAATATTTTTGAGAAGAAGCTAATAGCTGTTAGCTGACAGCTATTAGCTAAATCTAGCTCATCTTATTCACATCATCTTCATTCAGCATTTCTTCATACGGTCCGTCGAAGGGTTCCCAGAGTTCGATCTTATAACCATTCGGGTCCATGATCCAGCCGAACTTTCCATATTCTTCGACCTGCATTTCTCCTACTATTTCCACTCCTTCTTCTTTTAGAATTTTGAGAAGTGCTTCCAGATCATCCACCCGGTAGTTGATCATCGCATCTTTTTTACTGGGATTAGTGTAGGTAGTATCATTTTTGAAAATACTCCAGGCGGTGTAGCCCATTTTTTCTTTGTCTTCAGCGTGTCGCCAGATAAACGTTCCACCCCATTGTCCCGATTTGATACCAAGATGCTTATCGTACCATTCGTTTGTTGCTTTAGGATCTTCTGCTTTTAAGAAAACCCCACCGATACCTGTCACTCTTTTTTTCATTGTTTTTTTACTTGAGTATTAAATTTTCAGTCATTCAGAACAAGCCTGTTCCGAATACGTTCGGAACGGCGCAGTGATGAATCTGTACTTCATTGGTTTAGACACTGTTTCTTTTTGTGCAGACTCTTCGCTCCGCTCTGAGTGACGTAGTCTTGCCATCCTCACTCATTATGCTGGTCAAACAAGATCTGATTCCCATCCGGATCTTCAATACAAAAGTGACATGGTCCTTTCTCTTCCTGTAAAGATTCGGACTCCATCAGAAATTTAACTTGATCATCACTTTTGAGTTTCTTGTACTCAGATCGAGCATCGGTTGGGTTAAAGGTGATAATATTTTCATCAAACATTCCCTGAAACAGACCAATTTTAGAATGTCCGTTTTCCATAATGATCCAATTATGCTCAATCGGTCCGGTTCCCTCAACAGGAGTAAATCCGAGCTTTTCGTAAAACGCTTTTGAGGCATGAATGTCTTTCACTGCAAGAGAAAGAGAGTGGTTGTTTGGGTTTACTGATTCTGTACTCATAATAGATTCTATATAGGTTATTTTTTGATTGCAGATTCATATTTATCGATCCAGTCCTGAACCGACATCTTTTGCACCAATTCCGCAATTAAGTCATACGGAATTTGATCCGGTTTTTTGAAACGGATACAGCTCTTTCCCATATCAAGTTTCGTTTTTACATGATTGGGATATTCTGAAGTAAACCAATTCAGTAGTTTTTCATCGGAATAAATACCCATATGATATAGTCCGACAAAGTTCTTTTGTGAAGCAATGCTCAAGAACGGAAGTGGCAATTCCGGGGAGCAATGATAACCGTCGGGATAAATGGAATGAGGAACCACATAACCGATCATTCCATAGCTCATGGTTTCTTCAAAACCCTCCGGAAGATTATCCTGAATGGTTTTTCTGAGTTTTTTCATAGCTGAAACCCTTTCTTCGGGAAGCTCTGCGATGTATTCGTTAGGTGTGGATGCTTTGCTTTGCATGATGTAAATGATTAATTAATTTTATTCTGAAGCAGCTAATTGTGAATTCTTTAAAAGAAAAGCGCTCAGTAAAGAAATGATTAGTCCAACCGGTAAAATTTCCGAGTAAGTGATCAAAATTCTAAAGAAAGTGTTTGAATACATTTCTTTATAGTATTCATTTTTTCCCATCTGTTCCTGAATTGCTTCTTCACTGGCTCCATCTGCTTTCATATTATTGATCATTGATGATTGGTACTGCTCAATAAAATCATCGCTTCCGGCTGTTTGCATATAAATTTCCCAGTTAGCGACGTAAATGGTTCCTGCGATCAATGAAATATAAAGCCCGACTAAAAAAGCAGTTTTAAATTTAATTACACCTCCCAGATTTTTATCTCTGTATTGTTTTATTGCAACAAAAATTATGGATAAAGCCACGATCATGACCAAGTATCCCATTACTTCATTTTGGGAATGAGAGAAAGCATCTCCAAGTGCTACAAAAACCAGATAAGAAACCGCAAGGTTAATTATGCCGGCTATGACTCCATAAATAAAAACGATCTTCTTCATAAAATTTATTTCGTTGATGTTAATGTACACCAAAAGAGTAAGCAATTAACAGAAAACGGGAATCACCCGAAAGTATGATTTTGAAAAAATCGTAGGAATGGGTGACCTATTTATCGTCATCCTGAACTTGTTTCAGGATCTTATGGTGGGGCTATGATTATTATCTCTGCAAAGACAAGATTAGAAACCTCACAAAGATTCCGAATAAGCTTTGGAATCACTAAAGCAAGGAAAGGATAAAACACAGAGTGCACAAAGGTTTTGAGATGAAGAAGCTTAATTATTCTTTGTGGTCTCTGTGGTTAGAAAGTGTGGGTCCAGACCAATCTGGAATCTTATTTACAACTTTAAACCAGTGACTAGGTCATTTCTACGAAGCCCTGCTTTGATTGTTATCTCTGCAAAGACAAGGTTAGAAACCTCGCAAAGATTCCGAAACGAGTTCGGAATGACCTTATTAGGCTTTCTAATTTCAAGCATCAAAAACAACAAGCAAAATCGAAGTTAAAACCGCAAAAATGGTTCGGATTATATTCGATCGATTCCATCTTCTCTCAAAATGATCTCGCTCTATTTTTAGAGAAACTTCGTCTAGAGTTTCAAGATCTAGTTTTTGAACTCTGTTATTGAGAGGGATATTTATAGAAGCGGTAGGAAGTTGAACGCCTAAAAGGTAGAAAATCGTAATCGCTAGTACAGCTAAAAGCTTATATCCCTCATAAACTTTTACTCCCTGAATCACCAAAGCAATAATTGAAAGAACAGATCCCACCCAAACTATCATAAAGATCGGATTGTTATTTTGGATGATGAGATCCATTCCCCGAAAGGCTTTCAAAAAATTACGATCATCTAAGTTTTTGATACCAGGCATTACGACCAAAGAAAAAGCCAACAGAAATCCGGCTACTAAAGAACATAGAATTGTTGCTGTGATAAATGTTATTTGTAGAAGATCCATGAACAAATTTAGAAAAAAGAAAGATCAATGACATTCTGTATTAATAGTCTTAAAAATCTAAACTGTATATAAAGTTTAGGATTTTAGGTGAATCCAGATCTCCTGCATTCGCATGGAGATGACCGATATTTGTTAAAATGTCGGGGTCTATTTTTAAAGTTTATTTATAGTAACCCAAGACTTGTCATCCTGAACTTGTTTCAGGATCTTATGGTGGGGCTGTGATTATTATCTCTGCAAAGCCAAGATTAGAAACCTCACAAAGATTCCGATCCGCCAGCTGTCGGACGGAATGACTTTAAGCTCAAAATCACTCAATAAGCTTCAATGACTTCGCTTTCTCTACCGCTTGGGTTCGGCGTTTTACGTCCAGTTTTTCGTAGAGATGGGAGAGATGGGTTTTGGTTGTATTTACAGAGACAAAGAGCTTGTCGGAAATCTGTTTATTGGATAATCCATGAGCAACCAATTCCAATACCTCCAGTTCCCGCTCACTGATCTTTAAATACCGGATGGCTTTTTCATTTTGTTCAAAAGGAGGAGGTTCAATTTTAGTTTGATTGGTCAGCTTTTTCCCGACCCACAATCCAAGTCCTGTAAAGATAATTGCAATCAGGAAAACGAAAACTTCGGTAGAAAGCTCATGCACAAAATATCGATACTCGAAATACTCCAACAAGAAAACGAGTACTGCTAATGAAAGACCATATATGAGAATGGTTTTTTTCATGGATTTAAATACTAATTCGTAAAAACCCACCCCTCAATCCCCTCCGGGGGAGGAGAAGCTTAGTTATTTTACTACCAAACCTGAAATACATTTTAAGCGGGCTTTTAAATTACTTCAATAACTCTTCCGGATTCAACCCTTTCAAATCATCCGTTACATACTTTCTTCCTTTTCGGATGAGTTCTCCATCCAGAAATACATCTGCACCAATACAAACCAGATCCCAGTGAATGTTACTGGAGTTTCCGTTTGGTGCAATCTCATAATCTTTACCAAGTGTAAGATGATTGGAGCCATAGATCTTTTCATCGAACAGAATATCGTACATCGGCTTTTCGATCACAGGATTGGTTCCAAAGCTGAATTCCCCAAATCGTCTAGCGCCTTCATCGGTGTCTAAAATATCTTTCAATGCATCATTGTTGGATGAATCGAAATCCACAACCACACCGTTTTCTACAACCAGCTTCACAAATTCGAACGGTTTCCCCTGATACACCGAAGGAGCATAGGTAATGTGACCATTTACAGAATCCAGGATCGGTGAAGTGAAGATCTCTCCATCAGGAATGTTATGAGCACCAAAGCACGGAACCCAATTCTGTCCTTTTACCGAAAACTTGATGTCAGTTCCTTCGCCTTTCAAATGAATTTCATCAGTAGCGCGTAATCTTTTTTCCAATGGCTCCATAGCTGATTTCAGCTTCGCATAATCAACTAAACAAGCATCATAATAAAACTTAGTGAACTCACGCGTTGGAAGTTTGGCATTCATCGCAAAAGCCGGAGACGGATAGCGCATGATGCACCACTTGGTATTGTTCACTCTTTCATCAAAATGAACAGGCTTCAGGAAGTTTTCTGAATAAGCTTTATTTGCTTCTTTACTTGCCTGAGAATTCTCATAGATATTCTCAGAAGCACGAATTCCGATAAAAACATCCATCTGCTTCATAAGAGGAAGTTGATCCACAGAAGCTTGATTCTTCCAAAAATCGGTATCGCCTTTCTCAACTAACAAACGCTGCGTTTCTGTATCCTCGATCTGTACAAAAGGATGCGAATCTTTATCACGGATCTGCTCTACCAAAGCTCTTAATAAATCAATTCCGTTTAAGCCTATGAGTTGAACCATTACATTCTCACCTTTCTGAAGTTGAGTGCTGTGTTCAAGAATAAGTGTTGCGAGGTCTTGGTCTTTTTGTGAAATCACGTTTGAGATTGTAAATGTTAATATTGAATATGGAACTTATCCAGATATTGAGAGAATAGCACTTCTTTTAAATAATGGTCCTTTCATTCCAAAAACTCAACAAATTTCTGAACGGCTTTTCCACGATGACTTATTAGGTTTTTGATATTGGGATCCATTTGAGCAAATGTCTCAGCAAAATCATCAGGCATAAAAATCGGGTCATAGCCGAAACCTTTTTTACCAATCTGTTCGCTGATGATTTTCCCTTTACAGACTCCTTCAAAAGTCCACTCTTTCCCTCCATCAACTAAAGCGACAACAGTTCTGAATTGTGCAGCCCTGTTTTTCTTTCCATTTAAGGCTCCTAGTAACTTCAGTACATTGTCTTGATAAGTGGCATTTTCTCCTGCATAACGTGCAGAAAAAACCCCGGGAGCTCCGTCTAATGCTTCTACCTCTAATCCCGTATCGTCAGAAAGAGCGGGAATTCCGGTTTGTTGATTTACATAACGAGCTTTTTTGAGAGCATTTCCTTCAAGCGTTGGCTTATCTTCTTCTACTTCTTCAAGATCGGGGAAGTCGAGAGCAGAAAATACATCAATTCCCAGATGAGTAACTAACTGCTTCATCTCTTCGATCTTATTCTTATTTCTGGAAGCAAGAATCAGTTTATCCATCCAAGAGCTCTTCTTTTCGGGGGTTTAGTTTGTAGTAAAGATTGATAGCACTTCCTACGGTCAACATCGCATTCAGAACGGTAAATATAAGATCTTCCGTCAGGATAGAGTAAACGGTAAGCAGTAAACTTGAGGATACATACATCAGTATAAAAGCGAGACTGATATCTGTTTTACCCATTTTGATCGTTTGCCAGGTTTGTGGTATCCACGCCCCGATCAAAATGGCAAATCCTGCCCAACCTAATAGTTCAATTCCGCTCATAATGTATGATTTTGAATTTCTTTGATTGCTTTCATATCTAATCTTGGTCCGTATTGAGATACGATTTTGGAAGAAGCTAAACTAGCTAATTTACCTGATCCTGCATAAGTGTGTCCATTGGTGATCCCATATAAAAAAGCACCAGCAAACATATCACCGGCCCCGTTAGTATCAACAGCATTTACTTCATAAGGTTCGATATCAATAAAAGTATCTCCGTCAAAGATCATAGCACCGTTTTTACCTTGAGTGATCACAAAGCGTTTGGCGATTTTTTTTAGTTCCTCTCTGGCAACATTGATATTAGAACTGTCTGTAAATTTGAGAGCTTCTTCTTCGTTACAAAACAGCAAATCCACAGAGTTTCCAATAACTTCATGAAACAATCCTTTAAATCCTTCCACAATTGAAGGATCAGATAAAGTTATAGAGGTTTTTACACCATGTTTTTCGGCTAATTGTTTGGTGAGCTTCATGGCTTCAAATGCTGTTGGTGAAGCCACCAAATAGCCTTCCAAATAAATGTATTCCGATTGTTTGATATCCTCTTCGCTTACTTCGTCAGTTGAGAGCGAAGTTGTGATACCAAGAAAAGTATTCATGGTTCTGTCGGCGTCATCGGTAATCATAACAAGACATTTCCCGGTGATTCCCTCTTCTCTATTCATGCCATCCAGATTGGTTGAGATACCGGCGTCAGCCAGGTCTTCTAAATAGAATTTGCCGAATTCATCATCAGCAACTTTACATGAATAGAAAGCTTTACCTCCGAACTGTGAAACAGCCATGACGGTATTAGCCGCCGAACCACCTGATTTCCTGTTTGATTTTTCAGGATTGATAGCTCTGATAAGCCGGGTTTGCGTTTCTTCATCAACTAAAGTCATTAAGCCTTTTTTGATTTCATGGTCAGTGATGAAATCCCTGCTTACTTCAAAATCGATATCAACAAGTGCATTGCCAATACCATATACATCATATTTTTTTGTCATGTGCTGTTTTAGAGAACGTTCAATTTTCAAGAGATGGAAAGTACGGACAGTTACCGTTCTTTAAAAACCGTTAATTGCTGCTTAACTTTATATTCAATTTCCTACATTCTGATTATGAACAAATTCCAAGAATTTTTGCAGCAAAGGTTGATCTCAGACTTACCCGGAAAAAACGCACAGAATTTGATGCGTCCGGCGCCAAAGATTGAGCGCAAGAATGAGATGACTTACAAACCGTCTTCCGACAATTTCAGAAACAGCAGCGTTTTAGTTCCTGTAATAACATGGACGGAAGAACCCGAAATAATGTTCACTTTAAGGACAGCCGGGATAAAGCACGGAGGTCAAATAAGTTTTCCCGGTGGAGGAAAGGAGGGAGATGAAAGTATAGAAGAAACCGCTTTACGTGAAGCTCATGAAGAAACAGGCTTAAAACCGGAAAATGTAGAAGCAGTTGGTCGTTTAACGCCTCTTTTTATAAATCATTCAGAAAATATGGTTACTCCTGTAGTTGGTTTCATAAAAGAAGAACAGGAATTTTGCGCAAACCCGAATGAAGTCGATGAGATCTTCTCTGTTCCAATTTCAAAGTTGGTTAATGGAGAGTTTTCAAAAGTTGAAGATTGGAAGCTACGCGATCTGGACTACAGTATTCCACTTTGGGATGTACATAAAGTGCCTCTTTGGGGAGCAACGGCTATGATGCTAAGCGAATTTGTAGAACTGTATAAGGAGTTTTTGGAAGAATAGTGATTGTCATTTCTGTGAATATCAGGTAATTTGGTGACAGTTTAGAAGCGATCGTTCCTGAAAAACTCGCCCTTAGGATTTAAGACGGAGATGAGAACGTGATCCGAATGCGTCTGCGAAGCAGGAATAATCCTTTCCGGTGAAGAGTGTAATAACTTTCTTAGAATGAACGAAGACCTTTAGGATTATTCAGCGCAGGATCAGTGAACCGTCTTAAATACTTCGGCTTGATCTTTTGCTACTTTTGTATCAAGACAAAAGTAGGTGCCCCAATACCTAAGTTAAGCCTGTGAAGAGAATTCTGTTTCTTTGTTAATGTACTTTTGTACCGCTACTGAGCTTCCTCAGCACAGGCTCCAGTACCAAAAACTCCCGACTAGAATTATTGGCGCGAACTCCATACATCGACTAATCATTACAAAAGGTCTACGTTCGTATGATGCATATTCAAGCATCAGCCAGAGTGTAATGATTGCTCCTTCGGAGTCGTCGATTCCATTGCGTTCTTGGCTCGCCAATAATTCTAAAGGTCAGTGTAGTTGGAGGCTTTTTAGATTTTACGCATTTGTTCGACATGACATATAATTCAAACCAACTCAGAAGCTTTTTTACCTAAGTTCATTCCTAAAGCCACGCCCATGCCGCTAAGTCCGGCCGCAAGTACACAGTTCTTGTCAATATTTTCTAAGATATATGATTTGGATTCGGTAAAGCCCATAATTCCGGACCACTCTTGCTCTATTTTCCAGCCTTCGGGTAATTCCAAAGTATCATTGGCAAAGCTGACAAGGTATTTTTTGATCTCTTCATTTACTCCAAATTCAGAAGTTGTTTCGGCATCGTAATTTAAATTTCGCCCTCCGCCTATCAGAATTCTGTTATCGCCGACATTTCTGAAATAGACATATCCTTTATTGTAATGAAAGGTGCCTTTCCATTTTAGCTGGTCTATTTCTTTGGTAATAAAAACATAACCTCTACCGGGTTTTATATTGATTTGAGGAAAAATTTTATCTGTAAATGCATTGGTCGCGATGATCAATCTGTCTGCCTGAAAGCGGATTTGAGATTGAGAGGAAACAAGATTTTTTTTAGTATCAATATGGTTGATATTCGTATTCCATCTGAACTCTATTCCGGACTGAATGCATTTTTCATATAAAGTTCGGATCATCTTACCGGGATGCAGCATCCCTTCCACACGATTGTAAAAAGAGCGAAATGATAAATAAGTCCCTGCTTCAAAAACTTCTTTTTCACCGATCATTTCTTCCATAATAGAGTTCAATCGGGGTACGTAGTCTGTTAACCTTGCGTATTCATCTGAATCTGTGAATATTTCCCATCCGCCACAGGAATCATAGTCAATGTTTTCATCTCCAAGAGTTTCACGCAGCAAAAGTAATCCATTATAACGATCCTGAATTCGTTGTTTTATAACTTCTTCAGTTTCTAGTTCCAGATCTGAAACCAGTTCACCAATACTACCAATACAGGCAAACCCGGCATTTCGGGTGCTTGCTCCAATGGGATAAAATCCCCGATCAATTACTAATACTCTTGCATCAGGATTTTTTTTCTTAAAAAAATAGGCGGAAGAAAGTCCGGTTAATCCGGCACCTACTACTATCAGGTCGTGTTTCTGATTGTAGAGTTCTACTTCCCAATATGATCTTTTTGGTTCAGGCATGATTATTTTTTCAACACCAATGCTGCCATTAACGGAGCTGCAGTTAAAAAGAATCGATCATCCACATTATATTTAGGGTGATGCCAAACGTAAGTAGACTCCGACTCTTCACTTCCACTTCCGACAAAAAAGAATGCTCCCGGAAAAATCTCTTGGTAAAATCCAAAATCTTCTCCCGCCATACTGGGTCGTTCAACTTCAATTGCAGCTTCATTTCCGAATAATTCCTGTGTTGTTTCAAGAACATTCATGGTCTCAGTTTCAGAATTTATAACAGCGGGGTAACCCCTGCGATAATCCAATGAATAACCTCCTCCATGAGCTTCAGTAATTCCTTTTAACAGAGCATGAAGTCTCTTCTCGATCATATCTTTAGTGTCATTGCTGAAAGTTCGTACGGTTCCATACATCCGTACTTTTTCGGGGATGATATTATGAGCAGTTCCACCTTCTATTTTGCCGATGGTAACCACGGCTGATTCGGTTGGATCAACAGAACGACTGACTATAGTTTGTGCTGCTGTGATGAAATGCGACGCTATAACAACGGGATCTACTGCTTCATGAGCACGAGCTGCATGACCGCCTTTTCCGGTGATTTCAATATCAATTTCATCAGGGCTGGCCATGAATTCCCCAACTTTAATCGCAGCTGTACCGGGTTTATGGCTTGGAGAAGTATGAAGACCATAAATAGCATCAACATTTTTTGATTGAAGAAATCCTGTATCACACAAGAGTTTTCCTCCACCGGGAAGTTTTTCTTCTCCCGGCTGAAATACTAAAAGAACGGTTCCTTCAATTTCGTCTTTCAATTCCATCAAAATTCGGGCAACACCTAACAAATTAGAAGTATGAGCATCATGTCCACAGCAATGAGCAGCACCTTCATTTTGTGAAAAGAAGTCTTTTTTAAAATCTCCTTCCTCAGTCATAGCCAGCGCATCGATATCGGCACGTAACGCAATAACACGGTCTGATTTCTTATTTCCTTCAATAATACCTACACAACCTGTTTCCAAAGGACTTTCATATGCAATTCCAAGTTCATCAAGCTTAGATTTGATGAATTTCGTTGTTTCAAATTCCTTATAACTTACTTCAGGGTGTTGATGCAGATAACGTCTGGTTTCGATCATTTCCTGATGAAAATTTTTAGTGAGGTCTTTTATTTTGTTGTGAAGATTCATGCTTTTTATGGATAAAATTAGATGAAGGAATAATATATATACTTAGCTATCAAATCTGTAACTTTAGATTAAAGCGAGCGTAAGGAATGTTTGTGCATTCAAATAGAAAAATATGAAAAATAGATCCTGGGAAATAATTGTTGCAGGCCTGTTCTTATTACTGGTGGCTATTATTATCACATCAAAGGCTGATGATAATAATCATTCACACGATGAAGAAGAGAACAAGGTAAGGACAACGGCTACATCTTCAGAAAGATCAAGACCCTCTACCAGAAGTGTAACGGTTATTGATGTTGAAGAACTTGCGAAGATGGAAGAACTTAAAGAGCTGGAAGAACTGAAATCTCTGGATGGACTTGAGAAATTAAAAAGCTTAGCTGCACTAATTCCTGAAGAAGCTAAGCAGGAAATGATGACCGAAATAGACGCTGCTTTAAAAGAACTTGAAGATGACAGCTTTTCCATCAACATTGATCTGGCTGAAGGCTTGTTGATGCTTAAAAAAGAGTATAAAGTAACTCCGGGTGAATGGAGCAATGTGTCGCCGGGAGTGTATGCATTTACTGAGGAATTTGATGCAACAGGATTGGATGATATTTCTGTTCAGTTAACATCAGGTTCAATTGTATTGGTTGGTTCTGATAATCCTAAAGCATCTATAACTGTAAAAGCTTCAGGAGATATAGCATCAAAAGAATCATTGAAAGAAATGGTGTCGGTATCTACAAAAAAGAACGGTTCTTCTGCAGAACTCAGAGTAGTTAATACTAAAAGCAACGATTCAAATATTCAGGTTCAAACCACTATTTATATCCCGTCCTCATTGGATATAACTTCTTTTACAAGTGGCGGACATATTGAAGCAACAAACTTTCAAGGCGACGTAGAATGCAAAACTTCAGGTGGACATATAACTTTGAAGGACCTTTCGGGTGATATAACAGCATTTACAGAAGGCGGACATATAAAAATGTCAGATTCAAAAGGAGACGCATCATTGAAATCTTTGGGTGGACATTTATCAGCTGTTAATTTTGAAGGTGATCTGGAAATGAGTACATCCGGTGGAAATGTGTCGGGTAAAGATCTTTCGGGAAGTACGAACGCATTTTCAAGCGGAGGAAATATCAAGCTGAGTTTCCTGAGCGTTGGCGGAGATATACAAGCCAGAAACGGAGCGGGACAGATAGATCTTTTTCTCCCGGCTGATGTTAATGTTGATCTGAACGTAAACGGCACTAAAGTAGAGATCGATGAAGCCTTTCCTTTCAATGGAAGCAAAAAGAAAAGCCAGATCATAGGAAAAATTGGCAAAGGTGGAGTAGAAGTTGTAGCCAAAACAGGATACGGAACGGTATCGATCAATAAGAATGAGTGAACGCCCTGATCATTACATAACAAAAGACGGTTCCTCCACACTCTATTCCAATACTTACAATCAGTATTTTCACAATCCAAACGGCTCTGTTTCCGAAAGTAAGTACGTTTTTTTTGAAACGTCCAATGTACCTGATGCTTTAGTCCAGAATGAGGAAGTTACTATTTTCGAAACCGGATTCGGAACCGGATTAAACTTCCTTTTACTGCTGGATTATTATCTCTCAAGGGAGTGCACTTCTAAAGTTGAATTTCACAGTGTGGAAGCTTTTCCAATTTCAGCTGATGAAGCCGGGAAACTCAATTACGCTTCTTTTTCAGATTTTTCAGAACTGGAACCGGTTTTGAAAAATGTCTTCAAAGACCTTAAAAAGGGAATGAATATCATAAAACCATTGCCTGATACTGACGTGACTCTGTTCCTTTTTATAGGGAAGTTCGAAGATTTTAAAGGGGAAGGAGTACAAGCTGATTTCTTTTTCCACGATGCCTTTTCTCCTGAAGTGAATGAAGAATTATGGACCCCCGAAGCATTCAAAAAACTGAAATCGCTTGCTCATGCTGAAGCCGTACTTAGTACCTATTGCGCAGCTTCAAAAGCGAGAGCGGCGATGGCTGTAGCTGGATGGAAGCTGGCCAAAGCGAGAGGCGCATTGGGCAAGAGAGAAATGACAATTGCTTCTCTGTCTGAAAATAATCTGACCGATTTTAAAAGGGTAAACGAAGAACGACTTATCGAGCGATTCAATAATGGAGATTTTGATCGCTGATTGGATGATTTATTTTTTGTCACTTCGAATGAATATGAGAAGTCTAAAATTTCTAAATAGTAACAAAATTTTTTAGATATCTCACATCCGTTCGATATGACAGAGGTAAAACTACTTAAAGAAACCTCTTTCAAGAAAAACTTACATATCGGATATGCTGAATTCCATTTAGTTCATTAATGGTTTTCAGTTCATCGTCTTCAAGCTTTTTATCTATAGTTAAAGCGGTAATGGCATTTGAGCCTTTTTCAGTTCTTCCTAATCCAAGAGCACCGATATTAATGCTTTGCTTAGCCAAGGCTCCGCTTACAGAAGCTAACATACCCGGAACATCCTGATTTTGGTAAATAATAATATCACCTTCTAAACGAAGTTCAATTCCGTATTTATCAATTTGAACAATTCTGTAATCATTATCACCAAAAACAGATGCTGAGATACTGCGGTATTCTGCTCCTTCAGCAAAATTAATAGTAACCACATCGTTAAAAGTTTTTCCTTTGGAGGAAAGAATTTCTTTGATAGAAAATCCGCGCTCATCTGCAAAATGTCGTGCATTGATCAGATTTACTGAATCTTCTACATAATTAGTGAGCATTCCCTTGAGAATACCGTCGGTTAATACATCTGCGAACTTTGCACAATCTCCGGAATATTCAAATTCCAGACTACTGGCATGTTCGGGAGAAAGCTGAACAGCCATTGCACCAAGCTTTTCTGCCAGTTGCAGATAAGGTTGTACTTCCGCATTGGTTAACAGCGAAATTGACTTGCCATTCAAACTTCCTTTATAGTTTTTGTTCTCCAGCGCATCCGACATTTGAGCAGCAATTTGTTCAGCTACTTTTTCCTGTGCTTCTTCAGTTGAAGCTCCCAAATGTGGAGTACAAATAATACCGGGGTGTTCCAGCACTTTATAGAGTTCTTCAGTTGGTGGTTCCTGAGAATACACATCCAGTGCAATTCCACCAACAACACCGGAATCCAGTAATTCAGGCAAATCTGATTCTTCATAAATTCCACCACGTGCACAGTTCACCAAACGGATTCCTTTATTGAGTTTATCTGCATTTTTCAGAGAAACCAATCCTTTCGTTTTTTCAGTAAGAGGAGTATGAACAGAAAGAAAATCAACAGTTCCCAAAAGGCTATCTATATCAACTAGTTGAATTCCCATTTCAGTAGCATGTTCTTTAGTAGCAAATGGATCATAAGCCAAAACTTCCATTCCAAATGCCTGCATTCTAAGCGCTACTTCTGATCCGATCTTACCAAGGCCTACAATTCCCAGTTTTTTTCCATGAACTTCAGTACCCATATATTTTTTCCGATCCCATCCTCCGCTTTTTACAGTAGAAACTGCTGTGGGGATATTTCTTGCCAAAGCGATGATCATTCCACAAGTATGTTCGGCAGTAGAAATTGTGTTTCCATCAGGAGTATTCATTACCAGCACTCCTTTTGTGGTTGCCGCTTTGATGTCAATATTATCAACTCCCACGCCGGCACGTCCGATCACTTTCATATTGGATGCTTTTTCAAGCAATTCGAGAGTTACAGTAGTAGCACTTCTGACAACCATTCCATCATAATCCCCAATCCGGTCAAAGAGTTCTTCTTCAGTAAGTTTTCCGGGTTGATCTGCTTGAATACCTCTTGATTTAAAAACCTGTGCACAAACAGGGTCTACGCTATCTAATAAAAGTACTTTGAATGACATTTTATAATAGTGGGGTATAAGTTATTCTTTGATAAAATCCTGAATCAACTCCTGAATTTCAGGGATTCCCTTTCGCGAACTGGCTGAGTAGCCCAGAATAGGGACTTCAATATTCATTTCTGCAAGAATATTTTTAACTGCTTTTTTTGATTGAGCGAATTTGTTATTCGAAAGCTTATCGGCTTTAGACATCAACACACAAAAGGGCATTTCGTTAGATGCTAGCCAATAGAAGAAATCCTGATCAAGGGCAGAAGGTTCATGTCGTGCATCTATCACAGATAGAATAAGCCTTAAACTTTGTCTTTCAGATAAATACTGTCTGATATTGCGTCCCCAACGCTCTCTTTCTTTCTTAGGCACTTTGGCAAAACCATAACCGGGAAGATCCACAAAAAAGCAATCTTCCCCGATTTGGTAATAATTCATTTGCTGAGTTTTACCGGGCACATTGGAAGTGCGTGCAATGTTCTTACGATTCACAATCGCGTTTATTAACGAAGACTTTCCAACATTGGAGCGACCCGCAAAACAAACTTCCGGAAATTCATCTGGTGGGCATTCTTCAATTTTGGTGGCGCTGGTTATGAATTTAGCTTTACCGTTAAACAAGTTCATTCTCTTCCTTTTCAACACCAAAATTTACAGGGACAGGATAGTTGCTCGTAAAGCAAGCAGTACAATAATCGTGACCCGACGGATTTGCTTCCTTAACCGCATTTACTAAACCATCAGCGGATAAATATCTTAAACTGTCTACGCCTATTTCTTCAGCGATCTTATCTACATTTCGGTCAAATTTATTGGCGATAAGTTCTTCAGGGCTTGGGAAATCCATTCCGTAATAACACGGACTGATAATTGGAGGAGAACTAACCAAAAAGTGAATTTCTGCAGGATTACAAGCACGAATCATATCAACCAATAAACGGGAAGTTGTGCCTCTTACGATAGAATCATCAACAATAATAACGGATCGTCCTTCAATGACGCCACGAACGGGATTGAATTTCGTTCGAACTTTCTGTTCCCGTGATTTTTGTCCGGGAGAAATAAATGTTCTTCCTACATAGTGATTACGGATCAAGCCAATGTCATATTTACACTCGTGGCCCATTTTCTGATTCTCATTTGCATATCCGATTGCTGCGGTGTTACTGGAATCAGGAACTGAAATGATAACAGGCTTTTTGGAAGAATCTTTAATGGTGACAACTTCATCTATAGGATGTTCTTTTGCTAAAGCCTGCCCTAAATTTCTTCTGATCTTATCAACCATTTCACCGAAGATCATACTGTCCGGTCGGGAAAAATAAACATATTCAAAAATACACTGGCTTGTTTTAGTGCCTTCTTTTGGTTCAATAAAGTATGATTTTACTTCTCCGGAATCAGAAGCATCCTGATCAATTACCACAACTTCGCCTGGTTCAACATCGCGAATGTATTCAGCATTGTTGATATCAAAAGCACAAGTTTCGCTGGCTAGGCAGAATTTCCCGTCTTTTTTTCCAAGCGCTAAAGGTCTGAAGCCGTTAGGGTCTCTTACACCGATCAATTTATCATCAGTCAGTATTACCAGACAATATGCTCCTTCGATTTGATGCAGAGCGTCCATTATTTGTCCCATCTGATCCTGCTTCAAGCTGTGTGAAATCAGATGAAGGATCAATTCGGTATCGGAAGTACTTTGAAATAGAACACCTTCTTTTCTAAATCTCGAACGAATCTGTTTTGCGTTAGAGAGATTCCCATTGTGACCGATGGCCAGATTTCCGTTTCTGTAATGAACTCTGAAAGGCTGGATGTTTGCCGGGTTTTTAGAAGACCCGGAAGTTGAATATCTATTATGCCCGATAGCTGAACGACCCTTCAAGATCTTGTTCATGATCTTTGGTTTATCGAAAACACTAAGCACCAAACCAAAATCTTTATAAGAAGGCATAACCATGCGTTCTTTGTCTTTGTCGTAGTGACTGGTAACAATTCCGGCTGATTCCTGACCGCGGTGTTGAAGTGAATGCAGGCCGTAATATGTGGTTAGTGCAGCTTCTTCATGATCAAAGATGCCAAAAATTCCACAATACTCGCGAGGTTTGTCGCTCATTAAAAACTCCGAATTTGGATGATTCTTGAGAAGATTAAAGATAAGAAATGAAAAGCTTAATGTTGAATTAGGATGTGGCTTTTTATTTCTTTTAAATATCGCTCTTTATTTATCCTTTTTTAGGAAGAGTTAAGAAAAAGGTGGTGCCGACATTTTCTTCACTTTCAAAATAAATTTCACCATTCATTCTGAGTACGAATTCTTTGCATAAGCTTAAACCAAAACCATTACCCAACTCCATATTAGTGCCCAGGCGTGTTTTTGACTTGTCTTTAAAAATTGAGTCGTGTAGATCTTCAGGAATCCCAATACCGGTATCCTTGATAGTGAAGGTAACAGAGCCATTATCTTCAGTGCAATCAAATTCTATTGAACCACTTGATTGAGTGAATTTAATACTGTTAGAAAGAAGATTTCTAATAATGAGTTTGAAAGCGTTCAGGTCCACAAAAGCAATTGTTTGCTCAGGGACTTTATTTGAAATAGTCAGCTTTTTAGCATCTATCTCAAATAGTTGTTTAGAAATTACATCATCAATAACAGGCTTGGTATCAATATCCTGTGGATTTATTGTGATACCTGACATTTGTTTTCTGGCCCAAGCAAGCAGGTCATCCAGAGTGTTTATATTTTTTTGAAGTGTGGGTTCCAAACTAATCACCAGATCTTTAACCTCCTGAAGGGATAGCTCACTGCTGTTGATCATATATAAAATACCTTGCAGCGATGCCATTGGCGAACGAAGGTCATGTGCTACAATAGCGAAAAGTTTATCTTTTGTCTGATTAAGTTCTTCGAGTTCTTTTTTCTGATTATTCAGAACCAGGTTTACTTTTTTACGTTCAGCTCCCGATCTGAAAACCACATACAATAGAACTAATATGATAACTATAACTACTACTGCTGCGATATTAAGATTTCTTGTGAGAATTAATTGTCGTTCCTGAATCCCCTGTTTTTCTTCCAGAAGGCGGTTGATTTCTGTTTGTCTGTTCAGCTCAATTTCACTCTCTAGTTCTGAAAGTGCGGCATCTGACTCTTGCTTCGCAATACTATCTGAAAGAGCTTTAAAATTCTCGAGTGCTTTCAGTGCCTGAGAGGTTTCTCCTGCTTTTTTGTTCGTTAAATAAAGTTTTTCATGAAGTTGAACTATATAGAGGTTTTGATCCAGATCAGTTGCTACATCAAGTGCTTTTTGATACCAGTTAATTGCGGAATAAGGCTGAGAGAATTTTTCATACAGATCTCCTAATCCTTTGTAATTAAAATACAATCCCTGAGGGATTTTAAGATCGATACAGTACTGCAAAGATTCTTCAAAGGCGTCTTTAGCTTTTGTAAACTGTCTTTTGTTGCTGTAAAGAACTCCCAGATTATAGACGATCTGAAAAGGAGGTGTATCAGGTCTTACTTCTTTATTTAAAGCTAAAGCCTGTTCGTAATACTTTAAAGCTTCGTCGTATTTCTCACTATTGCTATAAGTATTACCCAGATTTAAATAGATTCTGAGCAGATCCGGGGTATAACTATTTTGTAATGCTATAGTTTCCGCTCTTTTTAAATAATACTCAGCGCGTTCATATTGCGAATAAGAATTATATGTATCTCCCAGGTTATTTAGTGTGATCGTCAAAAAAGAAGAATCTTTTGTTGATTCTGCAAACTGTAATCCTTCAAGATAGTTTTTTATAGTATTGGACCTGTCGCCAAGTTTGTGATAAGCACCCGCCATGTTTACATGAATGGCTGCAATAGATCGGGACTTTTTATCAGGAGGGAGGAACTCAATATAGTTTAAGCCTTTTCTGAAAGATTCAATTGCCAGTTTAGACTGTCCTTTATAATTGTAAGCCGCAGCCTGCGTGTTATAAAAATTGAAACGTAATTTGCTGTCAGGAAACTGATCAATAACTTTATTTATGGAAGTAAGAGCAGAATCGATTTGTTTCTTAATCAGTAATATTTCTGCCCGTTTTACCCCTGAAAAAGCTAATCCGTATTCATAATCAAATTGTTCAGACAGGAAATCTACGGAATCTAATTTTTGATAAGCCTTTGTAAAGTTACCTACATCCATTAAGTGTTCAATGTCCGAAAACATTGACTTAACTTGATTGGTATCACTTTGGAACGTTTGAAAAACTGTAAATACATTGCTGTATGAGTTAGCAGACAATACTAACCAAATTCCAAGTAATAGAAGTAGTTGTGAAACCCGTATTTTTTTAGCCACGATAGAAAATAATTAGCTGATTATAGCATTCTTAGGGCCAAAAAAAAAGCCATTCAGATTGGAATGGCTTTATATGTGAAAATTTAAGTAAAAATAAAGTCAGGCCAGAGAAGCCTCTAATTCGATATCCACACTTTCAAGAGCACGAGAAACCGGACATGCTTCTTTTGTAGCCGATGCAATTTTTTGGAATTCACTGTCGCTTAGTCCGGGAACATCAGCTTTGGTTGTCAATTTAATTTTCGTGATTGTAGGTGTGCCGTCTACCATTTCTAAAGATACATCGGCATTAGTTGAGACACTTTTGGAGTTATGACCGGCGCTGTGCAATTCATTAGATAATGCCATTGAATAACAGCCGGCATGTGCCGCACCAATAAGTTCTTCGGGATTAGATTTGCCTTCATCTTCAAATCTGGATGCAAAAGTAAAGGCAGCTTCTGACAATACCCCGCTTTCAGAATTAATAGATCCGCTTCCTTCTTTCAAGTTTCCGTTCCAAACGGCTGACGCTTTTTTAACTGGCATAATATACCTCTGGTAAATGTTTTGGTTTTTTTTCACTATACCAAACAGTAAGCTGTACTAAGAAATTCCAATTCCGGATTATTCACTAGTGTTAAAAAATATAAGCTGGCTTGATGCTCCAGCATATGCAGAAATAACTATATTTCCGTTAGTGAGCTTAATCGGATTTCTAAAACTATGACTTTCAGGAGGGATGAGATATTCGTCCAGCAGATCTCCTTCAATACTGTACAGATAGATTTCGTCTTGCGTATTATATAAAAAATTACCGGCCTCAGTTTCAATAATTTCGGAGCTGGTAAAATTAAAACCGCTTAATGAAGTATCCCACTCAATATTTAAGTTCTTATCTGTTTTGTATCCCCGACCTCTATTATCAATAAGTAAATAAGATCTGCTCTTATCCAGAAATACACCGAAAGAAAGAGGAAGAGTAGGGTAATCTTTTTCCTTAATAGTCTTTCCGTTAATGTCGGCAATTTTGACGACACCACTTAAACTATTTGTATTTGCACCCACAAAGATGGCTTTATCATTAGAGATTTTGCGAACTGTAAACCTTCTAAATTCAGATTCTGTAACTTCTTCATTTATTTCAGATCCATCTTTAGATATTTCAAATGTGGAATGTTTGGTTTGTAGTTCATCATCAGAGGCTAATAGAAAATAGTTGTCGTCGCCTTCAAAAAGGGAAATTGAATATCTTTTGTAATCGGTAAAACTCAGTAATTCTTTCTCCCATAACATCTCTCCATCCGAATTAAACTTGAATGCTGTATACATATTGGAAGCCAATCCTAATGCGACTATTGAACCGTCTGAAGTGTTAATATATTTGTCAACAGAATTTAAAACAAAAGAGCTGCTACTTTTTGGGCTGCTGAATTCATTAATGTGAAGTGCATTTCCTTCGTTATCCCATGTTGTAATGGCATTAATGTATTCATTATTCTGTGAATCGTAATAATAGCCTACGCACATGAACCCTTTTTTGGTTGCCATAAGAGATTCGCATGAAGAATCTCCATTTTCATCGGGATAAAGTAGACTGGCATCAACCATTTTTTCGACGGTGATCGCTTCGGTGGACGGCTCGAAATTAAACCCATTTTTACAAGAAGTGATAGCTATTAAAACCACTAAAAAATACCAGTATTGATGTGAAGGTATACTATTTTTCGATGTCATAATTCTGAGATAGATTTAAAGAGTAAAATAAATTTTGTTAGCTACACCTGAATTATTGCTGCTGATAAATATTTATACCTGCATTTAAACCAAGGTGGTATACAACTATAGCATCATTATTTCCACGAGAAAGAACCTTACGAACAGTGGGGTAGTTTCCATTATGTTCTATGATATTTCTCGACAGGATTTGTCCTCCGGTTCCTATAACTGAAATCACATAAGCAGTATAACTACCGGGAGAAAATGATCTTTCTTCCATTATTGCATATTTGTGTTCTGCTATTGAGGCAGGGCTTATATGGCTATGTGAGTATTCCGGGGTATAACTCCATTCTGTTTCAAAATTTGAATCTAATTTCAATAAGTCCCCGGAGTAAGCAAAGTAACCGTTTTCTGAACCTTGAGCTTCATTCAGATAACTTACTGCTAAAGGGATATTTAATTCTGAAAGGAGTTGCAGGTTTCTGTCATAAACTTTCAGATCTGTACCGCCATCATTTGGGGAAGTATAAATCTTCTTTCTTGAAGGGGTGTTGATAATGTTAAAATTATTATATGTGAAACTAGGGTTTTCAATATCCTCCAGAATATTTCCGTTGGTATCCAAAGTTACTTTTCTAAATGTGCCAGAACCAAATTCATACGGATATGCGACTATTTCTCCATTTGCTTTATGTGTTCCCAATATAAATCTATCATTATCGGAGTAATCAATAGTTTGTTCCCACATAAGATCTCCGGCAGCAGTAAACTTATAGACGTGGTAATCAAACTTTCTAATGTTTTCTGCATCTCTTGCGGCAGCAAAAATCACAACTTCATCCGCGTCGGTAGTTACCAGATCCAAATCGTCACATTTTGATACATTTATATCTGAGTATTTTCTTTTCCATAGTTCTTCACCATCAAAACTAACCTTTAACAGGAAGAGCTTCATCCCCAGACATGAGCTGTCAAGGTCTTTATAAGCACCAAGTATAACTACCCCGTTAGAAGCCAGTTCGGCGTCAATTACATTAGTTCGTTCAGTGCCGATTTCGGTTTCAAAATTGATACTTTCAAGAGCAGGATATTCTTGTTCTTCTACTACTTCAGGTGATGTTCCGCTATCCGAGCAAGCTACAAACCCAATAAAGATTAATGAAAGAAAGGCAATAAAGTTAAGTTTTTTAATCATGGTACTATCATTAGTTATATAATAAGCCATTATAGAAAAGAAGCTTATAAATATCAATTATATAACTAAAAAGGATGACTACCTGTGTTACTCTCTGCTAAACATGGAGATGGATAAAAATCCAATCAATGGTCCTGCAAAAATTACTAAAAATACCAACGGACTTTGAAAATGTGCCCACATCAAATTTACAAGCTGGATACTTACAATCGTTATTGCAAAACCAATACTATTCACAATGGTAAGCCCTGTGGCAATGTAGGAACTATCTGTTGATTGAGCTACAAGTGTGGAAAATTGAGGAGAGTCCGGAATCACAAATATTCCCCAAATCAATAGAAGACCCAGAAATACCCAGACCGGTGCATTAAACATGAAAGGAATTAATACAGAGCACAATCCGGAGATTAAAAGCGAAATCTGAGAAACTAATTTACTTCCTTTTTTAAGAGAAATATATCCACCAACAGCACAACTAATTCCTCCAATACCTATAATAATAGACGACCACAAGGGGATGTTTATTACGAAGCCGTGGTTCGATAGCGCGTAGAAAGCAAGTAAAGTAGGAATGAATGCCCAGAACGTGTACAATTCCCACATGTGTCCGAAGTATCCGAAAGCAGCAGACCGAAAGTTTGAGTTTTTAAACAGGGTAAGAAACATAGAAGGATTGAAAGAATTTCTTCTTACACGATAAGGACCATCAGCAACAGAAAAGAAAAGCATTAAGCCTCCGATAACAGATAGAACAGAAGTTCCACCGATCACAAATCTCCATGGTAAATCGCCACCAAGGTATTTAAGAAAGTGAGGGAATGCCGTTCCTAACACAAGTGCTCCCACCAAATATCCCAAAGCTTTTCCAAGACCTTCTTTATGCCAGTCGGAAGCTATTTTCATTCCCACGGGATAAATTCCGGCAAGAAAAAAACCGGTAAATAATCGAGCGAACATTACTTCTGTAAAATTTGAACTGTAAATGGTCAGAACGTTAGCAAGCGCTCCCAAAACAGAACACACTAAAAATACTTTTACGGGAGAAAACCTATCCGCAACACTTAAGACTGCAAAAACCAAGGTTCCAATGATAAATCCCGATTGTACAGCCATAGTGATGAATCCCACAAACATCTCCAGCAAATTAAGTTCTTCGATGAGTTCAGGAACAACGGCATTTCCGGCAAACCAAAGAGAAGTTCCCGCAAATTGTGAGAATACAATTACAGGAAGAATATGTTTGGGGATGGACGTGTTAATTTGCATAGAAGAAGAAAAGGAAGAATCCATTTAAAATATACCCAAATAGTAAGATTGATTTTAACGTCTTGATAATGAATATCTATCATATAGAATGAAATGATTTTTTATGTTGTTAATGGATTAAAACTGTAAATAAAAAGGATTATGTCAGATAAAGAAAAAGAAAGCTCGGGAACCTATAACGCAAATGATATTAGTAAGTGCCCATTTCATAATGGCTCAATGAGCAAAGATGCCGGGGGCGGGACCAGAAATAAAGATTGGTGGCCCAATAAACTGAACTTGAATATTCTACGCCAACATTCTTCTAAGTCAGATCCTATGGGAGAGGATTTTGATTATGCAGAAGAGTTTAAAAAACTGGATCTGAAAGCTGTTAAAGAAGATCTGACAGAATTAATGACGGACTCTCAGGACTGGTGGCCTGCAGATTTTGGACATTACGGACCGTTAATGATCCGAATGGCTTGGCATAGTGCCGGTACATACAGAGTAACTGATGGTCGCGGCGGTGGAGGAACAGGAATGCAACGTTTTGCTCCTCTAAACAGCTGGCCCGATAACGTAAATCTTGACAAAGCTCGTCTATTACTTTGGCCCATCAAGCAAAAATATGGAAGAAAACTTTCCTGGGCAGATCTTATGATTCTTGCCGGAAACGTTGCTCTGGAATCTATGGGCTTTGAGACTTTCGGTTTTGGTGGCGGACGTGAAGATCGCTGGGAGCCGGAAGAAGATGTGTATTGGGGAGCAGAAGGAGAGTGGTTAGCTAACAAGCGTCATAACAAAGACGGAGACTTAGAAAAGCCTCTTGGTGCTGATCACATGGGATTGATCTATGTAAATCCTGAAGGTCCTGATGGCGAACCTGATCCATTTAAAGCAGCTGCTTTTATTCGACAGACATTTGCCCGAATGGCAATGAATGATGAGGAAACAGTAGCGCTTATTGCGGGTGGACATACATTCGGAAAAACGCATGGTGCTGCACCTGAGTCCAACCTTGGAACAGAACCTGAAGCTGCAACCATTGAAGAAATGGGATTAGGCTGGAAAAATGCTCATGGAACCGGAAAAGGTGCTGATACTATCACAAGTGGATTAGAAGGAGCATGGACACAGAAACCAACAGAATGGAGTAATTTATATTTTGACAATCTTTTCAAATACGAATGGGAAAAGTATAAAAGTCCGGCCGGTGCTTGGCAGTGGAGACCGGTTGATGGTGGTGGAGAAGGAACAGTTCCTGATGCACACGATCCGGATAAAAAGCATGCACCGTTTATGTTAACTACTGATCTGTCTTTAAAAGCAGATCCAGCTTATGAGAAGATCTCAAGAAGATTTTATGAAAACCCTGATGAATTTGCAGATGCTTTTGCACGTGCTTGGTACAAACTGGTTCATCGTGATATGGGGCCAAAATCCTTGTTACTTGGGCCGGAAGTTCCGGAAGAAGAACTGTTATGGCAGGATCCAATCCCGGAAGTGGAGCACGCACTAATCAACAAAAATGATATTGAAGGTTTGAAAACCGAAATTCTGGATTCAGGATTGTCAGTTTCAGAACTGGTTTCAACGGCTTGGGCATCAGCATCTACTTATAGAAACTCTGACAAAAGAGGTGGAGCAAATGGAGCAAGAGTTCGATTAGAGCCTCAGAAAGATTGGGAAGTAAACAATCCTGAGCAATTGGATAAAGTGTTGAAAGTCTATGAAGGGATTCAAAGTGATTTCTCAAAAGAAGTTTCCATGGCAGACCTGATCGTTTTAGGTGGATGTGCCGGAATTGAAAAAGCCGCAAAAGAAGCGGGACATGAAATTTCAGTACCATTTACACCAGGGCGCGCAGATGCAACTGCTGAGCAAACGGATGTAGAATCATTTGCATGGTTAGAACCTTCAGCTGATGGATTTCGTAATTATTTCGCACCAAAGCATAAAACTACTGCAGAGGAAATGTTAGTGGATAAAGCTCAGCTTATGACATTAACTGCTCCGGAAATGACCGTATTGGTTGGTGGAATGAGGGTTCTTGAAACCAATTTTGACGGATCAAAGAAAGGGGTATTTACGGACAATCCTGGAACACTTTCTAATGATTTCTTCGTAAACCTGTTGGATATGAATACAACATGGCAGGCAACTACAGATGAACAAAATGTATTTGTAGGAAGCGATCGAAAAACCGGAGATGTAAAATGGTCAGCATCCAGAGCAGATCTGATCTTTGGTTCTAATTCAGAACTGAGAGCAATTGCAGAAGTGTACGGTACAAGCGACTCAGAAGAGAAGTTTGTAAACGATTTCGTAAAAGCCTGGGATAAAGTGATGAACTTAGATCGGTTTGATTTGAAATGATTTAATCCGAGTTGATACTTGCTCCGATGGTCTCCGTTGGAGCGAATCTTTTTTATTGCAATTAGTTCAAATTAAAGTTGAATTAGAGAGCGAAGGAGCCGTATATTTGCAGTCCTTCAAAAGCGAGAATAGCTCAGTTGGTAGAGCACAACCTTGCCAAGGTTGGGGTCGCGAGTTCGAGTCTCGTTTCTCGCTCATTTAAAGCCTTTCAGATATAGTCTGGAAGGCTTTTTTTATGTCTGATGTTTTAGCAAGCTAAAGATTGAGAGTGGACTTGCTTGAAATATCGGTCTGACGGCTTGAGTCCGTCTGACCGAAACCTGTTTATGGCATGGAGCATTTCCATCAGACGTGATATCCATCAGATGGAAATTTCTGATAGTAATCTGCAATTTATATTTCCTAAGATTCTTTTTCCTTATCCCTCATCTTTTGGCACTCACAGTTAATTCCATAGTTCTCACAAAGTGGATGATCAGGAGCAGAAGAAATTCTTGCTTTACAAGGTCCGCGGCCGTGATGGATCATCAGGTGTGAGAGATCAGTCCAGTTTTCCTGAGGAAATAGCGCCATAAGATCGCGCTCGATCTTATCTGTATTTGATTTATGCTTCGTCAATCCAAACCTGTTCGAGAAGCGCTTAACGTGTGTATCAACTACAACGCCTGCATTAATTCCAAATGCATTACCCAGTACAACATTAGCTGTTTTACGAGCAGCTCCGCGTAATTTTAAAAGATCATCCATATTCTGTGGAACCTTACCATCAAACTCTTCAGCTAAAATTGTAGAGGTTTCTTTTAATGATTTTGCTTTATTTCTGAAGAAACCGGTTGTTCTTACCAGCTCTTCCAGATCTTCAATGGGTGCGTCTTTCATTAATTCCGGAGTTGGATAGAGTTCAAATAATTTAGGAGTTACTTTATTTACACGAACATCGGTGCATTGCGCACTTAAAATAGTGGCAATCAACAGCTCAAAAGGATTTCGGTGATCTAATTCACACTCCGGATTAGGGTAATAAGTATAGAGTTCATGTAAGATCTTTTGAGCTCGTTCTTTTTGCTTCTTTGTTTTTCTTGGAAGTTTTTGCTTCGACATTTATAGAGTATTTTTAAAGCTTTGATCAATTCAGATTTCAACAAGAATAGAATCTTAGATCATTCCTGTAGATGTTAGGTAATTTGACGACAAAATTTCTTTATACCAACCTCAATAGTGCAACCCGGTCATCCCGAACTTGTTTCGGGATCTTACGTAAAGACTTTTAGTCTGTTCTTGTTTACCATCCTCTTAAGGTATCATACCAATCCTCTAACTTTGGATTGTTTTGCTTTACCAGGTTCCATTTCCACTGTTTATGCCAATTCTTTAGATGCTTCTCCCAATTTATGCTTCCACACTCTTGAATGAATGTTATCGGTAACTCCGATATAAATCGTAGTTCTTCGATAGTTAGTAAGAAAGTACATATAGCCTTTGTTCATAGTAAGTAAGACTGTTTCAAGAGCAATTCCTTACAAAGATCCCGAAACAAGTTCGGGATGACCCTATATATTTTACTGTTCAAAAACTGTCAACGAATTACCTAACATCTATAATTCCTGCAAAGGCAGGAATCTGGATCTAGCTTTTAATACAAATCCAGATTCCGGGCATACGCCGCGGAATGACTTTGAATTTCATCCTAATTCAATTTCAGGTTCTAAACATAAAGATTGTACCATAGATAAGGAACTTATGTGAAATATAGTTTCTAAATTCCCGCCATGAATTTTTCCGGTAAAAATAATCGCCCTGATATTTATGCATTAATAGCTCTGCTGACTTTGATGCTGATCTATATTTGTAGTTTTGTAGACAGACAGATCATTGCGGTGCTTGCATCACAGATAAGAGTGGATCTGGACTTTTCGAATACCCAAGTAGGTGTTCTTTACGGTCCTGCTTTTTCTCTGGTATACGCTTTCTGTGGAATCTTTATGGGAAGGATGGCAGATCGTTTTTCGAGAAAATATATAATCCTGTCCGGATTGTTGATATGGAGTATGATGACCTTTGCGAGCGGTTTTGCGAACTCCTTTGCTTTCCTTGTTTCTGCAAGATTTGCTATAGGTATCAGTCAATCGGCTTTGAGCCCGTCTGTGTATTCCCTGCTTGCTGATTATTTTAAACCGAAGCACAGAGCCAGAGTTTTTTCGGTATACGCTTCAGGAATCTTTATAGGCGTAGGACTTTCTTTTTTGATAGGAGGAACTATTGCTGAAAATTATGACTGGCGGATCGCATTAAAATCCGTTGGTTTACCGGGAGTTGGTTTAGCAGTTCTCGGATATTTTTTATTGAAAGAACCATCCAGAGAAAAATCGGAAAATGGGGGAACTCTGGATCAAAGCTTTATTGAAGTACTATCATTTATTCTCAAAAAGCCAACCGTTCGATATCATCTGATTGGATTTTCATTATTGGCGCTAAGCGGATATTCTATTTTGGCTTTTATCGGAACCATATTAACGGATGTATTCGATTCCTCAAACCTGATCAGTAGCTATGGTTGGTTTATGTTTGCTACCGGAGTCAGTGTTAATCTTTCAGGTTGGATGGCGGATAAGATGGCATTGAAATTTGGTGAGGAAAAGAGATTTTTTTCCGGGATTGTAGCAGCACTCGGAGGATTGCCATTTTATTATTTCGGGTTATTCGCTGAAACTGCTTTAATGGGATTGATACTGATCGGAATAGCGAATGTAATTTCGTCATCCTACAACGGTGTAGCTGCAGCTTTGATTCAGGATTTTGTGGGATCGAAAATGCGCGGTGTTGCCGGTTCTATTTATCTGTTTGTGGTAAGTATAGTGGGATTTGGAATCGGTCCACCGGTAACGGGTTGGTTGATGGATCATATTTTTACCGGAGCAAAAGGTCCTTCTCAGGCTATGTTCTCGGTATTTCTTGTTTGCGGAATACTTGCTACACTTTCCTTTCTGAAGGCTATGAAAAGTTTTGCAGAAGATAAGGTTTAACAAAGGCTGTTTTCAGTTGTTAAACAAGTCTTTCAAATGCGAGATTGAGTTCATAATCTATTTAAAATTGAACAGCTGAATATTTATTCGGTAGACAAAAGATTGATCTGAAAGATGATGTTGCTATATGGAGGAATCCCTTCAGCCCCATTCTTCCCATATGCATATCCTGAAGGTACAAATAACGTAATAGCCCCTCCTTCATTAATTTTTGGGATGCCTATCTGCCATCCAACAATGAGTTCATCCAATGAATATGAAACAGGTTCTTTTTTCAAATCGATTACTTTGCCGCTAAGAAGTTTTCCCAGATACGTAATCGAAACTCTGCTACAGGGATTTACAGGTTTTCCTGTTCCTTTTTTATTAATTATATAACGAATACCTGTGCTGTCAGTTTGAGCGTCTATATTGTTTTCAGATAAATATTCGTCAATAATTTCAATGTCAGTTTCAAGTGTGCTTTGATCAGTTTTAAGATCGATGGAACCATCACAAATATTTTTTTTAATGCAGGTATTCGGAACCAGAATTATCGAAAGCAGAGGTAGTATCAGAGCTTTTTTGAAGATCATGAAGTAAAGTGAAATTTTGTACTAAAATTAAGAAGGTTTGTAGAACAATGATAAAGGTTATTATACTTCGCTCAACGCTTCATTCAAAGCTTGCAAGCTCTTTTTAGCATCTCCGAAGAACATTTGGTTTTTTTCTGTATAAAATAATGGGTTATCAATACCTGCATAACCAAAACTCAAACTTCGCTTAAAGACGATCGTTCGCTTGGCTTCGTCCACATTCAGAATGGGCATTCCATAGATAGGACTTCCAGGCGAGGTTTTTGCCATGGGATTTACAACATCATTTGCTCCAATCACAAGTACAACATCCGTAGATGCAAATTCTGGATTGATCTGATCCATGTCATACAATTGATCATAAGGGACATCAGCTTCAGCTAATAATACATTCATATGACCGGGCATCCTTCCTGCAACCGGATGAATTCCATATTTCACCTGTACTCCGCGTTCTTCAAGTTTAGTAGCTACTTCTTTAATGATGTGTTGAGCCTGAGCAACAGCCAATCCATAGCCGGGTACAATTACAACTTTGGATGCATAAGCAACCTGAATGGCAAGATCCGTAGCAGAAGTTTCTCTAACTGTTTTGTCACCATCAGACCCTGAGTCTTTTTCTGAAGATGAACCTCCGCCAAAACTTCCGAATACTACATTGAATAGAGAGCGATTCATCGCTTTACACATAATTTGTGTAAGGATTAATCCTGCAGCACCTACCAAGGCACCGGAAACGATGAGTAAATTATTACCGAGTACAAATCCCGCCATAGAAGCAGCAAGTCCCGAATAGGAGTTCAGTAAAGAAATTACCACCGGCATATCAGCCCCTCCAATTGGCAAGACCGATGTAATTCCTATTAAAAGAGACAGACCAAGTATGATCCAAAAAATAGTTTGATTTGCAGGATCGTAAGTAAAAACACCGATCAAGACTACAACTCCAATCATAGAAGCAATGTTGATGAAGTTGAACCCGGGAAAAGTAATCGATTTTCCTGATATGAATCCTTTCAGCTTTCCAAACGCAACAAAACTTCCTGTCAAAGTCAGCGCACCGATAAAAATACTAAGTCCGGTTGTAACCAGACCTGAAGTCCCCATCACAGAAGGATCAGCATATTTACTGAGTTCTCCCCACGCCACCAAAGCCGAAGCACCACCACCAAATCCATTAAACACTGCAACAAGCTCCGGCATGGCTGTCATAGCAACCTTTTTAGCCAGAATTATTCCTATCAAACTACCTATCAGTACTCCGATAATGATCCATTCAAAAGAAACAATTTGTTGATCAAACAGAGTGACAATAATTCCGATCAACATTCCTGTTGCTGCAAGTTGATTTCCCTTTCGGGCAGTTGCCGGGGATCCAAGCAGTTTCAATCCGCGAATAAAGAAAGCGGTAGCGATGAGATAAATTAATTGAATTGCATCGGGTAAATAGTTGACAATATAATCCGGAAGAAACTGACTCATTTGTCATCTCCCTTTTTCTTGAACATTTCAAGCATTCGGTCGGTTACCATAAATCCACCAACTACATTTATTGTAGCAAAAATAATTGCTGCTACACCAAGAATCTGAGTAAGCAACCCGCCTTCACCGCCGGTAACAATAAACGCTCCTACAATGGTGATTCCTGAAATTGCATTAGCTCCCGACATTAAAGGGGTATGCAAAGTTGGGGGCACTTTCGAGATCAACTCAAAGCCTATAAAACAGGCGAGAACGAAAATGAATAAAGAAAAAATGAGTATGGACATATTGAATGAATTAGGAATATTTGAATTAGGAATATGCAGCCTATTCCTAATTCGTAATTCAATTATTCTTAATTAATGGCGAAATAATCTCGCCGTTATGGGTTATCGTTGTGTTTAGTAGAATTTCATCTTCAAAATCAAAATGTGACTTTCCATCTTTTAACAGTAGATTCAAAAGAGCCAATATGTTTTTTGAGTAAAGCGTACTTGCGTGGTTTGCCAGTTGACTGGGAAGATTAACAGGTCCAACGATCTTCACTTCATTCACAACTTGTGTAGTTCCAGCTTCAGTAAGTTCACAGTTTCCTCCATTTTCAGCGGCCAGATCAACAATCACTGAACCGGGTTTCATTTCAGCTACCATTTCTTTGGTGATCAAGAGTGGAGCCGGTCGTCCGGGAATCAATGCTGTGGTTATAATGATATCCGATTTTTTGGCATGTTGATGGATCAGTTCACGCTGTTTGAGTTTGTCGTCTTCAGTGAGTTCTTTTGCGTAACCACCTTTGGTTTCTGTTTCTTCGTCGGATAATTCTACCTCAATAAATTTAGCGCCCAAACTTTCTACCTGTTCTTTAACTGCAGGACGAACATCAAAGGCTTCAACAACCGCTCCCAGTTTTCTGCAAGTTGCAATGGCTTGTAATCCGGCAACTCCGGCTCCAAGAATCAGAGCTTTGGACGGTGGGATGGTTCCAGCCGCCGTCATCATCATTGGGAAATATTTATCGAGTTCATTAGCAGCGATCAAAGATGCTTTGTATCCGGCAATAGAGCTCATAGAAGATAGAGCATCCATATTCTGAGCTCTGGAGATTCTTGGAATTGCATCCATGCCTAGTGATGAAATTTTATGCTCTTTTAGAAATGAAACAAGATCCGGGTTTTGGAGTCCCCAGATAAAGCTGATTAAAACAGATCCACTTTTAAGTTTACTCAGATCGTCCTGTAATGGAGCCTGAACAGATAATAGAATATCAGCTTTGGATAGCAATTCTTCTTTAGAAGCACTAATGGAAGCTCCTGCTTCTTGGTAGAAACTGTCCGGAAAGTTAGAAGCCAGTCCGGCGTCTTTTTCAATCCAAATTTGAAGGTGGTCATTATTAAGTTTACGAACAACTTCCGGGGATAGAGCAACCCTTTTCTCATGTTTTGCAGTTTCCTTTAATACCGCTAAGATCAAATCTAACCTCCGCTAATGTTTTCGATCACAGGTAACATACGAAATGGAACTTTAGGAGAAAATAAATAAAAAAGGGGTTGAATAATTCAAAAAATTATACATCTTATTATCAATTAAAATAAGAGTAATGGGTTATGAGTAAGGGAAGAATCCTGTTCATTCTGGTAAGCATATCTATTATTATTTCTTGTAAGAATAAAAGTGACCCGGAGAGAGGAACTGAATTTCCGCAAGAGTTTTTAGGAGTTTGGGAGGCAGATCAGACACAGGATCCTGATAACGAAGGAATATTTACTCATTTCAAAAAAGATACGGTAACATATTACGGGAGAATAGGCGACGCTGATGATCCTTCCACCTGCTATTTTACAAGCCCACTTTTTGAAATAGTAGAGTTTGAAGGTGATTTATTCACATTAAAAGCAATTGGCATCGATGAAGAAGAAGAGCCTTTAGGGGAGTTAACTATTCGAATAGATGGAAACATAATGGAATGGGTTTTCGCTGAAGACGATAAAGATCGTTGGAATAGAAGACCAACATTAAGTACTGAAGATCTTACGCCCCCATGTGAGGGTTTTAAAGTAGCAACTTTAAATAATCAAATATTCTATCAATGAAGTATTCATTAATTACTCTTTTAGTATACTCAATATTGATTTTGGGATTTATTTCCTGCAAAAATAACAATGATTCTGATGATGGCTTGATACCGGAAGAATTCCAAAGAATGTGGGAATTCGATGAAAACGAATCTGGTGATGGCTATTATTTATTTTTTGAAGAAGAAAGCCTCGTAATATATGAAGATGCAGGCCTTGAGTGCATGTATAGATATACCGATAACCTGATTTCTCGGGATGGAGAAAGATACACATTTCGGGAAACGGATTTCGAAGATAACTCGACATACTCAGTATATCTTAAAACAGTAGATGGGACACTATGGGCAAGCGGAGTGAGAACATTCGAAACCAAAGAAATTTACGTTAAGTCAGATAGTTCAAAAAGCTCATTCGAACCTTTTTGTACAGACAATTTCAAAAGTAAAGAGAAGCCAGAGATAAGCAGATACGTATTTAACAAAGAACTACCTGTTTATGTAGTGACTGAATTAAAATAAGGTGTAACTTTCTATCAGATATAAAATTTTAATAACCGCAAACTCGATAAACCCATAATTAGATGAAAATTTCAGCAAAAAAATTAAGTTTATTATCACTACTCATACTTTTGAGTATATCCTGTAAAGATAAATCAGAAGACTCTGAAACTGGAACTGAATTTCCTTCTGAATTCCAAAAAGTCTGGCAAGATGACGAGTTTACATCTGATGGGGATGAAATAGGTATTTATTTTACAGATACTAAAATTGGTTTCTGGGATTATGATGGAGATGATTTTGATCAGGGTGACGATTGTTATTTTATTTCTGAAGAAGCTACATTAATTTCTTTTGAAGGAGATATCTATACAATAGAAGTAGAAGATCCGGATGGTACAGAAAGAATTGAAGCAGAAATAACTATAAATAATGGGAAGCTAATAATTGATGATCCTGAAGAAAGCGAACCCTTTAGCCACACAGACACCGGAGATTCTGTAAGTGACCTTTCTCCACTATGCCCGGGCAATTTAGCTAAAAGACTAAGTACGCAAAATAAATCAATACCTTTTCTTAGATATTGATTTACTGAATGACTATTAAAGTCATAGACACATTCAAATATATTGAAGCCTGATTTTTTGTACTTTAATAAAGAACAATAAATCAGGTATTTTTTATGGAAGACATCGCAGGTAAAACATTTCAAGTAGTTATAGTTGGTAGCGGACCGGCAGGATTAACAGCAGCGCTTTATGCTGCAAGAGCAGATCTAAGCCCATTAGTATTTGAAGGACCGGAACCGGGCGGACAGCTGATGACCACTACTGATGTAGAAAATTTTCCGGGATATCCTGATGGAGTAATGGGACCTCAAATGATGGATGATTTTCGTCAACAGGCTACTAAATTCGGAGCAGATTGTCGTTATGGATACGTAACGGATATCGACTTTGAATCCCGACCTTACAAAATGGTAGTCGATGAAAAGACAGAAATAAAAGCACATACCATTATCATTTCTACAGGAGCATCTGCTATGTGGCTTGGTTTGGAAAGCGAAACCAGACTAAGAGGAAAAGGTGTTTCTGCTTGTGCTACTTGTGATGGCGCTTTTTTCAGAAATCAGCATGTAATTATTGTAGGTGGTGGTGATACTGCCATGGAAGAAGCTACTTTCCTAACTAAGTTTGCCAGCAAAGTAACCGTTGTTCACAGAAGAGATGAGCTCAGGGCTTCAAAAGCTATGCAAACCCGAGCTTTCGAAAATGAGAAGATCGAGTTTATGTGGGATAGTGAAGTTGAAAAAGTTTTAGGTGAACAGGTTGTGGAAGGAGTGAATATCAAAAACAGAAATACCGGTGAGATCACTACTTTGGATGATGTAACAGGTGTATTTATCGCGATCGGGCATAAGCCAAATACAGATCTCTTTAAAGGTGTTCTTACTATGGATGATGTTGGATATATCCAAACCAAGGGACAATCAACCAAAACAGATCTTCCGGGAATCTTTGCTTGCGGAGATGCTATGGATTCATTCTATCGTCAGGCCGTAACTGCTGCAGGCACAGGATGTAAAGCTGCTTTAGATGCAGAACATTATTTAAGTAATGAACTCAGCAAAGAAGCTATTGCCGAAGAGCATTGGAAGTAAATAACTCCGTGCAGGAAAATCTAATATCAATATTATCTGAAGCGGGAATAGAGGATGAGCTGATTCAGGAAATCCAAAAAGTGGGTTTTACTAAAACAGCCCGCTCCGGAGAACTGATCATAACTCCCGGAAGTACTTCCATGCATATGCCAATTGTACTTGAAGGATTGCTAAGTGTAGTAAGGCAAGACGAAGATGCAAACGAGATACTTCTCTATTATTTAGAAGGAGGAGAAACTTGCGCGATGTCTCTTGCATGCTGTATTGAAGGCAAAAGAAATGATTTTAAAGTAACAGCTGAAGATAATTCTGTTCTTTGGATGATTCCTATGAACTATATGGACGAATGGATCCAGAATTATAGGTCTTTCAGAAAATATGTGTTCAGCTCTTATCAAACTCGTTTTGATGAATTACTTGAAACCATCGACAGCATTACTTTTCTTAATTTGTATGACAGACTGTATAAGTATCTGTTAGACAAAAAGCAGGCAACGAAATCGTACGAGATTAAAATGTCTCACGAGCAAATTGCTCAACATTTGAATACTTCCAGAGTTGTTGTATCCCGCCTTTTAAAACAACTGGAAAATGAAGAGAAAATAGAATTGGAAAGAAATCGGATTTCCATTCTTTAATCTCAAAGCGCCTCTCTGAAAACAATTATCATCAATCTCATTGTTTGTAACTAATGTTACAGAGTGTGGTTGTTTATTTATGGATCTTATTTCCATAACAAAAAGATATTTAAACAATGGAATTAATAGAATTTTTAAGACAACCATGGCCGTGGTATGTGGCCGGACCTTTGATCGGGTTAATCGTACCAATCTTACTAATAGCGGGAGGGAAACTTTTTGGAGTCTCTGCAAATTTACGTCACGCCTGTGCAGCTTGTGTACCCGGAGATATCGAGTTTTTCAAATATGATTGGAAAAAATCAGGAAAATGGAATCTGGTATTTGTAGCAGGAACCATATTGGGTGGTTTTATTGGAGGATGGCTTTTAAGTAATCCTGATCCAATTAATATTTCTGCACAAACCATTACAGACTTAAAAGCTTTGGGGATTTCAGATTTTTCAGGAATGCTGCCATCTGATGTTTTTAACTGGGAAAATGTAGCAAGTATTCAGGGTATTATCTTGATGATCGTCGGTGGATTTTTAGTAGGTTTCGGAGCCCGTTACGCCGGTGGTTGTACATCAGGTCATGCAATAACCGGACTGGCCGATTTACAGTTAGCATCATTACTGGCAGTTATAGGCTTTTTCGCAGGTGGATTGTTTATCACCTATGTCATCTACCCATTTATATTTTAATCGAACTAAGACATGAAGAATTATATAAAATATTTACTAGCAGGAATTTTCTTTGGAATCGTATTGATAAAATCTGAAGTAGTGTCCTGGTTCAGAATTCAGGAAATGTTTCGGTTTGACTCATTCCACATGTACGGCATAATCGGATTGGGAGTTGTTGTAGCTATGATCTCCATCCAAATTATAAAGAGAAAGAACATCAAAGATATGGAAGGGAATGCAATTACGATTCCGCCAAAAGATCCAAAACAAGTTACCCGGTATATTGTAGGAGGCACACTATTCGGATTTGGCTGGGCATTGACAGGAGCTTGTCCGGGACCATTATTTTCACTTGCAGGAGCAGGATACAGCATTATGATCGTTCCCATCTTAAGCGCTTTAGTTGGTACCTGGGTGTACGGAAAGATCAGACCATCACTCCCTCATTAATTAATCTTCAAACAACAGAATTATGTATTTCAAACAAGTATTTGACAAAAAGTTAGCACAATATGCATATATAATCGGATGCCAGAAGAATGGAGAAGCGATTGTAATTGATCCGATGAGAGATATAGATCAGTATCAGGAAATTGCATCTTCTGAAGGACTGAAGATCACTCATGCTGCTGATACTCACATCCATGCAGATTATGTATCCGGTTTAAGAGAATTCACCGAAAAAGGAATAAAAGTCATTGCCTCTGATGAAGGTGATAAAGACTGGAAATACGAATGGCTGAACGGTAGTGATTATAATTATGAGCTCGTTAAGAATGGAGATTCATTCAGTATTGGCAACATTAAATTTGATGTAATTCATACTCCGGGACATACACCGGAATCAATCAGTTTTCTGGTAACAGATGGCGCTCTTACTGACGAACCAATGGGTATTTTAACCGGAGATTTTGTTTTTGTAGGAGATGTCGGTCGCCCGGATCTTTTAGAAACTGCAGCCGGTGAAAAAGGAAATATGAAACCGTCTGCACAAACACTGTATAAGTCGGTTGAAAAATTCAAAGAGCTTCCGGAATATTTACAAGTGTGGCCCGCTCATGGTTCAGGAAGTGCCTGCGGTAAAGCGTTGGGAGCAGTCCCTGAATCTACCGTTGGATATGAAACCCGTTTCAGTCCCGCATTTAAAGCTGCTAAAGATGAAGAATCATTTGTGGATTTTATTCTGGACGGACAGCCGGAACCACCTCTTTATTTTGCGAGAATGAAAAAGCTGAATAAAGTTGGTCCTTCTGTGCTTGGCTCGCCAATCGAACTTCCGAAAAAAGTAAGTATTCAGGAAATGGTTGACAACGACATCACTATAATTGATACAAGATCTAAGCACGACTTTGCAAGTTCTCATCTTGAAGGCTCTATAATGGCTTCCTTTGATAAGAATTTTAATACGATAGCCGGTTCTTTTCTTGATGGAGAAGATGAATTTTATCTCATCATCGATCAGGATAATCTTCAGGAAGCTGTCAATGATCTGGCTAATGTAGGATTAGATAAAAGCATAGGGTTTGCAACGTATAACGATCTGGAAAGCTGGAATGGTGAAATAGAATCTACCAATTCAACAGATTTTGAAGGATTATCAAAGCAGATGAATAATGGTAATATTCAAGTGTTGGATGTAAGAAAAGCTACCGAGTATTCAGCCGGACATATTCCCGGATCCATTAATATTGCACACACAAGATTAGCTGCAAATCTGGATAAAATCCCACATGATAAAACGATAGCAGTTCATTGTGCCAGTGGACAAAGAGCTTCATACTCCATTTCTCTATTGAAAAGTAAAGGATTCGATGTGATTTGGGTAGATGATCTATTCAAAAACTGGGTATCTGAGGTAAAAGCATAATGATTCTATCCTGGATTGGTGCTTTATTGGTCGGACTTTCTTTAGGCTTGATGGGTTCAGGAGGATCGATCCTTACGGTCCCCATTCTGATCTATATTTCCGGAGAGCCTGAGAAAGCTGCTATTGCCGAATCATTGGGAATAGTTGGGTTTATCAGTTTAATAGGCTCCATTCCATACGCATTAAAAAAGCAGGTAAACTGGAGAAATGTGATCCTGTTCGGTATTCCGGGCATGGCGGGGACATATGGCGGCGCTTATGCTGCAGGTTTTGTATCAGGGACTTTTCAACTGATGCTGTTTTCTTTTGTTATGATTCTGGCAGCGGTGCTGATGCTCAGAAATAAAAAGGTCACCGATGTTGATCAGTCTCTTGACAAGCAACAACCATGGTGGATCATAGCACTGGAAGGAATTGTAGTTGGTGTGCTTACAGGATTGGTAGGAGTGGGCGGTGGATTTTTGATTGTGCCCGCGTTAGTTATATTAGGCGGATTACCCATGCATGTGGCGATAGGAACCAGTTTGGTAATAATCGCTTTAAAAAGTTTTAGTGGTTTCTATAAGTATCTTGAAGTTTTAGAATCGGTAAACCAACAAATAAACTGGGAACTGGTTTTAATTTTTAGTTTGATCGGTGCAGTGGGAAGTATCGTTGGAAAGTTTGTAGGATCTAAAATAAGCGGTGAAAAACTGAAGAAAGGTTTTGCGATATTTCTTCTTTTTATGGGTGCTTATATAATTTATATGAACGTTTAATCTGAATTAATTATTTATTGAAGACATGAAAAAATCTGTATTGATTATACTTATTGGGTTGGTTTTAGCTTCAGCATATGCGCTGATCTATTTTCAAAAAGAGCGCGAGTTACATGCGATTTCTTCTGAGGAGGCAATAGAGAATAAAGCTCAGGTTGAGGGAATCATAATCGACGTAAGAACCGAACGGGAGTATGATAACGGAAGTTTAAAAGGAGCTCTTGTAGGTTACAATTTAACTTCCGGACAATTTGAAGAAAAACTCGACTCATTAGATAAATCCAAAACCTATTATCTGTATTGCGCTTCAGGCAACCGAAGTGGGAAAGCAGCCGAGATAATGAAGGAGAACGGTTTTGAAAATGTACACAACCTTGGCGGCTACAATGATCTGGTAGAAGCCGGTTTCGAAAAGAAGTAATCTCATTCATTCTATATGCAAGCATTAATGGATCTGCTAAACCAAACTCAAACCGCAGTAGCGGTAATAGGATTGGTGGTGCTTCTGCTCTATGAACATGCCCATCCATTTTTTGATTTTTTTAAAGATTCCGGGAAACAGCGCTGGAAACATTTGCTCAGAAACGCATCTCTTGGAATAGTAAACGCAGCGATTACCTCATTTCTTTTTGTGGGGATTTGGTTATGGGCTTCCAATTGGGCAAATACTAACGACTTTGGAATTTTGAATTGGCTTGCTTTGCCGCCAAGGGCTCATGTAATTGGTGCTGTTTTATTGATGGATACATGGACGTATTTCTGGCATGTGATGAATCACCGGATTCCATTTTTTTGGAAATTTCACCGTGTTCATCACTCTGATCCAAATATGGATGTGACCACTGCAAACCGTTTTCATACCGGAGAGATTATATTCTCATCTGTTTTCAGAACCGGAATTATCGTATTGATCGGATTGCATATTTGGGAATTACTGGTTTATGAAATTCTACTGATCATCGTCGTTCAGTTTCATCATGCAAATATCGGAGTACCGGAAAAACTGGACAGGTTTCTAAGAATATTTATCGTAACTCCGGCTATGCACAAGGTTCATCACTCTAGAAAACAATCAGAAACGGACTCTAACTACAGTTCGTTATTTTCTTTCTGGGACAGGATCTGCAAAACATTCAATCTGAATGATGATCCTCATTCCATACACATCGGTTTGGATGAATTCGATTCCGAAGAAGACCAAAAAGTAAAAGGATTGTTTTGGATGCCATTTAAGAAGACAGACAAATAATGAAGCTCAAAACCCCACCCGTTATAGTAGTTGCAATTACTGTATTTTTAATGTGGGTAATTGATAAATATCTGTCAGTGGAATTTCTTGCATTAAATGCTCCGAAATGGATCATTGTTTTGACCCCAATACTTGGTATAGCATGCATTGTGCTGGGAGTTATTCAATTTTCTTTAAAGAAGACAACAGTAAATCCCCATAAACCGGAGGACTCAACTTCTTTGGTTAGTTCCGGGATCTATAGTATTAGTAGAAATCCAATGTATCTCGGGATGTTGATCCTGCTTTTGTTTTATGGTCTGTTTCTGGGGAATGGACTCGTATTTATGATGCTTCCGGTATTCATTTGGTACATGAATTCATTCCAGATCAAGCCAGAAGAAGAGATGATGATTGAGCTATTTGGAGATGAGTACAAAGATTATCAGAAAAGAGTAAGGCGCTGGATCTGAATTACTAGACAAAAAGAATATGATAAAGCCTATTTTTTATTTTTATTCTCATTATACATGTAGCGAACAAAGAAGTAAGTAATTATGCTGGGAGCTAATCCTTTGGTAAACTGAAAAAGAAAATTCAGCCAATCATTTGAAATCGGAACTAAAGAAACCTGTTGAAAGAGAAGTTCGCCGTAAGGCTGATTATCCAGAAAAAGAGTAGATATAAAATTCCAACCAACATGGAGCCCTAAGGCAAGAAAAATAGAATTAGTTTTAAAATAAGAATAAGCCCAAACCGCTCCAGATACACCGGTAATAACGAATATGTAAACCATCGGAATCAGACCGGCTCCAAACATCCCATAAGAAAACCAGTGGTACATTCCGAATAGAATTGCTGAACTTAAGATGGCTGCTTTGTTATTAAATCTGCTGGCAAGAATATAAAGTGCGGCCCCTCGAAATAGAAGATCTTCGGTTAAAGCTGATTTAAGATGATACCACAGCGAACCAAAAATTTGAGATAAACTGATATTGGTTTTTAATTCCCACTCAGTAGATAAAACATACGTTTCGGTCAGAATTAAAATGCTTTGAACAATACTTATAAATCCAAAACCCAATAAGAACTGAATTGATCTTATGGAAACAGGAGTAAATCCTAATACAGATAGACTCTTTTTTTCAAATAAAAATAAAAGGAGCCAAGAGGCTCCTAAAATTATAAGTATTCCAATCACGTATCAGCTATCTGAAGTTATTTTTTCTTTTTCTTGCCTACGGTTTTTTCTTCCTTCTCTTCTGTTTCCTCAGCCTTAGCTTCTTCTGTATTTTCTTCTTCCTCATCTTCGTCTTCGGTGATCTCGATCACTTCCGCATCCACAGAATAGTCGTCGTCTTCAGGATCAACTTCTTTTTCAACTAAGATCTGGTAGTCGTTGATGAACATGGCAAACATCCCTATAGCAGAAATAACCGGAGCCATTGCTCCAACTAATGCGGCGCCACCAACTCCAAATGCCAACTGCGTTTGAAAGACAACTTCGCCTTCTTTATTCTTGATGATAAGCTTTCGGGCACTTCCTTCTTTTATCAATTCACGGATAGAACTAATCACTTCGTTCACTCCGCCTTGTATCTCTTCGTAGACACGTTTAGCCTTGGATTTTGCTTCTTCTTTCTTCATGATATGTGTGATTTATGAAAATTTTTGTAAGGAATAGCTTCCGAACTTGTCTTACTACGCAGAACAATAAAAAAAGATACAGAATAATAATATGCTAGCCAGAGTATTTTGCGCATCCACTGTAGGTGTAGATGCGCGCATCATAGACGTAGAAACTCATCACACAAACGGAATGCCAAAATTCTTTTTGGTAGGATTACCAGACCGTGCTGTGAGTGAATCCAGAGACAGGGTGGAAGCAGCTATCAGAAACACAGGATCTTATTATCCGTTGGGAAGGATAACTGTAAATCTTGCTCCCGCCGATCTTCCAAAAGAAGGAAATGCTTTTGACCTGCCCATAGCAATCGGTTTGTTAAGGATGTCAGGACAGATCTATACAGAGAAACTGGAAGAAACAGTTATGCTCGGTGAATTATCACTTGATGGAAAAATCAGACCTATTAAAGGAGTTCTTCCGGTTGCAGTGGAAGCCAAGAAGCAGGGTTTCCAATATTTGGTGGTTCCTAAAGAAAATGGCGCTGAAGCAGCAGTAGTGGAAGGAATAGAGATCTTTGCCTTTGATCATATAAATCAGGTTAAAGATTGGTTGGAAAATCGAGGGTCGATGGATCCGCTGGAAGTAGACGTGAAATCCTTTTTCAATAAAAAAGGTCAGTCAAAGATCTTAGACTTCTGTGATGTGCGCGGACAGGAAAATGTGAAGCGAGGTTTGGAAATTGCAGCAGCCGGTGGACATAATGCAATTATGGTCGGTCCACCCGGTTCAGGGAAAACAATGATGGCACGGAGAATCCCAACAATTTTACCTCCACTTTCTTTAGAAGAAGCTTTGGAAACGACAAAGATCCATTCGGTATCAGGGATTTTGGATGGAGGAAAAGCACTGATCACTTCTCGTCCTTTTCGGGCTCCACATCATACCGTTTCAGATGTGGCACTAGTCGGTGGTGGAAGTATTCCTATGCCGGGAGAGATTTCGATGTCGCATAACGGAGTTTTGTTTTTGGATGAGCTTCCTGAATTCAAACGAAGCGCGTTGGAAGTGATGCGCCAGCCACTGGAAGATGGGTTTGTATCTATTTCCAGAGCAAGAATGAGTGTGACTTATCCAAGCCGTGTTATGTTAGTGGCTTCTATGAATCCTTCTCCATCGGGAGATTGGTATGATGCTCAGGATATGAATGGAGCTTCTTCATTAGCGATGCAACGGTATTTGGGCAAGATCAGTGGACCGCTTTTAGATCGAATCGATCTTCATATCGAAGTGAACAAAGTGAGTTATGATGAGCTGTCAGGGAAAGCAAAAGGGGAATCATCCCAAGAAATAAGAGAAAGAGTAGTTAAAGCAAGAGAAGTTCAAACCAAACGATTCTTCGGATTGAAGTCGGTGTACTCGAATGCACAAATGAATACCAGAATGGTTCGGAAAGTGTGCAAGTTGGATGATTCAGGCTCAGAAATACTGAAGAAAGCAATTACTTCACTAGGACTTTCAGCCAGGGCTTACGACAGAATCCTAAAAGTATCCAGAACTATTGCTGATCTGGATCATTCAGAGAATATAAAACCAAATCATATCGCAGAAGCGATCCAATATCGAAGCTTAGACAGAGAAGGGTGGCTTGGGTGAACAAAAAGAGAATAATGAATATTGAACAAGGAACAATGAGGTTAGATTTATGGCAAATAGAAAATATGATCTAGAAGAGCGATTAATATCGTTTTCAATTGAAATAATAAATATAAGTGAAGAGTTGCCAAAAACTTATGTAGGTATTCATTTTGCAAAACAAATCACTAGAAGCGGAACATCTCCGGCATTTCAGTATGCAGAGGCATCAGCTGCAGAGTCTAGAAAGGATTTTATTCATAAGCTAAAAATAGGTTTAAAGGAATTGAGAGAGACTTTTGTATGTCTTAAGATTATCAAAAGAAAACCACTTGTAAACTCTGAAGAATTAGATTGGCTTCTAAAAGAGTGCAATGAATTGATTTCTATTTTTAACTCAAGTATTAAAACAGCGAAGAAAAATCTTTCTTCAATCAAATCATGATTAATTATTCCTTGTTCAATATTCATTATTCAAAGACTTCGCATGTTTATGCGGTGCGATTGATGAAACAAATTAATTATTTAAAGGTTAAGGGTAATAACAACTCAATGTGTAACAAAGTAAACAAGTATGAGAATGGAGGCAGATATGAAAAGTGAAAGATATACTTATTCGAAAAGTGGGCTTGTATTCGCACTGCCTGTTCTTATTATTATTCTTTATTTCTTGTTGACGATCTAACAGTTGATTTCAGTTAATTAATTGGATAAGCTTTCAGCCCTTTTAATAATTAAAATTACGTGCTGAACTCTTGTCATCTTTTGCAGAAATAGCATTTCCAACCGCTGTTCGACAAACATTTACTTATGAAGTACCAACTCAGTTCCGAAAGGAAATAGAAGCTGGAGTACGTGTCTGGGTTCCGTTTCGTTCTCATTTCGCGATTGGAGTAATTGTTCAACTTCACGACGAAAAACCTGAGTTCAAGACAAAAGAAATAAAAAAGGTTCTGGATTCGGAACCGATCTTAACAGAAAAACTACTCAAACTCACAGAATGGATTCACAGATTCTATTTTTGCAGTTGGGGAGAAGTCATTCAGGCTGCGTTGCCTGCGGGATTAAACTTTGTATCCAAAAAAAGGCTGAAAGTCGGAAGTGAGGGTGGACTTAATCTCAGAACGGAAGCAGAAAAAGAAATTATAGCCGATATCCAAAAAGATGAATCTATAACTCTGGATGCAGCAAAAAAGAGATACAAAGGCACTTCGTTAAATAAGGTTTTCAAAAAATTACTGAAATCAGGTGTTCTTGAGATTTGGGAAGAGCCGGATATCAAAGTTACGGTAAAAACTGAAAGAGCATGGGATTGGAAGGAAGGTAAAAACAGAAAGTCTGCTATTGAGTTTTTGGAATCACAAGACAAGAGTTTTAAATGGATGGAAGCTCTGGAAGTGTTTGCTTCTGAAGAGGTGCCCATTCGAAATTCTGATACAGATAATCTGGGGATCAACAATTACTCGATCAAAAAACTGAAAGATGAGAATTGGATACGACCAATAGAATTAGAAGTTGAACCGGATACATTAGATTTAGAGTTTAATCCGGACTTGATCAAAGAACTGAACAAAGAACAAAGCTCGGTTTTTAGTTCTATCGAAAAATCGATCAGAGAAAAGGAGTTCAATAATTTTTTATTGAAAGGAATAACCGGAAGCGGTAAAACAGAAGTATACATTCAGGCACTAAAACAGGTATTGGAAAGTGGAAGAGGCGGAATTGTTCTGGTTCCTGAAATTGCACTTACTCCACAAACCGTTTCCCGTTTTTACAGGATATTTGGTGAAGATATTGCGGTGCTACACAGCCGAATGAATGAAAGAGAGCGACTTGATTCCTGGAGAAAACTCCGATCCGGAGAAAAGAAAATAGCCATTGGTCCTAGGTCCGCAATTTTTTCTCCCGTTCAGGATCTTGGGATTATTATTCTGGATGAGGAACACGATAATTCCTATAAACAGATCGATCCGGCGCCAAGATATCATGCCAGGGAAGTGGCAATTATGCGGGCAAATATGACTGATTCAGTAGTTATTATGGGATCTGCTACCCCAAGCATGCAAGCTCTGGAAATGACCAAGAAAGGGAAGGCAGATCTGCTTGAACTTACAAAACGACACGAATCTGCAAAGCTTCCGGGAGTTGAGATTTTAGATCTCAAACAATATACCGGAGCAATGAAAGGGGAACTGGCGGTTCCGTTGCATTTAGCAATGAAAGAAGCGTTGAATAAAAAAGAACAAGTAATTCTGCTTTACAACCGACGTGGATTTGCCAATTACTTACAATGCGAAACTTGTGGACATATTCCACAAAGCCCGGAATGTTCTGTAAGCCTGACCTACCACAAAAGGAAAAACCAGTTGATCTGTCACTATTCGGGCTATTCAAGAAAAGCGGATACTAATTGCGAAAAATGCGGTTCAGAATTTCTTTCAGAACAAGGATCGGGAACCCAAAAAATTGAAGAGCAACTGGAAGAGTTGTTCCCGGACGCTAGAGTTCTTAGGTTTGATCGTGATTCAACTTCTAAAAAAGGAGCGCACGAAAAAATACTGGATTCATTTGGAGCCGGAGAAGCAGATATTCTTGTTGGAACTCAATTAGTGGCCAAAGGTTTGGACTTCCCCAATGTGACAGTCGTAGGGGTGACAGACGCAGATACTGAATTAGCATTTCCATCTTTTCAATCTTCGGAGAGAATGTTTCAATTACTGAGCCAAGTTGCAGGAAGGTCAGGGCGAGGAATTAAGCCGGGAAAAGTATTCATTCAAACTCGTCAGCCTGAAAACGAAGCTTTAAAATTTGCTCAGAAACATGACTACGATGGATTTTCAAACTCAGAACTTGATTTCAGAAAAGCTTTGAACTATCCACCGTACTCCAGATTGGTAAAGTTTGTACTGAAAGGAAAGAATGAAAGCCAGGTTCGGGTTTCAGCTTTCAAACTTAAGTCAGTACTGGAAAGATTGGTTCCTGATTTTGATTCTCTGGGACCGTCACCCGCAGCCATTGCATGGATGAACCAATATTACTTGTGGGAAGTAATGGTGAAACTCCCGACAGATAGAGGAGGAAATTTCATCGAAAGGTTATTGGATAAAGTAATGGAGGTGTACGAGTACGAATCTGAAATCAGTACAAATATTGTACGTGTAAATATTAATGTGGAAGCAATTCGGTAATTATTTAGATCCTGACAGGTTTTGAATGGTAAAGTTTAACTACAAAGACGCAATTAACTAACCTGTCAGGATTAAACTTAAAAAGTCAGAATTATTTGGATTACCATTTTTGGAAATCAGTTTTTAAACTTGCATTCCGCCATATAAAGTTAGTATTTAGGGGCTGCAATTAAGCTAATTGAAAAGGTATGGGCGAAGAAAGGGTAAAACTTGCAAAGAGTAATGAAGACGTTCAGAAGTTCATGAAGAATGTTCTGAAAGATGCACGTGCTCTTGAAAGAATGTTAGAAGAGGATTGGTTTGAAACAGATGTAATTCGGATCGGGGCGGAACAGGAGCTATGTTTGATCGATGAGCATGGCAAAGCAATGCCTAATGCCATGGAAGTAATGGATGCGCTGGGGGATGGGAACTACACAACTGAGATCGCTAAATTCAACATCGAAATAAACCTGGAACCGCTGGAGTTTAAAGACAATTGTCTTTCTCAGATGGAAGAAAATCTTCAAAATGAGGTTGCTTACGTACGTAAAAAAGTTCAGGAATTAGGCGGCGATATTTTATTGACCGGAATTCTTCCTTCTATCCGAAAATCGGATGTTGCAATTGAAAATCTGACCCCGCTTCCGCGCTACAAAGCACTGTGTGATGCCATAGATAATATGCGGGGGAAAGAATATGAAATTCGTATTCAGGGAATGGACGAATTGCTTATGAAATTCGATACTCCACTTCTGGAAGGGTGCAACACCGGATATCAGATCCATCTGCAAATTAAACCTGATGAGTTTGTTTCTAAATACAACATCGCTCAGGCAATAGCAGCTCCTGTGTTAGCAAGTGCAGTTAATTCTCCAATACTGCTAGGCAAAAGATTATGGGCAGAAACCCGAATCGCTCTTTTTCATCAATCGGTTGATACCCGCGGAGTGGGTGATCATTTAAGAGATTCACTGCCAAGAGTGACCTTCGGATCTGACTGGCTCAGAGGAAGTATTCTGGATATTTATAAAGAAGATATTTCAAGATATCGGGTGCTTTTAAGTTCAAATCTGGAAGAGAATGTGGACGAACTTTTAAAGAACGGAATACCGCCAAAACTGATGGCACTGAATGTTCATAACGGAACTGTATACAGGTGGAACCGACCATGTTATGGAATCGGAGGAGGAAAACCTCATTTGAGGATCGAAAACCGTGTCCTTCCTTCTGGGCCAACGGTTGTTGATGAAATTGCAAATACAGCGTTCTGGTTAGGATTGATGAATGGTATGGAGGATGCATATTCTGATATTACCAAAGTGTTGGATTTTGATAATGCCCGGTTAAACTTTTTCGCAGCTTCTAAAATGGGACTGGATACAAAGTTTATCTGGACTGATGACAGAAAAGTCACTGCACGCGACCTGATCAAAGAAGAACTTTTACCGATCGCCAGAGCCGGTCTTGAAAAAGTGAATATTTTAGAATCTGATATCGACACATATTTAGGTGTAATTGAAGACAGAGTAGAAAGTGCACAAACAGGATCATATTGGGTGGTTAAATCTTATGGAAAGCTCATCAAAGAGAATAACAGAGAACAAACACTTTCGACGATAACCGGAGCGATGGCTAAAAATCAGCAAAAAGGTGAGCCGGTTCATAAATGGGGATTGGCGCGAGTGGAAGATGTGGCATTATGGAAACCTTCTACTTTGCTGGTGGAAGAATTTATGACTACCGATCTTTTTACGGCGCGTAAAGATGATCTGATTGAGTTCGCTTCAAATTTATTGGACTGGCGGAGGATCAGGTATATTCCCATTGAGGATGATCAAAAACATTTAGTAGGATTGGTTTCGATGCGGATGGTGTTGAGAGAATATTCCAAGGCCGCAAATGAAGAAGGAGAATATAAAAGTCATGCGATAGAAGACATTATGATCAGCAACCCGATAACCATACATCCGGAAGCTTCGATCATAGAAGCGATGGAAATTATGCAGGATCAGCAAATTGGATGTTTACCGGTAGTGAAAAACAGCCGGTTGGTTGGTATTATTACAGAAGATAATTTTTTAAATATCAGCAGAAGACTGATCAAAGCATTGGCAAAAGAAAGCAAAAGTAAGAAGGAAAACTGATTGGAAATATTGGCTGAAAAAAAAGAAAAGAATACAAATTCAGTTTCATACAAAGACCGAATAATCGGGAAGCTTGAAGGGAAAACTCCGGGGCCAACAATTATTGCGCTTGCAGGAGTTCATGGAAATGAACCAACAAGTATAAAAGCAGTAGAACATGTGCTCGAAAAGATCAAAGGTCTTGAAGACAAGTTCTGTGGCAACTTTATTGGTATAAGAGGAAACCTTGAAGCACTGAGTAAAGGCGAACGGTTCATAGATGAAGATATGAATCGTATTTGGTTTACATCCATACTAGACAAAGTAAGGAGAACTCCATTTGATGAAGTGCTTACTGCCGAACGTAGAGAAACCAAAGCAGTTTTAGAAATTATAGATCCGATTATCCTTAATGAGAATAAAAAAGAACCTGTGATCTTTGCGGATCTGCATACTTTTTCAGCAGCAACGGGTTTATTTGCCATCAGTTCCAGAGAAAAAAAGAATGTAGACCTGTTGAGTAAATTGAATGTGCCTTTAATCTTTGGCATTGAAAAAGCTCTGCATGGAACCGCACTAAAATATATTCAAAGTACAGGGAATATCGGTTTCGCTTTTGAAGCAGGGATGCATTTTAGCGAAAGTGCGGAGTTCAATGCTACTGCAGGGATTTATGCACTTCTGAATGCGTCAGGATGTCTGGATCTTTCATATATTCCGGATTACGAACCATATCATGAGTTTTTAGCTCAGCAAACAGCAGGTCTCCCTAAAAAAGTAGAGTTTATATATAAACATATTATTGAAGAGGACGATGATTTTGTAATGAGACCGGGCTTCAAAAACTTTGATAAGATTAAAAAAGGTGATTGGCTCGCCAATGATAAATTAGGCAGAATTGAAGCACAGGCTGGAGGGTATATCTTAATGCCACTGTATCAGGAACAGGGAGATGATGGGTTCTTTATTGTGAAAGATTTGGGTTAAGCCACAGAGGGCACAAAGGTTTGTTATGTTAGAAATGGAGAAATTAAACAAATTGTCTAAGGTTGTAATTGGTGAGGCAATAGAAGTTCATAAAGAGCTGGGACCTGGCCTTTTAGAATCGGCATATCAAGCTTGTTTGTTTTATTCTCTAACTGAAAAGGGCTTAAATGTGGAAAAAGAGAAACCAATGCCAATCAAGTATAAAAATGTTGAATTAGACTGTGGCTACAGAATCGATTTGTTAGTGGAGAGGGAATTAGTAGTAGAGTCAAAGGCTGTAGAAGAATTGAATAATATTCATATTGCTCAAGTTATGAGCTATCTTAAAATGAGTAATTTCAGATTAGGTTTGCTGTTAAATTTTAATGTCAAATATTTGAAACAGGGGATCAAAAGAATTATAAATTAATCTTTGTGAACTTTGTGGTTAATTAAATGAAAAACGATTATCAATTTGTAGATGGAACACGGTTATCTTCAGTTATAGAAGCACTGATCTTTGCCAGTGAAGAACCTATTTCGGGGCAGAAAATTAAATCCATCATTGTCGAAAATGAAGAACAAATAGAAATTTCTGAAGACACAGTTAGCGATTTTGTTGATAAACTGAACACACGCTACGATGAAAACGGTTTAAGTTTCAGGATCGAGCGTATCGCCAAAGGCTATACTTTTGTAACTCAGAAAAAATTCCATTATTGGTTAAGTATCTTTCAACATGAAAATGCCTACCGGAAACTTTCTCAGTCGGCAATTGAAAGCCTTGCAATTGTAGCGTATAAGCAACCGATTACGAAGCCGGAAGTAGATCAAATCCGTGGAGTAGATTCAGGGTATATTCTTCGTCAGTTAATGGAAAAAGCACTGATAGAAGTTTCCGGAAGATCTGACAGCCCGGGGAAACCGTTGCTTTACACTACCACTTCGCATTTTCTGAGACACTTTGGCATCAATTCTGTTGATGAACTTCCGAAGCCAAGAGAAATTGAAGAAATACTTAAAGATGATGATATGGCAGAGCATCGTCAGCTACTATTGGAGCAATCCATGATCATGGAAGAGGAAGAAGATGGCTCGATTGAAATAAAAGAAGACCCCGAAGAAGGGAATGAGACAGAGGATAATTATGAAAATGAAGAAAATGAAGAAAATGAAAAAGATGATGACTCAAAAAATGAAGAGGAATAATGAATAAGAAGTCAGGACGAGGGCCCGCCAAAGGAAAAAAAGACACGAAAAAGAAAAAATCGGGGACTTCACCAAATCGCGTAGATCAGAATTACTCACAGGATGAAGAAATTCGGATCAATAAATTTATTGCACATGCTGGTTTGTGTAGTCGAAGAGAAGCGGATCAATATATAACAGACGGTTTGGTAAAAGTGAATGGTAAAACGATCACCGAAATGGGAACCAAGGTTCGGCGTCAGGATGTGATTGAGGTAAACGGCCAAAAAATACAGCTTGAACCATTTGTGTATCTGCTGTTAAATAAACCGAAGAATACCATCACAACAACGGATGATGAAAAGGGCAGAAATACCGTTTTGGATGAAGTTGAAAATGCAACCGGAGCAAGAGTATATCCTGTTGGAAGATTAGACAGAAATACAACAGGGCTTCTTATTTTAACAAACGATGGAGACCTGGCTCACCGTTTAATGCATCCAAGTTACAGTGTCAGAAAGACTTACGAAGTGGAGACGGAACGAATTTTGTCGGATGAGGAGTTAAGTATGTTCAAAACAGGAATTCCTCTGGAAGACGGAGACGCAAAAGGACACAATGTAAAACGGTTCATGGATGCTCCGAAAATTTTTCAGCTTTCTGTGTTTGAGGGGCGAAACAGGCTTATTCGTAGAATGGTGGAACATTTTGGGACAGAAGTTACTAAGCTTAAGCGTATAGAATATGCGGGCCTTAATTTAAAAGGTGTTAAAATGGGTAGGTGGCGCTACCTCAGACAAAAAGAAGTGAACAACATCCGTGAGCTCGTAAAATTAGAAACTTTAGATTTTAAAAAATAACCAGCTGTAATGGAATATGATAACTTATCAATCTCGTCGGGACAAATTCTTACAGAAGAAGAACTGCCCATAAAATATGATCTGTATTCACCAATCAGTGGCACGAGAAAAGATTTTCCTGTTATTATATTTCTGCATGGTTTCAAAGGATTCAAAGATTGGGGACCTTTTCCTGATGCATGTGAAGATATGGCCAGGCATGGTTTCGGAGTTTTGGCAATCAACTTTTCTCACAATGGAATAGGTAACGGCAGAACAGAATATGAGCGATTAGACCTATTTCAAAAATCCACTCTTTCCAAAGATCTGGACGAGATTGGTTTAGTGATCAGAGCTCTTCAAACGGGTGAAATAGATGATTCACATTCCAATTTGAATACAGACTCAATCGGAATTGTAGGACATTCCAGAGGCGGGCATACAGCAATTGCAGCGGCAGCAGAATATGAATCTGTTAAATGTTTGGTGACATGGGCAGCTGTTGCGGATTATTTAGATCGCTTTAGTGAAAATGAAATATCTGACTGGAATGATAAAGGCTATACGATCTATAAGAACAGCCGAACCGGACAGGACATGAAAGTGGATAAGTCCTGGTATGAAGATACCAAGGAAAATGCTGATCGATTAATAGCGCTCCGTAGAGTCAAAGAACTAGTAATACCAAGTTTATTCATTCACGGAAGAGAAGATGAAGATGTAGCTCAATCCAATTCTGAAGAGTTAGAAATAGCATGTGGTTCAAAAGAAAAAGAGTTGAGGCTTATCGCAAAAGCCGGTCACACATTTGGTGCTTCCCATCCGTTTGAAGAGGAATTTTTTCCGCCTCAGTTTAAAGAATTGGTAGATCTGACCGGAGCTTGGTTCAGGCAGTATTTGAGGTAAACTCCTTTTAAACTTTTTACACCTTAACCACACAATAAACTTGATTACCTCATAGCATAGTCTCACTTTATCTTACTTTTGAAATTTTAAATAAATAAGTAAGAAATGAACTACGGTATTAAGTTAATGGGTCGGTTTTTCGCCCTTTCTCTTTGTTTTGTGCTTGTTGTTTCCGGTTGTAAGTCTTCCGGTGCGGCTACAAAATCAGGGAGCTCCTCAGCAGCAACAAAAAAGCCACCTGCCAAAAAAGGTGATCTCAAAAAATTTAGTGAAGTAATTACTAAAGACGCCAAAACAGACGAAGGTTTGTTTAATGTGCACAAAGTGGACGACAAGTATTACTTTGAGATTCCAAACGAAATGTTGGAAAGAGAAATGTTACTTGTCAGCAGAGTTGCTGGTTCTGTGCAAAATCTAAGTTTTGGTGGCGCAGGTCAAAAAGCTCGTGGACAACAAGTAGTTAGATGGCAAAGAAAAGAAAATAATATTTTACTTCGTCATGTTTCATATTCCAGTGTCGCAAATGAAGATGACCCAATCTATAAATCCGTAAAGAATAATAACTTTGAGCCTGTTGTTTACTCTTTCAAAATTGAAGCAAATAATGAGGACACAACGGGTATAGTAGTTGATGTTACAAGCCTTTATACATCAGATGTTGCCTTAATAAGTGGATTAAGCGGTTTCCAAAGAAGGAATTTTCAGGTAAGAAGATTGGACGGAAGTCGTTCTTTTGTAGAGAAAATGTCCAGCTACCCGGAAAATATAGAAGTTCGTCATGTACTTACTTATGATGCCAGTAGTCCTCCGGATAATGGTTCTACCAATACCATCTCATTGGAAATGAACCAATCTATGATTTTGCTGCCGGAAGAACCCGCTCAGCCAAGAAACTGGGACAGGCGTGTAGGTTATTTTTCTATCGGACAGTATGACTATAGTTCTGAAGAGCATAAAGCAGCTACGAACCGATTTATTACTCGTTATCAGTTAGTGCCTAAAGACAAAGAAGCTTATTTGAGAGGAGAATTGGTTGAGCCGGTTGAGCCGATCGTTTATTATTTAGATCCGGCAACTCCTGAAAAATGGAGAAGTTATTTGATCAAGGGTATTGAAGATTGGCAGGTAGCTTTTGAAGAAGCCGGTTTTAAAAATGCGATTATTGGTAAAGAAGCGCCAACACCTGAAGAAGATCCTGAGTTTTCTCCTGAAGATGTACGCTATTCTGTAATGCGATATATCACAAACCCAATTCAGAATGCACAAGGTCCTCATGTTCATGATCCAAGAACAGGACAAATTCTGGAAAGTGATATTCTTTGGTATCATAATATTCAGAACTTATTAAGAAACTGGTATTTCATTCAAACTGCTGCGTCTAATCCGGATGCAAGAAACGTGAAAATGTCAGACGAGATCATGGGAGACATGCTCCGTTTTGTAATGGCTCACGAAGTTGGACATACACTTGGGCTACCACATAACATGGGATCAAGTCCCGGATACACTGTAGAACAATTACGTGACCCGGAGTTTACTTCAACTCATGGTACAGCTCCTTCCATCATGGATTATGCTCGTTTCAATTATATCGCACAGCCGGGTGATGGAGTTACTCACTACTATCCTCAAATTGGTGAATATGACAAATGGTCTATCAAATGGGGTTACACATGGTTTCCGGATATCGAAAAGCCGGATGATGAAAATGAAACTCTGAATGAGTGGATAGTTGCTAATGGCGATGATCCTTTATATTGGTTCGGTTATTCAAACGGAGCTGACCCGCGTTCGCAAACAGAAGCGATTGGTGATGACGCTATGAAAGCAAGTGAGCTTGGATTGGCAAACCTTCAGGTTATAACGGATAATCTTATCTCGTGGACAGAACGTGATGGTGAAGAGTTTTCAGATCTCGCAGAATTATATGCAAATGTTCTTGGTCAGTGGAGACGCTATATGGGACATGTTACTACTTATGTAGGAGGTGTTTATCAAACCTATAAGACATATGATCAGGAAGGTGAGGTGTATGAGTTGGTTTCTGAGTCAGATCAGCGCAGAGCAATGGATTTCTTGAATACACATGCATTTTCTACACCAACATGGGCTTTCAATAAAGATATATTGAATAGAATTGACCAATCAGGTGCTGTGGAAACATTCCGCGGAGCTCAAGTTGGGGTTTTAAACAATCTAATGAGGCCGGACAGGCTTGCAAGATTAGTAGAAGCAGAAGCAAGAGCTGATGGTGATACTTACACTCTTACTGAAATGATGGATGCGACTAGAAACGGCATTTGGGCTGAAGCAAGAGCAAAGCAAAATACCGGAATTCACAGACGTCATTTGCAACGGGCATATATTGAAGTAATGGGCAACCTGTTAAACGAAGAACCATCAGGGTTCTTTGCACGCTCAGTTGATGTAAGCCAGTCTGATATTCGTCCGGTTGTTAGAAATGAACTTGAAATCTTGAAAAGAGATATCAACAGTGCGTTAGCCGGTAGATCTTTGAACAGAGATACAAAGAATCATTTTGAAGATGCACGAGCCCGTATAGATGATATTCTGGACGGAAACGACTAAAAATATATTTTCAAATTAAAGGGTAGCATGTGCTACCCTTTTTTATAAACACAAATAAATAGAACATGAAAAAATTATTAACGATCAGTTTTGCAATGGTTCTCTCACTTATAGTGAGCAATGTTGGGTTAAATGCTCAGCAATTGGATATGGAACTCTTAAAAGGGATGGAGCCTAGAAATGTTGGGCCTGCGGGGATGAGTGGTAGAATAACTGCCATCGATGTTGTTGAGTCCAATAACGATATTATGTACGTAGGATCTGCTTCCGGCGGTGTTTGGAAGTCAGAAAGTGGAGGAATTAAATGGAAACCTATTTTTGATGATTACGGAGCAGCTTCAATCGGGGCTATCGATATTCATCAGAAAAATCCCAGCATAATTTGGGTTGGAACCGGAGAAGGAAACCCGAGAAACAGCCAAAGTAGTGGCGCAGGTGTTTATAAAAGTATAGATGGGGGACGTTCTTTTGAATTGATGGGATTGGAAGGAACCAGAAATATTCATCGTGTTATCGTTCATCCTGAAAACCCTGATGTAGTTTATGTTGGTGCGCAAGGATCAGCCTGGGGTGATAGTGAAGATCGTGGTGTTTTTAAAACTACTGATGGTGGAAAAACCTGGGAAAAAATTCTTTATGTAAATACCAGAACAGGTATCGGTGATATGGTAATGGATCCATCAAATCCGAACAAAATTTTCGCAGCGATGTGGGAATTCAGAAGATGGCCATGGTTCTTTAAATCCGGAGGAGAAGGTTCAGGACTTTATATGACCTTAGACGGTGGCGATAGCTGGGAAGAAGTGACTTCTGATGATGGTTTTCCGGAAGGAGAACTGGGAAGAATGGGAATCGCAATAGCTCCCGGTAATACAGATGTAGTTTATGCGCATGTTGAGTCAAAAAAGAATGCAATTTACAGATCTGATGACGGCGGTTACACTTGGGAACTTCGCCAAACCGTTGAAAAGGATGGAGAGGTTGGAAACAGACCATTTTATTATGCAGAGATTTATGTAGATCCATTTAATGAAAATACGGTGTATAGCATTTATACTTACATCTCAAAAAGTACAGACGGTGCTCGTTCTTTTGAAAGTTTGTATCCTTATTACAATTGGGTACACCCGGATCACCACGCTTTTTGGTTAAGCAAAGATAATCCCGGATTTATGATTGATGGTAATGATGGTGGTTTGAACATTACCTATGATGGCGGAGATAGCTGGAGATTTATTAATAATATTCCGGTTGGTCAATTCTACCATGTAAATGTTGATAACAGAATTCCATACAACATTTATGGTGGCATGCAGGATAATGGTTCCTGGCAAGGTCCCGCTTACGTGTGGCGTTCAGGCGGAATCAGAAATGCGTATTGGGAAGAGCTTTTTTTCGGAGATGGTTTTGATGTGATCATGGATCAAAGTGATGATCGGTATGTTTTTGCAATGTCACAGCAAGGAAATATAGGCCGTGTTGATCTTGAAACCGGATCCGGACGCTTTGTCCGACCAACACATCCGGACGGAGATGAACTACGATTCAACTGGAATTCAGCAGTTAACTTCGATTCTTTTAACGATGAGACCATTTATTTCGGATCTCAGTATGTTCATAAAAGTGACGATCGTGGTGAATCCTGGACAATTATTTCTCCGGATCTGACTACAAACGATACTACAAAGCAAAAGCAGCATGAAAGTGGTGGTATCACCATGGATGCTACAGGAGCTGAAAATTTCACTACTATTCTGGCAATCGAACCTAGTTCTCTTGAACAAGGATTAATCTGGGTAGGTACAGATGATGGAAAAGTTCATATCACCAGAGATGGCGGAGAGAACTGGACTGACCTCACTAAGAACATAAAAGGAATTCCGTCAGGAAGCTGGGTTGCTCAGGTTAAAGCTTCCACATTCAATGCCGGAGAAGCTGTAGCAGTGATCAACAATTATCGCAGAGATGATTGGGGAACCTATGTAATGCACACTAAAGACTATGGCAAAAAATGGACAAATATTGCCAAAGACAAAGGCATGGAAGGTTACGCACTTTCTTTTGTACAAGATCCTGTTGAGCCGAACCTTATGTTTGTAGGTACTGAGCTTGGGCTTTATGTAAGTATTGATGGAGGAAAAGCCTGGACTAAATGGACAAACGGCTACCCAACCGTATCAACTTACGATATGGTAATTCACCCACGTGAACATGATTTAGTAATTGGAACATTTGGACGCGCTTTTTGGGTTCTGGATGACATCCGACCACTAAGAGATCTTGCCAAAAATGGTGCTGATGAACTGGACAAAGCTATCAGAGTTTATGCAGCTCCGGATGCATATCAGGCAGACTGGAGACAAGCCAGAGGAATGCGTTTCTCAGCAGATGGTGTTTTTTCAGGGGAAAACAGATCAGGTGGAGCCCGTTTAACTTATTCTGTAAACAGCGAAATGCTGAAAAAAGATGGTGATGAAAAGGAAATGAAATCATCAGACAGAAAAGAGAAAGTTAAAGTAGAGGTTTTCAATATGTCGGGTGAAAAGATCCGAACTTTTGAACGCACTCCGGAGCACGATGGTATAAACAGAACATCTTGGGGAATGGATAAAGCAGGGATTCGCGGTGCAAGCAGACGTAAAGCGAGACCAAACGCTCCTGAACCTTCAGGTGGAGATGTATTACCCGGAACGTACAAAGTTAAGTTTACTTATGGTGAATTCTCTGACTCTACAACTGTAAAAGTTATGAGTGATCCGAGAATTGAAGTTTCCATGGCAGCTCTCAGAAAAACGGCTGAATTAAGAGATCAGGTTGCTCAATTAAGTGCTACTTTAGGAAAAGCTACTAATCAATTAATTGATGCAGAAGAGATTGTGGAAACACATGAAGCTCTTGCAAAAGCTGATACTCGTGATAAAAAAGAGTTGAAGGAAATTAATGAAGCCAATAAAGAGATCAAGAAGAAAATCGAAGATCTTATGAATATGGTATTCGGAACACCTGATGATCGTCAAGGTATTACGAGAAATCCTGAACCAACAACCATGCAGGCAATCTTTGGTCCTTTCCGTTACTTAGGTAACGATTACGACGGTCCGGGAACAACGGAAGCAAACCTTCTTCGTTTAGCAGAAGAGGAAGTTGAGGAAGCAATCACTAAGATCAATGCGTTCTTTACATTAGACTGGCCGGCATACCAGCAGACAATGGAAAATGCTGACTTCAGTCCATTCAAAGAATTCAAAACAGTGGATATGGACTAAGCTTTGAATAATGAATATTCAATTTTGAGTTTTGAATATTGATGTGAAACCCCCGATCAGAAATGATCGGGGGTTTTTTATTATACATATTAAAAAAGGCAGTAGGGACAATTCATGAATTGTCCCTACTGCCTTTTTCTCTTTGAGAAACTATATACTTTGCTAAATCAAAAGAATAGTAAACGAGGACACCAAATTTAATATCCTCGTAAGTTATTCAATTAATCATTCGTCCAGATTAGATCAAACTCTACTTCTTCCTGACTTTTAATTTCAGGATTAAGATTAGTGATTAAATGTTGTAGTCTTAATTTGTTGTAATGACGACCATGAGCTCCACGGATTCCGTGACGATTTCCGGGGTACATCATTAAGTCAAAATTCTTATCCGCTTTGATTAGTGCATCAACCAACATGGTTGTATTAGCAGGATGAACGTTGTTATCAACTGAGCCGTGAATAAGTAAGAGCTTTCCTTTCAATTGATCTGCATAGGTCATAGCAGAACCCACATCATAACCTTCTTTATTGGCCTGAGGAGTATTCATATAACGCTCTGTATATATAGTGTCATAACTTCTCCAGTCAGTCACAGGAGCGCCTGAAACGCCTACATGGAAGATGTCAGGGTAACGAAGCATAAGTAACGCAGTCGCATAGCCGCCATAAGAATGTCCATAAACTCCAACACGATCTTCATCAGCATAATCACGTTCGGTAACCTGTTCAATTACTGCTGCGTAGTCATCAATTTCAAGAGTTCCTAACTTCCCATAGTGCAAGGTTTGAAATTCCTTTCCGCGATTCCCCGAACCTCTGTAATTAGCACGAACAACAATAAATCCAAGTTGAGCCATTCTTTGATAGCCATCATAGGTTTTGTAAGTGTTGGTCACATCCTGATATCCCGGACCACCATAAAGTGGAAGTAAAACCGGATACTTTTTTGAAGGATCAAAACCTTTAGGTTTGTAAACTAAAACAGGAAGTTCTGTCTCGCCATCAGCAGCCATCATTGTAGTAAATTCAGGTTTTTCCAAGCCTGCTTCTTCCACATTGCTGATGTCGGCTTTCATAATATTGCGGATCATCTTTCCGTCATTGCTGTAAAGATTAGCTTCGTAAGGAGAGTCGAAAGAAGAGTGATTACACACATAATATTCGCCGGCTTCATTCATGCTTACACTATGGCGACCATCACCATTAGAAAGCTTTTTCATATTCTTTCCATTCATATTTACAGAATAGAAGTAACTGTCTAATCCCATGTTTTGGTAAGCAGTGAAATAGATCTTTTTATTTTTCTGATCAATATTTTCAATGTTTCCAACCGGGAAATCTCCTTTTGTAATTTGATTGATAAGTTTCCCGCTAAAATCGTAATGATAGATGTGATTGTATCCACTTACTTCAGAAGTCCAGATAAATGTTTTGTTATCATCCAATTGAATGAAATTATCATGAAGATTTATATACGCATCTTCTCTTTCTTCCAGAATGGTACGAACTTCTTTGGTCTTGATATCATAAGCAAGAAGTTCGAGGTGATCTTGTTTTCTGTTCAAACGGCGGAATGTTAATTCACTACCATCATTTCTCCAGATTGGTCGAACAATGTATGTATCCGGGTCGCTATTTGTGGGAACTTGTTCTATTTCACCTGATTTAATATCAACGATAAAGAGATTTACAGTAGGATTAGTTTCTCCCGCTTTTGGATATCTCATTTGTTCAAGTCCGGCTTCAAAAGTAAGCTCATGAACAATCGGAAATTGGTGCACGTCTTTTTCCTGATACTGGAGGTATGAAATCTTTGAATTATCAGGAGAGAACCAATAAGCGTCACGTTGTCCAAATTCTTCAGGATATACCCAACTAGGACGACCGTTCATTTTCTCTTCACTTCCGTAAGTGAGTCGCTTTTCTTCTTTTGTTTTGGTGTCAACTACATAGATGTCGTATTCCTTGATATAAGCGAACTTGGTATAATCATGAGAATAAGTACCATTCCAAAGCTGGCTTCTTTCCATTCCTCTCATCAGTTCATCGGTATAAAGAGGACGCTCAACTTCAGGTTTGAAAAGCTTTCTGAGTTTTTTGTCTTTTAAGTTGAAAACATAGTCAACCTCATCTTTAGTAAAAAATATGGCTTTATCATCCATTACAAATTCAAAACGATCGAAAGGCAATACAGAAGTATTGGCGTCTGAAGTGGCATTGTATTGGCTAATCAGTGCTTCTGAAGTTGATTTGTCAAAAAGTAAGGTTCTTTTTTCTGTTTTTGGATTTACTTTATAGAAAACAGTATTACCATCATCGTCTTTTTCTGTTTCCATATATCCCATATCTCCGGGAAGCCAGTTCAAGCTGGAGCCGTCAAAGCTGACAAAGCCACGCTCGCCCATTTGTGCATAAAGTTCCAGACCGGTTTGAGCAAAAGCTCCACCGGATAAAAATGCCAGTATAAGTAGCGTAAAAAATGAATTTATTAATCTTTTCATAAGAGGATTAAGTTTAATATTGATCTGCAGAAAGTAACGCAGAAAATTTGTGTTTAAATATAAGGCTTCTGAATTAAGTTGCCGTCAAATTGAGTAAATGGTTTTTTGGGGAATTGGTGAGAATTCCTATTTATGTCGGCATGTGAAATCTTACGTGCCTACATAAATAGACAAAGAAATGATATATTGAATAATCAAAGATGAGTTACTACAACATCAGAGATCTTTCGTCCCAGAAAACGTTCTGCCAATTCCTGGAAGCGTTGAGGGCGGTCACTTACGAAACATTGAAAATCTCCACCTTTACTATTCAAGAGTTCAAGAGTACTCAAAGTGTTTTTCGCTGTGAGGGCTATTGAATCTGCGGAGTCTATTATTTTAATGTTTTGCGATTTCAATATAGAAGGGATTGCTTTCTTAAATAACGGATAATGTGTACAACCTAAGATCAATGAATTGATATCTGATTTATCAAAGGCAGTGAGGTAGTTTTCCAAGGTTTTTGTGGCAACTTCGTTATCAATCCAGCCTTCTTCAGCAAGTGGGACCAACAACGGACAGGCTTGCTGTGTTACTTTGATTTCAGAATTTAGAGCGTGAATGGATTTTTCATAGGCTTTTGAGTTTACCGTTGCCAAAGTACCGATCACACCAATATGATTATTTGGTGTTTGTTTGAGTGCCATTTCAGTTCCTGATGTAATTACATCTAAAACAGGAAGAGAACCGGTTTTTTCTTTTATTTCATTTTTTGCTGAAGCCGATACCGTATTACAAGCAATAAGTATCATCTTAACACCTTTGGAAAGTAAAAAATCGGTGATCTGGAGTGCATATTCACGAACGGTTTCTTCAGACTTTATTCCATAAGGAACACGAGCCGTATCTCCGAAATAGATGATATCTTCGGTCGGTAAAGCTTTAGCTACTGCTTTTGCAACGGTTAATCCTCCGATTCCTGAATCAAAAATTCCAATGGGTGCGTTCTTGTCGGTGCTCACTTGTTGTTTTATAAGTTATTACTGAATGTAATGGAAATGTAATAGAGTTTTGCCGGAACTCCATCTATCTTAGTATGATTATCGTACTTGACACTTAATACTTCATAGATCAACTTCAGGCAAAGTTGTTCCCTAATATAGAATCTTATTTTTTTGATTAGAAAAATTCATCTACAAATTTTACTAGCAGCTTTTATTACTTCCTTTGGAACTGAAATTGCTGCACAGGTTAAACCGGATACCCTGAAGGCTAAACTGGATGAAATTACCGTTGTTGGTTTTAGCGGGAACAGAAGCATTATGGAAACTCCAGGTTCTATTTCTTATTTAGACAATCAGCAGATTAATGGTCTCAGCGATCAATCACTTGTGTATGGACTTAACACTATTGCCGGAGTAAAAATGGATGAACGCGCTCCCGGTAGTTATAGAATTGCCATCAGGGGAAGTGCAATCCGTTCGCCGTTTGGAGTCAGAAATGTGAAAGTGTACTGGAATGACTTTCCGCTTACGCTGCCATCAGGAAGTACACCTCTTAATTTGTTGAATAATCAGAATATAAAGCAAGTTGAGGTGATAAAAGGCCCGGCAGGAAGTATCTATGGAGCGGGAACAGGAGGTGTTTTGTTGATCAACAGCTTCCCGAAAAACCCGCAAACAGAGCGAATTGTTGATGCTTCAGTTGGTGATTTTGGTTTATTCAAATACGGAGGGGAATACAATACCAAAAATGAGTATATGATTACTCAGTATAAGTATGCTTCTCAGGTTTCTGATGGATACAGAGACCAATCTTTTTTTGAGCGCAGAACTTTTGAAACCGGAGTAAAAGTATTTACCCCTTCAAATGTATTGGTGAGTGTTTCGACGTTATACTCAAATCTGAAATATGGAATACCGGGAGGGTTAACACTTGAACAATTTCAAAATGATCCAACTCAAGCTAGGCCAGCAACTGCATTTGCAAAAGGAAGCGTGGAGCAAAACGCATCTATTGATCAAGAAGATTTTATCATTGGCGCTAATGTGGTAAGCGAATGGAGTGAACATTGGTCAGGTGGAACTAATTTGTTTGCCAATATCAGTTCGTTTGAAAACCCATTCAATTTAGATTATAAAAGTGAGAGCAGAAAAAGCTGGGGAAGTCGTCCTTGGGTGCAGTACAAAAATAGATTTGGGAACAGTGATCTTAAACTGAAATTGGGAGCAGAGAATCATTTTGGCAACAACAATGCCCGAAATTATGAGAACGACGGAGGAGTTAGAGACACTTTGAATTTCGAGGATGAGATCGAAATAAAAAACAGAACTATGTATTTGGTGGGGGAGTTAGATCTTCCGGGAGAGATTTTTATTAATGCAGGTATCAGCTATAACAGTGTTACTTACGATATAAATCGTATCGTAACAAAAGAAGGTGGGGTAAATCCGAGTCTGGTTTCAAAAGACTTTGAAACGGCTATTTTACCAAGAGTAGCAGTTGCTAAGAGATTGAATAATCTTACTACTGTTCATGCAAGCGTTAGCGCAGGTTTTTCTCCCCCAACGTTAGAAGAATTTCGAACTAATGATGGAGATATAAACCTTAATTTAGAACCTGAAAAAGGCATTAATTATGAGGTTGGGATTCGTGGAAATACAACAGACGGCTCATTTAGTTATGATGTAGCTACTTTCTATTTCAAGCTGAAGGAAAGCATAGTACTTACAGAATCTCAACGGGATGGAACATTAGCTTTCGCAAACGCAGGAAGTACAAATCAAGCAGGGCTGGAGGTTTCAACAAATTGGATAACTGTCAATAATGTGAATGAGTTTTTGAGTCGAATTGAAGTTCAAAGTTCGTACACCTTCCATTATTTTAAATATGATAACTACGTGAAAGGGGGAGATGATTTTTCTGACAACCGATTACCGGGCGTTGCTCCTCATACTATTTTTACTTCTTTGTTAGCGGAAACCAAGACTGGTTTATATGGACAAATTTCATACAATTACACAGATGAAATTCCATTGACCGATGGAAATACAGTCTATTCGGATCCCTATCATTTAATGAAGGGCAGAATTGGTTTTAAGCAAATCTTGGGAGAGAAATTCAATCTGGATATTTACGCCGGTGGCGATAATCTCCTCGATCAACAATACAGTTTGGGCTACGATATAAATGCTTTTGGAAATCGATTTTATCAACCCGCTCCGGGAATTAATTGGTTTGGGGGAGTGAAGTTGAATTATTTGATTAATTAGGAATAGTTGAATTAGGAATATAAAATAGCGTATTCCTAATTCCGATATTTTATATTCCTAATACCCTCAGAACTTCCTCGCAATAACCACGGTTTCTTTAAAGGTACGATCTCTTCCGGCGGCGCTGTTGTAAGCTTCGAATAACACGATATAAATTCCCACTCTGTTTTTGTTGCCGGAATCTGTTAATCCATCCCAGATCAGGTTACCGGTAAATCCTGCAGGTTTGCCGTCTGCTAATTCACGTACTTCTCGTCCATACCGATCATAAATTCTGACCCGGAGTAAATAATCCGCTTCATCCAGTGTATAATTGATAGATAAGAAATCTTCAAACCCATCATCATCGGGAGAGAAAGGATTGGGAGTAAACGTAATTCCTGAGTTATCGGGAGCAGAACCGGGTTCCTGATAAATAGAATTTTGCTGACCGGGAGTTCCTCCACTTACTTCTGTACTGGAACTCCAGTTACTTTCATCGTTGCTTGGTCCGGCGGGATTTATCTTTTCCAGAGCCACACCATCAACGCTTACACGATTCGGATTTTGCCAGCTCTCATCATAAAAAACTGAATCAATAGTAGTTCCTGAACTGTCAGAAATGAAAATGGCATCTCCCGAAGCGGATAAGCTCAAACTAGAACGATCTATCTGCATTGTAAACTGATCCGATTGAGATTCCAGACCAAAATATTCGGCGAGTTGACTTTCAGAAAAATCAAAGGTTTGATCTTCAGAATAGATCAGAAAATACCCTTTAGGCTGAATCCACTTGAATTGAGAAGTAACCGGATCAAGTCGATTAACTTCATTATCCTCATCCGGAGCATCGTTCAGATAGATCTCTTCTAACGAAATGGCGTAATTCTGAGTATTGTATAATTCAATGTATTCGGTTTGATCCGGCAGGTTGTCTTCGTCGTCAGAAAGCGGATCATACAAGATCTCATTAATGACCACAGAGCCGGGAGTGATTTTTTGAGAAATCTGTCCGGATGCAGATGAATTTACATTCCCGACTACATCCGCAAGATCTGTAATTGAAACTTCAATGTGTTCATTCGTCGACAACCCCGAGCCATCCACTGTTACTTTATTTGCTTCCGCAGGGGAGAAATCAAGTACAGAACGTTGTTGTCCGCCGGCACTTATCGTACTTCCTGAGATGTCCACAAACTCCGAAAAAGCGATAACCACATTACCGTTTTTCTGAAGCTTTGCAAAAATGATCTCAGGAGAAATAGTATCTAACTGAAAAACAGAATTTTCAACACCGGCACTGTTTCCGGATTCGGAAGTGTTGCTGTTCCAGTTGTTGGGATCATTGGAAGCTCCATCAGGATCTTTTTTCTCAGCAGAAATTCCATTCTGATTTCCCCCAAAACGTTCGGTGTAAAACAAGCTGTCTATGGTAACTCCGGATTCATTTTTAAGGATAATTCCATCGCCGGAATCGTTGAGTGATGGAAATCCTGAAAGGAAAATTCCGTTTGACAGTGAGCCGGCAAAATTCTGTCGATCCGTTAACACCACATAATTTCCGGCTTCAAGAGAAGTTCCTTCAGGCAGCGTGGCGGAATTATCAGCAGCATCAGAAATTATCCAGTTACTCAAGTCGAAATTGTTGTCAGTTCTGTTGAACAGCTCGATGAATTCCGGAGAGTTTTCATTCTCTTTTTGATAAAGAATTTCGTTGATGACAATATCAGAAGGTTGGGAAGCGGAAAATTCAAGATAACGAACCGAGGTGGAGATTTGTGCATTCGTGTTTCCGAAAATGTCCCGCTGATCGTTTATCGTTATGGAATACGTAGTTTCATTTTGCAATGTCTCATTAAAGATCAGGTTAATCTGATTTCTATTCTGAGAAATCGAAGAAACAGACAGGGGTGGTGAAAATGAGTAGTTTGAGACATTTTGTGCAGCAGCTTGTTCCAGACGTTCATCAAAAACAAGAGTAACAGAAGTGTTATTCAGAGCAAAAGCATTTTCTAATGTGGGCGCTTCGTTATCCTGGCTCACAAGGTTGGGCTCAGATGGCGTGGCAAATTGAGCAGAAGGGCTATCACCCCAGTTTTCCTGATACTGACCGGTTACAGAAACAGAGCGACGTTCCAAAGAAACTTCATCGCCTCCCCAGTCTTGATTGTATGTTAGTGAGTCCAGAGTAACTCCGTCGGCATTTTTTAAGACGATAGCATCAGTAGTATTATTCAAAGTTGGAAAACGGCTTCCCATTACTACTCTTCGGTTTGGTTGACCAACACTAATTGAACTGTCCGGAGTTAAAATTATATATGGATTATCCGGAAAGCCTGAAGTGGGTTCTGTTTTCCTGAAGAAGAAATCTTCGTTTGTTAAAACCACTTCGTTCCCGGAGTTGTCGCTTAAAGTCCAGCCTTTTAGATTAAATGCTTTATCGGTTGGATTATAAATCTCTACAAACTCGGTAAGCGACCCCGGAGGATCATATACAAACTCATTGATAAATACGTCGCCCGGTTCGGCTGTTTCTGTTTGTATGTACTGAAAGCTCCTGCTTATGGACGGATTTACGTTGCCAAATATATCTGCCTGATTATAAATGACAATTTCTCCACCACTGGGTGTATTTGGGATTCCTCCTTTAACAACAAGATTTACAGAGTCAGGCTCTAGGAAAGTAGTGACAAAAAAATCGTTTTCTCCTTGAACGGCTTTGGTGTTCAGAGCGATTTCGTAGTTATCAGGATTACCGGCAGAGTCGGGATTGATGCGTTCAGTGAATGTGAGGATAAATGTAGAATCATTAACGATGCTCAACGTTTCCAGATTTGGAGGTGTATTATCCTGTTCAACTTCATTTTCCATTCCGGCTGTTCCTGAATTTGGATTGGGTGAATCGTCCCAGTTTTCCATAAAAACAGATGGAGCAGTCGGGCTTATGCGTTCCAGCGCCACATTATCGCCGCCCCAATCGGGTGTGTATTCTAAAGAATCAATAGTGATGCCGTTCTCATCGTAAAGACGAACCTGATCAGTTGTGTTATTGAACGCCGGAAGCGAAACCAGTATAGCATACACATTCCCAAAAACACTTTTGAGAGCAGCTGTATCCGAAGTAATAACTACAAAACTGTCTGGAAAAATGGCAAAATCCTGATCGGAAATAATGCTTAGAGAACCATTATCACCCAACTCCCAATCTTTCAAATTGAGCAAACGGGATGAAGTGTTTTTCAATTCCACATATTCTTCAAGTGCTCCGGATGGATCTTTTAAAAACTCATTTATGATGACATCACCGCTCTGGTATTCTTCAAATCTGAATAAGGTGATGGTGGTATCGGCCAGAGTGATTTGGTTGTTGGAATCTTCTATTGAAGTAATACCAAGATCAAAAGAGCCGCTTGGTAAGTTGCTACCAAATACCAATTCAACAGAGGAAGAAGATGGCTGATCAATAGATGTCGGATTTAAGTTGCCGGGCGAAATCGTAAAATCGGAGTTTTGTATGGTCGCAGGATCGTAATCTTTGCTGAAGGTTACATTAATGGTGCTTGCGTTCAGTAAAGACGCGTCAGCAACTAGTATAGGAGGTATATCAATTTTAAAATCGAAGAAGAATTTATCAGCTCTGGTTGCTGTGTATGTGTTTTTGAATCCAAAAAATGAAGTAGAACTGTAGGTGTTGTCCGTACCCGTTGCTTCTTCTTCAGTTACACCGGAATATGCATTTGCCAAAGAAAGCGCCCAGTTTCCGGAAGCGTCTCTGTTCACACGAACTCTGAAATCGCCGCCACCTGAAATATCGGTTGTTCCGGTTAGTACTTCTCCGTCTTTGGCTCCGGCAGTAATTCGGAATAGTCTGAAAACATCTCCGGAACCATCTTCTCCGGCCTGGAGCATATATCCATCTATAGCCTGATCGAAGTTAGCAGAGTCACTCATCAGGTATATCTCAGATTTGTTTCCATCTGAAGGATTGAATCCATCTAAACGGATAAAGAACTCCCAAAATCCTATTATGTTTGTTGATGGAATGCTCAACTGAGAAAAGCCGGCGGAAGCTGCATCCTGTTGAAGTAACACGTTGCCGGATTCAGTTACAAAAGTGAAGTCTGCATTATCTCCGGTCCAGTCAGAAATGTCCTGATCAGTAAAGTCATCCTGAAAATTTGCTGATTGAGCAATAATCAGAGACGGGATAAATATAAGAATTACAATGATGAGACCTCTCATATCCAGAGAATAGCAGAGTGAAAGCACTTAATCAACAAAAGCTAAAAAAATGCTTTAAAGAAGGTTCAAAAAAAATAGGGTAAAAGAATATTCCATCTTTCACCCCTGGAAGGACATTGAGGGTTGGGCCCTCAAATGTATGATTAGTAATGTTTCTCTCAACCGTATAGTTAGACAGTTTCATGAGGAAGTCCTTACAGAATTTTTGTACCTTTTTAGAGAAATTTTTTTCGACAGTTAAGTCAATTAAAAACAGTAAAAAGTATGCGTAGCTTACCATTTGTAATCGATCAGTTGAACGGTGGGTTCATGTTAGTAGAAGGAATTCTGAGCGTGAAAGGCCAAAAATTGTTTATTGAATTCCAGAAAAAAGATGCCGTAATGGGCGCTTATAAATCTGATTTAGCTACCATTGAAATTCCATTTTCAGAAATTGATATGATGGAATTCAAAAAGGGATTCTTTTCATCGAAATTGATCATTCATGGAAAAAACGCTAGAGCTCTTACTGAACTTCCGGGAGATGAGCTTACTTCAAGAACATTGAAGGTGAAGAAAAAGAACAGAGAGGTTGCTGCTAATATTTCTTCTAAAGTAAATCTCGAGCTTTCAGAAATAAAATTGAAAGAGTTAGATGAGTGAAGTAGGAATATTCAATAATGAATATCCAACAACCAAGTTTTAGAATTGACTAACGGATTACTAAATATATTTCTCAGCCCACGTTCCTAATACTTTTCCTACATATAAACTATCCTCTTTTTCTGAAAGGAGATGATCTGCTTTATCGAGAGATATAAAACTCTTCGGGTGTTTGGCTGCAATGAAAATTTTTGAAGCATTATCAATTCCCACTGTATTGTCGATAGGAGAATGAAATACTATCAGAGCTTTACCGAGATTATGGATAAAATCTTTCATGCGGGCTTCTTCAAGGTCATCAATGAATTGTTTTTTGATGGTGAATGGTCGTCCGGCCAAGCTTACTTTTGCTTCTCCTTTTTCTTTGATCTCATCAAGACTCATTTCGAAGTTTTCTTTTACATGAGCAGGCTCAGCAGGAGCTGCAATGGTTGCAACTGCTTTTACTGATTCCATTTTATGAGAAGCCTGAAGTACAGCGGCTCCGCCCAAGGAATGTCCGATTAATATGGAAGGAGCTGAAAACTCTTTATCCATATATTCATAAGCCTTAACCAGATCATCAACATTGCTTGAGAAATTAGTATCAGCAAAATCTCCATCACTTTGACCAAGCCCTGTAAAATCGAAGCGAAAAGTAGCAATTCCAATTTCCGCCAATGCTTTCGTGATATTACCCACCGCTTTCAGATCTTTTGAACAGGTAAAGCAATGAGCAAATAGGGCGTATGCTTTAGTATCTCCATCAGGTAAATCAATTTTTGCGGATAAATTCTCACCAGTTGATCCTGTAAACTCTATTTTCTTGGATTCCATGCTTTTCTATTAAAGATTATGAATATTAAAAATGCCACTAAAACACAGAATCACAAAAAATAATTAGTCTAATTTATTTAAGTTAGAGCAATCAAGTTAACGTCGGTAAGCCAAAATCTTAAAAGTAATTATTTAGTGCTTTCGTGGTTCCGTGGCTTCATAAAACATAAGATATGAGTAAAAACATTCCCCCTTTTCATCTGGCTTTTCCGGTCAAAAATCTGGAAGAAACGCACACATTTTATACTGAAATTTTAGGTTGTTCAACAGGCAGATCATCTGATCATTGGATCGATTTTAATATGTGGGGACATCAGGTAGTAGCACATCTTAGTCCTGATGAAGCCAAAGAATCAGCTAAAGGAGCTGTAGATGGAATAGGAGTTCCGGTTCGACATTTTGGAGTTATTCTGGAAATGGATGAATGGCAGGCTCTGTCTAAAAGAGTAGAGGAGGCAGGAATAAAATTCATCATAGAACCTTATATCCGTTTTAAAGGAGAACCCGGTGAACAAGCAACCATGTTCTTTCTGGATCCCAGCGGCAATGCGTTAGAGTTCAAGGCATTCGGGGATAAGAGCCAGATTTTTGCTAAGTGATGAGAGTATCAGAAAGAGAAATACTTGGCGAGGATATTTTTTCTAATGATAAGCTTTCTCGAAAAAGGGAAGTAGATGTTTTATCAAGAATTATTAAACATGCCATAGGACCATATGTAATTTCAATAGATGCACCGTGGGGAACAGGAAAAACGTATTTCACAAAAGTACTGAAATCAAATCTGGATTCTGATATTCAAACTATTTATATCAATGCCTGGGAGAATGATTACAATACTGATCCTTCTGTTTCTATAATTTCAGAGCTGAAAACGATAATAAGTGAAGATAAACTTGAGAAGATAACGGACAGATTTTTCAAGTTCTCAAAAATAGTCATGCCTTCAGCTATTAAAATTGCTTCACACGGCTTGATAGATGCGGAAAAGATTGCTGATGCCGTTTCAAATATAGGTGAAACGTTCATGATGCGTCAGATTGAGGATTACCAAGAGGAAAAAAAGGCGATTGATGATCTAAGAATTTCTCTCAAAGAAAGTGCTAAAGAAGCAAAAGGAAACAAAATTATTGTATTTATTGATGAATTGGACAGAGCAAGACCTAGTTATGCAATTGATTTCTTAGAAAGAGTAAAGCATTTTTTTGAAGTTGAAGGGTTCATTTTCGTTTTATCAATTGATGAGTCTCAATTATTTAATTCAATTAAAGTAAACTATGGCCAAACTTTTGATAGCGAAAAGTATCTTAGAAGGTTTATCGATTTTAAATTCTCATTAAAGCCAAATATTCCTAAGGAATTTATAGAAGATGGGTTTTTAAGAATTGGTCTTGATGAATATTTTATAAAGACAAGAAGTTTAGGAAAGAACATGTTGGAAGATGTTCAAATAATGATAAAATATTTAGCAGATCTCAATGGGTTAACTGCAAGAGATGTAAATCAAATTATTTCGAAGATAAATATTAGACTCTTATCTCGGGATGAAGGTACAAACGTAAGCTTCTTCCCTTTGCAACTAATATTTATCATTTTGAAGCATTTAAATAAAGATTTGTATAAAAAATATATTTCAAGAAGTGTTCCTGCTGATGAAGTTATTTCGGCACTAAATTTGGTTGAAGATAAGTTTGATAAATATGGAGATTATAAAACCAGCAATACTTATATCACAGGAATTATTCTACTTCAACTTAGAGGCCAAAGTTTAAAATCTAATTTTGTTAATAATTTAAAAAAGCAAAAAGATTCAACTGAAGATGACACGAATAACAAAATGAGGGATTATGCTACAAAGGTCCTAAAAGTGATGGGAAATTACGATGTACATACATTTAATTTTGTATTAAACGAATTCGAACAAATAGACTTCTGAAAAGCCGAATTATTTTTCAACAACCTTCATCTCGCTGATCAAATATGTTCCGAAAGTCACTACATTTCTTGATTGCCAGTGTTCATTGAGTTCGCCTTCAGGATTGTAATAAGAAAAAGATCTGGAGTTCTCACCATCAAAAGTAAAAAATTGGTATGCCCTGGAAATATTTGAAATACTTCCAGAATTTCTGTTTTTGATCTCTGATTGGTCGGGAATGTCGTATACTCTTAAGTAGTTGACGAACTCTTCAAAATCTTCCCAACCCAGAGTTGGTTCAATTTCTAAAACTTTGATAACCTCTTGTTTTTCAGGATCTGCTGAACTGAATTGAGTAACTTCTCCGGTCCAATTCGTGTCAGTTTTAACGAAATTATATTTCACAATTCCATTAACAACTAAAACAATTTCTTTAGCAGGGTTTTGGTCTTCTGCTTCTTGATTTGGTATATCTTCGTTCTTTTGTTGTTCAGCGGTCTCTGTTTCAGGTTGAGCAGGAACCTCTGAAGTTTTACAAGCAGACAGATTTAATACTAATAATCCGACGCTTAAAAAGAATAATATTCGTTTCATTATACAATCTCCTTCTCTATAGCTTCAATTCGATTGGCATATTCTTCCCATTTTGAATACTTATCCGTAAGATCCATTTTTATATTCTCATATTCTAATGAGGTTTTTTTAACTCTGTCAGCATCATCGTAGAAATCAACTTCTGCCATTAAAGCTTCAATTTCATTTTTTCTGCTTTCAGCTTGCTCAATCTCCTTTTCAACTTTTTCTAGTTTCTTTTTAATGGGATTTACTTCTTTACTGATCTTATTTCTTCGTTCAGCTTCTATACGACGTTGTTCTTTTCTGGAAAGAGAGCCGTCATCTGAAGATGCTGATTTAGCTTGTTCTGACACACCTGAATTTTTTTGAGTCTCAGCTTCTTCCTTTTTCTTATCAAGGAAGTAAGAGACATTACCAAGGTAAGTACGAACTCTGTTTGTTTGGACTTCTAAAACCTTATCAACAATAGGATCTAAAAAAGCACGATCGTGAGATACAATTACACAAGTTCCTTCATATTGTTGAAGAGCTTGTTGCAGTATGTTTTTACTACTCATATCCAAGTGGTTTGTAGGCTCATCAAATATGAGAAAATTGGCAGGGGAGAGTAACATTTTTGCCAGTGCCAACCGGCTTTTTTCTCCACCGGAAAGAACTTTCACTTTTTTGAAGACATCATCGCCACGGAAAAGAAAACTTCCTAAAATAGATCGTAAACGGCTTTCTTTTTCGTTAGAACCGGCACTCATCATTACTTCAAGTGCGTCCTTTTTTAGATCCAGATCTTCTGCTTGGTGTTGAGCAAAGTAATTTGTGGTAACTTTATGTCCTTCGTTTCGTTCTCCGCCCTGAATGGATTCTATTCCTGCAAGAATTCGGATCATGGTCGACTTTCCTGCGCCATTTGGTCCAACCACTGCAATTTTATTGCCACGTTCGATCTCATAATCCAGCCCATCAAAAACCACATTATCTCCATAGCTTTTCTTGATGTTTTCCAATCTCATCACAACCTGACCACTTCTTTCAGGTTCCGGGAAGCTGAATGACACATTAGCCAGTTCGTCTTCAACTTCAATGCGATCTATTTTCTCAAGTTGTTTAACGCGACTTTGAACCTGACGAGCTTTAGATGCTTTATACCGGAAGCGTTCAATAAATTCTTCCGTTTCTTTGAGCTCTTTAGCCTGATTTTTCTGTGCATTGATCAAAAGCTCACGTTCTTCTTCCCACTTCCTTTCGTAAAAGGAGTAATTTCCTGAATAGTCGCTCATTTTCCCTTTTCGAAGAGCAAGTGTTCTGTTAGTGATGGTATCCAGAAACGCCCTGTCGTGCGAAACTACAATCACAGCGCCTTCATAGGAATTCAGGAAGTTCTCCATCCATTGCAGAGATTCAATATCCAAATGGTTTGTAGGCTCATCCAAAAGAAGGTAAGTAGGTTTCTTCAGAAGGAGTTTAGCCAATGCAATTCGCATCAACCAACCACCACTGAATTCGGTGGTATTTCTGGAAAAATCTGATTCTTTAAATCCAAGTCCCATCAGGATCTTTTCAACATCAGAACGCAAAGTATAAAGACCGGAAGCTTCCAGTTTGGTCTGCAAGAGACCGTACCTTTCAAGTAATTTTTCGTGCTCTTCAGATTCAGGGTCTGTTTCCGCCAGCTTTTGTTGAAGTTCGTTTACTTCTTCTTCGAGCTCAAAGATCTCAGAAAAAGCAGTTTCAACCTCTTCGATTACGGTAAGCTCAAAATCAGGATCAACACCATCCTGAGGGAGATAGCCCAGGGTTTCTTCATTGGAGAGAACAATGGAGCCGGAATCCTTTTCCTGAATCCCCATGATAATTTTGAGTAAAGTTGATTTTCCGGCACCATTAGGGCCAACCAAACCAATTCGTTCACCCGGATTTATCAATGTTGAAATTTCGTCAAGTAAATCCCTGTCACCTAGAGCAAGAGATATTTTTTCTAATTGGAGCATTTAGTCATTTTATTCAAAGACTTCTAAAATAGCCATAAAATGAAGCCTTTAACACTAAAGCTTGATAATTTTTTATACATTGTTTTAGGATGAGTGTTTAACTCTGGGAATCTTCAGCTGAAGAAAAGCGCTGATAGTCATTCCTGCAAAGGCAGGAATCTGAATTATACTTTGAAACTGAATTTCTTTGCCTGAAATAAATTAAGATTCCGGGCATACGCTGTGGAATGACCATTGTATAATGAGAGTTGTACTTTCTCAACTCAGCATAAAATTGAATTAAAAACCAATAAATGACTTTACTGATATTTTATTTGATACTGGCAATAGGCGTTTCTTTCATGTGTTCTATTCTGGAGGCGGTTTTATTGTCAATTACTCCATCTTACGTTGCTGTATTAGAGAATAAAAATGCGAGTTCAGGTAAAATGCTTCGCAAACTCAAACAGGATATAGACCAGCCTCTATCTGCAATCCTGAGTTTGAATACAGTTGCTCATACCGTTGGTGCTGCCGGAGTGGGTGCTCAGGCTCAGGTTGTATTTGGAAATGCATACGTTAGCATTACCTCAGCGGTACTCACCTTATTGATTTTGGTGCTTTCTGAAATTATTCCAAAGACTTTAGGAGCCACTTATTGGAAAACTTTAGCCGTTCCATCAGCAAGAGTAACCGGTGTGCTTATTGTGATTACTTACCCGCTTGTAGTATTGTCAAGATGGATTACTAAATGGTTGTCTAAAGAAGAAAATCAACCGTCTGTAAGTCGTGAAGAGATCGGAGCAATGGCAGAACTTGGCTTTGAAGAAGGTGTATTTGAGGAAGGAGAATCCAATATTTTTAAAAACCTGATTCGGTTTAGTTCTCTTAAAGTTCATGATATCATGACTCCAAGAATTGTGGTGGTTAAATTTCAGGAAGATATGACCATCAATGAAGTTCTTGAAAATAAAGAGGAGCTCAGAGTTTCAAGAATGCCGGTTTTTGGAGAAAATGAAGAAGATATTACCGGATATGTTCTGAAGAACGATTTATTTCTGAACCAATCGGAAGGGAAGGGAGAAAAAAAATTAAAAGAAATCCGAAGAGATGTCTTGATCATCCCTGAGGTAATTTCTTTGAAAAATGTACTCGAAAAACTATTGGAAAACCAAGAACATATTGCAGTAGTGGTTGATGAATATGGAGGACTGGTGGGAGTTGTTACCATGGAAGATGTTGTAGAAACCTTACTTGGAATGGAAATAGTAGATGAGATCGATGCCATTGAAGACATGCAAAAGCTTGCCCGGGAAAAATGGAGAACCCGTGCCAAATCGCTTGGTATTGTTATGCCCAAATCATCTGCAAAAATTCAGCCTGTCAAATCAGATAAAGAAAATACTCAAAACAAAGAAGAGTGAATTTTCTGAGCTGTTTCAACCATAATTTCTCTATCAACTGCTAAATTCAGAATTCTTTTTTGCTTTGTGAAGGAGATCATGTCTAAAGAAACAGATTCTATTGCATTAAAAATATCATTGCAAAGTTCTGTTGTCTCAGAAGATCGATAGCCAATAATACTGATCAACCCTTTTTCTCTTTCAAGGTCAACGGTGCCGATCTCGATAAGGCTTTTAGCAATTTCATCCAGCTTTTCTGAATCAGAAAGAGCAATGGTAACCGAAGCTTCTGTTGTATTGACCGCATCCACAGCTAAACGATGATCTTCAAGGACTTTAAAAACACGGGTAAGAAAGTTATATCCCATAACCGTTTCATATGCACTCACCGTTAAAAGTGCCATGTCTTCTTTAAATGAAACCGCCAAAGCTTTTTGAGTCTGTGCGCTTTCTCTGATGATTCTTGTTCCTGTTTTGTCAGGAGAAAACATGTTTTTAACAAGAACGGGAATATTACGTTCCTGAGCGGGTTTCAGTGTGGATGGATGCAATACTTTTGAACCAAAGTAGGCCATTTCTGTGGCATCAAAATAACTGAGCTCAGGAATTGGTTTCGCATCTTTTATGAATCTTGGATCGCTTGTAAATACTCCACTCACATCTGTCCAGATCTCTATGCTTTTAGCATGAAGAGCCCCGCCGATCAGGCTGGCCGAATAATCAGAACCTTCAAAGCCCAGAGTAGTCGTTGTTCCGTCGGGAGCTTCACCATAAAACCCACCTATAACAGGTGTAAAGCCGCCATCAAGAATAGTTTCGAGAGAACCGATCTTTTGATTAATCAACCCAAAATTTGGATAAGCATTTCCGTAACTGTTGTCTGTTTTGATGATCTTTTTGGCGTCAACAAACTGTGTAAGTTGGTCGGTTGCCAAACCACATTGTGCAAGCAGATAAGAGGATATTTGTTCACCGATGGATGCAATGGCATCTTTCATTGCGGGAGTTAGCTCTCCTACCTTTTGAGTATACGTTAAGAATTTGTTCAGCAATCCGATTTTTTCATTCAGCTTTTTCTCACAACTTTCTTCAATGAGTGCTTTTTTTGTATGTGGATTCTCCTCAAGAAAATTCCGGATAATTTCCAGATGACGAAGTTTGATAGACTCACCGAATTCTAAAGCTTCTTCTAGCTTATTATCCGCAGCAAGTTTACCGGCTTCAATAAGCTGACGTGTAGTTTTCGCAGTTGCAGAAACCACAACGATGGGATATTCATAATTCTTGATGATCTCTAAAACCTGCTTCCAGGTTTTGTGATCATTCATTGAGGTGCCGCCAAATTTGAGTACGTGTAGATCCATTCCGATATTTATTAAGCGATGAAAATAAGGGTTATTGAATCGGATTGCATTCTTAAAACTGGATTAAGTTCCATAAAATTAAATGATGACTTAAAGAACTGTTATCTTGTGTCTAAAAACATGAAAGTTGCTATTATTGGTGGTGGAGCTGCCGGTTTTTTTAGTGCTATTTCTGCTAAAACACATAATCCTGATGCACAAGTAACGATCTATGAAAAGTCTGACAAGTTACTTTCGAAAGTTCGCATTTCTGGCGGAGGTAGATGCAATGTCACACATCATTGTTTTAAGATCCATGAACTGGTTAAATTTTATCCAAGAGGAGAGAAGCCGCTTAAAAAAGCATTCGGGATATTTTCCCCAACAGACACTATTTCCTGGTTTAATGAACGAGGCGTTGAGCTAAAAACCGAGGCAGACGGTCGAATGTTTCCGGTAAGCGATTCTTCCCAAACGATCATTGATTGCTTAATGAAGGAAGTGCATAATTTGGGAATCGGAATTAAAACGAAGTCTGCCATCAAGACTTTGAAAGAAAGCAAAAACGGTTTGTTTCTTGGTTTTAAAAATGGAGAAACCAAAGAAGTAGAAAGAGTTGTGGTAGCTACCGGAGGAAGTCCCCGAACGGAAGGTTTTAACTGGCTTCGTGAGCTGGAGCATAATATTGAAGAGCCCGTTCCTTCTTTATTTACTTTCAATATGCCGGATGAATCTATTACCAAATTGATGGGAGTAGTTGCGGAGCCTGTGTCTGTAAAGATCATGGGTTCAAAACTTAAAAGTGAAGGGCCTTTATTGATCACACATTGGGGAATGAGTGGTCCGGCGATCTTAAAGCTTTCCTCTTTTGGGGCCAGAGAACTGAATGAAATGAATTATAAATTTAAGGCTCTTATAAACTGGGCAGGAAAATTGTCCGAACAGGAAATCCGGGAGGTTTTAAAGGGAGTTGTGGAATCGCATGGTAAAAAGAGAATCCATAATGTGAATCCATTTGAATTGCCGGGTCGACTTTGGGAGTTTCTGATTGAAAAAGTAGAAGTAGGTGAGAATATGATCTGGCAAAATATGGGGAAGAAAAATATCAACAGATTGGTTCATGTTTTGATGAACGACGAATATTCAGTAAGTGGAAAAACCACTTTTAAAGAAGAGTTTGTGACCTGTGGTGGGATAAGTCTTCAGGATATTGATATAAAGACCATGCAAAGTAAGAAAGTGCCAAATCTCTATTTCGCCGGCGAAGTTTTAGATATAGATGGAGTAACGGGAGGATTTAACTTTCAAGCTGCATGGACAACGGGGTTTATAGCGGGGAAACTGAGATAAAAAACACCTACGAGATGTTTAAAATTACTCTATCTCATCCGAAAAAGCAGTTCCTATCTCGTGGCGTAAGTTATATCGGCTTTTCATTACTTCACCATAAGCACCGCAACTTCTTATCGCAAGAATATCACCACGTTTTAACTCAGGAATTTCGTAATCCGTTCTGAAAACGTCTGAACTTTCGCAAATCGGACCTACGATATCGTATTGCTTGTTGGCTCTTCCGGTTCGATCTGAAATGATCTGGATTTCATGTTTCGCTTGATACAAAGCCGGTCGGATAAGCTCGGTCATTCCAGCATCAATTATGGCAAAGTTTTTCTCAATCCCTGTTTTGGTATAAAGTACACGGGTAATAAGGCTTCCTGATTGACCTACAACGGAACGCCCCAATTCAAAGTGTAATTGCTGGTGAGACTTAAGTTGCAGGTGATTTTCAAAAGTCTCGAAGAATTTTTTGAAATCAGGGATTCCACTATTATCCGGACTGGAATAATTTATCCCGAATCCACCTCCAACATTAATGATCGTAAGTTTATACCCTTTATTTTCAAAAGCTTCGTTTAGTTCGTTTGCTCTCAGGCAAAGTTCTTTAAAGGGTTTGAGTTCTTCAATTTGGGAACCAATATGAAAATGAATTCCAATTAGTTCTATATGCTTTAAAGATGGAAGTAATTCGAAAATATCAGGAAGATCTTTTTCGTTGATACCGAATTTATTTTCTTTTAAACCGGTAGTAATATATTTATGAGTGTTGGCATCAACATTGGGATTGATCCTAAGTGCAACCTTTGCAACTCGGTTGTTCTGAGAAGCTAATTCGTTGATTACTTCCAGTTCCTGAACCGATTCTACATTAAAGCATAGAATATTATTTTCCAGACCGATCTCGATCTCAATATCTCGTTTTCCTACACCTGCAAAAGCAATTTTATCAGGAGAGAAACCACAATCTATAGCTCTTTCTACCTCGCCTCCGCTTACACAGTCTGCAGATAAGCCGGCCTTAATGACTTCATCCAAAATCCGAGGGTGAGAATTGGCTTTCAAAGCGTAGTGAATATGATAGCCTTTAGAAACGCCATGCTCGTTTATCTGATCCAGGGTTTTTCTGAACAGATTCAGGTCATAAAAATAAAATGGAGTGGTTCGGTCTTTGAAAGAGTCGAGTTGGTAGTTAGAAAACATCAGTGCGGCAAATTTGGATCTGGTTTTTGATCCGTTTCATTATCTGATGGATTCTTTGAATCAGCATCTTCTGAGACAAGACCTATGATTGTATCTCCTGCCTGAGGTGAAGGAGGATTATCCAGCGAAAAAGGCTCTATTGTATTTGAACTTGAAACCACAAATAAAGGTAGTGCTTTATCACCATATTTTTTTTCATAATTTTCAAAAGAAAATTCAGGAGTAATGGGGGTCTTTCGGATACCTGCTCCTGATCTCAAAAATTCTGAGATCTTATCAAAGTTCATCTCTTTTGAGAACAGCGTTCGTCCACCAAGGGAATCATTTGATTCTAATTCTTTTTTGCTGGCAGTTGAAAGCGGTGGTAATTGGAATACCGAAGAATTGCCAAAGATCTCTGCAAACTGAATAGCTGTTAATGAATTTACTTCATCGTTAGGAGTCAAGGCCAAAGTTTTTCCAATTCCATCCAGATCAATTTCGTCCATAGCATACTCGGAAAGAATATTTCCATAATAAGTATCCAGACCGGACTTTCTGGCTTTGGTTATATTTTCCCAGTTAGAATCAGCAACTAATACTTTAAATCCAAATTCTTTGATTGCATGGGCGATCATTCTGGCCCAGTTGTGAGCGCCAACAATAACCACGCCTTTTGGAGCAGCTTTCGCAACACCTAAGAGTTTTGCTACCGGACTCGCTGATAATCCATAAATGGTTACGGTAGCAATAATTACAATAAAGGTATATGGAACTAATTGTTCGGCATCAGCATAACCTTCCTGTTCTAATCGGAGAGCAAATACTGCAGATATTGCAGCGGCGACGATTCCTCTGGGAGCCATCCAGGCTACAAAGGCTTTCTCTCTCCAATTAAGATTAGAACCAAGTGTTGAAAAGAAAATCGCAGCAGGGCGTATTACTAAAATAAGAGCTGCTAAAAATAATGCGGCTCCCCAATTAAAGAATTCAAGAGCTGAAACTTCTAATCTTGACGCCAGAAGAATAAAAAGAGCAGAGATCAAAAGTACCTGCAGGTTCTCTTTGAATTCTATGATGTGTTTAATGCGGGCAGATTTCTGATTAGCAAGTATGATACCCATCACAGTTACGGTTAAAAGACCGGACTCATGCTGTAGATGATTCGAAATCACAAACACTCCAACAACAACCATCAGAGTTACCGGGTTTTGAAGATAATCCGGAATCCAGTGCTTCTTGAGAGTGAAGTACATAATTCCTGCACCAATTGCACCAAAGAATGTTCCGTAAGCCAGAGTTTGTATAATTACTAAACCGGCGTGGCCATCCATATTTGAAAAGCCACCTGATATAATAACTTCGAAAACAAGAACAGCCATCATTGCCCCGATCGGATCGTTTACAATACCTTCCCACTTTACTACAGAACCCGCGGTTTCCGTAGGTCTTACTTGCCTGAGCAAAGGCACAATAACGGTTGGTCCGGTTACAATAAGTATAGCTCCAAACAAAACGGATAATTCTAATCCCAAATCTAAAATATAGAGAGCGGCCAGAGAAGCTAATGTCCATGTAACAATTACTCCAATGGTTATAAGCTTAATTACCGTACCACCAATTTTACGGAACTCAGACATTTTTAAACTGAGTCCGCCTTCAAAAAGAATTATGGCAACGGAAATAGAAACAAAAGGACTGAGCAAATCGCCCATAAGTTTATCGGGATCAAGTAACCCGGTGACAGGTCCGGCTACAATTCCGAAACCTAATAAGAGTAAAATTGCAGGTAATTTTGTTCTCCAAGCAAGCCATTGAGCAGAAATACCCAACGCCAATACACTTGCAAGTCCAACAGCTATATATTCAGACATAAATTAAAGTTAGTTTAATTATCCATTTGGAGTATAAGTCGGAATAACTCTTTTTGCTAACAGAGCGTTTGTTTTTTATTGAGCCAGTTTGGATATAATTTCATCGATCGTTAGTTGAGCTTCGTCACTTTCTTTCATGTTTCTGAGAGTGAACTTCTTTTCTTGTAATTCATTGTCACCAACGATCAATGCAAATGAAGCATTTTCTCTATTAGCATCTTTCATTTGAGCCCTCATTGAGCGATCAAGATAATCCATTGTAGCTGATATTCCATTTTCACGAAGAACCGGAAGTGTTTTCAAGGCCCATCTGCGAGCATCATTCCCAAGGCTGACAATAAATACATCAACTTTTTTCTCATTAGCCAGAGAGATATCAAGTTCTTCACAGGCTATAAAAAGCCTTTCCATTCCGGCTGCAAATCCTACGGCAGGAGTGGGTTTACCACCAATTTCTTCTACTAATAAATCATAGCGTCCACCGCCCGCCAGAGCATCCTGCGAACCCAAATCAGGGCTTGTTAACTCAAAAGCGGTTCTTGTGTAATAATCCATACCCCGAACTAAAAGAGGGTCGATTGTATACTCAATATTTAATGAAGAAAGCATTTCACAAACCTGGTCAAAGTGGGCTTTTGATTCTTCACTCAAATGATCACTTATAACAGGAGCGCTCTTAATGAATTGCTGATCTTCCGGCTCTTTAGAATCCAGTATTCTCATTGGATTTTTTTCAAGTCTCTTTTGAGAGAGTTCACTTAGCTCATCAAAATGCGGCTTGAGATATTCTTTTAAAACAGATTTATAGTTTTCTCTGCTTTCTGGGTCACCGACAGAATTAAGTTTCAGATCAAAATTTTTGATTCCAATTCTTTGATAAATACGCATCATAAAAGCAATACATTCTACATCTGCAACAGGGTTATCGGTTCCTATAACCTCAACACCGAATTGATGGAATTGTCGTTGTCTTCCTTTTTGAGGCCGTTCAGCGCGGAACATAGGCCCAATGTAATATAGCTTTTGAGAACCACCTCTTTGATCCAGATGATGTTGAACATATGCTCTGACAACAGGAGCTGTCAACTCAGGGCGTAGCACATAATTACTTTCCCCTTTGGTAAATGCAAAGATCTCTTTCGTTACAATATCAGTAAGCTGGCCAATGCCTCGTTTAATTAATTCAGTTTGCTCCATAATTGGAGTTCTGATTTCTTCAAAATTAAACTTTGCTGCTTCTTCATGAATGATATTTTCCAGCGCTCTCCATTGTTCAACTTCGCCGGGAAGAATATCAACCATCCCCAAATGTGTAGTGTACTTTGCTTTCGCCATTAGTTAGTTCTCTTAAAATTCGATTTAAGATAAGGCTAGATAGTGAGAGTTTCTTTACTAATGAAAATCTTACATCAGTTTTTTATTCTTTTAACGACCCCTTTAATGATGCCGTTTACTTCCTCTGAAAGATTAAAAACCCAAACAGCTCCCATGTAAAGAATAGCCATAAATAGCGAACGCACAGGTACATCAAAATATATACTATGTAGTTTTGGAATTAATGTTGATAAATAAAGAACACTGAGTCCGAGGAGAATAATGCCACCGGTTTTTAAACTGAAAGGCTGTATTTTGAATTTTGTCCAGACATAGATGACCTTGATAAAATTGAAAATAAAAATTGAGGTAGCAGTTGCAGTAGCAGCTCCGGTAAGTCCAAACTTAGGAATCAAAATAAGATTTAAAACTACAGCGGAGATCATTAGCACAAAGGAAGCAATAAAATCAAATTTAAAGTACTTGGAAGAAATGATAATTTGCCCATTTGCACCGGTGACCATATCAAAAAGATTTGCAAGCCCGATGATTACAATTACAATACTACCATTAGAGAATGTGTCGGGCAACATTGAATACAAATTATCCATATTAGCGATAACGCCAATATAAATTAGAAGACCAAATAAAATCATGTTTAAGGATGATTGTTTGTAGACTTTTTCGATATTGGAGAAGTCATTTTTTTGAAATGACATTGAAATAACTGGAAACAAAATTTTAGCTATGGACTTCTTTGGAATGGTGATTACAGCACCAACATAAAGAGCTATAGCATAAACACCAGTTTGTTCTAAGCCCTTAAAAACATCAACCATAAGTAAATCAATATTTCCAACAAGAATCATTGTAAAACCACTAAAAAAAGAGTAAAAACTATATTTCTTAATATTACTCCTCATTTCTAAATCAAAAACAGAGGTTCGGAATTTGAAATTTACCAACCCTTTTTTAAACGAATAGACTAAAAGGATAACATATTGAAGGAGATAGTTTCCAACGAAAAGAATTAGAAACTGGTCAAAATTTATTAAGTCAAAGTAGAAGAGAAATAGAGTTATAATAACAATGATTCTTAGGAGAATATCCTGAAGAAAAGAAGCAAATACAGTATTAAAGGATGCTTTAATGAAAGCATTGAGTAGTCCAAAAAGAGTTGAAAAAACAACCATAGGTACCACATAAAAATAATACTCTGCTAGTAAAGTAGAATTCTTGTATACATCAAAAATTAAATTATTTGCAAGTGAGTATAGAACTATAAAAAGAACAAGAGCAAACAGTGGGGGGATTAAAAATAACCAGTATAATCCTTTATGATCAGAAGTTTTTTCCGATAGAGCAGGGAAAAATTTTATTATCGAGTTTGGCAAACCTAAACTCACAAGTTGAACCACAATCACCATAATGGCTATCATTGTTCTGGTTAAACCAAACTTTTCAGCTCCTAATATATTCGGAAATAATAGTATCGTAGATATAAAACCTAAAATTATACCCGTATAAGATATTATTGCATTTCGGATACTTTGATTTATTACTATTCCCAATTTTCCCTGAACTATTTTAGTGCTAAACCTATTGTTTAGTCTCTGTATTTAAGAATTTTACCTGGGTTTCCAGCTACAATTGCGTACTCAGGAACATCTTTTGTGATTACTGAACCGGCTGCAATTACAGCACCAGTATTAATTTTTACTCCCTTTAATATAGTTACATTGGCACCAATCCATACATCATTTCCGATATTAATAGGTTTCTTAGTATGAGCTTGATTACATATCAATTTCGTTTTCTTTATTCCATGATCCCTTCCCCAAATAACTGATTTTGGCCCTATTAAAACGTTATTACCTATATTTATTTCACCAAGAAGATGACAATGGGCATTTAGATAAAAATTGTCTCCTATAGTGATTTCAGGATCACCAATTAATCGACTAAAAGGTTCAATTACAGCCTCACCTTTAAATTTTACACCCTTGAAAACAACATTAGCATCAATCAGAACGCCCCTGCCTCTTAAAGCTTTTCTGATAAAAAAGTATTTTAGTTTCCGTTTAATTTTGCTAAACATCTTGATATAATAGATTTGATTGTTGCGATAGAATCAAAAAGAAATGGCTTTAAATCACTGAGCATAAAGACAGCAAAACAATTTATTTTTCCACCGAATAAATTGTAAGTAAAATTAGACCAATAGTGCTTTCTAGAAATTAGATTTAAAATCTCATGTTTAAAATATATAAAATGAATTCTATCAGTTAAATTTTGAATGTATTGAACATTCTTATATCCCAGAGCATCGTTCCACTGTGTAAGTTGAAGATTAACTCCAGAGAGAGTTCCTAAACGATGCCACATCATAGATCGTAGGTTTATTTCTGTTAGTTTAAAAGTCTCATCTCGAGAATCATATTTAAATTCCGGTTCTGCGATTCCATGAATATTCATCTTATCGAGTAATAACCTTCCTTGAGTAGCAACTACATTTGGAGCAGAATTAGCAGCGCTTGAAAAAACCCCAAATAAGTTAGGATATTGAGTAAGCTTTTTACCCACCCATTCATTTAAAATAACCCCTTTTTTTGATCGGTATGCAGTATAAGCATAAATGTTGCTATCATCTCCCGGAATATATTCTGAGGCAATAAATTCAACTCCTTGAGATAAATGTGTTACAATTTTTTCCCGAGCTTCGGATAGTTCCGAAGGCCCTGAAATAAAAACACTTCTGAATACGTCTGTTCCAATATCATTTCGAGTTGAAGGCTTAATGAGAATAGGAAATTTCAGTTGGTTTAGTTCATCTACGTCTGTTTTAGATTTGATTTCTAAAGTCTGGGGAAAAGGTATTGAGAGCTCTTTACAAACCTGATATTGGTAGTATTTATTTAAAGATCTTACAAGATTAGCTTCATTAAATGGAACAAAACAGAATCTATTTATTTCTTCAAAGATTTCTAAAAGTTGTTCAAGATGATTATCACCAGTGGGGTAGATAACAATTCTGTCATATTCATTTTCATTCTTAAGTATTTTAATGTTTTCTAAGAGTGACGAACTTGATGAACCAATAATTTTATAATCACTGATTTTATTGCTTTTTGTTGCAATAGATTTTTTTGTGTCGAATAACCAAATATCTTTTACTTTATTATCATAAAGTTCTCTTATTATTGAAAGACCATTGATATATCCACCCAATACCAGTGCGCAGTTTTTCATATTCTAATGAAGATTATTTCTTCCAGATTAATGCAACAAAATTAAAGTAACCGAATTAATTTGACTAATAAGCCAAGTTCAATAAAAAATGGTTCAATAACCATTTTGACAAATAAAAATTTTCACAAAGAAAAAGCTTACATCATTAGTGTTTTTTGTAAGGATTTTTTGAATGTTGATTATGAAGTAGAAGTAGATGATTCTGTAAATGGATATCTCGTTAGTTACAACAATGTAATTATCACATTACCGGATGTTTTTTTTGGAAATTTTTATGAAGATGCCAATAAAAATGAACCTAATGTAGAAACAATAGTTACTGGTTTAGCCAAGCCTGAGACAACAGAATTACCTGCTTGGTTTTTTATATCACAAAAAAAAGAATCCGTTAATGATTATACTATTCCGGTAGATATATTCGGAATGGCATTTTTTCTTATGTCCGGATTTTCTGATCTCAAATTTTCAAAGAAAGATCAACATGGTAGAGATATTGGGAAATCTTCCTTTATAGCAAATTACAATTTAATTGACCGGCCTATTATTCAAGAATGGTTCACAGTTTTAAGTATAAATCTTTTTGGAAGGAAATTTTTAAATGAAAATGAAATACTTCCAAAGTACAAAACGCATATATCACATGATGTTGATCAACCTTTTGAGTACTTGGATTATACAATTCAGAGACTCTTAAAACGTGTTTTGGGAGACCTTTTAATTCGTAAAAATGCTAATACTGCGAAAAATAGAATAGAGTTATTTAAAAGAGTTAAAGGGGGGGAAGAAAAAGCAGATCCTTACAATAACTTTGAAAGCCTTCTCGAAGTGCTTAAGGATCATCAAATTAAAAGCACATTTTTTTTTGTGGCGGGTGGTAAACATCCAAGTTATGATGTTTCATATAATATTGGGCATCCAGCGATTAAAAAAATAGTAAAAAAGGTTGCGGATGCTAATCATACAATTGGTATTCACCCTAGCTATGAGACTTTAAAAAATCCTATCTTGCTTAAAAAAGAAGTAGAGATACTTCAAAATATTTGTACTGATATTGGAATTCACCAAAAAATCGAGTCTTGCAGAAAACATTATCTTAGATGGAGTTGGGAATCAACTCCTAAAAACCTTTCTTCAGCAGGAATAAAGGATGACTATACACTCGGTTATGCAGACCATTCGGGTTTTAGAGCAGGTGTTGGATTCCCATTCAGAGCTTTTGATTGGGAAACGAAAAAACAAACAGATTTAATGATCCATCCATTAATAGTAATGGAATGTTCGTTGCTGGATCATAAATACATGAATCTTAATATTTTTGAAGCCGAAGAGAAAATAAAAAAGTATCAAAACCAGCTTAAAAAATTAGGTGGAGAGTTTGTAATTTTATGGCATAACCACCGTCTAATCGAAACTGTAGAACTAGAGTTATTTAAGAAATCGATATCATCGTAATATGCATATATTAATGTTACTGGATCATAATTACCCAGCAGATCAACGTGTAGAAAATGAAGCAGAATCATTAATTAAGGCAGGTTTTGAGGTTACTGTTCTATCAATCGGGGCGGATAAAAGAAGCGCCTTGGAGACACATGAAGGTGCTAGAATAATTCGGATAAATATGCCGATTTGGCTTAGAAAAAAGCTTCGGGGTGCGGTTGGTTTTTTGGATATTTACTCTCATATAATAGCCTATTATGCTTTAAAAGCTTTTAAGTTATACCCATTTAACGCAGTTCATGCTCATGATCTTTACTTAGGCAAGGCAGGGATTTTGGTTAAAGAGAAACTGAATATTCCCTTAGTATTAGATCTTCATGAGAACTATGTTCAGGCGCTTACACAATATGCTTGGAGTACACGTTTTCCGGGTAGCTGGTTGGTTTCAATAAAAAAATGGGAAAAGCTTGAAAATGATTGGCTAAAAAAGGCAGATTTAATCATTACGGTTATTAAGGAAATGAAAGAGAGGTACCTTGTACGGGGCTTCTCAGAAGAAAAATTGGTAGCTACTCCAAACACTCCAAATATTGATTCATTCAGATCATTTGATATCAAGGAAGACATTGTCTCAAAGTTTCAGGGAAAAACAGTGCTTCTTTATTCAGGAGGATTTGACCTGCACCGCGGACTATCCGTTGCAATAGATTCAATGAAATTTGTGAAGGAAAAGTATCCTGAATGTTTACTGGTTTTAGTGGGAGATGGAAGAAATAGATCTGAGCTAGAAGCTCAGGTAAAAAGAAACAATCTTTCCGGTTTCGTTCAATTTGAAGGGTGGCAGAAGCAAGAGAACATACGAAGCTATGTCCGTAGAGCTGATATTGGTTTGATACCGCATGTAAAATCTGTACAAACAGATGCTTCTATTCCACATAAACTAGGGTATTATATGTCTGAAGAGTTGCCTGTAATTACTTCAAATTGTAATTCTTTAGAAAGAATGATAAAAGAACATAATGCAGGAAGAGTTTTTGAGTCAGGCAATGCTAAAGATCTTGCTAAGCAAATAGTATTTTTAATTTCTCAAAAGGACGAAGCTAGAAAATATGCTTTAAATGGTAAAAAGGCTGTCGAGAAAGACTTTAATTGGAATTCAACAGTTCAACCTCTGATCAAGTTTTATAAAAACTTAAACACTAATTGAAATAATTCCTGATTTCAACAACCATTTCTTGAGATGTGGACCGTCTTCATATAAGTCTTCCCATTCTGTGCCGGGCATTTGCTTGTTAGAACGTCTAAGGTCTGCATTACTGTGGATTACAGGGAGAGCCAAGTTCTAGATTTATTGAAGGAGATGGGCTCCCGCTCTTCCTCAAAACCACTCATGACATGGTCATAAAGTTGACTTGTGTGATAGGTTTTTCAGAGACTTCTGACTCCCTCAAAGCTTTTGATACTACAGCTGCTTTAACAAATTGAGGTCTGGCACCAACAATGGTAATAATTGAACTCATTATAATTTTTTGTTCGGGATATCATTCAAAGATAGGGTTACAAAATTACATTGTTAATGAAAATTGGGATTAAAAGTTCATCTATAAATTCGTTATTCTTGATGCATTCCATTTTAAAATACTGAAGATGTCATTTTCAACAACGAATAAAGTTTTAATATTAGCACCTCATACTGACGATGCAGAATTGGGTTGTGGTGGAACTATGGCCCGCTTTTTTGAAGAAGGAATCGATATTTACGTAGCGGCGTTTTCTACTGCCAGAGCTTCTCTGCCTGAAGGCTCTGATCCGGACATGCTAAAAAAAGAGTTTTTAGCCTCCATGAGGATATTGGGGCTCCCGGCATCAAATCTGCATGTTTATGACTATCAGGTAAGAATGCTTTCTTATCACAGACAGGAAGTGTTAGAAGAGATGGTGAAACTAAAAAATTCAATACTTCCCGACTTGGTTTTGGTACCTTCAGGAAGCGATCTTCATCAAGATCACGAAGTGGTTTACAATGAAGGATTACGAGCTTTTAAAGATGTTAGTATTTGGGGTTATGAATTGCCTTGGAATCATGTAAGCTTTTCAACACAAGCTTTCGTTAAACTTAGTCAGCCACACTTAGATAAAAAATGGGAAATGATGCAGGTGTATGAGTCTCAGTTTATAAAACAGCGACCATACTTCACAAAAGAATTTATGGAAGGCTTAGCAAGAGTAAGAGGAGTTCAAATTGGAGAACCATATGCTGAAGCTTTTGAAGTTGTTCGCCTGAAGGTCTGAAAATATATTTTTATGGAAAAGCTTACTCTGGAAGATATAAAAGAAAAATTATCTGTTAGTTTCAAATTCAAAGGAAATAATGAACTTGAATATGTAGATAATTTCAAGAGTATATTAGATGCAGATGAATACTCAATTGTTTGGTGTAGTCCTGATAAAGAAAATAAGCTAGAACTTATAAGCCAAACAGCGGCAAAGTTAATTATTTGTGATAATACTGTACAACTGAACGCATCTTTGCTTGAGGAAAAAGGATTTATAATAGTTGAAAATCCGAAGCTGGCGTTTACCAGATTGATGCGAAGTGTTTTTCCTGTTAATTCAGAAACAGGTATACATAAATCAGCAACTATTCATCCTGATGCTCAAATTGCATCTTCAGCATACGTTGGTCCTAATACATACGTAGGAAAGTGCAAGATTGGAAAAAACACGGTTCTGCAAGGAAATAATTATGTATACGATAACACCACTATTGGAGATGAAGTGGTTATTGAGGCAGGAGCGATTTTAGGAGCTGAGGGTTTCGGAATGGCAAAAACTGATGAAGGAAAATGGGAGAGGTTGCCTCACATTGGAGGATTAGAAATCCATGACCATGTAGAAGTTGGAGCAGCAACTACTATAGATAGAGGAACATTAGATAACACCGTAATTGGTGCAGGTACGAAGATATCCAAATCGGTACATATTTCGCATAATGTTCAAATTGGTAAAGATTGTTTGATTACTGGTTGCGTTGCAATAGCAGGATCTACAACCATTGGAGATAATGTCTGGATCAGTCCAAATGCTACATTGCTTAATAAATTAAAAATTGGAAATAATGTTTTCATTTCAGTTGGAGCAACCGTTACACAGGATATAAAAGACAATTTTCAGGCATTAGGCAGAAAGATTTTACCGAAAGGGTGATATAGATTTAAAATTTTATGAAAGTAGAAGACATTATAAGAGAAGTTCTTTACATAGATGAAACAACAGAGCTATCAGATGACATTGGTCCCGAGCAGCTGGAAGCTTGGGACTCTTTGGGGCATGTGAACATTATCACAGCTATAGAAGATGAATATGATATTGAAATTTCACCCGAAGAGATTGGAGAAATAAACTCTATTGCTGAAATTAAAAAAATATTGATTAAAAAAGGTGCCATACCAGAGTAATGAAAGTTAACTCAATAGTTGAAGGCTTTTTTTATAATTCAGAAAAGACTCCCGATAAAACTGCATTAATATGGGGAAACGAAAAGATTTCTTATGAAGAGATTTCTGAATGTATTTTAAAAGTAGCAGGTTTCCTGAAAAATCAAGGGGTTTCTGAAGGGGATAGGGTCGCATTTTATGGTGAAAAAAGTCCTTTATTTTTATATACATATTTTGCAACACATTTGATCAAAGCCATTGCAGTTCCTCTCGATATAAAATTACCTAATGATAGACTGGCCGATTTAATTTCTCAGACAGAGCCACGTATACTACTTCACCCCACAGATATCAGCCATTCTTTTAAACAACATCCGTTTGGTAAGAATTTATTAGATGCTGAGCCACTTAAGAGTTTAGAGTTTCCTGATAAGGATTTGACAGCGGATATACTTTTTACTACCGGAACAACCGGAAGCTCGAAGGGAGTGAAGTTAACACACCATAATATTTTAGCAGGAGCTGAGAATTCTAATATATTTATTGGTAACAATTCTTCTGATACTGAGATCATACCTTTGCCATTGCATCATGCATTTGGGCTGCGAAGATTAAGGACAAATATGCTACTTGGAGCTACGGTAGTACTGATAGATGGTTTTATTTTTCCTAAGCTCTTTTTTGATGCAATAGAAAATTACGGAGCTAACGGAATATGTATGGTCCCTGCAGGATTTTCAATTGTGAAGAAGCTTATGAAAAGAACCTATATCGATTATTTTAAAAAATTAAAGTATATAGAGTTTGGTAGTTCTTCGATGGAAAACTCTGAGAAAAAGGATCTGGCTGAAGCTCTCCCTGACACAAGAATTTGTATGCATTATGGTTTAACAGAAGTAGCTGCTAATATTTTTATTGAGTTTCATGATGACGATTCAAAATTGAATGCCTTGGGAAAACCGAGTCCGAATATCTTGGTTAAGATCGTTAGTGATGACGGAATAGAACAACCTACTAAGGAAGTTGGAGAGATCGTAGTAAAAGGAGCGGTTCAAACCCCTGGATATTGGAAGAAGCCTGAGCTTACTAATGATTCCTTTATAAATGGTTGGTTCAAGACGGGAGATCTTGGATTTGCGGACGAAGAAGGCTACATATTTTTGAGTGGCAGAAAGGATGATGTCATGAATATTGGAGGGAAAAAAGTATTCCCAGGAGAAATTGAGGAGATAATTAATCAACATATTCTTGTTAAAGACTCGGCATGCATATCAGTGAAAGAAAGTGGAGTGATAACAGGTGAAATGATCAAAGCATTTGTTGTGCCTGAAAACAAAGGAAAGCTTGATTTAAAAGAGTTGATGAGCTTTTTAAGAGAAAAGCTGGAGCCTTATAAAATCCCAAGCGAAATAATTTTTATTTCCAGGATCCCTCATACATCTTCAGGTAAAAAGCAAAGAGATAAGTTGAAGTGAAAAACTCCGGACTATTTTCTTTGCTCTATTTGGTCGTCTAATATTTCGGCAAGTCGGGTAGATAAATTATTAAAACTATACTTTTCGACTTCATCTTGATCCTGTTCAAAAAGAATCTCTCCGTTTTGAGAAGCATCGTATACTCTTTGGATAAATCGATAAACACCTTCATCATCATTGTGGTCAAAAAATTCCCCAATATTAGTTTTTTGTACAAGATCTGATGCGGCACCATCAATTGGTCCGATTCCAAGAACTGGTTTGCGTGAAATCATATACTCAAATACTTTGGTAGATAATGCAAATTTACTATTCTTTGATTTGCCTATAGTTAGCAACAATAAATCTGATTGAACGGCCAAGTTCATCATTTCTTCATGTGAAATGTAATTACTAAAGCTAAACTTAATTTTAGAGGAGGTCTTTTTTAACTGGGCCTGAATATCAGGGTCAATATTTCCATAAAATTCAAAGGCGATATTGTTTGCTATTTCAGGATTTGATTCTTCGATCTTCTTAAGAGCCTTTATAAGGCTGTCTGGTTTTTGATTGATCTTCATACTACCGAAATATCTGATCGTAAATTTTGAGTTTGCTTCTATCTGCTCTGTATTATCGATAATATGATCGGGATCAAAACCATTTGTGATCCGGGTAACTTTAACTTGGATGTTATTTTCAGGGAAAAACCCATTATTAACTACAGTAATATGATCTGCTTTATCCAATACAGCTGTTTCAAGCTTCCGGTTCCTCTTTTTTGCTCGTTTACTCTGAGGGTTATCATCATAATAATATATGTTCGTCCAGGGATCTCGGAAGTCAGCAACCCATGGTAGCTTACTCCAGTCAGCTAATTTCTTGGCAACTAAATTGGTTGTAGGTGGCGGAGAAGTTGACAGAATAATATCAGGATTTTCTTGACGAATAATTTTTTTCCCAAGTGGAACAGCAAACCATTTCCATGTAAATTTTGCATCGGGAACCATAAGATTGAGCCGGGCCCAAACAGCAAGTTTTGATTTCCAGCTAGTGTTTTTTCTATAAAATATAGATGGATTACTAGTCTTCTCTTTTTTCTTATGACCGGAACTAAGAAGCCCAACAGGCTCGATAATATTTGATCGGTATACCTTACATTTTTCAAAAATTGGGTGATCAGCTTCTTGAGTAATTCCCGAAGCTGATTTCTTAGTAGTAAGTATTACTACTTCCCAATCATTTCTTAAAAGGTATTTTACAAATCTGGAAATACGGTAAGCTCCTACTCCTGCAAAAGGATACCAGTAATAAGATATGATGAGTATCTTTTTACGACTCACCTAATTTCTTTCTTTTAAAATAATTCAGCCCAAATAATAGAGCAATCAAAATTTGAAATCCCAGACTAACCCAAGACAATGTTACACCAATTGAGTAAGATTTAGGCTTGAACTCTAACTTTAAAGTATGCTCACCTTCAGGTATTTCAAATCCCCTTAGAACAAAATTAGTTTTGTAGATAGGAATTTCATTTCCATTCAATGTTGCGACCCACCCAGCCGGATAATAGATCTCACTTAGAACTAAAAATCCGGGCTTACTTCTTTTTAAGGCTAGTGTCATTTCTGCACCTGTATATTCTGTTACCTCTACTTTAGATGTACTATCAGATGATGTTGAAAGAGTCTCTGTAGTCTCGACAACTGCAATCGAAGAATAATCGACATTTGGTTGTTCAACAAAATCATAAGCTTCATTTGGAGTTGCAGCGGTTACTAATGAATCTACAAAAAAGGCTTTGGGTAATAATTTTTCATTTTTATAAACAGTACCTCCTGTGCTACTGAAAACAGGTGTGAGGCCAGGAATATTTAAACCCTGTTGATAGGTTATATATTTGATATTTAAAGCACCCAAAAGGTCAAGATTTAAACCGGCATTGCCTTTGAATAGTGGTCCGCCATTTGCCTGAAGATCAGCAACAATACTGAGTTTTGCACCTGTATAACCCCCAATAGTTGGGTAAAAGTAAGAAGGAACTGCATTACTGAAGGCTCCATCCATCAACGGGAATACTCTGTATTCGTATTCACCATTATCAGAATAAATGTTATCCATAATATATTGATCAGTATCTCTTTTCTGAGATTCTATATAACGCTCAGGGCTAACATTCGCATTTACGATAACTTGCTCCGGGACATAGCGCTTTCCTACACTTATCATGTCGAAACCGGTTACAATTATTAATCCAATGGATGCAATGGCAATTGAGATCTTTTGTTTTAGAGTCAACCAAATTATTGCACATGAAAAGACTAAAAACAATCCAAACCTAAACAGGTCTTTATTTGCTCCTTCTTTCCTGTCAGGTACAAAATTTTGATCAACGTAACTGATAGCTCTTTGTCTAACCTGAGGATTATTCGGGTTAACGTTATTTTGTTGAGCTATTTGATTAGCAATATTTTCTACCTCTCCCGGCTTAGTAAAGTCCATAGTTTTTACCTGGATCAATACAAAAGCGAATATAAATAGAGTTACACCTAGTGGGACGTATAATTCCTTTAATGAAGCAGATTTATTTTTTAAAAATTCAAAAAACCAGGAAAGACCATATATAGCTACAACGGAATAACAAAAGGAGGTGAGAACAAGCCAGGTTTCAGGGGCTCTGAATTTGTCAAAGAATGGGATGATATTAAATGCCAGTTCGTTGATGAGCGCAAAGTTTTCTCCCCAGGAAAAAATAAGAGCCAAAGTGCCGGCACCAAAGAAAACGAACATTGTCTTTCCTTTTTGTTTGAATAACGCCATCAAAAGGAAAGGCAGAGTTATAGCTCCAAGATAATGAGGGCCAGAAGTCACAGACTTAGGACCGAAATATGTTGGCGAAGCTCCTCCAAAAATTTCAGGGACAAATAGTGTCAATGATTCTTTAATTCCCTGAGACCAGGCAAAAGCATAGCTTGTGGACAAACCGGAAGAACCATCAAGTGCTGAACCACCTCTTATGCTAAATTGGGAGTATTCCTGAAGTGTTAGAAAACTTCTCGCATGACCCATTATCCCAATTATTCCACCAACGAATAATAAAGCGGTGATAAAGCCAAATTGTTTAAGATCTTTTTCTTTTATCAATTTCCAGGAATCCGATATCCAAAGAAAACCTATTAAATACATAAAGTAATATGTTATCTGAGGATGTCCTGCACGAACTTCTAAGGCCAAAGCGACTGAGAATAAAAGTAGGCCGGCTAATTTATTTTTTGAATGAGTAAGCTTCCAATAACCGGCTAATATCCATGGTGCATAGGCGAGTGCTGCAAATTTTGAAGTATGACCCGCGCCAATAATAATAGGGAAATAGGTGGTTAAAGAATAAAGCAAGCTTCCTAAAACTGCCGTAAGAGGCTTAAAGCCCATTAATATCAGCAAAAAGTACATGCCTGATAGCATTATCCAGTAAGGAAATGCCGGATAAATAGAATGAAATAATCTATAAAGGTTATCTAAATGTGGTACAGACTTTACTATAGAAACAACATATGCGGGCATACCCATATACATATTTTCAACCCACAGAGGCTCTTCTCCATATTTTTCTCTGTAATCTATTACTGATTCTGCTCCGGCTCTCCATTGAGTAATGTCGTGGCGTTGAAATTCTTTACCTCCAATCGTAGTTGCGGTAAACAGAATAAATGGCACCAAAAAAAGAAAAGACAGGGCAATCAGGTGCTGTTTTACTTCCGAAAGATTGTAGAAAAACCCTTCATTCGTGTCTTGAGTATCAGAATCTTTCATAATATTATTCAATTACCTTTGGTACTCGGAAGTAATCTGAATCAGCATCAGGAGCATTCTTGAGAGCGTCTTCATGTGAAAGCGGCTCTTTTGCTTCATCTTTTCTAAACCGGCTATCAAGGTCGATTACATGTTCCAAAGGAGCAACATTGGAAGTATCTACTTCATTTAAAAGCTCCATGTATTCTAAAATACTGCTCATATCCTTAGCATAGGACTTTGCCTCTTCATCAGTTACCTGAAGTCTGGCAAGGTTAGCTATATAATGAACATCTTTTTCTGATACAGACATATAGTATTTATTATTAATTTAAATGAGGGTGAATTTAAGAAAGATTAAGTGAAAGGTTAATTCTATATTCAAAAAAAGACCTAATGCTTGGGAAATTATTGAAATTATACCCATTTTCGATCAGCTAATTCATTAAGAATGATAAAGAAGAAAATAACAATTAAAAATTCATCGGGTTTGCATGCCAGACCATCCGCTGCATTAGTAAAAACTGCGAGTAAGTTTACTTCGGATTTTTTTATTCATTTTTATGGTTATAAGGTTAATGGGAAAAGTATTTTAGGTGTTATGACCTTAGCTGCTGAACACGGAGCAGAACTAGAACTTGAATTTGAAGGGAGTGATGAGAAAGAGGCTATGAAAACGATTACTGAGCTGATTGATAATAAATTTGGCCTTAAGGATGAGTGAAATTGAGAGTGTAGATCATAAAATTATTAGTGGAATACCAGGAAACTCGGGAATTGCTATTGGCAATATTGTCTGTATCAACAATAAGAGACGAAAAGTGCTTCCAAAGTCTATTTCTGTTTCGGAAATAGATTCTCATCTAAATAATTTTAAAGATGGAAGAACAGCTTTAGTAGCTGAATTATCTGATATGTTAGAATATCTGGATGCACAATCAGGTTCGATTATTGAGACTCAAAAACAAATTGTTTTGGACTCCGAAGTAGAAAAAAGAGTGGAGTCTATGATAAAAGATGAACTGCTCTCCAGCGATTTCGCAGTTTACAAAACTTTTTGTGATTTCATTGAAAGACTAAAAGAAAGTGGATCTGAGCTTTTTCGACAACGAATAGTAGATCTGGAGAATCTTAGAGACCGCTTTATTGATGTGATTTGTGACGATGAAAAAAGCTTTTCAATTAAAAAAGGGACTATTCTTGTAACTAAAGAGCTTAGTCCGGCAGAATTAGTGACCCTTCACGCCGACGGGTTATCAGGGTTAGTAATGGAAAAAGGGGGGATTACATCTCATGCGGCCTTAATTGCTCAATCACTTGAAATTCCATGTATAGTTAGCGCAAAAAATGCTACATCTAAAGCATTTAACACAAAAGGAATATTAGATGGAAGAGAAGGGCTTCTGATTCTGGAGCCGGAAAAGGAGATGCTGGATAGTTATAAAACTAAACTTAAAAAGCTAAAAAAAAACCAGAAAAGATTACTTGATAACATCAATGAGCCTTCTCTAACTAAATCGGGAACAGAATTTTTTCTTTCTGCAAATATAGAATTTGAGTCAGAGCTGAATCAATTGAAAAAATATAATGCTACAAATATTGGTCTGCTCAGAACGGAAGGGTTGCTTTTCAGTAATAAAACTGAGTTCGATGATCAGATAAGATTTTATGAATCAGTATTATCCTCCACAGAGGGTAGTGTTACATTTAGGCTGTTTGATGTAGGTGGGGATAAATTAAATGCTAAAATTCCGGAAGAAGCTAACCCCTTCTTGGGTTGGAGGGGCATTAGAATGCTTTTGGATGAAAAAGATCTATTGGAAACCCAACTTAAAGCACTATTGATTTGTGCAGGTAAAAATAAAGGCCGCGTAAAGATTTTAATACCGATGGTCTCGGTTGAAGAAGAAATACTTCAGCTCAAAAAAATAATCACAAAGCTACAACAGGATCTATCCAATTCAGGGCATAAAATTGATACTAAAGTAGCTTTAGGTGCTATGATAGAAGTTCCAAGCGCTGCGTTAAATGCAGAAAAGCTTGCAGAACATCTGGATTTTATGAGTATAGGAACAAACGATCTTACTCAGTATACCATGGCCGTGGATAGAGGCAATGAAAAAATATGTTCGCTGTATCAGCAACAACATCCTTCACTTTGGAAGCTGATCAAGATTACTGCTGATGCATCTGCTAAAACAAGTACTGAAATTGCAGTATGTGGAGAACTGGCAGGAAATGTGCTCGGAGCTTGTGGATTGATTGGGTTGGGAATCAGAAATTTAAGCATGATCTCAAATGCTATACCAAAAGTAAAAGAAGAACTTATAAGTCATAACGATTCGGAGTTTAAAGAACTTGCCGAATCCTTTTTGGCGTCATCAAACACAAAACAAATAAAAGAAAAATTCGAAGACTGGAGAGTTCATTAAATGAAGATCAGTAAAGAACTAATAAATAAAGTAGACTCCGGAAATATGTGGGGATTGATATCAAGTTTTCCAAATCATTGGAATGAAGTGATGAAGCTCACTGAAGATATTACACTCAATATTGATAGTACAAAAATTAGAAATATTTGTTTTTCCGGCATGGGAGGTTCTGCCATTGGCGCAGATCTCATCAGGGCATATTCTTTAAAGTCATGTCCTCATCCGGTTCAGGTAAACAGACATTATGAAGTCCCAAATTACATAAATGAAGAAACATTGTTTATAGCTTGTAGTTTTTCAGGAAATACTGAAGAAACTTTAACAGCTCTTTCATCAGCACTGGAAAAAGGAGCACAGGTTATAGGAGTTACTTCCGGAGGTACATTAAAAAAACAAGCCATAGAACACGAATTTGATTACATACAAATTCCTGGCGGTATGCCTCCAAGAGCGGCTTTGGCCTATAGCTTTGTACCTCTTTTTAGAATATTTCAGACATTGGGATTTCTGGATGAACCAAACAGTGTTTTGGATGATACTTATAATTTATTGAGAGACGGTGTCTCGAAGTTTACAGATGTTGATGATAACGATGCGTTGGCTTTAGCTCGTGAGCTTAATGAATCACTTCCTATAATTTACAGCGATGCTTTATTGATGGAACCGGTTAACTTGCGTTGGAGAGGACAGATTGAAGAGAATTCCAAAATGCTAGTGTACGGAAATCTTATTCCGGAAATGAATCATAATGAAATTGTAGGTTGGGAACATATTGCTCATCTGGCAGGTAGACTTACAGTAGTAATGCTGAAAGATCAGGATGACAATCCAAGGGTTTCTAAGAGGATGGAAATAGTAAAAGAGTTGGTTATGGATCAGGCTTTATCCGTTATTGAAATTTCAACCATAGGAAACAGTAGATTGGAAAGAATGTTTTCTTTAGTGCAACTGGCAGATTGGGTAAGTATGTATTTAGCATTGTTAAATGAAATTGATCCAACTCCAATAGCAAAAATAGATATCCTGAAAAGTAAACTTGCAGAAGTTTAATAATATTTAAAATCCTAGCTTTGTTTGATAATAAATTATTTCAACAAGACCTTACCACTACTTGGATAGGTCAGGAATTAATACTTCTCGAAGAAATTGATTCAACAAATAATTATGCAAAAAAAATAGAAAAAGCTGTTCCTGGTACCGTAATCCTAGCTGAGGATCAAACAACGGGGAAAGGTCAACACAAAAAAATCTGGACTTCAGAGCCGGGGAAAAATCTTACCTTTAGTATTGTCTTTACACCTACGAAAGCTGACAGAATCTCACTTTTGACATTGGCATGTGCTTCAGCAATTGAAGATGTAGTTTGTAAGTATTTTGATGATTGTTCAATAGACCTGAAGTGGCCCAACGATGTAATTTGTGATGGGAAAAAAATATCAGGACTGCTTACAGAGGTTATTCATAACGGAAATAAGATAGACAGAGTTATAGTTGGGATTGGACTGAATGTTAATCAGGAAAAGTTTGAAGGAGAGTTGAGCAACACAGCTACAGCTATGAAAGCTATTTCAGGTAAAGAAGAATCGCGGGAAAAATTGCTTTGTGACCTGCTCGTACGCATTGAGTATAATTATCAGAGATGGGTAAATAGCAGTATAGAGCTTATAAAAGAGATTAACCCAAAACTGCAAGGTTATGGCGACTGGATCACTTTAGAGGTAGACGGAAAAGCATTATCAGATAAAAATAAATTCTTAGGGATGAACGAACTTGGTTCTCTTCAGGTGTTGAATAAAGAACTTGGAGTGGATACCTTCTCCTATGAGCAAATCAGAGTACTTGTTGATTGAACAAGGAATTTCAAATAAAATAGACAGATATTTTTCCGTAACACCTAAGGTTGTTATTGGAGTAAGCGGTGGTGCTGATTCTATGGCGCTGTTGTATGCGTTCAAGCAGTTAGAGGTTTCCTGTTTTGTTGTACATATCAACTATGGATTAAGAGGAGTTGAGTCTGATAAAGATCAGGAATTAGTTGAGCAAATGTCTTTTGAGTGGGGGTTTGAATGTTGCTCTGTGAGGTTGAATACGGAGGAAATGCAATCCGGTAATTTCCAAAATTGGGCGCGGAACGAGCGATATGAGATCTTCAAGGATTTAGCAGAGGAAGTAGAAGCAGACGCTATTGCAATTGCTCATCATCAGGATGACCAAGTAGAGACAATCATTCAAAAGTTATTCAGAGGAAGTAGCCCGGAAAACTGGACAGGGATGAGAGAATGGGATGCCCCCTTATTTCGTCCATTACTGGAGTTTAGTAAAGAAGATATTTTGGCATATTGCAACACAAAGTGTATTCCTTACAGAGAAGATGCGAGCAACTCGAATCCAAAGTATTCAAGAAATTTTTTAAGAGGAGAGTTTGCTGATAAAATGGATAATTTGTTTCCCGGATGGAGACAAAATGTACTGGGACTTTCCGATTTTGGAATGTTAAATGAACAAATGCTGGATGAACTCTCAGAAATTTATCTTGAAAAAGAAAGACTAAAGTTAGCGCCATTAAAAAAAATGGACAAGTTTTTAGCCGGATCTCTGATCAAAAGATTTTTAGAACAATTTATTCCAATCGCATCAAAGGGAATTATAGGCGAAACATATGCTTTACTTTCTGCCCAGACAGGATCAGAATTAAAAATATCAGAATCTGTTATTCTTGTAAAAGACAGAGATTCTCTCGCTTTACAAAAAGAAGCAGAGTTTACTAAGGTCATAATCACAGAGAAAGATATTGAGGAAGTATTTTTAGAGCAGGGTGTTGAACTTCGGTTATCCGATCAGGTTGATTCGGACTTATACTTGGATGTGAGAAAAATATCATTCCCATTAACTCTCAGGCGATGGCAAAACGGAGATAAAATTCAGCCGCTTGGGATGACAGGTACTCAAAAAATATCTGATCACTTGACGAACAGGAAAGTTTCGACAGTAAACAGAGAAAAATCTTTGGTATTGAGCGATTCAGATGGTACTATTTACGCAATTATTTTTAAAGGAAACGATCCGGGCTCGGGAACAATTTCCGAGCTTTGTAAAGCAACCGATTCAACAAAACGTTATCTTTCGATAACAACAAAAAAGCAGGCATGAGTTATTACTTACCGGAAACCGTTGATTGCAACGGCGATACATTTAAAGTTTTTATTACCAAAGAAGAGATTGAAGCAAGGGTCTCTCTGTTAGGAAAAAAGTTAGACAAAGATTTTGAAGGCAAACGTCCGATATTTATCGGAATTTTGAACGGAGCTTTTATTTTTCTAGCGGATATCATGCGCAGTGTTTCCATACCTTGTGAGGTTGATTTCATGAAGCTTTCCAGTTACGGTGATGAAAAAGTTTCTTCTGGTCAGGTGACAGAGCTCAAAGAGATTGACGCCAAAGTTAAAGGAAGACATGTGGTTTTGGTTGAGGATATAGTTGATACCGGGCTTTCTATGAAATACATAGTTGAAAGAATGAATAGTTATGATCCAGCTTCTGTTTCTGTGATTACACTTCTTCATAAAAAAGACGCTACAAAATATGATGTACAAATTGACTATGTGGGTTTTGAGATACCTACAAAGTTCGTTTTGGGCTACGGTTTGGACTTTGCTCAAGAAGGTAGAAACTTAGCTCAGATTTATGTTCTGGATTCAGAGCAGGAAAGTTAAATCTTAGATTGATTAGAGGTATTAACTAACGTATATTTGTTGCCCTTGTAAAGGAGAGGTGGCTGAGTGGCTGAAAGCGCTCCCCTGCTAAGGGAGTTTATATGGAAACATGTAACGAGGGTTCGAATCCCTCCCTCTCCGCAAGCCAATGTAAAGTAACCCCACACATAAATTATGTGTGGGGTTTTTATTTATCTATCATGTTCAGCCTGATCCCTCCAATTCTTATTCCTGTAATTATATTTTTTGCTCGCATTATGGATGTGAGCCTAGGTACTCTTCGTATTGTAATGGTATCACGAGGGTATAAATACAAAGCCGCTTTATTAGGGTTTTTCGAAGTGTTGATCTGGGCTTTTGTTGTTGCAGAGTTACTGAAGAACCTTAACAATTGGGTAAATTACGTAGCTTATGCCGGAGGATTTTCTGTAGGAACTTTTGTTGGTATGTACATTGAAAGTAAAGTAAAAGTAGGTACCATCATTGTACGAATTATTACCCAGAACAAGAGAGAAGAACTAATAGAAAGTTTGAAAGAAGCAGGCTTTACAATAACGAGTATTGCTGCCGAGGGAGGATTTGGTCCGGTGAATATTATTTTTACAGTACTCAAGAGAAAGCGCTGGAATGAAGTTGTTTCTATAATAGAAAAAAATGACCCGGGTGCTTTTTATTCATCTGAAGATGTTACATACGCAAACTCTTCCTTAGATCTGAATAAACTTGACTCAGATCGTGGGGCTACCAATAGATTACTGGGTCTGCGAAAAGGAATCTAAACATGGATGCCTTGGATTTAGTTGGGCTCTAATAGCTTCTATTTTAAAAAAGTGAAGACCTCTGAAACTCTTCTAATTAGTTTTTTACAATCTTATTGAGTAATAAGAAGGCAACCAAAAACTAACACTTACGAGGTACAGAACATGTTTGATGAAATCAAAGAGGTCTTGGTGCAATCTTATGAGACTTTTTTCAATGAATTAGCTTCCTTTCTCCCCAACATTATTGGGGCATTGTTGATTCTGATAATTGGTTGGATAATAGCAAAACTGGTAAAAACAGCAGCGGTAAGATTACTCAAATTAATCCGTTTGGATGTAGTGACTGAAAAGGCCAAGATCGATCAATTTTTGAAAGATGGGGGAAGTGATAAATCAGCAATAGATATTTTAGGAGGTATTATTTACTGGTTAATAATGTTGATCGTGATCTTAGCGGGGCTTAATACTTTAGGATTAGGTGTAGCATCTGAACTTGTAAATCAGATAATACTGTACATTCCTAACGTTATCGTAGCAGTTTTGGCACTTATTTTTGGGGTTTTCCTAGCCGGATTTATTGCTCAGATCGTAACCACTTATTTATCTAATGTGGGTGTAGAAAACGCATCTGTTGTAGGCGCAGTCGCTAAATATGCTATTATTTTCTTTGTAGTATCTCTTTCACTTTCCCAACTTAATATTGGTGATGAACTCGTTTCAAATGCTTTCTTATTATTATTTGGATCGGTTTGTCTTGCTCTTGGATTAGCCTTCGGTTTAGGAGGAAAAGAATGGGCAGCCAGAATGATCGATAAAATGAGTGACAGGGATTTGTGATCAGATAGTTTAATGGATAACCTAAAAGCCTTTCCAATCCGGGAAGGCTTTTTTTAATTCAAAGCAATTTTTGTAATCGTTACCAATGAGGTGGGCTTTCTACTGTGAGAGAGTTAAGGTTTTCCGGAAGGTGATAAATTTTTGTTGATGTTTCATAAAACCGGTAATTGAAAAACCTCATCAAAGCGTCTGATAACATTGAATTAAACGAAATAAATTGGTGTTAATAATATAAATTTCAAGAAAAAAAGGGATAGTAATGATTAACAGAGACACCATACTGGAACTAAATGAGATTGCTGGAAAAATTAGTATTTCAGTATACATGACAACCAATAGATCAGAGCCGGAAGCCGGGCAGGATTCTTTGCGATTTAAAAACATTTTAAAAGACCTGAGAAATGAACTATCCGAAAAGGGAGTAGATGATAAGAACATTGATGAGTTGTTATCAGAAGCAGATACATTACTAAACGAGTCAGAATTCTGGCGGTATAATGATGAAGGTCTTGCTTTATTCATCACAGAGGACTTTTTTAGATATTATCGCTTGCCTTTCAAAACCGACGAGAGAATACTGATTGATAATCACTTTTTGGTTACTCCATTGATTCGAATGATGACTCTGGAAGGTACTTTTTGCATTTTATCGGTAAGTCAGAAAAATGTTCGGCTATTAAAGTGCACAAGTGAAACCGTAGAAGAAATAGAACTAGAAGAAGCACCTTCTAACATGGAAGAGTTTAGGAAGTTCGATGTATATCAAAAAAGTGTTCAACAACATTCCGGAGAAAATAGAGGAGGAGCAATTTTTCATGGTCACGGCGGTGGAGATGATGATACTAAAGTGGTCGAGGAATATTTGAGAACCATCGAAAATGAAGTCACATCAATTTTGCGCAAAAAAGAGGATCCCCTGATTCTTGCAGGAGTGGATAAGGCTGTGGCTCATTATCGAAAAGGGAATCATTATCATAGGATAATGGAAGAGGCAATCATTGAAAATCCTGACCTTCTGAACGATAAGGAGCTCAAAGATAAAGGTTGGGAACTGATACAGTCTTACTTTTTGAAAGGTATGTATGATGATTTGGAAAGATTAGGAAACGCATCAGAAACGGATAAATATTCGGGAGATTTACATGAAATTTTAGAAGCGTCGTACTTCGGAAAAGTAGATACGCTCTTTATTCCTACGGGTAAAGCTGTATGGGGTAGTTATAAAGCCGAAGAAAATCAATTCAACATGATGGATTCTGAGAACGGTGAATATAAAAGAGACTTGCTGAATGCAGCAGCTATATATACGCTTAAAAAGGGTGGGAATGTTTATTCACTTAACGAAGCCGAAGTACCCGCAACGTCAGGTATGGCAGCTATTTTTAGATATGCCTGATCCGATCTTTAAGGAGAGAAAATCTAAGCTCCTATCAGAGTTACCACAATCTTTCGTGAGCCTCCATGATTACGATGTTCACAAAGGTAAATTCCTTGCCATGTTCCAAGGTTCAATTCACCATTAGTGATGGGAATACTTACAGAAGATCCCAGCAATGAACTTTTTATGTGAGAAGTCATATCATCGGTGCCTTCTAAAGTATGCTCGTAAAGGCTTATATCTTCCGGAACGGTTCTGTTGAAAAATGTCTCAAAGTCTGTACGGACGGTAGGGTCGGCATTTTCATTAATCGTTAAACCGGCGCTCGTGTGTTGAATAAAAACCTGCATAATTCCGGCATTCATCTTAGCGACTTCCGGTACTTGTTGCAGAATTTCCCGTGTAACAAGATGAAAACCACGGCTTCTAGGCTTCAAAGAAAGTTCTTTTTGAAATACAGTCATTTTTTGTTGGTAAGATAACAGATGTAGAATCGTTTTTCTATACGATGGAACATGGAGCCATTTGTATTAAATAGCTAAATCAGAATTCTTCCCTTCATGCTTCGAAAAGAGAGAAAAAAGAAACCCGCACAGAGATTTATAAAACTAAAGGATTTATAAGCTGAAATTTATTAGCTAGGTTTGGTTTTTTTAATTGATTTCTCGGCTATCTCTCCACAAAACCGCTTCCAATACTAAAATTCATTTAAGTATTAATTATTACTTATTTCTCATACCTGATTTGGAAAGTCCTTAACTTATAAAGCTCAAAAAGAAACGATTCATCAACGAGAATTCCGGCAGAATACTAAAATAAAGTTGTGGAATTACTCGCCTATTAACATCAGGAATGAAAAGACTACTTAACCTATATCGGTTCGATTTCTCGGAACCGGTAAATTATAAAACAGAAATTTTATCAGGTGTAACAGTATCACTGGCACTGGTTCCGGAAGCAGTGGCATTTGCTTTGATTGCAGGACTGTCTCCACTTACAGGATTATATGCTGCGTTTGTGATGGGACTTGTGACATCGATCTTTGGTGGTCGTCCGGGAATGATCTCTGGAGCTACCGGTGCAGTTGCAGTTGTGTTGGTTACTTTAGCTCAATCGCATGGAGTAGAATATATCTTTGCGACAGTCGTTCTGGCGGGCTTAATTCAGGTAACAGCAGGAATGTTAAAGCTCGGTAAATTAATGAGGTTGGTTCCGCATCCTGTGATCTTCGGTTTTGTAAATGGGTTGGCTGTGATCATCTTTATGTCTCAATTAGCTCAGTTTAAAACACCCGCAGGTAACTGGATGACCGGAGATTCTTTATATATGTTACTTGGTTTAGTGGCGTTAACTATGCTGATCATTTGGGGATTACCTAAGTTAAGTAAAGCACTACCGGCTTCTTTAATTGCAATTTTAGTGATTTTTGGAGTGGTAGTAACCTTTAATATCGACACAAAAACAGTGGGTGATATTGCATCCATAAAAGGTGGTTTTCCTCCATTTCACATACCTGAAATCCCTTTTACTCTGGAAACTTTAAAACTGATTTTTCCATATGCATTAATTATGGCTGGCGTTGGTTTGATCGAAAGTTTGTTAACACTGAATATTGTAGATGAGATCACAGAAACCAGAGGTCATGGAAACAAAGAAGCTGTAGCTCAGGGCGCTGCAAATATTTTATCCGGCTTCTTCTCTGGAATGGGCGGTTGTGCAATGATCGGTCAAAGTTTGATCAACACGTCGGCAGGAGCAAGAGCTCGTTTATCAGGAATTGTAGCTGCGGTAATGCTTTTGGTATTCATTATGTTTGGATCAGGTTTGATCGAGAAACTACCAATGGCAGCGCTTACCGGCTTAATGATTATGGTTTCGATTGGAACTTTTGAATGGGCTAGTTTCAGTACAATTAACAGAATGCCTAATTCTGATATTTTTGTAATGGTTTTAGTGACTTTAGTTACAGTATTCCTTCATAATTTAGCTCTGGCTGTAATTGTAGGTGTAATTATTGCAGCGCTTGTATTTGCCTGGGATAACGCAAAAAGAATTCGCGCCAGAAAAAGAATTGATGAAGATGGAGTAAAGCATTACGAGATATATGGTCCTCTTTTCTTTGGCTCGGTTACGGTGTTTAACGAAAAATTCGATGTACTTAACGATCCTGATGAAATCATCATAGACTTTGCTGAAAGCAGGGTTGTTGATATGTCTGCAATAGAGGCTTTGAACAAGATTACAGAACGTTATTCTAAAGTCGGCAAAAAAGTGCATCTTCAACATTTGAGCAAAGATTGCATCGCACTACTTGAAAATGCAGAAGCCATTATCGATGTGAATGTATTGGAAGACCCGAAGTATAAACTGGCTGTAGATAAGATTTAATTGTAGTAAATTTTGAATGATTCAACTGCTTCGTTTGTATATTAAGTGATGAAGTACTGGAAAATATTTAAGAAGACGTTATCGCAATATGGTGTTCAGGATGCTATGAATTACAGCTCCTCCATAGCATTCTATCTTATCTTTTCATTGCCCGCAATTCTTATCATCACTATTTACATTGCAGGTTCTTTCTATGAAGACCAAGTTGTGAGAGATAGCCTTCTTGAGCAGTTTAATAACTTTTTTGGGCAACAGAGCGCAGAGGCAATCGACAAGATCCTTAGAAATGTGAACGAAGCAAGCGACTCAGTGATAAACCGAATTATTGGTTTTTTAACACTGATAGTAAGTGCTACTACGGTTTTTGTGTCTCTACAGGATGGGATCAATAAAGTGTGGGGAATTGTAGCTAAACCGGATAGCAACCTTTACAGAGTATTAAAGAACAGATTGCTTTCTTTAGCAATGGCTGTAAGTGTTGGGTTTTTGCTTCTGGTTTCATTGGTGATAGAAGCTTCATTGAATTTCTTTGACTCAAAAGTTATAGAAATTTTCTCTGAGTCAGAATTCTATATTGCCAACACTATTAGTTTTAGCTTTTCTGTGATCGTAACAACATCAGTATTTGCTTGTTTATTCAAAATTATTCCCGATGCAGAAGTAAAATGGAAGAATGTATGGATGGGTGCACTTATCACAACAGTGCTGTTTGGAATCGGGAAATATATGATAGGCTTCTATCTGGGAGTCAGCTCATTCGGCAGCGTATACGGCGCTGCGGGGTCTTTAGTGATCCTTCTTACCTGGATATTTTATTCTTCTATGATCGTTTTGTTCGGAGCTCAGTTTACAGCTGTATACTCTGAAGAAATAGAAGGAGGGATTAATACCTCAGAAAACGCAGAATTAGAAAGCGAAAACAGTTGACTATTTTATTGGTACCCAAACCTCTTCCAGCGATTCCGGGTTTTGAGGGCCAAGATATCTCTCATCAAGTACTTCAAAATGAGGACGGTGATCCAATTCAAATTCTGAATCAGGAAGCCATTTCAGATGAATAAAATTCAAAGTCTTCTGAAAGTCAGCCATTGTACCTTTGTGAATAAACACGGCATATTTGCCACCTGGTAATTCCAATGTTTCCATTTCTTTCGGTACCGATTCAAAATTTTGCACTTCAGTTGCAGCCCAATATTTAAATATTAGTTTGGGATGAAAATCAGAATAGCTGAACAGGTTATTATATATCTGAATCGAGTATTTTTCTCTACCTACTTTGTTTTCGATGGGTTTTACCTGAGGCATAAATCTTTGCCAAAGTTCGGGAGCTCCATAATCTGATATTGAAGTATCAATACTCATACCTATCAGCTTTTTAGGCTGAGCTTTCTCTATTCTGTCAAACATAAAAGAATATAAACGGCATCATCTAATCTCTTCAATCTGCTCAAGAACCAACTTATTTTTAGTTAATTCTTTTATCATAAAGTTCGGATTATCGGACATTTGGCTTGATGTATCAGTTATGGTCAGAAGTCGGTTTTCAGTGTTAACTTCCCATTTAGCAGGTTTAAAATAGTGACCATCGTTTGGAGCCAGATAGTAAAACTCAGCGTCGCCTTCTTCAAAAAATTTATATTGCATCCTGAACCAGGCAAAAGGGAATTCTTTGTAGTCAGAAGGGCGATAAATTCCATTCACAGGATGGATGTAACCATTTTCATCAACGTTTTCTTCATGAGAATGTACCCAGTGTTGTTTTAATAATTCCACATCTAAAGTTTGGTCTTTCTCATCGTCTGAAGTTAATGAACAACTATTTAAAAAAAACAGGATTAGTAATGGTATACCAAGTTTAAGTGATTTAAGTTTTAAGTAAGACATAGATATTTAACTAATTACCATAATAAGAATAACAGACCATGTAGTATTATCCAAATTTAAATCAGCGCTAAAGTTTTATTTATTGCTTCTTTCAAGTTAGAATGAACCGAGAATTTTTCAGCATAACTATTCCATTCAGAAACAATATCGTTAATCTCGTCCAGGATTTTCGGCGCTTTTTTAACATTCATTTGGTAGGCAACATCCAGAAGATCTTGTCTGGTAATATCAGATCGTTTTCCATTTATGCTTAATGAGTGCTGACTTACCCACTGACTTCCCGGACGATAAGCATGACACACATCGTACGCCGGAGCTAGTTTCCATTTTCCATCTTTGTCCATCATAAAAGCAAAGTTCTTAGTATGATCGTCACAATTACGGCTCATTACATTAAACACCATGCGTCTGTACATTTGCTCTGCCTGAGGGTACGACAGACGAAGCATTCTCATAGTTTCGAATAACTGCTCATAACTGTATTGAAGCACATTATTGAAATCGAAATGGCGAAGTGCACAGAATGTTTGAACATGAACTTTATCTCCCTTCTTTGTTCTGTCAAAGCGCTTGGTCATGAAGTGAGCTCGGTCATTTTCTTCAAGCAAACGGGATTCCATCATTTCAATGCCGGCTTCTTTAGCCATTTCATAGTAAGCCATTTCAACCCGGCCATAACCGTTCGAGGTGCCAAATTGTTTATCAATCACTCCGTCGAACTTGATCAGCCAATGTTCGAAGCCTTGAGGAGCAAAATACTGTCCGCTTCGGATCTCTTCCGTATCTTCATTGAAAGCAATTACCGCTTTAGCTCTTGCTCCACCTGCAGATGTTCCTATTTTAAGAATATCATAAAACGCACGTTGTTCTTCCCGATTAGTAGAAAGATTAAAATTTTTCCTTTTACTCAGGATCTTTTCAGCAACTTCAATAAGTGAATTAATCTCAAGGTTTTTAGAAACACTTCCGGATCCTCCCTGAGCAGGTTCTATTTCCAGAGCGCCCATACCTCTTTTACCAATAAAACAAAGTGTCTCAACAGGATTTAGACTATCAGTTGGCCTGCCTTGGGTAGTTAACCAGGTATTGATCAATGCATTTCCATAATGATCCGGAAGGATGTCAGCTAGCAAACCCGGCAATCCTTTAAAGGTTTCGTTGTCTCTTAATTCCGCAAAACTAAAAATCCTCTTCTTTGCATTCTTAATTGGTAATTTGATTGGAGACAAGTCTATATTTTCAGAGAGAAAAGAAGGCTCATATTCGAAAGACCCAAGTCTGGTGGTTGGATCCCAGGCGACAGCTCCTATTCTTTTACCCCAAATATTTATATAAGCAGTCGTAATCATTACCAATCTACTCCGGGTTCTTCAACTTGAACTGAAGATTTTGATGCACGTTGTCGGCTATCTTCATTTTTCTTCGCAAGTTCCAAAGGACTTACTCGTTTTTGTACCGTAAAGGCTTCCAGGGTATGAAGAAGATCCAACGCTCTAAGCAACTGGATGAACGTGATCATATTTACCCGGGTGCCTCTTTCAAACTCGCTTAATGTGGATCGATTGATATTTGCTTTTTCAGCCAGGTCTGATTGCGTAATATTTTGTTCTAAGCGATGATGCTTAATGAATGCACCTAGAGACTCTATAATAGCAGAGTCACTTAAAGATTGCCAATTATTGTTGTATATATCCATCATTAATTTCAAAAATATAATCTAATGTATGAATAATCCAACAAATGTGCTATTAATGAGTTCTAAATTTATTTGGTGATGTTATTATAATGTATAAATTAAACATCATTAAATATAAAAATATCATTTAATGATGTTTAATTCCGACATTTGATCAGTTTGTAATGACTGGCCTAGTTGATCACCAGGATAAAACTCCGGTATCAATAAGGCTGTGAAGCCAGCCAAGCAATCCGATCGTATAAATTATTGATACAAAAGCTTTGAAGATTCTGTTTTCAATAAACAGAGAGCAAGTAAAGAGAATGAGCCAAACACCAAGAGTTGCAAACTGCCCGATATCTAAAGGGAGATTAGTTTCAAGATGTTCTAACATGCCGTCGGTAGCATCTACTAATACAAAGAGAATTCCTAAAAAAGAGAAGCGCTTATAGTTATCATCAAAATGCTCATGGAAGTTGGTTACTTCTTCGCCTTGCACAGGGTACAACAACCCACTCATAAGATAAGTAACAATAGAATAAGCTAAGAGATTTAAAAAATGAAGAACGCTTATTTCTGTTAAAGGAGAAAGAACAAAGCTACTTAACCACACAAGGACTACAGTCAAAAGCATATTGAAAGTCCATAGTAAGTGTACCCAGTAGGTTCTTGATTCTTTTCTGGTATCAAGAATTAATGAAAAACCGCTAAGTAGATGTACGACGGCAAGTCCCAGAATAAGGGAAATAAATACAGAAATATGGCTGAATATAGACATTAAGTAAGGTAGCTAGATTAAACTGGAACAGATACTCATCATAATTTTAACAATGTAGTTCAAATGGGAGTTGATAAACAAATCCAAATAGTCTGAAGAAATAAATATTTCATAATCATTATTTGTCAAAAATAGCTGTATCTTTAAGGCTTGCCGGGTTTCGGGAAATAACCTGAGCGGCTTTTAATTATCACTTTACCGTAACAATGTCACAAGACTTAAGAAATATCGCAATCATTGCCCACGTAGATCATGGCAAAACCACACTCGTAGATCAGATTTTAAAACAGAGTGGAACATTCAGAGAGAATCAGGAAGTCGAAGATCGGGTAATGGATTCAGGAGATCTTGAAAAAGAACGTGGGATTACAATCAGCTCTAAAAATACAGCGGTTAATTGGAAAGGAACTAAGATCAATATTGTGGACACTCCGGGTCACGCAGATTTTGGTGGTGAAGTTGAGCGAATTCTGAAAATGGTAAATGGAGTTATTCTATTAGTGGATGCTGCTGAAGGACCGCTTCCACAAACAAAGTTCGTTCTTAGAAAATCATTAAGCTTGGGATATAAGCCCATTGTACTGATCAACAAAATCGATAGAAAAGATGCTCGCCCGGATGCGGTTCTAGATGAGATATTTGATCTTTTTGTGATGTTAGATGCAACGAACGATCAGTTAGACTTTCCTGTGCTTTATGCTGTTGCAAGAGATGGTATTGCAAAATTAGAATTAGAAGAGGAAAGTGACAGTTTAGCTCCTTTAATGGATACGATTGTTGAGCATGTTCCTTCTCCGGCACAGCCAGTTGATGAAACGTTTAAAATGCTTGTAAGTAGTATTGATTGGAATGATTATGTAGGCCGAATAGCGGTTGGAAGAGTGGAGCAAGGGACTATAAAACTTAACCAAGAAGTTGCTCTTGTAAGTGGAAAAGGTGATCAGAAAATGAAGGGTCGCGCTACAAAACTATTTACTTTTAATGGTCTGAACAGAGAGCCTGTTGAAGAAGCATTCGCGGGTGATATTGTTGCTTTGGCTGGTTACGACTCAGTTAATATCGGTGACACTTTAACAGCGGCATCGGATCCTACTCCACTCGAGTATGTTGATTTAGATAAGCCAACTATTGCAATGTATTTTCGTGTGAATAACTCACCATTTGCCGGGCTTGAAGGAAAGTATGTTACTTCAAATCAAATTAAAGATCGTCTTGAAAGAGAAGTTCGTACTAATGTAGCAATGCGTGTTGAAGCAACGGACAGTCCTGATGTTTTTAAAGTTTCCGGACGTGGAGAACTGCAAATGGCAATTCTTATTGAGACAATGAGAAGAGAAGGATTTGAATTCTCAGTTTCCAGACCTGAAGTTTTGATGCAGGAAATTGATGGAGTAATTCACGAGCCGGTTGAAGAAGTAGTTGTGGATGTTCATACTGATTACAGTAATCGTGTGATTGATAACCTCCAACAGCGTAAAGGAATTATGCAGGGAATGAGTCAGGAGGGAGAGAATAACAGAATAGAATTCAGAGTTCCATCCAGAGGCTTGATTGGTTTTCGTGGCGAGATGTTAACTGAAACCCGAGGTACTGGTATTATGCATCAGCAATTTGATGCCTACGAGCCTTATGCTGGTGAGATTCCGGGAAGAAATCGCGGAGCTTTGATTGCTTTAGAAAAAGGTGATGTGACTGGTTATGCTTTGGAAGGAATTCAGGACAGAGGTAACTTTTTCGTAGAACCGGGTGATAAAGCATATATGGGAATGGTTATAGGTTTAAACAACAGGACTGATGATATGGTGGTAAATGTTGTTAAGAAAAAGAACTTAACTAACCACCGTGCCACACAAACTGCAGACTCAGTTAAAATTTCACAAGCTAAAAAGATGAGTTTGGAAGAGTGTATAGAATTTATTGCCAACGATGAATTACTTGAAGTAACGCCGGAAAGCCTGAGAATTCGTAAGAAATATTTAGATCACAACGAACGTAAGAGAGAAGAGAAGAAAAAAGCGGGGGTTTAAAGAGGCTTGACTTATTGAATGAAAATCTAATGATTCGTTATTCATTAGTTTTTTTGGATATAAATCCTATTTTCAAAAGCCTTTGATACCATTTCAATTGCTTTTTTGCTGCTAAATGACCTTCTTTGCGGGTTATTTCACTATTGTTTAAGACGAAACAAGTTTGACATAGATAATCTTGTTTACCTTTATAAATAGCAGGCTTTACTTGAACAATAATTTTACCAACAGGGCGCTCTTCTCCGTTCTTGGTGCCACACATACCACAGTGTTGAGCTGATTTCTCTTTGGTGTCCCGAAATTCCACTTTCTGTCCTTCTTTAGATTGTTTGTATGTAAGAACATCTATACTGATTATAACATTATAATTTATTAATTGAACGCACAATCTCAAGAAAAAAATTTACCATTTACTGAATGTAGATTATTTGTAGAGATAGGATCTGATGTGATGAATGAAAAATTAGGTATAGTGATGGTCCTAACTCTTAATTTCCCATTCATCATTTTGAATTTCTAAAAGCTAATTACTTGATTAATGTTAGTTTCTTAGTGATGATGGAATTTCCGGCTTGCAGGCGATAGATATACATTCCTGAAGACAGGTTTCGCGCATCAAAGTTAACCGTATGTCTACCCGCAATTTTATTTTCTCCATTCAGCAGTGTAGCCACTTTTCTACCTAAAATATCAAACACTTCCAGAGTTACTTTGCCAGAGTTTGGAACGCCGAATGCTATTGTAGTATTTGGATTAAATGGATTTGGATAGTTTTGACCAAGTTCTACGATTGTTGGAATTCCAAGTTCATCATCGGTAGATAAAGCAAGCCCATCAACATTGATTATAAAACGGGATGTAGATGAACTATTTTCTCCAACATAACTAAAAGGAGTTGTTGGTTTATTTAACACACTTAAAGGAGTATTCGAATCAATAGAAGCATCAAAATTAATACTGCCATCTATATTCAGATCAAAATTCGAGCTGGTTTCACTATCAAAAAGTTCGAAACTAGTATTTCCACTTAAATTGCTGGCAACCCAGGATAGCGTAAGAGAAGAATTAACATTTTTAGCTTCTATGTTTACATTGATTCCAAAAGTTCCAAGTGCTTCAGGAATAGCTTGTATACTCATTGCGGGTTGATCCTGTAAATTGGTTGCTAATGAAAGTGTTGTATCGTTGAGAGAAGACAATGCAAGAGCGTCATATTTATCAAACGAAATACTAGCCATGCTTTGACTAAGAATAAGAACACTTGCTTTGGAATAGTATTTTCCATCAGAAAGCGTAAACTCTATCTTTGAAACAGGATTTTCTTTTCGGTAAACACCGCCGGAAGTTTTAACAGAATCTGTAAAAACTAGTTCTGGGTCTTCGTTTGTAGCTTGTACCCAAAATCCTTGCCAGGGAGCAATCTTACCATCAGGAAGAGTTCCTGTAATTCCATTCCAGGTTAAGTATGCACCTTGTCCGCCACCCGCTGAATCACTCCATACGTAAAAAGAATTGCTGATGCCTTTTTTTGTCCATCCAACAGGAGCGCTCCAGTCAATAGATTCAGCATAAGGATTTCCTACAAAATTCCAATTTGATCCTGAGGTTGAAAAAGCCAGATTTGCTGCTGTTCTCCCGGTATGTTGTGGAAGATTAGTGCTGAGTTGTTTGGGGAATGTGTCCGGAGTTCCGTTGTTGTCGTCATCAGCAAAAACATAAACCATCACACCTTGTCCGTTAGCCAAAGGCTGATCAATAGAAGCTGGAATATCCCATTCCTGAGTAGTGGCGTTCCATAAAAAAACATTCGAAGAATCGGCGGTTACACTTGCTCCGGAGAACCCTTGGGTACGAATATTTCCGAGTAAGCTGTCTAAGGTAGCGCCTTCAACCGGACTTGCCAGCATTCTCCAGCCTTCATTTCCTGTAATTGCCAGTGTATTGAAATCAGATCTTTGGTGGAAGGGATATCCGGTGCCTTCATTAATAGTCCAAATGGTAGCAAAGTCCCAGTTAGTGAAAGTAGCTCGTTGTCTCATTTGTTGGGTAGTAACTCCGGTTACGCCGGCAGAGCTGCCACTTTCAACACCTATGTTTACACCACTTGCTTCTTTATCCCAATAACTACTTATCACCCTGCTTCCACTTTGGACTCTTGAAATAAAACCGGCAGGAGTGAAGTTACTTGTAACGGCTCCGGTCGAGTAAGAGTTAACAATCGTACTGTCATTTGTTCCGACAAAACCGGCTGCACTAAAGGTTGAGTGGACATCTCCATTAGAATAACTATTGATGATATCGCCACGATTGTATCCTACTAATCCACCGGAGGTATTATTTCCATTTACATTTCCTGTTGCGTAACTCTTTGTTATAGAACCACGGTTGCTTCCTACTAAACCCCCGGCATAAAGACTTGTGGATGTTACGTTTCCTGTTGCGTAACAATTGATAATTGTAAGATAACTGCCGCCGGCAAGTCCCCCGACATCGCTTCGTCCGGATACAGTTGCTGTAGAATAACTGTCACGTACTATTGTTTCTGAAAATGATGATCCTATTAAACCACCCACATCAGAATCACCGTTTACAGTTCCGGTTACATACACATTCGTTACAGAGTTGCCATCAAGATCTCCGGTAAGTCCACCTACAGATCTGTCTGCTGTAATATTAACATTAGTAATACCGAGATTAGATACAGAACCTTCACGAATAGTACTGAAAAGCCCGACATTATTAGCTTCAGGTCTATTTATAAACAGACCGTCAATCTTAAAATTATTTCCATTTAAACTCCCCGTAAATCTGCTGCTAGGAAATGCTATTGGAACGAACCCCGCTCCGTTATTCCAATTTTCGGTATCGGTAGCATCTATATCATTGATGAGTACGAAATGAGATCCCAAATTCATATTCATAGCTTGAAGCTGGTTAACATCAGCAATTTGATAAGGAAAATCTTCGGTACCAAATCCTCCTGCATATACATCAGAGGGAACAGCTTGAGAAGCAAATACTTCAACCGGATCTCCTTGGTTAAAAACATCGCTTGGGGTAACTACTACGCTTAAGAAAAATGCTTTATCAGATTCCTGAACGATATAAGAAACTGAATCTGCGTTTTCAATAAGTTGTCTGTCGGTGCCCATATTATCTTTCGAACGAAACCACTGAATGCTTGAAAGATATTCAGGATCGTTATCGGCATCAGAATAGGAATAGGAAGCCGATAGGGAATTTCCAACTTCTATTGTCCCCGATATCGCCACATTATTTGCGATAGGAGCGTTTGGTGTTGGTGTTTCAAAAGTTCTTAAAAAAGGATAGCCGGAGTTATAATCAGGATGTAATCCCCAAACACTTTTTAGTTGCCATGTAGCAAAAGTAGCGACAGTTTTCATTTCTGAAGTGGTTTTTGCAGCGCCTACAGCAGAAGTACTTTGGCCGCTTGTTTGAGAATCCCAGAAGCTGTCTACAAAGGAACTTCCAGTTGCTTCACCAACTAAACCACCAATAGCGCTTGTTCCGTTGTCAACCAAACCAATGGAGTAACTTTGATCGATAGAACCATCATCCTTTAACCCTACCAGACCTCCGGACTGAGTGTTACCCATTACATGGACATTTGCATAGCAAACGGCAATGTGTCCTTGATTATTATGGCCTACTAACCCGCCAATTGCAGAATTAGCTTGAATATCACCTGTTGCATAACATTGCGAAACAGAACCGGTATTTTCTCCAATTAAAACTCCTGCAAAATCATTGGATTGGATAGCAGTATTTTCGGAATAACTTTTCATAACAGTCCCATTATTTTTTCCGACAAGAGCACCCGTCCTAAGCTGACCTTTCACATCCGCATTTGTTAATTGGGTATTTGTTACCATTGAAGATGCTGAAGTAACACCAAATAACCCGATCATGTCTTCTGAAGTACGGTTTATAAAAAGGCTGTCAATTGTAAAGCCGGCTCCATCAAACTTTCCCGAAAAAGAAGTGTTGTTATTTCCGATAGGAGCAAAACCTGCTCCACTGTTCCATGTTGAAGTAACAGCAGCATTGATATCGTTATTCAGAATATAAAATGATTCTAAGCCTGTGTTGATGTTTTGTAATTGATCGATAGTTTCAATTTGAAATGGATCATTTTCGGTTCCTAAACCTCCCGCAAAAATAGAAGCCACACTTTGTGGAGTAAACTTCATAACAGGAGAACCGGCAGCAGTAAGATCATGAGGAATGACTTCAACGCCGATGTAATGGGCTCTATCAGCTCCGGTTATGGTGTAAGTTGTGTCGTTGGCGCCTTCAATAAGTGTTCGATTTGCACCTGCAACATCAGATGAGCGATACCATTGGATTTCAGGAATGTATTCAGGGTCGCTATCAGCATCAGAATAATCGTATGTTAATGCCAACATACTATCTACTTCAATAGCTCCTGATATAGATAGATTAGAAGCAACAGGAGCATTTGCTGAAACTTGAAAATCTTGGAAAACGCGTAAAATTGGATATCCGGAATTTGAATCAGGAAGTGTTGCCCAAACTGTGTAAATGTCCCAATCTGCTTGTTGATAGGTAAAAGGATCGTTCATTTCAGATGTAGTTTTACCTTCTCCACCGTTAGAATTTGTTAGACCGGATGATTGAACATCCCAAAAGCTGTTGACTACATTTGCGTTTTCTCCGGAAATACGACCTACTAAACCACCTTTTGTTCCGCCACTCGTTACAGACCCTTTGGCGTACGAATTGGTGATAACTCCGCCACTTAAAGCTATTAAACCACCCGCATCTCTGCTTGATGCGTGAACATTACCTAAAGCAAAACTATTTGAAATATTTGTGGATCCTCTTCCTACAATTCCACCTGAGTAAGTACTTCCCGAAACAGACACATCTGTAAAGCAATTATTAATAGCACCTAAAGATCGACCAATCAATCCCCCGGTTGCTGAATTTCCTGATACTCTACCTGTTACTGAAATATTAGATAATACTCCAAAGCGATCTTCCCCTACAATAGTACCTGTGTTTGAAAACCCAGAAATATTTACGTTGGATAAATGAACGTTTGAGATAGTGGCATTTTCTATATATCCAAACAAACCTACATAAGATGAACGATTAATAAAAAGACTGTCAATTCTGTAAAATTGACCATTAAAGGTACCGGTAAATCTGTTGGAAATGTTTCCAATCGGTTCGAAGCCGTTTCCGGCGTTCATGGTATCGGTACGGGCTGCATTTATATCATTAACAAGAATAAAATTAGCACCCAGATTATACTTCATATTTTGAAGATGTTCCAAAGTACTGATTTGAAAAGGATCACCTTGAGTTCCGCTTCCACCGGCAAACTGAGCAAAGGAGATGGATGGGGTTAAAACAAAAATAAAAAGTGAAGCGATAACCATCCACTTTTTTATAGTTATATGGAGTAAAGTGGGTGATTTTTCGTTCATAACAAAGTTTTTGAATTTAAAATAAAGTGATATCTAAAGTGAAAACTAAAGTCAATATAATAATCAAATGTAAAATGTAGATTAATAAATACTGTAAATAATTGTGTTACAAGAAATCGTTGAAATCGAAATTAATTTGTATAAAGGAGAGATGAGGTTTTGCTTCAAACAGGTTGTAGTTGGTAAACAAAGTCCAAAAAAATCATCCTTAAAACATTTACCGATTATTTTTTCGCTAGTTTCAAGAAAGAATTCAGGTATTGATCATCTGATTAAAAAAAATAAATCCGCTAAATATTATTTAACAGATAATCATCCCATCCCATAAAATTCTGCCTTTTCTTTGTGGTAAGGCTCGAAGATATAATTGAGAGATATAGATTTGCATTCGATTTATAAATTCATTAAATAATTATAGGGTTAAACAATGAATAACAAGGGGTTTATTATGAAAACACTATATCTAATAGTATTTGGGGTGATTTTTTTCACAACTCAAATTTTAGCACAAAATAATAAAGATTGCACGGGTACATCAGATTGTGTAGGGAAAATCTATAAAGAAACTATAAAAACCAATGATCAGACGCCGTTAATACAAGTAAATGATTTTGAAGTACAATTTGGGTCAAAGGTGTCCAGATACTTAGAAACTAAGTCCATCATTCGTATTTATAATCAAGGAAAAAATTTATCATTAACAGATTTTGAGATAGGTTTTTACACTCGTTTAAATTCTGAAGAATCTGCACTTATTTCGGTTAAGAATAGTTGTACAGAAATTTTCTATGGTGACTATAAAGGTTTTGAGTGTTCTTTTTTCTCGGAATTACCAATAATTTTGAAAAGCAATAATTATTCATGTACTAAAGAAAGCCCCTCTTATTTAGCAAATTCTAAAACTACAAATAAGAATTCTGACGTAACACTCAAAGATTGTCTAATTCAAATTGAAGTACAGAATACACTTGATCGTGATAATCCAAATATAAATACTGAAAATGACGAGATTTATATGGAAGTAATAAGAATTTTTAGGAGTAATTAAGAAATGACTAAACTAAAAATTTTCTTGGGCATTCTGTTTTGGGTTTTATTTAACTTTTCAACAGCAAAGGCTCAAGAGGATATAGCTTCTCAGGTAGTCGGTTATTGCGAGGAGAATGTTATTAACGGTGAGACTATACAATGGTCTTTAGAAGCAATAATTAACTGCTTATTTTTTAAACCTGAAATCAATAATGAGTATAAATATGAAACTTATATCATACTCTCTGAAGAAGAAAAGTATCTTGAAAAGATAAAAGTTATGATAAGTCATATAGAATTGATTTCTATCAAATCGATTACTAGTTCTGATCATAGTGAAGTACGATGGGTTATCAATTTTAATGACAAAAGCAGTTTAGTTGGCGAAACATCAGAAAATGAATTGCCTGAAGGTATTAGTGAAAGTGATAATTTAGAGTTGCTACCAGAACTTGTAAATCATATTTATTTAAAAGAAGATAATCTATCTGTAGAAATGAATTTATCTGAGTTTAGTGAAAAATATTCTAATGGGATACTATTCGATTTGTATTTTCTTTACAGAAATGAATTAAGACATCAGGAATTTAATATCGTATATGTCTTATGAGAGTATCATTCTTAATAATATTAAGCCTCATTTTAATTACGAAAGTAATTCTATCAAAAAAAGCATTCGGTCAAGAAAGTAGCTATGCTTTTAAGTTTTATAATGAATGCGAAAGCATATCGCCAAATAAAGTAAAGGATCTTAAATTTTCGAAATTAGAAACAATCATAATCTATGAAGATGTAAAATTAGAATATTTTCAGTTGTGTTTATTACATGTAAATCCAAATAATGATTTGGATATTAATAAAAATATAAATTTCCTAAAAGAAAGGTCAGGTAGAGGTCGTTTTCTTGCAAATTTAAATTTAATAAATCAGATAAAATCAATTTCTTATAATATAGAATCTGAAACAAAAAATGGAACAAATTTTTTTGAGTTGAGGTTTGAATTTCGGGAAGATAAGAGTATTCTAGCTTTTGGATTCGACTATCAAGACTATTGTGCCCTAGATGAGAGATTCTTATGTGCTTGGGATGGCGATAAAAAAGAATTTGATATTAAATATGAGCCATTTAATATGGCATACATTGAATTAGTTGACAATGTTTTAAATAGATTATTTAATAGTTTCAATCGAGCAATGCCTGAAGCACCAATGCGATATATGAAGATTTATAGTTATTAGTAGCCTAATAGATTTTTTCACCCCATCCCGTAAAACTCAGACTTCTCTTTGTGATAAGGCTCAAAGATCTTTTTGAGTGATTGATGCTCCGGTAAGTCAAGATCAGCATCTTTTTGGATCAGCTGTTTAGCTTTTTCTTTTGCTTGTGCTAAAATGAATTGGTCTTCTACTATATCGGCAACTTTAAAATCAGGTAGCCCGCTTTGTTTAGTGCCGAGGAAGTCTCCTGGTCCACGAAGCTTTAGATCAGCTTCAGCAATCTTGAATCCATCATTCGTTTCTTCCATAGTTTTAAGACGAAATGCTCCTGCTTTGCTCACTTTCACATCAGGCATAAGAATGCAATAACTTTGTCGCTCGCCCCGACCAATTCTTCCTCTAAGCTGATGAAGTTGTGATAAGCCAAATCTTTCGGCATGTTCAATGATCATCACAGAAGCGTTGGGCACATCCACTCCAACTTCAATTACGGTTGTAGAAACCAAGATCTGAATTTCATTACTAATAAAAGCTTTCATAACGGCATCTTTCTCGTCGCTTTTCATTCTGCCATGCAAAAGTCCCAATTTAAAATCCGGAAATTGAGATTTGAGTTTTTCGTATCCCGCGGTAGCATCTTTAAGATCTAAAGCTTCAGATTCTTCCACCAATGGATAGATCACATAAACCTGACCGCCATCATTAACTTCGGTTCGAACAAAGTCCAAGACCCCTTCTCTTTTTTTGTTTCCGCGGATAGCGGTTTTGATTGGCTTTCTTCCGGCAGGTAATCCTTTGATGATGGAAATATCCAGATCAGCATAAACCGTCATCGCCAAAGAGCGGGGGATAGGAGTTGCACTCATCACTAATATATGTGGATGAGATCCTTTATTCAGAAGTTCGGCTCTTTGCTTCACCCCAAAACGATGTTGTTCGTCAATAACAGCCAATCCGAGTTTGTGAAATCTTACATCTTCCTGAATAATGGCATGTGTTCCAACCACGATCTGACATCCACCACCTTCTAGATCTGTGAGTACATCCATTCGAAGTTTCGATTTTTGTCCGCCCACTAAGAGGCGAACATTAATATCCAGTCCTTTCAAATGATCAGCTAAAGTTCTGTAATGCTGTTCAGCCAGAATTTCAGTCGGTGCTAAAAACGCAGCCTGGAAACCATTATCCAAAGCCATGAGTAAAGCACCGATAGCTACTATTGTTTTACCGGCGCCCACATCACCTTGAATAAGTCGATTCATTTGTTTTCCGGAACGCACATCCTTTTTAATATCAGCAAGAGAGGAAATTTGACCATCAGTTAATTGAAAGGGCAGGAGTTCATTAAAATATTTCGATGTATAGTTTCCGGTTTCTGAAAAAATGTGTCCTGATTTTCGTTCTTCTACCGTATGATGGATCTTCTCCATACTCATTTCAAAAAGAAAGAGTTCTTCAAACTTAAATCGGTTTAAAGCTCTTTTGTGCTCTGAGTGATCTTCCGGAAAATGGATCATTCTGTAAGCTTCAGCTCTGGATGGGAATTTCATTTCATTTACCAGATTCTGCGGCAGAAATTCATTAATAGTAATCTGATTAAGAAGTGTCTGAATCCAACCTGCTACAATTTTATTAGTTAGCCTTGTTTTGCTGAATTCTTTATTGCTGGGATAAATCGGGACAATTTTGGAGAAATTGCTGACATCACCTTCTTCAGATAGTTTGTCAACTTCAGGGTGAGCGATTGTAATAGACTTACCGTATCGTTTAGCAGGGCCAAAAAAAGCAACCAGATCGCCTTCCTTAAATATTTTCTTGAAATAGGAAGCCCCACGAAACCAAACTCCTTTTACAATTCCGGTTCCATCATTAATGGCTATTTCCAGTCTCTTACTTCTCTTAAAACCGACTTCCTGAAGATTTACTACTTTACCAACTACAGTAACTTCTTCACCCGATCCCATCAGATGCTTGATCTTCTGAACGTTACTTCTGTCCAGATAACGACGGGGGAAAAAATTCAGCAGATCACGTTCGGTGCGCACGCCTTCCGAGGCGAGAGCGTCGAGTCTTTTGGTACTTAATCCGGAGAGTTTTGAAATAGACAATTGACAGACAGAATTTTTAGTCAAAATATCTGATAAGCGAGCAGATTACAAGTTGATTTCAGTGTAATTATGATACAAAAAAATACCAGTCCTATTCAGAGACTGGTATTTAATAAGTGGACAGAAATGATGGTTATGGAGGTTTTACTCCAATGCCCTTCACTCTAGTCCTTGGTTAGTAAATTCGAGTCAGCTAATTTTATTCCTGTGTTTTGTCAAAACGCAGTTTTTTATATGCATACGCTCCACCAGCTGCAGCAAGTAACCCAAGCCCACCATCAATTGGAGCCGGAGCCGGGCCATCTGGTAAACCGGGAGGTTGAGCAAAAATAATAGTTGATGCTATTAAAATGATAGTGAGGATTAATAGTGTAAAGAGTATAGTTTTCATAATTAATGGCTTTGAGTCGTTAGCATGGCTATTGTTCACGCTAATAGCTAATTATTTGATAAGGGTTAATTTTTTGGTGATTGTAATGTTTCCGGCTTGCAATCGGTAGATATACATACCAGAGGACAGGTTTTGAGCATCAAAATGTACTGAGTACCTACCGGCTGATTTATTTTCTTTATTCAGAAGAGAGGCTACTTTTCTACCGAGTAAGTCAAACACTTCTAAGGTGACTTCTCCGGCTTCCGGCACTCCAAAAGTAATAGTAGTACTAGGATTGAATGGGTTGGGGTAGTTTTGCTGAAGTTCCACAGAAGTTGGAAGCTCTTTCATAGGTTCGTTACTTACTGATGTTGCCGTAGTTATCCTAACTAAGAAACGAGCCGCGGATGCTGAGCTTTTTGCTTTCATCACATTTGGGGTGAATGCACCACGTATGAGTTGAGCTCTGGTTGTAGAGTCTTCGTTTTCACTCTGAAGTTCTTTAGTGAGGTTTTCAATCCTGAAACTATACGAAGAAGCCTCTCTTAGATCGATTTCTTCACCTGTTTTAGTATCTGCTAATGTTATTGTCATCTCAGTAGGAAGATTTTTTGGGCTCCATGAAAGCTCAAAGATTCCCGATAGATCAGAGCCCTCGAATCCTAAAGGAATAGAAACAACTTCAAGTTCGATTGGCAACGCATTTATATCTAAACCGGTGCCATCATTTAGCTGAGTAAAGAGAGAAAGATATTCACCGTTTAGTGACTTAAGTTTGTAAGTATCATATCTGTCTTTCAAGATAGAAGCTTTGTCTTGGAAGCTCACTATAGTAGATGAAAGTTGATCATTTCCTTTTAGAGTTAAGGAGAGGGTAGAGGTTGGTTTTTTCTTTAGGAACACTCCTCCGCTACTACGGATTTGATCTGTGAAGGAAAGAGTTGGATTTTCAGCATTTGCTTTGACCCAAAATCCTTGCCAGGGGGCAATTTTTCCATCACCTTGTGTTCCAGTGATTCCATTCCAGGACAGGTACGCCCCTGCTCCTCCGTTAGCTGAGTCACTCCATACATAAAAAGAAGCATCCAGGCCGGTACGTGTCCATCCGGAAGTTGCGTCCCAATCGATGGTAGTACCGTAAGGATTACCAACCAGATTAAATCCGTCACTGGAAGGTGCGCCGGTGTCCGTATAAGTAAGACTGGCAGTAGCGGCACCTACGGTTTGACTACTGTCGGTGAGTATAATTTTGGGAAACCCACCTTGTATGCCGGCTGTTTCCGGAGCATCATCTTCAAAAACATATACAATAAAGCCCGAGCCTGCTGCAGGTGCATCTGTTGCATTGGTAATGGAGCTAAAAGCGGATGTGGTTTCATCGTAGGTAAACACATTAGAACCGCCGGATTCTGAGTCTGCTCCGGTAAAACCCTGAGTAAACACACCCGAAAGCAGTTCTCCGTAAGAAGCTCCACCTGCCGGAGTACTTACTAATCTCCAGCCTTCCGCTCCTGTAATAACTGTGCCAAAAGGATGAGTATTATTGCTTGTAGTAACATTCCCGTTAAAATTTCCGGTAAAGTTATTTGATGTAGCATCTATAGTGGTAGAGCCACCTTCTTCATTAAAAGTAAAATTAGCAACAAGGTTAGTTTCATCTTCGGATAGTGCCTGAAATAAGTTTTGCTGAATTTGTAAAGCCGATCGCTCAGTGCTCCACAATCTCAATTCATCCATCACACCATTCAAATATTCAGAATCTGATCCGTTTTGCCCAATATCAAGAACGTTTGCTGAGGCCGTTACAGGGGCGCTTCCGGTTATGGTGCCCACATTTGCGCCGTTTACGTAAAAGGTGGCGTCATTGGCCGTACCGAAAACCACTGCCAGATGACTCCATTGTCCGGCCGTCAGGCTATAGGAAAGATCGTAATCTTGTACGCCAACCGCTGAAAATCGCAACACCGAATTATTGAATCCGAAACGATACGCACCTTCTTTCCCAAGAATTTGCTGAAAAGTTGCGTCTATAGTAGTTGGTCTCACCCACGCCTCAATAGTAAAGCTGTTAGTAAAGTCTAGCGCATTATTGTCGGAGACTTCCAGAAAATCACCGGCACCGTCAAAGGCAAGGCTGCGACCACCCGTACTAACAACACTGTTGTTTTCATACCAAGTTATTTTATTGCCTACAAAGGAGGCCGATATGATGTCTAAATCGCCATCATTATCCAGATCCGCTGCATAAATATCCCAATCACCATCGGCTGTGGCACTTACCAAGTGTTCGGTGAAGGATGGATTTGTGGCTCCATCGTTTTCCAACCAAGCAACTTGATCACCGGTATAATAAGCAGATATAATGTCGTTATCGCCATCGCCATCCATATCTGCGGAAAATATGCTTTGGGCTCCATCAGCAGTAGTAGTTATGATTCTTGTTGTAAAGGAAGGGTCGGTGGCACCATTATTTTCGTACCATGCAATTTTATCATCAAATTTAGAAGCTGATAAAATATCTATGTCTCCGTCATTATCTAAATCGCTTGCAAATATGCTATAAGGATTATTGGCATTCGTACCCACTACATGTTGTGTAAAGGAAGGATTGTTAGAACCATCGTTTTTATACCAATAAATTTTATTATCTACTAGTGAAGCGGTAATAAAGTCAATATCGTCATCACCATCTACATCTTCAGCATATACCGTCCAAGCTCCATTGTGGTTAGTACTTACTACTTGTCTTGTAAAGGAAGGATCTGAGGCACCATTATTTTCATACCAGACAATTTTGTCACCTGTAGTTGAAACATATAAAATATCGAGATTTCCATCGTTATTTACATCTGTGACATACACATCTGTAAGGGCACCAACATTGGTAGTTATTCCCCGCTCGGTAAAGCTTGGATCGGCAGTTCCATCGTTTTCGTACCATACTAGCTTGCTAGGATTGTAGGAAGCGGATATAATGTCATTGTCGCCGTCGTTGTCTAAATCAGCGCCGTGGATGGCATATGAATAACTGACGCCCGAACTTAATATGTGTTCGGTAAAGCTTGGATTAGCAGCGCCATCATTTTCGTGCCAGGCAATTTTGTCATCAGAATCAGTAGCCGTTAAAAGATCGAGATCTCCGTCTCCATCCATGTCTGAGGCATACACAGCGGAAGCTCTTTCAATATTTGATTTCACTATGCGCTTACTGGATTCTACATCCCCAAAATTTCCACCACCTGTGGTTACACCAATCAATTCCGGTGAGGTAGTGGCAGCACTGTCGGTGGTGCGCTTAACGCTTAAGGTATAATTTCCACCTATTACAGCAGGTACTGAAATGTTGAGTTGAGTTTTACTTCCATTAGTAATGGTTGCTGTAGTAGCAGTTCCTCCTCCTGCAGGGGTAAAACTGATTGAATTATTGGCTGTTACAGGATCGAAACCTGAGCCGTATATGGTTAAAGAAGCCCCGGTAGTTCCACTTAGTGGTTGTAATTGTGCAATAGCTGGTGCTGGGTAGGTATTTTCATACCAAGCAATCTTATCGTCACTTTGTGAAGCGGATAGGATGTCGATATCGCCATCGCCGTCTACATCGGCGGCATAGATGCTAGATGCCCCGTCTGCATTTGTGCTCAGCACTAATTCGGTGAAACTTTGATTACCGTCATTTTCATACAAGGTTATTTTGTCGTCTCCTTTAGAAGCAGACATAAGATCGAGGTTCCCATCTCCATTCACATCGGCTGCAAATATGCTATAAGGATCGACCGTGTTCGTACTTATTACGTGTTCAGAAAAGGAAGGATCGGCGACTCCATCATTTTCGTACCAAGCTATTTTATTGTCATGAAAGGAAGTGGACATAAGATCGATATCACCATCGCCGTCCACATCTGCGGCAAATACGTTGATCGCTCCATCTGCGCTTGTACTTACCACACGTTCGGTGAAGGAAGGATTGGCTGCTCCATCATTTTCGTACCAAGCAATTTTATCATCGCTAACAGAAGCGGACATAAGATCAATGTCTCCATCGCCATCTACATCAGCTGCATATATGCTGTAAGCACCATCAGCATTTGTACTTACTATGCGTACGGTGAATAAGGGATCGGGATTTCCATCATTTTCATACCAAGCAATTTTATCGTCAAACTGAGAAGCCGAAAGAATATCGATATCACCATCACCATCCACATCCGTAGCAAATACACTCAGAGCGAAATTTGCGCTCGTACTCACAACTCGTTCAGTGAAAGCAGGGTCGGCCGCTCCATCATTTTCATACCAAGCAATTTTATCGTCGCTATTAGATGCAGATAGCAGATCAATATCACCGTCACCATCTACATCAGCAGCGTACACACTTTGCGCACCATTAGCGGTGGTACTTATTACTTGTTCGGTAAAAGAAGGATTATTTGCTCCATCGTTTTCATACCAGGCAATTTTGTCGTCTGTAACCGAAGCGGACATAAGATCAAGGTCTCCGTCACCGTCCACGTCTGCAGAGAATACGCTCCAAGCCTGATCAGCATTAGTACTCACCACACGTTCACTGGATTCTACCGCACCAAAGTCTCCGCCTCCGGTAGATACAGCAAATAAGTCTGGTGAGGAAGCAGTAGTATTATCGCTTGCCCGTTTTACACTTAGGGTATAATTATCACCTGTTATTAAAGGCACGGTAACCGTTAGTTTTGTAGCACTTGCAGCAGTGACTGTGGCTGTTTTTGGGGTTCCTCCTTTTGTAGGTGTAAAGCTCACGGTGTTATTAGCGGTAGAAGCATCAAATCCTGAACCGTATATAGTTACAGAGGTTCCCGAAATTCCAGTTAGAGGTTGTATTTGTGTAATAGCTGGTGCAGGAAGAGTATTTTCGTACCAAGCAATTTTATTGTCTTCTAAAGAAGCGGAAATGACATCGAGATCACCATCGCCATCAACATCACTCGTAAATACGCTAATTGCTTTATCTGCGCTTGTACTCACCGCTCGCTCGGTGAAGGAAGGATTGGCTGCTCCATCGTTTTCATACCAAGCGATTTTATCATCGCTAACAGAAGCGGACATAAGGTCGAGATCACCGTCGCCATCAATGTCTCCTGCTAATACATCAGTAGCTCCATCGGCATTCGTACTAACCACACGTTCCGTGAAAGAAGGGTCACTTGCTCCATCGTTTTCGTACCACGCAATTTTACCGTCTTCATAAGAAGCAGACATAAGGTCAAGATCGCCATCGCCATCTATATCTCCGGCATATACGCTAAATGCTCCATCGACATTCGTACTAACCACACGTTCCGTGAAAGAGGGGTCACTTGCTCCATCATTTTCGTACCAAGCTATTTTGTAGGAAGATGCGGATAAGATGTCGATGTACCCGTCACCGTCTACGTCTCCCGCATAGACACCTTTCGCACCATCAGCATTAGTGGTTACCACATGCTCGGTGAAGGAAGGATTGGCTGCTCCATCGTTTTCGTACCAAGCTATTTTGTGATCATTAGTGGACGCAGATAACAGATCTATATCTCCGTCACCGTCTACATCTACGGCGTATATTTCTCTAGCTACTATTGCAGTTGTACTAACCACACGTTCTGTGAAAGAGGGGTCACTTGCTCCATTATTTTCGTACCAAGCTATTTTATCATCGCTAACAGAAGCGGACATTAAGTCAATATCACCATCGCCATCCACATCAGCAGCAAATACGCTGTAGGCTCCATCGGCATTTGTGGACACTATGCGTTCGGTGAAGTTTTCGCTCCCATCGTTTTCATACCAGGCAATCTTGTCGTCTGAACTGGAAGCGGACATTAAGTCAATATCACCATCGCCGTCCACATCAGCGGCATGTAAGTCGGTAGCATCATTGGCGTTTGTACTAACAATGTTCTCACTGGAACCAACGGCTCCGAAATTGCCACCACCGTTTGATACCCCAAAAAGGTTTAGTGTAGTAGCGGTAGCAGCATCACTTATCCGTTGCACACTTAAAGTGTAATTACCAATGGTAACTGAAGGAATAGTAACTGTAAGTTTTGTAGTACTTGCAGATGTAATGGTTGCTTTGGTGGCAGTACCGCCCCCAGCAGGGATAAAGTTAACGGTGTTGTTAGAACTTGCTGCATCAAATCCGGTACCATAAATTGATAAAGAGCTGCCTACTGTGCCATTAATTTGGTGTAGCTGGGTAATAGACAGCGGGGCAGAAGAAGAGGTATTTTCATACCAAGCAATTTTGTCGTCATTAGTGGACGCAGATATGAGATCGAGATTGCCGTCGCCGTTTACATCAGCAGCAAATACACTATTGGCACCATTAGCGCTCGTGCTCACCACTCGCTCGGTGAAAGCTTGATTTCCATCATTTTCGAACCAGCTAATTTTAGATCTGTTAAAGGAAGCAGTTGCAATATCGATGTCACCATCACCATCTATATCTCCCGGATATAAACTTCGAGCTCCATCTACGCTTGTGCTCACTATACGCTCAGTGAAAGAAGGATCGGCATTGCCATCATTTTCATACCAAGCAATTTTGTCATCGCTAAAAGAAGCAGAAAGTATATCGAGATCGCCGTCACCATCTACATCAGCGGCATGTAAATATTCTGTGTCTCCGGCATTTGTGCTTACTACGTGTTCAGTGAAATTTTGGTTCCCTTCGTTTTCATACCAAGATATTTTATCATCTAAAGTGGAGGCAGACATTAGGTCAATATCCCCATCTCCATCCACATCTCCGGCAAATACGCTGTATGCTCCATCGGCGTTAGTAGTTATCACATGTTCGGTGAAAGAAGGATTGGGAGCACCGTTGTTTTCGTACCAAGCAATTTTATCGTCATTAGTAGAAGCAGACATTATATCGATATCGCCATCGCCATCCACATCAGCTGCAAATACGCTTTTGGCTCCATTGGCATTTGTACTCACAACACGTTCGGTAAAAGAAGGATCGGTAGCGCCATCGTTTTCGAACCACACTACTTTATCGTCATTTTCTGAGGCAGAAAGGATGTCAAGGTCTCCATCATTATCTACATCGGCGGCAAATACACTTCTGGCTCCATCAGCGTCTGTACTCACTATATGAGTAGTAAAATCTTGGTTACCATCGTTTTCGTACCAGGTTATTTCGTCACCAAACCGAGAAGCAGACATAAGATCGAGGTCCCCATCGCCATCCACATCGCCTGCAAAAACACTTACAGCGAAATTAGCATCTGTACTCACTATATTTTCGCTTGAACCAACGGCTCCAAAATCTCCCCCGCTGGTTGTTAACGAAAACATGTCTAACGAAGTGGTGATGGCATTGTCGCTTCCCCGTTGTACACTTAGGGTATAATTACCACCAGTCATCGCTGGTACGGTAACCGTTAGCTTATTAGCACTTGCAGCAGTAACCGTAGCTGTTGTAGCTGATCCGCCACCGGCAGGGATAAAACTAATGGTATTACCTGAGGTAGAGGCATCAAATCCTGAACCGTAAATAGTTACAGAAGTACCGGCGGTACCGTTAAGAGGTTGTATTTGAGTAACATCATAAGAAGGAGGAGCATTCTCATACCAAGAAATTTTTCGGTCAACATTAGAGGCGGACACGATATCAATGTCGCCATCACCGTCCAAATCTCCTGCATATACACGTCTGGCTGAATTAGCGGTTGTATTTACTACACGTTCGGTGAAGGAAGGATTGGTAGCTCCATCATTCTCGTACCAGGCTATTTTGTCATCTCTTGAGGAAGCGGACATAAGATCAATATCGCCGTCGCCATCCACATCAGCTGTAAATACGCTGTAGACTCCATCGGCGTTTGTACTTACTACACGCTCGGTGAAAGAAGGGTTTGCAGCTCCATCATTTTCGTACCAGGCAATTTTGTCATCGATACTGGCGGCGGACATAAGATCGATATCGCCATCGCCATCCACATCAGTGGCATGTACGCTATAGGCTCTATCAGCATCCGTACTTATTACACGTTCGGTGAAAGAAGGGTTTGCAGCTCCATTGTTTTCATACCAGGCAATTTTACCGTCGCTAAAAGAAGCTGAAAGTATGTCGATATCGCCGTCGCCATCCACATCAGTGGTGTAAATGCTGGTTGCACCATCAGCGGTTATACTTACCACTCGCTCGGTGAAGTTTTCGCTCCCATCGTTTTCATACCAAGCAATTTTATCGTCGTCTCGTGAAGCAGACATAAAATCAATGTCTCCGTCACCATCTAAATCAGCGGCAAATACACTTTTGGCATTTAGGGCATTTGTGCTCACTATACGCTCGGTGAAGTTTTCGCTTCCGTCGTTTTCGTACCAAGCAATTTTATTATCTCTTCCGGATGCTGAGAGAATGTCAAGGTGGGAGTCACCGTTTACATCAACAGCATATACGCTGTTCGCTCCATCCGCATTGGTACTTACAACATGCTCAGTGAAGGAAGGATCTGTAGCTCCATCGTTTTCGTACCAAGCAATTTTATCGTCATTAGTAGAAGCAGACAAAACATCAAGGTCGCCATCACTATCCACATCAGCGGTAAATACGTCATTAGCACCATTGGCATCTGTGCTAATTATACTTCCACTAGAACCAGTAGCTCCAAACCCTACTCCTCCGGTACTTACGGAAATTAAATCTTTAGAGCTAGAACCAAAAATAATGTTATTGTCGATGTTTGGCCGTTGTACGCTAAGAGTATAATTACCACCGGTTAGTGTAGGTATGGTAACAATGAGCTTAGTAGCACTTGCGGAAGTAACTGTGGCTGTAGTAGCTGAACCACCGCCAGCTGGAGTAAAGCGAACGGTGTTGCTTGAGGGAGAAACATTAAATAGTTCACCATAAATAGTTAAAGAAGTACCCGGACTACCGTTAAGAGGTTGTATTTGAGTAATGCTTTGGGCATATACATTTTGAGGCGCACCTGTCAGTACTATTAGCACAGATAAATATGCTAGTATGCTAGTTACTCGAGGTTTAGAACTATTAATATAGCTATAGAAGAAGCCTGTTTTATTCATAATGATGCATGTATGTGAGTAAAATTTGGACAAAAAAAAATGCAGACAAGTGTTTCGCATAAATCGAATGAAGCTTACTTGATTAGACACCGCTTTTTGATTCTGTACCCGAATTTTTATTAAAGAATTTCTAACGCTTAATCATAGCGAAAGACTGGATATTTTCACTTATACTATCCTCTCAATTATTTTACTTATTCTATCAAAATAGCTGTATGTGGGTTTTAAGAGCCGTTAGTCTCACTATTTTACTGTTTTCTTCAGTGCGGGTTCTTGCCTTTCAGCCAACGCCTGTTCCATTTAATTGGGATGATATTTCAAGCCAATATCAGATTCGGAATTATTCTATAAAGGACGGGCTTTCTATCAATTCCGCGAATCAAATTATTCATCATACAGATGGGTTTATTTATGTAGCATCGAATGACGGGCTTGTCCGATTTGATGGAGATCGTTTTGTGGTTTTTGATACGAACTCCGATCCAACAATGCAGAGTAATAGAATTTCATGGCTAGAGAGTGGGGGAAATGAAGAGTTATGGTTTGCTGATGTAAATGGTAGTCTCTACATGTTAAAATATGGGGAGGTTGTATGGCTCCAAAAAAAAGAGGCTTTTAAAGATCTAGAAGTTTTGAAGTTGGATGTTACAGCGGATGGAAGCGTCATCATTACAACAAGTAAAGGGCTCTACGTGCAGAAAGAAGGAATTGATTTTGTACGGTTCAACGATGAAAATACTCAAGCAGAAATAAAAAATAGCTTTTCAGTTGATGGGGGCAGATTAGACTTTCTTACAGAAAATGGGTGGTTTTATGTACACGATAAGAAAGTAACAAAAGTAATGGATGCTGAGTCATTGTTAATTCCGGTTGAGGATGTTTTCAAAATGAAAATGACAAAAGATGGAGTTAGATGGCTTTTAGGATATCACAATCAATTACTAAAAGTAGACGGTAATAACAATCAGAAACTCTATATATATGAACATGAAAACTCAGTTATACTTTGGGATTTCATTGAAGTAAGCGATAAGGAGCTTTTTTTTGATACAAAAGAAAAGTATCTGAGTTTTAACAGAGAAAACGGCTATTTCAAAGAAATTGAAAGTGAATCAACATTAAGTGAACATGTTGAAAATATTGATTGGAAACAGGTAGAGCGTTCTGAATCAGTTATACGATTTCAGAACAGTATTTATGTTAGTGGAAAGAAAGTACTGAATACTCAACGTGGAATAGTCTATTTAACAATCGATAAAGAAGGTGGAATTTGGGCTGCTACAAATGGCGACGGCATTTATCACATCACTCAAAAAAAGATCATCACCATCGGTGAAGATGAAATACCGGGATTATTCAATATATATGGGTTGCATGAGGATGGGAATAATATTTGGGCAACAAGTTTTGAAAACAACATATTTAAGATTTCCGATGAAGGGTTTACAAATTGGAACAAAACAAATAGTGCACTTGCTTATACTTTTTTCAGATCGGTATTTGTGGATGAAAATGAAACCGTTATGGCTGGTAATTTTGATCTTTGGGAGTATCAGGATCAGAAATGGGAAAAAAACACGGCTTTTGAAAACGATGGTAATTTAATTGATGTAATAGCTAAAGATTCTAAACAAAGAGAATGGATAGGTACTGCTAAATATTTATATAAATTTGATGGCACAAGCTATGTTCCATTTGAAGACAATTCAGGAGAGCGTTTAGAAGGGATTCGAAGTATTAAAGAACTTAAATCCGGTGAACTTGCAATTTCTACAGCAGGCTTGGGCTTGGTGATCTTAGGTACGGATACATTGTTCAGATATATAAACAAAGAACAGGGGTTGAGCAGTAATCTTATCCGTGACTTTTATGAATCAAGCAATGACACAGCATGGGTTGTTAGCGAGGATAGAGGTCTGAACAGAATAGTTCACTACCAATACAGCGATATAAAAAAGATTGAATATGTGTTGGCAAGCGATGGCTTAATCGATAACTCTTTGCACAAACTAATTGATGATAAGTCCGGCTATTTCTGGATAAACTCAAATAGTGGAATAATGAGAATAAGCCAAAGAAACTTAAACAAATATTTAGATGGTGAAATAAATAATTTAACTGTAGAAAGTTTTACAGAGGAAGATGGTTTAAATAATATTGAAGGAAATGGTGGAGTACAAAATGCAGGTCTTTTAACTAAAGACAAGAAACTGATCTTCTCGAATCAATCAGGATTGGTTTATACACGACCCGAATGGCATGTTGAAAAAAATAAAAAAGAGCTGGCCATGCCTATGTTTGAAACTGTTTCTTTTTCAGATTCTGTTAAAACCCTATGGAATTTATCGGAAATTAATTTCTCAAGAGATGTTCGAAATATTCAGGTGAAGTTTACTTTACCCACATTTAGCGTCACTAAAAATCTGGAACTTCAATATAAGATGGAGGGTGTCAATGAAGTATGGGAAAATACCAGCTATGAAAGGATAGCTGTGTTTACAAATATCCCATCGGGTGAGAATAAACTGTCGGTCAGGGGCAAATTGAAAAGCTCTGATGAGTACTCTGAAGCTTCAATGCTGATAAATGTGGCTCCCTATTTTTATGAAACAGGTTGGTTTTTGGTTCTTTTACTATGTTTTTTGGGTGGAGTGTTTTACCTCGGTTATAAAGCTTTGTTAAAGCAGTCCAAATTTCGAGAAATGAAATTAGAAGAGCTTGTAAATGACAGAACAAAAGAATTATTGGAAGAAAAAGAGAAAACGGTTGAGGCTCTTCAAATAATCAAGAAGTTGGATGAATCAAAGTCTCAATTTTTTACAAATTTTACTCACGAACTAAGAACTCCACTTTCTTTAATTCTAAGTCCTTTAGAAGAAATGCTGGAGAACAATTCAATTCAAACTAACGGAAATAAAGCTCCACTTTCTTTAATGATGCGGAGTGCAAATAGGCTTAAAAGTTTAGTAAACCAGTTACTAGATGTTTCAAAGCTTAGTTCAGGAGAAATTAACTTAACTTTTCAAGAAGTAGATATTGTAGAAATGACAAAGCGTATTTCAGCACAGTTTGAATACGCTTTTGAGAAACAGGGAATCAAGTTTTCAATAGAATCTACCAATCAATCAAACTTTGTGTTTCTGGATGTAAGCGCATGGGAGCATATTTGTACTAACCTGTTGGGTAATGCACTAAAATTCACTCCTGATGGAGGAAATGTCTTTGTTTGTATAAATAATGAAGATGACTTTGTTAAAGTTGTATTTGAGGATTCCGGATCGGGAATCGCAAAGGCGGATTTGCCATTTATTTTTGATCCATATTATCAGGGGGACTCATCAATAGAAAAATCAGGAGGAACAGGAATTGGTTTGGCAATTGTGAAAGGGATGATAGAAAAAATGGGAGGCGAAATACTTGTTCATTCAGTAAAAAATGAGGGTACTACCTTTGATGTTATTGTAAAGAAAGGCAAAGAGCACATTTCAGAAAATCACCAAATCATAAGTGAGTCATATAAAAACATCGACAAAAAGGACTCTGCACTTATTGATGTAAATATTAATGATGAATTAATAGAGAGTAAAAGCATTTCTGAAACTGCTCCGAAAGTGCTGCTTGTAGAAGATAATGAGGACTTCAGAATTTACCTCCAGTCTCTAATTTCTAGACATTACAATGTGAAGGTTGCCTCAAATGGTAAATTAGGACTAGAAGCCTTAGAAGATTTTCATCCTGATATCATTCTGTCTGATATTATGATGCCTGAGATGGATGGATTTGAAATGATGAATGCAATAAGAGGGATAGATTCATATAAACATATCCCTTTTATTTTTCTTTCAGCAAAAGATAGTGATTATGATGTGCAAAAGGGACTGAATATGGGGGCAGACATTTACCTAACCAAACCCGTTCAAAACAAGCTTTTATTAGCCCAGGTCAAAGTTTTGTTGAGAAGAGAAAGAATGATGAAAGCGAGTGGGGAAAAATTAGAACAAACTGTTAAGAATACTTTTACTACCAGAACAACTGATATTATTAAAAGGCATCTTGGTAATCCGGATCTTAATATAGACCTGATAGCTGAAGCTCTATCAATGAGTAGCGCATCATTATATAGGAAGTGGAGGAACGAAAATGATGAAACTATAAATCAAATCATTAATAAGTTTAGATTTGAAGAGGCATTAAAACTTATAGAGGATGAGGGCCTCAATATTTCTGAAGCATCTTATGCTGTTGGGTTCACAAACCTTTCATACTTTTCCAGAGCCTTTAAAAAAATGTATGGGCTTCCTCCTCAGGAGTATTTGAATACAGATAACTAGCAAAAAAATCCAAAAAACTTTAAACCATCAAATTATAAATTGATATAAAGTTATGTATCAGTTAATAAATATTTGAAACAATATAGAAAAGAAAATCCTTTAATTTGATGTTTCATGGGGTATTCTGAAATATTTAAGAAATAATGTTTAGAATTATTTTTAGAAGTACAGAAAAAAGCTATATATTTGCAAGCTCTAGATTTGATGGCAATAACCAAACAATTTGAACCGTGCCAACTATACAACAACTTATTCGAAAAGGTAGAAAAAGCAAGACTCGAAAGACAACTGCTCCTGCAATGCAGGGATGCCCTCAAAAGCGTGGCGTTTGTACTCGTGTTTACACAACTACCCCTAAAAAGCCGAACTCAGCTCTTCGTAAAGTAGCTCGTGTTCGCTTAACTAATGGAATTGAAGTTTCAGCATACATTCCTGGTGAAGGTCACAACCTGCAGGAGCACAGTATTGTGCTTATCCGTGGTGGGCGTGTGAAGGATTTACCTGGTGTACGTTACCATATAATCCGTGGTACACTTGATACTGCAGGTGTAGATGGAAGAACTCAAAGCCGTAGTTTGTACGGAACTAAACGCCCAAGAGGGTAAAACCAGAATTTTAGATTGACCGACGATGCGTAGAAAGACAGCAGAAAAACGAGATGTACAGCCGGATCCAATTTTTGAGGATAAGCTAATTACACGTTTTGTAAACAACTTGATGAGAGACGGTAAAAAGAACGTTGCTCGAAAAATTGTTTATCAGGCATTTGAAATTATTGAAGAGAAAACCGGCGAAACCGGTATAGACATTTTTAAATCAGCAATGCAGAATGCAACTCCGGTTGTGGAAGTTAAGTCTCGCAGAGTTGGTGGAGCGACATATCAGGTTCCTATGGAAGTTCGTCAGGAGCGTGGTACTGCATTGGGAATGAGATGGTTGATTAGATCTGCTCGTTCCAGAAACGATAAGTCAATGTCATTGAGGTTGTCTCGTGAATTGATGGACGCTTCAAACAATGAAGGTGGAGCAGTTCGTAAGAAAGACGAAGTTCACCGTATGGCAGAAGCAAACAAAGCATTCGCTCACTTTAGATTTTAATAGTATTTCAAGATTATCATGGCAGAAGTAAAACAACAAGACCCACAAGTTATCGACAAGATGCGCAGAACGCGTAACATTGGTATTATGGCTCATATCGATGCCGGTAAAACCACAGTTACTGAGCGTATTCTTTTTTACACCGGTCGTAGTCACCGTATTGGTGAAGTGCACGATGGTGCTGCAACTATGGACTGGATGGAGCAAGAGCAAGAGAGAGGTATTACTATTACTTCTGCTGCTACTCACTGTATTTGGAAAGATCACCGTATTAATATTATTGACACACCTGGTCACGTAGATTTTACTGTAGAAGTAGAGCGTTCATTACGTGTTCTTGATGGAGCTGTTTTTGTGCTTTGTTCTGTAGGTGCTGTTCAGCCTCAATCTGAGACTGTTTGGCGTCAGGCTAATAAGTACAAAGTTCCTTGTATGGCATTTGTTAACAAAATGGACCGTACCGGAGCTGACTTTTATAATGTAGTTAGCCAACTTGACGAGAAATTAAATGCTAACCCGATTCCTATTCAAATTCCTATTGGTTCTGAAGAGAACTTCAAAGGTGTTGTTGATCTGATCAACATGAGAGGAATTGTTTGGGATGACGCTTCTTTGGGTGCTAAGTACGACGAAGTTGATATTCCTGAAGATCTTGCAACAAAAGCTGCAGATTACAGAGTTCAGTTGATCGAAGCTATTGCTGATCACGATGAGTCGTTGATGGAAAAATATTTGATGGAAGAAGAGATTTCAGAAGATGAAATTCTTGCAGCTATCAGAAAAGCAACTATTGCAAAAGATATTACTCCTGTAATGTGTGGAACTGCACTGAAAAACAAAGGTGTGCAGGCAATGTTGGATAGAGTTATTTCATTCATGCCATCTCCGCTAGATGTTCAGGCTGTAAAAGGTGTTAAGCCTCATACTGAAGATGAAGTGATCAGAGAAGCTGATGTAAACGCTCCTTTTTCTGCGCTTGCATTCAAAATCATGACCGATCCTTACGTTGGTAAGTTAACTTTTGCCAGAGTGTACTCAGGTACATTGGAAAAAGGATCATATGTATTGAACTCTTCAACAGGTAAAAAAGAAAGAGTAGGGCGTCTGCTTGAAATGCACGCAAACTCTAAGAAAGATATTGAAATAGCTCAAGCTGGAGATATTGTTGCTGTAGTTGGTGTTAAGGAAGTTTACACCGGTGATACACTTTGCGATCTTGACGATCCGGTTATCCTGGAGCAAATTACATTCCCTGAGCCGGTGATCAAGCTTGCTGTTGAGCCAAAAACTAAAGCTGACAGTGAAAAGCTTTCTGCAGGACTTCAAAAACTTGCAGAAGAAGATCCAACATTCCAAGTTAGAACTGACGATGAAACTGGTCAGACTACTATCGCCGGAATGGGTGAGTTGCATTTGGAGATCATTGTTGATCGTCTTAAGCGTGAATTCAAAGTTGAAGCTAACGTTGGTGCTCCTCAAGTATCTTACAGAGAAACAATCTCTAAAGCAGTTGAGCACAGAGAGCTTTACAAAAAGCAATCTGGTGGACGTGGTAAATTTGCTGATATCCAGTTTGAAATTGCTCCAATCGAATATTTTGCTGATTACGATGGTAAAAAAGATCGTATTTCAGAAGAAGATGGATTTATGTTCATCAATGAGATTGTAGGTGGTAATATTCCTAGAGAATTTATCCCTTCAGTTCAAAAAGGATTCAAAGCAGCGTTAGAAAACGGTATTCAAGCTAACTACGCTGTGCAAAACGTTGGTGTAAGACTTTTTGATGGTTCTTATCACGATGTGGATTCTGATCAATTGAGTTTTGAGCTTGCAGCTAAGCTAGGATTTAGAAATTCAGCTAAAAAAGCGAAGCCTCAACTACTTGAGCCGGTTATGAAAGTAGAAGTAACTACTCCGGAAGAATATATGGGTGATGTTATCGGTGACCTTAATAGTCGTCGTGGTATCATTCAGAGTATGGACAATCGAAATGACGGTTCTGTTGTGAAAGCACATGTTCCTCTTTCAGAAATGTTCGGATACTCAACTGACGTTAGATCTTTGACTCAAGGTCGTGCGGTTTACTCAATGGAATTCGAAGAGTACACTGCTGTTCCTGAAAAGATTGCTCAGGAAATTATCGAAAGTCAATCATAAAGAAATTTAATAAAAACAAGACAAAGACATGGCAAAAGAGACCTTTCAACGCACCAAGCCGCATGTAAATGTGGGAACGATTGGACACGTAGATCACGGTAAAACTACGCTAACGGCGGCAATTACGACCGTAATGGCGAAGACATATGGTGGTGTAGCGCAAGCATTTGATCAAATTGATAACGCTCCGGAAGAAAGAGAGCGTGGAATCACGATTGCAACGGCACACGTAGAGTACGAATCAGAAGATCGTCACTACGCACACGTAGACTGCCCGGGTCACGCGGATTACGTAAAGAACATGGTAACGGGTGCGGCGCAGATGGACGGAGCTATTTTGGTAGTAGCAGCCACTGATGGTCCTATGCCTCAAACACGTGAGCACATCCTTCTTGCGCGTCAGGTAGGTGTACCTCAGGTAGTGGTGTTCATGAACAAAGTTGATCTTGTAGACGACGAAGAATTATTAGAGTTGGTAGAATTGGAAGTACGTGAGTTGCTTTCCAGCTACGAATTTGATGGCGATGAAATTCCTGTGATCCAGGGATCAGCCCTAGGTGCTCTTAACGGCGAAGCTCAGTGGGAAGAGAAAGTAGTAGAGCTGATGAAAGCTGTTGATGAAACGATCCCAACTCCGGAGCGTGATGTAGACAAGCCGTTCTTGATGCCTGTGGAAGATGTATTCAGTATTACCGGTCGTGGAACCGTAGCAACGGGTCGTATCGAGCGTGGCGTATTGAAGCTGAACGATGAGATCGAGATCGTAGGAATTGTAGAAGCGCCGATGAAGAGTGTAGTAACCGGTATTGAGATGTTCCGTAGATTGTTAGATCAGGGACAAGCCGGTGACAACGCAGGAATTCTACTTCGAGGAATTAACAAAGAAGACTTACAGCGCGGAATGGTGCTGTGTAAGCCGGGTACGATTAACCCACACAAGCAGTTTGATTGTGAGGTATACGTACTAAGCAAAGATGAAGGTGGAAGACACACGCCATTCTTCAAAGGATACCGTCCACAGTTTTACTTCCGTACAACGGATGTAACGGGCTCTTGTGAGCTTCCGAGTGGAGTGGAGATGGTGATGCCGGGAGATAATGTAAAGCTCTCCGTAACACTGATCCAACCGGTAGCGATGGAAGAAGGCCTGCGCTTTGCGATCCGCGAAGGTGGACGTACTGTAGGTGCTGGTGTGGTAACTAAAATTTTAGACTAAAGAGGTTCTGATCCGTGGCAACACAACAAAAAATCAGAATAAAGTTGAAATCATACGATCATAACCTGATCGACAAATCAGCTGAAAAGATTATTCAGACTGTGAAATCAACCGGAGCAGTTGTATCGGGTCCAATCCCGCTTCCAACGCGCAAAAGTATAATTACTGTTAACAAGTCTGTGTTCGTAGACAAAAAGTCTCGCGAGCAGTTTGAATACAGATCTCACAAACGTTTGATCGATATTCTTTCAACAGGTTCACAAACAGTAGACGCTTTGATGAAGCTTGAGCTTCCATCAGGTGTAGATGTAGAAATTAAAGTTTAACTGAAAGGATCAGAACACGATGAGTGGTTTGGTAGGAAAAAAAATTGGGATGACAAGCGTCTTTGACAGCCAAGGAAGAAGTATTCCTGTTACTGTTGTTGAAGTACCAGCCTCTGTAATAACCCAAATCAAAACCGAAGAAACTGATGGCTATAATGCTGTTCAACTTTCTTCTTTTGACAGAAAAGCAAAGAACGTATCTAAGTCTGTAAAAGGACACTTTGATAAAGCAGGTTCAGAAACTAAAGCTGTAGTTAAAGAATTCAGAGATTTTCTTCCTGAAGGACTTGATGTAGGCGATGAACTGAAAGCAGAAGACGTATTTCAAGTTGGCGACGTAATTGACGTTGCAGGAACTTCGAAAGGACGTGGATTTACCGGAGTTATTAAGCGACACAACTTTAGTGGTGTTGGTGATGAAACTCACGGTCAGCATAATAGATTAAGAGCTCCCGGTTCTATTGGTGGAGCTTCAGATCCTGCGCGTGTATTTAAAGGAATGAAAATGGGTGGACAGCACGGAAACACAAGAGTTAAGGTTAAGAACCTGAGTGTTGCCAAGATCATTGCTGAGTCAGACTTAGTTTTGATCACCGGAGCTATTCCTGGTCCTAATGGTGGATACGTAGAATTATTATCGAAACCGTCAGCATACTAAGATCATGAAATTAGATATATATAAAATAGACGGAAGCAAAACGAGTAAAAAAGCTGAGCTTAGCGATTCAATTTTTGCAATTGAGCCTAACGAAACTGCTTTGTACGAAGATGTTCGTCGTCATATGGCGAATAAGCGTCAAGGTACTCACAAGACTAAAGGTCGTAGTGAAGTAACCGGTAGTACAAAGAAAATGTATCGTCAGAAAGGAACCGGTAATGCCCGTAGAGGTGATATAAAAGCTGGTATTCTAAGAGGTGGTGGAACCATGTTCGGACCACAGCCACGCGATTACAGTTTCAAATTGAATAAGAAAGTTGTTCAATTGGCTAGAAAGTCGGCTCTTTCAGTGAAAGCTTCAAAAGAAGCTGTTACTGTTGTGAAGGATTTCACTTTTGAAGCTCCAAAAACTTCTGAAGTAGCAAATATGCTTTCTGCTTTCAAATTAGATGGCAAGAAAGTTTTGATCATTACTTCTGAAACAGATATGAACATTTTTAAATCTGCCAGAAATATTCTTGGAGTAAGTGTTGTAGAGGCTAACAAGCCTAATACTTACCAAATATTGAATGCAGATATGATTGTAATTCAGGAAAGCGCAGTATCAGTTCTTGAATCCACAATTCAACCTAAAACTGAAGAGGCTGCAGCATGAGTATCCTAATCAGACCGGTAATTACCGAGAAATTAAGCCGCATCCAGGAAGAAAGCGGTAAAGTAACTTTCGAAGTTGCTCAAAAAGCAAACAAACCTGAGATCAAAGCTGCTATAGAAGCAACTTATCCGGGCGTTAAAGTTGCTAAAGTGAACACAATGATTATGCCATCTAAGCCGAAAGGCAGATTTACAAGAAGTGGCTATCAGGGTGGAAGAACAAAAACCTGGAAAAAGGCAATCGTAACATTAAGAGAAGGCGAAATCGACTTCTTTGAAGAAGTATAGATCTGAATAGTTATGGCTACAAAGAAATTAAAACCAAACACTCCGGGAACCAGGCACAGAATTGCTCCTGTATTTGATGATGTTACTGTTTCATCTCCTCAAAAGAGTTTAACAGCTGGTAAGCATCAATCCGGTGGACGTAATCATCACGGTAGAAAAACATCTCGTCACAGAGGTGGAGGTCATAAGCGTAAGTACCGTATCATTGACTTCAAAAGAAACAAGTTTGATATACCGGCAAAAGTTCAAACGATCGAATACGATCCGAACAGAACTGCCCGTATTGCACTGCTTGCTTATGCTGATGGTGAAAAAAGATATATTATTGCTCCAAATGGTCTTAAAGTAGGAGATACCATTATTTCAGGAGAAAGAGTAGAACCAGATATGGGTAATGCTCTTCAACTGAGATTCATGCCTCCGGGTACTTTTGTCCATAACATAGAATTGGCACCGGGAAGAGGTGGTATTCTTTGTAGAGGAGCAGGAACAGTTGCACAATTGCTGGGTAAGCAGGAAAAATATGTAAGTGTGAAACTTCCTTCTGGTGAAGTTCGCATGATCTTAGGTACTTGTATGGCTACCGTTGGTACCACAAGTAATCCTGATCATATGAACACTACGAAAGGTAAAGCAGGACGTAGCCGTTGGTTGGGTCGTCGTCCTCAAACTCGTGGTGTTGCAATGAACCCGGTTGATCACCCAATGGGTGGTGGAGAAGGTAAATCTTCCGGAGGGCACCCACGTTCGCCTTGGGGACAAATGGCCAAAGGTAAGAAAACAAGAAACCGCAAGAAGTTGTCTTCTAAGTACATTATTAGAAGAAGAAAAGCTAAGAAATAAAGAAATAAAGTATGCCACGTTCATTAAAAAAAGGGCCTTTTGTAGACTACAAGCTTCAGCGTAAAATTGACGCTGCTAACGAAGCAAGTAGTAAAAAAGTGATCAAGACCTGGTCTAGATCCTCTTTAGTAACTCCGGATTTTATCGGTCTTACTATTGCAGTACATAATGGCAAACAATTCATTCCTGTTTTTATAACAGATGAGATGGTAGGACATAAGCTTGGTGAGTTTGCGGCTACAAGAACTTTCCGTGGTCACCCAATGAAAAAGGCTAAATAAGGTAATTTAGAAATGGATACACCAGTTTTAGAAGCACGCGCAGTGCAAAGACATTTAAGAAGAGCTCCTCGCAAAGTAAGATTAGTTGCTGATGCAGTAAGAGGATCTCAAGTTGACAAAGCTCTAAAGAGACTTGAATTCACAAAGAAAGGTTCAGCGGCTGAAGTTGCGAAAGTGATTAAATCAGCAGCGGCTAATTTGCGTGACAAATTTCAGGAAGAGCGTTTTGATGATGAGAACTTAGTAGTTAAAACTATCTATGTTGACGAAGGAGTAACGTTGAAGAGAATTCAGCCGGCTCCAATGGGTAGAGCTCATCGTATTAATAAACGCAGTTGCCACATCACAGTTGTTGTAGCAAAGCGTGACGAAGAAACTGTAAAAAACTAAACGGGTAGTAACTTGGGACAAAAGACAAATCCAACAGGTTTTAGATTAGGCATCATTAAAGGATGGGATTCTAACTGGTATTCAGATGATAACCAGCCAAATCTTATCATGGAAGATGAAAAGCTACGTGAGTATTTACGTGCACGTCTTCGCAATGGTGGACTATCAAACGTTATTATTGAAAGAACTCCTAAGCGTATTCTTTTAACTCTAAGAACAAGCCGTCCGGGTGTTATCATCGGTAAAGGTGGTGAGCAGATCGAATTGCTTCGTGAAGAGCTAAAAAAGATTACAAGTAAAGAAGTTCAGATCAACGTAAGTGAAATTAAAAGACCTGAGCTTGATGCTAGTTTAGTTGCTCAGAATATCGGACAACAGTTAACAAGTCGTGTTTCTTTCAGAAGAGCGATGAAAACTGCAATTGCTTCTGCAATGAGAATGGGAGCAAAAGGAATTAAAGTAAGATGTGCTGGTCGTTTAGGTGGAGCTGAAATGGCTCGTACCGAGCAGTACAAAGAAGGTCAGATTCCGTTACATACAATTAGAGCGGATATCGATTACTGGAACACAACTGCCAATACTATTTATGGTTCAATTGGTGTAAGTGTTTGGATCTTTAAAGGTGAAATTATCGGTGATGTTGATTTAACTCCTGGCGCGCAAGCAGCTAAGGAAGCAGAATCAAAAAGAGGCCGAAGAGGTGGAGACGATCGCGGTAAGAGAAACAACCGTCGTCGTAGCAGAAACCGAAATAGACAAAATAATTAACACAGCTAGATAGATAACGATGTTAGAGCCAAAAAGAGTAAAACGCCGTAGAGTACATCGCGCTAAGCTTAAAGGAAATGCGAACAGAGGACATCAAATTAATTTTGGTGATTTCGCTCTGAAAGCAATGGAACCTAAGTTTATTACGTCTCGTCAGATCGAGGCTTGCCGTATTGCTATTGCACGTTCTTTGCAGCGTGACGGGCAAACGTTCATTCGAATTTTCCCGGATCAACCAATGACAAGTAAACCAGCCGAAACTCGTATGGGTAAAGGTAAAGGTGCTTTGGATCACTGGGTTGCAGTTGTTAAGCCGGGCAGAATTTTATTTGAAATAGCCGGTGTAACGGAAGAAAGAGCTCGTGAAGCTATGCGTCGTGCATCTCACAAGCTTCCAATTAAAACTAAATTCGTAGTTCGCAGAGACTACGTAGGTAAATAGGAGGCGGTACGATGAGTAAAGCGCATGAATTAAGAGATTTATCTATTACTGAATTAAGTGCACGTTTGAAAGATGAAGCGGAAGCACTACAAAAATTAAAGTTTTCAAAATCGGTAACCGGACAGCTGGAAAATCCTGCTCGTATCACAAATCACAGACGTGAAGTTGCCAGATTGAGAACCATTATTAATGAAAAAAATAGTGCTGAATAAGCGTTAGGATCATTATGGCAGAATTAGAAAGAGCACAACGAAGAGAACGAACAGGTCGTGTTGTTAGCAACAAGATGGATAAAAGCATCACGGTTGCTGTAGATCGACAGATTAAGCATGCTATTTATGGCAAGTTTATCACCAAGACTACGAAGTACATGGCACACGACGAAAACAATGAAGCGAATATTGGGGATACGGTTCACATTATGAGTACCCGTCCTCTTTCCAAGCGCAAGACATGGCGCCTGGTATCAATCGTAGAAAAAGCTAAATAAGGACTTATAAGCGATGGTACAAACGCAAACAGTATTACAGGTAGCAGATAACAGCGGAGCTAAAAAAGTTATGTGTATCAAGGTGTTGGGAGATTCCCGACGACGATATGCACGAGTTGGAGATTTGATCTCAGCTTCAGTAAAAACTGCACTACCAGGCGGTAACGTTAAGAAAGGTGACGTTGTAAAAGCCGTAATAGTTAGAACTAAAAAAGAGTACCGCAGAAAGGATGGTAGTTATATCCGTTTTGATGAAAATGCTGCGGTAGTAATTAACAAAGACCAAGAGCCTGTAGGCACACGTATTTTTGGACCTGTTGCTCGCGAATTGCGAGAAAAGAGTTTCATGAAGATTGTGTCACTAGCTCCGGAAGTACTTTAAAGAGGTTAGAGTAATGCCACGAAGGTTTAATAAACAAAAGAAATTGCACGTAAAGAAAGGCGACGAAGTTAAAATTCTCGCTGGTAAAGATATTGGTGAAACAGGCCGTGTGCTTATGGTTTACCCAGACAAGGAAAGAGTTCTTGTTGAAGGTATAAACATGAAAACACACCATGACAAACCATCTCAGGAAAACCAGCAAGGTGGTCGCTTAAAAAGAGAGGGTTCAGTACACATTTCAAATGTTCAAGTAATTGACCCTACAACAAAAGAACCAACAAGAATTGGTCGCAAGCGAATTGAAGAAGATGGCGGTGGCCGTTGGGTTCGTTATGCTAAGGCCAGTGGCGAAATTTTGGATAAATAATTTAGTGTGAAATAAAATGGCTGAAGCAAGACTATACACACAATACAAAGAAGAAATTACTTCGAAGTTGACCGAAGAGTTTGGTTACGAGAACAAAATGAGTCTCCCCAAACTTCAAAAAATAGTGATCAACGTAGGAGTAGGGGAAGCAATTCAGGACAAGAAAGTACTTGATACTGTTGTTGAGAATATTGCGCAAATAACAGGTCAGATGCCTGTTAAAACCAAGGCTAAGAAATCGATCTCGAACTTTAAGTTGAGAGAAGGAATGCCTATTGGTTGTAAAGTTACTTTGCGCGGTAGAATCATGTTTGAATTCCTGGACCGTTTGGTAAATTTAGCTTTACCTAGAACTCGTGACTTTCAAGGAGTTCCTGATAAAAGCTTTGATGGACGCGGTAATTATACAATGGGAATTAAAGAGCATACAATCTTCCCTGAGATTGATACAGATAAGGTTTCAAAAATGCACGGTATGGATGTGACTTTTGTAACCTCCGCAGAAACTGACGAAGAAGCATACGCTTTGCTTAAGCATTTCGGTATGCCATTCAAAAACAGAAATTAAGAGATACTCTATTATGGCTAAGAAAGCTTGGATAGCACGTAACGAAAAACGTAAAAAAACAGTAGAAAAATACGCTGAGAAAAGGAAAGCTTTGAAGGAAGCCGGCGATTATGAAGGTTTGCAAAAACTTCCCAGAAACGCTAGTCCTACTCGTGTAAGAAACCGTTGTAGCATAACCGGACGTAGCCGTGGTTACGTTGGTCGCTATGGAGTATCTAGAATTAAATTCCGTGAATTGGCTTTAGCTGGTAAGATACCAGGCGTAAGAAAAGCCAGCTGGTAAACATTATATCTGAAGAGAAATGAACGATCCGATAGCAGATTTTTTAACACGTATTCGAAATGCCCAAACTGCAGGGCATCGTAAAGTTGATGTTCCAGCTTCAAAGCTGAAAAGAGCAATGGCCAAGATCTTAGTTGATAAAGGTTACATCTCAAAATTCATCAATATTGAAGATGGTAAGCAAGGCGTTATCAGAATGTTCCTTAAGTACGATTCTTATGGACATCCTGTAATTAAAGACTTAACACGCTTCTCAAAGCCGGGATTAAGAGTATATAAAGGTTCCAGTGATGTTCCTCGTGCTCAGAATGGTTTGGGAGTAGTGATCTTATCTACTTCAAAAGGTGTGATGACAGATAAAGAAGCTCGCAAGCTGAAAGTTGGCGGCGAGATACTTTGCACGATTTATTAAAACAGAGTTTAGATTATGTCTCGAATAGGAAAATTACCTGTACCACTTACCGAAAAGGTTGATTTTAGCATTGGTGCTGACAACATGATTACCGTAAAAGGTGATAAAGGTACCAGTACGCTTAAAATTCATCCGAATATTTCGGTTGAGAAAAATGAAAACGAAGTTATTGTAAAAAGAGCAAGCGATATTAAAGAAGACAGAGCTCTTCATGGTTTATATCGTGCTTTGATCAACAACATGGTTGTTGGAGTAACTGAAGGATATACAAAAAAATTAGAGATCTACGGAGTTGGTTTTAGAGCTGCAATGAGCGGCGATCTATTAGAACTTAACTTGGGTTATTCTCATCCAATTTTCTTTGTACCACCAGAAGGGATCTCAATTGAAGTTGACACAAAAACAAGTAAACAACCGATCCTGGTTATTTCAGGAATTGACAAAGAATTAGTAGGTCAGGTTGCCGCTAAAATCCGCTCATTCAGAAAGCCGGAGCCTTACAAAGGTAAAGGTATCAGATATTATGGTGAGCAGATCAGACGTAAAGCCGGTAAATCAGCTGCTAAATAAGGAATTTTGATATGAAAAAGTCTCAAAAGAAAACAGCACGTAGAAATAAGATAAGACGCAGAATCAGTTCTACTATTCGTGGTACTGCAGAACGTCCAAGACTATGTGTTTACAAAAGTAACAGCAACACCTACCTTCAGATCATTAACGACATGGAAGGCGCTACTTTGGCGGCTACCGAAGTTAAGAAAGGTGTAGAGAATGCTAAGAAAGCAGGCGAAGATATTGCAAAGCTTGCTAAAGAAAATGGAATTACTAAAGTAGTATTCGACAGAAGCGGATACAAATATCATGGAATCATCAAAGCGGCTGCCGATGGCGCTCGCGATGGTGGTCTTCAGTTTTAATCGAACGGTTTAAACAATGCCTAAAGTAAGAAGAAAACAATCTGTACCAGCTGCGAACCTTAACTTGGAAGAAAAGTTAGTTCACGTTAACCGTGTATCTAAAGTAGTTAAAGGTGGTCGTAGATTTAGTTTTAACGCCATTGTTGTAGTTGGTGATGGAAACGGTGTATGCGGTCATGGCCTAGGAAAAGCAAATGAAGTTTCTGATGCTATCCAAAAAGGTTTTGATAATGCAAAAAAGAACCTGATCCGAATTCCACTAACAAAGACAAAGAGTATTTACCATCCGGTAGTTGGTAAAGCAGGAGCAGGAAAAGTATTGTTACGTCCTGCATCTGATGGTACCGGAGTAATTGCAGGTGGAGCGGTTAAGAATTTACTGGATGTTGCAGGTGTTCATAACATTCTGTCAAAATCCCAGGGTTCTTCAAACCCACACAACATGGTAAAAGCTGCTTTTAAAGCTCTTAGCGAATTAACCGATCCGGTTGAAGTTGCTAAAAGAAGAGGCGTTTCACTTAACAAAGTATTTGAAGGTTAATACCTAATTAATTTTGATCATGGATCTACATAATTTAAAAGCTCCGGCTCCGAACAATAAGAACAGAAAACGCGTAGGTCGCGGTGAAGGATCTGGACACGGTGAACAATCAGGTCGTGGACACAACGGACAAAAATCACGTTCCGGTTTTAAAAGACGCCCTTGGTTTGAAGGTGGTCAGATGCCACTTCAAAGACGAATTCCTAAGTTTGGATTTACAAACCCGAACAGATCAGAAACACGTCCTTTGAATGTTCAAACTGTTGGTGAATTCATTGAAGCTGGAAAGCTTGGTGCAACTATTACAATTTCAGATTTAGTTGCAGCAGGATTGGCTCATAAAAACGACCATATTAAGTTGCTTGGAAGAGGCGAAATATCTACAAAAGTAGAAATTGAAGTTCATGCTGCCAGTAAATCAGCTGTTGAGTTGATTGAAAAAGCTGGTGGAAAAGTAAACGTAATCTAAAACTAATTAATCGGACCTAAGGGCTAATGAGTCTTATAGAAAACTTCCGCAATATTTTTAAAATCGAGGACCTGAAGAACCGAATTCTGTATACGATCGGTATATTGATGGTCTACAGAGTTGGTAGTTACATTACACTACCGGGTGTAGATGCCTCTGCACTTATAGCAGGAGCGGGAGATGCTTCGAGTTTATTAGGATTATTTGACCTGTTTGTAGGTGGAGCCTTTTCGCGAGCGGGTGTGTTTGCGTTGGGAATCATGCCTTACATTACGGCATCGATTATCATTCAGCTTGCAGGAGCAATTGTGCCTTACTTCCAGAAACTTCAAAGAGAAGGTGAAGAAGGACGGCGTAAGATCACACAGCTTACACGATATGGAACAGTAGTAATTACAGCGTTTCAGGCAATAGCATTCTCAATCAATTTGATTGCGACAGCACCACAAGCCATTGTAGTAAATGAATTTGCATTCACTTTAACTGCAATGATTGTATTGACCGCCGGAACTGTGTTTGTGATGTGGTTAGGAGAAAGAATTACAGATCGCGGGATTGGAAACGGTATTTCATTGATCATTATGATCGGTATTATTGCGATACTACCTGCAAACTTCTACAACGAAGTTACTACTAAGACGAACTTGATTTTAGTAATTATTGAATTGGCTGCGTTAATCGTAGTAATTGCAGCAGTTGTAATGTTGACTCAGGGCGTTCGTAAGATTCCTGTTCAGTATGCAAAAAGAGTAGTAGGACGTAAAGTATACGGAGGCACAACTCAGTACTTGCCACTAAAGGTAAATGCTGCGGGTGTAATGCCGATCATCTTTGCACAGTCCATCATGTTTATTCCGAGTACTATCGGCCAATTTTTTCCTGAAAATGAAACGGTACAATTTTTAACTGCATGGTCTGCTGATTTCACAGGCTGGACGTACTCAATTATTTTCTTTTTCATCTGTGTGTTTTTCACATTTTTCTATACAGCTATCGCCATTAATCCGAAAGAGATGGCAGATACTATGAAAAGACAAGGTGGTTTTATTCCTGGTGTACGCCCGGGTAAATCTACTGTAGAGTTCATTGATAATATATTGACAAAGATCACATTACCGGGATCTATATTTCTATCATTGGTAGCAATTCTTCCAGCCATTGCAACTAATCTTCTTGGAGTTACTCCGGGATTCGCATTGTTCTATGGTGGAACAAGCCTTTTAATTATTGTTGGTGTGGCATTAGATACACTTCAACAAATTGAGAGTCACCTCATGATGCGTCATTACGACGGATTTATGAAGACCGGAAAGATTAAAGGAAGAAGAAGAGCGTAACAATGATCTACCTGAAGAGTGAAAATGAGATAGAAAAGATGCGCGAAAGTGCTCTGCTTGTCTCACGAACACTTGCTGAAGTAGGTAGATTAATTGAGCCTGGAATTGAAACAGGTAAGTTAGATTTAGTAGCAGAAGAGTATATTGCAAAGCATAATGCTCGACCGGCTTTTAAAGGATACGGTCCTAAAGGAAGTGAATTTCCGGGGACATTATGTATCTCGATTAATGATGAAGTTGTTCATGGAATACCGGGAAGCAGAAAGCTTGAAGAAGGCGATATTGTTTCTGTGGATTGCGGAGTAGAAATGAACGGTTATTTTGGTGATCATGCATTCACTTTCGCAGTTGGCGATTGTGATGATGAAGCGATTCGATTGTTAAGAGTTACACTCGAATCATTATATAAAGGAATTGAGCAAGCAACTCACGGCAATAAGATGGGTGATGTTGCAAATGCGATCCAGGTCCATAATGAAAGTCATGGATTTGGAGTAGTAAAAGATCTAGTTGGACATGGGATTGGAAAATCTCTTCATGAAGATCCTTCAGTACCTAATTATGGTAGAAAAGGAAAAGGTGAACGACTAAGAGAAGGAATGACTCTCGCAATTGAACCGATGATTACCATGGGTTCCTGGAGAGTGAAAACATTGAATGACGGTTGGACAGTTTGTACAGCCGATGGGAGCCTGGCAGCTCACTTTGAACATGATATTGTTGTTCGTGAAGGAAAAGCTGAAATTCTCAGTACTTTTGATTATATTGCTGAGCTCTCACAGAAACATGAAAAAATAATGACACATGGCTAAACAAGAGCCCATTAAACAAGACGGAGTAATTTTAGAAGCATTGCCTAACGCCCAGTTCAGGGTAGAATTGGATAATGGACATGAATTACTTGCGCATGTTTCAGGAAAAATGAGAATGTATTACATAAAAATATTACCTGGCGATCGTGTGGCGGTAGAAATGTCTCCGTACGATCTTAGTAAGGGTAGAATCACTTACAGATACAAATAAGGTAGATATGAAAACAAGATCTTCAGTTAAGAAAAGAAGTTCAGACGACAAGATCGTTAGACGTAAAGGTCGTTTGTACGTAATAAACAAGAAAAACCCGCGCCATAAGCAGCGTCAAGGTTAATATAATAGCATTTATATATGGCACGTATTGCTGGAATTGACTTACCAAAACAAAAACGAGGCGTTATAGGCCTTACTTATATTCATGGAATAGGATTAACTACTTCAAGGCAATTGCTTGAAAGAGTAGGAATTGATCCGGATACCAAAGTTCAGGATTGGGATGAAGCTCAAGTAGTTGAGTTACGTCAAATTCTTGATGATGAATTTAAAGTAGAAGGTGCGTTACGAAGTGAAGTAAATGGCAACATCAGACGACTGATAGAAATTGGAAGTTATAGAGGTGTTCGTCATCGTAGAGGACTGCCGGTTAGAGGGCAGCGTACACAAACTAATGCGCGTACCCGTAAAGGTAAAAAGCGTACAGTTGCTGGTAAAAAGAAAGTAACGAAATAACAGAGTTTAATTATGGCTAAGAATCAATCAAAAACTTCAGGTGCAGCTTCTAAAAGAAAAAAGAAGAAGCAGGTAACTGATCCTAACGGAATGGCTTTTGTAAAAGCTACTTTCAATAATGTAATTGTTACTATTACTGATGCCGACGGAAACGTGCTGGCTTGGTCGTCTGCAGGTAAAGAAGGTTTTAAAGGCTCAAGGAAAAATACTCCTTATGCCGCTCAGTTAAGTGCTGAAACAGCAGCAAAAACAGCGTATGAAATGGGGCTTCGTAAAGTTGAAGTGTTCGTTAAAGGACCGGGTTCTGGTCGTGAAGCAGCTGTTAGAGCAATGTCTAGTGCTGGTTTGGATGTGTCTTCAATTAAAGACCGTACTCCAATCCCACACAATGGATGTCGCCCACCGAAACGTAGAAGAGTTTAATTAGTAAGTCTATTTATAATGGCAAGATATAGAGGCCCAAAACAGAAAAAAGCTAGACGATTCAAAGAAGCAATCTTTGGACCTAGTAAAGCATTAGAACGCAAACCATACGGTCCCGGACAGCATGGTAGATCCCGTTTTAACAGAAAATCGGAATATGCTATCCAGCTTGAGGAAAAGCAAAAGGCAAAATACACTTATGGGTTGTTGGAAAAACAATTCCGTAATCTGTATGAAGCAGCTAGTGCTAAGGAAGGCGTAACCGGTGAGATTCTGCTTCAACTTTTGGAAAGCAGATTGGATAACACTGTCTTTAGAATGGGTTTTGCAAAAACCAGAAGACAAGCTCGTCAGTTGGTAAGCCATAAGCATATTGTTGTAAACGGTGGAGTTTTAAATATTCCGTCTTACGCAGTAAAGCCAAACGATGTGATTTCTATGAGACCTAAATCAAGAAATCTTGAAGTTGTAGAAGATGCTCTTGACGGTGCATCCAGAAACAAATACAAATGGGTTGAGACTGACGTTAAATCCCGAACAGGTAAAATGTTATACGTTCCAACAATGGAAGAAATACCTGAAAACATAAATGTTCAACTTATTGTTGAGCTTTATTCTAAGTAATTCTAAAATTATATTTTTGATATGAGCAATTACAGTATCCAAATGCCAGACAGTTTAGATGTCGTTAAAGATGACGACAGCTTTGGTACGTTTGTACTTCAACCGATGGAAAGAGGATTTGGTGTAACTATTGGTAACTCTTTTAGAAGAGTACTTCTTTCATCTCTTCCCGGAATCGCTATCACAGCGGTTAAAATTAACGGTGTTGATCATGAGTATTCTAGCATCAAAGGCGTTAAGGAAGATGTATACGAAATCATTTTGAATTTCAAACAGGTTCGTTTTAAGCAAGTAGAGCAAAGTAGTGGTGTAATTCACATTTCTAAGAAAAGTGGATCTACATTAACAGCAAAAGACATTGCAGATGCTACTGCAGAATATGAAGTGTTGAACCCTGATTTGGTAATCGCGCACTTAGCTGACGATGCAGAATTGGAAATTGAACTTCGTGTTGGAAGAGGAAGAGGTTACGTTCCTGCAGAAGAAATGACTGTGGAAGATGACGATGTGAACGTGATACCAATTGATGCAATTTTCACTCCTATCAAATCAGTTAAGTTTGATGTAGAGAATGTTCGTGTTGGACAAAGAACGGATTACGAAAAACTTGTAATGGACGTTGAAACTGACGGATCAGTAAATGCGAAAGAAGCTCTTACTATTGCAGGTAAGATTCTGAAAGAGCATATCGAAAAGTTCATTACTGAAAAAATTGAAGAGCAATTCACTCAGGAAGAAGAAGAAGTGGATGCTGAAAAACAGCGTGTTGCTAACCTGCTTCGAACAAGTATTGAAGATCTGAACTTAAGTGTTCGTGCTTACAATTGTTTGAAATCAGCTAACATCAATTCAATTGGTGAGCTAGTAGCTCGTGACGAACAAGATCTTTTAAAATTCCGAAACTTTGGTAAGAAGTCATTGACAGAACTTCAGGAAGTTATTGAAGAAAAGAATCTTCAGTTCGGAATGGATGTATCAAAATTTTTAGACTAAGCGGTAGAGGATTAAACAATGCGCCATAGAGTAAAAGGTAGAAAATTAAGCCGTACGGCAGCACATAGAAAAGCTACAATGAGAGCTTTATCTATGGCTCTTATCAGAGAGCATAGAATCAGCACTACCGTTGCAAAAGCAAAAGAACTTCGAGGATTCATCGAACCTCTTATTACAAGAGCTAAAGAAGATTCTCATCACAATAGAAAGCAAGTCTTTTCTTCACTACAAAACAAGGATGCTGTAACTCAATTGTTTACAGAAATAGGTCCTAAAGTTGGAGACAGACCTGGAGGATATACACGTGTTATCAAAACCGGATATCGTCAGGGTGATGCTGCTGAGATGGCAATTATTGAACTCGTAGATTTCAATGATATCGCACCAGAAGGCGGTAAAACTACCAAGAAGAAGAGAACCCGTAGAGCTGGAAAATCTAACACTCCTACAAGTGCTGTAGCTGAAGAGACTAAATCTGAAGCTGCAGAAGAGGAGAAACAAGAAGTAGTTGCTGAAGCTGAGGTTGAAGAAACATCAGAGAAAGAAACAGAGGCAACTGAAGAGTCTGGCGAAGAAGAAAAGAAGTAATTCTTTCTAAGAATATTTAAGAAGTGTGTGGTAATTTATCAGACACTTCTTTTTTTGTGCGTTGTTTTTGATAAGGAAACGCATGATGTCAAAAAAAAGTGAAAATATTTCAAATAAAACTGGCATCAAATCTAAACATCCCTTATCTTTGGTTTCTGTCGCAAAAGCGATTTTTGTGACACAGTTCTTTGGAAATTATTGAAGCATAAGACAGATTGTTTGTGCGAGCTTTATGAAGTTATTCTTTTGAATGATGGAGTGTAGGGTCGGCTCACAGCGTATATAAATTTATTTTTTTTACAATGGAGA